>Ga0268256_1000012_pt1 | contig 794553 bp, 702 predicted proteins | sample AgamicAtAmrz_FD_200247 | JGI IMG/M metagenome (GOLD analysis project Ga0268256, IMG submission 200247) | Agave microbial communities from Guanajuato, Mexico - At.Am.rz (v2) (version 3) | ecosystem: Host-associated > Plants > Roots > Rhizosphere | place: Guanajato, Mexico | collected 2012-06-07 | reverse complement strand
AAGGTCGCGGCGGCGATCACTCGGTGCTCGGCGCGCAGGATGTATTGAAATTTGCGGAATTACATGGGCTGAACTCGCGGGAAACCCAGCTCGTTGCCTGGCTGGTACGTCATCACTTGCTGATGTCGGTCACCGCCCAGCGCCGCGATATTCAGGATCCGGAAGTGATCAAACAGTTCGCCGAAGAGGTACAAACGGAGAACCGTCTGCGCTTCCTCGTCTGCCTGACCGTCGCGGACATTTGCGCCACCAATGAAACCCTGTGGAATAGCTGGAAACAGAGCCTGTTGCGCGAACTCTATTTCGCCACCGAAAAACAGCTGCGCCGCGGCATGCAAAACACACCAGATATGCGCGAACGTGTGCGCCACCATCAGTTGCAAGCGCTGGCGCTACTGCGGATGGACAATATTGATGAAGAGCAACTGCATCAGATCTGGGCGCGCTGCCGCGCCAACTATTTTGTTCGCCACAGCCCAAATCAGCTTGCCTGGCATGCGCGACACTTATTGCAGCACGATCTGAGCAAACCGATGATCCTACTGAGCCCGCAGGCAACGCGCGGCGGTACCGAGATCTTTATCTGGAGCCCGGATCGACCGTACCTGTTTGCCGCCGTCTGCGCCGAACTCGACAGACGCAACCTCAGCGTCCATGACGCGCAAATCTTTACCACGCGCGACGGCATGGCGATGGATACCTTCATCGTGCTGGAACCGGACGGCAGCCCGCTCTCCGCCGATCGTCACGATGCTATCTGCTTTGGGCTGGAACAGGCGATTACCCAGCACAGCTGGCAGCCGCCGCAACCGCGTCGCCAGCCGGCTAAATTACGCCACTTTACGGTGGATACTGAGGTGAATTTCCTGCCGACACACACCGACAGAAAATCATTCCTGGAATTGATTGCTCTTGATCAGCCAGGCCTGCTGGCGCGGGTCGGTCAGGTGTTCGCGGATCTGGGAATTTCGCTGCATGGCGCCCGAATTACAACCATTGGTGAGCGAGTAGAAGATTTATTCATAATCGCAACTGCCGACCGGCGTGGCCTTAATAATGCGCTGCAAAAGGAGGTACAACAACGGTTGACAGAGGCCCTCAATCCAAACGATAAAGGGTGATTGATTTTTTACACTGATGGAAAGAGTAAACAATGCAGCAGTTACAGAACGTTATTGAAGCGGCTTTCGAGCGTCGCGCAGAGATCACCCCGGCAAATGTGGATACCGTAACTCGCGAAGCGGTAAATCAGGTTATTGCCCTGCTCGATTCCGGCGCACTGCGTGTCGCAGAAAAAATCGAAGGCCAGTGGGTCACTCATCAATGGCTGAAAAAGGCCGTTCTGCTCTCTTTCCGCATTAACGATAACCAGGTTATCGACGGTGCGGAAAGCCGCTACTTCGATAAAGTACCGATGAAATTTGCCGACTATGACCAGGCGCGCTTTCAGAAAGAAGGCTTCCGCGTGGTTCCGCCAGCAGCGGTTCGTCAGGGCGCATTTATTGCCCGCAATACTGTGCTGATGCCGTCTTATGTGAACATCGGCGCATATGTTGATGAAGGTACGATGGTGGATACCTGGGCGACCGTAGGTTCCTGTGCGCAGATTGGTAAGAATGTTCACCTCTCCGGCGGCGTCGGTATTGGCGGTGTTCTGGAGCCATTACAGGCAAACCCGACTATCATTGAAGATAACTGCTTTATCGGTGCGCGTTCAGAAGTAGTGGAAGGCGTTATTGTTGAAGAAGGTTCGGTTATCTCGATGGGCGTTTATATCGGCCAGAGCACGCGAATTTACGATCGTGAAACTGGCGAAGTGCATTACGGCCGTGTGCCGGCTGGCTCCGTGGTTGTTTCCGGCAATCTGCCATCTAAAGATGGCAAATACAGCCTGTACTGCGCTGTAATCGTGAAGAAAGTTGATGCCAAAACCCGTGGCAAAGTAGGTATTAACGAACTGCTGCGCACCATCGACTAAGTCTTTCCCTCTCCCTGTTTGGGAGAGGGTGATATATCCCGCCTTTTTTGCATTTTCATGTGGCAAAAATAGATTTTTTCGTTAATTATTCATAGGTTATGTTGAGCTTAAGGGTACCGCTATGTACGATAATCTGAAAAGTTTAGGCATCACCAATCCTGATGAAATCGATCGCTATAGCCTCCGCCAGGAAGCGAACAACGATATTCTGAAAATCTATTTTCATAAGGACAAAGGCGAGTTTTTTGCCAAGAGCGTCAAATTCAAATACCCCCGCCAGCGTAAAACAGTCGTCGCCGACGGTGTAGGACAAGGCTATAAAGAGGTGCAGGAGATCAGTCCTAACCTGCGTTATGTGATTGATGAACTGGATCAAATCTGCCAGCGCGATCGCACTGAAGTCGATCTGAAACGTAAGATCCTTGACGATCTACGCCATCTTGAAAGCGTAGTGACCAATAAGATTAATGAAATCGAATCCGATCTTGAGAAACTGACCCGCAATAAATAAGTCCATTTTGCCGGGTGGGGTCTTCCCTCTCCCGGCAAAATATCAGTGTTGTTCATCCAGTTGCAGCGCCACGTACAGCAGCAACCTGTCATCGAAATTGCCTAAATCCAGCCCCGTCAGTTCAGAGATACGATTCAGACGATATTCCAGCGTGTTTCGGTGAATAAAAAGCGCCTTCGATGTTGCCAGCGGTTGCACGTTATGACGAAACCAGGCCGCCAGCGTACGGCGCAGTAGCCCATTGTTGTCCATCGCTTTTAAACGAGACAATGGACGCGCCAGTTCATTGGCCTGCCAGCCGCCACGCAAACTGTCGAGCAGCACCGGCAGCATTAAATCCTGGTAAAAGTAACTGCGGTTTTCCGGCATACGCTGTTTACCCACCATCATGGTGGTACGCGCCGTACGATACGATCGGGCAATGCTGCCCGGCCCGGTAAAATAGTTGCCCAGCGCGACACGAAAGCGCAGCTGGCCATTCTCTTTCATACGGGTAATCAATTGTTCTACACGTTTGCGGTGATCTTCCGCATCCCAGCGACCAAACTGATTGAGCGCCGGTTTCAGCACCACCATTTCAGTCAGTGAGACAATCGCAATCAGGTTGTTGCGTTCCGGTGTCGTCAGCGCATTTTGTAGCTGTTGTAGCTCAGCCATTGCGCTATCCACACCCAACTGGCCGCTGTCCACTTCCACCACCGCAACGACACGCGGCTGATTTAAATCTATGCCGAGGCGCTGCGCCCACTCAGTTAACGCCGGAGTGTGCTCTTCAGCCTGGATCAGATTCATCACCAATTCTTCACGCAGGCGGCTATCCTGCGCCAGCAGATGCATCAGACGAGACTGTTCCAGCATCATTTCGGCAGTCATACAGACCAGTTCGCCATATTTACGTAACGTTTCCGGTTCGCCGGTCAGACCGATAACGCCAACAATTTCCCCTTCAAGGCGCAGCGGCAAGTTGATGCCCTGGCGTACGCCATGCAGATGGCGGGCAACCGCGTCATCAATATCGACAACACGCCCCTGGGAGAGAACCAATAGCGCGCCTTCGTGCAATTCACCAATTCGTTCACGATCGCCACTACCGATGATGCGACCGCGTGCATCCATGACGTTAATGTTCGTATCGATGATGCGCATCGTCCGCGCCACGATATCCTGTGCCATTTTAGTATCAAGATGCCAGCCAGCCATGTAACCCTCCCCTGTGCAGAGCCCAAGCATATGGGAGAAAGTCCTGGCAATCACTGTACAAATGCACAAAGCAACATTCGGAAGTATGGAGTTGTGGAAGGCTTCACAAAACGGGAGGAGAGCCCTCTTCCCCGACATGGAGGAAGAGGGTCTGGCAGATTACTGCATCAACAGGTAGATGGAAGTATCACCACGCTGAATGTTCAACGCCAGTACGGAAGGTTTGCTGTCGAGAATTTTGCGCAACTCGGCGATATTTTTCACCGGCTGTTGGTTCGCGCCAACAATGACATCACCTTTTTTCAGGCCAATCTGCGCCGCCTGGGAGTTGGCTTTCACCGAATTCACCACCACGCCGCCATCTTTGCCTTTATTGCTCATTTCCGCGCCATCAATTCCGCTGAAAATAGTGCTGGAATCAACCTGGTTCTGGCTGCTCTGCTGCAGTTCCAGCGTAATGTTCACCGGTTTGCCGTCACGCAACATGCCCAGTTCAACTTTGCTGCCAATCGGCATTGAACCCACTTCAGCACGCAGTGCGGCAAAGCTGCTGATAGGCTTGCCATTAAGCGAAGTAATCACGTCGCCCGCTTTCACACCCGCTTTCGCGGCGGCAGAATTCGGCATCACCTGGCTAACAAACGCCCCGCGCTGCGCATCGACTTTCATCGCTTTTGCCAGCTCAGAGTTCAGCTCGGTGCCCATAATACCCAGTTCTCCACGGCGAACCTGACCGTACTGAACCATCTGCCCGGTAAGGTTTTTCACCATATTACTTGGGATGGCGAAGCCGATACCGATGTTGCCGCCGTCCGGCGCAAGGATCGCGGTGTTGATACCAATCAGCTCACCGTTCAGGTTCACCAGCGCGCCGCCGGAGTTCCCGCGGTTGATCGCCGCATCGGTCTGGATAAAGTTTTCATAGTTCTCCGCATTCAGACCGCTACGGCCCAGCGCGGAAACAATCCCGGAGGTCACGGTTTCGCCCAGACCGAACGGGTTACCAATCGCCACGGTGTAATCGCCCACGCGCAACGCATCAGAGTCGGCAATCTTAATCGCCGTCAGGTTTTTCGGATCCTGGATTTGAATCAGCGCGATATCAGAACGCGGATCTTTACCCACGACTTTGGCGTCAAATTTGCGCCCATCGCTCAGTTGTACCTTGATAGTATTCGCGTTATCCACGACGTGGTTGTTAGTAACGACATAGCCTTTCGCTGCGTCAATAATCACTCCGGAACCCAACGCCATAAATTTCTGCTGCTGGCTGTCGGCGCCGCCCTGACCATCCTGGCCGCCGCCCTGGCAGAACGGCGAGCCCTGGAACGGTGATCCATCCTGGCAGAACGGTGAATTATCACCGAAGAACTGCTGGAAGTTGCGCGGCATACGCGGTGTGTTTACCGTGGTGCTGCCTTCAACATTGATACTCACGACCGATGGCATAACTTTTTCCAGCATCGGCGCGAGGCTTGGCATTTGCTGCGATGTGGTCGCTGAAGATGCTGTTTCCGCTGCCATAGCCGACAGAGGGGACAGCGCTAAACTTAAACTCAGAGCCAATGCACTCATTGCTAACGTGGTTTTTTTCATGTCTCTCAATCTCATTACCGATTAACGCAAACTGCTGTGTATGTGTCACTCAGAGTCGATTTATAGCCTGAAGTTCAGGAATCAAGTGTCTGGAAAAAGTAAAAATTTATTGGCTGTCTTTACAATTCAAACACGTTATTCCACGGCCATCATCCGTCTATATTCATCCCATGAATATAGATCTGTCATACCGCTAATATAGTCCTGGATTAATCGACAACGGTGATAATACTCCAGCACCGGATACGCCAAAGCATCGGGCGATAATTTGCTGACCGCCTCGACATACGCGAGCCGGTGGCGCGTCGAAAGTTTATGAAACAGGCGCGATTCAATCGGGAAACGACGCAAACGTTCTTTTTCCACCAGCTCGGTAAAATCCGCCAGTGATAATTGCAACAACGGGCGGTAAATTTCCAGCAGCCCGCTAATCACGCGATAACCCTGTAATTCCAGTTGCTCGACGTCCGGGTGGCTGAACACCTGTTTAATGGCGACATTTTTATATAATTCAAGTAGCTGGCTGAAGTCGCTATCATCTTCCAGCAAAGCATGGTTGAATTCTCCGCTGAAAATCTGCGGCAGATTATCAATAAATCGTTGTGCGGCGTAGGGCACCAGTTTATTCAGCGTATTCACACGCAAATACATGAAGAACTGATCTTCTGCGCTGCGGCTCATAGAATTAACACGGGATTTGTCCCACGCATTTTCGACAACCTGAGCAAACAGAGATCCTTTTTCATGCTCGCCCCAGGCATCATAAAGATGCTGATAAAGTTGCTCGGCAGTGAAAATACGTTTCTCAACGGCATCTTCCAGATCGGCGACACAATAAGAGATATCGTCGGCAGCCTCCATTATCCACGTCAAAGGGAAGCGGCTGTAAATATCGAGATCTAATTCTTTACGTAAGCGCGCAACATACGCTTCCTCGGAAAAATAATAACCCGGTTTTTTCATTAAATAGCTGTGCGAAGCTGGCGGTTCTCCAACCCACCACGCCGGACGGGTATATTTTAAAATACAGCCAACCTGTGCCCAGGTCAGATTCATGCGCATTAGTGTATGCACCAGACGAATACCCTGCGCATTACCTTCAAAATGGCTTAAATCGTGACGAACCTTGCAGCGCAGCGCGTTAAGTTCATCTTCCCCTTCGCGCAGACGTAATGCCACCACTTCGCAGCGATCGTCGGATGATGGCTGTCCGACAGCGTCATCCGGTGATAAACGCTGGCGGAACCAGTCATTAATGGCCGCTTCGCCAAAATGACCGAATGGCGGGTTGCCGATATCGTGCATCAGACAGGCCATTTCGACGATGCTCTCGAAGGGCCCGGTCAGTTCATCCAGGCCATAAGTTTCCAGCAGGCGCTGCTCTTTCAAACGGCTGAGGATCTCTTTGGCGATATAGCGCCCCACTTGCTGTACTTCCAGCGAGTGCGTCAACCGCGTACGAACCGCCGCATTTCGCTCCAGCGGGAAAACTTGAGTTTTTTGCTGCAAACGCCGGATAGCGGGAGAGTTGATGATCCGCCCGCGATCACTTTCAAAAATACGCAGAATTTCACGTTCGGTTTTCACGCCCTGCGGCGAACGATAGCGGCGGCGCCAGTTTATCTTGTTGCGAAAATCGATCTCTGCCATTTCCTCTCCTGTGCGAAGCGTCACGGGATATCATTACAATCCTGTATGCCATGATAGACTATGCCCTGGAAACGTAATTCTGTCCTATCACATTAGCGAGTATCTCCATGAAAATTGGCATTATTGGTGCAATGGAAGAAGAAGTTACGCTGCTGCGTGACAAAATCGAAAACCGTCAAACGCTCAACGTTGGCGGCAGCGAAATCTACACCGGTACGCTGAATGGTACAGACGTCGCGCTGCTGAAATCAGGCATTGGTAAAGTTGCCGCGGCGATGGGCGCGACCCTGCTGCTGGAGCGTTGCCAGCCGGACGTGATTATCAATACCGGTTCCGCTGGTGGCCTTGCACCGACGCTGAAAGTGGGCGATATCGTGGTGTCTGACGAAGCGCGTTATCACGATGCCGATGTCACCGCATTCGGTTATGAGTATGGCCAGCTTCCTGGCTGCCCGGCCGGGTTTAAAGCCGATGGCAAACTGATTGCGGCGACAGAAGCCTGCATTAATGAACTGGATCTGCATGCTGTGCGCGGGCTGATTGTCAGCGGCGATGCCTTTATTAATGGCTCTGTTGGCCTGGCGAAAATCCGTCACAACTTCCCGCAGGCGATTGCCGTAGAAATGGAAGCCACCGCCATTGCTCACGTTTGCCACAACTATGGCATTCCGTTTGTTGTTGTTCGCGCCATCTCAGACGTTGCCGATCAGCAGTCCCACCTCAGCTTTGATGAGTTCCTGGCCGTGGCGGCGAAGCAGTCCAGCCTGATGGTTGAAACTCTGGTGCAGAAACTGGCTCGTGGTTAATCATTTTTTCAGGGTGCTTGCCACCCTGCTTGTTCTGATGCCGGCGTGGTTGTTCGCCGCGCCGCGCGTCATCTCCCTGTCCCCGGCCAATACAGAACTGGCATTTGCCGCAGGCATCACTCCCGTTGCCGTCAGCAGCTATTCTGATTACCCGCCCGCAGCGGCAAAAATTGAGCAGGTTGCCAGTTGGCAAGGCATCAACCTCGAACGCATTGTCGCACTAAAGCCCGATTTGGTACTGGCATGGCGCGGCGGCAATACGGAGCGTCAGGTCAACCAGCTAAAACAGTTCGGTATCACCGTAATGTGGGTGGATAGCATTACCATTGAGCAGGTGGCGGATACGCTGTTTAAACTGGCTCCCTACAGCCCAAGACCGCAACAGGCAGAACAAGCGGCTCAACATCTGCTTGCCGAATACCAGACGCTAAAATCCCGCTATGCCAGCCAGCCCAAAAAACGGGTCTTTCTGCAATTTGGCGCGCAACCGCTGTTTACCAGTGGAAAAGGGTCAATTCAGAACGAGGTTCTGGAGCTTTGCGGCGGGGAAAATATTTTCGCCGCCAGCCGCGTGCCGTGGCCGCAGGTAAGCCGTGAACAGGTGCTTGCGCGGCAGCCGCAGGCGATTGTTGTGGCAGGAGAAGCGGACGAAATCCCCAAAATTGAACAGTTCTGGCAAAAACAGCTGAATGTACCGATTATTTCTCTGCACGGTGACTGGTTTGAACGGGCAAGCCCGCGTATTATCCTCGCCGCTCAACAACTCTGTACTGCCCTTGCGCAGGTGAAATAACTGGGGAATCAACCATGCTGGTTTACTGGCTGGATATTATTGGCACCGCCGTATTTGCGATCTCGGGCGTTTTGCTGGCCGGGAAATTGCGTATGGACCCTTTCGGCGTGCTGGTACTTGGCGTCGTGACAGCCGTTGGCGGCGGGACCATCCGTGATATGGCATTGGCGCACGGGCCAGTATTCTGGGTGAAAGATCCAACCGATCTCGTCGTCGCCATGGTGACCTGCATGCTGACGATTGTGCTGGTTCGTCAGCCCCGGCGTTTGCCCAAATGGATCCTGCCGGTACTGGATGCGGTGGGATTAGCAGTTTTTGTCGGTATCGGCGTCAACAAAGCGTTTATCGCCGAAACCGGGCCGCTTATCGCTATCTGTATGGGCGTATTGACCGGCGTCGGCGGCGGGATCATTCGCGATGTACTGGCGCGCGAAGTGCCGATGATCCTGCGCACCGAAATTTACGCGACGGCCTGTATCGCCGGGGGGATTGTTCACGCCACGGCGTTTTACTTCTTTGCTGTGCCGCTGGAAACCGCCAGTATGCTGGGCATGGTGGTGACGCTGGTTATTCGCCTGGCCGCAATTCGCTGGCATCTGAAGTTACCGACCTTTGCACTGGATGATTCCGGGCGCTAATCGGCAACCCGGATTAGCGCCTCAGGTGCAGATTGTTCTGCTGTTGATGATCGGCCTGTATTTCAAAGCAGGCTGTGAATATAAAAATATTTAATTAGTTCGCCATTATTACGCAAATTCAGTTTTTTCATTGCATTCATTTTTTGGGTAGCTACGGTACTTATCGCCCGACAACGCTTTTCGGCAATCTCAAGTAGGCTGTATCCCTCAGAGAACATTTTTATCACTTCCCACTCTTTCTTTGACAACCTCTCATATTTACCGCTATACAATTGCTGCGTAATATACGCTGAAATATATTTCTGCTGTATTTCCGGATTTAATACGTGCTCAATTACCCGTTTTAGTTCAGCCGAACTATCGCTCATGCTAATAATTGCATCAACATTCATCTTTACCAGTTGGTCAATGATATGCGCATCGGCTTCCAGCAGAATCAACAGGACCTTGCAGCCAGAGGCAAGCGCATCGTCTGTTGTTTGCCGTAAACTCTGACTTGTATTGCTGATGATTGTAAACCATGTACTGAGGTCGAGAATAATGAGATCAACAGGCTGCGCGCTGGTGATTTGCAAAAGCGCATCGTAATGCTTAAATACGCTAAACGTAATGTCAATATTCTTATTGTCAGGCACGCATTCTATCAGCAGTTTGTTTAGTATGTTGAATTTATTTAGCAGCGCTATATTAATATTTTGAAGACAATTATGCATCCATGCCTCACTAAAGTTCCTTCCTGGTTAAATGTTACTATCGCGGATTTGCCTGCGGATAACAAAAGCAGATACTAACACTTCCCAAAAAGTTGTCGCTGAAATAATCACTGCCACTTTGAAATTAAGAAAATTATATCGTTAAAATTAATTTTTATATTTCTATAGCAAAAATAAAAACAGTTTATATCCATGACATTAATTAGCATGATGCGACATTATACTAATGCTCATAGCCAACGATAAGCACATCAGAATCGGTGAAAACAAAAAAGCCGCGTCGATAAACGCGGCTTTTTTACAGGCAGCAAACGGTTCTCAGATGCTGAAAGAGGAACCACAACCGCAGGTGCTGGTCGCATTCGGGTTAGTTACCACGAAGCGGGAACCTTCCAGGCCTTCGGTATAATCTACCGAGCCGCCTACCAGATATTGCAGGCTCATCGGATCAACCACCAGGCCAACGCCCTGTTTCTCAATGGTCATATCACCATCGTTGATTTGATCGTCAAAGGTAAAACCGTACTGGAAGCCGCTGCAACCACCACCGGTGATGTAGACACGCAGCTTCAGATTCGGGTTATCTTCGTCCGCAATCAGGTTCTTTACTTTGTTGGCTGCTGCGTCGGTAAACTCCAGCGGCAGCGCTACGTCATCACTCATGTCTTGCTCCCAATTGATACTGCGATCTGGGCAAATATTAACCCGATCTTTTCGGCTATTATCCAGTATGCAACTAAATCGTTCAAGTATTCTCCCGCTCCATATGACGATCCTCGCTGGCAGATTGCCTGGCAAGCGTACGTGCCAGAATAGCGGAATAGAGCGGTTTACCTCCAAGAAACTGCGCTAACAGTGTCGCACCAAGGCAGGTAATGATCATTGGCAATATAAGCTGATAATTGTCTGTCATTTCCAGAACCAGCACGATCCCGGTCAGCGGCGCGCGTAACGACGCCGCCAGCAACGCCCCCATTCCGGCAATGGCAAACGTCCCGGCATCTAACTGATAATGCGGGAAGAGAATAGCGCTCGCACTGCCGAACGCCATCCCCAGGACTGTACCCAGCGCCAGCATCGGCGCAAAAATACCGCCCGGTGCGCCGGAACTAAAACAAAGCAAGGTGGTGATTACGCGGGCAAGGAAAATGAACAACAGCATGCCGACGGTATAATTGCCCGCCGTCGCTATCGGGATGAGGGCAAAACCGCCGCCGGAGAGCGCTGGCGCAACCAGTCCTAAAACGCCGCACGCGCCGCCAACGATGCCGCCAATCAGCACCCACTTCCCGGTGTGTCCGCCATGAAGTCGCTGAAACAGATCCTGGGTACGCAGCACTAACGCATTAAACAGTGGGCCGACACAGCCAAACACCATTCCCAGCAGCAGATAGAGCCACAGCGTGTTTACCGGCGCATTACTGAGCTTGCCGACATCGATCACTGCCGCCTCGCCGTTAAACAGCCGGAACACAATGCTCGACATGATCACGCCGGTAAACACCGCTTTAATTGAGATCAGGTTGTAGTGAAACTGTGAGCGCATCTCTTCAATGATGAACAGGATCCCCGCCAGCGGCGCGTTAAACGCCGCTGAAAGCCCGGCTGCTGCACCGGTCGCCAGCAGCGTATGGCGGGCTTCACTGCTGCGCAGGCGAAACAGATCGCCCACCATTCGCCCGATATTGCCGCCGATCTGCACCGTCGGCCCTTCACGCCCCAGCACCATACCCGCCCCCAGCGTTCCCATGCCGCCGATGAATTTCACCGGCAGTACGCGCCACCAGCGCACCGGGCGGAGTTCTTCCAGTGCGCCTTCAATTTCAGGGATACCGGAACCGCCCGCCTCTGGCGCAAAGCGCCGCACCAGCCAGTAGCCAATCATCGCCAGACACGCCGAACCGATAAACGCCAGCGGCCAGACCAGCGCGCTGTTCGCCACCTGTCCCAGTGCGCCGATACGCGCGTTCAACACCGCGTTGACCGCTTTCTCAAACGCCACGCCAACCAAACCCGTCAGCGCACCGGCTATTGCAGCCACCACTAAAATTGCCAGCGGCGTTTTATCGCGTTGCAGCATCTGACGCACGATATTCCGTCGGCGGCGTTGCTCAACCTGTTGTTGTTCGAATGAGGGAGTCTCTGCTTGCATCTGATTTTCTATAGGTCATACAAAAGAGGTATTGTAACCAGCGACTGCCGCCGCGTCGCGGGGGAATGTCCTGCAAAATATGTCGTTTCACCAGGGCAAAACTTTCATAACATTCGTGTAATCACATAGAATGACCGGCATTGAATTTTCCACGAACCAGGAATGAAAGATGAGTAAGTCTGAAGAACTCTATAACGCAGCGCGCGAACTGATCCCCGGCGGTGTCAATTCACCGGTACGCGCCTTTACCGGCGTCGGTGGTACGCCGCTGTTTATCGAGCGTGCTGACGGTGCTTATTTGTATGACGCCGATGGTAAAGCCTATATCGATTACGTCGGTTCCTGGGGGCCTATGGTGCTGGGGCACAACCACCCGGCCATTCGCAACGCCGTTATTGAGGCGGCCAGCCGCGGGCTGAGCTTTGGTGCACCAACGGAGATGGAAGTCAAAATGGCCGCGCTGGTGACCGAACTGGTACCCACCATGGATATGGTACGCATGGTGAACTCCGGTACGGAAGCCACCATGAGCGCCATCCGCCTGGCGCGCGGCTTTACCGGCCGCGACAAAATCATCAAATTCGAAGGTTGCTACCACGGCCACGCCGACTGCCTGCTGGTGAAAGCTGGTTCCGGCGCGTTGACCTTAGGCCAACCGAACTCACCGGGCGTTCCGGCTGATTTCGCCAAACACACGCTGACCTGCACCTATAACGATCTCGATTCCGTTCGCGCGGCCTTCGAACAGTATCCGCAGGATATCGCCTGTATCATCGTTGAACCGGTTGCCGGCAACATGAACTGCGTACCGCCGCAGCCGGAATTCCTGCCGGGCCTGCGCGCGCTGTGTGACGAATTCGGCGCGCTGTTGATCATTGACGAAGTGATGACCGGCTTCCGCGTTGCGCTGGCAGGCGCGCAGGCTTATTACGGCGTCGAGCCGGATCTGACCTGTCTGGGCAAAATTATCGGCGGCGGCATGCCGGTAGGCGCGTTTGGCGGGCGCCGTGAGGTGATGGACGTACTGGCGCCGACCGGCCCGGTCTATCAGGCTGGCACACTCTCTGGCAACCCGATTGCGATGGCTGCGGGCTATGCCTGCCTGACTGAAGTGGCGCAGCCGGGCGTTCACTCCACGCTAACCGAGCTGACCACGCAGCTGGCCGACGGTCTGCTGGAAGCAGCGCAGCAGGCAGGCATTCCGCTGGTCGTCAACCACGTAGGTGGTATGTTCGGCCTGTTCTTTACCGATGCGCCAGCCGTGACCTGCTATCAGGATGTGGTGAAGTGCGACGTTGAACGCTTTAAGCGTTTCTTCCATCTGATGCTGGAAGAAGGCGTTTACCTTGCACCGTCAGCGTTTGAGGCGGGCTTTATGTCCGTGGCACACAGTGAAGAGGATATCGATAACACTATCGATGCCGCACGTCGCGTTTTCGCAAAGCTGTAATGTTTTTTGCCGGATAAGGCACAGCCCTCTCCCCGGTGGGGAGAGGGAAAAAATTAGCGGCTCTGCTTTCTCAGCAAATAGATAAAGTACGGCGCGCCGATAAACGTCGACAGCAATCCCGCCGGGATCTGGAACGGAAACATCAGCATCCGCCCGCACCAGTCAGCAAACACCAGCAATATTCCCCCGACCAGCGCCGAAATAACAATATGCGGCATCGTACGACGGAACCCCATCATCCGCGCAATATGCGGCGCCATCAGCCCCACAAAGCTCAACGGACCGATGGTCATGGTCGCGGTAGCTGTCAATGCCGCAGCCAGCAACAACAGCGCGATGCGTGAAGATGTCAGCGCCAGGCCAACCGCACGCGCCGTATCGCCGCCGAGCGGTAAAATCATCAGCCAGCGACGGCAAAACGGTGTCAATGCCAGCAGGATCACCATCATCACGCCACTACGCAGCACCAGCTCGCCCGAGGCGTTATACGTACTGCCGGAAATCCACGTCAGGATCGCCGCCATACGCGGATCCCCGCTGGCCTGCAGCATCATCAGCAACATAGTGAAGGCGGTACTGAGCGCCATCCCCGCCAGCAGCATGCGGTGCGGCGAGAATCCGCCGCGCCCGGCAGCGATCATAATGATCAGCAGCGTCAGCGCCGCGCCAAGGCTCCCGGCGGGCATCAGCCAGCCAAACGCGTTGCCGGGCACGAAGAACAGCATCAGTACCACGCCAAAGGCGGCGCCAGAGCTGATCCCCAGCACTTCCGGGCTGGCCATCGGGTTACCGGTCAGACGTTGAATGATGCAACCCGCGACAGCCAGCATCACCCCGGCGGTCAGCGCGGCAACAATGCGCGGCCAGCGCCACGGCAGCAACTCCTGCAACAGCGTGCCGCTGGCCCAGTGCCAGCCCTGCGCATCGCGGCCAAAAGCCAGCGCGGCCCACATCGCCAGCAACAGCACTACCAGCCCGCCCAGCACAAACCACGGCACCTGCTGACGTTCAGCCGCGACATGGTCCCCGGCATCCATGGCGGGGGTATTCATACTCCGCAGACGCGGCAACAGCCACAGCAGCAACGGAGCGCCAATCAGCGCGGTGATCGAACCGGTGGAGACTTCCATCCACACCCGCGTCAACCACCAGATGATCTGGTCGGAGAGCCAGAGGATCAGCGCGCCAATCAGCGGCGCTAACAGCAGACGCGCCAGCAGACGACGTGCGCCAAGCATTTTTGCCAGTAGCGGCGCGAACAGGCCGATAAATCCGATGATCCCCACCGCATTCACCAGCAACGCACTCAGGACAATCGCCAGCGTCAGCGCGGCCAGGCGCGCCATCGACAGTGCAAGCCCCAGATTGCGCGCAACGCCATCATCCAGCCCCATCAGCGTGAGCGGGCGCAGCAACAGCAACGTCAGCACGGCGCAGCCAGCTAGCTGCGGCCACAAACGTTGCACCACGCTCCAGTCGGTTTGCGTCAGCGTTCCGGTGCTCCACAAAAACATGCTTTGCAATTGATCGTGGTGAAACAGCACCAGCAACTGGTTGATCGCGCCGCAATAGAGGCTGACCACCAGACCGGCGAGGATCAGCGTCACCGGCGACAACCGTTTTCCCCACGCCACACCAAATACCAGCGCGCCAACGGCGCCTGCGCCGATCAACGCCGCAAACTGCGAGGCCAGCACGCCTGGAATTGTCCACAGCGTGGTAATCGTGATGCCCAACTGCGCGCCGGTCGCCACGCCCAGCGTGGTCGGTTCGGCCAGCGGGTTACGCAATACCTGCTGGAACAACACGCCAACCAGCCCAAGCCCCGCGCCTACCAGCAGCGAGACGGCCAGACGCGGCAACAGGCTGTAATGGAACAGCATCTGATCGATCAGATTCATATCCGGCGCACGAAACGCCTGCCCCCACTGCACGCACGGCAGTGCAACGTTTAAGTTGCTCCAGGTCAGCCAGGCGGCGGCGACAAACAGCAACGCCAGCAAGAAGGCAGGGAAACGTGCAATACTCTGACTCATGTCCGGCCTCCCAGCGCGTTATCCAGCACGCGGGTGAAGTGCATCGCCGACAGTGTCGCGCCATAGAACCAGACTGCCGGAACGCGCTGGAATCGGCCAGACCGGACAAACGGCATCGCCTGCCACAGCGGCGTCGCCATCAGCTTGCGCATATCCTGCTCATTACCGTGATCGAAACAGAGCACATCCACATCTTTGTACGCTGCCAGCCTGTCGATACCGACCGTCACGCTGCCCCAGAAGGTGGTTTCCCCCTGCCAGGCATTGCGCACACCCAGTTGATCGAGCACCGCCTGGAACAGGCAGTTCTCGGCAAACACCAGCACATGGCGCGGATCGAGCAGGGTAATCATCAATAACGGACGATCGCCGCGCCGGGCGAAATGCGGTTTTGTCCCATCAATTAACGCATCAAACTGATCGAGATGTTTTTTGGCTGCGGCTTCCCGATTCAGCATTTGCGCCATTTCGTTCAGCGAACGTCGGGCCAGCGCCAGCGGTTGTTTACCGTCGCTGAAAGTAAAACCGCGCCCCGGTGCGATCTTCGCCAGTTTGGCCTCATCCGGGCCGTAACCCGCCGACCAGACCAGCAGCGAGGGTTTCATCTGCGTGAGTAATTCGAGGTTCGGTTCGGTACGCAAACCAACGTCAATTACCGAAGCGGGCAGCGACGGTTCGTTAACCCAGATGTTGTAATTATGTACATCGGCAACGCCATACGGCGTAATGCCCAGCGCCAACAGCAGTTCCACAGGCAGCCATTCCAGCGCCACAATACGGTACGGATCAACGGTTGCCGCGCGAGCGCTGCGTAGATGCCACAGCAGCGGAGAAAGCGCCATCGCCGTCAGTAAGCGACGACGGCTAATCGAGTGTAGATCGGCCATCAGTAGACAAAACTCACCGGCGCCGCACCCGCCGGATGCGGCAGGATCCCCATCGGGATACCGTAAATATGTTCAAGCGTATCAGCACGCATCAGCGTGTCCGGTGTGCCTTCGGCGATCATTTCACCGCCGCGCAGCGCCACCAGATAGTCGCAATAACGCGCCGCCATATTGATATCGTGCAGCACGGCAATCACCGTCAGCCCGCGTTGCTGGCTTAAGCGATGCACCAGCGCCAGCACATCAACCTGATGCGCGATATCCAGCGCCGAGGTCGGTTCATCCAGCAACAGGCAGCGGCTGTCCTGCGCCACAAGCATCGCAATCCACGCCCGCTGACGCTCGCCGCCGGAGAGACTATCCACCAGCCGGTGCGCCAGCGGCTTTAGCCCGACCAGCGCTATCGCTTCTTCCACTTTTTCTCTGTCGGCCACGCCAAAACGCCCCAGCGCACCGTGCCACGGGTAGCGGCCAATCGCCACCAGCTCACGCACCGTCATCCCTTCCGCCTGCGGCAACTGCTGCGGCAGATAAGCCACTTTGCGGGCAAACGCCTTGCTGTTCCAGCTCTCCAGCGGCTGCCCGTCGAGCAGAATATCGCCCGCAGAAGGCGGCTGATGACGGCCGAGCATTTTCAGCAATGTGGATTTGCCCGAGCCATTATGGCCAATCAGGCCAGTGACTTTCCCCACCGGGAATGTCAGGGAGAGAGGCTGCAGCAGCGTACGTCCCGGCACGCTAAAAGTAACATCGGTCAGTTGAAAGGTTGTATCGGGAAGCGCTCTGTTTTCCTGCATGATTGCCATCTTATAAAAGGGCGCGGCGAACCGTGCCCGAAGAGAGATTAGAAGCGGAAGGTTGCGGTCGCCACCACCTGACGTTCTGCGCCCCAGAAGCAGCCGTACGTGTTGAAGCAACTGGCAACGTATTCACGATCGAGCAAGTTATTCACGTGAAGCGCGACGTTGGAACCCGCCAGGCCAACACGCGCCAGATCGTAACGCACCAGCGCATCGACAACCGTGTAGCTGCCCACCTTAAAGGAGTTCGCCGGATCGCCATAGCTTGAACCGGTGAGACGTGCGCCGGTGCCTAATGTCAGACCAGACAAAGCTCCGTCGTAGAAGGTGTAGTCGCCCCACAGTGACGCCATATGTTTAGGCACTTGCGCCGGAGTGTTGCCTTTGTAGTTGGTATCAGTGGTGTATTCAGCCTGGGTATAGGTATACGAACTCACCACGTTGATATTCGCTGACAGCGCCGCTTTGGCTTCGATTTCCACGCCGCGCGCGCGAATTTCACCGCCTTCAACAGACCAGAAAGAACCGTTTGGATCGGCCATCAGGTTGTTGCTCTTGGTGAGCTGATAGACGGCACCGGTCATGACAATCGGACGATCTTTCGGGCTGTATTTCACGCCTGCTTCGTACTGCTTGCCTTTGGACGGTGCGAAAATAGCGCCGCTCGCCCCGGTGGTCGATGCCGGTTCAAACGACTCGCTATAGCTAAAGTACGGCGTTACGCCATTGTCGAACAGGTAGTTAACACCGCCACGCCAGGTAAACTGCTTGTCGTCACGTTCCGCAGTGATATTGGTGGTGCGGTTGAATGCGCTCTGTTTAGCCCAGTCATAACGGCCGCCCAGCGTAACCAGCACCTTATCCCACTGCGCCTGATCCTGTGCGTAAAGGCCCGTTTGTTGCTGGCGGTTCAGGATCTGGTAAGCGCCAGAAGGCGTCGGGCGAGCACCGAAATCGAAATCACCGCGATCAAGATCGTAGATATCAGACGGAGCGACAGAGCCTGCATAGCCAAACCATGAATTAATGTCGTTACGCATACGCATGTAATCGACGCCGGTCAGCAGAATGTGATCCACTGAACCGGTAGTAAATTTGCTTTGCAGTTGCGTATCGACGGAGAAGTTCTGCAACTTCTCGTGATCGATCACATACTGACGCGTCAGGTAATGGCCCCACTCAGATTGCGCAATGCCTGCACATGGGCTGCTCGCCGGAGCGCTTGAATAGAGCGGATCAGAACACATTCCATAACCGTAAACGCTGTTTTGCGACGTTTTGTTCTCGGCGTAACGCAGGTTCTGGCGCACGGTGAAGGTGTCATCGAATGCATGTTCGAAGCTATAACCCACCATTTTCTGGTTACGGGAATAGGTGTTGTTCTTCGCGCCTTCGTTGAAGTCAGTCGGCAGACGCGAACCATTCGGCAGCGGTTGAACCGTTCCCTCCTTCGGCAACCAGCCGTAATAGCCGGTTTCCGGCTCGTTCTGGAAGTAAGAGAGGAACGTGAAATTCGTTTTGTCATCCGGGCGCCAGGTAAAGGATGGCGCAACGGTGTAGCGCTGCTCTTTTTTGTCTTCCTGCTGTGCATTCGCCGAACGCGCAAGACCGGTTAAGCGATAAGAGAATACGCCGTCATCATCCAGCGCATCGCTGAAATCAAACCCGGTCTGGAACAGGTTGTCTGTGCCTGCCTTGAACTGTATTTCATACAGCGGCGTGGTGGTTGGGCGCTTGCTGACCATATTCAAAACAGGCCGCCGGGGCTGCTTTTTCCGTAGAGCACCGAGGTTGGGCCGCGCAGGATTTCGGCGCGCTCAATCATGTAAGGATCAATTACCGCGTCATTGTAGAAGTTGCCCTGCATCTTCAGACCGTCGAGGTAGTTGTTCTGGCTCTGACCATCAGCGGCGAAACCACGAATAATCAGGTAGTCGTAGGTGTTGGATGCACCACGCGTCCCCACCGCAACGCCCGGTGTATAGCTGAGGGCTTCTTTTACGGATTTCGGCTGATGCAGCGCGATCTCTTCACTGGTCACCACGGAAATAGACTGGGGGGTTTTCTCCAGCGGCATATCCGTTTTGGTTGCTGTGGCGGTATGTTTTGCCGCGATGGTAGCCGCCGGACCCCACGCGTTTTCCTGCGCAGCTGGCGCTGTGGTTACGGTGATGGTTTCTTCATTCTGGGTTGTTGCAGCCTGTGCATAAACAGACATGCCGCTAACCGCTGTGGCTACTACAACTGCGATTTTACGCAGCGTAGTGTGGACTGGCTGAGCAGTTTTTGGACGCGCCATTGGTTTATCTCTGAATCAATGAGTGAACGATAACGTAAACGATAATTATTATTATGACCGCAGCATAATATGCGAAGCGTTGTACGCATAGCAAGCAGTAAGCCGCGCGAGAGCGCCTGAGGGATTAAGAAATAACCAGACAAAAAACGTGGGGTTAAAAGGTGTTTAAGAGGTCGTTATCTGAATGTTTGCGATAGCGAAAAAAAGAAAAAACCCCGGCTTTGCGACCGGGGTTTTCAGGGTTAATTACTGCCAAACATCTCTTTGATCCAACCTGCGACGCCATCGCTTTTCTGCTCTTGCTGTGGCTGTTGCTGAGGTTGCTGTTGTTGCGGCTGCTGCTGCGGCTGCGTTGACTGATCAAACGGGTTGCCGGTTTGCGGCTGCACCTGATTCTGCTGGCACAGCGTTTCCGGGCTGGTTGTCCAGACCGGCAGTGAACGCGAACCGCCACCGCCGCAGACAAAGTTGCCCATGTCGTCGACGCCCATTGTGGTGATGTCTTCCGGCGGCGTCAGATCCAGCGGGATCGGCGACTGGTTTTCCAGATAACGCTGATAAATCGCCATCGCGCCGCTTGCACCATACAGCTTCGTCGGCTGGTTATTATCGCGCCCCACCCAGGTGATGGTCACTTCACGCCCGTCGATACCGGCAAACCAGGTATCGACGTTATTATTAGTAGTACCGGTTTTCCCGGCCAGATGCAGACCCGGATATTTCGCGCCCAACTGACGGCCCGTACCGCGCTGAACCACCTGTTGCATGGTCCACAGCGTCATGTACGCCGCCTGCGCCGGCACCGCACGTTCGGCCTGCGGGAAGCTCTGATACAGCACCGTACCGTCTTCAGCAATCACTGAACGCAGTGCGGAAAGCTGCGCGCGGTTACCGCCGCTGGCGATAGTCTGGAACGCCTGCGCCACTTCAATCGGCGTCAGGTTCAGCGCACCGAGCAGCATTGACGGCATGCCGGTGAGCTGATCTTTTGGCGCGCCCAGTTTCAGCCAGGTATCCGTTACCGCAGGCAGACCAACCGCCATCCCGAGATTAACCGTCGGCACGTTCATCGAACGTGTCAGCGCATCCACCAGCATAACCTGACCGCTGAAACGGCGATCATCGTTCTGTGGCGCCCAGACCTGGCCGTTCGACAACCGCAAAGAGATCGGCGCATCGGCAATCCAGGTATTGAGACGATACACATTTGGCTGGCTCAGCGCCGTCAGATAGGTCGCCGGTTTCGCCAGCGAACCAATGGAACGGCGCGCCTGCATGGCGCGGTTATAGCCCGCGAACTGCGGCGTCGCGCCGCCAACCATGGCCCGAACCTCGCCGGTATAGCGGTCTACTACCACCATCGCCGTTTCAAGATCGCTCAGTTTGCGCTGCTTGATCAGCGCCGGAATACCTTCCACGGCAGCTTTTTCTGCCGCGTCCTGCGCGACAGAATCAAAGGTCGTGAAAATCTTCACGCCGGAGAGATCTTTCACTTTATCGCCGAGTTTCGCCTGCAACTCCTGACGCACCATCTGCATAAACGCCGGCTGCGGTGAAATCACCCCACCGCGCGGCTGTACGCCCAGCGGACGGGCACTCAGCATGTCATACAGTTCCTGATCGATGACGTTTTGCTGTTGCAACAGACGCAACACCAGGTTACGGCGCTCCAGTGCCAGTTTCGGGTTGCGCCACGGGTTATAAACCGACGCCCCTTTCACCATTCCCACCAGCAACGCCTGCTGATCGAGGCTCAGCTCCTCCACCGGGCGGCCAAAATAGTAGAGGCTCGCCAGCGGGAAACCGCGGATCTCGTTGTCGCCGCTCTGACCGAGGTAAACCTCGTTCATATACAGTTCAAGAATACGATCCTTGCTGTAACGGGCATCCATAATCAGCGCCATATAGGCTTCGTTGGCTTTACGCCAGTACGACCGTTCGCTGCTCAGGAACAGGTTCTTCACCAACTGCTGCGTCAGCGTACTTGCCCCCTGCACCGTGCGTCCGGCGGTCAGGTTTGCCAGCACCGCACGGCCAATGGAGTAGAAGCTGATACCGTCATGTTCATAGAAATGACGGTCTTCGGTTGCCAGCAGCGTATCAACCAGCAGATCCGGGAAACCGTTACGCGGCACGAACAGACGCTGCTCGCCGTTCGGCGAAGAGAGCATAGTGATGAGACGCGGATCGAGACGGAAGAAACCGAACTGGCGATTGCTGTCCATGTTCTCAATGGTTTCCAGACGATCGCCATCAAAGGTTAGACGCGCGCGCACCTGCCCCTCTTTGCTGTCCGGGAAATCAAATGGACGGCGGATCATCTCAATGCTTTTCGCCTGCACGGTAAACTCGCCGGGACGCGTCATCTTCGTCACCTGGCGGTACTGCGTGGCTTCCAGCAGTTTTACCATTTCGTTTTTGCTGATCGCCATATCCGGCTCAAGGTTGACCATGCGGCCATAAACCGCAGCCGGCAACTGCCAGACTTTGCCATCGATACGGGCGCGGATTTTTTGATCCAGATAAACGCCATAAATGGCGCACAGCACGGCTAAAACGATGAAAATTTTCAATAGCAGCCAGAACCAACCGCGTTTGCCGCGTGGCTTCCCGCCTTTGCCTTTACCTTTTTTCGGCATCGGTTCTTCATCCTCATCATCATCGTCGTAATCGTCGTACTCCTCTTCCCGGAGTCGGCGACGACTGATTTTTTCTTTCACCGGACGCACAGGTTTCCCCTTACGTCCAATTGGCTCGCGGTCATTCCCCGCCATGCTTTACTCTCCGCAACATTCAGGCGCAAGGGCCTGATTCTCAGTTCTTTTGCCAACGGGCAGAAGAAGAAATCTCTCAATTTTTAGCGCACCGCGCTGCTCAGCCGGGTTTACGAATACTTCTTCGTACGCCGGGTCGGCGCGGTATTCGCCGGATCGTCCGGCCAGACATGTTTCGGATAGCGCCCTTTCATCTCTTTTTGCACTTCACGATAAGCGCCGTTCCAGAATGCGCTTAAATCCCGCGTAATTTGCAGCGGCCGCTGCGCCGGGGAAAGCAGCTCCAGCACCAGCGCGATGCGCCCTTGAGCAATCGTCGGCGTGGCCGCTTCACCAAACATCTCCTGCATGCGAACCGCCAGCGCCGGTGGGTTATCTTCATGATAACGGATGGCAATCCGGCTTCCCGTCGGCACAGTGTAATGCCCCGGCAGTTCACTATCCAGCCGTTGACGTAATGACCACGGCAGGGTGTTTTGTAATGCCTGCGTAACATCCAGCGCTTTTAAATCGCGCAGCGATCGGATACCGCCCATTTGTGGCAGTAACCATTGCTCCAGATTCTCCAGTAAAGAGGCCTCATCCACAGCGGGCCAGCCCTCTTCCGGCAGCCATTTCGCCGCGCAGTGTAAACGTAAACGGTACTGCACAGCCTCCGGTGTCCAGTTCAAAACTTGCAAGCCTTTATCGCGGATGCCGTTAAGCATCGCCTGATGCAGCTCCTCTTCTGAGGGTTTAGCCAGCGGCTGCACTTTCACCGTTAACTGGCCGATCCGGCTACGGCGAAAGGCTTTTAATGTGCCTTGCGCCTCGTCCCATTCGACGGTATCCGATTGCTGCAACAGTTGTGAGCAGCGGGCGATCAGCGCCTCAATATCGAGCGGCAACGCCAGTAAAATACGCGCATCCGGTGACTGGCTTCCCTGCAATAACAACGGCGCAAGCAGCCACTCATGGCGATTTAGCGCATCGTCGGCATCCAGCGTCGCCCCCATACCGTTCGCCAGTTGATAACGCCCTTCCTGCCCGCGCCTGCGCGCAATACGATCGGCAAACGCACCGGCAAGCAACGGCGCCACCACGCTGATATCCACTTCTCCCCCGCTGCTTTTTAGCCTACGAGCAAGCTGGCGCGCACGCTGCTGCCAGTTTGGCTGCGTGCGTGAAAAGGCCGCGTTTAAATCACTGTTTCCACCACGAGGTGGTTCTTCAAGGATGGCGGCCAGCGTCGCCGCCGTCGCGATCTCGTCATCCCCTTCAGCCGCCGCCAGCATTGCGGCCAGACGCGGATCATTACCCAGCGCGGCCATCCGCTGACCAAACGCTGTTAAACGACCCTCTTCCAGCGCCCGCAGTTGCGTAAGCAGCGTGCGCGCCGCCGCCAGATTAGTCGCCGGAGGCAGATCCAGCCAGCAAAGTTGCGCAGAATCCTGGCATCCCCAGAGTAATAATTCCATCAACAGACCGGATAAATCGCTGTGCAGAATTTCCGGGCTACTTTGCGCCGCTGCACGTTCAGCCTGCTCTTTACTTAATAAATGTACGCAAATCCCCGCTTCCAGACGCCCGGCGCGACCGGCACGCTGCGTCATCGACGCCACGCTGATGCGCTGTGTCATCAGCCGGGTTAAACCGCTGCGGGGATCAAAACGCGCCACGCGCTCCTGCGCGCTATCCACCACCAGGCGAATACCTTCGATGGTCAGACTGGTTTCGGCAATATTGGTGGCGAGCACCACTTTGCGCTGCCCGGCGGGCGCAGGCAAAATCGCCTTGCGTTGCTCGCTGAGCGGCAATGCGCCATAGAGAGGGCAAAGCAGCACATCGCTGCCGACGCGGGCGGCCAGTTGCTCCTGCACGCGCTGGATCTCACCCACGCCTGGTAAAAACAGTAATAAGGAACCACGTTCCTCGCGCAGTAATCCGCTAACGACCTGCGCCACGGCTTCATCAAAGCGCTGATGCGCTGCCAGCGCCTGATAACGTTGCTCGACCGGGTATGCCCGCCCGGCAGAAACAATGGCAGGAGCCTGCGGCAAAAGGGTTTGCAGACGTTCGTTATCCAGCGTAGCGGACATCACCAACAATTTAAGATCGTCGCGCAGCCCCTGCTGGAGATCCAGCAGCAGCGCCAGCGCCAGATCCGCCTGCAAGCTACGTTCATGGAATTCATCGAGGATCACCAGCCCAATGCCGTTCAGCTCCGGATCCTGCTGGATGAGGCGCGTTAAAATTCCTTCAGTGACCACTTCGAGGCGCGTGTTCGGCCCTACGCAGGTCTCTGCACGCATGCGGTAACCCACGGTCTCGCCAGGTTTCTCATTCAGCAGTTCCGCCAGACGCTGCGCCACATTGCGCGCCGCCAGGCGACGCGGCTCCAGCAGCAAAATCCGCCCGTTGATCTCACCCTGTTGCAGCAGTTGTAACGGCAGCCAGGTGGATTTGCCGGCACCGGTCGGCGCGCTCAACAACACCTGAGAAGAGGAACGTAACGCAGCAAGGATATCGGGCAGAACAGCAGCAACCGGCAGTGAGGACACAAAAGCTCCAGAGGATTCACATAAGAAGGCCAGCTAGTATACCATCGCCATAATTCATTACCGAGAACACGCCATGCCCGAATCAAAAAGGCTGTTTTTCGCCATCGAATTGCCTGCCGACATCCAGACGCAGGTCATTCACTGGCGCGCGCAGCACTTTCCTCCCGAAGCCGGACGCCCGGTGGCAGCAGCAAACCTGCATCTGACGCTGGCATTCCTCGGCGAGATCAGCGCGGAAAAGCAGCGTGCACTGGAAGGGCTGGCCGGGCGCATTCGCCAGCCGGGTTTTACACTTCATCTGGATGACGCTGGCCAGTGGCTGCGCTCCAGAGTGATATGGCTCGGCTCGCGCCAGCCGCCGCGCGGGTTGCTGCAACTGGCCGATATGCTGCGCGCGCAGGCTTCGCGCAGCGGGTGTTATCAAAGCCCCCAACCGTTTCATCCGCATATTACGCTGCTGCGTGACGCCAACCGCGCAGTGACGCTCCCGCCGCCGGGGTTTCGCTGGTCTTTCCCGGTCAACGAATTTGCCCTGTATGAATCGCAGTTTATCCAGGGACGCACGCGTTACACGCCGCTGAACCGCTGGACGCTTAAAACAGAATAATAAGGATTTCCTATGGAATTTATTCCGCCGCTTAAATCCGCCACGCTGATCCAGCGCTATAAACGTTTCCTGGCGGATGTGATTACCCCGGAAGGAGAAACCCTGACATTGCACTGTCCTAATACCGGAGCGATGACAGGTTGCGCGACGCCAGGCGATACGGTGTGGTATTCCACTTCGACAAATCTGAAGCGCAAATATGCACACACCTGGGAATTAACTCAAACCCAGCAGGGCGCATTTATTTGCGTCAACACTCAACAGGCCAATGCATTAACAAAAGAAGCCATTCTCGCCGATCGCCTGCCGGAACTGACGGGATATAGCTCGCTGAAAAGCGAAGTAAAATATGGTGCGGAGCGTAGCAGAATTGACTTTCTGTTACAGGCAGAGGATCGTCGCAACTGCTATATTGAAGTGAAATCGGTCACGCTCGCCGAGCAGCAGTCAGGCTACTTTCCGGATGCCGTCACCCTGCGAGGACAAAAGCATCTGCGGGAGTTAATGAGCGTCGCGGCCAGCGGCGATCGCGCGGTAATTCTGTTTGCCGTCCTGCACTCTGCCGTTGAACATTTTTCTCCTGCACGCCATATTGACGAGGAATACGCACGATTATTGAGTGACGCACAACGTCAGGGGGTAGAAGTAATCGCTTATAAAGCGGAACTTTCTGCCGATAATATCACTCTTAGGTTGCCGCTACCTTTTACGGTATAAAGGGCAAGCAGTTGACAGGTCAGTGATTTGTTCGCGTGCGCAAATACGCTTTTCCTCACAGCGTTGTCAAGTGTTACGTTTAGATATTTGCCATCTGTAAAAGCATCTGTTATTTATAGCGGCCTGATTTTTCCCCCACACGGGGATCGATAGTGCGTGTTAAGGAGAAGCAACATGCAAGAAGGGCAAAACCGTAAAACATCGTCCCTGAGTATTCTCGCCATCGCTGGGGTGGAGCCGTATCAAGAGAAACCGGGCGAAGAGTATATGAACGAAGCCCAGCTGGCGCACTTCAAGCGAATTCTTGAAGCATGGCGTAATCAACTCAGGGATGAAGTCGATCGCACCGTTACGCATATGCAGGACGAAGCTGCTAACTTCCCGGATCCGGTTGACCGTGCCGCCCAGGAAGAAGAGTTCAGCCTCGAACTGCGTAACCGCGATCGCGAGCGCAAGCTGATTAAAAAGATCGAGAAGACGTTGAAAAAAGTAGAAGACGAAGATTTCGGCTTCTGTGAATCCTGCGGCGTGGAAATTGGTATCCGTCGTCTGGAAGCGCGTCCAACCGCCGATCTGTGCATCGACTGTAAAACGCTGGCGGAAATCCGCGAAAAACAGATGGCGGGTTAATCCCCCGCTATCACTGATGACGCATCACTTAGGCGTGGTGCGCCTTATACGGCGGGAGTGATTCCCGCCCTATATTTCTTTGCCTGTCGATATGCCTGAATCACACTATATTGGGCGCTTTGCGCCATCTCCTTCCGGTGAACTGCACTTTGGCTCATTGATTGCTGCGCTTGGCAGCTACCTGCAGGCCCGCGCCAATCAGGGTGCGTGGCTCGTCCGTATCGAAGATATTGATCCCCCTCGTGAGGTTCCCGGCGCAGCAGCGACGATTTTGCGTCAGCTGGAACACTACGGTCTGCACTGGGACGGTGAAGTACTGTGGCAATCGCAACGACATGATGCCTACCGTGAAGTACTCGCTACTTTGCGACGTGACGGTTTAAGTTACTTCTGTACCTGCACCCGCGCGCGTATCCAGAGTATCGGCGGCATCTACGATGGATATTGCCGCACCCGACACAACGGCCCGAAAAATGCCGCGCTACGTCTGTTGCAACATCAGCCGGTACTGCATTTTGACGATCGGCTACGCGGTCGCATTGTGGCTGATGAAAAACTGGCGCGGGAAGATTTTATTATTCATCGTCGTGATGGGTTATTCGCTTATAACCTGGCAGTCGTGGTCGACGATCATTTTCAGGGCGTGACGGAGATCGTTCGCGGCGCGGATCTGATTGAACCGACAGTGCGGCAAATCTCGCTCTATCAGCAGCTTGGCTGGCCTGTGCCTGGGTATATTCATCTACCTCTGGCACTTAACGAGCAAGGGAATAAGCTCTCCAAGCAAAACCATGCCCCTGCCTTGCCTGGCGGCGATCCCCGCCCCATAATAATCAGGGCTTTACAATTTCTGAACCAGGATGTAACAAATGAGTGGCAGGATCTCAGCATCGAAGCGTTGCTGAACCAGGCGGTCGAAAATTGGTCACTTTCCCGCGTGCCAGAGGGGCAGATGTGAATACATCATTCTCAAATGCGTCGCGCTGAGCTATGATTAGCCGCTATTTTTTTGTCCTGACGTTTGACACTACCGAGGTGTACTATTTTTACCCGAGTCGCTAATTTTTGCCGCAAGGTGCTAAGCCGCGAAGAGAGCATCGCCGTCGAGGCGTTGGCTCAACCGCAGATGACGGTTATTCCGCGTGAGCAGCACGCTATTTCCCGCAAAGATATCAGTGAAAATGCGCTCAAGGTGCTCTATCGTCTGAATAAAGCGGGCTACGACGCTTACCTGGTAGGCGGCGGCGTGCGCGACTTATTGCTGGGCAAAAAACCAAAAGATTTTGACGTCACCACCAGCGCCACGCCGGATCAGGTACGCAAACTGTTCCGCAACTGCCGGCTGGTCGGCCGCCGTTTCCGCCTCGCACATGTCATGTTCGGCCCGGAAATTATTGAAGTTGCCACCTTCCGCGGCCACCACGACGAACAGCAAACCGATCGTTCTATTTCCCAGCGCGGCCAGAACGGCATGCTGCTGCGTGACAATATCTTCGGTTCTATCGAAGAAGATGCCCAGCGTCGCGACTTCACCATCAATAGCCTTTATTACAGCGTTGCCGATTTTACCGTGCGTGATTACGTCGGGGGCATGCGCGATCTGGAAGAGGGCGTGATTCGCCTGATTGGCAACCCGGAAACCCGCTACCGTGAAGATCCGGTGCGCATGCTGCGCGCGGTGCGCTTCGCCGCCAAGCTGGGGATGCGCATCAGTGAAGAGACAGCCGAGCCTATCCCGCGTCTGGCCACATTAATTAACGACGTTCCGCCCGCGCGTCTGTTTGAGGAATCCCTCAAGCTGCTGCAGGCTGGCTATGGTTACGACACCTGCCGCTTGCTGCGCGAATATGGCCTGTTCCAGCCCCTGTTCCCGACCATCACCCGCTACTTCACCGAAAAAGGTGACAGCCCGATGGAGCGCATTATTGAGCAGGTGCTGAAGAATACCGACAACCGTATCCACAATGATATGCGCGTCAACCCGGCGTTCCTGTTTGCCGCTATGTTCTGGTATCCACTGCTGGAGGATGCCCAGCGCATTGCGCAGGAAGGCGGTCTTGCCTATTACGATGCGTTCGCGCTGGCGATGAATGACGTGCTGGATGAAGCCTGTCGTTCGCTGGCCATTCCAAAACGCATTACGACGCTTATCCGTGATATCTGGCAGCTACAGCTGCGCATGTCCCGCCGCCAGGGTAAACGCGCCTGGAAGCTGATGGAGCATCCGAAATTCCGCGCCGCTTACGATCTGCTGGTGCTGCGCGCCGAAGCGGAAAACAACGGCGAGCTGCAACGTCTGGCGAAATGGTGGGGTGAATTCCAGGTTTCTGCGCCGCCCACACAAAAAGATATGCTGGATGATTTAGGCGAAGAGCCAGCCGAACGCCGCCGTCATCGCCGCCCGCGCAAACGTACGCCGCGCCGTGAGGGCAGTGCGTGACTCTCGCTTACATCGCGCTGGGCAGCAATCTCGCATCGCCGCTTGATCAGGTCAACGCGGCGATCGCCGCCCTCGGCGAAATCCCACAAAGCCGCATTGTGGCGGTCTCTTCGCTCTATCGCACTCCCCCGCTCGGGCCGCCGGATCAGCCGGATTATCTCAACGCTGCCGTGGCGCTGGAAACAACGCTTGCGCCTGAAGCCCTGCTCGATCACACCCAACGGATTGAGTTACAGCAGGGCCGCGTACGTAAAGCGGAGCGCTGGGGGCCACGCACACTCGATCTCGATATCATGCTGTTCGGTTCCTTAACGCTGAATACGCAACGCCTGACGGTTCCGCATTACGATATGAAAAACCGGGGTTTTATGCTGTGGCCGCTGTTTGAAATCGCCCCCGATCTGCACTTCCCGGATGGCGCTTCGCTGCGCGCCACGCTGGAACAGCTCAACGCGCCAAAACCCAACGCCTGGTAATTCCCTCTGCCGCCTCTTTGCGACGGCCTAAAATCATTGCCCGCCTGAATGTTACTGATAGAATGCGCCAGAACACGCTTTGAACTATCAGGAAACACTATGAAACCTACCACCATCTCCTGGCTGCATAAGTGTAAACAGGATAAGAAACGCTTCGCGACAATCACCGCTTACGACTACAGCTTCGCCAAACTGTTTGCCGAAGAAGGGATTAACGTGATGCTGGTTGGCGACTCGTTAGGGATGACGGTACAAGGTCATGATTCCACCCTGCCCGTCACCGTGGCAGATATCGCTTATCACACACAAGCGGTGCGCCGCGGTGCTCCATCATGCCTGCTGCTCGCCGATCTGCCGTTTATGGCGTATGCCACACCGGAACAGGCCTTTGAGAATTCCGCCATCGTGATGCGCGCGGGCGCCAATATGGTGAAAATCGAAGGTGGCCGCTGGCTGGCGCCGACGGTAAAAATGCTCACCGAACGCGCGGTGCCAGTGTGCGGTCATCTCGGCCTGACACCGCAATCGGTCAATATTTTCGGCGGTTACAAAGTTCAGGGGCGCGGCGACGCGGCTCAGGGGCTGCTTGACGATGCGCTGGCACTGGAAACCGCCGGAGCGCAACTGCTGGTACTGGAGTGCGTGCCGGTGGAACTGGCGCAGCGTATTACCGCCGCATTAACCATCCCGGTGATCGGAATTGGCGCAGGCAATGTTACCGACGGCCAGATTCTGGTTATGCATGACGCGTTTGGCATCACTGGCGGCCATATTCCTAAATTTGCTAAAAATTTCCTCAATGATGCAGGCGACATGCGCGCAGCGGTCAGGCAGTATGTTGCCGAAGTCGAGTCCGGCGTCTATCCGGGCGAAGAACACAGTTTCCATTAAGGAGTCCTGTTGTGTTGATTATTGAAACCCTCCCGCTGCTGCGTCAGCATATTCGCCGACTGCATCAGGAAGGGAAACGCATTGCGCTGGTCCCGACCATGGGTAACCTGCACGATGGCCATATGAAGCTGGTCGATGAAGCGAAAGCCCGCGCCGACGCGGTAGTGGTGAGCATTTTTGTTAACCCGATGCAATTCGACCGTCCGGACGACCTGGCGCGCTACCCGCGTACTTTGCAGGATGATTGCGAGAAGCTGAACAAGCGCAAGGTGGATTTTGTTTTCGCGCCTGCGCCTGCCGATATCTATCCGCAGGGCACCGACGGTCAAACCTATGTTGACGTTCCGGGCCTCTCCACCATGCTGGAGGGCGCCAGCCGTCCGGGGCATTTCCGCGGCGTTTCCACCATCGTCAGCAAGTTGTTTAATCTGGTACAGCCGGATATCGCCTGCTTCGGCGAGAAGGATTATCAGCAGTTGCAGTTGATCCGCAAAATGGTTGCTGATATGGGCTATGACATCGAGATCGTCGGCGTGCCGACGGTACGCGCGAAAGATGGTCTGGCACTGAGTTCACGCAACGGTTACCTCACCGCTGACGAGCGTAAAATCGCCCCGGCGTTGAGCAAAGTGATGAATGCCACTGCAGAAAAATTGCAGGCAGGCGCGAGCGACGAAGAAGAGCTGATCGCCATTGCAGCCCAGGAAATCAACGATGCTGGTCTGCGCGCTGACGATATTCAGATCCGCGATGCCGACACGCTGGAGGCGCTCTCGAGCAAAAGCCAGCGCGCGGTGATTTTAATGGCGGCCTGGCTCGGACAGGCGCGCCTTATCGACAATAAAGTGGTTGAACTTGCCCGCCAGGCAGGGTAAAAATTTCGCCAGGACTCCACTCCCGTTAAGACTTTTCACGGTCTGCGGGAGTGAAATGAGCATGCGGGGAAATGCAGGATGCCGCCCCTCATTTTTAGCTGACTTATCCGTAATGAAGGTTTAACTCATGATTCGCACAATGCTGCAAGGCAAGCTCCACCGCGTCAAAGTGACACAGGCCGACCTGCACTATGAAGGTTCCTGCGCGATTGACCAGGATTTCCTTGAGGCGGCTGGTATTCTCGAATATGAAGCCATCGATATCTATAACGTGACCAACGGCAAACGCTTCTCAACCTACGCGATTGCGGGGGAACGCGGTTCCAGAATTATTTCGGTTAACGGCGCAGCGGCGCACTGCGCAGACGTGGGCGATATCCTGATTATCGCCAGCTACGCTACCGTACCGGATGAGGTTGCCCGTAGCTGGCAGCCGAAAGTGGCCTATTTTGACGGCGACAACGAAATGAAACGCACCGCGAAAGCCGTGCCGGTTCAGGTTGCCTGATTCCCCTACCCCTGCGGCTGGTTACTGATCAGCCGCGCCATCGTTTCCAGCGAATCCGTTCTTAGCACGTATAAGCGCTTCAGCAAGAACGGATTATCACCCGGCTTCACTTTCCCGCGTACTGTCGTGACCGCCATATGAAAACCGGCGTCATTGGCCGCTTTTATCGCCGTGTCGTTATAACCGCCAAACGGGTATGAAAGATAGAGCACGTGCGGGTTGAACTGTGCCAGCGCCCGGCGGGAGCGTTTAAAATCAAACAGGATGTTGTGGTAGCTGCGGCTGAGCAATATCGGGTGCATGGCGTCATCGACACGGTGCAGGAAGTGCGTATGCGACTGCACGTCAAACACGTCGCGCATGCTGTTCAGTTCCGACACGCTCATAAACTGTAACGACTTCGGATCCCATTTCTGCGGCTTCAATTTAATGCGCGAGGAGATAATAAACGCCGTCGCTTTAAAACCGTATTCGCGCAGGATCGGGTAAGCATAACGGTTGACCGATTTCAGGCCATCATCAAAGGTGATCACCACCGAACGTGCGGGCAGATTCATGCGGTTACGCACATAGCCTTCCAGTTGATACATCGACAGCGTGGTATATCCCTGATCGCGCAGCCAGGTCATCTGGTTAGTAAAAGCGCGCACCGACGTGGTGGTGGAGGTATGACGGAAACGGGTATTTTCCTCGTCGCGCAGAATATGGTGGTAAGTCAGCACTGGAATACCGCTGTCTTCCTGCGCATCCAGGCTGCTTACCCAGGCCAGCCGGTTGCCGATGCGGATCTGGAACCAGGTCTGGTTCAGGCGGTCTTTCAGCTTATCGATAATGGGATAACGCAGGTTCTCCGCCAGCGTACCAAACTGTTCGCTGCGGTTATCCGGCGCCGTATACAGCGGCGTATCCTGCCACGTCACCAGATTCTGGTTACTCAGCGGCTTATTCAGATCGCCAAGGCTGTCCTCAATCCGCTGCTTGCCTTCCACCGCACTCAGGTGGCCTTTATCGATAAAACCGCTGCCAAAGCCGAAGCGAAACGCATAATAATCCTCTGCGCCCGGTACCACCGCCAGAATTTGCCCGGCGCGAATATTGCCGACCGTCACCACTCTGTCGCCGACCTGCGCCCAGATATCGGCATCTTCGGTAGTTTGCATATAGCGCGCAGGAATGCGCTGTTCACTGACAATGCTGGCAGAAGCGCTACAGGTAACCAGTAGCAGCAGAAGGGTAATCAAACGCGACATGAGACGAACCGGGTTGAGAGACTGTCATTAGTGTAACAAAACTGCACATATTCAAAGGCCGGAGTAAGTACAAAAAATAGCCCGTTCAGATAAGCTGGCTCTCATGTGCGGGAGAGCCAGCCCGAAGAGATTAACTACGCAGCCCGCGGCCGCGATTGATCAAGTACCAGCAAACCAAATAGAAAGCGATGATAAACACCACCAGCACGGCAACAGTGGTGAACAGCGGAACGTCGGTGATGCCGAGGAAACCAAAACGGAAGCCGCTGATCATATAGACTATCGGGTTCAGGTGCGACAGCGCCTGCCAGAACGGCGGCAGCAGCGTCAGGGAGTAAAATACCCCGCCCAGATAGGTCAACGGCGTCAGCACAAAGGTCGGGATCAGGCTGATATCGTCAAAGGTTTTGGCAAACACCGCATTCAGCAAACCAGCCAGCGAAAACAGCACGGCGGTCAGCAGCAGCGTTAAACCGACAAACAACCATGAATGCACCTGAAACGGCACGAAAAACAGCGAAACGGCAGTAACCAGAATACCGACGCACAGCCCGCGCGCCACGCCGCCGCCAACATAGCCAGCAATAATCACATGCGTCGGAACCGGCGCGACCAGCAGCTCTTCAATATTGCGCTGAAACTTAGCGCTGAAGAATGACGATGCGACGTTGGCGTAAGCGTTGGTGATCACTGCCATCATGATCAGCCCCGGCACGATAAACTGCATGTAGGTGAAACCGTGCATTTCACCAATCCGCGAACCGATCAAATTACCGAAAATAATAAAGTAGAGCGTCATGGTGATCACTGGCGGCACCAGCGTTTGCACCCAAATCCGCATGAAACGCTGGATCTCTTTGTACCAGATACTCTTCAGCGCCACCCAATAGAGCTGCATCATGCGCTTTCTCCTTTTCTGTCATGAACCAGCGTGACAAACAGCTCTTCGAGACGGTTGGCTTTGTTACGCATACTCAACACCTGTACACCCTGCGCGCTGAGCTGGCTGAAGACGCTGTTCACCCCCTGCTCGCGCAGGACTTCAACTTCCAGCGTGGAGGTGTCTACCAGCCGGTACTGATACCCCTCCAGCTTCGGCAGCGGGCATTTTGGCGCCAAATCGAGAATAAAAGTTTCCGATTTCAGTTTGGAAAGCAGCGCTTTCATCGAGGTGTTTTCGATCAAATCGCCGCGCTGAATGATGCCGATATTACGGCACAGCATCTCCGCCTCTTCCAGATAGTGAGTGGTGAGGATAATGGTGGTGCCTTTATCGTTCAGATCTTTCAGGAAGCCCCACATGGAACGACGCAGTTCAATATCCACGCCTGCGGTCGGTTCATCGAGGATCAGCAGTTTCGGTTCATGCATCAGCGCACGGGCGATCATCAGGCGACGCTTCATACCGCCGGAGAGCATCCGCGCGCGTTCGTTGCGTTTTTCCCACAGATCGAGCTGGCTCAGGTATTTTTCGCTGCGCACCAGCGCTTCTTTGCGATCCACACCGTAGTAGCCCGCCTGGTTCACCACGATCTGCTGGACGGTTTCAAACGGGTTAAAGTTAAACTCCTGCGGGACCAGCCCCAGCTGGCGTTTGGCGTTGACCACATCTTTTTCCAGGTCATAGCCAAAGACGCTGACGCGCCCGGACGTTTTATTGACCAGCGAACTGATGATGCCGATAGTGGTGGATTTCCCTGCGCCATTCGGTCCAAGGAGCGCGTAGAAATCACCGGCTTCTACTTTCAGGTCAATACCGCGCAGCGCCTGGACGCCGCCCGGATAGGTTTTTTTAAGTTGCTCAAGCTCCAGTGCAATGGTCATGAAATATCGCTTACCTTTTTTACACTCGATGTGTAGTTTTAAAAGAGGAAGAGTTCACCTATATTAGCGCAACGCACTTACCGTTACAGGTCATCCACTTCCATGAAGGACATAGATACACTCATCAGCAATAACGCACTATGGTCAAAAATGCTGGTGGAAGAAGATCCCGGTTTTTTTGCCACGCTGGCACAAGCACAAAAACCGCGTTTCCTCTGGATTGGATGCTCCGATTCCCGCGTACCGGCCGAGCGCCTTACCGGCCTCGAACCCGGCGAGCTGTTTGTTCACCGTAATGTCGCCAATCTGGTGATTCATACCGATCTGAACTGCCTCTCCGTTGTGCAGTACGCGGTGGATGTGCTGGAAGTCGAACACATCATCATCTGCGGTCACTACGGCTGCGGCGGCGTGCAGGCGGCGGTTGAAAATCCTGAACTTGGGCTTATCGACAACTGGCTGCTGCACATCCGCGATATCTGGTTTAAACATAGCTCGCTGCTCGGCGAGATACCGGCAGAGCGCCGCTTCGATACCCTGTGCGAGTTGAACGTCATGGAACAGGTTTACAACCTGGGCCATTCAACAATCATGCGATCCGCCTGGAAACGCGGCCAAAAAGTGACGATTCACGGCTGGGCCTACGGCATTCACGACGGTCTGCTGCGCAATCTGGAAGTGAGCGCTACCAACCGCGAATCGCTGGAGCAGCGTTATCGCCAGGGTGTCTCCAACCTCAGTAAGAAGCACAACAACCACAAATAATCACTCGGGGCCAGCGGCCCCGATTTTTTTATTCGTCCAGCAGAACCACTTTGCCAACATACGGCAGATGACGGTAGCGCTGAGCGTAGTCAATCCCGTAGCCCACCACAAACTCGTCCGGAATAGCAAAGCCGACAAACTCCACCGGCACATCCACTTCGCGGCGGGAAGGTTTATCCAGCAGCGTACAGATCGCCAGCGATTTCGGTTCGCGCAAGCTAAGAATTTCACGCACTTTCGACAGTGTGTTGCCGGAATCAATAATATCTTCGACGATCAACACATCTTTGCCGCGAATATCTTCATCAAGATCTTTCAGGATTTTCACGTCACGCGTGGTGGACATACCGCTGCCATAGCTGGAGGCGGTCATAAAATCGACTTCGTGAGAAACCTGCACTTCACGGCATAAATCCGCCATGAACATAAATGATCCGCGCAGCAGGCCCACCAGCACCATTTCGCTGCCGCTGTCTTTGTAACGCTCAGTGATTTGACGGCCCAGTTCAGCGATACGCGCTTTGATCTCCGCTTCCGGGATCATCACTTCCACAGTGTGTTTCATTTTACTAACCATTTGATTTAAAGAGTAAATCACTCAATATCAGGAGATTTCCCGAAGAATTGAGAATTAAGACGCAAAGTATACCAGCAAATTGATTTCCATTGGCTATCGAACAAGAAAGCTCATTTTGTGATGACGGTCACATTTGTTAATGACTATAATTAATTGCTATCAAAAAATTAACAACTTAGATGAGTGTCTTTTATGGCGGAAACAAAAACTCAACAGCCACGGCTCCTGATTACGCTGACAACGCTGTTTGCAGCGCTTTGCGGGCTGTATCTGTTAATCGGTGGAGCCTGGCTTGTCGCCATTGGTGGCTCCTGGTACTACCCGATCGCCGGTCTGGTGATGCTGGGTGTCACCTGGCTACTGTGGAAAGGGAAGCGCGCTGCGCTGTGGCTGTATGCCGCACTGCTGCTTGCTACCATGATCTGGGGCGTGTGGGAAGTCGGTTTCGATTTCTGGGCGCTGACGCCGCGAAGCGATATTCTCGTCTTCTTTGGCATCTGGCTGATTCTTCCCTTTGTCTGGCGGCGACTGGTTATCCCATCTGGCGGGTCCGTTGCAGCGCTGGTGGTTGCCCTGCTGATTAGCGGCGGGATCCTCACCTGGGCGGGCTTTAACGATCCGCAAGAAGTAAATGGCACCCTGAGTGCTGATTCAACGCCGGCCGCGCCTATTTCGCAGGTAGCGGATGGCGACTGGCCGGCCTATGGCCGCAACCAGGAAGGCCAACGTTACTCGCCGCTGAAGCAGATCAACGCCGACAACGTGAAGAACCTGAAGGAAGCCTGGGTGTTCCGCACTGGCGATCTGAAGCTGCCGACCGATCCGGGCGAACTGACCAATGAAGTGACGCCAATTAAAGTCGGCGACACACTGTATCTGTGTACTGCACACCAGCGTCTGTTTGCCGTTGATGCCGCAACCGGTAAAGAGAAGTGGCATTTCGATCCGCAACTGAATGCCAATCAATCATTCCAGCATGTCACATGCCGCGGCGTTTCTTACCATGAAGCGCGCGCCGACAATGCCAGCCCGGACGTGGTTGCCGATTGTCCACGCCGTATTATCCTGCCGGTGAACGATGGCCGTCTGTTTGCCATCAACGCTGACAACGGTAAGCCGTGTGAAACCTTTGCCAACAAAGGTATCCTGAATCTGCAAACCAACATGCCGGACACCACGCCTGGCCTGTATGAGCCAACCTCGCCGCCGATCATCACGGATAAAACCATCGTGATTGCCGGTTCGGTGACTGATAACTTCTCTACCCGTGAAACCTCCGGCGTTATCCGTGGTTTCGATGTCAACACCGGCAAACTGCTGTGGGCCTTCGATCCGGGTGCGAAAGATCCGAACGCGATTCCGTCGGACGAACATACCTTCACCTTTAACTCGCCGAACTCCTGGGCACCTGCGGCCTATGACGCGAAACTGGATTTAGTCTATCTGCCAATGGGCGTTACCACGCCGGATATCTGGGGCGGTAATCGCACGCCGGAGCAGGAACGCTATGCCAGTTCAATCGTGGCACTGAATGCCACCACCGGGAAACTGGTGTGGAGCTACCAGACGGTTCACCACGATCTGTGGGATATGGATATGCCGTCGCAGCCAACGCTGGCAGATATTACCGTTAACGGCAAAAACGTTCCGGTCATCTACGCGCCGGCGAAAACCGGTAACATCTTCGTGCTGGATCGTACCAACGGCAAGTTGGTTGTTCCGGCGCCGGAAAAACCGGTACCGCAAGGCGCAGCGAAAGGTGATTACGTCAGCAAAACCCAGCCTTTCTCTGACCTGAGTTTCCGTCCGAAGCAAAACCTGAGCGGCGCGGACATGTGGGGCGCCACCATGTTCGACCAACTGGTGTGCCGCGTGATGTTCCAGAAACTACGCTATGAAGGAATCTTCACTCCGCCGTCTGAGCAGGGCACGCTGGTCTTCCCGGGTAACCTGGGTATGTTCGAATGGGGCGGCATCTCTGTCGATCCCGATCGTCAGGTAGCCATTGCTAACCCGATGGCGCTGCCGTTTGTGTCGAAGCTGATCCCGCGCGGTCCTGGTAACCCGATGGAACCGCCGAAAGATGCAAAAGGTACCGGTACAGAATCAGGTATTCAGCCTCAGTATGGTGTGCCGTTTGGCGTGACGCTGAACCCGTTCCTGTCACCGTTTGGCCTGCCGTGTAAACAACCGGCGTGGGGCTACATTTCCGCACTGGATCTGAAAACCAACCAGGTGGTATGGAAAAAACGTATTGGTACGCCGCAGGACAGCATGCCGTTCCCGATGCCGGTTCCTGTACCGTTCAATATGGGTATGCCGATGCTGGGCGGCCCGATCTCCACTGCCGGTAACGTGCTGTTTATCGCCGCAACTGCAGATAACTACCTGCGCGCATACAATATGAGCAACGGTGAGAAACTGTGGCAAGGTCGGTTACCGGCAGGTGGCCAGGCAACACCGATGACCTATGAAGTGAATGGCAAACAGTATGTTGTCATTTCCGCAGGCGGTCATGGCTCGTTCGGCACGAAGATGGGCGACTATATCGTGGCCTATGCGCTGCCGGATGACGCAAAGTAAATAAAAATGCCGGATGAGATTACGCATCCGGCATGCTGATAATAAAAGCCCGGTAAGCCTCATGCTTCCGGGCTTTTAACGTTATGCGTTTTTTACACCGTAAACCCTAACATCATGCCGGTATCTTCATGCTCCAGCAGATGGCAGTGCGCCATATAAGCGTGCTCTTTCGGCGCATCATGCTGAAAACGGACTAACACTTCACTGCGCGCGCCATAGACATTAACCGTGTCTTTCCAGCCTGCACGATGTGCGGCCGGTGGCTTGCCGTTCTCCGATAAAATACGGAACTGAGTGCCGTGAATATGGAAAGGATGCAACATCATGTCGCCCTCACCGGAAATCACCCAGCACTCATACTCACCTTTTTTTGCCGCGAAAGCGGGCGTGTTCATATCGAAAGCTTTACCGTTGATGCGGTTGGCATTGTGGAAATCAAACCCCTGCGCGCCATGATTCATCTGCCCATGGTCCATATTCATCATCTTGCCGTGATCCATATTCATCATCTGACCATGTCCCATCTGCCCGTTCCCCATCATCATCCCGGCCATCGCGCCATCGCCATACTTCTTCTGCAACGCCTGCATGCCCATCATGTCGAGCATCGGATCCATCGATAACTGCAACGTCCGCTGCGTTAAGCCTGTCAGCACTGGTAAACCCGGCACTGAGGCCAGCGAATCCGGCAACGTACCAGAAGCGGCGATCTGTAGCGGTTGAATATGTAATACCGGCTGCGGTTTATCGAAAGGTGCGACCGTCATCCCTATCTGTTGCACAGGCAGCGTCACGATATCAAAGGGTTTACCATCGCGCGTATCCACCAGCACTTCAAAACGCTCGCCCATCAACATCGGCAGTTCGCTCACTTTCACCGGTTCACTTAATAAACCGCCATCGCTCGCCACCACATACAACGGGCGCTTATCGCTGGTTGAGAAGTTCAGCGAGCGTGCATTACACCCATTCAGCAAGCGCAGACGCAGCCAGCCGCGCGGAGCGGCATGTTGCGGGTTGATAGCGCCATTGGTCAGCAGCGTATCGCCGAACCAACCGACCGCAGCGCTCATCACATCCAGCTGATAATCGATCTGCCCCTGCGCGGTAAACCTTTTGTCCTGCACGATGACCGGCACATCATCAATGCCCCACTGTGTCGGCAGCCGCAACTGGCGAATAGCGTCATCTTCTATCAGCACCAACCCCGCCAGTCCCATCGCAACCTGACGGCCGGTTTTGCCATGCTGATGCGGATGGAACCAGCAGGTCGCGGCCTGCTGCGTGGGTGTAAAGGTAACAGAACGGCGACCGCCAGCTTTGATGACACCCTGCGGCCCGCCGTCAACGTCGCCAGACACTTCCACCCCGTGCCAGTGGACGGTCGTCTCTTCCGCCAGAGTGTTACGAATATCAATCGTCACCTGCTTTCCCTGACGCAGTTGCAACGCGGGTCCTAACAGTGCGCCGTTATACCCCCAGGTGGTGGCTTTGTTCGCGCCAAACAGCGTTTCTCCTGATTGCACCGTCAGCGCGATACGGCCTTGCGCATCGGCACTGAGCAGCGGGGGAATGGGCAGCGCCGGGCGTTCGGCGGCAAACAGCGAGCGGCTCCACAGCGGGAGCGCGCTTAGCACGCCCAGCGTGGCGGAATATTTCAAAAAATCTCGACGTTGCATGGCATTTCCTTATCTGTTGCAGACGATATTTTGAGCTTAAACCTTTCCCCTGCCGGAAGGTCAAGAAAAGAGGTAAATAATAAATATCGTCGCCTTATGCGGACTGTGCTAACGTTTAAATTCCGTTACGCCGTGGTAGAAATAATGAAGACGTTTTTCAGAACAGCACTCCTTGGCAGCCTGCTGGCTGTCTCCGTGAACAGTTATGCGCTAAGCGAATCCGAAGCCGAAGATATGGCCGATCTCACGGCGGTATTTGTCTTTCTGAAAAATGACTGCGGTTATAACAATTTACCCAACGGGCAGATCCGCCGTGCGCTGGTATTTTTCGCCCAGCAAAACCAGTGGGATCTCAGCAACTATGATGCATGGGACATGAAGTCGCTTGGCGAAGATAGCTACCGCGATTTGAGTGGCATTGGCATTCCCACCGCCAAAAAATGCAAAGCGCTGGCCCGCGACTCCTTAAGCCTGCTCGCCTACGTGAAGTAAGCTGTCGCCATGGTTAAACTCTGACCGTGCAACCACGGGCAGAGTTAGCTATTATGTTGCGCCCGTTTCGCGGGCGTTAACAAAGGAGCAACCAATGGCCGACAACACGATGTGGCAAGAGACGCTGCATGACCATTTTGGTCAGTACTTTGCCGTGGATAAGGTGCTTTATCACGAAAAGACCGATCACCAGGATCTGATCATTTTCGAGAACGCCGCCTTTGGCCGCGTAATGGCGCTGGATGGCGTGGTACAAACCACCGAACGCGACGAATTTATCTACCACGAAATGATGACCCATGTTCCGCTGCTGGCGCACGGCCACGCGAAACATGTGCTGATCATCGGCGGCGGCGACGGCGCAATGCTGCGTGAAGTAACCCGCCACAAAAACATCGAAACCATTACCATGGTAGAAATCGACGCGGGCGTCGTCTCTTTCTGTCGCCAGTACCTGCCGAAGCACAACGCAGGCGCGTACGACGATCCGCGGTTCCAGCTGGTGATCGATGACGGCGTTAACTTTGTTAATCAGACCGACAAGACGTTCGACGTGATCATTTCCGACTGTACCGATCCTATTGGTCCCGGCGAGAGCCTGTTCACTTCAGCGTTCTACGAAGGCTGCAAACGCTGCCTGAATGCTGGCGGGATCTTTGTCGCGCAAAACGGCGTCAGCTTCCTGCAACAGGATGAAGCCGTCGGCAGTCATCGTAAACTGAGCCACTATTTTAGCGACGTCAGCTTCTACCAGGCCGCAGTACCGACCTATTACGGCGGTATTATGACCTTCGCCTGGGCCACGGATAACGAGGTGTTGCGCCATCTTTCGACCGAGATCATCGCTGCCCGTTTCCACAATGCCGCACTCACCTGCCGTTACTACAATCCGGCGATTCATACCGCAGCATTCGCTCTGCCACAATATCTGCAAGACGCGTTGTCTGCACAGTGACTCTAAGGGGGTGATAAAAATTGAAAAAGCTTAAACTACATGGCTTTAACAACCTGACCAAAAGCCTGAGTTTTTGTATCTACGACATCTGCTATGCCAAAACCGCAGAAGAGCGTGACGGCTATATTGCCTACATTGATGAACTCTATAACGCCAACCGTTTGACCGAGATCCTGACGGAAACCTGTAACATCATCGGTGCCAATATCCTGAATATTGCGCGTCAGGATTACGAACCGCAGGGCGCAAGCGTCACCATTCTGGTGAGCGAAGAACCGGTCGATCCTCACTTGATCGACAAAACAGAGCACCCCGGTCCGCTGCCGGAAGCGGTGGTGGCGCATCTGGATAAGAGCCACATCTGCGTGCATACCTACCCGGAAAGCCACCCGGAAGGCGGTTTGTGTACGTTCCGCGCCGACATCGAAGTGTCCACCTGCGGCGTGATTTCACCGCTGAAAGCGCTGAATTACCTGATCCACCAGCTTGAGTCCGATATTGTCACCGTCGATTATCGCGTTCGCGGCTTCACGCGTGACGTAAACGGCATGAAGCACTTTATCGATCACGAGATTAATTCGATTCAGAACTTTATGTCTGACGACATGAAATCGCTGTATGACATGGTGGACGTTAACGTTTATCAGGAAAACATCTTCCATACCAAAATGTTGCTGAAGGAGTTCGACCTGAAGCACTACATGTTCCATACCAGGCCGGAAGATCTGACGCCCGAAGAGCGCAAAGAGATCACCGAAGCGCTGTGGAAAGAGATGCGCGAGATCTACTACGGCCGAAATATCCCGGCCGTGTAACGCGCCAGGGGAGCAAGGAGGCTCCCGGTTAGCGTTGTTTCAGAAACTGACGGTAGGCAGCTACCACCTGCAAAAAGTCTTCCACGCCGCACAGCGAGAGGCTCTCTTCATCGTAGTAGCTCATTCCCTCTTCTATCTCATCGCCGGAAAACTCCAGTTGATTGGCACGAACCATCACTTCCTCGCCATCCAGCCACAGCGTATATTCATGCCCGGCGCGCTGCCAGGATCGCTCGCTGCCTTTCACCGTTTTTGCCGCCTGCTCAACTTCGTCCAGCAGGGCCAGGTTCTCTTTCACTTCTTCATTGAACCAGTGCCCGACTGCTTCATGCCCCATCGACATGCGCACCTTAACGGTTCCGGTGACATCGCGCAGAAATTCATAATCCATAGTTGCTTCCTCTTGCAGGCCTGATAACCGCCTATGCAGTAATTATCGCAGCACAATACAAGAAAAACAGCGCAGCGACCGGAAGCGTTGCAAAATATCCTTCTGCCTGCGCAGAAATTACCCGCCGGCTATCTACACCCGATGATCAAGCGGTTTGAGCCGGGCAAACATCGCCTACCGCGCCCGCTAAATGCGGCACGTAAGCAGCCTGTTTTTTATGGAAGTAGCAGGGTTTGAGAAGCATTTGCTGCGCTTAAACAAAACTTATTTGCGCAGTGAGGCAGGAAAAAAAAACCACCCCGAAGGGTGGCTTGTCAGTCAGACGGCGGTCTGGAAAATCACGCCGTCAGCTTTTTCGGTGTACTGATTAAGCTGGTCGAAGTTCAGATAACGGTAGGTATCCACCGCCGTCTTATCAACCTGAGCAATATAGGTCTGGTACTCTTCCGGCGTCGGCAGTTTACCGATCAGCGCTGCAACCGCTGCCAGTTCTGCAGAGGCCAGGTAGACGTTTGCACCAGTACCTAAACGGTTCGGGAAGTTACGCGTCGAGGTCGAAACCACCGTTGCGCCATCGGCCACACGCGCCTGGTTACCCATGCACAGGGAACAGCCCGGGATCTCGATACGCGCGCCGCTCTTACCAAACACGCTGTAGTAGCCCTCTTCCGTCAGTTGCGCAGCGTCCATACGGGTTGGCGGCGCCACCCACAGGCGGGTCGGCAGCTGGCCTTTGTGCGCATCCAGCAGCTTACCGGCAGCGCGGAAGTGACCGATGTTGGTCATGCACGAACCGATGAACACTTCATCGATCTGCGCCCCCTGAACATCAGACAGCAGACGCGCATCATCCGGATCGTTCGGCGCACAAAGGATCGGCTCTTTGATTTCTGCCAGATCGATGTCGATCACCGCCGCATATTCTGCGTCAGCATCGGCTTCCAGCAGCTCAGGTTCCGCCAGCCATTTTTCCATGCCCTGGACACGACGCTCCAGCGTACGACGGTCGCCGTAGCCTTCTGCAATCATCCATTTCAGCAGCACGATGTTGGAGTTCAGGTACTCGATGATCGGCTCTTTGTTCAGCTTGATGGTACAACCTGCAGCAGAACGTTCAGCGGAAGCATCAGTAAGCTCAAACGCCTGCTCAACTTTCAGATCCGGCAGACCTTCGATTTCCAGAATGCGGCCGGAGAAGATGTTTTTCTTGCCTTTCTTCTCAACGGTCAGCAGACCCTGTTTGATGGCATACAGTGGGATAGCATGCACGAGGTCACGCAGCGTGATGCCCGGCTGCATTTTGCCTTTAAAGCGCACCAGCACTGATTCCGGCATATCCAGCGGCATGACGCCGGTCGCGGCGGCAAACGCCACCAAGCCGGAACCTGCCGGGAAAGAGATGCCGATCGGGAAACGGGTGTGGGAGTCACCGCCGGTACCGACCGTATCCGGCAGCAGCATGCGGTTCAGCCAGGAGTGGATGACGCCATCGCCAGGACGCAGGGAAACACCGCCACGGTTCATAATGAAGTCCGGCAGCGTATGGTGCGTGGTGACGTCAACCGGCTTCGGATAAGCAGCAGTATGGCAGAAGGACTGCATCACCAGATCGGAAGAGAAGCCCAGGCACGCCAGGTCTTTCAGTTCGTCACGGGTCATCGGACCGGTGGTGTCCTGAGAGCCGACAGAGGTCATTTTCGGTTCGCAATAGGCACCCGGACGGACACCCGCAACGCCGCATGCGCGACCCACCATTTTCTGCGCCAGCGAGTAACCACGGTTACTTTCTGCCACATCTTTTGCCTGACGGAATACATCGCTGTGCGGCAGACCCAGCGCTTCACGCGCTTTCGTGGTCAGGCCGCGGCCGATAATCAGCGGAATACGGCCACCGGCGCGCACTTCGTCGATCAGCACATCGGTTTTCAGTTCAAAGCTGGCCAGCAGCTCGCCGGTTTCGTGGTTGCGCACTTCGCCTTTGAACGGGTAAACGTCAATCACGTCGCCCATGTTCAGGTTGCTGACATCCACTTCGATCGGCAGCGCACCGGCATCTTCCATGGTGTTAAAGAAGATGGGCGCGATTTTGCCGCCCAGCACCAGGCCGCCGCCGCGTTTGTTCGGCACGAACGGAATGTCGTCGCCCATAAACCACAGCACGGAGTTGGTGGCGGATTTACGTGAAGAACCGGTACCCACAACGTCGCCAACGTACGCCAGCGGGAAACCTTTCTGTTGCAGGGCTTCGATCTGTTTGATCGGGCCAACGGCACCCGGTTGATCCGGTTCAATGCCTTCGCGGGCGTTTTTCAGCATCGCCAGCGCGTGCAGCGGGATATCCGGACGCGACCAGGCATCCGGTGCCGGAGAGAGATCGTCGGTGTTGGTTTCGCCCGTCACTTTGAAGACGGTAACGGTAATTTTTTCCGCCAGCGCCGGACGGCTCAGGAACCACTCGGCATCGGCCCAGGATTGCATCACCTGCTTCGCATATGCGTTGCCCGCTTTGGCTTTCTCTTCCACATCGTAGAAGTTATCGAACATCAGCAGCGTATGGGACAGCGCTTTGGCAGCAATCGGCGCCAGTTTGTCGTTATCCAGCGCATCAATCAGTGGATGGATGTTGTAACCGCCCTGCATGGTACCCAGCAGTTCGATGGCTTTTTCAGGGGTAACCAGCGGAGAGGTGGCTTCGCCTTTGGCGACAGCGGCAAGGAAACCCGCTTTGACATAGGCGGCTTCATCAACACCCGGCGGGACACGGTTGGTCAGCAGATCAATCAGGAATTCTTCTTCGCCAGCAGGCGGGCTTTTCAGCAGCTCGACAAGGCCTGCCATCTGGGTTGCATCTAATGGTTTTGGCGCAATCCCCTCAGCGGCACGTTCAGCTACGTGCTTACGGTATTCTTCTAGCACGACGGTTCTCCTCGCTCTCATTGTCATAATGCGGCAGGCGTTTCTCTTCACGCTCCTGTGAGACAGCAGTTTGTAGGGTAAATCCGCGAACCGCGTCGGGCAGCATAGCAGGATTTTCAGGGGGTGTTAATCTGTTTACAAAAAAGCAACATTAAATACTTGCTGAATCGTTAAGGGCGGAATAATGCAGGCTACAGACGGTTTTAACGAAACAGAATCGACGCTAAAAACCATAAAAAACGGCTCCGCAGAGCCGTTTTGTGATGACGGGATTACGCAGACTTCAGCAGCGAAAGCACGTTACTGCGCGCGTACTGCACCGGCGTGACCGTTTGATCCACCAGCTCGCCGCGCACATATTTTTTCACCGTTTCACGGTTGTTCACTTGTTCGTTGTGACCGACAGACGCCAGCATCCCACGGCTGTTGTAATTCAGCGTGGTTGTACTCTCTTCATCATTTTCCAGCAGATGGTAGGTGTAGTTCTGCGACGACTTCATCTTATTCAGCGCCAGCGGAATCGAGGGATCGAGCGCTTCATGCCAGGCCGCACTAATGTGGCTGCGCGAGGTCTGTTTGACGCTTTTTGAACCGTCACTGAGCACGTTTTCTGTCGTCGACTGGGAGGCCTGATAAGAGAAACGATCTTTCTCATCATCGCGTGCCGGGTTGATCGATTTCTCAGTCTGCGTCAGCGACAGCGAGAAATCGTTCAGCCCGCTCAGTTGCGACCGGCCACTGTTATCAACACGAATATCCGCACCAACCGTAATCGCAGTACGCTGTGCGCTGGCGGTGGTATTTAACGCGCGGAATACCGACTTCAACGCCTCCATCTGATCGCGATCGCCGTGCCCGGTCGAGCGAGCCTTGTCAAACTTAGTATCGTAGGCGCTTAACGTGGCCTGCTGCTGAGCGTAGTCGCCAGCCAACGCTGGATTCGACAAGTCGCTGCTCACTTTCAGCGAGAAATCCTTGTCCTGATAAGCAACATAGCGTTCGGTGGTGCTGGCATGGAAATTCAGCGACTGTACCGAAGCATCATCAGCGCGAATATCCGTTTTTAAATCCACGGATTTCAGCACGCTGCTGTCAAAATTAGTTAGCCCGGAAATATCGATTTTCGGCGGATTTTGCCCCAGTCCGCTTAACGCTTTCTCAAGCGATGCGCCCAGGTTCGCAACGGCCGCAGCTTCATCATCATTCAGCGCTTCGCCATCGGTTTTTAACTCCACCACCACGCCATCCTCTTTCTGCGTCATGTTGAGGTGCAAGGTGGAACCCGATTGCGTCACAATATCCAGCGAAACCGCAGATTGCTGGCCCGCCGCCCCAGCCGTGGCGCTGGTAACGGCGTGGGTGACGTCGGTACGACTCTCTTTCAGATTGCTCAGCAGCGTGCTGCCAATGCTGCCTAAAGGGGACAATGAGTTACTACCAACGGCGGCCTGCAATAACCCCTTCATCATGGCATCCTGGGGGGAAGTCGCGCTGAGTTTTTTCGGCGACAGGCTGTAAACCGCTGCAATATCAGACGTCTGGCTGCCAAACATTACTTTTGTCGACGAGGGTGCTTCGACAGGCGTGGCAGCGCGCGTAGTTGTGCGAACCGTGGTGCTCGCCAGGGAAGTTGACGCCACTCTCATTGCTGATGAGAGCGATGACAGATTAAGTCCGGTGATCATGACGATGAAGCTCCTTATCTCGCCGGGAATGGCCGTTAGCATTACTATCGGCAAAATCTGCGTAATATTTATACCTCTGGCAGAGAAAAACGCTGTTACCTGGCAAAATTGGCGCAAAAAAAACGCCTCCGAAGAGGCGTTTATTGTCAGCGAAAACTTATTTCTTTTTCGCTTTCGGGTTCGGCAGGTCGGTGATGCTACCTTCGAACACTTCTGCGGCCAGGCCAACAGATTCATGCAGCGTCGGGTGCGCATGAATGGTCAGCGCGATATCTTCCGCGTCGCAACCCATTTCGATCGCCAGACCGATTTCACCCAGCAGCTCGCCGCCGTTAGTGCCGACAATCGCGCCACCGATAACGCGGTGAGTCTCTTTGTCGAAAATCAGTTTGGTCATACCGTCAGCGCAGTCGGAAGCGATAGCACGGCCAGAAGCAGCCCACGGGAAGGTGGCGGTTTCGTAGCTGATGCCTTTCTCTTTCGCTTCTTTCTCAGTCAGACCAACCCATGCAACTTCTGGCTCGGTGTAAGCGATAGACGGGATAACTTTCGGATCGAAGTAGTGTTTCTTACCGGCGATAACTTCAGCGGCCACGTGACCTTCATGTACGCCTTTGTGCGCCAGCATCGGCTGACCGACGATATCGCCGATAGCAAAGATGTGCGGCACGTTGGTGCGCAGCTGTTTGTCTACGCGGATGAAGCCACGTTCGTCCACTTCAACGCCTGCTTTGCCGGCATCGAGGTTTTTACCGTTCGGTACACGACCGATCGCCACCAGCACGGCATCATAACGCTGCGCTTCAGCAGGGGCTTTTTTGCCTTCCATGGAAACGTAGATGCCGTCTTCTTTCGCTTCAACGGCAGTTACTTTGGTTTCCAGCATCAGGTTGAATTTCTTGCTGACGCGTTTGGTGAAGACTTTAACGATATCTTTGTCTGCCGCCGGGATAACCTGGTCGAACATTTCAACCACATCGATCTCTGAACCCAGCGCATGGTACACGGTACCCATTTCCAGACCGATAATACCGCCGCCCATAACCAGCATACGTTTCGGTACGGATTTCAGCTCCAGCGCATCGGTGGAATCCCATACGCGCGGATCTTCGTGCGGAATGAACGGCAACTGAATCGGACGGGAACCCGCCGCGATGATAGCGTTGTCGAAGTTGATCACGGTTTTGCCGTTTTCGCCTTCAACTTCCAGGGTGTTCGCCCCGGTGAATTTACCCAGACCGGTGACCACTTTCACTTTACGGCCTTTCGCCATACCTGACAGACCACCGGTCAGTTGGGTGATCACTTTCTCTTTCCAGGTACGGATTTTGTCGATATCGGTTTTCGGCTCGCCGAAGACGATACCGTGTTCAGCCAGCGCTTTGGCTTCTTCGATAACTTTTGCTACGTGCAGCAGCGCCTTAGAAGGGATACAACCTACGTTCAGACAAACACCGCCGAGGGTGCTGTAACGTTCAACGATGACGGTTTCCAGACCTAAATCAGCGCAACGGAAGGCAGCAGAGTAACCTGCCGGGCCTGCCCCAAGTACCACGACCTGAGTTTTGATTTCAGTACTCATCATGACCTCTTATTGATTTCCGGCGGTCAGGGGTACTTCGTGTCGCCCTTCATCCACCGGGACGTTCTATCCGCCCGCAGTTTACAAAAATGTTAACAATTTTGAAACAACAAACGGCAAACGATTTGTCCTTTGCCCCTGATAACCCCAAAAGCCCAATGAGATTATCAGAAAAAAGCCGGCCGTCAGGCCGGCTTTCTCGATTACATCACCAGACGGCGAATGTCCGACAGCATATTGTTGATGATGGTGATAAAGCGCGCACCATCAGCACCGTCAATCACACGGTGGTCGAAGGAGAGCGAAATCGGCATCATCAGGCGCGGCACGAACTCTTTACCGTTCCAGACCGGCTCCATTGCAGATTTGGAGACGCCCAGGATAGCCACTTCCGGCGCGTTCACAATCGGTGCGAAGTGGGTGGTGCCCAGGCCGCCGATGCTGGAGATAGTGAAGCAACCGCCCTGCATTTCGCCAGCGGTCAGCTTGCCATCACGCGCTTTTTTGGAGATGACAGTCAGTTCGCGAGACAGCTCAGTAATGCTCTTCTTGTTCACGTCTTTGAAGACCGGAACAACCAGACCATTCGGCGTATCCACCGCAACACCGATGTTGATGTATTTTTTCAGCGTCAGCTTCTGACCATCTTCAGACAGAGAGCTGTTGAAGCGCGGCATTTGCTCAAGCGCCGCAGCAACGGCTTTCATAATGAAGACAACCGGGGTGAATTTCACGTCCAGTTTGCGCTTCTCAGCTTCGGCGTTTTGCTGTTTACGGAACGCTTCCAGATCGGTGATATCGGTTTTATCGAAGTGCGTAACGTGCGGGATCATTACCCAGTTACGGCTCAGGTTAGCACCAGAGATTTTCTGGATACGGCCCAGTTCCACTTCTTCGATTTCACCAAACTTGCTGAAGTCCACTTTCGGCCACGGCAGCAGACCCGGCAGAGAACCACCGGTTGCGCCAGCGGCAGGCGCGGATTCAGCGCGTTTGATCGCATCTTTCACGTAAGCCTGAACGTCTTCGCGCAGGATACGACCTTTACGACCGGTGCCTTTCACTTTCGCCAGGTTAACGCCAAATTCGCGCGCCAGGCGGCGGATCAGCGGCGTCGCATGGACGTAAGCGTCGTTTTCAGCAAAGTCGGATTTACCTTCAGCTTTCGCCGGAGCCAGTGCAGCAGCCGGTTTTGCCGCCTGAGCAGCAGGAGCCGGAGCCGCCGCTGCAGCAGCCGGAGTGGCGGCAGGCGCCGCGCCTTCCACTTCAAACACCATGATCAGAGAGCCAGTGGAGACTTTATCGCCCACGTTCACTTTCAGCTCTTTCACGGTACCGGCGAACGGTGCCGGAACTTCCATAGAGGCTTTGTCGCCTTCAACGGTGATCAGTGACTGTTCAGCGGAGACTTTATCGCCCACTTTTACCAGCACTTCGGTCACTTCAACTTCGTCACCGCCGATATCCGGTACGTTAACTTCTTTCGGGCCAGAAGCCGCTGCTGCCGGCGCGCTTGCCGCAGCCGGAGCTGCCGCCTGTGCCGGAGCCGCTGCTGGTGCAGCGCCTGCAACTTCGAAGATCATGATCAAGGAACCGGTGGAGACTTTGTCGCCAGTGTTGATTTTGATCTCTTTAACCGTACCCGCGAACGGCGCCGGAACTTCCATAGAGGCTTTGTCGCCTTCTACGGTGATCAGCGACTGTTCAGCCGCAACGGTGTCGCCCACTTTGACCAGGATCTCGGTGACTTCAACTTCGTCGCCACCGATATCCGGTACGTTAACTTCTTTGGCAGCCGCAGCGGCCGGTGCCGCAGCTGGCGCTGCTTCTTTCTTCTCTTCTGCCTTAGCAGGTGCAGCGGCTGCTGCACCATCGGCGGAATCGAAAATCATGATCAGTTTGCCGGTCTCGGTTTTATCGCCGACAGAGACTTTGATCTCTTTAACGATGCCAGCCTGCGGAGACGGGACTTCCATAGAGGCTTTATCGCCTTCTACGGTGATCAGCGACTGTTCAGCTTCAACTTTGTCGCCCACTTTGACCAGGATCTCGGTGATTTCAACTTCATCAGCCCCGATGTCCGGTACATTGATTTCGATAGCCATTATCTCTTTACCTCTTACGCCAGACGCGGGTTAACTTTTTCTGCATCGATGTTGAATTTGGTGATTGCTTCCGCCACCACTTTCTTGTCGATTTCGCCACGTTTAGCCAGTTCGCCCAGTGCAGCAACCACCACGTAAGAAGCATCAACTTCGAAGTGGTGACGCAGGTTTTCACGGCTGTCGGAACGACCGAAGCCATCAGTACCCAGTACACGGTAATCATCCGCCGGTACGTAAGTACGAACCTGCTCAGCGAACAGTTTCATATAGTCAGTAGATGCCACTGCCGGAGCGTCATTCATCACCTGAGCGATGTACGGAACGCGCGGAGTCTCCAGCGGGTGCAGCATGTTCCAGCGCTCACAATCCTGGCCATCACGCGCCAGTTCAGTGAAGGAGGTGACGCTGTACACGTCAGAGCCCACGCCGTAATCGTTCGCCAGGATCTGCGCGGCTTCACGCACGTGACGCAGGATAGAACCGGAGCCCAGCAGTTGAACTTTACCTTTGCTACCTGCAACGGTTTCGAGTTTGTAGATACCTTTACGGATACCTTCCTCGGCACCTTCCGGCATGGCCGGCATGTGGTAGTTTTCGTTCAGCGTGGTGATGTAGTAGTAAACGTTTTCTTGTTTCTCACCGTACATACGCTCCAGACCGTCATGCATGATGACAGCAACTTCGTACGCGTAAGCCGGATCGTAAGAGATACAGTTCGGGATAGTCAGCGACTGAATGTGGCTGTGGCCATCTTCGTGTTGCAGACCTTCGCCGTTCAGCGTGGTACGACCGGAAGTCCCCCCTACCAGGAAGCCGCGAGCCTGCTGGTCGCCAGCCTGCCAGCACAGGTCACCGATACGCTGGAACCCGAACATGGAGTAGTAGATGTAGAACGGGATCATCGGCAGGTTGTTGGTGCTGTAAGAGGTCGCAGCCGCCAGCCAGGATGCACCGGCACCCAGTTCGTTGATACCTTCCTGCAGGATCTGACCTTTTTCGTCTTCTTTGTAGTAAGCAACCTGCTCACGGTCCTGCGGGGTGTACTGCTGGCCGTTCGGGCTGTAAATACCAATCTGACGGAACAGACCTTCCATACCGAAAGTACGCGCTTCGTCGGCGATGATCGGAACCAGGCGATCTTTGATCGATTTGTTCTTCAGCATCACGTTCAGGGCACGAACGAAAGCGATAGTGGTGGAGATCTCTTTGTTCTGCTCTTCCAGCAGCTGGGAGAAATCAGACAGCGCAGGCAGTTCCAGCTTCTCGGTGAAGTTCGGCTGACGAGACGGCAGGTAGCCTTTCAGCGCCTGGCGACGTTCGTGCAGGTACTTGTACTCTTCAGAGCCTTCCGGGAAGGTCAGGTAAGAGAGGTTTTCAACCTGCTCATCGGTTACCGGAACATTGAAACGGTCGCGGATATAACGCACGCCGTCCATGTTCATTTTCTTAACCTGGTGGGCAATGTTTTTGCCTTCAGCGGTATCACCCATGCCGTAACCTTTAATGGTATGGGCCAGGATAACAGTCGCTTTGCCTTTGGTTTCCTGCGCTTTTTTCAGTGCAGCGTAGATTTTCTTCGGATCGTGACCGCCACGGTTCAGCGCCCAGATCTGCTCATCAGTCCAGTCTGCAACCAGCGCTGCGGTTTCCGGGTATTTACCAAAGAAGTGCTCACGAACGTAGGCGCCGTCTTTGGATTTGAAGGTTTGATAGTCACCGTCAACGGTTTCGTTCATCAGTTGGATCAGTTTACCGCTGGTATCTTTACGCAGCAGCTCGTCCCAACGGGAACCCCACATCACCTTGATCACGTTCCAGCCAGCGCCTGCGAAGATGCCTTCCAGTTCGTTGATGATTTTACCGTTACCGGTTACCGGGCCATCCAGACGTTGCAGGTTACAGTTGATGATGAAGCACAGGTTGTCCAGTTTTTCACGGGTAGCGATAGTGATCGCACCTTTGGATTCCGGCTCATCCATCTCGCCATCGCCGAGGAAAGCGTAAACGGTTTGTTCAGAGGTATCTTTCAGGCCGCGGTGTTCCAGATATTTCAGGAACTTCGCCTGGTAGATCGCACCAATCGGGCCCAGACCCATGGATACGGTCGGGAACTGCCAGAATTCCGGCATCAGTTTCGGGTGCGGATAAGATGACAGGCCTTTGCCGTGAACTTCCTGACGGAAGTTGTTCATCTGCTCTTCAGTCAGACGACCTTCGACGAACGCACGCGCGTAGATACCCGGAGAAATATGACCCTGGAAGTAAACCAGATCGCCGCCATCTTTCTCGTTACGGGCGCGGAAGAAGTGGTTGAAGCAAACTTCGTATACGGTCGCAGAAGACTGGAAGGAAGCCATGTGGCCGCCCAGCTCAAGGTCTTTTTTAGAGGCGCGCAGAACCGTCATGATTGCGTTCCAGCGGATAGCTGAACGAATACGGCGTTCCAGTTCCAGATTGCCAGGATATTCCGGCTCATCTTCAACGGCAATAGTGTTTACATAGTTGCTCGCCCCTGTGCCAGCTGCCACTTTCACACCGCCTTTGCGGGCTTCAGAAAGGAGCTGGTCAATCAGATACTGAGCACGCTCAACACCTTCTTCACGGATGACCGATTCGATCGCCTGTTGCCAGTCGCGAGTTTCGATCGGATCCACGTCATTTTGGAAACGTTCTGACATGGGGGGTATTCCTTATCTATCTAATACGTTGATTGTCTGGAACCTGTCCCATTGCACCCTTCGGGAAAGACGCAATAAGACAGGTTCTGCGTTTAGTTGCCGCGCTCTAAAGTTTGGCGCTGGTGTTACAACTCTTCCGGCACAAATTGCGCCAGAAAATCTTAATTCTTTCTCTGCTCTAGCCGACGCAGCGAGCGTTCACGACGGCTCTGCTCACGGCTTCTGTCCAGCAAAATCTCTTCGATAAACGCCAGGTGACGGTGTGACGCTTCACGCGCCTCTTCCGGCTTTCCGGCCATGATCGCCGCGAAAATACTTGAGCGATGGTTGCTGACCAGCGGGAGCATCTCCCGGCGGGCGTACAGCAATTCGAAGTTCTGTCGGACGTTTTGCGCCAACATGGGCTCCATGCAGCGTAGCAAATGAAGCAGCACGACATTGTGTGCCGCTTCGGTTACGGCAATTTGATACTGCACGACAGCACTGGACTCCGCGTCCAAATCCCCGGACTGCTGAGCCAGTTCAATCGCCTGGTGCAGCTCGCTGATACGCGCTTTATCTTCATCTGTGCTGCGCAGCGCTGCGTAATAAGCCGCGATGCCTTCTAATGCATGGCGGGTTTCAAGCAGGTCAAACTGGGATTCGGGATGATCGTTGAGCAGCTCTACCAGCGGATCGCTGAAGCTCTGCCACAGACTGCTCTGGACAAAAGTCCCGCCACCCTGGCGACGAAGGAGCAGACCTTTCGCTTCGAGGCGCTGAATGGCCTCGCGCAGTGAAGGACGAGAAACATCGAACTGTTTCGCCAGTTCGCGTTCTGGAGGAAGTTTTTCACCGGGACGTAAGGTCCCTTCGAGAATCAAAAACTCCAGTTGCTGCTCAATCACATCGGAGAGTTTTGGTTGGCGGATTTTGCTGTAGGCCATGGTTCCCTGTCTCTGCCATTCGCCGGAGTAAATTGGTCTTACCAATTTCACGTTCTTGACGCTAAAGTAACAAAGTATTCACCTTCTGTCCATACAGGTTTTGATTGAAATCAGGAAACCACGCACATTTTAACAATCATACAGAAATGACGTTTCAAAGATGTAACCTTGCACAAATGTCCCATTTACCACGAAAGAGGCAGTTTTAACTTTCCTGAAACGACAGTTAAGGCATATGAACCGATTCAGTTGATTTATTTTTGATTTTTTATGCGATTAATTTGCATAAAACTAAAATAGGTGGTCGAGAAGGGAGTAGTTGGAGTACTGACAAACGGTTTCTTTTTCATCAGTCGTCATAGCAGTTTCATAAAGCAGATGCATTCACGCGCACTTACCACTATTCTTGGCACTACGAAAGAGACAGGCGAAAAATCACGCCAGCAATTCGTAAATAATAAAATACAAAAAATGGAATTTATTTCTTACACGCAAACGACAGCGTAAACATAATAACCACACACGAGGTTTCATGATGGAAGGTCAACAGCACGGCGATCAGCTAAAGCGCGGCCTTAAGAACCGCCATATTCAGCTTATTGCGCTGGGTGGCGCTATTGGGACTGGCCTTTTTCTGGGCAGCGCATCAGTCATTCAATCCGCCGGCCCCGGTATTATTCTGGGCTACGCCATTGCAGGTTTTATCGCCTTTCTGATCATGCGTCAGTTAGGCGAAATGGTCGTGGAAGAGCCGGTAGCCGGTTCATTTAGCCACTTTGCTTACAAATATTGGGGTGGCTTTGCCGGTTTTGCGTCTGGCTGGAACTACTGGGTACTGTATGTGCTGGTGGCGATGGCGGAACTGACTGCGGTCGGGAAGTATATTCAGTTCTGGTGGCCAGAAATCCCGACCTGGGTCTCTGCTGCAGCCTTCTTTGTCATCATTAACGCCATCAACCTGACCAACGTGAAAGTGTTTGGTGAGATGGAGTTCTGGTTTGCCATTATTAAGGTGTTCGCGGTTGTCGCCATGATCATCTTCGGCGGCTGGTTGCTGTTCAGCGGTAGCGCTGGCCCGCAGGCGACCGTACGTAACCTGTGGGAACAGGGTGGCTTCCTGCCGCACGGTATCGGTGGGCTGGTGATGATGATGGCGATCATTATGTTCTCGTTTGGCGGTCTTGAGCTGGTGGGGATCACCGCCGCAGAAGCCGATAACCCGGAACAGAGCATTCCAAAAGCGACCAACCAGGTTATCTACCGTATCCTGATTTTCTATGTTGGCTCACTGGCGGTGCTGCTCTCGCTGATGCCGTGGACCCGCGTAACGGCAGATACCAGCCCGTTTGTGCTGATTTTCCACGAACTCGGTGACACTTTCGTCGCCAACGCGCTGAACATTGTGGTACTGACGGCAGCCCTCTCTGTTTATAACAGCTGCGTCTACTGCAACAGCCGTATGCTGTTTGGCCTGGCGAAGCAGGGTAACGCGCCGAAAATGCTGCAAAAAGTGGATAAACGCGGCGTGCCGGTGAACACCATCCTGACTTCCGCGCTCTTCACCGCGCTGTGCGTGCTGATCAACTACTTCGCACCGGAATCAGCGTTCGGTCTGCTGATGGCGCTGGTGGTTTCCGCGCTGGTGATCAACTGGGCGATGATCAGCCTGGCACATATGCGTTTCCGTCGCGCGAAACAGTTGCAGGGCGTAACACCACGCTTCCCGGCGCTGTTCTACCCGCTGGGCAACTGGATCTGCCTGCTGTTTATGGCCGCTGTGCTGGTGATCATGCTGATGACGCCAGGCATGGGGATTTCGGTCTATCTGATCCCGGTATGGATTGCCGTGCTGGGTGTCGGCTATCTGTTCAAACAGAAAAGTGCAAAAACCGTAAAAGTCAGTTAACTCCTGTCTTGCCCCCTTTCCCCACGCGGGAGAGGGGGTTACCGCAACGTTACCTCCCTCACACTTTCTTTTACATAGCTATTTTGTCCATCTCCCCGCGCTGATTCTGCTACGCAAACGAAAATTTGCAGGCAAATAATTCATACCATATATCAATGGGAGAAGCGGCAATGGACAACAACAGGCTGTCTGTTAAAGAAAAGATCGGCTATGGCATGGGAGACGCCGGATGTAACATCATCTTTGGCGCAATCATGCTGTTTGTTAACTATTTCTATACGGATATCTTCGGCCTCGCTCCGGCGCTGGTCGGCGTATTGCTGCTGTCGATTCGTGTTATTGATGCGATTACCGACCCGCTGATGGGCGCAATCGCTGACCGTACGCAAAGTAAATACGGACGCTTCCGCCCGTGGTTACTGTGGATTGCGGTTCCCTATGCTGTATTCAGCGTATTGATGTTTACCACGCCGGACTGGGCCTACAGCAGCAAAGTTATCTATGCCTTCGTCACCTACTTCCTGCTGTCGCTTACCTATACCGCCATTAATATCCCCTACTGCTCGCTGGGCGGCGTTATTACCAATGATCCGAAAGAGCGCGTTGCCTGCCAGTCGTACCGCTTTGTGATGGTCGGTATTGCCACGCTGCTTCTGTCGTTAACGCTGCTGCCGATGGCGGAATGGTTTGGCGGCGCGGATAAAGCTAAAGGCTACCAGATGGCGATGGCAGTGCTGGCATTTATCGGTATGTGCATGTTTTTGTTCTGCTTCGCTACCGTGCGCGAACGTATTCGCCCGGCGATACCGACCAATGACGATCTGAAAAATGATTTAAAAGATGTGTGGAAAAACGACCAGTGGGTGCGCATTCTGCTGCTGACGCTGTGTAACGTCTGCCCTGGCTTTATCCGCATGGCGGCTACCATGTATTACGTGACCTGGGTTATGGGGGAAAGTACCCACTTCGCCACGCTGTTTATCAGCCTCGGCGTCGTGGGCATGATGCTCGGCAGCATGATGGCGAAGGTACTCACCGATCGCTGGTGCAAGCTGAAAGTCTTCTTCTGGACCAATATCGTGCTGGCGTTCTTCTCCTGCGCCTTCTACTTCTTTGATCCCCATGCCACTACGCTGATCGTGGTGCTCTACTTCCTGCTCAATATCCTGCATCAGATCCCTTCCCCGCTGCACTGGTCGCTGATGGCAGATGTCGATGATTATGGCGAGTGGAAAACCGGTAAACGTATTACTGGCATCAGCTTTTCCGGCAACCTGTTTTTCCTGAAAGTCGGGCTGGCGATCGCCGGGGCGATGGTCGGTTTTCTGCTCTCCTGGTACGGTTACGACGCCGGAGCCAAACAGCAGAGCGCCAGCGCCATCAACGGCATCATGCTGTTGTTTACCGTGATCCCGGGCGTCGGTTACCTGATCACCGCAGGCGTGGTTCGCTTGCTGAAAGTCGACCGTGAATTGATGAAACAGATCCAGGCAGATCTGGAAAAACGTCGCATCAACTACCATGCGTTGACCGATCGTCAGCACGTACCGGCAGGCGACAACGTAAGGAACGCATAATGAAAGAGTGGCCGAATCCGTTTATCGAACAACGCGCGGATCCCTTTATTCTGCACCATGAGAATGTCTACTATTTTGTCGCCTCCGTGCCGGAGTATGACCGGCTGGAGATCCGGCGCGCTGCCACGCTGGAGGGGTTGCGTCATGCCGAAGGCGTGGTCGTGTGGCGCAAGCCGCAAAGCGGACCGATGAGCGAGCTAATCTGGGCGCCGGAACTGCATCATATTGACGGTAAATGGTATCTCTATTTTGCCGCAACCTGGACGAAAGCGCTGGATGAGTTGAATATGTTCCAGCATCGCATGTTTGTGCTGGAGTGCGCAGATGCCGATCCGCTCAGCGGAAAATGGCTGGAGAAAGGCCAGGTGAAAACCCCGTTTGATACTTTCGCCCTCGACGCCACAACCTTTGTCCACCAGGGCAAACGCTGGTATCTGTGGGCGCAAAAAGCGCCGCACATCGCGGGAAACTCCAACCTCTATCTGGCGGAAATGGAAAATCCATGGACGCTCAAAGGCGAACCGGTGATGTTGAGTAAGCCGGAATTCGACTGGGAGTGCCGGGGTTTTCTGGTGAATGAAGGCCCGGCCGTCCTGTTTCACGACGACAAGCTATTTATCAGTTACTCGGCCAGCGCCACCGATGAGAACTACTGTATGGGGCTGCTGTGGATTGATATTACCGCTAACCCGCAGCTCGCGGAGAACTGGCACAAATCACCGCAGCCGGTGTTCAAAACCAGGCACGAAAACCGTCAGTATGGCCCTGGTCACAACAGCTTTACGCAAACGCCGGAAGGGGAAGATGTGCTGGTGTATCACGCACGGAACTACACCGAAATTGAGGGCGACCCGCTCTACGATCCCAATCGCCATACCCGTCTGAAAACGATTCGCTGGCAAGAAAACGGGATGCCTGATTTCGGCATCCCGGCTGCGGATAATCAGTAAACTGCGGCACGCAATCAGATCAGCGTGCCGTAAATCGTCAACAATGCGACCACAACGACCAGCACCAGCGAGGTTTTCTTCGCCATCGACACCGCGGCTTTCGGCGTTTCGACTTTGTCCAGATGCGGCTCGCGCGCCAGTGAGAACTGCGCGAGGCGCGTCAGCACCTGGTATTGCGATGTATGGCCGTCGCCAAGAGAAGCAAACCAGGCGGGCAGCGCCTTTTCGCCGTGCCCAACCAGTGCGTACACCACGCCAGCCAGCCTGACGGGCACCCAGTCCAGCACATGTAAAATGGCATCGATGCCTGACTGCTGACGTTCGTTAGGCGTCTGGTAACGTGCCAGCCACGACTGCCAGGCACGCAAGAACGCATAACCTGCCAGCAGCACCGGCCCCCAGTATGCGCCGACAATAAACCAGAATAGCGGTGCCAGATAAAAGCGGAAGTTGATCCAGACCAGCGCGTTTTGCAGTTCGCGTAAAAACTCACGCTCACTGCATCCCGGCGGTACACCGTGTATCAGCGTTAACTCATTCGCCATCGCGTTATGGGCATGACTGTCATTACGTGCCGCCGCCTTCAGGTAAGCGTGGTAATGCAGACGCACCTTACCCGCACCAATGCATAACACACCAATCAGGATCCAGACCACCAGCAACGGTACGTTGAAAAACAGCCCCTGCAACGCGCGCAGGATCAGAAAAGTCACCAGCATCGCCAGCACTGTCATCAACAGCGTACGGAACATGGAGTAACGCTTAACCCACCGGAACAGCACCTCCAGCCGGTGATCCAGTTGCCAGTGCTCTCCCAGTTTAAACAGCCGTTCTGCTGCCAGCACCAGCAGCATGGTGAATAACGTCATGGCATCTCCTTTTCTGACGAGCCGGCGACCAGCGCACGGAATCTGGCCCAGTCGAAAGCCGGCCCGGGATCGGTCTTCCGTTGCGGCGCGATATCGCTGTGGCCGGTCATATTGTTGGCAATCGACGGATAAAGCTCAATGAGCGTTCGCGTCACCGCCGCCAGTTGCTGATACTGCGCGTCGGTATACGGCAGATTATCGGTGCCTTCAAGCTCAATCCCAATTGAGAAATCATTGCAGCGTTCCCGCCCGTGATAAGAGGATACGCCTGCATGCCAGGCGCGTTTATCGAAAGGCACATATTGCACAACCTCGCCATCACGGCGGATCAGGCAGTGCGCGGAAACACGCAGATGAACAATTTCGGCGAAAAAGGGATCGGCATCGGGATCGAGCGTACCGGTGAACAACGCGTCTATCCACGGGCCGCCAAATTTGCCGGGCGGCAGGCTAATATTATGTACCACCAGCAGTGAAGGCTGCTCATCGTCCGGGCGGCAATCAAAATGGGGAGACGGCACGTGCCGCGCTTCTACCAGCCAGCCCTTGCGTAACGGCATAAGGAACTCCTTTAAGAGGATGGTGCTAAAACACGCTTCAGAGTAGCATGTCCGGGCGGTGCCCTGTAATGGTCTCCCGGACAGGACATCGCCTAACTTTGTGATTCGTTACCCTTTTTGGAGTTTATCATGCCGCCTCGCCGCTATAACCCCGATCTTCGACGTGACGCGCTGCAAAAACGCATCGAACTGGATATCCCCGCCGCAGTCGCCCAGGCGCTGCGTGAAGATTTGGGCGGAGAAGTTGACGCTAACAACGACATTACCGCGCAATTATTACCGCCAGAGAACCGCTCTCATGCGGTGGTTATTACCCGCGAAGACGGCGTATTTTGCGGTAAACGCTGGGTTGAAGAGGTTTTTATCCAGTTGGCTGGCGACGACGTGACGCTGACCTGGCACGTTGCAGATGGCGACACGATCCGCGCCAATCAACCTCTGTTTGAACTGGAAGGCCCTTCCCGCGTACTGCTGACCGGCGAGCGCACGGCGTTGAACTTTGTGCAAACGTTGTCCGGCGTAGCCAGCGAAGTACGGCGCTATGTGGATTTGCTCAGCGGCACCAAAACCCAGCTTCTTGATACGCGTAAAACGCTGCCGGGCCTGCGCACCGCACTGAAATATGCGGTGCTGTGCGGCGGCGGCGCCAACCATCGCCTGGGCCTTTCTGATGCTTTTCTGATCAAAGAGAACCATATCATCGCTGCTGGCTCCGTTCGCCAGGCAGTAGAAAAAGCGTTCTGGCTGCACCCGGATGTTCCGGTGGAAGTGGAAGTTGAAACGCTGGAAGAACTGGACGACGCGCTGAAAGCAGGCGCTGACATCATCATGCTGGATAACTTCGAAACCGACCAGATGCGCGAAGCGGTTAAACGCACAAATGGCCAGGCGCGGCTGGAAGTTTCCGGCAATGTGACGAACGAAACGCTGCGTGAATTCGCCGAAACCGGCGTCGATTATATCTCCGTTGGCGCACTGACCAAGCATGTGCGCGCCCTCGATTTGTCGATGCGTTTTCGCTGAATCGACGCTTCAAAGAAACGGGCCACTGGCCCGTTTTTGCGAACTCCCTTCCACGAAAAATGCGACACTTTGCAAAAGCGATAAAAGTGCCGGAAGCCATTATCCCAAAATCATTTTTGCCCCTCGTCCACCGATTCATCCGCTGACACAGTAACGGCTCTGCATAAGGAGCTGTTTAATGAAACGACAACAAGGATTTACTTTAATCGAACTGATGGTGGTGATTGGCATCATTGCGATCCTGAGCGCCATCGGCATTCCCGCCTACCAAAACTACCTGCGCAAAGCCGCCCTAACCGACATGCTGCAAACGTTTATTCCGTACCGTACGGCCGTTGAACTTTGCGCGCTGGATCGTGGCGGCGTGGATAACTGCGATGCCAGCAGCAACGGCATACCCGCCCCCACCACTACCCGCTATGTTTCGGCGATGAGCGTAACAAAAGGCGTGGTCTCGCTAACCGGGCAAGAGAGCCTGAATGGGCTGAGCGTGGTGATGACGCCGCAATGGAGCAACGCTGAAGGAATGCAGGGCTGGGCGCGCAGTTGCAACATTCAGGCAGACAGCTCGCTCCAGCAGGCTTGTGAAGATGTTTTCCGGACCGGCAAGTAAGGAGCGGCAATGCAACCCGATAAACTCATTGCGCTATGCCAGCGCCATAATGCGGTGGTGCTCAAAAGCGAAAACGATCTCTTAACGATTGCGGTGGTTGAAACACCCAGTACCGAATTAATGGAATCACTCACTTTTGCCGCCCAGAAGCGTGTCGATATTCGCTGCTGGACACCAGAGCAAATGGATAAACATTTGCAGATGACAGCGCAAACCGTGGTGCCGGTGGTACAGGAAGAGAGCAGTACCGCCGCGATGGAGATCGTGGAACATACGCTTCAACAAGCGCTGATGCTACGCGCTTCAGATATCCATTTTGAGCCTGGTGAAACGCACTATGCCATTCGCCTGCGCGTCGATGGCGTATTGCATCCGCTTTCGCCTCTGCCTGGCACGCTCGCCAGCACATTGACCGCAAGGCTAAAAGTACTCGGTAATCTCGACATCGCCGAGCACCGTTTACCACAAGATGGTCAGTTCAATCAGGAACTTTGCGGTCAATCGATCTCATTTCGCATCGCCACTCTGCCCTGTCGTCACGGAGAGAAAGTGGTCCTGCGCCTGCTGCATCAGGTCAACCAACCGCTGGAACTGGAAGCGCTGGGAATGACCTCTCAACAACGGGAGCTGTTTGCCGCCGCCCTTGCGCAGCCGCAAGGGTTGCTGCTGGTTACCGGCCCAACAGGCAGCGGTAAAACCGTCACGCTTTACAGCGCATTGCAGGCGCGAAATAAACCGGAAGTTAACATTGCCAGTGTGGAAGATCCTGTCGAGATCCCACTCGCCGGGCTAACGCAGACACAAATCAATCCGCGCAGCGGGCTGACTTTTCAAAGCGTATTGCGCGCCCTGTTACGCCAGGATCCGGACATCATCATGATTGGCGAAATTCGCGATGGCGAAACCGCCGAAATCGCGATAAAAGCCTCCCAGACCGGGCATCTGGTACTGTCGACGCTGCACACCAACTCCACCAGCGAAACGCTGGTACGCATTCAACAAATGGGCGTTGCCCGCTGGATGATCTCCTCAGCACTGTCGCTGGTGGTAGCGCAACGCCTGGTGCGTAAACTCTGCCCGCACTGTCGAAAACTTGCCGTGGAGAATATCCATCTTCCCGGTACGTTGTGGCCACGTCCGTTACCGCGCTGGCGGGCCGAAGGCTGTGAACAGTGCTATCACGGTTTTTACGGACGACTGGCACTGTTTGAAGTCCTCGCCATCACACCGGAAATACGTCAGGCCATCGCTGGCAATATGGGCGCGGAAGAGATTGGGCTACTGGCGCGGCAGAGTGGCATGACCACGCTATTTGAGCATGGCTGCCAGGCCGTGGAACAAGGGTTGACCACCTTTGACGAACTGGTACGCATTCTGGGTTTTCCGGATGGCGAGTAAACATCTTTGGCTGTGGTCCGGTCTTGATGACAGCGGTGCCCTGCAAAGCGGTACGCACTGGAACGAAAATCGCGACGGCGTGGTGTTACTGTTACATCAGCGGCAAATACATCTGCTGACGTTGAAGCGCTGTCCGGTACGTCGCACGCTCTGGCAAGCGGAGCATGGATGCTCTGTTTTGCAGCAACTTGCTACTCTTCTGCAGGCCGGGCTGACATTGCCGGAAGGGTTACAACTGCTGGCGGAGCAACACCCCGCCAGACAGTGGCAGGCGCTGTTGCGCCAGCTTGCCCAAACGCTGGAGCAGGGAGAAACATTTTCGGCTGCGCTACGCCAGTGGCCTGATGTGTTTCCTCCGCTCTGGCTGGCGATGATTCGCACCGGCGAGTTAACCGGCAAACTGGATGAGTGCTGCTTCAAGCTCGTCAGCCAGCAGCAAGCGCAAAGGGAGCTGGCGTTGAAAGTGAAAAAAGCGCTTCGCTATCCGCTGATCATCCTCTCCCTGACGGCAGCAGTGGTGCTGGCAATGATATATCTGGTATTACCCGAGTTCTCTGCCATCTACCAGACGTTTAACACACCGCTTCCGGTGCTCACGCGGGGGGTCATTGCCACCGCTGACGTTATGCAACGCTGCGCCCTGCCGTTGATAGTATTTATAGCGTTGATACTGGGCGTCATGAGATCGCTACGTCATCACCCCGGTTGGCTTCGTTACCGACAGCGGCTGCTGCTGGCCACTCCGGTGATGGGCCAATTGATACGCGGGCAGCGGCTCAGCCAGATATTTACCGTCCTGTCACTGACGCAGCGTGCGGGTATCGCCTTCTTGCAGGGCCTCGAAAGTGTCAAAGAGACGCTTACCTGCCCTTACTGGCGCGATATCCTGCAACGTGCGCATCAGGAGATAACTCAGGGTATGTCGATATCCGCCGCCCTGAAAGAAAGCGGTGAATTCCCGACACTTTGTATTCAGTTGATTCGCACGGGCGAGGTTTCGGGCGCGCTGGATACGATGCTGTACAACCTGGCGCAGCATCACAGCGAACAAACTCAGCGTCAGGCGGATGGTCTGGCAGCCGTGCTTGAGCCGTTGTTGCTGGTGGCAACAGGATTGATTATCGGGGTGCTGGTTGTGGCAATGTACCTGCCCATCTTCCATCTGGGGGATGCGATGAGCGGCGCAGGGTGAGCACAGGCGCGGCATAACGCTGCGCCTGTTTAGCGATCACAAGCTGTTGAAAACGCGGTTTTCCTGTTCCTGAACGCGAATGAAGGTCGTGCGTTTGGTCAGCTCTTTCAGACGAGATGCGCCAACGTAGGTGCAGGCCGAGCGCAGACCGCCCAAAATGTCGCGCGCAGTATTTTCTACCGGGCCACGCAGAGTCAGCTTGACGGTTTTACCTTCTGCAGCACGGTAACCGGCAACGCCGCCAACGTGGCGATTCATTGCAGATTCAGAGCTCATACCATAGAACAGCATGAATTTTTCACCGTTCTCTTCAACCACGGTGCCGCCGCTCTCTTCATGGCCTGCCAGCATACCGCCCAGCATCACGAAATCTGCGCCGCCGCCAAATGCTTTCGCTACGTCGCCCGGAACGGTGCAACCGCCATCGCTGACAATCTGGCCACCCAGACCATGCGCAGCATCAGCACATTCGATAACCGCAGAAAGCTGCGGATAGCCAACGCCGGTTTTCACGCGCGTGGTACAGACAGAACCCGGTCCAATACCCACTTTAACGATATCGGCGCCGGAGAGGATCAGCTCTTCACACATTTCACCCGTCACAACGTTACCGGCACAAATGGTTTTATTCGGCCAGGCTTCACGCGCTTTCGCAACAAACTGTACAAAATGCTCGGAATAGCCATTCGCCACATCAATGCAGACAAAATTCAGCGCGGGATGCAGCGCAAGGATCTGTTTTGTTTTATCAAAATCGGCGTCAGATGTTCCAGTAGAAACCATTACATGGCGCAACACATCCGCAGATTCGCGCTCAATGAAACCTTTCCAGTCTTCAACGGAATAGTGTTTATGCACGGCAGTGAGAATGTCGAATGAGGCCAGCGCTTTTGCCATCATAAAAGTGCCAACCGTGTCCATATTCGCGGCAATAATGGGTACGCCGGACCAGTTCATTCCTGAATGCTTGAAGGTAAACTCGCGCTCCAGCTCAACATCGGAACGGCTTTTAAGGGTAGAACGTTTAGGGCGGATAAGAACGTCTTTGAAACCTAACTTCAGATCTTCTTCGATACGCATGTGCGGATTCCTGGGGTTAATGGCGAAAATACAAACTCACAACTCCAGTGACGCTATCATACGCGCTAATAAGGGCAGTGCAAGACTGCGAATTTCTCTTTTTTTACGCTACAATCCTATAAATTTACCTGGTGAATCGGCAAGTTTAGGTTAATCGATTTCATTGTCGCTTGATTAACTCACAACACGTTGATTATATTATGAAATATATTCAATCTTTTACGTTTTTCTTCCCTTTTGCATGTGATAAAAAAGCGCCATGAATAGAGCGAAAAAGAACGTGGATTGTGATTTCAGGCAGACCCATTTTGGGATGAGGTATTATGGGGTATACGGTCGCGTTAACCGGCGGCATCGGCAGTGGGAAAAGCACTGTAGCGGATGCTTTCGCACAGCTTGGGGTTAACGTTGTCGATGCGGATATTATTGCGCGTCAGGTCGTGGAACCGGGTTCGCAAGCATTAAGCGCTATTACAGCACGTTTTGGGGCAGAAATGATCCTCTCCGACGGCTCGCTAAACCGTCGGGCATTACGTGAACGTATTTTTGCTTCTCCGGCTGATAAAGAGTGGCTCAATAGGCTGCTCCATCCGTTAATTCATCAGCAGACCCAGCGTGAGATTGCGCAGGCAACGTCGCCTTATGTACTGTGGGTTGTTCCCCTGCTGGTGGAAAACCAGCTATATCATAAAGCCGATCGGGTTTTGGTGGTGGATGTCCCGATTGAGACTCAAATTGCACGCACCACGCAGCGTGATGGTGTTAGCCGCGAACATGCAGAACATATTCTTGCTGCTCAGGCCACACGCGAAGCGCGACTTGCCGTCGCTGATGATGTTATTGACAATAATGGCGCACCAGGTGCGATAGCATCGGATGTTGCCCGCCTGCACTCAGCGTATCTGGAATATGCTTCGCAGGCCGTATCACAGGAAAAACCGTAATGCACACCCACATCCTTTTTGAACACCCGCTTAACGAGAAGATGCGCACCTGGCTGCGTGTCGAATTTCTGCTTCAGCAACTCATCGTCCGTTTACCGCTGAGCGACCATGCTGATGCGCTGCATTTTTTCCGTAACGTTGGTGATTTACTGGATGTGTTCGAACGCGGCGATACGCGTACGGAATTACTGAAAGAGCTGGAACGTCAGCAGCGAAAATTGCGTGCCTGGAGTGAAGTGGAGGGAGTGGATCTCAACCGTATCGAATCCCTGCGACAGCAACTGAAAGAGAGCGGCAATATCCTGATGGCTGCGCCACGCATTGGCCAGCTTTTACGTGAAGACCGATTAATTGCGCTGGTGCGCCAGCGTCTGAGTATCCCCGGTGGGTGTTGCAGCTTTGATCTGCCCACGCTGCACATGTGGCTGCATTTGCCGCAGGAGCAACGTGATGCGCAGGTCGCGGTCTGGCTGGAAAGCCTCGATCCGCTCAAAGCAACGCTTAAATTGATCCTCGATCTGATCCGCAATGCCGCGCCGTTCCGCCATCAGACCAGCCTGAATGGTTTCTACCAGGATAATGCCGAGGATGCCGATTTACTGCGTCTGAAACTGACGCTGCGAGACCGGCTGTACCCACAAATTTCCGGGCATAAGAGCCGTTTTGCTATCCGCTTTTTACCCCTCGACAGCGAAAACGGGATCGTGCCGGAACGGCTGGATTTTGAACTGGCCTGTTGTTAAGGAGCCAATATGACTGAAACAACCATTGTTAACTGCCCCACCTGCGGGAAATCTGTTGTCTGGGGCGAAATCAGCCCGTTTCGCCCCTTCTGTTGCAAACGCTGCCAGCTCATCGATCTGGGAGAATGGGCAGCGGAAGAGAAACGCATTCCCAGCGCTGGCGACCTGTCAGACAGCGATGAATGGAGCGAAGAGCAACAGTAATGTTTTTGCCGCTGGCGCACCGCTTAACGCTGCGCCAGCCGGGTAATAATGGGTTCATTGGCCGGCGGGAAATCTTCCGCTTTCAGCATCTGTTGTGCTATCCATTCTCCCGGCTGCCCCTCTTTCCCCCATGGCTCCCCTTCCCAGCTCTCAACCAGCCAGAACCACAGCGTGATATGGCGATCGGGAAACTGATACTCCAGCTTGTCAAAGAGTGTTGCACTCAGCGGTGTAATACCGACTTCTTCCTGTAATTCACGGCTCATCGCCTGTTCCGGCGTTTCGCCCTCTTCTATTTTACCGCCCGGAAACTCCAGTTTATTCGCCATGTGTGCATCCGCAGCACGGCGCGTAATAAAGATTTCTCCTTGCGGGTTGCGAATGATCCCAACTGCGATGTTGAGTATTTTCATTAGGCAGGCTCCATAAAAAAGGCGCAGATATCTGCGCCTTTTACATTTTTATCAAAAGGTTATGCTAAACGGCCGTGGCACTGTTTGTATTTTTTACCCGAACCGCAAGGGCATGGATCGTTACGACCCACTTTACGCTCGCCCGTCTGCGCAGCAAGTTCTGCGGCCGCTGCGGATTCATCATCCTGATGGCTCAGCTGTTGCATTTGCGCCAGACGCTCAGCCTCCTGGCGACGCTGCTGCTCCATCGCTTCCACCTCTTCCGGCATACGTACCTGCACCTTGCTCAGCGTGCTGATCACTTCATATTTCAGTGACTCCAGCATCGCTGCAAACATGGCGAAGGATTCGCGTTTGTACTCCTGCTTCGGATCTTTTTGCGCGTAGCCACGCAGATGGATACCCTGGCGCAGGTAATCCATGGCCGCCAGATGCTCTTTCCACAGGGAATCCAGCGTCTGCAACATCACGCCTTTTTCAAAGTGACGCATCATTTCCGCCCCTACCACGTCTTCTTTGCGCTGGTAAGTTTCAATGGCGTTCTGCAGGATGCGCTCGCGCAGCGTCTCTTCATGCAGATCCGGCTCTTTATCCAGCCATTCCGCAATCGGCAGATCGAGATCGAAATCGTTTTTCAGGCGTTCCTGCAGACCCGGGATGTCCCACATCTCTTCCAGAGACTGCGGCGGAATATGCGCGTCGATAGTAGCCTTGAAAACGTCCTCGCGAATGCTGTTGATGGTTTCGCTCACATCAGACACATCCAGCAGTTCGTTACGCTGGGTATAAATAGCACGGCGCTGATCGTTGGCAACATCATCATATTCCAGCAGCTGCTTACGAATATCGAAGTTGCGGCTTTCCACTTTGCGCTGCGCGTTGGCAATCGCCTTCGTAACCCACGGGTGCTCAATCGCTTCGCCCGGTTTCATTCCCAGCTTACGCATCATGCCGGAAACGCGATCGGAGGCGAAAATACGCATCAGCGCATCTTCCATGGAGAGGTAGAAACGGGAAGAACCGGCATCGCCCTGACGACCGGAACGACCACGCAACTGGTTATCGATACGACGAGATTCGTGACGCTCAGTACCGATAATGTGCAGGCCGCCTGAGGCCAGTACGGCATCATGGCGTACCTGCCAGTCCGCTTTCACTTTTGCGATTTGCTCTTCGGTCGGATTTTCAATCTCAGCCAGTTCTGCCTGCCAGCTACCGCCCAGCATGATATCCGTACCACGGCCCGCCATGTTGGTGGCAATGGTTACCGTGCCAGGATAACCCGCCTGAGCAACGATATCCGCCTCTTTGGCGTGGAATTTGGCGTTCAGCACGTTGTGCTTGATACCTGCTTTGGTCAGTTCCTGAGAGACAACCTCTGATTTTTCAATGGAGATAGTCCCCACCAGTACCGGCTGCCCCTTGGCAGTACGCTCTTTAATATCTTCGATAATGGCCTGGATTTTTTCCGCTTCGGTCATGTAGACCAGATCCGCCATATCTTTACGGATCATTGGGCGGTTTGTCGGCACAACAACCGTATCCAGTTTGTAAATGGAGCTGAATTCAAATGCTTCGGTATCTGCCGTACCGGTCATACCGGCCAGTTTTTCATACAAACGGAAATAGTTCTGGAAGGTAATGGAAGCCAGCGTCTGGTTTTCATTCTGGATTTCCACGCCTTCTTTGGCTTCAACAGCCTGATGCAGACCGTCAGACCAGCGACGCCCCTGCATGGTACGACCGGTGTGTTCATCAACGATGATCACTTCGCCATCTTTAACAATGTAATCCACATCGCGGGTGAACAGTGCATGAGCACGCAACGCTGCGGTGACGTGGTGCATCAGCATAATATTGGCCGGGGAGTAGAGTGACTCGCCCTCATCCATGATGCCTTCTTTTACCAGCAGCTCTTCAATCAGCACCAGGCCGCGTTCGGTCAACGTTACCTGACGCGCTTTCTCATCCACCGAGAAGTGGCCTTCGCCCTGGAAAGTGTCAGAATCCTCTTTCTCCTGGCGAACCAGGTAAGGAATGATTTTGTTCACTTTTTTGTAGAGCTCAGAACTGTCTTCCGCAGGCCCAGAGATGATCAGCGGGGTACGCGCTTCATCGATGAGGATGGAGTCAACCTCATCCACCAGCGCATAGTGCAGTTTACGCTGTACGCGCTCTTCAGGGCTGAACGCCATGTTATCGCGCAGGTAGTCAAAGCCGTATTCGTTGTTGGTGCCGTAGGTAATATCGGCAGCGTAAGCTTCACGCTTGGCAACAGCAGGCATACCAGGCAGGTTAATACCGACTGTCAGGCCGAGGAACTCAAACAATGGACGGTTGTTTTCGGCATCGCGCTGCGCCAGATAGTCGTTCACCGTCACAACGTGAACACCTTTACCGCTCAGGGCATTCAGGTAAGCCGGCAGCGTCGCAGTCAGGGTTTTACCTTCACCAGTACGCATCTCCGCGATGCAGCGATCGTTCAGTACCATACCGCCCAACAACTGTACGTCAAAGTGGCGCATGCCAAACACGCGCTTGCTCGCTTCGCGAACCACTGCAAAAGCTTCAGGCAGCAGATTATCTACCGCCTCACCTTTTTCCAGACGGGCGCGAAACTCCGCGGTTTTACCTTTCAGCTCTTCATCACTGAGCTGCTCCATGGCCGGTTCCATGGCATTGATCTGGGCGACAACTTTACGCATGCGACGCAATGTACGATCGTTGCGGCTACCGAATACTTTCGTTAATAATTTGATTAGCATAATAAAAATCTCAAACGCTCCGCTCAGCGGAACTAAAAAATGGATAAAAGGCTCTTTTTTTAGCTGAAGCGTTGAGGGCCTGCGCGAATACCCTGCACCTGGCTCACCCAGGCGGGCACACTAAACGCGGCTTGCGGCATAGAAGGGATATAAACAGCCAGGAGGACAATCGTCGGCGGCTTGCTTTCCAGCATCAGCAGTGCGCTGAGCGAATCCAACAATGCCAGATGATGCGCCTGAATGGGCGATGGCTCTTCCGTTGCTACAGGTAGCGCCTGAGGCGCCATAGCGAACGAAAGATGACGAATCACGGTACGAATGGCGTGTTGATGCCAGTAATCGACAGTGAAGTTCGGGCGTCGTTTCGCTTCCAGCAAGGAGAAACTGGTGAAATTGACGCTATTGACGCCATCGTGATTGCGAGTCGTTTCACGCGCAGGCTGATGTGACTCAGCGCTACTGGCAAATGCAGGCAAGCCAAAACTCGCCGCGACCATCCCTAATAAGAGATGCGGCCAGAAGTAGCGTCTACCAAATTGTCGCCAGCACGTCAGTATTCCGTTCACCTGCTCCACCCAAAAATCACGCTTGTCCGATTTTGCTTCTGTCGGTGCCATTTTGCGCCCAAATCTTACCACTAAAGCCGCCAGCACCGCAGTAGTATTCAGGCTTCAGAAGGGCGAAATTGACCAGGAAAGCAGCAAACACACCGCTCAAAGCGAAAAAAGAGAAAGTTCTACATCGAAGCGGGAGAAAGGCCTGGTGGGAAAAAAGCAATAAAAAACGACTGGTTTCCCTGACCGGAGAGAGTGCCAGGTTAACCAGTCGATTTTGTGGTTATGGCGTTATGCCAGAACCGTTGACGGTGCTTTAAATGCCAGCGGCAATTCGGCGTCGTCTTCGAAGGTCACATATTCCCAGGCTTCCTGTTTTGCCAGAACAGCCTGCAACAGTTTGTTATTTAATGCGTGACCGGATTTATATGCGGTAAACGCACCAATGATATTGTGACCACACATGAACAAGTCGCCGATTGCATCCAGCATTTTATGGCGAACAAATTCATCTTCGAAACGCAGTCCGTCTTCGTTCAGTACGCGATAATCGTCAACTACGATGGCACAATCGAAGCTACCGCCCAGGCAGAGTCCGCGAGACTGGAGGTATTCGATATCACGCATGAAACCGAAGGTACGCGCACGACTAATCTGGCGCATAAATGCGTCGGCAGAGAAGTTCATCGCATAGCGTTGAGTGCTTGCATCAATCGCAGGGTGGTTAAAATCGATGGTAAAGTCGAGCGTGAAACCGTTGTGTGGTTTGAACTCAGCCCATTTATCACCGTCTTCAACGCGCACCGTATCTTTGATACGAACGAATTTTTTGGCGCTGTTAAGCTCTTCGATCCCTGCATCCAGCAGCAGATAAACGAAAGGTGCAGCACTGCCATCCATAATGGGAATTTCCGGCGCATCGACTTCAACAATAATGTTGTCGATACCCAGCCCCGCCAGAGCAGCATTTAAGTGCTCAACGGTGGAAATCCGCACGTCATGCTCGTTGACCAGACAAGTACAGAGCATAGTATCACGCACAGATTTAGCATCAGCCGGAAAATCTACCGGTGGATTCAAGTCAGTGCGACGATAGATGACCCCGGTATTTGCCGGCGCAGGGCGCAACGTCAGTGTGACTTTCTTGCCGGTATGTAAACCGACGCCAGTCGCCTGAACGATACGTTTAAGAGTCCTTTGTTTGATCATCGTATAATCTCGCCTTATTACCAATCCATCCGAAGTGTATAACACAATCGGTGGGGCAGTTTAGCACAAAGAGCGAAGAAGCCCAACTTCCAGTAAATTCTTAGTCCGCTTGCTTACGCAGGAACGCCGGAATATCCAGATAATCAGGTTCTTTAGTGGTTTGCGGCGTATTGTCGTTAACCACTTTCGCCGGTTTCTGCTCCTGTTGCATCGGTTGCATGCCGTGCTGCTGATAGCGATCCATCACTGGCTGCTGTGCCTGCTTGTTGGTCACCAGCGTAATTTCCGGACGTTTGTCCATGCCGATACCTGTCGCAACGACGGTCACACGCAGCTCATCGTTCATATCCGGATCAAGGGACGTACCGATAACCACAGTCGCGTTATCAGATGCGAAAGCTCGGATAGTGTTACCCACCGTTTCGAACTCATCCAGACGCAGGTCGAAGCCAGCAGTAATGTTAACCAGCACACCGCGAGCGCCAGAGAGATCAATATCTTCCAGCAGCGGGCTGGAAATCGCCATTTCTGCCGCTTCTTCCGCACGATCTTCACCGCTGGCCACACCGGAGCCCATCATCGCGTAGCCCATTTCGGACATTACAGTGCGCACGTCAGCGAAGTCAACGTTCATCAGACCCGGACGAGTAATCAGCTCAGCAATACCCTGCACAGCGCCTTTCAGTACATCGTTCGCTGCACCGAATGCATCGAGCAGAGAAATACCACGCCCAAGCACTTTCAGTAACTTGTCGTTCGGGATAGTAATCAGCGAGTCCACATGTTTGGACAGCTCAGTGATACCCTGCTCAGCAAACGCCATGCGCTTCTTGCCTTCGAAATTGAAAGGCTTGGTCACCACAGCAACCGTCAGGATACCTAAATCTTTAGCGACTTCGGCCACGACAGGAGCTGCACCCGTACCGGTACCGCCACCCATGCCTGCCGCGATAAAGACCATGTCAGCGCCTTCGAGCGCAGCGCGCAAGGCTTCACGATCTTCTTCAGCCGCATTGCGACCAACTTCAGGGTTTGCTCCAGCGCCCAGACCTTTGGTGATGCCACCGCCAATCTGAATGGTTTGCCCCACCGCCGTTTTACGCAACGCTTGCGCGTCGGTATTTACGGCGAAGAATTCAACACCCTCAATGCGCTCGCGCACCATATGCTCTACGGCGTTGCCACCGCCGCCACCGACGCCGATGACTTTAATCACCGCGTCGTTGGTTAATTCCATCGGTTCAAACATAATTTCTCTCCGTTTTGTGCCTGTCGCCTGAGACCGCTAATTTTCTGCGCTCTCTGAAAAAAATTAAAACTCTTTTCGCAGCCAGCTGTTGATTCGTTTGAACCATGACCCTACTGACGCGCGTTTTTCCACTTCTGCTTCACCACTGAGATGCGTCTCTTTTCCGTAGTGCAGCAACCCTACAGCCGTTGAGTAATACGGCTCCTGGGCATAATCGGTCAAGCCAGTAATGTTGAGCGGCGCACCAATACGCACTTGCGTATGGAAAACGCGCTGCGCGCAGGCCGCCAGGCCTTCCATCTGCGCAGCGCCGCCGGTCAACACAATCCCCGCCGCCAGGTGATGCTTTACACCCTGCTGGCGAAGCTGTTCCTGCAACTGCAAAATCTCATCGTTAACCAGATTGAGCAACTCGGTATAGCGAGGCTCAATCACGTCTGCCAGCGTCTGACGCTGCAGACTGCGCGGCGGACGACCGCCCACGCTGGGTACTTCAACGCTCTCATCTTTGCCGACTAACGATCCCAACGCACAACCGTGGCGAACTTTGATCGCCTCTGCATCACTGGGCGGCGTACCGAAAGCGTAAGCAATATCGCTGGTGACCACATTCCCTGCATAAGGGATCACTTTGGTGTGGCGCAGCGCGCCGCCAGTGTAGACCGCCATGTCCATTGTACCACCACCGATGTCAACAACGCAGACGCCCAGTTCTCGTTCGTCTTCCGTCAACACCGAATAGCTGGAGGCCAGCCCGGCGAAAATAAGTTGGTCAACTTTTAACCCACATCGTTCAACGGCTTTAACGATGTTTTTTGCCATATCGTTATGGCAAGTAATCAAATGTACTTTTGCCTGCATACGCACACCAGACAACCCAACCGGGTTTTTAATCCCTTCCTGGTAGTCAATGGCGTACTCCTGCGGAATCACATGCAGAACACGGTGTTCATCGCGTACACGCACCGATTTGGCGGTATGCACAACGTTCTCCACATCCTCCTGCGTCACTTCCTCTTCCGAAATCGGCACCATCCCAATTTCGTTCTGGCAGCTAATGTGCTTCCCCGAAAGTGCCAGGTAGACAGAAGAGATCTGGCAATCCGCCATCAATTCAGCCTGATCGATAGCGCGCTGTACGCATTTCACTACCGATTCCAGATCGTTCACTCCGCCTTTATCCATACCACGAGACGGGCAACTGCCCACGCCAATGATATTCACAATACCGTCGGGCAGAACTTCCCCTACTAAAGCGGCTACCTTCGCGGTGCCAATCTCCAGTCCAACCACCAGTTTTCTGTCCGTCGCCTTGATCATTGTTGCTCTGCCTGTGCCTGATTCTGTTGTGCCTGATTTTGCTGCTGATTCGGTTCCTGAACAGGGGCTGCTTTCCAGCCTACAGCCGCGCCTGAGTCATAGCGTAAATCCACGTAACTGATCGTTTTACCGTCCGTTTGCGCCTGTTGCAGCAGAACCGGGTAGAGTTCCACGAAGCGCGCCAGGCGTTTCATTGTATCGCCACGACCCAGGTTGAGCCTGATGTCGTTAGTCAGCGTGACCTGCCATGAACGTCGCGCCGTCATCGCCGCTTCTTTTAACGTGAATTTATCCTTCGCCAACAATTGCCCCATATCGCGGTAGCCTTGCAATACTTCGCTTTCACTGCCTTCAGGGCCATACAACATGGGCAAAACCTGCTTACTGGTTCGTTCGGACGGCACGCTGAACGCATTACCGTCGGCATCGACCATATGCTGATCATTCCACCGCGCAATCGGCACGTATTCAACCAGATGAATCTTCAATTCGTCTGGCCACTGCTTTCTGACGCTTGCCTGTTTTATCCAGGGCAGACGCTCTATCTGACTCTGAATAATATTGACGTCCTGGGTCATAAAGGTGCCGGGTGCCCCCAGCGCCAAAATAGACTGACGAATATCATCATTACGGGTGTAATGACGATCGCCCGTCACCACCAGCTTCGACAACGGCAAGCGTTGTGCATCATCCATCCAACCCAAAACCACCCAGCCGCTAACAAACACGGTGCACAGCACCGCCAGCAGGAACAAAATCCCTGCAAGACGCGTTCCATTGTTGCGGCGGGAGGCAGTTACGGCCTCCGCTTCGCGGTTTCGCGTGTTCAGCGCAGCCTGTGACATATCACTCCGCCAGATCCAGAATGCGAACAACAAGTTGTGAGAAGCTCAAACCCGCCTGGCGCGCAGCCATCGGCACCAGGCTGTGGCTCGTCATCCCAGGCGATGTATTCGCTTCCAACAAATAAAACTGACCGTCGCTATCCAGCATGGCATCAATTCGTCCCCAGCCACGGCAACCTAAAAGACGCCATGCTTTCAATACCAGGGACTGTAATGCCGCCTCTCGCTCCACTTCCAGACCTGAAGGGCAGAAATATTTTGTCTCATCAGAGAGATACTTCGCCTCATAATCATAGAAGATTCCCGCTGGCTGGATACGTATAGACGGTAAAATTTCGTTCCCAAGCAGCGCTACGGTAAATTCCGGGCCACTTAGCCATTTTTCGATCAGAACTTCATCATCATGTTGAAACGCAAGCGCTAACGCCGCATGCAGATCTTCACTTTTCTCTACCTTCGACATCCCAACGCTGGAGCCTTCACGACTGGGCTTGACAATAACAGGTAACCCCAGTTCATCAATGCGTTGAATATCGTCAAAACTTAGGCCTGATTCAAACTCACTGCGTTCGAGCGCGACCCATGGTGCAACCGGTAATCCGGCGCCCTGCCACAACAATTTGCTGCGCAGTTTATCCATGGAGATCGCGGATGCCATAACGCCGCTGCCGGTATAAGGCATATCGATCAATTCAAGCAGCCCCTGCAAGGTGCCGTCTTCGCCGCCGCGACCATGCAAAGCAATAAATGCTTTGCTAAAACCCATCTCTTTCAGGCGGGTGACATCCACATCACGCGGATCCACGCCGTGCGCATCCACTCCGCCTTCCCGCAAACCCACCAGCACCGCTGCACCGGAATTAAGCGAAACTTCACGCTCGGCGGAGGTTCCGCCCAGCAGAACCGCTACTTTCTCAGCCACGGCGCTCCTCCTCAGTGCTCTGCGATTTCAGTTTGCTCTCAGCCAGGCTGCGGGCAATCTTGCCGATATTCCCAGCTCCCTGAATCAGGATCAGGTCATTACCGGTCAGTACCGGCGCCAGCATCGCCGCAACCTGTGCCGGATCGGACACGAGGATCGGATCAATTTTGCCGCGTCCGCGAATAGTACGGCACAGCGAACGGCTGTCAGCGCCCGGGATAGCTGCTTCGCCAGCCGGATAAACCTCCAGCATCAGCAGAGAATCGACCTGCGTCAGTACATTGGCGAAATCGTCGTACAAGTCGCGAGTACGGGTAAAACGGTGCGGCTGAAACAGCATGACCAGGTTTTTATCCGGCCAGCCCGCACGCGCTGCTTTAATCGTGGCATCCACTTCTGTCGGGTGATGACCATAGTCATCCACCAGCATGGCGGTACCGCTTTTGCCATTCACCGCTTCCAGCGGGAATTCACCAAGGAAATCAAAACGGCGCCCGGTGCCCTGGAAACTTTCCAGCGCGCGAAGGATCGCTTCATCTTCGATCCCCTCTTCTGTCGCTACTGCTACCGCCGCCGCCGCGTTCAACGCATTGTGGCGGCCTGGCGCATTCAGCGTGACACGCAGTTCCGGTTTATCCTGGCGCACCAAAGTGAAGTGCCCCTGCGGCCCGACCTGGCGATAATTTTCTACACGAACATCAGCATCATCGCTAAATCCGTACGTCGTCGTCTGACGCCCCACGCGCGGCAGCAATTCCCGGATAACCGGATCGTCCACACACATTACCGCACGGCCGTAGAACGGCAGGTTGTGCAGGAAGTTGATAAACGTCGTTTTTAAATTCTCGAAGTCGCCATGGTAGGTATCCATGTGATCGGCTTCGATATTGGTGACAATGGCCACCATCGGTTGCAGATGCAGGAATGAGGCGTCGCTCTCATCAGCTTCTGCAATCAGGTAACGGCTGTGCCCCAGGCGCGCATGCACCCCGGCGGCTTTCACCAGCCCACCGTTAACAAAAGTCGGGTCCAGCCCGGCTTCTGCGTAAATACTGGCCACCATCGCAGTCGTGGTAGTTTTGCCATGAGTACCGGCAATCGCGATGCCATGACGGAAACGCATCAGTTCAGCCAGCATCTCCGCACGGCGGATAACTGGAATACGCGCTTCATGCGCCGCAACAATTTCAGGGTTATCGGCAGATATGGCGCTGGAGACCACAACAACACTGGCATCGCTCACATTTTCCGGGCGATGATGGAAATAAATAGTGGCACCGAGCGACGCCAACTGCTGCGTCACTGGGTTTGGCGCCAGGTCGGAACCGCTAATCTGGTAGCCTTCATTGGCCAGCACTTCGGCAATACCGCCCATGCCAGCACCGCCAATGCCGACAAAGTGAATGTGCCGGACACGTCGCATCTCGGGCACAATTGAACGCAGTTTCGCCAGTTCTTGTGTATTCATTCTCTAAACGCCATCGACTACTTAAATTTGCGCGACGCCAACGCGCCGCCAGTATTTACGCCTGAGCTGCCAGGCTGACTTCATTCGCCACGCGCTCGGTGGCATCCGGGATGGCCGCCGCGCGTGCGCGTTCCGCCATCGCCAGTAATGCTTCGCGATCCCACCCCGCCAACGTCGCTGCTACCGCATCAACGGTGAACTGCGGCTGTTCGAGGATCTTCGCAGCACCCGCTTTTTCCAGCGGTAATGCATTCCAGTACTGCTGACGATCTTTGTGCTGGAAAGGCACAAACAGCGCCGGTAAACCTGCGGCTGCGATTTCGCTGACCGTCAGCGCGCCTGAACGGCACACCACCACATCCGCCCACGCGTAGGCTTGCGCCATATCGTCAATAAATTCCGTCACTTTATGCTGCGGTTCGCCCGCGGCGGCATATGCTTGCTCAACATCCTGTTGCGCGCCTTTACCGCTCTGATGCCAGATGGTCACAGCATTGCCCAGCTTCGCCGCGACCTGCGGCATCGTCTGGTTCAGCACGCGCGCACCCTGCGAGCCGCCAACGACCAGCACGCGAACCGGCCCTTCACGGCCAGGTAAACGCTCCTGCGGTAGCGGCAGTGCCAGCACATCGATGCGCACCGGGTTTCCAACGACTTCCGCTTTTGGAAACGCACCGGGAAACGCCTGCATCACTTTGGTGGCGATTTTCGCCAGCCATTTATTTGTCAACCCGGCAATCCCGTTCTGCTCATGGAGCACTACCGGAATACCGAGCGACCAGGCAGCCAGCCCGCCAGGACCAGAGACATAACCGCCCATCCCCAGCACCACATCCGGCTTAAAGCGCTGCATGATGGCGCGAGCCTGTCGCCAGGCGTTAAAAATACGTACCGGAGCCAACAACTGCGCTTTGATCCCTTTGCCACGCAGGCCGGAGATACGGATAAAATCGATCTCGATACCGTGTTTGGGCACCAGATCGGCTTCCATGCGATCGGCGGTTCCGAGCCAGCGCACTTGCCAGCCCTGATCCATCAAATGGTGCGCAACTGCAAGCCCGGGGAAGACATGCCCGCCGGTACCGCCCGCCATCACCATTAACCGCTTTGGTTGACCACTCATCACAAACCTCGTGTAAACGCCTGGGCTTTTTCCAGACGCGTTTCATAATCTATGCGTAGCAGCAGCGTAATCGCCACTGACATAATCAGTAAACTGGAACCACCGTAACTGATAAGCGGCAGAGTCAGCCCTTTGGTCGGCAGCATACCTGCCGCCGCACCGACATTAACCAGAGCCTGGAAGCTAAACCAGATACCAATCGAGCAGGCCAGGAAACCAGAGAAACGATGATCGATTTCCAGCGCTTTTCGCCCGATGGACATGGCGCGGAAAGCGACGAAGAATACCATTAAAAGTGCCACTACCACACCGATATAACCGAGTTCCTCCCCGATAATGGAGAAGATAAAGTCCGTATGTGCTTCAGGCAGATACTCCAGCTTCTGTATCGAATTTCCAAGCCCTTGCCCCCACAGCTCACCGCGACCAAATGCCATCAGCGACTGTGTTAACTGATAACCGCTACCGAAGGGATCTTCCCACGGGTTCCAGAAAGAGGTTACGCGGCGAATACGATACGGTTCGGCGAGGATCAGCAGCACAACCGCTGAAATCCCCATACCGATGATGGCGATGAACTGCCACAGTTTCGCCCCGGCAAGGAACAACATCGCCAGCGTGGTGATAAACAGCACCACCACCGTACCGAGGTCCGGCTGCGCCAACAGCAGAACCGCCAGCACCAGGATCACGCCCATCGGTTTGAGGAAGCCGCGCAGGTTATTACGCACTTCGTCCACCTTACGTACCAGGTAGTTAGCCAGGTAACAGAACAGCGACAACTTGGTGAACTCCGCTGGCTGAAAGCGCATGACTCCGAGGTCGATCCAGCGAGAGGCTCCGTTGATCGAGCTACCAACCACCAGTACCACCAGCAGCATAATGATCGCGGCGATCAACATCGCCGAGCTGTATTTCTGCCAGAAATCCATCGGCAAACGCAGCGTGATCATCGACATACAAAACGCCAGGAACAGATACAGCGCATGACGCTTGGCAAAGAAGAAAGGATCGTCCGTCAGGCGTTGCCCTACCGGCATCGAAGCCGAGGTCACCATAATGAAACCGATCGCCGCCAGGCCCAGCGTCAACCACAACAACGTGCGGTCGTACATCACCAGACTGTCGGAATCTTTTTGCCGTGATCCCATAACCCAGCCTTTCAATGCCGTAAACAGCCATGCCAGGAGGCTAAATCCTGGCAGGCGCGGCATTCTCGGGCGTGGGAGCGTTAAACGCATCAGCCTAACTCCTGCGCCAGACGGGTAAAGACATCACCCCGTTGTTCGAAATTCTTGAACTGATCGAGGCTGGCGCAGGCTGGCGACAGCAGCACCATATCGCCCGGCTGCACGCGCGTGGCGATCAGACGCATTGCCTCTTCCATCGTTTCAACCTGATCGGCAATTTCCGGACGTAAATCCGCCAGCTCCCCACCATCGCGACCAAAGCAATAAAGACGAATACGATCGCCGCCGAGATAGCGCTTCAGCGGTGAGAAATCGGCAGATTTACCGTGCCCGCCCAACAAAAGATGCAGCGTACCGTCAACCTGCAAGCCGTTCAGCGCCGCCTCAGTGCTGCCGACGTTGGTCGCTTTCGAGTCGTTGATCCAGCGCACCCCGTTATGATCCTGCGCCAACTGGAAGCGGTGCGCCAGCCCGGTGAAGGTCGTCAGCGCCTTCAGGCTGCTTGCCCGCGGTAAACCAGCGGCATCTGCCAGCGCCAACGCCGCCAGCGCGTTGGTATAATTGTGCTGGCCACTCAGCTTCATCTCTTTAACGTTCAGAACCTTTTCACCTTTTACACGCAGCCAGGTTTCGCCCTGCTGGCGGTTCAGGTGATAGTCGCCGACGTCAACGCCGAAACTCACGCAGCGCTCATCAGCACCCCGCACCGGCATGGTCAGCGCATCATCCGCGTTGACCACACATACTTTCGCGTTTTCGTAAACGCGCAGTTTTGCGGCGCGATACTGTTGCAGCCCGAACGGATAACGATCCATATGATCTTCCGTCACGTTCAGGATGGTTGCCGCCGCCGCGTGCAGGCTGAAAGTAGTTTCCAGTTGGAAGCTGGAAAGCTCCAGCACATAGAGCTCGCGGGCTTCATCAAGCAGCATCAACGCAGGCAGGCCAATATTGCCGCCAACGCCTACATTAACGCCTGCCGCCTCTGCCATTTCACCCACCAGTTTGGTGACGGTGCTTTTACCGTTTGAACCGGTAATCGCAATGACGGGCGCTTGTGCTTCGCGACAGAAGAGTTCGATATCGCCGACGATCTCAACGCCAGCATCGGCTGCCGCGCTCAGAGAAGGATGCGCCAGTGCGATGCCAGGGCTTGCGACAATCAGGTCAGCCGCCAGCAACCAGTCATCATTGAGACTACCAAGATGGCGCTCTACCGCTTCCGGCAGCTTATCCAGCCCCGGTGGCGAAACGCGCGTGTCCATAACGCGTGGCGTAACGCCACGCGCGAGGAAAAAGTCAACGCAGGAAAGACCTGTCAGACCCAGACCGATAATGACGACTTTTTTACCCTGGTAATCTGCCATAATTAACGTACCTTCAGCGTTGCCAGGCCAATCAGCACCAGCATCAGCGAAATAATCCAGAAGCGCACGATCACGCGCGGTTCCGGCCAGCCTTTCAGTTCATAGTGATGGTGAATCGGCGCCATGCGGAAAATACGCTGGCCGCGCAATTTAAACGACCCCACCTGCAAAATCACCGACAGGGTTTCCACCACAAACACCCCGCCCATAATCACCAGCAAGAACTCCTGACGCAGCAACACGGCAATGATCCCCAACGCGCCGCCGAGAGCCAGTGAACCCACATCCCCCATGAAAACCTGCGCCGGATAGGTGTTGAACCACAAAAAGCCCAACCCTGCGCCGACAATCGCCGTGCAGACGATCACTAGCTCTCCCGCGTGACGCAGATAAGGGATATGCAGGTAGTTAGCAAAATTCATGTTACCGGTAGCCCAGGCCACCAACGCAAAGCCCGCGGCGACAAACACCGTCGGCATAATCGCCAGACCGTCAAGACCGTCCGTCAGGTTAACGGCGTTGCCGGTGCCGACAATCACAAAGTAAGCCAGCAGAATGTAGAAAAGGCCCAGTTGCGGCATCACATCTTTAAAGAAAGGCACCACCAGTTCTGTCGCTGGCGTATCTTTCCCCGCCAGGTAAAGCGCAAACGCCACGCCCAACGCAATCAGTGACATCCAGAAATATTTCCAGCGAGCAATCAGGCCCTTGGTATCTTTACGCACCACTTTGCGGTAATCGTCAACGAAACCAATCGCACCGTAACCTACCAGTACAACCAGCACGCACCAGACATACGGGTTAGAGGGATAAGCCCACAGCAGTACGGAAACCACGATTGCCGTGAGGATCATAATCCCCCCCATCGTTGGCGTACCGCGTTTACTGAAATGCGACTCCGGACCGTCGTTACGCACAACCTGGCCGAAAGAGAGTTTTTGCAGACGGGCAATCATGCGCGGCCCCATCCACAGAGAGATGAAGAGCGCGGTCAGCAGGCTGACAATGGCGCGAAACGTCAGGTAGGAAAAGACGTTAAAGCCGGAATAATATTTGACCAAATGTTCGGCCAGCCACACTAACATGTTCCATTCTCCTGTAATTCGCGTACCACCTCTTCCATGGCGGAACTACGTGAACCTTTCACCAAAATGGTAATAATCTGCTGTTCAGCGATCAGCGCCTTCAACCGCGCCACTACTGCCGCTTTATCGTTAAAATGTTCGCCAACACCGCTGGCAGCGCTCAGAGCCTTGCTCAGCTTACCGACGCTCAGCACTTTATCGATGCCAACGCCTTTAGCCGCTTCACCCACCTGAATGTGGCAGGCTTCGCTCTCATCGCCTAGCTCTGCCATATCGCCCACCACCATCACCCGGTAACCCGGCATTTCCGCCAGCACATGTGCGGCGGCGGTCATTGAACCGACGTTAGCGTTGTACGTGTCATCGAGCAGCAATTTATTTTCGCCCAGTTGCACCGGGAACAGACGCCCCGGCACCGCTTTCAGGTTTGCCAACCCTTTTTTCACTGCCGCCAGGCTAGCGCCCACCGCCATCGCCAGCGAGGTCGCTGCCAGCGCATTGGCAATATTGTGTCGTCCCGGCAGCGGCAGTGTCACATCCACATTGCCCATCGGGGTTTGCAGCGTGAACTCAGTTCCGTGCGAGGTCACATGAATGTTGGTGGCCGTAAAATCACTGTTCGCCGCATTTGGCGAGAAGCGCCACACTTTGCGAGCGCCAATAATGCTCTGCCAGTTCAGCCAGTCATTATTGTCAGCATTCATGATTGCCACACCGTTGGCAGGCAACCCGGTATAGATTTCTCCTTTGGCTTTCGCCACGCCCGCAAGCGATCCGAAGCCTTCCAGGTGCGCCGCCGCCAGGTTATTGACCAGAGCCGCTTCCGGGCGGGTAAGCCCGACGGTCCAGGCGATTTCCCCCTGGTGGTTCGCGCCCAGTTCAATCACCGCGTATTGATGTTCTTTGGTTAAACGCAGGAGCGTCATCGGCACGCCGATGTCGTTGTTCAGGTTTCCTGCGGTATAAAGCGTGTTGCCACATTCACTCAGAATGGCGGCCGTCATCTCTTTCACCGAGGTTTTGCCGGAAGAACCGGTTAACGCAACCACACGCGTCGGCACCTGCTGACGTACCCAGGCGCCCAGCTCGCCGAACGCCTGGCGAGTGTCTTTGACCAGCAGTTGCGGCAGATCGCAGTCCAGCTTACGGCTAACCAGTAGCGCGCCCGCGCCGCCCGCTTTAGCCTGTTCGGCAAAATCATGGGCATCGAAACGCTCGCCTTTCAGCGCCACAAACAGGCAGCCCGGCGTTAGTTTGCGGGTATCGCTGGTTACCGCATCAATCGTCGCATCCTGACCATGTAATTCACCCTGCAGAATGTCGGCAAGCTGGCTTAGAGTTACGCTAATCATGCCACTACCCCCAGCAAACGTGCCGCGGTGACGCGATCGGAGTAATCCAGTCGGTGCGTCCCGACAATCTGATAATCTTCATGGCCTTTGCCAGCCAGCAGAACCACATCATTCTCTTTCGCCTGCATAATGGTGTTGGTTACGGCTTCGGCACGCCCTTCCACCACATGCGCACGCCCGGCATCCAGCATACCGGCGAGAATATCGTTGATAATGGCACGCGGCTCTTCGGTGCGCGGGTTATCGTCCGTAACCACCGGCACATCGGCGAACTGCTCAGCAATTGCGCCCATGAGCGGACGTTTACCTTTATCGCGATCGCCACCGCAACCAAACACGCACCACAGTTGACCGGTGCAGTGCAGGCGTGCAGCCTGTAAGGCCTTTTCCAGCGCATCCGGCGTATGGGCATAATCCACCACCACCGTCGGTTTACCCGGCGCACTAAATACTTCCATGCGTCCGCAAACCGGCTGCAACTGTGAAGCGGTTTTCAGCAAATCGCTTAACGGATAACCCAGCGCCAGCAGCGTTGCCAGCGCCAGCAGCAGGTTACTGACGTTAAACGCGCCCATCAGACGGCTTTCGATTTCGCCTTGACCCCATGAAGAGTCAAAACGAATAGTCGCCCCGCTATCGTGGTACTCCACGCCGGTAGCCTTGAGCCAGCGGCCGTGACAATCCGGGTTGATATGGTCTTCCATCGATACCGCAACCGCATCCGGCAGATTCGCTAACCAGCGGCGGCCCACTTCGTCATCGGCATTGATAATCGCCTGTCCGTAGTGGTGAGAGGAGAACAGCAGCCATTTCGCCGCTTCGTAATGCGCCATATCGCCGTGATAATCGAGGTGATCGCGGCTTAAATTGGTAAATACGCCAGCGGCAAACTTCAGCGCCGCCACGCGATGCTGTACCAGACCGTGGGAAGAGACTTCCATCGCGGCAAACGTCGCTTTCTGCGCAACCAGCCCGGCAATCACATGCTGAACATCCACCGCAGAGCCGGTGGTATTTTCAGTCGGGATGACTTTACCCAGCAGACCATTTCCGACCGTCCCCATCACTGCGCTGGTTTCGCCCACCAATTGGCTCCACTGCGCCAGCAGTTGCGTGGTCGTTGTTTTGCCGTTGGTGCCGGTTACGCCAATCAGGCGCAATTGTTCAGAGGGTTCACCGTAAAAACGGCCCGCCAGCGCGGAAAGGCGCTCATTCAACTGGCTGAGGTAAATGACCGGAACGCCGTGCATTTCACGAATTTCACCGTCATTTGCTTCGTCTTTCGCTTCAGCAATAATGGCAGCAACACCTTGCGCAATCGCCTGCGGGATATATCGACGCCCGTCCGCCTGATGACCGACCACCGCCACAAAGAGATCGCCCGATGCAGCCGCACGGCTGTCGAGTGTCATCTCCCGCAGTGCTCGCTCCGGTGCGCCTGGCACCCACGGAGCGAGAAGGTCGCGCAAATTACGATCTGCCACCTGTACCCTCGCCTTGATTAATTACAAACTCACTTTTTTCGCCCGTGGTCAGCGCGTCCGGCTCAATGTTCATGGTGCGCAGAACGCCGCCCATGATGGCACCGAAGACCGGTGCGGACACGGCACCACCGTAGTATTTACCCGCTTGCGGATCGTTAATCACCACCACCAGCGCAAAGCGCGGGCGGCTGGCAGGCGCGACGCCAGCGGTGTAAGCAATATATTTGTTGATATAACGGCCATCCGGGCCGACTTTTTTCGCCGTCCCGGTTTTGATAGCAATGCGATAGCCTTTGATGGCTGCTTTCACCCCGCCGCCGCCCGGCAGCGCAACGCTCTCCATCATATGCACCACGGTGCGCACGATAGACTCATTGAAAATGCGTTCGCCCGGCACGGGCGGGTCAACTTTGGTAATCGACAGAGGACGGTAGATACCGTAACTGCCAATCGTTGCGTAGACTCGCGCTAACTGTAACGGCGTTACCATTAGCCCATAGCCGAAAGAGAAGGTGGCCCTCTCTATGTCAGACCACCGTTGTTTTTGAGGAAATAAGCCACTGCGTTCCCCGACCATCCCCAAATTGGTCGTTTTTCCCAGTCCAAAACGTGAGTAAGTATCTACTAACGCTGAGGAGGGCATCGCTAACGCCAACTTCGAAACACCGACGTTACTCGACTTTTGTAGCACCCCAGTAAGGGTCAATTCGCTGTAGCGCGCCACGTCTTTGATTTCGTGGCCGTTAATTCGGTAAGGCACGGTGTTCAGCACCGTATTTGGTGTGACGACGCCGCGCTGCAGCGCCGTCATTACCACCATGGGTTTCACCGTCGAACCCGGTTCAAAAACGTCGGTGATCGCGCGGTTACGCATTGCATCCTTCGACGTGCCGGTGAAGTTGTTCGGGTTGTAGGAAGGGCTATTGGCCATTGCCAACACTTCGCCGGTGTTCACATCAACCAGCACTGCGCTTCCGGATTCAGCCTTATTAAACGCCACCGCGTTATTCAGCTCGCGATAAACCAGCGCCTGCAAACGTTCATCAATGCTCAGCGCCAGGTTATGCGCAGCCTGGCTGTCGGTGGAAGAGATATCTTCAATAACGCGCCCGTAGCGATCTTTACGCACAATACGTTCGCCAGGTTGGCCGGTAAGCCATTTGTCAAAGCTCTTCTCAACGCCTTCGATCCCCTGACTATCTACGTTAGTAAAACCGATAAGGTGAGCGGTCACTTCCCCGGAAGGATAGTAACGGCGGGATTCCTCACGCAGATGAATCCCCGGCAACTTGAGCTTTTTAATATACTCCCCGAGATCGGGGTTCACCTGACGCGCCAGATAGATAAAACGCATCTTCGGGTTGGCATTAATGCGGGAAGCCAGCTGATCCAATGGCATGTTCAGGGCGTCAGAGAGCGCTTTCCAGCGGTTATCCAGCGTAACGCCGCCAGCATCATGTAACTCTTTTGGATCGGCCCAAATCGCTTTCACCGGCACACTAACAGCCAGCGGACGCCCGGAGCGGTCGGTAATCATTCCACGCGACGTTGCGACTTCCTGCACGCGCAAGGAACGCATATCCCCTTCGCGCACCAGCATTTCCGGATTGATAACCTGCAGCCAGGCGACACGCCCAAGCAGAAACGCCATCGCCAGCAGAATGCAACCGCAAAGCAACGCAAAACGCCAACTCACAAAGTTGGCCTGTTCTTCCTGGCGTTTCGGTTTAAGCGTTTTCGCCGCTGCTTTCATGCGTCGCGTAATTCCTTATTCATTTCTATTTCTGCACTACGATATTTTCCTGAGAGGGATCCACGTGCTGCATTTGCAGCTTTTCCGTCGCAATCCGTTCAACCCGGCTGTGATCGCCGAGCGCATTCTCTTCAAGAATCAGGTTGCGCCATTCGATATCCAGCGCGTCGCGCTCGAGAACAAGTTGTTCACGCTGCGCGGTTAATAAACGTGTGTGGTGAGAGGTAGTGACAACCGTCACTGCCGTCATGATGATGCAAATGAACAGACAGAGTGGCAGTTTCCCAAATCGCAAAAGATCGTCGCCGATCACGCCAGGCAAGGCATGGCGCTCGTTGCTTCCTAACGATCCTTTCACTTTGCTTAGGGTTTCTGTCACTCTGCCGATCATGCGTTCGTCCTCTCTGCAATGCGCAGAACTGAACTACGGGCACGTGGGTTTTCAGCCACTTCTTCTTCGCCCGGCATCAACTTTCCTAAGGCTCGCAACTGACGGCCACCCAGTTTCCTGAGTTGCTCTTCGGTCATCGGCAGCCCGGCAGGAACCTGCGGGCCGCGGCTTTGCTCACGCATGAAGCGTTTCACAATGCGATCTTCCAGAGAATGGAAGCTGATTACCGAAAGCCGCCCTCCCGGGGCAAGCACGCCGAGCGAGTTTTTTAGCGCCAGCTCTATTTCCTCCAGTTCACTGTTTACCCAAATGCGCACCGCCTGGAAGGTACGGGTCGCGGGATGTTTGAACTTGTCTTTCACCGGTGTTGCCGCCGCAACGACTTCCGCCAGCTCTTTAGTGCGGGTCATCGGATCGAGGCGGTTACGCTCTACAATTGCGCGCGCGATACGTTTAGCAAAACGCTCCTCGCCAAAGGTTTTCAGCACCCAGGCAATGTCTGCTTCTTCAGCTGTTTGCAGCCATTCGGCAGCAGACTGGCCGCGAGTGGGATCCATCCGCATATCAAGCGGACCATCGCGCATAAAGGAGAAGCCGCGCTCAGGATCGTCAAGCTGCGGTGAAGAGACACCAAGATCGAGAAGAATACCGTCGATCTTGCCAACAAGTTCGCGCTCGCTGACATAATCAGCAAGCGCAGAGAAAGGACCATGAATGATGGAGAAGCGGGGATCATCAATGGTTTGGGCTACAGCAATTGCCTGTGGATCGCGATCGATCGCCAGCAAGCGTCCTTCCGCACCCAAACGGGAGAGGATCAGGCGCGAGTGACCACCGCGACCAAAAGTGCCATCGATGTAGATGCCATCCGGACGAATATTCAGGCCATTAACGGCCTCATCCAGCAGCACCGTCGTATGTTTAAAATTTTCCATCATCATTACAGAGACAAATCCTGCAACCGATCTGAAAGTGCTTCAGAACCCGATTGCTCAGCGTCGATATCTTCCCTGACCTGTTGATACCAGGTCGTTTCGTCCCACAGCTCAAATTTATTGAACTGCCCGACCAGCATCACTTCTTTGGTTAGCCCGGCATGCTGCCGTAAAACAGGCGCAATCAATAAACGCCCGGCGCTATCCATCTGGCACTCGCTGGCATGCCCCAGCAATAAACGTTGTACGCGTCGTTCAAGCGGATTCATGCTCGACAGGCGCGCCAGTTTTTGCTCAATAATTTCCCATTCAGGAAGGGGATAAAGCAGCAGACATGAATGGCGAATGTCGATGGTACACACCATCTGACCGGAGGCATTCTCCAGCAGCAAATCCCGATAACGGGTCGGAACGGCTAACCGCCCTTTGCTGTCGAGATTGACTAACGTCGCGCCACGGAACATGTCCGATTCACCCCCAAGTGACCATTTTCACCACTTTATCCCACAAATCCCCACCAAGGGAGTTTACGGAGCGGAGGAAAAGCTTGTCAAGCCAGCACAAAGGCTAACCAGAACAAAAGATCTCTTATTTGCAGCGAATATCTGCAAAGGTGAAATAGTGCTCAACTTACGAGGCAAATTAACGTCATGAATATTTGCAAGAAAAAAAACAGAATATGCGTATCCGCGTTTAAAACCATTTGATTTCTGCGCGCGAAATATAAAGTGTCAGTTTGCGACGCGGGCGGCATTTTAAGACATATCAACCCAACTGAACAGCACCAGTTGCATCCGTTCACACTCAGCGCGACGGCAGAGCCACTAAGGAAATAGCCCTACGCCGATAATGGATGCTATAGAAGAAAGGTAACACTTTTCTGAGATGTAACAATTTAAGACAGAAATCATAATTACTGCTTTAAAAATATCCTTTTAAAACCCGATTTAAAGAAGCAATTAGAATTAACTTATCACGTCCCGTTTAAAAATTAAGGATTTATCTTAGGAGCCAACAGGGAATAATTTGATTCAAGGTAAGACAAAACAAAAAAGGCAGCTTACGCTGCCTTTGATCTGAACTTATACGCGACTTAATATCCCGCGACGATAGAGATTACGCCGGATACGGCTAAGACCCGCTTTCGGTTTACGCGGTTCGTCGAGGCTTGCCAGCACAATTTCCAGAACCCGCTCCGCAACATCGCGATGGCGCTGGGCCACCGCCAGTACCGGACATTGCAGGAAATCGAGCAGTTCGTGATCGCCAAAAGTCGCGATCGCCAGATCCGACGGCAATTTACCGTCGCGACGTAACGTAACGTCAAGCACGCCCTGCAATAATGCAAACGAGGTTATAAACATCGCCTGCGGCATTGGGTTAGTTTCCAGCCATTTATCAAATAGCTGGGCGGCTGCTTCACGCTCGTAGCTATTGGCATAGAGATACTGCACGTCACGCGGATCGTCTTTCCACGCCGTGCGGAAACCTTGCTCACGCAGGAAACTAACAGAGAGTTCTGGTAACGCCCCAAGGTAAAGCACGCGCTCCGCCGGAAACTTACGCAGCTCTGCGGCCAGCATCTCCGAATCATCCTGATCGGCACCAACAACGCTGGTGAAGTGTTCACGATCCAGCGCGCGATCCAACGCGACAATCGGGAACGAATCATTAGCCCAGCGCTGATAGAACGGATGCTCTGGCGGCAATGAGGTGGAGACAATAATAGCGTCCACCTGCCGCTGCAACAGGTGCTCGATACAGCGCATTTCATTATCGGGTTGATCTTCCGAGCAGGCGATCAGTAACTGGTAACCGCGCTGACGCGCCTGACGCTCCAGATAGTTGGCAATGCGGGTGTAGCTTGTGTTTTCAAGATCGGGGATCACCAGCCCAATCGAACGAGTGCGTCCTGCGCGCAGGCCAGCTGCCACCGCATTTGGGTGGTAGTTATGCTCACGAACAACCGCCATCACTTTCTCAACGGTTTTGTCGCTGACACGATACTGCTTCGCCTTACCATTGATGACGTAGCTTGCCGTGGTTCGTGAGACGCCGGCTAGCCGGGCGATTTCATCCAGTTTCACAATTGCCCCTTAAATTAATGTACTCCATAACCTTTTTAGGGATATAGGTTAAAATCCTTAACATCTAAGCGCAGAATACTCACTCCGGCAACCGCTTTCGTGTCTGGTTCCGGCGGATTTCGCAAAAAAAAGCCCGGCGTAGAACACCGGGCCTGTAAATATGGAAGGTTATTCTATTCAGCGCATGATTTTATCGCCGCGCGACAACCCCACCACACCGGAGCGCGCAACTTCAACAATTTTCGCCACATCACGAATGGTGGCTAAAAACGCATCCAGCTTGTCACTGGTGCCTGCGAGCTGAACCGTGTAAATCGATGGCGTAACGTCAATGATCTGTCCGCGGAAGATCTCAGCGTTGCGTTTCACCTCTTCGCGACCGTAACCGCTGGCCTGAATCTTCACCAGCATGATTTCACGCTCAACATATGCCCCCTGCCCCAGCTCGTTTACGCGTAACACATCGACCAGCTTGTGCAGTTGCTTTTCGATCTGCTCCAGCACTTTTTGATCGCCGACAGTCTGGATCGTCATCCGCGATAAGGTAGGATCGTCAGTCGGCGCAACGGTCAGGCTTTCTATGTTGTAACCGCGCTGAGAGAACAGGCCAATCACGCGCGATAACGCGCCCGATTCATTTTCCAGTAATACAGACAGTATCCGGCGCATAATCAGGTTCTCTCCGTTTTGCTTAACCACATCTCATCCATGCCGCCGCCGCGGATCTGCATCGGATAAACGTGTTCACTACCGTCAACGGTAACGTCAACAAACACCAGGCGATTGTTTTTCACCTGCTCCAGCGCTTCCGCCAGCTTCGCCTCCAGCTCATCCGGACGCGTAATACGAATTCCCACATGGCCATAAGCTTCTGCCAGGCGCGCAAAATCAGGCAACGACTCCATATAAGATTGTGAATGGCGGCCGGAATAGATCATGTCCTGCCACTGCTTCACCATCCCCAGATAGCGGTTATTGAGGTTCAATACCAGCACCGGTAGTTCATACTGCAAGGCCGTAGAGAGTTCCTGAATGTTCATCTGGATACTGCCATCGCCGGTCACGCAGATAACCGTCTCCTCGGGCAGTGCCATCTTCACACCGAGCGCAGCAGGTAAACCAAAACCCATAGTGCCCAGCCCACCGGAGTTGATCCAGCGGCGCGGTTTATCAAAACGGTAGTAGAGCGCGGCAAACATCTGATGCTGGCCAACATCGGAAGTAACGTAAGCGTCGCCATTCGTCAAACGCCAGATAGCTTCAATCACTGCCTGCGGTTTGATCTTTTCACTCTGGGTGTCATATTTCAGGCACTGACGCGCGCGCCACTGTTCAATGCGCAACCACCAGTCACGGATCTCATCCAGTGGCTGCGGCTGCTCTTCCTGCTCCAGCAGTTCGAGCATTTGTTCCAGAACCAGCCGCGCATCGCCGACAATAGGCACATCCGCCTGTACGGTCTTGGAAATGGAAGTGGGGTCGATATCGATATGCAGAACCGTCGCATCCGGACAGTACTTCGCCAGATTATTGGTAGTGCGATCGTCAAAACGCACGCCAACCGCGAAAATGACATCGGAGTGGTGCATCGTCATATTGGCTTCGTAAGTCCCGTGCATGCCCAGCATGCCCAGCGCCTGACGATGCGACGCCGGAAACGCGCCCAGCCCCATTAAGGAGGAGACCACTGGCAAATTCAGTTTTTCAGCCAACTGACGCAACTGAGTTTCGCACGCGGAGTTAATCGCACCGCCGCCCACATAGACTACCGGCCTCTTCGCCGCCACCAGCGTTTGCAAAGCGCGCTTGATTTGCCCTTTGTGGCCCTGTGTCGTCGGGTTATAAGATCGCATGCTGACCGATTCCGGCCAGAAATAGGGCAGCTTGTTGGCCGGGTTCATAATATCTTTCGGCAGATCCACCACCACCGGCCCCGGACGCCCACTGGCAGCCAGCCAGAACGCTTTCTTTAATACGCCGGGAATATCTTCGGTTTGTTTGACCAGGAAGCTGTGCTTCACCACCGGGCGGGAAATCCCCACCATGTCGCACTCCTGAAACGCGTCATAGCCAATCAACGACGTTGCAACCTGCCCGGAAAGCACCACCAGCGGGATGGAATCCATATAAGCGGTGGCGATACCCGTGATTGCATTCGTCGCACCAGGGCCAGACGTGACCAGTACCACCCCAACCTCACCCGTTGCCCGCGCCAGCCCATCGGCCATATGCACTGCAGCCTGCTCATGACGTACCAACACATGTTCAATACCGCCAACAGTATGCAGGGCATCGTAGATATCCAGGACTGCGCCTCCGGGGTAGCCGAATACTTTCTTTACGCCTTGATCGATAAGCGATCGGACGACCATCTCGGCTCCAGACAACATCTCCATGCTTTGCCTCCAGGCTTATATTTGTCGACTGGGCGGAATTCATTTCCACGCTGTCGCTCTGTTCAGAGCAGGAAACCCTGCATTCTGATTATGAATGGCAGTTACCATAACCGCTCAAAATCTGGCAGGCAATTAGCAAACCGCAGACGTCAACGGCGTACAAAAGAGGAAAAACAATGCGAGAGCTGCAGATTTGGTGAAAACATCTGTGATAAGGAAAGACGATGACCATTCATCATCCAAATGGCATGTTGTACAGAAAATCATGCATTTTTCGCACGACACGGGAAGTCGCTGACGACCGAAATTGAAATAAAATACTCCCCATTCAGGATTAAGCAGAATAAACCGACTAAACAAGCCCGATCTATTCTGCGAGCGGATTACAGCGTACAAACCGAAGTCAGTAACTCTTCCATCCACTGGTGGCCTTTATCGCGGCCTGCCGCTTCATGCCACGAGAGATAGCAGGTACGAGTATTAAGCGCCAGCGGCAAAGGTAATACCTGCAATGGCAAGCCATGAGTAAATCGTTCAACCAACCAACGCGGCGCAATCGTCACCAAATGCGTTTGCGCGACAATGTTTAATACGCTGGTGACTGCCATTCCCTGATAGGCAATACGGCTCTTCTTTTCCGCCGTATCATACCAGGGCTGACTAAAGGAAGCATAACGGTCCAGCGAGACCACTGCATGTTGTTCATTGAATACATCAGCTTCCGTAACAAGATTCGCCATGCGCGGATGTTCTTTACTGGTCACCAGTACCATTTCGTCTTTAAATAATGGAACGCAAGAGAATTCCGGACGACGAAACTCTTCGTAGCCGATCACAAATTCAATTTCCTGGTAACGCAATTGATGCTCAGTACTGTGATTAAGATCGGCTTTAAACACCAGATTAATATTAGGCGCAGCCTTTTCAACGCTATTGTAAATAATTGACGTTAAGAGATTATCCAGCGGACTGCATACACAAAGATTAAATACACGCTCACTGCTCAGTGGATCAAATCCCGAGCCGGGCAACTCATTTTGTACCAACTGCAATGCCTGACGGATTGAGCCAAACAGCTGATATGAACGCGCAGTGGGTTGAATCCCACGGCCGTAGCGGACAAAGAGCTCGTCATTAAACATGACTTTAAGCCGCGCAACGGCATTACTCACTGCGGGTTGAGACATTCCCAGCGCGTGCGCCGCACGGGTAATGTTTTGTTCCTGCATCACCGCATCAAAAACGGTAAGCAAATTAAGATCTACTGAACGCAACTGTGGTTTGTCCACATCGACAATCTGATGATTATCAATAGTTTCCCCTGGAACATTGCAATCCGTCGTCATGATAAAACTCCCTTAACTGTGTAATAATAATATTCAGGAAGATGATTTATCATGCATATAGCATTATTAGAAGCATGGCGTGAAAAATTAGGAATATTTAAAGCTCCCTTTTTATATTTTTTTCAAGGATAATTGCGCCGATAAATAATGCGATAACCAGTGACGGATTAATATATTTTTACTTTATCAAACATTCCGCAACTCATCTGATGATAAAGATAACAGCCATCCATTCCATAACGCAAAGCGTAAAAGGGTTGTTCTGTAAATTTATCTTTAAATTAGTGATTGTCCACTAAAAAATACTTCAATAGTAATTCGCACGAAATACGCATTTCATTCTACGGTACAGAATAATTAACTGAAAAGCAGCCATACAACCCACCTGTTCTGAGGATGGTTTTCAGGAGCAGGGGTTGACTTTAACAAGCGTATCCAGTACCACTAAAAGCATATCGTTTTTCCTGGAGCTTGATTCATGATTCGCAACGTCGGTTTCGCTGGTCTACTACTACTAAACGCATCTCTTGTGCGCGGTAGACCGGTGGACGACATTCAGAGCTGAATTGTCTGCCAGTTAAGACAGAAAACCCGCGCCTTGGCGCGGGTTTTTTTATGCTCGTAGCGAGGCGACCTCAGATAACAAGGACCTAAACCATGAGCCAGCAAGTCGTTATTTTCGATACCACATTACGTGATGGTGAACAGGCGTTACAGGCAAGCCTGAGCGTGAAAGAGAAGCTGCAAATCGCCCTGGCGCTGGAACGTATGGGCGTCGATGTGATGGAAGTCGGCTTTCCGGTTTCGTCCCCGGGTGACTTTGAATCCGTACAAACCATCGCGCGCCAGGTGAAAAACAGCCGCGTTTGCGCCCTCGCCCGCTGTGTTGAAAAAGATATTGATGTCGCCGCAGAATCCCTGAAAGTCGCTGAAGCGTTCCGCATCCATACGTTTATCGCCACCTCGCCGATGCACATCGCCACCAAGCTGCGCAGTACGCTGGATGAAGTGATTGAACGCGCAGTTTACATGGTCAAACGCGCACGTAACTATACCGATGACGTAGAGTTCTCTTGCGAAGATGCAGGCCGCACGCCAATCGACGATCTGGCGCGAGTGGTCGAAGCCGCGATCAACGCCGGGGCAAAAACCATCAACATCCCGGATACCGTCGGCTACACCATGCCGTTTGAATTCGCCAATATCATCACCGGTTTGTATGACCGCGTACCGAACATCGATAAAGCCATTATCTCCGTACATACCCATGATGATTTAGGCCTGGCCGTTGGCAACGCCATCGCAGCGGTACACGCCGGTGCGCGCCAGGTTGAAGGTGCGATGAACGGTATCGGCGAACGTGCCGGTAACTGTTCGCTGGAAGAGGTGATCATGGCGATTAAGGTGCGCAAAGACATTATGAACGTGCACACCCGCATCAATCACAATGAAATCTGGCGTACAAGCCAGACCGTCAGCCAGATCTGCAATATGCCGATTCCGGCGAACAAAGCGATTGTCGGCACCGGCGCTTTCGCCCACTCCTCCGGTATTCACCAGGATGGCGTGCTGAAAAACCGCGAAAACTACGAAATCATGACTCCGGAATCCATTGGCCTGAATCAGGTGCAGTTAAACCTGACTTCCCGTTCCGGCCGTGCGGCGGTGAAACATCGGATGGAAGAGATGGGTTACCAGGAAGCCGATTACAACCTGGATAACCTGTACGAAGCGTTCCTGAAACTGGCGGATAAAAAAGGCCAGGTCTTCGATTACGACCTGGAAGCGCTGGCATTCATTAACAAACAGCAGGAAGAGCCAGAACATTTCCGTCTGGACTACTTCAGCGTGCAGTCCGGCTCCAACGACATCGCAACCGCCTCTATTAAGCTGGCCTGTGGCGATGAAATTAAAACCGAAGCCGCCAATGGTAACGGCCCGGTTGATGCCATCTACCAGGCCATTAACCGCGTCACCGAGTACGACATCGAGCTGGTGAAATATGGTCTCAGCGCCAAAGGCCACGGCAAAGATGCGCTGGGGCAGGTTGATATCGTTGCCAATTACAATGGCCGCCGCTTCCACGGTGTAGGTCTGGCGACCGATATCGTTGAGTCCTCAGCCAAAGCCATGGTGCACGTGCTGAACAATATCTGGCGCGCAGCCGAAGTCGAAAAAGAGTTGCAACGCAAAGCGCAGAACAAAGAGAACAACAAGGAAACCGTGTGATGTCGAAGAATTATCATATTGCTGTGTTACCGGGTGACGGTATTGGTCCGGAAGTCATGGCGCAAGCCCTGAAAGTACTGGAAGCCGTGCGTAGCCGTTTTGGCATGCACATTACCACCAGCCATTATGACGTGGGCGGTATCGCCATCGACCGCCATGGCAACCCGCTGCCACAGGCAACCGTTGAAGGCTGCGAGCAGGCCGATGCCATTCTGTTTGGCTCCGTTGGCGGCCCGAAATGGGAAAATCTGCCGCCGGCACAGCAACCGGAGCGCGGTGCGCTGCTGCCGCTGCGTAAGCACTTCAAATTATTCAGCAACCTGCGCCCGGCCAAACTGTACCAGGGGCTGGAAGCTTTCTGCCCGCTGCGTGAAGATATCGCCGCTAACGGCTTCGATATTCTGTGCGTACGTGAACTGACTGGCGGCATCTACTTCGGCCAGCCGAAGGGCCGTGAAGGCAGCGGCCAGCACGAGAAGGCCTTCGATACCGAGGTCTATCACCGTTTTGAAATCGAGCGTATCGCGCGTATTGCGTTTGAATCGGCGCGTAAACGCCGTAAAAAAGTGCACTCGATTGATAAAGCCAACGTTCTGCAAACTTCTCTGCTGTGGCGCGAAATCGTCAACGAAATCGCCAGCGAATATCAGGATGTTGAACTGGCGCATATGTATATCGACAACGCCACCATGCAGCTGATTAAAGATCCGTCCCAGTTTGACGTGCTGCTGTGCTCTAACCTGTTCGGCGACATCCTCTCCGATGAGTGTGCGATGATCACCGGCTCGATGGGTATGCTGCCTTCAGCAAGCCTGAACGAACAAGGTTTTGGTCTGTACGAACCGGCGGGTGGCTCCGCGCCGGATATCGCCGGTAAAAATATTGCGAACCCGATTGCGCAGATCCTGTCGCTGGCGCTGCTGCTGCGCTACAGCCTGGACGCGGGTGAAGCGGCTTCCGCGATCGAAAGCGCAATCAACCGTGCATTAGAAGAAGGCGTGCGTACCGGTGATTTAGCCCGTGGCGCTGCGGCTGTCAGTACCGATGAAATGGGCGACATCATTGCCCGTTATGTCGCCGAAGGGGTGTAATCATGGCTAAGAGTTTGTACGAAAAATTGTTTGATGCGCACGTTGTGTATGAAGCGCCAAACGAAACCCCATTGCTGTATATCGATCGCCATCTGGTGCACGAAGTGACCTCGCCGCAGGCGTTTGACGGCCTGCGCGCACACAAACGCCCGGTGCGCCAACCGGGTAAAACCTTCGCCACCATGGATCATAACGTCTCCACGCAGACCAAAGACATTAACGCTTCCGGCGAAATGGCGCGTATCCAGATGCAGGAATTGATCAAAAACTGCAACGAATTCGGCGTTGAGCTGTATGACCTGAATCACCCGTACCAGGGGATTGTCCACGTGATGGGGCCAGAACAGGGCATCACCCTGCCGGGTATGACCATTGTTTGTGGCGACTCGCACACCGCAACCCACGGCGCGTTTGGCGCGCTGGCCTTCGGTATCGGCACGTCGGAAGTTGAGCATGTGCTGGCAACGCAGACCCTGAAACAGGGCCGCGCCAAAACCATGAAGATCGAGGTGAAAGGCACTGCGGCTCCGGGGATCACCGCCAAAGATATCGTGTTAGCGATCATTGGCAAAACCGGTAGCGCAGGCGGTACTGGTCATGTGGTGGAATTCTGCGGTGATGCAATTCGTGCGCTGAGCATGGAAGGCCGCATGACGCTGTGCAACATGGCCATTGAGATGGGCGCGAAAGCCGGTCTTGTCGCACCGGACGAGACCACCTTTAACTACGTGAAAGGCCGTCTGCATGCGCCGAAAGGTAAAGATTTTGATGAGGCTGTTGCTTACTGGAAAACCCTGCACACCGACGAAGGGGCAACTTTCGACACCGTTGTAACCTTGCAGGCAGAAGATATCGCGCCGCAAGTAACCTGGGGCACCAACCCGGGCCAGGTGATTTCGGTGACGGATATCATCCCCGATCCGGCATCGTTCGCCGATCCGGTTGAGCGCGCCTCAGCAGAAAAAGCGCTGGCTTATATGGGCCTGAAACCGGGAATTCCACTGACTGAAGTGGCGATTGATAAAGTGTTTATCGGTTCCTGCACAAACTCGCGTATCGAAGATTTACGCGCCGCAGCGGAGATCGCTAAAGGCCGCAAAGTTGCGCCGGGCGTACAGGCGCTGGTAGTACCTGGCTCTGGTCCGGTGAAAGCGCAGGCGGAAGCGGAAGGTCTGGATAAGATCTTTATCGAAGCCGGTTTCGAATGGCGTTTGCCTGGCTGCTCTATGTGCCTGGCAATGAACAACGACCGCCTGAACCCCGGCGAACGTTGTGCATCCACCAGTAACCGTAACTTTGAAGGCCGTCAGGGCCGCGGCGGACGCACGCATCTGGTCAGCCCGGCAATGGCTGCCGCTGCGGCGGTAACCGGTCATTTCGCCGATATTCGTAGCCTGTAAGGAGATCACCATGGCAGAGAAATTTACCCAACACACCGGCCTGGTTGTTCCGCTGGATGCCGCCAACGTCGATACGGACGCGATTATCCCGAAACAGTTCCTGCAAAAGGTTACGCGTACCGGTTTTGGCGCCCATCTGTTTAATGACTGGCGCTTCCTTGATGATAAAGGCGAGCAGCCGAACCCTGAGTTCGTACTGAACTTTCCGCAATACAAAGGCGCATCGATTTTGCTGGCGCGCGAAAACTTTGGCTGCGGCTCCTCACGCGAGCATGCGCCGTGGGCGCTGACCGATTACGGCTTCAAAGTGGTGATTGCGCCGAGCTTCGCCGATATCTTCTATGGCAACAGCTTTAACAACCAGTTGCTGCCGGTGACGCTGAGCGAAGAGGATGTTGATGCGCTGTTCACGCTGGTACAGAACAACCCGGGCACGACCTTTGAGGTGGATCTGGAAGCGCAGGTGGTAAAAGCGGGCGGGAAATCCTACAGCTTTAACATTGACGCCTTCCGCCGTCACTGCATGCTGAACGGTCTGGACAGCATTGGCCTGACGCTTCAGCATGAAGACGCGATTGCCGCTTACGAAAGCAAGCAACCGGCGTTTATGAGCTAACAAAAGCAGACTGCTTGCCGGATGGCGCTAACGCTTATCCGGCAGGCAAATAAAAACTCACACATCCTTCACGCGGCTGGTCAGCAGCAGCGCCGCCACGGAAATCACCGCAATCCCCACGTATACCGCCCCGTGACTAAAACTTTGCGCCAGCGCGCCCTGAATCACCCCGGCAAGAATCACCCCGGTTGAAATGCTGTTGGTAAACAGCGTGGTCGCCGAACCGGCACGCCCCGGCATTAAATCCTGAAACCACAGCATGCCGATACCGGCGACGATGCCGATAAAGATCGCATTGAACAGTTGCAGCACCAGCAGCGCCGTCTGGCTGTGGAAGAAGATCAACCCCAGATAGAACACCACGCCCGCGGCGACGGCTGTCACCATCATCCGCCGCTTGCCCAAATGTTTGACAAAATATCCGGCCAGGATCATCGCCGGGATCTCCAGACCAGCAGCGGTGCCCATCAGGATCCCGGCGAGTTTATCCGGCAGCCCCAGCTCCTGGCTAATCCACAGCGGCATGTCGATGATGTACATGGTGTTGCAGGTCCACATCAGCGTTGAGGCGATAAACAGCATACGCACGTTCTTATCGCCCCAGCCGCTCACTTCCGTGACTGCGACGGCGGGCTGCGCCACGCGCGGCACCGAGGGCAGCCAGAAGGCAATCATCACCAGGCTTATCACAAAAAGCCCGGCTGCAATGGTGAACATAGCGGTAAAGCCGTAATTGAGCGCCAGCATAAACGCCAGCGGCGGGCCAATCACCCACGCCAGCGAGAGCTGCGCACGCATCACCGAACTAAACATCACCACTTCCCGCGCAGAACTGTCGGCATATTCGCGCGCCAGCGCAAAGAGTTGCGGCATCGCGGTATTGGCGAGCGAGGCCAGCAGCACGCCGCAGGTGATAAGCGTCAGATAGTGACGGTTGAAGGCAAACAGCAGCGCGTTACCCACTGCCATCAGGCAACAAAAGAGGATCAGCTTGCGGCGATCGCCCTGGTTATCGGAACGTTTTGCCAGCCACAGGCTGACCAGGATCCCGGCTACCGCGTTGACGGTATAAAACAGCCCGATCCAGAAAGGCTGCGCCCCCACTTCGCGGCTGAGAAACAGGCTTAGCGTCGGTGCCTGCACCGCGCCGGCAACCCCCATCATAAACGCAACGATCATAAAAGCGATGTAAACACCGTTGAGACGGCGTCCCATCGTCATTAACCAGAGCATGAACGTTTCCTTTTCAAAAGCGGCAAAAGCCGCTGAAATCATAAACGAAAAAAGCCAGCAAAAAATATTTTGCTGGCGGGTGCATTCGCACTTAATACTCAGTCACACATGATGGCCGCGATTCAGTCCTTCGAGATCGGCGTTGTCACTTCCCACTGCATCAGTTCTTCCAGCATTTTCAGGCGCTGCCCTGCACTCTGACGGGCGAGCCAGCACACATCCTGCGTGGCGCGAAAATAAGCCAGATAAAACCGTCGTATGGATGATCTCTGCATACCACCTCCTCGCTTTCATCGAAGAGAAGTATTGGCTTAATATAGGGAGAAATAAATTGCTGAGTTTTTATCAGGAGTTCCCCTTTTATGTCTTCTGGCCGCCTGCAACAGCAGTTCATCCGTTTGTGGCAATGCTGCGACGGAAAATCTCAAGAAACCACGCTCAATGAGCTGGCCGAGCTGCTCAGTTGCTCGCGCCGTCATATGCGCACGCTGCTAAATACCATGCAGGAGCGCGGCTGGCTGACATGGGACGCAGAAGCGGGGCGCGGCAAGCGTTCGCGTCTGACGTTCCTCTATACCGGGCTGGCGCTCCAGCAGCAGCGGGCGGAGGATCTGCTGGAGCAGGATCGTATCGATCAGTTGGTTCAACTGGTGGGCGATAAAGAAGCCGTCCGCCAGATGCTGGTCTCCCATCTTGGACGTACCTTTCGCCAGGGGCGACATATCCTGCGCGTGCTCTATTATCGCCCGCTGCGCAACCTGCTGCCGGGCACGCCATTACGACGCTCTGAAACCCATATGGCGCGGCAAATCTTTAGCGCGTTGACGCGCATAAATGAGGAAAATGGGGAACTGGAAGCGGATATCGCTCATCACTGGAAAGCGATTTCCCCTTTACACTGGCGCTTTTATTTACGCCCCGGCATCCACTTTCATAATGGCCGCGAGCTGGAAATGAGCGATGTGATTGCTTCCCTGCAACGGGCGACCGCCCTGCCGCTCTATTCGCATATCCGCGAGGTTGTCTCTCCAACCCCCTGGACGCTGGATATTCATCTCTGGCAGCCGGATAACTGGCTCCCCTGGCTGATGGGGCATGTGCCCTCCATGATCTTGCCGCAGGAGTGGAACACCCAGCACCATTTCGCCAGCCAGCCGGTTGGCACCGGCCCGTATGCCGTGGTGCGCAATACCAATAACCAATTGAAGATTCACGCTTTTGATGACTATTTCGGCTTCCGCGCCCTGATTGATGAAGTGAATGTCTGGGTGCTGCCGGATCTCAGCGACGACCCGACCTGCGGGCTGACGCTGGAAGGGCCAACCGGCGATGAAAAAGCGGTCGAAAGCCGACTGGAAGAGGGCTGCTACTATCTGCTGTTTGACGCGCGTTCCAGCCGCGGCGCCAGCCCGGCGGTCAGAGAGTGGGTAAGCCAGATCCTCTCCCCCGCCAGCCTGTTATGGCATGCCGACGAGCGCTATCAACGTTACTGGTTCCCGGCCTACGGCCTGTTGCCGCGCTGGCATCATGCCCGTCCAGGCGTCGGCGAGAAGCCTGCCGGGCTGGAATCCCTGACGCTCACCTTTTATCGTGAACACAACGAGCACGAGGCGCTCTCCCGTATCATGAGCGACTTACTGGCAGAACAGGGGGTAAAACTTCACGTACAAAGGGTGGAGTACGCCGAGTGGCATCGGGGTGAAGCAACCAGCGATCTGTGGCTTAACAGCGCCAACTTTACCCTGCCGCTCAACTTCTCGGTCTTTGCTAACCTGTATGAAGTGCCGTTGTTGCAGCACTGTATTCCGATCGACTGGCAGGCCGCGGCTACCGAGTGGCGCGCCGGAAAGATGAACCTCGCCGCCTGGTCTCAGCAGTTATTGGCCAGTAAAGCAATGGTGCCGTTAATCCACCACTGGCTAAGGATCCAGGGGCAACGCAGTATGCGCGGGCTGCGCATGAACACGCTGGGCTGGTTTGACTTTAAATCGGCCTGGTATGCGCCGCCCGATCCATAACGCTTTCGCATTTTTTACCAAATCATTACAATAGCGGCGTTCTCAACGGGGTGCTGCGCCAATGGCGTGTGCTGAGAAAATACCCGTCGAACCTGATCCGGATAACGCCGGCGAAGGGATTTGAGGCTGCCTCTCAAAATCCTTTGCCACCCATTTTTTGAGGTGCAAAGTGTTAAAAAAATCATTGCCATTACTGCTGTTGATTGCCGCTCCCGTTTTTGCCAAACCCGTACTCACCGTCTACACCTATGACTCCTTCTCCGCAGACTGGGGCCCCGGCCCGGCAGTGAAGAAAGCCTTTGAAAGCGACTGCAACTGCGAACTGAAATTTGTGGCACTGGAAGATGGCGTCTCGCTGCTCAATCGTCTGCGTATGGAAGGCAAAAACAGCAAAGCGGATGTGGTGCTTGGGCTGGATAACAATCTGCTGGAAGCGGCAACGCAAACCAAACTGTTCGCCAAAAGCGGCGTGGTGACGGATGCCGTCAACGTGCCTGGCGGCTGGAAAAACGACACCTTTGTGCCGTTCGACTACGGCTGGTTCGCCTTCGTTTACGATAAAAACAAACTGAAAAATCCGCCGAAAAGCCTGAAAGAACTGGTGGAAAGCGATCAGAAATGGCGCGTGATCTACGAAGATCCCCGTACCAGTACGCCGGGCCTTGGTCTGCTGCTGTGGATGCAAAAAGTGTACGGCGACAAAGCCCCGGACGCCTGGCAGAAGCTGGCAGCCAAAACGGTGACTGTCACCAAAGGCTGGAGCGAAGCCTACGGCTTGTTCCTGAAAGGGGAAAGCGATCTGGTGCTGAGTTACACCACCTCGCCCGCCTACCATCTGATTGAAGAGAAAAAAGACAACTACGCAGCGGCGAATTTCAGCGAAGGGCACTACTTGCAGGTCGAAGTTGCCGCCCGCACTGCCGCCAGCAAACAGCCGGAGCTGGCGGAAAAATTTTTGAAATTTATGGTGTCTCCGGCCTTCCAGAACACCATCGCCACCGGCAACTGGATGTACCCGGTCAGCAAAGTACCGCTACCGGCAGGGTTTGATACGCTGCAAAAACCGCAAACCTCGCTTGAATTCACGCCGCAAGAAGTCGCGACTCAACGCGCATCATGGATTAATGCATGGCAACGCGCCGTCAGCCGCTGATTGCCGGCTGGCTGCTCCCTGGCCTCACCGCCGCCACGCTGATGGTGGCGGTGGCGCTGGCCGCTTTTCTGGCGCTGTGGCAAAACGCACCGCTAACCGATCTGTCGGCCTTCTGGCACGACAGCTATCTGTGGCATGTGGTGCGTTTCTCCTTCTGGCAGGCCTTTCTCTCTGCCCTGCTCTCCGTTTTTCCGGCGATTTTCCTCGCTCGCGCCCTGTACCGACGGCGTTTCCCTGGCCGCCTTGCGCTGCTGCGTCTGTGCGCCATGACGCTGATTCTGCCAGTGCTGGTGGCAGTATTCGGCATTCTCAGCGTGTATGGCCGCCAGGGCTGGCTGGCCTCGCTGTGGCATATTTTCGGGCTGGAGTGGCATTTCTCGCCCTATGGCCTGCAAGGCATCTTGCTGGCGCATGTGTTCTTCAACCTGCCGATGGCAGCGCGTTTGCTGCTACAAGCGCTGGAGCAGATCCCCGGCGAGCAGCGCCAGCTTGCCGCGCAATTAGGCATGCGCGGCTGGGCGTTTTTCCGCTTTGTTGAATGGCCGTGGCTGCGCCGCCAGATTCCACCAACCGCAGCGCTGATCTTTATGCTCTGTTTCGCCAGCTTCGCCACGGTGCTGTCGCTGGGCGGCGGACCGCAGGCCACCACCATTGAGCTGGCGATCTATCAGGCGCTGAGTTTTGATTTTGATCCGGCCCGCGCCGCACTGCTGGCGCTGATGCAGATGATTTGCTGCCTTGGCCTGGTGCTGTTAAGCCAGCGCATGAGTAAAGCCATTGCTGTCGGCAACCACCAGATCCAGGGCTGGCGCAATCCGGAAGATCGCTTATTCAGCCGAATAACAGATATCGCCCTGATTGTACTGGCGCTGCTGTTACTGCTGCCGCCGTTGCTGGCGGTGATTGTTGATGGTCTCAATATGAGTCTGCTGAAAGTGCTGGGCGAACCGGTTCTCTGGCAGGCAACAGCCACATCGCTGCGCATCGCGCTGGCCGCCGGGTTGCTGTGTGTCGTGTTGACGATGATGCTGCTGTGGAGCAGCCGCGAGCTGCGCGCCCGCCAGCAGACAATGGCTGGCCAGGCGCTGGAGCTGAGCGGTATGTTGATCCTTGCGATGCCGGGGATTGTGCTGGCAACCGGCTTCTTCCTGCTGCTCAATAACAGTATCGGGTTGCCCGCTTCCGCCGACGGCATCGTGATTTTCACCAATGCGCTGATGGCCATCCCTTACGCATTAAAAGTGCTGGAAAACCCGATGCGCGACATTACCGCCCGCTACAGTATGCTGTGCCAGTCGCTCGGAATGCAGGGTTTCCGCCGTCTTCGGGTGGTGGAGCTGCGCGCGCTGCAACGCCCGCTGGCGCAGGCGCTGGCATTCGCCTGCGTATTGTCGATTGGCGATTTCGGTGTGGTGGCGCTGTTTGGTAATGACGACTTCCGCACGCTACCGTTTTATCTTTATCAGCAAATTGGTTCCTATCGCAGCCAGGACGGTGCGGTAACGGCACTGATCCTGCTGCTGCTCTGCTTTATCTTATTCACTGTGATTGAAAAACTTCCGGGCCGCCATGCTAAGACTGATTGATGTCACCTGGCTTTATCAGCCTCTGCCGATGCGTTTCACCCTGACGGTGAAAGCGGGCGAGCAGATAGCCATTCTCGGGCCGAGCGGCGCGGGGAAAAGCACCTTGCTGAATCTGATTGCCGGTTTTCTTACCCCGGCGAGCGGCACAATAACCATTGCAGACAACGATCATACCCATACGCCGCCGTCGCAGCGCCCGGTATCTATGCTGTTTCAGGAGAACAATCTGTTTACGCATCTCACGGTGCGGCAGAACATTGGGCTGGGGCTTAATCCGGGGCTGAAGTTAAACAGCGAACAGCAGCAAACGCTGCGCCAGATCGCCGAAACCATGGGGCTGGAAGCATTACTGGATCGCCTGCCGGAACAGTTGTCCGGCGGCCAGCGCCAGCGTGTCGCCCTCGCCCGCTGCCTGGTGCGTGAGCAGCCGGTGCTACTGCTGGATGAGCCATTCTCCGCGCTCGATCCGGCGCTGCGCCAGGAGATGTTATTGCTGGTGCAGGAGGTGTGCCGCCGCCAGCAACTGACATTGTTGATGGTTTCGCACAGCGTTGAAGATGCAGCTCGCATCGCTGAACGCTCGCTGGTGGTTGCCGATGGGCGCATTGCCTGGGACGGGAAAACGGATGACCTGCTGAGCGGCAAATCATCGGCCTCTGGGCTACTGGGTATTCGCGGTCAGTGACCGCGGATCACTTTCCCCAGAATCGAGAGATACACTGGCATCAACGGGTGATTAATCAACGTCACCGCAGCCGCGACGCCCGCCACCAGCATTCCCGGTGCCAGCAACAGCAAACGCTGACGCGGCAGGTAACGGGTTAACTTATCCACGCCCGCCTTGCCGGAACGCCACAGACGCCAGCACAGCCAGCACGCCAGCCACAACAGCACGGCGGTCAGCAGCAGCAACCATTTGAAGTTGCCGCTTTGCATATCGGCAGGAATATCAATCGCCGCACCAGCCAGAATACCAGGCAGGAAATAGAACGGCGGCCAGAACAGGCAGCCAATAATATTCGGCGGCAGGAATTTACGTACCGGCAGATCGAGCATACCTGCGACCATCGGCACCAGCGGACGGGTTGGCCCGACAAAACGCCCAACCAGAATGGTAAACATGCTGTGTTGATGCAGCGCGTGCTCGGTCTTATCCAGCAGAGCTTTGTTCTTTCTCATAAAGGACCAGCGGTGCAGCGGCGCTTTGAAGCGCCAGCCCAACCAGAACGAGATCCAGTCGCCCAGCAGGCAGCCAATAATGCCCGCCAGCCACGCCTGCCAGAAATTAACTTCGCCGCTGCCAATCAGCGCGCCCAGTCCGGCCATCATCACCGTACCGGGCAGAATCAACCCGACCAGCGCCAGCGACTCAAAAAATGCCACCAGCGCAATGGCCGTCAGCGAGTATATTGCCGATTGCGTAATAAAATGATCCAGCAGTGCTTCCATAACCCATCCTGTTCAGCATGAAGGCTGGATTCTCCGGAGCGACTCCGTGAACGTCAACCTTTCAATTATCTGAAAGTTTTACAGGTTATGTCGTATTGCCGAACCCTTTATTGCCAAACTTTACGTTTTATTCGCACCCCGCGCGGAATTCGCTGGGGCTGGCGCCAGTGCATTTCTTAAATACCCGGGAAAAATAAAGCTGATCGTCAAAGCCAACATTGCGCCCAACGCTGGCTATCGGCATTCGCGTGGTGCTAAGCAGCAATTTTGCCTGGCTGATGCGCTGATCCTCGCGCCAGCTCAGGACACTCACGCCCAGTTGCTGACGAAAAAGGTGCGACAGCCGCGACGGTGAAAGACAGACATGTTGCGCTACGCTGGCGATATCAAAATGGTTGTCCGCCAGGTGATCGCTGATGTACTGGCAAGCGTCGCGCACGCGGTTATCCAGCGGTGGATGCAACGATTCGTTGATCGCCTCCATGCGCCGCAGCAATAGCTGCTCCAGCAGGTTGATTGCCAGCAGTTCAGCGTAACGCCCACCGCTTTGCCCGGCATCGATAATTTGCGCAAAAAGATCGCGAAAACATTGCATATTGCCGTCATCAGGACGGTAAAATCCTGTCTGGGAAAACAACGTCGGCCAGTTAAGCCACTCGTGCCAGTAGGCGCGCGGGCGGAAGTAAACCCACTGGTGATACCACTCCGACGCATCGGGATGACGACCGTAGTGGTGAATTTCCCCCGGTGGAAACAGCAAAATATCGCCAGGACGGCAGATAAACTGCTTACCGCCGTTTTTGACCACCCCTTCTCCCTTCACCGTCAGGTTGAGGATATAGCCCTTCATCCCCAGCGGACGATCGATGAAAAAGTCGAGATAGCCTTCCGAATCAATCGGCGTTAAACCCGCAACCAGATGCGCGTTAAACGAGTACCCAGGCAGCAGTGGATCGTTTTGTGATTCAGCCATAAACGCAATACTCCCATACCCGGTAAGGAAACCAATTGTCCATATTGATAAAACCCTCATCCTGCGGCAGCTCGCCGCCCTGAGGCACAGCACACTGTTACGGATTAATCCCGCCAGACGAAAGCAATTACGCCTTTTTTTCGCCCTGAAATGGGCTGAAAAGGGATAACGAAAGTGTCTATAAAGGTGGCAGAAATGTCCACATCGAATTTTTGCACGGCGTCACACTTTGCATTGCCATAGCATTTTTATCCATAAGATTAGCGAATCCTGCCTGACGGTTTTAAGCGCCGCTCACTATGGTTTTCCTAACGGTTATTTTTCATGGAGCAACATACATGGCAATCACAATTGGCCTCGATTTCGGCAGCGATTCAGTACGTGCGCTGGCGGTAGACTGCACATCCGGGGCGGAGATCGCCACCAGCGTTGAGTGGTATCCGCGCTGGCAGGAGGGGCGTTATTGCGATGCGCCAAACAATCAGTTTCGCCACCACCCGCGCGACTACATCGAGTCGATGGAAGCCGCACTAAAAAGCGTGCTGGCTGAACTCAGCGTCGAACAGCGCGCATCGATTAAAGGCATCGGTGTGGACAGTACCGGCTCGACGCCAGCGCCGATAGACGCGGAAGGACGCGTGCTGGCGTTACGCCCGGAGTTCGCCGACAACCCGAACGCCATGTTTGTGTTGTGGAAAGATCACACCGCCGTCGAAGAGGCAGAAGCCATCACCCTGTTGTGCCATAGCGCCGGTAAAACTGACTACTCGCGCTACATTGGCGGCATTTATTCCAGCGAATGGTTCTGGGCCAAAATCCTGCATGTCACCCGCGCCGACAGCGCCGTTGCTCAGGCGGCCGTTTCCTGGATTGAGCTGTGCGACTGGGTGCCAGCCCTGCTCTCCGGCACGACGCGTCCGGAAGCGATTCGTCGCGGACGTTGCAGCGCCGGGCACAAATCGTTGTGGCATGAAAGCTGGGGCGGCCTGCCTCCGGCGGCGTTCTTTGACGAGCTGGATCCGATTATCAATAAACACCTGCGCTGGCCGCTGTTTACCGACACGTACACCGCAGACCTGCCGGTTGGCACGCTAACCGCGGAATGGGCTCAGCGTCTGGGGCTTTCCGAATCGGTGGTGATTTCCGGCGGCGCATTCGACTGCCATATGGGTGCCGTCGGCGCGGGCGCACAGCCCAACACGCTGGTGAAAGTGATTGGCACCTCGACCTGCGACATCCTGATTGCCGATAAGCAGAGCGTTGGCACTCGCGCGGTGAAAGGGATTTGCGGTCAGGTGGATGGCAGCGTCGTGCCCGATTTTATCGGCCTTGAAGCCGGGCAATCCGCCTTTGGCGATATCTATGCCTGGTTTGGTCGCGTCCTCGGCTGGCCGCTGGAACAACTGGCGCAGCAGCATCCGGAACTGAAAGCACAAATCAAAGCGCAGCAGAAACAGTTGCTGCCAGCCCTGACTGATGCCTGGGTTAAAAACCCGTCACTCGAACATCTGCCGGTCGTGCTCGACTGGTTTAACGGCCGTCGCACACCCAACGCCAACCAGCGTCTGAAAGGGGTGATCACCGATCTCAATCTGGCGACCGATGCGCCCGCGCTGTTCGGCGGCCTGATCGCCGCCACCGCCTTTGGCGCGCGCGCCATTATGGAGTGCTTCACCGAACAAGGTATCGCCGTGGATAACGTGATGGCGCTCGGCGGTATTGCCCGTAAAAACCTCGGCGTGATGCAGGCCTGCTGCGACGTACTTAACCGCCCATTACAGGTCGTGGCCTCTGAACAGTGCTGCGCGCTGGGTGCCGCGATTTTCGCCGCCGTAGCGGCAGAGGTTCATGCGGATATCCCGGCAGCACAGCGCTCGATGGCCAGCGCCATCGAGAAAACCCTACAGCCTTCGGCGCAGGCACCACAGTTTGAACGGCTCTACCGCCGCTACCAACAGTGGGCAAAAAGCGCCGAACAGCACTATCTCCCTTCCGCCGCGACAACCTCGCAGGCCGCGTTAACTCATTAAGGACAAGATCATGACTATTTTCGACAATTATGAAGTATGGTTCGTTATTGGCAGCCAGCACCTGTACGGCCCGGAAGCCCTGAAGCAGGTGACAAAGCATGCCGATCAGGTGGTCAACGCCCTTAATGCAGAAGCGAAACTGCCCTGTAAGCTGGTGCTGAAGCCGCTGGGAACCTCGCCAGATGAGATCACCGCAATCTGCCGCGACGCCAACTACGATGACAAGTGCGCCGGGATGGTGGTGTGGCTGCACACCTTCTCTCCAGCCAAAATGTGGATTAACGGCCTGACCATCCTCAATAAACCGCTGCTGCAATTCCACACTCAATTCAACGCGTCCCTGCCGTGGGACAGCATCGATATGGACTTTATGAACCTGAACCAGACCGCGCACGGCGGCCGCGAGTTCGGTTTTATCGGCGCGCGCATGCGCCTGCAGCACAGCGTGGTCACCGGCCACTGGCAGGATCGCCATGCCCATGCGCGCATTGGCGCGTGGATGCGTCAGGCGGTTTCCAAACAGGATACCCGCCATCTGAAAGTGGTGCGCTTTGGCGACAACATGCGCGAAGTGGCGGTGACGGACGGCGATAAAGTCGCTGCACAGATCAAATTTGGCTTCTCGGTGAATACCTGGGGCGTCGGCGATCTGGTGCAGGTGGTGAACGCGGTTAGCGATGGTGATGTCAATGCGCTGGTGGATGAGTATGAAAGCAGCTACCGCCTGACACCTGTGGCGCAGGTTCACGGCGACAAACGCCAGAACGTGCTGGATGCCGCGCGCATCGAACTGGGGATGAAACGCTTCCTTGAAGAGGGTGGTTTCCATGCTTTTACCACCACCTTCGAAGATCTTCACGGTCTGAAACAACTGCCGGGTCTGGCGGTGCAGCGTCTGATGCAGCAGGGCTACGGCTTTGCCGGTGAAGGCGACTGGAAGACCGCCGCGCTGCTGCGCATCATGAAAGTGATGTCCGGCGGTTTAAGCGGCGGCACCTCCTTTATGGAGGATTACACCTACCACTTTGAGAAAGGCAACGACCTGGTGCTGGGTTCTCATATGCTGGAAGTGTGCCCGTCTATCGCCCTTGATGAGAAACCGACGCTGGATGTGCAGTACCTGGGTATCGGCGGTAAAGCCGATCCGGCACGTCTGATCTTCTCGACCAAAACAGGACCGGCGATCAATGCCAGCCTGATCGATCTGGGCGATCGCTTCCGCCTGCTGGTGAACTGCGTCGATGCGGTCAAAACCCCGCACGATCTGCCGAAACTGCCGGTGGCGAACGCGCTGTGGAAAGCGCAGCCGGATCTGCCAACCGCTTCCGAAGCCTGGATCCTGGCGGGCGGCGCGCACCACACCGTCTTTAGCCATGCCCTGACGCTGGACGATATGCGCCAGTTCAGCGAGCTGCATGACATCGAGCTGACGGTTATCGACAACGATACCCGCCTCCCGGCGTTTAAAGATGCGCTGCGCTGGAACGAAGTCTATTACGGTTCAAAACGCTAACGCCAGATGCCCGCGCCCGGTGGCACTTCGTTTACCGGGCCTGCGGGTATCCCTGGTCGGGTAAACGCTAGTGCCACCCGGCAATAGCAGGAGAAAGAAATGCTCGAAGATCTTAAACGTCAGGTGCTGGAAGCCAACCTCGCGCTGCCGAAACACAATCTGGTGACGCTGACCTGGGGTAATGTCAGCGCAGTTGATCGCGCGCGCGGCGTGCTGGTGATCAAACCTTCTGGCGTCGATTACAGCGTGATGACCGCCGACGATATGGTGGTCGTCAATATCACGACCGGTGAAGTGGTGGAAGGCAACAAAAAACCCTCCTCGGACACCCCAACACACCGCTTGTTGTACCAGGCTTTTCCTGGCATTGGCGGCATCGTGCATACCCATTCCCGCCATGCCACCATCTGGGCACAGGCTGGTCAGCCAATCCCGGCAACCGGTACCACGCATGCGGACTATTTTTACGGCGAGATCCCCTGCACACGTAAGATGACCGATGAGGAAATCAACGGAGAATACGAGTGGGAAACCGGTAATGTGATTGTCGAAACCTTTGAAAAACAGGGTATTGATCCCGCCCAAATGCCCGGCGTGCTGGTGCATTCTCACGGGCCTTTCGCCTGGGGGAAAACCGCCGATGACGCAGTGCATAACGCGATTGTGCTGGAAGAAGTGGCTTATATGGGCATCTTCTGTCGCCAGCTCGACCCGCGTCTGCCCGCCATGCAGCAAACGCTGCTGGATAAACACTACCTGCGCAAACACGGTGCCAAAGCTTACTACGGCCAATAACTGTATAAAACCACAGCATAACTGTATAAACCAGGCTATAATATCGCCTGGTTTTATTTTATGAGAGAACGCTGTGGCGCAGGCGCAAGAAGGCTTTTTATTAACCCGTCACTGGCGGGATACTCCTGGCGGCACCGAGGTGGAATTCTGGCTGGCGACGGATAACGGCCCCCTGCGCGTTGTGCTACCGCCGCAGGAGTCGGTGGCCTTTATCCCCGCTGCGCAGGCAGAAATGGCCCGTCGCCTGTTAAGCAATGAAAAACAGTGGCGGCTCACGCCGCTCGAACTGTGCGATTTCCACCGCCAGCCTGTATTCGGTCTCTATTGCCGCGCTCATCGCCAGCTGATGCGCCTGGAAAAGCTGCTGCGCGAAGGCGGCGTAACGCTCTACGAAGCCGATGTTCGCCCGCCGGAGCGCTTTCTGATGGAGCGCTTTATCACCGCGCCGGTATGGGTAGATGGCGAACCGCAGGGCGACGCGCTGATCAATGCGCGCCTCAAACCTAATCCCCACTATCGCCCGCCGCTGAAATGGGTGTCGCTGGATATCGAAACCAGCCGCCACGGCGAGCTTTACTGCATCGGTCTGGAAGGCTGCGGACAGCGTACGGTCTATATGCTGGGGCCGGAAAACGGCAGCGCGCAGGGGCTGGATTTCGATCTGGAATATGTTGCCAGCCGCCCGCAACTGCTGGAAAAACTCAACGCCTGGTTCGCCACGCACGATCCGGATGTCATCATCGGCTGGAACGTGGTGCAGTTCGATCTGCGCGTACTGCAAAAAAGCGCCGAGCGTTACCGCGTGCCGCTCACCCTTGGACGGCACGGCAGCGAGCTGGAGTGGCGCGAGCACGGTTTTAAAAATGGCGTCTTCTTCGCGCAGGCCACTGGTCGGCTGATTATCGACGGCATCGAAGCGCTGAAGTCCGCTTTCTGGAATTTCTCCTCTTTCTCGCTGGAAGCAGTATCACAGGAGCTACTCGGCGAAGGTAAAGCCATCGACAACCCGTGGGATCGAATGGACGAGATCGACCGCCGGTTCGCCGAAAATAAACCGGCACTCGCCACCTATAACCTGAAGGATTGCGAGCTGGTGACGCGCATCTTCCATAAAACGGAGATCATGCCGTTTCTGCTGGAGCGCGCCACGGTCAACGGCTTGCCGGTAGACCGGCACGGCGGGTCGGTCGCCGCATTCAGCCATCTCTATTTTCCGCGCATGCACCGCGCAGGTTTCGTGGCGCCGAATCTCGGCGAGGTGCCACCGCAGGCAAGCCCTGGCGGCTATGTGATGGATTCCCGTCCAGGGCTTTACGATTCGGTGCTGGTGCTGGATTACAAAAGTCTTTATCCCTCGATTATCCGTACCTTTCTTATCGATCCGGTCGGTCTGGTGGAAGGTATGGCACGACCGGAGCCCGCACACAGCACCGAAGGCTTTCTTGGCGCGTGGTTTTCCCGCGAGAAACACTGCCTGCCGGAGATTGTCGGCCAAATCTGGCACGGGCGCGATGATGCTAAACGACAGGGAAATAAACCGCTGTCGCAGGCATTAAAGATCATCATGAACGCCTTTTACGGCGTGCTCGGCACCAGCGCGTGCCGCTTTTTCGATCCCCGTCTGGCGTCATCGATCACCATGCGCGGCCATCAGATCATGCGCCAGACCAAAGCGCTGATTGAAGAACAGGGTTTTGATGTCATTTACGGCGATACCGATTCAACCTTCGTCTGGCTGAAGAAGGCGCACAGCGAAGAAGCGGCAGCGCGCATCGGTCAATCCCTGGTGGAACACGTCAACGCCTGGTGGGCCGCGTATTTGCAAAATGAGGGGCTGGAGAGCGCGCTGGAGCTGGAGTTTGAAACCCATTTCTGCCGTTTTCTGATGCCGACCATTCGCGGTACTGAGCAGGGCAGTAAAAAACGCTACGCCGGGCTGATTCAGGAAGGCGACAACCAGCGCATGGTGTTTAAGGGGCTGGAAACGGTGCGTACCGACTGGACGCCGCTGGCGCAGCAGTTTCAGCAAACGCTCTATCTGCGCGTATTTCGTAATGAACCGTATCAGGATTACGTACGGGAGACGATCGCCAGCCTGATGGCGGGCGAACTGGATGAGCAACTGGTCTACCGTAAGCGTCTGCGCCGCGCGCTGGGTGAGTATGAGCGTAATGTGCCGCCGCATGTGCGCGCTGCCCGCCTGGCCGATGAAGAGAACGTAAAACGCGGCCGCCCGGTGCAATATCAGAATCGCGGCACCATTAAATACGTCTGGACCACCAGCGGCCCTGAACCGGTGGATTATCAGCGCTCGCCGCTCGATTACGATCACTATCTCAGTAAACAGCTACAGCCGGTCGCCGACGGAATTCTCCCTTTCATTGACGACGATTTTGCTACACTTCTTACGGGGCAACTGGGGCTGTTTTAATGGCGCATTTGCATTAAAGCTGCACTTTTCAGGCTATACGAATGTGACGTCATCCAGTACCATAGCGCCCTTCCTTTTTCTGGTCCCAATTTTGTTCGCGCCCGCCTCCCTTCAGGCGGCGACGAGCTATTGCCTGCAATTTGAGATATAGAGTTCATTTATGCCCTTTACACTTGGTCAACGCTGGATTAGCGACACGGAAAGCGAACTCGGACTTGGTACAGTCGTTGCCATTGATGCACGCACGGTTACGCTCCTTTTCCCTGCCACTGGAGAAAATCGCCTGTATGCCCGTAGCGATTCCCCGGTTACCCGCGTCATGTTCAACCCCGGTGATACGGTTACCAGCCATGAAGGCTGGCAGTTAACGATTGAAGACGTAAAAGAAGAAAACGGACTGCTTGCCTACACCGGAACGCGTCTGGATACCCAGGAAAACGACGTCATCCTGCGCGAAGTGCTGCTCGACAGCAAACTGGTATTCAGCAAACCACAGGATCGCCTGTTTGCCGGGCAGATCGACCGTATGGACCGTTTTGCGCTGCGTTTTCGTGCCCGCAATTATCAAAGCGCGCAATACCGTATGCCGTGGAGCGGCCTGCGTGGCCAGCGCACGAATCTGATCCCGCATCAGTTGCACATCGCTCACGATGTGGGTCGCCGCTATGCGCCGCGTGTGCTGCTGGCGGATGAAGTCGGTCTCGGGAAAACTATTGAAGCCGGGATGATCCTGCATCAACAACTGCTCTCTGGCGCAGCGGAACGTGTGCTGATTGTGGTGCCGGAAACCCTGCAACACCAGTGGCTGGTGGAGATGCTGCGTCGCTTCAACCTGCGCTTCGCCCTGTTCGACGATGAACGCTATGCCGAAGCGCAACACGACGCAGATAACCCGTTTGAGACCGAACAACTGGTGATCTGCTCCCTCGATTTTGTACGCCGCAACAAGCAGCGCCTTGAGCATCTTTGCGATGCGGAGTGGGATCTGCTGGTGGTGGACGAAGCGCATCACCTGGTGTGGAGCGAAAACGAAGCCAGCCGTGAATATCTCGCCATTGAGCAGCTGGCCGAGCGCGTACCCGGCATTTTGCTGCTGACCGCCACGCCGGAACAGCTGGGCATGGAGAGCCACTTTGCCCGTCTGCGCCTGCTTGATCCAAACCGTTTCCATGACTTCGCCCAGTTTGTCGAAGAGCAGAAAAACTATCGTCCGGTCGCTGATGCAGTGGCGCTACTGCTGGCAGGTGAACGGCTTAGCAATGACGATCTGAATACGCTGAGCGATCTGGTGGGTGAGCAGGATATCGAACCGCTGCTGCAAACCGCCAACAGCGACCGCGACGGTGCAGCCGATGCGCGCCAGGAGCTGATCACCATGCTGATGGACAGACACGGCACCAGCCGCGTGCTGTTCCGTAACACCCGCAACGGCGTGAAAGGCTTTCCGAAACGCGAACTGCACACGGTTAAATTGCCGCTGCCGACACAGTATCAAACCGCCATCAAAGTTTCCGGCATTATGGGCGCGCGTAAGAGTCTGGAAGAACGCGCCCGCGACATGCTCTATCCGGAACAGATTTATCAGGAATTCGAAGGCGATAGCGGTACCTGGTGGAACTTCGACCCTCGCGTAGAGTGGTTAATGGGCTACCTGACCAGCCACCGTTCCCGGAAAATCCTGGTGATCTGCGCCAAAGCGGCGACCGCGCTGCAGCTGGAACAGGTTCTGCGTGAACGCGAAGGCATTCGCGCGGCCGTGTTCCATGAAGGCATGTCGATTATCGAACGCGACCGTGCAGCCGCGTGGTTTGGCGAAGAAGACAGCGGCGCGCAGGTACTGCTGTGCTCGGAGATCGGCTCTGAAGGCCGTAACTTCCAGTTCGCCAGCCATCTGGTGATGTTCGATCTGCCATTTAACCCGGATCTGCTGGAGCAGCGTATCGGTCGTCTGGATCGTATCGGTCAGGCGCATGATATTCAGATCCATGTGCCGTATCTGGAGAAAACCGCGCAGTCCGTACTGGTTCGCTGGTATCACGAAGGGCTGGATGCCTTTGAACATACCTGCCCGACCGGTCGCACGATTTACGACAGCGTCCACGGCGAGCTGATTAACTATCTGGCCGCACCGGAAAACACCGACGGGTTTGAAGAGCTGATCAAATCCTGCCGCGAGCAGCATGACGCGCTGAAAACGCAACTGGAACAAGGGCGTGACCGTCTGCTGGAGATCCACTCTAATGGCGGCGAAAAAGCGCAAGCCCTGGCAGAAAGCATTGCAGAGCAGGATGATGACACCGCGCTTATCACCTTCGCCATGAACCTGTTTGATATCGTGGGGATTAACCAGGACGATCGCGGCGAAAACATGATCGTTCTGACGCCGTCCGATCATATGCTGGTGCCGGATTTCCCGGGCCTGCCGGAAGATGGCTGTACCATCACTTTCGATCGCGATGTCGCGCTCTCCCGCGAGGATGCGCAGTTCATCACCTGGGAACATCCGCTGATCCGCAACGGTCTGGATCTGATCCTCTCCGGCGATACCGGCAGCAGTACCATTTCGCTACTGAAAAACAAAGCGCTGCCGGTCGGTACGCTGTTGCTGGAGCTGATCTATGTCGTCGAAGCGCAGGCACCGAAACATCTGCAGCTTAACCGCTTCCTGCCGCCGACGCCGATCCGCCTGCTGGTGGATAAAAACGGCACTAACCTGGCCGGACAGGTTGAGTTTGAAAGTTTCAACCGTCAGCTCAGCGCCGTGAACCGCCATACCGGCAGTAAGCTGGTGAATGCGGTGCATCAGGATGTACACAACATTCTGCAAAAAGGTGAAATGCAGGTTGAGAGCGCAGCGCGCGCGCTGATTGATGCCGCCCGCAGCGAAGCAGACGAGAAACTCTCTGCTGAACTGTCGCGTCTGGAAGCGCTGCGTGCGGTTAACCCTAACATTCGTGACGATGAAGTGGGCGCTATTGAAAGTAATCGCCAGCACGTGCTGGAAAGCCTGGATCAGGCGAGCTGGCGACTGGACGCGCTGCGTCTGATCGTTGTGACGCATCAATAACGGAGCCGTTTATGGTGATGGAGCCTTACAACCCGCCGCAGGATCCCTGGCTGGTTATTCTCTATCAGGATGAGCACATTATGGTCGTCAACAAGCCCAGCGGCTTGTTGTCGGTTCCGGGTCGTCTTGATGAGCATAAAGACAGTGTGATGACACGTATTCAGCGCGACTTTCCGCAGGCTGAATCCGTGCATCGCCTGGATATGGCCACCAGCGGTGTGATTGTGGTGGCTCTTACCAAAAATGCCGAACGTGAACTAAAGCGCCAGTTCCGCGAGCGCGAGCCGAAAAAGCAGTATCTGGCGCGCATCTGGGGTCACCCGGAGAAAGCGGAAGGGCTGGTGGATTTACCGCTGATTTGCGACTGGCCGAATCGCCCGAAGCAGAAAGTGTGTTACGAAACCGGCAAAGCGGCGCAGACCGAGTATGAAGTGTTGTCGCTGGATGATGATGGCAACGCCCGCGTACGGCTGAAGCCAATTACGGGTCGCTCGCATCAACTGCGCGTGCATATGCTGGCTATTGGTCATCCGATTCTCGGCGATCGCTTTTATGCGCCGCCGCAAGCGCTGGCGCTGGCGCCGCGTTTACAGTTGCATGCTGAAACACTGACGATTACTCATCCGGAATTCGGCAATAGCATGACGTTCAAAGCACCGGTAGATTTTTAATACTCTCCCCCGACCGCGCGCCGGGGGAGTATTACGCTTAGCGAAAACCCTTCTGCTCGCGAATCAGTTCGTAAGCTTTCTGAATTTCCTGCGCTTTTTGTTTTGCCATTTCCATCATCTCCGGCGGCAAACCTTTTGCCACCAGTTTGTCCGGATGGTGTTCGCCCATCAATTTACGGTAAGCACGCTTGATGGTTGTCGCATCGTCTGTCGGTTTCACGCCCAGCACATTACAGGCATCTTCCAGCGTCGGACCACGCTGTGCCTGCTGCCAGCCGCCGCCGTTACCGCCCGCCTGCTGCTGATAATGGTAACCGTCGCCAAATTGCGCGCCGCCCTGCATCATGCGCAGGAATTGATCGAATTGCAGACGCGAGATGCCCAACTCCTCAGCAATCACATACAACACTTCGCGTTCACTGGGGTGCAGGGAGCCATCGGCAAAAGCAGCCTGGATTTGAATTTCCAGAAACATCCGAATCAAATCGAAGCGGCCAAAACAGACGCTGCGGAACTGACGCATCTTGTCGCGAAGCGGGTAATTATCCGCTTTACCGTCGCGAAACGCGCGTTGTGCCGCCATACGCGACTCGCCATGCAGATTCATGCGATCCATAAAAAGGCTGGCGACCTGGATGTCAGCTTCGGTGACACGGCCTTTCGATTTGGTCAGATGCCCCATCACCTCAAAGGTGGTGGCGAAGAAGAGCGACTGACGTTCACGCTGGTTAGCAAACCAGGCCATTTTACGGCTGCGCGCCTTATCAAACATATGACCGATAATCAGCCCCAGAACCGCGCCCCAAAAGCCGCCGCCCATGAAAAGAGCGATGACCACACCAACCACTTTTCCCCAATACTGCATATACTCCCCAAATCGTCATGCCGTCGGCTAAAATTTGCTTTATCATACCCGTCATTCTATGCCATGCACAGGCGCAGTCTTCTCTCCCTGGCTCGAACGCGGGCAGGATTAAAACTAGCGTTGCAAAGGCGAGTAAGTTAGTCTCAGACCGTTTGCCAGCGTAAAGCCACAGATGACGGAACAACAAATACAACGTATGAAAAAACGTATCCCCACCCTCCTGGCCACCATGATTGGCTCCGCCCTTTATAGTCAGCAGGGAATGGCAGCCGATCTTGCCTCGCAGTGTATGCTTGGCGTCCCCAGCTACAATCGCCCGCTGGTACAGGGTGATACCAATAACCTGCCGGTGACGATCAATGCCGATCACGCAAAAGGCAACTACCCTGACGATGCCGTGTTTACCGGCAATGTCGATATTAATCAAGGGAATAGCCGTTTACAGGCCGATGAGGTGCAGCTTCATCAGCAGCAGCCGGAAGGTCAGACAGACCCGGTACGCACAGTGGATGCACTGGGTAATGTGCACTATGACGATAACCAGGTCATCCTGAAAGGTCCTAAAGCCTGGTCAAACCTGAATACCAAAGATACCAACGTCTGGCAGGGTGATTACCAGATGGTGGGTCGCCAGGGGCGTGGCACCGCCGACCTGATGAAACAGCGCGGGCAAAACCGCTATACGATTCTGGATAACGGCTCCTTTACCTCCTGCTTGCCGGGTTCTGATACCTGGAGCGTCGTGGGTAGCGAAGTGATTCAGGATCGCCAGGAGCAGGTCGCGGAGATCTGGAACGCGCGCTTTAAACTCGGCCCCGTACCGGTGTTCTATAGCCCGTACTTACAGTTGCCGATCGGTGACAAACGCCGTTCCGGTTTCTTGATCCCGAATGCCAAGTACAGCACCAGTAACTACTTCGAGTTTTACCTGCCGTACTACTGGAACATTGCGCCAAATATGGATGCGACCATCACGCCGCACTACATCCATAAACGAGGCAATATTCAGTGGCAAAACGAATTCCGCTATCTGACACAGGCCGGGGCTGGCCTGGTTGAATTTGACTATCTGCCGTCCGACAAAGTCTACGAAGATGAGTATCCGACGGAGAGCAACCGCCACCGCTGGTTATTCTACTGGCAGCACTCTGGCGTAATGGATCAGGTGTGGCGTTTTAATGCCAACTATACCAAGGTCAGTGACTCTCACTACTTCAATGACTTCTCATCGAAATACGGATCCAGTACCGATGGCTACGCGACCCAGATCTTCAGCGTGGGTTACGCGGTGGAAAACTTTAACGCCACGGTATCGACAAAACAGTTCCAGGTATTTGACAGCGAAAACAGTAACTCCTATGCCGCTGAACCCCAGTTGGATGTGAACTGGTATCACAATGACCTTGGGCCGTTTGACTTGAGTGTGTATGGCCAGGCGGTTCATTTCACCAATACTAACGCTAACTATCCGGAAGCGACGCGTGTTCATCTGGAGCCGACGTTAAGTCTGCCCGTCGCCAACGACTGGAGCAGCCTGGATACTGAAGTGAAAATGCTGGCGACCCACTACCAGCAGAGCAATCTGGATGATTACAACGCAAGTAACAACACGGATTACAAAGAGACAGTCAACCGCGTCATGCCGCAATTTAAGATGGACGGCAAGATGGTGTTTGAACGTGATATGAACTGGGCGGAAGGTTATACCCAAACGCTGGAGCCACGCGCGCAATACCTGTATGTGCCGTATCGCGATCAGAGCCATATCAACAACTACGACTCAACGCTCTTACAATCCGACTACAGTGGGCTGTTCCGCGATCGCACCTACGGCGGGCTTGACCGTATCGCCTCTGCAAACCAGGTTACCACCGGCGTCACAACGCGCATTTATGATGATGCGGCAGTTGAACGTTTTAACGTTTCTGTTGGTCAAATCTACTATTTCACCGAGTCTCGCACCGGTGATGACAACATTAACTGGGAGAAAGACAACAAAACGGGGTCGTTGGTTTGGGCGGGTGATACCTACTGGCGTATCTCAGATCGCTGGGGTCTGCGCGGTGGCGTGCAGTACGATACGCGTCTGAATGCCATCGCCAACAGCAGCTCGTCACTGGAATACCGTCGTGATGAAGACCGTATGCTGCAACTGAGCTACCGTTACGCCAGCCCGGAATACATTCAGGCAACGCTGCCAAGCTACGCGACTTCCGCGCAGTATAAAGATGGTATTTCGCAGGTGGGCGCTGCCGGAAGCTGGCCGATTGCTGACCGCTGGTCGATCGTCGGGGCTTACTATTTCGACACCAATACACACAAATCCGCTGACCAGATGGTTGGCTTGCAGTACAACTCCTGCTGTTATGCTCTTCGCGTCGGTTATGAGCGGAAAATTAACGGCTGGCAAAATGACCAAAGCAAGTATGACAACGTCATCGGTTTCAACATTGAGCTGCGTGGTCTGAGTTCTAACTACGGTTTGGGTACGCAACAAATGCTGCGTTCAAACATTCTGCCGTACCGTAGTTCAATGTGATCTGTTTGATTTGCAACGTAATCCGCATTGCGGTTAATTGAAATGGAAAAGGTATGAAGAACTGGAAAACGCTGCTTCTCGGTATCGCTATGGTTGCGAATACCAGTTTTGCTGCGCCTCAGGTTGTTGATAAAGTCGCTGCTGTCGTCAATAACGGCGTAGTGCTTGAAAGTGACGTTGATAGCATGATGCAGTCCGTAAAGGCCAATGCAGGCCAGGCGGGTCAGCAACTGCCGGACGACGCCACGCTGCGCCATCAGATCCTTGAACGTCTGATCATGGATCAAATCATTCTGCAGATGGGCACCAAAATGGGTGTCAAAGTGACGGACGAGCAGCTTGATGCCGCCATCGCCGACATTGCCAAACAGAACAATATGTCTATGGATCAATTGCGCAGCCGTCTGGCTTACGATGGGGTGAATTACAACACCTATCGCAACCAGATCCGCAAAGAGATGATCATCTCTGAAGTGCGCAACGGTGAAGTACGCCGTCGTGTGACTGTCCTGCCGCAGGAAGTGGATGCCCTGGCGCAGCAGATGGGAAACCAGAACGATGCCAGCACCGAACTGAACCTGAGCCACATTCTGATCCCGCTGCCGGAAAACCCGACATCGGATCAGGTTAACGAAGCTGAAAACCAGGCACGTTCCATTGTCGATCAGGCGCGTAAAGGTAGTGATTTCGGCAAGCTGGCGATCACCTACTCTGCCGATCAGCAAGCGCTGAAAGGCGGACAGATGGGTTGGGGACGCATCCAGGAGCTGCCAAGCATCTTCGCTCAGGCGCTGAGCACGGCGAAAAAAGGCGACATTATCGGGCCGATTCGTTCCGGTGTCGGTTTCCATATCCTGAAAGTTAACGATTTGCGCGGCCAGTCTCAGAACATCTCCGTGACGGAAGTTCACGCTCGTCACATCCTGCTGAAACCGTCACCCATCATGAGCGACGATCAGGCTCGCGTGAAACTGGAAGAGATCGCAGCGGATATTAAGAGCGGTAAAACCACGTTTGCTAATGCAGCGAAAGAGTTCTCACAGGATCCAGGTTCTGCAAACCAGGGCGGCGATCTGGGCTGGGCGGCAGCGGATATTTATGATCCGGCATTCCGCGATGCGCTGATGAAGCTGAAACGCGGCCAGATGAGCGGCCCGGTGCACTCCTCCTTCGGCTGGCACCTGATCGAAATGCTTGATTCGCGTAACGTTGATAAAACAGACGCCGCGCAGAAAGACAGAGCGTATCGCATGCTGATGAACCGCAAATTCTCTGAAGAAGCAGCGACCTGGATGCAGGAACAACGCGCCAGCGCCTACGTGAAAATCCTGAGCAACTAAATGAAAACACAGCGTGTCGTTATCACTCCCGGCGAGCCCGCCGGGATTGGTCCGGATCTGGTGGTTCAGCTCGCCCAGCGTGACTGGCCGGTTGAACTGGTTATCTGTGCAGACGCGACGCTGTTAGCCGACCGGGCAGCCCTGCTCGGTCTGCCGTTGCAGTTTCGGGATTACGATCCCGCAGCTGCTGCGGTTGCGCAGCAAGCCGGTACGTTAACCGTGCTGCCCCTCGCTCTGCATGCGCCGGTAACGCCGGGCGTACTCAACCCTCTTAATGGCCCTTATGTTGTGGAAACCCTTGCCCGCGCCTGCGACGGCTGCCTGAACGGTGAATTTGCTGCGCTGGTAACCGGCCCGGTACATAAAGGGGTGATCAACGACGCGGGTACGCCGTTTACCGGGCACACAGAGTTTTTCGAGGAGCGCTCGCACGCCGCCAAAGTGGTGATGATGCTGGCCACCGAAGAGTTACGCGTTGCGCTGGCAACCACCCATTTGCCGCTCAAAGACGTAGCACAGGCCATTACGCCAGCACTGTTACGCGAGGTTATTCACATTCTGCACGGGGATTTACAGCAGAAATTTGGTATCCGCCATCCGCACATTCTGGTCTGCGGGCTGAATCCACACGCAGGTGAAGGCGGGCACATGGGGACGGAAGAGATCGAGACGATCATTCCTGTGCTGGAAGAAATGCGGGCCAGCGGTATGAATTTGAGCGGTCCATTGCCTGCCGATACGCTGTTTCAGCCCAAATACCTTGATAATGCCGACGCCGTACTGGCGATGTACCACGATCAGGGCCTGCCCGTGCTAAAATACCAGGGATTTGGCCGCGGCGTGAATATCACTCTCGGTTTACCTTTTATTCGCACATCCGTTGACCACGGCACCGCGCTGGAACTGGCGGGCCATGGAACAGCAGATGTCGGCAGTTTTATTACGGCGCTTAACCTCGCCATCAAAATGATTGTTAATACTCAATGACTAATCGAGTCCATCAGGGCCACTTAGCCCGTAAACGCTTCGGGCAAAACTTTCTCCACGACCAGTTCGTGATCGACAGCATCGTATCGGCCATCAACCCGCAAAAGGGTCAGGCGATGGTTGAAATCGGCCCAGGCCTTGGCGCACTGACCGAACCGGTTGGCGAACGTCTGGATAAGCTGACAGTTATCGAACTTGACCGCGATCTGGCTGCACGCCTGCAAACACATCCGTTCCTCGCGCCAAAACTGACAATTTATCAGCAAGATGCGATGACCATGAATTTTGGCGAGCTTTCACAGACGCTCGGCCAGCCGCTGCGTGTTTTCGGCAACCTGCCGTATAACATCTCCACACCATTGATGTTCCATCTGTTTAGCTATACTGATGCCATTGCCGATATGCACTTTATGTTGCAGAAAGAGGTGGTAAATCGTCTGGTTGCAGGACCAAACAGTAAGGCGTATGGTCGGTTAAGCGTGATGGCGCAGTACTACTGTCAGGTTATTCCGGTGCTGGAAGTGCCGCCGACAGCGTTCGCGCCGCCGCCGAAGGTGGATTCTGCCGTGGTTCGTCTGGTGCCGCATACTACGTTGCCGCATCCGGTCAAAGAGATTCGCACGCTGAGCCGCATTACCACCGAAGCCTTTAACCAGCGTCGTAAAACCATCCGCAATAGCCTCGGCAATGTGTTTACGGTTGAGGTGCTGGCATCGCTGGGGATCGACCCGACGATGCGCGCGGAAAATATCTCTGTTGCGCAGTACTGTCAGTTAGCCAACTACCTGACGGAAAATGCGCCGCCGAAGGAGAGTTAACTCATGATCAATTCGCCCCGAGTTTGTGTTCAGGTACAAAGCGTCTACATTGAGTCTCAGTCAACCCCCGACGATGAACGTTATGTGTTTGCTTACACCATCACCATCCGGAACCTGGGGCGAACCCCTGTCCAGTTGTTGAAACGCTACTGGCTGATCACCAATGGAAATGGCCGCGAAACGGAAGTACAGGGCGAAGGTGTCGTCGGTGAACAGCCGCACATTGAGCCGGGCGGCGAATATCAATACACCAGCGGCGCGGTTATTGAGACGCCGATGGGCACCATGCAGGGCCACTACGAAATGATCGACGCGCAGGGCACTGCGTTTCGCATCGCCGTCCCTGTCTTCCGACTCGCTGTTCCAATACTGATTCATTAATCCAATGGCTACATATCTGATTGGTGACGTTCATGGTTGCTATGATGAACTGATCGCGCTGTTAAAACAGGTTGAATTTTCACCAGAGCAAGACACCCTATGGCTTACCGGCGATTTAGTTGCCCGTGGGCCGGGGTCGCTGGATGTACTGCGTTACGTAAAATCATTGGGCGACAGCGTACGTATCGTACTGGGCAATCACGATCTGCATCTGCTGGCCGTCTTTGCCGGTATCAGCCGCAATAAGCCCAAAGACCGGCTCAATTTATTGCTGGAAGCGCCCGACGCCGACGAACTGATCAACTGGCTGCGTCGTCAGCCGCTGCTGCAAATCGACGAAGAGAAAAAGCTGGTGATGGCGCACGCCGGGATCACCCCGCAGTGGGATTTGCCGACGGCGATACACTGCGCGCGCGATATCGAAGCGGTGCTCTCCAGCGATTCCTATCCGCTATTCCTGGATGCAATGTATGGCGATCTGCCAAACCACTGGACGCCGGAACTCAGTGGGCTTGCCCGCCTGCGCTTTATCACTAATGCCTTCACACGTATGCGTTATTGCTTCCCGAACGGGCAGTTGGATATGTACTGCAAGGATATTCCCGAACGTGCTCCTGCACCGCTTAAACCGTGGTTCTCGATTCCGGGACCGGTTTCTCAGGAGTACAGCATCGTCTTTGGCCACTGGGCATCGCTGGAAGGCGCTGGCACACCGGAAGGGATTTACGCGCTGGATACTGGCTGCTGCTGGGGCGGCGTACTGACCTGCCTGCGCTGGGAAGACAAAATGTACTTCACGCAACCGTCAAATCGCCAGATGGATTTAGGGGATGGCGAGGCGATAGCCTCTTAAAGGACTCCCCGGCGGCGACCCGCCGGGGGACATCTTAGCGGCGCTCGAGGATCTCAAAGCAGTAGCTATGCGAGTTCTGCGCATCAGCATCATGGAATTCGCTAAATACCGATTCCCAGTCGTCCGGGTCGTAATCCGGGAAGTGGGTATCGCCTTCCACTTCAGCATCAATGTGCGTCAGGTAGAGGCGCTGCGCCTTCGGCAGACACTGTTCGTAAACACGCCCGCCGCCGATCACCATGATCTCTTCCACATCACCGCAGGCAGCAATCGCTTCATCCACGGATTTCACCCATTCGACACGATCGTCAGTACCCGGCTGGCTACTGATCACAATGTTCTTGCGCCCCGGTAACGGACGGCCGATGGATTCCCACGTCAGACGCCCCATCACCACCGGTTTGTTTAAGGTATTGCGCTTAAACCAGGCGAGATCGGCCGGTAAATTCCACGGCATGGCGTTCTCCATACCAATCACGCGATCCACGGCTAGCGCGGCAATCAGACTGATCATTCATTCATTCCTGGATGCAAAAAAATTGTCGCCACTATACGGAAAGCACAATCTTTCGTCGATGGGGGGCAAGGCAAAGGATAAGAAAATTTTTCATTCTGCTGGCGATACCGCAACCTGTTGCTGCACCGCCAGCTTTCCACTCGCTTTAATTCAAAACGTTACCCGTAAACCACTCTGAACAGGTTCACGCCTGCGGTTTCACCGCCGGTTCGTCTGCCGGATCGTCCGTATGCCGCCCCTCTTCCGTTCCCTGCCAGCCATGACGCTGCGTTAACGAAAGATGTGCGCGATCCTCTGAGATGATTTCCGTCAACATGGCGCTGGTGCGCTTAAACACGGCAGCGCGCGCCTGCGCATCATTCTCGACCTGCGCCATCTCTTCCACCATCGACGTATTGAAACGGCGGAAATGGTCGGCGCGCTCGCGGGCTTCATAGGGGCCTAATCCTAACCCTTCCAGCGCCAGACGCCCGGTTTTCAGCGCCGCTTCGAAGGTTTCACGTTCCGGTCTGTCGACGCCAGCCTGTCGCAGGCGAATATAGTGATCGACATCGCGAGCGCGGGCAATAATGCGCAGATCCGGGAAGTGCTCTTTTGCCAGCTCAGTCAATTGCAGGCTGGCCTGCGGATCGTCAATCGCATTAATCAACACCTCAGCACGCCCGGCACCGGCGGACTCCAGCAGATCGACGCGCGTGGCATCACCGTAGAAAACTTTCATGCCGAATTTACGCAGCGTTTCGATATGATCGGGATCGTGGTCAAGCACCACCATTTTCACGCCGCTGGAAAGTAACAGACGCCCGGCGATCTGACCAAAACGACCAAATCCGGCGATGATCACCCGCGCCTCTTCTTCATCGATCTCATCGGCTTCGCGCTCCTGCTGTGAACCGGCAGTTTCCAGCCGCGCCAGCAGTACCAGCAGGACTGGCGTCGCCGCCATTGATAACGCAACCGTCAGCGTTAGCGCTTTCGCCCATTCTGGATCGAGCACCTGTGCAGTTTGCGCGGCGCCAAACACCACAAAGGCGAATTCACTCCCCTGCCCCAGCAGCGCGGCAAACCACATCCGCTGTTTACCCGGCACACGTAACGGACGGGCGATCAGCCACAGCACCACGCTTTTAATCACCAGGAAACCCACAAGCAACAGCAGGATACGCAGCGGGTGCGTTACCAGCGTACCGAAGTCGATGGACATGCCGACGCCAATAAAGAACAACCCAAGCAGCAGGCCTTTAAACGGTTCGATGTCGCTTTCCAGCGCGTGACGGTATTCAGAGCTGGCCAGTAACACCCCGGCAAGGAAGGCGCCCATCGCCATCGACAATCCCGCCTCTTCCAGCAATAACCCAAAGCCGAACACCAGAAACAGCGCCACGGCGCAGAACACTTCCCGCAGCCCGGAGCGAGCGACAAAGCGTAGCGCCGGACGCGCGACATAACGCCCAATCAACACCACCAGCGCCAGCGCGCCCACCACTTTCAGCGCCGAAAGGGTAAACGCGCTCAACGTCATCGCACCGCCGCTGGCCGCCAGCAGCGGAATCATCGCCACCAGCGGGATTGCCGCGATATCCTGGAACAGCAGCACCGAGAAGGCGCTGCGACCCATCTGCGAAACTGTCAGGTTGCGTTCATTCATCGCCTGCATGGCAATCGCGGTGGAAGAGAGCGCCAGCGTCAGACCAATCAGCAGCGCCACCGGCCACGCCAGCCCCAGCAGGGCGCAAAACACGCCAAGCAGCAGGCCACAACTCACCATTTGCAGCGCGCCGCCGCCAAACACCGAGGCGCGCAACTTCCACAATCGTTGCGGATCCAGCTCAAGACCAATCACGAAAAGCATCAGCACCACGCCAATTTCGGCGAAATGGAGAATGGATTCGGCATCGGTGACCAGGCGCAATCCCCACGGCCCAATAATGCCACCGGCAATCAGGTAGCCAAGCACCGACCCCAGCCCCAATCGTACAGCGATGGGAACAACCAGCGCGGCCGACCCCAGGTAGATCAGCGCCTGTATTAATGAATGGCTATCCATGTGCCGCCTCCTGCCACTCCAGCAAACGTTGTTTGTAATGACGCGCCTGCGCCTGCAGGGTTTCATCGTCGCAAATAAAGGTACAGTGCACGGCAAAAGGCGGTAACCAGTTCATCCCGCAGTAAATCGCTGTTGCCTGCAATGGCTGCGAAAGCACATCAAAGCCGGGGTGCGATCCGATATCAAAATGGTGGTCGCCGCCGCCAGTGGTCACAGCCCACATCACGTTTTTTCCTTTAAGCGCAGTGCCCTCATGACCATAGGCCCAGCCATGCGACAACACTTTATCCAGCCAGAGTTTCAGCAACGGCGGAACGCTGTACCACTGCATCGGATGCTGCCAGATAACCAGCGAAGCGCGGGAAAGCGCCTCCTGCTCGGCGGCCACATCAATATTAAAGTCAGGGTATAGCTCATAGAGAGAACGGATTTCGACGCCTTCCAGCGTCCTTGCCTGCTCAATCATTCGCTTATTCGCATGCGAATGCTGCGGATAAGGATGGGCATAAATTATAAGGATCATCGATCAACCTGTTTTTCACTGCGTTCTTTTGCTTGAGAGTGTAGACAGTTAATCATCAGGCTTAAAGCGACAATCTGTGCGGGAATGGCAGACGCAACCCGCGCGCCTGCCAGTGAAGGGAGTTACATCGGAGGGACGAGCGTCAGTGGCGCGACATTCAGCGTCTGTGCCAGCGTACTCAGCACAAGGTTATGATCATCACGCTGCGGCGCGCCGGAGACCGTCACCGTACCAATCAGGCAACCGCTGGTCAGATAAAGCGGATAACTGCCGCCAAATGCTGCATAGTCTCGCGCATCTACGCCATAACGTTCACTCAGCGTCGTACCACGGGATTGCAGCATCAACCCTGCAGCCCAGGAGCTGATACCGAGAAAATCCACCAGATTACGCTTACGCCGCACCCAATCCACATTTTCTGCCGTCGCGCCGGGCATTAGCGCGCTGAACAGGCACAGTTGATTGACACGAACCTCAATCGCCAGCGCATAATCGTTGCGCAGTGCCTCCTGGTATAACGCATTCCCCAGCGTCCAGGCATCCGCATAATCGAAGGCTGCAAAGCGCAACGTGGCGTGGTGGCTTTCGCATAATGCGATCTGTTGTTCCAGTGTCATGGTGCTCTCCGCTATGCGCGATGCGGCTGATCGTCGGTGCTGGCAAGAACCCGAGCATCGGCTTGCAGATCGCATTTCTTCGGCAACAGGAAGGTGATCGTCCCGGCGATAATCAGTGAACCCGCCAGGGCGCAGACGGCCACATTCTGCCCGTAAAAGTAGATCATCACGCCGACCAGATACGGGCCGCAGAAACCACCCAGATTGCCCAGACCGTTGATCACGCCACGCGCGCTACCGGCCACTTCCGGCGAGGCAATCCTTCCGGGAATAGACCAGAACGGGCTGGTCGCCGCCTTGAGGAAGAAACCGCACATCACCAGCGCAATATAAGCCGCCACCACATGTTCGCGTAACAATACCGAAGCCAGCAGTGAGGCAGCGAAACAGTACAGGGAGAGACGCACCCAGGCGCGACGTTTACCGCTGCGATCGCTGAATAGCGAGATGGTATAGATCCCGGCAAGCGTGGCAACAAAAGGTAAGATCGCCAGAACTCCGACCCCGGCCATATTGGCACCAGTCAGATTTTTCAGGATCGTCGGCAACCACAGTGTGTAGCCATAATCCCCGGTCTGGTAGAAGAAGTTGAGCACCACCAGCTTCATCAGGCCGGCATTGCGGAACACATCTTTTACCGGCGCATTGCTGACCGCCTCTTCCGCCAGCCGCGCTTCGCGCTCGCGCGCCAGCGTGGTGACCAGATATTCGCGTTCGCTGGCTGGCAGCCAGTGCGCCTCTTCCGGCCGATCGCTGATCAGCCGCCACCACACCAGCAGCACCACCAGTGAAAGCAGCCCTTCGATGATAAACAGCCAGCGCCAGTCGAGCGCCGCGATGATCGCCCCGGAAACCGGCGCAGTCAGCATGCCGCCAAGCGGGGCAAACATCATGACAAACGCATTCGCCCGGCCCACCTCTTTTTCCGGGAACCAGTTGCTGACCATCGTCAGCACCACCGGCAACATTCCCCCTTCGGAAACGCCGAGAATAAAGCGCAGTACCAGCAGTTGATACTCATGCGTTACGAATCCAGTGGCGACAGAAACCACCGCCCACGCCAGCAGCGACCAGGCGATAAAACGCTTGCCGCTGCCGTTTACCGCGCTACGCCCGCCGGGAATTTGCAAGAACAGATAACCGATAAAAAAGATCCCGCTGGCGACGCCAGCCATCTGGCTGGTGATGCCTAAATCCGCTTCCATACCGCCTGGCAGCGCGAAGCTGATATTAACCCTGTCCATAAACGAAATAATGCAGGCAATAAGCACAGGCGCAATGATCCGCCACCAGCGCGTGCCGGGTATTTTAGTGTTCATATGTTTTCTCTCTGAGGCAGAGGTGAAGATCAGGCAATCACATTGGGCAGCGGCGCCTGAGCAAAATAAGCAGCAACGTTGGCGTACACCACATCGCTCATTTTTTGTCGGGTTTCATGCGTTGCGCTGGCAACGTGCGGTTGCAGTACAACGTTGTCGAGCGCGATCAGCGCTGCCGGGACATTCGGTTCATCTTCATAAACGTCCAGGCCAGCACCGGCGATAACACCGTTTTGTAACGCGTGGATCAATGCCGTTTCATCGACCAGTGAACCGCGCGCGATGTTAATTAACCAGGCATGTTTCGGCATCACATTAAATACCGAGGCGTCGATCAGTTTGTGGTTTGCTGCTCCGGCAGAAGCCGCAATCACCAGAAAATCGCTCTCATGAGCGAGAGTATGCAGATCTGCGCACCAGTGGTAATCCAGCCCGGCAATCGGCTGCCGGTCGTTGTAGAGGATCTCCATATCGAAACCGCTGGCCCGACGGGCGATGGCCTGGCCGATATTGCCCATACCGAAGATGCCAATGCGTTTGCCGCTGACCTGCGTTGCCAACGCTGGCGAGGAGGTTAACCAGTGTCCCTCACGGACAAAGCGATCGCCCTGACAGAGCTGACGCGCCCCCGCCAGCAGCAGCCCCATCGCCAGATCGGCTACTCCTTGCGTTAACACGCCAGAAGTGATGGTGACAGCAATATTGCGTTTGCGGGTGTAGTTCAGATCAACTGCATCGGTGCCTACCCCGAACAGCGCCACCAGCCCCACCTGCGGCAAGGCTTCCAGCACCTGATGAGTAACGCCGATATCGCCCCGCGTCACGACGACCTGAATGTCGGCGCCAACACGTTGCAGAAAAGCCTCTGCGTCAGCTTGTTCATAAAGGCGATGCACAGTGAAAGCAGTGGAAAGGCGATCGAGCAGGCTGTCTACAACAGGAGCGATCAGCAGTACGGTCTGGTTAGTTTTTGTATTCATCGTGATACCTGTTTGAAAGTTTCAGTACGTCCTGAGTCTTATCAAACGGGTTTTCGGCGGGTATTTTTGCGATCTTCATCACGCTGAATGGTGTTAAAAAAGCGTGTTACCTTCTTCGTGATCGGCGCGGGTAAAATGCCGCATTCCCCCTGAAAAGGGGCGACATAAGCACAACAAAATACTAACAACAGCCTGCGCGACTGAAAGGTTCAGATGGTTTCGCCCATCGACAGGCGATAGTGCAAATCGACGTGTTCAATGGTTGGCAAGCCTTTGATTTTCTTGAGCAGGATTTCGGTCGCGACCTTTCCCATCTCGAATCGCGGGGTCAAAACGCTGGCCAGACGCGGGCTGATAACCTGCCCAATCTCCAGGCCGTGGAACCCGGCAATCGCGATCTCAGCAGGCACTTTTATCCCGGAAGTAAGGCACTCCTGTAACACCCCAACGGCAAGGTCGTCGTTAGTACATAAAATACCGTCCATATCCGGGTACATTTGCCGCGCCAGTGTCATCATGCCGGTGCCGATAGAAATCGAGGACACCTTATTTGGCGCAATGCGTCCGACCGGTAAACCCTGCGCTTCCATCGCCTGGCAGTAACCGGTATAACGCTGCTCGTCGCGCACATCAGACATCGAGCCGAAGTAGATAATGCGCCGCTTGCCGCTGGCCAGCAGCATCGTGGTCATATCAAAACCGGCCTTCATATTGTCGAAACCGACATTGATCCGATCGGCATTCGACGACAGCCCCATCACTTCGGCAATCGGAATTTTGGCCGCTTTCAGATACTTTTCCGCCCGCAGACTATGAACCGACTCAGTAAGCAGCAACCCTTTGACATTAAAGGCTAAAACCGTAGCAATTTGCTCCTCCTCGCGCTGACTGTCGTAGTCATAATTGACCACCAGCGTCTGGTAGCCCTGCGCAGAAGTGACCGATTCAATCCCGGCGAGCAAGTCGGCAAAGATTTGATTATTAAAAGAGGGGATCAGCACGCCGATGCGCGGCAGCACGTTGGCAGACATCGCCGGGTTATCCGGGTCGGGTTGGTAACCCACTTCAGCAATGACGCTGGCGATACGCTCGGCCGTGTCGGGCTTCACCTTCTCCGGCGTGCGCAGATAGCGGCTGACCGTCATTTTAGTTACGCCCGCCAGCGCAGCGATATCATGCAAAGTAATACGTTGTGCCTTCATGGTTGCTACCTGTCCTGACGCCAGCCCGAGCCCGTTATTATGCCCCTTGTCGCCGGAAAAGAGAATTGCCCAACCGCGCTGCAACGCGCGGTTAACCGCCGGATTGCCCTCAGTTTTCCGCCTTGCTTCACACTAAAAGTAACCCCTTTTCGTAACATGGATTTGAGTGATCTGCGTCACAGTTCAGCCAGGGTAAAAACCGTGAGATAGAGGCCACATCATTCGCTCAGGAAATACCAATGAACGATCTTTTCAGTTTAAACGGCAAACGCGTTTTAATTACCGGCTCAGGTCAGGGGATCGGTTTTGTTATGGCGCAGGGGCTGGCGCAGTACGGCGCGGAAATCATTATTAACGATATCTCGGCGGAACGCGCCGAACAGGCCGCGATGAAACTGCGCGATGAAGGCGCAACCGCGCATGTCGCGGTATTCAACGTGACCGATGCCGAATCCGTCGAGCAGGCGATTGACAATATTGAACGCCATATCGGCGCCATCGACGTGCTGTTCAATAACGCGGGCATCCAGCGCCGTCATCCTTTTACCGAGTTTCCGGTGGATGAGTGGAACGCGGTTATCGCCGTCAACCAGACTGCTGTTTTCCTGGTTTCGCAGGCCGTCGCTAAACGCATGATGGCGCGCCAGCAGGGCAAAATCGTCAATATCTGCTCAATGCAAAGTGAACTGGGCCGCGACACCATTACGCCATATGCCGCCGCGAAAGGCGCAGTGAAAATGCTGACGCGCGGCATGTGCGTTGAACTGGCGCGCCACAATATTCAGGTTAACGGTATCGCGCCAGGCTATTTCAAAACTGCCATGACGCAGGCGTTAGTGGATGACAAAGCGTTCACCGACTGGTTATGCAAACGCACCCCTGCCGCACGCTGGGGCGATCCGCAGGAGCTGGTTGGCGCTGCGGTGTTTCTCTCCTCTAAAGCCTCCGACTTCGTTAACGGGCATTTACTGTTCGTCGATGGCGGTATGCTGGTCGCGGTATAAGGAGCGCATGATGGCTGGTCAGTGCGTGATTTTAATGGGCGTCTCCGGTACCGGGAAAAGCACGGTAGGTCTGGCGCTTGCGCAGGCAATGCAGGCGAAGTTTATCGATGGTGACGATCTGCATCCCCGACAGAACATTCGTAAAATGGCCTCGGGCCAGGCATTGGATGATGACGATCGCCTGCCGTGGCTGGAACGCGTTTCCGACGTTATTTTTAGTCTGGAACAGAAAAATGAATCTGGTGTGCTGGTCTGCTCTGCGCTGAAAAAACGCTATCGCGACCAGCTTCGCCAGGGGAACAACAATCTCTGTTTTCTCTGGCTCAGGGGCGATTACACCTGCGTGCTGGAGAGAATGCGCCAGCGTCAGGGGCATTTTATGCCCGAAGCGCTGCTGCAAAGTCAGTTCGCCGCGCTGGAAGTTCCCGCTGATGACGAACCCGACATTCTGGCGGTGGATATCGCACCGCCGGTAGCTACGATCGTTTCGCAAAGCCTTTCCCTGTTACAAAACTACGTTAACCAGGATGTTCCCGCATGATCATTGATACCTTATCCGCTGGCGCGGTGAATCCACTCTATCCGGCGATTATTCGCCAGACGCTCCAGGCCATTCTCGATAAGAAACCGCACTCGCTGGCGGCGGGAAAATATCCGTTGCAGGGCGACAGCGTTTTCTTCTCAGTGGTTGAAGGACATACCAAGCCGCTGGCTGAGCAGCGCCCGGAATTTCATCGCCAATATATTGATATCCATATTGTATTAGACGGTGAAGAGGTGGTTGGCGCGGGTGTGGACGGCTTGCCGCTTGAACTTAGCGAGCCGTTTAATGACGCCTACGATCTCGGTTTTTGTCAGCACATTGCCAGCGAGACACTGATCCATTTACAGCCTGAAGAACTGGCAATTATCTTCCCGCTGGAGCTGCACCGCCCGATGTGCAGCCTGACGTCGCCCGCCCCGCTACGTAAAATCGTGGTGAAAATCGACGCGGCGCTGCTGAAAATAAACGCATAAAAAAAGTCCCGCCGTAGCGGGACTCTTTCTCACAGCAAGCCGGATCAGTTATCCAGCTCACTCATGTTTTTCACCTGGTCGCGGTTAATCTGCTCGGTTTTACCGGTTTCGGCATTTTTATAGGAAACCATCCCGGTGTCATCATCCACCTTCGGTTTACCATCGGTCACAATGGTGCGGCCATCCGTGGTGCGAACAGCCTGATTTGAAGAACAACCAGCCACGGTAAACAGCGTTGCGGCAGTAAAAATCGACGTCATCAGAAGTTTGTTCATTTGCATGGTTATCTCCCTGCTTTTCAGTGAATTTCATTCGTCTGTTAACCCATTTTAGGTTAACGCTCTGTAAGCGTGGGAAAATGCAGAACACTCTGAAGATTGCAGGTCTGATGGTGCTTCGCTTATCAGGCCTACAGAACTTAGAAGTCAGGAAAGGAAACCGGCCCGCGAAACGGGCCGGTGTCAGGCTTACTTGCGGATTTGCGCGTGCATTTCCTGCACGGAAATCACTTTCTCGGTGGCATCCGCATTCAGCGCCATCGCGGTGGCGAAGCCGCCGTTCAGCGTGGTGTCGTAATGCACTTTGTATTGCAGCGCGCTGCGGCGAATCAGTTTGGAATCCTCAATCGCCTGACGGCCTGCCGTGGTGTTGATGATGTAGGTGTACTCGCCATTCTTGATACGATCCTGAATGTGCGGACGGCCTTCATGCACTTTGTTCACCAGGCGCGGGTTGATACCGGCTTCGCCCAGCACAATCGCTGTGCCGTGGGTTGCATCCAGCTCGAAGCCTTGTTTCAGCAGCTTAGCCGCCAGATCCACCACGCGCTCTTTATCGCCTTCGCGAACAGAGAGCAGTGCGCGGCCGTATTTCTTCATCGTCGAGTTGCTGCCGAGCTGCGCTTTGGCAAAGGCTTCAGCGAAGGTGCGCCCGACGCCCATCACTTCACCGGTAGAGCGCATTTCTGGCCCTAACAGCGGGTCAACGCCAGGGAACTTGTTAAACGGCAGCACCACTTCTTTCACTGAGTAGTACGGCGGGATGATCTCTTTGGTGTGACCCTGCTGCGCCAGCGTTTTGCCGGTCATCACGCGCGCCGCCACTTTCGCTAACTGCACGCCGGTCGCTTTGGAGACGAACGGTACGGTACGCGCCGCACGCGGGTTCACCTCAATCAGGTAAACTTCGTTGTCTTTCACCGCGAACTGCACGTTCATCAGACCGCGCACCTGCAACTCGAACGCCAGTTTCTGCACCTGCTGGCGCATGACGTCCTGAATTTCCTGGCTCAGTGTGTAAGCCGGCAGAGAGCAGGCGGAGTCGCCGGAGTGAACGCCCGCTTGTTCGATGTGCTCCATGATGCCGCCAATCAGCACCATTTCACCATCGCAGATGGCATCGACATCCACTTCCACCGCATCATCGAGGAAACGGTCAAGCAGAACCGGCGCATCGTTGGAAACACTGACTGCCGTCATAAAGTAGCGACGCAGGTCGACTTCGTCATAGACGATTTCCATCGCGCGGCCGCCCAGCACGTAGGATGGGCGCACCACCAGCGGGTAACCAATCTCTTTCGCCTTTTCTATAGCCTGCTCAATCGCCGTGACGGTGGCGTTCGCTGGCTGTTTCAGCTTCAGGCGGTCAACCGCCTGCTGGAAGCGCTCACGGTCTTCCGCACGGTCAATCGCATCCGGGCTGGTACCGATAACCGGCACGCCTGCAGCTTCCAGCGCACGCGCCAGTTTCAGCGGTGTCTGTCCGCCATACTGCACGATGACGCCTTTCGGCTTCTCAACGCGAACGATTTCCAGCACGTCTTCGAAGGTCACCGGCTCAAAGTAGAGGCGATCAGAGGTGTCGTAATCGGTCGAAACGGTTTCCGGGTTACAGTTAACCATGATGGTTTCGTAACCGTCTTCACGCAGCGCCAGCGATGCATGTACGCAGCAGTAGTCGAATTCAATGCCCTGGCCGATACGGTTTGGACCGCCGCCCAGCACCATGATTTTTTCGCGATCCTGGCTCGGGTTAGCTTCGCACTCATCTTCATAAGTGGAGTACATATAGGCCGTATCCGTGGCGAACTCTGCCGCACAGGTATCCACACGTTTGTAGACCGGGTGCAGATCGTACTGATCGCGCAGTTTGCGGATTTCCGCTTCGCGCACGCCAACCAGTTTCGCCAGACGCGCATCGGCAAAGCCTTTACGTTTCAGGGTGCGCAGGAAGTCAGCGTCCAGACCGTTAATGCCCACCGAAGCAACCTGCTCTTCCAGACGCACCAGCTCTTCAATCTGCACCAGGAACCAGCGGTCAATATTGGTCAGGTTGAACACACCGTCGATGGAGAGACCAGCACGGAATGCATCAGCGATGTACCAGATACGCTCTGCGCCTGCATCTTTCAGTTCGCGGCGGATTTTGGTCAGCGCTTCCGGATCGTCAAGGCTCACTTTCGGGTCAAAACCGGTTGCGCCCACTTCCAGACCGCGCAGCGCTTTCTGCATCGATTCCTGCTGCGTGCGGCCAATGGCCATCACTTCACCGACAGATTTCATCTGCGTGGTCAGACGGTCATTGGCACCGACAAATTTCTCGAAGTTGAAGCGCGGAATCTTGGTCACAACGTAGTCGATGGACGGTTCGAACGACGCTGGAGTACGGCCGCCAGTGATGTCGTTCATCAATTCATCCAGCGTATAACCTACCGCCAGCTTGGCCGCCACTTTCGCAATCGGGAAGCCGGTCGCTTTCGAGGCCAGCGCAGAAGAGCGGGATACGCGCGGGTTCATTTCAATCACAATCAGACGACCGTTTTTCGGGTTCACCGCGAACTGTACGTTGGAGCCGCCGGTTTCCACCCCGATTTCACGCAGTACCGCCATCGAGGCGTTACGCATGATCTGGTACTCTTTATCGGTCAGGGTCTGTGCTGGCGCCACGGTGATGGAGTCACCGGTGTGGATCCCCATGGCGTCGAAGTTTTCAATGGAGCAGACAATGATGCAGTTATCGTTTTTATCACGCACCACTTCCATCTCGTACTCTTTCCAGCCAATCAGCGATTCATCAATCAGCAGCTCATTGGTTGGCGAGAGATCCAGCCCGCGGGCGCAAATCTCTTCAAACTCTTCACGGTTATAGGCGATGCCGCCACCGGTGCCCCCCATGGTAAAGGAAGGACGGATGATGCACGGGAAACCCACGTCAGCCGCGACGGCCAGCGCTTCGTCCATGGTATGTGCGATACCGGAACGCGCGGTGTCGAGACCGATTTTCTTCATCGCGATGTCGAAACGACGGCGATCTTCGGCTTTATCAATCGCATCAGCGGTCGCGCCAATCATGGTGACGCCGAACTCTTCCAGCACGCCCTGACGTTCCAGTTCCAGCGCACAGTTCAGCGCGGTTTGACCGCCCATGGTTGGCAGCACGGCATCCGGGCGCTCTTTTTCGATGATTTTGCGTACCACTTCCCAGTGGATAGGCTCGATATAAGTGGCGTCCGCCATCTCCGGGTCGGTCATGATCGTCGCCGGGTTGGAGTTCACCAGGATAACGCGGTAACCCTCTTCACGCAGCGCTTTACACGCCTGCGCGCCGGAGTAGTCGAACTCACACGCCTGGCCGATAACAATCGGACCAGCGCCAAGGATCAGGATACTTTTTATGTCTGTACGTTTTGGCATGGCTCTTCTTCTCCTGATTATTTGGCGGTGTTGCGATACTGCTCAATGAGCTCAATAAAGTGGTCAAACAGCGGTGCGGCATCGTGCGGCCCCGGGCTGGCTTCCGGGTGCCCCTGGAAACTGAACGCCGGTTTGTCGGTGCGATGGATGCCTTGCAGCGTGCCGTCGAACAGCGATTTGTGCGTCACCCGCAAATTGGCAGGCATTGAGGCTTCATCTACGGCAAAACCGTGGTTCTGCGCAGTGATCATCACAGTATTGTTATCAATATCTTTTACCGGATGGTTGCCGCCGTGGTGGCCGAATTTCATCTTCATGGTTTTCGCGCCGCTCGCCAGTGCCAGCAGTTGATGGCCAAGACAGATGCCGAACACCGGAATATCCGTTTCGAGGAAGGTTTTAATCGCCTCAATCGCGTAATCACACGGCGCCGGGTCGCCAGGACCGTTGGAAAGGAAGATACCGTCCGGATTGAGTTTCAGTACGTCTGCCGCCGGGGTTTTCGCCGGTACGACCGTTAAACGGCAACCGCGATCGACCAGCATACGCAGAATATTACGTTTCGCGCCGTAGTCGTAAGCGACAACGTGGAACGGTAATTCGCTCGCCGCTTTCGCCTGTGGCAGTTCGCCTGCCAGCGTCCAGCTGCCTTGCGTCCAGCTGTAGGTTTCCGCTGTCGTCACTTCTTTTGCCAGATCCATTCCGTTCAGGCCCGGGAATGCTTTCGCTTTCTCCAGCGCCACTGCGGCATCGACATTATCGCCAGCGATAATGCAGCCGTTTTGCGCGCCTTTTTCGCGCAGCAAACGCGTCAGCTTACGGGTATCGATATCGGCAATCGCCACAATGTTATGGCGCTTCAGGTAAGAAGAGAGATCTTCAGTATTGCGATAGTTGCTGGCAATCAGCGGCAGGTCGCGAATGACCAGGCCTTGCGCATGTACCTGAGAGGATTCTTCGTCAGCGGAGTTGGTGCCGACATTGCCGATATGAGGATAAGTAAGAGTGACGATTTGGCGGGAATAGGAAGGATCAGTGAGGATTTCTTGATAACCGGTCATTGAAGTATTGAAAACGACTTCCCCAACTGCCGTGCCCGTTGCCCCAATGGCCCGACCGTGAAACTGGGTTCCGTCTTCCAGAACCAATAGCGCTGACTTAATCAAAACGTCCTCCAGAGAATATTCACTCACTTTATTTGCATATTAATTCATATCGAGATGATGAATCAATGCAAATTTGCTGGCCGTGGATTTTTGGCAAACGGCGGCATTCTGGAGAGATGTAGGTTAAAAGTCAACTTTTCTCACATATTTTTCTTAGTCTTTTACGCCACTGCCCTTCATTACTGGATTTAACAGACAAAAAGATCAAAAAAACCAGCCACGAAAACGCTTTCGTAGCAAGAAAACTTCGGGATAGGCGATCCTGGCACAAGAAAGTGGACCAAACGGTCAAAATTTACATTTCAGCGCGAAAAAAACACAAGATAAGTAAAGATTAGACCACTCAGGCATGAAAAATAGAGGAAAAAAGAGAAAATAAAAGGGCAATAAAATACTGCCCTTTGCAATCAAGTAATTACGACTGCAACAACCACATCACGATGGGTAATAACTCTTACAAATTATTGAGATCAAGCACATCTCGCATATCAAAAAGTCCATTATGCTTTCCTTTCAGCCACAAAGCAGAACGCACGGCACCATTGGCAAAAGTCATGCGGCTGGAGGCTTTATGCGTAATTTCTACACGTTCGCCAATATCGGCGAACATAGCCGTATGTTCGCCGACGATGTCACCTGCACGCACCGTGGCAAAGCCAATCGTGCCAGGGACACGCTCACCGGTATGCCCTTCACGTGAATAAACCGCACACTCTTTTAAATCTTTATTCAGAGACTTCGCGATGGCTTCTCCCATCGCCAGCGCCGTGCCCGACGGCGCATCAACTTTATAGCGGTGATGCGCTTCAACGATTTCGATATCGGTGTAATCCCCCATCACTTTCGCCGCTTTCTCCAGCAGCTTCAGCATCACGTTTACGCCAACGCTAAAGTTCGCCGCGAAGACAATCGCGATGTCTTGCGAGGCATCGCTAATTGCCTGTTTGCCCGCGTCGTCAAACCCGGTCGTGCCAATGACCATGCTTTTGAGCTGCTGGCGGCAAAAGGCCAGATGCGCCAGCGTCCCTTCCGGGCGAGTAAAGTCGATAAATACGTCGAAATCGTCTTTCACTGCATCAAGGCTGCTCTGTACCGTCACACCGGTTTTCGCCATACCGGCCAGTTCACCCGCGTCGACACCTGCCAGAGAGGACCCTTCACGTTCCAGAACCGCGCCAAGCGCCACGCCGTCCATAGCCAGTGTGGCCTGAATCAATTGGCGGCCCATACGCCCGCCGGCACCCGCGATGGCTACGCGGATTGGTGCATCATGCATAGTTGTACTCTTTTGTTAAAAAAATGCGTAAGAATCGTTTCCAGATTAACCAGCCCACGCCGGGGCCACCAGCCGAAAACACCGATAATTAGAAATTAATGATATACAGCCGGAAATATCAGTAAAAGGCATGATTCATCAGGGCGCGAGTGCCAGCACTTCTGCCACCCAGTGACGAAAACCCTCAACATCAATATCCAGCGCAACCTGCGCATTCGGCTTCTGCTTCAGCTTGCCGTCGATATCCACCACCGTTGTGCCGGAGGTGTATTGCCCCTGCGTCTCCACCGCCACAAAACAGGATTTCAGCGTAAACAGTTCCGGACGGGCCAGCCAGGCAATTGCGCAGAGATCGTGCATACGCAGCCCGGTGGTCATGCTACCGCTACGATAGTGACTAAACAGCGCATGCAGCATATGCCCGGTTTTGTTGAGCGCGGGCAGCGTCGCGAGGAACTCAGGCATCAACGTCGCCCGATTCGTGACATCCAGCCCGCACATCACGATCTCAAGGCCGCTCTGAAAAACACGGGCAGCAGCTTCGGGATCGATAGCAATATTGAATTCAGCGTTTGGTGTGAAGTTACCCCGCCCGGCGGAGCCCCCCATCATCACCAGACGACGGATATTGAACTGGCACTCCGGGTAGTGTGACAGCAGCAGCGCGATATTGGTTAACGGGCCGATGGTCACCAGCGTAACGGGTTCAGCAGACGCCATCAGCGTATCGCGTATTGCCTGAAATGCCGGTTTAGCCAGAGGCTGGCGTTGATGCTCGACAAAGTCGTAGCCATCCATGCCGGACTCCCCGTGCACTTCAGCGGCGCTGTGCAGCTGGCGCAATAAGGGCGTCGACGCCCCTTGCGCCAGCGGGATATCGGCCTGCCAGAAGTTGAGCAGTTGCAGGGCGTTGCGAGTAGTTTTTTCCAGCGAGGCATTACCGGCGACGGTGGTAATCAGTTTAAGTTCGCACTGCGGCGCATACAGCGCGGCAGCAATGGCAACGGCATCGTCAATGCCCGGATCGGTGTCAAGAATCATTGGCAAACGCATAGTGCCTCCTGAAGTGAAATCCATAAAAAATGCCAGACTCAGTCTGGCATCTTCGCATAAAGTTTAGGGCAAAATGTTATTCGACCTCGCGAACATCAACCCTTAGCTCTTTTGGCACTTCAAAGACAATGTTTTCTTCACGACCTTCCAGCGGGATGGCTTCACCGCCGCCCAGCTCCTGCAGGCGGGCAATCACGTTCTGCACAAGAATGTCCGGCGCGGAGGCACCGGCGGTTACGCCTACACATTTGATGTCTTTAACCCAGGCTTCCTGGATATCAGAAGCGTCATCAATCAAATAAGCGCTTTTCCCCATCCGCTGCGCCAGCTCGGCCAGACGGTTGGAGTTGGAAGAGTTTTTCGAGCCGACTACCAGCACCACTTCCGCCTGTTCAGCCAGCGCCCGCACCGCTTCCTGGCGGTTAGTCGTGGCGTAACAGATGTCATCTTTACGCGGGCCAACAATCTGCGGGAAGCGGGCGCGCAGTGCGTCAATAACATCAGAAGTATCGTCCACTGAGAGCGTGGTCTGCGTCATAAATGACAGTTTACCCGCATCTTTGATGTTGAGCGTAGCAACATCGGCAGGCGATTCAACCAGGTACATACCCCCTTTCGGGTTGCTGTACTGCCCCATTGTACCTTCTACTTCAGGATGCCCTGCGTGACCGATCAGGATCGCTTCCTCACCGCGTCGGCTGGCGCGAGCCACTTCCATATGCACTTTTGTCACCAACGGACAGGTGGCGTCGAAAACCGTCAGATCGCGGCTTTTCGCTTCGTTACGTACCGCCTGGGAAACACCATGGGCAGAAAAAATCAGGATTGCGCCATCCGGCACTTCACTTAACTGCTCAATGAAAATAGCCCCGCGCTCGCGCAGGCTATCAACAACATAACGGTTGTGCACCACTTCGTGACGCACATAAATTGGCGCGCCGTACAGAGCCAGCGCGTTTTCAACAATGCTGATAGCGCGGTCAACGCCGGCGCAAAAACCGCGCGGGTTAGCCAACAGGATCTGCATTTGTTTCCTCCAGTACCGGATCAACTTCCAGTACATCGACATCAAAGTGGACGGTTCTGCCCGCCAGCGGATGGTTGAAATCGACGGTGATAGAGTCGCCGTTAATTTCACGGATCACGCCCGGCATTTCGCTGCCATCCATTGCGGTAAAGAGCATAATCGCCCCGATTTCAGGCTCCCCGGCATCCATAAACTCACGGCGGGAGAAGTACTGAATCAGATCCGGGCTCGGCGTACCGAAAGCGGCATCCGGTTCGAGAGAGAAAACCTTTTTCTCCCCGGCTTTCAGACCCAGCAGATGTTGCTCCAGCCCCTCGGAGAGCGAACCGTCGCCCAGACGAAACAGCGCCGGTTTGCCGTTGTTGCGGGTTGACTCGGCAAGAGAGCCATCTTCGAGCTTGAGCGTGAAGTGCACCAGCACTGCGCTATCGCTCTGTACGGATTTAGACATGCAGGTTGCTCGCTTGTTTTGACTCACCCGTTTGCCCGGTAGCGCTTTGCTTACCGGGCAAACAAGCGGCCACAAATTCTGTAGGCCGGGCAAGCAAAGCGCCGCCCGGTATTTACATTTAAACCTGCTCTTTCGCTGCAGGTTTAGGCAAAAAGCCTTCCAGCACAATCAGCGCCGCGCCGATACAAATTGCGCTATCGGCAAGGTTAAAGGTAGCAAAATGCCAGTCGCCGACGTAGAAATCGATCATATCGACGACGAAGCCATGCCATAAGCGGTCGAAGAGATTACCGAGCGCACCGCCGATAATCAGCGCATAAGCGATGTTATTCAGCTTTTGCGCGGCTTTCCCACGATACATCAGCACCGTCAGCACCACGCAGATACCGATAGCGATACCGGCAAAGAACCAGCGCTGCCAGCCGCCGCTGTCCGCCATAAAACTGAATGCCGCGCCATAGTTACGCGCATAGTGCAGATTGAGCGATGGGAACAGCGACACCGTATCCCCCAGAGCAAAGTTCTGGAGGATCAGGTATTTACTGCCCAGATCGATAATCAGCACAACCACAACCAGCCACAGCCAGCGCAGTCCTGTAGAACAGAGAGGCTTACTCATCAGGCAAACTTACGTTTTTCGCCGTCACCGGCGACGTTGCTCACACAGCGTCCGCAGATATCTGCGTGTTCCGCCACCTGGCCGATATCATTGGTGTAATGCCAGCAGCGCGGGCACTTATCACCTTCGGCTTTGCTCAGCGCGACTTTCAGCCCTTTGAGCAGTTCGCTCTGCTGAGCGTCCGCTGAAGCGCTGGCATAATCCGCAACTTTCGCCCCGGAGGTCAACAGGACAAATCGCAATTCGTCGCCCAGCGCAGTCAGCTTCGCCGCCAGTTCCGGCTCGGCGAACAGCGTAACTGCCGCTTCCAGAGAGCCACCGACTTTCTTGTCAGCGCGCGCCTGTTCAATCACCTTGTTCACTTCACCGCGCACCTTCAACAGCTCGTCCCAGAAGGCGTCGTTCATCGCTTCACTTTCCGCCAGGCCGAACAGGCCTTCGTACCACTCACCGGTAAAGACATACTTCTCGCGATCGCCCGGCAGGTAGCCCCAGATTTCATCGGCAGTAAAGGACATGATTGGCGCCATCCAGCGCACCAGAGCTTCCGCGATGTGGTACAGCGCGGTCTGGCAGCTGCGACGCGCCACGCTGTCCGCTTTCGCGGTGTACTGGCGGTCTTTGATGATGTCGAGGTAGAACGACCCCATTTCGATGGAGCAGAAACGCATCAGGCGTTGTACCACTTCGTGGAAATCATAGGAATCATAGGCCTGAACAATGTCTTCCTGAGCCGCTTTCGCACAGCCGACCGCCCAGCGATCCAGCACGACCATCTCTTCCGGTTTCACCATGTCTTTCACCGGATCGAAGCCGTTGAGGTTCGCCAGCAAGAAGCGCGCTGTGTTACGGATACGACGATAGCTGTCCGCTGCGCGTTTCAGGATCTCGTCAGAAACCGCCATTTCGCCGGTGTAATCAGTGGAAGCGACCCACAGGCGCAGGATATCCGCGCCCAGTTTGTTCATCACATCCTGCGGGGAAACGGTGTTGCCGATGGATTTGGACATCTTACGGCCCTGACCATCCACGGTGAAACCGTGAGTCAGCACCTGACGGTACGGCGCTTTGCCCTTCATCGCCGTGGAAATCATCAGCGAGGACATAAACCAGCCGCGATGCTGATCCGAACCTTCCAGATACATATCCGCTGCGTGACCAGCAAACTCCGGGCGCACATCAACCACGGAAGCATGAGTTGAACCAGAATCGAACCAGACGTCCAGCGTATCCGGCACTTTGACATAGTTGTCAGCGTCATCGCCCATGATGTCGCGCGGGTCGAGATCCCACCATGCCTGAATACCGTCGGCTTCAACGCGTTTGGCAACGGCTTCGATCAGCTCCAGCGTGCGCGGATGCAGCTCTTCGGTGTCTTTGTGCACGAACAGCGACATCGGAACACCCCAGGTACGCTGGCGGGAGATACACCAGTCAGGACGGTTGGCGACCATCGATTCGATGCGCGCCTGGCCCCAGTCCGGGATCCACTGCACCCCTTTGATTTCGCTCAGCGACTGTGCACGCAGACCTTTCTGGTCCATGCTGACAAACCACTGCGGCGTCGCACGGAAGATAATCGGCGATTTATGACGCCAGCAACACGGATAGCTGTGCTGCATCTTTTCAACGTGCAGCAGCGCGCCTTTTTCCGTCAGCAGCGCCACGATGATGTCGTTTGCTTTGAACACATTTACGCCATCCAGCGTCGGGTAAGTACCTGGCAGATAGGCACCGTCCGGTCCAACCGGGTTGTCGATTTCCAGACCGTATTTCAGGCTGATGGTGTAGTCGTCCGGGCCGTGACCGCCAGCGGTATGCACCGCACCGGTACCGGCTTCCAGCGTAACGTGATCGCCGAGGATCGCAGGAACATCAAAATCCAGGAACGGATGCTTAAAGCGCATCAGCTCCAGCTCTGCGCCTTTCACCGTACCCAGCACGTTGTATTCTGCGGTGCCGATGCGTTTCATCACGCTCTCGACCAGATCTTTCGCCAGGATCAGCGCCTGACCATCAATCTGCACCAGCGCATACTTAAATTCCGGCGCGAGAGAAATTGCGCGGTTAGCCGGCAATGTCCACGGCGTAGTGGTCCAGATAACCAGTGAAACCGGGCCGTTAACTGATGCAACGCCAAATTTGGCTTTTACTGCCTCCTGGTCAACAGCGTGGAACGCCACGTCGATGGACGGCGACGTTTTGTCGTAATACTCCACCTCTGCTTCCGCCAACGCGGAACGGCAGTCAACACACCAGTGCACCGGCTTGGCGCCTTTAAGCAGGTGGCCATTGCCGATGATTTTGCCCAGCGCGCGGATAATATTGGCTTCGGTTTTGAAATCCATGGTCAGGTACGGGTGCGACCAGTCGCCCAGCACACCGAGACGGATAAAGTCTTTGCGCTGACCATCAACCTGAGTTGCGGCATATTCACGGCATTTGGCGCGGAACTCAGCAGCGGTGAATTTCTCACCCGGCTTGCCGAACTCCTGCTCCACTTTCAGCTCGATAGGCAGACCGTGGCAGTCCCAACCCGGAACATAGGGAGAGTCATAACCTGCGAGTCCTTTGGACTTCACAATAATGTCTTTCAGAATCTTGTTAACCGAGTGACCAATATGAATGCTGCCATTCGCATATGGAGGGCCATCATGCAGAATGAAGGTTTTTTTGCCTTTTTTCGCTGCACGGATGATGCCGTACAGGTCATCATCAGTCCAACGCGCCAGCATTCCCGGCTCACGCTTGGCGAGATCGCCGCGCATCGGGAACCCTGTTTCCGGCAAATTCAGGGTAGATTTATAGTCACTCATCAGATTCTCGGTTCCGTATTTCGGTTTGATTAATACCACCAGGCCTTAAGAAGCCGGTTTAGATAGCCCAAAAAACTCGCGGGCCGCTACCTCATCGCGGGCGATTTGCGCTTTCAGCTCATCGAGCGAGGCAAATCGCTGTTCATTGCGTAATTTTTTACGCAACACGACATCTATATGGCGCCCGTAGAGGTCTATTACAACATCCAACAGATGCACTTCCAGCTGCTGGCGCACGCCTGCAACCGTCGGGCGCGTGCCGATATTGGCAACGCCCGGGTAAAGCGTATCGCCCAATCCAGCCACTTCCACCGCATATACCCCTTTTACCGGGGAGACCTGACGGCGCAGCGGTAAATTCGCCGTCGGGAAACCAATGGTGCGCCCCAGTTCATCGCCGTGCACCACGCGCCCGGAGATACTGAATGGGTGGCCGAGCAATTGTTCAGCCAGCTCAAGATTGTCGTCAGCCAACGCCTGACGCACCGCCGTGCTGCTCACACGAACGCCACCATCAAAGAAAGTTTGCGTACTGGTGACGTCAAAGCCATATTTCTGACCGGCCTTCTGTAATAACAAGAAATCCCCCTGGCGACCAGCGCCAAAACGGAAATCGTCACCCACTGCGAGAAATTTCACACCAAGGCGGTCTACCAGCAGTTCGCTGACAAAGGTTTGTGCGGTGAACGCCGCAAAACGGCGGTCAAAACGGACGCACAGCACGTAATCCACGCCGCAACCCGCCAGCCAGCGCAGCTTTTCACGCAGCCGGGTAAGACGCGCAGGGGCTTTCTGCCCGGCGAACAGTTCCAGCGGTTGCGGTTCAAAGATCATCACCACCACCGGCAAACCACGCGCCCGGCCTTCTGCGCCAAGCCCTTGTAAAAGCGCCTGATGGCCACGATGCACGCCATCGAAATTACCAATCGTCAGCACACACCCGTGGGGGGCCTGGCTGAGGTTATGTATGCCGCGTATCAGCTTCATGTCTGGCTCAAAACAGTGAAAATCGTCGGATTATACCTTGTACAACGGGCAACGTTAACCGACGATTGCCTTCACAAAGCAGAAAGGAGAAGGATTTCATCAGGCTGCCCGCTGCTGGCATGAAAATCTGGCACCGTGAGCGATTTTTCTGGTGGAAAAGCTGTATTCGCGACAAGCAAGCTGTTAGAATCTTGCGCCATCACTACGTAACGAGCGTTGTATCTTAACGGCGCTTATTTGCACAAATCCATTGACAAAAGAAGGCTAAAAGGGCATATTCCCCGGCCTTTGAATTGTCCATAAAGATCATATTTGGGAGTTGGACCTTGGCTAATATCAAATCAGCTAAGAAGCGTGCCGTTCAGTCTGAAAAGGCCCGCAAGCACAACGCAAGCCGTCGCTCAATGATGCGTACTTTCATCAAGAAAGTATACGCAGCAATTGAATCAGGCGACAAAGCGGCTGCGCAGAAAGCATTTAACGACATGCAACCGATCGTGGATCGTCAGGCCGCTAAAGGTCTGATCCACAAAAACAAAGCAGCGCGCCATAAGGCTAACCTGACCGCGCAGATCAACAAACTGGCTTAATCGCTACGTTTGTTGGCTTTGTGAAGAAACCCGCTTCGGCGGGTTTTTTTATTTCTGCGGCAGGTCGAAAAGTGTCGAGTAATCCTGATTGCAGATACGCTGCACTGCAGGATGCTGAATCATCCGCTCGGCAAAAATCGCGTGATACTCCTCCATTACATTATCCACCCGACCAATTTCAACCATGCTTTCATCGGCAAAAAGATCGTGAGCGTAACGCGTCGGGGCAACAAAAATAGCATTGTGCGCGGTGCCAAACGCCTTCATCAGCGCGGCATCATCAAACTCCCCCAGAATCTCCACCTGCAAACCTTGCGCATTGAACCAGTTCAGCAGCCTGCGCCCCAGCATTGAACGTCGCCCTGGGATCAATAAGCGCCGTTCCTGCAAACAAAACGGAAAAGGCGTTTGAGACTGCGGATTACTGCCCCAAAAACTGACGCTGCATTCGCCAATTTTCACCGAAAAAAGCCCCTCTTGCTGAGTGGAATCGATCGGGCAGTCAGAGATAATCATGTCGAGTTTATGCTGGCTTAGCTGCTCCAGCAGAAGTTCATGCGTCGATTCAAAACAGCGCAAATGGATCGGCTCGCCCTCGCTTACCGCCGCACTGAGGATATTGCTGACCAGCCGCTTGGAGAGCGCGTCCGCCACGCCGACATCAAATAACAGGCTGGACTCTTTGCGGTAGTTAATGATGTCAAGCATCTCCTGACTGAGCGTGAACATCTTATCCGCGTAGCGGAACACCAGTTCGCCCAACTCTGTCGGTTCCAGTCCCCTGCCCTTACGTTTGAAGAGCTTGCCTTGTAGCCGCTCCTCGAGGGATTTAATTTGCCCGGTAATAGTCTGCGGCGTCAGAAAGAGCGACTCCGCCGCACCAACGACGGAGCCTTCACGGTAGACGTGCCAGAAGTAATACAAATGGTTGTAATTGATATACGACATAGCCCTCTACTCACTCCCGTCGCTAAGCGCGAACGATCCGCGTACGCAGCAGGCAATAACCCGCCACTGCTGAGATAATCGAGCCGGTGAGGATCCCCAATTTACTCCACGCAATCATCTCCTCATGGGCATCGCCAAAGGCCAGCGAAGCGATGAAAATCGACATGGTAAAGCCAATGCCGCACAGCACGCCTACCGACATAATCTGCTTAAATGCAGCGCCCTGCGGTAACTTCGCCAGCTTAAAACGTAACGCCAGCCAGCAGAATATTGTGATACCCAGCGGCTTACCAAGAACCAGCCCGGCAATAATGCCTAACGGCAGCACATCTCCCAGCCCGGATACAGACATGCCGCTTAGCGATACGCCTGCATTCGCAAAAGCAAATAATGGAAGGATCAGCCATCCAACCCACGGATGAATCGCATCGACCAGTTGGCGGGCCGGAGAAACACCGTTCTGCTCGCGCAGCGGAACAAAGAAACCAACAACCACCCCGGCGAGCGTCGCGTGGACACCAGATTTTAGCACCGCCGTCCACAACACTATCCCAACCAGCATATAGATGCCGACGCGCCGCACATTACAGGCATTCAGTATCGCCAGCACGGCAATGGATGCCGCCGCCACACCCAGCGCTGTGGTTGAGAGATCGCTGGTGTAGAACAAGGCAATAATGATAATCGCCCCCAGATCGTCAATGATCGCCAGCGCCATCAGAAACACTTTCAGCACCACAGGCACGCGATTACCCAGCAAAGCAAGGACACCGAGAGCAAAGGCAATATCCGTCGCGGTTGGAATAGCCCAACCGTGTCGTGCCAGTGGATCGTGGAAATTGAACAGCAGGAAGATCAACGCGGGCGCAACCATACCGCCAAGGGCAGCAATCACCGGAAATACGGCCTGTTGACGGCTGGCAAGTGCGCCCTGGACCAGTTCATATTTCACTTCCAGGCCAATCATCAGGAAAAATACGGCCATCAACGCATCGTTGATCCATAGCAGCATATTTTTATTGATTTCCAGCGAACCAAATTTGAATTCGACGGGCGTCGACAGGAAGTTGTGGTAAAGATCCTGTGTTACTCCGAGGTTGGCACACAGCATTGCGAGCACTGCCGCAATGATAAGTACGATGCCCCCAGCGGCATCGCTGCTAAAGAAACGCTGTAAAAGCTTCATGTTATTCTCTCGTTCACTATTCCGTTGTGCGGACTATCTTACCCCTCGCGAATCCTCGATAAAATCAGATTATAATTGGGTATAGATTCTCTTTTTCCGAGTAGTGGCAAAAACGATAAAAAAAGCCCGGCATAAAGCCGGGCCTGATGTACGCGGTGCGGAAGGCTTAGCGCGTCAAATCATCGAAGAATTTTTTCACACCGTCGAAGAAGCTCTTGGAGCGCGGGCTGTTGTTCTCGCCCGTCGGGCCACCAAAGCTGTCCTGCAGATCTTTCAGCAGTTGCTTCTGCTTTTCGTTCAGGCCAACCGGCGTCTCAACAACGACGCGGCACAACAGATCGCCCTGCGCGCCACCACGGACGGACTTCACGCCCTTACCGCGCATGCGGAACAGTTTACCGGTCTGGGTTTCGCTGGGTACTTTCAGCTTCACGCGACCATCCAGCGTCGGCACTTCGATTTCACCGCCCAGCGCCGCCATAGCAAAGTTGATCGGCACTTCGCAGTACAGGTTATTGCCTTCACGCTCGAAGATAGGGTGCTGTTTCACCTGCACCTGAACGTACAGATCGCCTGCCGGTGCGCCATGCTCACCCGCTTCGCCTTCGCCGCTCAGGCGGATGCGATCGCCGGTGTCCACACCTGCCGGGATTTTGACGGACAGGGTTTTGGATTTCTCCACGCGGCCATGACCGTGACATTTGTTGCACGGATCTTTAATTAGCGTACCGCGCCCCTGACAGTGCGGACATGTCTGCTGTACGGCAAAGAACCCCTGGCGCATCTGTACCTGGCCGGAACCATGACAGGTCGGACAGGTTTGCGGCTGAGTGCCGGGTTTAGCGCCGCTGCCGTGGCAAACGTCACACTCTTCCAGCGTCGGAATGCGAATCTCTTTGGTGACGCCGCGAACCGCTTCTTCCAGCGTCAGATCCATGTTGTAGCGCAGGTCTGCGCCACGGGCTGCACGCTGACGTCCACGCCCCCCGCCGAAGATATCGCCGAACACATCGCCGAAAATATCACTGAAGTCAGCGCCGCCGCCAAAACCGCCGCCGCCGAATCCACCGCCACCCATTCCGCCCTGCTCAAATGCAGCATGGCCGTACTGATCGTAAGCCGCACGTTTTTGGGCATCGGTCAGGACTTCGTAGGCTTCTTTTATTTCTTTAAATTTGGCTTCGGCCTCTTTATCGCCCTGGTTGCGGTCCGGGTGATATTTCATGGCCAGGCGTTTATACGCCTTTTTGATTTCACGCTCTTCCGCTGTTTTCGGAACGCCTAAAATCTCGTAATAATCTTGCTTCGCCATCGGTTTATCTGCCCCTTAACATACGAGCACGGGCGTGGAGAAAACTCCGACGCCCGTGCTGGTTATCTACCCTGCATCAGGGCGATTATTTTTTGTCTTTGACTTCTTCGAACTCGGCGTCGACAACATCGTCATCTTTCGCGTTGTTCGCGGAAGCATCAGCGCCCGCTTGCTGCTGTGCGTGCTGCTGTTGCGCGATTTCCAGCAGTTTCTGAGAAGCCTGCGCCAGCGCCTGCATTTTCGCTTCGATTTCAGCTTTGTCTTCGCCTTTCAGCGCAACTTCCAGCTCGCTCAGCGCAGACTCGATAGCCGTTTTGTCTTCTGCCGGCAGTTTATCGCCTGCTTCTTCAACCTGCTTACGCGTGCTGTGCAGCAGATGATCGCCCTGGTTACGGGTTTGCACCAGCTCTTCGAATTTACGGTCAGATTCCGCATTCGCTTCTGCTTCACGAACCATTTTCGCGATTTCTTCTTCGTTCAGGCCCGAAGAAGCCTTGATGGTGATCTTCTGCTCTTTACCGCTGTTTTTGTCTTTCGCGGAAACGTGCAGGATACCGTCAGCATCGATATCGAAGGTGACTTCAATCTGCGGCATACCGCGCGGCGCCGGGTTGATACCATCCAGGTTGAACTGACCCAGAGATTTGTTATCGGACGCACGTTTACGTTCACCCTGCAGCACATGGATGGTTACAGCGGACTGGTTATCTTCCGCAGTAGAGAACACCTGGCTGTGCTTGGTCGGGATGGTGGTGTTTTTGTTGATCAGCGCAGTCATCACGCCGCCCATGGTTTCGATACCCAGCGACAGTGGGGTAACGTCCAGCAACAGAACGTCTTTAACTTCACCAGTCAGAACACCGCCCTGAACCGCAGCACCGATAGCAACGGCTTCATCCGGGTTAACGTCTTTACGCGGCTCTTTACCGAAGAACTCAGCCACTTTTTTCTGCACCATCGGCATACGAGTCTGGCCACCGACCAGGATCACGTCGTTGATGTCGGATACGGACAGGCCAGCATCCTGCAGTGCAACTTTCAGCGGCTCGATTGAACGGTTAACCAGATCTTCCACCAGGCTTTCCAGTTTCGCGCGAGTCACTTTAATGTTCATGTGTTTCGGACCGGTCGCGTCTGCGGTGATGTACGGCAGGTTCACGTCGGTCTGCTGTGCGGAAGAAAGCTCGATTTTCGCTTTTTCTGCCGCTTCTTTCAGACGCTGCATCGCCAGCGGATCGTTGCGCAGATCGATACCCTGATCTTTCTTGAACTCTTCCACCAGGTAGTTGATCAGGCGGCTATCGAAGTCTTCACCACCCAGGTGGGTATCACCGTTAGTAGCCAGTACTTCGAAGGTTTTTTCGCCGTCAACTTCATCGATTTCGATGATAGAGATATCGAACGTACCACCGCCCAGGTCGTAAACCGCGATGGTGCGGTTACCGGTTTCTTTATCCAGACCGTAGGCCAGCGCTGCCGCTGTCGGTTCGTTAATGATACGTTTCACTTCCAGACCTGCGATACGGCCAGCGTCTTTGGTTGCCTGGCGCTGAGCATCGTTAAAGTAAGCAGGTACGGTGATAACCGCTTCAGTTACCGGCTCGCCCAGGTAATCTTCGGCAGTTTTCTTCATTTTTTTCAGCACCTCGGCAGAGATCTGCGGCGGTGCCATTTTGGTGCCTTTTACATCAAGCCATGCATCGCCGTTATCAGCAGCAATGATTTTGTACGGCATGATGGCTTCGTCACGCTGGACTTCTTCGTCCTGGAAGCGACGGCCGATCAGGCGTTTGATCGCAAACAGGGTGTTTTGCGGGTTCGTCACGGCCTGACGTTTAGCCGGCTGACCTACCAGAGTTTCACCATCCTGTGTGTAAGCAATGATAGAAGGAGTGGTGCGATCGCCTTCAGCATTCTCCAGCACACGAGCCTGAGTGCCATCCATAATGGCTACACAAGAGTTGGTTGTCCCAAGGTCGATACCAATAATTTTACCCATCTAAACGTCTCCACTAAAAATTCGTCATCATGTGGTTGTGAACCTGTAATAAGGGCGAAACGTGCTGTTTCAACCACCCTGTATCGTTTTTTTTTCAGGCCCACACACTGCGGTTGACTACAAGATGGGGTCGCTAAGCGGCTCATCAAGGGGCAAACGATAAAAAATTTTTTAATTTACACCTGTTCAGATCATAGACAGGCCCATTACCGCTATTTATGATGCCGCGCCCCGCCAGTTCAACAGGGCGCGGGGACTTTCATTTCTCCCTTTTCATATTGATTTATTTTGAGGAATTATGGGCAACACTAAGTTGGCTAATCCGGCTCCGCTGGGCTTAATGGGTTTCGGCATGACCACTATTCTGCTTAACCTGCACAATATTGGTTTATTCCCAATGGACGGCATTATTCTGGCGATGGGCATTTTCTATGGCGGTATCGCACAAATTCTCGCGGGCCTGCTTGAATATAAAAAAGGCAACACCTTTGGTTTAACTGCATTCACCTCTTACGGTTCTTTCTGGTTGACGCTGGTCGCTATTCTGCTGTTTCCGAAAATGGGCCTTGCGGATGCGACAAACGGCCACTTCCTTGGCGTTTATCTGGGGATTTGGGGCGTCTTCACCCTGTTTATGTTCTTCGGCACGCTGAAAGGCGCTCGTGCGCTGCAGTTCGTTTTCCTGAGCCTGACCATACTGTTCGCCCTGCTGGCGGTAGGTCATCTGGCTGATAACGAAAGCATCGTACATGTCGCGGGCTGGATCGGTCTGGTTTGCGGCGCGAGCGCCATCTACCTGGCGATGGGCGAAGTGCTGAACGAACAGTTCGAACGCACAGTTCTGCCAATTGGTGAAAAGCATTAATTCCTGCGCTGAATTCTAAAATGCGAAGCCTGGCTTCGCATTTCTGCTATACCACTATTCCTGATATTTTCCCGCCCTCAGCCGTTACAGTCCTTAATTAAATTGGCGCATAAAAACAGGATATTTCGCTGTTAATTATTCCCGGCCGTTCAAACTGAAAACGGAGCCTGCGGCTCCGTTTGTTTATGCTTGCTCTACCGGTCGCTCCGCTACGCTATCCTGATGATGGAGATCCTGGCGCAGCCAGATCCCCAGCGCCAGACCAATCAGCGACAACGCCAGTACATACCAGGCCGGCGCCATCGGCGAAACGCCCATTAGCATGGTCACCGCAATCGGCGTCAGGCCACCGAAAATAGCGTATGAAACGTTATACGAGAATGAGATTCCCGTGAAGCGAACCTCCGCCGGAAACGCCCGCACCATCACGTAAGGAACCGCGCCGACCACGCCAACGCACAACCCCACCAGGCCATACAGGACAAAAAGCTGCTCAGGGTGTGCGCCCACCAGGTGATAGAAGAACCAACTGGTACAGGCAAGCAGCACGCTGCCAATGATAAAAGTGCGACTGGCACCAAATTTATCGACCAGCAGCCCGGCGGCCAGACAACCGAAGCACAGCATAATGGTCGCAATGCTGTTGGCCTGCAACGTCAGGGCCGGAGCAAAGCCATACTGTTTTTGCAGCCAGACCGGCGACATCAAAATGACCACAACAATCCCGGCGGAAAGCAGCCAGGTCAGCAGCATGGAAATCACCACTGCTTTTTTATGTTTCAGCACGACCGATTTAACAGGTAATTCCTGCGCCAGCGCTTTACGTTGCTGCATCTCAAGAAAGATCGGTGTTTCTTGCAACCAGCGGCGCAGATACATCGCCACCAGGCCAAATGCGCCGCCCAGCAGGAACGGAATACGCCAGCCACCATCATGAATAGCTTGCTGGGTCATGCTGGTATTAACCAGCGTCGCCACCACCGAACCGAGCAAAATCCCTACGGTCAGGCCCGCAGTCAACGTACCGCAAGCAATACCGATGCGACGCGCCGGAACATGTTCCGCCACAAACACCCACGCGCCAGGCACTTCGCCACCGATGGCCGCGCCCTGTAAAACACGCATTGATAGCAGCAACAGCGGTGCCACAATGCCTGCTGAGGCGTACGTTGGCAGCAAGCCAATCGCCAGCGTCGGCAACGCCATCAGCAGAATACTCAGGGTGAACATTTTCTTGCGCCCGACCAGATCGCCGAAGTGCGCCATGACAATACCGCCGAGCGGACGCGCCAGATAACCGGCGGCAAAAATGCCAAAGGTTTGCACCTGGCGCAGCCATTCCGGAATATCCGCCGGGAAGAAAAGCTCGCCGACGACAGCGGCGAAGAAGACGAAAATGATGAAATCGTAAAACTCCAGCGCACCGCCGAGGGCAGCAAGCGTCAGCGTTTTATAATCCTGTTTGTTCAGAGGACGAGTGGGATTTGACATAGCGAACCATTTGTAAATAGGGAGTGCTGATTTAATTATTACGAATTGTGTAAATTAAAACTTACTATACCGTAAATGAATCAACACGCCATGGTTCGCCGTCTTTATTTCAGAAAAGATTAAATTTTAGGATAATGTTTCGCGCCTTGCATTTTTAGGCCGGAAAGATGCTACGACTTGCGGGTTGGTTTCAACGTAAGGACCGTCAAGCAGCTGTACACAATACGGTACACTGGCAAAAATACCGGGCACTTTCACTTCGCCGTCCGCGCTTTTTAATCCTTCCAGCGTCTCTTTGATCGATTTGGGCTGGCCGGGTAAATTCAGGATCAATGCCTGTTTGCGGATCACGCCGACCTGGCGGGAGAGGATAGCCGTCGGTACAAAATTGAGGCTGATTTGGCGCATCTGCTCACCAAATCCCGGCATTTCGCGATCGGCAACCGCCAGCGTCGCGTCCGGCGTTACGTCGCGTCGCGCAGGCCCGGTGCCGCCGGTTGTCAGCACCAGATGGCAGCTCATTTCATCCACCAGCTCGCACAGCGTTTGTTCGATGATGCTTTGCTCGTCCGGGATCAACCGGGTCTCAATCTGAAACGGGGTGGTCAGCGCGCTCGCCAGCCACTCTTCAAGCGCTGGAATGCCCTTATCCTGGTAAATACCGCTGGATGCACGATCGGAAACCGAAACTAAACCAATGCGTAGTGTGTCCATATTCATTCCGTTCAAAAAAACTATTTAACGAAATGATACACGCTGAGGGGAAAGGCAGACAGTAGGGAGAGAAGAAGCGTGGCCGGCAAACCGGCCACGCCTGAAGATTACAGCAGATCGCCGATCATTTTTTCCAGTTTTTCCTGGTCAACGGCAAACTTACGGATACCATCCGCCAGTTTATCCACCGCCATCGGATCCTGGTTATGCTGCCACAGGAATTCCGCTTCGGTGATGCGTTCCGGACGCGCTTTCACTTCGCCGGTATACGCCAGTTTGCGCTCAATGGTACCAGCACTTTCAGACAGTTCTTTCAGCAGCGCCGGAGCGATGGTCAGACGGTCGCAGCCTGCCAGTTCGATGATTTCACCGGTATTACGGAAGCTGGCGCCCATCACCACGGTTTCATAACCATGCTGTTTGTAGTACTGGTAAATTTCGGTTACGGAAACCACGCCCGGATCTTCTGCCGGCGCGTACTCTTTCTTGTCGGTGTTGGCTTTGTACCAGTCGAGAATACGGCCTACAAACGGGGAGATCAGGAATACGCCCGCTTCGGCACATGCGCGCGCCTGCGCGAAGGAGAACAGCAGCGTCAGGTTACAGTTAATGCCCTCTTTTTCCAGCTGTTCCGCAGCGCGAATACCCTGCCAGGTAGAGGCCAGTTTGATCAGGATGCGATCGTTGCTGATACCGGCATCGTTATACATCTTGATCAGACGTTTCGCTTTGGCGATAGAGGCTTCGGTGTCGTAAGAGAGACGAGCATCAACTTCGGTAGAGATACGGCCCGGGATCAGTTTGAGGATTTCCAGACCAATGTTCACCGCCAGGCGATCTGTCGCGTCAACAATCTGCTGCGCGCGATCGCTGCTCTGAGCGCGAGCCCATGTTACGGCATCATCGATCAGCTTACGGTATTCCGGGATTTGCGCAGCGCCAAGGATCAGAGAAGGGTTCGTTGTTGCATCCTGCGGCTGGTACAGTTTCATTGCCGCAATATCTCCGGTATCAGCCACGACTGTTGTGTACTGACGCAGGGAGGTCAATTTATCCGTCATGATAGTATTTCTCTTTAAAGATACCCTGAATAATCCATGTCAGGCTCACGACACGTTTGCGCCCCTGAAGCACAACCGCAGCCAGCGCACCTGAACGTGAAGTATGACGAGTATACTTGTTAGGGGGATGTAACCGGTCTGCCCTGATGATAACACGACGACCTGCCAGCGCAACCGCAGACAATGCTGTGTAAATAGTATGGTAAACTCTCCTAATTAATTGCCTGCGAAGTGATGTGCTTCCAATGACAGCCTCGCCCCAGGTTACAAACCCGGCATCAACAAGAGGAATGTTAATGCCTGAATTTTTCTCGTTTATCAGTGAAATACTCTGGGGCTCATTCATGGTGTACCTGCTGGCGGCGGCGGGTATCTGGTTTGCTGTCCGCAGCCAGTTTGTCCCCTTTCGTTTTCTGCGCGACTTTGGGAAAAGCCTTAAAAGCAGCCGCACCCCGCAACCCAACGCGCTCACCGCTTACCAGGCACTCTGTCTGAGCCTGGCAACAAGGCTGGGCAGCGGCAACCTGGCGGGCGTGGCCTTTGCATTAACCTCCGGCGGGCCTGGCGCCGTTTTCTGGATGTGGATCTCTGCGCTTATCGGCATGGTGATCAGCTTTGCCGAATGCTCTCTGGCGCAGCTGTATAAAGAGCGTGATACGGAAAATCAATTTCGTGGCGGCCCGGCATGGTATATGGCCCGCGGTTTAGGTATGCGCTGGATGGGCGTACTTTTCTCAGTGTTCCTGCTGCTTACGTATGGCCTGGTGTTTAATACCATTCAGTCCAGCGCCGTCGCACGGGCCATGCACTTTGCCTGGGGCGTTCCGGGAATCGCCAGCGCCATGGCACTGGCGCTCTGCGTACTCTTTTTCATCGTTCGGGGATTAAAACCTGCCGCCCGGCTGATGCAGTGGTTGGTGCCAGTAATAGGGCTTGTCTGGATCCTGGTCAGTCTGTGCCTCAGTCTTTGGCATGCCAACTTACTGCCAGGGATTTTTACCACCATCATCAAAAGCGCTTTCGGCTGGCAGGAAGCAGCGACAGGCACGATGGCTTATACCCTGAGTCAGGCGATGACCAGCGGTTTTCAGCGCAGTATGTTTGCCAACGAGGCCGGGCTGGGATCGTCGCCTAACGCCGCCGCTATGGCCGCTTCATGGCCGCCGCACCCGGTAGCACAGGGAATTGTGCAAATGATCGGCGTGCTGACGGATACCTTCCTGGTCTGCACCGCCAGCGCACTGGTATTGTTGCTGGCGGGTACGGTTCCGCTAAGCGACGCATTTGGTGGCATCCAACAGCTTCAGCAAGCCATGGCTTCATTGACCGGGGGCTGGGGTGCGGGCTTTGTCGCCTGTATCGTCGTGCTCTTCGCATTTACTTCGATCGTCGCGAATTATATTTATGCGGAAAATAATCTGATCTTTTTACGCTGCAACAGTAATCGAAATCTCTGGCTGCTGCGCATCGGTATTTTATTGATGGTAGTGGCAGGCCCCATACTCAGCGTACCGCTTATCTGGCACATTGCCGATGTCGTGATGGCGCTAATGGCGATGATTAACCTGACCGCCATTTTGCTGCTTTCACCGGTTGTCAGAGTGCTGGCCCGCGACTATCTGCGCCAGCGCAAACTGGGAGTCATGCCGGTCTTCAACCCGCAGCGTTATCCGGAAATAGAGCGTCAACTGGCGCCAGGCAGTTGGGATGACATTCCCCGCTCGTAGCGCTAATCGCAACTATCGATCAAGTCTGTCGGTTTTTTTGCTAAAGTCAGCGGAAATTTCTCGCACAGCAAGGACTGAGTATGCTGATTCTGATTTCACCTGCCAAAACACTCGATTACCAAAGCCCGCTGGCGACAACGCGTTTTACCCAGCCGGAACTGCTGGATCACTCGCAGCAACTGATTAACAGCGCACGTAAGCTCTCCGCGCCGCAAATCAAAGCGCTGATGGGGATCAGCGACAAGCTGGCCGATCTGAACGCCACGCGTTTTCACGACTGGCAGCCTGATTTCACTCCGGAAAATGCGCGCCAGGCCATCCTGGCATTTAAAGGGGATGTCTATACCGGCTTGCAGGCAGAAACCTTTAGCGATGTGGATTTCGATTTCGCGCAGCAACATCTGCGTATGCTTTCCGGTTTATACGGCGTGCTGCGTCCGCTGGATCTGATGCAGCCGTACCGGCTGGAGATGGGCATTCGCCTGGAAAATGCTAAAGGGAAAGATCTCTACCAATTCTGGGGCGATGTGATCACCCACAAACTCAACGAAGCCATTGCGGCGCAAGGCGATGAGATCGTTATCAACCTGGCCTCTGATGAGTATTTCAAATCGGTCAAAACGCAAAAGCTGAACGCCCGGATCATTAAGCCGGTGTTTCTTGACGAGAAAAACGGCAAGTTCAAAGTCATCAGCTTCTACGCCAAAAAAGCACGTGGTCTGATGAGTCGTTTTATTATTGAGAATCGCCTGACGAAACCGGAGCAATTAACCGGGTTTAACAGCGAAGGCTATTTCTTTGATCGGGAAGTTTCATCGCAGGAAGAGTTGGTGTTTAAGCGGCACGAACAGTAAGAAAAACCCTCTCCTGCTCGGGAGAGGGTCAGAAAGGTTATGGATGGCGATGCCAGTCATCATCCGGCCCGCCACGGTGATCGTCATGGCGATCATCATGCCGGTCGTCAAAGTGGCCGTGCGGCTGCCAGCGGTTCTCACGCCATTCGTAGTGTCTCTGCCACCAGCCATGATCGCGCCAGTGGCCGCCATCCCAGTAGTTTCCACCGCGGTCGCGATCGCCGATTTGCAGTTTCACTGCCGGCACAAGGGTGATTTCTTCGGCCTGAACCGCCAGAGGAGCCACCAACATCATAGAAAGCGCTAACATCACAGGTTTCAACATAGGTTACTCCTTTGCATCATCTTGCCCGTTATGGGCCGATGTCAGGAGGTTACGCAACGCCAGATGTTGTTGTTATTGTCCGCAATCCTAATCTCTGAACCCCCGCATTTATTGGGAATTCATCCGTTTTCCCTGCCATTTTTCTACATAATTTCTCCCTGATTCCCCCGCTTGCAGGCAGGGGAAGCAGAGAAATTATGCGTTGCGCATCATCAACTGGCGTAATGCCGCGAAATCCGCAGGTAACTGATGGGAAAGCAGCGGCAGATCCGCGCGATCTGCCAGTTCCTTCGGCAACGGTAACGGTTCGCCCAAAATCTCTTCTACGCTCTCTTTGAATTTCGCAGGATGAGCCGTACCGAGGAACAGACCGTACTCGCCCGGATTAAGCTGATCGCGCAGGGCGCGATATGCAATCGCGGCATGCGGTTCAGAAACGTAACCTTTATCCTTCAGCTCGCGCATGGCCGCTTTCGTCGTTTCATCGTCCACAGCAGCGTAACCCAGCTCATTCAGACGCCAGATTTTACGGCGGAACAGCTCTTCAACGCGCGGCCAGTTATTTGGCTGGCTAACATCCATGGCGTTTGAGAGCGTCGCTTGCGTTGCTTTTGGCTGCCATTGCCCCTCTTTGAGGAAACGCGGCACGGTATCGTTGGCATTGGTCGCTGCGATAAAGCGTTTGATCGGCAGCCCCAGCGATTTCGCCAGCAAACCAGCGGTCAGATCGCCGAAGTTACCGCTCGGTACGGAAACCACCAGCTGGTTGCGCGCTTCCTGTGGCAACTGCGCAACCGCTTCGAAGTAGTAACAAATCTGCGCCAGCAAGCGGCTGATATTGATCGAGTTCGCCGAGTTCAACCCCAGCGCGGTCTTCAGTTCTTCATCGTCGAAGGCCTGTTTCACCAGCGCCTGGCAGGCATCGAAGTCGGCATCAATCGCCACAGTTTCGATATTACCGCCCAGCGTACAGAACAGTTTTTCCTGCAACGGGCTGATTTTGCCTTGCGGATAGAGGATCACCACGCGCACATTTTTCATGCCGTAGAAGGCATGAGCAACCGCAGCGCCGGTATCGCCCGAGGTAGCAGTCAGGATGGTCACCGGTTTATCGCCGCTGATGGCGCTCAGCATCTGCGCCATAAAACGTCCGCCGAAATCTTTAAATGCCAGCGTTGGCCCATGGAACAGCTCCAGACAGCCGATATCGCTCTCTACCGGTTTAACCGGTGCCGGGAAAGCAAACGCGGCGCGTACCCGCGCTTCCAGTTCGTCCTGCGGAATTTCGTCGCCAATAAAAGCGGCTAGGATCTTCGCGCTGCGGCTGACGAAATTCTGCTCCAGCATCGCGTCGATTTCCGTCAGGTTAAATTCCGGCAGCTCGTGCGGGAAAAACAGGCCCTGATTTTTGCCAAGCCCCTGCGTTACGGCCTGCGCAAAGCTGACCTGCTCGTTGTGATCTTTTAAGTTGTAGAGTTTCATTGGTTATCCCACTACTCGTGCGCCCGCCGTATCCAGCCGGCAAATATGAACAAAGCCTTCCTGATTCTGCAGATAGTGTTTGCCAAGCCAGTCGGCTACGCGCTGAGCGGTATCCGGCTTATCGCATAAAGCAAACAGCGTTGGCCCGGAACCGGAGATCCCACAGGCCAGCGCGCCAATATCGGCCACTGCCTGACGCGCTTCGCCAAAGCCCGGCAGCAATTTCATGCGGTACGGCTCGGCAATCACGTCTTTCATCAATTTTGCCGCCAGCGCGGGCTGGCGGGTGTAGCAGGCGTGAATAAAGCCCGCCAGATGCCGCCCGTGAGCGATGCAATCCTGACGGCGATATTGCGCGGGCAAAATAGCGCGCGCTTCCGCCGTTGAGACTTTAATGCCCGGATAGGCCAGCACCCACAACCATTCATCAAAGCCTGGCACCTGCTGGCTGATAATGCCGCTTTCCTCGATCATCAACTGCATACCGCCGAGGAAACAAGGCGCGACGTTATCGTAATGCACGCTGCCTGAAATACGCCCTTCCAGCTCGCCCATCAGCGCCAGCATGCGCGTATCATCCAGCGGTTTACCGCAATACTCGTTCATCGCCACCAGCGCGGCAACAACGGAACACGCGCTGGAGCCGAGCCCCGAGCCAATCGGCATGTTTTTTTCCAGCGTCATTGCCACCGGAACCTGCTTGCCAATCGTCTGGCAGAACAGTTCCCAGCACTGATAAACGATATTTTCCTGCGGTTCAGTCGGTAATTTACTGGCAAAACGGCCAATATTCTTCAGGCTGAAATGTTCAGCGGCTTCCACCGAAACATTATCGCCCAGCAAAGTTCCATCTACCGGCGTCACCGCCGCGCCCAGCACATCAAAGCCAACACTCATATTGGCGCTTGAAGCCGGAGCATACACCTTCACCATGTCAGACTCCTAACTTCCAGGACAGGGTACGCAGCAGGTCTGCGAATACGCCAGCTGCTGTTACATCGTTACCCGCGCCGTAACCGCGTAATACCAACGGCAACGGCTGATAATAGTGGCTGTAGAACGCCAGCGCATTCTCACCATTTTTCACTTTGTAGAGCGGATCATTACCGTCAACAGCGGCGATCTTCACCCGACAGGTGCCATCTTCCTCGATATTACCGACATAACGCAGCACTTTTCCTTCATCACGGGCTTGCGCCACGCGAGAGGCGAACTCGTCATCCAGTTGCGGCAGGCGCGCCATCAAGCTCTCAACATCGCCGGACGCATCAAACGTTGCGGGTAAGACGGGCTCAATGACAATATCAGAAAGTTCCAGTTCTCGTCCGGTTTCACGAGCCAGAATCAACAGTTTACGCGCGACATCCATCCCGGAGAGATCGTCTCGCGGGTCCGGTTCGGTGTAACCCAACTCGCGCGCCAGTGCCGTGGCTTCCGAGAGGTTCATTCCCTCATCCAGTTTGCCGAAAATAAACGACAGTGAGCCAGAAAGGATCCCGGAGAAGTGCTGTAACTCATCACCGGCATTGAGCAGGTTTTGCAGGTTTTCAATCACCGGCAGGCCGGCACCAACGTTGGTGTCATACAGGAACTTACGGCGAGATTTCTCCGCTGCGCGACGCAACTGGTGATAGTAATCCAGCGACGAGGTGTTGGCTTTCTTATTCGGCGTGACAACGTGGAAACCTTCCCGCAGGAAATCCGCGTATTGATCGGCCATCGCCTGGCTGGAGGTACAGTCAACAATCACCGGGTTAAGCAGATGATACTCTTTCACCAGACGGATCAAGCGCCCCAGATTGAAAGGTTCTTTCGCCTCCGCCAGTTCGGCCTGCCAGTTTTCCAGATTCAGGCCATGCACATTGGTCATCAACGCTTTTGAATTCGCCACGCCGCAGACGCGCAGATCGATATGCTTGTTTTTCAACCAGCCTTGCTGACGCTTCAACTGCTCCAGCAGCGCGCCGCCGACACCGCCAACGCCAATGACAAAAACTTCAATCACCTGGTCGGTGTTAAACAGCATCTGGTGAGTAACGCGCACCCCAGTCGTCGCATCATCATTGCTCACCACAACCGAGATAGAGCGTTCAGAGGAGCCCTGAGCAATCGCCACAATGTTGATATTGGCGCGTGCCAGAGCGGCAAAGAATTTCGCCGAGATACCACGCAAGGTACGCATGCCATCGCCGACCACGGAGATGATCGCCAGACGCTCCATCACTGCCAGCGGTTCCAGCAGCCCCTCTTTGAGTTCCAGATAGAACTCTTCATTCATCGCTTTCTGAGCGCGAACACAATCGGACTGCGGCACACAGAAGCTGATGCTGTATTCCGAGGAGGATTGGGTGATCAAGACGACGGAAATCCCTGAGCGTGACATCGCCGCAAATACGCGGGCAGCCATGCCGACCATGCCTTTCATGCCCGGGCCTGAAACGCTAAACATCGCCATGTTGTTCAGGTTGGAGATCCCTTTCACCGGCAGACCATCTTCGTCCGACGTTGCACCAATGAGTGTGCCGGGAGCTTGTGGGTTACCGGTATTTTTAATCAGGCAAGGGATCTGGAACTGGGCAATCGGGGTAATTGTGCGGGGGTGAAGAACTTTGGCGCCGAAGTAGGAAAGCTCCATGGCTTCCTGATACGACATGGACTTCAGCAGCCTGGCGTCCGGCACCTGCCTCGGGTCGCAAGTATAAACGCCATCGACATCCGTCCAGATCTCACAACAATCGGCGCGTAAACAGGCGGCCAGCACAGCGGCAGAGTAATCCGAACCGTTGCGCCCCAGCACCACCAGCTCACCTTTTTCGTTACCGGCAGTGAAACCAGCCATCAGCACCATATGATCTTGCGGAATGCGGCTGGCAGCGATGCGGCGAGTTGATTCTGCAATATCAACAGTCGATTCCAGATAGTGACCAACGGCGAGTAATTTTTCCACCGGATCGATAACGCTGACTTTATGACCACGCGCTTCCAGCAGACCGGCCATGATGGCGATAGAGAGTTTTTCACCACGACAGATCAGCGCCGCATTGATACTGTCCGGGCACTGGCCCAGCAGGCTGATACCATGCAGGACATGCTTGATCTGCGCGAACTCTTGTTCGACGAAGTTTTTTAACTGTGTGAGGGGAAATCCAGGTTGCGCATCGGCCAGCCCTTGCAGCAGGTCAGCGAAAATACGTTCTGCATCGCTAATATTCGGTACTGCATCCTGGCCACTGATGGTCTTTTCGATCATCGCCACCAGATGGTTGGTAATTTTCGCCGGGGCAGAAAGTACGGTCGCTACCTGCCCCTGCCTGGCATTGCTTTCCAGAATGTCGGCAACACGCAGAAAACGTTCTGCATTTGCCACTGATGTACCGCCGAACTTCAACACTCGCATGGTTTTACCCCTTGATCTTTGGTCGAAAAAAAAGCCCGCACTGTTCAGGTGCGGGCTTTTTTCTGTGTTTCCTGTACGCGTCAGCCCGCACCGTTACCTGTGGTAATGGTGATGGTTGTAATAATGGTAATGGTGCTGATGCGTGTCATAGATGTTGTGTGCTCTGTAATATTATCTGTCTGTGCTGTATGCCTATATTGGTTAAAGTATCTGCCCGCTTAAGTCAATTTATTTTTATTTTTTACATTTTTATTCGCCTTCCCGGCTGCGCTGAAACGACAGTTAATTTCAGCGCGACAGGGTCATTACAACAATAGATTTCAGCGGCTTTAACTATAAAACAAACTTATCGCAGTGACTTACTCGGAGAGTTTTTTTTCAATATCATGCAGCAATCGGTGCAACATTGCCGTGTCGCGCTGTTCAAGCAGACCAAGACGCTGATCCAACCAGTCCGCCATTTTTATATCGTCCGCAACGCCAAGTTTCTCCAGTAATTCACGAGCCCGCAAACGCAATGCGCGCAACTGATTATCATCAACCGGAGCCGCTTGCTGAGGTGCTTGTTGCATTAATGACGCTAATTGATAGCAAAAAACCATTACTGCCTGCCCCAGATTCAGCGATGGATAATCCGCAGCCATCGGCACGCCGGTTAAGATGTCCGCTAGCGCCAGCTCTTCATTGGTTAAACCGGAATCTTCGCGACCAAAAACCAGCGCAGCACTGCCAAGCCACGTGCGTTTCTCTTGCAATAGCGGCACCAGTTCTGCTGGCGTCGCGTAATAATGGAACTTCGCCCGGCTACGCGCCGTGGTCGCAATGGTGAACTGAACATCCGCCAGCGCGTCGGCAAGCGTCGCATAACTTTTAACATTATCAAGGATATCGCCGGAACCGTGGGCAACACGGCGCGCACCTTCCTGTAAATGCGCATCGCTATCGACAATGCGCAAGTCATGAAACCCCATGGTTTTCATCGCCCGGGCAGCGGCGCCGACATTTTCGGGCCTTGCGGGGCAAACGAGTACAACAGCCAATTGCATCTTACTTTCTCTTCTTACTGATTCCGCAGGAGAATGTGACAGACATCAACATACTACGCGGAGCGAATTTACAATTTTCTAACACGAATCACTGATTTTCAGATTACGCACAATTAAAAAAAGCTAAACTGTTTATCAGCAATCGTACCTGCTAAGATGTTAACAGAAGGGGCTTATCCCTATGTTTATACATAGTATTTTATTACAGTATTTCGTTCTTGTATTGGATTCATCATATTTATCAATTAATATGCGCAACTAGTTGGTTTATTGATAAATAGTCGCAAGCGCTGGCATTTGGCTGTGAGGATTTCGCCAGACTGTTAACGTGCTACAATTGAACTTGATATATGTCAACGAAGCGTAGTTTTATTGGGTGTCATTTACGTCTTAGCCTGTTATGTTGCTGTTAAAATGGTTAGGATGACAGCCGTTTTTGACACTGTCGGGTTCAGAGGGAAAGTGCCCACGACCAAGCTAATGATGTTGTTGACGTTGATGGAAAGTGCATCAAGAACGCAATTACGTACTTTAGTCATGTTATGCCGTCATGTTAATTTTCGACATGCACCAGGCTGGTCAGGGACTTTTGTACTTCCTGTTTCGATTTAGTTGGCAATTTAGGTAGCAAACATGCAGACCCCGCACATTCTTATTGTTGAAGACGAGTTGGTAACACGCAACACGTTAAAAAGCATTTTCGAAGCAGAAGGCTACGATGTCTTTGAAGCGACTGATGGCGCTGAAATGCATCAGATTCTTTCTGAAAATGATATCAACCTGGTGATTATGGATATTAACCTGCCAGGTAAAAACGGTCTTTTGCTGGCGCGCGAACTGCGTGAGCAGGCGAACGTCGCCCTGATGTTCCTGACCGGACGTGATAACGAAGTCGATAAGATTTTGGGCCTCGAAATTGGTGCCGACGACTACATCACGAAGCCGTTCAACCCACGTGAACTGACTATTCGCGCACGCAATCTGCTGTCCCGTACCATGAATCTGGGCACGGTCAGCGAAGAACGCCGCAGCGTTGACAGCTACAAGTTCAACGGTTGGGAGTTGGATATCAACAGCCGCTCACTGATCAGCCCAAACGGCGAACAGTATAAGCTGCCGCGCAGTGAATTCCGCGCGATGCTGCACTTCTGCGAAAATCCGGGGAAAATCCAGTCCCGTGCCGAACTGTTGAAAAAAATGACAGGCCGCGAGCTGAAACCACACGACCGTACCGTGGACGTGACGATTCGCCGCATTCGCAAACATTTTGAATCCACGCCGGACACACCGGAAATCATCGCCACCATTCACGGTGAAGGTTACCGTTTCTGCGGCGACCTGCAGGAATAAGCGAAGATTGATAAAAAAAGCGGCGCTCAGGCGCCGCTTTTTTATTTCCACTATTTGCTCCACGGAATGATAGGAACTGCGCTTAAGGCATTCTTCGGCGAACCTTCGACGACTTTGTCGGAGTAGGCTAAATATGCCAAAGTGTTACGTTTTGCGTCATAGAAACGCACCACCTGCAATTTTTTAAATACCAGCGAAGTCCGTTTCTGGAAGACCACATCGCCCTGTGCCTTGCCGTTTTTAATTTTATCGCTCAGTTCAACCGGCCCAACCTGCTGGCAAGAAATGGCAGCATCTGAAGTATCCTCCGCCAGCCCCAGCCCGCCTTTGATACCGCCGGTTTTCGCCCGGCTGATATAACAGGTCACGTTTTTAACGTCCGGGTCGTCAAACGCCTCAACTACAATTTTGTGATCCGGGCCAAACATTTTAAATACCGTATCCACAGAACCAATCTGTTCCGCCTGGGCTGAACTGCACGCCATCAATATCAACGCAGGAATGCATAACTTCGTGTATTTCATATTGTTACCATTTTTGAATATTACGTTTAGCAACTATTCAGTTTTCAAATGAGAAACTGTTTGCAGATCACCGATTTACAAAATTTATGATGAAAATCAGTCACAATGAGGATTTGTGCACAAAAAAAACACCGAATGCTAAAGCCTTAAAAACCCGCTATTATCCGTCCCCTGGTATCAGGTGTTCATCGCTGTATTAAGGAAGAGGATATTGTATGGATCAGGCTGGGATCATTCGCGACCTACTCGCCTGGCTGGAAGGCCATCTGGATCAGCCGCTCTCATTAGATAATGTGGCGGCAAAAGCGGGCTATTCCAAGTGGCATTTGCAACGGATGTTCAAAGACGTCACCGGCCACGCCATTGGTGCTTACATCCGCGCTCGTCGCCTGTCAAAATCCGCAGTCGCATTACGGCTTACCGCCCGTCCTATTCTTGATATTGCGCTACAGTATCGTTTCGATTCACAGCAAACGTTCACCCGTGCTTTCAAAAAACAGTTTACCGTCACGCCAGCGCTCTATCGCCGTTCGCCGGACTGGAGCGCCTTTGGCATCCGCCCGCCGCTGCGTCTTGGCGAGTTTACCTTGCCTAAACATGAATTTGTAACGCTGCCGCAAATGCACCTGATCGGCACAACGCAGAGCTATACCTGCTCGCTGGAGGAGATCTCCGATTTCCGCAACCAAATGCGCATCCAGTTCTGGCGTGAATTTTTAAGCAATGCGCCGACGCTTCCTCAGGAGTTGTACGGGCTGCACGAACCGCGCCCCAGCCTCGAGAAAGATGATGAGCAGGAGGTGTTTTACACCACGGCGCTGACGCCGGAAATGGCGAATGGTTATTTGAGCAATGCGCAGCCGGTATTACTGGAGGGCGGCGATTACGTGGCTTTCTCTTTTGAAGGCTCTCCGGACGGGCTACAGGACTTTATTCTGACCGTTTATGGCACGTGCATGCCAATGCTCAACCTTACGCGCCGCAAAGGTCAGGATATTGAGCATTTCTACCCGCAGCATGACGACTCACGCGATCGTGAGCCGCCGTTACACATTCGCTGCGAATATCTGGTGCCTATCCGCCGTTAACGCTGTAATTCATCCAGCGCAGGGGCGTCGAGATGCGAAACATCGCCTGCAGTTTCCACCACCCAGCCGGATGCCAGCCACGGGCTGTGCTGGTAATCGATGCGGGAGATGGAGCAGTTGCGCAGACGCAGACGGCGTTCAGCATAAGCCGGAAGCCCGAGAATGGTACTCACCAGGCAGCCCAGCGCCATACCGTGACTGACCAGCATCGGGCGGCTTCCTTCCGGTAGCTCCAGACAAGTAGCCAGCGCGGCGTGCATACGATCGCTCAGCTCCTGCATCGACTCACCGTCAGGAATACGGCCATCTGCCGTGCCATTCACTAACTGGCGACGCCAGCTCTCTTCTTCTTCCGTCAGGGAATCGATATGGCGGCGTTCGAGCACGCCCATGTCCAGCTCGCGCAGGCGTGGCTCAAGCGTAATTTCGCAACCGCAGGCATCAGCGATGATCTCCGCCGTGCGACGGGTACGCCCCAGATCGCTGGCAATAATATGGGTGATGCCCAGCGCTTTCGCGCGTTCAGCCACCTGCCACGCCTGCGTTTCCCCTTTGTCGGTTAACGGACTGTCTGACTGGCCTTGAATACGACGCTCGGCGTTCCACTGCGTTTCACCGTGGCGAACAAGGTATACCTGTAACATGCTTTTTTATCCATTATACTGCGATGAATTTATTATCTGAGGAAGGTCTTTGTCCGGGATAAAGAACGCGTCTCGTTTCGGACAAGCCAATTATAGATTATGCACCATGTTGTCTCAGCTACCACAAATCCCGCGAAAATTCGGGCTATTCTGCACGCTTTTAACGAGATCTTCGGCGAAGGATCCTGCCATATAGAATCTGTCTCCGTCGATAGCGGCGTGCCTGAACAGCCGTTTGGCAGTCAGGAAACGCGGGCTGGCGCACGTAATCGCGTGAACAATGCCCGCAAGCTACGGCCTGACGCCGATTTCTGGGTTGCCATTGAAGCAGGTATTGATGAAGGCAGTACGTTTAGCTGGGTAGTCATCGAAAACCCTCAAATGCAGGGCGAAGCGCGTTCAGCCACGCTGCCGCTGCCAGAGATCATTTTGCAGAGAGTGCGTGCCGGTGAAGCGCTCGGACCGGTGATGTCAAACTACACCGGCATTGATGAGATTGGCCGGAAAGAGGGGGCGATTGGTGTTTTCACTGCCGGTAAACTCACCCGCGAGAGCGTTTACCATCAGGCGGTAATTCTGGCGCTAAGCCCGTTTCATAACTCGGTTTACCGCTGATCGTTCAGCAGCGTCTGCTCCAGCCACAGGCGCAAATCGGCAGGCGCTGCTTTCAGGCTATTTGAGCCGCGGGTAATGGTCGCAATGCCCGCGCCCAGTTCGCTCTTCAGTTCGCGCTGGCTCATCTCGCCGCGCAACAACTCTTCGATAATTCGCACCCGCGTCCCCAACGACTCGCGCTCATCCGGCGTAAGCATCAAATTAAGCAACGGAAGATGCAGATCCTTTTCATATGACTGCCTGACCAACTCGACAAAGCGTCGCCACTCCTGGTCACGCTGTTCGGCCATTGCTGCTGAATAAGGAGATTGCTGAGTCATAGTTTTCCGCCATTCGTTGGTTTCGGAAGCCCTTTAGACAGGCTTCCGAAAAGTGTGTACTCGTTAAAGAGTACACAGCATAGCATAAACCTTAGAAATCAGTAACGGCGCTGCAACTCGGCGTCAGTAAAGATGACAGGTTTGCCACCATTAAGGAAATAGCGGTAGTAGGCATCGTAAGCGAGGACGTTTTTCACATAGCTGCGGGTTTCCGAGAACGGGATACTTTCTACAAACGCCACGGCGTCCAGTTTTCCGGCGCTGTTGTTCAACCAGCTACGTACCCTGCCCGGCCCGGCGTTATATGCCGCCGAGGAGAAAATCCGGTTGTTGCCGAACTGCTGATAAACATATTGCAGGTAGCTGGTGCCAATGTTGATGTTGGTTTCCGGATCGAAAAGCTGGCTGGGATTGCGATAACCGGCAATGTTAAACATCTTCACTGTATGGGTGGCAGTGCCGGGCATAATCTGCATTAACCCGCTCGCGCCGACCGGCGAACGCGCCGTTGGATTCCACGCGCTCTCCTGGCGGGAAATCGCCATCGCATAGCTCTGGCTAATGGCTTTACCGTTGGTGTAACGCGCATACAAATCGCTGTAGGCCAGCGGGAATCGCTCTTCCAGATGATCCCACAATTTACCGGCAATGGTGGCCTGCACGCTGAGATCCCACCAGTGCTGGTTGAATGCATAGCGTGCCAGTTGCGCCTGCTCTTGCTGCGAGCGGCTGGTGACCAGATTCGCCCATTCACTGCGGGCGGTATTATCCAGCCCCCAGTACATCAATTCGCGCACGCGAGCCATTTCAGCGCCCTGAACCAACGCCGGATCGGGATTACCAGGCACTTTATCGATCTGAAGTTGGTAATCCTCCCCTAAGCGTTGCGCCGCCGCCATCGGGTAAAAACCGCGCTGCTGCATCAGCGCATGCAGGATCGATTTGGCCTCTTCATCGCGGCCACGCTCCAGCAACAAATCAGCCTGCCAGTAACGCCACTCATCTTTCTCTTTCGCCTCCATCGGCAAACGGGAAAGCCAGGTATTCAGACCGCGACGATCGCCGGCGCCGATCGCCATCCGCACCCGCCGCTCCAGAAGCGATGTGGATTGCGAGCGCATCACCGCATCATCGCGCCAGCGCGCCTGTTCGCTGGTCACGTCATTCCCCATCAAACGCCAGGCGACAATGTCACGCAGCGTCTGGATTTGATCCTCCGTCAATTGCTGCGCCTTCGCCAGCGAAGGGATCAGCAAACGGGCATTTTCCACATCCTGCCGGGCAACACTTTCAAACGCTTCCGCCGCCATTTGCCGGGTGAAGTCGGTCGCGCCGGTGGTGGTGGCAAACGTCATGACGCTGTTGGGATTATTCGCAAGGTTAATGATGGCCTGTGAGATAGTTTGATAATCAGCGGGCATCTGCCCGGCCAGCAGCGTCACCAGTTGCGTATTACCGGCTTTCATGGCCAGCCGGATGCGTTCAAGAAATGCCAGCGGATCCTGCTTTCCGGAAGCGCGCCAGGCGCCAAACAACCGGTCACAGGCATTCGGTTGGCTTTTACCGCTCAACCAGAGCTCTTTTGCTCCCGCCCACGCCTCATCTGCCTGCCCGGTGTTCCACTTGGCGAAATAGTAGTTACATTGCGCTTCGGTAGTGGCGGGTTTCTCCGGGCTGAAAGCCAACAGCCCGCGCCAGTCTTCACGCCGCGCCAGTTCGTTAACAAAACGGGATTTCAGAGTGCGTGCTGGCGGCAGGGTCGGGTTCTGCTGCACAAAGTTGGTCACCGTGATGGCCGGTTGATTCATCAAATCGTCGGTAATCTGGCGATATTGTAAATAGGGATACAGCGGATAATTAGTCAGCGTGGGCAGCAGTTGCTGCACGACATCCATTTGCTTGTTATCCCATGCGCTTTTGATCTGCGCATAACGGTTACGTTGTTCATCCAGTGAATCTGCGCGCGCCATATTGCTGAGGGACAGCAAACAAACGCAGGCCGCCGCAAATCGCCAGGCGGCATGTTTAGCTCTCTGCACAGCTCTTTCCTCTTTCTGTCACGTTATTGGCAGCATCATGCCGCGTAATGAGTTAATGCTAACCGGGCATGCCGCTACGCGCCATGTTCTGCACACTTTTTTACCTTTTTGTGGTGATTTAACAGTGTGGGCGCTGTTGGCTGGGATTAAGCGTCGAAAACCGCTACACTCCGCTGTTGAATACTACTCTCATGACAAAGAGGCGAAGTCCAACGTGGCTCAATTCGTATATACCATGCATCGTGTCGGCAAAGTTGTCCCGCCGAAACGTCATATTCTGAAAAATATCTCGCTAAGCTTCTTCCCGGGCGCAAAAATCGGCGTGCTGGGTCTTAACGGTGCCGGTAAGTCTACCCTGCTGCGCATCATGGCCGGCATCGATACAGACATCGAAGGTGAAGCCCGCCCGCAGCCCGGCATCAAAATTGGTTATCTGCCGCAGGAACCACAACTGAACCCGGAACATACCGTCCGTGAATCGGTTGAAGAAGCCGTTTCCGAAGTGGTTAACGCGCTGAAAGGTCTGGATGAAGTGTACGCGAAGTACGCGGAACCGGATGCGGACTTCGACAAGCTGGCCGAGCAGCAAGGTAAGTTTGAAGAGATTATCCAGGCGTACGACGGTCACAACCTGAACGTGCAGCTGGAGCGCGCGGCGGATGCCCTGCGTCTGCCGGACTGGGATGCCAAAGTCGCGAATCTTTCCGGTGGTGAACGCCGCCGCGTCGCGCTGTGCCGTCTGCTGCTCGAAAAGCCGGACATGCTGCTGCTCGACGAACCCACTAACCACCTTGATGCTGAATCCGTTGCGTGGCTGGAACGCTTCCTGCACGACTTCGAAGGCACAGTGGTGGCAATCACCCACGACCGTTACTTCCTTGATAACGTCGCAGGCTGGATCCTCGAGCTCGACCGTGGCGAAGGCATTCCGTGGGAAGGCAACTACTCCTCCTGGCTGGAACAAAAAGATCAGCGTCTGGCGCAGGAAGCCTCTCAGGAAGCAGCTCGCCGTAAATCCATTGAGAAAGAGCTGGAGTGGGTTCGTCAGGGTGCGAAAGGCCGTCAGTCGAAGGGCAAAGCCCGCCTGGCGCGCTTTGAAGAACTTAACAACACGGAATACCAGAAACGTAACGAAACCAACGAACTGTTTATTCCGCCTGGAGCACGTCTGGGTGACAAAGTGGTTGAGGCCAGCAACCTCAGCAAATCCTACGGCGATCGCCAGTTGATTGATAATCTGTCCTTCTCCGTACCGAAAGGCGCCATTGTCGGCATCATCGGTCCAAACGGCGCGGGTAAATCGACGCTGTTCCGTATGATGTCCGGTCAGGAGCAGCCAGATAGCGGCTCCATCACCCTGGGTGATACCGTGAAACTGGCCTCAGTTGACCAGTTCCGTGACGCGATGGATAACAGCAAAACCGTATGGGAAGAAGTTTCCGGCGGGCTGGATATCATGCGCATCGGCAATACCGAAATGCCGAGCCGTGCTTATGTGGGTCGCTTTAACTTTAAAGGCACCGATCAGGGTAAACGCGTTGGCGAACTCTCTGGCGGTGAGCGCGGTCGTCTGCATCTGGCGAAGCTGCTGCAGGTAGGCGGCAACGTATTGCTGCTCGATGAACCAACCAACGACCTGGATATCGAAACGCTGCGCGCGCTGGAAAACGCCCTGCTCGAATTCCCGGGTTGCGCGATGGTTATCTCGCACGACCGCTGGTTCCTTGACCGTATCGCCACCCACATTCTGGATTACCAGGATGAAGGTAAAGTCGAGTTCTTCGAAGGTAACTTCACCGAATACGAAGAGTATAAAAAACGTACGCTTGGCGCTGAAGCGCTGGAGCCCAAACGTATTAAATACAAACGTATCGCTAAATAAGCACCGTCAAAGCGGATGGATTTCCCATCCGCTTTTTCCCCTTCCCCACCACGCTTCCCCCCCGAAACGCGCAGAGAATTCATCTGCAACGCTGAGCAAATAAAGTGTTTTCGTTTTTGCATAATATTCGCATCAAACCCAGGCATTTGTGCATTCACCGCTCACGGCCAATCAAAGCAAAAGCACACCAAAAACCATAGATACAGAATAAAAAAATACAAAAAATATAAATAAATAGTTTTATATTTTGATGACTAATGAAAAAACCACGCTCTTGCTTAACGAAAAAGCCACCGGATAACATTGATTACCCTTTAAGCCGAATCAATACGTGGTTATATTCAATGCAGATCATTACGGAAAATGCATATTTAAAATGCGGTCTGCGCACGCTTATTCAGCAGCATGCGATAAAACTGAATGCGGATGATGTGATTATAGATTTTGATAATCACCTGCTTGTTATTACCACCTTGACAACGCTGAATGAAATTACGGAAGGCGATAATTCTTTTGAAAAATTTCTGCTGTATCCCTTTTTCAAAATAAGTAAAAGCCTGCCAATCGACGTCTTCCAGCGAACCTTACAACAGAAGTCCTGGAGAAATAAAAAGAGGCGCGAAGGGAAATTAGCTCTAACCCGAAAAGAAAGGGTGCTGCTCAAACATATTATTAACAGAGAAGCGCAGACCGATATATTCAGCAACGGCGAAATGGATGTGAAAACGTTCAGCACTCATAAATACAATATGCTGAAGAAAGTGAACCAGCCTTCTGTCGCGACGCTGAATCAGGTTTACTATCACTGGGAAAGTTTGTGTAACCAGCCGACCAGTTATCCGCTTGCCGGGTAAAGTGAAATACCCGGCCAGTAGCCGCGCTTATGCGCCCATCAGCTTCTTAACCAATTCGACACACTGCAGAAACCGCGAATCATAGTCGGCCGATTCAACGCGAACAAAATCAATATGGTTCTCCCGTAGCATGGAAACCAACAGATCCTGAAACTCTTTCCGGTCAACCGAACTGCCCAGACTTCTTAAGCCATCATTCACCCACGGCGTATTATTTTCCAGCAGGATCACTAAATCGAAGCGATATTCATCAATTAACGCCTGTACGAAGGGATGTTCACGCCCCTCATATTTTTTGCAAAACGCCTGCGTGGTAACAAAATCCGTATCGATAAAAGCCACTTTATTCGCATATTTCACCGCGAAATCGATATATTGCGCATGGCCTAAGGCAATTTTATCGTAATCAGAATATTGCAGCGCCATCTCATCGCCGCCGAGATGAGAAAATACGTAGTCCCGGCCATATTCCCACGCACTGGTCGTATTAAAAATATTGGCGAGTTTATTCACCAGCGTCGATTTACCGCTGGATTCACCGCCCAGAATTGCCACCGTGCGGACAAAGAAGGGTTTTACTTCCGTCGGAATATAATCCCAGTAGCGGAATGGATTTTCGCGGATCTGCGAGCCGCTGATATTCATAAACGTACGCTGCGGATCCACCAGCACGGCCTCAATGCCCAAATGTTGCAGATACTGCGACGCATCAGCCTCTTCCGAGGTGTAGATCCAGTTTGGCGTGATGCCTTTCTCTGTCATAAACGCTTTGATGCCTTTACTCCAGACATCCCAGCCGTGCGGATACGGCTCCATGCCCTCTTCATTAAAAGCATGAATACGAATATTTTTCTGATACTTAAAGGTTTGCAGCAGCCAGCGCAGCCGATCGCTGACCGTCGGCTGCTGCGACATTGCGCTGTCTTCAAACAGCTCGCGATCGCGCGTTTCGTCGTAACCGAGGATAATGTGCAATTCATCAACCTGGCTACAGGCGCGCTGGATCAAATAGATATGGCCGGTATGCAGCGGATAAAACTTACCGAATACCACGCCAATATTTTTCTGCCGCCGGGGAAATTCAAGGTCGAGGAAGCGGTGCAACGCCTCCAGCTTTTGCGCGCTGGGGCTTTTAATCTTGGCATTCAGCAGCTGGCTTAAATAGCCTTTGGTCATACCGCTGGCATCTGCCACTTGTTGTAATGTGCAGCCCTTCTGGCGAATCGCGGTTTTTAAATAATCAAATGACGACATTGTTGCCTCCTGCAAAAATCTTTAGCCAATTATAAGTCGTCAAAGACGTTTAGCGCATCCGAGAGCTTCTTCACGCCGAAAATCTGCATTCCTTCCGGCACTTTTTTCGGCACGTTTGCCGCCGGAACAATCGCGCGGCGGAAACCGTGTTTGGCCGCCTCGGAGATACGCTCCTGGCCACTCGGCACCGGACGGATCTCACCGGCCAGCCCCACTTCGCCAAACACTACCAGGTCCTGCGGCAGCGGTCTGTCGCGCAGGCTGGAAACCATCGCCAGCAGCAGCGCCAGATCGGCACTGGTTTCGGTTACTTTCACCCCGCCGACAACGTTCACGAATACGTCCTGATCCGCCATCTGCAAGCCGCCGTGGCGATGCAACACCGCCAGCAGAATCGCCAGCCGGTTCTGCTCCAGGCCAACCGCCACGCGGCGCGGGTTCGACATCATCGAGTGATCCACCAGCGCCTGGATCTCAACCAGTAGCGGGCGCGTCCCTTCCCATACCACCATCACCGAGCTACCGGAGGTCACTTCATCCCCGCGGCTAAGAAAAATGGCCGAAGGGTTGCTGACTTCACGCAGCCCCTGTTCGGTCATCGCAAACACGCCGAGCTCATTCACTGCGCCAAAGCGGTTTTTGTGGCTACGCAAGGTGCGAAAACGGGAGTCGGCATCGCCGTCAAGCAGCACCGAGCAGTCGATACAGTGCTCCAGCACTTTTGGCCCCGCCAGCGAACCATCTTTCGTAACATGGCCGACCATAACAATCGCCACGCCGCGGGTTTTGGCGAACCGCGTCAGATATGCTGCCGTCTCACGCACCTGGGCAACGCTACCGGGCGACGACTGAATGTCCGCCATATGCATCACCTGAATCGAGTCGATCACCATCAATTTAGGTTGTTCTTCATCGGCAATCATGCAGATTTGCTCGATGCTGGTTTCCGAAAGCATATTCAGGTTGGCCGTCGGCAGCCCCAAGCGATGGGCGCGCATCGCCACCTGTTGCAACGACTCTTCACCGGTGACATACAGGGTTTTCATCTGTTCGGCGAGCTTACACAGCGTCTGCAACAGCAACGTTGATTTCCCTGCGCCCGGGTTACCGCCAATCAGAATGGCGCTCCCCGGCACAACACCGCCGCCAAGCACGCGGTCAAACTCTTTAAAACCGGTCGAAAAACGCGGCAGCTCTTCCAGACTGATTTCCGAAAGTTTCTGCACTTTCGAGACGCCCGCGCTCCCGGCATAGCCAGAGAGGCGCTCATTACGCGCCACGGTGGGCGAAGCGGCCACACGGATTTCAGTAATGGTATTCCATGCATGGCAGGCGCTGCACTGCCCCTGCCAGCGCGGATAATCCGCGCCGCATTCATTACAGACAAACGCACGTTTGGGAGCTTTCGCCACAATCACCTCTACTTCTTATTGATACTGCCGGAAAGAATACAAAATACGCCCATCAGGTCGGCGTGACGAATGGAGACTTCCGCTTTCTCATTAACTTTAGGTTTAGCGTGGAAGGCGATCCCCAACCCGGCGGCTTTGATCATTGGCAGGTCATTCGCGCCATCGCCAATGGCGACGGTTTGCGTGACCGGAATCTCGTACTTCTCAGCCAGCGCTTTCAATGTGTTGGCTTTGTACTGGGCATCGACGATATCGCCCAGCACCTGGCCGGTGAATTTGCCGTCCATGATCTCCAGCTCATTCGCCACTGCCGCGGTGAGGTGCAGCTTGTCACGCAGGTAATCTGCAAAGAAGGTAAAGCCGCCGGAGGCAATCGCCACTTTCCAGCCCAGCGTCTCCAGCTTCAACACCAGTTGCACCAGACCCGGCATCAGCGGCAACGATTCTCGCACCTGCATCAGGATATTGGCATCCGCCCCTTTCAGCGTTGCCACGCGGCTGCGCACGCTGGCGGTGAAATCAAGCTCGCCGCGCATCGCACGTTCGGTCACTTCCGCCACCATCTCGCCCGTACCGGCAAGCTTCGCAATCTCGTCAATGCACTCGATCTGAATCGCGGTGGAATCCATATCCATCACCAGCAGCCCTGGCGAGCGCAAATGTGGGATTTTACCCAGCGGCGCAACATCCATGCCTTCGTCATGCGCCAGACGCGAAGCGCGCGGCGTTAACGAACCGGCCAGACGGATCACCTGATAATCATCGACGCACCAGGCCGCCACAATCACCATTGCCGCGCCCAATTTGCGCTGGTAGGTCGTCAGGCGCGTTTTATCAAGATTGCGCCCATACAGGAGCCAGCCGCTTCGACCGGCGTGATAGTCCAGAGGCATGACCTCATCACCACTTAAAGAGAGCGGCAACCCTGGCCACTGAGAAACATCGTCGGGCAGATCGCACCAGGTCAAACTGTTAAGCATTAAAGCTCCTGTAAAAACGTTCGCGCCAGAAAGCATCGGAGGGGAAAATAACGCATGAGGCTACCTTGTAACCAGCGCTTCTGGCAACATTAAGCCTCAAATTTTCAACAGGTGGAATATGGCTCGCGCAAAACTTAAATTTCGGCTGCACCGCGCCGTAACAGTCCTCATCTGTCTGGCATTGCTGGTCGCGCTGATGCAGGGCGCATCCTGGTTCAGCCAGAACCATCAACGCCAGCGCAATCCACAGTTTGAAGAGCTGGCCAGAACCCTGGCGCGTCAGGTGACGCTCAACCTTACGCCGCTGCTGCGTACCGAAACGCCGGATGAAAAACGTATTGGTGTCGTGTTACGCCAGCTTACGGAAGGGAGCCGGATCCTCGATGCCGGCGTGTATGACGCGCAGGGCGATCTCATCGCACGTTCGGGCGAAAGCATTGACGTTCGCGACCGGCTGGCGCTCGACGGCAAGAAAGCCGGCGGCTATTTCAATCAACAAATTGTCGAACCCATTCAGGGGAAAAGCGGCCCGCTGGGTTATCTGCGCCTGACGCTGGATACCCACACGCTGGCGACGGAAGCCCGCCAGGTGGATAACACCACCAATATTCTGCGCCTGATGCTGCTACTGTCGCTGGCCATTGGCGTTGTGCTAACACGTACGCTTCTGCAGGGCAAACGCACTCGCTGGCAACAATCGCCGTTCCTGCTGACGGCTAACAAATCCGTGCCGGAAGAAGAAGAGCACGAAAAGAAAGAGTAGCAGTTACCGCTAATGGTAATCTGTTGAAAAGTCAAAGAAAGGAAATCGGCTATGTCGACGCTTCGTCTGCTTATCTCTGAATCTTACGATCCGTGGTTCAACCTGGCTGTGGAGGAGTGTATTTTCCGCCAGATGCCCGCAACACAGCGCGTGCTATTTTTATGGCGTAACGCCGATACGGTGGTTATCGGCCGGGCGCAGAACCCATGGAAAGAGTGCAATACGCGGCGCATGGAAGAAGACAACGTGCGGTTGGCTCGCCGTAGCAGCGGCGGCGGCGCGGTTTTCCACGATCTCGGTAACACCTGCTTTACCTTTATGGCCGGGAAACCCGAATACGACAAAACCATCTCTACGGGTATTGTGCTCGCGGCGCTGAATGCACTCGGCGTAACGGCGGAAGCCTCCGGGCGTAACGACCTGGTCGTGAAGACCGCAGAAGGCGACCGCAAAGTGTCTGGCTCTGCCTACCGTGAAACCCGCGATCGTGGCTTCCACCACGGCACGCTGCTGTTAAATGCCGATCTCAGCCGTCTGGCTAACTACCTCAATCCGGACAAGAAAAAACTTCAAGCAAAAGGCATTACCTCCGTACGCGGACGCGTCGCCAACCTGGTGGAATTACTACCGGGCATCACCCACGAGCAGATTTGCCAGGCAGTAACGGAGGCCTTCTTCAGCCACTATGGCGAACGCGTTACAGCCGAAATTATCTCGCCGGAGAAAACGCCGGATCTGCCCAATTTCGCCGAAACCTTTGCCCGCCAGAGCAGTTGGGAGTGGAACTTCGGTCAGGCGCCAGCCTTCAGCCATTTACTGGATGAGCGTTTTACCTGGGGCGGCGTGGAGCTGCACTTCGACGTTGAGAAAGGCCATATCACCCGCACGCAGGTGTTTACCGACAGCCTGAACCCGGCGCCGCTCGAAGCGCTGGCGGCGCGTCTGCAGGGCTGTCTGTACCGGGCGGATATGCTGGCGCAGGAGTGCGATGCGTTATTGGTGGATTTTCCGGATCAGGAACAGGAACTGCGCGAGCTGTCGGCGTGGATTGTCAAAGCGGTGCGTTAACTTCAAATGCCTGATGGCGCTGCGTTTATCAGGCCAGAGGAATGCAGGCCGGGTAAGGCATCGCCTCCACCCGGCACAACAAAGAGTTACGCTTTATCGCCCAGCAGGACAGATTCCAGCGCAATTTTGATCATGTCATTAAACGTCGTCTGACGCTCAGCAGAGGTGGTCTGCTCGTGGGTGCGGATATGGTCGGAAACGGTGCAGATAGTCAGCGCTTTCGCCCCGAATTCTGCCGCCACGCCATAAATACCCGCAGCTTCCATTTCCACGCCGAGAATGCCGTATTTCTCCATCACATCGAACATTTCGCCGTCCGGAGAGTAGAACAGATCGGCAGAGAACAGGTTCCCCACGCGGGCGTCAACGCCCAGCGTTTTCGCCGCATCGACCGCGTTACGCACCATGTCGAAATCAGCAATCGCCGCAAAGTCGTGATCTTTAAAGCGCATGCGGTTTACTTTGGAATCGGTACAGGCACCCATACCAATCACGATATCACGCAGTTTCACATCCATACGCACCGCACCGCAGGAACCGACGCGAATGATTTTCTTCACGCCGAAATCGGTGATCAGCTCTTTGGTATAGATGGAGCAGGACGGAATGCCCATACCGTGGCCCATTACCGAGATTTTGCGGCCTTTGTAAGTACCGGTGTAACCCAGCATGCCGCGCACGTTGTTCACTTCGCGGTAATCTTCGAGGAATGTTTCGGCAATGTGCTTCGCACGCAGCGGATCGCCCGGCATCAGCACAACATCCGCGAAATCACCCATTTCTGCATTAATATGTGGGGTAGCCATCGTTAATTCCTTTATGTCGTTAGAACAGAAAGGGCGGGAAGCTCCCGCCCAAAATCATCAGAACATGGCTTTGCCATAGTCCATATCAGAAACGCCAAAGTATTTCGCCAGCGTCTGGCCAATGTCCGCGAACGTTTCACGGTGGCCAAGCGAACCGGGTTTTACTTTCGGGCCATAAACCAGCACCGGAATGTGCTCACGGGTATGATCAGTGCCTTTCCAGGTCGGATCGCAGCCGTGATCGGCGGTAAGGATCAGGATATCGTCCTCGCCCACCAGTTCCATTAGTTCCGGTAGACGGCGGTCAAACAGCTCCAGCCCGCCCGCATAACCGGCGACATCGCGGCGATGGCCCCATGATGAGTCAAAATCAACGAAGTTGGTAAAGACAATTGTCTTATCGCCCGCTTCTTTCATCTCTTTCACAGTGGCGTCAAACAGCGCATCCAGCCCGGTAGCCTTCACTTTTTTGGTGATGCCGCAGTTGGCATAGATATCGGCGATTTTGCCCACGGAAACCACCTGGCCGTCTTTCTCCTCCACCAGTTTTTGCAGCACAGTGGCTGACGGCGGCTCCACGGCCAGGTCATGGCGGTTACCGGTGCGCTGGAAATTACCCGCCTTATCACCGACAAACGGACGCGCAATCACGCGACCAATGTTGTAACCCCCTTCGGTCAGCTCTTCGCGGGCGATTTCGCACAGTTCATACAGCTTATCGAGACCAAACGTCTCTTCATGACAGGCGATCTGGAAGACAGAGTCCGCAGAGGTATAGAAAATCGGCTTACCGGTTTTCATATGCTCTTCGCCCAGTTGATCGAGGATCACCGTCCCGGAAGAGTGGCAGTTGCCGAGATAACCCGGCAGATTTGCGCGTTCTACCAGTTTATCCAGCAGCGCCTGCGGGAAGCTGTTTTCGGTATCGCTAAAATAGCCCCAATCGAACAGCACCGGCACACCGGCGATTTCCCAGTGGCCTGACGGCGTATCTTTGCCGGAAGAGAGCTCATGCGCCCACGCGTAAGCACCAGTGATTTCTGCGTTACCGTCCATCCCGGCCGGGATAAAACCGGTCGCGCCTTCATGGGCTTTCGCCAGCCCCAGACGGGTCAGATTAGGGAGATGCAACGGCCCTTTACGCCCGGTATCGGCTTCACCTTTCGCACAGGCTTCAGCAATGTGGCCAAGCGTGTCAGAACCCGCGTCGCCGAAGCGCTCCGCGTCTTCAGTCGCGCCGATGCCGAAAGAGTCCAGCACCATAATAAATGCACGTTTCATATGTTCTCCGTACCTTGTGCTTTGTAAAAAAGCGATCAGATCAGTATACCGTTATTCAGTAATACGGCGATAGACCGTTGGTGTCTCTTTTGCTGCGATGTCGTCCACAACGAGGGCAGCCTTCACCGCCTGCGCGGCGTCCTGCCAGCTGGCTTCATCCTTCGCGTGAATGACGGCCAACGGACGCTGCCCATCCACGCGCTCGCCCAGACGCACCATATCGGTAAAACCAACGCTGTAATCGATACTGTCCGTCGCCTGGCGACGGCCGCCGCCCATCGACACCACCGCCATGCCCAGCGCACGGGTATCCATTGCGGTAATAAAGCCTTCGTCGTCGGCGTAAACGGCTTTGCTCAACGTGGCGGAGGGCAGATAGTTGGCGTAGTTCTCAACGAAATCCATCGGACCTTTCTGCGCCGCGACCATGCGGCCAAAGATCTCTGCCGCTTTTCCGTTATCCAGCACCGCTTGCAGTTTCGCCCGGGCTTCCGCGTCATCTTTCGCCAGTTTGCCGGAAATCAGCATCTCCACGCACAGCGCCATTGTGACATCAAACAGGCGCGGGTTACGGTATTCTCCGGTGAGGAATTGCACCGCTTCACGCACTTCCACCGCATTGCCCGCGCTGGAAGCCAGCACCTGATTCATATCGGTCAGCAGTGCGGTCGTGCGCACGCCTGCGCCATTCGCCACGCCCACAATTGCCTCCGCCAGTTGTTCGGAGAGCGCATAAGTCGGCATAAACGCGCCGCTGCCAACTTTCACATCCATCACCAACGCATCAAGGCCTTCAGCCAGTTTTTTCGCCAGAATGGAAGCGGTGATCAGCGGAATCGAGTCTACCGTCGCGGTGATATCGCGGGTGGCATAAAAACGTTTATCGGCCGGGGCCAGTGAGTTGGTCTGGCCGATAATCGCCACGCCAACATCCTTAATAATGTCGCGGAAGCGGCTATCGTCCGGGAAAATGTCGAAGCCAGGAATGGCCTCCAGTTTATCGAGTGTGCCGCCGGTATGCCCCAGGCCGCGCCCGGAAATCATCGGAATATAACCACCACAGGCGGCAACCATCGGGCCAAGCATTAATGAGGTCACATCCCCGACGCCGCCAGTAGAGTGTTTATCAACAATCGGGCCATTGAGATTAAGGTGTTTCCAGTCCAGAACCGAACCGGAATCGCGCATTGCCATGGTCAACGACACGCGTTCTGGCATGGTCATGTCATGGAAAAAGATGGTCATGGCAAGCGCGGCGATCTGGCCTTCAGAAACGGTGTTATCGCGAATTCCGTTGATAAAGAAACGGATCTCTTCATCACTCAGCGCGAGACCATCGCGTTTTTTACGAATAATTTCTTGAGCGAGAAACAAGGTAACCCCCTGAAGAATGATACGGCCGGGCAACCAAAGCGACCCGGCAAAACATGGTGTTATCGGCCCATACCGCCGAATGGCGGCAATATCTTACCCGGCCTGCGAGGTAGAGGTGCAGGCCCGGTAAATGAAGCCATCAGTAGCTGCTTGCGCTCTTACCGTCGCCGTGTCCCAGCGCTTTCAGCAGGCTTGCCAGCAGGCTGGATGCGCCAAAGCGATAATGACGGGCATCGGCCCAGTCAGCGCCAAACAGTTCATCGGCAATCGCCAGATAGTGCTGCGCGTCTTCCGCGCTGCGCACGCCACCCGCCGGTTTAAAGCCCACGGTTTTCTCAACGCCCATATCGCGGATCACTTCCAGCATGATGCGCGCGCTTTCCGGCGTGGCATTAACCGGTACTTTTCCGGTTGAGGTCTTGATAAAGTCAGCGCCCGCTTTAATCGCGATTTCTGACGCCTTACGGATCAGCGCTTCTTCTTTCAATTCGCCGGTTTCGATGATCACTTTCAACAGCACGTTGGCTGCGGCACACGCCTCTTTACAGGCTTTGACCAGATCAAAACCGACCTGCTCGTTACCGGCGATCAGCGCACGGTACGGGAATACTACGTCAACTTCATCAGCACCGTAGGCAATCGCCGCGCGGGTTTCTGCCAGCGCAATGTCGATATCATCGTTACCGTGCGGGAAGTTGGTTACCGTCGCAATACGTACGTCCGGTGTTCCCTGTGCGTTCAACGTCTTACGCGCAATCGGGATGAAACGCGGATAGATGCAAATGGCAGCGGTATTCCCTACCGGGGTTTTGGCCTGATGACACAGCGCAATGACTTTCTCGTTGGTGTCATCGTCGTTCAGGGTGGTCAGATCCATTAATTGCAACGCGCGCAGGCTGCTTGCCGTTAAATCACTCATATTCTCTCCGACGGCGTAATGCCGATTTTCTGTTCGGGCTTGTTAATATTCTAACATCAACCCACGATTACACTTCGATACTCATCACAGTTAATGAAAACTTAATTCACGTTTGCAAAACAATAATGAGACATTCATCAAACTTTAAAACGCAAAAGCGGTCGTGATTACCGCTAAGGTGCGCATGGATCAAAAGTGGTTATCCGCCGGTGTCTTACACTCTTCGTCCTGAATGCACGGGATAAAGAGGAAGATCATGTCGATACCGGTTAATCCAGGATTACAGACACGCTGCCAGCAGATTGTTACCAGCCCAACGCTCACGCCGCAGCAGAAACACCATTTTCTCGCGCTGGAGGCGGAAAATAGCCTCCCCTATCCGGCGCTGCCGCAAGCCGCGCAGGAGGCGCTCGACGAAGGGGCAATTTGCGATATGTTTGAAGGGCACGCGCCCTACAAACCGCGCTATGTCCTGCCGGATTACGCCAAATTTCTGGCTAACGGATCCGCATGGCTGGAGCTGGAAGGGGCAAAGGATCTCGATGATGCGCTCTCTTTGCTGACCATTCTTTATCACCATGTTCCCTCTGTTACCGGCTTGCCGGTTTACCTCGGGCAACTAGATGCGTTACTGCAACCATATGTTAGAATTCTAACACAAGAAGAAATCGATATTCGAATAAAACGCTTCTGGCGCTATCTCGACAGAACCTTACCGGATGCCTTTGTCCACGCCAATATCGGCCCTTATGACACGCCAGTCACTCGGGCTATCTTACGCGCCGATGCTGAGCTAAAGCAGGTCGCGCCGAATCTGACGTTTATTTATGATCCGCAGATCACGCCAGATGATCTGCTGCTGGAAGTTGCTTGTAACATCTGCGCGTGCAGCAAGCCGCATATCGCCAATGGACCTTTGCATGATAATATTTTCACAAAAGGTGGTTATGGCATTGTCAGTTGTTACAACTCGCTGCCACTGGGTGGTGGCGGCAGTACGCTGGTACGGCTGAACCTGAAAGTCATCGCTGAAGGCAGCCGTTCTCTGGAGGAATTCTTTACCCGGCGGCTGCCCCATTATTGCCAGCAACAATTGGCCATTATCGATGCGCGCTGCGACTTCCTGTATCAACAATCCGGTTTCTTTGAGCATAGCTTCCTTGTGCAGGAGGGGCTGATTGCCGCCGATCGTTTTGCGCCAATGTTCGGCATCTACGGGCTGGCTGAAGCGGTCAATATTCTGTGCGAGAAAGCGAACATTGCAGGACGTTACGGTAAAGATGAGCAGGCGAATGCTCTCGGCTACCGCATCAGCGAGCAACTGGCGGCGTTTGTTGAAAACACACCGGTCAAACATGGATGGAAACAACGCGCGTTGCTGCATGCGCAGTCCGGCATCAGTTCCGATATCGGTACCACACCGGGCGCGCGTCTGCCTTATGGCGATGAACCCGATCCGATTACCCATTTGCTGGCCGTTGCGCCGCACCACGCCTGGTACAAAGCCGGGATCAGCGATATTTTAACCCTCGACGAAACCGTTAAACGCAACCCGCAGGCCGTGGTGCAACTCTGCCTTGGCGCGTTTAACGCCGGAATGCGCGAGTTTACCGCCAACGTCGCGGGCAATGATTTGGTGCGCGTTACCGGTTATATGGTGCGCCTGTCGGACCTGGAGAAATTCCGCGCCGAAGGTTCGCGCACCAACACTACCTGGCTGGGTGAAGAAGCCGCGCGCAATACGCATATTCTTGAGCGACAACCCCGAGTGGTAAGCCATGAGCAGCAGATGCGCTTTCGTCAGTAACCTGATCCCCTTCTCTTGCGTCGACGGGCCGGGCAGCCGCCTGGCGCTGTTTTTACAGGGCTGTAATCTGCGCTGTAAGAGCTGCCACAATCCGTGGACGATCGGCCGCTGCAACCACTGCGGCGACTGCGTGCCAGGTTGTCCGCATCAGGCGCTGGCGTTTGACGGCGGGCAAGTACAGTGGAACGCCGTAACCTGCCAGCAGTGCGATACCTGCCTGCAAATGTGTCCGCAACAGGCAACGCCGATGGCACAAATGATGTCTGTAGAAGAGGTGGTGGCGAAGATCCGCAAAGCCGCGTTATTCATTGAAGGCATCACAGTCAGCGGCGGCGAGGCCACGTTACAACTGCCGTTTCTGCTCGCGCTGTTTTCTGCGCTGCGTGCCGATCCGCAGCTACGCCATCTGACCCGCCTTGTCGACAGTAATGGAATGCTGAGCGAAACAGGCTGGCATAAGTTGCTGCCGGTTTGCGACGGGGCAATGATCGATCTTAAAGCCTGGAACAGCGAACATCACCGTTTTCTCACCGGGCGGGATAATGCACCGGTGAAAAATAGCCTGCGCCTGCTGGCGGCACAGAACAAGCTGGCCGAATTGCGTTTGCTGGTGATCCCGCAACATAGCGACTATTTGCAGCATATCGACGCGCTGGCGGTGTTTATCTGTGAACTTGGGCGTATTCCGGTGCGGCTCAACGCATTCCACGCTCACGGCGTTTACGGCGAGGCAAAAAACTGGCGCAGCGCAACCGAGGAAGATATCGAACCACTGGCGGAAGCGCTGCAACAACGCGGCGTCACCACTGTGCTTCGTCCGGCGCTATATCTGTAAAGCGAAAAGCTGCTGCGTATTCTCCAGCAACGTTTGGGCGATCACATCCGGGGCTTCAGGGCGCAATTCACACAGCGTGGCAAAAACCCGCGCCGCCTGTTCCGGCCGGTTAGGCTGCCCCTGGAAGCCGTTCAGCGGCATATCCGGCGCATCGGTCTCCAGCAACAATGCGGATAGCGGCAACTGCGCCATTACATCACGGGTTTTACTGGCGCGTGGATAAGTGATCGTTCCGCCGACGCCAATGTAATACCCCAGTTCGATAAAACGCTGCGCCTGTTGCAGGCTACCGGAAAAGCCGTGAACCACGCCGGTGCGCGGCAAAGCCTGCTTTTTCAGGTGCATCGCCAGTTTGTCATGCGTGCGCCGCGAATGGAGGATCACTGGTAAATCAAAGCGTTTCGCCAGTTTTAGCTGCGCATCCAGTACCTGCTGCTGGCGTTCAAACTGCGGATTATCGCGATAGAGATCGAGGCCAATTTCGCCAATCGCCAGCACCTTTTCCGGCCTGGCGGCCAGCGCCTGCTCAAGCCGTTCAAGGCTTTGTGCCGTATGTTCTTCAATCACAATCGGATGCAGACCCAGCGCGGCATACAGCGCAGAATGCTCGCGCGCCAGAGAACAAACGCGATCAAAATAACGCGCGGCGATGGCGGGTACGATAATGCGCCCGATGCCAGCGTCTGCCGCGCGGGCAATACTGGCGACTTCATCGCCCGTGAAGGGCGGAAAATCAAAATGACAGTGCGTATCGATAAAGCGGAAACTCACGCCGTATCCTCTTTATTAATGGGTAAGTCGTTGGCTTGTACCGCGTTAACCAGCGGCGCATCCAGCACATCATTGGCGACGGCGGCAGGCGGAACCACGCGGGTGGCAGGAACGGGCGCGGCAACGACCTCGGGCGGCACAATAAGGGGAGCCGGCACCACAGTATGACGAATCAGCGGCGGGGTTTCCGCCAGCAGTTTTCCTACCGTCGCCAGGAAATAACGTCCACACAGCCGACCAATTTTATAATCATCACGCAGCGCCGGTAACCGGCTGCCCAGCGCCATGCTATGCAAAAGTTTCGGCGGATAGATTTCAAGTATGCGTAGTTTTCCCGGCGGCGTTTCGATAAACCGCTGAATCGCCGAGTAACTTTTCTCGTGGTGCTGTACCAGATTAACCAGCGGCTGCAAGCTGCTGTCGCCCAGCCAGCGTTCCATACGTTTAAACCACTGCGGCGTGTAGTACGTCTGAGAAGGCACGGTGCGGATCACCACGATGGTTTTTGCTCCGCGCTTAGCCGCTTCCTGAACCGGGATCGCATCGCTGACGCCGCCATCGAAATAGTTCACGCCATTGAGCGACACCCCCGAACGGTAAAAACCCGGAATCGCGCTGGAGGCACGGATCAGATCCAGCCATGTCTGGTGGGTCGGCGCAAAATATTCCGCGGTGTAATCATCCTGCCGGCAGGCACACATATAGAACGCCTTACCGGCATCAAAAGAACGCGCGGCAAAATCCATCGCCAGCGGCATCTGGCGGGATGTCGAATCCACCAACCAGTCAAGATCGATAAGGTTACCGCCGCGCACAAAGCGCACCGGATCAAAAAAGTCACGCGTGGTGGTGTAGCGCATGATCACTTTGCGGGCGTAGCCGGGCTGGTTACATACATAAGCCGAAAGGTTTTGCGCGCCCGCAGAGGTACCAAAGTAGAGATCGAAGGGGTTAAAGTTTGCCTGCATAAACTCGTCAAGCACCCCGGCGGTGAAAATACCACGCTGACCTCCGCCTTCACACACCAGCGCGAGACGGCCCGGACGAAACGGTTTTATCGCCAGGGGCGCAATATTGCCCAGCGTTATTGGAATATATTGCCCCACCCTGCTTTCCTTTTGGCTGCGTTGTATCTGTCAAAGTAACGCAATTTCTGCCGGGCCGAAATAGTAAAGCCAGTCACGAGGACTGGCTTTAATGTAAGCGAAATTTAAGCGCTAACTATGCTATGGACGCCGACGGCCCATAAACAGGCTGACCAGGAACAGGATGATACCGACGATAAAGACGATTTTCGCTGCGCCTGCTGCCGTCCCCGCCAGACCACCAAAGCCCAGAGCGGCGGCAATTAACGCGATAACCAGAAATATAATGCCCCAACGAAACATAAGACTCTCCTTTACCATAGTTAATGTCGACCGCTTGCGATGAGCGCTCAGGTTGCTCATCTGCGATGTTTTCCCGGCACGTATTCGTCGCGCCCGTCCACGCGGGCGCTGACGTTTTCAGGAATGCTTACTTAACTTTTAGATCGTTTTTGACGCTTTTAACGCCCTCAATCGCTTTTGCGATACTTTCGGCGCGTTCACTTTGGGCCTGAGAATCAACCGTACCGGACAACTGCACGACGCCGTCGGTGGTTTCAACTTTCACCTTACGAGACGGTACAAGGTCATCGGCCAGCAATTTGGCTTTGATTTCACTGGTTGTAGCGGTGTCGCCCGCATAACCTTTCATTGACTGGTTTTTCCCGTCACGGACATGCAGCTTGTCGCTTACCGAAGCCACGCCTTCCACACCTTTGGCCACAGAGACAGCCTGTTCGGCCTGCGCCTGGCTTTCAACGAAGCCGCTCAGAGTGACTACTTTGTTGTCCGTTTTGACGGAAATATCGGTGCTTTTAATGCTTTCATGATCCACCAGCGCCGCTTTCACTTTTGCAGTGATGGAGCTGTCATCCATGAATCCACCGACTTTAGTCATCGAGCTGTCGATTTTTTCCCCCGCGCTGGATGCGGCGTTTTGCGCTTTGTCAGTGGTGGTGTTTGCCGCAAAAGCGGAGCCACTTGCCACTACAGAGCCCAGCACGACGGCCAGCAGAGTTTTAGAAATCTTCAGTTTTGTCATAGTCATCGATGTCGTTCCTGTTGGTTTGCCCACAATTTGGGCCGCTTGCAGCAACTCAGGCTGCTTAACTGCCGTGGCGAAAAATCACCCAATCCAGCGTCGGATAGTCGCGGATACAATGCCGCTACTTATCTGGCTGAGGCAGTTATTAATCTCCATTAGTGAGATTTTGGTGGATAAAAGACCATTAAACAAGCAATGAACAGGACTTTTATCCACCAGAAATGTCATCACTTTGTTAAATATAGAACACTATCGACAAAAATCCTGGCTCACAGGTTAAAAAACGAGCAGAGAGGGGAAAAAGGGTGGGTTTTAAGAACATTCCGCAAGGGGCTAAAAAGACAGGAAAAGTGCCGGAGCACGGCGAATACCGTGCTCCGTGGGGGATTAATGCTCGCGAGTTTTATGGAAAGTCACTTCCGGATAGCGTTCCTGTGTCAGGTTCAGGTTCACCATCGTCGGCGCGATATAGGTCAGGTTATCGCCGCCATCCAGCGCCAGCTGGATCTCGTTCTTACGCTTAAACTCTTCGAATTTCTTCACGTCGCTGCTTTCAACCCAGCGCGCTGTCGCCACGTTAACGGATTCATACACCGCTTCTACGTTGTACTCGCTCTTCAGGCGCGACACGACCACGTCAAACTGCAACACACCGACTGCACCCACAATCAGATCGTTGTTGGCGATGGGTCGGAATACCTGCACCGCGCCCTCTTCCGAAAGCTGTACCAGGCCTTTCAGCAACTGTTTCTGCTTCAGCGGATCGCGCAGACGGATACGGCGGAACAGCTCCGGGGCGAAGTTCGGAATACCGGTGAACTTCATCATTTCGCCCTGAGTAAAGGTATCGCCAATCTGAATGGTGCCGTGGTTGTGCAGCCCGATAATGTCGCCAGGATAAGCTTCTTCAACGTGAGAACGGTCGCCGGCCATAAAAGTCAGCGCGTCAGAGATAACCACATCTTTACCGGTGCGCACCTGACGCAGCTTCATCCCTTTTTCGTATTTGCCTGACACCACGCGCATAAATGCGACGCGGTCGCGGTGTTTCGGATCCATGTTCGCCTGGATCTTGAAGACGAAGCCGGTAAATTTGCTGTCGTCTGCTTTCACTTCGCGCAGATCCGTTTGACGCGGCATTGGCGCTGGCGCCCACTCAACCAGGCCGTCCAGCATATGGTCAACGCCGAAGTTACCCAGCGCGGTGCCGAAGAAGACCGGGGTAATTTCACCGCTCAGGAACAGCTCTTTATCGAACTCGTTGGACGCGCCCTGTACCAGTTCCAGCTCATCACGCAGTTGCTGCGCCAGATCTTCACCCACCGCTTTGTCGAGATCCGGGTTGTTCAGCCCTTTAACGATACGCACTTCCTGAATCGTATGGCCCTGCCCGGTCTGATAAAGATAGGTTTCATCTTTATAAAGATGGTAAACACCTTTAAATAACTTACCGCAGCCAATCGGCCAGGTGATGGGCGCGCAGGCGATCTTCAGCTCGTTTTCCACTTCATCCAGCAATTCCATTGGATCGCGGATGTCACGGTCGAGTTTGTTCATAAAGGTCAGGATCGGCGTATCGCGCAGACGGGTAACTTCCATCAGTTTACGGGTGCGATCTTCAACACCTTTTGCCGCATCGATAACCATCAGGCAGCAGTCCACCGCCGTTAATGTGCGGTAGGTATCTTCAGAGAAGTCTTCGTGCCCCGGGGTATCCAGCAGATTCACCAGACACTCGTGATACGGGAACTGCATCACGGAAGTGGTGATGGAGATCCCACGCTGTTTTTCCATCTCCATCCAGTCGGATTTCGCATGCTGGCTGGAGCCACGACCTTTTACCGTACCAGCGGTCTGAATTGCCTGTCCAAACAGCAAGACCTTTTCGGTGATGGTGGTTTTACCCGCATCGGGGTGCGAGATAATGGCGAACGTACGGCGCTTCGCCACCTCTTGTAAATAAGGAGACAACGTCATAATAAAAATCTTCTGTGTAATTGCGCGGCCCAGGCCACGCGATGAAATACGAAAAATGCGGCTATTGTACTCAACAGCGAAGTGCAGACAATCAATGTTTACACAGGCGTTGCTCCAGTTCGTTCAGGGACGTTACGGTCCATGTCGGGTTAATGCCTTCAGGCAGCGCGCGATTATGCGCGTTTAGCCAGCAGGTGGACAGCCCGGCGTTGATGCCGCCCAGAATGTCAGATTCTGCCGTATCGCCCACCATCATGACGCGATCGCGATCCGGGTTGCCGGCCAGTTGTAGCGCGTGATCGAAGATGCGGCGATCGGGTTTGGCAACACCGACTTCTTCGGAGATCACCAATAAATCAAAATAGTCACGCAAGCCGGTGCGTTCCAGACGAATTCGCTGCAACGCGGTAAAACCGTTGGTAATGATACCCAGCTTCACCTTGCCTTTCAGGCTGTCGAGCAGCGAAACAGCGCCCGGCAGCGGCGCGCAAATCTCAGCCATCGCATTAAGAAATGCGTCGTTCAGCGAACCCGCCGGAACGTTCAGGCGCTCAGACCAACCCTGAAAACGGCGGTGTTGCAGTTGCAGCGCAGTGATGGCGCCATTCTGGTAATCAACCCACAGAGGCTTATTAACAGACTGATATTCAAGAAAATCCTGGTCGGTGAATGTCACGCTATAGTCAAGAAACATCCGTTGTAAGCCGCCAAACGCATCAAAGGTAAACAGCGTTTCGTCAGCATCAAAGAGTATCCAGTCCCATTTCATTACATCACCTTTTTAAATTGACAGGGCCATCACTATCGCGTCTTCGCGCCCGTTGGCGGTGGGATAGTAATTTCGGCGGATTGTCGCCTCGTTAAAACCTAAACTTTCATACAGTGCAATCGCGCCAACATTGGAAGCGCGCACTTCCAGCCACAGGGTTAATACCTCGCGGGCTTCCAGTTCGCGGATCAGATGTTCCAGCAACTGGCGGCCAAACCCTTTCCGTTGCCAGGCGGGATCAACCGCGATGTTGAACAATGTGGCTTCATCCAGCACAACCTGGGTAATGGCGAAAGCCGCCATCTCATCGCCCACCATCAGCCGGTAGTTGAGGTAGCGATCCCCTTGATTGCTGGCGAAGGTCTTTTCGCTCCAGGGGAAGGCGTGCGCCCGTGTTTCAATCTGGTATGCGCGGGCTAAATCAGCCGTGCTGAGGGAAGAAATCGTGTTCATGTTCGCAGATTTGTTGCCATAACGCGGCGCGTGCCGCAGGGTTAGTGCGTAATTCATCCACGCAGGGCGTTGCGACCTGTGCGCCCGCCAGCGACTGCGGTTCATCGACACCCAGCCACCAACTGTTGCACTGGCTGCCAGGCGGCAGCATCGCGACGCGATCCGGCGTCAACTGTAATACCTGATCCGCCGTAATGGTAAGCGCGCGCAGTACATCGCTCACCAGTGGATCGGCAAGCATCGGCGGTTCGGAAGCGACCATCACCAGACGAATATGCGCAGGCAGCGAAATGGCGATTTCGCCCTGCAACACCGCCGGGCGTCGCAAGCTCCACTGAGTAATGCCCAGTTGCTGTAATTGCCAGTCGCGTCGGGAAGTCATAGCGAAACACTCCTGTGTGTCAGGCGCGCAAATATAGCAAACCCGGCGAAAATTCGCTATCAACGACGCTCGTCAACAAAGAGGCAGTTTGCAGGATAACGTGTATAATCGCCGCCTGAGTTAAACGAGGAACCCCCATTCATGTCTGCTTTTACCCCGGCAAGTGAAGTCTTGCTGCGCCACAGTGACGATTTCGAAACCAACCGCATTCTGTTTGCCGGTGATTTGCAGGATGACCTGCCCGCTCGCCTGGAGACGGCTGAAAGCCGTGCCTGGACGCAACAGTTTCACCAGTGGCAAACCTTAAGCCAGCAGATGGGCGAACGCGCCTGCTACAGCCTGGTCGCTGACAGCGAGACGATCGGCGATGTCGATACGCTGATCTATTACTGGCCAAAAAACAAACCCGAAGCGCAGTTCCAATTAATGAACCTGCTGTCGCTGCTGCCAATGGGCTGCGATATTTTCGTCGTCGGCGAAAACCGTAGCGGCGTGCGAAGCGCCGAGCAGATGCTGGCTGCGTATTGCCCGCTCAACAAAATAGACAGTGCGCGTCGCTGCGGACTGTATTACGGTCGTCTGGAGAAGAAATCTGACTTCGATGCGAATGGTTTCTGGGGCGAGTATGCGCTGGGCGATCTGACGATCAAAACCCTGCCGGGCGTCTTTAGCCGTGACGGATTAGATGTGGGCAGCCAATTGTTGCTCTCGACCCTGACGCCGCACACGAAAGGTAAAGTACTGGATGTTGGCTGCGGTGCCGGTGTGCTGGCAGCGGTGCTGGCGAGCCATTCGCCGAAAGTGCGTTTAACCCTGTGCGACGTTTCCGCACCGGCGGTGGAAGCCAGCCGCGCGACGCTTGCTGCCAACGGCTTTGAAGGTGAGGTTTTTGCCAGCAATGTCTTCTCTGAAGTCACTGGCCGCTTCGATATGATTATCTCCAATCCGCCGTTCCATGATGGCCTGCAAACCAGTCTGGAAGCCGCTCAGACGTTGATACGCGGCGCGGTACGCCATCTGAACAGCGGCGGCGAGTTGCGCATTGTCGCTAACGCCTTCCTGCCGTACCCGGACGTATTAGATCAGACCTTCGGTTTCCATGAAGTGCTCGCCCAGACCGGACGTTTCAAGGTTTACCGCACAGTGATGACGCGCCAGGCGCTGAAATAATCACTCTTCTCCCGGCGAGCGCTGTTCGCCGGGCATCTCCGCATTACCCATTCACAGCGCCCATTTTTGCAGCAATCAGTGTTGCTCTCAGCAATTAACTATTGACGAAAAGTTGAAAACATCTAGAATGCGCCTCCGTGGTAACGATACTTCAAAGGTATCGATGGTATGCGAAGGTGGCGGAATTGGTAGACGCGCTAGCTTCAGGTGTTAGTGTCCTTACGGACGTGGGGGTTCAAGTCCCCCCCCTCGCACCATAAACCACGCAGATATCGCTCGCACTGTGCGAAGGTGGCGGAATTGGTAGACGCGCTAGCTTCAGGTGTTAGTGTTCTTACGGACGTGGGGGTTCAAGTCCCCCCCCTCGCACCAACGAGGCGATATCTAAAAAGTAAGATGACTGTGCGAAGGTGGCGGAATTGGTAGACGCGCTAGCTTCAGGTGTTAGTGTCCTTACGGACGTGGGGGTTCAAGTCCCCCCCCTCGCACCAGATATCTTATACTCTCCCTGTATGACTCCCCCGTTACACCATCATTTTCAAATTCAGCAGCATCATTATCATCCCCCCGACAAGCGCAACGCCCGAAGGCAACAAAACAAAATGTCGTAACCGCTTATGGTAAAGCATCGCCGGAGTCAGCAATAAACCCAGCAAAATCACCATCCGCCATGCGTCGATCGAAAGATCAGCCAGTGCCAGAACGGCAACAATCATGCCCGGCAGGACGATCCCCCAACCACTTCCCAGCGCTCGCTGCAACATGTTTCCATCTCTGATATCGATAATGATAACCAATATCATATGACATCATTTCTCATTTGTCAGCATACTGCCAATACCACAGTATGAAGATCGCTCATCTTCTGATGACAGACATTCCTTAAGGTGATAAATTAAGCGCTGCTTAAATAAAAATCCAAATCACTAATTTTTCGCGATGACTGTTTCTTCGCGTTATTTCTTTTCTTATCGACTCACTGCGTAGTACTACATTGTGGATAAATAACGATTTTTAGGTATGACATTACAAACCTGGCAATCTCTGTGTAACAAGAGATATCGTTTGTCGCTGCGACTCTTCTTGCTGCTCAATGCACTCTCAGCAATGTTCTCCATGGCTCTGCCGCTCTATAACCTGCGCGCCTTCACGCTACCAGCGTGTATTATTTTTGCGGTGAGCGTTTTGTTGCCCGTATGGCACAGATACTATCCGAAAAAGAAAATCAGTATCCCATTGATTTCTCTTATGTTTGGCTGCCTTTGGGCATGGCATGTAATCGTGAGGATCGATTTACTCCAGCACAACGCCTCATCGTATTTGCTGATCGCCCTGCTGAATGTCCTCTTTATTGGCTCGATTGCTTTTTCTAATAACATTGCCGCGTTCCTGCTGCATTCATTGCCGGTATTCGCCGCTTGTCTCTATTTCTCCGGATCGGAGAGCGAGCTCCGTTTAATATTTAGTTTTGCTTTGCCGGTATTAGGTATCTCCATACAACATGCAATTCAGAAGCGTAATGATAATTTCGCCCAGGCATTAATGAACCGTTTAATGCAGGAACGGAAAACCCTGAACGATTTGAGCATGCTGGATCCCCTGACCGGGTTGTATAACCGTCGCGGCCTGCAATCCAAAATCGATAACCTGCTGGCACTGGATGATAGTTCACGGTTTGTACTGCTGCTGGATATCGACCACTTCAAAGCTTATAACGACCACTACGGCCATATGATGGGCGATCAGGCGCTAATTCGCGTCTCTGCCGCATTGCGCGATGCCGTGCGTTCCCGCGATATCGTCGCGCGCTTTGGCGGTGAAGAATTCATGATCCTGCTGAATAATACCGATCTGGAACATGCGCGCCTGGCTGCCGAGCGTATTCGGCAGAAAGTGTACGATCTGAAGATTCCGCATATGTTTAATGAAAGTGTCGCCACGAATGTCACCATCAGCATTGGTATTGCACCGTTGCTGGATGACAATATCGACGCCGCTATTGAGCGGGCAGATAAAGCGTTATATGAAGCCAAGCATTTGGGCCGCAACAATATTCTGGTGAGCGAGGAATTGCGCCTCGCCTGAGGCGTAGCAGCACCAACTTTACGATAAAAATCTTGCTATCGATTTTACCTCTGGCTAGGATTAGCAATCATTATCATTTAGATTCCGCATCCAGCTGGCTGCCATGACCTATCGCACCGCATCGATCACTGAACATGCTATCTGGCGAAGCCGTCTCGTTGATGAACGCGATTCGCTGGCTAATGCTATGCGGGAAGCCATCGCCAGCACGCGCTCCCACTTACTCGATTTTATTCGCCTTAATGAACCAGCGCCCTGGCAAGCACAGACACTGGCGGAATGGTCACGGCCTGCCACGTTGCAATCGCTGATTGCGACCTATTCCGATCATATTTACCGTCATCAAATGGCGCAGCCGCGCGAAAACAAACCGCTGCTGTCACTATGGGCACAATGGTATCTGGGATTAATGGTACCGCCCTTGCTACTGGCGTTGTTAACGCAGAAAAGTGCCATTAGCCTCGCACCTGAACATTTTCACGTTGAATTTCATGAAACGGGTCGCGCGGCCTGTTTCTGGATTGATGTGCAGCAGGATCATCAACTGACCTTACAAAATGATGCGCAGCGGATTACTGCACTGGCTTCGCAGGCGATGCTCCCGGTAGTTCAGGCACTGGAAGCCACGGGCGATATCAACGGCAAACTTATCTGGAGCAATACCGGCTATCTGATCAACTGGTGTCTGGGTGAGATGATCCCGCAACTGGGTGAAGCTCGCGTCGCGGCATTACGCCAGACCTGCTTCTTCGAAAAACAGCTTTCCGATGGCAGCGATAATCCGCTGTGGCGCACTGTTGTGCTGCGCGATGGCGCGCTGGTACGTCGTACCTGTTGCCAGCGTTACCGGTTGCCGGATGTGCAACAGTGCGGTGACTGCACGCTGAAATAATCAGGGAGGCGTTACGCCTCCCTTATGATTCTCCTTGATCCTGTTTTAAGCGACCTGTTTTTCATCCTCTGTACGCTGTGCCTCTTCCGCTTCCTGCTCCAGGAGCTGTTTCTCATACACTTTAAAGAAAGGGAAATAGATGACAGCTGAAATACAGGCCAGCAGTACGACAAGAATTGCGGCACGGAAATCCCAGCCGAGCGCCCACGCCCCGCCAATCGGTGCAGGCGCCGTCCACGGCACAACAGAAATCACTCTGCCTATCAGATCCAGCTTCATGGCTGCCCACGCAATAATGGCATTGACCGTCGGTGCCAGCAGGAAAGGAATAAAGAACACCGGATTCATAACGATCGGGGTGCCGAAAATCACCGGTTCATTGATATTGAAAATGCTGGGCACGACGCTCAATCGGCCAATCGAACGCAGGTGAACCGAGCGGCTGCGTAAATAGCAGAACACCAGCCCCATTGTTGCGCCGGAGCCGCCTATCACGATAAAGAAAGTCCAGAACGCTTCCATAAAGATATGCGGCAACGGCGCGCCCTGTGCCAGTGCGCTCTGGTTGATCCCCAGATTGGTTAACCAGAACATTTGCAGCATGCCCGAAACAATGGCCGCGCCGTGAATACCGGCAAACCACAACAGATGAGCAATAATCACCGCCAGCAGGATCGCCGGAAGAGAATCCGCCGCCGCCACCAGCGGTTTGAACAGCGCCATAATCGCCTGTGGGATGAGCATATTGAACTGCGACTGGATCAGCAGGCTTAACGGGTAGAGTGTCAGCACGACGACAAGTACCGGGATCAGCAGATCAAATGAGTTTTTGATCATCGGCGGCACCTGGTCCGGCAGGCGAATGCCAATATTGTGCGCCTTCAGGAAACGCATCATTTCGACACAGTAAATCGCCACCAGTATTGCGGTGAAAATACCGGTTCCGCCCAGGCTGTCCACCGGAAGCGTACCGTTGGTTTTCGGTGCCGCAACCAGTAAAAACGCCATCAGCGACAGCATTGCGCACATGAAAGGGTCGAGCTGGTGCGATTTCACGTAATGCTTACCGAGGTTATAAGCAATCGCCGCACAGATATAAATGGACATAATGCCCATCGTCATATCGAAAGGCGTGAGGATCCGACCTTCATACTGTTTCGCCAGATCCAGCCAGGCGCGCGCAAAGCCCCAGGTGGTATCCGGTGAAAAGGGCGGATAGGCAAAGACCAGTAAGAATGAGCCAACAATCATAAACGGCATCGCAGAAATGAAGCCGTCACGGATGGCCATAACATGACGTTGAGAAGAGATCCGCCCGGCGATCGGGCTGACGTAGTTTTCTATAAACCGGAAAATCAGGTTAAACGCAGCATGGTTAGCAGACATATCAGCTCTCCTGTCAGGCTAAAAAAATAAGCGCACCAGCGAATGTTTTGCCGTGCAGCGATCCATTTTTAGGTTTGAAACCATGCGGTTTTTTAAACCAGCATTACGACAAAGCAGTGTAGGTTTCATAGACGGCTCTTTATTTGATTTTATGTACAGAAGGAAGGACAAAATCAGTATTAACCCGCAATGTGGACACTGCAACCGGTTACTGTAACCGGTTTCCGCGATTGTGAAGGCGATCGAGAAACTTTGTAGAGTGGTTTGTTACATCGGGATATTTACATGGATAACAGGCTTATGACAGATTAATAGCGGTCCCAGGCAGGAGAACATCATGAGTTTGCAGTCCGTGCGGCAATTCTTTGCCGACAACGCCCCCGATATCGATATTATTGAACTGAACCAAAGTACCGCGACTGTTGCACTGGCCGCTGCCGCGCACCATGTTGAACCAGGGCAAATCGCCAAGACGCTGTCATTAAAAGTGAAAAACGAAGTCATTCTCGTGGTTGCTAAAGGCGACGCGCGCCTGGATAACAAAAAACTGAAAAACACCTTTGGTGCGAAAGCTCGCATGCTGAGTAGCGATGAGGTCGTTACGGTTACCGGGCACCCGGTGGGCGGCGTCTGTCCGTTTGGGTTAGAAAACCCACTGACAATCTATTGTGATATCTCACTAAAACAATATCCGGAAGTCCTGCCCGCTGCGGGAGCTACCCATAGCGCAGTCCGCATTTCTCCTGAGCGAATGGCTGAACTCACCCGCGCAAAATGGATTGACGTTTGCCTGTAACGTCTCAGCGCCAGGTACAGCACGCCTGGCGCTGAGAAGTCCCTGAACTACATCAACTCCGACGCTGAACGAGGATCTGGTGGGCTCCAGGTCAGAATATCTGCGGCATCCAATAACCCGACGTCAGACGTAACACCCAGCTTCGTCATCGCATTGAATTTATGCGCGCGGATGGTTTTCACATTCCGATCCAACAGCGAGGCTATCTCGGCCAGCGAGAAACCGCGCGTCAGGTAATTCAGGATCTCCCACTCTGTCGGGCTGAGCATACGGCACTGGCTCACGTACCAATTATTAATCATGTTCTCATTAATGCGCCGGGTTTCACCCAGTAGCATCCCCAGTTGTTCCTGTAACACAGGCAGCGGAGACGATTTGCTCAAAATACCATGCAGCCGCGAGGGAGAGAGATGCCCGACCAACTGGGCCTCCCGATCGTCTCCCGCCAGAACAATATGCTGAACACCCGGGTGAGAAAGCGAAAGCCAGTGCAAACACATCAGGCACTCCCGCCGCTCTTTCCGGTGCCCAAAAAGTGAATAGATAACGGAAAAAAAGGGCGTGTGCTTCAGTGCCTGATGAAACACCGAATGCTCTTTAAAAAAATGAAACGAATACTGATTAATAGACGATTCACTAAATAAATGTCGTAATCCCTCCCGACTCATTGTGCACTTTTCAATAATGGCGACATTTCCCTTTTTGTAGCTATTTTCCATTCATTTCGGTCTCCATACATCGTGCCTGAATTCAACTCAGCCATTCCCTGGCTGCTATTAATCCATATATATAAATCTGCATTACTCCGTAATGATAACCGCCTCATTGCACTATTTTTCTGCGCACTCACTGTTTTATTACTTTTTTTGAGCAGCATTGCAATTTGGTTTATTCCCCAGCCTTTTCCAAGAAGACGTAACACGTTACGTTCAGATAGGGTAAGTATTTTACTTAGGGGAGCATTAGCCGCACTCCTGCTCATTCCCTCTGGCATAAGCACCTGGCTAATTTCTCCTTCGCTCCCATATCCGTGGCGAATAGCATTAATCACCCCTTCAACGGGCTCCTGGCTGGAGAGCAACGTAATACGCGGGCGTAACAAAAACTCCATTGCCACAGGCAGTACCGTACGTGGGGTGAAAAAGATCCAGTGTGAGCTATCACTTTGAGAAAAAAGAGAATAATAATTCTGACAGCGTCTTCTTGCATAGAAAAGCTCGTCAGAGATGTCAACAATGACCAAGCGAGCGCTCTTTAATTGCAGCAGATCTATCTCTTCTACACAGGAATAATAATTGAGGATGTATTCAGGAAAATGACGTTCAAGTATACCGCCAATCCCGGCCCTGAGAACCGGAGTCTGGCTAATAACAATCCCATGAGTGTTGTCTGCTGATAACATAAAATCTCCACGTCCATTTGCGAGTTCTATCAATCCGCACGATGACTTTTTCCAATAGGAGCCAATAATAACCACAGATAATGACATTATCTGGATAAGCGTCGCCGTAAGAATTGGCGAAATTTATGAGTTGGGGTCAAACATAAAGAGCCGGAATTATAGTATTACCAACTTACATGTCAATATAACATACAGCCCGCCAGATTATCTCGCGTATTATTAAAAAATAAAAAGGAAATTTAAAATAATCAAAGACAATATAATTAAGATAAAAACAATAATCTTAACAAATGTTTAAGAAATACTTTACGAAAACCAGTCTGTTAGTCGCAAATAATACCTCCTCTTTTCTTTTCATATGATTTTTTATAAAAAAACCTTAAATGAATTCTTAACCGGGTAATTAAGAAGACTTCAGAGCAAACTTCAGCGTGACTTACTGCACAAATCTTGATCTACCTGAGCGCCATTCTGCCTGTCACTTGTGCTAAAACTATCTTTTACGCTCCATCCTTCGTGAGCGTTGTGTTAACAGATACCAGGGTAATCATGCAAACAGACCAGTCATCACAGCGTGCTATTACGCGGCTGTGTATTCAGTGTGGCCTTTTTTTGTTGCAGCATGGCGCTGAGAGCGCATTAGTGGAAGAGCTATCAACGCGTCTGGGCATCGCGTTGGGTATGGACAGCGTTGAAAGTCTCATCTCCTCTAACGCCATCGTTCTGACAACCATCAAAGATGGGCAATGCCTGACTTCAACACGTAAAAACAGCGATCGCGGTATCAATATGCACGTAGTAACGGAAATACAGCATATCGTGATCATGACCGAACATAAGTTGCTGGATGCCAGAGACGTTGAAAAGCGATTTGCCCAGGTTAAACCACTGCGCTACCCACGCTGGCTGGTCACGCTTATGGTTGGCCTTTCCTGTGCCTGTTTCTGCCAACTCAATAAAGGCGGATGGGACGGCGCATTTATTACGTTTTGCGCCAGCAGCGTGGCGATGTATGTGCGGCTGATACTGGCGAATCGCCATATGCATCCACAGATTAATTTCTGCATTACCGCCTTTGTGGCCACGACCGTTTCCGGCTTGATGCTGACTCTTCCTGCCTTTATTCATTCATCAACCGTCGCCATGGCCGCCAGCGTGCTGTTGCTGGTCCCCGGCTTTCCGCTGATCAACGCGGTTGCTGATATGTTCAAAGGCCATATCAACACCGGCCTTGCGCGCTGGGCCATCGCCAGCTTATTAACCCTCGCCACCTGTATCGGTGTGGTAATGGCAATGACACTGTGGGGGCTACGCGGATGGATGTGATCGCCTTTGTTCTGGCTCTTATACAAGATATGTTGCTGGCCGCAATCCCCGCCGTCGGGTTTGCCATGGTTTTCAACGTTCCCCATCGTGCCCTGCCCTGGTGTGCGCTCCTTGGCGCACTGGGCCACGGTTCCCGCTTTGCGCTGATGTACTGGGGTTTCAATATCGAATGGTCAACCTTTGTGGCCGCCATGCTGGTGGGATCGATAGGCATTCGCTGGTCGCGATGGTATCTGGCGCATCCTAAAGTGTTTACCGTGGCGGCAGTCATTCCCATGTTTCCGGGCATCTCGGCCTACACAGCGATGGTTTCGGCCGTGAAAATCGGCCACTTTGGTTACAGCGAAGAGTTAATGATCCTGTTACTGACGAATTTCCTGAAAGCCTCATCGATCGTTGGCGCGCTTTCTATTGGCCTGTCGATTCCCGGTCTGTGGATATACCGCAAACGCCCGCGCGTTTGAGATTTGTTTTCTGTCGCGGCCATGGTGATAATCCACAGACAAATGACGGCCAGTAAGGAGTGGATGTGGAACACCGTGGCAGCGATCTTTCCGAACATTTTGATGAATCCAACCTGAAAGACAAAATTTTCATCAGCGCCATCGCTCTGTTTGCCGAATACGGCCTGACAGGCGCACGCATGGAGCAAATCGCCGAGCGCGCCGCCACCACAAAACGCATGGTGGTGTACCATTTCAAAACCAAAGAAAACCTCTATTTACAAGTACTTGAATATGTCTACACCATGATTCGCCGCAGCGAGAAAAAGCTGAATCTTGCGGATATGCCGCCCGTAGAGGCGATGGTGCAACTGGTCGAAAGCACTTTTGATTACCATGCCGATCACCCTGATTTCATTCGTATTATCTGCATGGAGAACATGCAGCGCGGGCGTTTTATTCAGCAATCGGTCCTGCTGCGCGATGTGAACCGCAGCGCGCTGACCTTACTGGAAGATATTCTCCGCCGCGGCCAGCAAAAAAGGCTGTTCAATAAAAACGTCAATGCCCGCGATGTGCACCGTCTGATGAGCAGTTTCAGCTTTCACTACGTCGCCAACAGCTACTCTTTTTCCATGCTGTTTGAAGAGAACCCTGATGCGACTGCGCAGCGCCAGTACTATCGGGAGATGGCAGTCGAGGTTGTGCTACGTTATACCTGTCCGTAAAAAATATCTTGCAATTAAATCGCACACTATATATATTAAAAAACATGAAAACGACACCGACCAAAAACGCACAGCTCGCCTTAGATAACCAGTTTTGTTTTGCACTCTACTCAACAAACCTGGCGCTGCATAAGCTTTACCGGCAGCTTCTGGCTCCGCTGAATCTTACCTATCCACAGTATCTGGTCATGCTGGTACTGTGGGAACAGGACGACATCACCGTGTCAGAGATTGGTGAGCGCCTGTTTCTGGATTCAGCAACGCTGACGCCGCTGCTTAAACGGCTGGAAAGCGCAGGGCTGATCCGCCGTCAGCGTTCACGCCAGGATGAGCGGCAAGTGGTGATTACGTTGAGTGAAAGCGGGCGCGCATTGCAGCAGCAAGCGACGTCCATTCCGGAAGCGATAGGCTGTGCCATGGCCTGCGATAGCGCGACGCTGCACGATATCAAGCAGCAACTGGAACAGCTTCGCCAGAACTTTCAACGGGCATAAACTCCCTTTCGTGGGGAGTTTATCTCAACCAACTAAATAGCACACTATTTTATAGCAACCAATCAAGATAATTAAGGAACCTGCCATGTCATTAGAAAAAGTCGTCTACACCGCTAAAGCTAAAGCCACCGGAGGCCGTGACGGCCGCGCAACCTCTTCTGACGGCGTCCTGGATGTCAAACTGGGCGTACCAAAAGAGATGGGCGGCGCGGGCGGTGAAGTGACCAACCCGGAACAACTGTTCGCTGCGGGCTACTCCGCCTGCTTCCTGGGCGCCATGAAGTTCGTCGCTGGCCGCGACAAAATTGCCATTCCGAAAGACGCATTTATCGAAGGTGAAGTCGGCATTGGTCCGCTGCCTACCGGTTTCGGTATCGAAGCGAAACTGAATATCCATCTGCCAGGTATGGACGCAGCCGAAGCGAAAAAACTGGTCGATGCCGCGCATATCGTTTGCCCTTATTCTAACGCCACCCGTGGCAACATCGACGTTACGCTGAACATTATTGCGTAACACGCAAGCGACACGTTGAGAAAATCAACAGCCGGGGAAACCCGGCTTTTTTCATGCTGTACTGCCCTTTCCGTTCACTGTGTTACTATGTGTCATTATGCCTGTGTGAAAAAAACACAGAGCGCCTTATCCGTAGTAATCCTGTTTGAGAACGCGTTATGTCTTCCAGAATCCTGACATCGAATGTCATCGGCATTGATGAATTTGTGCGCGATCACGCCAGTGTTCTGGCCCGTACGGAAGGCGGCGCTGTCGCTGTTTTTGCTAATAACAGCCCCGCGTTTTATGCCGTTACGCCGCAACGCCTTGAGCAATTACTGGCGCTTGAAGCCCGCCTTGCGCGGCCAGCCAGTGACATTGCCCTTGATGCACAATTTTATGAAGAACCCACCGCCGCGCCGGTGAATGTGCCAATGGGCAAATTCGCCATGTATGCAGGCTGGCAGCCGGATGCAGATTTCCAGCGTCTGGCTGCGTTGTGGGGCATTGCGTTAACGCAGCCCGTTACGCCAGAAGAGCTGGCCTCGTTTGTTGCCTACTGGCAGGCCGAAGGCAAAGTGTTCCACCATGTGCAGTGGCAGCAAAAGCTGGCGCGCAGCGTACAAATCGGTCGTACCAGCCAGAATAGCGCGGCGAAACGCGATATCAATGCACTATCAGAACCGGACAATCAAATCCCACCAGGCTTTAGAGGATAACGATGAAAAACGTCGGCGAATTGATGAAGCGACTGCAAAAGATGATGCCCGCCAACACCGTGCCTGCCTTTAAAACGGGCGAGGAGCTAATGGCCTGGCAGAAAGAACAGGGCGCAATCCGTTCGGCGGCGCTGGAGCGAGAAAACCGCGCAATGAAAATGCAGCGCACGTTTAATCGCTCCGGCATTCGTCCGCTGCACCAGAACTGCTCTTTTGAAAATTACCGGGTCGAAACGGAGGGCCAGATGCGTGCCCTCAGCCAGGCGCGTCAATATGTCGAAGAGTTTGAAGGCAATATCGCCAGTTTTATCTTTTCCGGCAAACCAGGCACCGGCAAGAATCACCTCGCCGCCGCTATCTGCAATGAACTGTTGCTGCGCGGTAAATCGGTGCTGATCATTACCGTTGCCGACATTATGTCTGCGATGAAAGAGACGTTCGGCAATCGCGAAAGCAGTGAAGAACAGTTGCTGAACGATTTAAGCAGCGTCGATCTGCTGGTGATTGACGAAATCGGCATGCAGACAGAATCCCGCTACGAAAAAGTCATTATCAATCAGATAGTCGACAGGCGTTCTTCGTCCAAACGCCCGACCGGCATGCTCACTAACAGCAATCTGGAAGAGATGAATAAGCTGCTGGGCGAGCGCGTAATGGACAGGATGCGTCTCGGCAACAGTCTGTGGGTGATCTTCAACTGGGAGAGCTACCGTAGCCGCGTCACCGGTAAAGAGTATTGAGAGTTTTCACCTCTGTGGCGGATCTGCGCAGGTGTATACTCAGCGCTTTACTGAAACATCGGGATCTGCACGATATGAAATTCGCCAAACGCCTGCTCTGCGCTGCTGCCATCAGCAGCGCCCTGCTAACCAGCTTTGCCAACGCCGCTTCCTGGCAGGATACGCTCTCCAGCGCCGCCAGCCAGCTCAGCCAGAAAAACCAGAGCAGCACTGCCTCGCAGCAGGGTGGGTTGTCGCTCTCCACCCTGACCGGCCTGCTTAACGGCGGTAATCAGGCGCTCAGTTCCAATACCATGAACAATGCGGCAGGCGTAATGACCTGGTGCGCCAAAAACAAGCTCTCCTCGCTCACCAACACCGAGAATGTGAAAAACCAGGTGCTGGATAAACTGGGGCTCGGCGCCAGCCAGCAGAAACAGGACACCAACTATCTGGATGGCCTTCAGGGTATGCTGAATACCAAAAACGGCGAGCAGTTAAACCTGAGCAACATCGGCAGCACGCCGCTGGCCGAAAAAGTGAAGTCAAAAGCCTGTGATATCGTTCTGAAACAGGGCGTCAACTTCCTCTCCTGATCTTCCGCCGCGTTGAGCGCTTTTTCGGCCTGAACGCGGCATTTTCCCCTCTCTTTTTCCGTCGTTCCGCTGGTTCACAGACAGGATGTACAGCAACATTGTCGCTTTCTAAACCATTTCTTAATCAACTCAGAATAAAGTGACACTACAATTGCAGCAGTGTGACATCACTATTAAATTAGTTTTCCTGTTACAAAAATTATTAACCAGCAATATGTCTGGTCTTGATGAGGAATGACGGTTGTCCGAGTTGCTCTCTATTGCTCTGTTTCTCGCCTCGGTCGTGATTTACGCCTGTAAGGCGGGGCGAAATAGCTGGTGGTTTACTGCAACGCTGCTGGTATTGGGTCTGTTTATTATTTTGAATATCACGCTGTACGCCAGTAATTACTTTACCGGCGATGGCATTAACGATGCGGTGTTGTACACCCTCACCAACAGTCTGGCCGGTGCGGGCATCAGCAAATACATGTTACCCGGGGTGGGGCTGGTTCTCGCGCTGGTGGCGTTGTTCTGCGCGCTGGGCTGGGTGCTGCGCCGTCGCCGCCATCTGCCCCACCATTTTGGTTACAGCCTGCTGGCACTGGTGCTGGCACTGGGTTCGGTCGATGCCAGCCCGGCATTTCGCCAGATCACCGAACTGGTGAAATCCCAGACGCGCGAGGGCGATCCTGATTTCGCCACGTTTTATAAAGTCCCGGCGAAGAAGATCCCGGAACCGAAACTCAATCTGGTCTACATCTACGGCGAAAGCCTGGAGCGTACCTACTTCAATGAAGAGGCCTTTCCTGGCCTGACGCCGGAACTGGGCGCGCTGAAGGCGCAAAGCCTCGACTTTAGCCATACGGAGCAACTCCCCGGTACGGATTACACCATCGCTGGCATGGTCGCCTCGCAGTGCGGTATTCCACTGTTCGCGCCTTTTGAAGGCAACGCTTCCGCTTCGGTGTCCAGTTTCTTCCCGCAGAATCTTTGCCTCGGCGACATTCTGAAAAATTCCGGCTACGAGAACCATTTTATCCAGGGAGCGAATCTGCGCTTTGCCGGGAAAGATGTGTTCCTGAAATCACACGGTTTTGATTACCTCGTTGGCGCGGAAGAGCTGAAAAGCCAGGTCGCCGATCCCCACTACCGAAATGACTGGGGCTTCTACGACGATACGGTGCTGGATGCCGTCTGGAAACGCTACGAAGAGCTGTCGCGTGCGGGCAAACGTTTCTCGCTGTTTGCGCTGACCGTCGATACGCACCATCCGGATGGTTTTATCTCGCGCACCTGCGAGCGGAAAAGCTACAGCTATGATGGCAAACCGAACCAGTCATTCAGCGCCGTCACCTGTAGCCAGCAGCATATCGCGGCGTTGATCAATAAGATCAAAGCGTCGCCGTGGTTTAAAGACACGGTGATCGTAGTCTCTTCCGATCATCTGGCGATGAACAACACGGCATGGAAATACCTCAACAAACAAGATCGCAGCGATCTGTTCTTTGTGATGCGCGGCGATGAGCGCCAGGAGGATGTTTCCGGGATCAAACGCAGCACGCTGGATAACGGCGCAACCGTGCTCGATATCCTCGGCGGCGACAACTTCCTCGGCCTTGGGCGCAGCAGTATTTCCGGCCAGTCGCTCTCCGGGGTATTCCTGAATATGAAAGAGAAAGTGCTGGCATGGAAACCGGACGTCATTCGCCTGTGGAACTTCCCGAAAACGATGAAAGAGTTCACGGTGGATAGCCAGAAACAGATGGTCGCCTTCTCCGGCAGCCAGTTCCGTTTACCGCTGCTGGTGCGCGTTTCCAGTCATCGCGTTGAACCGCTGCCCGAAAGCGAATACTCCGCGCCGCTGCGCTTCCAGCTTGCCGACTTTGCACCGCGCGATAACTTCGTGTGGATCGATCAGTGCTACAAAATGGCGCGCCTGTGGTCACCAGAACTGGCGCTCTCTACCGACTGGTGCGTCTCGCAGGGGCAACTTGGCGGCGAACAGCAGGTTCAGCATATCGATAAGGCATTATGGAAAGGCAAAACCGCGTTTAAAGAGAGCGTGATCAGCGCCGATCGCTACCGGAATAACGTCGATACGCTGAAGATCCTCGATAACAACATTCGCTACAAAGCCGACAGTTTTGTCTTTAACGTTCCTGGCGCACCGGAAGAGGTGAAATCATTCAACGGCATTTCCCGTCCGGAAAGCTGGGGGCGCTGGTCCAACGCGCAGTTGGGCAAGGAAGTGTCGATTGAATATAACCAGCCGCTGCCGGAACATTTCGAACTGGTCATTACCGCCAAAGCGTATGGCCCGAACGCCAACCGCCCGATTCCGGTGCGTGTCGGCGATGAAGAGCAAACTCTGATGCTGGATAACACGCTCAGCACCACGACATTGCGCTTCAATAATCCTTCCCGCAGCAGCACGCTGGTGATTGTCCCCCCGGACCCGCAATCCACCAACGAAGGGAATATTCTCGGTCACTCGCCGCGTCAGATTGGAATCGGGCTGGCGGAAATCAAAGTGCTGAGTGACGAAGGTTAAAAATCGAAGGCTGGCCGTTACAGGTCAGCCTTCATCTCATACTGGCTAAGCGCAAGCTTGCTGTAACCCGCACGATCGAACAGCGGCGCAAATACGCCGGGCACCACCACCGAGGTGCTCAGACCGGGAAAATGCTGATTCAACGTCCGCAGAAGTTCACTGGCAAATCCTCTGCGCCGGTACTCCGGCTCCACATAAATAAACCGTAGCTGCGGCGTCTCCATGTGCGTGGCAATCACTGCCAGCGCATGATTACGGTACTCAAACGCCCGCGCCGGTAATGATACGGCGGAGAGCGGATCGGTCAGCCAGGAGAGCGTGGCATTACTCTCGCAGACCGCTTTGCGCACCACGATCAACGGATCAATTTCCCGCAACGCATTATCTTCACCGTCCACCTCCTTCGCGCCCTGAAAGCCATAAAGTGGCTGGACTGTGGTAAAGCCCAGCGAGTGATACAGAGCAACCGCCGGATGATTATCCTGAATGACTTCCAGCCGCAGCAACCGCACGCCTTTATCGCGCAGCGCGATTATTAAGGGCGGAAGAAGACGTTTGCCCAACCCCTGCGCACGATACTGCGGGCGAATGGCGAACGCTGCCAGCCTCGCCGATGCGCCGCGCCGGGTGATCAGGGCCACCGCCGCAGGCTCCTCGTCATCCAGCCAGACGCATGAGTCCACGAGGCTAAGCCCTTCGGCGATAAAACGCTGGGCAAATACCGCTGGCGGCAACGAAAACGGCATGCTGTAACCTTCAAAACATTGCCCAACCAGGGCGGCAAGTTGCGTGCAACTGTAGTGAATGGCAGGGATAGCGACGAAGTTCATAAGGCTTCTCCACGAAATGATGCAGTGAGCATAGCACGGGGAAGCGGAGGGGAAATGCGCCCTGCATGACAGGGCGCAAATAACCGTCAGAAAGTTTCCCAGTTATCACCGGCATCGGTCACTGCCGCTTTACGCGGTAGTGCGCTTGCCGGAGAGGCCCGGGTGAAACTGGCTGGCGTCGCGCTGTTCAGCCTGCTCTGCTGCTGGCTAATGCGAAATACGGAAACCGCCTGCGTCAGACGGCTGGCCTGCTCTTCAAGCGCCGCCGCAGCAGCAGCGGACTCTTCCACCAGCGAGGCGTTCTGCTGTGTCACCCGATCCATCTCGGAAACCGCCAGACCCACCTGGTCGATACCACGGCTCTGCTCATCGGAGGCAGACGCGATTTCACCCATAATGTCGGTCACGCGGGTCACCGCATTCACGATTTCACCCATGGTTTCCCCGGCGCTTTCCACCAGCGTAGAACCCAGTTCAACGCGACCGACAGAGTCTTCAATCAGGCTTTTGATTTCACGAGCGGCCTGGGCGCTGCGCTGCGCCAGGTTGCGAACTTCGCCCGCCACCACCGCAAAGCCACGCCCCTGCTCGCCCGCACGCGCGGCTTCAACAGCGGCGTTCAGCGCCAGGATGTTGGTCTGGAAGGCAATACCGTCGATTACGCTGATAATGTCAGCGATCTTCTGCGAACTGGCGGCAATATCACGCATCGTCTGCACAACATTATCCACCACTTTACCGCCTTTCTGCGCGGTTTCAGAGGCGCTCAGCGCCAGGTGGCTCGCCTGACGGGCGTTATCGGCGTTCTGTTTCACCGTTGCCGTCAGTTCTTCCATGCTGGCTGCCGTCTCTTCCAGTGAAGCGGCCTGCTGCTCGGTACGGGAGGAAAGGTCGTTATTCCCCACCGAAATTTCACTGGCCCCGCTATAAATCGCGTTGGCGCCATTACGCACATCGCTGACGGTACGCACCAGCTCACTCTGCATATGACGCAGGCTGTCAGCCAGCACACCCATCTCATTGGAACCGTGGACATCAATGCGCTGCACCAGATCGCCGCCGGCAATATGACGAATGTTGTCGATCAGGTGGTTCAACGGCCCGATCAGCGCTCGTTTGATCCCAGCCCAGACACCGATGATCACCAGCAGCACAACGATCAGCACCGTAATAATGATCCAAATGGCAGAGCCGTAAGAACTTTCGCTATCGCTGACCGCCGTTTCATACAGATGATCGTTCTGCTGCAAATAATTGAGGTACTGCTTCTCGAAACCGTCCTGATAGCTCTGGGTCGGCTGATCGAAGAAGGCATTAATTTTGCCTGCGCCCAGCAACTGGATCAGCTCCGCCAGCGCGTTGTGGTAGATATCGTAGTTACGCTTGATCTCTGCCGCAGCTTCCTCGCTCTGGCGCGGATCGCGCGGCAGTGCCTGGTAAGCATTCCAGCTTGCTTCTGCCTGTTTCAGCGAGATGCTGGCAATCTGCATCAGATCGGACACCGTCGCGCCGCTGCCAATATTGTTCTGATCCATCATGTAGCGGATCCCGGCGCGGTTAAGGGTATTACGGGTTTGCAGCAGCGCAACCCAGCTGGCGTTCAGCGTGGACTGTTGCTGGCGAATGGTTTGCAGAACGGTGAAGTTTTCTTTGTCGTGTTTCAGCGCGTTAAAGAACAAGCCGCCAGAAGTGAGTTGTAAAAGGCCAAATAATCCCAGCACCAGCAATAAACTGGTGACAAGTTTGATGCGAGTTAACATGTTTTCTCTTTCCTTATAGACAGACGTTAGGTTTTCGGCCTGCATAAGAAAAACTTTATGGTGCATCGTGCTATTTTTGTTCGCTTTTCACCGAACAAAAGACAACCAGCCTTTTCTCTCTGCGTGATCAAAATCACATATTTTCCGGCACTTACGCGCCGCTGAAACCGCTCACCACCACCCCTTTACCGCTCAGCAACCGTTTCTGACCACTGAGTCAAATCATCGCCGCTTTACGCGCGTAATTTGTCATGATCGCAGCCAGCATTCAGTCAAAACAACACTTCAAGTCCAGTTCACTCATTCTGCAAAAAACCAGGTCTGATATGGATACTAAAAAACTCTTCAAGCACATACCCTGGGTGATTCTCGGGATTATCGGTGCTTTCTGTCTCTCTGTTGTCGCCTTACGCCGGGGTGAGCACGTTAGTGCTCTGTGGATCGTTGTTGCATCCGTCTCCGTCTATCTGGTGGCTTACCGCTACTACAGCCTTTACATCGCGCAAAAGGTGATGAAACTCGATCCGACCCGCGCAACACCGGCGGTGATCAATAACGACGGCCTTAACTATGTGCCAACCAACCGCTACGTGCTGTTTGGTCACCACTTTGCCGCCATCGCTGGTGCAGGCCCGCTGGTCGGCCCGGTACTGGCCGCGCAAATGGGTTACCTGCCCGGCACATTATGGCTGCTGGCAGGCGTAGTGCTGGCCGGTGCGGTACAGGATTTCATGGTGCTGTTTATCTCCTCCCGTCGTAACGGCGCCTCTCTCGGTGAGATGGTGAAAGAGGAGATGGGCCGCGTACCCGGCACCATCGCGCTGTTCGGTTGCTTCCTGATTATGATCATCATCCTCGCGGTGCTGGCGCTGATCGTGGTGAAAGCACTGGCGGAAAGCCCGTGGGGCGTGTTCACCGTTTGCTCCACCGTACCGATTGCCCTGTTTATGGGGATCTACATGCGCTTCCTGCGCCCTGGCCGCGTGGGTGAAGTGTCGGTGATCGGTATTGTGCTGCTGGTGGCTTCCATCTGGTTTGGCGGTGTGATCGCCCACGACCCATACTGGGGACCGGCGCTGACCTTCAAAGACACCACCATCACCTTCGCGCTGGTTGGTTATGCCTTTGTTTCTGCGCTGCTGCCGGTCTGGCTGATCCTCGCGCCGCGTGACTATCTGGCGACCTTCCTGAAAATCGGCGTGATCGTCGGTCTGGCGCTGGGCATCGTGATCCTCAACCCGGAACTGAAAATGCCTGCGGTGACGCAGTACATTGACGGCACCGGCCCGCTGTGGAAAGGTGCACTGTTCCCGTTCCTGTTTATCACTATCGCCTGTGGCGCCGTATCTGGCTTCCATGCGCTGATCGCTTCGGGTACGACACCGAAACTGCTGGCCAACGAAACCGACGCGCGCTTTATCGGTTATGGCGCAATGCTGATGGAATCCTTCGTTGCGGTAATGGCGCTGGTTGCAGCATCTATTATCGAACCGGGCCTCTACTTTGCGATGAACACCCCGCCAGCCGGTCTGGGCATCACCATGCCAAACCTGCATGAGCTGGGCGGTGAAAACGCGCCGATGATTCTGGCGCAGTTGAAAGATGTAACCGCGCACGCGGCGGCGACCGTCAGCTCCTGGGGCTTTGTAATTTCACCTGAGCAGATCCTGCAAACTGCAAAAGATATCGGCGAACCGTCGGTACTGAACCGCGCAGGTGGCGCGCCAACGCTGGCGGTCGGTATCGCTCACGTGTTCCACAAAATCATCCCGATGGCAGACATGGGCTTCTGGTACCACTTCGGTATTCTGTTTGAAGCGCTGTTTATCCTTACCGCGCTGGACGCGGGCACACGTGCCGGTCGCTTTATGTTGCAGGATCTGCTGGGCAACTTCGTACCGTTCCTGAAGAAAACCGATTCGCTGGTAGCAGGCGTTATCGGTACGGCGGGCTGCGTGGGTCTGTGGGGTTACCTGCTGTATCAGGGCGTGGTCGATCCGCTGGGCGGCGTGAAGAGCCTGTGGCCGCTGTTCGGCATCTCTAACCAGATGCTGGCCGCAGTGGCGCTGATGCTGGGCACGGTGGTGCTGGTGAAAATGCAGCGCACCAAATACATCTGGGTGACCGTGGTTCCGGCCATGTGGCTGCTGCTGTGCACCACCTGGGCGTTGGGTCTGAAACTGTTCAGCACCAACCCGCAACTGGAAGGCTTCCTGTATATGGCTAACCAGTACAAAGAGAAGATTGCCGCGGGCGGCAGTGACCTGACTGCGCAACAGATTGCCAACATGAACCATATCGTGGTGAACAACTACACCAACGCCGGTTTGAGTATTCTGTTCCTGGTGGTGGTTTACAGCATCATCTTCTACGGCATCAAAACCTGGCTGAACGTACGTAACAATAAAGTGCGTACCGACAAAGAAACACCGTATGTTCCGGTGCCGGAAGGCGGCGTGAAAACCTCTTCACATCATTAAACCTGATGCCGGATGGCTACCTACGCCTATCCGGCCTAACAAAACTTCATGATGTAGAACCCCGCAGAGCGGGGTTCTACATGAGTTCCGCAGTCATCGCAGGCCGGATAGGGCGAACGCCGCCATCCAGCATAATCAATATCCGGGAAGAATAATGTTTGGTAACTTAGGCGAAGCAAAAAAGTACCTCGGTCAGGCGGCAAAGATGCTGATTGGTATTCCGGACTATGACAACTATGTTGACCATATGAAGACCAACCATCCCGACAAATCGTACATGACTTACGAAGAGTTCTTCCGCGAACGCCAGCAGGCGCGTTACGGCGGCGACGGCAAGGGCGGTGTCCGCTGTTGCTAAAGGAGATGTTATGACCCCAATTGCAGTCACACTGTTGACCGGTTTCCTCGGCGCAGGCAAAACCACCCTCTTACGCCATATCCTCAATGAACAGCACGGCTACAAAATCGCCGTCATCGAAAACGAATTCGGTGAAGTCTCCGTTGACGATCAATTAATTGGCGATCGCGCCACGCAAATCAAAACCCTGACTAACGGCTGTATCTGCTGTAGCCGCTCCAGTGAGCTGGAAGATGCGCTGTTGGATCTGCTCGACAGCCTCGATCGCGGCGATATCGCCTTTGACCGCCTGGTGATCGAGTGCACTGGCATGGCGGATCCTGGCCCGATCATTCAGACTTTTTTCGCCCATGAGACCCTCTGCCAGCGCTATCTGCTCGACGGGGTGATCGCGCTGGTCGATGCTGTCCACGCCGATGAACAAATGAACCAGTTTACGCTGGCGCAATCGCAGATTGGCTATTCCGACCGCATCCTGCTGAGCAAAACCGATGTTGCCGGCGAGAGCGAAAAACTGCGCGAACGCCTGCGCCGCATCAACGCTCGCGCGCCGATTTACACCGTTACTCACGGAGATATCGAGCTGGCGAACCTGTTTAATACCAACGGATTTATGCTGGAAGAGAACGTGGTCGCCGCGAAGCCGCGCTTCCACTTTATGGCCGACAAGCAGAACGACATTAGCTCGATTGTGGTAGAACTCGATTACCCGGTGGACATCAGCGAGGTGTCGCGCGTAATGGAGAGCCTGCTGCTGAGTTTTGCCGAAAAGTTATTGCGTTACAAAGGAATGCTGTGGATAGACGGCGAGCCAAACCGTCTGCTTTTCCAGGGCGTGCAGCGCCTCTACAGCGCCGACTGGGATCGCCCGTGGGGCGATGAAACCCCGCACAGCACGCTGGTGTTTATCGGCGTGCAACTGCCGGAAGACGAAATCCGCGAAGCCTTTGCAGGGTTAAAGAAATAGCCTGATGGGCGAAACGCCTTATCCGGCCAGGGATTTGCAGAGCAGAACGCAGGCCGGATAAGCGCAGCGCCATCCGGCAACTATCCGTTACTTCTTGTTCTGCAAATCGCGCATCATTGCCTCACGCAAAATGGCATTGAGCCGCGTCTGATACCCTTTCCCCGGTCGTTTTAACCACTCCATCACATCAGCATCAATACGCACCGATGCCTGCGTTTTTAACGGGCGAAAAAACTTACCGCGCACAGCGCCAGCCCATAACACGTCATCTGTGGACGGAATATCGCTGTAATCAATCTCTCCGTCCGATTTATTTGCCAGCGCTTTTAATTCAGCTTCACACTGCTTGTTGAGCGCTGGCAACTCACCCGATTTATGTTTAACCATGCTCATAACGATCCCTTTCTTTATTCGCCATTCTCGAACCGGTCCTGGATGGACAAATGGTAAGGATCCTCGAAAACCGATACGGCTTCTTCAAAGCGAATGCCATGCTTGCGTTGATTACTTCTTGCTTTAGTGACGTCCCATTCAAACTCCATGACATGCTTTTCTCATCCTTGAGTGTATATACAGAAAAGTATATACATTTTTGTATTTTGATCTGCTGTTTTTTTCATCATGGAATGTGAAGATTCCCCCTCCTCGCTGGAGGGGGAAAGGGAAAATTACTGCCGCACCACCACCAGTTTCTGGTTAACAAACTCTTTAATGCCTAAATCAGAGAGTTCGCGGCCAAAGCCGGAGCGCTTCACGCCGCCGAACGGCAATTCTGCGGCGGTATCGGTCAGCCAGTTGATCCACACCATTCCGGTTTCAATGCGCGAAGCCATCTGTTTCGCGCGCTTGATATTACGGCTGAAGATTGCCCCGCCGAGGCCATAGTGCGAATCATTAGCCAGTCGAACAGCTTCATCATCGTTATTCACCACATAAATTTGCGCCACCGGGCCAAAGAACTCTTCAAAGTAAGCCGGGTTATCGCGCGTAATATGGGTCAAAATAGTGGGTTCAAAGAAGTTGCCTTCGCTTTTGGCAGGTTTACCGCCGAAATGCAGTTTCGCCCCTTTTTGTACCGCCTCGCTCACCTGCTGGCTTAGCGTATCCAGCGCCTCTTTCGACGAAAGCGGGCCAAGCGTGGTGCTTTCATCCAGTGGATCGCCCAGCTTCACCTGGCCGAAAGCGTCCGTGAATTTGCGCAGGAATTGATCGGCAATATCCTGATGAATAATAAAGCGTTTGGCTGCCGTACAAACCTGGCCCGCATTCGCCAGGCGTGCCTGCACGCCGGTTTCCACCGCCTTATCCAGATCGGCGTCATCCAGCACAATAAACACGTCATTCCCGCCCAGTTCCAGCGTCGATTTTTTGATGTGCTTCGCCGCCTGCGCCGCTACCGCGCTACCGGCTTTTTCCGAACCAGTCAGCGCCGCGCCCTGCACGCGCGGATCGGCAATAATGGCCGATACCTGATCGGAAGAGATAAACAGATTGGTCCACGCCCCTTCCGGTGCGCCCGCTTCCCGCACCAGATGGGCAAAAGCTTCGGCGCACTGCGGCACGATGCTGGCATGTTTACAGAGAACCGGGTTACCGGCGGCGAAGTTTGGCGCCAGTACGCGCATCAACTGGTAATAGGGGAAGTTCCACGGCTCCACGGCCATGATCACGCCAATCGGATGGTGCTCAACCCACGCTTCGCCGAGTTCAGACGGGTATTTCACCGGTGCCAGGAAGGTTTTCGCGTTATCGGCATAGTAGCGGGCGATCTGCGCACAGAGCTGTACTTCGCTACGGCTTTGCGCAATCAGTTTCCCCATCTCACGGCTGGCGATTTTTGCCAGCGCTTCCTGCTGGTTATCAATCAGATCGGCCAGTTTGTGCAACACCGTAAGCCGCTGATCAATATCCCCCTTCGACCACGAAGAGTGATACAGCGCATCCGCTTTTGTCAGTGCCACTTCAATCTCGGCATCATTGTGGTTCGCGTACTCTTTAATGAGCTGATTGTTAAAAGGATTCACTGTTTTATAAGTCATATTACATGTCTCCTGGTATCGTCATTCATTAAGTTTTAAACGCTGTCACAAGTCTTAATACTAGTTGATACATGACGTCTTATAAGAATAAACAGGATAAAGATAAGTAAAGATAATGATTAAACGGCAGGTTATAGCGTTGATTTTGGCAGACGTACGTTGCGCTATGCTTATGCGATGAACATCACAGGAGGCAGCATGCAGCAGACCGTTCGCGGGATCGATCATATTGGTATTACCGTGCCGGATATCGAAGAGGCCACGCAATTTCTCACCCAGGGGCTAGGTGCCGAACTGATTTATCAGTCCGTTTCGCCGGAAGATAAAGATCTTGATAACGATGCGCAGCAGAAGACGTTAGGCCTGGTGCCGGGTACGGTGGTGAAAGCGGTGAGGATGTTGAAACTCGCGCATGGCCCCGGCATTGAGCTGTTTGAAATGCAGGGACCATCACAGCGGGAAGCGCAGCGGGCCAATGATTTTGGCCTGCAGCACTTTGCGGTTTACAGCGACGATATTGAACGCGCGTTACAGCGTTTTCGCGCGGCGGGCGGCGAAGTGTTTACCGCGCCGCAGCCGCTGAGTTTTGCCACCGAAAAAGGCGAGGGTAATGTGTTTTGCTACGGCCGCACGCCCTGGGGCAGCATCGTCGAGTTTATCTCCCGGCCCTCGCCGATGCCCTATGAGCGCGAAACGCCACTGCGCCGCTGGAAGCCCTGACTCAGCCCAGCACATCCTGCACACAGGCTTTAAACACTTTCACGCCGAGCGCTAATGCTTCGCGGTCAAAGTGCATTTCCGGGTGATGCAGCCCCGGCGTCAGGTTGGCGCCCAGCCCCCAGAAACCGCCTTTCACCTGCGGGCGCAGACGCAGGTAGTGGAAGAAGTCTTCACTGCCTGGCGTTGATTTCGGTTCGGTCAACCCGGCGTCGCCAAACACGCTACGAATTGCGCGGGAAACCACTTCCGTTGCCTCATCATGAATAATGGCGGCAGGCATCTCTTTCAGGATGCGGATCTCCGCGCGTGCGCCATACGCCGCGGCGCTGCTCTCAATGGCGCGCAGCACCTGTTGCTTGAGTGTATCCATGGATTCGTTCTGCGCCGCACGCAAATCCCAGCACACCTGCGCTTTATCGGGAATCGAGTTTGTTACTCCGGCATCGCAGAGAAAACGCGTGGCTTTCGCGCTCCAGGTCAGCGACGGCGCAAGGTGAATGCCATTCACAGCCTGTACCGCGTGCGCCGCGGCATCCAGCGCGTTCACCCCTAAATGCGGGCGCGCGGCGTGGGCCGCTTTACCGTGGAACATCACTTCAACAGTGGCAGATGCCGAGTAGTACATCGCCGGAACAGCCTGCCCCATCGGGCACTCTTCCAGCGGGCGCAGGTGGAAGCCGAGCAGCATATCGACATCTTCCAGCACGCCAGCCTCGGTGAGGGCGATCGCTCCGGTGCCCAGTTCTTCGGCTGGCTGGAAGATAAACTTCAGCTTGCCCTTTTTCACCACGCCTTCCGCCATCACTTCCTGGGCGGTGGTCAGCACCACGGAAGAGTGACCATCGTGGCCGCAGGTGTGGCGCGCGACATGCTCGCCATTGATGATATGTCCCAGCGCGTCCATATCGGCGCGCAACGCCAGCACCGGACCAGGTTTTCCGCTGTCCAGCACGGCCACGATGCCGGTAGTGTTATTCACCTGGCGCGTGACCTGGTAGCCCGCCGCCTCCAGTACGCCTGCGATGTAGGCAGAGGTTTTGTACTCTTCGAATCCCAGCTCCGGGATCTGATGCAGGTAATTAAAGTGTTCTAATGTGCGTGACACGTCTTACTCCTTGGTATTCTTTACTCAGGCAATAGCGCGCATGAACAGCATAGAAATAATCGCGTTAAGAATGCTGACGGCCATCAGTAACGGCCAGTACTTCTTCGGGACATCGGCCACACCCAGCAGGCGGCCCATATACTGTAGCTGTGAACCCATTAAAAAGATGGCCGGGGCGAGAATGGTGATCTGCCCGACATCAAGCTGGCCTTTACTCAGCAGGCTGATAGCAACGCCGGTTCCAGCGGAAGAGGAGAGCCAGGCGGTGAGCAGCACGGTCACGGCTTCGCCCGGCAGGCCGAACACGCCCATCAGCGGTGCGAAGAGATGACCAATAATCTGCATCACGCCCAGTAAGTTGAGCATTTCAGCAATCACATAGGCCATTACGACATTCGGCATCAGGTTATTAATGGCGATATTAAAACCTTTACGTGCGCCGATAACGAAAATATCAAACGGGTTGCCGGAGACTTTGGCGGTATTATTCATGGTCGAAATCTCTCTTATAGACAGTATTTAATGTCAGGCGAACCACGGCGGCGCCAACGAATTTCAGGACAAACATTAAGACCAGCGGAATAATGATCGGAATGGTTAATGAGGCAAACATCGCCGATCCAATCGAGAAGTAATTATTAATTAATCCGGCACCGGAATATTGCCACGCGCCCATAATTACCACGTCCTTACGGGCAATTTTTCCGCTGTCATACAGCTCTTTGGTGAGCGCCGCACCGGCATCGGTACTTTGCAGGTCGGTGATCAACGCCAACCCGGTGTAGCCCGGAATACCCAGCAGCGGTTTCAGCAGCGGCGTCAGTAATTTGTGCGCCGCGCGAATAGCACCATAGTGGGTGAATATCTCCAGCAGCCCCAGCGCCAGCATAACCGTTGGCACCAGCGACAGCGCAAACAAGAAACCCGCTTTGGCGCTGATGCCGCCGCTGCCGATAAAGGTGCTGGTTTCCGGCGACTTCATGGTGCCAAAACTACCGCCCAGCGTGGTGAAGTCGAAGGCGCCCAGCCACGCCATACCGTCCACTTTAAAAAAGAAACCGGAAAAAACCAGCAGCACAATGATCAAGGCGATCCAGGCACCCGGCCCCACTTTCCACTCGTTTGCTTCTTCGTTTGCCGGTTGCTCCAGCGTTTTAGATTCGCTCATAACATCTCTCTTTAAATATAAATTAGATGACCATGTTGTATGAATAAGCAGGATCCGTGCCTGAATAACAAAATGCTAAAATAAATAACTGGCATTGCATTTTTTAACGCAATAAAAAACCTTCCCGAAAAATACCGGGAATAAAAAGCAAAGTTAGCGAAAATTTATTTAATTAAGCCCTGACACTGCCCTAATAAAATAACTTCTCACCGTTTTCGGGCACCGTTTTGGTGCAATTCTATCGGCGTTGTTTTTCATTTCCTCCCGGCAGAATAAATTAAGCATTAATTTGATTATCTCTATTAAACCGGCATGATAAATGCCTGCAAATGAATGTTATTGTTGCTTTCAGGTCAACAGTCGAGCGAGGAAACGGCGCATGTTTCAGGACAAACCGGTCGGTTATCTGTATGAAGTGGGCATCCAGGGTGGCATTCGCCGCGCGGCGGATATCCTCGGCGTTAACCCGTCGGTTATAAGCCGTCAGATAGCCCAACTGGAACGCGCGCTCCAGCTACCGTTGTTGGAGCGGCGTGGACGAAACGTGGTGCTGACGGAAGCCGGTCGCCTGCTGGCCGAGGACTATTTCGCCAGCCGCCAGCGGCGGGAGAAGCTGGAAAGCCAGCTAAAAGATCTGCGCCATATGCGCGGCGGCACGATTTCGGTCCGCATTGGCGGCGGGCTGATCACCGCCTTTATCGAAGGCGTGATGCGTGAATTCGCCAAATCTTATCCGCAGGTGTTTGTCGATATCGTGGTGGGCAGCATGCAGGAGATGCTCAACGATATTGTCAGCGGCGAAGCAGATATGGCGCTGGCATTCGGCCCGATCGGTACGCCAGAGCTCAAACGCCACAGCTTCCAGTGGGGGCCGATTTGCGCGGTCGTGTCGCCGCAGCATCCAATCGCCGGGCGCAGCAGTATCACCATTGAAGAGCTGGCGGAGTACCCTCTGATCGCGCTGACGGAAAACTTTGGCCTGCAACGCCATATGAATGCGATGTTTAAAAGCCAGGGGTTGCAGTTTCACCCGGCGTACCGCTGCAACCAGTTTTCCACCGCCATGGGCATGAGCCAGGCCGGGCTGGGTATTTCGTTTATGACCGCTTATGCCGCCGCCGATCCTATTCGCCAGGGCTCGCTGGTTGCCGTGCCGCTCGATCATCCGATTGCCAGCAGCGCACAGTGCCATCTGCTGCGTAGCTCTGACCGCCGCTTTACCCCGGCGGCCCACCATATGTGGCAGCTACTGCGCAATGCGTTTAGCGACAAATAACAACCTGTGATATACCTGAAATCACATCACTCACCAGGGCAGCTATGTCGATCATCCGCGATATTCAACAAACGTTCCGCCGTCTGCCCGGCGTCGAGTTGCGCAGCACCTGGCGCAGCCAGCAGGCTTATAAACGCCACAGCCATCCGCAACTGTCGATTGGCGCGATACTCGATGGACAAACCCGCTGCGTCTGCCATCAGCAAGAATACCTGCTACAGGCGGGCGATCTGATGGTTATTCCGGCCTTAACGCCGCACAGCTGTAATCCGCTTGCCGGGCAACCACGCAGCTACCATATGCTGTATCTGGCGCAGGAAGTCCGCCCTCAGCCCGCATTGCAGGTGATCCGCAACCCACGGCTTTTCCACCAGTATCTGCAAATTGTGGCGCTTATTGAGCATGAGAAAGCGCGGGAGTTACCGGCGGCCATCGCTCATCTGCTGAATGCGCTGCCCGCCAACGGCAATCATCCTTCCGCGCTGCGTCCACTGAGCCAGCAATTGCAGGCCGCGTTAACCGATAACCTGCAATCGCCGCCGACGCTGGATGCGCTGGCGTACGGTTTTTCGCTGCGCAAAGAGACGCTGATCCGCGTTTTTAAGCAGGACACCGGCCTGACGCCCGGCAGCTTTCTGAATATCGCCCGCGTGGAGTTTGCCAAAAGCCGCCTGCGCGCCGGGGAAACGCTGGCCGACGTCAGTTACCAGAGCGGTTTTGCCGATCAGAGCCACTTTCACCGTACCTTTGTGAACTACACCGCCGCCACACCGCACCAGTACGCCCGATCAATATCCGACAATAAATAGCGCTGCCTCTGCGCTACGGTGACCTCTGTTTTTTCCTGTTGAGGTCACTATGGAATCGCTGTTTCCCTCTGCTTTTCCCGCACTGGCGCTGGCGCATTTTGTTGCGCTGCTTAGCCCAGATCCAGATTTCTTCCTGCTGATCGGCTTTGCCATACGTTACCGCCTGCGCGGCAGCGCCGGGTTATGCGTCGGCATCGCCACCGGCAATGCGCTCTATATTGTGCTGGTGATTATGGGTGCCAGCACCCTGCGTCAATTCGCGCCGCTGTTCACCGCCATCGAACTGCTCGGTGCGCTCTATTTGCTGTGGATTGGCACCCATTTGCTGCGTAGCCGCCCGCAAACGCTGGCCATCACACACACGCAGCAGCAGCGCCCGTCGTTGCGAAAACAGTGCCTGCTCGGGCTCGGTTCCGCTTTGCTGAACCCGAAAAATGCGCTGTTTTATCTTGCGCTGATGACCGCACTGCTGGGGCCGGAGGTGACGCTGCTTCAGCAATCGGCAAGCGGCATCTGGATGGTGCTGGTGGTGCTGTTGTGGGATCTGGCGCTGGTCACGCTGATTGGCCTGCCCGCCGTGCAGCAACGCCTGAGCCGCAGCATCTGCTGGATAGAACGCAGCGCTGGCGCAGTGCTGATTGTGTTTGGGGTGTGGATCCTTGCTGGATTACTGCGGGATCTGCTTACGATTTAACCTTTTGCATGAATCTGTCGTTGGGTTATATGCTTAAGTCATGGAAAAATTAGCCGAACTTAAGCGCGCCAAGCGTCTGGCACTCTCGCTGTTGCTGGTTGCAGCCGCAACGTTTATCACTACGCTGTTCCTGCCGCCAGGGTTCTGGGTGAGCGGGATCAAAGCCATTGCTGAAGCGGCAATGGTTGGCGCGCTGGCGGACTGGTTTGCCGTGGTGGCGCTGTTTCATCGCGTGCCGTTGCCGTTCATTTCCCGCCATACGGCGATCATCCCGCGCAATAAAGATCGAATCGGCGACAACCTTGGCCAGTTCGTGCAGGAGAAGTTTCTCGATACGCAGTCGCTGGTGGCGCTGATCCAGCGCCATCAACCAGCGCAGATGATCGGCGTCTGGTTTAGCCAGCCGGAAAACGCGCAGCGCGTCGGCCAGCATCTGTTGCAGGTCATGAGCGGTTTTCTGGAAATGGCCGATGACTCCCGCATTCAGCGCCTGCTGCGCCGCGCGGTGCATAAAGCTATCGATAAAGTCGATCTGACCGAAACCAGCGCCATCATGCTGGAGAGCCTGACGCGCAACAATCGCCACCAGAAGCTGCTCGATACCTTAATCGCCCAGCTTATCGCCCTCCTGCAGCGGCAGAGCACCCGCACCTTTATTGCCCGCCAGGTTGTGCACTGGCTGGAGACCGATCACCCGATGAAAGCAAAGCTGCTGCCAACGGAATGGCTCGGCGAGCAGAGCGCGGATCTGGTCTCCGAGGCGGTGAATTCTCTGCTGGATGATATTAACGAAGACCGCGCGCATCAGATCCGCCAGGCTTTTGATCGCGCAACCATCAAGCTGATCGCCAATCTGAAAACCGATCCGGAAATCGCCGAGCGCGCAGACAACATCAAAGAATATCTGAAGAATGACGAAGCCTTTAATCGCTATGTCGGCGAGATGTGGGCGGATCTGCGCGGCTGGATGAAAGCGGATATGCAGTCCACTGATTCACGCATGAAAAAGCGCATCAGCGATGCCGGGCTGTGGTTCGGCGAAACACTGCTGGCAGACGGCGCGCTGCGCGCCTCGCTGAATGAGCATCTGGAGCAGGCGGCATATCGCGTCGCGCCTGATTTTGCCGCTTTTTTAACGCGCCATATCAGCGACACGGTAAAAAGCTGGGACGCGCGGGACATGTCGCGCCAGGTGGAACTGAACATTGGCAAGGATCTGCAATTTATCCGCATCAACGGCACGCTGGTCGGCGGCTGCATTGGCCTGATCCTTTATCTGCTGTCACAGTTGCCCACGCTGCTGCACTTTTCTCCTTTTTGAGCCGTCGCGATCAACAAAACCACATATTTATCGCGGCTATAATGCGGCATCTTTTTATCATCTCCCGTGTCACGGGGAAGGAAAATCATGTCGCTTATCACCGCACTCCCGGATGTTTTCGAGCAATTCTCCGCCGCCCGCCAGAAAGGCTTTCTCACCGTGATGGATCTGAAAGAACAGGGCATTCCGCTGGTCGGCACCTACTGCACGTTTATGCCGCAAGAGATCGCCATGGCGGCCGGAGCGGTGGTGGTTTCGCTCTGTTCCACCAACGATGAAACCATCGAAGAAGCCGAAAAAGATCTGCCGCGCAACCTCTGCCCGTTAATCAAAAGCAGCTATGGCTTCGGTAAAACCGACAAATGTCCCTACTTCTACTTTTCCGATCTGGTAGTCGGCGAAACCACCTGCGACGGCAAGAAAAAAATGTACGAGTACATGGCCGAATTTAAAGCCGTACACGTGATGCAGCTGCCGAACAGCGCTGCGGATGCGGCCTCCCGCGCGCTATGGAAAGCGGAAATTTTGCGGTTACAGCAGGTTATCGAACAACGTTTTGGTCAGCCAATTAGCGAGGCCGCGCTGCGCGAGGCCATCGCGCTGAAAAACCGCGAACGCCAGGCGCTGGCGAACTTCTATCGCGTCGGGCAGCTTAATCCTCCTGCGCTTAGCGGCGTCGATATTTTGAAAGTGGTCTACGGCGCGACCTTCCGCTTCGATAAAGAGGCACTGATTAGCGAACTGAACGCGATGGCTGAACAGGTCAGAGCGGACTGGCAGGCCGGAAAACGCCTCGATGCCCGCCCGCGCATTTTGATCACCGGCTGCCCGATTGGCGGCGCGGCGGAAAAAGTAGTACGCGCCATTGAAGAGAACGGCGGCTGGGTGGTTGGTTACGAAAACTGCACCGGGGCGAAAGCGACCGAACGCTGCGTTGACGAGAGCGGCGATGTCTATGATGCATTGACCGACAAATACCTGGCGATTGGCTGCTCATGCATCTCCCCCAACGACGAACGGCTGAAGCTACTCAGCCAGATGGTGGACGAGTACCAGGCCGATGGCGTGATCGATGTGATTTTGCAGGCCTGCCACACTTATGCGGTCGAATCGCTGGCGATCAAACGTCACGTACGCCAGCAGCACAACATTCCTTATATGGCGATTGAGACGGATTACTCGACATCCGACATCGGGCAGCTCAGCACCCGCGTCGCCGCGTTTATTGAGATGCTGTAAGGAGCTGTTGTGGCACTGACCATAGGCATTGATTCCGGTTCGACCACCACGAAAGGCATTCTGCTGGAGGACGACAGCATTGTGCGGCGCTTTCTCTGCCCGACCTCGTTTCGCCCTGCTGATTCGATTATCGAGGCCTGGGAAACATTGCGTGCCGGTATGGCGGAAAAACCTTTTTTGACGCTGACCGGTTACGGCCGGCAACTGGTGGATTTCGCCGACAAGCAGGTTACCGAGATCTCCTGTCACGGCCTCGGTGCGCGGCTGCTGCGATCGGATACCCGCACCGTTATCGATATCGGCGGCCAGGACAGCAAAGTAATCGCCCTCGATGAGAACGGAAATCTCACCGATTTTCTGATGAATGATAAATGCGCCGCCGGTACTGGCCGTTTTCTGGACGTTATCTCGCGTACGCTGGGCACCCAGGTGGAGCAACTGGATGCTATTACCGATGGCGTGGAGCCGCATCCACTCACCAGCATGTGTACGGTGTTTGCCGAATCGGAAGTGATCAGCCTGCGCTCGGCGGGCATCGCGCCGGAAGCGATCCTCGCCGGGGTAATCAACGCCATGGCACGGCGCAGCGCGCATTTTGTCGCGCGTCTCTCCACGCAAGGCCCGCTGCTGTTTACCGGCGGCGTCAGCCACTGCGCCAGCTTCCGCCGCATGCTGGCCGGGCACCTGAACAGCGAGGTGTTTACCCATGATGATGCGCAGTATGCGGGCGCGCTCGGCGCCGCGCTGATAGGTCAGCGGCAGGGAAAACGGTGATGAACGAATATCTGCTGCTGTTTCACAATACGCCCGGCGTGCTGCAAACCCGCAAAGCGATGCAGGCCGCAGGCATGACATTTCGGGTGCAGGATATTCCCCGCCAGTTACGCGGCGGATGTGGGTTGTGCATCCGTTTTCACTGCCAGCCCGGCGAGGAAAATCAGTGGATCATCCCCGGCGTGACGCAGGCGGTTTATCGCTGCGAAGGCGAGAGTTTCACGCCGGTGGTGTAATTCGCCGGGTGTCGGCTTTGCCTTATCCGGCAAATCCCGGCCTTACTGCTCCTCAATCACAAACCGTGTTGCTTCGAAACGGTTCAAAATAAGGTGCACCAGCCAGACCATGGTTAAGGTCGCCACCAGCGACACGGTGACGGACACGATGCGGTAGAGATCGCTGAACACCAGGTCCGTATCCGGATGGAGGTTTTGACCAAACATAATGCCAATGGTGGTGACGCTGGCGAACCCCACGCCTGCGCCGACTTTTTCCATCACATGCAACCGGGCGCTGAACGCCAGACCCAGCCCAATCAGCGGCATCATCAGCAGCATATGGCTACTGTGGTTATAAAGGATCAGTTGGACCAGCAGAATATAGAGACAGGAGATCACCACGCCCACCACGCGCCACAGCGAACTGAGCACCGAACCGCGATAATGCATCGGGAACAGGATCAAGATGCCCGCCATCAGCGCCGACAGCGAATCGCTTAAGTCGCTGATCTGAAAAACAACAAAAATGATTGTCGCCACGGTGCCGGAAAGCAGCGATTCATGGCGCACGCGGGCAGCGTTTTTCTCAATCACCGGCGGGCGAGTACGCGGTTCCACATCCGGGATCAGGTAATTCATTAGCGCACTCAGCGCCACCGCCATCACGCTGGCTTCAATATTGGAAAACAGCAGCGTGTGCCAGTCGCTGGTGGGATAACTCATAAAGTTGAGCATCGTGCTCTGGCACACCACGCCCGCCGAACCGAACAGAAACAGCGCGCCTTTGCTCATAAAGCGAAAACGCATCACGTACAGCCCGAAAACCACCAGCGTCATAATCACCGGCCAGCGCGACAGATAGCCGATGATGAACACCATTTCGATGCAATTCAGCACCGCGCTAAAGATAAATTGCTTTGCGACGTGGCGGTTAAACACCGGTACCAGCGATAACAACATGACCGGATAGACCACGTAAAACACGCCATATTGCGTGTTGTAAAAACTCGACACGCTCAGGGCGATCATCCCGGCGAAGACAATACGCAGCGTCTGCCGAAAATCATTCGGCGTATAAACGATATTGCCATGGGGCGTAAATACGCGCGCCAGTGTGTTAATAGACATAGTGCAGCAAACTTACCAGGCGGATTTGCAGGCCGGAGAAGAAGCGGGCAAAGACCCCTTCACTGTTGTAGAGCTGCACCGTTGCGCGCGCGCCGGTCGGCAACGGCTTCGGCAATGGCTCATCGAGTGCGACGTGGATCCGCATCCGCTGCGCATCACGCACCCAACGGTTCGACGTTTCCGGCGCGGAAAGCTCGCCATTTACCGCTTCCTGACCCGCCAGAATCCCCGCGTCGTTGCTGGTCACATGCGCTTTAAACACGTGCCCCGGCAGAGCATCGAAAACCACTGCGGCATCGGTTCCGGTATGGGTATGACGCAAGCTCTTCTCGCGGAAATCCGCCACGATATCGGTTTTATCATGCACCAGCGCCAGCGAAGCGCTACCGGCAGCGGCGTAAAAACCGGGGCTTAATTGCAGGTTACTGACGGTACCATCAACTTCCGCGCGCACCTGCGTCCAGCCGAGGTTCAGCTGCGCCTGCTGTAGCGCGTTGCGATATTTTTGTAGCGTCACGTTGCGCGCGTCATCGCGGTCGCCGCGCTCAATGGTTAACGCATTGATGCTGGCATTGATGTTATTTACCGACTGCACGCTGGTCTGCCAGGTGGTGCGGGCTTTATCCAGATCGGACTGCGAAACATTGTGCATCGCGCCGAGATTCTGGTAGCGCTCAAAGGTGACGCGATCGTTTTGCGCGGTGATCTGCGCGGTCTTCAGGCTGGCCTGCGTAGCAACGATTTGCGCATCCAGTTGCTGGTTGCTGAGGCGCGCCTGTTCCAGCGCAATTTCCGCGGCTTCGACCTGGTTTTTAAACGGCGTCGCATCCAGTTCAAACAGCAGATCGCCTTTTTTTACCAGGCTATTGTTCTGCACGTGAACCTTTGCGACATATCCGGAAACGCGTGCGGAAACCGGCGTCACTACGCGCATGACAGTAGAGTCCGGCGTCAGCGGGATCCAGATATCGGCAACGATAAAATAGACAAACATCAGCAGGAAAGAGGCAATACTCACCCTTACCCAGCGGGCAAATTTTTGTTCTGGCGTCATCATTTTCTTATTCGGTTTTATTGTCTTCTTCGCGCATCACGCGCAAGTTACAGGCGATTTGATTCAGGGTGTCGCTAAAAGCGTGCATCTGCGCTGGCGGGATATTTTCCGCCGCCCGCTCCTGGCACGCTTCAATCACCCGCGTGATCTTCTCCAGCAGGCGTTGGCCCTCAGCGGTGAGCGTCAGCAGACGAATGCGTTTGTCGTACGGCGATGTCGTACGCACAATCAGCCCCTGGTTTTCCAGTTGCGTCAGGGTGCGCATCAGCGGCGGTAATTCAATGCCGTGCACTTCCGCCAGTTCGCTGACCGAAACGTTGTCCCCCAACTGGCGCAACTGCATCAGTACCGTCCAGCTCGCCTGGGTGATACCGGTATCGCTCAGCGCGTGATCGATGGTCGCGCGCCACTGACGCACCACCATCGCCATACGCATTCCCAGCGGTCGGCGGGCAAACAGCTCATCTTCGGTCATAGGAGTTCCCCTGATTCACAGGCAGGGAAAGATAATGGTTATCAAGGTAAGTATCAAGAAACGGGAGGGCAAACAGCATGGATTGTGAAAAGCAGGCACCGAACGGCTTCAGTCAAAAAATACCATTCCCTTGTAAGGTTTCTCGCGGCAGGCCGCCAGCCGCTGGGCAAGGTTACCGACGTGCGCTTCGAGTTTGTGCCCGTCCGGATCGAGAAAATACCAGGAGTCGCCTTCGCTTTTATTGGCTTTCCAGCTTACAACGCCAGACTGTTCGAGGCGCGCAACAAAACCGGTGAAATCGCTTTCGCTAATGCTAAAGGCGTAATGGGTGTAATCGCTGCGCTGCGGCGGAACATATTCACGCTGCGCATCCACCGACAAACACAACCACATTTCGCCGCAGGTAAGGTAAGCGCCGTTGTCCCAGCGCGCATGCAGTTTCAGCCCGAGCAGTTGATGGTAAAAATCGACGCTGCGGGCAAGATCGCTGACTGCGAGTGTTAAATGGTTGGGACCCTGCAACATGGTCTGTTTCCCCCGAAAACGTTCAAACATTAAATGCCGGAGCCATTCTTTCCTGCTCAGCACGTGAAATATTCATAGATTCAGCGATCTCACGCCATTTGCGGACGCTGGATGTGACCTCTTGCATCACTTCTTTGGCTTGCGCGAACGTGAGCCGGAAAAAATCAATCACCGACATTGCCAGTTCATAATCCAGTTGATTATCGACATCACTGATATTCAGATGTAACCCCTGCGCATCCGGCACAGGATTGATATCGTAAGCGGGAGAAAGAATCCAGCCACCATTCTGGAAAATAAAGCCATGATTTCGTAGATGATCGTCATTATTCGACACAGCAATATTAAAAACGATTCGTCGCCACAGTTGAGACAAGTCCTCGCGGCTGCGCGAGCCACGTTCAGTCAGGAACTGCGCCAGTTCAAGGTATGAAGCTTCGTAATCGCCATCGTAATAACCGAGTTGCGTCATGGCGGATGTAAAATGCAGCCGGGTATCAGGCGTGCGATCAAAGCGTTTCGTTAAAAAGGTATGATGCTCACGATCAAAGCGTTCGATGCGACATTCCGCCATTTCGATTCCCGCATTCCGTGCCAGTTGTGAAGTTAAAAACTCCCACGCTGCAATATCATAGTCATCATAACGACTGGGGAATTTTGCAATCCACAGTTGGTTTTTCTCATCACGTACGCTGGCTTTAGGCCGCGCGCCGCCTAAAGATGAACCTGGCGACATCAACATATTGAGCCATTGCAGGTATTCAGCATCGTCACGATCGTCATTACTTTCGATTTGCTTCGCTGCCCACGCTAACTCTCTCAGCGAGGCCATCGGCGGTGCGGCGAGCCGGTCGTTATCATCGAGGAAGGGACCTGTAAGAGCACGTTTAAAACGTAGAGCCCCCTGACGGTGAAAATCATGCACTCCCAATAAGAAATCAATTTCTCCCAGCAACCTGGGGCGACGCGCTTCCTGCCGGGCAAGAATCGCCTCCCGCCTTTTCATCAATACCCGCCCCCAGCGATCCGGGCATGAATCAAGAAACACTCTAAAGTTTCGCGATACAGCGCTATGTTGTTCACCGGAATAAAGCTCAAGATCGGGATCGACTTTCTGCACGAAGGGCGAAAGCAGCCACGCATCATCATAGCGAAAACTAAAATGCTCGCTATTACGTACCACTTCCGAACGCAGTGTGCCAACCAGCCCTGGCTCTGCAAAGTCCTGCCAGTCTGCAAAAACAAAAACGTCTGTCGCCATCAATATGCTTCTCCTTTCTTCCTTAAAAGTTCAATATCCTGCAACTTGCGCCCCAACTCATCATCCTTTGCCACATCAAGAAAATCTTCGACCAGTCCAAGAACAGCAAGCACGGCCACATAGTGCCCAAGTGACACGCCAGGATCGCCCTGTTGGATTTTGCGGATAGTTATGCGGCTTAACCCCGTGCGTTCAGAGAGCATGGTTTGGGTGAGTTTTCTGCGCTTGCAGGCAAGCGTGATGTTTTCACCTAACTGCCGGAGAATCTTTTGGTTACGGGGAAAGACAACCGCACTACGTTTTTCAGCTGATGGCATGGAAACTATACTTACCGTAATCATGAATTTTGGTAAGTATAGTATCCAATAAATGATCAGAGGAGAATAAATAATGAACACTACACTTACCAAAAAGCGTGATTTTGATAAGTGCAGTGTCCATATATCTACTTACTGCGCCTCTTTAACCTCGGTGACGAACTCTGGCAGATCCCAGGTGCCGCCCGCGCGGATATAACGGCACATGCCGGTGGTGGATTCACTGCTTTTACGGAAGGTTTCGCCGTCCCACACCCACTCCGCAGAAGCCCAGCAATCGCCGATACCGCGACCGCGCTGCCCCAGCGAGATGATGCCGTCGGCATAATCGGACGCCGAGTTGGTGATAAATTGCGGGTTGCCTTTCAAGGCCTTATCCAGCACCCAGTAGCCGTAACCTTCGTTGTACGCGCCGCGCCAGCAAAGGGCGGAGATCAGGACATGCTTACGGTCGAGCGGCGTTAGCGTAACGTCATTGTCGCCATCAATGACCGGTTCTTGCGGTGATGCAAGACCTTCACACTCATTATTGTTAGGGAGCGCCGCCAGCAGGCGCGGCTTCAGCGTGTTGACTTCGGCTACGGTCAGCGCGCGGTCTTCGCCGCTTTCTACTTTTGCCGCCTGAATGACCGGCGCAGCCACCGCGGGCGTCACCGTGCTTTCGGCTTTATCGCCTTTTTGACTGAGCGCGCCCGGCGTGCCGACCCGTCCCTGCACATCATCAAATTTCAGCAGCACGGCATACGCGCCATCGCCGGAGAGCACAAAGGGTTTTGCTGCGCCTTTGAATTCCACTTTGCCGCTGCCTTTCACTGCGTCAATCAGGCTGTGCGCCTGCGCGTCCGATAAGCGCCAGGTGTCATTATCTTCAGTGGCGATTTCGCCCTGTGACTTACCGTCGATCCACAGCGAGAGCGCCGCCTGCGGCGCGGTTTCATCCGCGTCCATCTCGGCCAGCACCACATCCACGGTAATCGGCGTGTCCGGCCCGGCTTTACGGGTGATCAGTACCGATCCGCTGGCTTCCTCTTCCGCGCTGTAACCCGCTGCGCGGCAGGTAAGCGTGTTGTCGCACACCACTTCCCAGTCTTTATGATCAAACGAGATGCCCGACGGCTCCGCCAGCGCGGGCGCACTCAGCGTCGCTGCCATCACCAGCGCCGCCCTGATACCACTGTTCATGCCATCACTCCGTAATGAGAAATGCCGACAGTGTGCAGAAATTATCGATTGGGGAGAAGTCTATTTTTGGCGGGATAAAGCGAAATGAGGCGAGAAACATTTCCCGCCCCAATAGATCAATCGAGGTTAAGGTCGCTGTAGGATTTCACCACACGGGAAACGATGCCGTAATCGATCGCCTCTTTGATGTTCATCCAGTAGTTACGATCGGTATCCTGCTTCACTTTTTCGACCGGCTGACCGGTTGCATCGGCGATCAGCTGGTTAACGCGTTCCAGCATGCGAATGATCTCTTTGGCTTCAATCTCAATATCGCTCGCCTGACCACGCACGCCGCCCAGCGGCTGATGGATCATAAAACGGGTGTTCGGCAGCGCGTAGCGGTGCTCTTTTTTCGCCGCAAGGAAGATGGTGATCCCGGCGCTGGCCACCCAGCCGGTGCCGATAATGTGCACTTCCGGGGTGATGAACTTAATCATGTCGTGAATGGTATCGGCCGCTTCGACGTGACCGCCCTGGCTGTTGAGATAGATCTTGATCGGCGCGTCGCTGATGCCCTGCAACAGCAGAAGCTGGGTGACCACTTTCTCGGTCAGCGCCTGGTTGATCTCGCCAGAGATAATGATGGAGCGGGCATCCAGTAGCTTTTGCTGCATCAGTTGTGAAGCGTTGCCGCCCTTCTCTTCTTTTTTATCGTCTTCATCGTTGCTGTTAATAAAGTGCATCTGTTCTCTCCCCTTCAGGTTATGGAGCTAAGCATAGCCCAACGCTGAAGAGGCGGAAATAACAAGATGTTATCTCCGCATTTTCTATCATTAACCCAGCTCTTCACGACGCAACCCGAGGTCTTTAAGCTGTTCGTCGCTTAAGGCGCGCAAAATCTTGCGCGTTTGCCAGCGTAAGCGCAGAGCCTGAAACTTGCGCCAGAGAAAAATAAACCCGGTAAAAGGGCCTTTGTGTCGATTTTCAAAAAATTCCATCGGTGCTCTCCTCGCCTGAACAGAGCCCCATTTTCTCCGTAATCCCGCCTTTCAATACAGATTCAGAAAATACTTTTCTTTAACATACAGATCGCTTAAAACAGCATCTGAACGGCATTATTTCCGCGAATCTGTACTGGTTTTTAAATCTGTATGGCAAAGAAAAGGAATACAGCATGACCCGCTACCAACATCTGGCTACCCTGCTGGCCGGGCGTATTGAACAAGGTTTATATCGCCATGGCGAGAAGTTGCCCTCGGTGCGCAGCCTCAGCCAGGAGCATGGCGTCAGTATCAGTACCGTACAGCAGGCTTATCAGGTGCTGGAAAATCTGCAGCTAATTACCCCGCAGCCGCGTTCCGGCTATTTTGTCGCGCCAAGCAAAGCGAAGCCACCCGTCCCGGCGATGTCGCGCCCGGTTCAGCGCCCGGTGGATGTTACGCAGTGGGACGAAGTGCTGACTCTGCTGGAAGGCCGCGAAGACAAAACACTCGCCACCTTCGGCGGCGGCGCGCCGGATATCACCCAACCGACACTTAAACCGCTGTGGCGGGAAATGCAGCGCGTGGTGCAACATCAAATCCAGGACGTGCTGCGTTACGATACGTTGCCTGGCCGCCGCGAATTACGCGAGCAGATCGCCCGCCTGATGCTGGATGGTGGTGCGGCCATCACCGCTGATGAAATCGTGATCGCCAGCGGTTGCCACCCCGCGCTGTCGCTGGCGCTGCTGGCCGTCTGCCAGCCGGGCGATATTATCGCTGTTGAATCGCCTTCCTATTACGGCACCATGCAATTGCTGCGCGGGCTGGATATTAAAGCCATTGAAATTCCGACCGATGCGGAAACCGGCATCAGCATCGAAGCGCTGGAATTAGCGCTGGAACAGTGGCCGATTAAAGGCGTGATCCTGGTACCGAACTGCAATAACCCGCTCGGTTTTATCATGCCGGAAGCGCGCAAAAAGGCGGTGCTGGCGCTGGCGCAACGTCACGACATTGTGATTTTTGAAGATGATATTTATGGCGAACTGGCGGCGGTTTACCCGCGCCCTTGCACCATCAAATCGCTGGATATCGATGGCCGCGTGCTGCTGTGCAGCTCCTTCACTAAAACCGTAGCGCCGGGTTTGCGGGTGGGCTGGATTGCGCCAGGACGTTATCTCGACCGGGTATTGCACAAAAAATATGCTGCTATCGGCACCAACACGCCCGGCCCACAACTGGCGATGGCGGCGTTTATCCGCGATGGTCACTATCACCGCCATGTGCGCCGCATGCGTCAGATTTACCAGCAGCATCTGGAAACGTACACCTGCTGGGTGCGCCAGTATTTTCCCTGCGGGATCTGCGTGACGCGCCCGCAGGGCGGCTATCTGCTGTGGATTGAACTGCCGGAAACTGTGGATATGGTTTGCGTTTCCCGCATGCTTTGCCGTCTGAAAATCCAGATTGCGCCCGGTTCGCTGTTCTCCGCTTCCGGCAAGTACCGAAACTGCCTGCGGCTGAACTGCGCCTTGCCGCTCACCGATGCAAACCGTGAAGTGATCAAACAGTTAGGAGAAGCGATTCACACCGCGCTGGAGGAGTGAGGAATTTTGGCAAAAAAAATGCCCCAAAACGTACGGAGCGAGCTCCGACCGGGGCGTAAAGGTGGATGATAAAAAGTAATATGTTACTGCGCTAAAAAGCGCTGAATCTTCTGGCTTATCGCCTTGTTAAGCTGGCAAACCCGCGCTTCCGTCAGGCCAAGGAGCTGGGCTATCTCTTTCTGGCTCATTTCATGCTGGTAGTAGAGCGCAAAGATCTTCTGCTCGCGCCCGTCGAGGCTTGCTATCGCGCCGCGTAATGTCCGGCTGAGCACCTCTTCATCTTCCAGCTGGCGGCTATCCAGCGCGGCCGGAGTCGCTTCACCTGCAGGCAGTGCATCAAGGCTCTCCACTTCGCTGGCCGTGTCGAGCAGACGATGCTGTTGATACTCTTCTGCACTTAAGGCAAAGCGCGCATTCAGTTCGCCAAACCCTGGTGTATGGCCCAGCTCGCGCTCCATTTCACGAATAGCATCGTTGAGTTTGTGCGTCTTTTGCCGCAGACGACGAGGACGCCAGTCCTGTTGACGTAATTCATCCAGTACGGCGCCACGAATACGCTGCGCAGCATAACCTGAAAAGTGCGTATCCGGATGCCCATAACGGCGCAAAGAGGAAAGCAATCCCATCAGGGCAACTTGCTGCATATCGTCTTTGCCCATGACGCTATTTCGCTGCCAGGCCAACTGTTTGACCACTTTATTCACCAGCGGTAAGTAAGTGCTGATATAGCGCGCTTCATCACGCGGCGTCAGGTTTTCTGAAATTGTCAAACTCATTGTTTATGCTAGAAAATATTATGTAAGTTTTATTTGAACATGTCTTCTAAAATATAAAATGGCAAAATAAACACGGTGAAATAAGAATGAATCGCATAAACCAGCAGCATAATGAAATACATCTTACTAATGACACTCGCTGAACTGGCAATTAAAACAATACACCAGTATCTTTATTTTTAATTACCCGAAAAACGACAATTTCTGATTTTGAATATTTCAGAATGGTAAAAGACACTCAATATATTCCGGCGTTGATTATCTGCGTTAATTAATAACAATTGTTCAACATCAATATGAATGAAAAATAACAACCAACCGCTAAGCAGTGCGACTTGCACAAAATGAGCAGCGTCACACTCTTGCCACTCATCCGGCACAAGAATAAATTATTCTTATTTTTACTATAAGGAATAATATATTATTCCTTACAGCACGCCGTCACCGCAGCGTAACGGCCAACCCTTCCCGTAAACGTGGAGCGAGACATGAACATTGATCTATCCAGACTGACCACCGAAGGCCGCAATACCGCCAGTGAAAACATCGACATGCTCGATACCGAAGCGATGCTGCGCGTGATCAATAACGAAGACCAGAAAGTGGCGCTGGCGGTGGAAAAAGTGATCCCGGCTATCGCGCAGGCGGTGGATGTGATTGTCGCCGCGTTTAAACAGGGCGGTCGTTTAATCTATTGCGGCGCGGGCACTTCCGGGCGTCTTGGCATCCTCGATGCCAGCGAATGTCCCCCGACGTACGGAACGCCGCGCGAGCAGGTTGTCGGCCTGATTGCTGGCGGTCATCGTGCCATTTTGCAGGCAGTGGAAAACGCCGAAGACAGCCTGACGCTGGGCGTTGACGACCTGAAATCGCTCAATTTCACCGCGTGCGATGTGCTGGTCGGCATCGCCGCCAGCGGGCGCACACCGTATGTGATTGCCGCTATGAAATACGCACAAAGCCTGAAAGCGACGACCGTGGCGCTCACCTGTAACGAAAACAGCGAAATGGCGCGCATCGCCGATATTGCGATTGTGCCGGTGGTTGGCCCGGAAGTGGTGACCGGCTCCTCGCGCATGAAAGCGGGCACCGCGCAAAAACTGGTGCTCAATATGCTGACCACCGGCGCAATGATCCGCAGCGGCAAAGTCTATGGCAATTTGATGGTGGATGTGGAAGCCACCAACCTGAAGCTGGTGCAGCGTCAGATAAACATTGTGATGGAAGCCACCGGCTGCACCCGCGACATCGCCGAACAGGCGCTGCAGGCCTGCGGCGGGCGCTGCAAAACCGCCATTGTGATGGTGCTGGGCCAGCTCAGCGCTGAACAGGCCACGCATTTGTTAGCCGATAACGGCGGCTTTATTCGCCAGGCGCTGGTTGATGCGGGGATCAAGTAATGGCCAAAATCAGTGAACATCTGATCGCGACAATTATCGAAAAGGTCGGTGGTAAGGAGAATATCAATACCTGCGGCAACTGTATGACGCGCCTGCGCCTGACGCTCCGCGACGATTCACGGGTGGAGACGGAGAGCCTGAAAGCCCTGCCCGGCGTACTGGGCGTGGTGAACAGCGACGATCAGTTGCAGATCATCATTGGCCCTGGCAAAGCGCAAACCGCAGCGGAAATGCTGAATGCAATGATCGGCGGCCACGCCGCGCCCGTAGAAGCCGCGTCGCTGAAGAGCATTGCCAGCGACACCAAACAGCAAATGAAAGCGAAGCAGACCAGCGGCGTGCATCAGTTTCTGGCGAAGTTCGCCACCATCTTTACGCCGCTGATTCCCGGTTTTATCGCCGCCGGGATGCTGCTGGGCTTTGCCACCTTAATTGAGCAAAGCCTGCTGCTCAACGCGGCAGAAAAGAACACAGCAGTGGCGCACCTCGTCGGCTATATGAAGGTTTTTGGTAAAGGCCTGTTCACCTTCCTGCCGATTCTGATTGGCTACAACGCGCAAAAAGCCTTTGGCGGCAGCGGCGTTAACGGCGCCATTATCGCCGCGCTGTTCGTGCTGGGTTATGACCCGAAAGCCACGGTCGGTTATTTCTCCGGTATCGATAACTTCTTCGGCATGGGAATTGATCCGCGCGGCAACATTATCGGCGTACTGATCGCCGCGATCCTTGGCGCGTGGATCGAACGCCAGATCCGCAAAGTGGTGCCGGATAACCTCGACATGATCCTCACTTCGCTGCTGACGCTGCTTATCACCGGCGCACTGGCGTTTGTGGTGATTATGCCGATTGGCGGCGAGCTGTTTAAAGGCATGTCGTGGCTGTTCCTGCACCTCAACGGCAACCCGTTTGGCTGCGCGGTGCTGGCGGGCCTGTTCCTTATCGCCGTGGTGTTTGGCGTTCATCAGGGGTTTATTCCGGTTTACTTCGCACTGATGGATGCGCAGGGTTTCAACTCGCTATTCCCCATTCTGGCGATGGCAGGCGGCGGTCAGGTGGGCGCGGCGCTGGCGCTCTATTTCCGCTCGGCGCCGCATTCGGTGCTGCGTAACCAGGTGCGCGGGGCGATCATTCCCGGTCTGCTGGGCGTTGGCGAGCCGCTGATTTACGCGGTGACCTTACCGCGCGTGAAGCCTTTCGTCACCGCCTGTATCGGCGGCGCGTGCGGGGGATTTTTTATTGGCACCGTCGCGTGGCTGGGTTTGCCGGTCGGCCTGAATACGGTGTTTGGTCCTTCCGGGCTGGTGGCGCTCCCGTTGATGACCTCCGGCCAGGGCATTTACGCCGGGATGGCGGTTTACGCGGCAGGCGTCGTCATCGCTTATCTGTGCGGTTTTATTGCCACCTGGCTCTTTGGTCATAAAAACGTGGATCTCAGCTAATCACCTGCAACCACCCGGCGCACTGCCGGGTGGCGTATTGCATCAGAATGCCCAGGAAACGCTGCCTACAATGCTGCGCTCCGCACCAAAATAGCAGTAAGAGAGCGAGTTACAGGCGGCTACGTAGCGTTTGTCAGTCAGGTTATTGACATTCAACTGCGCGCTCATCCCCTTCAGGCCAACATTTCCCAGATCGTAGCCGACGGCCAGATCCACCAGCGTATAGGACGGCAGCGTATGGGTGTTCTGGCGATCGGAGGTAATGCCATTCACATAACGCACGCCGGAACCTACCGTCAGCCCGTTGAACAGCCCCGTTTTCACGTCATAGCTGAGCCAGGCGCTGGCCTGATTGCGCGGCGCATACACCGCACGTTTTCCCTGCTCTTCCGCGCTGCTTTTCTTGTAGCGAATATCGTTGTAGGTGTAGGCGGCCTGCAAACGCAGGTTGTCCGTCAACTGACCGACCGCTTCCAGCTCCACCCCTTCCGATTCGATTTCACCAATTGAACGGTACGGATCGGTCGGTTCCACTTTGGTGGCGATATTTTTCTGGTTGATGCGATAGACCGAGGCGCTGTACATCGTCTGTGAACCTTCCGGCTGGAATTTCAACCCCGCTTCCCACTGCTTGCCTTTCATCGGCTGCAAAATTTTGCCGTATTCATCGGTAAAGCTGGTCGGCGTAAAGGCGGTTGAGTAACTGACGTACGGCGCAAACCCGCTGTCGAACAGGTACATCAGCGCCGCGCGGCTGCTGAAGTGATCCTGATCCAGCGTATCGCGGGTATCGTTAATCTTGTTGACGTTGGTGATCTTCACCTGATCGTGGCGGCCGCCGAGCGTCAGCCGCCAGCGATCGAGCGACATCTGATCCTGCAAGTAGATCCCGGTCTGCTCCAGTTTGTGTTTTTCCCGGCTGTAGACCGAAATTGACAGCGGATCGGCGCCGTAAATCGGGTTAAATGCATCAATCGCCGGGAAGCTGCCATACGAAGCGGTGACATTATTGCTGCGACGTTGATAATCGACGCCGAACAGCAGACGGTGGTTAATGATGCCGGTATCAACGCTGCCATCAATCTGGTTATCCAGCGTGATCGCCGACAGCGATTCGTCGGAACCGGAATAACCGCGGTTCAGTTCCGTATCATTCAGCCAGCCTGCGGCATACACCTGGTTGAGATTCACTTTGGTGTGCAGGTAGCGCAGCTTCTGGCGGACCGACCAGCCGCTGTCAAAAGCGTGCTCGATGTTATAACCGACCATATTTTCCCGGCGGTCATACTTATCGTAATCATCTTCCCCTTCAAAGAAGGTATTGGAGATTTTTCTGCCTGCATGCGGGGTTACCGTGCCTTCATACGGCAAACCGGAGTGACTACCACCTTCAGGATCGCGATGCAGATAGGCCATCAGTTCAAGGCGGGTTTGATCGGTGATACGCCACGTCAGGCTCGGTGCAATGGCATAACGCTGCTCTTTTAAATGGTCGAATTGCGAATCCGCATAGCGGGTCATGCCGGTTAAACGTACCGCTACGCGGTCGTTATCGTCTACCGGCCCCGTAACATCAAATGCCGCGCCGCGCTGGTTGTTATTACCCGCGAACAGTTTCACTTCGCCGCCAGGGTCAAACGACGGTTTGCGCGAGTTCAGCGCGACAATCCCGCCCGGCGAGGAGCGGCCATACAGTACCGAAGCCGGGCCGCGCACCACTTCCACGCTGTCGAGGAACCAGGGATCGATAACCAGCGAGCTGTGCGAGTTGGTGTCGCCCATCAGTTTCAGGCCATCGAGGTAGACGTTATCCAGGCTGCCGTCGGAGAAACCGCGCAACACGATGTAATCAAAACGGTTCGATGCGCCGATCTGGTTGCTGTACACGCCCGGCGTGTAACTCACCGCCTGGCGTACGCTGGTTGCGCCCTGCTCTTCATACTGCTGGCGCGTGACAATCGATACTGCCTGCGGCGTTTCGATATCCGGCGTCTCCAGCTTGGTGGCGCCGCTTTGCATTTGTGAGGTGACCACCACAGTATCGTGGGTGGTTGAAGTTTCCTGTGCCAGAACCGATACGTTCATCCCGCCGGTAATACCAATCATTAGCGCCAGTCGCGTTTTTGCGAACATGAAAATCTCCAGAAGCCGTTATTATTGTAAATAAGAATTATTACCCTTTTGGCTTCCGCGATAGCTATGCGCAATGACGATTCACCTATGCGCAGTGACAAAACGCACGCAAAAAAGTCGCCATGATCTATGGCGGGAAATCAGGCGAGACGCATTTCGCTCGGCGCCACGCCGTAGCGGCGACGAAATGCGGTAGAGAAATTCGTGGCATGCTGGTAGCCCGACATCCAGGCCGCCTGCTGTACGCTATACCCCTGCGCCAGATAGCGCCGCGCCAGTTCAAGGCGGCAATCGCGCAGGTAATCAAACACGGAAAGGCCATAAGCCTGGCGGAACTTCACCCGCAAACTGCTGGAACTCATTGCCGCCAGTTGGGCTAATGCGGTGAGGGTGTACTCTTTTTCCGGCTGCTGTTCCAGCAAACGGCGCACGGTTTCCAGCCGGTGCTGCTCGCCGCCAGGCGCGGAACTGCGTTTTTCGCTGCCAGGCAAGGGTTGCGACAGCGCATGCCCGAGCAGTTGCAACATCACGCCTTCAAGGATCAACTGGCGCGATAAACCCGGTTGCTGGTTCTGCTGCGTGTGTTGCAGCCCGGAAAGCAAAAATGCCGGAACGGACCATAAAAAGGTCGGCGCGCCGTGCGCTTCCCACTGCTGCAGGAGCGCCATCAGCAGCGGCGATTGCCGGCAGCGCAGCGGATCAACGCCCATCGACAGCGTACGCAAGTGGTTATCCGCCTGATGGCTGGCGTTCATCACCTGTTGTTCGCTCAGGCGCGAGGTAAATGCCATGCCCGCGCGCACGGTAAACGCTTTGCCGTTCAGGCGCAACTGCACGCAACCTTCCAGCACCACCAGCATATAGAGCGGGCAGCTGTGCAGCGATGTGGTTTCATAGGGTTGAAGTACGCGAACATCCGAGCGGGTAAGATTCAGGCCGGAGGAGAGTGTCATCTCTTCGACTTCCCCCTGAATCACCATGCGCTTCTCTTTGTGAAACGATCGGCCGGACGCCAGCGCCGGGAAACGGTAATCAATCCCGTAGCGCTCGCCAAAACCGATAAAGTCGTCAATCGAAAAGTCTCTTTTTTGCATAGCCAACAGCCGCCGCGAACCCGTGCCCGACGCCGGGCGAAACGGCTTACACCTTATCATCCGACCTGGTGTGCTTCAATAATATTGAGAATTATTCTCACATAAGTGTGACAAGATATTACCCGTTTTAGCGCGTCCCTAACGAGGCAATAATCTGCTGGCGCAGCCATTGATGACCGGGATCGCGGTGTAACCGTTCATGCCAGAGCATCAGCATGTCGAAGCCCGGAAGTTCCAGCGGCGGCTCGACCACCTGCAGAGTGTGGTTGTTCGCGACCAGCCGTTCCGGCAGTACCGCCACCAAATCGGTACGGGCCAGCGCCTCAAGCATAAACAGGAAATGGGGGACGGAGAGCACCACGTTGCGCTGCAAACCGCGCTCCGCCAGCGCGATATCCGTTGCCGCATAAAAACCACCGCCTTCTGGCGAGACAACCACATGTTCCAGTTGGCAAAACTGCGCAAGCGTCGGGCGGCCGTTTGTTAACGCCGGATGGTGCAAACGCCCGGCCAGCACATAGCATTCGGTGAACAATAACCGCTGGTGCAGAGCAGGCGGCGCGCCTTCGCGCAGATGGAAAAAGAGATCAATATCGCCCTGCCCGGCCTGGCGCTGGATCTGCAACGGGCTGAGTTCAAATATCGCCAGACGGCTGCCCGGCGCGGCGACGCGCAAACGGCTCAGTAAAGGGAGCAGTATCGCCGATTCCGTATAGTCGGTGGCCGCCACGCGCCAGGTGACGGCGGCACGGGCAGGATCGAAAGCGCTGGCTGGCGCCACCGCACGTTCCAGCGCTTCCAGCGCCTGGCGCAGCGGTTCGCGCAGTTCGTCGGCCCTGGCGGTCGGCTGCATACCGCGCGGCCCCGGCAGGAGTAACGGATCGGCAAAAATATCCCGCAACCGGGCCAACTGCACGCTGACGGAAGGCTGAGAAAGATTCAGCCGCTGCGCCGTGCGCGTCACATTGTGTTCGCTCAACAACACATCCAAAGTACGCAGCAGATTGAGATCCAGCCGGTGCAGATTAACCATGACTATACCTGTGATATAAGCAATTAATTTCTACTATATCCGCCACTCTCCTACCCTGCATATTCAATTTGTTGCCAGGAGTTGTTATGAACGTACTGATTGTTTATGCCCACCCGCAGCCCCATTCGCTCAATGGCGCGCTAAAGGATTTTGCCGTGCAGCATCTGGAAAATGCCGGTCATCAGGTCGAGGTTTCCGATCTCTATGCCATGCAGTGGAAATCGCAGCTTGATGCCGATGACAGCAGCTCGCCGCCGGTGGGTGATTTTTATCATCCTTCGTCTGATTCAAAACAGGCATTTGAGCTGGGAACACAGGCGGACGACATCGCCCGGGAACAGGCCAAACTGCAACGCGCCGATGCGGTGATTTTCCAGTTTCCGCTGTGGTGGTTCTCCATGCCAGCGATCATGAAAGGCTGGGTCGATCGCGTTTATGCCTGCGGGTTTGCTTACGGCGTGGGCGAACACAGCGATACGCACTGGGGCGATCGTTACGGTGAAGGGAGCCTGGCGGGGAAACGGGCGATGCTGCTGGTGACCACCGGCGGCTGGGAATCGCATTACGCTCCGCGCGGTATTAACGGCCCGATCAACGATCTGCTGTTTCCGATCCAGCATGGGATCCTGTTTTATCCTGGCTTCGAAGTACTGCCGCCGCTGGTGTTTTATCGCAGCAATCGCATGGACGAAACGCGTTTTACCGAATGTTGTACGGCGCTGGCACAGCGGCTGGATACGCTCTGGTCAGCAGAACCGCTGGCCTTTCGTCGGCAAAACGGCGGCGATTACCTGATTCCACAACTGACGCTGCACCCGGACATTGCCCCCGGCGAAAGCGGGCTGTCGATCCATCAACAACGTAAACCATAACCTGCTCACCGGTGCGTGTCATGCGTGCCGGTTATTGTTATCTCACCTTTTCCTCATCCTCTCTTCACAATCTGTTTTTTTGTAACTTTCTATAAGTTCCGGGGAAAAACGTTACCCCGAACGCGCGGATTCGTTTATTTTAATCACTCATGAGAACGATCACTCTCACCAAAACGACACGAGGGACAGAGATGCCGACGAAACTATCGCAGGAGCAGCGCCACCAGCAACGCCAGGACGAGATTATTGCCGCCGCGCGCCGACGCTTTCGCATTAGCGGATTCCACGCGGCCAGCATGTCGCAGATCGCCCTCGAAGCTCAGCTCAGCGTTGGGCAGATTTACCGTTATTTCGTCAATAAAGACGCCATTATTGAAGAGATGATCCGCCGGATTATCGACTACCGTATCGCCGAAATGCAGGATAAGACCGAAACCGAACACCTGCCGGAAATACTGGCCTGGCGGCACACACTCAGCCCTGACGATGATGCGCTGATGCTGGAAATGGCGGCCGAAGCAACGCGCAATCCGCGTGTACAGGAGATGCTGGTCGAGGCCGACGCCAGGATGTTTGAAAACGCCTGTGCACATATGCAGAGCCGCTATCCGCAATTAAGCGATGAACGCATTCGCTGTAGCGTGGAGCTACTGGCAACGCTGATGGAAGGCACCACTTTCCGTCGCCTGACACCGCAAAAAAGCGACCCGGCGCAAATGCAGGGGCTGTATCAGGAAATCACCACCATGCTGTTTAAAAATTAAATCCCCGGATATTCGGTTCTGATGTGATTTCACCGGAGCCGACGCCGTATTTTCACCGGAGTTGTTATGCCACGAATCTCTCTTGCCTGGGCAATCGTGCTGGGCATGCTGACGGCCATTGGGCCGATTTGCACCGATCTTTATCTTCCTGCACTGCCGGATATCACCCGACAACTCAGCGCTACTACCACGCTGACGCAGCTCTCGCTGACCGCCTCGCTGCTGGGGTTGGGACTGGGGCAGCTTTTTTTCGGCCCGTTGAGCGATCGGCTGGGACGTAAACGCCCGCTGATGCTTTCCCTGCTGCTGTTTATCCTCTCTTCCGTATTGTGCGCGACCACGCAGGATATTCACTGGCTGATCTTCTGGCGTTTTATCCAGGGTCTGGCGGGCGCAGGCGGTTCAGTGCTCTCCCGCGCGATTGCTCGTGATAAGTATCACGGCACGCTGCTGACACAATTTTTTGCTCTGCTGATGACGGTAAACGGCATTGCGCCAATCGTCTCGCCGGTACTCGGCGGCTATATCGCCTCTACGCTGCACTGGCGCGCGCTGTTCTGGACGATGGCGGCGGTTGGCGTGGTATTACTGCTCTCCAGCATGGTGGTACTGAAAGAGACATTGTCGGAGAAAAGCAGCGGCGGCGGGCTGCTCAAAACCTCGCTTATCGTGCTTAAAAATAAGCAGTTTTCTACCTTCTGCTTTATTCAGGCCTTTATGCTGGCCGGGTTATTTTCCTATATAGGGTCATCGTCATTCGTTCTGCAAAGCGAATATGGCCTGACGGCGATGCAGTTCAGCCTGCTGTTCGCGGTGAATGGCGGCGGGCTGATTATTTCGGCACTGATCTTTGCCCGGCTGGCGCGGTTTATCGATGGGCAAAAGCTATTAACGCGCGGTCTGTTCCTGGCCGTTTGCAGCGCCGTACTGACTGCGCTGTTTGCCGGATTCGGCATGCCCGTGCTGGCGCTGGTGGGGTTGTTCTTCACCGTGGCGCTGAACAGCGGGGTTTCAACCATTGCCGGTTCAGCCGCGATGAACAGCGTCGAAGCCCGCCATTCCGGCACCGCGTCGGCGTTACTGGGCATGCTGATGTTCGTCTTTGGCGGCATCGCCACGCCGTTGTCCGGTATCGGCGGCGAAGCGATGTGGAAGATGAGTTTCGCCATTGTGCTGGCTTATAGCGCTGCGCTGGTGATTCATGTTTGCGGGCGTATAAAAACACAACATTAAAGTTGCATTAATAAACAATTAAGTTATAGTTTTCGCACTCTGAAAAGGAAAATATAAGGCAGGATGCCGAATGAAATACAGCGAGTTCAGAAAGTGGTTGTTATCTCAGGGAGCGGAGCTAACCAAAGCTCCAGGTGGAGGAAGCCATTTTAAAGTCAGGCTTAATGGTAGGGCATCGGTTTTCCCTTTTCATGGTTCGAAAGAGATTCCTGAGCCGTTGAGGAAAAAGATTATGAAGGACTTAGGCCTGTAAGAACTTAGCGATAAAGAGGTGTTAAATGTTTAATTATCCCGTCCACATTGAACGAGACGATGCTACAGGTCAGTTCGTGGTCTCATGCCGCGATCTACCGCTCATGAACTCCGTTGGCGATACGCTTGATGAGGCTTTACTGCAGTCGATTGATGGGATTGTTGTTGCGATTGCTATCGAAATTGACGAGCGGCGTCCAATCCCGGCGGCAAGCGCGCCGCTAAAAGGCGAATACATCGTATCGCTGCCCGTACTCGTAGCCATGAAAGCCGCACTGCATAACGCCATGATCGAAACCGGGACGCGAAAAGCTGAGCTGGCAAGAAAGCTGGGACAGAAAGGGCCGCAAATTGACCGCTTGCTCGATGTGGAGCACTCATCGAAGGTGGAAACGGTTGAACTGGCGCTACATCAGTTAAATCGACAGATTGATCTGACCATTACGCCGCAGCACAGAGCTTAACCCTTCTTCCCGCCCGGCTTTAACCCACGGTGAAACTCATTAATGCGTTTCACCGTTTTAATAGCCTGCTGCGAAGTGGCGGACGCGACCGACAAAACAATCATCTCCAGACACAGCAGTACCGTGCCGTGCAGCGGGATCTTACCCTTCTCGCCGCCGCGCGGTACCTGGATTATCACATCCGCTTGCTGGCTAAAACGCGAGTCCGTCGCATTGGTCAGCAGGATCACCGGGATCCCCAGGCGCCGCGCCTCTTTCAGCGTGGTCAGCCCTTCGCGGTGCGCTGATTTTTGCGCCATCATGATCAGCACATCGCCGCGCTGCAAATTGATCAGTTGCTCGGAGAGGGCAATACCGGTGCGATTGAGCTGTGTCGCAGGCAGGCCAATGCGGCTGAACAACCGCGCGGTATACTCCGCCAGGATCCCCGACGCGCCGATGCCGAAAATCGCCACCTGCCGTGCCCCCACCAGCAGGGCCACCGCCTGCGCAATCGCATAGCGGTTGTCCGGCGCGGAAAGTACTTCACAGGTGTGCTGATGCCCTTCGAGCACAAAATCGATCCCGGAATTCACATCGCAGGCGAGCGCATTTACCGTGGTGCTCATCTTCTCTGCCGATGAAATGGCCGGGCCAAACCAGTGCTCCAGCGTCTGTTTTAGATCCCGCAGACCGGCAAAGCCCAGCGCCTGAATGGCGCGCACCACCGTGGCATCTGAAGTCTGCGTCGCTGCCGCAATCTCAATCGCGGTATGCTCCAGCACCACATCGCGATTTTCATTGATATAGCGGGCAACGGCCTGCAAACGCGGCGACAACGTGTGCGCCCGCGCGCGAAAGCGTTCACCGTACACATCCACGCGATTTTTCACTTTTTTTGTGTTCAGCATCGTTGCGGCTCCTTACTTCGCGGCAGATAGCGGCCGCCCGGCGATTTGTGATTGCACCTGCGCCACCATCAGGCTCAGGGAAGCAAAGGAGTTGGAGATCGCTTCCTCACGGGAGATCAGCACGTAATGCCCGGTACGGCAGGCATTGAGAAAATCGCACCAGCCAGGCATCACCGCATCCATCGCCGCTATCTCATCCTGCGGTTTACCGCCGGTATCGCCGCGCCAGGTGGCAAAGACAAAATCAGCGTCCAGCTCCGGCAAACGTTCGGCACTGACATCGATGCGCCCACCTTCAGGAATGCTGTCGATCAGTTTCGGAAAACGAAAGCCGGCATCGCGCAGCACGCGCCCCAGCGAATGATAGCTGTGTAATGCGTTGATTTTGCCGTTGTTCGCCTGGATCACCGACACGGTGATTTTGCTGGTGTCGATCGTACTTTTTAGCGCTGCAATCTGTTCATGGTAACGGCGCTCAAGGATCTGCAAGCGTGCCTGCGTGCCAGTAAGCTGCGCCAGCTTGCGGTAGATCTCCGGCGCACCGCCTTGTAAGTGATCGATACTTACCGTTGGCGCGATCTTCTCTAACTGCTCTACCGGCGTGTTGCGGCTCGGCTCGGTGATGATCAGATCCGGTTTCGCGGCGGCGATCGCTTCAATATCGATATCCGCCGTACCAATAAACGTAATGTCCGAGTTATCAAAATCGACGCCGGTCAGCATGCCGCTGGAGCGCAGCGTATGGCTGCCGTCGGCGCGGGTCCGTCCGTGGCTGGCGACCGGTGGCACACCTAACTCAATCAGAGGAATGGTGATATCCAGATCGTGCAGCGACACGATGCGCTTTGGATGCAGCGGTACCGTGACCACGCGCCCCAAATCATCGGTGAAGGTTTGTGTCGGCTCCGCAGCGCCAGCGCTCAGACCAACCAGCAATAACAGTGAAAAAATCAGGCGCATACGGCTCCTTAAGCTTATAAACGATCGCGTCGCCGCCACAGCAGCAGCAGAAAAAATGGCCCGCCAATCAGTGAGATGACGATCCCGGCGGGAATTTGCAGCGGCGCAAACGCCAGACGGCCTGTCGAATCCGCCACCAGCACCAGCAGGCCACCGAGCAGCGCACTGCCCCACAGCAGCGCCCGCTGGCCGCCGCGCAGCAGAAAACGCGCCATATGCGGAGCGATAAGCCCGACAAAACCGATACTGCCGACGCAGGAAACGCTGGCGGCCGTCAGCAATACCGGCGCGATCACCCGCAGCCATGCAAGGTGCGACAGGCGAACGCCGAGTCCTGTTGCCGCCTGATTGCCCAGTAGCGCCACATCGGCGGCGCGCGCTGTTAACAGCAAAATCAACGTTGCGGGCAGTGCCCAGCACAGCGCAACGATCAGCAGTGGCCAGGTGGCGGCGTGCAGGCTACCTGCCAGCCACATCATTGCCGTCTGCACATCACGCACATCAGCCGTGGTCATAAATACGCCGATACCGGCGGCGAAGGTCCAGGAGACGCCAATGCCAAGCAGCACAAAGCGCGGGCGGGAGACATCACGCGCCAGCCCCATCACCAGCCCGGCGGCCAGTAAACCGCCCGCCATGCCTGCCAGCGGACGCCAGAGCAGCCCGACAGCCGGGAAGCAGAGCACCAGCGTCAGCACCACCACGCAGGCACCCTCTTTCACGCCAATCAGCCCCGGATCCGCCAGCCCGTTGCGGGTGATGGACTGCATCGCTGCGCCCGCCATACCCAACATCGCGCCGCACAACAGCGCCATCAGCACCCGGGGCAGGCGAATATCCCACACTACGTAGTGCTGTTCAGCGCTCAGCGCATCAGGCAGCAACAGCGCCCGGCCAATGGCAGAAGCGGGAACCGGTAACGAACCTTGCGTCACACCGGAAAGCAGCAGTATTAACGACAAAAAACTCAGGCCAGCCAGCCACCACAGCGCGTGCGGGCGCAGCAAGCGCGAGAAGCCGCCAAGCCGCAAGCCGCGCAGCCCGGCGTGTTCAGGCAGGTGGCTCATTTGAAAAACCTCGCCGCCAGCAGAATAAAGAGCGGCGCGCCCACCAGCGCAGTCATCACGCCGGTAGCGAGTTCCTGTGGCGACAGCAACGTACGGGCGGCGATATCCGCCAGCAGCAGCAATAATGCGCCACCGAGCGCTGACAGCGGGACGACCGCGCGCAAATCATCCCCGGCAAGGCGTCGCACCATATGCGGAACGACGAGGCCAATAAACCCTATCGGCCCGGCGACCGAAACGGCCGCACCGCACAACAAGGCAATAGCGGCCAACGACAACACGCGAGTGCGCAGCAGAGAAACGCCCAGGCCGCGCGCCATATTGTCGCCAAGCGCCAGCATATTCAGCGCTGGCGCGAGCCACAGCGCCAGGGCAAATCCACCACCAGCAACCAGTGATGCCGCCCGCAACACCGGCCAGCTCAGCCCGGCGAGATCGCCCGCCAGCCAGCTACGGATGCTCAGCAGCGTCTGTTCATCAAGGATCAGGATGGCGGCGGTGATGGAGGAAGCAAAAGTGGAAATCGCCACGCCGCACAGCGTTACTTTTAATGGCGTAAAGCCGGAGCGCCCGGCAGCAGAGAGCGCCATCACCAGTGAAAAAAGCAGCGCAGCGCCGCCTGCGGCGATAAAGGCGCGGCTGAAGCTGGCATCGCCAACGCTTACCCCCAGCGCCGTTGTGGCAACCACCGCCAGCGCCGCCCCCGAGTTCAGCCCGAGGATATGCGGCTCGCCGAGCGGATTGCGGATCACCGACTGCAACAACGATCCGGCAACCCCTAACGCCGCGCCGGTAAATAGCGCAGCCACCAGCCGCAGTAAGCGCAGGCTGATAATGACGCGATGATCGAAATTGTTGGGATCAAAATCCACCAGCGCCTGTAACACCGTGAGCGGCGCGATGTAGCGCGCGCCAAGGCCGAGATGCGCCACAGCCGCTGTCAGTAACAGCAGCAGCAAGCCAAAGGCCGTCGCGCTGATGCGCCCGCTGCGTCGGGTTGAAAGCGCAAGCGAACTCATACGCCGGAACCTGCCGGTTTACGAAAAGGCATAAAGAAGGGCTTTCCGGTCAACGGGTTAACCGACATTTGCACATCCACATCGAACACATTTTTGATCAGCGCAGGCGTGCAACTGTCGCCTTCGTGGATCACGCCCTGCAAACGGCCCTGCTTGAGGAACACCAGCGTGTCGCCATAATTCACGGCGAAATTGAGGTCGTGCAACACCACCACCACCGTGCGGCCATGATCGCGGGTTAAGGTCTGCAAGAGTTCGAGGATCTCGACCTGATAGCGTAGATCGAGAAAAGTAGTCGGTTCATCCAGCAAGATCACCGGCGTTTGTTGTGCCAGAGCCATCGCGATCCAGCAGCGCTGGCGCTGTCCGCCGGAGAGGCTATCAACCGTTTGGTGGGCAAATTCCGCCGTGCCGGTCAGATGCAACGCTTCCAGTACCGCCAGTTCGTCCTCTTCCGACCACTGGCGCATAAAGCTTTGCCACGGAAAACGCCCGCGCGATACCAGTTCAAAAACGGTCAGGCCTTCCGGCACCAGCGGCGACTGTGGAAGGATACCTAACTGGCGGGAGACGGCTTTGGTTGGCTGTTGATGAATGGCTTTGCCATCAAGCAACACGCTGCCGCCAAGCGGTTTGAGCATGCGGGCAATAGTGCCGAGCAAGGTAGATTTGCCGGAGCCGTTGGCCCCGACCAGCACGGTCATCTTTCCATGCGGGATAGTGAGTGTGATGTCATCAACGATGACCTGCTTTTGATAGCCCGCCGACAGGCCGTCGAGCACAATCCCCTGCTGAGCTTGCTGTTCCACTCGCTGTGGCATGTTAACTCCTGCGCCGCAACCGCGTGGAAAACCCGTGCGCGCTAATCTTTCAAATAAAAATAACTCTCATTCTCTTTTCGATTTTGCCGTCTGGCACTGTAGTAGTCAAGCAGCATGATGACACAATCCAGCAGCCACAAAACAAGTGTTACTACAGGCGACTACATCGATCGTGAAAATAATTAATCTTATTTATTTCATTTGGTTAAAAAGATAAACCTGAGTAATCCCGCTGCGCTTTCCTCACCCTTTCCCGTTGTAGCAAAATTCTTTCATTTTGCATTTACTACTACAAATGCTCGTGTTTGAATGATTCTCAATTACATATCCGACGCCGGATTCGGCGACTTAACGGATAGATTTTGCGCAATCGGGCAATACATTAGAAACGTCCACGTCTGTGTTATGCACAGTTTTTTGGGAAAACAGATTAAATGGTTCAGTTCACTCACGGTATCTATGGGCTGAAAGGGCGCGCCTTGTTCTCTGCGCTCTTTCTGGGATCATGCTTCACGCCGGTTACGCACGCGGCGGAAACAACAAATAAAACCAATAACGACACCATCACCGTCAACGCGGATGCATCATCGGCCGATCAACCCGCCACGTCCGGCTATCAACCCATCAGCTCATCTACGGCAACGCTGACCTCAATGCCGCTGCTGGATATTCCGCAAGTGGTGAATACCGTTAGCGATAAAGTGTTGGAAGATCAGCACGCTACCAGCCTTGATGAAGCGCTGTATAACGTCAGTAACGTGGTGCAAACCAACACGCTGGGCGGTACGCAGGATTCGTTTGTGCGTCGTGGTTTTGGTACCAACCGCGACGGTTCGATCATGACCAACGGCCTGCGCACCGTGGTGCCGCGCAGCTTTAATGCCGACGCCTCGCGCGTGGAAGTGCTGAAAGGCCCGGCCTCAACGCTGTATGGCATTCTCGATCCTGGCGGGCTTATCAATGTTGTTACTAAACGTCCACAGACCCAATTCGGCGGCTCCATTTCCGCCACCTCTTCCAGCTTTGGCGGCGGCACCGGTCAGTTTGATGTCACTGGCCCGATCGAAGGCACGCGGCTGGCGTATCGTCTGATCGGCGAATATCAGAACGAAGATTACTGGCGCAACTTTGGCAAAAATAAGAGCACCTATATTGCTCCGTCGTTAACATGGTTCGGTGATAACGCCACCATCAACGTGCTCTATTCACATCGTGATTATCAGACGCCATTCGACCGCGGCACGATCTTCGATCTCACCACCAAACAGGCGGTGAATGTCGATCGTAAAACCCGCTTCGATGAGCCGTTTAACATTACCGATGGCGAATCCGATATTGCGCAGTTGAATGCAGAATATCGTTTTAACAGCGCCTGGACCGGCAAGCTGGAATACGGCTACAGCCAGGACAAGTACAGCGATAACCAGTCACGCGTGATGGCCTACGATGCCGCTACCGGTAATCTCACGCGCCGCGTGGATGCCACGCAGGGATCCACTCAGCGGATGCACACGACGCGTGCCGATTTGCAGGGGAATGTCGATATCGGCGGCTTCTACAACGAGATCCTCACCGGTATTTCGTACGAATATTACGATCTGCTGCGTACCGACATGATCCGCTGTAAGAACGTGAAAGACTTCAATATCTACAACCCAAGCTATGGCTGCGCCAGCAAATGTACGACCGTCTCCGCATCGGACAGCGATCAGACCATTAAGCAGGAGAACTACTCGGCTTACGCTCAGGACGCGTTATATCTGACCGACAAATGGATCGCCGTTGCCGGGATGCGTTATCAGTACTACACCCAGTACGCCGGTAAAGGCCGTCCGTTCAACGTCAACACCGACAGCAGCGATGAGAAATGGACGCCGAAATTCGGCCTGGTCTATAAGCTGACGCCTTCAGTGTCGTTGTTCGGTAACGTGGCGAAAGCGTTTATGCCGCAGTCCTCCATCGCCAGCTATATTGGCGATCTGCCGCCGGAAACCTCGACATCTTACGAAGTGGGCGCCAAGTTTGACCTGTTCGACGGTGTTACTGCGAATATCACCATGTTTGATATCCATAAACGCAACGTGCTGTACAGCGAAATCGTGGGTGATGAAACGGTTGCCAAAACCGCCGGGCGTGTCCGTTCGCAGGGTGTAGAGATGGATCTTGCCGGTTCACTGACGCCAAACATGAATGTCATCGCCAGCTACAGCTACACCGCTGCGAAAGTGCTGGAGGATCCGGATTACGCCGGTAAACCGTTGCCGAACGTGCCGCGTCATACCGGCTCCGTGTTCCTGACTTACGACATCAATAACGTGTTTGCCGGTAACACGCTGACCCTTGGCGGCGGCGGTCACGGCGTGAGCCGCCGTTCAGCCACCAACGGCGCGGATTACTACCTGCCTGGCTATTTTGTTGCCGATGCCTTTGCCGCCTACAAAATGAAGCTGCAATACCCGGTAACGCTACAGGTAAACCTGAAAAATATCTTCGACAAGACGTATTACACCTCGTCGATCACCACCAATAACCTCGGCAACCAGATTGGCGATCCGCGCGAAGTGCAGTTCACCGTCAAAATGGAGTTCTGAGTCCCCAACGTAACGCAGTGAGAAAGTTGCCCCGCACGACGCGGGGCTTTTTTCTGACATGCTATTTTGCCGCCATCCTGCTGGTAACATCCCGGTTTCACCATGAAAAGCCCCCAATGAACACTCGTTCATTAAACGGTCACCTTTACGCAATTCTTTTGCAGCATTTTTTTCACAGACTCTCTGGCTTTCGAAACCCGTAAATTCGCGGTTCAAGGCTTATGAGAAAATACTGGCTTCCGTGGCTGATCCTGTCACCGTCTCTGCTGTTCCTGGCGCTGTTCACTTACTTTCCGCTGTTGCGCTCGGTGTATGACAGCCTGTTCGATACCCGCATCGTCAGCAATGATGCGCCGTTCGTTGGGCTGGGAAATTTCGTCCGCCTGCTGGATGATTCGGTGTTCTGGCAGTCTCTGTTCAATAACCTTATCTACATCCTGCTCACTGTCATTCCGGGGGTAACGCTGGCGCTACTGCTGGCGGTGGCGCTGTGGGAAAACCATCGCATCAACCGCTGGTTACGTACGGCGTTTTTCTTTCCGATGATTATCCCGATGGTCAGCGCCGCCGCGCTATGGCTGTTTATTTTTATGCCTGGCCTCGGGATGCTCGATCACTACCTCGCGCAGCTTTTCGGGCCGATGAACAACAACTGGCTGGGGCGCAGCAATAGCGCGTTGTTGGCGCTGGCGTTGATTGGCGTGTGGAAGTTTGCCGGGTATTACATGCTGTTCTTCCTCGCCGGTTTGCAGGGCATTCCCGCCTCAACGCGTGAAGCGGCGGTAATGGAAGGCGCAACCTCCACGCAGGTTTTCTTTAAAGTCACCCTGCCGTTACTGCGCCCGACCATCAGCTTTGTGGTCACTACCGCGTTGATTTACTCGATTACCCAGATCGACCACGTTGCCGTGATGACGCGCGGCGGCCCGGACAATGCCACTACCGTACTGCTCTATTACATCCAGAATCTCGCCTGGGACACTCACGATCTCGGTAAAGCCTCTGCCGCCACGTTTTTAACGCTGGTCGGGCTGTTTGTCTTCTCGCTGGTCAACCTGAAACTGCTTGAGAGAGGAGCGCATTATGAGCGTTGAGGTTACTCCTGTTATCAACCGGGCTGCTGTCGTGCCGCGCCCGTTGTGGCTGCGTCTGCGTCATTCGCGCCCGATCACGCTTACGCTGCTGATGGTTTGCCTGGCGCTGCTGTGGGTAAGCCCGTTTATCTGGATGCTTTCATCCGCGTTTAGCGCCACCACCTTTGGCGAAGATATGGCATCAATTCTGCCGCGCTTCCCGCTGACGCTGGATAACTTTCGCGATGCGTGGGACAGCGCCAACTGGCTCAGCCTGTACGCCAACACGCTAATCTTCGCCTTCGGCACGTTCTTTGTGCAGTTGTTCACCATTACCACTGCCGGTTACGTCTTCGCCTGCCACGAATTTCGCGGCAAGAAAACGCTGTTCATCCTGTTCCTGGTACAACTGATGATCATGCCGGTGGTGATGATGATCCCCAACATGCTGACGCTGAAAACCTTCGGCCTGCTCAACACGCTGACCGGCGTGATGATGCCCTACTTCACTTCTGCGTTTGGCGTCTTTCTGATGCGCCAGGCGTTTCTCGCCATCCCAAAAGAGATTGAAGAAGCGGCGCTGATGGAGGGCTGTCGCTGGTGGCAGGTGCTGTTCCGCGTGATGTTGCCGATGTCGTGGCCGTCGGTGCTGGCGTTCGCCACCGTCAGCATTACCTATCACTGGAACGAGTATTTATGGCCGCTGATGATGCTCAACGATCCGGACAAACAGGTGCTGACGGTCGGCCTGGTCTCCTTCGCCATGGGCGCAGAATCCGGCGGCCAGTGGGGAATGATCAGCGCCGGGACGCTGATGGTTTGCCTGCCGCTGATGGTCGCGTTTATTGCTTTCCAGAAACAGTTTCTCCGGAGCTTTGGCTTCTCCGGCATTAAATAAGGAGTGTAGTTATGTTTTTAGCGCAAATTTCCGACACCCATTTCCGCAGCCAGAACGAGAAGCTGTACGGTTTTATTGATATCAACGCCGGGAATGCCGACGTCGTGTGTCAGCTTAACGCCCTGCGCGAACGCCCGGATGCGGTGGTAGTGAGCGGGGATATCGTCAACTGCGGCCGCCCGGAAGAGTACCGCGTGGCGCGCCAGATCCTCGGCGGGCTGGATTACCCGCTGTTTGTCATTCCGGGCAACCACGACGATAAAGCGCACTTTCTGGAATATCTGCACCCGCTGTGCCCGCATCTTGGCAGCGATCCGCAGAACATTCGTTATGCGATTGATGATTTCGCGACGCGTCTGCTGTTTATCGATTCCAGCCTTGCCGGGGAATCAAAAGGCTGGCTGACGAATGAAACCCTGCAATGGCTGGAAGCGCAACTGAGCGCCAGCAAAGGCAAACCGACCGCGGTATTTATGCATCATCCGCCGCTGCCGCTGGGCAACGCGCAGATGGATCGCATCGCCTGTGAAAACGGTCACCTGCTGCTGAAACTGGTTGAGCGCTTCCCGTCGCTGACGCGTATTTTCTGCGGTCATAACCACAGCCTGACCATGACGCAATATCGCCAGGCAACGATTGCCACCATTCCGGCCACCGTACACCAGGTACCGTATTGCCACGAAGATACCCGCCCGTACTACGACATGTCTCCGCCGTCGTGCCTGATGCACCGCCAGATTGGCGATCAGTGGGTGAGCTACCTGCACCCGCTGTCGCATTACGCGGGCCCGTGGCTGTATGACGAAAACATCAGTTGCCCGGTGGACGAGCGCTAATCCCATGTTAAGACTGAACAATGTAAGCAAGCAGTTTGATGGCAAAGCGGCGCTCAGCGCGCTGTCGCTGGATATTCACGATGGCGAATTTGTGGTGCTGGTTGGCCCGTCCGGCTGCGGCAAAAGTACACTGTTGCGGCTGATTGCCGGGCTGGAGAATGTCAGCGATGGCGCCATCTGGCTCGATAATGATGACATCACCGCCCGCTCGCCGCGCGAGCGCAACTTCGCGATGATCTTCCAGAACTATGCGCTGTTTCCGCACCTGTCCGTGCGCGACAACATCACCTTCGGCATGAAAGTGCGTAACGAAGAGAAAGCCAGCTGGCAACCGCGCCTCGATCGCGTGGCGCAGATGTTGCAGCTTGATGCATTACTGGAGCGAAAGCCCGCCAAACTCTCCGGCGGCCAGCGCCAGCGCGTGGCGATGGCGCGCGCCATCGTGCGTAACCCGAAACTGTTCTTAATGGATGAACCGCTCTCTAACCTTGATGCGCGCCTGCGTACTGAAGTGCGCGACAGCATTATGGAGATGCACCAGCAACTGAAGACCAGCACCATTTATGTGACGCACGACCAGACCGAAGCGATGTCGATGGCCGACCGCATTGTGGTGATGAATGGCGGCCACGTGCAGCAAGTTGGCCGCCCGGAACATTTGTACGCGCATCCGGCAAATCTGTTTGTTGCCGGGTTTATCGGCTCTCCGGCCATGAACCTGCTGTCGCTCTCCTGCGCCAATGGCGAAGTGCAATTGGGTGAGCAACGCCTGCCGTTGCCTGAGCACGCTAGCAGCGCGTCGCAAGTGTGGCTGGGCATTCGCCCGGAGCACATTACCGACACGCCGGAAGCGGGCCAGTTGGTGCTGCCGGCCACCGTCATGCAGCGGGAACTAATGGGCGCGGATTATCAGCTTCACGTCAGCACGCCCATCGGCAACCTGCGTTACATCCGCCGACACCGGGGTGATGTGCCCAACAAAGGGGACACACTCAGCGTCGGTTTTTCACCCCTTGATTGTCATCTTTTTGATGCGCAAACCTTGCTTAACTTACACCAGGAGAACGACCATGCATAAGCCTCTGCCAAAAACATTGCGAGCGCTTACTTACAGTATAACCCTCGCAATGAGTGGCACCGCACTGGCGCAGGAGAAGATTGATTTCATGTTTCCGGCCCCGGTGGACGGCAAACTGACCATGGAAATGACGCGCGTCATCAAAGCTTTTAACGATTCGCAAAAAGAGGTGGAAGTGCGCGGGATTTTTACCGGCAACTACGACACCACGAAAATGAAAGCTGAATCGGCGCAGAAAGCAGGCCAGCCGCCTGCACTGGTGATCATGTCCGCCAACTTCACTACCGATCTGGCGCTGAAAGATGAAATTCTGCCGATGGACGAACTGTTCCAGTACGGCGACAAAAAAGCAGGCGATTTCCTGCAAAACGAGTTCTGGCCTGCGATGCGTAAAAACGCGCAGGTGATGGGCGTGACCTACGCCATTCCGTTCCATAACTCAACGCCAATCCTCTATTACAACAAAACGATGTTCGAGCAAGCGGGCATTAAACAGCCGCCGCAGAACTGGAAAGAGTTACTGGAGGATGCGAAAAAGCTGACCGACCAGAGCAAAGGCCAGTGGGGCATTATGCTGCCTTCCACCAACGACGATTACGGCGGCTGGATCTTCTCCTCGCTGGTACGCGCCAACGGCGGTAACTACTTCAACGAAAACTATCCTGGCGAAGTCTATTACAACGCGCCCACTACCATCGGCGCACTGCGTTTCTGGCAGGATATGATCTACAAAGACAAAGTGATGCCGTCCGGCGTGCTGAACTCGAAGCAGATCAGCGCTGCGTTCTTTTCCGGCAAACTGGGAATGGCGATGCTGAGTACCGGCGCGTTGGGCTTTATGCGTGAAAACACGAAAGATTTCGAGCTGGGCGTGGCAATGATGCCTGCTCAGGAACAACGTGCCGTGCCAATTGGCGGCGCCAGCCTGGTGAGTTTTAAAGGCATTAACGATGCGCAGAAAAAAGCGGCGTATGAGTTCCTGACTTATCTCGTCAGCCCGGAAGTGAATGGCGCATGGAGCCGCTTCACCGGTTACTTCTCACCGCGCAAAGCGGCCTATGATACGGCGGAAATGAAAGCGTACCTGAAGCAGGATCCGCGCGCCGCCATCGCGCTGGAACAGTTGCAGTACGCACATCCGTGGTATTCCACTTACGAAACGGTTGCCGTGCGTAAAGCGATGGAAAACCAGCTGGCGGCCGTGGTGAACGATGAGAAAGTCACCCCGGAAGCGGCCGCAGAAGCGGCGCAGAAAGAAGCGGATACGCTGATGAAACCCTATGTGGAAAAAACCGCGCTGCAAGCGGTGAAATAAGATGTTGTTCCCCGCAGGGATGCGGGGAGATGTCCCCTCACCCAGCCGTAAGCGCTTACTAACTTAACAACAAATACGGTGTCACCTCAAAAAATAACCACTGTGAATACGGGGTTTATTGATCAGCCAGACATTTCCTTGCTTGCCGGGACTGTATATTTTTCACTCACCCAACTGACAAGGAGCACACCATGTCTTACACCGAACAGCACTGCCACTCCTGCGGAATGCCGCTCTCCGCGCCGGATGCCCGTGGTGCCAGCGATAAATATTGCGCGTACTGCACCGACAGCGAAGGCAATCTGAAATCCTGGGATGATGCCGTTTCCGGCCTCGCGCAATACCTTGATTCATGGCAGAAAGTGGGCAACGAAGAAGCGCGTAAACGTGCCATCCGCTATCTGACATCAATGCCTGCGTGGGCAGACAGAGCCTGAAGCTATTAACCTGGCGGCTTCAATCCGGGGTAAAAAACAGCAGTAGCAACCCCAGCAGCGCAAACAGGCCAAATGCCAGTGCAACCCCAGCCTGTGCGTAGATCAAACCCAATATCACCGCGCCAGCCACCTGGCCTGCGGCCAGCATAAAAAACGCTATGCCGACCCCGAAAGCCGGGGTCGCGGGCGTGGCTTCTGCGCCCCTCACCAGCAGCACGCCGGAAAGCGTGATATAACCAGCCCCACAGAGCGCCACCGCCGGGATTAACCACCAGGAAAATGCGTGGCTGAAGGCCATCAACAATAACGGTGCGGTCATAAACAACAGTGCCAGCCGGTAGACCTGGCGCATACCGATATAACGCGCAATCGGGCCGGTGAAGGCCCCCAAAATGCCCGCCGCGCCGCAAACACACCACAGAATACTGATGAGCGAATCCGCCACCGCCATCTGCTGGCGCAACACTTGCGGGCCAAAACTCCACCACGCGGCGCTCATCATCCCGCTCAGCAACGCTATCAGCGCAAGACGGACAACACCGCGCGAGAAAAGCGTTCCCTTGCGCGCCTCCGCCTGCAGTTGTGCGCCACGCGGTAAATAGCGCTGCACCGGCCACAGGCACAGCAGTGCAATCACCGCGAACACGAGACAAGCGGTTCGCCACGGCAGAAACGACAGGAGCGGCACGGAAAGGATGATCCCTGCCCCGGTTCCGGCGTTAATCAGGGTATTCACCTGCGTTTGCCGTGATGCGCTCACGCAACGACTGACCGCAGCCGCCAGCGAAGGCGACGAAAACCCGGCGCTGATCCCGGCAATAAATAATCCGACGCCCAGCATCACGGGAGAAGCGGCTGCGGCGAGCAGCAACAAGCCAAACGCGGCACTCAGCGCAGAAACCGCCGAGGGAAATCGTGGTCCATAGCGCTTATTCAAGGTGGCGGCAGCGCTTATCGACAGACAATAAGCCGCGAAACTACAGGCCGAAAGGATGCCTGCAAGGCGCGGGCTGAAAGGGATATCCTGCGCCACGGCAGGCATCATCAGCCCCCATGAAAAACGGGCGAGGCCATAAGAAACGGCGATCAGCGCGAAACCGGTCATGCCGAGCTTCATTGTTTCGCCTCCTCGCCAGCCATCAGGATCGCCGCCGCTTTTCCGGCATCATAAGCCGCCTGCGGTCCGCGAATTAACGCTGCGGTAATCGCCCCTTCAAACAGCATCCAGACGGCATCAGCCAGCGCGCTATGTTTCATGCTCGTGGCGATGTAATCCTGTAGCGCATAGCGAAAATCCAGCGCCAGCGCGCAGAGCTCTATGTTTTCCTGCGCATACTCGCCCCAGGCTTTCAGGAAAAAGCATCCGCCCGCGCCGTAACCCGCCATCCATTCCCCGAGCACGGCAAAAAGTTTTTCCACCGCCTGTGGGTGCTCTGGGGCGTAGAGATCGGCGAAAAAACGCTGCTGGCGGGCTTCCATGACCGCTGCGGTTAATCGCTCTCGCGAAGGGAAATGGCGATACAGCGTGCGCGTTGAAACACCGGCTTCCTCGCAAATACGATCGGTGCTGGTGGCGTGAAAACCATTGTTATAAAACAACCGCTCGGCGGCCTGAATGATGTCTTGTCGTTTTTTCATTCTTAAAAAGTAAACCGATCGTTTTACTTGCGCCAGCAACCATAAAAAAGTAAAAATAAAACACATTAAAATTCAATGAGTAAGGAGATGATGTATTTTTATCGCTAAAAATTAACTTGCAATCAAATCGCGCACTATTTAAATTCCTCTCCAGACGCAAACACAACCCACTTTCACAACCATTTAAATAGCGCGCGATACAATCGCAAAGGAGATAAAGATGTCCCGTTCATTACTGATTGCCATGAGTTTAACCGCCGCCAGCGTATCCACAGCCTGGGCCGCCGATGCGCCCGCGCCGACTGCCGGTGTAGCGAAATTCCTTTCTGTACTGAACAGCAGCGGCGGCAAACCTATCGAACAACTCTCTGTACCGGATGCTCGCCAGGTGCTGATCGGCGCGCAGAAAGGCGCCAAACTGCCCGCAGCGGATGTGACGGAAAAAACCATCACCGTAAACGGTAAACCGTTGACGCTGACCATCGTCAAACCGCAGGGCGCAACCGGGACGCTGCCGGTGTTTATGTTCTTCCACGGCGGCGGTTGGGTGCTGGGCGATTATCCAACCCATGAACGTTTTGTCCGCGATCTGGTGAACGAATCCGGCGCTGCCGCCGTGTTCGTGAATTACACGCCGTCACCGGAAGCGCACTTCCCGGTCGCCATTAATCAGGCGTATGAAGCCACGCGTTGGGTTGCCGAACATGGCAAAGAAATTGGCGTGGATGGTTCTCGTCTGGCGCTGGCGGGTAACAGCGTCGGCGGTAATATGGTGGCTGCTGTGGCACTTCAGGCCAAAGAGCACCATGCACCGGCGATTCGCTACCAGGTGATGTTCTGGCCGGTCACCGATGCGCGCTTTGATACCGGTTCCTATAACCAGTTCTCGAATGGTTATTTCCTGAGCAAAAACATGATGAAATGGTTCTGGGATAACTACACCACCAAAGAGAGCGATCGCCGCAACATTCTGGCTTCACCGCTGGAAGCAAGCAGCGAGCAACTGAAAGGCTTGCCGCCTACGCTTATCCAGACCGCCGAGCTGGACGTGCTGCGTGATGAAGGTGAAGCCTTTGGCCGCAAACTGGATGCCGCAGGCGTGCCGGTTACCGTTACCCGCTATAACGGCATGATCCACGACTACGGTCTGCTGAATGCCCTGAGCGAAGAGCCAACCGTTCGCACCGCGCTTTCCCAGGCTGCCAATGAACTGCGTGTCCACCTGAAATAAGCACTTCCCGGAACCCACCCTATGCGGTGGGTTCTTTCATTTTGAGCAAATTCGCCTCGTCATACGCAGCCTGCGCCGCAAGCACTGCATCCATATTGTTTTCCACCCAGTGCGCCAGCACCGAGACGGTTTCCGTCAGCGTACGCCCCAGCGGCGTCAGGCTGTACTCCACCGCCACCGGCACGGTATAAAACACTTCACGGGCGATGATGCCATCGCGCTCCAGCTTGCGCAGCGTCTGGGTTAAGACCTTTTGAGTGATCAAGCGGATATCCCGTTTCAGGCCATTAAAACGCATGGGCCCATTTTCCAGACGCGCCAGCACCAGCAAGGCCCATTTGTCCGCCAGCCTTGCCAGCATATCGCGCGTCGGGCAGCGGTTATCATAAATATCGTAAGGAATGGACGGCTTAATCATAACGACAAATTCTCGTAGTAGGTTTCCTTGAGGAAACGTAGTGCCCTTTGGGTGCCTTCTTCCGCAACCGGAGCGGGATGTGTATAACTCAAAGCCTAAGTTTCTATTTGATACTAAGGTGCCAGAAATGGCAAAAGTTCTCCTGCGGAATAGAAAGGAATAAAGGATGATTAGTCGGCTGAACAACGCATTTCTCAGTCTTACCACGCACCCGGAGTTTGGCAAGCTATTGCTGCGCCTGACATTTGGCGTGCTGATGCTGTTTCACGGCGTAGCCAAAGTGCAGCATGGTGTAGGCTGGATTTCCGACATGCTGGTCGCGCAGGGTTTACCGGGCTTTATCGCTTACGGTGTATTTGTTGGCGAAATTATTACGCCGGTACTGATTATTATTGGCCTGTTCACGCGCCAGGCGGCATTTATTTACGCATTTAATATTCTGGTTGCCACCTTACTGGTCGGCATGGGGAAATTCTTTACCCTGACCAACGTCGGCGCATGGGGTCTGGAAAGTGAAGCCCTCTATTTCCTCGGCGGATTAAGCATTATGTTTCTGGGTGCAGGGAAATACACCCTGTTTGCCGGAAAAGAAAAATAATGACGGTCGTGCAAACTCATTTGTACGTTATCTCTCTTAGATAGGGGAAAAATATGTCTATTGTTGTGATCTATTATTCTGGTTACGGGCACACTAAAGCGGTTGCCGAGAAAGTCGCCGAAGGGGCAAATGCAACGCTGATCGCTGTGGATAATAACGGTGATATTCAGGAAAGCGACTGGCAATTACTGAACGACGCCAAAGCCATTATTTTTGGTGCCCCAACGTATATGGGCGGCGTGCCATGGCAGTTTAAGAAATTCGCTGATGCCAGCTCTAAAGCCTGGTTTACCCGCGCCTGGCAGGACAAAATATTTGCCGGTTTCAGCAACAGCGCCAGCCTGAACGGTGACAAACAGGTTTCGCTGCAATACCTGCAAACGCTGGCATCACAGCATGGCGGCATCTGGGTGAGCCTGGGCCTGCTGCCGGCGAACACGCTTGCTGCAACCCGCGAAGACATCAACAACCTCGGCGGTTCTGTCGGCCTGCTGGTGCAATCGCCATCTGATGCAGGCGCCGATAAAATCGCCTCCGGCGACCTCGATACCGCAGTGAAATTCGGCCAGCGCGTGGCCGATGTAGCGAGCCGTTTTAATTAATTTTGTATATCAAGGCCGGGGAAACCCGGCTTTTTATTTCGGACTTCAGAGCGACAAATCTCTCGACACCTTCCGGAAAAATCTCATTCCCTCTTCGTGAATATGCATTACACATCCAGCTTAGCATCGATGAAATTTGATTTTTCGTTACAGTATTCACCCCAAATTCAAAACAGATGGAAATTAAAGATAAGCCGTTCTATTTTAATAGCTCGTCTTTTAGAAAATGGAGCATTTTTTTCATGGAAAAGGAAGGGACGCTACGCTTACTCACACCAGGCGAAGTGCGAATGGCCCGAGCCGTATTCGGCGACGCAATTGAATATCACAAAGTTTGGGTCCACCACGACAGTTACTTTCCATTCGGACTTCAGCCAGATAATGCGGGCATGGCTCCAAATGGAGAACTCTATTTCCGGGCATGGTATACCCATGATTTTTCGCAGTCAGACCTCCCTCATCGTCATATATTTATTCATGAGATGTGCCATGTCTGGCAGCGAGGCAGAGGAATGAAAGTACGTCTGAATGGGCTGATAAGCAGCCTGGTTAGCTATCGCTATGCGCTTAATGGTCGTCCTTTAAGACGATATCCAATGGAGCAGCAGGCACAGATTATTACCGATTGGTACATTCTAAATACTTACGGTTATATAGCATGGTGCACACTCAGAGAACGAGGAGATATCACCCTGGATGGTGATACTACTGAAAGTGTCATAAGAGCCCAATACCAAAAAACACTGCAAAATTTTCCATGGTGCTGATAATGAAAAACATAATCTTGTTTTTATTCTTACTTCCATGTTTATTTACATTGACAGGATGCCCAGGTCAGGGTGACAGATTACAAGCCGATGAAATAACCACAGTACAAAAATCAGGAAATAATCTCTGTTTTCTGGTGCCTGACGCGGGTGAATATCAGCCAACCATACTGACAATTGGTCAACGCAATAAACCAGCAGAAAAAATGTGGCGTGGCGGTAATCCCGATTTGAAAGTAGAGGATGGCCAATTGTGTATTCCCCCTGCGCTGTATACTTTTCCTGAGCAGGGCCAATTTGTTATCCGCTACGTCCTGAAATCCGGTCAGGAGAATATGCCTTTGAGAAGTGTCGTAGCCGCGATTGAAGTATCTAAAACCGGCGTACGTAATCTCCCGCTCCAGAGTAATGAAGGTGTCAGACCGTATCAATAGCGATGGTTACAGAGCTTGCCGCTATCCGGCAGGCTCTGAGCTGATAGAGTAAGCCTTCTGAAAACATTGTCGTCACATCAATTATAATGACATTTACACTTAAGTTATTCCCGCAGCAAATGTTTTCATGCCACGATACTGCATGATGACACCGAATTGTGAGGAACAACATGAGCACGCCAGAAGAAGGGCTCCTGGAAGTTGCCTGGTATATGTCGAAATATGGGTTGGAAGATCCGCCGACGATATTTGGTGTCGGGCAATGGAATGAAGCCTACGCCCTCTTCTATCCGAGATTTGGTGCGGGCAAATCATCAGAGGAATTTTACAATAGTCTTAAAAACTGTCGTGATCGATTTGACTCATGGATGACAAACCCCCGCAGAGGCTGGCGTAACCCTGATGGCACTCCGAGGGAACTGCCCGTCGCTTCTCAACGTGTTATGGAAAGAATGAATGCGCTTGCAGAACCTATGGCGGAACAACGTGTTTTGTCATGGATAATGGCAGACTCCTTTGAACAAACACAACAAGATGTGCAACTTATCCGTAAAGATAAAGGTCTCGACGAAACGACAAGAGAGAGATTGGTTGCCGCTCGGCTGGGTCAGGGAGACTTCAGAAAGGGCTGTTTAGCCCATTACCCTGCCTGCCCCATTACTGGAATCTCCTTTCAACCGGTGTTAAGGGCCAGCCACATAAAACCCTGGTCAGCATGTAACACAGGAACAGAACGTCTCGATCACTTTAACGGAATAATGCTGGCAGCGCATATTGATGTACTTTTCGATCAAGGTTGGATGTCGTTTGAAGATAATGGGCGACTCTTAGTCAGTGATGAACTAAATGCTGAAGTGATAGAACAATTACAATTACCAATGCAAATTAAAGCATTCCCCGCAGAATCTCGTCCTTATCTAAAATGGCATCGTGAAAATGCATTAAGAGTTTCCAGGAAAAAAGAACCGAAAAAATGATAAGCGAGGTTCCCGATAACAGCATCATATTTATCGGGACAGCGACTCACTCTTCTACCTGTTCAAATCGTTCTGCGTTTATCACCCTGCCATCGTTGCAGTACTTATTGATAATTAGTCAGGAACGAAGAAGCTGATTAAAGTCTTCAGAGACTAAATCGCCTTTCGTACAGAGCATATCTCGCGCAAGAGCCCGCCGTTTTTGTAGCAGAGCATCCAGTGTTTCTTCAAAAGTGGGTATGCTCTCATCCGTTATCGTTGGATAATAAACATACACATCTTTTGTTTGCCCAATGCGGTAAGCGCGATCTGTGGCCTGATCCTCTTTTGCTGGGTTCCAGCAACGGGTGAAATGAATAACATGATTGGCTTTTTGTACATTTACACCAAACCCGACTGCCACGGTTGAAAGAATAATAATTCCAAATCCGGGCTGCTCCTGAAAAATATCGATAAGTTTTTGACGGCTGTTCGCGCTCTCACTTCGGGTGCTGGTATCACCATTGATTACATAAGGTTTGAAACCAAATCGCTGATGAATGGCATACTGCAATTCGCGCTGAATATCTCTCAGCTCGGTAAATATAATAACTTTATCATCACCCTTTTTCGAAATGTCTTCGAGTTTACGCATCATCCACTCCAGTTTGGGTGAGTGATTCCTTAAGCGGTTATCCGGTTTTACGCTGTAGGGATGTGCGCAAATGAGCTTCAGACGGTGCAATAAACCAAGCATTCCCGCCCCAGGTTGCTCCAGTTCATCCTGCATTTTTTGTCGATTCTGATAGGAGGCAATCGACGAAACATACAAATCGCGCTGTAAAGGAGCCATTGTCAGCTGTTTGCAGGAGATGTCCTCAATTTTTGATGGCAAATCTTTCGCGACTTCCTCTTTGGTGCGCCGCAGCGTCTGCAATTCGATAATACGTCGTAGTGACTCAAGTACGAGATTATTCCTTTCCGTCGCACCTTCAATTGGCCGCAAATACTGCTTACCGAAGTCGTTGAGCGCGCCAAGCAAACCTGGCTGGGCAAAATCAAACAAACTCCATAGATCCACCAGCGTATTTTCAACAGGTGTTCCGGTGCAGGCCACTTTAAATTGCGCCTGGATAGCATTCGCCGCATGGGTAATTAATGCCGCTGGATTCTTTATTTTTTGAGCTTCATCGCAAACCATAATCGACCATTTTTGGCGTGCGAGAGAAAACTCTTGATCGCGCAAGGTTTCGTAAGTGGTTAACACGATTTTTGCACCACCAACCCAGCCCGGACGCAGCAGGTTTTTAATGCCCTGCGCTCTCAGTTCTACTGGGATTTCATCCTTATGGAACTTCACCGCTTTTACGGCATTACCATAAAGTTTAAGCACCTCAAGGTTTGCGGTATGAAAGAAATTATCCAGTTCGCGCTCCCAATTATCTAATAACGATACGGGTGCAACGATCATTGTTGGTAAACCATCAGGATTTTTTTCGATATACCATACAATAAAGGCCAGTATTTGCAGCGTCTTACCTAACCCCATATCATCAGCCAATAAACAACCTGAGATTTCTTCCGGCGACTTAAGAAACAACTGCTGCAACCACGCTAAGCCCTGTCGTTGATGTTCACGAAGATGAATATGTTCTTTAAGCAAAACAGGTAATGCAGGTTCTGCATCTTTCGCGCTCAACAATGCCTCACGTCGCTGTTTTATATACGCTGCATGTTCAATGTTTTGCTCTATCTGCAGAACAGCTCTTTTTTCTGGCTCGGCGATGTCTTTATCTGTGTCGCTCTCCAGAGTCTCAATTTTCTTCTGCCAGTTTTTCAATAATGATTTAGCATCGGCAATCGGCAATGATTGCTCATTCCACGGCATGGAGACGGTTGTTTCTTGTAAAGACGCCGCTGATTCAATGCGTTCTTCAAGGTCCGATAATTGTTCCTGGCTCTGCGGCTCCCAGCCCTCAAAAAAATCACTCGCCAGTAATGCTTCACCTAACGTCTCTGGCAACCAGTCTTCACTTTCACCCTTTATTAAAAAGGGAGAGGAAATCTTTTCAAACTCACCAATGCCAATGACACGATCGCCATATTTATTCAGATCTAAAACTTCATCAAATTCGATACCGGCAATCTCTTGCTGCCAACGAAGCAGGAGTGATTGGTAGTGTTCAAGTTGTTCTAACGTTAATTGGCTCAACTCTAATTCATAACCTTGCCATATTCCCGCAGGTAGGCCCGACGCCAGTTTAACTGCCAGTTCCTGAATAAACTCTTCAAACTCATAGGGTTTGGTCAGAGAAAAAGTGATAGCGGGTTGCGGCCTGGCGGCAATAGGTTCTAAGACAAGAGATACGGATGAGATTCTTTTTGCTTCATCATCAAGCACAGGTGTAACAGAGAAACGGTGGAAAAAAATATGCGCATCCTGCAACGCTTCTTCATGTTGTTCAGGCGGGATAACACTGGCTGCATCCTCACCAATGAAGGTGTAGGGATTGCGAATAAAAGAGACGGCATCATCACCCGCTATACGCCTGCCAGTAATTGAATGCACAGAAGAGAGGACTTCTTTCACTTCCGGGGAAATGATCACATGGCTGAGGGATCCATCATCACCCAGAACACGGTATTGATCCTGAACTAACTTACTGTTATCGAAACTATTGAGCCATTGCGTTGGTTGATCATCGAAAGAAGGTTCAATTTCGATGACCGGTGTGTTGTGAATGGTTGCTTTGCGTAGCTTGAGTCTTAACGATTCGGGCTTAACCACAATCGTCTTCGCCAGATAGTTATCTAATTCTGCCTGCGCCTTTTTTGTTAAGCGCCGTATTTTCGCCCAGCCAAGCTGATTGGTATTTTCTCCCGCTCTGTGCTGCTGCTCATCACGAAATTGCTGCAAAGCAGAGAGGAGCAGCCAGTTCTCGTGGGTCTGTAAAAATTGCCCCTCAGAGTTGCGAAATATCGCTCCTGTTCTTTCGATCTGAACAGATCGGCCAGTCGCGCTTTCCTTCCAGTCACGGATATAAATGTTAAAATCAGCATCGCTCAGGCTTCCGCTGCCTGCGAGACAAACCTTCAGCGGCTTAATCTCAGGGATCCCCAGTAATGACAGGCTGGTTTGATGATCCTCATCTGTTGCCAGACGATACAGTTCATCCCAGGTGAGCAACCAGCGATCGGATAACTCAACAACATATTCTTCTTCTGCAAGCTGCTCCATATAGGCGACCAAAGGCCACAATGCATCTTCATCAGCAAGCTTAAACAAAAACGATAGCCCTGACTCTTCAACCTGATAACGATGACTTACCCGTTTTTCTGAAGATATATTGTTACCTTTGAATTTGCTGAGCAGACGGTTGAGCATTATTTACTCCAGAAGGTCAGTGGATCGCCATTTTTTTGTTTAAAACCTAAGCGGACAAGCTTTTCAACGACTTCTGCATTACGTGAGGAAAGCCGAACATGCAGGGCACCGCCAATATTACGTTTGTCACTCACAGTGGCATCGAGCTGTTTAAGCAAGCTGCGAATCGCTTGCTCACGGGAGCCTTGCATTGCATCAGCGGGCGGCGGATTTACCATGTTTGTCGATATTGGCGATGGCGATGGCGATGGCGATGGCGATGGCGATGGCGATACAACTATATCCGAAGGCTGGTATCGGATACCTAATCGGCGAAGCTCATCCTCATAGTTAACCATCCATCCGGTGAGATGATTATCGCTATAGCCATAAGCTGTTGGTGCATGACGATGCTTTATCGCTCCCGCTTTTAATTCATAATTTAAATGCAGGTCGCTTTTTTCCGGGTTAAACGGTGCAGAAGACAACTCATAAACATATAACGCATTGCCTGTACGAGAAAACTCAACAAAAAGATAATTACCGATCTGCATAATTACGGCATTATCTGCACTATTTCCTCCAGACAGAGCGCTTAACCGTCCCTTATTTTTTTGCCTGAATGCAACAAAATCGGAATGCATATTTTGACGGGCATCCTGCCCTATCACTATCCGTGTGAATCCCATCTGATTGGCAAACCGTAACCAATAGAACAAACGGGCCTGATCCACATCATCTTTCCCCTTCAGCAACTGGAAGAAATGCGTTAAATCCTCTTTCGCCAGCCAGCTGCGTACCATGCCGCAAATTTTCTCGCTGGTATCAGGATCTTTCAAATGAGTAAGCCAGAGGTTTTGTTTACTGTGTAATTGCGGGCTTCCCCAGTTTTCCAGTGCCATTTGCTTAAGCTGTGGATGCGGAGTATTTCTGAAAGAAGAGCGGTAATACTGCATTAAACACGCACGTAAGATGAGATTTTTATACCTTTCGCGCTGGCGAGCGAGTTCCAGCAGGTTGGGCAGATGTTCTTTAAATGCGTCATCATCCAGCTCTAAGATCTTTGCCAGCAGAACAACAAAGGCCCGGTACCAAAGCCAGCTATTATCGGGAACCTGAGCCACGGTCTCCAGCGCTGAAAAATCGACCAGCTCGCCAGCACTCATTTTATTTGCCAATAAGTTCCCGGCATCTGGCGTGAACAGATCCTGATATTCATCTATTACCGCCATCCAGCGTTTTTCTCGACGCACCTGACCCTTAATCACGCCATAACCAATACGAAGTTGATCGCGTAACGAACACCAATTGTTATTCTCGTCGGGCTTTTTCGCGTGATAGCCAAAATAACTGCTACATAAAAACTTCCATTCGCGCCGTTTGAGTTTTTTGCTATCAATACGCTGCTGAATCTCTTGTTCAACCCGGTTATAAAGCGAATCATCCTCCAGCAGAACCGGAAATGCCGCATCGGGATCGCTATCAGCCAGGCCCGCAAATATCAGTTGCCAGTCGTACCTCGTTAGCACTTTCAACTGGCGAAGCGCAGTGATCGCTTTAAGTCGTTTTGTCAGCGGAGGGACTGTCGTGCGCTCGCTTTTCTCCATTTTGACGGACAGATATTGCTCTGCAGCCCTGAGCTTAGGGAAATCGCCAAAAGCAGCCGCTTCCGTGTCAATATGCCGTTTAACGGTGGCAGCAATATCTGACGATAAGCGAGATAACGCGGAGATCATAACGGCATCTCCAACTGACATTTTTCGGTTGTAGGTACGGTAACGCTACCCACATCAACTGCCGCCTTATCATGTTCATCTTTCAGACCAAAGAACTGCATGCGCAATTCAACGCGACGGCTGGCCTCTTTACTCTCTTTAGCGTTGTTAAACGAAACACCGCCCGCAAGGAAGAGCTTACGGATCTGCTCCTGCTGCAAGGGCGTTATCTGCTGTTGCAGGCGGCTACGGCTGTCGAGCAGGCTACACATTACCCATTCTGAGCGCTGCAACGAAAGATGCAGGTTATACAGATAGGAACCGTCGGTATCGGTAAAACCTTCAATGACAATCTGTTTAAACCATTTTTGCCCTTCCTCGCTGTTTGCCGCTTCCAGCACCAGCGGCACAACATCCTGTAGCGCTTTCTGTCCGTCAGCATTCAGGAAAAAGCGATTGTGGTCGAAGCGGCCCGCTTCTCCAAAACTGATGCGGTTATCACGGCAATCAACGACAATGGTTTTATTGAGATTGCGGGCGTGCAGCTCTAAACGCTCACACAGACGGGTAATATCTTGTCCACGCAGTTTCTCACCTTGTTCTACCCGCTGGATCCGTTGTGTTACTGAGCTTAATGAAGCCACCATAACGACCAGAAACAGCACCATCATGGCCGTCATCAGGTCCGCATAGGAAATCCAGAAGGGTTTCTCTGCCTCATCCGAACGCCGGGGCTTAATACGAAATGTTTGACCGAACATGATTCAGCCCCCTTTACGCCGGCACTTTAGAAAGCACTTCTTCAAGGTTTTCAATACTTTCACTAAGCTCGTCAATACCGCTTCCCAGACGTTTAACAGCGCTGTCTAAATTCGCGTCCAGCGCCCCTAACGTGGCGTCGAGGCTTGTTTTCATGCTGTCTGAGAATTGGTTGAACCCATTAGCCAGCACTTGTCCTGCGTTTTCGAGGAACTCTTTTGCTTCGCGATTATAGTCATGCAATCCTTCATTGTGCTGTTTCAGCTCTTTGAGGAATTGGCTACGCGCTTCCAGCTCAGATTGCGCATTGGCAATGACACCTTCCAGTAGCGTAATGGATTTCGCCACCGCTTCGCGGTTATTACGATAATCCGCCACCACGGAACTCAGCGCCTGGCTGGCCTGGCTTAACGTATTGCCTGCACCTTGCGCTTTAGTAAGTACATCAGCGGTAAGAAGATTTGCTTCTTTAACTTTGTCTCCTGCCGTTTCAAAACGCTCGGCAGCCAGGCGCATTTTGTCAGCACCGGTGTGCATATCCTGTAAATGGGCGGAAGTCTGCTCTGCCAGTCTGCGCAGCGTGCTTTCCGTCGCCCCCTGCTGTTCATTCAATGCATTCAGCAGCAAGCGGACCTGCTCGTCGAAACCAGCAATGATCTGCTGCGTTTCCTGATGGAGAGATGTCTGAGTATCCTGTTGATGACTGGCCAGTTGCTGTTGTCCCTGTTCAAGTTGCGTAAACAGCGACCCCAGTTTCTCGCCCAGCGCCTCAACGGACGCCGCCATTTGCTTCATGGTTTCACTTTGGCCTTGCTGGGACGTTTGCTGGATAGAGTCGATAAACGCTTTCATCTGTTCAACCATCGCTTTTTCACGCGCTTCGCTATCGGCAAACATTTTTTCCAGCTGCTGTGCCATCCGCTCACCTGCGCCTTCACCTTCTGCACCAATTTTGGCGACGGACGATTGCAGGCTGGCCAGCATATCATTCATCCCGGCTTGCATCGCGACCTGTCCGGATTTCATCTCACTGAGCAACTGTGACATCAGCTCAGCACTGCCCTGACGAGTATCCTCGCTGGCGTTACGCATATCCTGCAACAAACCGGCAAAACCTGATTGCATTGCCTCAATGGCCCCCACAGATTGCCCCATCATCTGGTGCATATTTTCGAACTGCTTGCCGAAGGTATTGTCGAGTTTGGACATAAATGCCGTCAGGACATCCTGCAACATATTCTGTACCTGACCCGACTGATCGCCGCTGGCGGTCTGTACCGCACCAGCAATTTTATCTAACGGGGATTTCAGGCTATTTTCGATGGCTCCACTCACCTGCTCGGCAAACTGCTGGCCGGTATCGCGATAAGTGGAAGATAAGGTGTGCGCTAACTTTTCATTTTCAGCGACCTGGCTTGCCACCAGATTCTGTAGCATATCGCGGAGATCGGTCACCAGGCTGTCTTTAAGCTGCTTAGCCTGGGTAGCACTTTCGTTGCTCGATTTCACCAGTTCGGCAAGGTATTCCTCACCCACACCGGTTTCAAATAGCTGATCAACAGCGGCAGTAAACTGTTCAAGATATTTATAACACTTCGCTATCGACAGCTTTTCCAGCCACGTAACGAAGATGGACGCTGCGATGGCGGTAAACGACCCTAAAAAAGCATAAAGCACATCCCGCAGGAGCGAAGCCACGCTGCTGGTAACTTGCTCGGGCGTACTGGGGTCGAAATGATTTAAACCAATCATCAGCCCATAAAACGTACCGATAATGCCGACCCCTGTCAGAATCCCGGGAAGATGTTTAAAAAATTCAGTGTTAAGCGGAATATCGATTAATTGCTGCTCGGTGAAAAATGCCGCTGCGGGAGCCGTTGCCCGAACATCTTTTAATTTCAGTTCGCCATCGACAAGCGTTTTTTGTTGATGGAGTGACTCTGCAAACTCACTCCAGGAGTGGGCCAGTGGCGTCCCGGTAAATAACTCGCTCAGCTTCTGTAGTTTTACTGCCGTTGTCTCATTCTTCCAGTCTGAAATGATCCCTGACTGCTTCTTCAGTTTATTGACAATTTTAATTGCCCGATAAACATACAAAGCAGCAAAAAATGCCAGCGCAATAGCAACGACAATAATAACGACCAGCGGAACCTTTTCAGGTTGCACGGAAGTCAATATAGTTAAAAACGAGTTAAGCCATTCCATTTTTCATCCCGAGTCAACAACAGTTATTTTTTCTGATAGCTACCACAGGCGCTGATAACAAGGGGTTATAGCGCAACAATAAACTGATATGCAGTATTCGAATTCTGAAGAGAGATGACGCAAGCAAAAGGAGTAAACGTCCATAATCCTGTGTCCCACAGCGCCAGACCACCTAATCCTTGAGGCAATCAGATTGTTCTCACAAATCATAACCTGCTGCACAGGGATAACAAGTAGCAAATGGCCAGCCAATATCTTTTTCATGAATAATTAAAAAAATCTAATGGATACAGGTTCGGCCTTAAAAATATATAGTATATAGTCGCATAGCAATACGTAACCTTTATAAATAATTAGTTTATTTATGGTAAACCAATGAAATTATCGCGCCATAAATAATGCCTTACTTCTGAAAATTATGGTAAGTCTGAACAAACACAACGCAACTGACACGTCCTGTCATTCCTGCTGCCGATAATACAAACCAGAACACTCATAACCGCGGCTCCTTACTATTTAATTCATATGAAAGAGTAAGTTATCGCATCTTCCGTTGATTGATCGCATTGGCTGCGGGAGGTAACATGATTAGGTCGCTTTTTCTTACCGATTAACGTAACACGTCAGTAGCTCCAGGGGCTGGCCTTAACGCGGAAGGCACATGAACAAATCTAACTTTGATTTCCTGAAAGGCGTTAACGACTTTATTTACGCTATCGCCTGTGCAGCGGAAAACAATTATCCGAACGATCCCAACACCACGCTGGTAAAAATGCGCATGTTCGGTGAAGCGACGGCGAAGCATTTAGGGCTGCTACTGGATATTCCCCAATGCGAAAACCAGCATGACCTGCTGCGTGAATTAGGCAAAATAGCTTTTGTTGATGACAACATCCTGTCGGTATTTCATAAATTGCGCCGCATTGGCAATCAGGCCGTCCACGAGTATCACAACGATCTTGATGATGCGCAGATGTGTCTGCGCCTCGGTTTTCGTCTCGCAGTCTGGTATTACCGTCTGGTCACCAAAGATTATGACTTCCCGGTTCCGGTTTTTGTGTTACCGGAACAGAGTAGCGATCTCTATCATCAGGAAGTGCTGACGTTAAAACAGCAGCTGGAACAACAGGCGCAAGAAAAAGCACACAACCAGGCCGAATTAGAGGCCCAGCAGCAAAAGCTGGTGGCACTCAACGGCTATATCGCCATCCTCGAAAGTAAGCAGCAGGAAACTGAAGCCCAATCTCAGGCTCGCGTCGCAGCCCTCGAAGCACAACTGGCAGAAAAAAATGCCGAGCTGGCGAAACAGACCGAGCAAGAGCGCAAGGCCTACCACAAAGAGATCACCGATCAGGCCATCAAACGCACGCTGGATTTGAGCGAAGAAGAGAGCCGCTTTTTGATCGATGCCCAGTTGCGTAAAGCGGGCTGGGAAGCAGACAGCAAAATGCTGCGCTTTTCCAAAGGCGCGCGGCCGGAACCGGGTGTCAACAAAGCAATCGCCGAATGGCCCACCGGTACCGATGAAACGGGAAAACAGGGTCTTGCCGACTACGTATTATTCGTTGGCATGAAACCCATCGCGGTAGTGGAAGCCAAGCGCATCAACACCGATGTCTTCAGTAAACTGAATGAGGCGTATCGCTACAGCAAACGTTTCGATAATGCCCTGCTGCGTAACATTTTACTGGAGCAGTATCCTGCAGATGAAGTGCGGGAAGCGGTACCGGAATATGAAGTCAGTTGGGCGGATACCAGCGGCAGCCAACGCTATAAAATTCCTTTTTGCTACTCCACCAATGGCCGCGAATACCGCGCAACGCTGAAAACCCGCAGCGGCATCTGGTATCGCGATGTCCGCCATACCAGCAACATGTCGAAAGCGCTACCGGAGTGGCATCGCCCGGAAGAACTGATCGCCATGCTGGGCAGCGATCCGCAAAGGCAAAACCAGTGGTTTGCAGATAACCCAAATATGAGCGAGCTGGGGCTGCGCTACTACCAGGAAGATGCCGTTCGCGCCGTTGAAAACGCCATAGTCAATGGGCAGCAAGAGATCCTGCTGGCCATGGCCACCGGCACCGGGAAAACGCGTACCGCCATTGCCATGATGTTCCGCCTGATCCAGTCCCAGCGCTTTAAGCGCGTGCTGTTCCTTGTGGATCGCCGCTCGCTGGGTGAACAGGCGCTGGGCGCCTTTGAAGACACGCGCATCAACGGTGATACTTTTAACAGCATTTTCGACATCAAAGGGCTGACGGATAAATTCCCGGAAGACAGCACCAAAATTCACGTTGCGACCGTCCAGTCGCTGGTTAAACGCACGCTGCAATCCGATGAGGCAATGCCGGTGGCACGCTACGACTGCATTGTGGTCGACGAAGCGCACCGTGGCTATATCCTCGATAAAGAGCAGACCGAGGGCGAGCTACAGTTCCGCAGCCAGCTGGAGTATGTGTCGGCTTACCGCCGCATCCTCGATCATTTTGACGCGGTGAAAATCGCCCTGACCGCCACGCCAGCACGCCATACGGTAGATATCTTCGGCGAGCCGGTTTACCGCTATACCTACCGCACGGCGGTGATCGACGGCTATCTGATCGACCAGGATCCACCCATCAAGATCACCACCCGCAATGCGCAAGACGGTGTTTATCTGTCGAAGGGTGAAGAGATCATTCGCGTGACGCCACAGGGTGAGATGATCAACGACACGCTGGCTGACGATCAGGATTTTGAAGTCGCAGATTTCAACCGTACGCTGTTGATCCCCGGTTTCAATACCGCCGTCTGCGAAGAGTTAACCAAACACCTCGATCCGACCGGCAAGCAAAAAACGCTGGTATTCTGCGTCACCAACGAGCATGCCGATATGGTCGTCAATGAGCTGCGCACCGCCTTCAAAAAGAAATATCCGCAACTGGAGCATGACGCGATCATCAAGATCACCGGTGATTCCGATAAAGATGCGAAGAAAGTGCAGACCCTGATCACCCGTTTTAATAAGGAGCGGCTACCGAACATTGTGGTGACGGTTGATTTGCTGACTACCGGCGTCGATATCCCGTCAATCTGCAATATCGTCTTTCTGCGCAAGGTGAGAAGCCGCATTCTCTACGAGCAGATGAAAGGCCGCGCCACCCGTTTATGCCCGGCAGTAGATAAGATCCGCTTTAAAATTTTCGACTGCGTCGATATCTACAGCACGCTGGAAAGCGTCGATACCATGCGCCCGGTGGTGATGCGCCCGAGCGTGGAACTGCAAACGCTGGTGAACGAAATCACCGACTCGGAAACCTATAAAGTGACCGAAGCCGATGGCCGCTGCTTTGCCGAACACAGCCATGAGCAGCTCGTCGCCAAACTGCAACGGATCATTGGCCTGGCAACTTATAACCGCGACCGCAGCGCCGGCATCGATAAGCAGGTACGTCGTCTGGATGAATTATGTCTGGATGCCGCAGGCGTCAGCTTTAACAAGCTGGCTTCGCATCTGCGTGAAAAAGGCCCGCACTGGAGTGCCGAGGTGTTCAATAAACTCCCTACCCTGATCGCGCGGCTGGAGAAACTCAAGCTCGACATCAACGAACTGCGCGAGCGCCCGATCTTCCTTGATATTCCGGATGAGGTGATCAACGTCGAGCCGGTTTACGGCGCTTACCATAATGCGGAAGATTTCCTCGAAGCCTTTGATGATCTGGTTAAGCGTTCTCCCAATGCGCAGCCCGCGTTGCAGGCGGTGATTGCCCGCCCGCGCGATCTCACCCGCAAAGGGCTGGTGGAGTTGCAGGAGTGGTTTGACAGCCAGTATTTCGAAGAGTCCTCCCTGCGCAGCGCGTGGAAAGAGACGCGTAACGAGGATATCGCCGCCCGGCTGATCGGCCATATTCGCCGTGCCGCAGTGGGCGATGCGCTGAAGCCGTTTGATCTGCGTGTTGATCATGCCCTGGCGCGCATCAAAGGCGAAAACGACTGGAGCAGCGAACAGCTGAAGTGGCTGGATCGCTTAGCTACCGCGCTGAAAGATAAAGTGGTGCTCGACGACGATTCCTTCAAAACTGGCAATCTCCACCGCTTCGGCGGCAAAGCCGTGTCGCAGCGCGTGTTTGAGGACGACCTCGACGGCGTGCTGGCGAAATTCAGTGATTACATCTGGGACGAACCCGCCTGACGCGTTAGAATCCCCGGCAATTTCTTCTTCCGCGGCCCGTTCAGGGCCGCTGCTTTTACACGGAACCTGTGATGAACAATAACGATCTGGTCGCTAAACTCTGGAAACTCTGTGACAACCTGCGTGACGGTGGCGTTTCCTATCAGAACTATGTTAACGAACTGGCTTCACTGCTGTTTCTGAAAATGTGTAAAGAGACCGGCCAGGAAGCCGAGTATCTGCCTGCTGGCTACCGCTGGGACGATCTGAAAGCGCGTATCGGCCAGGAGCAATTGCAGTTCTACCGTAAACTGCTGGTGGAATTAGGCCAGGACGAGAAAAACCTTGTACAGGCGATTTTCCACAACGTCAGCACCACCATTGAGCAACCGAAGCAGCTGACCGAACTGGTGAGCTATATGGATGCGCTGGACTGGTATAACGGCAGCAAGGGCAAATCCCGCGACGACTTTGGCGATATGTACGAAGGGCTGTTGCAAAAGAACGCCAACGAAACCAAATCCGGCGCGGGCCAGTACTTCACGCCGCGCCCGCTGATCAAGACCATTATTCATCTGTTAAAACCGCAGCCGCGCGAAGTGGTGCAGGATCCTGCAGCCGGTACCGCAGGCTTTTTAATCGAAGCGGATCGCTACGTTAAATCGCAGACCAACGATCTGGAAGATCTCGATACCGACACCCAGGATTTCCAGATCCGCAAAGCCTTTGTCGGCCTTGAACTGGTGCCCGGCACTCGTCGGCTGGCGCTGATGAACTGCCTGCTGCACGACATTGAAGGCAACCTCGATCACGGTGGCGCAATTCGCCTCGGTAACACGCTGGGCAGCGACGGGGAAAACCTACCGCCGGCGCATATCGTGGCAACCAACCCACCGTTTGGCAGCGCGGCGGGCACTAACATCACCCGTACCTTTGTTCACCCGACCAGCAACAAACAGCTCTGCTTTATGCAACACATTATTGAAACCCTGCATCCGGGCGGTCGCGCAGCGGTGGTAGTGCCGGATAACGTGTTGTTTGAAGGCGGTAAAGGCACCGAGATCCGCCGCGATCTGATGGACAAGTGCCGTCTGCACACCATTCTGCGTCTGCCGACCGGTATCTTTTACGCTCAGGGCGTGAAAACCAACGTGCTGTTCTTTACCAAAGGCACGCAGGCAAATCCGAACCAGGACAAGAACTGCACCGACGACGTGTGGGTGTACGATCTGCGCACCAATATGCCGGGCTTTGGTAAGCGCACACCGTTTGGCGATCAGCATCTGCAACCGTTTGAGCAGGTGTTCGGTGACGATCCGCACGGCCTCAGCCCGCGTACCGAAGGCGAGTGGAGTTTTAACGCCGAAGAGAGCGAAATCGCCGACAGCGAAGAGAACAAAAACACCGACCAGCATCTCGCAACCAGTCGCTGGCGCAAGTTCAGCCGCGAGTGGATCCGCACTGCCAAGTCGGACTCACTGGATATCTCCTGGCTGAAAGATAAAGACAGTATCGATGCCGACAGCCTGCCGGAGCCTGATGTGTTAGCGGCAGAGGCGATGACCGAGCTGGTGCAGGCGCTGGGCGAGCTGGATGCCCTGATGCGCGAGCTGGGTGCAGGCGATGAAGCCGATGCACAGCGTCAGTTGCTGAATGAAGCATTTGGTGAGGTGAAGGCATGAGTTCAAAGTTACTTCCTGAAGGTTGGGAAATTACTGTATTAGAAAACATATCTAATTTCATAGACTACCGAGGGAAAACGCCTAAAAAAACTAGTTCAGGAGTACCTTTAATTACAGCTAAGAATATCAGAAATGGTTTTATTAAAGCTGAACCCCGAGAATTCATTTCAGAGGATGATTACGATAGCTGGATGACCAGGGGTATTCCTAACTTCGGTGACATTGTAATTACAACAGAGGCTCCACTTGGCAACGTTGCATTACTTCATGTCAGAGAAAAAATAGCGCTGGCACAACGGGCTATTTGTATTCAACCTTTCAATTCCCACATGAATCGCTATATTCACTATGCATTACGTAGTCCTGAATTCCAAAAAGAACTCACTAGCAACGCTACCGGAACAACTGTTTCAGGAATAAAGGCTTCAACCTTAAAGAAATTGGGATTGCCAATTCCATCTCTTAGTGAACAAAAAATCATCGCTGAAAAACTCGATACGCTGCTGGCGCAGGTAGACAGCACCAAAGCACGTCTTGAGCAAATCCCGAAAATCCTGAAACGTTTTCGACAGGCTGTACTGGCTGCGGCAGTTAGTGGCGGTTTAACTAGTGAGTGGCGAAATGAGTTAACCAACCAATCTGCTCAAGAAATAACAGAGAAAAAGATTAAACCTAACAATGGACTTTTTAAGCAAGCAAAATCATCTTTGCCTGTTATACCTGACAGTTGGAACATAGTTCCATCTGCCCATTTAATAGAATATGTTACAAGTGGTTCGCGAGGCTGGGCGAGTTATTATTCTGATGATGGTGCCTTATTTCTTCGAATGAGTAATGTTCGTTACAATACAACAAAGTTAGATCTCAATGATTTGCAATTTGTTAGGCTGCCTACTAATGTCGAAGGAAAACGTTCGCTCGTAAAAATGGATGATCTCATAATCTCCCTAACTGCAGATGTTGGACGAGTAGCTCGTATTGATAAAGATTTAGGAGAGGCTTACATTAATCAACATTTGGCTCTTGTAAGACCTATAAAAAATATAAATTCCGAATATTTTGCTATATGCATAGCTGCACAGAATGTTGGTATAAAACAGATCCAATACTTCAAAAAAGGCGCAACAAAAGTTGGCCTTGGCCTTGATGATATTCGTAGTCTCGCGATTCCACTTCCTCCTTTCCCCGAACAACACGAGATCGTCCGCCGCGTGGAACAGCTTTTCGCCTACGCCGATACCATTGAAAAGCAGGTCAATGCCGCACTTGCCCGCGTGAACAACCTCACCCAATCGATCCTCGCGAAAGCGTTTCGCGGTGAACTTACCGCCCATTGGCGGGCCGAAAACCCGGATCTGATCTCCGGGGAAAATAGCGCGGCTGCACTGCTGGAAAAAATTAAAGCCGAACGCGCGGCAAGCACAGGTAAAAAAGCGTCGCGTAAAAAGGCATAACTCTCTTTATTATTTGCGCACGGTTAACGCCGTGCGTTTTTATTTTTTTGGGTATTTTAAAATGCGTTTAAAATATTTTATGCGCGTTTTATTGATTATTCCGAATGGTGCCGATTATTGTCTGTTTTTTTCTGGACTTTTATTTTTGCCATGGTTATTTTTTCAGTGTTTTTAGCGCGGTGGGGATGTGCGGCAACACACCCGCACCGCTGATCACAATCACTATTTACGAGGAATAGTAATTATGACTGACGTGGATTGTATTGCAGTTTGTGAGAATGAAAAAGCCCGTTCGGTAACGTACCGTCATTTAACCGTGAGTTATGCGGGTCGTCACAGGGATAATGTTTATACCCCGGCAGTGATTATGAAGGGGTTATGGCTGGAGGCGGCGGGTTTTACTATGGGTACGAAAGTCGATGTACAGGTGATGCGGGGCTGTATTTTGCTGACCACCCGGCAACCGCCGAAAGAGCCGGAAATAAAAACATCATTAGAGCTGGCAGCCCTGTTAGCGGCGGGTAAATCGATCACAGCCTGAAAACAGCGCTCCCGGTTCTGGCCGGGAGCGATTAATTTCGGGGTGCACAACAAAATTAGTTTACCGGTCGGAAGATTTTTTTCAGAGGTACCAGCAGTTTCGTGTCGATATCTACCTTCTCGTAATTTTCAATTAGCGCACGTACCAGATCGTCCAGCGTCCAGAGCATCAGCGGTATCGTTGAGCGGTCCGCTTCATAGCGCGCCTCTTTGGTAAACCCGCCGGTGCTGACATATAGCCCGCGATCCTCTTTATGCCGCCCGCCAATAAAGCTGCGGATCTGCTGGCTACCCATCTGCTCGCGACGATGTTTTACTTCGACGATAATGCGTGGGTTTTCAAAACCAAAACCATCGGGCGACGCAATAATATCCTTCCCGCGATCGGCTCCGGCCGGAGAGACCTGGGTTTTATATTTCATGCCGCGTAAAACACCCGCCACCAGGTTTTGCATGTCATCCCAGTCCAGAGAATTAATCCGGTCTTTAATCGCTTCAAAAGCCAGGCTTTCCATATCCCGTAAGGGATCGGATAACACCTCTTCGTCTTCGGCCAGAAGCGGTTGCTGCGCCAGCACTTCAGCGGCAGGCTTTTTGTCTTCGAGCAATTCCTTAGCGGCACTATCCGGCAGCATAAACACCGTTAAAGTTGAGCCCAGCGTATTTTTGGTGGCGGTGGATAACCGGTCGCGCTCGATTTCTTGCGCGTTCCATTTCACCTGGCGGGCAATGCCCATCCCCTCTTCCTGCCATTCCGGGTGATACTGGAAATCAGAAGTAATTTTGCCCAGCAAATAAGTACGGTTAGCGGGAGAATAAGTAATCACCCAATCGCCTTTCTTAATTTCGTTCACAAAGCGCCAGATCTGCGAAGCCCCGGAGCGCACCGTACCCGGTTTACTTAACGGATCGACCTCCTGATATAGCGCCGTCAATTGCGCCCGCGACAGACCCGGTTTAACTAACGGTGCAAGCTGAGACCAACCGATACCAACGATTTGTTTATCGCGAAAGTCATCATAGAGCTTTCCCGCATCCCCGCGTATCATCCACATTTTGTTATCCATAACTGTCCCCTGATCAATATAAGGAATTGCGCCGGTTTCTAGACCAGCTCTGCTGGCCTGTCTGAATCCGGCACGGTATTTTGCCGTTAAGACAACCCCGCCTTACGACGGGGCATCTCTGTTTTACTGCTGCTGAATTTCCACCAGCACATCCGTTGGCCAGCGCTCTTCTTTATTGCTGACCCGGGCTTGTTCCAACGAACGCGCCATATTGAAGATCTGATCCTCTACTTCCGCCATAAAGTTATAACTATCGGGGCGGAACTGAATGGACCAGTACCCCATTCCCTGATCGAAACGGATCTTCAGCGCTTTGCCGTTATCAAACTCCACCAGCAACTTACGATGATGAGGAATATCCCGGTTGGAGTAATTCAGCGTGACATCAACCGGCTTGCCCATCAGCGTGGTAAACCACTGCTCAGCAAATCCCTGAAAATCATCTTCGTTTGCCCAGTCGTGTGCCGCCTTGAAGCCCGGTTTCTCTTTCGCTTTGAACAGCGTATTGATGGCGACCTGTGCATGGCCGCTCAGACGCGGTTTCAACTGATTCATAATCGAACCCAGTAATACCAGCGCCGCCGGGTTCTGAATATAGCGGTCGGTGTAGTAGACACGCGTTATCTGATTGTTTTTCAGCAGCGCAGCAGTCTCTTCATTGGCTTTTTCCAGCTCGGCCCAGAAGCGGCGACCAAACTGCGCAATCGGGCCATTCAGTTCAGTAGAGAGGGAAAGATCTTTTACCCGCTCGCCTGCCGGTTCGCTCCAGCGTGCCAGATCCACCGCTTCCAGCTCGACCGGCGCAAATGTCTGCGAACGCACAACCAGGGCCTGCGTCAGGTGCCAGTCAGAACCAGGAATGGCCGCTTGCATGTCACGCGTTGCCAGCGTTATAACGCTCTCGCCACGCAGCAACTGAGCGATAACAGGCACCGTCAACGCTACCTTGTTGCAGCAAATTCGTATGCCCGTCGCGGCAAACTGAGCCAGCTCGCCCAACACGTCGGCATCGGTAATACCGGCCGGGATCACCAGCGTCACATCCAGATTATCGGTCAACCGGTAACGCAGGATCGCCCTGCGGAACTCGCTGGCATACAGATCCCACTCACTGAGCGGCTCGTTGAGCCACACCGTCAATGATGTGGCACCTTCATTGATCACGCGCCGAATGGCATCTTCTATGCTGCCGGGGCAATATTGCGCATCTACCAACGACAGTTTTTCCTCTTCCGGCAAACCAATATAGTGTGTGAAATCCTCACCCAACCAGGCCAGCGCCGCTTTACGATCCAGCGCATCGTGATCGTGACGGGTTTGCGAATCGAGCAGGCACTCACTGCAGGCTGTATCGCAATGGCTACAGCCGAGCTGTTTCACCATGCCTCTCAGCAGAGCATCAATATGTAATGGCGCGCTGGAGGCAAAACCGGCCCCGCCACTAATCACGTCATACAGCTGGATGGCCAGTACAGACTGTTCGTTATCCAGTTTCACCGGGCGAATGGAATAACCCAGCTCCTCGGCGGAAACCCCCAGCACACCGGCCAGTGCGCGACGCAAAGCGACGGCCAGCGTCATTGCAACGCTGCGACCTTCGTCGGAACCATCCGGAATATACTCGCCGCTCTGCGGACGCCTGAGAATAAGCTCAAACACATCCGTATGCGCTACGGCACCCAGTGTCACTTTGGTTCTCAATGCTGTGGAACCCGGGCAGATCAGGCGATGGTTCTGGCTATCACGATCTCCCTTACCCGGGCGCGGCGGATAGTGGGCTTCCATTGATTTTGGCGCATCAGTTTCGTTAATCATCGACTCCGCGCGGCCACAAATCATGCACAGCGCATAACCATGTCCACCTTCACCCATACTTTGCTGGAATACACGACCATCAGGCCCGGACGCCATAAACCCGGTTAGCGGATTCGGCAATGGTACACGTTCTGCCTGTACAAACACCCACGCGGGTACCACGGGGATGAACTTCATCGTTTCGATGTTGTTGGTTACCGGATAGTAGGCATCGGTCACAAAGCCCGCCGGTTGCAATACCTGGCGTTTGTTTGCAGAAATAATCCGCTCGCCGCAGGCAGCATTGGTACAAAACAGTTCGCCCTGCCCGCTGATTCCCTCTCCATACCCCAGCGTCCCGCATTTATGGCAACGCCAGGCAACATCCAGCCGCTGAGGTTCATTGGTATCTGCGTTCAGGTTATGCCAGTGCAGCGAGACACCGGCGGAGCGGAACACACGGCCATCGAGAATAATTTCCGCACCCGGCGCGTACTCACGGATCGCCACGCCCAGGTTGCGTGAAGGCAGCCCTTTATAGCGCGAGACGTTGTCTTCACGATCGCTCTTATCACGGCTTCTGAATGTTTTCTCACGGATGTAATCTTCCATGTTGAAGTTATCAAAGGTGACAACATCGGTAGGGAAGCCATAGCCAGGCAGGAATGTTCTCGCCGCCAGATCACGCAACAGATACTCGCCGCAGTGTCGTTTTTTCTCCATCTCCAGGCGCTTACGATACGGTGTATCGGGCTGCGACTCGCGTTCCTGCCGCGAAAGATCCTGGAAAATATCAAGCCAGCGTTTCTGTAGGGAAGAAATGGACCCGAGCGTATTTCGGCGCAGATTGTCGGGGCTGACACCGTGTAGCGCAGTGCCTTTTACTAACTGTTCCAGTGCGCCATCGACCGGTAAGGTAGTACGCTCCAGCCAGACTTTAAAGCGATTACAGATGGATTGTTCATGCTCTTCGCCAAAGAACCACTGGCTGTTGAGATTGGTGCGCTCTTTTTCCGTTTCCCCGATCACGTGACACAGGAATTCTGAGAGCAGCAGCGAATTAACATGCCGCTGCACCAGACGTTCAGAATTCATAGCCACCATCGGCGCCGGGATCGTCGTCTCAAACGGCCAGAGCGTATTAGCAAATACCTGCTGATCGTGTGGGTTACCCTTACACAGGGTATAAGAGATGGCGCGCGATTCCTTACTACGGCCCGCGCGACCGGCACGCTGTAAGTAGTTGGCGGGGTGCGGCGGCACGTTGTTCATCACCACGGCAGAGATACCACCAATATCTACGCCCATTTCCATGGTGGTTGAGCAGTTGAGAACGTTAATGCCGCCCTCTTTAAACATCGTTTCGTACTCTTCCAGGCGTTCAGCAGACTGCTGCGCCGAGTGTTCTGCGGTGCGGTAGTAGAAGCCGCCTTCAATAGCCCGGTCGTTAATATTGGTCCACAAGTTCTGTGAGCGCAGCTTTTGCACCAGATCGTCTGCCGCACTTTGCTGTCTGATTTTGCTAATGCCGTTATCGTAATCATCCTGCGAACGGTCAAAATGCCAGACCTCCGGCAACATTACCGGCTCCGCGTGATACGACAGCCGTTGTGTATCGCTCAGGTTGTCAAAATCGATATGCGTCGGCAGGTAAGGCGTTAAGCCTTTGAAAGCCGTGTCCAGTAATTTATTAGTTACCGGGCAAATATACGCTTTTGTCACCAACGAGAAAGTCATATGCTCGCGCGGCAAGTAAAAGCGGTTACCATCCGAACGTAACACAGCAAGATTCCCGGAAAGCGCCTTCCAGGCCGCTTTCAACCAGGCATTCACCAAATCGATATCAGCCGTTCTCTTCACATTCAGCCCGGCGCCCAGCAGCAAAAGCTTGATCAGCCGCTGCGACACATTGCCATGGCGAATCTGCGGCCAGCGCTTGATCTGATATTCGTCATGCTCATCTGATTCAGGGCTGCGCAAGGAACGCGGCGCAAAACGGCTACCAATCCACTGCCGCCAGTCATCTTCCAGCTGAATATAGCTGCCTTCGCGAACATAAAAATCGAGGGATATTTTGAGGAAATCCTGCCAATCCTGGAGTGACAACCCCTTTTCCTGCCAGTGGTCAGGAACAATCTGCGCCTTATCAAGCCCCTGATAACCGATCTTCACCAGTCCCTGGGTTTCAAGGCTGTTGGAACGTTTAGGACGACGCATAAACTCGCGAAATAACAGCATTTCCGATAATTTCACCGGGCCATCATGCTCGCGAAAAATTTCCGGTTTGTGGTATTTGTTGTAACGCAGGATCGGACCTTTGATATCAAAGGTTTTTTGTAACTCGCCAACCATCTCTCGCCAGCTGAGTGACACCAACGGCGCACTTACTTTTTCGCCCAATGCCTGTTTCAGACGCTGTTCAAAACGCAGCGCTTTTTCCTCCGCTTCTGCCGCCTCACCCGGCATGCCCATATCACGGTACTCTTTTGCTTCTTTGCGGGCTTTATCGGCCAGTTCACGGAATTTCTGCGGATCAATATCGGCAGCAACAACATCGCCTGTCGACTGTTGTTTCTGATACCACGACAGGATTTCAACCACACTGCCGCGCAGCCGGTTACGTTCGGCTTCTTGCTGCATGCGCACTGCCATTCGCGCAGTGCCCTGGCGACTATCGGTAAAGGTAATTAAGCGTCGACCGCGCCCCGGTAGAGTTTGTTGACCATCACCTTTTTCATTTTTCCCGGCAAAATCCGGACAGTACTCAAGCACCGTAGGAACAATATGCGTGACATAAAACGGGCTCCCCAGGATAGCACGTCGGAAAGGTGATATTCCTTTTACGCCCCGGTAGCCGCAACCCTAGGCGCTACAGACCTGATCGATGTCGTTTATGGCAAGAGAAATGCTGTTATCGTGCACGACACCGATACTGTGCGTTTGACGATCAAGAAGTTGAAGCGTGTAGCCAGCGGCTTCATTATGTTCCGCCGCGATAATGTGCGGAGTCTTGATGACAATCTCTTTTTCGACTTTTTCAGCAACCGGCTCAATCTCCTCCGGCATATCGTCCTGCAGAGAGAACTCGTCACCACCTTTATTTTCCCATTGGACAAGCCTGCCCCTTTTTTCTCGGGCCAGCAGATGGGGTTCATTACACTCATTACAAAATGCCAGTTCAAATACCGGGCTACCGCATGCGCAATTCTGCCGTTGGTTTACATAGACATAGCCAAATGGCCAGTTCTTCTCCAGAGCCGTGCCGTGCTTCGCCGCGCAGTGTTTGTCAGCACAGGCCCAGAGTCCCTGTGTATTTCGCTGGAAAATATGCGCCCTGACCTTGAGAAAAGCGGGATCCTGTTCATTGGGACGTGTACCGGAACAGAGATCAATCCAGCGTAAAGTGTCCTGCTGGCTATAGCGTTGTTTAGTCAGTTCATTAAGGCGCGCGGTCAACGCATCCAGTTTCATTGCCCGCTGGCTAACCAGCATTTCACGTAAGTGACGCGCTTCCGGTGAGTGAGTTAATGCGCTATAGCGCTCCGAGCTAACCTCTTTTTCGCCAGCATCAGGAATAGCTTCGAGCACATCCAGAGAAACAGCGCGATTCAGGCTAGCCTCAAGTTCAGGCACAATGCGTTTGCCTCCCAGCACATCAATCTGTTCCAGTGGCACGCCAGAAAGCTCAGACAAGAATTTTTTCAGCTGCTTTTCTGCATCGCTACCGGCAATGGTTGCCGATGTTGCAACAAACCGGACATCCCTCGGCGTAACACCAAAGGCATTCATTACGCGACGCAACTGCAACGCCAGTTCGGCAGCCTGCGAACCAACATAGGTGTGTGCTTCGTCCAGCACGATCCAGCGTAATGATTTTTGCGCTTTAGATTGCTGAATAATCGGCGCATCAACCTGGCGAACCATCATGTATTCCAGCATGGTGCCATTGGTAACCAGAATAGGTGCAGGTTCTTCGCGCATCTTCTCACGCGAAAGCACTTCATTTGGCTTTTTCTCTTGCTCGCTTTTGACGGCCGCATGTTTCTCTTTGGTGTTGCCGTTATACAGGCAATAGCGAATTCCCGTCCCGAAGCTGCGCGTCCAGGCATCAAGGCGTTCGCGCTGGGAATTAATCAGCGCGTTCAATGGATAGAGGAACAGCGCCCGCACGCCCACCAGCGGCTTATTACCGTTCCCACGTAGTTCCCGGTAGAGATCTTCCAGAACCGGCACCATAAAACACTCGGTCTTACCGGAGCCTGTACCACTGGTCACCACAATAGAATGCTTCTGCTCAAGCAACGCTTTCCAGCTGGCCAACTGATGTGTAAAAGGCTTCCAGCTTGCGCCAAAACGATAGCGGCCATTTTCCTCGCTATCCAGAGAAGCGACGACTTCTTTACTCAGCAACGTTTTTTCCGTTGCCAGCTGGCGCATCGTGAAAGCGGACTCTTCCCAACCAAAGGTTTGCTCGAAAACCGGCGATGCGAGAAATGAACCTTCCGCACCGCATTCTGCTGCCATTTGCTGTGCAAGATGCTCACGCAACTGGGGATTGGTAATACTCAATATACTGAGTGTCGCTTCCGTTGAGCGAGAGAGTGATTGTTCAATGAGTGTCGAAAAATAGCGTGTAGTCATTTTTATTTTTCCGTAACGTTACGCAGCAAGCAGTACTGGAACAAAGCGTTAAACCAGCGAGAGTCAAAGTCTCTCACCTGCCGTAAGAAAAATACGGCGCCAGGTTCATTGCCAAAAACGCTGGTAAAGGTGGTTTTGCCGCTGGCTACTGCGGCGGCAAACACCGGCAGCCATGCAACGGCATAGCGAAAATGTGTATCGGAAGAGATTTCAATAATGGGATCGGCTTGCGACTGGATCCAGCGAGAGAGACGTGGGCCGCCATATTCCGGCCAGCGGGATTCTCCGTGTTCACGAAGTAACTCCTGATACCAACCCTGAATAATCTCTTTCATGACCGGTTGTGGGAAAAGCCTCGGGGCCTTTCCCTCGCTTAACCAGCTATGCACATCGCTGGCATAGGTAGGAAAGATCATTCCCAACCTTTGATACATTTTATTCAGGAAATTACTCTGCATTTCTATAGATGCGCCTTTGCTCACCATAAAGGCCTGCATTTTTGCTGCTGCATTTTTTATTTGCTGTATCGGTAAGAACTCCCAAAACACGGGGAATTCAGATTCGATTCGTCCAAGATATTCGGCCGACATTTCAAATTTGAACAAGGAGAGCGTTAGTGCCTGAGGATGCTGAAATAACGCACGCCAGACCTCGAAGGTGGCCAGAGGTAAATAACTGAACTGGCTGTAAAGATTTTGCAGGAATTGCCAGCCAGAATGCGCCGGATCGTTCGCCATCTGATCCAGAACCAAGGAAATGGTATTAACCTCAGCACCAGGTTTGAAAAGCTGAGTGGCTTTTTGCAAGGAGTGAATCGTACCGTCTTCCGCTTCTGGCAACTGTTCACCACGAATAAAACAGGGACGGAATGCAGTTTCTTCGCCAGGTTTCGGCAGAACCAGCCAGGGGCCGTTTTTACTTACAATTGAGCCCAGCTCAAATTCACCGACCGGGACACCTTCACTCATTCTTGATGTCAGAGGAATGGATTTTCGCTCTGGTTCGCTCAGCAACATGATAACTGGCGAAGGCACTTTCCCTGATGCATTGTGAATCGAGTTGGAACGCAGTATCTGTGAGGCCGGATCATATTCCAGGCTGTATTTGTAGCGCCGGATTTGCCAGTTGCCGGTACCGCCTACGCCGCTAATCCGCATATCCACAATCTGATCAATCCCTGAACCGAGGGAAAGTAAGTTCTCAATATGCTCTTTCAGGCTGTAAAGATTAATTTCAAGCGGGCGTTCACCGGCGTTATAACGCCATTCATGCCATGCCTGCTGCCCACTGTTGGAACGCAAGCGTAGTTCCAGGGTAAAGCGGGTCGGTTCTCCATTTTTGCCAAACAGGAACACTCGAGAGCCCAGCAAATCGGTAATGGTGATATTTTTTGCCAGCGGCCGACCTTCGGCATCAAAAGCAAGACAGCCACTTGAGGGAAAAGGCATAACAATCCCAACGGGCGCTTCCATCAAGCTTGGGGTAACCTGCAATTGTACTGATGAGGGCGGTACCCCTTCCGCTTTGATCAAAATTTCCGTTCTGTTCCCGGAACGCTTACGGCCTATTTCAAGTGTTTTGTCCTTTAACGCATACCAACATTTGTGCTGCGTCGAGATAGCAATGATTCCTTCGTTTGCACGCTCACCGCTCTTAATTTCAACCTGAAAATCCGCAGGTAATATGCCAATTTTGCGACGCAGTAACGTTTCATTGTTCTCATTGCGGATGGACAAAAAATGCGTCCCCATGGTGTCATGCAACTCGCACACATCAATATCTTTACCGCTCAAAAAACGCCTGTAGCGAACTTCAGGTACCCCCATTTTTCGCATAACTCGCGGAGTGCCAAGAAACACCTCTTCAGGAAAGGTCGTCCAGTTCAGACGCTTACCTTGTAACTCCAGACCTGGCAGGCGCACCTGCTCCAGCCCAGCACGTATGCGATAGGTTTCCTCACCCTCAATGAGGATATCCTGCCCTCCTTGTACCACTAAAGCAGGGTAGCCGAAAGCCCGGCAGGTAAAATCAGAGGGGGTATTTTCAGCAGACATCGTCCCACCTTCCGGCAGAATGATTAGCATGTCGCTACTGCGGACACTGCATGAGGCAATCCCTTGCAAGGACCAGTCATCACCCTGACGCACAAAGACAAGAGGAACATCGCCAACCGGGATTTCACTCTCAGCAATATTGACAATGCCAATAATCACCCCACCAGCCCGGGCGACCAGAGACAATGTGGTGGCAGGACGACGCCGGTGAAAACGAACATCACTTTTGCGCAGCCGTAATCTGGCTTGCATATGCTCAAGCGTGGCGTAAGCGCTTCCCAGGCTGACCATGTCTTCCCCGTCTTCACACACTGCCAGTTCAAAGCGAGTAGTCGAAGGTTCACTCAATAATGGAAAAACCATTTCTTCCGGCAGTGAAATGTAGGTATGTAAGGCATCGGGCTTTTGCTCTGACCAGGAAAAAAAGCATTCAATAATCTTACTTTTGCGCTGCCGGGGCTTATTTTCCACCGATGCAGTGCGAAGCAAGCCGTTGAGAAAGCTGGTTCCCGTATCATCGTCAAGGGGGATGGGAAAACTGTCGCGCCATTTAGGGTGTACGCGCTCAAGCTCTTTAACCGGTTCAGCATGGGTGCTGAGCTCATAGAGTTGCACCAACGAAATGAGTTGTTCAGCCATCCGGGCGATGAATTCTATGGATGTGTCTTCCCGAAATCCTTGAGGAAGCGATGATTTTTCAACCATCATTTGAACCAACATCGACGTTGAGTAACCCAGCGATGAGGCCTGTTCGTATTGATTAAGAATACGGGAAAAAACAGACTGGAAGCGGCTATCCGTTTCTTTCAGCAGCTTGAAAGGCAGACCACCTTCACTGAAAAGTGACCCCAGAAAATTACGACGTTCCGATTCATAAAAACGAATTGGACGTTCCCAAAAACCTTCCAATCCTTTTGGTACGACCAAACCTAATTCCGAATGAGACAGACTAATATTCAGGGCTGCATGAATAGGATCCCAGCTCCATTTGCAGTCGCGCCCGTAGTCCCGGCGATACCATTCGGAGCAAAAAAGGGTAAAACAGGCTGCATAACCTTTATCGTTTTTTAGTTTTTCTGGCTGCCCTATTTCCCGAAGAAGCCGTTTCAGATCGGCATATTCATCGCTGGTTGCATGATATTCATAAAGAGGCCTACTATCAGCTTTTTTTAATCCACGACGAGTAAGAAACTTCGTCAACCAGGGGGGGCATTTAAATACTGAAACGAGTTCAGACTGACTCAAAGCAAACTCCTTGCTATTAGTGCAGTAGTAGAATCAGGGTTATTATTTACGAGGTGGACAGCCTGTACATTTAACAATAAAAAACATTACAGAATATACTCCAATAAAGTTTAATCAACCTACCAAAGTTGGCAGGCAAGGTGATAAATCCGCTACTTCGTCATGCACAGGGCAGGAAATCGCCTTTCCAAACATGGTCTTATTGATGCTGTATGTCATCGTTTACCATGAAGTGTTACACGGAAAATACTTTACCTTATTTTCCACAGTCAAAAAGATCTATTTCTAAAATTCGTGAAGGATTTACAAAATTCTTATGCCGTTAACTATTATGATTATCACACCTAATCTAAGTAATGGTTATAAAGGATAGAAAATAAATTTCACTTAAGAAGTATCAACGACATTTTCTAAATAAAAGATGAATGAATACACAATATATAATTAAACTTACTCCGCCGCGATTATTCACCCTCAGCAAATGCCTGCTGCAACCACGCTTTTATTATTCTTACCTCTTCACGCTGCGCTTTTTGTTGGCTGGTTACGAAATAGTAATTCCCGCCGGGTAATGTTCCCGGCAGGGCAACGCGCAACAATCCTTGTGCCAGCGCATTCTGGATCAATAATTCGCTGGCGAGCAGTACACCCTGCCCGGCAATCGCCGCCTGAATGGCGTGCGTCTCATCATCAAAATGAATACCAGTATGTACCGGTAAATCGGCCGGACCAAAGGCCGCTTTCCAGTGTGGCCAGTCCGGCTCCGGCTGCGGAACATGGCGGTTTTCGATATGAAACAGCGTAAAACGGGAAAGATCTTCGGTCACCCGCAACGCCAGTTGCGGGCTGGCGACCAGCACAAAGCGATCGCGGTAGAGCAGCGTATTCTCCAGTGCTTCATCAGCCTGCATGCTGTAGCGAATCGCGCAATCCGCCATATCACCACGAACATCCACCAGATCGGTACTGCTGTGCAGACGCAGCTCCAGCGATGGGTGCTGTTGATGCAGCGACGGCAGGCGCGGCACCAGCCAGTGAGTCAGAAAGTTGGAGGTAGTGCTCAGCGTTAACGCTCCCGGTTGCCCGGCCCTGTCGATGGCCTCCACCGCTTCGCGCAGCGTGGCAAAGATATTCCCTGAGGCGCGAAACAGAATTTCTCCGGCGTTAGTGAGCACCACGGCGCGCGCCGAGCGGGTAAACAGACGCTGGTTGAGCGATGTCTCCAGCACGCGGATCTGGTGGCTGATGGCGGTCGGCGTCACGCCAATCTCCTCCGCGGCAGCTTTAAAACTGGTGTGGCGGGCCACAGCATCAAAAGCACGGATGGCAGAAAGTGGTGGCAATCGGCGTGTTCGCATAGCTGAATTTAACTCACCTTAAGCTGAAAACTATGACTTTGCTTACGTCATGAAACAGGGGGTAGCCTGTTACTCATCGGGAATGATCCATGAGGATTATTCACCTTAAGCAGATTAACAGGAATACCCCATGACGCAAATTAACACGCTGGCTACGCACTCATCGCCACACTATCAGGCGCTGCTGGCTCCCGGCATCGCTCAGGCATTGATTGCGCTTGATTACGCCATTATTTATGTTGCGCTACCCACGCTGGCGCAGGCGTTGCACTTGTCACTGAGCGAAATGCAGTGGGTGGTGTCGATCTACGGTTTGACCTTCGCCGCACTACTGTTGCCTGGTGGAAGCCTGTGCGATCGTTTCGGCGCGCGCCGAATCTTCAGCATCGGCATGATACTGTTTCTTTTTTCATCAATACTGGGCGGAATGGCCGATAACGGAACATTGTTACTGATGGCCCGCTGTGGACAAGGGATCGCCGCCGCGCTGCTGCAACCGGCAGTGCTGGCCTTAATGGCGCAGCGTTTTCAGGGAGAATCACATCGCCGGGCGCTGGCGATCTGGAGCGCAATTGGCGCGCTGGGCCTGGTGGCGGGTGTGGTGCTGGGCGGCATGCTGACGGCCCTGAGCTGGCGCGCCATTTTCTTCATCAACCTGCCGCCTGGTTTGCTGGCGCTATGGCTGGTGCAGCGCAACTTTTCGAAAACACAACCACAAGGTGGCGTGCAACGCACGGGTTTTGGCGCACTGCTTGGTTGTGCGACAGCCGGCACGCTGGTGTGGGCGATGATGCGTTATGCCGAACAAGGTGCGCCGGATTTCTTTGCGAATCGACTGGCGGCAGCCATGCTACTGCTGTTGATTCTCCATGAACGTTTTGCTCCGCAGCCGCTGCTGTCACGCACACTGCGTGACATGCCGGGTTTGCAGACAGGCTGGCTCAGCAGCGCCTGCTATATGGCCAGCGTCGGCAGCCAGTTTTACGCCATGACATTGCTGTGGCAGCAAACGCTACAGCTTGATGCCGTCACCACCGGATGGTTATTTACCCCGCTGGCAGTGCTGATTGTGGCGGGAAATGCGCTTTACACCCGACTCTCTGCACGCTTTAGTAGCCAAAAGGCGCTGCTGGTGGGGTTTGCCTGCGCGGCAGTTGGCTTATGGCTGCTGTCGATATCGCTTAGCGCCCCGTTCTCCGTCGGGTTCATGTCCGGACTCGTGCTCAGCGGTATCGGCCACGGATTGATCTATCCGGCAATGTTCGCCGTCGGGCTGAGCGCCGTACCAGTGCAGCAACAGGGACGCGCCAGCGCGTTGATGGTCACCAGCCAGTACATCGCCGGCGCGATGATGCTGGCAGTGATCTCCGTTTTACTGGCGATGCAGCCGGATCTGGCAAGCTGGTCTACGGTATTTCGTGGGCTGGGTGCTGCCGCGCTACTGGGCATGCTGGTAGCGCTCTGTGCGCCGGAGCGCTGAGCGCGGCTTACTGGCGTCCCCACTTTTCGCAAAACGCTTCTATATTCTCATCCTGAAAATCGGCCAGCCGTTCGATAATGGTCTCCAGCGGCCACTCCCACCAGGCGATCTGTTGTAACTGCTGGCCAATATGCGGTGAGAAGCGCAAACGAATAACCTTTGCCGGAACGCCGCCAACAATTGTGTAAGGTGCCACATCCTTACTGACCACGGCGCCAGCCGCAATGACAGCGCCATCTCCTACCGTCACGCCGGGCAGCACAATAGCAGCATGCCCGATCCAGACATCATTCCCGATGACGACGCGATCGCCTCGCCGCTGAGTAAAAAAGTCATGATCGCGTACCGCGCTGGCGGAATAGTACTCCGGGCAATAAGTGATTCGGTGCTGGGATGGCCGCCCCATCGGATGATTGGGCGCGCCAATACGCACATTATTGGCAATCGCGACAAACTTTCCTATCTCAGCATCGGCAATGGTGCAATATTCACCGATATAGGAAAAATCACCTAACGTACTGTATTCCATCAGACTATTAGCCAGCACTTCACATTGCTGACCCATTTTGCATTCGCGCATACGAACGCCGGGATCGATCCAGGTTTCCGCTAATTTGGCATGTTTCATCGTCATTCCCTCTTCTCAGGTTGCGCTACTGTATAACGCTTCTGTGTAGGGTAAATGACGGTGACCCACTATCAACCATCTGCAGCTTCTACCCACTTGATAAGAATTATCGAAAGGGCCCGCTCACATCGGAATATAAGCACTAAGAATAAACAAACTGCGGGTTTTTATTCGCCTTACCCTAATATCTGATGACGGAACATGATCTAAAACATAAATTAATAGTCACATGGAATTAAATCACATATTATTTAACTTTAAATTCACAATTAAAATATATTAAGGACCTTTATTCAGACACTTAATATTTTTTAACTTCATTTTTTGAAAAATCTGATAATAACATACATAGATTGCATGCTTCGCAAAATCAAACATAATACAATAAATGGATGTAAATCAAAAAATGCCCATCTAATACAAATTGCAATATTTTAAACTCATTCGGTTACACAAGTTTCCTTTTAGATATTTGCTTTTTGATGTTTGTTGGCGCGTAATGGACCAGCTATGAAACAATTCAATGATGAAAGAGATTACCATGACATGTTCGATGACATTTTCGAGAAATGGAATGTCACGACATTTTTTCAACCAATCATTGATACCCGAGCTAATCGTGTATACGGCATTGATGCAACGGCGTGGTTGCAAAGCAAAGGCTCCAATTGCACGGATTTTATTTCACCCCATGACTTCCTGACCGCAGCAGAGAAAAGTGGTGAAATCATCAGTATTACAAAAGAACTATTGCTGCAAATCCAGGATTATCTGGCCAACCATGGTGATATTGATAAATGCCGTGAGTTGCGTTTTTTTATAAAAATTAGCCCATTGCATTTATTCAGCGAAAATATTATGGAGTTCGCAGAAGATTGTATTCAAACTGCCAAAAAGCTCGATAAACTAAACGCCAAACTGGTTATTGAAGTCAACTCCCGCATTCCGTTCGACTTAATTCATAAATTAAAACTACTCTCTGCACTGTTGACTATACAAAAAAATACCTTCTTTGCCCTCGGTGATTTTGGTGCCGGACACTCCAATATTGAAATGCTTTTTGGTTTCGACTTTGATTATATAAAAATCGACAAGAGTATGTTTTTCCCGTTGACGGACAAAGTCATCATGCATGGTTTCGCCGATGATTTAATGAGTGGTTTAAGCAAACAGAACACAGATATCATCGTTAGCGGCATAGACTCAGTTTACCATTTGCAGTACTTTTTAAATAAAAATGTGTCATTGTTCCAGGGGGAACTATTCAAAGCTCCTGTAGCCTATAAAAACTTTAACGGATTAGATTATTTCGACTATGGATGACAGTTATGAACGTGATATGTAAGATCCTCGACCCTTTCAAAAAAATAGCAATCGAATCTTTTTTTTCAGGTACGGATATTGAGGGTGACAACCAGACGCTCATCTTCATTGAAGAGATCTACTTCGATGATATATTTGGCATCATCGATGAACTCCTCAGTTGTATCATCAAATTCCCGGACGCGCTGGTTATCATCCTTTCGGAACGAGATAACAGCTACACGACCAATGCACGTCTGGGAGTTGCGGAGTTCATCGAAGATGTTAAGAAGAAAATTAATGAAAGAAAATCGACGGCGAATCTCTATCTCTACTATTACGACATTTTAAAACCCCGTAAAAAAATTCATCTCTATCTCATGATATTCAAAAAGTATATGCAGATTGGCAATGTTAATAGAGTAGCAAAAATGTACAATCTGAATGAAAAACAAGTCTACTACTATATAAACAGATTAAAAGAGATATACGGATTAAAAAGCTTCCAGAATCTCGTGCCTTTTTTGAAGTGGATAGGCAGATAGAATCAGATATCCTCACGCGCTTAATGATTCCGTCTGTGCATTGCGATACACAGACGGAATTAACAGCTAAGACAAATTACCACACCCCCGATTTCTTTTTAATCTCATCCCAGCGAAGGTACATATCGCATGACATCATAAAGTCGTTATGCCACCGCCAGTAGGCATGATAATAGTAGTAGATAAGGCAAGGTGTGTAGCACAATAAAAACCAGACCTCAAACCAGATTTTTATTGCGGAAAGCATCATCACCAGACACAAAAATGAGATCCAGAAAAACTCCACTATCGATAATAATATCAACCTTTGCCAGAGCGGTTTTGCGTACAAAGCGCGTAATGGTAAAACGGGAGAAAAAAACAAATTAATCTCGTTGAGAAACAGGCGCCCAAGAAAAACATAGCGTTTTGTGAAACATAAAAAGAGCAAGTTAACCGCCAACACAACCGCACACAAAATACACATGGTAATAATTGACTTTAGCGTGAAATAATTACCAGATAAATCAAATTGTACCTTATCGCGCAAGGGAATGATGGTCAACAGACTCAACGCCGTACTGGCTACTACGGAAAGCAGTAAATATTGTGACAGATTTTTGTAACGGACCTTTTCAACAACGGATGTCGGCATCTGCTTTAAATAACTATGGCGCGCAACAAAAAACAGGGCGTAAATGACAGGCGGAACGCTAACGGCCAAAGAAATTGCTGCTCCGGCCGGATAAATCAACATAATGAGCCCAGCAGAATACAGCGCAAAAATAAAAGAAGACAACGCTGCGGCGATAAGCGGGTGCGTGAATAACCTCTCTTTCGGGCCGCACGCTTTACCTTTGAAGTAAGAAAAATCAATATTCTTAATTACGCATTTGTATGCCCAGTATGCTTTCAGATCGGAGATAACGTTATAAAACACCAGTGCGCAGATGCCGCCGATGAAACCTGCATCGCGCAATGAAAGAGTAAAATCCGCATTGCGCCAGTAAAAACCCAGCAGCATCAGGGTCACAATATAGAAAAATAATATATTGCGTTTATCCTGGAAGCGGATGAAGGTTAAATAATCTGGAATCATCATTACACCGCTACATTGCTATTGCTTTTCGGCAATGGATAACCTGCCCGACATCAAACCCGGCGAAATCCTGCAACATTTGCCCCAGATAAGGTTTATTGCTTATTTCCACAAACCGGACAGGCTGTGCGCGCTGTAAAAAGTGCGACAGAGAATCTCGCCATTTCACCGTATGGGTCAGATGCAAGGATAAGTTTTCTTTGATCATGGCGGGATCTGCTTCGGATTTTGCTGTCACATTCATCAGAACATCATGCTGTGGCGGGAGGATCGCGATCCCGGCCAGATAGTCCCGCATTGGCTGAACGCCTTCAGCCATTAAACGCGTGTGCCATGCGCCGCTCACACCCAGTTTAATCGCCTCGTGGCTTTCAGCGAGCAACAACTCTGGCGAAATCATTCAGCGCCGATACCTGCCCGCCAACGACTTGCTGGCGAGGAGTATTATCGCAACTGATGTCCAGCTCAATACCTGAACGGCTGATGATGTTGCGTAGCGTGTCGTAATCCACGCCTTTTAACGCCAGCATTGTTCCCTTATTTTTCTCGCTTTGCTGGTGCATCAGGTTGGCCCTGAACCGTATAAGTTCGAACACGGTTTCCAGTGTGAGCGCCCCTGAAGCATATAACGCGCTGTATTCCCCCACGCTATGCCCGCAAGATCCGACAACCGGCGCATCGGCGAAACGTTCGCGCCAGAGGCTATACAACGTGACGTTAATCGCCGTCACGGCAATTTGTTGCACGGTAGTCTGAATCAGCCGATTCATCGGCCCTTTCATACAGAGCCGACGCAGATCCACACCAGCAATATCGCTGGCGCAATCCCAGATGGACTTAGTGGTCTCATTGATATCCCACAGATCGCTGCCCATACCAATAACGGGATTCCCCTGGCCAGAGAATAACAATACAACCGGTTGTGATAGAGTATTTGTCATTATATTGCCACCTTTACATATAGTATTTAAGGCCTAAATAGACACCGAACATATCGCCATATAATGCGAATTCAGAGTCAGAACTTCCCGTCGACATAAATGCGCCGGTATAGCCTTCAAGCCGATCATCAATAATATTTAGCGGTGTGTTATAGTTAACACCTAATACTGAACTGTGATCGACAAGGTTAAACACCACATAAGGTTGTAGCGTTGACTGGTTATCCATCTGAATACTTGACCAAGTATTAAGATAATGTTTCCCCTGAAGCATCTTTTTATTTGCAGTATTATTTATCTCTGAGGCCATCAAATACTTATAAGAGTCAAAAATATCATCAATGAAGAAAAAACCGGTGCGGCTATTTAATGACTGAATAAAATCAGTTTGTTTACGCCATTCCGCCCGGGAATACCCTTCGCTCTGATAATAATATTCCAGGCCAAACAGGTTAAAGTTATCCGTCGCATATTGCCCACCCACGGCCACTTCAACCCCCTCTTTCTCCTGCGTGCTATAAAGGGAAGAAGGGAACTCGAACTCTTCGACCATTGCTGCATTTTCAGGGGAGAAATGACGCCACTGCTGCTCGGTGTGATAAGCCGCTTCCGCGTTAATCACCAGTTGCGGCGTCAAGTTATAGCTATCCGATATGGCTACAGAGCGCGTCTCGCCAAGCAGCAAGCTCGCCGTAGGAAGGTGTTTTTCAAAGCGATGATCGGTGTAATTGAGCAAATAATCTTCACGGCTATTGCTTCGCACATTGGCAGACCAGTCGCCAGAAGCGAGATGGCGCTTACCGGCATCCGCTAATTTCGGAACGACTGAGAACGAGAGCGAATAATCCTGCGTATCTTCAGATAGCTTCACCTGCCACGGGGATTCCTGGAACACTGGCTCCATCAGCGGATCGTAAAGACGCGTGCTTTTGAACCCGGCATAGTAGCTATTGCGTAAATCAGCAGGCGATCGCAGGAAAAAAAGCCCGGCTTTTTGACTGAACTTGCCCGCCTCAAGCTGAACGCTGTCCGAGACGTTATAAATAACACTGAGCCTGTCGATCAAAGCGCGTGAATGGCTTCGATCTTCTTCAAAGCCACTGTTGGCATGCAATGGACGGTAAGTGAGCCCATACAGTGAGAAATTCAGATCCAGCTGATTGTCGATGATTGCGCAACCGCCTTTGAGGTTGATGCCGAAATTATTATAAATATTGCTTTTGCTGAATGGATTATTGCCACCGACCTGCCAGATCGACGGTTGTTTATTCACATACGATGTCTGCGCATAGAGCACAACATCCGTGTTCTGTGCAACTTCTTCGCCGGATAAACAATCAGCCCACAGGGTTGTTGGCAAAGCAGAAAAAACCAGCGTAATCAACGGGAGTGAATATTTCATTTTGCCTCCCGCTGAAGATGTTCACGTGTAAAGTGAGATTCAGGTAACGACTCCAGACGAACATCACTGTAATCCATGACGGAAAAACTTTTCTCATGGCGTACGTCCTGCACAATAATCCGCATTGGCCTCATCTTCCCTAATACCGGCCGATAATTCAGATACCGAACTTCTTTAAGTAATTTGTCATCAAGAGAGTAATAATCAGCTTTATAAGGCCGATTTTCATCGCCAGCTTCAACGTAATAGATAATTTTTGGCCAGGTTGCTTCGGCATAGGTTCGCGTCAGTTCCAGTTTGTAACATTGATTATCGCCACACTTTTCCATGCCCTGCAGAGTCGCCTGATAGGCATATTCAAAGTTAGTCACAATCACATCACTATTAGATATTTGCCCCATCAATCTTTGCTGGCGAGAAATTGGCACCGGTCGCCGTAGCCCTGGAGAATAAAACCATAAGTCATACCAGTCGGAAAGCATCACTTTACCTTTATCACGCGGCGGATAAATAAAGCGAACTAAAGAGCGGGCATCTGCTTTCATCTCCCCTTCAGGCTTCATAAAACGCATTGAGATATCCAGCACCTGTCTGCTTTCTGGTTTCTCTTCGCCATTTTTATATTCGCTCACCGCGAGCGTATAGCGGAAAGGTTTATTGGGAGAACGGATCTCATCCGCACGACGAATAATATCGATAGCGTTATCGCCAGGCGCGGCGAAGGCACAGGCTGAAAGAAGCCCAAGGCAGGCAATTCCTTTGCCAAATAGCGTAATTTTCATATTACGAGTTTCCCTAAGAAAATTTAAAAGCATCCGATATGTTAAGACGAGAGGCACGCAACGCCGGTAAAACAGAAGCTGCAGTCGCGGTTAACAGCGGCAGCATCAGCGTAATAAATAACAAATCATAACTGCTGGTTTTAATAAAAGCGGTGTAGCCTAAAGTTTGCCCAGGCGACGGCGGCATTGCGATGCCGTAAAGATTAATCACTGAAGCGATAGCAAAACCAATGCCGAGGCTTCCAACAGCGCCAATCATGCCGACAAAAATCCCTTTCAGTAAAAACAATCGGGTAACGTGGAGAGGTTTTAAACCAAGGGCGCGCAGCGTCGTGATCTCCCTTGTCCGCTCGACGATATTCATGGTCATTGAATTACCGATCATAAAGATAACGATCAATGCAACAATCAGTTTAATAAAGAAATAGATCCCGGATAATAAGCTCTCAACCTGCTGATAAAATAGCGAGGTATCCTTCCACTCTTTCACAATTAGCGGCAGATGGTTTTTCTCGATAAATTTTCTAAGCCTGACGCTGAATGCGGCTGTATTATCCTCTTTCAGTAAAATTAACACCTTACTCACGCCGTCGGTTTCCATCATGCGCTGCGCGGTTTCAAGCGGCATTTTCAACGCCGTGTCGTCGTAATCTTTGATGCCGGATGCAAAAATGCCACGGATCTTCAGCGACAATGCACCCTGTCCGCCTCGCGAATTAACCGTAATGGCATCCAGCCAGTCATCGTAATGAGCGCCGAGCGTTTGTGCCAGTCCGCGTCCTAAGGTGATGTGATCGGCTTTTATACGTGATAAGTCACTGCCAGAAATAAGTTTATCAAAGGATCCCAGTTTTAATGCCGGTAGCGGTTCGATACCCAGCGCGGAAAAATAGCTGGAGGTTTCATTTTCGTAATGAGAAATAACCCCGGTAAACTCCAGTTGCCCGGCAAGTGTAGAAATATCTGCCGCCAGTTCCGGTTCGCTTAATATCGCCTGTTTTAAAGACGGGTAATCCGCAATCAGGCTTTTATTTTTATTGGACGTGGCGAAATAATTCTGGTGGTAGATCTGCACGTGACCACTATTCGTGCGGACTGTTTGCTCTTTTAAGATCCAGAACGAGTAATCGATAAATCCGCCATACAGGAAAATGGCGACGCCCCCCAAAATAATCGCCGACAGGGTCGAAAACGAGCGGCGCTTATGTCGGAAGAGGTTGAGAAATGCGAATTTCACGTCCCGCGCATGCATCACGGTACACCACAACAGAAAAAGCAGAATCAGTAGCACAATAGTGTTAATAAAGATCATGCTCATTTACTCACCCTTCACCAGCGGCAGCAGCACCTGCGCCACTTCATTCTCATCCCACGCAGGCGCAACGTTGTTATGTAATTCCAGTGCCTTTGCCGCGGCAGCGTCCTGGCGTTTTATTTGTGCCAAAAGCTGTGCGGCTTGCGGGTATTTTTTGCAGTTATAGAGCGCGAGATAACGCATATGCTGGATCCGCGCAATTTGTGCAGGGTTAAAGAGCGTCTTATCTTTCAGCATCCATTCGGTATCCTTGATCGTGACCGCGCAGCGTCCCATTTCCGGCGCCAGCCAGGCATCGACGCGTGCACGCATATAGCGCACCCGTAAATTATCTTCATGGCTGTCAATAGCTTCATCGAGGTAGAAAAAACCGGTTTTGGCATATTCAGACGCGTTAATGAAGTCGTTCACCGCTGAGGCGTTTTCCGCCTGGCGCAGCACGCCCCAGGCATAAAAGATTAACGAGACGACATTTTTTGTTTCGCCATACTCTTTGAACAGTGCGCTGGTTACGATGGCAAGTTGATCGGGCTGTGCCGGGAAACCGCTCCGCATAACGCTTTCAACCGCCGGTACGCTGGAAGCATTGGCCACACCCGCGCAGGTAATGCTAAGCAGCCCTGCGCAGATAACGTCCCGCCATTTACGCCCTTGAGTCATACACCAATCCTCCATCCTTAATTTCTACCACCCGGCGCGCGCACTCTTTTAACTGCGCGGAATGCGTGGAGATGATGAATGTGGTCTTCGTCTGCTGATTGATATGCAGCAGAAGTTCCAGAATGGCTTCGCCGGTTGCCATATCCAGGTTACCGGTCGGTTCATCGGCGATAACGACCGCCGGGTCATGCGCCAGGGCTCTGGCAATCGCCACCCGCTGCTGCTGCCCGCCGGAGAGCTGGCCAGGTTTACGGTTGGCAAAATCTTCCAGACCAACACGATTCAGTAAGTCACGCGTTCTTTCACGCGCCTCTTTTTTACCGAAATGACCATTCAGGATCAGGGGATAAAAAACGTTATCAAAAACATTCAGAACAGGAATGAGATTGAAAAATTGAAAAATAAATCCCAGATGCTTACCGCGCACCGTTGATAACTCTTCTTCCGGTAATACATTGAGTAATTTATTCAAAAACATCACCGTTCCGGATGTCGGCTGATCGATACCAGACATGATATTTAGCAACGTACTTTTGCCGCTGCCCGAAGGGCCGCATAATGCCAGGAATTCACCTTTCGTGATTTCCAGATTAATATCCCTCAGCGCGTCGATTTTTCCCTCGCCGGAACCATAGCTCTTCGAAATATGACTAAGTAATATTGCTGGTAGTTCTCTGATTATGTCACTCATCGCAATGTCGTTACCCTACAGAATATTCAATATCAAAATAGTGATAACCAGATAAGTTATCCGGCACGATAGTGCGAATTTTTCCGGCAGCAACAGGATGTCGACGCAAATATTCGAAGCTTAGTGCAGGAGTCAGACAACCGCTGTAACCATAAATATCGGCAAGGCGAATAACCTTTTGCTGCAGCTCTGCCGGAAATGATTTTTCCCGTAAGCCTGCAAATGCCATTATTTCGACATCCTCAGCGTTGAGCTGCGAAATATCGGCACGTCCGGCCGCCATATAGCGACCACTATTCACTTTCAATGCGCTTTCGTGACGGCTGAAAATAAAACATCCCACGCGTTCAACCGTCAGGTTAACGCCATCAGCTTGCTGAGCGCTTTTCGCCCACCGCGCAACCGCAATATCTTCCTCAGAAAAGACCATGATCGGGATGGCGCGATAGGCACAGCAAATCACCACATAATCGAAAACATCCCAGTACAGATAATCCTGCGCCATGCTCATTGCCTGAGTGAATGCATATTTCTCACCGCGCATTTTGCAGGTCGGATCGTTAACAGAAAATTTCTTCACCAGATTTTTCGGTAACGTGTCGAGCATCGAAATATGCAATGCGCTGGAAATACTCTCCAGCAGCCCGGTTTCTCCCCACGAATCCGCATAGATAAATGCCGTTCGCGATTTGAATAATTTCATCCGTTCTTTCGTGGATAAAGCCTGTAGCGCAGCATCTGCGGCCTGCTCCATCGCCTCAAGGTATTTTATATACTGCGGGTTACGGATCATCTCACCGGCATAGAGCGAGCCATCGGTACCAAAACGTTTAAGTCCCCACCCATTCTTCCGGGTAGACTTAAGCGCCAGATTATATAAATGCGCTTCCCAGGCATTCAGCCAACTGGGTTGATAGAAATAAAACCTGTCTTCCGGCTCAATAAGAGCAAACGATGATAAGTACATCAAACCTTCCATGGTTATTCATCACGCGGGATTAATTGCAGACAGCACAATCCCAATTACCGAGCCATCCACACCGACGCCAACCTTCAGCAAATGATTTTTTTCATGCCCGCATACGCCGCGATCAATCAGCATAAACGGTGCCATCACATCCAAAATGGCGTCATTACTTACCGGAGCAATTAATTCGCGCTGGGTTAATGAGTGATGGGCAATAATCAAATCGATAATGCCGGAGCCGGTCGCGCAGTAACCAATCTGCCCCTTATACGCCAGCACAGGAATCGCGTGCGAATCAGCAAATATTTCAATCGCTTTGGCTTCGGCTTTATCGCTGACGGAAGAACCATTGCCATGCGGAATAATGGCGCATAAATCCTGCACATTAACGCCCGCTTTATCGGTCACCGCACGCATGATTTTCAGGACATTCAGACTAAGCCAGGAAGCATCATTACTTCTGCCGGCGCTAATTTGCGCGTAGGAGGATTGCAGGCGCACGCCGCCCGTGACATCTCTGTCGCGACGGTGGCGCAGGCTCTCCAGCACAACAACGCTGAACCCTTCGGAGAACAATACGCCTTTGCTGTTTTCACCAAACGGCTGGACTACTTCACTGTCCAGCATCGACTGAAAATCAAGGAACCAGATATCCTGGGTTTTAATTTTCGAACAATTAATCACCACAACCAGGTCGATACCGCCCTGCTCGATCGCCTGGCAACCCAAATGAACGGCCGTCAACGATGAATTACTGGTGCAGTTCATATTTGGCGGCAAATACTGCAACTGGTATTTCTGCGCAAGTCTGCACGCTATCGTATCCTGCGACATATTCGATACGTGCAGGCGGGTTAATGAGCGGGTGAGCTTAATATCTTCAACGTCATTGCGATCGTAAAAAGCGTGATAATCGATGCCATCGACGCGCCTGCCCAGCCCGGTTAAATAAACCCGCACGTTATTGCCTGCGAGAGAGTGTGTATCCAGTTTGGCCTGCGCAAGTGCCTCCTCGATCAACTGATACACAATCTCTAATGCGCCATCATTAATGTGCTCCAGCCTGGCGACATATTTATTGCCATTAAACCCGCAGGTAATTGCCTCGTCATCAGAACGAAACCAGGGTTTCCTTTCCACCCGCTTCCCCTGACGAAGATGCTCAATAAGCTGAACACTATTTCCGGCAAAGGGTAAATGTGCACTGTAGCCTGAAATGATGGCGGCATTTTCCACAGTCTTATTCCTTAATTACCAGTGCGTAATAGTTCCCACCTTCCGTTGCCCCTACCAACAAGACATGCTTGATTGCCAGTTTCATCGGTTGACGGACAAAGTTCACGCGTTCATCGAAGAACGCCACGGTATTAGGAATCGCCGGAACGGACTGTTTTTTAATGCAATCGATGATGACTGCGAGGTTGAGCAAACCCGCCGCTGAGGCGACAAAACCAAAGCAGGCGTTGTAGTTAACGACCGGGACGTTCGGCTGTTTCTCGCCAAACACCTCGCGGATAGCGTCAATTTCAATCCGCGAATGCTCGTCGCTGCCATTGCCGGTGCCGCACACCAGATCGATCTCGCGCGCGCTGATGCCAGCGTCCGCAAGCGCACGGGTCACCGCCAGCGCCATTGAGGACGATTTTTCCGCCAGCTCGGCGACATCGAAGTAACTGTTGCTGCATGACTTCCCGTAACCCACGACTTCCGCCAGCACTTCCGCACCGCGCGCTGCGGCTGTCTGCGGATCTTCCAGCAGCAACATACAGGCGCCTTCACCCGGCACATACCCTTTGGCGTCTTTGCCGTAGACCTGATAATCGCTTGCCGCCGAGGTCATCTGGATCTTCTGCGTGACCGCATCCATATAGAGCGACATTGAGGGGAAATATTCATCCGCGCCGCCAACGATCACCTGCGGTTGCAGGTTCTGGCGCACAATCTCATAGCCGTAGGTTAAGGCGCCGAGCGCAGCATTTTCACCGCTTGCCAGCGTCGTGGTATAGCCTTTGATCCCTTCTGAAATGCCGCAGAAGGTGGGAATCGCGTTCATCAGAGAACCCGGAAATTCCGAAGTTCTCACCTTACGCGGATCGGGTTTCAGGCTCTGCAAATATTTATAAGTTGTTTCCTGCGGACCACGGGACATTCCCATAATCAGGCCCAGCGCATCGCCATCGCGTTTAATTTTACGTTTCCCCTGCTCCAGCGCTTCGCAGAGCGCGATAAGGGCAAACGTACCGCCCCGCGTTGCCTTACGCGGATCAAAACGACGTAAGTGCTTGCGTGGCTCCAGGCCCCTTACCTGGAAAGTTTTGAAATTCTTTTCGCTCTCTGGCAACGTGGCGTTGCTGAAAGAGAAGGCGTCACCGAACAGATCCGCGCACTGCCCGGTCTCATCCAGCACTTTGAGCAGTTCTTTCGCTTCTTCCAGCGTATCGTCCGGGAAAGTCACTCCGCCCAGTTCAACGTTCTGCTTGCCTTGCCAGACGTTTTCGAGGATCTCATTGAGCGTATGGCCGATAGCCGATACCGCGCCAATGCCGGAAATCGCCACGCGTTTGGCGTCGTAGGTGCTGACAGGAACGGACGCCGGCTCCATGCTGACGATCATGCAGCAGTTGTTGCCGCCGAACGCATAGTTATTCTTCATGAAGATATTGATTTTCCGGTCAAGGAAATCATTCGGCACATAGTCCAAATCGCACCCCGGGCGCGCTTTCGAGAAGTTCAGCGTCGGCAGTACCTGATGACCAGGCAGCGTCACCAGGCAAGCGATTAATTCCACGATGCCCGCCGCGCCGATGTTGTGTCCGAAGTAGGATTTGGTTGAGCTGATCAGCAGGTTTTCGTGGTTGGCAAAAACCTTTTTCATCGCCAGCGTTTCGATGCGGTCGTTGGCTTCGGTGCCGGTGCCATGCGCGTTGACGTAGTCGATCTGCTCAGGCTTCAGCCCGGCATTCTCCAGCGCCTTGTGCATTACCTGCACGGCACCGCTGGCGCGCGGATCCGGCCCGGTTTCATGGAATGCATCGCAGGAGGTGGCATAAGAGAGGATCTCGCCGTAAATCGTCGCCCCGCGCGCAACCGCATGCTCATACTCTTCAAGCACGATGGCGCCAGCGCCTTCGCCAATCGACATTCCCGACTGCCCAGAGAAAGGGGTACAGGAGTCCGGATGCATAACGTTCAGCGCATAAAAACCGGCGAATGTCGGCAGGTAGATAGGCTCAGTCCCCACGGCCAGCATGGTTTTGCTCTTGCCGTTCTGAATAAAATCATATGCCATGCCCACTGCGTTGGGGCTGGCCGTACAGGCGGTGGCGACCAGTTCAACGCCTCCTTTCAGGCCGAGCAGCGTGGAGACGCTGGAGCAGCAGGAAGAGAAGCCGCCGGAGAAGAGCGCCTTGCGCAGGGAAAAGTCTTGCAGGCGTTGCTCAAAGAGCGGCAAAAACGCTTCGGTCCCTGCGGATGAGACGCCCACGATTAAGCCGGTATCGCGCAGGCTTGCCGCGTTATCCGCCAACCCTGCCTGATTGAGCGCGTCTTTTCCCACTTTATAAGCCCACAGCGCAGCGTTATCGAGTGAGTCCGCGAGCCCTTCTGGCAGGCCGGAGTAATCGATATCATGCAGCACTTCCGCCGCTCTGGCGTTTTCAAACCATGTTGAAAAACGCTCACTGTCAGCAACGCCGCACTTCTTATTCAGCAACGCTTCTCTGAAATCCGCGACATTTTCTGCCAGCGACGACAAAATCCCGATTCCGGTGATGACAACCCTTTTCCTGCTTGTCTGCATAAATATTACCTGGAGTTAACGACGAATAGGCATGAAATAACCAGGCACGGGAAATATCCGCTACCTGCTCTTTATTTCCCGGCTGGTTATTTTCAATAATCAAACTGCGCTTTTTCTTTTGCTGGTATCGATATAACTGTGCTCAGTTGGGCTAACCAACATGCTCAAATTATAAATAAACGGCATACCTTTCGTTTGCGCAGCGACCTTTTCATTCGCGGTTTGAATATGGAAGCCGCTAATATCGGACCATGCATATTCATTATCGATAAGCGCCAGAGCAATATATCGTTGTAAGGCGGGTGAAAAGAGGGCTTTGACAACTTTACCAACCTCATTGCCATCCACCATGACGCGATCGCCAGCGTAAATACCCGCACACGCTTCTGCGGCGATCATACCAATCATTTTCGGTTGATGAGTGTCATGAGACAGTGCTTCGACAGCCGCTTTACCGACAAAATCTTCTTTGTCGTATTGCACGGCCCATTGCATTTGCAGCTCAATGGGATTCAGCGTGCTGTGCGCCAGGCTGCGACCATCCCAGCAAGGATTCTCTACCCGCGCGATGATCTGGTAATCAAGGCCGCCGGTCTGCAAGCGATATTTGTCGCCGATATCGACAAGTTTCTGCCACTGTTCCGCCAGCGCAGGCTGTTGACCGATTGCCATGTAAGCAAATTCGCCGTGTTTACCACAGCGGAAAATCATCAGCTCATCATCGGTACTCATATACTCATAATACGGCAGACCGATAATATCGAAGCCATGAATTTCAGCCATGACTTCCCAGGCGTATGGACCTTCCAGCAGAATAGCGCCCCAGTTCTCTTCACGCATGGCGCGAATTTCCGGGATCTCCTGGATATCGAGTTCATCCGCTTTTTGCAGACTTTTATTCAGACGCTCAATCAGTTCGCCTGCAGGAATATCTTCTGAAAGCAGGTAATAACCGTCAGCAGCGCAGAGAACATACACATCACCACGGATCGTGCCATCGTCATTCAGCACCAGAGAGTAAATACCCTGCTCATCACGAATAATCGAAACATCGGCGGAAACCAGATGGTTAACCAGCGCCCATGCGTCATCGCCCATCACGCTGACAATCGCTACGTGCGAGTAATCGACCAGCAGCGCATTTTCGCGCATCGCCTTATATTCGACCATCGGTTCGTTATAGGCGAAGGGGATGGAATAACCGTTATAAATGCCCATCATGGCATTATTTTTCAAATGAATATCATTAAGAGATGTCATATAAGTATCCTGTTAAATTCCCTTTTAAATGCAGATTACGAATTTTTCTTCTGAATGATAAATGTCGCCAGGCTATTGATACTTCTCATATATGAAGGATCGTCGCTTTCCGTGACTTTAATATCGAATACTTTATCCAGCAGAACAACAATCTCGGTGGCATCCACAGAATCCAGCTTCAAACCATTACCAAATAGTGCTGTATCATCATCGATTTGAGATTCATCCCTTTGAATATTCAATCGCTGAATAATTTCAGTTTTGATGGTCAGCAATACATCTTTGCGCTTTTCAATATCTTCTTTAATTGTAAGCATAACTAACTCTCCATGTTAATTACTTAGATTCACGAAAATTAATAATCGTACCGTGGCTTATCAGTCGTTTCCCTGCATGGGCCGTAACAGAATAGTGTTTAAAACCATTGGCATCGGAAAATGATAATTTACTTACGACCTCAATAGAATCACCGGGAAAAGCTATTTCTTTAAATTTCAGGTTTTGCGCAGCAAGCACACCACGCACCTGCGCACGCCGCGTACGAATAATCTCCAACATTTCAGGCTCATTTATCCGCGCATGGATATCACGTAACGAAGTGAGTTCGACATGATATTTCTCACGATAAATGTCGCAAATATCCGTCAGGAAGGAGAAATACTCGCTGGCCTGACCAAATATTTCTGAAATAATGACGCCGGGCATAATCGGATCGTCAGGGAAATGTCCGGACAACCACGGATCGTTATAGGTGACATGTTTGACGACTTTCACGTAGCCATTTTCACCGTATTTATAGTCATCAATTTTGTCGACCATTATCAGGGGCTGTCGCCAGCCGCCCATCTCAAGGAAGATCCTGGCGGGAATCGTGTATTTAGACATAAATCACCGCATTACCAGACCACCATCGATAACGATAGTTTGGCCGACGATATAACTGGAAGCAGAGGAACTTAAGAAAACAATGGCGTTTGCCACTTCTTCGCACGTACCGAGCCGTTTTAAGGGAATGGAGCCAACCACGCTGCGCACAACGGTGCGCGAGACTTTTTTCACCATACGCGATTCAATCATACCCGGTGCGACCGCGTTGACGCGGATGCCATAAGCGGCCAGTTCGGCCGCCAGCGTGCGGGTAAAGCCCAGCATGGCCCCCTTGGAGGCGCTGTAATTGGATTGCCCGACGCTCGGGATAATGGCGGCAATGGAGGCGACATTGATAATTGCCGGGCTCTGCGCTGAACGCAGTAACGTCAACGCGGCTTTGATTAACCGGAAGACGCTGAGCATATTGGTGTCCATCACCTGGCTGAAATCCTCAAAACTCATTGAGGCAAACAGGCTGTCTTTGACAATACCCGCGTTATTGACCAGAACATCAATCTTTCCGGCCACTTCAGCGAGATGGGAGCATAGCGCCGCTACGCTCTGCGGATCGGCCAAATCGCACTGCATAATGTGCAGTTTGTCACCCGCCGGATGTGACGCTTTCAGCGCGTTGAGCTGTGTAGCATTCGATTTATAAAGCGCATAAACAACACAGTTTTGCTCTAAATACTTTGCGCAAATGCCCAGCCCAATATCGCCACTCGCGCCCGTCACCAGCACGGTGTTTTCATTAAGATCGTTGTATTTATACATATTCATGATAAAAATTTAAGTTAATAAATAATGACTGTCGCCACGGCGTGAGTCCGGCAATGCGAAATACTCAGGGATACATTCTCCATCCCTTTCTCTGCAAGAATCTCTTTCAGTCTTCCGGTAAAAACAAATTGCGGGCAACCATACTCGTCATGAATAATTTCGATATCATGAAAGCGAATACCATCGCGAAAACCACAGCCTACCGCTTTTACTACCGCTTCTTTCGCCGCCCAGAAACCGGAAGCGCGTTCATAATTTATATCGGAAGGGTTAATCTTTGTGATTTCCTTTTCAGTATAAACGCGCTCAATAAAATCCATTTTCCCGTTGGCAATCGCCCGACTTATGCGCGCAACTTCTACAATATCCGTACCAATACGCATCGTACTACACACTCAAAATTATAGCTGATACGAGAAGTTGAAATTAAAGTTAGCCTTGTTCACTACCAAATCACCAGGATATTTCAGCGGCGTAGTGATGGAGAAATCATATCCCAGGCTCTTTATATTCCCTTCGATACCCATGGCGCCGCCAGCAATAGTTTCATCGCCATAGTAACCATCTTCTTTCACCTGCCCAAAATCCATACCGAAATAGAGTCTGGCATTAGCCGTACCTATGGGCCGATAGAATGTATTTTGCAGATAAAAACCACTGTTCCCTGTCAGGCCATAGCTATTTTCAAATCCACGCACACTCCACCGATCGCCCGCGGTCATCTGATCCTGCAAGGTCAACTGGCGCGGCGCATATTGCGCATAGAAGCTCCCGTTGTAGTAACCATTGGCAAACAGCTGAGTATAATTTCCCTGAAAGTTAAACAACTGACTTATTGGGCTGACTTCACCATAGTGCATATCCGGCGTTTGTTCGCCGCCAAACCATGTTAAGAAACGCTGCCACGAGAGGGTGGCGTCCAGAGAAGCATCGGCAAACTGCTGCTTATAATTAAGCCCGAACTTCACGTTCCCCATATCGCGGCTCTGTAATACCAGCTCTTCGCCGTCGAGAGTATATCCGGAGGTTCTGCGGATAAGCTCGGCACTTGCCGCGATCTTCCTGCTTTTATCACGATAGACCGTCCTTGCTGCTTTCGCGCTCAGGTACTCGCTGTTACCGGCGTAATCCAGCGAAAAGTAAGAGAGCGGAACCGTTTGTCGCGAATCACTCTTACTGTAGAAAAATGTGTAATTCCAGTAGCCGACCGGGAATGAATAGTAGCCACTGATGTTTTGATACTTACCGGTGGTGCTGCTGGTGCCGGCCAGGTAAAAGAGATCGCCTAATTTCGCCGTATTAAAAAGATAGCCTACCGCAGAGGTTAAATACTGACCGGTCGCTTCATCGCCCCAGTTGTTATAACTTGCTCTGACGCTCCACTTTTTAAAACGGTTAGTGTTAATACTGACGTTGCTGTAACCATTTTGGCTACCCGGCTCTATATTAATTTTAACATTCACGCCGGGAACAAATTGCAGGTTTTCCAGCCCCTGTTCAATATCACGGATATTCAGAATATCTTCATTTTTAAAAGGTAACATCCACGCGCGAATATCATCACCAGCAACAATGACATTTTCAATCTTACCTGCTTCGACGGTAAATTTGAGTTCACCGGTAGAGATATTCTGTGTCGGAATGATAACCCGCGTAGTTACATAGCCCGCATCAATATAATAATCCTGCAAAGCTGATGCGACTGTATTAATACCTGCAACACCGATACAGCGCCCGGCAATGTTCTCATTAATAGATTGCGTAATTTTAGCTTTTAGAAAATCATTTTCAAGAAGAACATTCTTGACAGTAAAACAATTTTCTTCCCTGGGAAGATCTTGCAGAGTAAATACTTTCCGATCGGTATTTGAGAAAACATCTTTTTTCTCAAACTGTTGTTCATGCAGCACGCTGGCATCTGCATTCTTTTGCTGTTTTATCAGGTTATCAACATTATCCTTTGCTGATACCTGAGTGCCCACAATCATGAGCATACAAAAAGCTATAAATCGCAATTCCATGAATTCACTCTGAAAGAAGTAAAGGCAGCAGCAGTTTGCCACTGCCTTTTTTTACACCTTACATACCAAGAACAGTGCCGGTGTTATTCAATTTCTTCACATCCTGAGAGAAATCTTCATACGCACCTAACAATGCATCTCTGCCGCTGTTAGTGACAGTATTGGCCGTTATTTTTGCCGAACCATAGCTCAGCATATTGAGATAGTTGTATACGGTACCGTTAGCGGTGACATCCATATAATTATCACTGACGATATTGCCATGGTTCGTAATATTTTGACCAGCAGAAATGACAACCTGCTTACCAACAATATTGCGATTGGTACGGTTTGTCACACTGCCTTTCGTTTTCAGCGTCAGAATTTCACCGCCAGCAATATCACCGTTATTATCAATACCATTCAGCGCATCAATAGCCAGGTCTTTACCCGCGGCAATGGTATTCGAGTTATACAGAATACCTTTACTAACGTTGAATTTCAGATCGCCTTCTGCATTAATAAAACCGTAGTTCGTGAAACTATTATTCACGTTCAGATTCAGATTCTTATCAGAAGAAATAATCCCGGTCGCATTATTATCAATAATGGAACCGTTACTGTAGTTTTGCAGAGAAACGGTGCTGATATTCATGTTGCCAGCGCTGGCAGTTGTCGCATAGTTATTGTAGAACATATAACCAACGTCAATCGCCATATCACCCGCACTGTACAGCAAACCACGCGTATTATTCAGCGTGCTGGCAGCTTCAAGTTTCATATTGCCGAAGTCGGAAATAATACGACTATTGGTGCTATTGATATTTCGGGCAGAAAAAGAGACGCCTTCTTTACCAATCATGCCGCCGATTTGCTGAGGAATACCGAAATATTCACCATATCGAGCACCAAAATCGTTACCGTTGTTATTAGAAATAGTACCTAATACATTCACGTTCAGTAATTTTCTGGCCACAATCAGCGCGGTATCATTGTTGACGTTGTTTTTAGCATTCAGGGTGATATTTTCCCCCAGCATCAAACCACCAACATTATCGATATCGCCGGCATTCAGCTCCACATCACTTTTGTTCGAGCTGATAACACCGATGTTGTTGCTCACCGTACCGCTAACAGCAATATCTACGCCACGATCTGCGCTCAGGCCGCCCCGATCATTATTCAAAGAGGTGCCACGGGCCAATACTTTAACGCTGGAGACGATCTTGCCGGTGTAGTTATCGATATCACCGGTGCTCTTAACAGTGACAACGTCGTTCGACGCGATCTGACCGCCACGGTTAACGATCCTTTTGGCGCCAATATAAAGCTCTTTCTGCGAAATGATCCCCAGAGAGTCAGAACTGTTGGTATCTGCCGTTTTGGTCGTTTCATTGCTGATCGTACCGCCAGAACCGAGCGTGAGATGGCCGTTAGCTGCGCGAATCAACCCTTTGTTATTATTGATATTGCCTGCGCTTAAGATGTCGATATCACCAGCGGACTGCAAGTTACCGCCAGAGTTATCGATTGACGCCGCGTCAATACCGACATAACCACCGCTAATCTGCCCATTGCGGCTGTTCAGATTGCCGGTTTTTAACGCCACGATACCCGCTTCAATACCCACGGTTTTACCTTTACCCGTGTTGGTCAGCGTAGCTTTGTTGGTATCGACAGCCAGCATACCGGCGGCAGCGATTTTGCCATTACTGTTAGTCAGCGCGCCGCTGTTAATGTTGATATTACCGTTAGTGGCAATACGACCTGCGCGGCTGTTTACAATCTCGCCCTTGTTAGTATTGATGGAAATAGTATCAATTGAAGAGATTTCGCCGGTCGTATTATCAATTCTGCCATTGGTTTTGATATCAATAAGCCCGGCAGACTGGATTTTCGCATTACTGTTTAGCAGGATGCCTTTGGTATCAATTTTGATGCCATTTACGCCGCCAGCAATTGTGCCCTGGTTGCGAACGCCGACACCGGCTTCGGTACTTACCAGGTTAATCTTGTTGGCATACATCCCGCCAAGCGCAGAAACGTCAACGCTGTAATAGTTGCGCAGCCCGGATGCCGCAACTGTACCCGCAACCTCACCGCGCGCATTAACATAGTTATTTCCCGCTACGATGTTCAGTTCATCAGCGGTTACTTTTCCATTGATGACAACATTGCGTGACAGGATCTCTGTCGGGCTGGCACTGCTCAGTTTACCGACGGTAATGGTGCCGCCATTGACGTTGTATCCCGCCAGTTCGCCATCAGTCAGCTGCGCTTTCCCGGTGGTCAGCGTTAATTTGCCGGTATTGATGGAGCCACCGCCATTCACCGTAATGCCATTCGGGTTAGCGACGATTAAATCTGCCTTATTGCCCGCGACTTCCATCATGCCATTGATGACGGACGCATTTCTCGAAACCACTTCGTTCAATATTACTTTGGCCGGGCCGCCAACCAGATTACTGTTCCCTGCAATCTGGCCAGCCAGCACGGTATCCGAGGCCGAAGTACCGTTATTGAAAATGAGGCCGTTTTTATCAACGTTCAAATCATCCCAGAAGTTATGAGACAACCCACTGGAATTTGGCGTGTTAATATCAACGACCGGCACCCCATTGGTGTTATAAACGGTACCATTTTTCATTACTAATCCGGCTGAATTTGCCACTGCCGGCAATGCGCAAATCATCGCAACTGTTAGCGGCCCGAGTTTTGACCTGACAAACCGTTGAACTTTTTTATCCAATGCACTCATGTTATTGAATTCCTTTTACCTGGTTTAAAAATTTAATATATATATTTTTTTGCTGCATTCTTTTAAATGAATATCGCAATACATCTTCCCGAAGTAACATTTAATTTGATAATTCAGTTATATCGAAGAAGTTTCAATGAATAGAAAAGCGGCTTATCGCAAGCCACATTAATACCATGACTTATTAAAAATAAGCGTCTCATATTATTGAGTGATGTAACAATCAGATGCAGTAAACCTTATTTAAGGCAGAGAAAACCTAACAGGAAAAGAAAGATAAAACAATATATCAGAATCCAAATAGGATTTTTCAGATTAATTAAAAATGCAAAAATAAAAAGACAAAGTTATATTGATAAAGATGACACCAAATAACTTGAAATAAAATTCAAAAATGATTCCCGGGATTTAAAACAGAAAATAGTGAAAAAAAACTGTCTGTCACAATACAGCCTTTAGACTACCGCCTGCCTCCTCATCATCACATTTCATAACCCTCGCCACTTCCATTTCGCACCCCAACCAGGATTTTTCAATATGTCGCTCCCGAATCACTTATTTCACAAGCACACCGTTGATAAACAGATCACATTTATCACCCTCTGCGGTCATCTTTTTTATTGGCTTCGCGTATTAATTAATAGAAAAATAAGATAAAACAAATAATATAATTGCCATTTCTGAATAATCCCATAATTAAAGTCAACATATTGCCTATAGTCTTTACTTTAAATAATATGTAATAAAATCCCTGGGCGGTGATATTAATGATGGAATGACAAAAGCTGCCATCGGCAAATATTATTTGCCATATCATTATTTCTAAATGGGTTTTAAAACATAAGGATATATATATGCGAACCGGAATTAAAAAAACGTTACCGTTACTGGGCGTTATGACATTACCGTTACCACTTTTTGCCGCGCCGACAGTGACCTTTCAGGGCGAAATCTCAGGCCAGACCTGCGACGTACTCATCAATGGCCGCACAGATTCCGTCGTCTTATTACCTACCGTGTCTCTGACCGACTTCAGCCCTCCTGGCACGCCGTTAACCCAGGGCCAATTTTACGGCCAGACTCCTTTTACTGTTTCAATTAGTGGCTGCCAGTCAACATCCAGCGTGACCAATATCAACACCAATTTCCTTGGTTATAACGTTGATCCTACGGGTGTACTTGGCAACAGCTATTCGGGTGGTGATGCGGCGACAGGCTTCGGCATTCAGTTGATGGACGCAGGTTCCGGGGGCACCGAGATCCGGCTTTCCGGTGTCACCTCCGTGCCTGGGCTGAGCCTTCCGGCCAACCAGACTGAAGCCAGTTATGATTACGGCGCACGCTATTATGTCCTCAATAGTACCACTGCCGCCGCCGGTAAAATTACCGCCATTGCTGAATATTCGCTGAGCTATCTCTAAATCAAAACTGGCTGCGTGACGACGTCAGCCAGAAATCCATTCAATATTACGCAATAAATAACCAGCGCAGGGATAATGTGAAAATGAATAGGTTAATGTCTTTTACTGTATTTTTATTTTCCATCACCATTTCTGTGAACGCAGCCGCAAACGTGATCATGACCGGGACGCGAATCATCTACCCTGATGATATCAAAGAAAAAACAATTCAATTAAGAAACACCAGTTCACAGCCTTTTATCGTCAGTATTCAGGTTGATGATGGTTCCGGTATTGAAAAAGCAAAACATCCTGAAGCACCTTTTATTACCACCCCGCAAATATTCAGAATGGAACCAGAGAGTGGGCAATCCGTGAAACTGATCTTCACGGGGGACAATTTGCCTCAGGATCGTGAATCGATTTTTTACTTCAGTTTTAGTCAATTACCTTATCTGGAGAATAAAGATAAGGATCGCAATCAATTAGTATTGGCGCTAACTAATCGCCTCAAAATTTTCTATCGTCCGCATACGATTCCCGGAAATTCGTATAAAACCGCAGAAAAGCTGTCATTCCAGCTAAAGCCGCATGGCATTGAGGTAACAAATCCTACCGGTTATTACTCCGTTATTCGCCGCGCCGAGCTTATTGCTAACGGCACAAAATATCCACTTGCCGATGCGGTCATGGTTCCCCCTAAAAGCAAAGTCGAATGGCCTTTACGCGCCAATACGGTAAACACCCGGAATGCATCTATCGCGCTGGTGACGGTGAATGATTACGGCGTAAATGTGGATTCCAGACACCCCTTATAACGTTTGCTTGTGCTAAGGCAGGACTCTTTTCGGTATGGGCAATCTTCGATGAATAAATTCGCTGTTTTACTTTCGGCTACCGCCTTTTTTTTTATTTTATTGCCCGCCTGGGGTAAAGAAATAGCCGCAACTCTGGCTGCCAGCGAAGACCGTTACACCTTTGATCCACAACTCTTTCGTGGCAGCCGTTTCAGTCAGGATTCATTAACGCGGCTTGCCACGCCGCAGTCGATTGTTCCGGGCAATTACAAGATGGATGTGTACACCAATAATAAATTGACGGGTACCTATGATGTCTATTTTAAAGGCTTTGCCGACGGTACAAGCCAGCCTTGTCTGAGCCCGGAGATCCTTGAGTCCACGCACATTAAAAACGCCAAAAGTCCCGCTTCCGCCTCGCCTGAAGATAATTGCGTATTAATTCAGGAGGCCGCACCGGGCGGCACCAGCCGGACAAATTTACCGCAACTGCGTCTGGATCTTTCCGTGCCGCAGAACCAGATACGCATTCAACCGCGCGGATACGTTGACCCGAATGAACTCGATAATGGCGCATCGATGGCGTTTATCAATTACCTCGCGAATTACTACAACGTCTCCTATTCAGAGCCAACTACCCCGAATCAGCATTCGTTGTGGATGTCGTTAAGCGGCGGTATGAATTTTGGTTCCTGGCAATACCGGCAATTATCTAATTTCACATGGAATAACCAAAACGGTAACCGCTGGAAAAATATCCGTAGTTACGTCCAGCACCCGCTCCCAGGCCTGAATAGCCAACTGATGTTCGGCCAGCTCATCACCAAAGGGCGTTTTTTCTCCGGACTGAACTACCGTGGCGCCAGCATCGCCACCGACGAACGAATGTTGCCGGATTCGATGCGCGGCTATGCGCCTGTTATTCGCGGCGTGGCGACGACCAATGCCCGCGTCTCCGTCATGCAGAATGGCAATGAAATTTATCAGACTACCGTCGCGCCGGGGCCGTTTGAAATAACCGATCTCTACCCCACCAGCTTTAGTGGCGATCTTGATGTCTCGGTAACTGAAGCCAACGGCTCCGTGAGCCGCTTCAGCGTGCCCTTCTCCGCCGTTCCGGAATCGATGCGGCCGGGCATTTCCCGCTTCAATCTCGAAATGGGCAAAACCCAGGACAACGGCGATGATTCGTTTTTCAGCGATATGACCTGGCAGCACGGCCTCACCAATGCCGTCACCTTCAACACTGCGACGCGCGTCGCCGACGGTTACCAGGCGCTGATGCTCGGCGGCGTATATGCCAGCGCTTTCGGTGCCATCGGCGCGGATCTTACCTGGTCACATGCGCGGCTGCCTGATACCGGCTACACCGACGGCTGGATGTCGCAGCTTCGCTGGAGTAAAACCTTCCAGCCGACCAATACCACGGTTTCTATGGCGGGATATCGCTATTCCACCCGCGGCTATCGCGACCTGATGGACGTGCTGGGAGCGCGGGAAGCGCAGCGCAATAATCAGTTGTGGGAATCAGATAGCTGGCGCCAACAATCGCGCTTTGACCTGACCATGAACCAGAGCCTGGCAGATTTCGGCAACGTTTTTATCTCCAGCTCCATGCAGAATTATCGCGGCGGAAAAAGCCGCGACACGCAACTCCAGCTTGGTTACAGCAACAGTTTCCGCTACGGGATTTCAATAAACCTTTCCGTTGGCCGACAGCACACCGGCGGCTATCAGAATGCCGGGGATATGCAGACGTTCACCGCGTTTTCCCTCTCTTTCCCGCTCGGCGGGAGCAGCCCGCGCGTACCCAGCCTGAGTAATTCATGGATGCACTCAACGGACGGCAGCGATCAATATCAAAGCTCGCTTTCCGGCATGCTCGATACCGGGCAGACCGCAAGCTACAACCTGGATGTCATGCGCGACCAGCAATATCACCAGACGACGCTCAGTGGCGGTGTGCAAAAACGGTTCTCTCAAACCACCGTCGGCGTGAACGCCTCGCGCGGGAATGACTACTGGCAGGCTTCCGCTAATGTCCAGGGCGCGGTGGTGGCGCATTCCGGCGGCATCACATTTGGCCCGTATCTCGGCGATACCTTTGCGCTGGTCGAAGCCAAAGGTGCTGCCGGGGCGAAAGTGTTCAATTCCGGAAATCTTGCGATCAACGACAGCGGTTATGCGCTGCTCCCGGCCATTACCCCCTACCGTTACAATCGCATCACCCTCGATCCGCAAGATATGGAGGGCGATGCCGAGCTGGTCGACAACGAAAAACAGATAGCGCCGATTGCCGGGGCGTCGGCCAAAGTCGTCTTCCGTACCCGCAACGGGAAAGCATTATTGATCAAATCGACGCTGCCGGATGGCTCTGAGCCGCCAGCAGGCGCGGATGTACTTGATGAGAACAACACCCTGATCGGCATCGCCGGGCAAAACGGGCAAATTTACTTGCGCACCGATCGACCCAAAGGGCGATTAACGCTGCGTTGGGGAGATGCCCCCCAGGATCGTTGCTATCTCTCGTACGACTTCTCCGGAAAAGATACCGCGAGCCCTTTAATCCGCCTGAATGCAATTTGCCAGTAAAGGGAGAAACCGGCATGACAAAGCACGCTATTTTGTTCCTGAAACTCCTGCTCGCGTTGTTGGCACTGCTGCACGCGTCGGCGTGGGCCATATGTACCAAAACCAATGTTAGCCAGACCGATGATTTCAACTCCGCGCAGATCAAGTTCGGCAAGATTAACCTGATCGATACCTACTTCGCGCCCGTCGGAACATTAATTGCCACCACGGTAACGCCACCAACCAACTACACTGCCGGCGGCGCTTCGGGCGCATCGGTATTGTGGGAGTGCGATCAGGCCGACCTGGCCAGTATCCATTTTTTGGTGGCGATCAATGGTGACGATCGAGTGGGCGGCTATTACAACATCGGCGCAAACGACAATTTGACGAATGTCTACGCCACATGGTTTGCCTATGTTGGCATCAAGCAGTCAATGTCGGGCATAACGTTGACGCGCAACTGGCAAAAAATCCCCGTGACGACTTACGCCACCGTCGGCTCAAAAATTCAGATCCGCTTACAGGATATTCCACCGTTGCAGTCTGAGCTTTACCGGGTCAGTACGTTACCCGGTTTGGGCGCAATAACCAGCTATTGCGGCAACAACAATAACAACGGTTCGGGCATTGTCTTTGCCACCCCCTCGGGTGAGCTGTATACCTGCACGCAACCGAATGCCTATATCCAGCTTTCCGGCCCCGGCGCTATCGTACCTTTTGGTCATGATGAAGCCGGTGAGGACAGCGCCACAAACTCAGACTTTTGGCTTGCTGACAATGGTTTTGGTTACGGCATGCGCATGGCGAACAAACTTTATAACAACCCCACCTGCACGGTACGCAACGCCACGCCGCTGGTGCTGTTACCCACCATCAGCGTGAGAGATCTGGACGCTGGCATGGCAAGCAGCGCGAATTTCAACGTGCAACTGGAATGCAACAACACGGTCGTTTCCGGCCTGAACGATACCCAGGTTGCGCTGGGTTTTCAGGTTTCCGAAGGCGCTTACCGCGCGGCGCAGAGTCTGAATCTGGTCAACACCAGCGGCGGCGTCAGGGCGCTGGTTTCTGATAACTATAATGCGCCGGAGATGGCGAAAGGCGTGGGCATAACCATTGCCAACAGCGTCAACCCGGGCCAGCCAATGACGTTTCTCGGCCAGTCCACGAATGTGCCGCTTTCGCCCACGCCCGCAGGCAATAACGCAGGCTGGTATCCGGTGCTCACTGGCGCAACGCCGAACGGCAGTTCATACCCCGGCTTCAGCAATTACAGCCTCTCCTTTATCGCCAGCCTGCAAAAACTGCCTGGAATGACGGTTACCGCAGGCCGCGTTCATGCCACCGCGTACGTGATTGTGAAAATGCAATGAGCCGGTTTTTCATGCTGCTGTTCGTCCTGTTCGTACCGGCGACGTTGGCTGGCGTAATGCCGGCCATGACACGGGTGATTTATCCACCGAATGCGCGTGAAAAAACGCTGATGCTGGTGAACACCAATGCCTGGCCGGTGATAGTACAAACCTGGGCAGATAACGGCGAAGGCTCGCCGGATAACGGCGCTGCGCCCTTTGTCATTCTGCCGCCGGTCTTTCGCCTGACCCCCGGAAGCACGCAGGGGTTGCGCATCATTTATAACCGCGATCCGCTGCCGACGGATCGGGAATCGGTTTTCTGGCTCAATCTGTATGAAGTGCCGCCGGACAGCGCAGGCCTGGACAAGCCGTTTCTGAAGCTGGCAATGAATACCCAGCTAAAGATCTTTTACCGCCCACAAACCCTCACCCTGACACCCGAGGAAGCGATCGGCAAACTGACATTTCGCCTGTATGCGGAGGGTGAAAAGTCCTGGCTCGAATTCAACAACCCAACGCCGCTGGGCATTTCGTTTACCACAATCAGCGTGACAGGCCACACCGGGCAGACGAAAGCGCACCAGCAGGACGATATGATGATTAGACCCTTCAGCCAGCGGCGTTACTTGCTGGAGCGCAATGTCGGCAGCGAAGCAATAAACGTGGAAGCGGGCTGGATAAACGATAGCGGGGAAATATTGAAACATCGGTTTATGAAATAAACCATGTGCATTTTACTGCAATGGGAGGGTTAAAATTCAGCGAAATCACCTGACTGTTTAAAATATAAATTCAAGTTATTCACGGGGTTATTTAGCGCGGCGTAAATTGTAATAGCAGTGCCCTCACTCATCAGGAGGGCACTTTTTTGATTGGGTGAGTGTCAGAAAGACTCCCAGTCAGCCCCATTGCTTGTTGACGTTGCGGGCCTCAGGCTAACCTTGCTGCGAGCCGCTGCGGGTGCGTGTTTCGGCTTCGCGGTCTCTGAGCTCAGCTTGAACACGGAAACCAGTTGAGTGAGCTGTTCAGCCTGTTGTTCCAGTGATAATGACGCCGCAGACGACTCCTGAACCAGCGCAGCATTCTGCTGGGTCGTTGAATCCAGCTCCGTCACTGCTTTACCAATCTGATCAATACCTCTGCTCTGCTCTTCTGAGGCGCTTGAAATTTCATTCATAATCCCGCTCACGTTGGTGACTGAGGATACAATCTGCTCCATGGTCGAACCGGCTTTATTCGCCATTTCTGAACCGGTCATCACGCGTTGCACGGACTCTTTTATCAGCCCTTCGATCTCCTTAGCGGCATTAGCGCTGCGTTGGGCCAGGCTTCTTACTTCGCCCGCCACCACCGCAAATCCGCGCCCTTGTTCACCTGCGCGTGCCGCCTCTACAGCAGCGTTAAGTGCAAGGATATTGGTCTGGAAAGAAATGCCATTTATTACGCTGATAATATCCGTGATCTTGTTTGAGCTTTCAGTGATAGTTTCCATCGTGCTGACGACGTCCCAGACAATTTTCCCACCGGAACGCGCATGCTCTGCCGCCACCCCTGCGAGCTGACTGGCTTCACGCGCATTGTCTGCATTGCGCTTAACCGTTGAGGTCAACTCTTCCATACTTGCCGCAGTTTCAACCACCGCAGCAGACTGCTCTTCCGTGCGGGAAGCCAGGTCAATATTGCCTGCCGAAATATCCGACGAGGCATTAGCCACATGAATTACCGACTCTTTAATTTGGGTGATCATGTCGCGAAGTCTGTCATTCATCATGCCCATTGCCTGCGTCAGGCGGCCCAGTTCATCGGTTGACTGCGGCTCAATGATGGCGGTCAGGTCACCACCGGCAATACGTTCAGCCAGCGTCAAATTATGTTTTATCTGGCGTGTCATCTGCCGGGTAAGCAGCCAGGCGACCAGTAACCCCGTCAGCACGGCGCAAATGGCAACGATACCCATAATTATCATTACCCGCTGAATAATATCGATATTTTTCTGGGTCTGGCCGGTCACCAAATCGGCAGTAATGGTGTTAATTTTTTCTGCGATACCGGTGAGATCCGTAGCAGCTTTCTGCGATTCCTGCAGAGCATTCATATAAGAGACAACGTTATCCTGCATCCCGTTAAGAAATGCCTGCGCCAGTTCTTTGTCTTCCGCATTGAGGCTCAGGTTTTCTGAATGGACGATCTTCGACGCGGCATCGGATTGTGCCTTGAAAACATCTACCCCCTGCTTACCTGCCGATGACTGGATTGCATAAGCGGCACCCCAGATATTATTGAGGCGATTGAGTAACGTTATTTCATCTTTAGACGTATTTTCTTGCTGCTCTATGCGGGTACTGAATTTATCCAGCAAGGTTTTCAGCTCGGGAGAGGTCAACCCCTGCGCTTTCCCGACAGTCACTTGTTCCAGTTTAACGAACGTGTCGCGGTGGCTGGCATAGTCAGGAATAGTACTGCGCAATTCTTCAAACAAAACGCGGGCATCGCTGTCCCAGGTAAAGTCCAGACCAGTGATTGCTTTTTGATCCATCTTTTCAATGGCGACTTTATTCGCCTGAAGTGATGTTTCATCATGGTTTAATTGATAATTCAAGCGGCTACGTCGCGCAGTATTAAGCTCCGTGCTGATTTCATTGATTAATTTGCCCTTTAAGGCATGGTCACGGATATTGGCAGACTGTTGTATGCTGATGAGTGAAGACAGCACAATAATAACGATTAAAACTGCAAACCCGCCAAACAGCTTGGCAGCCACAGGCAGATTTTTTATTGACGGTAACAGCTTAGACATAGAGGTATCCTCAGTAATCTTTCTTAATTTTCGAAAGATGGTTTCATTTTTACTTCTTATCTGATCACAGGTTTATTCACTTGTTTTTGAGGACTCAGGAGAAGTTGGCCATCTACTTACTTATCGTCAATTACGCAATTTCTTTTAATAAAATAATGGGAAAAGAGATCCACTGAAAATATATCCCAGACAAATGAATAACGTTGCAAAAAATAATGTGGGCAAGTCTACATATTACTATGCGGTTATCGTGGTAATGATGATCCCGCAAAGTTATTTATTCTCTGATGCCATAGCCTGGCGTAAACCTATTAATGAGTTTTCACTATCCGAAGGATATTTTGGAGTGGCTGATAGCGTGTTATTAATTATCGTTTCGCACTGTCCGTGAAGCCTGTTTACGATAATATGCTGAGCTGCTTCACTATTTACCCTGCCGGGATATGCCCCAGGCTTGTTTTTCAGCACTCACCATCGACAACCTTCATCGTGCCAGCAAAGAGCGAAAAGCAGGCATCCGTGATTTTCGCTCAGCAACAAAAAAGTTCTGCTAATACTTAAGCCTCGCGTTTTTCTGCCCACTTCAGCATTGCATCGAGAGCAGGGCACAGCGCCTGTCCCCACTCAGTGAGCCGATATTCCACTTTCGGCGGCACCTGGGGATATACCGTCCGCGACACGATTCCGTCGGCTTCAAGCTGTCGCAATTGCTGCGCCAGCATCTTCTGCGAAATAGCGGGGATCAGTTTTTCGAAATCGGAATAGCGCTGCACCTTTCCGTCGAAGAGATGAAAAAGAATAATTAATTTCCAGCGCCCTTCCAGCAGTCGCAGGACTTGCTCCACGCCGCTTGCAGCAGATTCCGGGCTATATAACTTACTCATAATATAGTCACTCACTTTTTCGTGCGTACTTGTCAATTTCACAGTCTATGTTGAAAATTCCCGTACTGTAAATTACGGGAGTATAAAGCCATGTCATTATCACTACCGCACGCTATTTCTACCTATTTCGCGATCAGCAATGGTGGCGATATCGCCAACGTTAAGCACTGCTTTACCGCAGATGCCGTCGTGAAAGATGAAGGTAAAACCCATCAGGGACATGCGGCGATCGAGGCATGGCAACGTGCCGCGCAGGCCGCGTTTGACTACAGCGTTGAGCCGGTTCAGATTCTCATCGACGGCGACCGGGTGACCGTCACGTCGAACGTCGCCGGTAATTTTCCCGGCAGCCCGGTAGTGCTGAAACATACTTTCGGCCTGGTCGGCGACAAGATCAACGCACTGGAGATTGTCTGATGTCGTGGGATCTTGATTTCCAGGGCACGCGCGTGCTGGTGACGGCGGGCACTAAAGGCGTTGGTAAAGCGGTCGTCGGGTTATTAAAACAGCTGGGCGCCAGGGTGTTAACGACGGCGCGCCACGCTCCTGCGGAATGTCTCGCCGATGTCTTCGTCGCGGCAGACCTGACCACTGCCGACGGGTGCGCCTCAGTAGCGCAAGCCGTTCAGACGCACCTGGGTGGTGTCGACGCCATCATTCATGTGGTGGGCGGTTCTACCGCTCCCGCCGGTGGTTTTGCGGCGCTGGGCGAAGAGGAATGGCAGCAGGAACTCAACCTTAATCTGTTGCCAGCGGTACGCTTAGATCGTGCGCTGTTGCCAGGAATGCTGGCACAGGGTAGCGGAGTGATCATTCACGTCACCTCTATCCAGCGTGAATTGCCGTTGCCGGAATCGACCACCGGCTATGCAGCGGCCAAAGCGGCGCTCTCGGCATACAGCAAAAGCCTGTCGAAAGAAGTTTCGCCAAAGGGAATTCGGGTTGTGCGCGTTGCGCCCGGCTGGATCGAAACCGAAGCGGCGGTGGCACTGGCGGAGCGGCTGGCGCAGCAGGCGGGAACGGATTATGAAGGCGGTAAACAGATCATCATGAATGCACTCGGTGGTATTCCGCTGGGGCGTCCGTCAAAGCCGATTGAGGTGGCGAATCTCATTGCCTTCCTCGCCTCATCTCATGCAGCCGCCATCACCGGTACCGAATATGTCATCGATGGCGGCACCATCCCGACTGTGTAACGCTGTATCACAATCGGCGCATCATTTGCGCCGATTGCGATCGCTTGTGGAAATCGGATAACCGTAATCTCCGCTCATTAGCATCGCTTTTAACCCAGGGGATATTTTTTAAACGCTGGCAGGGCTTCACATGCTTCAGCAAGCGACTGAATGTTTTTAAAATTGTCTGCCGCTACCACCCCTGGGATCATGAACTGAATAAACGACCACACCACCGTACTGGTTACCGCGACCTGGTCAGGGCGAGGTGCTATAGCGCGGCCTTCAAGCAGAGTATCCCATTCACGGCATGCTGCGAGGAGTTGCCGGGTAATTCGCTCAACCCACGGCTGATGTTGTTTTTCTTCTGGTCTGAGCTTGTGCTCATAAATATTTTGCACCGCTTTTTCGCAGGCTGCGAGAATAACGCCCAAAATCTGCAGATCTTTTGCCAGCGCGTCGGTATTGGCGGGTAAAAGTTTGTGATTTGCTCCGGACAGGGCTTCAAAATAATAAAGAATGAGCATTGAATCCATCAACTGCAAACCGCTATCCAGAATGACCGTCGGGGCTTTGACTACCGGGTTAATGCGGGAAAACTCTTCAAATGTGCTAAATACCGAGAGCGGCATGCTGTTGAATTCGATGCCATAGAGTTCCAGGGATACCGCAACACGCCTTACGTAAGGCGAATCCATCATACCAATGAGTTTCATCGTTATTCCTGTTCGTGCTACACAACTGTCGTTAATCGATTACCTGTCAGCATCAGGTGATTCGGCAAAGCAGGCAGGCACACATTATCGTAAATCTGCAGGGGCGAATATCATGGATTCCTTACCTCAGGTGTTAGTATTTCTAACCTGTTATTCCACTTTCGCAGGATGAAAAGGCAACGATGAAAATTAATCTATTTAAAATCATTAAGTTAATTTATCCCGCCATTAAATCCAGATTTAAAAAAGGTTTATATGGTAGTAACGTTAACGTGTTAAACAACGTTAAGAAAAATGCCCTATGTCGGATTACCCACCTATCTCCGCTCTGCGAAGTTTCGAGGCGGTTGCGCGCCTTGGCAGCGTCACGTTGGCCGCGAACGAGATGAACATGACGCATTCAGCTATTAGCCAACACATTAAAACGCTGGAGGGCATGGTAGGCATAAAGCTATTTATCCGTCACGGGCGCGGGGTACAGATTAATGAAGAAGGGAGGCTTTATGCTTTGCAAATACGCGAAGCATTGAACCGGATCTCGGATGCCACCAGGCTGGTGCAGGTGAAACCGCGCGCAATAGAACTGACGCTGGCGACATTGCCTTCTTTTGGCTGTCACTGGTTATTGCCGCGCCTTTCGCGATTCCGCGAGAAATATCCCCATATCTCATTACGTCTGCAGGCCAGTCTGACGGTGACCAACCTGCAACAGGAAGGCATCGATATTGCGATTCGTATGGGTCAGGGTGACTGGGAAGGAATGGAAAGCCGCTTTCTTTTTTCTGATGAGCTTATTGTCGTCGCCGCACCCGGTTATAACAATGGCAAGCTACCTGTTACGCCAGAAGAGGTGGCAAAGAGCAGCATTATTTTTTCGATGGAGTCGTGGAAAAGCTGGTGCCTCAATGCAGGGCTGGAGAAAGAGATCCTGCCTGCCGGGTTACGCATTAATGATTCAAACCTGGTCATCGAAGCCGTACGACGGGGAACCGGCATTGCTCTGGAGCGTCGCTCTCTGGTTGAAGACGCTATTTCACGGGGAGAGCTGGTACAAATAACTCCGGTCACCGCACCTTATCCCTGGCACTACTGGCTTGTGACATCCCCACTGGCAGAAAAAAAGCCGGAAGTCGCTCTTTTTATTGCCTGGCTGGAGGAAGAAATAATAGTCGGGAATAAACAGCGGCAGTAATGAGCTCACCGGCGGTTGTGCGCGAGGAGCATAAATAACCGCGTTATTGCGGGCACCCTGTACTTCTGGAAATGGCAAAACCCTACCGACAACAGGATAACTCCCCTCTTTTATCGTGGCAGTGGTAATAAACGTCACGTTGGCACAGTAACTAATTCAAAAATATTAAACATGAACGTCATAAAATTCGAACTTTAACGCCAGACATCAATTCCGGTTACTTTTTCCCTCTTGCAGCCAGCGCCTTCTCTGGGTTTCCGCATTCCTTTGCTCATGCTTTTTCATGTTTTATCCCGGAAAAATACCAATATTATTGTCTTGACATAGGTTTACGTTCAATTCAGGAATATTAAGTTTTGTTTGATAATGATAATGTTTATCAGAATCATTACCATAAATTACCAATATTCAGGGTTGACGATGAGACGCACAAAAATTGCCGCAGCAGTGGCCATGCTCATGGCCGGTAAATGCAGTTATGCAGCAGAACAAACCATAACGGTGTCAGGGAATATTCTTGGCGATTCACGCGCAGAAGAAGTGAAAACCTGGGCCGGGAGCCGCACCGTTATCAGCAACGATCAATTGGAAAAAGGGGCCAATCGCACTCTTGATGATGCGTTACAGCGTGTGCCCGGGGTCAAGATTCAGGATGAAACCGGTACAGGCGTGCTTCCGCAAATTGCGGTACGTGGCTTGTACGACAGCCGCAGCGGCCGCGCACAAATCCTTGAGGACGGAATTCCACTGGTACTGGCACCTTACGGCCAGGAAGGTATGTCGCTGTTTCCTGTAACATTTTCGACCATTGATCGCATTGACGTGGTTCGCGGTGGCGCGGCAGTACAATATGGCCCGAATAACGTTGGCGGCGTCATCAATCTGATCAGTAAACCCATTCCGCTGAAATGGGAAAATGAGATTACCGAGCGCGCCACGTTTTACGGTAAGGGACACAATCTTTGGGATACCTACCTTCGCACCGGCGGCATGCTGAATGATGACTTCGGGCTGCAGGTCGAAGCTAACCAGGTAAAAGGTAGCTCGTTCCGCGAGCATAGCGACAGCAAAGTTCAGAACTTCCGCGTACGCGGCCTGTGGAATATCAACGAAGACACAACCTTAAATCTCTCCTACCAATACTACGATGCACACGCCGATCTGGCGGGTGCCCTTTCGACCGCAGACTATAATCGCGATCGCTGTCAAAGCACCCGTCCATGGGATGATTACGACGGTCACACCAAGCGTTATAGCGCAGTTTATAACCAGCAACTCGGTTCACTGGGTTTTATTGATAACGCAGAATTTAACTGGATGTTCTTTGGTCATGAGTCGGATCGTGATTTCCACGTCGGCATGAGTAAAGTCGCCGGTCAAAACTTCAACCCGGCCTTACCTGCCGATATCGTGCAAAACTCGCCGCGCAGTTTCAGGGTCTGGGGGACTGAACCGCGTATCAGCATGGATATCAACGGCGATAATGTGAACCAGCAATGGATTGTGGGTGGGCGCTTTGTCAGTGAAAAAATCGATTACCAGGTACGTCAGCGCACCCTGGCAACAGGCGTGACAGCGGTAACGCGTGACTGGGACTTTGATAATAATGCCTGGGCAGGTTATATCAGCAATGCCGTCAAACTGTTCAATGACACGCTGACCATTACGCCGGGTATGCGCTATGAGAACATCAGCGAAAAATACACCGATAAAAAAACGGGCCAGCGCACCTCCACGCCGGACACGCAGTGGCTACCCGGCCTGACGGTAGGTTACCAGCTTACCTCGCAGTGGTTCCTGTATGCAGACATGCAGAAAAGCCTGCGTCCGGCACAGGCTACGCAAATCGTCAAAGGCGGCGACGTCAACTCTGAACTGGCGTGGAACTACGAGAGTGGCGTACGTTACAAACCAACCGAGAATGTCAGTCTTCATGCCGGTCTGTATCGCATTGATTATAAAGACCAGATCTCCTACGACAGCGTATCCGATAGCTATCTCAACATCGGACGCACCCGCCATCAGGGCGTTGAGCTGGAAGGGTTCTGGAGCCCGCAAGCCATTGAAGGCCTCAAATTGCATGCAGGATATGCTTACCTGCAGGCTGAACAGCGTAACGGCGTGAACCGTGGTAAGGAAGTGCCGTATGCCTCGCGCACGCAGCTGACGTTGGATGGAAGCTATGACTGGCGTGAAACCACCTTCTCACTGGCAGGCTACTACTTTAGTAAATCCTATTCGGATGCAGCGAATACCGTTTCGGAGAACAGCACCGGTTCCGTTGGTCAAATGCCGTCTTACTGGGTATGGAATGCTCAAGTGAGCCGCGATCTGTTTAAGTCAGGCAGTACCGTGCTGAACGGCTATGTCGGAATTAACAATATCTTTAATCGCGACTACTGGTTCCGCGGTATTGATACCAGCCCGTGGGGACGTCAGCCAGCGCCGGGACGTTCAGTCACTGCGGGCGTTAGCCTGAAGTTCTGATAGCCAAAAGAAGCCCGTCACGTTGAACGGGCTTCTTTCATTAAGGCTGGACGTAAAACAACCCGCTGTATGGAATGCCGACAAAGTCGCGGTATAACGATGCTAAATCGGCCTGCGGATCGACATCGTCAAACTGCTGAGGATGGCAAAGTTTAGCCATGGCTTCCAGTGCTACTACGTTGAAAGGGCTGTCGTAGAATTGGTGATAGATGGCCATTACCTGCTTGCCCTTCGCCACGGGCAATACACTCACCCCTTCTCGCTGCATCAGCTTCTGCAGCTTCGGTAAAGTACTGGCGCGGCTGGCTTCATATCCCAGCGGCACTGCCAGCGAAGAACTCCCGCGCTGGCTCCAGTCGGCGCCACTCATTAAATAAATGTCGGGGCGCACCGCAATCAGCAATTCGGCGCTAATATCGGCTCCCTGAGGGGGAACTTTGTCCGCCATCAGATTGCGGCCACCGGCTTCAGGAATGAACTGGCCAAAACTGTCGCGACCAAATACGGTACAACAGTTCATGCCCGTCATACCGGCATGGTTTTCAAACACAACGCCAGGCCACGCTTCGCGGGGGATTGTTGCCACTCGCTGGCGGGTACGATCCAACAATTGATTCCAACGCTGAATGAAACGCCCGGCATTCTGCTGTTCGGCAGTCACCTCCCCCAATAACCGCATACTCTCCGGTGTATGGGTTAAGGGTTGCTGGCGAAAATCGATAAACACCACCGGAATTCCGCTTTTCTCCAGTAATGCCAGCGTCCCTTCACTTTCGAGCTTCTTCAGGATCCCCGTATCGAAAACAATCAGATCCGGTTTTAGCATCGTGGCTTGCTCAACGTTAAAGCTGCTACGGTAAGGGTTAATAAATACCGGTATGGAAGGCAGCGCTGGATAATGCCGGGTAAAAAAACGCCCCATATCCGGCGCCCGGGTTTGCAGCGAATCATCCCACCCGACAATCCCTTTAAGCGCATCGCCAGGATGCAGCAGGCTCATCGGTAACAACATCCGGCTGTCAGCGAGAATGATGCGCGTTGCGGGTGCGTTAAGCGTGACCTGGCGACCGGCAAGATCGGTCACCGTAACCGATTGTGCCTGTGCCGCCCACGGCCACACTAAAGCGGTAAATATAATAATAAGCCACTGGCCTTTCATTCTGGCGATTTCCTTACTGAGCTTGCGCTGACTAAACCACACATAAGTGTTTTTAATTTTTGCTGCCATCAATATGGCAACCCCAAACAGCCTTTTATCAAAGATTAGATATATATCAAAAAGTTAAAACAAAACCGCAATCAGACTACTTCGATTCAGCAACTATCACTTAGTGAATTTATTTAATGATCTTGTTTAAATCTTTTGAAAAGCGCTAGTTCATTAGTAATGATAATGTAAATGATAAGCATTACCAACATGGACTAGTTATATGATCTCGCTTGCACTACCAGGGGAACGCCGCAGGTCCAGCAATGGGCTATTTGGCATTCTGAACTCAGTTCCCCACCCAACTCTTGTTGAGATGATTGCCATTGCCGGGTATGACTTCGTGATACTCGATCTGGAACATCTTCCCCATAACGAAACGCTTCTTAGCCACTGTATTCAACTGGCACAGCTCAACCACTGCACCCCATTGATACGCCTCACCTGTGACGATATTCCGCGTGCCGGACGCCTGCTCGATATGGGAGCTGGCGGGATTGTACTATCACGGGCGGAAAGTGCGGAACAGGTTAACGCCCTGAAAAATGCGATGTTCTTTCCCCCCATTGGAACACGAGGTATCACCGGCGGCAGCGTAACCGGCTTTGGTACTTTGCCCCTTGAGGATTATATCCGCCAGGTCAATGAGAAGTTATGGCTGGTACCCATGATTGAAACGCCGCCCGGCATTGAGGCTATTGACGCCATATTGCTTATCCCTCAGGTCACGATGGTTATGGAAGGTGCGCTTGACCTGGCAATGAGCATGCAACTTGGCCCGCAGCCTACGCATCCTGAGGTTGAAGCGCTTATTCGCCAACTGGCTACACGTTGCGCAGCCGCAGGGAAATCTTTTTGCGCCAACCCCCGCACCGCAGAACAGCAGCAATACTGGCAACGCCAGGGCGTGGACAGCTGGCTGTGCGGCGAAGATCGCGGTTTTTTGTTTCGGGCGCTAAAGCAACGGCTTACTGACGTTCAGTCTCTTTAACCTTTCCTACTCAACACCCAAACAGGTATACACATGTTTAACCAAAAGCCCTATGTGATCATCAGTCACGTTGTTAACGCGGCCGTGACAGAAGGTTTTATTCCCGCAGCGCAACGCCTGGGCTATTCGGTGATCCTGCTTACCGATCACGCGATGGCGCATAACAGCAAGGTGGATGACAGCGTTACGGTTATCGAATGCGAAGTATTTAACCCACTGTCCATTCTCGACACGCTCACCGAATGGGGGATCACGCCTGCTGCGCTGTTCTCCAATAGCGATCACTTGCAAACGGCTACCGCTATTGCCGCCACTGCACTTGGTCTGCCCGCCAAGAACTGGCAAATTTGCTACGCCGCGAAAGAGAAATGGCGCATGCGCCAGCGCCTGAAAGCACTCGGGCAACCTTCAGTCTGGTCTGCTCAACTCCTTCCTGATGCATCACCGGCCGCTGACTGGCCGTGGCCAGTCGTGATCAAGCCAGGCCAGGGCGTGGCGTCTATGGATGTACGGCTTATTGAGGATCTCACGCGTTGCCAGCACTACCTTAACTCCCTGCCCGTCCGCCAGACATTGCTGGTTGAAGCGTTCATGCAAGGACCGCTGTTTACGCTGGAAACTCTCGGCGATGGCAATGAGCTGGTGGCAATTGGCGGTTTCGATGTCGAACTCTCCGCGCCGCCGCACTTTGTGGAGATGAGTGCGCGTTGGGCCGGTGAACATAGCACACGCTGGAAGCAGCAGGCGCTGGCGCAGTTGCGTGAGTTTGGCGTGGGGTTTGGCGCTTGCCACAGCGAATTTATCGTTACCGATAATGGCCCCGTCTTAGTTGAAATCAATTACCGCAGTATTGGCGATGGCCGCGAATTTCTGCTGGACCGCCTGCTGCCGGAGGGGTGGTTCACGCCGATCCTGCGCCTGCATCTTGGCGAACCGCTGCCGCCGATAAAAACGGAACAGGGTGAAGCACTCATCCATTATCTCGTCGCCGATCGCAGTGGCACATTGCAGAGCGCACCTCAACCGCTCAGCGCGCCGGGTCTGCACTACCGTCCACTGAAATCCACTGGCGATCGCATCGAACTCACCCACTCAAATAAAGATTACCTCGGCGTGCTGTACCTTGAAGCCAGCGATGACACACAGCTAAAACAGCTCACGAACCGCACTCTCGCCGCGCTAAAGTGGGAGATTGTCTGATGAATCAGCATGACTACATTACGCTGCGTATCATAAACGCCTGCCTGCGCGAAAACGTCAGTGGTTTGATAAGCCAGGGGCAGATTACACAGGATTCTCAGCATCAGTGGCTTACCTGGCAGTCGGCCAGTCAGACATTGCGCCTGCAGGTGGATGCCTGTGATTACATGCAGCCATGGCGGGCGGTATCCCCTGAATGGCAGATAAAAACCGCGCAAGGATGGCACTCGCAGTCTGGCTATGCTAACTGGCTGGCGGCGTTAATGCCGGATCAGCAACCGGAAACGCGAGAGCTCTTTGCTACCTATAAAGAGGAAGCCGACAGTGCCGTGGCACAAGGCGAACTCTGTGCCCTCGCTTTTACACAACAGCGCGCATCACTGTTACGTTCACCGCATGAAATGAACTGGGGCGAGCGCCTGCGTCATGCCGATCAACTGGCAAGCTTCCTTGATCATCCTTACTACCCGACTGCGCGCGCGAAATTTGGTTTTAGCGAAGCCGACCTGCGCCAGTACGCGCCAGAGTTTTGCCAGCCGTTTCGTCTGCGCTGGCTGGCTTTACCCCACCAGCAATTAACCCTGACGGCACCGGAAGCCAGACCGGACTGGTGGCCATTGCCGTCACAGGTGGGCCTGGATCCACAGCACTTCGCCCGGCATGCATTGATCCCTGTGCATCCTCTTACGTTGAGCCAATTGCATGACCTTCCCGAGGGAGCGGTAATCGCGCCTGATGCCTGGCTCGATGTCTACCCCACCTTATCAGTACGTACCGTGCAGTTAGCGGACTACCCGGATCAACATCTCAAAGTGCCGCTCAGCATGCGCACACTGGGGCAGAAAAATATCCGCCTGATCAAACCCTCAACACTGTATGACGGCCAGTGGTTCGCTGAAGTGCTGACCATGCTGGGTGAACAGGACAACCTGCTGCGCGGCAAATATCGCCATGTCGATGAGCGTTTTTGTGGCCATGTTGCGGAGAATAAACAGTTAGCCTTTCTGTTGCGGCGCTACGCAGCGCCCCGCACCGGTGAAACGCTATTACCGGTTGCGGCACTTGGCAGCAAACTGCCGGACGGTCGTTATTATCTCTCTTCTCTGCTTGAACAACCCGGTATGCCAGACGTCGCGGACTGGTGGCGTGATTACTGCCAGTTGATGGCGGATGTTCACCTGACGCTGTGGTTACGCTATGGCATTGCCCTCGAATCCAATCAGCAGAATGCCGTGCTGAGCCTTACGCCAAATGAAGCCCTGACACTGGTGATGAAAGACAACGATGCGGCGCGCATTCTGCCTGAGCGTTTTAAAGCCGCCTGCCCGCACCTGGCAGAGCGCCTCATCACACTGCGCGATCCGCGCATTTGTGTGTCTGATGAAGCCGCGCTGGCACAGATGTTTATCACCATCACCCTGCAACTCTGCCTGGCAGCGGTGCTGGAAAGTCTGACCGCAGACGCACTGCTCGATCGTGAAGCGGGTTATCAAACGTTACGACATGCGCTTGAGCAGAGTCTGGCGCGTCTGGAGAGTGAAGGCGTCGACACCGCCTTTGCACGACAGCAGTTGTTTGTCTCCCCCACGCAGCCAGTGAAATACCTGTTGCTGAGCGGCAGTCTGTTAAGCAAACAGGCGTCCGGCGCTGCAGATATCAACAAATTCTACGGCCAGAGTGGGCCGAATTTCCTGCTGCGGGAAAAACGCTAATGCGCAGTACGTTGCAGGTGGTTCTGGCCTGCCACTTCCTGGCCGCGTTTACCGTACTTGGCGTACCGCTCTATCTGCCACGGCTGCTGGTTTCATTTGGCATCGCTGAACGCAGCCTGTGGGCAGGCGTGCTGTTCAGCCTGCCTTCAGTGATGACGGCAATTTCTGCCGCATGGTGGGGACGGTTTGCCGATCGCTACGGGCGGCGGTTGTCGCTGCAGCGGGCCTTGTTCGGGCTGACATGCGCATTTTTACTGGCCGGCGTATCGCCCTCGTTACCCTGGTTGATCGTCGCACTCGCGTTGCAGGGCATAGCGGGAGGAACCCTGGCTGCGGCGAATGGCTATCTTTCCACGCATCTGCGCGGTGAACAACTGGCGAAAGCCCTTAACTGGACGCAATCATCCGCCCGGTTGGCGCTGCTGAGCGCACCGCCACTAATAGGCGGGATCCTGATGTGGCTACCCGATATTGGGCAGCGTCTGTGGCTGGGGCTGGCAATGTTATCGCTGTGCGGCTTGCTGCTTAGCCTGCGGCTGCCCGCCGATCCGGCCATTGAGCCGACACACCGTGCAGTGCAGAACAACGGCATCCAATCCACGTTTCATTATCTGTGGGCGATGCAGTTCCTGTTCAACTTCGCCATGGTGGTGACGTTCCCCTACTTCCTGCCCTATGCCGCACACTGGCTACCTACGGAAGTGCTGATCGGTACGTTCTATAGCTGGCCGCATCTGATCTATCTGCTGCTTTTGCCACTCTGGCACCGTCTGGCGGGACGCAGCCTTTATTTTGTGCCAGGCATGGCGCTGATTGCGATAGCGGCATGGTGGCACAGCCAATTAACCGGAGCGTCATCGCTGCTGGCGGCTCGCACGCTGTTTGGTTGCGGCATGCTGCTGGCTTACAGCGGCGCCAATCAGATGCTAAGCGACACCATTCGCCAACACAGCGCCGGAAAACAGTTCGGGCAGATCGATGCCGCTGGCAAGTGGGCTGGAGTGGCTGCCGGTATTGGTGCGGGCTGGTTGGTTTCGCATGTGTCATTACAGGCGCCTTTCCTGGCTTCAGCGGCGGCGGCTTCTGGCGCCGTCTTACTCTTTGTTATTTCCCCTTTACGAGGATCAGGTTATGTCCGTATCACTCGCCGTTCGTGAAAACCCACTGCTGACAGTAAAAGTCACCCCGGAAAGGGAGCAGGCGGAATTTGCCGGGCTGACAGCACTGCTGAACTGCTATATTCGCGAATTCGCCCGCCCGGCGGGACGCGTTAAACAGGTGCGCCAGGGCAATATTCCGTTGTCGCTAGCCAGCCGTATGGTTTCGGGCAAAGTGATTTTGCTGCAAATGGGAGAGGATGACAGCACGTTACTCGCCATCCGGGCTACCCGCTGGAGTTTATTGGATCGCGGCGACTTTATCGGTACTCCGTTTGTGAAAGAGTTTGGTCGCCCGTGGCGGGCCGTCCGTTGTAGTGAAGCAATGGCGCTGCTGGTCAATGATATGGTGCGGCAGACCGGGCAATTACCCGATTCAGAACTGCTGGATCAGATTGAAAACAGCGTCCAGGTGACGGCCTCTTTCCTGCAGCATCTGCCAAAGCAGGCCAGTGAGCATAGCTACATTCAAAGCGAAGAGCGTCTGCTTTGGGGCCATCCGATGCATCCGAGCCCGAAAAGCCGTCAGGGTGTGACGCCAGAGGCGCTACTGGCTTGCTCGCCCGAAGTCGCAGCGCGCTTCCCGCTGTTCTGGTTCCGCATTCATCCCTCGCTGTTACAGGTTCGGGGCAGTGCGCCAGTTAAGGCAATGCTGGATAAGCTCCATGGCGAGCACTGCTATCCTTGCCATCCATGGGAGGTTCGCCACATCATGCAGTCGCCGCTTTATGCGCGTGCCGTTAGCCGTGGGCTCATCACGCCGCTTGGGCTTACGGGTGCAGAATTCGCGGCGACATCATCAGTGCGTACGTTGTATCGCGCCGATCTGCCCTATTACCTTAAATGCTCCATTCATGTGCGGCTCACCAACTGTGTCCGCAAGAATGCCTGGTATGAACTGGAAAGCGCAGTTGCGCTGAATACGCTACTTGAGGAACGTTTTGCGCGCCTGGAAAGCACGGTGCCTGGCTTTCATATCATGCGCGAGCCAGCCGCCAGCAGCCTTGATTTCTCCGCGCTGGCGCAAGCAGACGAAGCGGAAGAAGTGCGCCATTTACAAGAGTGTTTCGGCATTCTTTATCGTGAGAATCTCACCGATCAACAGCCCTGGCTGGCGGCATCGCTGTTTGCACTCGACCACCAGGGCCACAGCCCGCTTCACCTGCAAATTCAGCAGTTGAGCACAGCGCAGGGGCTTTCTCTACAGCAGGCGAATTTATTGTGGCTCGACAGGTATCTTTCGGTGCTACTCCCTGGTGTGCTGGAGGCGTTCTTCACGGAAGGAATGGTGTTTGAGCCACACCTGCAAAACGTTCTGGTTTCCATTGAAAATCATCTGCCGACGCAACTGTGGGTACGCGATCTGGAAGGCACAAAACTCACCACCGAGCGCTGGTCAGCCTCCGATTTGGCGATGATGTCCGGGCGTGCCAGAGAGTCCGTCTGGTACAGCCGTGAACAGGGCTGGCGTCGCGTCGCCTATTGCCTGCTGATCAATCACCTGTCGGAAGTGCTGTTCCGCCTCGCCGATGACGATCAGGTAATGGAACAGCAATTGTGGGATTTACTGGCGGCGCAACTTGGCCGTTGGCGGCATCAGCCGGAAATCGCTGCGATCCTCAAAGGCGGCGCTATCCCGTCAAAAAACAATCTGAAAACCCGCCTGCTGCGCAAAGCGGATAAACACGCGGATTACACCCTGCTGCAACACCCAATGAGGAGCGCGCAATGACGCCGAAAGTCAGAGAGGCGCTGCAACAGTTGCAGCAACAGCGCTCAGAGCCGTTTTGCGCTTATGTGTATGATCTCGTTGCACTACGCCAGCATATCCGCAGCATGTGTCATGCATTGCCAGCAGGTTGTGAACTGTTTTACGCCGCAAAGGCGAATCCTGAAGCCCCCATACTTCGTACATTATGCGAATACGTTGATGGCTTTGAAGCGGCATCCGGTGGCGAACTCAACTGGTTACGTGAGCAGGTGGCTGGCAAGCCGCTGATTTTCGGCGGCCCCGGCAAGCTGCAGAGTGAACTGCGCCAGGCGGTGCAGCTCGGCGTGGACGTTTTACACGTGGAGAGTTTAACCGAGCTGCGTCGTTTACAGGCTATCGCGCTTGATGAGAATCGAACGGTCTCCGTACTGTTGCGGATGAACATTGCGCTGGAGGGGATCGGCGGTACGCGTCTGATGATGGGAGGCAAACCGACGCCTTTTGGTCTCGATGAGCATGATCTGCCCGCGGCATTACGCGAAATCGCCAGCTCTCCGCAAATCAATCTGCGCGGTTTTCACTTCCATCTGATGTCTCATCAACTGGATGTGGATAACCATCTGGCGTTGATCCGTCTGTATCTGGACAAGGTTCGCTCCTGGTGCGATCGCTGGTCGCTGAACATTGACTTGATTAACGTCGGTGGTGGTATCGGTATTAACTACCTTGAACCGCAGCATCACTTTGACTGGACATCTTTTTGCCAGCGCCTGCCAGACGTGACGCAATTCAGCCAGGCGCAAGGCTGGACGCTGCGCTTTGAGTGTGGTCGTTTCATTGCCGCTGCCTGCGGTTATTACGTCATGGAAGTGCTGGACGTCAAAAAGAATCTCGGCGAATGGTTTGCGATTGGTCACGGGGGAACGCACCATTTTCGCACCCCGGCGGCGCAAAGCCATAACCACCCGTTCAGCATATTGCGACGTGAACAAAACGCTGAATGGATAAAAGATGAGCGTGTGACGCTGGTCGGGCAACTCTGTACGCCAAAAGATGTACTGGCGCGCCAGCAGCCCGTTGCCGCGCTGGCACCGGGTGACTGGCTGGTGTTCAGCCTGGCGGGCGCTTACGCCTGGAACATATCGCACCAGAACTTCCTGATGCATTCCCCACCTGAGTTTATTTGGCTCGAAAACTGAAGAAAACGGTTTACCTTCTGACACGACAGGCGGCCCGCAGAAAAAGAGTCAGGCCGCCCTTATTTTAGCGATGGCAGTGTTGAGAGGGCGATGATGAACGTTAAACCTCTTGCTGCAATGCTCCTGCGACGGGAGTGATTTCAGCAAGCAGCCAGCGTTCAAAATCCGCTAATGCCGCTTCATTCATTCCGGTTTCCGTCGGCTTGATCAAACAGAATGTTTTGCTCAGGCTGGCGGATTCTGGCCAGGGTGAAACAAGCAGACCGCGCCTCAATTCATTTTCGATATACATACGCGGCACCAGTGCCACGCCTTGCCCTGCCATAACGGCTGCGATGGCCATTTCATGCAGGTCGTAGCGCACTCCCAGCCCTGGATTATCCAGGTTTATCTGACTTTCGCGGGCATAGAGATGCCACGCGTCCGGATTCTGCCGTCGGTGAATCCGTGGCAGCGCGTTTAACTGTTCCTCAACGTCACCTTGCACCAGCAGCGCGGGGTGGCACACCGGAACCAGCTTTTCCTGAAACAGAAACTGCATGCGCATGCCGGTCCATGCGGGATGTTCAAAATGGATCACGGCGTCAAAGCCACTTCCGCTCAGAATAAAAGGGTCGGTACTGGCCGCAATATTTAACGTTATGTCCGGATGCAATGATCTGAAGCTGCCCAGGCGCGGGATCAGCCATCGGCTGGAAAAGGTCGGCAGGACGGCAATATCCAGACTCTTATTCCCCTCTGGCAAGCCCATGATGTATTGGGTATCCCTTTCGAGCCGCGCCAGCGTTTCGTGGACATGACGCGCATAGCGTGCGCCTGCAGGATTAAGCTTTACGCGGCTTCCCGTACGATCAAACAGCCTGCAGTTCAGCAACGATTCAAGGCGTGCAATCTGACGGCTAATAGCCCCTTCCGTCAGGGAGAGTTCTTCTGCGGCGCGGGCAAAACTGCCGTGCCTTGCGGCGGCATCAAAAGCCTGCAGAGAAGTGCTGCTGGGTATTTTTCTGCGCATAAAAGAGCCTTTCCTCTGTGCTGATAACGCCATCCAGTGAGTTAATGTCACTGAACAATGAAATATTGTCGATTTTCAGGCCGGAATACACCTTATAGCATGATCAAAAGTCATTAAGCGGATTATTCATTGTCCGCTGTTTATCATGCGGAGGCAGGACAATGTTGTATATCGTGGAATGCTCATATACCGATCCCCAAAGCGAGGGAGAATGGAATGCATTTTACAGCCTGGAAAAATTACCAGCGCTGGTCTCTGTGAATGGGTTCCGTACTTCTCAGCGCTTTCGCGCCGTAAACCCCGGCTGCCCGGCTTATCTCGCCCTTCACACTGTAAAAGATGCAGAGGTACTCAGCAGTGATGATTATCGGCGCAAAGGGGGCGGTAATTTCTCCCGTTGGCAGGCATATATCACTGACTGGCATCGTAATCTGTATGCATGCGAAGCGCCGGCTCCGGCCGTCTCGTCAGATGAAATTCTGCTTCTCAGCGCGCAGCCGATAAGCGCTTTAGCCACAGCGCTGGGGAACCCGGCGATGGAAATGCACGCGGCAGGGCTGGAACGATCCCCGGAACATCGCGTTGCCTGGGTTCTGCCACGTGAAAGCGCCTTGCCGCTGGCGGAGGTGCCCGGCGTATATCTTTACGAACCGCTGACATCGCAGCTGCAATGTCCGGTTGAGCGCCACCAGCAGGGGAGCCATTAAATCATGCCTAATCTGACGTTTTACCTTTCGGAAGAACACGCTGACAGGTATACCGATCTTCCCGATTTTACCCGCACCTGTAGCGCCCTCTGCACTGACATTCTCGCCGCAGAGCCGGACAACGTGCATATCATATTTGTCACGGTAAAGCCGGGATGCGGGCATCCGGTCTATGCCGAGCTCTTTTATCGGCTGACACCCAGGCGCACGCAGGAAGTGATGGAAAACTTTATGCGTGAGCTGGATCTCGCCACGCAGCAGGCCTGGGGGCTAATGGCGCGTATTCGCTGCTTTGGCTCCCCTGCTCCGTACCCGTACGCCAAAAACTAATCCTGAGGTATGTATGAACCCACTTACCTTTCCATCACGCCAGATTGGCGATTTTCAGGTCACGGCGGTGAGTGATGGCAATATGTCCGCCGGCCTGGAGTTACTGTCAGGTATTGCCACAGAGGATGCCGCATTCATTCAGCATCGCGCCGGAATTGCTGAACCCGGTAATATCCATATCAACGGCTATCTCATTCGCGGGCGGGGGCGAACTATCCTGGTTGATGCCGGTACCGGAGGGCTGAACAACGCGGGCGGGCAGCTTAAAGCCAACCTCGCAGCCATCGGAATCAGCCACAACGACGTGGACACCGTGTTATTAACGCACTGTCATCCTGACCATATTGGCGGCCTGCTTGATGCGGAAAAACAACCGGTCTTTCAACATGCGGAACTTCTGCTGCATCATCGCGAAGCGGACTACTGGCGGGATGATGAAAAACGAAAAACAGCCAGCGAACGCGGCCAACGTAATTTCATGCTGGCGCGCCAGACGTTAGAGGCTTATGCACGGAACGTCCGCTTTTTTAGCGAGGGCACCATAACAGAGGGCATTTCTGCGGTATGGCTACCGGGCCACACGCCAGGGCATACCGGGTTTCGCATTGACTCGGAGGAAAAAAGCTTACTTATCTGGGGAGATATCGTCCATTACCCGCATATTCAGACGGCACAACCGGCGGTGAGCATTCTGTTTGATGCCGATCCCGCGTTGGCCGAAGCAACCCGCAAAAAAGTTCTGGCGCAAGCCGTCCGGGAAAAACTGCTTATTGCGGGCATGCACCTGGGCCAGGCTGGGTTTGCGACCGTTTCCAGGGCCGATACGGGATACCGCCTTTCCTGCTCATGAGGATTCCGCTCCTCAGCGCCCAGCTCTTTAATCGCCTGGCGCAGGCGCAATGTCCTGCACCAGGCGTCATCAGTAAGAGAAGGGGGAATGCTGCTGCGCCTCTTTCAGCCAAAGCCCGGCATCTTCACCCGCTGCGGTGTATAGCGGCGCATTTGCATCGTGAGCAATGGCGAAAATGGCCTTCGCGACATCATCAGCATGCGTCACGGGTGAGTTGCTCTCGCCCACCATCTGGATAAATTCCTTCACCATTTGTCCGTAGGCGGGATCGTCCATCCCGGCAAAATGCGCGCGCGCATTCTCGCCAAACTTCGTTTCCGGAGAGCGCCCCGGTAATACGACATGAACACGAATACCAAAAGGCCTGACCTCAATGGACAAAGACTCGCTCCATGCATTCAACGCCGCTTTACTGGCGCGATAAAGCCCAATCATCGGCATCGCTTTAGTCGTCACGGACGAAGAGACATTGATGATGACGCCTGATTTTGCCTCTCTCATCAGCGGCAGAAACGCCTGCGTTAATGACAATGTTCCCAGGACATTGGTGTTCATTAATTGCTGCGCGGTGGCAAAAGAGGTGAGTTCGACCGGTACAGGCGCGCCAAAACCTGCATTATTCACCAGTACATCAATCGCGCCCGCTTCTTTCACCACATGGCTAATGCTCTGCGCGGAAGTAATATCGAGCGGCAAAATCGTCAGTTTGTCGCTTTCCGGCAAACAGGTCGGGTCAGGCGTTCTCATCGTGGCAATCACTTCCCAGCCCTGGTGTAAAAAAAGTTTTGCGGCGGCAAGGCCAAAGCCTGAAGAACAACCGGTAATCAGTACAGTAGGCATATTTGATCCTCTTTCATGGCAAGAACAGTGATCATAGCCGCCGCTATCCGGACAATATATAATCAAAAGTCCCGCAAACTTTAGAGATCGTCCAATGTCAGATCCGTTGACCGATATCGTTGCCCTGCTCAATCCCAAACCTTCGCATTCAAAACTCGTTGAGGGGCGCGGAGAGTGGCGTATTGTTCGGGAGTCTGGCGGAGAGGCTTTTTACTGCGCCGTGCTGGAAGGCGAATGCCTGATTAATGTGAACGGGCAAGGACCAAAGTTACTTGTTGCCGGTGATTTTATTCTGATACCCGCCGCTTACTCTTTCGAGAACACCAATGCGGGCAGATGCAGCCCCACGGAAATCACGATGCCTACAATAATCAGCGAAGGGCACGTGAGAATTGGCGCAGCAAGCGGGCCAGCCGATCTGGTCATGCATGTCGGCCATTGTGAATTCGATACCCCGGATAAACAACTCATCGTCTCTTTACTGCCAAACGAGATCCTGATTAAAGGACAGCGACGTTTCGTCACCTTGCTTGAACTTCTCCGTGAGGAAAGCCGGGCCAGGCGACCCGGCCGTGACGTGGTATTAATGCATCTTTTACAACTGCTGTTAGTGGAATCGTTACGCAGTAATCCTGAACTGCCGAAAGCGGCGGGCATTCTGAAGGGGCTGCAACATGAAAAGATCGCCGTCGCGCTGCATCTCATGCATGAAAAACCGGGGGATGAGTGGCAAATCGCGCAACTCGCCCGCCACGCCGCAATGTCCCGCTCCGCTTTTTTCGCCGCTTTCAATGAGACTGTCGGCATGCCGCCAGGGCAATATCTTCTCTTCTGGCGCATGTCGTTAGCGAAAAAAGCGCTGGTGAGCAGCAAAGAGAAAATCGAACAGATTGCCTTTCGCATCGGCTATCAGTCAGCGAGCGCCTTTAACGTGGCCTTCACGCAATATGTGGGCGTTCCGCCGGGCGTATTCAGGCGTCAGAATGGGGCCGCTCAAACGCATGAGCCTGCGTTGAATGAGGATCGGGCTTTTCCATAAGCCTGCGCCGCACGTAAGCCAGGACAGTAGTCGGGGGCTTCTCGCGAGATAACCGACAAATTTACAGACCCAGCTCCGACAGACCCGGATGATCATCCGGACGACGCCCCAGCGGCCAGTGGAATTTGCGTTCACTTTCTTTAATCGGCATATCATTGACACACGCGTAGCGGTGATGCATCAGCCCATCTTCACCAAATTCCCAGTTTTCGTTGCCGTAAGAGCGGAACCAGTTACCGGAGTCATCGCGCCACTCATAAGCGTACCGGACAGCGATACGGTCACCGTCAAACGCCCACAACTCCTTGATGAGACGGTACTCCAGCTCTTTTTTCCACTTACGCTCAAGGAATGCTTTAGCTTCTTCACGATTATTGGCGAACTCGGCGCGGTTACGCCATTTGGTATCCAGTGAGTACGCCAGGGATACTTTTTCGGCATCGCGGCTGTTCCAGCCATCTTCGGCGAGCCGGACTTTCTCAATCGCCGACTCGCGAGTGAAAGGCGGAAGTGGTGGGCGAGTTTGTGTAGCGGGCATGGTGAAGCCTCCTGTAAAAATGGATATATCAGTAGAAACAGTTTTTGATACTCAGGCCTTAAGAAGAGGCCTGTTCCAGCAATAGTTTCGCAACGTCCCTTGCACTGTCGGCGGCGCTGCAATCGCCCATCACATAGGACATGGTGATAGCGCCCTCGATCAGAATCAGCAGCTGTCTGGCCAGAACGGCCGGTTGCTCAATGTTTAATTGCTCAGTGAGTTCCAGCGTGTAATCGAGCAATTTTTGTTTATGCAGTTTTGCTATCTGGCGAACGGGGTCTGCCGGGTCCCCCACTTCTCCGGCGGTGTTGATAAATGCGCAGCCCCGAAAGCCTTCTGACTCAAACCAGCCCTTGAGCACCGTGAACATATTCAAAATGCGATGCTGGGGAGTTGCGCCTTTATCAGATTCCGTTCTGAACCACTGCATCCAGCGTTCATCACGTTCATTCAACGCGGCGGCTGCCACGTCATCTTTGGTCGCGAAATAGCGATAAATACTTTTCCTGGCTACGCCTGAGGTTTTGACCAGAAGGTCCATGCCAGTGGCATGAATTCCATTCCGATAGATCAATTGCTCGGCAGTGGTCAGGATTTTTTCTCGGGTATCGGTCGTTTTCTTGTTCATGTGATGATGGTAGAACGATCGTTCTCCCTGGTCAATAATTATCTTAAAGAGAATGGTCAAAATGAAAAATGCAGTCCGTGTGTATTAACGGACTGCATTTTTATGAATGGAACGTATCGCGTTTCGATGAAACGCAGAAAACGGTTCATCATGTTATCGATACCGCGCAGGATAAAAGGCGCAGGGGCTATAAGTTCCAGCCCCTGCTTATTCCTCTTCGCCGTTAACGGTGTTCACTCAGGGCGGAAATATCCTGGGGGGTAGTCCGGCAGCATCCGCCAATCAGTCTTGCGCCAGCCTCTAACCACTGGGGCAAATGTGCCGCTAAGGATCCGCAGGTATCGCCGTGCGCATGCCACGCCTTGGTGACTGCGTCGTAAGTTTCCCCGGAGTTAGGGTAGACCACCAGCGGCAGCGCACTGAGGCTTTGCAGATGTTTGAGCGCGGCGGTTGTTTTGCTCAGCGCAATACAATTAATCCCCAGCGCGACGATTTGCGGATAAGCAGACAGCGCGTTCACCACTTCAGCCAGCGGCGTACCATCGCTTAAGTGCTTGTCGTCACGTAAGGTAAATGAGAACCACGCCTGCGCATCGGGATATTCAGACAGCAGGTCAGCCAGTACTTTTATTTCAGCGAAGGAAGGTAACGTTTCGCAGGCCAGCAGATCGGCGCCGGCATTGAGCAACGCGTCAATCCGCGGGCGATGAAATACCTGAAACGCCTCGTGGCTACGCACATAGTCGCCGCGATACTCAGAGCCATCGGCCAGATAAGCGCCGTATGGCCCAACAGAACCCGCCACCAGCAGCGGACCGGCGTTGGGGTTTTCTGCGCGATAAATTTCACTCGCTTCTTTTGCCAGCTTCACACTCTGTTCAATCAGCGCTTTCGACTGCGCCTCCGTCAGACCGCGTGCCGCAAAGCCTGCGGGCGTGGCCTGGTAACTGGCGGTAATGGCTATCTGTGCGCCCGCGCGGAAGTAATCCAGATGCACATCCCGAATGATTTGTGGATTTTCCATTAATACTTTGGCGGACCAGAGATTATCGGCAAGGTTGCATCCGCGCGCTTCAAGCTCGGTAGCCAGTGCACCATCAAGCACGACAAAGGGATGACGTTCAAGCAGCGCGGCAAGGGAGTTAATCTGCGGCATAGTCCGCCTCCTTCAATTTGGTTTTGTGGGTAAGAAAATAGGCACCATAGCAAAGGGCGACAAACGGCAGACCGCAATAGAGCGCAATGCGCTGCTCCGGATCGAACGCCAGACCAATGCAGGCCATCAGACACAGCACGAATCCAAGTATGGGAACCAGCGGATACCAGGGTGCGCGGTATTGTAACGCCGCAGACGGCTTGCCCGACTGTAAGTGGCGGCGGCGAAAGACAAAGTGGGCCGCACAGATGCTGAGCCAGACAGCCACGACGGCAAAACCAGAAATGGCGCTAAGCGCAACGAACACCGTATCAGGGGCAATCACGCTGGATAACAGCGCCAGCAGGCCGCCGATCATCGAGACAGAAAGGGCTATCAACGGCACGCCATGCTTATTGACGCGGGCAAAACAGCCCGGCAACGTTTTTTCGTTTGCCAGTGACCAGAGCATGCGACCCGAAGCATAAAGCCCGGAATTCGCCGCTGAAAGGATAGCGGTCAGAATGACGAAGTTAAAAATATCCGCCGCATACGGAATGCCTATTTTTTCAAAAACCAGTACAAACGGGCTCTTCTCAACCCCCGCCACATTTGCCGGAATCAGCGCGGCAAGGACAAAAACGGTGCCGATAAAAAACAGGATTAACCGGGCAATAGTGGCGCGGATCGCGACCGGGATAGCGTGGTGCGGATTTTCCGTTTCGCCCGCCGCAATACCGATAAGCTCCGTCCCGGAAAAAGCAAAATTGACCGCCACCATGGTCATCAGAATCGGCAAACCGCCGTGCGGGAACCAGCCTTCGCTGGTGAGGTTAGAAAGCCCCGGCGACGGTGAACCATCCTTCATCGGGATAAACCCGAAAATCACCCCGCAGCCGAGAATGATAAAGACGACGATGGTCGCGACTTTAACGAGCGAGAACCAGAACTCCCCTTCAGCAAAGAAGCGCGTTGAAATCGCGTTAAGACAAAAAATCACCACACAAAACAGGGCGCTCCATATCCAGACCGGAACATGTGGGAACCAGTACTGCATACAGAACCCGGCGGCGGTAAAGCTCGACCCCAGAGCGACTGTCCAGGTAAGCCAGTACAGCCATGCCACGGTATACCCTGTCGCCGGGCCAATATAGCGCGCCGCGTAAACATGAAAAGCGCCCGTGACCGGCATCGCCACGGAAAGCTCACCAAGACACTGCATAACCAGCCAGACGACCAGCGCCCCAATCAAATATGCCAGCAGAGTACCTGCCGCGCCGGTGGTAGAGATGATGTATCCGGTATTAAAAAATAACCCTGTGCCAATGACGCCGCCTAATGAAAGCATGATCAAATGGCGCGTTTTCATGGTGCGCTTAAGCTCTCCATTCTCTTGTTGTGCGTGCATATCACCTTCTAAACGTATAGATGTCTAAATGTCCATGTCCGGGTTATTTATATCTTTATTGTTAACAAAAGGCCAGCATTAGGCTGACATCTGGCTGGGTTGGGCTGGGAATGAGCAAGAAATACGCAAAGAGCCGGCAATATCTGTGGCTACGGTCAATGGCGAATCAAGACCCATGATTACATATCAAACATTTCATGCGGCGATAAAAAAGCTGAGTCCGGTTTAATACAGGACTCAGCTCGTCTGCCTGGTACGTATAATTTCTTGCTCAATAAACAATTAAAGAATTTTATGCTTGTGATGGTTTATCCAGCCATCGCTTCTTCAGCAGAAAGGCAGCGGCTTTTGGTTTCCGGTCCCGAGTAAAAACGCCTTTTTTATTCCCGCCAACGCGTATGATTCCCTGCGAGGTCGCAAAATCGGCAAAGTTCCAGACATGCTCGCCCACAACAAACGATAACCGATCAAATACTTTATGGTACATGTCAAGAAACGCGCACTGGTATTCTTCAGACCACATTTCGTTATAAACCGAATGCAGTCCGGCCAACGTATCAGTACCGTATTCCGTAATAATGATGGGCTTTTGATGCCGCTCATGCCAGGCAACCAGCTCATTTTCTAATGTTTTCTCGGCAGCAACCAGATCCGCAGGGTTTTCATACCAGCCGTAATAGCGATTCAGGCACAGGACATCAAAAAGATCGCTTATCTTGTCTTCATTCAGCGATGACTTGGTAATGTTGACACAACAAACAGGACGGTGAGGATCCAGCTCCCTCGTCGCCTTAACGAGAGGTAAGAAATAATCCCGGCTGGCTGGCTCACGAGCGTCCGGCTCGTTGGCAATGCTCCACATGACCACCGAGGGATGATTTTTATCCCGCGCAATCAATTCGCATATTGCATCAAGATGCGCCTGCTGAGTCACATCGTTTATGGCTTCCGGGCAAAAAAGTTTCTCTGGTCGGGTAAAATTGCGGATCATCGGCAACGAAACGTTAAACCCTACAGCCGGAGTTTCATTAATGACGACAATACCGTGCTCATCTGCCCAATCCAGCATCTCTTCGGCATAAGGATAATGAGCAGTCCGATAGGAGTTTGCTCCAATCCAGGACATCAATGCATGATCGTGCACCAGCAGAACATTATCAAAGCCTTTACCCCGTAAATCGGCATCCTCATGCCGGCCAAATCCTTTAAAATAAAACGGTTGGTTGTTTATCAGGAAGCAATCCCCGTCGACTTTGACCGTACGAATACCCACAGGCAGCGTATAACAGTCTGTACCAGCAGTGATGAGCAATTGATAGAGGAAAGCGTTACCAGGTTGCCAGAGTGTTGGTTGCGTGACCTCAAGTACCCCCTCCCGGCCCGAACTTTGTGCAACAATATTCCCTCCGCGCCCGATGAGCTGACATTTCACCTCACCGGGAGCATTGATGCGATATTGCACATAGCCTGTACTGAGATCCTCCAAAAAATGAGTGTCAATATCAATATCACGAATAAATTGGTGCGGGGTCGTATAAAGCCACACATGACGATGAATGCCTGAATAATTAAAAAAATCATGAAAATAATGCTGTTTGCGTACGCCATTCTCTTCCGCGATAACGCCAGGCGGAATGGTATGCCAGGACAATTCGTTATTAACACATACTGTGACACGTACCACGCGTTTCTCACCGACCAACGCGCTGATATCTACCTCAAACGGTGTATATCCCCCCTGATGAAACATGATTTGTTCATCATCCAGCCATACCGTTCCGCGGTGCGTCACGGCATCAAAACGAAGCACAATTCGCTGACCATCCCAGCGTTTGGGAATACGAACGTCAGTTTGATACCATACATCGCCAACATGTGTACGTACGGTCTCATCGGCGAATTGATCATTAAAACTGGCAGGGACAGCTATTTTACGCGCGCCATCAAGGCGGTCTTTCCACCACGCTTGCGAAAATCCGCAGCGGTCCGTATCTATTTTAAAATCCCACAGACCATCAAGTAATTTACATTCCCGGGATTCGGTTTCAATTGGTTTTAACATCACAAAATCCTTCTATCTGCATCTATATATGGGAAAAAAAACAACATTTATTTCAACATAAAGTCATATTGTATTCCCGCTTTAACATCCCAGTAGTGCAACTCATTACCAAGCGTGCTGCCATTTCTTTTTTCTTTTGCAATATCCGATGCTACATACATTTTCATTCCTGCAAGCGCCCCGTCAGTTACGTTGTAGAAAACACCGGTGAGGATACCTTGACCATTAATTTCAATCGTTCTCTGGGGATCTTCATATCCGTGGGTAATTAGTGGCGCGACCATGACGCTAAGATTTGGCTGGAAGAAATATTGCACTCCCGCCTGCAAAGAAAACATATCCTCTTTATTTCGATCAATACTCAGAGAGTTGGGGTAGCCAATATCCGTATCCACGTTCGATCCAATATTATTCATCGCATGCGTCACCATGCCGGCTGCGCCAAAAAAACTTATTTTCGGCATACTGTAGGTTACCTGCCCTGAATAGACCTGAGTATTATTATGAAAACTACGGGAGCGTGAAATGCCGTCCAGCAGGGCGTGAAACGCCAGAAGCTCAACTTTGATCGTGTCTTTATTCTCAAGTAAGATTTTTTTCTCAACAATAGCTTCATATTGAGACGAGACATCATCCTGCCAGGAGCCCCCCAGAGAATAGCGACTGCTATTGTCATGCCAGCTACCAGCCAGAAAAGAACGTGCGCGTTTCGTATCATAATGACCCGTTGTCGGGTTATAGATCCCTTCATTACGCACGCCTACGGCGGCATCCGGCCAAAGAAATACGCGGGTACGGTACATAGCCCATAAATCGATATTATTGCTGGGCTCGTAACGGCTGAGCACGCCCTCAGAAAGGGTTGGCATCGTTCGCGTTGAGCCGGATGCAATAAGCGGGACCCGGTATGGCAGACTACCGTAACCATTATCTGTCCCAAATCGGCCAATTTTAAAATGAAGGTTATCAGTGGGTTTGAGTTTAACCGCGCCGGAAACAAGTCCAAAACTATCGTGATCGGCAAGATAACCGCGCGTACTCCAGCGATCTTTTGCGCCTAGCTTATAAACATAATACGCCCCGGCTTCCGCGCCAATAAAATCGGAATAATAATGTGTATTTACGTCAAGCATGGCCCCCTGAACCCAGCCATAAATATCTCTTGCCGATGCCCCCGCGCTGGGTCTGTCTGCACGACGAAAATCATTTTTAAGACGAACTCTTAATACATCCTCATTATCGTTAATTTCTGCGGCCTGTGCTGTTAATGCGCTAAACGCCAGAAGTAAAAGCGCAACTACTGTTCTTTTATTTTCCATCATAGTTATTCTCTATAATAGTACATGGGAAGGTTGTTCTTTAAAAAAAGAAATATATAGATGCTATAATTTTTATAGGTAAAATTCAGTGCGCGGCGACTTTAGCGATATCTGATTCAGATAGTAACTTTTTATTATCGAAAGCCGCCTTATATTTACTTATTATTCCCCTCGCCATTCATTTCCAGCGCATAGGATTCTTTATCTGCCTTTTTAAAGAATGGATACCAGACGATGATTTGTATTCCCACAAGGAAAACCTGCAACACAGCGATTTTCCAACTTCCCTCCATAATACCGCTTAGAATAATCGGCATTCCGGTTATCGGTGTAATCCCTGCAACTCTGGGGACAAGTCCTATGTAGGTTGCGAGATAAGCGATGCTCAGGCTAATCGCATTCATAAAGATAAAAGGGATAGCAAAGCGGAAATTAAAAACCATTGGCGTACCGAAAACTAATGGTTCACTAATACCAAACAGCGCCGGTATGGTAGTCAGTTTCCCCAGTGTCTTATATTGTTGACTTTTTGCAAAAAACAGCATCAGTAAGGTAAGACCTATCGCGCTGGCAGACATTGTATAAGTGCTGACAAATGAGCGTCCGGTGATATTGGGCAGTGCCTCACCGGCAGAATAGGCCGCAAGTTGCACTGCATCCATTGCGGTAAAAATCGGCAATACAACAGAGTAAATAACCATCGTGCCATGGATGCCCATAAACCACAGTAATTGAGCTAATGTCCAAAGTATTATGATGGAAGCAATGTTGCCCCCGACACCCTGCAGAGGTAATTGTAAAAATGCATAGATAAATTGATGCATACTTTTAAACGGAGTAACCGCAAAAAGCACAGAGATAGCAGAAAATAGCAGAATAGAGACAAATCCAGGGATAAGACTACTGAAACTACTGGAAACAACAGGCGGCACACTTGCTGGCATTTTTATCGTGAAGCCCTGCCGTTTAAAAAAAATATAAACCCATGTAGACAGTAAACTAACAATAATTGCAGTGAAAATACCCGTACCGCCTAACCACTGCATGGGAATGACCGGAGCGCCATTTTCCGAAAACGTCACTGGCGTAACAATAAAGAAATTCAGCAATGCCAATAACCCACAGAACAGGCCATCTTCATCATGTTGTTTTGCGTAGTTACCAGCAATAGCGACACCGAATATAACGGCCAGGAAATTAGTAGTAAACATGATAATGACTTTTAACGCTGCAGCAATACCTGCACTGGCGATAAATTCTTTATATGCTGGAATCGGGAGGTTCAGAAATAATGCAGCAAATGCTCCTAAGATAGTAATAGGCATAGCCCCCATCATTCCACCTGTAATACCATTCACCAGTTTGCTGGTCTGAATTTTATTAACTATAGGATGAATTTTATTGGCTATCGTTTTTCTGTCAAATTTGGACATAGGGATCCCCTGCCAATGTATATTGGCTATACAAGTCAACGCTTTTCTTATGAATTTTTAGCTCAATAAGGCCAGTGCATCAACCAGCACTTTTTCGCCGTTCATCATGCCGTAATCAACCATGTCGATGACAGCAACTTTTATTCCATGAGGTTCATATTTTTCTTTTAGGTCATCCTCAAGATACGAAATTTGCGGACCTAATAGTAAAACCTCTGTTTGCCCTTTATACGTTTTGAATTTTTCTTCAGGCATTGCGATAACAGTGACATCGATACCTTTGCTTTTAGCACTTTGCTGCATTTTAGCCATCAACATAGAGGTAGACATACCAGCAGCACAAACAAGAGTAATATGTATCATATGCATTCCTTATTATTATTTGTTTTTAATAAGTTTGTACACTTCAATCATTTCCAGGGCAATATCTCTGGTGGTCATGGCATTCATTAGATGATCCTGCCCATGAACCATAATAAGTGATACTGCGGCTTTTTTTTCTCCTCGCGCTTCTGCCTGAATCAATTCCGTCTGAAAGTAATGTGCCTTCTGCAAAGAGGCATTTGCTTCCGAGATCCGCACCTCTGCTGTTGCGAAATCACCCATCCTGGCGGCTTTCATTGCCTGCATTGCTTTACTTTTTGCGCTTCCGCCATTCACCACCAACTCGGTGATAATATCTTCCAGGCTAATTTCCGTCACTTGTACCACTCCTCACTATGATTATTTCAGATGATACTAACCATCAGTGTTCAGGTTCTCCAGCGGGAAAATTACCATCTTTAATCTGGTAAAAATTGCCATATCTCACGATATGACGCCCCCTTTCAGTAACGTCATGAGCACTTCAAATCGTTGTTCCTTAAGCAGTTGCTGTAAGGCCTCACTATCAAACAGCAATTTCGTTGTCAGCTGGTAAAAGCGCCCGATCTCCGTATCTTCTTCAGAAGAAATAGAAATGAGAAAAATAACCTGTACCTCATTATGCCCCCACCATATAGGTTGCTGTAATATGCCTACCGTGACAAAACTTTCTCTGGTCATGACCTGAAATGGATGAGGAATAGCGATCAGGTTCCCAAAATCCGTTTGCCCCAGCACTTCTCTTTTCATTACCGCATCTAAAAAACCGTCAGGCAATGGAAAGTATTTTTCCGTATGCTGGCAGAGTAATCTGAGCGCTTCCTCTTTATTCTCTGCCACAATATCTGTTAGAAATAACTCTGGTAGATAATATCTATGCAAAAAAGCGTTGCTGCTGGCTTCAAAGATTTCACTGCAGGTGATAATATCTTTATTTTCCAGGAATAAATTTACTTCGAACACTGGTACCGGCACGTCAATATTGATCGGGATGGTTGTAAATATATATTCAATATTATGCCCAGCAAAATCAAAGGAATTCAGCTCCCAGGCAGTGCACTCATAAATATTTTCAATGTATTTACCAAATGCTTGTTTATATTTGTACATAAAAAGTTGTGTGGTACCTTTGCCTGACACACACACAACGATGATATTCTTTTTGTCAATTTTCTTATCTTTTTTTTCCAGCGCAAGCTCAAAAAGAATAGCGAAATATGCAATTTCATCTTCCGGAATATTGGTAACATAATGCTCTGACAGAGCAATGCATGCCGTTGCTGCCATTGTATAGGCAAAAGCGTATTCTTTCTTTATTTCATGCAGTAATGGATTACTGAGTGGAATACCGTATTGCATCCGTATATCCAGCGGAACCATATGCTGATTTAATGACATACGTAATTCCAGGTTATCCATAAAATCGATGTTAAAGCTTTTATGTACAATCTCCAGCATCCGCCAGGTTAGTTCATCAATTTTTCGGGAAATAACAATATTTACACCGGGGTGATTATAAGATCCAGACGATAATTTAGCTCCCATATGCAGTGCTATATAGAACTGTTCGCTTTCTGGCATGAGGGTCTGGAGTTCTTTCTGGGTACGCAGCACAATCTCTTTAGTTGCCTCCAGAACATCCGGTTTCACCAATTGCACGATTCTGTTACCGTCAATATCTACGGATTGTTCGTGTTTAGATCTATATGATGCGATGAAAATATGAGAAATAAGGTTTTCCAGTGAGACCTCTGATATACGATATTCATTTTTATGCAAAACGGATAAAACGATATTGCCAATCGCCTTTAGCTTTTCTTCTTTTTTTCCATCAGAATTCATAAAGTCATCACGTTTGATGAGATTATTTGCTATGCATACCCTTTTATTGAATTCGCTGCCGTCGATAATAATACCATAATTAGGGCGTCTTTCTAAAACCAGATTGTGTATGTGCAGAATATACTCAACTTTTTTTAGATCTGCAGTCATCGTATTGCGGGAAACATAACACTGCTCGCATAAATCATCTAGTTTGATATAGCTGTGTCGATTTAATAAAAAAGCGAGAATAAAAGTAATTCGTTCATTCGATGTCGTTGGCCGGGAAACCTTATTTTCTTTATTATCAGAAAGAGCAAACTGGTTAAAGCAATCATAATCGTCAACCGTTAATCTATACCCCATATTCGATTTCGAAGCGATCATGGCACCATGTGATATTACGATATCATTCAGTTCTTTCAAGCGGACACGAACTGTCTTTTCACTAACATTAAGCCTTGCGGCTAGTTCGCGAGCGGTATGATATTCTTCATCCATCAATTCCTTAAAAAGGACTGATAATTTGCTATACATCGTATCCCCTTGATGATAACCATCATCTTTTGCCTTATCAGACTTTATCATCGAAGAATAAGGAACTCCACCCAGGCAACCGCCATTAAGATCTGGTAATGGACTGAGTTTTCATTCTTTTTTTTTGACATCCGTCACAAAAGAAGCAATGATTTTATTTTTATTTTATAAATACATTGAATTAATTAATAAAACGCTAAGCATTTTAGAATTCGAAAAAGCAACGTTTAATAAAAATATAAGACTTGTTATTCTGATGACAAAGAAAAATTCGAATGTATGTAAGCACACTGAATTAAAAAACCATTAAACAGTTTATGTCAGAATAATGCACAGGTGATATTCAAATCTGCCAGAATATTTTCTGGTCAGATAGGATATACCTTATTATATTTAAGATTGTAGAATAATCATTAATCACCTGAAGACTTCACTCTCTGCGGATCATCCTTTGCGCCACCGGGCAAAAAAGCGAGTCAACGCATGCACAGGAAAAACGGTGATAAATAGGGACTTCTGGCTCGCGTCCCTCACCGGGCTTTTCCAGCTCAACGGCAATGGCGACACGCTTTTTCACCTGCTGGTGTAACCCGGTGAGCCAGGTTTCAGATGCCTGTCAATCACAGGGAATAGAGGCTCAGGTGAAGTCAGATAATTTTTGCCCGGAAACGATCAACTCTTTCAGCAGCATCTGACGGCGCTCCTCCGGCGTATCGCGACTTACCATAAAGCAAATAGCGGCGACTGCCTGCCCGCTACGGGAACGAATCGGCGCCGCCATACAGCAGGTAAAACTCTCTGACAAACCTTCGGTCAGGCAATATCCCTGCTGCCCGGCACGATGAATATCTTCGAGGAATGCCTGCTTGTCGAGGACTTGCCCGTTCGCCAGTCGGTAATCCTCTTCGGGGATAAGATCGAGAATGGCGCTGTCCGACCAATTACTGAGCAGCAGACGACCAGTGGCCGTCCAGGTAATCGGCACCCGCACCCCGATATCAGAAGTGATTTTGAACGGGTGAGCATTACTTTCCGACAGCACAACGGTGTACTTATTCCCTTCCAGCATACAGAGCTGCACCGTCTCGCCATGACGGGCCACGATCTCAACCATTAACTGATGCGAGCGGCGGATAAGGTCGTTATGCGCCATGTAGTCCGCACCGTAATAGTGCATTTCACGGCCAAAAAACACCGCGCCGTCGGCATCCAGTTCAAGCAACCCTGCCTCACTCAGCAGGTTAACGAGTTCATATACGCTGGAACGCGGTGCACCGGTAGCGTCGATCAAATCGCGCATCGCCATAGGCTGACGAGCGATATGCAACTGGCGAAAAATGTCGATAACACGGTCAACACCGCGCGCCCGCGATGGCTTCTCGTCCGGCATAAGCAAATTCTCCTGATGCAGTCGGGCGGTCGCGCCAGACAGTAAAAAAGAAAAGCATCATACACCGAGCATCGCCGTTAACCCATCCCCGTTAATTAAAATTTCATTGCCAGAGTTTATATTTCTTTGTTCTATTTTGGGGCCTCATTTTAGCGCATTGCATGCAGGTTATTTTTTTAAACCACGACAGCGATAACATTTTCAGGCAGAAAATTTCGGCATTCCTTTTTTATTTTGCGATCGCAACGACATCACGAGAAATTAAATTCCTCGCGATATATTGCAAAAATAAAAAACCTGTGCAAATCTTGCCCTATCCGGTATTGCAGATAGCAGTCCGATATACCAGACAACTATCACCCGGTACTAACGGGTATTCTCAGAACAAAAAGGAGCAGCATTGCATGACGATTAAGCGTTATGGCATTGAAGGCGGCACCGGTACAGGTGGGCAGAAACTGCCGTTCGCGCGGGCCGTTGAGGCCGATGGCTGGCTCTATATCTCGGGCCAGACACCGATGCGTGAGGGCGAAGTTGTGGAAGGCGGTATCATCGAACAGACGCAACTGGCGTTCGACAACTGTCTGACCATCATGCGGGAAGCAGGTTACCGCGTGGAGGATGTGGTGCACGTGACGGCGGTATTAACCGACGCACGCTATTTCAGTTCATTTAATAAAGTATTCAGAGAGATATTTAGTGATAATCCGCCCGCGCGTATTTGTAGCGTGCAGGATTTAGTGGTCGACTGCAAAGTGGAAGTGGATATGAAATGTTTCCGCGCCGACCGTAAATAATTAAAACCGTTAAAACAGGCTGAGCGTTTCTATTTCTTCTTCGCCAACACCAGGACAGCCTGTTATTAATTGATGCTTTTGCTTGTTCATTAAAATATCCCGAAATAATCAGCGCTGCCGCTGCGCCGGTGATCGTCTGACTTATAACGGATGACACGGTATTACACCGTCTCGTTAAACATTAAAAGAGAGCATAAAAATGAATGCAACATCGCTGAAATTAAGTGCCAAGGCACTGGCGGGCGCGCTGGTATTGCTGGCTGTTGCGGGCTGTACGCCGACCGAAGAGAAAAAAGAGGCGGGTGCTGCGCCACAGTCTGCGCTGCAAACCGTGCTGCAGCGCGGCACGCTGCGCGTGGGTGACTGCCTGAGCTTTGCCCCGTTTGGTTTTTACGATAAAGACGGCAATCCGGATGGTTATGATGTCGATCTGGCTAAAGCGCTGGCGAAAGAGATGGGCGTCAAACTGGAAATGGTCAATACCACCAGCGCCAACCGCATCCCTAACCTGCAAACCAATAAAGTTGACGTGGTGTTCTGTAACTTCACCCGCAATTTGGAACGCGCCAAAGAGATCGGTTTCACCAACCCCTATGTCGTGGCGAGCGAAGCGATGCTGGTGCGCAAAAACAGCGGTATTCAGTCCGCGCATGATATGGCCGGAAAAACCATTGCCACCGTGAAAGGTTCCACTAACGGCGATGAAGTGCGCAACCTCGGCATCGACGTGAAAATTCAGGAGTACGATTCCTCTCAGGCAGCAATTCTGGCGGTGAAACAGGGCCAGGCGGATGCCATGATCGAAGATAACAACTTCCTCGCCTATCAGGCGAAACTCGATCCGTCGCTGACCGTGACCAACGAAGCGCTGGTGCCGCTGGAGTACAACGCCTTCGGTGTGAAACAGGGCGATCAGGTATGGACCAACTATCTGAATGAATTCCTTTTTGAAATCAATGCTTCCGGCGAGAACGCCCAGTTGTATGAGAAATGGTTCGGCAGTAAACCGCGCTACCCGCTGAATCCGCAATACTGATTGTTCGCCCACGGCGCAGCCGCCGATGCTGCGCCGCCTGAAGGAGTCACACCATGAGTTATCAATGGCTAACCCTGTGGCGCTACGCCGACACCTTTCTGGAAGCCGCGTGGCTAACGCTACAGGTCACGCTGCTGGCGTTTGCCCTGGCGGTGGCGCTCGGTCTGCTGGCCGCGCTGGCGAAATCCTCGCCGCTGGCGCCGCTACGCTGGCTCAGCCACTGCTACGTCGAGTTCATCCGCAACACGCCGGTGTTGCTGCAAATCTTCATCATCTTTTTTGGCCTGCCGTCGCTGGGTATCACCATGAGCGCCTTTACCGCAGGCGTACTGGCGCTGGGGATTAACGTGGGTGCTTACCTGGCGGAAACCTTCCGCGCGGGCATTCAGTCGGTAGCGAAGGGTCAACTGGAAGCGGCGTATATCCTCGGTATTCCGCGCCGGCAAATCTTCCTCAGCGTGGTGCTGCCGCAGGCCGCGCGCGCAGTGTGGCCAGCCATTATCAACAACCTGATTCAGCTACTGCTCGGCACTTCGCTGCTCTCAGCCATCGCGCTGCCGGAGCTGACCGGCACCGCAACGGTGATCAATGCGCGCACCCTGCTGTACATCCAGACCTTCAGCGTCGTCGCGCTGGTTTATCTGGTGCTGAGCAACCTGTTCTCGTGGCTTGGCAACATGGCAGGACGCCGGATGTTCCATCCGCCGCTGGTAACGCCAGTAAAAAAGCCCGGCTGGTGGTGGGCAAGAAAATGGATTAACCCAGTGAAACGGGAGAATGCGCTATGAGCGAACTTATCATCGGCTCGCTGCCAATCCTGCTGAAAGGCCTGGTCGTCACTTTACTGCTCTCCATCGCCGCTATCGTCGGCAGTACGCTGCTCGGTTTACTGGCGGCAGTGTTACGCACCAGCCGTTTGCCGGTCGCCAGACAGATCGCTGTGTTCTATACCGAACTGTTTCGCGGCACACCGGTCCTGATCACACTGATGTTTATCTATTTTGGTGTGGCGTACTTCGGCTATGAAATCAATCTGTTCGCTGCCGGTATCCTCGGCCTGAGCATTTATCAGGGCGCTTACATCGCCGAAGTATTCCGCGCCGGTATTGAAGCCGTACCTAAGGGCCAGTGGGAAGTGTCGTGGATCCTCGGCCTGTCGAAGCGCCAGACGTTTCTTAGCGTGATCCTGCCGCAAACGCGTGGCATTGTGCTGCCGCCGCTGGTAGGCCAGTACCTTTCTCTGATTAAAGATACGTCGATTGTCAGCATGATCGGTATGTCGGAATTGATGCACCAGGGCCAGGCGATTGTCGATCGCATCGGCCAGCCAGTGGTGATCTACGGCCTCGTCGCCCTGCTCTACTTCGTAGTCTGCTTTCCGCTTTCCCGTTGGGTTCAACATCATCAAACCAGGAGCCAGTTATCATGAGCAAATCCGCCATTACGCTGAGCCGGATTACCAAATCCTTTGGCTCAACCCAGGTGCTGAAAGAGATAAGCCTTGATGTTTCGCCCGGCGAAGTGCTGGTACTGATTGGCGCATCCGGCTCCGGCAAAAGTACCGTGTTACGCATCATGAGCGGGCTGGAAACCGCCGATGGCGGGGAAATCTGGGTTAATGAAGTGCCGCTGCATGACCGCAAACGTAGCAGCGAAATCTGCGGCCACGTTGGCATGGTGTTTCAGCAGTTCAATCTGTTTCCCCATAAAACCGCGCTCGGTAACGTGACGCTGGCGTTGATTAAAGCGCAGAAACTGTCCGAGGCCGAAGCCAATAAACGCGGCCTCGCAGCCCTGGCGCGTGTCGGGCTGGCCGAGCGCGCGCATCACTACCCGGCTCAGTTGTCCGGCGGTCAGCAGCAACGTGTGGCGATTGCTCGCGCGCTGGCGGTGGAGCCGAAAATTATGTTTTTTGATGAAGCGACGTCAGCGCTCGATCCCGAACTGGTCGGCGAAGTGATGGAAGTAATGCGCAGCCTGGCGCGTGAAGGGATGACCATGGTGGTGGTCACTCACGAGATGGGTTTTGCGCGTAAAACCGCTGACCGCGTGGTGTTTATGGATCAGGGCGTGATAGCCGAGCAGGGTTCGCCGGAGCAGATTTTCGTTAATCCGCAGAATCCGCGCACCCAGCAGTTCTTATCACGCGTACTTGAGCACTAACAGGAGGCATGATGTCGATTCACTTTCCATTGCAGGCGGACGGCGCGCTGGATGCGCAGCAGCCTGCACCGCGTTTTAAATCAGTCGCCGGTTCCGGCAATCAGCCGCTGGCTAACGGCACCCCGATCTTTAGCAGCCCCGAGGTGTTTTCCCCACTGATGCTGATGAAGCAATCAGCACTGGAGAATAATCTGCGTCAACTGGCGGATTTTTGCCGCGAACAAGGCGTGATGCTGGCAGCACACGGCAAGACATCAATGTCTCCGGCGATCCTGCGCCGCGCCGTCACGGAAGGCGGTGCCTGGGGATTGAGCGCCGCAACGCCTGCGCAGGTGCGCGCGTTGCGCCAGTTCGGCATTCGTAACGTCTTCCTTGCCAACGAACTGGTCGATCCCGGCGGCATTCGCTGGATCGGCGAATGGCAAAAACAGCATCCCGACCATGGCTTCCTGTGCTACGTCGATTCGCTGCAGGGGGTTCGTTTGCTGGAGCAACATCTCGGCGACAGCCGCATTGCGGTACTGCTGGAGATGTCGGTCAGCGGCGGACGTACCGGCTGCCGCTCATCCGCTGAAGCGCTGGAGATTGCCGCCGCGATTGCTGCCAGCCCTGTCCTGCAACTGGTGGGCGTTGCGGGGTATGAAGGCGCGCTCGGTGCCGGACGCGATGCCGCGGGCGTGCAGCGGGTAAAAGATTACTGCCAGATGCTGATCGCCACGGCGGCGCTGCTGGCCGAACATCAGCTGTTTGCCAGCCAGCATATTATCCTCAGCGCTGGCGGCGGCGCGTGGTTTGACGTGGTCTCGGCCTGTTTTACGGCCGCGAACCTGCCGCTGCCGATGACGCCGCTGATTCGATCAGGCGCCTACATGGCGCACGACAGCGGGCTTTACGCGCGTATCGCGCCTTTCGCGCAGCCCGGTGCCACGCATCATTTCACCGCCGCGCTGGAGATCTGGGGACGAGTGTTGTCGCGCCCCGAGCCAGGCCTGGCGTTTGTTGATTTCGGCCGCCGTGATGTGCCGTTCGATCAAGATCTGCCGAATCCGCTGTGGGTGCGGAATGTCGATGGCAGCGCCCCGCGCGCAGCTTCTGGCATGCGCATCAGCGAGGTAAACGATCAACATGCATATTTGTTGCTGCCGGAAGAGGATGCGTTAAAGCCCGGCGACTGGGTAGGCTGCGGTATTTCACACCCCTGTACCGCCTTCGATAAATGGCGGTATTTGCCCCTGGTGGATGATGATTATTGCGTCACCGATTCACTGGAAACCGCATTCTGAGTGAGATATGAGCTCGTAACAGCGCGATGTATCGCGCTGTTTTAGAACGGATACTCTATGAATGATGGAGTGAATTGCGCCCATCCGTTCTTTAAATGCCACAACGTCGAGGCCGAAAAGGGGTTATTCCGGCCAGTACGATTCAGCTTTGACTTTTAATAAATGGCGTAAACGGTGAGCTTCCTTTTGCGGCGGACAACCAAAGAACCGGCTAAATTCTCTGCTGAATTGTGTCGGGCTGACGTAGCCAACCCGAAAAGAGGCTTCACTGGCAGTAACATTACTCTTTACCATTAAAAAACGCGCCTGATGCAGCCTGATGGAAATCAGATACTGTTTTGGCGTCGTACCGGTGAATGCCCGGAAATGGCGATGAAAAGAGGGGGCGCTCATTCCGGCCTCTTTCGCCAGCATGTCAACGTCAATAGGATCCATAAACCGGGTATGCATCGTGCGGATAGCACCCGCAATTTGCCGGAAATGCCCCTTTCCGGAGAGCGCCGCTCTGATTGCCGCCCCCTGAGTATCAATCAGTACACGATAATAAAGCTCCTTCAGAATACCCGGCCCCAGAATTCTGCTTTGCTCTTCATCAGAAAGCGCCACCAGCAGGCGATAAACCGTATCGGCCAGCTCTTCTCCCAGCGGAGTGGAAAACAGGATCCCTGCCTTCTCACCTCCTTTTCCTTCGCCCATTTCAATCAGTAATTCGGCAATAGTGGCGACATCAAGCGATACAGACATCGCCAGCAGAGGTTCTTGCTGGCTGGCCGTCGTCTGGCTGGTGAACGGCAGAGGTGCCGAGACAACCAGATAGTGCCCGGGATCGTAGGTAAATTCCGCCCCACCCATCAAACCGGTTTTCTTTCCCTGCAGAACAATAACAATGCACGGTTCATAAAGGACGGGCGTATGGGGCATCGACTCATTGACCCGCAACAGTTTTATCTCCTTCATCCCGGTGCGCGTGTAGCCTTCATCAGGCGCCAGCGCCAGCAAAGCAGGGATCATTTTCCGCATAAGGCTTGAGGTAACGCCGGACATTGCGCCTCCTGTATATGAAAAGATAAATTTCCCCGCCATCAGCAGGTTGATAAACCGAATTCTGACAGAAATAGATAATCTTTGTACAGGAACCTTCATTGTTGCATTGCGCTGCTTCTCATACCCTTTTGCGGACAACGTGACACAGCATGTGAGGAACAAAAAATGGCAGATTTTTTGGGATTAGCGAACCGCGTGGCGATTGTCACGGGAGCCGCAGGGGATATTGGCAAAGCCACTGTAAAACTTCTCGTCAGCCATGGCGCGAAGGTAATCGCGCTGGATATCGACCCGGCGGTTCATGCGCTGGCGCAGCGCAATCAGGTGGCGACACAACGTTGCGACGTCAGCCAGGAAGCGGAAGTCATCAGCGCGGTCGCTCTCGCGCAGGTTGAATTCGGCGGCGTGGATATTCTCATCAACAATGCGGGCAAGACCCTGAATAAACTGGCGACTGAAACCTCCGTTGAAGAATGGGACAGCATTATGACCATCAATGCCAGAGGCTATTTTCTCCTGAGCCGGGAAAGCCTGAAGGTGATGCAGCCCCGCAGGCAAGGCGCGATTGTCAATGTGGCGTCCGTGGTCAGCATGGTGGGCATGAAAACCACGGCTGCTTACTCGGCCTCTAAAGGCGCAATTGCCCAACTGACGAAAGTGCTGGCGCTGGAGGCTGCTGAGTATGGCATCCGGGTTAATGCCGTCGCTCCCGGCGTCGTCGAAACGAATATTCTTTCCGGCATCGTGGAAGACAGCCGCGCCACGCTGGCGAGCTATGGCCACGTTCATCCACTTGGGCGGGTGGCTCAGCCGGAAGAGATTGCTGAAGCGATTATCTGGTTGGCATCGCCGAAAGCCAGCTTCGTGACGGGAACAGTATTAATGGCTGACGGCGGTTATACCGCACAATAACCGGGAGACAATGATGAAAAAGCAGAGCATTTTGATTGTCGGGTCTGAGAAAGGGCTGGGGCTGGGGCTGACAGAAGCCTATCTGGAGCGCGGCTGGGAAGTTTTTGCCACCCACTTACCGACGGCGGACACCTCTTCACTGCTAGCCCTGGGAGAGACTTACCCAAGCCATCTCACCACCAGCGAGATTGATGTCACCGATACGTCCCATATCGGGCCCCTTATCGGCAAGATGCGTGAACGGCGTTTTGACGTTATGTTTATGGTTGCCGGTATGTACGGCCCTTTGCATCAGTCAGTGTTACAGGCTTCTGACGCTGAATTTCAGCAAATCATGATGACCAATGCTTTTGGCCCAGCCCGCCTGGCCCGGCACCTCCTGCCGATGCTTAAGCCGGATGGAAGCCTGGTTTTTATGTCGTCGCACCGGGGCAGTATTGCTGGCAATACCGAACCGGGGATAGGTCTTGAGCTTTACCGGGCCAGTAAAGCGGCGCTGAATATGCTCGCTCGCTGCATTTATATGGATATCAGCCAGGGAGCGCAGACGGTTCTGTCCATTCATCCCGGCTGGGTGACGACAGCGATGGGCACGCTGGACGGTACAGTGGATGCCGAGATCGATGTGAGCACCAGCGTCAACGGCATGGTCAGTGTGATTGAGCAACACCGCAACGCCAGAAGCCATCTCTTCCTCGATTACGAGAACAACAGTTGGCCCTGGTGATAACGGACAAAGCCGCCTCTTTTTATCGTTTTGGAACCCTGCGTTCGCATATGAAAATGACCCACTCCCCAGGCCAACCGGTATGTTACCCCGACGGGCAAAACATCCCTGAATAACGCCTTGAAAATGGATGAGAAAAAGGCGCTGAAGCTTCTGGAGAAAATATTTAACGGCGGGTCTTGAGGAGAGGGATTTCTTCGCCTGCTTACAGAATAAATAAAGGCATCACATCATTATGCTTATTGCACCAGTACGGGCGAGATAATTAGCGCACTTTCATGAGATATATTTCGTTCAGCCAAACCGCGCTTTATTTCCCGACATAGTTTATGCGGGTATTATATCGGGCGTGATGATAAGTGAGAGCGATTCCACCGCGCCAGCCTGAAATAATGTGAAAACCATCACACCGCTTAGCGCTAATTCATGTTAAGCGGCTATAAGTATTTCGTTCTTATGGCCGAAATGATTACCGTGAATACGTTTATCTATTTGCTAAAGTTTAACATGCCAATGATTTTTCCGGAGAATAACTCTATATCTATCATGACGTTAATCTCTCAACAACAAAAATGAAATATATAATTTCACATATATCAATATTATCGATTAATTATTTCCCTTACCTCTCCCGATAAAGAAATTAAGCGCAGTCTGATACCCGCAGACCTGCGCAATACCTGCCCTATACAACAACAACAGGTTAGCATGCTATGAAATTATCCTTTGCGCATAAACTGTGGCTTCCACTTGCTGTCGCACTGCTAAGCCTTGCCGGGTCATTATTCTTTGGCTCAGTAAAAATTAAAGATGACCAGCTGGCGCTACGAAAAAAGGAATTAATGTATGTTTCCCAGTTAGCCCTTAGCGTGGTGAAAACGCAGGCTACACTTGTTGATAAGGGGCTGATATCAAAAGAGGAAGCACAACAGCGTTCAATCCAGATCATTAAAGACTTACGCTATGGCGACACAGGATATTTTACTATTCTGAATAACCAGGCGCAGGTCATTATGCATCCCATTAATGCCGCGTTAATTGGCAAAGGGCCGGATATTGCCGATGCAAATGGCGTCTATATTTTCAGGGATATGGTCAAGGTGACGGAGGATGGCCATGATGGTTTTACCGCCTATGATTTTCCGCGGCCGGGAGACACCGTTCCGAAGCCCAAAATTGCCTACAATATTCCCTGGGTTCCCTGGGGATGGATTATTACGACGGGCCTTTATGTTGATGATATCCAGGAAGTCTTTCTCAGTTCTCTTTACCAGAATATCGCGCAATTTATCGCTATCAGCATTCTGCTCTCGATACTGGTTTATCTGATTAACCGCAGCACGCTGAAAACACTGGGCGGAGAACCGCGTTATGCGGCTGAGGTCGTGTCGCGAATTGCCGCCGGGGATTTATCGCAGAGCGTGAATAAAAAAGCCAGTGATAACGCCAGCCTGTTACATGAGATGGGGGTGATGCGCGAGCAGCTGACTTCCGTTATTGAAGAGATCCGCGATGGTGCTGAGAGGATCAACACCAATACCCAGGATATCGTCGCCGGCAATCAGGAAATCGCCGGGCACACCGATCAGCAGGCGGTATCTCTGGAAAGAACCTCCTCCAGCATGGAAGAGATCACCGCAGCCGTAAAACAGAACGCTGAAAACGCAGGACAGGCGCGTGAACTGGCGCGTGGCGCGGTGGATATTGCCTCACGCGGGGGTGTGATGATGCAGAATGTCAATGACACCATGAACGGTATTTCTGAAAGCGCCGGTAAAATTGCCAGTATCATCGATGTGGTAAACAGCATTGCGTTTCAAACCAACATTCTCGCGCTGAATGCGGCAGTTGAAGCGGCCAGGGCCGGAGAACAGGGGAAAGGCTTTGCCGTGGTGGCCAGCGAGGTACGTAACTTATCCTTACGCAGTTCTCAGGCAGCCCAGGAGATTAAAGAGTTGATTGAGGAGTCCGTCAGCCGCGTCAACAGTGGCTCGTCGCAGATTAAAATCGCCGGAAATAATATCGACGAGATGATTGAAGCCGTGCAGCGTGTTTCGGACATTATGTCGGAAATCTCCGTCGCGACTGATGAACAGAGCATCGGCATTAGCCAGGTCAACGAAGCCATCGTACAAATCGATTCTGTCACCCATCAGAACGCGCAACTGGTTCAGCAGGCGGTCATTGCCGCAAATGCGCTGGAAAAACAAACCCGGCGGCTCACGCAGACCGTGGCTTTCTTCACTACGGCTTGATAAAGGGGATCAAGAACTTTGCCTTGAACCGCGCAATGACAGTTTGTATTGCTGCGTTGCGCGGGATCAGGGGCGGTAGGCCGGACTCGTCTTTCAAACTTAACAAACTGAATTATAAGTGATTAATTATTGATATTTTGGTTGTGTATACTCAGTTATATACTCAACAGCTTTCTTTCCAAAATCACCGAGTAACAAAGTATATAAACCAACTCAGATATGATGCAGCAATTATACCCGATTGACCTGCTCCCCATTGATTAACACACAACGATGTTAGTAATGTCTTCATCAGCAACATGAGGACAACCCCATGAAGAAGCGTTTTTCCGACGAACAGATCATCAATATTCTTCGCGAAGCCGAGGCGGGTGTTTCTGCCCGCGAACTCTGCCGTAAGTACGCCATCTCCGACGCCACGTTTTATACGTGGCGTAAGAAGTTTGGTGGCATGGAAGTACCTGAAGTAAAAAGGCTTAAGTCACCTGAAGAAGAGAACGCCCGCCTCAGGAAGCTGCTCGCCGAAGCCATGCTGGATAAAGAGGCACTACAGGTGGCTCTGGGCCGAAAGTACTGACGACAGACCAGAAGCGGGAAGCCGTGACAGTGATGTGCAAAGCGACAGATCTGTCGCAACGGCGTGCCTGCAGGCTGACAGGTTTGTCCCTGTGACCTGCCGTTATGATGCGCACCGCCCGGCTACTGATACGTATCTGTCTGCACGTATCACCGAACTGGCAATGGAACGCCGACGTTTCGGTTACCGGCGTATCTGGCAGCTTCTGCGTCGTGAAGGCCTTTGCGTTAACCACAAACGGGTCTACCGCATTTATCATCTCAAGGGTCTGGGCGTAAAACGCAGACGGCGCCGTAAGGGGCTGGCAACTGAGCGGCTTCCGCTGTTGCGTCCGGCAGGACCCAACCTGACGTGGTCAATGGATTTTGTCATGGATGCGCTGGCCAGTGGTCGCCGGATTAAATGCCTGACCTGCGTTGATGATTTCACGAAGGAGTGTCTGACGATCAGCGTTGCTTTCGGGATTACAGGCGTTCAGGTATCACGCATTCTGGACAGCGTTGCGCTGTTTCGTGGCTATCCGGCGACGATAAGAACAGATCAGGGGCCTGACTTTACCTGCCGTGCGCTGGATCAGTGGGCCTTTGAACATAGTATTGAGCTGCGGCTTATTCAGCCGGGCAAGCCGACACAGAATGGCTTTATCGAGAGTTTTAATGGTCGTTTTCGCGATGAATGCCTGAATGAGCACTGGTTCCACGATATTGTTCATGCAAAAGCAATTATAAGCGCATGGCGGCGGGACTATAACGAATGCCGGCCTCATTCTTCGTTGAATTATCAGACCCCTTCAGAGTTTGCAGCGGGATGGCGAAACGGAGAATACGGGAGTAAATCAACCGACATTACTAACTGATTATTATGTTTAATACTGGGGGCAGGTCATAGTGATTGGATCCTGTTCATAATGTCTACCTAAGCATTCATTTATGTGAATCCTACTACATCGGTTGATAATGTGGCTACAGGCTTTGAGAGGATGATACGAGGGGGCGCAACACCCCCTTATTCTTTGGGATAAGAAAGTTCAGCAGTGATTAAATGTGACCCTGATTTATCAGATTGGACGTCATACGCGAAGTTATACCGCTCTCCAGACGTAAACTTAAATCCGAATACAGGAAGACACTCACCCTTCGGTACATAAACAGGCTTGTCGTCGAAAATCTTGTGAAGAGAGTCACTATTATCACTATTGATTTGAATAGCAGTGATCCGTTCCTGCGGCTCCAGTGGTGACACCACACAAACTTGATTATTTTTGATAAATGCCGTTGTAGATTCACGACCTACCATTCGATCACCAGGCCCAGGGCATCCCGTTAAGAGAAATACAACACCCAGCAACATTTTGTTCTTCATGTTTAACGCCCCTTCCCTGTTACGATTTTCTGGTAAAGCGAGGGGACATCCTGCAACATATCTACGCCTCTGTACATCCCCATGCGCCCAGGCCTTTGATAATAAGACCACTTACTGATCCCATAAACCAGCAGTAACCAGTAATCAGCTAAAATAGAGGCTTGCTGTTCAAGAGAGTAATCAGTGAGCTTTTCTTTATCCAGCCTGTAGGTATATTCAGCAGCCCAGCTAAATGCACCCCGCATTCTCACCCATTGCCCGTGTTGGTGTTGCCAGACATGCCCCAGCTCATGGATGAAAACATATTTATCTTCAACGAAAACCGAGTTTGCGGAAAAGTCTTCCCTATACATAGATTTTCTGTACCACAACTCCCCGTTGGGAGTCATCGCGTAGTTTTGTTTCTGTAGGCCAAACGGTAAATAGCTGTCACAATGAATCCAGACACGGCTATAAACTATCGAATCACCGAACACCCTACGAGCCATTGCAATCTCGCCTAACGTCATCCGGCGTAATGTTCCTTCCTCTGCCTGTGCGCTCATAAACTGTCCTCCTTGTATGATTTATATCAGGGTATCCAGGGAGCATAAAACGCGCAACTAACAGATTTTGGACAATGGAAGCCATAAAGCCCCGTTGGTGATACAGCAACAAGCGGAGCGTAGCGACTTCATCAGACTGTCAGAGGGTTCACACCTTATCAGGGTGCTCGTGTACCGTTAGGAGCGTGAGCGAAACGCTGATAGAGCCTACATGTCGTTTGTAGGTACGTTTATCCACCATAAACCTGTTTACGTGGCTCATAAGGCCGCACATCGGGCTTAAATGCGTGTGATCAATCTGTTTTGGTATGGAGTTTAGAGACGGCGGCACGTCTTCCGGCTTCAAAGGAAAAGCGATACAAGGTTGAGCCTGGTAACTACTTGCCACTGCGTGCTAACGTACCAAAAGCCATTAACAATCACAGTGGCTTTTGTACTTGATAGGGAACTGACATTTCTTATATGCAAATGAGACAGGTTTTTCACACTAGCTCATTGTTTTTAAAGCAATTTAGTGACTTGGTGCGAAGGCCGGACTCAAATTATATGATAATCAATTGAAATATATAGATTATATAATAATACCCATCGCAAGTGCCCCCCTTTGTGCCCCCAAGCATTTTTTTGCCCATTACCGTATCGTAAGCCATCAAGTCCCTTTTGGTTAGGTTCCGTGTACCGGATCCTAACTGGAACAATCTATCATTAGGTTGTTCATTCAAGTGCGTTCTCCCCGCTAGATGCCAAAGCGGCCTCCTTCAGATATGGGAGTAAAAAGTTTTTTTATGGAAAACTATCCACACTGTTCACCAATGGTTTTTATTATTAATATTCAAACACTTAATAAATGAATAGTATGTGAACAGTGAACACTTTACTGTTCACATACGCAGGCTTATAGATGCAACCGTTAAAGTCAGTTGTAGGCGAATAGCATAAGTTGACTTCAGTCGTTATAAACAGGCCGAATATCCTTGCTTTAGAACATCACCCTATGTTTGACCACATAGATGGCTGTGCTGAGTCTGGGCATTTTGATCGCCAGTGTCGACGTATCGTGAACAAGGCCAACTTAGTATGGTTAGCCGTCGTCGTGCAAAGCTAAGTGATACATATTATTGTTTAGCATAAGCTGACTACAACCCGTGCGTGATAATTACTGTGGATCCCTCACGAATAACGTGCTTATGTTGACAATTAAAAGAGGCACATGTAGGTTAGCATATATCTATCCCCCAGTAGCTCAGCTAGTTAGAGCGCCTCCATTTACTTGGAGGAGGTCGTAGGCGCAATCCCTACCTGGGTAAATGTATTTTTTTAGTACCTTTACCCAGTGGATTGTTGATATTCCGTGGCAAGGGTTGTATTTGTGCGCTGGCAAATCTTTGAGTATCGTTACCATCACAATTTTCAAATTGATCATTTACCCATCTGATATTATTGATTTTTTCGTGAGCATCGACCTCCATTCCATATACATATCTTTTATTATTCTTTATAACACCATGAACTTTTGCGCTAGCAACATTAAATAAACCGGCCAATTGGATTGGGCCACCAGTTAAGGGATCCAGACCAGACTCAATATGACTACTTAATGCGGTGTAATATGAACGACTAAACTCACCAATCTCTGAGCCTTTATACTTTTCAATATGATGCTTGCGATAGAGCTCCCCACCAGACCCTAAGGATTCAATTATTCCTGTTTTAGTTGGTAATGTAATTTTCCTTTTTTTCCACATTTTATCTGCGGTTTCTTTCTGAATCCACTCAATCAGATAAACATGAAAACAACGCTTATTTTCTCTGGTTGCATATAAAATTTGGAAATTATTTAAAGCAAATTTAGTAGGATAGTCACCAAAACTTCGTTTAACTAGTTCATATATAAGTTCAAATCTACTATCACTTATATTAGCATGCTCAAAAACATCACATGCATCTATATATGATATAATTTGAGACATTACCTGAGAGCAAAAGATAACATCCCCACAAAACCCAAGAATATCAGGATATTTACTGGAGAAATATATCTTTCTTCCGGAGTCCCAATAAGCAGAGCCTCCCCAACTAAACCGACTGTCACTTGCTATATATAATGAAGCGGGTCCTCTTTGATCATAAGTAATCCAACTAATTAGCGTTGTCATAGACTATAATTTCCAATTCATGATTTGGCATTCATAAAGAAAGACTAAATATTACCTTTTTTTATATAGTTTTATCCAGCATATTTTCTTTATGATTGCAGCCTTGACACTTAGCATCGTCAAAAAATTTAACTTTAGTACCCCCTTGGCGCAAAGCGAGTACAACAATCCAGGAAAGGACGTTTTGTCTTATAAATCTGAAGATACCCAACGTAACCATGCATCAGGATACTAATGATAGATATATTTCATCAAATTAAAAATTAATTTTCCTGCTTCTGACACAAAAAGATCTACCTGTCAGTACTGCGAAACATTGTCAAAGATACTCGTTTCGATGTTCGCTCCTAGCATAAAGCGGACCTTATGCAAAATCATCAGGTACACTTCCAAAAGAGGTGAGGACATTATTTTGGGGTAAAATAAATGACTCAATTCATTAGCGAGCATTCTCAACATTTAATTTTCTTCGAGCGTGATACCTTTTTCTTTATCAAGTCGCTCTCTCCTTTACGCCCATTAATAACATAATGTACTTCGCACAAAACTCTATACTGCGAAAAAAAATCTGAAAGTGCCATATGTAATTCAAATGCCCATGAAAGACGCTCAACTTCCTTATCAAAAAAATGGCGTATAAACTCAGCATTCTCTCTAAGATGAAAAACATTATTTCTAAATACCCTCAACGAATCCGAATGTTCTTTCATCAACTTTCCGATGCCATCTGAAATTGGTAATAAGCCCTTGAAATTTTTAGGGCGTTCATTCTCAACTAAAAGTCGCATTTTTAGCGATCGGAAGCCTTCGCAGACAACACCTAAAAAACCTAGCCATGTAGAAAGATATATACCCATATCAAATTGTTCGCGATGACTTAAATGACCATTCTTTTTCATTTTCTGATTGAGCTTATTGTAATTTTTAAACATAAGATCAGCCGTTTCGAAATAATGAATTTGGAGTGTCAGTACACGGTCATGATTGCGACTTGGGAGTATATCCTCAGGGTTTCGGCAATCTATTTCGATAGCGTAGGTGTGTGGTGCATTAGCAAAATAATAAAGATCGTGATCTGGGAAAATCAATTCCCCATCATTTAGCGCCTTTTTCAAATGTCCCTCAACATCATCATAATTTCTGAAACCGTAGGCTGTAAGATTCTTCCCAGCAAAGCTAGTTAACCACCAAGAATTAAACCCTCCTATCTCACCCTGCTCCCCAAAATCAAAATCTACGATACCTGAATCCAGTTCTACCCGGCATCCCGCTCCATGTTTATAATATTTAATACCGCCCTCTAACTCACCAACACTGGGTATATCAGATTTAATCCATCCATAGATACTGGATGGCATTTGGATGCCAGAACGATGCATTAGCTTTAAAGCGACCTGTACACTATCTTGAAAGTCAGCAATCAAACGATAAAGATTTTCGTTCATACCACAAGCCCATTTCATTTTGTTGAGTAAGTGATGCATTACGTCTCCAGGCCCCCTCCCGGAGACGCTATTATGGATAATATCTGCCTTTCCGAGAAATTAACATTGGCTATGCTCCAAGCCCGCAGCGAGGGCGTTCAGCTCGTCAGGTCCCAGCGTTTTTGAAGCATACCTCTGATTTACAGATGCGCTTATTCCCTTTAACGTTCGCCTCTGACATTGAACGGCCTGATAACTTTTAAGGATGAGAAACTTTTTTTGAAAAACTATTCAGATTGTTCACTTTTGCTGTTTTACCAGTAAAAAAAGACCAGCATCAGCCGGTCAGAGTAGTTTATTTCGCAGCAGGATCATCGCACTTCGGCAACCAGTCGCCATTGCTTTCCTCTTTGAGCGTCAGGTTAGTCTGCATCCCCTGATTTGTTCTCCGCTTGTCATAGTTCAGGCCGTACTCTTTTAGCATGGTGGGTAATCCCTTGCCGAACATCGTCAGGCTCAGGGTGTTCTTGTAGCCGTGAGCCTCCATGTACACCAGATAGGCGTGATAGAGGTACAGACGCGGCTGACGCGGAATGATGTTGGCGTTACCCATATACATCCCTTCAGCGTCAGGCAGTGCCTCCAGATAGCCGCAAAAATCAAATGCCGGGTCGGCGTCACGCTTGATGCTCAGTGCCTCACCGGAGTTCTGCTGCGACTGGAGCAGCGTACGGGCGGCCATCGGGTCGCTGAACCGCTGCATGAGATGGCGCACAACCACGGCCAGCTCGCGGGCGATTTTGTCCTTAAGGTGCGGGTCGCGCTCCTCCGGGGCAATCTGTTCCGGGAAGTGCAGGATAACCCGGCGGCGTGACACACCGCCGCTGCGGTCGGTAAAGCGCATCGGGTTATTGTTGACGGCCAGAATCACCGCCGGAATGTGTGTTGAATACGCATCCCGGTATTTCGGGTCAACCGACACCGCATCGCCGCCGGTGATGGCCTTGAGCCCGGCACCGTCGCCGCTCCATTTTTCCTGGTCAGGCAGGCGAATCAGCGAGAAGCCAATCAGCGCAGCACGCTCGCGCGGCGATTCCAGCGTCTCGATGGTCGCGGAGGTGGCGTTATCTTCCCCGGCCAGAAGGGTCGCAATTTCAGCCAGAATGCTTTTCCCGCTTCCCCCTGGCCCCGTCACCTCAAGAAAGAGCTGCCAGTCGTAGCGGTTTGCCAGCACCATAAACAGCGCGGCGAGTATCACATCACGTTTGTCAGCGCGACCACCGGCAGCGCGGTCGAGCCAGCGCCAGAAATGCGGGGCATGGGTTTCAAGTGTTTCGCCCGTCACCGGCGGGGTGAAATCCACCTCGCACAGGGTGCGCAGCCAGTGGGATTTATGGTGCGGGCTGAACGTGCCGCTGACGGTATCGAGCACGCCATTACGAAAGCCAATCAGCCGCCGTGCCGGAGCGCCCTGTTGCGGAACAATCAGTTTCAGCGTCTCCACCACCGACGCAATTTTCCCTGACGAGAACGGCGCGCGCAGGCGCTGGAAAAGTGCCGCCACATCGCGGGAGAAGTCAGCCGGGGAAATCACTTTCCAGGCTCCGGCTTCATAGCGGGAAAGAAGCTGGCCGTTCGGGTCAACCGCCAGCGCCTCGCCGTAGTGCTCATGCACGCGCATCGCCTTTTCACTGGTGCTCATGGCGGTAAATTCCGCCTCGCTCATGGTGTCAAACGGGCTGACGACCGGTGGTTTAATGGCATCGTAAATCGCCTGACGCGTGGCATCTTCTCCCTGCTGCATAAACGCATCATTCCAGTCACCGAACACCGGCGGCAGGGCAACCACACCGGCGCAGGCGTCTGCGGCCGCTGCGGCTTTTGTCTGGCCGTCACCGTTCAGGTCACGGTCAGCCGCGAGGACAATCTGAGAGCCAGGATGCCGGTTGCGGGCAAGGCTCGCCAGAGAAAGCAGGTTCATGGATGACAGCGCCACCATCACGGTTTCCCCGGTAAGGTGATGAACGGTCAGCGCCGTGGCGTACCCTTCTGCTATCCACAGGCGTTTCCCCGCCTGTTTTTCACCCCTGATAAGGTGACAGGCTCCCTTCACCTGGCCGCCTTTCAGGGTGCGCTTGTCGCCGTTCGCGTTGATGAGCTGGACGTTAACCAGCGCGCCGGTGTCGTCATACAGCGGGACAATCACATCCCCGGCGTGGTAGGTCACGCCGCCGGTTTTATGTGTGGTCGTTAGCATCCGGCATTCAGCAGCAGGAAAGCCCTTGCGGGTCAGGTAGGCGTTACCGGTGGCTGAACGGCTTTTCGCCAGCAGACTGGTCGCCAGCGTGGCGGCTTCCCTGCGGCTGGCTTCGGTTTCTGCCGTATCAACAGCAATCACATTCGGGGCAACCGGCGGCAGGCTGCCGGTCACGGCGTTCACCCGGTCGGCGGCTTCGCTGACCGTCACGCCCAGCGCCTTTTCAACCAGGCTCAGCCCGTCACCCGCGCCGCAATGGTTGCAGAACCATGTGCCGCGCCCCTCTTTATCGTCAAAGCGGAAGCGGTCAGCGCCGCCGCACACCGGGCAGGGCTGATGCCGGTTTTTTATCACTTTCACACCCAGCGCCGGGAGAATGCGCGGCCAGTGGCCGCATGCCTGTCTGACGGTTTCCGTTACGTTCATTTTCATTATTTTCCTCAGTGCACGACCGGCGCGGTGATATGGCGGGCGCATAACTCTTCCATCACGGCCAGGCCGAGAAAGGAGAGCGACGGCGCGGTTTTAAGCGGTGCGGCATTCATTAAATCTTCCAGCAGCGCACAGGCAATCTGGCGGCCTTTTTCCTCGCCGTGCTGGCGCAGATAAAACCCTTCCAGCTCGGCGGCGATGGCGGACTCCAGCGCATCGAGTGTCAGATGCGGGTAACGGTGCTGGCGCTGACACAGGGTCAGCCAGGCACAGGCCACGGCGCGGCGGTAAAGTGCGGCGCGCAGGACGGGCGGTAACGGCTGTTTCATACCTTTTCCTCCCCGTCGAGCCAGCGCCGGTTGCAGCGCTCGATCACCGCATCGAGTTGATCCGTCATCAGGTAAATCAGGGAAATGAGTTGCAGGCGCTCAGCCGGATCGCGGCGGAGGGTCACACTGTCCTGTTCCGCTGCCAGCTCGCTGACCAGATGGCCGATATTGCGCAGGTGCTCAAGATACCGGAGATCGTCAAGGGTGAGGATGGAGTGGCTCATGCGTGCACCTCCGCAACCGGCAGGCGACCGGCAAACGAGAGGACATACTCGCGAACGAGGGAACTGCGGGCGGTGCGTTCATCAGTGGCAACAGTGCGCAGCATACAGACACGCGATTTACGCCCGGAACGACGAACGGCAGCGAAAATAAAGATAAATTGCGGGTGAGACAGGGTGAGGGTCGTAGCCATGATGGCAGCCTCCATAGTTAGCTGGTTACAGCTACCACCGGAGTTCTCACGCAATGGTGGTAGCCCAGACGGGGGTGAGAAACCGGCAACTATGGAAACCGGCCAGCCCGAAGGCTGCCCCGCCTGAGCCACCATTATGTTGACAGGGCAACAGATAAGGAATCGTTGCCCGTAAAATGGGTGCACAAAGGCGTAGACACAAAAAAAGACGCATGGCGCGTCCGGTGTCGCCACAGTTAAACACGGGTTCTCACGCCCGGCTGCCGATTTTGCGACAGCGGGAAAACTATACCTGGAAACGCTGAAAAGAAGCAAGCCAGGAAAAGGCTGTTTTTGCAGACCGGGCAGCATCATGCATCGCAGCCCTGGTTACGCGCCGCGATGCGATCGCTCATCCAGGCAGTGATTTCACTGTGCGCCCACGCCACGTTTTTTCCGCCGAGAGAGATTTGTTTCGGGAAAGCCTCCCGGCTGATGAGGTCGTAAATGGTTGAGCGGGACAGGCCGCATAAATGCATCACTTCCGGCAGGCGTAAAAAGCGCTCCTGAACAGCATCAGAAACCGGCATCAACGGTGCGGCAGGGGCAGAAGACGGGGAAGAAAAAGCGGTGTGCATCGGGCTACCTCATAAAATCCATACAGTGCCGGTTGTGTCTTTCCGGCTTCGGGTAGCGCTCTATTTTGTGAATAAAAACGGACAATGCAACAGGGGAAAAGTGAGCGGATGACGAGAATTTCCGGCTTAAAAAATCATCAATTACCGAATAGTGGTCAATATTGTCCAATATTGGCCAGTCAGCGGACAACCTGAAAAGTAAACTCCATTCTGACTTTCAATTTCTGGTTATTAACAGGAAGAAACATCGCAAAAATAACAGAGACAGACACATGCCATGAAATTGCGGTGAACAGTAGTGAACAGTCGGTGAACACTTAATTTCTCGACTATTCACCCTTTAACTTACTGTATTACTTATTATTTTATTTCTCAGTGAACAGTATGAAGAGTTAAATAGAGAAAAACAAACAGAAAGAGGGCTTTTCCTGGGACCTCTTTCTGGCGAGCCGGTTTTCTCAGCGACTTTCTGTGTCATCCCGGCCACAACCGCAACCGGTCGTTTCGTTGTGCAGGGCGCGGCAGAATGCGCTTACATTGACAACACAGAGAGCCCCGCCATGAAAACTGAACTTATGACCTCCATCATGAAAACCATCGGCAGCACGCAGACCGATGCCTCCCGCGCCGTTATCGACGGTGCCCTTAAGACCGTGCATAAAAAAGCCGCAGAGGATAACGCCGCCGCCGTCAACCGTGCCCTGAAGGCCTTTACAGAGGCAAAAGCCGCCCACACCGGCAGCATGCTAAAACTGAACGACATCGGCGCAGCCATCACGCGCAGCGAAAAGGAACGTCAGAACGCGCTTGAGGAAAGCGCCGCAGCAGAGAAGAGCTGGCGCGAGCGTTTCCGCAGTCTCGGCGGTGCCATGACGCCGGAGCTCAAAGCCGGACACAGCAGACACGTCGCCGGTCGTGAGCTGGCGGAGGAGTTCACCGGCCTGATTGCTGAACTGGAGACGGACAAATCCCGCGCCATGCTGGAAGCCTGCACGACAGGTAAAACGTATGTCACTGAGCATGCACGGGCGTTTGGCGTCTGCGCCCAGGCAGAGTGGGCAGAGGCCATGCGGGACATCAGCCCGGCACTGGTGCGGGCGTTCTGCCTGCGCCTGCGTGCGCTGGAGCTGAACGGTGCGACGCGCCCGGCGGATATTCTGGCTGAGGAGCTGCACATGCATGTTGCGGTGCAGGCACAATTTTATAACTTTGACATGGACAATGAGCCGGTGTTCTCACAGCTCGGCATGCACCGCCCGCCGCTGACCGGCGTGGATATGGCGCTGTATAAAAGCCCGCTGAAGCGTACGCAGCTTGCCACGCAACTGGCCGAAAAGAGAAAGCAGGCGGAGGGCTGAGCCATGTTTCACTGCCCGTTCTGCAGACAGCCCGCGCATGTGCGTACCAGCCGCTATCTGACGGAAAACCTCAAACAGCGCTATCACCAGTGCACCAGTATTGAATGCTCGGCCACGTTCCGCACCACCGAGACACTCGACGGCGTGATACGCAAACCGGCCATGCCGGAAAATCAGGTCCTGCAGGCAGAAATTCAGCGACAATAATCCTCCGAAAATCTCCTGATTTATGCGCGCCGGTTCTCGCTACCGGCTGCGCCCTCAGTACCCCAAAAAGCGCAAAAAAATCCCGATATTTTTCCGAAAAATACCCTGCATGCATCAGGTGCATTTAACTGCATTTATTTCCCGGCCAGCCTGAACCCCGCCCGCGCCAGTCCCGGCGCGGCCTGAGTCCGGTCATGCATCTGCATTTAAACCGCCCTGCAAAGCGGGCAGGCGAGGCGGGGAAAGCACTGCGCGCCAGAAGTAATGTGCGTAATGCTCTTTAATGATTGAGACCATCGCAGCATGTTGAGATCAGTGAGAGAGTATGAGGCAGAGAGGTGGAATTCGTGAGCGCTACGTTTCTGAAACTATCAGCAAAGTGGACAATAAGATATTATTATAATTAATCGCATACAGAGATGCACATACCACAATAGAGCATTATAGATATAATAATATCCCTAAAAAACATATGAGAGAATTTATTTATGTGTGACAGAAAGGTTGGGAATATAGGGCAAGGTGATTTTATAAAACTCTGCGCAGATGCAGGCTTAGCATGTGGAACATCGCAAGGTGACGATTACGCTGGATGGGATTTTCTTGTGGATTTCCCATTAAAAAAAACAATAAAATCATTAGCCAATGGAGATGATCGGGCAATAGAATGTAAAGTTCAGGTCAAATCCAGTGATAATAAAAACAAATCTATCCAAGTTAAATTATCAAACTTAAAACGGTTTTGTGATTCAACTATACCATGTTTCTTTTTTATTGTTGAGTACAATGGAAAAATGTGCCCTGACAATATGTATCTCGTCCATACAGACGAAGGTTTGATTTTAAAAATACTAAAGAGACTAAGGGAAAATGAGGCAAGGGATAAATCCCCATTAAATCGTATAACAATGAATATTCCTTATGAAAAAAAAGATAGAATATATGAATATTCAGGGAGGGCATTAAAAGAAAAAATAGAATCTTACGTCAAAGAAGGAATGAGCAATTATGTCAAAAGAAAAGAAAGTCAACTAAAGACTCTTGGTTATAACAAATCAAACTATGAAATGAAATTCGAAATAAATTCAAACGAAGACTACATATCACTGACACGTTCTTTTTTAGGTTACCATGAAAAAATAAACATAAAAAACATAGAATCTTGGAGTAAAAGATTTGATATAAAGATATTAGAAGATGAACTAACTCAAGAAAAAGCCATTATAGAGCTTTCAAATATTAGACCAACAACAACTGGAGAGATTGTTTTCGAAAGTAACAGTGATACACTGTCATTCCCATGTGAATATTATCTATCCCCGCTATCAACAAATACACTAAATACTCCTATCCTACGTGCAAAATGCGATAACATTGATATATTATTCTACAATAACAACTCAGATACAAAAGTAACATTTATACCATCTGACAAGGTTATTGGTATATTTGAGATGAGAGACACGCTTCTACTTATGAAGTTTCTATTAGTTGAGGATAACCCTATCTCAATTCAGTTAAAAAGAGTTGATGGCTCTCCTATGACATTTAAAATAGGAGGCACAAGTAAGTCAAATGACAGTCAAAAAGAAGATCTGGAACTCTCAATATTATCAATAGAGAACCTAATAGGAATTGCGACACAAAGCAGGTTGGAATCAAAATTAAAATTAAGTATAAATTCGTTAAGGAATAATACTGGCAATATTATTGGCCTATATAACTTACTGAATAAAGGTTCCAGCGCAAAAAAACAAATTATAAATATTGAACCAGAAGATAAGAACATCATTATTGAAACAGGAGAAACGATGTGTGTTATCTTATCAATATCTTTATCATTCGAATTAATGTCTTTTTCAATTATAATTTCAGTGCAGGGGATCATACAAACAAATAACAAAAATTACATTCTTGATAATTATCTTCTAAAAATTGAAAAAATATTATCAGATAAAGATAAAAATATTATCATCGAAGAAAGAAACAGAACAGCCGACTCACTTTGCAAAAAATACATTTCAGAAAACACTTACACATTCAATTCAATAAGCGGGGAAATAAAGTCAAAGCTCAAATTTTATAGGGGCATCTAATTTTAACAACCCCCCTCTATAATTAATGCAATACAGAAGAGGGGTGTTTAAAAAACTTTTATTATTGATCAAGCCTAGCAAACTCATAAGGAGTGAGAGGCTCTTTAATATTTTTCTCAAGATAATCAGCCCACCACTGAACCATCAAACGACGCTCATCCAAATGTTCAGAAGTATGAATATATGCCGCACGTACATTGTTACGTTCAGAGTGGCTTAGCTGGCGTTCTATCGCATCATCACTCCATAACCCCGACTCACCTAATGCACCGCGTGCCATCGTCCTAAAACCATGTCCACAAACTTCAGTTTTTGTATCATACCCCATCGCACGCAATGCGCTGTTTACCGTGTTTTCACTCATAACCTTAGTTGCGTCATGATCCCCCGGGAAAAGCAGATCTTTATCGCCACTAATTTGCTTAAGCTGCTCAAGCAAAACTACTACCTGACGACTAAGCGGAACGATATGTTCCTCTTTCATCTTCATGCCACGGTGAGAGTAACGCACGCCTTTAATTTCTTCCCGCTTTGCCGGTATACGCCATACAGCTTTCTCAAAGTCGAACTCATCCCAACGAGCAAAACGTAGCTCGCTTGAACGAACAAATGTGAGTAAAGAAAGTTCTACAGCAATCCGGGTCATCATTCGGCCACGGTATGCAGCAAGACGAGCAAGAAATTCAGGGAAGCGGCTGGAAGGTAACGCCGGGTAATGCCGCGCTTTGGTTGTCGATAGCGCACCGGCCATGTCACTAGCCGGATTAGAGTCGATGTAATCGTTCTGTACGGCATAGCGCATAATGGCCGTGACACGTTGTTGCAGGCGCTGCGCGACGTCATGCTTACCGCTGGCATCAACTTTCTTGATCGGAGCTAGGAGATGGCTGGTTTTGAGCTGGCGAATATCAGACGAGCCGATATAAGGAAAGATATATAGCTCAAGGTAACGAAGAACGCGTGATCGATGATCTTCACTCCAGCGCTTATTGCTGGCATGCCATTCGAGGGCGATGGTTTGAAAAGTATATGCACCCGCGTTTTCGGCCTGGGCTTCCTTCTGTTCAGCTTTTGGGTCTATGCCCTGCACTAACAGCTTTTTAGCTTCATCACGCTTTGTTCTAGCCTGAGCAAGCGTAACAGTAGGCCAGACACCAAAAGCAAGACGGTCCTCTTTTTTGTCAGAGGGGCGCCTGTATTTCATGCGCCAGTATTTAGAACCCTTCGCCGAAACCTCAAGATACAAACCACCGCCATCGGCCATTTTGTAGGTTTTGTCTTTAGGCTTTGCGGTCTCGACCTGTCTGGCGTTGAGCTTCATTTTGGGGGCACATTTCTAATCGAAGTTAAGATGCCCCCAATTATGCCCCCAGTGCCCCCCGGATTTCAACGGACGAACTCGGACAATGCCGGATTTAAAAATCGCTGCAAGCCTTGATTTTAAAGGGTTTGATGGACTTTCTCGGATGGTCTTGGAAGAGGTCTTGGTGCGAAGGCCGGACTCGAACATTATATTTAACACCCTGATTTAATTAAATTAGTAAAAAATATAATTGTGTTATACCAACACGGATACCAACAAGCAAATTCATTGATTTTCGGCATCGAACCCGAACAGCTATGGCCAGGTTGAAATGCCGAACTCTGTCACTCATCATCTTCCTCAACAGATTCGAGCGTATCAAGAGCTACCCGGACCATCGCAATAGAGCCAATACGAATAAAAGCGTCTTCCCCATCTTCGTCGATTAACTGGTAGCGCTCTGTTGATTCAGGCTCTGACTCAAGAAGACTAAAAAATGCATTCAGCTGGCCGATATCATCGAATTCATCATTATCTGATGTCTCGGATTCACAACATAGCTCAATGATTGGACCACCGTTCACCATAGTAATATGAACATTGCCATAGCCTCCTTCATTTGCATCGCCATCCTCTTCATCAGGAATAGGAGGAAAACCATCAAACAAGAATTGGTGGAAAATCACTTCCCGGGTGTTTAGGGCATAACGATGCTGTTCTGAATCAAAAACAAAAAAATGCTCGTAGTCCGGCGTTGCTCTTTCCTGAAAGTATGAGAAAAAACGACGCTTATCAGCAGGAGAAATAGGTAATAGCAAATAATCTTGTTGCCCTCGTAGCCAGAGCTTCACTGTCCAGAGACAGCCGTCCATTTCAATACCATTAGCCGCAATATCTTCCAGGTCCTCGTCACTACGACTACTTTTATCGCGCAATTTATTTAGCAAGCTATCACTATCAGGAAAAACAACGTTCAACGGTTTTTTTAAGACAGCGCTGATCGCTTGCGCCAGCCCTAACTTGGCCGCAACTTTCCCTGTCTCGATACGTTGGATCTGTTGTTGGCTGGTACCAACCATATCCGCCAATTCACGCTGAGTGATTGATAGTTGAGTACGAAGTTCTTTAATTTTGTTTTGCATGATGCCCTCCCCACTTGCCAAGAAGTAATGGACATCATTAAAACACAATAAAGAGTAAAAAAACACAAAAATGAGTTTTTGGTTAGTGAGAAACACTCGCTAATGAGAAGAGCCTCTCTTCATCGTTCTTCTCTGGTATGCCAGAGATCCACGATATAGATGTCATTGTCACGAAGTTCGTAGTGAACCTCGCAATCATCGAATAACACTTTTCGGACTTCCTGGGGTTCATACCGAGTCTGCTGTACACCAATTGCCGGATTCACCGTAAGGCCAGCACAGCCAGTAATCAGGCGATCCAATACATCATCGGCGTGCTGGCGGCTGTACTGAAGGGCGAAACGGTAGATACGCTCTAGGTCATCATGAGCTTTAAGCGTCCAGTAAATTTCCATTTATCAGGATTTCTTTAAGCGATTAGCAAAATCCACCATGTCCGAGTGGCTCACCACGCGACCGGCATCCACATCGGCAAGACCGGCCTGAATGCTCTGATGACGCCGTTCTCTTTCGACCAGCATACAGGTCAACGCTTCTTTAATAATCCAGCTCTTAGAACGGTCCAACTCAATTGCCAGATTTTCAACAGCAGTAGCCAACTCAATGGGTATCTGTGCGCTGATGGTTTGTTTAGTAAGCGAACCCATAGGGATTATCTCCTTTAATAACATTTAATAACTCCTATTAAGATTAGCATAGAGATGCCTATAAAAACATCACATCTCATTTCGCAGGCAACATCCCCGGAAAGTGCTTCGCCACAATGTCATTCAGATCCAGACGTTTGAACGTGATATGCCCACTGCCCTTCTGAAAGTAGCGAATAGTGAACAACTCATCTTCGAAAATCTGCTGATGCGGATTGTCGCGCACGAAATCCATAAACCGGTTGGAGACATCATGCCGGTTATCGGGAATGGTTTTACCATCCAGCAATGATCGCGCTGCCAGCCCCAATTCAGGCTGTAGCCCCATCGGTCGTGCTTCACCAGATTGTTGATGATGATCTTCTTGCCGAAACCGCAGGGATTGCTGGTTTTATAGTCCCAGCTTAGTCCTTTGAATACGTTGATAATCCCACGTTCGAAAACATCCTGTTTATTGTGGTGGAGTTGTTCAAAAGTACTTAGGATGTTGGCTTCACTGATGTCCGGAAGATCGCCCTCTTCGAGGTTTTTAGCCCACTGGCTGCGGGCTTCGGCATCCATCAAGGTCAACATCCCGGACTTCAGCATGAGATCGCGCCAGATACTGCGATCGATATTGCGGGTAATCGCCAGCATCGCTTTATCTACTGGTTGCATCAGCCAGCAGTCAAAGGAATGCCCCTGTCGCATCGCCCAATGCTCCGCCACATCACCACCGATGCTGGAGGTTAGCCGCGAGATATCATCAAGCTTATGGATCAGGATTTCTATCAAGCTCAGCGCAGCATCACGTCCTGTGACGATGCGCTCGATACTGGTTGAGCAAATTAGCTCATTATGGTCAGTTAAGACTTCAGTTTCTGTTTGCATGATTTTTGTCCATATAAAAGCAAACACGCCTACCGGGAGTGGCAGGCGCATTATGCAATGAGTAAATAAGGAAGACAGATCGGGAATGTAATTCGGGAAGGAGGTTCGCAAGATTCAGCGTGTCGAAAGATTATGGCCTTGTCGTAACAGACCAGTTGCCTGTCGCGCCCGCAAAATGTCTACAGCCCGAAGATAAGGCGATTGTTCCTGCCAGCTAAATCCCCTGCGATCGATGCGAACCAGCTCGTACTTTTCCACCAGAAAGCTAACGGCCTCCGCCAGCGTAATACCGGCGTCGATATGCTCCTGAATAACGCTTTCATCACTGAACGGCGTGTCATTCAGCGTTAGGCAAGAGTGTTGCTCCAGTAGGCGCGTAAGCAACGTTTGCCAGACAAGTACTAGCGGCGGACATGGTTTCGCCACCCGCTGATTTGCAGGAAGAATTTTTATAAGGTTTCTCGTTGGGAAATGGACTTAACGTTGGGTGGGATAGATAGCGAGATAAACGTAGCCACAGCTACCAAGCGTATCCGCTTCACAAGTTAGTTCGTTGTGGTACAGCGTAACGCAGTGCTGGTGCCGAGGATTGAGCTCACCGCTGGTGAGCATCAGTTCAAGCTGTTTCAACAGAAGTGGAAATGCCTGGTCCAGATGACGTAAATCCGCGTCGCTGAACTGCCCGGTAATACTGGCGCGGTCGGCGAGATAGTGCAGCCGGCTGTCCTCCTGCACCAGGCGTGCGCCAAAGCACGGAGTGATACTGCGTTTAAGCCCCCACCACGGTTCGGCGATGTCATGGTTTACTGGCGGTGTGTTATTCGGCATCTTCATGTTCCTTAACAGTCAGTTGAGTGTGACGCACCGCAGAGTGACATACGGGCCGCTGCGATCCTGCCGACGTTCAGCGAAGACGGCCAGCACGCCGTCAATATCCTGTACTTCGCGTCCGGCATAGTGGCAGACGCTGCCGGACCAGCGATATTTCCCGGTACAGAAGCGAAACAACCGGGATTCTGGATGCTGACGGTATATCGCCATCGCCCGCCGTTTACTGATAATTTTCATACGGTTATTTTCCTGTTGTGTTACAGCCAGCCTCGTTCGGCGAATGAGACGACGTCCATCCCGCCGACCACCAGATGGTCCAGCAGGCGGATATCAACAAGCTCCAGCGCTTGCTGAATACGCGTAGTGATCTGACGGTCAGCATTACTGGGTTCGGCAAGCCCTGACGGATGGCAATGCGCCACAATGACCGCAGCGCAGTTATGTTTCAGGCCTGCCTTCACCACTTCACGGGGATGAACCTGCGTATGATTAATTGTGCCGGTGAAGAGCGTTTCGTGGGATATCAGGCGATGCTGGTTATCAAGGAAGATCGCGGTAAACTCTTCGCGCTCCAGTGAGGCAAGCTGCAGGCGCAACCAGTCACGAACATCATGGCTGGAGGTAAATGACATACCGGGTTCGCGTAACTGACGCGCCAGCAGGGTTAAGGCTTCCCGGATAGTTTGCTGTTCTGACGGTGGTAATGGGGTGGCAAACAGCGGTAGCTGTTGTTCCATAGCGTTGACCTCAGTCGATAATGTGCATAATGGCGTTGCATTCCGCGTGGTTGAGCGCATAGTCCCGCAGACGGTAATAGTGCTCTGTCATGGCATCGCATCCGGTCCGGCAGGCGTGGTGGTTATAAACCATGAGGCAGACCGCAATCCCGGCAGCTTCGGCACTGAGTTCACCGTCGTTACCGTTCATGGTGTTGAACAACGACCACGGCTCATCACCGTCCGCTTCCGGTGCCATAAACGCGCCGCCGTTGCTCAGCGTGTAAAACTGCCAGATGCCGCCGTGGTAACTGTCGCAGAAGCGGTCCATCCACGCGAAGATATAAGGTTCTAAAGTGATCCACTGCGGTATGCTGCCGAAATGCTGCGGCCAGAACCTGATGCGGTTCTCATCGGTTACCTGTGTTGCGGCAATCTGATGTTGAACCGCAACAGGGACGGTTTCTGCGGGGGGAAAACGTGGCAGTGTGTTGTCGGTTATGTTGATTTTTCCTTATACATGAATGTATTGAATGGAGCTCATGGGGTGAAGATTGCTTTCTGTGGAGCGGTGCTGGTGGTTACTGACCTAATAAATCCATCATGTTTTCGGCCATCACCCATAAAGCGCGGTTTAACTTTACGTCGCCGTCTATCCCTTTAACTGCGCGGATGTGGGTGCGTTTTCCCTTTGCGGTACGTCCGGGCAGTCCACCTTTCAGCAACGATTCCTGAATTCGGTTATAAATGGTCCACAGGTCGTCCTGACGATCTTCATAGCGGCGCGGCGTCAGTATCTGCATTGCGGTTATCGGCTGATGCTCTTCGCCAAAACGGTACTGGAGGGCGGCGTTCGCCAGGGCGTGTTGTGCGGGTGGTGGCAGAAGTAACGACTGCATGGCATCGCGCTTCTCTTCCACCCGGTCAAAGATGCCCAGGACTTCGTAAGCGCCTTCAATAACCTGCTCCACTACGTTACCCCGATGTGGAACACGCACTTCACCGAGCGACTGCCCGCAGACAAGACCGTTGGTGCAGATGGCACGAAAGTATCCCGGCAGCATCTGGTATGAACTGCTGCCATCGTGGCTGTTCAGGAGGATGATTTCGGGCACCTGCTGCCCGGCTATCTGACCGGTACGGCGCAGGCGCAGCATGTGTTTGGTATGCTCCCGGCGGTTCTGGTCCCGCACACGGGTCTGACCGGCGAAAAAGGGCTCGAAACCTTCACGCTGCAGGTTCTCCAGCAGGGTAATTGTGGGTATATAGGTGTAGTGCTGGCTGCGGGATTCGTGCTTGTCTTCACCGAAGACGCTGGGAACGACCTGCATCAGTTCGTCACGGGTTAAGGGACGATCGCGGCGGATCTGGTTTATCCGTCCAAAGCGGCTGGCTAATCGCATGATGGTTTCCTTATGGTTGATCAAGCGGCATAAAAAAGCGCCACGGGCACAGGGGCGCGGGCGCTGTTATTCACATAAAAATGAGATGTATAGTATGGTGAACCCGCTTAAGGGGAGGGACCTTACGGGGGAGGGGTTTATGATGGCTATTAATACGCAGTATTAATACCGGATTTCTTTTATTTAAGGACTAACGGAATAACAGGGTCTGACAACTGATTGTCAGACCAGAGTGATTCAGGTGGCTGTCAGTATTTCATCATCCAGTTTCCCTGACTGGTGATGACATTAATCTCTGCCACATTGCAGGGGCCTTTAATGTAGACGGCAATCTCTTTGCCGTAAACCAGCGTTGACGGTACCAGTGGAACAGGTTTGTTGCCTGTATAGACGGTGGGCATCTTCTGAACTGGACAGTTACCTCTGTTAACGACAATATCCTTAATGGTGACGCTGTCAGTCAGCGACTGAACATGAACTCGCTGCTGATGCAGATTCGGGTAATACGGATTCTTAACCTGCTCAAGACCAATCCTGACCGGAGCCTCTGCGGCGTGTAACAAAGGTGAGGCCATCAGTGCCACGGCGAGGGCACTCATTGCTGTTTTCATTATTTTTTCCTTATGTTTTGTTGGGGATATAATGGATTACATGCGGGTCAGGCAGCCTGATTTATCGAACTCCGGCAGGATTTGCCCGGCGTTGCTGAAGGTGAAGGTAGTGGAGGTCAATCCGGTAGCCGTTATATGAATACGATGTGATTTTCTGGCTGCATCCCAGAAGGCTTCGAAGTTACTGCCACCGGCATCAGACAGTGTGTCGTTAATCAGAAAAGTGTTGCTGTTGCCGGTCTGCGCCTGGACACTGCGACCATCATCTCCACCGCTGGCGAGAGTCTGACCATCGGGTGATGTGTACTGCACGAATACATTGTCCTCCGGCGAACAGGTCAGCAACAGCTCAGCGCCATTTTTGTTTTGTATCCGGTATTCGGTGACACCCTGAACCCAGGTTCGGGTCCACGTATTCACGGTGGCACTGGCCTGAACTGATGTCAGCAATATCAGTGTGGTTATGATCTTTTTCATAAAGAAATGTTCCTAATTATCGTTTTCTGCCAGTACCTTCCGGACATACCGGAAGTGCGGCAGGGACTGGATGAAATGCGGGTCACTGGTCAGTTCACCGATATGCCGCCCGGGCAGGAACTGTCTTTTGGTCAGGCAGACATCAGTGATGCTTCCCAGCAGAAAAACCTGCACCTGGCGGGTGTGTTCGCCCACCAGATACCAGCTGTTGTCGAAATAAATCAGCCTGTAGGGTGCAAACCCCCGGTACTGCTGACCCTCTGTCGTTAAATCCAGCAGAGTCCGCTCCAGAATGGCCTGTGTGATACGCCAGAAGCTGCCAAACGGACCCGGTCTGTGCTCAGGAGGCGACTGCCAGACGATATACGGCGGTTCCACCGAGCTGTCGGTCAGTACCGATATCAGCCGGTTGTCCATTGCAGGAAACAACTGCTCAGTGCGGGTCACCCGGGCAAAGTGCAGAATGTCACGGTTGGTGCGTATTCCCTCCTGCTGGCGAGCCAGTGACCAGCAACCTCGCTGGTATGTCAGTTCCAGACAGACCAGACGTTCGCGAAAATCCCGCCGCAGGGTCCGTTCCGATACCCGGAACTCCTGAGACAGGGCCTGTACTGACAGCCGCTCCCCCATCAGCAGGCGACTGATAATGATCGCCAGCCGTGATGCCATGCGATCATGTTGTTTTTCTTCCGCAGACATAGTGAAGGATTTCCGTGGGTTATTTTGAATTATGCAGATACTGCTGACGCAGGCAGGCAATCAGCAGACAGGCCGGAACCGTCACGCGCCAGGCCGGCCCTGTCATATCCGCAATCAGCCAGCCGGTACTCAGTGCAATACCGACAGGCCCCGCCAGTACGCTGATGGAGCGGGTCAGGGTCAGATAAGCCACAATCGGCAGAGAGCGACCCAGTACCACCCTTGCCAGCGTACTGAGTATCACCACTGACAGGCGATAGGCGGCAAAGCCGGATGCCCGGACAGCGGTCTGTATCGCCATTAAAATCAGCGGTGCTGTGGGGGCGGTCAGCTCGGTCCCCATACTTTCGGCGAACTCTTTCAGTTCTTCGGGGGACATCTCGCTGAGGCTTTTTTCGAGCAGCCCCATTAACAGGGAAAGTTCAAGGGTTTCGGTGGTCTCCTCTTTTTTGTATTTCACACCGGTATGCTCACAGACATCGCACAGCACTTCCCGGTACAGCACACCTTTCCCACCCCGGAATACGCTGGCAATGCTGCTGGCGCCAAAGGTCTGGATTTCAGCCGCTATTTCCTGCCAGTAGTTGCGGTGGGCCGGATAAAAGCGTCTGTAGTTGTCGCTGCCGGACAGTGTCTCCGTCCAGCGCAGGCTTTTGTCTCTTGGATCATGAGTCATGAGGCTCACCAGCAAATCCAGATCTTCATTCTCACAACGCCCCAGAAACTGCAGATCGGGATCGTCACGGTAAACGGCCATGTTTTCTTTCTCCGGGCCAGGATCGTCATGTCCGGACGATAACAAACCCATCCGTAAGGTCATGGCCGCAGGATCCGGAGAATCAGAGTCTGGTATGAGCACCTGTGGACAGGACGTGTCCGGAAGATGAAATTCAGCCGTTTATGCTGATAAAGACGGAGAAGGTGGAGGAATAAACAGGTGCAGAGCCAGTTGTCCCGTCAGTCTGGTAACAAGCCAGGCAGCAACACTATTGAGCGCTCCACCTGGCAGGGGGATAAACAACACGCCACTTCCCTGAATGAACAGCTCGCGGTGCAATACTGACAGCAGCGCGTGCTCTAACTCCTCCAGGCTCTGGGATTCAGAAAGTAACCGTGTAATGATGCCGTTAACAGCATCTGTAGCCACATCACTGGCAATTGCACACCACCAGAGCAGGCGTACACGCGGGTCTGCCGTATCATGCCCACCGATGATGGCGACAGATGCACACAGGCGCATCTGAATAAATAGCGATGTGCAGACAAGCCGCAACGGTGAGAGGTAACAGCGTGCTGACAGCCAGTCCGCAGGTAAAGCCTGAGCCACAGACCCTGAGAGATTCATATAACACAAGGGATTCAGCCGCCTCACGGATGCCTCCCCCGTTTTGCAGACAGCTTTCAGCCAGTGTGGCAGCAGAGTCGGTGATAGCCGTGCCGTCAACAGCCAGGCTACAGATTTGGCCGAACAGACGATGCAGGACATTGATTTCCAGATTAACCGCCTTAACGACAGCCTCTGCTGGTCGTCGCTAAGGTGATATGTGTCTGGATTTTTTTTATTTCTGTTTTTTGTATTAGTCGCAGGAAAAACACCAGGGTGCTATTGCGACAGGGCATAACTTCGGACTTTCAGACCGTTTATTTTGCGTTTCTTCGTGTCTGCGGAAGGGGATATAGCCTCAGGAATACACACCCGAGGGAACGTACTGAGCGTATAAACCGGATATGTCTCCCGCACAACCTGAGAAAGATAACCCTGAAAGGGCTTGCCTGATGTTTCAGTTATATATTTCCAGTGACTGTTGGCCTGATTGAAATCATTAACCACAATATGGCTTGCAGTCGCTGGTATTTTTGGAATAGTGATGGTGGTTATCTGTTCAACTCTGTTCTTATCATTGTAGATAACCGTGTTGTTGTAATCTTCAGGGAAATCAAAAAGAATGCAACTCCCGGTACCATCAGTGACCTTCATCCATAAATCCAAAAAATCCATTGCTCGTGAAGCATTGAAATTCCCGTGTCTGAAATAGAGATTCATATGGATGTACGGTGTTTCATTGGGCTCTTTCATAAAACACCAGAAGTGACCGATTTTATTTTTCAAATGGACTCTCTGGCGCATGTTGTTAAGAAATTTGCCAACAAAATATCCCATATGAATGCATCTTTGCTTTACCTCGAGTGGAGACATCCCGACAGGGAACATTTCTTTACGCTGAAGATTTAATGAAAAACGCAGAGAGTAAAGGTCAGGGTAAGTATCGATAAGTTCAGCATGTTGTCTTCGTATTTTTTGTAGCATTTCATGCTTTTTATTAAGCAGGGGTAGCGCTATCTGCCTAGCCTCTTCAGTCGCCTTTACATAACTTTCATAATCTCTGGGGATAAAGTTATTTTCATAAATATTACTGATTACATCAAAAAACCGGACGACTCTCTGTTGAACGGGGTTGGTGTTTTGATCGAAGTGGTAAAAATCAAGGCAGTATATCTTCTGTAATGCACTTATTTTATTTTGTATGACTTCATGGGTTACAGGTTTTTCCATTTCTTCTTTTGTTTTGAATATAAAATCAAATTCTTTTTTAAAAGGATTAAACATTACATTCTCCATGTACAACATAGTATTTAAAATAAATACGACATACAGTATATTGTACTACAACTTAGTCATGATGGCCATTCAATACTGGAGAGTGTATGGGGCACGGAAGATGAGGATGGAGAAGCTATGGGGGGCATCTGGTTTTCTGAACATGTTTCCTCATGCACTCTCCTGATTTCCTGCTCACCCTGAACAACAGATAGTAGTCAGTTTAAGTATAAAAACATCGATAAGGTATACCTGCAATAAGCGCATTTTTCTCATTATGTAATTTTTTTAAATCTGAAATCTCCTGAGAATGGGTGACGACAGATCTGTACGTCATCAATTTCTTTCGCCATATCTTCACTTCATGTGGGAGTACCACATGACAACATCAAAAAATGAGTTAGCTTAACTTTCCTCGTTACTTATTCTTTTCTCTGTGTGTGCGTCCGGTAAAAACACCTCTCTGGCACGATAAAATCATGGCGCTATCAGTGACCCCTATACTCCGGTTTACAACACTACCCGCCCATTGAAAAAGGTAAAATTAATTTGGGTTATTAATATAATTAATAGGCACTCAATAAACACAATCACCCATATACACGCGATAATCATAAAAAATGATTATCGTTAAGTTTTTCCATTCCAGCCGTATTATTTCAGTCCTGTTAATTAATAACCACCAGTTTATCGTAACAGGCATTCCTCTCAGTAAGTTTATACACAACTCACCAATACTACACCATGTGGCCTGAGAGATTCGTGATGAAATAACAGTCGCTCAGCCAATAAATAATATGATGAGATTTAACTGCAATGATTAACCCTACGGTAATTCCCCATTACACAATCGACTGGTACCTCCAATCACACATCAACCATCATATCGATCTGCTGGTCAACCGGTATTCCTGCCTGTACGCATTACGCGTTGATTTATTTTACCGCAAAGACACTTATCGGTATCACAGCAGTACGTTCAGGTCGATGGAGTACGAAGTCCGTGTATTAATGGCTGAGATGGAGAAACTGTCTGCAGTTGTCGGGTATTTCTGCGTGATAGAGTGGACTGCAGATCACGGTTTTCATGTACATGCCGTTTTATGGCTTGATGGCCATATAACTCAAACACCGTTTGTCTATGCGGAGAAGGCGAGTGCCGTATGGCAGCAGGTTACTCAGGGTGAAGGGCATTTACATCGCTGTGAGAAGAATGAGTTGTATGCCGCTGATATCAGTATTCCGGTCCGATATAACGATCCCGCGAGCATCAGTAACATCCGCTATATCCTGAGCTATCTGGCGAAGGCAGAGCAAAAAGAGGGGCTTTGCTGGCATTACTGCAACGAGGTTCCGGCCCGGCCTTCTGTCGGTCGTCCCAGGCAGCCGGCATTCACCCCTGGTTGATGTATGGGCAGGCAGGAATTTTCCCTGCCTGGCCTTCTCACACCTCTCAGAAAGCATTTCGCTGCTGTTGCGTAGTGCAACGCAGAAAAGAATTCATTGCATCGCTGATCGCGAAACGCTTTTTGTGAATGATGTCTGCGTACTCTGAATGTTCAATGTGGTCATGCAGGGTCCGGTGCAATCGGCCTGTATCAGGCATTAATTCATTTTCATGCAGATGTTTATTTCCGATGTAGTAGGCCGTCACCAGTGCCATCTGATCGGAGAGTTCAAAGTTTTGCAGAAATGACTTAGCTTGTGCCTCACTGTTAATCGCTGGAAGCGCTTCCAGCAAGCGTTGTATCAATGTGTCAATGTGCATTGTCTGTGTCCTAGAGATAAAGGGATCACAGAGATGGAGCCATTTATCTTCATTTCAAGCTGTTATTCACTCCGTCCGATAGCACAACCGCAAAATCATGAGCAGCTCACCCACGATATTGCATGGTTCCTGAATATACGCCGCTGATGTGGAAATGGAGGTATTAATGAGCACCAGAATGACGGTTGCCCTGACCGGGAAAGGGCATTTCATCAGTGCTGAGAGCGCCCGACAATATCCCTCAGGCCAGTATCGCTGCCTGTATTGCCAGTTTCCCCCTGCTCGTTTGTGGCGTTTCGCCATACCTGAGCGCGTATTTTCTTCATGACCCTTTGCATCTGACGCCGGAGAGTCTGGAACACTGCCCCGATGCAGATATTCCCGCAAGGCGAGAAAGTAGACCTAAGACGTCTGTAAGCTGGTGGCGTTGTTTGCTCTGCCATCGCCATTATTATGGTAATAAACGTTGTTCTGTTTGCCATTCGGGCGACCACAGCATTCCGCCGTAGTCTGCTTTCTCCGGGAGCATGCGGTGGACCAGACCGGTAACTTTTTACACGGTTTCCTTATCCTCTGAGGGAGTACCGGCGTGCCACTGAATTCAACCACGTCGTACATCTCCCGCCATTAACCACTCAGAGGGAGAGACTTCATGACCGCAACCCCCGTCACTACCGACGTACTCTGCGCCGACGATCCACTTATCGATATGAAATTCATCACTACATTCACTGGCCTCACAGATAAATGGTTCTACAAACTCATCAAAGAGAAGAAGTTTCCAAAGCCAATAAAGCTGGGCCGGGCATCACGCTGGTTTAAAAGCGAGGTGGAAAAATGGCTAAAAGAGCACATTGAGGAATCACGCGGAGAGGGGCTGCCTGAAAAGAAATAACGCCAAAGCGTATGGGTGGGCGTTGTATCTGAGCAAGGAGACCAGCAAGCGATATGGTGACGGTGTAGCCAGGATAACCCCTCGCTTATCGGTAGCCGCCGTAAGCCTCGTTAAGGCTCTGACTCATCACCAGACCGTTAGCGGAATGGATTTAACAGTCACTTTACTTTTCTCTCTCAATTACCACTGAGCCCGCTGTCTGGCGGCGCTCTGTCACGCCTGTTAAACAGGCCGGAGATTTGTCATGCAAATCACCCCACAATACCTTGCCATCAGCCCGGCAGGGAACGTTTGTACATCATGGAATGCGATTAAACGCCCGAAGAGCCTCTGGCTTTGCCCCTGCTGTTGTTGCGTACTCCATCTGCACCCGGCCCAAAATGATACGGCGGCTTTTTTCACGCATGACCTGATGTATTTGTCACCAGCGAAAGCAGAGCGCTGTTCGTATATCGACAAGGACAGAAAACGACAGGATCGCCTGGCGTTTCTTCGTGACCTTATTGCCACTTTACCCGTGTACAACACCGAAGGTCGTGACTGGCACTGCGTGCTGTGCGGAAGTGATTATTACGGGCTGAAGTTCTGCGAATACTGTGGTACAGGGATTTACAGCATCGGAGATACAGACACAGAGCTGCCTGAATGCCGTCTTCACTCACGTTTTGCATTCACATGGGAAGATTTACCCCGGGATGAGCCTGAATTGCCTGATATCCCGGACATTTTGTCGCAGTTGTAATGTATCTCCCCGAAGGAGCTTCTGATGCAAAAATCCACGACGACCATCGCCATTACTTTGGCAATAAGAGCTGCTCCGTCTGCCTGTCGGGGCATTACAGCATCAAAGCATAACGAACCGATGGATCCTGAATAACGGTATCAGTCACGCCCAGCAATCGCTCCATCAGTAACTTTTTACACCACAACCCCATGATGTAGTGAACTGCTGCGCGGCACCAGACCATCACACCAGTACCTGCAACCACGACCAAACGAGCCATAGCGACCACTGGCTCACCATTACCGCCTGAATCACTACCACATGCACAAGCCTGACCATATCGGGACGGCTTACCGCTGCCCCAAATATAGAGCCTGATTATGTACGCCAAATCGTTTATCGCACTCGACGGTAACGGTCGTCTGACCGGTGCCGTACTGCGCAGACTGCCCCTTACGACCACTATACCTGCCATCTCTGCGGCAGCGTGCCGGTGTCCCCCCTGTGTACGACACAAAACGCCCTCGTTTGAGCATACGGGCAATGGTCTGACTGACAATGGTCAGCATCACTGACGTATGTAAAACCGGGACCGAAAGAGACCCCATACCCAGCAATTGCGATGCTATGTATTGTCTGCCCGTCCGCTGGTTTGCCAGGCCGGCAGGCACTGTAGTGGTTGCGGCAGTGATTACCATGGTAAACGCTACTGTATAACCTGCCATACCGGTGATTTCAGCACCGAAACGGAGGTAGTATGCGAATGATGAAATGTTTTCTCGCCAACAGCAGCAGCGGATGTTTTGTCACTGCGAAGGAAGCACTCAGCGGGGCTGTTGATACCTGGACCTGCCCGTCCTGTGGCTGTACGCTGCTGCTGAATGCTTTTTGTATGTATAGTTCACCTGGTTTGAGCATGATCAGCGCACGGTACCGATGGATGTGCTGATGAACTGTATGCATCCTGACCCGTAGGTCAGGGCTGAAGCCCGTAGCCGGAAGTTGCGTGGCATCATTGGTGGGCTGACTGCACCTGTGCCGGTGCAGCCCTGGTACTGTGTCTGGTGCAAAAATCATTATCAGGGGGAAAAATATTGTCTTATATGTAGCTCTGGGATATACAGCATTGAAGAAACAACCTGGCAGGCAAATTACACGTGACCGGTATTCCTCGCATGTCGGGCTTAGAACCGAGGATAAAGTGAAGAAACAACAAGTAGAGAGTTACACCATTATTTCTTTAATACTCAACGCACTGAAGCAAGAATGTTCACACAGGATGCTCACAGATATAAGCTCCGTATGATTTATGGCCCGGGAATGTGTAGCAGAGGGGGCTGCTTAAATATCGATAACACGCATGGCCTCTAATATATCGACAGCACTGATATAGGAGGTTTGTTTCTGCCAAAGATAAGAAGTACCGTCAATCCGTATCAGTCCCATGTGATCTACCATGAAGTTTACAGCATCAGTGAGGGGTATTCCTGCATCGATATAACCTCTAATTACTTCACGATCAATAAATGGCGTATCGGAGAGATTTAAACCAAAGTGCTGTTTAAGCAGGTAAGATAATAACCTTTGCCAGGCTTCTATTGATGAAGTGGATGCGAGGTCGGATGGTATTGGCTTTTTCACGTTCCTTTTCATTGGTTCATACCTGGTATAAAACTCCAAAGAAATTCATAACTAATTTCATCGCTTATAGCGACTTGGCCAAATTGATACAGGCTCAATACCCAGATAGCTGGCAATGATCTCTTCGTAACGGGGTATATGGCAGCGAAACACATTTCTTAGCGTATCAGGTTTTAACCCTGCTTCTCGTGAAAGCTGCGCAAGCGTTTTTCCTTTCATCCGGACAGCTGCTTTCACTTCTTCTGCATGCCAGTCTTGGAATTTTGATGGCATTCTGCGATCCTTAAGCGTTTACCGTTTGCGGTAACCCATGCTGGCTACCGTTTACCATCAAACCATATCGCTAAATAATGCGAAAGTAAACGGATTTCTCGCACTATTTGCATTTTTATCAGTAAGCCATACAAAAAGGAATCCTTAATGCCTGTTAACCATCAAGAGTCTAATGAGAAAGATGACCATAACCTCATTGATGAACAAGGGGTTATGCGATTCGGCGAGCGCTTGAAAGAAGCTTTGAATGGTGAATCTATTGTATCATTCGCTAAAAAGTGCGGGATGTCTGACTCACTGATTGGACGCTACATCAAAGGACACTCTTATCCGGGTATAGATAAATTACCGGCAATAGCAAGGGCATGCGGGCGAACAACTGAGTGGCTGCTTACCGGAAATGCCAGTGCCGAACGTGAGGATGATATGTCACCTGTTTTATCGGAGTCTGAGCTGGATGAATGGTGGGACATAATCGCTCGCTCAATGACCAGACCAGAGTTAATAAGGGCAATTGAGGTTTTCAAATCTGGAGGCAAACAAGCTTTATTTTCTGAGTCTGTTTTAAACCCCGACAAACAGAAAAGCGAGGTTAATTAATTGTTCTATAAGATTAAATCCGGTAGACACATTTGCTTGTCTTTGTAAGTATCCCGCTTAATTGCACCATTCTCTTTCAGAGATCTTCCGGCATGCTGATTATGTCCCTGTGAGAAGTTCGTCGGCATAAAGCCCCATTACACCGAACACCAGATCATCGCCGTTCTGAAGTTCGTTAAGACCGAGACTGTCGTCAAAAACGTTTGCCGTGAGGCTGAGATTTATGAAGCCGGTTATTCCTGATTACGACTGGATCATATTCGGGGTCAGGGTCAGAAGCCGGTTATTCCTGATTACGTCTGGATCATATTCGGGGTCAGGATCAAAATAGATATTATTAACTGACGGTTGTATATCTAATCTAGGGGCAGTTTAGCTCGGTTTCAGGCACAGAAAAAGACGTCCGTTGACGTCTATTCATGTTCCGATAGTGCCGAAAGACGTTATCGAAAAAGCTCTCAAGCTGGCCTTTAAGAGTGAACTGGTATCAGAACTACTAAGGAGGTTATTCTCAACAATAGCTCACTCCGACACGACCACTGAATGCAATGTCTTATTTTTCATTAACTTCATAATATTGCATGATATTTTTGCTAAAATATTTCTGCAACCACATCTTTTTGCACAGTCAAGTATTTCTGGCCCACAGACGCTATCGCCTCGCCTTGACCCGCAGCCGGCCTCATAGCAATGTCATCCCGAACCGGAAGTGCATTATGGCTGATAATCTTCATATTCCCAGAAACTGAATCTGCTTAATTTTATTGCAGCTTTTGACCAATCCCTATCATTACAGGTGATGATCTTTTTTTCTAAGTAAGAAAGTATCTCATCATAATCATATACTTTTACAATGATCATCCCCTTACCAGACAGGGCCTTATTTGATGCAAGCTCTTGTTGGAGCCAGATTGGTGTACATACCAGCATATCAAAAGCTTCTGCACCGTCTTGATCTTTAGGTCCTATCATTGCTCTAACCCAACAACTGAAGTTGACAGGGTCAGCTGGCCAATAGTTTATTAAACTGTCTTCCAGTTCCAGTGAACTTAGGCCTTTCAATTCAATATCCATTTTGTTATATCCAGATGCCCATTGCTAATAGGCCTTCCCGTTGGCGTCAGTTTTTGTTCAAAATTAGCCTGCACTCCCGTTGTGGCGTAAGGACTATTTGGTTTAGATGAAGGTGAGCGGTAAACTCTCAACCCATCAGAACTTACCCAAGCAGTGCAATCACCAGATACTCGATATCCGGGCCCTACCCCTGCTTCACCCAATGCGTTAGCATCCCTGGCAGTTGCCTGACCTAAACCAAAATTACCTTTATTTCCTTTTGCCGCATCTCTCAATATACCAATCTGCTCTTCAACAGGAAGGGAAGAGATATTACTGATATCGGATCTATTTGGTTGAGACTCTGTATTCCGTGTATTCTCTTCATCCTCTGGCCCCCAGCCACCAGGTGTTCCAGAACCAGCCCCACCATATTCAGCCTTTTCCTCATCCGTCATATTCCCTGCGACATTTGGCGTTGACTCCCGATCCGGATTATCGGATGAGCACGCACGTCCAAATGTGCACTGTGTGGCTTTATCGATGGCCTGACCCAGTTCCTTCAGTTTCTTCGCTAACCCCGATGCAGCATCTTCTTTCGCTTTTGCTATCACCACATCGCCCGGAGTGACGCCATACGGAAGAGGCCGTTCCTCATCACTCATCTCGTTGTTTTCTGCGGCATTCTTCCCGGCCTGAGCAGCTGTAGTAGTACCAGCCGAATTACCGCTCGCCAGGTTACCAGCCAGCCCTGACGCCAGCGTGGAGAGGTTGCTGATCAGCTGTTTATCGCTTTCACTCAGATCTCTGTTGCTCTTACCGGGGAACAGTTGATCTTTGATTATCTGTGCAGTCAGTTCACCCGTTGCACCTCCGGCTGCACCTGCTGCTGCATTTTTTCCCTGGAGCGCAGCGGCTACTCCGCCGAGGATCGCGTGAGCAATCGCTTTTGCCTCAGAATTATCATTAATACCCAGATTATGCCCGATGATATGCGCCAGCTCCGGAGCTGATGCCCCGGCCAGTGCGCCAGCCAGATTACCGCCACCTGCCAGCGCTGTCAGTGCGCCGGTTGCCGCCTGAATTCCGCGTTGAACCACACCGCCCGTGCCGTAGAATGACGAGGCGTTGTTATACGCGCGTTCTGCCACAGAGTCGTCAGTGACAGGCTTTCCTTCCGCAGCCAGTTGCTGACTCGCTTCTTCCAGCGCTGCCGGATCTTTCGCGGCTTTACGTCCGGCCAAATCACCCTGGGTTCTTGCCACATCGGCAGCCTGTAAACCCACTTCGCCGATCAACTGAATTTCCTGCAGCCGTTTCTGCTCTTTTTCCTTGTCGAAGATTTGGCTGATGCTGCCGTTGGCGTGTTCCGTATCGCGACTGAGGTCGGCGACATCCTGTTTCTGGTTGTCCTTGTCGCGGAGAGTGAGGGTACCGTTCGCGATGGCGGCCAGGGTCGTGCCCTCTTCATGGCCTTTACTGCCGCCTCCTGCAAGCAGGGTGTTCGCCGCATTGCTGGCAAACTGCCCGGCAATGTTGCCTCCGGTATTAAACGAGCCACCCGCATGCTGGGTTTTAAAATCCGCTTCATTGTGGATATCGCTGAAGCCGAGCGTCCCGGTGTCCAGACTGTTTTTATCCGTCGTGGCGGTGGACGCAATCACTGCGCCATCAAGCTGGGTATGATTGCCCACCGTGATATCGAAGCCACCATCTCCGGCATAAAGCCCGGTCTGTTCCGCTACCGAATCGAAACGGCTCTTCATCTTGTCCTGGCTGACATTTACATAAGCCGAGCCGGACATGGAACCGAAGGTGAAACTGCCGCCTGCGGCCACGCTGGTCTGTTTACTGTCGTAGTCGTTACTGTCCTGCTGACTGCGCATCAGCAGATCATGACCCACGTCAGCAACAATTTTATTGCCGTTAACCAGTGCGCCATCGAGTACGGTGTCATTACCGCTTTTGATGGTGACAGTTTTGCCGCTGTCTATCGTGGTTTCAGTCCAGTCGGTACCGTTGCCTTTGTCCTTGCCGTTCGCCGCATTGACGCTGGCGAAAACGCTGATTCCCCAGCCACCGCTGCCGACACCGATGCCCACACCGACGCCACCGCCACTGCTGCTGTTCTTGCCTGTGGTCTGCTGCGTATTGGCTGCACCTGCCAGCAGGATGTCGTTCTTCGCATCCAGCAGCGCGTCGCCGCCTGATTTCAGTTGGCTTCCGGCAATCACGATATCGCCGCTGTTCGGGCCGTTATTTTTGCCGTTGGCAGTAATGGAGAGATTGTTACCTGCGCTCAGAGTGCTGCCCGAGACGGCATCACTCCGGGCATGCTGCTCCGACTTCGATTTTTGCGTGGTGAGTGATGCACTGATACCCATCAGGCCGCTCTTTTTCTTCTCTTTAAATTGCCAGTTCGAGTCGGTGTTGGTGGCGGCTGTGATGTCCACGTTATGCGCCGCACTGAGCGTCACGTCACCGTCGCCCACCACGGCAGAGCCTTTCACCAGCAGGTCATTACCGGATTTCACCGTCACGTTATCGCCGCTGAGCAGCGTGCCGGCTTCACGGGTGGCACTCTGCTCGGAGATGGTGTGGGTGGTGGTTTTTTTCAGGAAACCTTTTTTGGTTTTGGTCTCTTCCTTGTAGTGGTAATCGCTCTCGGTGGCGGTCGTCAGGTTCACATCGCGCCCGGCCTGTACGCCAATATCGCCTTTCGCCGTCACCTGCGCCGCTTCGGCATTCATATCGCGTCCGGCGATAATCGTGGTGTCGGTGCCGCTGGCAATCTCGGTGCCCTGCTGGCGGACCTGCTCGTTAATGACCGTTTTCTTGCTGGCTTTGTAGCTGTCGCCCTGGGTGGTGGCTTCCGCCAGCAGGTTGACATCGCGCCCTGCCTGCATGCCGACCTGCTGCTCTGCCGCCAGCCCGGCGGCCTGCGAATTGATGTCCCGGCCTGCCGTCAACAACAGATTGTCGCCGGCACTGACCGTGGTGCGATCAACACCGGTACTGTGGTTTTCACTTTTGCCGCTGCGGCTGGCGTTGCTGGTCTGCTGCGCATCGAGGTTCAGATCGTTGCCTGCCGACAACTTTGCCGATTTCCCGGCGCTGACATCGCTGGCGCTGAGCGTCAGATCGTTGCTCGCCTGCATCGCCAGATTGCCACCTGCGGTAATGCTGCTGCCCTGGTAACCGACGGTGGAGCGGCTGGTGTCGGTACGCCACCAAAAGCCGGACTGGCTGTAAGCCTCATTTTTCTGGATGGCGTTAACGGCGATATTGCCGCCTGCGTCCATCAACAGCGCGCCACCCGCTGAGGCCGTCGCGCCGGTAAAGGTGATGTCCTTGTCCGCCATCAGCGTCAGGTTATTGATGCTGCCGTCCACGCTCTCCAGCGCCACGGTTTTACCGCTGATGGTGGAACTGATGTTGCTGATATCGCCAATGGCGCTGAGATCAACATTGCCGCCCGCTTTCAGCAGTGCATCATTGCTGTTGGTTAAGATCAGAATCAGGATTTGCGGCACTGTGTGGTGTCAGCCCGGTCCCCGTTTCTTCTGGAAAAACGAACCGTTACCGACTTAATCGGGTTGGAGATCGTGCTGCAAATAGTGCACTTCACATCATCGCCATCGGACGTTTACGAACTGACGATAAAACGAAGGAATATGTCGCCAGGCGAGTAGCCGCAGGACATACAAAAATGGAAGCAATACGCTGTCTAAAGCGCTATATCTCACGCGAAGTTTATACATTACTTCGAAACCAAAATAGGCAGGTCAACAGCATCCCGATAACGGCTTGACTCTTAGAAGGGCGTCCAAGGTAGTCAGTACGGCAGTGACGACTGGCAGCGCTTCTGCCGGGCCAATAACCTGACACCGAGCATGAGCCGGCGTGGCAACTGTTTGGATAATGCAGTGGCCGAATCGTTCTTCAGTTCACTGAAAAAAGAACGTATCAGGAAGAGAATATACAAAACCCGGGATCTGGCCCGGGCGGATATCTTCGATTACATTGAAGTGTTCTACAACCGGGCCCGGAGCCACAGTCACCTCGGCGGCGTCAGTCCGGAGGACTTCGAACAGGCCCAATCGTGAGGACAGAATTTGTCTACGGGCGTGGGGTCAGTCCAATAGTCACTACATCATCAGCTTTCTGTGGTTGAATCTTCATTAAAGTACTATGTATATTAGTGGGTAATATCATTATTACTCAAGGGGTAATTTTAATGAAAAATAAAGAGTATGTCGAGATAAGTAAGTTTCTGAGCTACGTTCTGCGCCATAAACCCGAAAGCATCGGCCTTAAATTGGATAATGAAGGATGGGTGGGAATAATTGACTTAATTTATTGTGCTAACAAGGGAGGACGGAAACTTGACCAAAAAATAATTTACACTATTATTGAAAGTGGCGATAAAAAACGTTTTGCCATTTCCTCTGATGGCCTACGCATTCGTGCGATCCAAGGACACTCTTCACAACAAGTTAAAATAAAATATGAAGAGAAAACTCCTCCTGAGTATCTTTATCATGGCACAGCTACAAAATTCCTGGAGTCCATTTGTGATCAAGGGTTAAATGCAAAATTGCGCCAGTATGTTCATTTGTCGTTCGATGAGATTACAGCATTTCAAGTAGGACTACGCTATGGAAAACCGATAATCCTTAAAGTTAAAGCCCTGAATATGTATAAGCAGGGCTTTAAATTCTATCAGGCTGATAATGGCGTGTGGTTAACTAAATATGTTCCTCCATCCTTATTTACTGTAATGAAATAACATATTCATCGCCTAAAACCACATTGCTGGCAAATATTTCCACTATAATATTCTCAGAAAGAAAAATAATCTTATAGTGTTTGATCTGTCTTGACGCTCCGAAGTGTTGGTTCCACGCATATGCAGCCTCAGATTCAGGATATTCAATCAAGGCTCCCATTGGTGGAGACTCTGCGTTCTTATCATAATCAAGGTTGAGAATGCTTACTCCGGGAAATGCTGTGCGATAAAAAGCACATACCTTATCAAATTGCAATTCTCGGCAATGATTTTTTTGATACTCATTTTCCGAGTCATATTCAATTTTAATAGTCAAGTCTAAACCTTTAGACTCAACTGTTACTGAGTTCTCTCCATAAGAAGGCAACCACTCATAGAGATCAAAAATAGAGACTGCAGGTCCTGAATTCATTATTTTCTCCCGCGAGGAATGTCTGTACTGCCTGTTTCTGGTAGTTTATTTCTTAATAGTTGATCTGCAGCGAGATTATTGTATGTTTCCCCATTCATTCCAGGTACTTTCTCATCTGTTTTGTTGATTCCGTACCAGTCAGATTTAGGTACCCCTGCACGGTCTAATGCTACAGAAGTTCGGGTATTAAGGATTAATCTTGCACCATTCATGTCTACATAATCAACAGGTAATTGGCTTATCTTGATAAGACCACTTCTAATAGCATTGGCCAAATCGTCTACTGTATTTATTGGTTGGCCAGCCATTTTACTATACTTATCTATACCTTCGGGACTGAAAGTCTCATTTGCTCTAATCTTTGACTGAGCAAAATTAGCATCTGATACGCTCCCTTTTTGTGCCTGTACTGCATTACCTTCTACTGCAGATGGCTTTGATATTTTGAATATATCATCTAAAGCCGATGTTTCAGCGTTACCTGCAATTGATGCCCCCTGTGCTACCTCTCTGCTTCCAGATGATGGCTTATCTAAGGTAAACGCTATAATGACAGCGGCCGTTACTGCTTTGGCGATGTTATTCCCGGCCAGTTGGGTGTTATTGGCTACAGGCTCCAGCTCAGAAATAGAATATGCAGCGAGCTGCTGACATTGTGAGTTACAGTCCGGAGATTGGGCCAAAGCTTTTAACTTCTCAAGCTCTACTTTCTGATCATCAATTGAGATCCCGGTCGCAAGGGCTTGTGCTTGTTGTGCCACATCTTTTTTCTTCAGTTCATCAATAAGTAGTTTTTTCTGAGCATCAGTTTTGGCCTCAGAATATTGCTCAACGAAGGTTTTGATATCGTTGCTCTTGAGATAGTTATTCTCAACCTCAACCCGTGCCGCATTTGCTCCGCTGCCGATGCCACTGCTGTTCCCGGCAGCCACGCTACCGCCTGCCGCACCCAGCGCAGCCACAAGGTTCACTATCACCGTTTTTTCATCCGGTGACAGCTCTTCCGGCTCCTTGTTGTAAAACGCCAGCGACAGCGCTTCCGAACTCGATGCCGCGATAAAACCACCGGCCGCTCCGGCAGCAGCATTGCCGCCCTGCAACTGTACCAGTACTGCAGAGGCCAGGGTATGCAGTGCAATGCGCGCGCTTTCATGACCATCGGCGACGCTTTTTATCAGCCCTGCCACATACGGTGCCGCGCCGGCCGCCATCCCGCCGGTGACATTCCCACCCAGTACACCAGCCAGTAACCCGGTCAGTGCAGTGCCGTTACGCCAGAAATCACTGCCGACACCGTATTCTTTATCAACCTCTTTATACTGTGCAGAACCCGTGATTTTGTCATCAATCTGCTGTTCCGTCAGGCCATCCAGTTCACCGTTCGCCTCCATATCCGCGCGGATTTTCTTTTTACCCTCGTCCAGCTGGCTCTGCCGCCAGGCATCCATCGCCTGGGTACCCAACGCAACAGCCTGGGTCTGAATGTCTAACTGATCCTGAATTTTGCCCTTGTCAAAATTGTTCTCCAGCGTCTTGTGCGCGCCGGCAGTATCGCGGCTCAGATCGGCAATATCCTGCTGTTGCTTGTCTTTATCGCGAATGATGATATCGCCAGCCGCCACCGCACTGTGCGTGGTGCTGCTGGCGCTGTCGGACACGCTGGCCAGTGACGTTCCCGGCAGCCCGGTTGACACGGGTTGCAGATTACCATTCTCTCCATTCTTAGCGCCGCCAGAGACACTGACAGCAAACTGACTGCCGCCTGACTCAGCCTTGTTGTGGATATCACTCCAGCCCAGCGTTCCGGTATCAAGACGGTTTTTACCGGCATCGGCTTCAGAAGCGATAACCGCTCCGTCAAGCTGGGTGTGATTACCCACATAAATATCGAAACCGCCTTTGCCCGCATAAATGCCGCTTTGATCAATGACCGATTTGTAGTCATTGGTGATCTTCCCGCCAGCCGCGGTAACGCTACCCTGAACCAGATTCCCCGCGCAGATAGGGGGAACGCAGACACTGACACTCACGCCACCAGAAGTCGACTTACTGGCATACTCATCCGTATCCTGCTGGCTGGCGATAGTCAGGTTGCGACCCACATCAACAGCAACCTTGTCACCGTTAAGTTCTGTTCCTTTCAGCGTGGTATCGCGCCCGCTGGTAACGGTCAGGTTTTGCTCAGCGGTGATGGTGCTGTTGTGATGAGTAAGGGTGCTGCCATCCTCTTTATTGCTGTAAGTGCTCGCCCCGGCCTGGACGGTAATACCATTTTGTGAACCGCCGAATGAAAACCCCGCTCCTGCGGAAACCTGATTGCCGCTGGCGCGGGTTTTCAGCTTCTCCATATCCTGTGCCGTAATAAGCGTGATATCGCGCCCGGCATCAAGGTTGATATTTTTCGCGGCAATACTGACGCCCGCACCTTCAATGTCCTGGCGAGCTTTAATATTGACGGTATCGCCCGCTTTAATGGTGCTGCCCTGTTGCTGCTGGCTGCTGTAATCCTGTTGCTGTTTTGACGAACCGGCAGTCACGTCAACACTGACTCTGAATGCCGACGGATTCATGTCCGACAGGACGGTTTCCGTGGCAACGCTCAGCCCTGCCTGCGCAGCATAGATGGCGGAGAGACGGGGATCGCGGTTCTCTTCCGTAGCACGTGCCGCATTCTCCGCCGCCTGTACCGCCGTAACAGCCCAGCCCGATACCGAGGCTTTCACGCCGTATTGCGTATTAGAGGATTCGCTGTGCGTTTTCAGACTGTCTTCGCTGACATCCAGACGCACGTTTTCCCCACCAAGCGTGACCGATTTCCCGGCACTGATGTCTGCGCCATCAATCGCCACATCTTTTCCGGCCTGCAGGCTCACATTGCCATCACGGCTGGCAATCTGGCTGCGCAGTGTGCTTTGCTGGTTACGATCCAGTTCAGAGGCGTATTTATTATTGTTCCAGCCCACCGTCCCGCTGTAACCATCGCCGCCGAGCGAGCCAATTTGCGTCTGGCTGCCGGAACTCTCTTTCACGACATGGTTATTACCGGTACTGACCGTGATATCCCCGTTTTCAGCAGACAGCATCAAATCATTAATTGCCGCCAGTGAACTGCCGGAGATATTCACATGGCCGTCTTTGCTGTTGATATAAATATCATTCGCGGTTATCTGGCTACCGGTCTGCGCCGTCGTCTGGCTGCTCTCGTTGCTGTTTGCTTTGCTGTAGCTGAATGGCAGGACGCTGGCGCCGTGGTTCGGGCCACCGCTGACGGTACGAATTACGGAACCGATCCCCGGAACCGCATCGGTCACACTCCAGCTTTTACTGCTGGATTTGCTGCTGCTGACCTGCGTATCGGTGGATGGAATGATGTCCACATTGCGTTGTGCTTCGATAATCGCCGCTTCTTTCGCGCTGATCTTACTGCCACTAATCAGCACATCGCCGTTACCTTTCGCGCCGGTTGCCGACAACTGAACGTTCCCTGCAGAGGTCAGGGTATTCCCCACGGCATATTCACCGGTGTAGTGCATTTCGCTACTGGATGAGGATCTACCGTAAGTGATTGGCAATGCTGCCTGCATTCCCCCACCAGAAATATCAAACGCTGCGGCGGCCGCTTCCCCGGCGAGCGCTTTCGCCTGCGTGATGCCACTGCCGCCCATTTTGACGATATCGCGGAGATTGCGAACCGTGTCGATAATCGGGTTAGAGAGCGAGATCCCTATGCCACTGCTTTTGCTCTCCTGTTTCACCGAACCGCTGACCACATCTTTGCCCGCCACGATCTCAATATCGCTGGCTTTCACATCGATATGTCCGGTTTTACGGGTGGTATCTGCCGCATCCCGCCCGGCAACCATATTGGTTGCAACCAGCTTCGCTTTATCACCGGCCTTAATGATAATGTTGCCCGCAGAAGTCCCAATGACGCTGCGCGAATCGCTTTGCGTAACCTGCGCCCCTTTGCGCGTCTCTTTGGATGACTGCGAACCAATGGTGATGCCCAGCCCGCCGCCGAAAACCCCACTTTTGGTGGTTTTCTTCATGCTATAGTTGCTGGCGTTTTCCGTTGCGGCATCAATGGTGACATCGCTTCCCCCTTTAATCGCGATATCACCGCTCGCCGTGACAGCTGATCCTCTGACAAGCAGATCATTGCCCGCCTGCAGGGAGACATTATCGCCACTCACCAGTGAAGCCAGCTCGTTGGTCGAGCTGTTTTCCCTGATGGTGTGTGTCGTTTTTTTACTCAGAAAACCTTTTTTGGTTTTGTACTCTTCAAAGTAGTCGTAATCACTTTCGGTCGCGGTCGTCAGAGTCAGATTGCGGCCGGCAGAAATCCCGACATCACCTTTTGCCAATACCTGCGCCGCTTCGGCATTCATATCGCGCCCGGCGATAATCGTGGTGTCGGTGCCGCTGGCAATCTCGGTGCCCTGCTGGCGGACCTGCTCGTTAATGACCGTTTTCTTGCTGGCTTTGTAGCTGTCGCCCTGGGTGGTGGCTTCCGCCAGCAGGTTGACATCACGTCCCGCCTGCATGCCGACCTGCTGCTCTGCCGCCAGCCCGGCGGCCTGCGAATTGATATCCCGGCCTGCCGTCAACAACAGATTGTCACCGGCACTGACCGTGGTGCGATCGATGCCGGTGCTGTGGTTTTCACTTTTGCCGCTGCGGCTGGCGTTGCTGGTCTGCTGCGCGTCGAGGTTCAGATCGTTGCCTGCCGACAACTTTGCCGATTTCCCGGCGCTGACATTGCTGGCGCTGAGCGTCAGATCGTTGCCCGCCTGCATCGCCAGATTGCCGCCTGCGGTGATGCTGCTGCCCTGGTAACCGACGGTGGAGCGGCTGGTATCCGTGAGATTGCGGAAACCGGACTGGCTGTAAGCCTCATTTTTCTGGATGGCGTTAACGGCGATATTGCCGCCAGCGTCCATCAACAGAGCGCCGCCCGCTGAGGCTGTCGCGCCGGTAAAAGTGATGTCCTTGCCCGCCACCAGCGACAGGCCATCCGTCGCGGTAATGCTGGCGAGGCTGCCCAGCGTGGTGTCCTTAATGCTGACCGAACCCGATTTACTCTTCGTGTTAAGCGCAAATTGATCGGCCAGCGTCAGGTTATTGATGCTGCCGTCCACGCTCTCCAGCGCCACGGTTTTACCGCTGATGGTGGAACTGATGTTGCTGATATCGCCAATGGCGCTGAGATCAACATTGCCGCCCGCTTTCAGCAGCGCATCATTGCTGTTGGTTATCTGCCCGCGGCTGTTGACGCTGAGATCGTTACGCGCCAGCAGCGTGCTGCCGCTGTTGGTGACATTGCCGCCGTCAAGGCTGACATTGTTCCCGGCGATCACGCTGCCATTGTTCACCGCGACGTCTTTCGGCGACAGGTAGAGTTTGGGGATCATCACCGTCTCGCCGTTAATCGTTGCACTCTCCCACCACAAAATACTGTGGTCGAGGGAAGCGATTTGCTCCGCGGTGAGCGCCACGCCGAATGACAGCCCAAGCGACTGCTGTGCGCTGGCGGCGTTATCCATCAGATACTGCATTTGCGCGAGATCGGAACCCATACCGTTCAGGTAGCGGCTGCCGGTCTGGTTCAGCAACGCATTGCTGACATAGCGCGTGTCGAACGCCGCATCGCCGAGGAACCGATAGTCATAATCGGGGTTCAGATTAAGACGGCCTAACATATACGATGAACCGAGGAACTGCGTCTCACTGGTATACGTCGGATTGGTTTCGCGCGGCGCGGCGACCGGGGTGATGCCAAGTAGCTTATTCAGATCGCCAAACAGTGCCGGATCAAGCTGCCCGAGGCCGTCGAGTTTCGGGTTGACGGTGATGAGATAGGGGCTTTTCGGGTTATCCGTGACCACAAAATAACCGCTATTGCCGGTCGGCAGCGGGTAAGCGCTGGTGTCGACGGTTTTGCCCTTTTGCGGTGTCGTGCCGGTGTTTTTCAGCGCTGCCGTGGTCACGCCTGCGCTGGCCAGACTGCCGCTATTGCCGAGGCTGGCATTGCCTTTCTGCTGGCTGCCCGGCGTTGCCAGCGCCGCGCCGGATGCCGCGCCGTTATCAAGCCCGCTGCCGCCGTTAATCTGTTGCAGCGCATTTTGCAGTTGATCCTGCCACTGCGGGGAGTTCACCGCGACCGGCCCAGCGGCCAGTGCCTGTTTCGCCACGCTACCGCCTATACCCTGATTGCTCAGGGTATTCAGTGACGGGGCAGTGATGGTTCCTGTAACACCACCAGTGTGAGCCGTGGTGTTTGTATTACTGATATTGTTGCTGAAACTGGCACTGACATCCCCCCCGGCCTGAATGACCGCGCGGTAATTTTCTCCCGCCGTAAAAGCAGATTCATGCCCCACCAACTGGAAAGGAATAGTGTTATCTTTAACGGTGGGATGCAGTGAGCTGTTCGCCGGGTCAATCGTTGCTGTTGTCGGTTTATTACTCGTACCATATTGATAAACAACGTAATCATAGCTCGTCCCTGCCTGCCAGCTCTGGTTATTCAACTGGCTGCCAGACAGCGCAATATTACCACTGGCAAGAATGTTACTGGCCTGATTGTCGAGGTTGTTTGCCTGTAATTGCAGATTTTTTGCTGAAGAAATACGCGCTGCACCACCGTTTGCCACAACATTCACATCCGTTTGTGAAAGTGCAAACTTCTGCGTGGTGTACTCCCTGAAGGGGGCGTAATGGTAAGTTGTAACATGGTTGTAGTTACATGCGCCGTGTCCATTACATGAACCGACCTGAATGACAGCCTCTGTAGTGTAATAACCCCATGTCCCGTCAGGCATCATCGTGTAAGGGAGATCCAGTGTGGCATTACCTAACCCTGATATGGCCGTATTCTGGGTTGTTGCTTGCGTGGCACTCAGCCCATCGCGGGTGTTCAGCAGATGCCCGGTCTTAATGGTGATATCGCCATTTCGCGTTTCAATACTGCCGGAGGTGTTGATTACCTCGCTGTTGGCATTCCCCGCCGCATCGCGTTGCAGCACCAGATTGTTACCCGCCAGCATATCGCCGCGCTGGTTGGTGATGCTGTTGGCATACAGCGCCAGGTTGTTCGCCGCATACAGCAGCGCGGTGTTGATGATGGCGCCCGGCGCGTTCAGCGTCAGGCTGCCCAGTGTTCCGGCAAAGCCGTTTGCCGTAATCCCTCCCCGGCTCACCAGCGCCACATCGCCGCCGCCCTGAATCGCACTGTTACCGTTCAGCACGATATTGCTGCCGCTTAAGGTGCTGGCGCCGCTACCGGTGGTGATTTGCCCGTTGTTGGTCAACTGGCCGCCCGCGCTGAGATTCACCGCCTGGCCCTGCATCACGCTCTGGTTATCGATCGCCCCGTTGCTGGAAACAGCCAGGGTTTTGCCCGCCGCCAGTGTGGTTTTGCCGGTAAAGGCACTGGCCAGTTGCAACGTCAGGTTACCGAGCGCCACCACCTGTCCCAGCGCATTCAGCCCGGTCGCACCGACAAACAGATCGCCGCCGCTGAACAGCCTGCCGCTGGCGGCTTGATCCACCTGCGAGGCGTTCAGCGTCAGCTGATTTGTGCCAAGCAGCGTGCCGTTATTGGTGAGCTGGCGATAATTCAGCGTCAGGTTATCCGCCTGCGTCATCCCCTGGTTGGTGAAGGTGTCACCGGTGAGGGTCATCTGCCCGGCCAGCAGCGTGCCTCTGCCGTTGTTGTTCGTCGCATTCAGTATCAGGTTGCTGGCCTGTAACCAGCCCGCGCCGCTGTATTGCGGCGTGGTGAGCGTCAGTTGCCCGCCGGAGAGCAGCTTGCCCTCGTTGAGCGCCTGCGCGGTCGCATCGACACGGGTTTCACCCGCCCCCTGCAGCAGCCCATAGTTAAGCAGTTGCGGCGTGGTCAGGGTCAGCGTGCCCGCGCTTACCGTTTGTGCACCGCTGCGGTTGGTCAGCGTCGCGGCGGCAAGCGTGACATCACCGCCCTGCACGTTACCGGCGTTATCGAGTGAAGCCGCCGACAGGTTCAGCGCCCCGTTACTGGCAAGCGTCGCGCTGCTCTGCTGGGTGATATCTCCGCTCAGCGTGGCGGTCAGGCCGTCGCTACCGCTGATGGCTCCACTGTTATTCAGCGTCCCGCCGCTGAGCGTCAGGTTTTTCGCCGCCCACTGCCCGTTGTTGGTCAGCGATAAGGCCTGCAGCGCGGCCGTGCCCATGGCGGTAATTTTGCTGCCTGCGGCGGAATTCAGGTCGCCGGTAAGCCGGAAGTTCAGCGCCCCGGCGCTCTGCACGGCGCCGCTGTTATCCAGCGACTGCGCTGCCAGCAGGATGCTGTTGCCCTGCCAGGTACCCGCGTTATTCACCGTACCGGCGGTGATATCCAGCGCACCCTGCGTTAACAGTGAACCGCTGTTGATCAGCGCCAGTTGCGGCGTTGCCATCGCCATCCGCGCCTGCAATGCCGCCGTTGCCTGGCGGTTATCCAGCGTCAGGCTGTTAAGCCCGGTGAGCGCACCGTTGTTGGTGATGCCCGCTTCGTGCACCGTCAGCGTGTTGCCTTGCACGGTGCCGTTATTGGTGAGTTGCTGTCCGCGCAGGGTGATATCCCTGGCGCTTAACAGCTGGCCGTCATTGTTCAGCGTCTGCGCGGCGAGCGTCATCGCCCCCTGGCTTTGCAGCGCGCCCGGCAGGTTCAGCGTGTTGCTGACGGTTGCCGTTAAATCGCCCTGGCTCAGCAACGTGCCGCCGAGCGTCCAGTCATCTGCCGTCACGCTGACCTGCCCGCCCTGTAAAGTACCCTGCGTGGACAGTTGTCCGGCGTTCAGTGTGAAATCGTCGCCGCTCAGCGTGCGCGAACCGCTGGCGGTGGTGAGGGTGTCTGCATTCAGCGTCAGGCCGTGCGTGCCCTGCCACAGCCCGCCATTGCTGAGCGTGGTGGCATCAAGCGCCAGCGTATCGCCGCTGATGCGCCCGTTGCCGGAGAGGCTGTCAGCGTGGATATCCGTTACGCCGCCGCTGACCAGTTGACCGTTGTTAGTCACCGCGCCGCTGTGGATGCCGGTCAGGCCGTGCAGGCCATTGATGACCCCGGTGTTATCCAGCGTGTCGCCGCGCAGCGTGATCGCATCGCCCTGCACTGTTCCGTCGTTATTCAGGTTACCGTTGAGCGTCAGCGCGCCGCCGGACAGCCAGCGTCCGCCCGCCGTATTAGCGATGTTATCCGCCGTGGCCTGCATCTGCTGCGTGCCCTGCATCAGCCCGCTGTTGGTGATGCGGGTACCCGTCAGCGCCAGCGTGTCGGCAATGAGGTTACCGCTGTTGGCAAGCTGGTCCGCCTGTAACGTGGCATGGTTATGCGTCAGCAGCGTGCCGCTGTTGTCGAGGCTGCCGGTGGTGACATCCAGCGCGCCGGTTTCCAGGTTGCCGCCGTTGATCAGCGTATTGCCGGTCAGCGTCAGGCCATCCTGTACATACAGCAGCCCCTGATTGTTGAAGCTATCAATATTCAGGTTCAGCCCGCTGCCGCTCACTACCTGGCCGTTGCCGCCATTAAGCAAATGTTGCGTGGTGATGGTCAGGCTGTCGTTACCCTGCAGAATGCCGTTGCTGGCGATATCCGGCGCGGTCACAGTGAGATCTTTTGCTGCCAGTTTGCCGTCGTTGGTCAGTTGCGCGGCGCTGATGGCGGCCCCGCCCTGGCTCAGCATCTGCCCCTGGTTATCAAGCGAATGGCCAAGCGTGGCGTTCAGGGAATCCTGCGCCTGCACCGTGCCGCCGTTGCGCCAGCTGTCGGCTGTGGCGGTCAGGTTGCGCCCCTGCATCCGCCCCTGATTGTCGAGCGTGGTGCCCTGTAATGTCAGGCTACCGCCGCTGAGCATTTGTCCGTCTGCCGTGCCGGTAAAGGTGGTGCCCTGCCAGTTCAACCCGTCAGTTCCCTGGATCAGGCCGCTGTTACGTAAATCACCGTGCAGCGCCAGCACTTTCGCCATCAGCGTACCGCTGTTGTTGCTGTTGTCTGCGGTCAGCGTCATCGCCTGCTGGCTGACCACGCTGCCCTGATTATCCAGCGTGCCGCTAACCGTGGCATTCAGTCCGTTTTGCCCGAGCGCCGTGCCGCTGTTCAGCCACTCGCCGGTCGCCAGATCGAGCGTGCCGCCCTGCATCTGCCCGGCGTTGTCCAGCCGGTCATTTTTCAGCGACACCGCGCCGTTACTGAGCAGCAGGCCGCCCTGCTGGTTGGTGAGCTGTCTGCCGGTCGCGGTCAGCAGGCTGGAGCCCTGCAGCGTACCGCTGTTGTTGATGTCGCGGCTGTTGAGCGTCAGGTTTTTCGCAGCCAGCAGGCCGCTGTTGATCAGCGCCTGCCCGCTGAGATCCAGTGAATTCCCGCCCGCCAGCGTTCCACTGTTGTTGGTGTTCTGTGTCTGCAGCGTCAGGGCATCATTACCCTGTAGGGTTCCTGCGTTATCGAGGTTATCAGCCGTCACGCCGGTGGTGTTGGCTGCCACCAGCCCATTGTTGCGAATGCTGCCTGCTGCGAGGGTTAACTGCCCGTCCGCCAGCAGACGGCCGTTGTTACCCAGGCTGTGGTAATCGCTGAACAGGTTAACGCCATTCAGTTCGCCATCGCTGGTCAGCGCATCGCCGTGCAGATACAGATCACCATCGGTGGTGATCAGGCCGCCGTTGTTCAGTTGCGGGATGGTAAGCGTCAGGTCTTTCGCAGAGTAGAGTGTGCCGCCAGCGAGGTTATCAAGCAGCCCGGTGTGCAGGTTCAGCGCCTGCGTGCCCTGCAACAGGCCGCTGTTGCTGATGTGGCTACTGCCGAGATCCAGCGTATCCGCCACCAGCGTACCGCTGTTGGTGAGGCTTTCCGGCGCGGTGAGCGTAATACGGGTCGCCGCTGATTTACCGCCGTGGTTCAGCGTTTTCGCCGTCACACTCAGCGTACCTTTTGCTGCCTGAGTACCGTTCAGCGTGGCGCTGTCAGCCAGTATCGTCATATCACCACCGGCAACCACTGTTCCCTGCTGGGTGAGGGTCTGCGCCTTCAGCGTGGCATTCCCTGCGGCATTGGCCTGGGTGGAGGCATCACTGGTGAGCTGTTTCCCACTAAGCGACATCTCGCCGCCGCTGGTGAGCGAACTGCCTGCAAGGGTGGTGTTGCCCGCGCCGCTGAGCGTCAGTTTGCCGTCGGCGGCCAGCGTGGCGTGATTCAGTGCCACATCCTGCGCGGCGGTGACGGCGATATCGCCGCCCGCTTTATGGCTGCCGCTCAGGGTCACGCTGTCGCCTTTCGCCGTCAGCGAGCCGCTGGCGATGCTCTCTTTCACCACCATTTTGCCGTTCGCATCAAGCGTGATATCGCCCTGGCGTGCCGTCAGGTTGCCGAGGTTGACACCGACCCCTTTCTCGGTCGACACCAGGTGAATGCGGTTGGCATACATGCCGCCGAGCGCGCCGGTATCCACCGCCACCACTGGCGCTGCGCCCTCGCCGGCAATCGCTGTCGCTTTTCCGCTGGCATCCACCCGGTTGGCCCCGGTGGTCACGGTTAAGTCCTTCGCGTGAATGGCGGCGTTCACTTCGGTGGCGCGGGAAATCAGCGCCAGCGCATCGCTGCCGCTGGCGTTCAGCCCCTGCCCTTCCACGGTGATGGTGCCTTTGGTCACTTCCAGTGCAGAGAGATTGCCCGCCGCATCAAATTGCGGTTTACCGGTCGTCAGGGTGGCGTTCGGCGTGTTGATAAACCCACAGCCGTTACAGGTGATGCCGTACGGGTTGGCGACCATCACATTCGCCGCTTTGCCCGCCACTTCGGTATAACCCTGCAACTGCGATCGGCTGCCGCCCGTCACTTCGTTGATGATGCCCTTCGCTTCCTGCCCGGCGCGCAGGTTCGGGTTGTTCTGGATAAGCCCGCCAAGCTGCGTCTGCGTCAGTTGCCCGGTGGCATTATTGAGGATCAGCCCTTCGCTGCCGACGTTGTAGTCATGAAACTGGTTGTGCGAGATGCCTGCCCCGTTCGGCGTGGCGATATTGACCACCGGCACACCGTTGCCCGCTTTATCCATGCTGGCGCCGCCTGTCGGCGTGATGGCCGCTGCAAACGCGGGGGCTACCGGCTGCCAGACCAGCAGGCTGATAATCAACCAGCTGATAGCACGCTGGGAAAAACGAACCGGTTTGTCAGTCTTCATCGTCTTGATCCTTAAAACGTGACAGCAACGCGCCAGTTAACACTGACGTGATCGGGGGCGAGCCAGTCGGGGTAATGCAGCGGCGTACCAACGGAGATCTGGCTGGCGAACCCGCGTCCGGCGCTGCCAAGCCCTGCTGACGCGCCCCACAGCGTGCCGGAGGCGTAACGATCGAGCCGGTCTTTTTCCAGCCAGCCGCCATCCACCGCCGCCGTGGCACTGATCTGCCCGAACAGTGGCAACGTGAACAGCACGTAGTTGAGCTCGTTGCGCCAGTAACCGCCGTTGTCGCCGGAGAGATACTGTTCTTTAAAACCGCGCACCGAGCTTTCGCCGCCGAGCGTCAGGCGTTCGCTGCCGTAGAGCCTGTCCGGCGACCACTGCGCATACAGGCTGGTGAGCCAGACGATGTCGGCGCTGAACGGGCGCTGGAAGCTGGCGCTCAGGCTCCCTTTGCGGAACTGCGCGCGCGGTTCATCGCCACTTTTGCCTTCGTCGGTTTCCGCGTTAAACCACGGCATGCCGTGGCTGAATGTCGGGTTGAAGGTCGCCACGCCGCCCACTATTTTCTGCGTATGGCTGATGCCCAGTTGCAGGCTGGAGAGATTGCGCGTGCTGCTGACCAGCGGCGCGTCGTTGAGCCAGTTGCGTGAGGAGCGCTGTGTGACGCCGGCGGTAAATGCGGTTTTGATATTACCGTTGCGGAACACCACCCACGAACCGTTCAGGCGGTGCGTTCGGGTGTCGCCGGTGGAGATCCAGGGAAAGCCCAGATTGATGAGGGTGGTGCGATAGTTGCTCCATGCATAGCTGTAATCGAGCAGGCCGTAACCGTAGGGAATGCTGAAGCTGGCCTGAAAATTTTGCGCGTCATAGCCGGTGGCAAAATCACTGCTGCGCCCGCCGCTCACCTGCCACTGTTCCGCCAGCCCCAGCAAATTACTGGCGGTCAGCGAACCATTTAATTGATCGTCACCGGTACTTTTCTGCCCGCTGTTATCCAGCGAAACCGAAGCACTTAACGGAAATTCCGGCGTGGCGGTTAAATTCACGCTGGAATAACCCGGTTCACTGTCGGGGACGATGTCGATCTGCACCGGTTCGCGCCGCAGACGATTTATTTGTTCCATCCCCTGTTCGATATCCCGCAGATTAAGGATTTTCCCTTCCAGACCGGGGAAAACCATTTTCAACATGCGCGGTGATTCGCCTTCCAGCAGGATATGGCGTAATTTTCCTTCCAGCACGACAATGCGTAATTCGCCGTGCGATAAATCCTGCTCGGTGAGAAAAGCGCGGCTGGTAATATATCCCCGGCTGATATACCAGTCGGAAATCGCGGCGGCCAGTTCGGTTATTTTCGCCATATTCAGGCACTGGTTCTGCCAGGGCGCAGTCAGTTTCTGCTGCGCTTTTTCGCTGATAAGCGTCACGCCGGAAAGGGTGATGGTGTGAATATCAAAGCAGGGGCCACCGGCCTGCGAGGCAGGCGTGCTCTGGCCTGAGCGCGGCAGCGTGGTACTGCGCTCCAGTTCATCACGCTGCTGCTGGCTCTGACGAAGCAGCTGTTCCTGCTGTTGACGGACAGCGTCACGGTCTGCCGGAGATAATGGCGCCGCCTGTGCCGTAAACGCGAGTAATAAAAAAAGAGCCGAACTACGAATGTAATTCAACGGTGATGTCATCCCTGCCATAAAGCAAATTAATCAATAGGTGTATTTTAATTTTCTTTTTTAAGGATGTGACTAAAGACAAAAAATAACAACAATTAATACACCCGGAAAATAGCCATTACATTTGTCAGTTTGGCTTTGGGCGTGAATTTTATAGTGTGCTTATCCTGGCACGCTGGTTCGAATCTTAGCTATTCATGCTATTTTCTCAAAAACTCCCCGGAGTGAAACTGAATTGCATTTATTGTAATGCCTTCATTTTCTCCGTTAATTATATCTTCTGAACAGGTTTGAACAGAAGATTTAATAGATGATGATGTAAGTATCCCTGCGAAACGAACCATTCACTTTCAGAGATCTTCCGACATACTAATTATGTCCCTTGAGGAGATCGCCATGTGTAAAGCCCGACTCACCTACACCGCTGACTAACCCGACATCCTCACCCTGATCACACAGCCAGTACGGAACGATCGACACCTGCGTGTTGTCTGGCGGTAAGGAGCACCACGATGTACGCCAAATCTTTCCTAGCCCTTGACGGGGTAATGGTCGTCTTACCGGAGCCAGAACGGCACAACGGTATCCGTATGACCGCAACACCTGCCACCTGTGCGGCAGTGCGCTGCAGTACCACCCTGAATACGACACTGAGCGACCTTACTTTGAACACCGGTCCGGGATGCTGACAGATAACGGGCGACAGCATTGTCCGTATGTCAGACCAGAGCCTGAGGAGGCCCGCCATACCCGGCAACTTAAATGTTATGTACCCCATGCCCGCCCGCTGGCTTACCGAAATAACTGGCACTGCAGTTGCTGCGACAGCAATTACCAGGGCGAGCGCTACTGCCTGCGCTGCCGAACCGGTGAGTTCAGCAGGACGTTCTCTGATGCTGAAAGCCGGACTGCAGAGGTAACAGCATGCAATTACTGAAATGTTACCTGGCAAATGACCGCGAAGGTCACTTTGTGACGGCCGGTGAGGCCATGAGCGCACCGGGGCAAATATGGAGCTGTGCTTCATGTGGCTGTCGCCTGGTGCTGCATGCCGGCACTTTCAGCGACCCGGCGTGGTTTGAACACGATACGCAGACCGTGGCCCGGGATGTGCTGATGAACTGCGCCCATCTCGACCCGGAAGTTAAAGCCCAGGCCAGGCACAGAAAGCTGCGCAATATGCTCAACGGACTGGGTACAATGATAATGACGCTGTCCTGGTACTGTGTGTGGTGCGGTGACCATTACCAGGGTGTGAAGTACTGTTATCGGTGTCAGACCGGTATCTACAGCATAGAGGAAGCCTGCTGGCAGAATAATTACACCTGAATTGGCCTGCTTGTTGGGAAGATGCCAAGCTGCAACTCCACTTGATCCGCTACATTAGCGACCATGATTTTAACATGAGGATAATGCACTGAAAGAGACCAAGCAACAGCACTAACAGTGCTGCATCTACATGAATGTTTTGGGTTACAGAACTAAATTTCGGGCATATATCGGAATGCAGTACGCAACTTTTCACGTAAAAAAACTGTAATTTTTGCCTTGGGTTACGTAAAATATCACGTAACCAAATTCATTCGATTTTTATACGGATTACAGCATGGCTAGTGTTGATGCAGATTACTGCTACTCTTTTCCAGCTATACGTGGCATTCAGGCTGGTCGTCCTTTCTACATCGCCACGTGCCCGATGCGCATCATCCCCAAGATATTCAGCTTTGATGAAAATGACGTACCGCCTGAGCTACGCGCGCAGCGCACGCTGAATAAATCACGCATCCCCGAAATGGTTCGTTATCTTCTGGAAAACCCGAAAGATTATGTGTTTTCTGCACTAACAGCGTCCATCGCTGTTGACGTCCAGTTTGATGAATTCCCCGGATCTAACAATCTGGGGACGTTATGTGTGCCAATGGATGCACAAATCCTCATTAATGACGGCCAGCATCGCCGTAAAGCAATTGAAGACGCTTTAGACGCTCGCCCGGAACTGGGGCAGGATAATATTCCGGTGCTGTTTTTTGTCGATGAAGGGTTAAAACGCAGCCAGCAGATGTTCGCCGATCTGAATAAATACGCCATTCGTCCCAGTCCGTCACTGGCATCACTGTACGATCATCGCGATGCTAGTTCAAATCTGGCGCGGTATCTGGCAATGTCCGTGGAGCCTTTCGTTGGGATGACTGAGCTGGAGAAATCCGGCATCAGCCAGCGGTCGAATAAATTGTTTACGTTGAGCAGCATCAAGCAGGCCACCCGAGCTTTATTGGGTAAAGATCCCAAAGAAAATAATTTTGAAGAATGCATCCAAATAGCCTCCGGTTACTGGCAGGCTATTTTTTGCGTGATGCCGGACTGGCAACTAGCAACTAAAAAAGAGGTTTCTCCTGTCCAGCTACGACAGGACTATGTTCACGCTCATGGCATTGGATTGCAGGCCCTTGGGCAACTGGGATATACCCTGTTGACGGATTATCCTGAGCAATGGCCGGAGAAAATCGCTGCACTCAAAACATTTAACTGGCGCAGAAACAACCCGGATCTTATCAAGCGTGCAATGCAACATGGTAAACTGAGTAAAACCAGTACTGCGATCCAGTTAACCTGCAACGCGCTAAAAACCGCACTCTCAATCCCCCTCACTCCTGAAGAACAGGAGCTTGAAGCTCAAATGGTTGTCTCATGAGTAAATTAGTTCAGGCCTACGATTTGGCCGAATACGAAGATTTTATTAATAAAGAACAGTTCGCTGGACGCCCTCTAGCCGAATATGTTGCTGAGGTTCAAAGAATTTATTGTGCGGATAAACGTCCGTGGGTAATTGGCTATAGCGGCGGGAAAGATTCTTCCGCCGTGATCACGCTGGTGTATCTGGCCCTGCTTGGCCTGCCCCCGGAAATGCGCAGCAAAGATGTTTTTGTAGTGTCATCCGATACGCTGGTGGAAACGCCAGTGGTAGTAGATTTAATTAAGAAAACGATGTTGCAGATTGAGGCAGGCGCAAAGCGTAATGGCCTGCCGATCACTCAACATGCGGTAACGCCTAAAACTAATGAAACCTTCTGGGTCAATTTACTGGGGAAAGGTTATCCGGCCCCAACCCGTAGTTTTCGCTGGTGTACCGAGCGTATGAAAATCAATCCGGTGAGCGACTTTATTAAAGATAAGGTCAGCCAGTTTGATGAAGTGATTGTTGTCCTCGGCTCACGTAGTAGCGAAAGTGCCTCCCGTGCGCAGGTCATTGCAAAGCACAAAATTGATGGCTCACGCCTGGCCCGGCATACCACTCTGGCAAATGCGTTTATCTATACCCCTATTGATACCTGGGATGTAGAAGACGTCTGGAAACTGCTGCGCGGCGCGTTCCGCTATGCTCCTGAAGATATCGACGAATGGGAAAGCCCGTGGGGTGGAAACAACCGTCCTCTGTGGACGCTGTATATGGACTCTTCCGCACAGGGTGAGTGTCCCCTGGTGATCGACGAAAGTACCCCCTCTTGCGGGAACTCTCGTTTTGGCTGCTGGACCTGTACCGTAGTCACCAAAGATAAAGCGATGGAAAGCCTGATCAAAAATGGCGAAGAGTGGATGTCGCCATTGCTGAAATATCGTGATTTGCTGGCGTTTACCACCGATCCGGTGAATAAAGACACCTATCGCAACTATAAACGCCGTACCGGCAAGGTGAGCTATCAGTACGCTAAAGACGGCGAAGATCGCAGTGCAGAGCGTAAGCATGTTCCTGGCCCCTACTGGCTCAAATACCGCCAGCAGTGGTTAAAAGACTTACTGGAAATTGAACGTGATTTAAACGCCCAAGGCCACGCGATTACGTTAATTACCCAGCCGGAGCTACACGCTATTCGCCAGGAGTGGTTGAAAGATCCTAACGAGCCAGACTGGTACGATACATTGCCGGGGATTTACCGCGAGGTATATCAGCAGGATCTAAATTGGGTGGTTGACGATCAGTCTCGCTTTGATGCCAGCGATGCTGATTTGCTGGTACAGATAACGCAAGGGTTTGACGTAGTACCTGAAATGGTAATGAAACTAATTGAGCTTGAAACCTCGATGGAAGGGTTAAGTCGTCGTCAGGGGATTTTTGACAAGCTCGGCACAATTTTGAAGCAGGACTGGGGCAGCCTGGAAGAGATCCAGCAGCAACAGGCAACGCTGCAAAAACGCAACGATCGGGATATTCATCAGGACGAGGTGGATAAGCTAGAAGCTGAACTCCAGACTTTACAGCGCAGAATTATCGATGCGGGCGAATCGTCTGTGCTTATCGATGAGGAAAATGAACGTGCTCATTAAGCAACTAGTATTACATAATTTTCGCGTATTTTGCGGCACACACACCATCGATCTGGCTCCCAGAAAGCGTCCGCATGAAGTAAACCCTCGCCCGATTGTTCTATTTGGTGGTTTAAATGGTGCAGGGAAAACATCTATTTTGTCAGCAATTCGACTGGCACTGTACGGGCGTTTAGCGTTTGGCTCGGCAATGCAGCAACAGGAGTATGTTGAACAACTCGGAGCACTGGTACACAACGGGACGTATACAGCAGAGCGTCCGGATGAGGCCGCAGTAGAACTGACCTTTACCTACAACCAAAACGGCCATGAGACTGAATTCACCGTCACGCGTAGCTGGAAGAAAGGAAAGAAAGATCGTCTCTCTTTGCAGCAGGATGGACAACCGCGTAGTGAACTCAGTTATGACCAGTGCCAGGGGTTTTTGAATGAATTAATTCCTCACGGTGTTGCCGATCTTTTCTTTTTTGATGGAGAGAAGATTGCAGAGTTGGCGGAAGATGAATCCGGCAATATTCTGCGTACAGCGGTGCGTCGTTTGTTGGGACTGGATCTGATCGCCAGACTGCAAAATGACCTGATGATTTTTGTCAAACGCCAGCAAAACGCGCAGTTAGGAGGCTCCCAGCAACAGCAGGTCGAAGCGCTTGAGACAAAGATTAAAACGCTTGCAGGTCAGGCAGAGAAATTGCTGGAAGAGGCCGATTTTGTCAATTCGCGGATTGAATTTTTATCCCAGGACATTATTCGCCATGAGGGATTGTTAAATGCGCAGGGCGGCGCATTTGCCCAGACCAAAGCACAGGAAAAACAGAAAGTTGAAACTCTGTTAAAAGAAAAAGAGCGTCTGGAAAAAGCGTTACGACAGGAATGCGATGGATCGTTGCCCTATGCGTTAGCGCCTAATATGCTGTCGCGGTTGCTGGAAAAAATTGCCAATGAAGCACAGATCAAGCAGGCGAAAAATTTTGAGACGGAGTTAAATCAATTTTTAACGCAACTCAAAAATGATATCGCGTTCCGTTCCAGCAGCGAGAGTAGTACCAGAGCCATTGCTACCGAAGCAATTACCAATAATTTGGACGCATATATGGCAGCCAAACCAAAAGGTGATTTGCTGTTTGATATTTCTGAACGTGAAGCCGGTATGCTCCAGCAGTCCATTGAGCAGGACAGCAAAAAAGCATGGCAGCGTTTTGATATGTACCGCCATCAATTAGCGGATATTGAACAACAACTGGAGCAAGCCGCAGCTAATATTGCTCGCGCCCCGGAAGACGAGCAGTTAATGGATCTCTTTGCAGCATTACGCGATCTCGATCATAAGCGTGAAAAACAGCGGCAAAAATATCGCTCATTGCTAGAAGAGGCTAAACGAACGAAACAGCAGCAACTGGACTGTGTTCGTCAGGTACAGAAAGAACATGACATAACCCGTAGCCAACATGGTTTGAGCAGCGCATTTAAAAATGCGCAGGAGACCATTAACCTGCTCGATTACTACAGTGATGTGTTAACGCAGGCGCGAGTGAAAAAGTTATCTGCTAACTTCGAAATAGCCTACCACAAACTTGCTCGTAAAGAGGATTTACAGCTTAATGCACACATAAATCCACAGACATTTGATGTTGAACTGGTGGATGAAAAGGGTTCGGTGATTAATCGTAAGCTGCTTTCTGCGGGTGAAAAGCAGATTTATGCGATTGCTATTCTTGAGGCGCTGGCAAAAACCTCTGGGCGTGATTTCCCGGTGATTATTGATACACCGTTAGGGCGTCTGGATTCTCAGCACCGGGATAAGTTGATTAATCATTATTTCCCGGAGGCCAGCCATCAGGTTGTGCTGCTATCCACCGATACTGAAGTGGACGAGCGTTATTTCGTCGATCGACTGCGTGATGATATTTCTCATGCTTATGAGATTGTGTTTAATGCGCATACCAAATCATCTGCGCTGAAACCCGGTTATTTCTGGGAACTAACTAAGGAGGCTGTCTGATGCTCCCGAATCGAATGGTGCTTAGTCGTCAGACTGAAGACCAGCTCAAGAAGTTAAAAGGATATACTGGGATTACGCCAAATGTCGCGGCTCGACTGGCATTTTTCCGCTCGGTGGAGAGTGAGTTTCGCTATTCGCCGGAGAGTGACAATAGGAAATTGGATGGTGCGATGACGCTGGATAAAATTACGTGGCTGGGGGAAACATTGCAAGCAACGGAATTGGTCTTGAAGATGCTTTATCCGCAACTAGAACAGAAGGCGATGATTAAGGCGTGGGCAGCACATGTTGAGGATGGTATTGCTGCGTTAAGGAATTATAGAAACTTGAAGGAGCTAAGTTTAGCAATATAATTTATATACCCCCTTTTATATAAAAGGGGGTAATAAGTTTTAGCTATCAAATTCTGTCTAATAGACTTTTAGCTCAAAAAATACCACATTCTTTTTTAAGAAAATCTCTAATTTGTGACCGACCAATTCCGGAATAATTCACATTCAAGCCTTTGAGATTTTGTACGCTTATTTTATGCAGATAATTTTCTATTGCATTAGATGAAATAATACCAGCTTTATTTTTGATATCATTTATAATAGCTTTTAATAAATCAAACAAGGCTTGAATGCCAATGGTTTTTCTCATAAAACTTATGTCCTCCGAAGCCCAAAAATTCGTATCACAATAGTTAAAATAATCACTAATAAGATCGTATAATTGACCATCTTTATTATGAATATAGTCATCTCTTAAAGGGGCTCTGGATGGTATTTCTTTTAGAATACTTCGATCTTTCTTAAATAAACGACGCTTGTGTAAATAATATCTATCCTTTGATACATTTGTAGATATTAAAGAGGTAATACCTTGAACAATTGTGGATGTTGAAATATACCAATCATTATCGCTATGGATAGAGTTTTTGTTTTGATGGCTAAGATCCAGCTTCTTCATACCAAAATCAATTCTTCCTTTCAAAGGCGAACTGTCTTCTTTATCTAGCAGTCTCGTCAAATAAATAGCTAACGTATCAGGAGACCAAAATTCACTATCAACAGAATCGAGGTCATACCCAAACAATTGATAAGCTAGGCTTTTATCAACCTTCTGTTGATTGAAGTTTATTGTAGCAAATACTTCTGCTTGCTTAGGTGCGGGCAACTCAAAGTATATAGCACATACAAGATCGAAATCAGCAGCTAGTTCACCGTTTTCGATTGCTTTTTTTAACCCTTCTATCCTATGTTGCCCATCTACAATCGACGCATTTATTTCTGATGATGGGATTACTAGGTTAGAATCAGAATCGATATACCAAGGTTTACTAACTGTTTCTCCATCTGCATCTAAATTAGCTGATAATATAATTGATGTTGGAAACATTGCATCATTTGTGGTACAAAAATGAGCTATTGCCTTCACTCTATTTTCATTGATTCCCCTTTGCACTCCAGTTAATACTTCATTACCATATTGGGCTGCGAATGAGTAACATATCTTAATTAATAGCTTAGCAGGAATTGATGCAATATAAAAATCACCAAATGGCTGCCGAACTTTAATCGTTTTTCCTGTATAAAAACTCATGTTCACCCCCTCCTTAAATTGTCAACAGAACCAACCTTAGAACCACCAGATGATGATTTTAGATCAATACTCATTGAATAATTAGGATTCTCAATGTTAGATAAAGCCCAATACAACAAAGACAAAAACCAAGCAGAGAATGACCAAAATGAAAATACAGATTCACTACCAGCACCAATACCGTAAAAAATAGCAATAATAAAAAACATAAAAATCGAGCCTAGTTTTAACCACCGCTGAACTGGAACACTATCCTCTTCAATCTGCTCACTGGCTTTTTCTGCCATAATTTTATCAAAAACTGTTGTTGCCAATAAAGGAACTGAAAACGAAACAAAATTGATCGTATTCATGTTATTCAGCAATCTTGTCCAAAGTGACTCCCCAGTGGAGAAAATCACACACCAAATACCGAAAGTACCGGCGAGAACAATAATTAAGATGAAATAAATGTAAAAAAAATGATTGGAGCGGATCAGTTTAATCCGCCGCCACACTTCGGAAATTAGAACAATTATACTTTCAGGCCTGATATCATTCATCCGTCAGTAACTCCCAAAACGCTCGATCACGCATCTTCTTAACCCGCTTATCCCCATCCACATACAGGCTAAAATGCTTTTCAAGCTGCCGAATCTGCCCCATCAAAGATTCCTGCTCACCTTTATCGTCAACGTTAAACACCGACTTGATATCTGCATTCCTAATCTCGGACACGCGATGAATAACCCAAGTCAGAATATAGGAAGCGTAGTTGTTATCCCCCGTCTTAAAGTGGGTAATTTCCTGCGTTGACAGGATCGCTCCTACGCCATACTCACGGCCTTCTTTAAGGATCTTACGCAGACTGGAAAAATCCTGGCGCATAAAGTTATCGGCTTCGTCGACCAGAATCATTTTGGTAAGCTGACGATAATCCCCTCTCACCAAAGGTTTACCACGCTTTTGCATCTGAGCATAAAACAGATCCAGCGTGAGTGCGACCACCAGGTTTTGCACTTCTGGCGGGTAACCTGCCAGTTCAATCACAGTGACACCGTCAATCAATTCGTACAAGCTGGTCATCTTCTCTGGGATGGTCTCGAATATCTTGTAACGCGCCAGTTTAGAAAGTGCTGCGTAAAGCGAATCTTCTTCAACCTTCTCCTGATCGAGGAAGCGCTGCCATACATCTTCAATCGTCGGCGCAGTCCTTGACCATGTTGTCGGATCTTCCGGCGAAATACCTGCTGCTTCGTAGCATTCTAAAATCAGATTTTCTAATTTAAGCTGCTGCTTATGGCCCAACCCATAAGCTTTCGCCATCGTTTCCGATAGTCCACCAGCGGTATGGATTGGTAGCATTGGCGTGTCGCCAAACAGAGATAATGGGTTGTAAGGCAGCTTAAATAACTTGTACTTTTTAGCACCCGTTGCATCAAGAAAAGCCCCATCCACATAGTCTGATTTGTAGTCGAAGATCAGCAAACCAATAGGTTTACCATCAACGTTACAGGACTGATTACGCATCAACTGTGTGACCAGCGATTTAGTAAACTGGGTTTTACCGGTGCCCATAGTTCCAATAATGCCGGTATTACTATTCATGAACTTGGCGGTGTTAGTTGGCTCCCAATGTAACGGGGTCTGACGCACAGCATCATGACCAAACAGGATCTGTAATGGAGTTTCGCTAATATCAGGTGTCGCCACTGTTACAGCAGGCTGTGACGACTCCGGTTCCGAAATGGACTGTGCAGCAGTCGGCGGTGAGACTTCTAGCACGACTTCGGGTTGTGACGGACTGGCATCACACTCTGGCTTAAGCAGGTATTTTTCCGGCACCCGGTAACGTTCCGCCAACGGAGGTTCATCCCCTTGCGCAGCAATCAACGAAGGCAGCAGTGAATAAGGGATTTCGATCTGTAAGATATTCTCCACTGTCTCTTTATAAGAGAGATCGAAACAGGTTGCGCTATCCACATGCGCCACGACGAAGCCGTCCACATAGTCGGCCAACTCACCTAACTGATAGTCGCCCGTTAACCACCATTCGCGTCGATCCAGCAAGGGAGCCAGTTTGTTGCTGTCCAGCACACCGTACAGGCGCAGTTTCTCCACCTGCATCAGCACCTGACGGATAAAGAGCGCCCGGTACAATTGAGATGCCAGCGTTTGTGGTTCCAGAATGTCCTGCTGTAAATAACGTTTGAGCTCACGAGCCTGTTGGCCTGCATAGCTGTAGTCGGGCCGCGCCCCGGTTTTGACTTCCAGCGGCAACAGATAGAGGCGGTTTTCTTTGAAACCAACAAAGAGCACATCATCAGAGATCGCACCTTTACGATAACCCTGTAAATTTCTCGATAAATCGCTCTCTTTCATTTTCAGGCCGACATTGCCGGACACGCGGATCATTTCGGCCACCGATAATGGTATCCAGCAAATATCGGACTGATGCAGCATGGATTGCACAAATTTGTACGCGCCAATAATGCCATGTTTCTCTTTACGCTCCCTTTCACTTGAGCGCAGCATTTTCAGCAGCCATTCGCCATTAAAGGCATTAAATTCAGCCAGCAAATGCTGACTATCAACAGCAGGTTGCCCTGACTGGCTTCCGGTCTGAAGCAACCGCAGGAACAAATCAACCTGCTTCGTGACGGTGATGGCATCGTAGCCTGCGCAACTGGTGTACTGGTCAGAATAGTGGATAAGCACCACATCTTTCTGACTGGTGAAAAAGTCGAGGGTGACTTTTGGATCAATAATGGTGGTCCAGAGCGCGCTATTGTAGGAGTAATTGAGCAGCTGTTTAAAATTGCCGCTCACAGCCAAGCCGATTCCTTGTCCATGATACTGGCTGTTGCTTTGACGCGCAGGTTGCCACAGGCAGCCGATTAGTCGGGCAAGACGCAGGGCGCAGTAGGGCTCAGTATCCACATCACGCAGTCCAAACGCGGTAAAGTAAGCATCCCCCTGCGTTTCGGCACCTTCCCCAGCTATCAATCCATGACACAATACCCCGCTGGACGCATCTTCAATGCGGATCTGGCGGCAATCCACAGGTGCTGTATTGGTGAAAAATGCCAGATGTGCATAGGCCAGCTTGTCGCTTTCTGACGGCAGGACAAACTTGCTGAACGTTAACCGGCTACGCAGCAGGTCAATCAGCATATCGGCTTCCGCCCGCCATACGCCGCTGTTCAGATCGAGATCGTTTTTAAGCTGCTCATAGCTACTACTTTCAGCAAAGTGATCGAACATATTGGGTAGCAAATGTTCATCGTAGCAGTTCACATGAACCGAAATTGCGTGCTCTTTTTCTTGCTTAAAATATTCTACTAATCCCAGAAACAGTTCTTTGGCATTCCCTTGATTAATGGCATTGATAATCAACGCACTGTTTTCAGCGCTCTGGAACAACCGGGCGTAAGCGTCTGTGAACTCATTGAGTTTGTCTTTTACCAGACGTTTAACGTAGTCATGGCTGACCTGCCGATGGGGAACCACATCAATCCAGAAGCGGTTTTCCTCCACCGGCTGTAGTTGTGCGTATTCATGCTCACTGTGGTAAACAAACGGCATTAACCCGGAAACCGTCAAGCGATCAAGAGTGATCGGCGGTAGTGTGGCAAATGAAGCCGAATCGTGCTGTTCCGACTCCGCAACGATAGTTTCTGCCAGTTGTAGATGGTAGGCCAGCACTAATGGGTGCAGTGGTGAGAGACGCTCATGGCTATCATTGCGGCAGATGCCCAGATGCAGAAGACGTTTCTCGTGCGCTGTCAGCGCTCTGCTCTGGCCGATTTGCTGGAGTGACTGCTCAAACGTAGTAACAATGTAGCTGACCAGTGTGCGATATTCCGCTGACCACGACACCAGACTCGGTAGTGTGTTACGACGATGATAGTAGGCAAATAACTGCTCATAGGCGTTATGGAGATAGGGGTAGCTGCCAAGAAGTTCATCCAGCGCAAACTCACTATCGTCACTTCCCGTACCCAGCAGACGTTGCTCAATTAATGAGGCTTCCAGTATCAACAACTGCTGGCGCACACCTACGACCTTGTGTTCAGTATTATCAAGTATGATGCGCCCTTTTAGTCGGTTCCAAGTTGCATTACCCTCTTCTTTGAAAAACTTATTGAAACGACTTCGGTCAAAAAGCAACGGCAACGTTAGCCCTTCTTCTGCTCCCGGCCCCTCGATGTTAAACGACAGACGAGAATCACCGGAAACGAGCGCAAACTGAACCAGGTCACTTTGATTTGCCAGCGTCTCAAAATTCACCTGAGCATAATGCAGGCAGTCGATGTCTTCGCTCTCGTCATCCAACGTACAGATCAAGTTGCCAGACTCGGCAATACGCAGCGTGTTATCTTCCAGTTGCAGGGTTATTTGATCTTTACCTGGCTCAACACGGTAGCAGTGCTGAATATCGTTTAGCCAGAATTGTCCCTGCTCGACCAACAACAGACGAAATTTATACTCTTCGGCTGAATTATTGCGGTTGGTCAGTTCGAGACTAAAGAAGCAGGGATGTCCATCAAAAGGCACCGACGCCATAATGCGGGAAGTCTTGCCGCCCGCCCGGCTGGTGCGCCAGAAAGGTGCATTCTTTAACTGACGATTATGGGCAATCTTTATCTGGTTATCCTGAAGATCATTACCCTGAAAACTGAACTCCAGCTCAGCCTTTGATTGCCCTGGCTGCACCTGCACCAGCAGGCTGATGTCACGTTTGCCTGCCTTACTGGCGCTTTTCGCCCGTTGCCAAACCTCGCCGTTTTCGACGGAGACGTTCTCCAGCACCAGTTTCTGTTCACTATTCTGTTCTTTCTCTTTCCTGTAGTCGGAGAAATCGAGCTCACGCCAGTCATCTTTATCGTAAAAATGCTCCTGAATGAATTTTGAACTAAACTCAGGCAACACATTCTCCAGCTGTCCACTGTAGCGTTCAACACTATCTTCTATCTGGCGATATAATTTCCGGTTTTCATTCAGTCGGGTGCGTAGCTGCTTCTGGCTATAGTTCAGTAGTTCATCATCTTTAAACAGATGAAGCTCGGAGAAATCCAGATTTCCATCATCAAGCAAGCGATACAGCGACGAGAAACCAAATACGGTCGCGCCTTCATCCAGTACCGTCGCCAGTTGATCCTCCAGCAAACAATGGGACAATTCCGAACGGTTACTATCAGTGGTAATAAGCTTTTCCAGTTGATGACTGAAAGTTTGTGGGTACCAGATAGCATCCGGTGCCGCTACGTCTTTCGTGCTATTAATCAGGGTATCGAGCATACTGTTGTGAATAATCAACAGCGCTGTTTGGGCAAAAATGCCGCTGCGCCCTGCAACTTCATCGCGCAAATGAGAAATGTAGTTTTCTGTGAATGTTGGAGCCTCGGCTCCGTGCAGTACAGGAATAAGCTGAACACCATTGCAGGGGAGGCAATCAATATATTGCCCTGGCGCAATTTCCAACTGATTGCCGTCCGCCAGAGAGACGAATGCTTCCCAGAGTTTTAGGGCATTATCGGGATCGGGAGATTTGAACTGGTAGCGCTCGCCGGGCTGAATGATGCCACCTACCCATTCAATAAAGGTTTCTGCCAGATAGGTTTCATACTGTTTTACGGACATACACGGCGTCTCCACTATCACTCATTCGCTCTACATTTCCCATGCGTTCATAAAACGCCACCAGTGTTTGCGCCGACTGGTTGTCCAGATAAAAACCGCGCTGTTCAAAACCACGCAGCAGTTCATGCAGGCGGAGTTTGTCATTTTTGCCCACAGTGAGATTGGTCAGTAACAGAAGACGATCCTGATTCAGCACCAGCACTTTCCCTGCCCGACCACGGACCTGAATGAAGTCAGTGCAAATCTGGCTTTCCAGCTCCTTAATGTAGTTCTTATTTATATCCGCGCGGTTAGTTTTTTTATCTTGGAATTGCTCTGCGGCAACGGATAATAGCTGTTTGAAAGCACTTTCTAGGTTTGTTGCGCGGTCACGAGCAGGAAGATCTCGTTCTTCCTTACTAATAAATTTCTGTATGTAATCATTAATCTCATCTAACACTTGATTTGGGGGACCCGAATAATTCAAACAATCCTGATATACCTGCCAGAGAGGACGTTTTTTCTCTCCTTTTACCTGCAACACCTCCAGCGCGGAAAGTATCGGGAACAGTTTTTCGCTCTGGCTGGCGAACAGCTTATAACCATAACGTTTCACCTTTTCCCGTTCGGAGCTGGCTTTTTCGCTATCAAGAATAAAAAACAGTGATTTGCTTTGTGGTTCGCCATCCTGCCAGTTGTCCAGGTTGAGCGCCAGTTGAGCGCACCAGCTAAAAGCGTACAAACGTAGGGTGTTGGTCAATTCCTGTAAAAGGTACTGTGGATGTTCTGCCAGAAATGCCAGATCAGACTGAAAACACGTTACCATATACGGAAGATACGGTTGCTCTTCGGCAAACGGTCCTTTCCCCAACAGCTTTATTTTTTCATTGAGCTTATTCAGCATTTGCTGCTCGATGAAGTTCAGTCTGTCCTGTATGGGATAAAGAAGGCTGAAATCTCCCATCAAATTGGCAAACAGCGTACCAAGTCGTTTATCTGCCGTTGAACCCGAACTTATTTTTTCGCCATTAAACTGGGCGTGGAACAGTAAAAAAAGTGGGGAGACACGGAAAATATCCTGACTGGAAAAATACATCCGTTCCAGCACGGACCAGAATGCAGGCTCATCAAGCAGCTCCTGCAGATGTGTTTTACAATCTTCACGGAATTGTTCGGGATCGTAAGCTTCGATTTTGCGTTTCAGCGCGTAGCTAAGGACCAGACCGGTGACGAATTGCCAGCTAATATCGTTATTTTTATTGCGCACAGGCAGGTAACTATCCAGTTGATTGTTACCCACTTTTAACTCGTTTGCGATAGGGTACATCCTGCTAACCCTCCATACCGCTAATAGTGATCATATCGTCATCCGCCTTTGCACGATAAACCCGTTGTCTGCCATCATAAAATTTGATTTCGCCGCTGGATTTAGCCTGCTCCGCGATCAACTCAACAATTTCATCCAGTAACACGATAGCATTTTTATCGTATTTATTCGGACGATAGCCATTATTCAACTTGTCCAATAATTCGAACAAATTAAGCCCGATATGGATATGCGGCAGTGGATTTCGCCCCACCTTTAAATAGACATCGAAGCCAGTTGGATGAGCCGTATGTTTATTACGGATAGCATCCCAATCAGGCTTCACCTCTACCGGTGCGGTTATTTTTACTCCACCAAACTCACCCAAAAAGAACTCTTCTTTTTGCATACTTAATTCAGGTGCTTTGCGGTTAGCATAGCGCTGGATACCCGCGATAAGCTCAAAAGTATAGAAGCGATTCAGTGATCTTTTTTGCTCCGGATCTGCTGAGTAATCTCTATGCAAGTGCCAGATTTCTGAGTAACGTTCAAACAACGATTCGTTAAAGAACGCGGAAAATTTCCGGTGATAATTATTCCCTAGCGACTCATGTTGCAACAGCCAGAAAAGCCGGATCAAGGAGGTTGCGTCACCGGGCTTAACGCTCTGGCGATCAAACTTAATGTGCAACGGCTCAAGTGCGGCTAAAAAATCATCGAGACCAGCGTCAGCCAGTCCCAGTTCATAGCGCAAGACAAACTGATCAAGTTCATAGGTGTGCAATCTGGCGGGATCAAAATCGGAAACTTTTTTAATCAGATCATTTTCTGCACCGGTAAAGAGGTTATCAAATAAGTAGCCAGGTCCCATCAACAGATGATGCAGAAAGTCCAGCAGCGTTCGGGTCGTGACAAACTGGTCTTTAATCAACCGCGCTTTAAAGAGCTGCGTAATTAATACATTCTGCACGCCAGGCATGCAAAGCAATTTAAAGTTTGCGACCTCTTTTAGATCTGGATTAATTAACTCATCACGTCGAAAGACAAACTGAAATAAATTATTATCATCGTCACGAGTTAAGTTATCTAATAAACTTTTAATAAATGATGAGTATTGTTTATTTTCGTCAAACTGGAATTTAGGGTAATGTTCAAAATCAAAAAAAGAACAATTTCCATTACGGTAAGGACGGCTTGCGTCCTGCTGCGCTGATAAAAATGAATCAATTGCAGAACGGATCGCCTGGTGGCATTCAGCGCCTTCTCTGGCAAAATTGGCGAGCATCCCGGTGTTGATACCAATGAGCAGCGGAGATGATTGTTGATGATGATTAGCAAACAAATCATTCAAGGCATCAATGGCTGATTGTTGAGGGGCAAAGCTATGTGTGGCATCCAAGTGGAAATTAAATCGCCGCTGATGACGCGGATCTGACTGACAGCGGGTTAAAATTTCGGACTTCCCGTCCCCGCTACTACCGCACAAAAAAATGATTTCACCGGGTTTAGCAACATCCAGATAGCGTTGTAATTCGGTTTCAATCTCTTGTTTAACAAAGAGTTGTTCCTTTAACTGATCGAACTCATCCTTCTGACGGTGTGTCACGGTGGTGACGGAAAACGAAGATGACTTCGCAAGTACACCCAACGCTTTACGTAATGTGATTGCGCTCATGAGTTCATGTTCCCTAAAGTAAGAATTCACCTATTGTATAAAAGCTAACCCATGATATCTATAGGCTCTTTGACACAATCATTACGAGCGATTTCAACATCATATCTTTACCTATCCGTACAACGTTACCAATGATACAAAACACATCCAGAGACGGTGGGTCAAACCCAAAACCATCAACTAGCCTCCAAAGTGAGGCTAGTTGAGCTGGCTGATTAGTTGCACCTTAATTAAACCTATACTCTAAAATTACCCCGATTTATCTTCGCATAGTCAAACGGCGTAATCCCCTTCTCCCGATTCGCATCCAGAAAATCAGCCCACCATTGCAGCATCAGCTTACGTTCATCGATAAATTCTGCTTTATGGATATACGCGGCCCTTACCGAATTACGTTCCATATGGCTCATCTGCCTTTCCACCGCATCCTTCGACCATAGCCCCGACTCAATTAACGAACTACAGGCCATAGTACGAAAACCGTGACCGCAAACCTCAACTTTCGTGTCATAGCCCATCACACGTAGCGCACTGTTTACCGTGTTTTCACTCATTGGCTTACGCGGATCATGATCGCCAATAAAAATCAGCTCATGTTCGCCACAGAACTGTTTTATCTGTTTCAGGATCGCCAGCGCCTGCTTTGAAAGCGGCACCAGATGGGGTGTGCGCATTTTTGATCCCCGGTGAGAATGTTTCACGCCGGGAATAGGTTCTCGTTCAGGTGGGATCGTCCACATTGACGTTTCAAAATCTATCTCTGACCAGCGAGCAAAACGCAACTCGCTGGAGCGAATAAAGATAAGCAAAGTAAGTTCTGTTGCCCAGCGGGTGAGTGGTCTACCAGTATAACCATCTATTTTCTGTAATAACTCAGGGATTCGTTTTAATTCCAAGGCTGGACGATGTTGGCGATTACCAGAAGCCACCGCCCCCGCCATCTCTTGCGCGGGGTTATAATCAATTAGCCCACTCTGCACTGCGTAACGCATGATAGCTGTGGCACGCTGTTGGAGGCGGGCTGCAACCTCAAGACGTCCAGACATCTCCACGGCCTTAATTGGTGCTAATAAATCGCGAGTTTTTAACTCAGTAATATTACGTTCACCAATCGCTGCGAAGAGATTATCTTCCAGGCTTTTTAGCACACGATGAGCATGATCTTCAGACCACTTTTTATTGGTGCCATGCCACTCGATCGCCAACTCTTTGAAGGTTCGTGCTTTACATTGTTCAACCTTATCATTTTTCTTTTTGTCTCCCGGATCGACGCCATTCGCTAGCAGCTTACGCGCTTCGTCACGACGTGCTCTGGCATCCGCCAGTGTGATTTCAGGATAAACCCCCAGTGCCAGCATCTTTTGCTTGCCGTCAAAACGGTACTGCAAACGCCAGTACTTAGAACCATTAGGGTGGACAAGAAGATGCATACCACTGCCATCAGTCAGCTTGTATTGCTTATCCGTTGGCTTGGCTGTTCTAACTTTGATATCTGTTAACGCCATGCTTATCCCCTCCCTGTTGGTACAAGCATTATCGAACCGGAAATACCATCATCTGTACCAACATGTGTTGGTAGATGTATGTTGATGTCGGTTGACCTTGAGATAGTTAATATAGCGAGAAAGGTAGATAAATACTGGATTTTAGACATAAAAAAAGACCTCCGTTGAGGTCTATTTACATGCTTTTGGTGCCGAAGGCCGGACTCGAACCGGCACGTATTTCTACGGTTGATTTTGAATCAACTGCGTCTACCGATTTCGCCACTTCGGCACTGAAGGGGATGCGGAAACGTGTGGGATTATACCTGCCGTTCGCGGCTATGCAAGCCACGATCTCGCGTTCAGTTGCTAAGTGATGAAAAAACCAGCGCTGCGTCAAGCTGCTGGTACTCCCTTTTCCTGTCGCAGTGCTTTATCCGCTACATTAACCCATCTTTCGAAATTCCCTGTCCCCTCTACCACGTTATTTATCATCCTCACCCTGCTAATTATTTATAAAATAGCGAAACGGTCATTTTTAATATATGATATTTTAATAAACAGATTATCTATTTCATTTTCGCTAATTTGCCATATCGGTTAAAAGACCTATGACAATTAGCCTGTTTCATTTTTTTCATTTCATTTAATACTCTGATGATTACCAGGCTCATTGACGAACGCTATTACGTGGAGATGACGCATGCATGTACTCATGATTGACAAGCAGTCGATATTTATTGAAGGAATGGCATCAGTACTTTCGCACTTTATCCCAAATGTGAAGATTCGAGGTCTGAATAATCAGAATGAAATTAATGAAACACTAAATGAATTTCCCGCATCGTTAATTCTGCTGGATGGTGACGGAAATAAAACAGAGAGTCTTGAATTACTCGATACGCTGGCATTGCACCATCCCACTATTCCGGTGGTGATGCTGATGAATAAATGCCAGCCGACATTACTCAGGCAGTTTCTGCATCACCATGCGATTGCGTTTGTCAGGCGTGATTCTCCGCCGGAAACCATCGCGCAGACGCTGCGTACCGCGTCACTGGGAATGCTCTGCTTCCCGCAGGAAAGCATCACGCTGCTGGATGGCGGACATGGCGCGATTGCACGGCTCAGCGAGCGTCAGCGCGAAATCCTCAAGCTGCTGGCTGCCGGGGAATCCAACAAGCAAATCAGCCGCCAGTTAAATATCAGCGCCGGTACAGTGAAAGCGCATCTGGAATCTATTTTCCGCCGTCTGAATGTGAATAACCGCACTCAAGCCGCGATGATGTATTCGGACGAATAGCCCAGCCTGAATTTTTATTAACAGTTAATTGTTGCTACATTTTCCCCTGAGCAAATACAGGAGCACTATGCCCGTGCATAATGCTCCTGCCAGAGATATTTAACATCAGCATTTACAGCAGCGCAGATGCACTGTGACTCTTATTTGGCGGACGTTGTCTTGCGGGGTGATCTGGAAGATGTCGCTTTTTTAACCACCGGCGATTTTTTACGTACCGTTGTTTTTTTCGGCCTCTCATCTTTACGCATCGTGTGGCAGAAATAATAAATAGCAATCACGCCGACACCGACATCTTTTAATATCCAGAACGGCAGTTCTTGCGCCATTAACATGACATTGAACAGCAAATAGGGAAGATTGAGAAACCCCTGAACGGTAAATCCTAACGCGGTAATTAATAATCCAATGCGATACCACACAGGGATATTGGGCATGCGGGAGCTGAGGGCGCTGACAAAAATAATCACCGCAATCGCCCCATCCACCAGCGTGGCCGCCCAGAAAATGAGTTTCAACGTCATGATGGATCTCCCGATTTAGGGCGTCGTGGCGCGCGGCGGCGCGATGGGGTGGCTTTTACGCCACGGGCGACGCGTTTTAGCTCGCCGGCAACCTGTAAAATATCGTGCCCTTCCCGACGGTTAAAAAAATTCGCCAGCCAGGCAATCATCCCGACGCTGATCGCGCCGACAAAATAGCCAATGCCCATCGCGATATCGCTATCTTTGAAGTTCATCCCCAGCCAGCGCGCAATAAAACCGCCCAGCGTGAAGGTCGTGCTGACGCTAATGGCGCCGATAATCACCCCTGCCGCCAGCCGACCGTGCTGATGCAATTTTTTTGGTTGCCAGAAAAACGAGACGCTTAGCCCGCCAAATAACCCGGCGAGCGCGGCCAGTCCCTGACTTAACATCTGAATGCCGTCAACCATGGCAATCTCCTCCTCAACAGGCGGCCTCAACGAATAGGATGAGGCCGCAATACTGACTACTGGCAAGGAGGAAGCGTGACGGTTGTCGCGTCATTATCTGTAGTGAGATAACGCGTCGCGCTTTCCGGGCTGTAGATCAGATGTTTGTTACTGCGCAGACCGCGTACGCTATCGACATCGGCGCTGTACCATTTTCCTTTCCCCGGCGCAGGCTTGCCGGTCCAGGGATCGCCGCCCAACACTTTCTTGTTCAGCGCCCAGATGTTCCACAGCGAATCTTCCGCCTTCCCACTCCAGCCCAATTTGAGCGCCTGTTCGCGGGTCACGTACTCAGCGGGCAGCACATCATCACGATTTAGCGTTTTGAGCAGAGCCGTCAGTTTCTTCTCATCCTGCACGGTCTTGTTGTTCTGTTTCGCCAGTTGCTGGTTGGCCGCCTGTACCACCGCGCTGCATTGCGGTAAGTCGGCATACGCCGGTACAGCGGTTAACACAGCCAGAAACAGTATCGACAGTGTGTATTTCATGGGAATCCCTCCAGTCAGTTCAGTTTACGGGGGCCATAAACAGCGCACGTTCCGCGTCACGGCGACGGGTCAAGCCAGCGAGAATTTTGCCGCCAGCTTTATTCCAGCGCGGAAGCTGATCCGCCGCCTCCTGGTATTGCCCCTGGTTGAGCAGGCGCAGCAGCGTCGAGTTCTGCAAATTGCCCAGCCCGACGTTAAAGGCGAACGCCACCAGCGCATCGAACTGGTTCTGGTTGAGATCGACCGTCACGAGGCGATGAACCCCGCGCTCGGTCATCCCCAGATCCGCCCGCAACAAATCTTCCGCTTCCACCTTGCTTAACGCTTGCGGGAAATTCTCATGGGGCAGAATCAAATGGCCGTAGCCGATGGTCCATTTACCGACCGCATCGCGGTACTTCTCCAGGCTTAGCCCTTCAAAAGACTTAATTAATGTCAACCCGGCCGCGCCGGTGTTTGCTGGTTGATTAGCCATTGTCATCACTCCTCACGTTAGATTGGGGAAGAACTTGTCGGGTGTACTCTTCAATCAGCCGCATCACGCTTTCCGGTGGTTCCAGCACGGTGAACTGCATCTCAATGTCCACATGTCCGCTGTCACGACCGCTGCCTTCGCGGCTCGGCGGCGACATGCTGACAAGGAAACGGCCAACCGTGTCATCGGGCGTACCGGAAACCGCGCTCTGCTGCTCAACGGCATCGGTTCGTACTGTCAAAAAGACCTTCATTTTTTCCAGCATCAGCCCGCGCGGCGTGGAGAGCGCCACCAGCGGCAAGGCAAAGTGATGTTGATCATCCAGCGCCATTTCGACGACTTTTGGCACCAGCCTGCCGTCATCGCTGTGCTCAAAAAAGGGGTCCAGCGCCTGCATGTATTGATGCGCGATAAGCTGGTTTGCCGCCGAAGCGGCGTGCTGCATCCCGCGCGTGATATCCGCCAGCGAGAGAGATGCCCCAACCGGACCGCCGGGTGGCGGGCTTTCCGGCGGCGGCGGATCGGGCGGTAGATCCGAAGAGGGCGGATCCGCAGGCGGCAACCCGCCGGTCTCTTCTGTCGGCGGATCGTCGGGCGACATTCCGGCGCGCTCGTCCGGCGGAGCCGTAGGCTGCTCGCTCGCCTTCTCTTGCGTATTCCGGTTGCCGCGAAGCCAGTCTTTCATTGACATAGTGCGCTCCGTGAAAAATGAGGCTGCAACGCAGCCTCAGCGTGAACATCAGAATTAACGCGTTGCGTCAGCCGGAGCTTTTTCAGCGCCAGCAGGCGTTTCGGGGTAGGCATCAAGCTGTTTCGATTCCAGCTTTTGCGCCTCAGACGGCAGAACAGCCGGGCGTGTTGCGGCATCCGTCAGGAAATCAATCACGCGCATCAGCGCTTCCGGCGGCGGCTGACGTTTGACCTGGGTGTGGATGCTGTATTTCGCGCGGGTATCGGTGGAGCGGGTTTGCTGATCTTTGTGCGAAACACGTCCGCTGATTTTGACGCTGAACGGTCCCCAGCCGACGGACGCTTCCAGCGAGGCTTCCGCTTCTGTCTGGCTGCTGCTGGCTTCGCTCTGCGAGACTTCCAGTTCGAAGTCAATGGTCCCTTCTTCGATGCTGATGTTCGGGTGAGAGATGGCCGCCAGCAGCGGGATGCGCATGGTTTTTTTCACCACGCCCTGAATCACGCCTTTGTCGTCAACCACGGTTTCGTCGTAATCGAACTGCACCGACTCCGCTTTACCATCCTTAATACAGACAGAGAGCAGGAAGTCGGCATAAGCCTTACTCGCCTGTACCTGTGCTTTGATCATTGCCTGCAACGGGCCGCCGATCATATGTTCCAGCGGTAGTGCATTAATGACCGATCCAATGAATTGTGAATCCATAATGCGTACTCCTGTGAGTTGTACAGAAACATCGTGTTGCGAATTCGCAGGACCCACACTACAGGCCGGGAAAGTCTGAAAATATTGGCTGGATGACGGGTTAAAACAGGGGAAATGGCCCAGGGCAGAAGGCATGGCTTTGGCGAAACGGGCGGTCTGACGCGCGACATTCTGCCGGAGAAGCGCCAGATGCCCTACACTTCATGCGTCCCCCTCAAAACCTAAGGAATCCGTAATGAGCATCATCAAAAGTTACGCTGCGCCGCAGGCCGGCGCCGCGCTTGAATTGCAGGAATACGATGCCGGCCCGCTGGCGGCAGAAGATGTGGAAGTGCAGGTGGATTATTGCGGTATCTGCCATTCAGACTTGTCGATGATCGACAACGAATGGGGCTTCTCCCAGTACCCGCTGGTTGCCGGGCATGAAGTGATTGGCCGCGTGGTGGAACTGGGTAGCGCTGCACAAAACAAAGGGTTAAAAGTGGGCCAGCGAGTGGGAATCGGCTGGACGGCGCGCAGCTGCGGGCACTGCGATGCCTGTATCGACGGCAACCATATCAACTGCCTGGAAGGCGCGGTGCCGACCATTCTGAATCGCGGTGGTTTTGCCGATAAGCTCCGCGCCGACTGGCAGTGGGTGATCCCGCTGCCGGATAGCATCGATATCGAAACCGCCGGGCCGCTGCTGTGCGGGGGCATTACCGTGTTTAAACCGCTGCTGATGCACAACATCACCGCGACCAGCCGCGTTGGCGTGATTGGTATTGGCGGCCTCGGGCATATCGCCATCAAGCTGCTGCATGCAATGGGCTGTGAAGTGACGGCGTTCAGCTCAAATCCGGCGAAAGAAGCGGAAGTGCGGATTATGGGTGCCGACTATGTCGTGAACAGCCGCGATCCGGAAGCATTAAAAGCGCTGGCCGGTCAGTACGATCTGATCATCAACACCGTTAACGTCGATCTTAACTGGCAGCCTTATTTTGAAGCGCTGACCCACGGCGGCCATTTCCACACGGTGGGTGCCGTGCTGAAGCCGCTGGAAGTCCCGGCATTTACCCTGATCGCCGGTGACCGCAGCGTTTCGGGTTCGGCAACCGGCACGCCATTTGAGCTGCGCAAGCTGATGAAGTTTGCCGGGCGCGCCAAAGTCGCGCCAACCACCGAGATGTTCCCGATGTCGCGAATCAATGAAGCCTTGCAGCACGTGCGCGACGGGAAAGCCCGCTACCGCGTGGTGTTGAAAGCAGATTTCCAGAACGGAGTGGAAGCGTAGCTTTGCCCGATCCGCAAAGGGATCGCGCAGGGGAGTGATAAGGGGGACGCTGTGGTCCCCCTTTTTACGTTCACGCTGGCGAGATTTCAGAAACCACAGAATGCCGATCAACGAAACCACTCCACAACGGTGAAATAAATGCCGGATGGCGGGTCGCTCTGACATGTGGTGTGTAAGCCCGGTAAGCCACCGGGCAAGTGTGCTTTATTTCGCGATAGCAGCAAACACTTCGGCAATCGCCACCGCGCCGGGATCGCTCACGCCATCAAGGTTTTCACGGTTAACGTACGACGAGCGCCCGGCCCCTGCTTTTTGCATCGTTGCCGTACTGGCTGCCCCGCTTTTCGCGGCAGAGACTGCGGCATTTAGCCCGTGATCGCGCAACGCTTCCAGCGCCGGTTGCAGCGCATCGATCAGCGTACGATCGCCCAGATCCGCCCCGCCGTAGTGCTTCATCTGTTTTAGCCCCAGCAGTAACGCTTCTGGCAACGCTGTACCGTTATGTATCGCCTGGCCTGCCGCAGTAAAGAAGATCGACATCAGCACGCCGCTGGAGCCGCCCATTACCGTCGCCAGCCGTTCGCCGATCAGTTGCAGCAACTGCGCGGTGTTATTCAGCGGCAGCGTCTCTTCTTCCAGCAGTCGGGCAATTTCACGCGCACCTTCGGCGAAGGTCGAACCGGTATCGCCATCGCCCACTTTCGCATCCAGCGCGTTCAGGCGGTTTTCCAGGCCAATCAACGTCTGCACCGCCGTACCGACCAGCGCTTTTACCTGTGGATTGTCTGAAGGTTCAATCTCCAGCCCGTCATACACCGCACTGTGCTGCTGGGTTTTCATCGGCGCGAACGCCACCGGTTTTTGCCAGCCAACGGTTTGCACATTCGCGCAAATCGCCTGCTCGAACGCGTCATTCAGGCGCAGCAACGACAGGGAAAAACCTTTCATATCCAGCGAACTGACCAGCAGCGCAGGGCCAATCAAATACGCAATTTGATCTTTCAACGCCGAATGCGCCAGCTCTTTGGTCAGCAGCGCCATTTCAAGTGCCGACACGCCGCCAAGGTTGTTGATCAGCACGGCGACACGATCGTCGCCCACCGCTGCTTTCAGCGGTTTCACCAGCGTGTCGATAAGCGACTTGCTGTTCTGCGTGTCGACAATTGAAGCGCCCGGCTCGCCGTGAATCCCCAGCCCCAGCTCGACCTTGCCGCGCTGAATACGCCCTTCCTCTTCGCTGCCCGGCAGGTTGCAGGTCTCCATCGCCAGCCCAAGGCTGTAGACGTTATCACAGGCCTTTTGCGCGATGTCGCGCACTTCACTCAGCGATTTCCCCTGATCGGCGGCATGGCCGGCAATCTTATGCACCAGCGCCGTTCCGGCGATGCCGCGCGGCTGTTTGTTATCCGGCAGCGCGATGTCGTCGGCGACGATCACCATCTCGACTTTCAGGCCGTAGCGCTTGGCTTTTTCCGCCGCAAGGCCGAAGTTAAGCCGGTCGCCGGTGTAGTTTTTAACAATCAACAGGCAACCGCGATCGCCGGTCACCGCCACGATGGCGTTCAGCACCGCATCGACGCTGGGCGAAGCAAACACATCACCGCAGACGGCGGCGGTCAACATGCCTTTGCCGACAAAGCCAGCATGTGCCGGTTCATGGCCGGAACCCCCACCGGAAATCACCGCTACGCGGCTTTTATCCCAGTCAGCACGGGCCACAATGCGAATGGCGGGATCAATATCGAGTCGGACAAGGTTGCCGTGCGGGGCGGATATCACTAAGCCTTCAATGGCGTCATTGACCAGTTGTTTGCGGTCATTGAAAAAGAACCTGGACATAATTTCCCTAAATGTTGTGAATCGTTACTCAATCATAGCCCGAAGCACAATGGACGTGGCAAAGAACAGAATTTACTGAAAGCCATTATGGCGTGGTACGCCCCGGATGCGGGTAAGCCACTGCAACATATCTGCTCCTTTGGCGAAAAAAAGAGAGGCCGCAGCCTCTCTTATGTAATACAGAACATCATTGATGTATTAGCTTTTGCGCATCATCAGCCACAAGCTAATCAGGAAGAACAAGCCGCTCGGCAGCAGCGCGCCGACCACTGGTGGAATGCCATACACCAGCGTCAGCGGGCCGAAAATCTGATCCAGCACGTAGAAAACAAAGCCGAAGCTGATGCCGGTCACCACGCGCACACCCATCGCCACGCTACGCAGCGGGCCAAAGATAAACGACAGTGCCATCAGCATCATGACCGCCACCGACAGCGGCTGGAAGATTTTGCTCCACATATTGAGCTGATAACGGCCGGAATCCTGGCCGCTCGACTTCAGGTACTTCACATAGTTGTGCAGACCGCTGATGGAGAGCGCATCCGGATCCAGCGCCACTACGCCGAGTTTGTCCGGCGTGAGGTTGGTTTTCCAGGTCCCGCTGACGGTCTGCGAGCCGGTCACTTGCTTCGGATCGGTCAGGTTCGATTCATCCACCTGCGACAGCCGCCAGATTTTGTTCTCCGCATCGAATTTAGCCGACGCGGCGTAGCGCACCGATTGCAAACGACGCTGATCGTTGAAGGCATAAATACTGACGCCGCCAAGCTCATCATCACCTTTCACACGTTCGATGTAGATAAAGTTGTTGCCGTCTTTCGCCCACAGCCCGGCCTGCGTGGAGAGCAGCGAACCGCCATACATCGACTGCGCACGCTGGTTACGCGCCATCTGCTCGCCCTGCGGCGCAACCCATTCGCCAATCGCCATGGTCAGCAGGACCAGCGGAATAGCGGTTTTCATCACCGACAGCGCCACCTGCATGCGGGTGTAGCCGGAAGCTTGCATTACCACCAGCTCGCTGCGCTGCGCCAGCATGCCCAGACCGAGCAGCGCGCCAAGCAGCGCGGCCATCGGGAAGAAGATCTGGATATCTTTCGGCACGCTGAGAATGGTGTACATCCCGGCACCCAGCGCGTCGTAACTCCCCTGCCCGGCTTTTTTCAACTGATCGACAAATTTGATAATGCCGGAGAGCGACACCAGCATGAACAGCGTCATCATGATGGTGGAAAAGATGGTTTTCCCGATATAGCGGTCAAGTACGCCAAAAGCCTGCATTATACCGCTCCTCTACGCGTAAAACGGGCGCGAACCCGGCGCATCGGCACCGTATCCCACAGGTTCAGCACCACAGCCAGCGCCAGGTAGACCAGGTTAACCGTCCACATCCAGATCATCGGATCCAGCTTACCCTTCGCGCCGTTTGAGCGAAGCGTGGTCTGCAACAGAAAGAACACGAGATACAGCAGCATCGCGGGCAGCATCGATAACACGCGTCCCTGACGTGGGTTAACCACGCTCAGCGGCACGACCATCAGCGCCATCATCACCACGGTAAAGATCAGCGTTAAGCGCCAGTGCAGCTCCGCGCTGGCGCGCGGGTTGTCCGTATTGAACAACGTACGCATGTCCATCTGTTCGGTATCGCTTGGATCGAGCGCAACGGTCTGGTGACCAATAATTGCCTGGTAGTTCTGGAAATCAGTGATGCGGAAGTCGCGCAACATGGCGGTACCCTCAAAGCGTGTGCCGGTGTTGAGCGTCACCACCTGGGAACCATCTTTATGCTGGGAAAGCTGGCCGGAATCCGCCACCACCACTGACGGGCGTGCGTTGCCTTTGGGGCGGATCTGCGCAAGAAATACGTTGTGAAAGCGGTTGCCTTCGACACCTTCAATAAACAGCACCGAGTTGCCGTCTGTCGCCTGCTGGAACTGCCCCTGCGCCAGCGCCGCCATACCAGGGTTCGCTTTGGCATCCGCCAGCACCTGATCCTGATGACGGGATGACCATGGACCAGCCCACATTACGTTAACCGCAGCGATAATGCCGGTAAACAGCGCCAGCACCATGGCGGCTTTGATCAGCACCGCACGGCTCAGACCGCAGGCGTGCATCACCGTGATTTCACTTTCGGTATAGAGTTTGCCCAGCGTCATTAGCAGGCCAAGGAACAGACTCAACGGCAGGATAAGCTGCGCCATCTCCGGCACGCCCAGCCCCAGCAGCGAGAGCACGAGGTTTGTTGGGATTTCGCCATCAGCGGCTGCGCCTAAAATCCTCACCAGTTTCTGACAAAAGAAAATCAGAAGCAGGATGAATAGGATCGCAAGCTGGCTTTTTAGCGTCTCCCGCACCAGATATCTTATGATTATCACTTTAAATACGCCCGTAAAAACCAGTCTTTTTCCTGGAAAATCGCTTGTTTCATGGCTTAAACGTCATTTATTCTCTTGAGTCGTCGAAATCATCGCTAAGATTAATATACTCAGCGGATGGGTGCGTAAGAGCCAATTCTGACGTGCCGAAACCGAAGTACCATTAAGATTAACACGAAGTCATCGCAACAGCGGACATGCGTTACGTAAGCTTGCAATTCTATCCGTAGCCGCCGCCGTTGTCTTTAAGATTCAGGAGCGTAGTGCATGGAGTTCAGTGTAAAAAGCGGTAGCCCGGAGAAACAGCGTAGTGCCTGCATCGTTGTGGGTGTCTTTGAACCGCGCCGACTCTCCCCGATCGCCGAGCAACTCGATAAGATCAGCGATGGCTACATCAGCGCGCTGCTCCGTCGCGGAGAACTGGAAGGTAAGCCAGGACAAACCCTGCTGCTTCACCACGTACCGAATGTCCTCTCCGAGCGTATTTTGCTGATTGGCTGCGGTAAAGAGCGTGAACTGGATGAGCGCCAGTACAAGCAGGTCATTCAGAAAACCATAAACACCCTGAATGATACGGGCTCGATGGAAGCCGTCTGCTTCCTGACCGAACTGCATGTCAAAGGGCGCAACACCTACTGGAAAGTGCGCCAGGCCGTTGAGACAGCGAAAGAGACCCTGTACAGCTTCGATCAACTGAAAACCAACAAAATCGAACCGCGTCGTCCGCTGCGTAAAATGGTCTTCAACGTGCCGACTCGTCGCGAGTTAACCAGCGGCGAACGCGCTATCCAGCACGGTCTGGCTATCTCTGCGGGGATTAAAGCAGCCAAAGATCTCGGCAATATGCCGCCGAATATCTGTAATGCCGCGTACCTCGCTTCGCAGGCGCGCCAGCTGGCGGATACCTACAGCAAAAACGTCCTGACTCGCGTGATTGGCGAACAGCAGATGCGCGAACTGGGCATGCACTCGTACCTGGCTGTCGGCCAGGGCTCGCAGAACGAGTCGCTGATGTCGGTGATTGAGTACAAAGGCAACCCGTCGGAAGACGCGCGCCCGATTGTGCTGGTCGGTAAAGGCCTGACCTTCGACTCCGGCGGTATCTCCATCAAACCTGCCGAAGGCATGGACGAGATGAAGTACGACATGTGCGGCGCGGCGGCGGTGTACGGCGTGATGCGCATGGTGGCCGAACTGCAACTGCCGCTGAACGTGATTGGCGTGCTGGCAGGCTGTGAAAACATGCCAGGCGGGCGCGCGTATCGTCCGGGCGACGTGCTGACCACCATGTCCGGCCAGACGGTCGAAGTGCTGAATACCGACGCCGAAGGCCGTCTGGTGCTGTGCGATGTGCTGACCTACGTTGAGCGCTTCGAGCCGGAAGCGGTGATCGATGTCGCGACGCTGACCGGCGCATGCGTGATTGCCCTTGGCCATCACATCACCGGTCTGCTGTCGAACCACAACCCGCTGGCGCACGAACTGATTGGCGCGTCCGAGCAGGCTGGCGACCGCGCATGGCGTTTACCGCTGGGCGATGAGTACCAGGATCAGCTGGAATCCAATTTTGCGGATATGGCGAACATCGGCGGCCGTCCTGGCGGTGCTATCACCGCGGGTTGCTTCCTGTCGCGCTTTGCCCGTAAATACAACTGGGCCCACCTGGATATCGCCGGTACCGCATGGCGCTCCGGCAAAGCCAAAGGCGCAACCGGTCGTCCGGTGGCGATGCTGTCGCAGTTCCTGCTGAACCGCGCCGGGTTTAACGGCGAAGAGTAAGTCGTCAATGCCGGATGGCTATGATTGCCGGATGGCGGCTATGCCCTGTCCGGCCGGGAACCTCGCGCAATGTGAACTCTATACCCTATAGATTTCGCGTTGCATCGCGGCGGCAACTGAGCAAATCCCCAGGAGCATAGAAAACTATGTGACTGGGGTGCGCAACAAATCTGCCGGGAGCAGATTTGAACGCTGCCTGCAGCGGCCCCTTGAGGGCGAGGCCCAGGGATGGGCCGAGTATTCGCAGCCAACAAAGAGGCAGCGTGAAAGACGACGGGTATAGATATGAAAAATGCGACCTTTTACCTTCTGGACAACGATAACGCCGTTGACGGCTTAAGCGCCGTCGAGCAACTGGTGTGTGAAATTGCCGCAGAACGTTGGCGTAACCGCAAGCGCGTGCTGATTGCCTGTGCCGATGAGCAGCAGGCGATTCGGCTGGATGAAGCATTATGGGCGCGCCCGGCAGAGAGTTTTGTGCCGCACAATCTGGCTGGCGAAGGTCCGCGCGGCGGTGCGCCGGTTGAACTGGCCTGGCCGCAAAAGCGCAACAGCAGCCCGCGCGATATTCTTATCAGCCTGCGCGCGGAATTTGCAGATTTTGCCACCGCTTTCACAGAAGTGGTAGACTTCGTCCCTTACGAAGACTCTCTGAAACAACTGGCTCGCGAACGCTATAAAGCCTACCGCGTGGCCGGTTTCAACCTGAACACGGCAACCTGGAAATAATGGAAAAGACATACAACCCCAAAGATATCGAACAGCCGCTGTACGAGCAGTGGGAAAAGCAGGGCTATTTCAAACCGAACGGTGATGAAAGCCAGGAAAGCTTCTGCATCATGATCCCGCCGCCGAACGTCACCGGCAGTTTGCATATGGGCCACGCCTTCCAGCAGACCATCATGGACACCATGATCCGCTACCAGCGCATGCAGGGGAAAAACACCCTGTGGCAGGTGGGTACTGACCATGCTGGTATCGCAACCCAGATGGTGGTTGAACGTAAAATTGCCGCTGAAGAAGGGAAAACCCGCCACGATTACGGTCGCGACGCGTTTATCGACAAAATCTGGCAGTGGAAAGCCGAATCCGGCGGTACCATCACCAACCAGATGCGTCGTCTTGGCAACTCCGTGGACTGGGAGCGCGAGCGCTTCACCATGGATGAAGGCCTCTCCAACGCGGTCAAAGAGGTGTTTGTCCGTCTGTATAAAGAAGATCTGATTTACCGTGGCAAACGCCTGGTGAACTGGGATCCGAAACTGCGCACGGCGATTTCCGACCTTGAAGTGGAAAACCGCGAGTCGAAAGGCTCAATGTGGCATATCCGCTATCCGCTGGCCGATGGCGCAAAAACCGCTGACGGTAAAGATTATCTGGTGGTTGCCACCACCCGTCCGGAAACCCTGCTGGGCGATACCGGTGTGGCCGTCAACCCGGAAGATCCGCGTTACAAAGATCTTATTGGCAAGTTCGTGGTGCTGCCGCTGGTTAACCGTCGCATTCCGATTGTTGGCGATGAACACGCCGACATGGAAAAAGGCACCGGCTGCGTGAAAATCACCCCGGCGCACGACTTTAACGACTACGAAGTGGGCCGTCGCCACAAGCTGCCGATGATCAACATCCTGACCTTTGACGGCGATATCCGTGAAAGCGCACAGGTTTATGATACCAACGGCAACGAATCCGACGTTTATCCGGCGGATATCCCGGCAGAATTCCAGAAGCTGGAGCGTTTTGCCGCGCGTAAAGCAATGGTCGCTGCCGTGGACGCGCTTGGCCTGCTGGAAGAGATTAAACCGCACGACCTGACCGTTCCGTACGGCGATCGCGGCGGCGTGGTTATCGAACCGATGCTGACCGACCAGTGGTACGTGCGTGCCGATGTGCTGGCGAAACCGGCGGTTGAAGCGGTGGAAAACGGTGACATCCAGTTCGTGCCGAAGCAGTACGAAAACATGTATTTCTCCTGGATGCGCGATATTCAGGACTGGTGTATCTCCCGTCAGCTGTGGTGGGGTCACCGCATTCCGGCGTGGTATGACAACGACGGCAACGTCTACGTTGGCCGCAGCGAAGAAGAAGTGCGTCAGGAAAATAACCTGGCCGCTGATATCGCGCTGCGTCAGGACGATGACGTGCTGGACACCTGGTTCTCCTCCGCGCTGTGGACCTTCTCCACGCTCGGCTGGCCGGAAAACACCGATGCGCTGCGTCAGTTCCATCCGACCAGCGTGATGGTCTCCGGCTTCGACATCATCTTCTTCTGGATCGCCCGCATGATCATGATGACCATGCACTTCATCAAAGATGAAAATGGCAAGCCTCAGGTGCCGTTCAAGACCGTCTACATGACCGGTCTGATCCGCGATGATGAAGGGCAGAAGATGTCCAAATCCAAAGGCAACGTGATTGACCCGCTGGATATGGTTGACGGTATTTCGCTCGCGGATTTGCTGGAAAAACGTACCGGCAACATGATGCAGCCGCAGCTGGCGGAGAAAATCCGCAAGCGCACCGAGAAACAGTTCCCGGATGGCATTGAGCCGCACGGCACTGACGCCCTGCGCTTCACGCTGGCGGCGCTGGCTTCAACCGGTCGCGATATCAACTGGGATATGAAGCGACTGGAAGGTTACCGTAACTTCTGTAACAAGCTGTGGAACGCCAGCCGCTTTGTGCTGATGAACACCGAAGATCAGGATTGCGGTTTCAATGGCGGTGAAAGGGTGCTGTCGCTGGCTGACCGCTGGATCCTCGCTGAATTCAACCAGACCATCAAAGCGTACCGCGAAGCGCTGGACAACTTCCGCTTCGATATCGCCGCAGGGATTCTGTACGAGTTCACCTGGAACCAGTTCTGCGACTGGTATCTGGAGCTGGCCAAACCGGTCATGAACGGTGGTTCGGAAACCGAACTGCGCGGCACCCGCAATACGCTGGTGACAGTGCTGGAAGGTTTGCTGCGCCTCGCGCATCCGATCATTCCGTTTATCACTGAAACCATCTGGCAGCGCGTGAAAGTGCTGAAAGGCATTACCGCTGACACCATCATGCTGCAGCCGTTCCCGCAGTACGATGCGTCGCAGGTTGACGAAAAAGCGCTGGCGGATACCGAGTGGCTGAAACAGGCGATTATCGCCGTGCGTAATATTCGCGCCGAGATGAACATCGCGCCGGGTAAACCGCTGGATCTGCTGCTGCGCGGTTGCAGCGAAGAGGCGATGCGTCGCGTGAACGATAACCGCAACTTCCTGCAAACGCTGGCGCGTCTGGAAAGCATCACCGTGCTGCCAGCCGATGATAAAGGGCCGGTATCGGTCACTAAAATTATCGATGGCGCAGAGCTGCTGATCCCGATGGCAGGTCTGATCGACAAAGAAGCCGAGCTGGCGCGTCTGGCAAAAGAAGTGGCGAAGGTCGAACAGGAAATTGGCCGTATCGAAAGCAAGCTGGGCAACGAAGGTTTTGTCGCGCGCGCACCGGAAGCGGTAATTGCGAAAGAGCGTGAAAAACTGGACGGTTACGCTCAGGCGAAAGCGAAGCTGATTGAACAGCAGGCAGTCATCGCCGCGCTGTAATCCTCTTCAGGCATGAAAAAGCCGGGCTGCGATGCCCGGCTTTTTTTATCCCTCCGGTGGGTTGCCCGGCGGCTTACCGGACAACCAACGTTTCAGCCAACACAACGCAGCCCGGATAAAACCGGCACAATAAACTCAGAACAGCGCCGGGTAGAACGACAGACCGCGCGCCAGCAGGTTGGCCGGATCCTTCGCCGGTTGTTGATCGTGATTCTCCAGCGGCAATGACGACAGATCACCGTGCAGATGCGTGTTTTCCAGCAGATAGCGGGTAAAACGCACCTTCGCCCATGGCCACGCCAGGAATAGCGTTACCGAACACACCAGCAAATTAGTGACGGAGATCCAGAACACGCGCCCCAGCGTGACCGTAGAAGAGAAACGAATATCCCCTTCCAGCGCCAACTGGCTGTAAAGGTAATTACGCAGCTTCACGAAAGCGAAAATATAACAAATGATCGCGCCGGCGATATAAACCAGGTAGCTGAAGATCAATTTGCCATAAAACGGCCCCATCAGCATCGCCAGTTGCTCCGGATTGTCGCCAACCGCGTAAGCATATTGCGAGAGCATAAAGAAGGCCGGAATGGTGATATAAAGCGCGATGGCAATAAACGGCACAAACAGCAGCATCGACAGCACAATAATGGTGATGCACTTTTTCACCGAGAATTCGCCGGAAAATTTCAGCTTACCGTATTGCAGATTATTCACCAGCATACTAAACCACTGAGCAGTATATACGCCCTGCATTATCGCCACACCCAGCAATAATACCAGGGTACCAACGCCAATCATGGTGAAAATAGCGGTATACGAACCGCTGCTCAGCGCCGAGGTGGTAAAGAAAGAAAACACAATAATGGCAGCAGCCACGATCAGCAACGGGCAGCCCATCATCACCCACCACGCGCGCAGCGGGCTGGCGTAAAAACTAAAGCGGACTCCGTTAATCTCCGTCATCAGAAATTGATAACGCAAACCCTGAGTAATCAGCCATGGGAAAAAGATCAGGAATAACGCCATCATGCACAATTGCAGGACAATATTGCCATGCACCATGTTAATGATGAAAACTGCATACAGCACCAGCATGCACAGCCAGCCGACAAATACCGAACGCCCGGTCGCGTGGTAAGAAAAACGTGCGCCATCCAGTTCAGTATTGGCGTAGAAATAACGGCGGGCACGGACTAACGCCCATGGCAAATATAACCCCAGCGTTATCATGGTTAGCAGAATATTAATCAGCCAGATCAGGAAATAGCCTTTGCCACTTCCCTGAAAAAGGAAATGGCGTACCGGCACTGTCGCGGAACCCTGAGTATCGAAAGTCATAACAATCCTTATCGCAAAAAAGAAAAGCACAGCCTAATAAGACGTAAAAATGTTACGGAATAGTTATTTCCAGCCTCAAGTTTAAATAGCTTACGGATAAAAAAATAGCGACCAATATTCCTGGTCTTGCCAGATTGCTGTGAGAGTGGTATTAAGCGTGATCACGTGAAAAAGTAACCTAACAGAGAGCAGAGATGAATGTGACCGCTCCGGTAGAGGTAAAAATGCGCCGAATTGCTGCAACAGACAATGCCGCAATCGCATCTGTGATCCGCCAGGTATCGGCGGAATATGGCCTCACCGCCGATAAAGGCTACACCGTTGCCGACCCTGAACTGGATGAGCTTTATCAGCTTTACAGCAAGCCGGGTTACGCCTATTGGGTCGTCGAACTGAATGGCGAGGTCGTGGGCGGAGGCGGCGTTGCGCCGCTAAAATGTAGCGAGCCGGATATTTGCGAACTGCAAAAGATGTATTTCCTTCCCGCCGCACGTGGTCAGGGGCTGGCGAAAAAGCTGGCGCTGATGGCGATGGATCACGCCCGTACGCAGGGCTTTACTCGCTGTTACCTGGAAACGACCGCGTTTTTAACCGACGCCATAGGCCTGTATGAACATCTGGGGTTCGAACATATCGACGGGCCGCTGGGCTGCACCGGTCATGTTGACTGCGAAGTGCGCATGCTGAAAACGCTGTAACGGTAAACGAGCGGGTAGCGCACCCGCTCCGAATGCTGATTACGAGCGGCTCGCCTCAAGCATTAATGAACGATACAGACCAGCTGCCCGCTCCTGCGGCAGCGCCTGCACCCCGTTCAAAATCTCCAGCATCATGTCGCAAACCACTTTCTCCTTGCCAGACGCCTTATCCGGATGGTTGAGCAATTGCACATCCTCCCCGTATTTGCTGTAGAGCTGACGCACAATCGGTTCGAGATCCGCCTGCGCCTGCTTCTCTTCATGTGGCGTAATGGTGTGCTTATCCGGCCCGTAGGTCGCCTGTAGCATGGCGTAATCGGTGTCCAGACGGCGTTTCAGCGTCTCGCGCGAGTTAAGCGCCACAGGGTTAACGCCGCCTTTTACCTCCGGATAATGGAAACGAAAGCAGGCATCATCGCTGATTTTTTGCATTTCTACCGTTTGATCGATCAACACACGCGTTTCCGCGACCACCAGTTGATCTGACGCCAGCGGCATACGCTGCATTTGCAAAGCGCTAAACCGGGGCTGGATGGTGTCGATAATTTTTTGCTCATTGGCACCGGCTTTCATCAGCACCACCACCTGGTTACGCAGCTCGCTAAACAGCTTCGGTTCGTGTTCGGCCATTAATTGCCAGGTGGGAACTTGCTGCACCATCGCATCAAACCGCGCCTCGGCGGTTTGCGCATTTTTTTGCGCCTGCAAATAGCGGATGTCGATAAAATTCCACAGGGCGATAAATACCGCCACCAGTACTGCGGCGCTGCCCTTACTTAGCCACCCTTTTTTTCGCATCAGCCCGGTGACAATGGTTATCGCCGCACCGGCATACGCCGCCATCAATACGTGCGTCCAGTTCATCCTTTGTTCCCTTAACGTTGGATTACACCGGCACGCCGCTGTGAAAACGGAACTCCGTATCCGGTGTTGAGATCAGCGCCGCTTCCACTTCGCCAAAATGGCGCACGCGCGGGCTGATATCGACAGTAGAAATCTGTTGTGCCAGCGCCAGATAATCCTGATAGTGACGCGCCTCTGAACGCAGCAGCGACAGATAAAAGCTCTGCAAATCCGCCTCCAGCCACGGCGCCAGCGCGGCAAAACGTTCGCAGGATCGGGCTTCAATGTAAGCGCCGCAAATGAGCTTATCGACCAAAGTGAGCGGCTCATGAGTGCGAACCTCTTTCAGCATGCCTTTGGCATAACGGCTGGCGGTGATTTTGACGTAGGGAATATTACGGGCGTTCATCGCTTCCCGCACCTGCCAGAAATGGTGCAGCTCCTCTTTAATCAGCAGCACCATGCTGTCGATAAGCTGGCGTCCCCAGGCATCGTCGGTCTGCGGCATGACGCTTTTGCCGATCTGTTTATGCAGGGCGACAAAATCCGGTTCCGGCCCTTCGCGGAAGGCGAAGGCTTCGTAGGGTTTCAGCCACTCCAGTAGCGCATCCGAACCGGCTTTATCCGCCACATATTTGCGTACCAGCAGCATGGCGGTTTGCGCCGCTTTCAGTTCGCAGATCATGTGGTCGGTCAGCAGCAGCGGCAGCATGGCCGGGTCGCGGGCTTTTTCTATCCAGGCGTTGGGTGTCGGGCAGTGGAGAAAATCTAAAACCGGGGCGAGTATTTGCGGGTAATCCATGGCGGTTCCTTGCTTTGCGGCAGCAGGCGCTGCCGCAACGGTCACTCAATGGCGCACGCCGTTGTCTTCTTCATCGACGTAATCGTCGTCGTCACCTTCTTCGCCGTCTTCGCCTTCTTCACCGTCAGGATCTTCGTAGTAAGTCCCCCAACCGTCGTACTCAACGCCGATTTTCTCCGCGAGGTTGATCAGCTGTTCAACTTGCGTGTCGATAAGCTCGGCGTTCAGCGCGCATTCGCTCAGAACGTCGCAGCAAATCACCACTTCACCTTCGTCCAGCTCCAGCTCTTCCGGCTCAGTCACTTCATAACCCAGCTTGAACGCTTCAACGGCAGCTTTTTCCAGCGTCTCAAAATCATCTGCCGACAGATGATGCTCAATGGTGTACAGCGCTTCAGGATCGCTGCCGTCTTCCAGCAATTCTTCAATAATCAAACGCGTCTCTTCGCGCTGCTCTTCCAGGTGTTCCGGGTTCGCCATGGCTCGTTCCTCATAATGTGGCAGATACACTTATTGTCACACACCGCCGCCGTTGCCTCCACTCCTCGCCGAAAAGATTTATCCGCCGGGGTTGCAAATGCATATTCATACATATAAATTGAATTTTAATTCAACAAGTGGCCTTAGCCATGTGAGGAAAACATGTCTGCGTTTTACCAGAAACATTTTTTGAAACTGCTCGATTTTACACCTGCGGAAATCAATGCCCTGCTGCAACTCGCCTCGCAATTAAAAGCTGATAAGAAAAAAGGCCAGGAAGTGCAGAAACTTACCGGCAAAAACATCGCGCTCATCTTCGAAAAAGACTCTACCCGCACCCGATGCTCTTTCGAAGTTGCCGCATACGATCAGGGTGCCCGCGTTACTTATCTTGGGCCAAGCGGCAGCCAGATCGGCCATAAAGAATCGATTAAAGATACCGCGCGCGTACTGGGTCGTATGTACGACGGCATTCAATATCGCGGCTACGGCCAGGAGATTGTCGAAACGCTGGCGCAATATGCAGGCGTGCCGGTGTGGAACGGTTTAACCAATGAGTTCCACCCGACGCAACTGCTGGCGGATCTGCTGACCATGCGCGAGCACCTGCCGGGCAAACCGTTCAACCAGATGACGCTGGTCTACGCCGGCGATGCGCGCAACAACATGGGCAACTCCATGCTGGAAGCGGCGGCGCTGGTCGGCCTGGATCTGCGTCTTGTTGCGCCGAAGGCCTGCTGGCCGGATGCCAGCCTGGTGGCGGAGTGCACCGCGCTGGCAGTGAAAAACGGTGGCAATATTCTGCTGACAGAAGATGTCGCCGCTGGCGTGAAGGGCGCAGATTTCATCTATACCGATGTCTGGGTATCGATGGGTGAAGCCAAAGAGAAATGGGCTGAACGCATCGCGCTACTGCGTCCTTACCAGGTGAACAGCATGATGCTGTCGCTGACCGGCAACCCGCAGGTGAAATTCCTGCACTGTCTGCCGGCCTTCCATGACGATCAAACCACGCTCGGCAAGAAAATGGCGGAAGAATTTGGCCTGCACGGCGGTATGGAAGTCACCGATGAAGTGTTTGAATCACCAGCAAGCGTGGTATTCGACCAGGCGGAAAACCGGATGCACACCATCAAAGCCGTGATGGTGGCAACGCTCAGCCAGTAAGTTTTGCCCCTCACCCGCAGGGGTGAGGGAGCATTATCAGGCAACCAGCAGCTTCACCACCGCTTTGCGCACTTTCGCAGGTGCATTGATCGCACACAGCGGTTTATGTACTTCGCCTGGCCAGAAGACGACAAAATCCCCTTCGCTTAGCACCACGGTTTTTTCCTCGCCGCCTTCCGGCAAAAACGCAATGTCTTTATCAGCCAGCCAGTCAGTATCCGGTGCGCCCGCAGGCAAGGTGCTGAAGGTCATCCCTTCCTGGCCTTTCAGGACGATCTGAATATCCAGATAGCGCGCGTGATACTCCGCGCGGCGCTCGGCGAATGGCTGAGTCGAATCCTCAGAGATGAGATAAAACAGGCGGTTACCGTCGATGTCGTGTTTGCCGATCGCCGTCGCATCGGTGACATGCTGTTTAACGTGTTCAATAGCCTGGCGCAATTCCTGCGGCAGCCAGGATTGCAGATGGTGAATATTACCAACGATCATGATTTAACCCTCGATATAAAACATCGTTTCATTTTTAAATGCTTATACGAAAATTCACACTGCCATACCACCACTTTTTACGGGAGATTTGTGACAACGCATGTTTATCGGAAAATATGTTATATGCCTGTTAATCCTCAGGCGGAGTTTATGCAGTGATAATGCATAAACCTGGTCAGCGGGAACAGCGAACCATCTGTTAACTACTGATATTTAATATATTATTTAAAAAACCTTCCCTGAATCACACTTTGACGCTTCGCTTATTTGCGTGCTAATTCACTGGTTATTTCCCTTTTCACCCGCTTGTGAAACTGGTTTATTCACTATTTTGCATATTTATTCTAATCATTACTATTAGCGCATAAAAATCAAGGCGTTACACATCAATGAAATCCATACATGTCTACAAAATTATAACAACCGTGAATAATATCAGCCATTAATGCGTAGCCATTCATCTTTATAATAAGGCTAATTATCTATTCTCTGACGCGAATCATGCATTCGAACAACAGCCCTTTAATATCCCATCCGACGTGAGCACAATCACATTATTAATTCATACGACTTCTACTATGAGCCGTGAAATTAACAACCATTAACCCGCGAAGAAATTAAAAAGATTTCATCGCGCGCCCCCTTTTTATTCTTAAAAAACAGTTAAAGGAATAATTATGGAAAAGCACTACGTCGGTTCTGAAATAGGTCAATTGCGAAGCGTTATGCTGCATCGCCCCCATTTAAGTCTGAAACGTTTAACCCCATCGAATTGCCAGGAATTATTATTTGATGATGTGTTATCGGTCGAGCGCGCCGGCGAAGAGCACGACGCCTTCGCAAACACGCTGCGCGAGCAGGGTGTGGAAGTCCTGCTGTTAACCGACCTTCTGACACAAACGCTTGATATTGCTGAGGCGAAAGCCTGGTTGCTGGACATGCAGATCTCCGACTATCGCCTTGGCCCCGCCTTCGCCGCAGACGTACGCAGCTGGCTGGCAGATATGCCGCATCGCGAGCTGGCGCGGCGGCTCAGCGGCGGATTAACCTACGGAGAAATCCCGGCATTTATTAAAAATATGGTGGTGGATATCCACACGGCGAATGATTTTATTATGAAGCCGTTGCCCAACCATTTATTTACCCGCGATACATCCTGCTGGATTTATAACGGCGTATCGATTAACCCGATGGCCAAACCAGCTCGTCAGCGCGAAACAAATAATCTGCGCGCAATTTATCGCTGGCATCCGGCCTTCGCTGACGGTGAATTTATTAAATACTTTGGCGACGAAAATATTAATTATGACCATGCCACTTTAGAAGGCGGCGACGTATTAGTGATCGGTCGCGGCGCGGTATTAATTGGCTTGTCAGAACGTACCACGCCCCAGGGCGTTGAGTTTCTTGCCAATAGCCTGTTCAAACACCGCCAGGCTGAACGCGTTATCGTCGTCGAACTCCCCAAACACCGCTCTTGTATGCATCTCGACACCGTGATGACGCATATCGATATCGACACCTTCTCCGTTTACCCGGAAGTGGTGCGCAAAGATGCGCATTGCTGGACGCTCACCCCGGACGGACGCGGCGGCCTGCAACGTACGCAGGAGAACGATCTGCTGCACGCCATTGAGAAAGCGCTCGGCATTGACCAGGTACGGCTAATCACCACCGGCGGCGATGCCTTCGAAGCCGAACGCGAACAGTGGAATGACGCCAACAACGTCCTCACGCTGCGCCCCGGCGTGGTGGTGGGTTACGAACGCAATATCTGGACTAACGAAAAATATGACAAAGCCGGGATCACCGTGCTGCCCATTCCTGGCGATGAGCTGGGACGCGGGCGCGGCGGTGCACGCTGCATGAGCTGCCCACTGGAACGCGACGGAATTTGAAGGAGCCATCATGGAAAGAAAACCTACGCTGGTTGTCGCACTCGGCGGCAACGCACTGCTGAAACGCGGTGAACCGCTGGAAGCGAACATTCAGCGCCAGAACATAGATCTTGCCGCGCGCACCATCGCCGGGCTGACCGAGCAGTGGCGAGTGGTGCTGGTACACGGCAACGGGCCGCAGGTTGGTCTGCTGGCGCTGCAAAACAGCGCTTACGACAAAGTCACGCCCTACCCGCTCGACATTCTTGGCGCCGAAAGCCAGGGGATGATCGGCTACATGCTGCAACAGTCGCTGAAAAACATCCTGCCGCAACGCGAGGTCAGCGTACTGCTCACGCAAGTGGAAGTGGATCCGGCCGACCCGGCATTCACCAACCCCACCAAATACATCGGCCCGGTTTACAGCGAAGCGCAAGCCCATGCGCTGCAGCAGGAAAAAGGCTGGGTCTTTAAGGCAGATGGCCACTACTTCCGCCGCGTAGTTCCCTCCCCGCAGCCCAAACGCATTGTCGAGAGCGACGCCATCAGTGCGCTGATAAACCGCGATCATCTGGTCATTTGCAATGGCGGAGGTGGCGTACCAGTGGTGGAAAACGCCAACGGCTACCACGGCATTGAAGCGGTGATCGACAAAGACCTGTCGGCGGCGCTGCTGGCACGGCAAATCGAAGCGGACGCTCTGCTGATCCTCACCGATGCCGACGCAGTGTATCTCGACTGGGGCAAACCCACGCAGCGCCCACTGGCGCAGGTAACCCCGGAAATGTTGCAAGAGATGCAGTTCGACGCAGGCTCGATGGGGCCGAAAGTCGCCGCCTGCCGCCAGTTTGTCGAGGCCTGCAACGGCATCGCGGGCATTGGCGCGCTGGTGGATGGCCCGGCCATTCTCGCCGGGGATAAAGGCACATTAATTCGTCACTGATTTAAAAAAGGAAGATCTCATGAGTATCAATTTGAAAAATCGCAACTTTCTCAAACTGCTCGATTACACACCGGCGGAAATCCAGTACCTGATCGATCTTGCTATCCGGTTGAAAGCTGACAAAAAAGCGGGCTGTGAGAAAAAGACGCTGGTTGGCAAAAACATCGCGCTGATTTTTGAAAAAACCTCCACCCGCACCCGCTGCGCGTTCGAAGTGGGCGCTTTCGATCAGGGCGCGCAGGTGACCTATCTCGGGCCGAGCGGTTCACAGATCGGTCATAAAGAGTCGATGAAAGACACCGCCCGCGTGCTGGGACGCATGTATGACGGCATCGAATATCGCGGTTATGGCCAGCAAATTGTGGAAGAGCTGGGCCAGTATGCCGGTGTCCCCGTATGGAACGGGCTGACCAACGAGTTTCACCCGACGCAGATCCTTGCCGATCTGATGACCATGCTCGAACACGCGCCGGGCAAACGCCTGTCGGAACTGCGTTTTGCCTACCTCGGCGATGCGCGCAACAACATGGGTAACTCGCTGATGGTCGGCGCGGCAAAGATGGGCATGGATATCCGGCTGGTCGCGCCAAGGTCGTTCTGGCCGGAAACCGCGCTGGTTGAGCAATGCCAGGCCATCGCCCGTGAAACCGGTGCGCGCAGCATGCTCACCGAAGAGGTTGAAGAAGGCGTGCAGGACGTGGATTTTCTCTATACCGATGTGTGGGTGTCGATGGGCGAACCGAAAGAGGCCTGGTCCGAGCGCGTCAGCCTGATGAAACCCTATCAGGTCAATAGCGCGGTGGTGAAAGCCACCGGCAATCCGCAGGTGAAATTTATGCACTGTCTGCCCGCATTCCATAACGAGCACACCAAAGTGGGCGGCGAGATCGAAATGGCCTATGGCCTGAAAGGGCTGGAAGTCACGGAAGAGGTTTTCGAATCGCCGAACTCCATCGTCTTTGACGAAGCTGAAAACCGGATGCATACCATCAAAGCGGTTATGGTGGCGACACTCGGCGACTAACCACTCCCCCGGCACATCACGGGGTGTGCCGGGGTTAAGGAGCACATCATGGGCAAGTTCAAATTCCCTTCCGCTTACACCATTCTCTTTGTGTTGATTGCCATTGTCGCCGCGCTCAGTTGGATCATTCCTGCGGGTCAGTATCATATGGCGATGAACCCCGCGCTCGGCAAAGAGGTGCCCGTTGCCGGAACCTATGCGCACGTTACCGCGCAACCGCAGGGGCTTATCGCGGTGATCATGGCACCGATTAGCGGTCTGTACGATCCGGATACCGGACAGGCGGGCGCTATCGACGTGGCGTTGTTTATTCTGATCATCGGTGGCTTTCTGGGCATCGTCACCAAAACAGGCGCCATCGACGCCGGGATCGAGCGCGTCACCACGCGCTTACGCGGCCACGAAGAGTGGATGATCCCGATCCTGATGGCGCTGTTTGCCGCTGGCGGCACCATCTATGGCATGGCCGAAGAGTCATTGCCGTTTTATACGCTGTTGGTTCCCGTTATGCTTGCCGCCCGTTTTGATCCGGTCGTCGCCGCATCCACCGTTCTGCTCGGCGCGGGGATCGGCACGCTCGGATCAACCATCAACCCGTTTGCCACAGTGATCGCCGCCAACGCCGCCGGGATCCCGTTCACCCACGGCATCGTCCTGCGTTTAGCGCTGCTGGTCATCGGTTGGGTGATTTGCGTCGGCTGGGTAATGCGCTATGCCCGCAAAGTCCGCGCGAACCCTGCACTGTCGATCGTCGCGGATAAGCAGGAAGAGGATCGGGCCTTCTTCCTTGGGAACAAATCCGCGGAGATGCTCGAATTTACGCCGCTTCGGAAGCTGATCCTGGTGATTTTCGCGCTGGCCTTTGTGGTGATGATTTATGGCGTCGCTGTGCTGGGTTGGTGGATGGCGCAGATCTCGGCGGTGTTCCTGGCGAGCGCGATTATCGTTGGCCTGATAGATCGTATGAGCGAAGAGGAGCTGACGTCGACATTTATCAACGGCGCACGGGATCTGCTGGGCGTAGCGCTGATTATTGGAATTGCCCGCGGTATCGTAGTAATCATGGATAAGGGTATGATTACTCATACTATTTTGCACAGTGCCGAAGACATGGTCAGCGGGTTATCCACCGTCGCGTTTATTAACGTTATGTACTGGCTGGAAGTGGTGTTGTCGTTTCTCGTGCCCTCTTCTTCCGGCCTTGCGGTTCTGACGATGCCGATAATGGCGCCTCTGGCCGATTTCGCTAACGTCAACCGTGACCTGGTCGTCACCGCTTATCAATCCGCGTCCGGCATCGTCAACCTGGTAACCCCGACTTCCGCTGTGGTAATGGGGGGGCTGGCTATCGCCCATGTTCCTTACGTCCGTTATCTGAAGTGGGTTGCTCCGCTGTTGGCGATATTGACCGTGGTGATCATGGCGGCGCTGAGCCTTGGGGCCCTGCTGTAACACGTCGGGTGGCTCAACGCCTAACCGGCCGTGCATAGAGTAACCAGGCCCGGCAGGCGTTGAGCTGCCGGGCATTTTGTTTCGGCAACTGATACGGGAAAAAAGATGATGGAATATGGAGATTATTCACCGAAAGAGCAGCTTCAATTAGCCGTTTGCCAGCGACTGATTAGCGAAAAAAGCTACCTTTCGCAGGAAGCGATCCGTCGCGATTTGCAGTACCACGGTTTTGACGCTATTAGCCAGTCCACCGTGTCCCGCCTGTTGAAACTGCTCGGCGTGATAAAAATCCGCAACGCCAAAGGACAAAAAATTTATGCGCTGAATCCGCAGTTGCGCCCGGTGCCGGACGCCGCCCGCACGGTCTCCGAAATGGTGGTCAGCGTCGAGCATAATAGCGAATTTATCCTTATTCACACCGTGGCCGGATATGGCCGCGCCGTGGCACGCATTCTGGATTATCACCAGTTGCCGGAAATCCTCGGCGTCGTGGCGGGGAGCAGCATTGTCTGGGTTGCGCCCAGAGAGGTAAAGCATACGGCGTTAGTGCATAAACAAATTAATTATCTACTTAGAACGCATTAATATTCAAAGAGAACCGTTTGCACTGCGTAAAATGTGCATCAATCGCTTGATCCAAAAAAGCAGCTGCGTATAATCCGGGACAATTTGCCGGGAGGAAGCATGGTCCAGTGTGTACGACAAACTGTCTTACCGCGTCTGAAAAAGGGCGCTGGCCTGCCGTTTTTCTTTCCCGTTGCGAACCCTATTCCACAGCCCCTCTATTGAGGGGCTTTTTTTGCGCAGTCGTCAGGAGATAACCATGGCTAATCCGCTATATCAGAAACATATCATTTCCATAAACGATCTCAGCCGCGAAGAACTGGAACTGGTGCTTAACACCGCCGCACGACTGAAGGCCAACCCCCAGCCAGAGCTGCTCAAGCATAAAGTGATCGCCAGTTGCTTCTTTGAAGCCTCCACCCGTACGCGTCTGTCATTTGAAACCTCCATGCACCGTCTCGGCGCGAGCGTGGTCGGCTTTTCCGACAGCAGCAACACCTCGCTGGGTAAGAAGGGCGAAACGCTGGCAGACACTATTTCGGTTATCAGCACCTATGTGGATGCCATCGTGATGCGCCACCCGCAGGAGGGCGCTGCGCGTCTGGCGACCGAATTTTCCGGCGGTATTCCGGTGCTGAACGCTGGCGACGGTGCCAACCAACATCCGACGCAAACGCTGCTCGATCTCTTCACCATCCAGGAGACGCAAGGGCGTCTTGAAAACCTGCATATCGCCATGGTCGGTGACCTGAAATATGGCCGCACCGTGCATTCACTGGCGCAGGCGCTGGCAAAATTCAGCGGCAACCGCTTCTACTTTATCGCCCCGGATGCGCTGGCGATGCCGCAGTACATTCTGGATATGCTCGACGAGAAAGGCATGGCCTGGAGCGTGCATGCCAGCATCGAAGAGGTGATGGCGGAAGTGGATATTCTTTATATGACCCGCGTACAGAAAGAGCGTCTGGACCCGTCGGAATACGCCAACGTCAAAGCGCAGTTTGTTTTGCGCGCCAGCGATCTGACCGGCGCACGCAGCAATATGAAGGTGCTGCATCCGTTGCCGCGCGTTGACGAGATCACCACCGACGTTGATAAAACGCCGCACGCCTGGTATTTCCAGCAGGCTGGCAACGGTATTTTCGCCCGCCAGGCTCTGCTGGCGCTGGTTCTCAATCGCGATTTGGCTCTGTAAGGGGGAAACGACAATGACACACGATAATAAACTTCAGGTCGAAGCCATTAAACGCGGCACCGTGATTGACCACATCCCTGCCCGCGTCGGGTTCAAGCTGCTGACGCTGTTCAAACTGACGGAAACTGACCAGCGCATTACCATCGGCCTTAACCTGCCGTCCGGCGAAATGGGCCGCAAGGATTTGATCAAAATAGAGAACACGTTTCTCACCGATGAGCAGGTCAACCAGCTGGCGCTGTATGCGCCGCAGGCCACCGTTAACCGGATTGATGAGTATGAAGTGGTGGGCAAATCGCGCCCGAGCCTGCCGGAACGCATCAATGGCGTACTGGTGTGCCCGAACAGCAACTGCATCAGCCATGCCGAGCCGGTCACTTCCAGCTTTGCGGTGAAACAACGCGAGCAGGATATCGCGCTGAAGTGCAAATACTGCGAGAAAGAGTTCTCGCATCACGTCGTGCTGGCCAATTAACGCCCGGCCAGTAAAGAGGCGGTCTGTGCGATAACGTGTATAATGACCGCCACCTTATTACCGCTGATATTCAGGAAACATCATGACTAAAGTTATCGCGACGGAAAATGCGCCAGCTGCCATCGGCCCTTATGTGCAGGCTGTTGATCTCGGCAATATGATCCTCACTTCCGGCCAGATCCCGGTCGATCCGACAACCGGTAGCGTGCCGGAAGATGTCGCCGCGCAGGCGCGCCAGTCTCTCGACAACGTGAAAGCGATCGTCGAGGCCGCCGGCCTGAAAGTGGGCGACATTGTGAAAACCACCGTGTTTGTGAAAGATCTGAACGATTTCGCCACCGTTAACGCCACTTACGAAGCCTTTTTCGCCGAGCATAACGCTACCTTCCCGGCGCGTTCCTGCGTGGAAGTGGCACGCCTGCCGAAAGATGTGAAAATCGAGATTGAAGCGATCGCCGTACGTCGCTAATCCGCATACCGGGTGGCTGCGTAAACGTATCCGGCACGCCAGTTTACAGGCCGGATAAGCGAGCCGCCATCCGGCCTGTAACACTCCGCACCTCAGCTAAGCCCGCCGTCATCCGGTTCGCAACGCGGCAAAACGACTTTTTCCCCACCGAACGCAACACGATAAGCAGCGCCACCGGGCAATTAACGGGTTACTGCCAGCCATAACGACGGCTGTAAAAACCTTTCACCCACTGGGTCAGCGTCATGTAACCAGCCAAAATCGCTACCAGCCACGGGAAGTAGCTCAGCGGCAGCGCCTGCAATTGCAGGTAGCTCGCCAGCGGCGAGAACGGCAGCGCAATGCCGACGCAAATCACCATCAGCGTCATGGCAATCAGCGGCCATGCGGCGCGGCTCTGGATAAACGGCACGCGACGGGTACGGATCATATGCACAATCAGCGTTTGCGACAGTAAACCAACCACAAACCAGCCAGACTGGAACAGGGTTTGCGCTTCCGGCACATTGGCTTTGAATACCCACCACATCACGCAGAAGGTCACGATGTCGAAGATCGAACTGATCGGCCCGAAGAAGATCATAAAACGCCCGAGATCTGCCGGGTTCCAGCGCTGCGGTTTGGCAATTTGTTCGTCGTCAACGTTATCAAACGGGATCGCCACCTGCGACACATCGTACAGCAGGTTCTGAATCAGTAAGTGCAATGGCAGCATCGGCAGGAACGGCAGGAAGGCGCTCGCCACCAGCACGCTGAAGACGTTACCAAAGTTAGAACTTGCCGTCATTTTGATGTATTTCAGCATGTTGGCGAAGGTCCGCCGCCCTTCAATAACGCCTTCTTCCAGCACCATCAGGCTCTTTTCCAGCAGGATGATATCGGCGGCTTCGCGGGCAATATCGACCGCGCTATCCACGGAAATACCGATATCTGCCGCGCGTAGCGCCGGGGCATCGTTAATGCCGTCGCCCATAAAACCGACCACATGCCCTTCGCGTTTCAACAAGCGAACAATGCGCTCTTTGTGCAGCGGCGTCAGGCGGGCAAACAGCGTGATATGTTTCGCCATCTGCGCCAGTTCATCATCGCTCATATGTTCGATTTCGCTGCCGGTCAGCGCATCACCCACTTCCAGCCCGACTTCATGACACACTTTAGCCGCCACCAGTTCGCTGTCGCCGGTGAGGATCTTAACGGTGATGCCGCTGGCTTTCAGCGCTTTCAGCGCCGGAGCGGTAGTTTCTTTCGGCGGATCGAGGAACGCAATGTAGCCTTCGAGGATCAGATCCGACTCATCCGCACGCTGATAATCTCCCGTGCGCGCGGGCAGGTATTTGGTCGCCACCGCCACCACGCGCAGCCCCTGACGGTTCAGGGTGCTGGTGACGCGTTCAATGCGCCGCAGCATGGTGTCATCCAGCGGGACAATCTCGCCATTAAAGCGGACCTGCGAGCACACACTGATAATTTCCGTCAGCGCGCCTTTGCAGATCAGTTGATGCACATCCGCCTGCTGGGCGACCACCACTGACATCCGGCGGCGTTCAAAATCAAACGGGATCTCATCCACTTTGCGCCAGTCCGAAGAGAGCGTCTGCGCCGCTTCCGCATCGACGCCTTCCAGCACAGCGGTATCCAGCAGGTTTTTCAACCCGGTCTGGTAGTGGCTGTTCAGCCATGCGCTGTGCAGCACCCATTCGCTGACTTTGCCGCTGATGTCGGTGTGCGTTTCCAGCACGATCTTATCCTGCGTCAGAGTGCCGGTTTTGTCGGTACACAGAATATCCATCGCGCCAAAGTTCTGGATCGCATCCAGATGTTTAACGATCACTTTCTGTTTTGACAGTTTCACCGCCCCGCGCGCCAGCGTCGAGGTCACAATCATCGGCAACATTTCCGGCGTCAGGCCAACGGCAACCGAGAGGGCAAACAGCGCTGCTTCCCACCAGTCACCTTTGGTAAAGCCGTTGATCAACAAAACGATCGGCGTCATCACCAGCATAAAGCGGATCAGCAGCATGCTGACGCGGCTGATCCCTTTCTGAAAGGCGTTCGGTTCGCTTTCCTGTTCGCTGACGCGCCCGGCCAGTTGCCCGAACCAGGTGTTGCCGCCGGTGCCAATCACCATGGCCTGCGCGGTTCCGCTCACCACATTGGTACCCATAAAGCACAGCGTGTCGCACTCAAGCGGGTTTTTCTGCGCCGTCTGGCGGCTGGTCGCCGCTTTTTCTACCGGCAGGGATTCACCGGTCAGCGAAGCCTGAGCAACGAACAGATCCCGCGCCTGCAAGACGCGCAGATCCGCCGGGATCATGTCGCCCGCCGCCAGCTTGACGATATCGCCCGGTACCAGTTGATCGATCGGGATCTCGCACCAGCTATTCTCGCCCTTTTCATTCACCACCCGCAGCACCGTCGCGGTGTTGCTGACCATCGCTTTCAGCGCATCCGCCGCTTTGGTGGAACGCGCTTCTTGCAGGAAGTTGAGCAGGGTGGAAATCGCTACCATCAGCGCAATCACACCAGCGGCGAACAGATCTTCCGAAGCATAGGAGATCACCCCAAGGCAGGTGAGCAGCAGGTTGAACGGGTTGCGGTAGCAGATCCACAGATGAACCCACCACGGTGACGGTTTCTGCGCCGGGATCAGGTTTTCACCGTGCGTTTCACGCGCCTGCGCCACTTCCTGCTCAGTGAGCCCTTCCGGGTGGCTGGCAAAAGTTTGCCACAGCAGTGTCGGCTCCATTGCAGCAATCGACAGGCAGCGTTCGCCCATCGACGCGGGAATATCGCCGTGGTTAACGGTCTGTACGCCGGGCAGCGGATCGCGCTGTACCAGGCGACGCGGTAAATGGCGGTTCAGGCGAGCGAAGAGCTGCCGGGTGAAGTTTTTCAGCATAGTCATATCCTTGCCCCCGCATCGCGCGGGTGCCTTCTGCACATCATCTTTCAGACCCAATCGCGGCGGCGAACCCAGGCGCTAAGCGAGGAATTCAATACCTTGCCGCCTCGATGCAGCATGAATGATGGGTATAAATTTTACGCAAGTGACGTGGCAACGCCGCGCCAGCAGGCATTTCTGTTTGGGCAGGGACAATAACATCGCTGCCTTACGCATCCGGTAAGGCAGCAAAAGCAGGCTTACCGGGAAACAGTTCTCCATCGCGGGAGAGGTGTGGGATCGGGATCCATCTGGCCTCCGGTAAGTAAGGGTAAGAATTGCATTCGTATGATTACGTGGCGGTATCATAGCCCTGCTGAATTAAACCAAACGTATACACAACGATATTTAGCCGCACAAAGCGCATAAACCAGACTTTGCTCATTGCTGAGCGGTTGGAACCTGAACGAAACTCCTCTATTCTGCAATCCGCCTTAATAAGGAACAGGACAGGACGCATGCAAAACCGGCTGACAATCAAAGACATTGCGCGCTTAAGCGGGGTGGGGAAATCCACCGTCTCCCGCGTGCTGAATAATGAAAGCGGCGTGAGCCAGCGGACACGCGAAAAAGTGGAGGCCATCGTCAATCAACACGGTTTCTCCCCTTCCCGTTCCGCACGCGCCATGCGCGGGCAAAGCGACAAAGTAGTGGCGATTATCGTCTCGCGTCTCGATTCCCTGTCGGAAAACCTTGCGGTACAGACCATGCTCCCCGCCTTCTACGAACAGGGTTACGACCCGATCATGATGGAGAGCCAGTTTTCGCCGGAACTGGTCGGCGAGCATTTGCAGATGCTGAGCCACCGCAATATTGACGGCGTCGTGCTGTTTGGTTTTACCGGTATTACCGAAGAGCTGCTGGCCTCCTGGCAGTCATCGTTGGTACTGCTGGCGCGCGACGCGAACGGTTTTTCTTCGGTTTGTTACGACGACGAAGGCGCCATTGAGCTATTAATGGAAAAACTCTACGCTCAGGGCCATCGCCATATCAGCTTTATCGGCGTGCCGCACAGCGATGTCACGACCGGCAAACGCCGCCACGATGCTTATCTGGCATGCTGCCAGCGATACCAGCTTGAACCACTCTCCGTACTGCCTGGCCTTGCCATGAAGCAGGGTTACGACCATGTTGCTGAAGTGCTGACGCCGCAAACCACCGCGCTACTGTGCGCTACCGATACGCTGGCGCTCGGTGCCAGCAAATACTTGCAGCAACAGCGCATCGAAAACCTGCAACTTGCCAGCGTCGGTAATACGCCGTTGATGAAGTTTTTGCATCCGGAAATTGTTACCGTCGATCCCGGCTATGCCCAGGCAGGCCGCCAGGCCGCTGCCCAGTTAATAGAACAAGTTAATGGTCGCGCTGATTTACGGCAAATTGTGATCCCCGCCAGACTCGCCTGATTGTGCCGTACGGTTTATTGTGATCCTCGCCCGGTTTCGGGAACGTTCCCATTTTCTATTTTTTTGCTCCTGGTTACGCTTTGCTCCGGTCATTACGCATCATTTCTCCTTCGAGAGGCACCTTGATGGGCAAAGTAAATCAATCAGATATTGAGAAGTTGATCGCACTGGTGGGCGGACGCGAAAACATCGCTACTGTCAGCCACTGTATTACGCGGTTACGCTTCGTGTTGAACAATCCGGCAGCGGCCAACCCGCAAGAGATTGAGCAGTTGCCGATGGTTAAAGGCTGTTTCACCAATGCCGGACAGTTTCAGGTGGTGATCGGCACCAACGTTGGCGACTACTATCAGGCGCTGCGCGAAGCCACCGGCCTGGCGCATGCTGATAAAGAGCAGGCCAAGCTGGCGGCGCGGCAAAATATGAAATGGCACGAGCGCCTGATCTCTCATTTTGCTGAGATCTTTTTCCCGCTTCTCCCGGCGCTGATCAGCGGAGGCCTGGTTCTCGGTTTTCGTAATGTGATCGGCGATGTGCCGATGAGCAATGGCCAGACGCTGGCGCAGATGTTCCCGTCGCTGAAAACGGTCTACGACTTCCTGTGGCTGATTGGCGAAGCGATTTTCTTCTATTTGCCGGTTGGCATCTGCTGGTCAGCGGTGCGCAAAATGGGCGGAACGCCGATCCTCGGGATCGTACTGGGCATAACGCTGGTGTCACCGCAGCTGATGAATGCCTATCTGCTGGGTTCGCAAACGCCGGAAGCATGGAATTTCGGCCTGTTTACCATCGCCAAAGTCGGTTATCAGGCGCAGGTTATCCCGGCGCTGCTGGCGGGTCTGATGCTGGGCGTGATTGAAACGCGCTTAAAACGCCTGGTGCCGGATTACCTCTATCTGGTGGTCGTACCGGTCTGCTCGTTAATCCTGGCGGTGTTCCTCGCCCACGCCTTTATCGGCCCGTTCGGCCGCATGATTGGCGATGGCGTGGCTTATACGGTTCGTCATCTGATGACCGGAAGCTTTGCCCCGATTGGTGCCGCGCTGTTTGGTTTTCTCTATGCGCCGCTGGTTATCACTGGCGTACATCAAACCACGCTGGCGATCGATATGCAGATGATCCAGAGCATGGGCGGAACGCCGGTATGGCCGCTGATTGCGCTTTCCAATATCGCTCAGGGGTCAGCAGTGGTCGGTATCATCATCGCCAGCCGTAAACAAAATGAACGCGAGGTTTCCGTGCCTGCCGCCATCTCCGCCTTTTTAGGCGTCACCGAACCCGCGATGTACGGCATTAACCTGAAATACCGCTTCCCGATGCTGTGCGCCATGGTTGGCTCCGGCTTCGCCGGGTTGCTGTGCGGTCTGAACGGCGTAATGGCGAACGGTATCGGCGTCGGCGGTTTGCCGGGCATTCTCTCCATTCAACCCACCTACTGGCAGGTCTTTACGCTTGCGATGGTCATCGCCGTGGTGATCCCTATTGCCCTCACATCCTTTGTTTATCAGCGCAAGTTCCGTCAAGGCACTTTGCAGATTGTGTAATGTTTGGGGCGCGTTTGCGCCCCCTTTGTTTTCGCAGGAATTGCTATGAATACCCTTCCCCACTGGTGGCAAAACGGCGTCATTTATCAGATTTACCCAAAAAGTTTTCAGGACTCGACCGGCAGCGGTACCGGTGATTTACGCGGCGTTATCGCCCGCCTCGACTATTTGCAAACCCTGGGTGTGGATGCCATCTGGCTGACACCGTTCTACATTTCCCCACAAATCGACAATGGTTACGACGTAGCGAATTACACCGCGATTGACCCCGCTTACGGTACGCTGGAAGACTTTGACGAACTGGTAGCACAGGCGCACCAACGCGGAATACGCCTGATTCTGGATATGGTGTTCAATCACACCTCAACGCAGCACGCCTGGTTTCAGGAGGCGCAGGATCCCACCAGCCCTTACCGCAATTTCTATATCTGGCGCGACGGCGAACCGGACGTACCACCAAACAACTGGCGTTCCAAATTCGGCGGCAGCGCGTGGCGCTGGCACAGCCAGAGCGGCCAGTACTATTTGCACCTTTTTGCGCCGGAGCAGGCCGATCTCAACTGGGAAAACCCGGCAGTCCGCGACGCGCTAAAAGAGGTCTGCGCTTTCTGGGCGGATCGCGGCGTTGACGGTTTACGTCTCGATGTCATCAATTTAATCTCCAAAGAGCAGGATTTCCCGGACGATCACGACGGGGACGGGCGACGCTTTTATACTGATGGCCCGCGGGCGCACGAATTTCTGCAGGAGATGAGCCGCGAGGTTTTCCAACCGCGCGAACTGATGACTGTGGGCGAAATGTCCTCTACTTCGCTGGCGAACTGTAAGCGTTATGGCGCGCTGGACGGCAGTGAACTGTCGATGACCTTTAATTTTCACCACCTGAAGGTGGACTACCCCAACGGCGAAAAATGGGTTCTTGCCCGGCCGGATTATGCAGCGCTGAAAGCGCTTTTCCGCCACTGGCAGCAGGGGATGCATAACGTCGCATGGAATGCGCTGTTCTGGTGTAACCACGATCAGCCGCGCGTTGCGTCACGCTTTGGCGATGAAGGCATGCTGCGCGTTCCAGCCGCCAAAATGCTGGCGATGATTTTGCACGGCATGCAGGGCACGCCCTATATCTATCAGGGCGAAGAGATTGGCATGACCAACCCGCACTTTTCCCGCATTACCGATTACCGCGACATCGAAAGCCACAATATGTTTGCTGAGCAGCGCGCCGCCGGACGTGAGCCGGAAGAACTGCTGGCGATTCTGGCCAGTAAATCCCGCGACAACAGCCGTACGCCGATGCAGTGGAGCGCCCGCAAAAATGCCGGCTTCACCACTGGCGAGCCGTGGATTGGCCTGTGCGACAACTACCGTGAAATCAACGTTGAGAAGGCCATCAGCGATCCGGGTTCAGTGTTTTATACCTACCAGAAACTCATCCGTCTGCGTAAAACACTGCCGCTGCTCACCTGGGGCGATTATCAGGATCTGCTGCCCACGCATCAGTATCTGTGGTGTTACCGCCGCCAGTGGCAGAGCGAGACGCTGCTGGTTATTGCTAATCTGAGCAACACATTTCAGCCGTGGCATCCGGAAGAGATGCCCGGCGACTGGCAGGTTGTGATCAGCAACTATGCTGAAGTCTCCGCAAAACCTGGCGACATGGTACTTCGGCCGTTCGAGGCCGTGTGGTGGCGACAGTCTTAGACTTATTCTACTAAACACAAACACAACAGCAGGCATAAGCCTGCTGTTTTTGTTGCATTTTTAGTCAAAATGAGAACGCTAAAATTTACATTCCGCCAGGGTGCCCGTCCTCTGTGCTATCCAATTTTTACTTTGTCCTGAGTCAATAAAAACGCAAACATGTTTGATGCAAATCACTATATATAGAAATTAGAATGCTCTCCGGCCCAACATCTTGTATTTTCCGTCTACTATTCAAACAAGCCGCCCCCACGGGAAGCTATACATATTGTGGATAACGCGGGCCAAAACGAGACAAACTCATTGGTTTTAGTAATGAATAGCTAAGCCATCAGTGCGTCTTCCATTGTGGATAACCTGTTTTTTAAAATGGAGTAATCATGACACCGCATGTGATGAAACGAGATGGCTGTAAAGTGCCTTTCAAATCAGAGCGCATTCAAGAAGCGATTTTGCGTGCAGCTAAAGCAGCGGGAGTCGATGACGCAGATTATTGCGCCACCGTCGCAGACGTAATCAGTCGTCAAATGCAGGATCGGTCGCAGGTTGATATCAGCGAGATCCAGACGGCCGTTGAAAACCAGTTGATGTCCGGGCCGTACAAACAGCTGGCGCGTGCCTATATCGAATATCGCCACGATCGCGATATCGCGCGTGAAAAACGTGGCCGCCTGAACCAGGATATTCGCGGGCTTGTCGAGCAGACCAACTCGGCGCTGCTGAACGAGAACGCCAACAAAGACAGTAAAGTGATCCCGACGCAGCGCGATTTGCTGGCGGGGATTGTTGCCAAACACTATGCCCGTCAGCACTTGCTGCCGCGCGATGTCGTGCTGGCCCATGAACGTGGCGAAATCCACTATCACGATCTGGATTACTCGCCGTTCTTCCCGATGTTCAACTGCATGCTGATCGATCTGAAAGGCATGCTGACGCACGGCTTTAAAATGGGTAACGCGGAGATCGAGCCACCGAAATCGATCTCGACCGCGACCGCCGTCACCGCGCAGATCATCGCCCAGGTCGCCAGCCATATTTACGGCGGCACCACCATTAACCGTATTGATGAAGTGCTGGCGCCGTTTGTCACCGCCAGCTTCAAAAAACATCGCAAGGTAGCGGAAGAGTGGCAGATTCCGGACGCTGACGGCTACGCCCACAGCCGCACCGAGAAAGAGTGTTACGACGCGTTCCAGTCGCTGGAATATGAAGTCAACACGCTGCACACCGCTAACGGTCAGACGCCGTTCGTCACCTTTGGTTTCGGCCTGGGTACCAGTTGGGAATCCCGTCTGATTCAGCAATCCATTCTGCGTAACCGTATTGCAGGTCTGGGTAAAAACCGCAAAACCGCCGTGTTCCCGAAACTGGTGTTCGCCATCCGTGACGGCCTGAATCATAAGTTTGACGATCCGAATTATGACATCAAGCAGCTGGCGCTTGAGTGCGCAAGCAAGCGTATGTATCCGGATATTCTGAACTACGATCAAGTGGTTAAGGTCACCGGTTCGTTCAAAACGCCAATGGGCTGTCGCAGCTTCCTCGGCGTCTATGAAGAGAACGGCGAGCAGATCCACGACGGGCGTAATAACCTGGGCGTTATCAGCCTGAACCTGCCACGCATTGCGCTGGAAGCGAAAGGCAACGAAGCGGCGTTCTGGAAACTGCTCGACAGCCGCCTGGAACTGGCGCGTAAAGCGCTGATGACTCGTATCGCCCGTCTGGAAGGTGTGAAAGCGCGCGTGGCGCCAATCCTTTACATGGAAGGCGCGTGTGGCGTACGTCTGAAAGCGGATGACGATATTTCCTCTATTTTCAAAAATGGTCGCGCGTCGATTTCACTGGGCTACATCGGCATTCACGAAACCATCAATGCGCTCTCCGGCAACAAGCATATTTACGACAGCGAAGCGCTGCGGGCTAAAGGCGTGGCGATTGTCGAACGCCTGCGCCAGGCGGTCGATCAGTGGAAAGAAGAGACCGGCTACGGCTTCAGCCTCTACAGCACGCCGAGCGAGAACCTGTGTGACCGCTTCTGCCGCCTTGATACCGCTGAGTTTGGTGTCGTGGATGGAGTGACCGACAAAGGCTACTACACCAACAGCTTCCACCTCGACGTCGAGAAAAAGGTTAACCCGTACGACAAGATCGATTTCGAAGCGCCGTATCCGCCTTTGGCCAGCGGTGGTTTTATCTGCTACGGCGAGTATCCGAACATTCAGCACAACCTGCGGGCGCTGGAAGATGTCTGGGATTACAGCTATCAGCACGTACCGTATTACGGCACCAATACGCCCATTGATGAGTGTTACGAGTGCGGTTTTACCGGCGAGTTTGAGTGCACCAGTAAAGGCTTCACCTGCCCGAAATGCGGCAACCACGACGCCGCGCGCGTTTCGGTCACGCGCCGCGTTTGCGGTTATCTCGGCAGCCCGGATGCACGTCCGTTTAACGCCGGTAAACAGGAAGAAGTTAAACGCCGCGTGAAACACCTCGGTAACGGGCAACTCGGTTAACACCTCCGTTGCCCGGTAAATGGCGTTTACCCGCGCCGGGCACACGGTCAATGAGGCCACCGTAGCTGATTGCCCGATGGCGCTACGCTTATCGGGCCTACGTTTTCTGCCGCTACAATTTTCCGTCTGATGCGTTTCCTCTAAACAGTTGACGTTGTAGCAAGGCGGCAAACGAGTAAATCCCGGGGAGCTTACTCCAGTAAGTGACACGGGTGCGCTCGAGCGGCCAACGCAGCTACAGCGCCAAATGCGACGAGGAAAAATGAATTACCACCAATACTACCCTGTAGATATTGTTAATGGCCCCGGCACCCGCTGCACCCTGTTCGTCTCCGGCTGCGTACACGAATGCCCCGGCTGTTACAACAAAAGCACGTGGCGGCTCAATTCCGGTGTTCCATTTACGCCGGAGATGGAAGATCGCATCATCGCCGATCTCAACGATACGCGCGTTAAACGCCAGGGCATTTCGCTCTCCGGCGGCGATCCGCTGCATCCGCAGAACGTGCCGGACATTTTAAAGCTGGTCACCCGCATCCGCGCCGAATGCCCCGGCAAAGATATCTGGGTGTGGACCGGTTACAAAATGGATGAACTGAATACCGCCCAGCTTGAGGTGGTGGCCCTGATCAACGTGCTGATTGACGGCAAATTCGTTCAGGATCTGAAAGACCCGATGCTGATCTGGCGCGGCAGCAGCAACCAGGTTGTGCATCACTTGCGGTGAATACCGCTACAACCGCTTACAGGCGTGCCGGTAAGCGGCTCAAAAACTCAGTGCGAAGAGATAAAGTCAGAAGCCGGATGCGGCGGCGGGACGGCGAAACTCTGCTGCATTCTCTGCACTTCTTGCGCAGGCGGCAGACCAAACAACCGTTTGAACTCGCGATTAAATTGTGACGGGCTTTCATACCCCACCGCATAGCTGGCTGCGGCAGCCGTCATCTCCTGGCGAACCATCAACATTCGCGCCTGGTGCAGCCGCACTGATTTGACATACTGCATTGGTGGCATGTGCGTCATCGTTTTGAAATGGCTATGAAATGTGGGCACGCTCATCCCCGCCTCGTCTGCCAGTTGTCTCAGGCTCAGCGGTTGATGATACGCAGCATGAATATGCCGTAGCACCTTACAAATCCTGCCGAATTGCCCCTGCAGCGCCAGCGCGGAACGCATGGCATGCCCCTGCGCCCCGGTTAATACGCGAAAATAGAGCTCGCGCACCAGCGCTGGCCCAAGGACCGACGCCTCCAGCGGGGAGCTTAGCGCCTCCAGCAACCGCAATACCGATTTCCGCATCCCGCCGTCCATCGGGCTGGACATCATACTTTGCGGCGCAGCCGCTGCATGCGTGGCTCCCTGCTGCTCAATATGGAGTAACAACTCTGCCGCGACCTGAAAATCGAGATGCATATAGATAGCCAGCAACGGGCGTTCGGCAGAAGCCTCGGTTTCCATCACAAAAGGCACCGGAACCGAAACGGCCAGATAATGCTGTTCATCATAAAGGTAGAGCTGCTCGCCGAAATAGCCGCGTTTACTGCCCTGGCAGACAATGACAATGCCGGGGTCGTAGAGGACGGGCGTTCTGGCGAGCGGGCGATCGGATCGCAGAATACGGATATCCGCGAGCGCCGTCAGATTGTAGCCCTCCTGCGGAGCCAGTTCTTTCAATAGCGCCACCATTTGCGGCTGGTCGGGGAAATGCATCGTCACACAGTCACTCAGAATTTTAGGCAATAAAAAGAGAATATATGGCCTAAAAAACATCCAGTACAGACAATATTATGCAGCTTCCATTTTTCATGGGAGTACGACAATGTCCGCAGAAAAAATTGTTTTTATTACCGGTGTCAGCAGCGGTTTTGGCCGTGCGCTGGCGCAGGAAGCGCTGGCCGCAGGCTATCGCGTGATCGGTACGGTGCGCAATACAGAGGCAAAACACGCGTTTGAGGCGCTGTCATCCGGCCGCGCTTACGGGCGCATCCTGGATATCACGGATTTCTCCGCGATCGACAGTGTCATTGCCGAAGCGCAAACCAGCGTGGGGCCAATTGATGTGCTGGTGAATAACGCGGGTTACGGTCATGAAGGAGTGATGGAGGAGTCATCGCTGGACGCCCTGCGCCACCAGTTTGAGGTTAACGTGTTCGGCGCCGTCGCCATGATGAAAGCGGTACTTCCAGGCATGCGCCAACGGCGTCGCGGGCACATCATCAACATCACCTCAATGGGGGGATTTATTACTATGCCGGGCATTACTTACTACTGCGGCAGCAAATTTGCGCTGGAGGGGATTTCCGACGCGCTGGGCAAAGAGGTGCAGCCGTTTGGCATTTTCGTTACCGCCGTCGCGCCCGGTTCGTTTCGTACTGAATGGGCGGGCCGTTCGATGATCCGTTCGCCCCGCTCGATTGCCGATTACGATGCGATTTTCGATCCTATTCGCAAAGCGCGCGAGGAGAAAAGCGGCAAGCAACTGGGCGATACAGCAAAAGCCGCCCGTGCGATGCTGGCCATTATGCAAAGCGCTACGCCGCCTGCCCACCTGCTGTTAGGTAGCGATGCGCTCACGCTGGTGCGGGAGAAACTGGCGACGCTGACAACAGAAATCAATGCCTGGGAGAGCGTGACACGTTCCACCGACGGGTAACCTCCTAAACAACCGGGTAGCCACTACCCGGTTGTGTCAAAACCGGCTGACGCACTCCATCGCCACGCTTCGGAAGGCGGCGAAATTGGCGCAATCACAAAGCCTTGAAGCTGCGCGCTCGCGCAGGAAGGTGACAAAAATATCGTAGATCGCCATCGCCTCTTCATACTCGCTTTTACTGATCGCCAGCAGGAAGATGACATGCGCGATCTCCTCGCCCCACTGAATGCCTTTTGGTGCGAGCACGGTGTAGACAACGGTTTTTTTCGCCAGCAACCCCAGCGCATGCGGCAACGCGATGCCTTCGCCGAGCATGGTGCTGACAATCGCTTCACGCTCCACCACAGAATCCACAAACTCTGCGCCGACAAAACCTTCATCCTGAAGCTGATCGCAAAGGGTTTTAAACAGCGTCTGCTGATCCATCGCGCCGTCGATAATGCGGAAATGTGCGGCATCAAAATACTTTTCCAGCATCCACGGGCGCGTTCTGTCCACCAGCACCAGTTTGCCAATCTGCTCCAGTTGGTAATCGGTGGGGAAAGGCGCGATGGTGACGATCGGTTTGTCTTTCTCGCTGATCCGCGCGGTGGAAATAACAAAATCTTCCGCAATACCATCGCACTGCTCGTAGTCGCGCAGCGTCACGGTGCGCGAGACAACAATTTGCGGATATTTGCGCGCCAGCACCGCTTCAATCATCCGCACCATCGCATTTCCGGCATCGCACACCAGCAGCACACGCGGCTGGCGCTGGTAGCCAATGTTGTAGTGGCGCTCAAGCCCTACACCAATATGCAGCACCAGGAAGCCAATTTCGTTTTCGCTGATGACATACGGCGTATATTTGCCCCAACTGGATACCGCCGCCAGCGTCATATCCCAGGCCATCGGATAATGCTGTTTGATGTTATCCAGCAATGGGTTGGGAATCATGATCTGGTAGCGCACGCGGGTGATCATGGTTTTAATGTGCGTCAGTAAATCGGCGTGCAACTGATCGTCGTTTTGCAGGTTGTAGTTATAGTGCGTGTTGATATAGCCGAGAATGTAGTTCACCAGCGTTTCGTCGTCGTCCGCGCTAATCGCGCTCGGCGCAATCTCCTGCACGCGCCGCCCGGCAATATGCACCCGCAGCCAGTGCTCTTCCGACGCTGCCAGCGTTTTTCCCGCCAGTTGCTGTAGCGCGGCAGAAATGGCGCGCGCCGCATCGCGCACGTTCTCATCACCATCTTCGGCGGTAAATTCCGAGAGCGGATACCCTTCGCTGATACGCCGCACCGCCACTGCACAATAGAGGCGGATAAACAGATCGCCCTCATCAGTCAGGCGGATGTGGTAACGGCTAAAGCAGTCATGCAGAATGGCGGCCAGTGCTTCCGGCACGCCAGGATTGAGCGCCTCTTCGGTAATCAGCGGGTTGTGGGCGTTCTGCTGCGCCAGTTCAAACAGCAGATCCGTCAGACAGGCGCGCAGCGCCATCTCGCTGCCAAACAGCTTCATGCCGTGGCGCGGACGGGTTTCCAGCGTCAGGCGATAACGGGAAAACCACTCACGCACTTCGGTCATGTCGTTTTGCAGCGTGGCGCGGCTGACAAACCACTCATCCGCCAGATCTTCCAGTTTCAGGGAAAAAGCCGAGGTCAGAAACCGCACCACCAGGTAGTGCACGCGCTCCGGCCCGCTACGGGGAATGCGCAGCGCGCGCGGGCGGGTGGCCTGTAATGTCTGATAACGCGTTGCGTCATCGATCTTCAGTTGATAACCGCTGCCGCGCGTCAAAATAAACTGTGCGCCGTGGTGCTCCAGCAGGGCATTTAAGGCGGTGATATCGGCCCGAACGGTACGCGTGGAGACCGACAGCCTTTGTGCCAGTTCATCCTGCGGCAGTGTCTCGTTTTGCAACATCATAAACAGCTGCGCTAAACGTTGGTTCGGGAATCGCACGTCAGTCTCCTGGCTTAGTGAGAGGAAATGACCATCTGAGATGGGCTGCCCACCGGTGTGTAATCCGGCACAAAACTGAGCTTACCGTCCTTCGCAACGCGAAAACGGGTGATATTGTCGCTGCGTTGATTCATGACGTACAGCCAGCGCCCCTGTTTATCCAGCGTCAGCGAGCGCGGATAGTCGCCGCGCGTCCAGATATCATCCTGATGTGCCAGCGTGCCATCCGGCTGTACGCTAAAGTGAGCCACGCTGTTATGCAGACGGTTAGCCACATACAGTTGTTTTCCATCCCGGCTGAGTACCAGACCAGCGGCAAAGCTGGTGCCTTTGTACGTTGCTGGCAGTGCAGAGGTAGTTTTGCCCTCTTTCAGCGTTCCGGTTGCGCTGTCCAGCGTGTAATACGTCAACGTTGAAGCCTCTTCATTGATCAACCACAGCCCATCGCCTTTTGGCGTAAAGACAAAGTGACGCGGCCCGGCGCCTTTTGAAGACGCGTTGATAAAAGGTGGTTCGTTAGGCGTTAACTTGCCACTCTGCGCCTCCAGGCGGTACTGATAAATGCGATCCAGGCCCAGATCGGTTGAGAAGACAAATTTCCCTTGCGGATCGGCGGCAATCATATGCGCATGCGGGCCGTTATGATCGCTGATGGCAAAGCTGCCCTCCACGGCTGCTGCGGGTTTGGCGGCTCCCGGTTCGCCCTGATCCTGGTGGCTGTCCACCGCTTCGCCGAGGCTACCGTCAGCTTTTACCGGCAATACGGCAATCGAACCACTGACATAATTCGCCACCAGCAGATAGCGCCCATCCGGCGTCAGTGCCAGATAAACCGGCCCGGCACCGCCGGATGACACCTGGTTCAGTTCCTGCAATGCACCGTTATCGTCAATACGCAACGCCTGCACCACGCCCTTTTCCACTTCGCTGGCGACATACAACGTTTTGCCATCCTGCGAAACGGTAAGCTGCGCCGCATTCGGCAGCGTGCTGACCAGCGTTTTGTTTCCCAGCGCGCCGGATTGCGGGTCAACGGTAAAGCGGTAAACGCCTTCGCCGTTGGGGTTGTAGGTTCCCACCCAGGCGTACTGCGTCTGGGCTATGGCGCTGGTCGCCAGCAGGGAGAGTGAAGCAGCAAGCAGATGACGGGCAGTGTGCATGGTGGCTCCTTTATGGTGTGCGTTTCCCTCCCACAGGTTGCGGGAGGGCAAAATGTTTACTTCACTAACGCTTTGGTCATTGCCAGTAACTGGCGTACATCAGCCGGACGGGTATCACCGCTCGCTTTATCGATAATCGAGCTGTAGATATGCGGGATAATTTTGCTGACGCCCGCTTCCAGCGCGATGTGCAGGATTTCGCTGTAGTTCTCCAGATCGATACCGCCGGTCGGTTCCAGCCAGAAGTCATGGCGCGCACAGGCATCGGCAACCGCCTGAAATTCATCACGGCACTTCAGCCCGCCCATCGGGAAATATTTAATCGAGCTACCGCCCATATCCTTCAGCAGGGCAATGGCGGTTTCCACCGGCACAATACCGTCGGCCGTCTGGCTGCTGAGCGGCCCGGTAGAGATTTTCACCAATCCTGGCGTGCCGGTCGGCGAGACCAGACCGTTAACCACTGTTTCATTCTGCCCAAGCAGCGCGCGGCTGGTTGCCACGCCGGTAAACACCTGGTTGACGTGCTGCGGCTGTACGTCGCGGGAGATGGCGCTGACCATCGCCGACTGGTTCGGATCGCCCGCGCCAAGGCCGACAGAGAGCGCATTATCGATACGCGCTGCGTAGTCGCGCATATCCGCCACTGCCGACGCTACGTCCGGGTAATTTTTGGACAGCACGCCGACCAGCACATGGCCTTCAGCCGCTTCATAGATGGCGCTGGCATTCTCTTTGCTTCCCGCCAGCACATTCAGGCAAACGCGATCGCGGTAAAAGTTCGGGGTCAGTTTCATGCGTGTTGCTCCTTCAATTCTTCGGCGATGCGGCGATAAACAATCGCCAGTTGCTCAGCGCTCACGCTGCGCACATCGGCTTCGATAATGCCTTCATTGGCTTTGTAGCCACGGAAATAGATGGCGTATTCACCCTGTTTCAGCGCGCTGACCAGTTCGCCGGTGGCGATGCCGGTTACCGCCTCATCAAACTTGATTTCGCTGCGGGCAATGTCGCGCCCTGCGCTGTCCCATACCACACGTGCGCTCACGCCTTGCAGCGTATTGAGCTGGTCGATAAACGGCGTCATCTTGGCGACCATCTCCGCCCCGCTCTCTTTGCGGGCGCTCAGATAGTGTTCGATGGCGCAAGTCAGGCCAAGAATGCCCTCTTTGCCGACTTTCATGGCGCGGCCAATGCCCGCCGTCTGGCGTTTCACCCACTCAACGTACTGGGTTTTGCCGATCACCAGCCCGCTGGTTGGCCCTTCGATGGCCTTCGCGCCGCTGTAAATTATCAAATCGGCCCCGGCGCGGTAGTAGCATTGCAGATCCTCTTCTGCTGCAGCATCGACAATCAACGGCAGGTTATGCTTACGCGCCACCACCACCGCCTGCTCCACGCTGAGCATGCTTTTTTGTACGCAGTGGTGTGATTTGATGTAGAGGATCGCGGCCGTGCGCGGCGAGATTGCCGCCGCCAGTTGATCGGCAGAGCATTCGTTGGCATAACCCGCTTCCACCACTTTACCGCCGCCGAGCGCCACCATCGTGCCAACCGGTGCGCCGAAGTTCACGTTGTGACCGCGCGGCAGCACGATTTCGTTGTTCTCCATCACCGTGCTGTGCAGATTCTCCAGCAGCCAGTCGTTGTCGCGCACCAGCACCGCAGCAACGGATTGTGCAATCCCCGCTGAAGCGCAGGAGACAACGGTCGCCGCTTCAACGTCCAGCAGCTTCGCAATGTATTCGCCGGTTTTGTTCACCAGATCTTTCATTTCGAAGTAGTGATTCATGCCGCCAAGCACGGCTTCCACCACTTCCGGGCGCGGGGTGGAAACGCCCAGCGCGGTCATCCGACCGGAGGCGTTAATCACCTGTTTTAAATTGTACTTTTCATAAATCGAAGGCATGTTCTGCACTCCCTTGTTCGGTCAGATAGCCTTTGCCCGCGCGAATGGCGGCCAGCGGCGTGAGTAACTGTTCGGCCTGCAGGCTGTCGTTTTCCGCATCGGTGAACAGTACCGACTGGCGACGCAGGTCAAAAATAGTCAGATCGGCGTCGAAGCCGACGGCAAGGCGCCCTTTATGCTTCAGACGCAGGCCAGCGGCGGCGTGGTCAGTCACGCAGGCAATCACCTGCGGCAGCGACAGGCCAATGGCGAGGAATTTGGACATCACATTTGCCAGCGATCGTACCGGGCCGTCGATCCGGTTGCGGCAGTAGATATCGGAGCTGATGGTCTGCGGCAGAGTGCCGAGGCTGATGGCCTGTCTGGCCACTGCAAAGCTGAAGCTGGCGCTGCCGTGCCCGACGTCAAGACGCACGCCGCGCGCAATGGCGCGCGCCACGGAAGCGCGTAATTCGCCACCCGGTGCCAGAATGCGGTTCGGTTTGCCGTTATAGCAGTGGGTAATGATGTCGCCGGAGGTCAGCAACTCCGCGATTTCATCGAGGTTCGGCGGGTTGTTGCCGATGTGTACCATCAACGGCAAATCGCCGTTGGCTTTCTGGATCGCCTTCGCGCGTTCCAGCGGCGTGATGCCGTTTTCGCCGACCACGCTGCTGCTCATGCGCGCTTTCAGGCCGACGATAAAATCCGGGTGGCGTTTCACCGCGTCATGTACCGCGTTCGCGTCGATATTAGCCATGTTAGCCAGCTCGTTCTGGGCAATCAGCCCGACGCGGGAGATATTCAGCAGCGCATACACTTCGGTCGCCGCCTCGCGGGTAATGGCATAAAAATCATCGACATCATCAGCACCGGTACTGCCTGCATCAATCACCGTCGTCACGCCGGTGTTGATGCCGACGCTGTCCGGTTCATCATGGTAAATCGGCGAATTCGGGTAGCAGTGCACGTGGGAATCAATCCACCCGGCGCTGACATAGTGTTCGCCGTGCAGATCGAGCGTTTTAACCGCTGGGCCGTTTATCTCGCCCAGCGCGGCGATTTTCCCTGCCTTGATGGCGATATCCGTCAGCGTATCGTCGACCAGACGCGCCCGGCGCAGGAGTAAATCAAACATGCGAATCTCCAGTAATAACGGGCGCCGCAGCGCCCGTAGGGTTCAGAGGGCGACCGGGAAGATGGAGCCCAGCAGCATAGCGCCGAGGATCGCGCCGCCCGTAATCGGTTTCTGCCAGAGGTAGAACAGCAAAGCACCAACCAGCGAACCAATACCAATAGGAATGGAAGCGGTCATCGCGCTGAGGATAATCAGCGGCCCAAGGAAGCGGCCGGATGCGTTACCCGCGCCCATCATCACATCTGCGCCGTAGGTGGAATCGCTCTGGTTGATGGTGAACTTACGCGCCAGAATGATCAGGTAACCGATGGCCAGGCCAAGCACCAGGCCGGTTGCCAGCGAGGCGACAAAGTTTTCTACCGGGAAGAGGATCCCCGCACCCAGTAACAGCGCCGGAACACCGAGGCCGACACCGGTCTGGATTGCGCCGCCGATATCAAGGATACCGACCAGCGAACCTTCGATAATGCGGGCGAACAGGAAGCTGGCGCCAAACGCAGCGACCGCGCCGTATACGCCGGTGTCCATGCCGGAACGCAGCATCGAAACAAACGCTACTTCGTTAAACGCGCCGATGCCGTACAGGTAGTACATATGTGTCCCGGCGAATACGCCGGAAGAGAGCAGGCCAACAAAGATCGGGAACGACCAGTCGGCGTACCAAAACCCTTTATTCTGTTCCATTTCGCTTCCTTATTTGCCGCTGAGCGAGTTGTGGATGAGCTCCAGCCAGTTCGGCGCGATCAGGTGGAAAGACTCGATCATTTTCAGATCGAAGCCGCGGAAGAACGCGCTCAGCACAAACAGCGCGACAATGGCCGTCATCATCACTTTGGTGACGCGATTCCAGCCGCTCTCTTCCACACCTTTACCAATCAGAATGCCCAGTACCAGGCCCGGTACGGCGTTGCCCATAATCAGCTGCGCCGCGCCGCCAAAGACGGTCGCCCAGAAACCCGATTTTTTGCCTGCGTCGATGGCTGCCAGCCAGAAGATCACCGGCATGACGGTGTTCACCAGCAGGTTGGCCGCCGGAACCAGCACTTTAACGGCGGTGACCTGCAAGGCCGCCGGAACGGAGGAAGCGGTCAGGTTAAGGAAGGTGACGACCACCATGCCAATCAGGCCACAGGCGATCGCCATCTTTTTCGGATCGTGCAGGGTTTCGCCGACGTTACGGTTTTTCACCATCAACGCCGCCGCGCCCCAGTTCGGAATGATGCGGTGGTCAACGTCCTGGGTGAAAGAACCGGCCGCAACGGACGAGGCCCAGGCGTTAAAGAAGAAGCCTAAGCCGAATGAGAAATGCGATGCGGGATCGCCTTCGCAGGAGTTCAGTTCGCCCAGTGTACGAAATGCGCCCATCCCTTGAGTGGTCGGCGCATGGAACATGCGTGCAGCCCCCGCGCCAACACCGACGCCAACCAGGCCGCCGATGATGAGCGATTTTATTAGTATGATTAAGAACATCAGTCTGCCCTCTTCTACCCAGCGGAGGTGATTCACCGGGTATGCGTTGAGTTATTTCGTGACGAAATCCACTTTATCGAGATTGATGGCGGTCACGTTGACGGTGACGTCCAGCTCCACGCTGTACGTCCGTCTTTCCCGACGCAGAAAGAGAAATAAAAACGCCTCTTTCCGTATCGTTTCCTGCGCATGAACAACCTGCACATCCTGTGGCTCGATACGCAGTAAAATCTGCGGCGACGCTTTCATCACCGCGGCCTGAACCTGGTTCAGCGCATCCGCGAAGGCGCGCGCTTTCGCCTCGCCTTTTCCCTTAACCCTGACCGTGGTGGTGAACTGTTCTTTCATGGTTATGCGCCGTATTTTTTCTGCCACGCCTGCACCAGGCGCTCGCCTAATTCTTCTTTGTCCATAAAACCAAAGCCGAGAACATTGCAGCCCTCATTAATGGCGGTAACGCCCTCTTCCACGGAGCGCATGCCATATTTGGCTTTATAGCCGTGTTTGTTCTGCGCGGTGATGGCACCCGCGCCGCCACTGCCGCAAAACGAAATACCGAAGGTGGCGTTTTCTGCTTTCATCACGTCACCCAGTTTCATATCCGCCGCGACACCCGGCACCACCACGGCGCGGCCGCCCGCTTTTTCAACGCCAGCTGCGACTTTCTGGCCTTTGCCAAGACGATCGCCAATCACTACGGTAATTTGTTCCATTTTTTGCTCCTCAGAGGTTTTCTTTTGCCACTTCGAAGTGCACCGACAGCAGCCAGGCTTCTTCTTCCGGAAGATTGCCAAACGCTGCCACCACTTCACGGGCCAGGTTCATTGATTCAGGCGAGATTTCATCAAACAGGCTGGCATCCACTTCCGGCAGCGGTTCGCCGGTCACCGACCGGTGCGCCATCGCGCGAACATGGGAGGTCAGCATCTGCTGCTGTACTGCATTCGGCGTAATGCCGTGATTGCTCAGCAGCGCATAGACCTGCGTCAACATGCGCCCGGCAAGGGTGGCTGTTTGCTCCGCCCGATCTTGGGCATCGTTCATTACCGCTCCGTTATTCACTCGTCGTACCCCATTCATCTCGTTGAGATAAAACTAACGTTGCGGGTTACGAGTTTGTAGCGAGGAGTTTTCCACTTCAAAGTGGAAAGGGAAAAGGCGTTAGTGATCTGCGCCACATAAATCGTCAGGGAAGAGATATATCACTGCGCAGACATCACAGATTGACGCAAAAGAAGCGGAAAAACGCCCCTGCGGAAGCAGAAAAAAACGCGGAAGCTGAAGGGAAAAGCGTGAGTGCAATAAGGTTTTCTTATTGCTGATCCGCCTTCAGTTCACGCAGAAGATGATCGGTGAAAGAGGCGACCAGTGGTTGCAGCGGACGGCCAGGCAAACGCAGCAGATGCATCGGTCTTGGCGGCGGCAGCCACTCTGGCAGCACTCTGCACAGCCGACCAGCGTCAATGTCCCGTTGCAGCGTGATAAAAGCATGCTGCACAATCCCCAGCCCGCTGAGCGCCGCCTGGCGCAACGCCTCACCGGAGTCGACCATCAGCCGAGGCACGATCGCAATCTCCTGCGTGCCGGATGGCCCTTCCAGTTGCCAGCGATGATCCGAGCGCCACTGGCTGAAGCTGACGCAGTGATGGTGCTTTAGCTCGTCCGGCGAACCGGGCACGCCGTGGCGAGCCAGATAGTCCTGCGAGGCAGCAAGTAACATGCGATACGGCGGAAGGGGAATGGCAACGCTACCGTCATCGTTAATGGCACCAATCCGAATCGCCAACTGAAAGCGCTCTTCAATCAGCGAGACTTTACGGTCGCTGAGCACCATCTCCGCATTCACGCCCGGATAATGCTGCAAAAACCGCGACAGGATTGGCGTCAGTACCCGATTTCCCCAGGCAACCGGCGCGCTGATACGCAACAGCCCGGCGACATTTTCATACAGCTCGCTTGCCAGCCCATCCGCGTCACGCACCGTGGCCAGAATTTGCAGCCCATACTGGTAGAAACGCTGGCCCGCATCCGTTAACCCCTGGCGGCGCGTGGTGCGATGCAGCAACTGACAGCCCGTTCGTAGCTCCAGCTCGCGCACGTGTTTGCCCACCATCGCGGGCGTGATCCCCAGCTTTTCTGCCGCCGCCGTAAAGCTGCCGCGGGTCACCGTCGTGACAAACGATTCAACGCATTTCAAATAATCCATTTTTCGCCATTCCAAATTTTTAGTATCAAATGAAGATAATAAACCCGCATTTATCCTCGTATAGCGGCGAGAAATAATAATGTGATTATCATCTGCGAGATTTTTTCATGATGCAATCGCTGGTTTTTGATCAATTTGGTTCCCCCGAAGTGCTGTGGTTGCGCACCAGTCCTGAGCCGGAACCGGGCGAAGGCGAACTGTTGGTGGAGGTTTCCGCCGCCGGGCTGAACTTTGCCGATATCTATCGTCGCCAGGGACGTTATCCGCTGGCGGGAACGGCGCCGTGGGTTGCCGGTTACGAAGGCGCGGGGCGCGTGCTCAATGTCGGCGGCGGCGTGGAAGGCTGGCGGGTGGGCGATCGCGTCGGCTTTGCCGATGTTCCGCTGGCGCATGCCAGCCATATTCTGGTGCCGCAGGATCATGCTATTCGCCTGACTGACTGGATTTCGGAAGCGGAAGCCGCATCGATATTGTTACAGGGCTTAACGGCGGATTATCTGTTGCATGACATCTTACTTGTTGAACCGGGCATGCATGTTGCGGTGCTGGCGGCAGCGGGCGGTGTTGGCAATCTGCTGACGCAAATGCTGGTGGCGCGCGGTGTGCATGTTTTCGCTGTCGCCTCCAGTAAAAGCAAACAGGCCGCCTGCCTGAACAATGGTGCCGAGGTCGCGACCGATTATTACGGCTGGTCAGAACAGGTACGCGCCTGGCATTCATCAGGCTGCGATATCGTTTTTGATTCGGTGGGCAGCACGCTGCTGGAAAGTCTGCAGAGCCTGAAAGATGGCGGCCGGGTGGTGCTCTTTGGTATGTCTGGTGGCAAGATCCCGGCCTTTGATCCAACCGGATTGCTACTGAAATCCGCCGGCGTTATCGGCGCCGATCTCTGGACGTACCTTACCTCGCAACAAGAAAGACAGCGCCGCGCAGATAGGCTGTTTGCGCTATTGAAAGCCGGGGATATCACGTTGCCCACGGTGACATCATTTCCGCTGTCCCGCGGTAAAGAGGCGCATAGCCTGCTGGAGAACCGGTTGTTTAGCGGCAAGGTAATGTTGATTCCGTAATCGGCGGGATCAACATACCGGATGGCGGCTTCGCTCCAGGGAATGGGCGCTCTGCGATAAACATTATGCTGTCGCAGGCGCCAGCCTGCGCGATAACGCAATCCCGGCATAAAACAGCGCAAAACAGAATACGCTCACCAGTATCAACACGACGGGTACGTCCGTTGGAGGCATAAACGCAAGCAGCACGCCTGTCACTGCCGGATTTACCGCTCCGCCAAGGCTGCCCATGTTCTGAAATGAGAAATAAAAGGCTCTCTCTGCAGGTGGCGCAATCTGGTCAATGACCCGATATTGCAACGGGGCAAAAATAATCTCGCCGAACGAGAAAAAAAACATTCCCGCGATCCAGACGACCCGGCTTTCACCGGCGACGCTGAAGATAAATAACCCCACTACCAGGCATATTGTCCCTGCCAGGAATCCCATGGCGAATGAGTACTTACTCATGAGATTGCCGGTAATGTACTGGAACAACACAACCGTAATCGCGTTGGTGGTAATCAGAACAGAGACAATATTCCCCACGGTTACCGCATCATGATTCACCATCAGAATTTGTGAAATACAACTGGCAAACCGCTCAAACACGAAAGAGGCAAGGAAAATAGCCAGCGTGAAAACCAAAAGAATAATAAGCCGCTGTTTATCACGCGCGGATGTATGCAATGAAGGAGACGCCGCGGCTAACGGTTGTGTTCTCATCGTCAAACCCGCCGTCGCGACAATGGCCAGCATGCCCAGGATGGCAGATAAAAGAAAAGGGAAATAGACATGATTTCCCACCAGCCAGGCGCCGATTAATGGCCCAACCATCCAGCCGATGTTGATAAACGTATAGTTCAGGGAAAAAACGCGGGTTTTCCCCTCATCACTGAAATGGTCAGAAATAAAGCACTTAATGATCGTGGAATATAATGCGTAGCAGCAGGTTATCAACGTAAAGCAGATAACAAAAACAGCCGCAGAGTAGAAATACCCGAGAATTAAAAATGAGAAGGAAAAAATAAGCAGCGATAATGTCAATAATAATTTATGGCTGAAAAGGTTAGCCAACTTTCCACTGACGATACTCAATAAAATCCCGACAACAATGGCCAATGTGAGTATGTTGCCGGTATTAAGGATAGACATTCCCAACTGGTTATGTAAAAACAGCGGCAAAAACGGGAGAGTCACGCCTCTCCCGACTGTCGCAATAAAAGACCCAGTCACCAGCATTGCAATATTACGTCTGCCGGTGAGCGGATAATCTATGGCATTTTCGTTAATCAATGGAGTAACTCCAGTTCCATCTCCTGTTGAACCTGCGCAAAAAAACCGCACAGATCGTTTTCCAGCATCTGATGGTTCGGATAAATAACCTGTTCGTTCAATGGCACGCCGGAATGAATATCAGCAAGCCAGCGGAATATATTGTTTCCAGAGACATTGTTATAAAGGACAGGCATATAGCCACCCATAATTCTCGGGTTAACTTCGACAAGCACCGGTCCTGATTTCATCAGGATCAATTCAATATCGATCCTCCGGGGTTGAATGATTCCAGCTTGACATAAAGATGAGAATTGAACTGCCGGTCTTTAAGAATCTCCATCAATGGCGTATTGCCAATTGAATCCGTGATATCACCTGTCATAGGTATTTAATCCATCAAATTGTCACAAAAATAATACAGCCAGCCACCATAAGCCAGCCTTATAAGGCTATGCCCCAAATTAATAACAGTCAATCAACAGGCACTACTGCTCAAATAATCGCCTCATTGTTTTTATACATATTTTTCATGTGGTTACAATAAAATCACTTATAGACAACAAATGATAACAGTGACAATCAGATAAAAATTAGAATGTATTTTTATAACCGTGCAAAAAGACAGGATATTCAACCAGACAGAGTCTGGCGAATAAGTTTTATTGTTCATATTGCGATTACAGCGAAATATTGTTTGCAACGCAGAGATCCCTTCATGGAATTATTCTAATCTTTGTATTCGGCATTTGTGATAATTTCATCGCGTTAAAATAAGGCAAATAATCTTCACCTATGATACTGCATAAGTAATATTCCGGTGTGTTTTCTGGAATATTTCGGATAACGATTTAATATGACAAGAAATAGAGCCATCAAATGTGGTCATTATCGGCTAAATACGGAAAGGCATACGGGGGATAAAAAAGTGTCTCTGTGACGGGGATAAGGGGGAAAACCGCTGTCTCTCCCCCTGAGTAATGCTTTATACGTATTGCTCAAAGCCGATTAACGGTACTTCTTGTGATAGGTGTTGCGCGTGTCAGCAAACCCTTTCGCTGCCGCCTGCGCTTCTTTCACTTTGCCTTCGTTGGCCAGCTTCAGCGCACCGTCAATTTGACCCACCAGGATATCAAAACCGTGCCGGAAATCTTTCATCTCGGCGCTGTCCGGCGCTTTGCCTTCCAGCTTCGGCGGTGTGGCTTTTTGTGCATCCAGCGCAGCGGTACGCATTTTGGTTAACGCATCTTTCATTTCGGTGGCGTCACTGGTTTTCTGCACCACTTTGAGATTTTCGTTGAGGGTATCCATATCATCACCGAGATCGGCGGCAAACGCCGTCGAACCAACAAACAATGACGACACAGCAAGGATCGCTAACAGATTTTTACGCATTGCTCACTTCCTTTTTATTATTCACGCTTAAGGCGCACTGCTTTGCGCCACGGAGTAATGTTATTGTCCGGCGATTTTCATCTCCGGTAACAACACTGAACCACACTGAATGTTACTGCGCTGTTCAATATCGTCACCGATGGTAACAATATTGCGCCACATCTCTTTTAAGTTGCCAGCGATGGTAATTTCGCTCACCGGATACTGAATTTCACCATTTTCTACCCAGAAACCGGAAGCACCACGGGAATAATCGCCGGTAATACCGCTCACGCCCTGGCCCATCAGTTCGGTCACCACCAGACCGGTGCCCATCTCTTTCAGCATCTGTTCAAAGCTCAGGCCCCGCCCGGCAATGCGCCAGTTGTGAATACCGCCAGCGTGGCCGGTGCTTTTCAACCCCAGTTTACGCGCGGAATAGTTGGTCAGCAGCCACTGCATCAATACGCCATCTTTGATGATATCGCGGCGTTCGGTACGCACGCCTTCACTGTCGAACGGCGTCGAAGCCAGCCCTTTACGCAGATGCGGATGCTCTTCAATGGTCAGCCATTCCGGCAGGATCTGTTTGCCGAGATAGTCGAGCAGGAAAGTCGATTTACGGTACACCGCGCCACCAGCAATCGCGCCGACCAGATGACCAAACAGCCCGGTTGCCACTTCATGACCGAAAATTACCGGCGCTTTCATGGTCGGCAGCTTACGCGGCGAAAGGCGCGACAGCGTGCGCTTAGCGCACTCATCGCCGACCCACTCCGGCGTTTTCAGATCGTTGATATCACGACCAATGGTGTACGCGTAATCGCGCTCCATTTCGCCGTTCTCTTCGGCAATCACGCAGCTCGACAGCGAATGGCGGGTGGAGCAGTAGCTTTGCAGCATACCGTGACTGTTACCGAAAACTTTGATGCCGTAGTGGCTGTTGAAGCTGCCGCCTTCGGTATTGGTGATGCGTTTGTCCGCTTTCAGCGCGGTTTGTTCAGCACGAGCCGCCCATTCAATCGCCTCATCCGGCGTCACTTCCGCCGGGTGGAAAAGATCGAGATCCGGCGCGTCGAAGGCCAGCAGCTCTTTGTCTGCCACGCCCGCGTAAGGATCCGGCGAGGTGTAGCGGGCAATATCCAGCGCGGCCTGCACCGTACGGGCGATGGCATCCGGGCTGAGATCGGTGGATGATGCGCTGCCTTTGCGGTTCTGGTGATAAACGGTGATCCCCAGCGCGCCGTCGCTGTTAAATTCTACATTCTCCACTTCACCGTAGCGTGTGCTGACGCCGATCCCGGTGGTTTTGCTGACCGCCACTTCCGCACCGTCCGCTTTCCCGGAGGCCAGCTCCAGTGCTGTGGAAACCGCTTCTTCCAGCGTTTTGCGTTGTTGTGCAACTTGTGTGATTACTTTCATCGCCAATGCCATAATTAAGGGAGAGAATCTTTGAAGTCTAACAGAGAACCGTTTTTCAGTGCGCGCCTTAACTGGTAACATTAGCCTCTTTTTTTAAGGAGCCTGAGATGACAAAGCAGCCCGACGACTGGCTCGACGACGTGCCCGGTGATGATATTGAAGACGAAGATGATGAGATCATCTGGGTCAGTAAAAGTGAAATTAAGCGCGATGCTGAAGAGTTAAAGCAGCTTGGCGCGGAAATGGTAGATCTGGGGAAAAACGCGCTGGATAAGCTCCCGCTCGACCAGGATCTGCGTGACGCCATTGAACTGGCGCAGCGCATCAAAAAAGAGGGCCGCCGCCGCCAGCTACAGCTGATCGGTAAACTGCTGCGTCAACGCGACGTGGAACCTATCCGCCAGGCGCTGGATAAGCTGAAAAACCGTCACAACCAGCAGGTGGCGTTTTTCCATAAGCTGGAGCAGCTTCGCGATCGTCTGATCGAAGAGGGCGACGATGCGGTGCCGGATGTGCTGAACCTGTGGCCGGACGCCGATCGCCAGCAACTGCGTTCGCTTATCCGCAATGCGCAGAAAGAGAAAGAAGGCAACAAACCGCCAAAATCCGCGCGGTTGATTTTCCAGTATCTGCGCGAACTGGCCGAAACCAGCGAGCAGTAATCGCCCGATAATCCCCCTCTCCGCCAGGAGAGGGATTTTTCCCCGCTTTTTTATCGCCTTTATAAATAACGCCCATTTAGCTGAATCGTTAAAGCTAAAATCATCACCGGTCACAAATTTACTACCGTTATACGTTTCATTGCTCTCATAAATGGGATCAATATTCGCTTTTCATACATCATTCTGCGCTGTTTTTCACCAGATGAATCGGATCACATTTTATCCACTGCGCAAAACGTAGATTTTCGCTGTGGTGACGATAATCGATTCAGCTAAAAAGGATGAAATGATGAAAAAGAGAGTAATACTTTCCGCTCTGGCACTGCTTATCTCTGGCCCTGCGATGGCGAAAACCTGGGTGCTGACAAGTGCTGAAGGCGGAACAGAACAAGGAAACTGGCGAATCACCAGCGATCAGCTGAACATCAAAGATCAGCAGTTCAGCATTGAGCAGGTGGTACTGCACGGTGGTAAGCAGGAAGGCAGTAAAGTCATTAAACTGAGCAGCAAAAACGGCCTCACCATTGCCCTTAGCCCGACGCGCGGCATGAATTTGCTTTACGCCGACGGTTTTGGCGTACATCTGGGCTGGAATTCGCCGGTTAAAGAGGTAGTCAACCCGGCATTTATTAACCTCGAAAGCCGTAACGGACTGGGCTGGCTGGAAGGTTTCAACGAGATGGTGGTGCGCTGCGGTTATGAATGGACTGGTCATCCGGTCACCGCTGACGGGCAGATTTATACCCTGCATGGCAAAGCGGGCAACACGCCAGCATCCCAGGTTTCGGTGGATGTCAGCGAAACGGCGCCTTATGAAATCCGTATTCGCGGGCTGGTAAAAGAGAGCGCATTTAAAAAAGTGGATCTGCAAACGCAGACGGAACTGCGCTATATTCCTGGCAGCAACAGTTTCAGCCTGCATGATGTGCTGACCAACCATGCGGATTACCCACACGACTATCAAATTATCTATCACAGCAACTTCAGCAAACCGATTCTCGAACAGGGCGCGCGTTTTATAACGCCATATGAAAACGTCAGCCCCTTCAATGACTACGCCAAAGGCGGTCTGAAAGAGTGGCAAACCTACGCCGGGCCGACCAAAGGTTTCGACGAGATGGTGTTTAATATCAAACCGCTGGCCGATGCCAGCAAACAGACGGTGGCCGCGCTGGTGAACAAAGCGGGCGATATAGGGGTGGCTATTAGCTATAACACCGAACAACTGCCAGTGCTGACGATGTGGAAAAACACCGACACGGAAAAACAGGGCTATGTCACCGGGATTGAGCCGGGCACCAGCTATGCGTATCCGGTGACCATTGAACGCGCGCAAAAACGCGTAAAACAGCTGCAACCGGGCCAGAGTACACGCTTCGATCTGACTTACACCCTGCTGCATAACAGCTCCCAGGTGGCTGACGTAGAGAAACGCGTGAAAGAGATTCAGGGTAGCAAAACGCCACAAACTATCGACACGCCGATGGCAAAAGAGTAATCCACAGCCATAAAAAAAACCGCGCTGGTTTCCCGGCGCGGTTTTTTTATTTCAGCCAGCCGTCAGAGCTTTTCCGCTTCGGCCTCAGCTTTTTTCGCTAAGCCATCAAGCAGCTTCTGGTGAATGCCGCCGAAACCGCCGTTGCTCATCACCAGAATGTGATCGCCAGGCTGTGCGGTTTTGATGATCATCTCCGCCAGCGTATCGACATCCGCGCTCCAGTGAGCAGGCTGCACACAGGCATCTGCCACTTCCGCAACCTGCCACGGAATATGCTGCGGTTGCAGCAGAAAGACTTCATCGGCGCGTCCCAGCGATGGCGCCAGATCGTCTTTGCAGATGCCCATTTTCATCGTGTTGGAGCGCGGTTCCAGCACGGCGATGATTTTCGCCGTGCCGCCGACTTTACCGCGCAGCGCGGCCAGCGTGGCGAGGATCGCCGTCGGGTGATGCGCGAAATCGTCATACACCGTTACGCCGTTCGCTTCCCCGCGCAGCTCCAGACGACGGCGGGCATTGATAAACGAGCCCAGCGCACTGGCGGCATCCGCCGGTGCAACGCCAACATGGCGCGCAGCGGCAATGGCCATCAAACCGTTGTGCATGTTGTGCTCGCCCACCAGCCCCCAGTTCACCTGCCCGACACATGCGCCGTCCAGCCATACTTCCCAGCTTGAGGCATCGGTGGTCAGTTTCTTCGCCTGCCAGTGGCCCTGTTCGCCCACCAGTTCCTGCTCGCTCCAGCAGCCCATCGCCATGGTCTGCTTCAGGTTGATGTCGTTTTCTGGCCAGATGATTTTCCCCTGCCCCGGCACGATGCGTACCAGGTGGTGGAACTGCTTCTGAATCGCCTTCAGGTCATCAAAAATATCCGCATGATCGAATTCAAGGTTATTCAGAATCAGCGTGCGCGGGCAGTAATGAACGAATTTGGAACGCTTGTCGAAGAACGCGCAGTCATACTCATCGGCTTCAATGACGAAGAAAGGGCTGTCGCCCAGACGCGCAGAAACCTCAAAGTTCCCCGGAACGCCACCAATGACAAAGCCCGGCTTGTAGCCACAGGCTTCGAGGATCCAGGTTGCCATCCCGGCGGTGGTGGTTTTGCCGTGCGTACCGGCAACGGCAACGACCCAGCGATCGCGCAGAACAAAGTCATGCAGCCACTGCGGGCCGGACATAAACGGAATGTTTTTCTCCAGCACCGCTTCCACGCATGGATTACCGCGCTTCATGACGTTGCCGATAATCACCAAATCCGGTGCAGGATCGAGCTGGCTTGCGTCATAACCTTCAATTAGCTCAATACCTTGCTTTTCAAGCAGCGTGCTCATCGGCGGGTAAATATTGGCGTCGGAGCCCGTCACCTGATGTCCCAGCGAACGCGCCAGTAAGGCCAGGCCGCCCATGAAAGTGCCACAAATCCCCAAAATATGAATGCGCATACGTTTTTATCCTTTCCAAAACTGGCGCACATTTTACGCATATGTTTAACGTCTGAGAAATGCATTTCAGGATAATCCCCATACTGCTGGCGCGATTCACCTGAGCACGGACTTTTGAATCTTTGTTAGTATTGTTGTATGTCCGTCGCGTTTTCGACTTCGAAAGCGCTGGCTGTTAAGGTTCAGGCTGTTTACTATCCGGAACTTGCTGTCGCCAGCAACCTGAAACCTTCAGGACAAGATCGCTTTACTCCATATACATGCAGGGAAAGTGTTATGAAAACGTTAGGTGAATTTATTGTCGAAAAGCAGCACGAGTTCTCACACGCCACCGGTGAATTAACTGCTTTGCTGTCGGCGATAAAACTGGGCGCCAAGATCATTCATCGCGATATCAATAAGGCCGGTCTGGTCGATATCCTGGGTGCAAGCGGTGCTGAAAACGTCCAGGGCGAGGAGCAACAAAAACTCGACCTGTTCGCAAACGAAAAACTGAAAGCTGCACTTCGCGCACGCGATATCGTGGCCGGTATCGCTTCTGAAGAAGAGGACGAAATTGTCGTTTTCGAAGGTTGTGAACACGCCAAATACGTGGTGCTGATGGATCCTCTTGATGGCTCATCGAACATCGACGTTAACGTCTCTGTCGGGACCATTTTCTCTATTTACCGCCGCGTTACTCCTGTCGGCACGCCGGTTACGGAAGAAGACTTCCTGCAACCGGGCAACAAACAGGTTGCTGCGGGCTACGTGGTCTACGGCTCGTCCACCATGCTGGTTTACACCACCGGCTGCGGTGTTCACGCCTTTACATACGATCCATCACTCGGCGTTTTCTGCCTGTGCCAGGAGCGTATGAAGTTCCCGGAGCGTGGCAATACCTACTCCATCAACGAAGGTAACTACATCAAATTCCCGCAGGGCGTGAAAAAGTACCTGAAGTTCTGCCAGGAAGAGGATAAAGCGACCAACCGTCCGTATACCACGCGCTATATCGGCTCGCTGGTCGCGGATTTCCACCGCAACCTGCTGAAAGGCGGCATCTACCTCTACCCAAGCACCGCAAGCCACCCGCAAGGGAAGCTGCGCCTGCTGTATGAGTGCAATCCGATGGCGTTCCTCGCTGAACAAGCGGGCGGCAAAGCGAGCGATGGGAAAGAGCGCATTCTGGATATTCAACCGGAAAGCCTGCACCAGCGCCGTCCGTTCTTCGTCGGCAATGAGCACATGGTTGATGATGTAGAACGTTTTATGCGTGAATTCCCGGACGCGTAAGCGCAGGGAAAGAGGAATAAAGCGCCACATTTGTGGCGCTTTTTTTTAGCGCACGAAAGTCCGTTTAACGCGCCCGGAGATGAGGAAATACGGCACCCAAATCGCTGCGCTTATCGCATTGCGAATCAACGCTTTCACCGTTTCGAAGACGAACGGCAGCCCGATAAGGTAGTGCGCCAGCAATAAATCAACACCGTAAAAAACCAGCCAAATCAGCAGGAAACCAATGTAAAAGCGCGGAAGCTGACGCTTTTTACGAAAGAACAGGCCGCAAACAAACAGCGTATAAGCGAACATGGCGATATAGAAAACCAGTTCGTAAATCAGCAGCGCTTTCGGCCCTGTGCCGATGACACTGTAGTGCTCCATCAACACTTTGGTGGTGGTGTTAATCGAGACAATGATCGCAATCAGCGACACCAGCAGGCCAATCGCCGGTACAAACAACCAGCCGCGGATCTTTTTAAACTCGCGCTCTTCGCACACCGCGCAGTAATCGCTGTCTTTCAGCGCTTCGTTATCACATTGAATACAAACACCCATTTCCCTTCCTTGATTATCCCTGGGTTTGCAGGCGGAATGATGCCATCGCTTGCAACAGCTCGCGCGCCTGCTCTTCCAGCGAACGGGTCGCGGCAGACGATTGTTGTACCAGCGCCGCATTCTGCTGCGCGGTTTCATCCATCTGACTGACCGCTATATTGACCTGCTCAATGCCCCGGCTCTGCTCCTGCGATGCGTTGGCGATTTCGCGCATCAGTTTGGTCATACGCAGCACTTCTTCGGCGATTTCATCCATCGTTTCACCCGCCTGCATCGCCAGATCGCTGCCTTCAGAGACCTGCGCCTGCGAGCTGCTGATAAGCTGGCGGATCTCTTTCGCCGATTCGGCGCTGCGGCTGGCAAGATTACGCACCTCCCCGGCCACCACCGCGAAACCACGCCCCTGCTCTCCCGCACGCGCCGCTTCGACCGCGGCGTTCAACGCAAGGATATTGGTCTGGAAGGCAATGGCGTCAATCACGCTGAGAATATCGGCGATGCGATCGGAACTGCTGGAGATATCGCGCATTTTTTCAATCACATAGCACACCATTTCGCTGCCGCGATCGGCGGTATCGGAAACGGTTTTAGCCAGTTTATGCGCCTGTTCGGCGTTGTCGGCGTTCAGTTTCACCGTGGCGGTGATCTGCTCCATGCTGGCAGCCGTTTGTTCAAGCGATGTCGCCGTTGATTCCGTGCGTTGCGACAGATCGACGTTGCCAGCGGCCAGTTCACGGCTGCCGGTATCGATTTGCGCGCTGGCATCGCGAACGCGGGTAACGGAGCTTATCAGCGAGTGACGCATCTCTTCGATGGCCGCGTTCAGACGGTTAAACTCTTTACTGCTCGCCTCGGCTTTAACTGCGATCAAATCGCCAGCCGCAACCTGTTCAAGCTGTTCGATCGAACGATCCAGCGGTTTCAGCAGCATATGGCGCAGCGCCAGCCAGGCCAGCACGATAATCCCGGCCACCAGCAGCGCCACCACCAGAATCAGCAACATCACAGCACGTTTGCTGCTCTGTACGGCGTCCACTTCCGCTCTGCCGCGAGCTTCGCCCCACTTCTGGAAGGCTTGCATATCGTTATCGAACTGGCGGGAGATGGGGATCAGTTTGTTTTCCAGTAAATCGTAGTAGGCATCCGCACTTTGCTGATTCAGCGCATCCTGCATCGGTTTAATGCCCTGGTTCACGTAATCGCCGTAGCTTTTCGCCACCTGGGCAAGCAGTGCGGAACCCTGCTCATCATCCACACCGGAGGCGATCACGTCACTGAGAGACTGTTCGCCCTGCGCGATTTCGCCGTTGATCTGCTTCACGGATTTCGCCGCGTCATCCAGCAGCCCCACTTCCATCATCCGCACCGCCTGGCCAGCTTCGTTACGCGCCCGCAAAATCAGCGTGTACCCCTCGCTCAGGCGCGCCATTTTTTGGCCCTGAAGTTGATTAATTCGCTCCAGCGACGAGGAGCTTTTATTGAGTGCATACACCCCGATGCCGCTGACCAGCAGCAGCAGAAGCGTCATAACAGCCAGCAAAGAAAGTAAACCAGTACGGATCGAAAGCGTTTTAAGCATGATGTGAATTCCGGTAGCAGCGATACTTTTTGGCGTAAATTAAGCCCATTTCGTCAGTTATCGACCGCTACCGGATTTACTTTAGGAGAAAGTAATTATTTCAATATGTTATTACTTTATTGCCGTTGTGTTAACGCGTGTGACAGGAGAGCTTTGACGGTTCTCCCACAGCACGGTCAGGCCACGTTGCAACGCGATAAAAATAAACAACAGGATGCCGATGGCGATTTTCGTCCACCACGAGCTGAGCGTCCCATCGAAGTTAATATAGGTCTGGATCAACCCCTGAATCGCCACGCCAAACAGCGTTCCCAGCACCGTACCCACGCCGCCGCTGAGCAGTGTCCCGCCGATGACCACCGAGGCAATGGCGTCCAGTTCCACACCTACGCCCGCCAGCGCGTAACCAGCCTGGGTATAAATCGAGAAGACAATGCCCGCCAGCGTCGCAAGGCCGGTAGAAAGCATATAGATGCGAATGGTGGTGCCGCGGGTGGAGATCCCCATCAGGTTCGCCGACGTCGCATTGCCGCCAACGGCATACACTTCATTGCCAAAACGGGTGCGGTGAGCGAGGAAAATCCCCATGACCACCACCAGCAACATTAATAATCCCATAGCGCTCAACCGCCCGCCGCCAGGGATCATCCACGCAAGGCTGGAGAGTGAATCATAGATCGGGTGATTAATCGGAATCGACTCTTCCGAAAGCAGGTAGCTGACGCCACGCAGGAAGAACATCCCCGCGAGAGTAATGATAAATGCCGGGATTTTTAACGCGTCGATCAGTAGCCCCATAAACGCGCCGAAAGCGCAGCCCATCAGTAAAATAATCGGGAAAGCGAGCAGCGGCGAAATTCCCCAGTCACCGATCGCTTTTGCCAGAAAGACACCGCTGAAGGCGATCACCGAGCCGACGGATAAATCGATACCTCCGGAGAGGATCACGAAGGTCATACCAACGGCAATGATTCCCAGAAAAGCGTTATCCGTCAGGATATTGCAAATCACACGCGTCGAGGCGAAACCGGGAAACTGCGTCAGGCAGTAGAGATAACCGAGCACAAACACGCCTAACGTTATCATCAGCGGCAAATTACGTTTTATCATGACCGCGTACTCCTTTAATCAGCGCGATAAAGCGCGGCGACTGGACAATCAGTACGCACATCACCACCACCGCTTTTACGACCTGGTTGAGTTCCGGCTGGAAACCGGAGAGCAAAATCCCGGTATTCATACCCTGAATAATCAGCGCGCCAATCACCGAGAGTACAAGGTTAAAGCGCCCGCCCATTAACGAACCACCGCCAATGACCACCGCCAGAATGGCATCCAGTTCCAGCCACAGCCCGGCGTTATTGGCATCTGCGCCGCGAATATCCGCCGCGACGATCACCCCGGCGATAGCTGCGCACACGCCACTCAATACGTAGGTCAGCATCACCACGACGCGCGTATTCACCCCGGCGTTTTTTGCCGCGCGAATATTAATCCCTGCCGCTTCAATAAACATGCCGAGCGCCGTTTTACGGGTAAACAACCAGAACAGCACCAGCGTGAGCAGCGCGATAATCACCGGCGTCGGGAACAGCAACAGCGATCCACTGCCGATCCACGCCAGTGACGGCGCGTTAAAAGTGACGATCTGCCCGGAGGTGATTAGCTGCGCCACGCCGCGCCCTGCCACCATCAGGATCAGCGTGGCAACAAAAGGCTGGATCTTGAGGATCGCCACCAGAATGCCGTTCCACAATCCGGCCAACACGCCGGTGCCCAGCGCGGCCAGCAGCACCACCGTCAGGCTGTGCCCGGAGACGGTGAGCGATGCCGCCGTTGCACCCGCAATCGCCATTACTGCGCCAACAGAAAGATCGATGCCGCCGGTAGCGATCACCAGCGTCATACCAATCGCCAGCAACGCGACGGGCGCCGCGCGGTTAAGAATGTCGATCGGGCTGCCGAACAAGCGACCATCCTGCAGCACCACCTGATAAAAATGGGGCGCGACCAGGCTGTCCACCACCAGAACCAGCACCAGCGCGATAAGCTGGGGCGTTCCGGTGGGCCAGTTAAAGCGGCGCTTCGGCTGCCCGGTTTGACCCACAGTTTGAGGCATCACACTCTACTCCTTACGCCGCAATGGCATTCATGATCGCCGGAACCGACAGCTCTGCGAGCGGGATCTCCGCCACCTGTTTGCGATCGCGCATGATAATCACGCGATCCGCATAGCCCACCAGCTCCTCCAGTTCAGAGGAGATAACCAGCAGCGCCAGACCATCGGCGCAGAGGGTTTCAATCAGACGGATGATCTCAGCGTGCGCGCCGACGTCGATACCGCGCGTCGGTTCATCGAGGATCAGAAATTGAGGCCGGGTCAGCAACCAGCGCGAGAGCAACACTTTTTGCTGGTTGCCGCCGGAGAGAAACTCAATCGGCTGCTCAGCGCTCGGCGTGCGGATCCCCAGCTGGCGGATGAAACGTTCGGCAATCGCGTTTTGCTCTTTGCGTGGAATCGGTCGCAGCCAGCCGCGCTGCGCCTGCAACGCCAGCACAATGTTTTCACGGACGGAGGCCGCCGCGATAATGCCGTCGGTTTTGCGATCTTCCGGGCAAAAACCGATCCCCAGGCACGAAGCCTGGTGCGGTGAACGGAGTGTCTGGCTTTTACCTTTGATGATCGCGCTACCGCTGTCGGCGGGTTTGATGCCAAAAATCACTTCGGCGGTTTCGGTGCGCCCGGAACCCAGCAGCCCGGCCAGGCCGACGATTTCGCCGGGGCGAACTTCCAGATCAAACGGCGCGATGACGCCTTTTTTGCCAAAGCCGCTGAACGCCGCAACCGGTTTATCGCTCAACAGCGTACGTCCGGCGCGCTGAAGCGCGTTGCTGTCCAGTTCGCGGCCCAGCATCATTTTCACCAGCTCGATTTGCGGCAGCTCACGGGTTTCGCGACAGCCAACAAAACCGCCGTTACGCAGCACGGTAATACGATCGCTAACTTCATAAACCTGATCGAGAAAGTGAGTGACAAAAATCAGGCTGACTCCCTGGTCGCGAAGCTGACGCATCAGCGTAAACAGCATCTCCACTTCCTGGGTATCCAGGCTGGCAGTCGGTTCATCGAGGATCAGCACTTTGGCTGACAGATCGATGGCGCGGCAGATCGCGACGATCTGTTGCATCGCCACCGAAAAACGGTTGAGCGGCTCGCGCACATCCAGCGAGAAACCGTAAGATGCCATCAGCTCGGTCGCGCGTTTTTCCATCTCTTTGCGGCGCAGCAAACCAAAACGCCGCGGTTCGCGGCCAATAAATAAGTTATCCGCCACCGACATATTCGGCAGCAGGTTCACTTCCTGGTACACGGTACCGATGCCGAGCTGCTGTGCATGGGCGGTATTTTTGGGGTTGATCTGCTGACCTTCCAGCCAGATAGCCCCTTTATCCGCATGATAAACGCCGGTCAACGCTTTAATCAGCGTTGATTTCCCGGCACCATTTTCCCCAAGCAGCGCCATGATCTCGCCACGCCGCAGGCTGAAATCCACGTTATCGAGCGCTTTTACGCCGGGAAAGAATTTACTTAAGCCTTCGGTACGCAGGATTTCCTGGTGTGCTTCCGCGTTCATTGTCGACCCCTTAAACCGTTACCCTCTCCCCGCTGGGGAGAGGGTTTTCGCGACTCAGTAACCCATATTTTTCTTTTTCTCCAGCTCCTCTTTTGCCGTATCCGGCAGATAGAGCGTGGATTTGGTGATGGTCAGCTTCGGCGGCAGGGTGCCGTCTTTTTTGAATTTCTCTAACGCGTCGAACGCCGGGCCAGCCATGTTCGGCGTCAGTTCGACGCTGGCGTTGGCTTCGCCGTCAATCATTGCTTTATAGATATCCGGCACGCCGTCGATGGAGCCGGTCAGGATATCTTTGCCCGGTTTCAGGCCCGCTTCTTTGATCGCCTGAATCGCACCAATCACCATGTCATCGTTATGGGCGTAAACCATGCAGATGTTTTTGCCGTTGTTTTCCGCCTTGATGAAGCTCTCCATCACCTCTTTACCCTTACTGCGAGTAAAGTCGCCGGATTGCGAACGGATGATCTTAATGTTGGGGGCTGTAGAAATCGCTTCGGCAAACCCTTTCTTACGATCGATCGCCACGCTGGCACCGACGGTGCCTTGCAGTTCGACGACGTTACACGGTTTGCCAGCCACGGTTTTCACCAGCCATTCGCCAATCAGCTTGCCTTCAAGAATGTTGTTGGCGGTGACGGTGGTCATATAGAGCGATTTATCTTTAACATCGATGGAGCGATCGAGCAGGAACACCGGAATTTTGGCGTCTTTCGCTTCTTTCAGTACCGGCTCCCAGCCCGTTGCCACCACTGGCGCAATAAAGATGGCGTCCACGCCCTGAGCGATAAACGAACGTACGGCTTTGATCTGGTTTTCCTGTTTTTGCTGACCGTCGGCGATTTTCAACGTAATGCCGCGTTTGCTGGCTTCGCTTTTCGCGACGTTGGTTTCAGCGGCTCGCCAGCCGGATTCTGATCCGACCTGCGAAAATCCTACGGTTAAAGGGGCGGCCATCGCCATAGACGACATGGCTGCCGAAACTGCTGTGACAAGAAGTAAGCGCTTCCACATAAGAGCATCCTCGTAGGGTTATTGTTGGCTACAACTTCACCTGCGAGGAAAACTATAGACAAACCGCGATGTAACAGAATGCGTTACATCACAAATCGGAAAAGTGAATGAATTGTTGATTGCCAGTTGAGATCTGGCGCGCGAAATGACGCACTCTTATGTACCCTAAATCCGCTCTTGATCTTACGGAAATTTAACTGTTGCAATGAGGTGAAAAATTACGCTGTAATCGCTTCCACAAAATTATTCAGTATGCTGCTATTGTTATGGATAAAACGGTCATAAAAAGGGGATGCGAAACGCTCTGAAAATGTGTGCGTAAGTTAAAACAGGCCAAGACATTCACCGCCAGTTGGCTATAATACCCGGCACTTGTTTGCCACACATTTTAAAGGAAACAAACATGAGCTTATTGAACGTCCCGGCGGGTAAAGATCTGCCAGAAGATATCTACGTGGTTATCGAAATCCCGGCCAACGCTGACCCGATCAAATACGAAGTTGACAAAGAAAGCGGCGCGCTGTTCGTTGACCGTTTCATGTCCACCGCGATGTTCTATCCGTGCAACTACGGTTACATCAACCACACCCTCTCCCTGGATGGTGACCCGGTTGACGTGCTGGTGCCGACGCCGTACCCGCTGGAGCCAGGCTCTGTGATCCGCTGCCGTCCGGTTGGCGTATTGAAAATGACCGACGAATCCGGCGAAGATGCGAAACTGGTTGCTGTTCCGCACACCAAACTGAGCAAAGAGTACGATCACATTAAAGATGTGAACGACCTGCCGGAACTGCTGAAAGCGCAGATCACCCACTTCTTCGAGCACTACAAAGATCTCGAAAAAGGCAAATGGGTGAAAGTGGACGGCTGGGACAACGCTGAAGCCGCGAAAGCGGAAATCGTTGCTTCCTTCGAACGCGCTGCCAAAAAATAATACGGTTTAATAAAAAAGCCCCGGTACGCATTATGCGCCCGGGGCTTTTTTTATGGCTGCGCATCGATGAAATGCCTTATCCGACCTGCACAGTGCAACGATCTGTATTAAGCGTTGGTCGGGTGCCAGCAGACGAAAAATTCCTGTGGCCCACAAAAAGAAAAACCGCGCCCTGTGGCGCGGCTCTCTATGACTGATTACTTCTGGTACTGTTCCCTGTCAAGCCAGTTACCGCTTTCAATCAAGGTTCTTCCCTCAACCGAACGCTGGTACACATACATCCAGGCGCTGCCATAAGGCGTCTGGATCAGTTGACGTTTGTATTCGCCCCCTGCGGTACGTAAAGCATCCAGCTCGCCGAGCGTTGCCGCATCGATGCGATAAACTTCGCCCTTCACGTTTCCTTCGCCCGGAACAGCCCCCGGGTAATGCCCCAGACTATACAGCTGATGATTTTCGACGCAAAAGTCCCCCAGCCACTGAGCGTTGGTCATCCAGTGGCTGTTGCCCTGCTTGCGTCGTAAACTGCCGTAGACAAATATTCGCATTGCTAAAACTCAAACTGATAGAGCAAATCTAGTGCCTGATCTACGCCAGACACCGCTTCAAGATACAGCTTAGGCATCAGGCGATAACGTAACGTGAGAGTCGCCAGTGAGTCAAAAATTCCTACACCATATTTGACCTGTAGACCCGGCAGAACATAGCCGCTGACCACCACCTGGGAGGAGTCGCCTACCCCCTGAGTATCCAGCGCCAGATTGCTGACGCCAAATGTCTCGCCGATTTTACCCACAACCTGACCACTTTGTGCAACCCCTAAGCCAATCAGCATAGAAGTCATTGCCGCGCTGTCGCTCTGCTCGCTATCCAGACCCTGCCCGCGCAGCAGATAAGAGAGCGCCTCCTGCTGCGACATCGCCGGATCGGAGAAGATCTCGGCTTTTGGTTCATCGGCCGTACCGGTGACGCGAACCCCGGCGATAACATCGTTTTCGGTTGAGTCCGGATTACGGATCGCCTCAATGTTCAGCAACGGTTGATCCGGCGGACCGGAAAACAGCAGTTCGCCTTTGCGCACAATCAGATCCTGGCCATACGCATGGAAACGCCCTTCAGGGATATTAATTTGCCCGTTCAGCCCCAGACCTTGCTTATCCTGCGCCACTTTCAGGTCGCCGGTCAGCCGCGCTTTCAGACCGAAAGCATCCAGCCGCACGTTATTGCCGACGTGGACAGTCAGATTGCTGTTGATCGGAATCGACGCGCTCTTTGGCTGCTCCGGTTGCAGATCGTTGTTGAGCATCACCTCATCGCTGGAGACGCCCACAGCGCTTTCCGGCAGATCGTGCACCACAATGCGCGCCCACGGCACATCGACATTTCCGTCGAGCGTAAACAAGCTTGGCGTAGCTTCAAATACCACATCCGGCGAGACATCCAGCCGCACCATCGGCGGTACAGTAATGCGTACTTTACTGCCTTTCGCCGCCACGCGCGCGCGCCAGTTATCCAGTTGCCGCCAGTCAGCATCCCCACTGAGGTTGATCTGCCCCTGCCCGGTACGCACCACGCCCTGCAACGTCGAACTCATGCCGTTGAAATTGATCGCCAACTGGCTGGGCTGCATGTCAAATGGCATAAAATTGCCCTCCACATCCAGCCCATTCAGCCCCAGTTGCCCGAACAATTGCGGGCTTTGTGCATTCCCCGCCAGCCGCAGGTTGGCATTCAGCGTCCCTGCCGCTTTCTCGCCGCGGCTAAAGATGGCGTTGGCCATCGCCAGCGAGAAGTTACGGATATTCACATTGCCGCCCAGATTACGTCGGCCCTGCGGATCGGTAATCTGTAGCTGACCATCAAACTGACCGTTGTTCGTCAGGTGAATCAACCAGCCGAGATCGGCACGATTGTTATGGAGCTGCGCATTCAGGTTCAGGGTATCGAACGCCACCGGCAGCGGCGCGCCATTCACCTCCTGGGTGACCTTCACGCCGCGCCCGGAAAGCGTCACCTCGCCCTGCGGCAGGCCCGCTTTGGTAGTGTCCCAGCTCACATCCGCCTTACCACTGAATACGCCGCTCGCTTGTGTGGTATCCGGCATAAACGGTTTCAGCATCGCCAGATCGAAGCGGTTCAGATTCACTACCGCCCGCCCTTCCGCACCTGCATCAATGGTCTGCGGCACGCACAGTTCGGCGTTGGGGTTCAGCCAACAGTGCGGGCCGATAGCGATTTTCTGTTCCAGATTACGGTAATCAAGGGTGATTGGCCGGTTGATCGACCATGGACCAACTGGCGTGGTAAAGCGGGTATCGCTCAGCGTCCCTTTCCAGCGCTGCTGCTGGCGATCGAAGCTTCCGGCCAGATTCAACTGCCCGGAAACCGGCTCGCCCTGCACGCGCAACTGCAACTTGTGCTGCTTTTCGTTGCCGTCGGCATTCAGCGTCACCAGGCTGAGGTTCACGCCCGGTTGGGCGATACGCTCAATGCGTGCGTTGAGTTTCCCGGCGATCTGATCGCTGGACGTAACATCTCCTTCAACGCGAACGCGGGCGACAGACAGCTCCTGCCAGCGCAGTGCATTGGCGGTAATGTCCACCAGCGCCTGCGGTGCATCGACCGTACCGCGCACTTTCACCACGCCTTTCGCCGTTCCACCGAGGCCCGGCAACGCATTATTCAGACCCGGCGCATCAATGTTAGCGTCGAGGTTCAAATCCTTAACCCCCAGCTCGCCTTTGATATCGGCGCTGTTTTTCCCCAGCGCCAGATGCAGGCCCGGGATCGTCCACTGCAAATAGCTGTTGCCCTTCAGTTGCCCGTCAACGCTCACTTTGTTTTGCTTCACGTTGCCGCTGAGCTTCAGCTCCGGCACATCCATCTGCCAGCTCCCGCCGTACAGGCTGCCACGGGTTTTGATCAGGCCGTTCAGTTTTGACGGCCACTCGGGGAAGGCTTTTGCCGTATCAATACCGTTAAGCGTCAGTTCGCCGCGCCAGCTGATCGCCTGCTGCCAGTCGAGCAGCGCTTTCAGCTCGGTTTTCCCCTCCAGCGCGGCGACGGTCAACTTATCAAGGCTGATCTGCTGCGCGTTACCTTTACCGTCCAGCGTGATGGTTGCCGGGGGAATATCCTGTCCTTTCACCGCCGTACGGAACGACAGTGCGTAATCGGTCATTTTGCCGGAAAAGGTCAGTCTGGTATCGTCCGCCTGGAACTGTTTTGTCCCGGTAAACGGCCAGTAAAGTTGCTGGCTCGTCAACTCAAGGTTGAGCGGCAATCCCGCTTCGGCAAGCTGCGTTTGCGCCCGTAAAACCATATCAACCGGGCCGGAGAGATTCACGCCAACCTCAAGCTGCTTACGCATTTCGCCGCCGACTTTCAGCTTCACCTTCTCACCCTTCAGCGGATCGATATTCAGCGTGCTGTTGAGGGTGATATCCACCGGCCAGTTATCATGCAGTTGCGCGCTGCCGGTGGCGTTGACCGTACCCTGGCTGGAGTCGATATCCAGCGCATCAAGCTTCATCTGTCCGTCGATGCTGCTGACTTTCAACAGCAGGCTACTGACCAGAAGATCGGTGTCGCCGGTCAGACGCAACTGTTCGCCGCGGAACTCCTCAATATTGAGGTTCAACGGCAGGTGCACATCGGTCATTTCCGGCAGCAGCGGTTTGTCAAACAGCGCTTTCAGCGTTTCGCCCAGCGGTTTTTCCTGCGGCTGCGGGTTCTGGATCTTCGGCTCCACCACCTCTTTTTGCGCGACATCGGCCACTTTCGGCAGCGCAATTAGCAACCCTTTCAGCGAGGTCGGCGTTAGCGTCAGGTTCTTTTCTTGCCAGTTCAGCCCGGTGCTGAAATCCATCACCGATACCGTGGTGTCATCGATTTTGATGTTTACATTGTTCAGCGCCACCCGGCTTAAGGTAATCGGATAGGGCGTGGAGAGATTCAGCGGCCCGCTCTCCTCTTCCTTTACGGGCGCGCTCTGCGGCATCTGTTTGCTGTCGATGGCGACGTTAATCTCTTTCAGCGACAGATCGTTGACGCACAGGCTGCTGTTACGCAGGCAACCCAGTTTGACCGCAAGGTGGATCTCCCCGGCCTTAACTGCCACGCCAGGCTGCGTGTAGCGCAGGTTTTTCAGCGTCAGATCGCGCCAGCCGCCGGTAACCTGGCCGATTTCCAGCCCCGGCACCCAGCGGTTCGCTGCGTTAAACAGCAGATGCAGCCCGCTGGTAGTACCCACCAGAAAGGCTACGGTTGCCAGCAGCAGCAGGATAAACACCAGTACGCCGAGGCTGATTTTCTTCCATAAACTCATAATTCTGGCCCCAGACCGATGTAAAACTGTAATCCGTGTTCATCTTTGTCGCCGACCGGCACGGCGAAATCGAGCTTGATAGGCCCGACTGGCGATTCCCAGCGCACGCCAACACCGGTCCCGGTTTTAAAATCGCTGCGCCGGATGTCGCTGACCGCTTCGCCGCTGTCAACGAATACGGCGCCCCACCATTTCCCGGTCACGTTGTACTGGTACTCCAGCGAACCGGTCGCCAACTTGGATGCCCCAATCAGCTTGCCGTCATCATCTCTCGGCGCGATGGATTTGTATTTGTAACCGCGAATACTGCGATCGCCCCCGGCGAAGAAGCGCAGATCCGGCGGTACGCGGTTGAAATCACCGGTTTCGATCCAGCCGAGATTGCCGCGCGCCACAAAGCGGTGGCGATCGTAAAGCGTGCGGATCCAGACGTTTTGCGCCTGCAACACGAGGAAATCGACATCCGATCCCCAGGCGGTGTTGGAGTAATCGACCGAGTAGCGTTGCGAGTCTCCCCAGATCGGCATCAGGCCGCCGCGCGAGCGGGTCCGGCTGATCATCACACCGGGATAGAGCAGCATGGTGGTGTTGGTGACACTGGCCTGCGTAAAGTGGTCGAGGCTCCAGCGCAGGTTAATCGCCCGCTGCCAGCCGCTGGAGAGATCCCAATAGCGCGACAGCGCAAGCGTGGTGGAATCCGCTTCAGTATCATTCAGATCGGTACGTTTAAAGCCGCCCTGCACCAGATAATATTGTTCCAGCGGGTTTTTCAGCAGCGGCATTTTATAGCTGAAATCAAGTTGCTGTTCAGGCGCTGAGACGCTCATGCTGGTGGTCAGGCTGTGGCCGTAAGAGTTCATCCACGGCTTTTTCCACGTCGCTTTAACCCGCGGCCCGACATCGGTGGAGTAACCAACCCCCGTTTCGATGGTGTTTTCCGTACGTGGTGACACCACGCCTTTCAGCGGCAGCACTTTGGTCTTACGCGCTTTATCAAATTCCGGAGCAACCACAACAGAGTTAAACCAGCCGGTGGCGGACAAACGACGGTTCAGCTCCGCCAGATCCTGGGTCTGGTAGTAATCCCCTTCATGAAACGGGACGAGGTTTTGCAGATATTCATCGCGAATTTGCGAACCTTCAAAGGTCACCGCGCCAAAGCGGTAACGCTGGCCGCTGTCGTAGTCGATATCCCAGAAGGCCTGGTGGCGATCGAGCGCGACGCCAAGCTGGCTTTTAATGAACTGGCTGTCAAAGTAGCCTTTGCGCAGCGCCACACTGGTGAGGGATTTTTTGAAATTGTCGTAATCGTTATGGTGCAGCACAGTGCCAATAGCGGGACGCTTTTTGAGCAGCGCCAGGTAATCGCGGTCGTCACGTGCGCCGCCGCGCAGGATCACATTGGTGCCGCCAATCAACACCGGTTCGCCCGCAGAGACGCGGGCAATCAATACCTGGCGCCCTTTTGCTGGCGGCGGCCGCAGTTCGAAATCGATGGTAGGTTCGTAGTAGCCTAAGGCTTTCAACCCTTCGCGGATAGCATCATCAACACGTGCCTGAAAACGCCGATCCGGCGTCACTTCATCACTCTGGATAGTGGACAACTGAGCGCGCACGTTTTTTTGCAGTTCGCCCGTTAATCCCTCCAGTTGTAATCGTACATTCGCGGCAAAAGCCGTTTCACTCGCCAGCAACAAACCGGTAAAACATAAAAGACGGATCTTTGGCACGTTCTCTCCTGAATATCCTTGTTCCCACCTCTGGAAGGAAACGTAAGCGCAACTCCGCGCTGAGCCTGGTAGGCTTTTATGCAGAACACAGGCTGATAAAAACCCGCTAATGCAGGTTGAAAAACGGACGGCTAGCCCAAAATTTCTTATGTTTAAATCTAGCCTGATTTGTGATGTTTATTGTGTTAAAACACACGCCGCAACACAACCCTAACCGCAATTACTCTCGCCGGGAGGTATCACCGTGAGCTTTTTCAATAAAAAAGACCTTGTTTCTCAGTCAGATGCATTGCCCGGACGCAATACACCCATGCCAGTCGCCAGTTTACACGCTGTTAACGAGCATTCAATGAGCCATGTTCCGGAAGGTATGGAGATTGCGCTGTTTGCTATGGGCTGTTTCTGGGGCGTAGAGCGCCTGTTCTGGCAGTTACCGGGCGTCTACAGCACCGCTGCGGGTTACACCGGCGGCTATACGCCAAACCCGACCTACCGTGAAGTGTGCACCGGACAGACCGGCCATGCCGAAGCTGTGCGCGTGGTATACGACCCGAAAGTGGTGAGCTACGAGCAGCTGTTGCAGGTGTTCTGGGAAAACCACGATCCGGCACAGGGAATGCGTCAGGGTAACGATCTCGGCACCCAGTACCGCTCTGCGATCTACCCGCTGACGCCAGAGCAAAACGCCGCCGCGCGCGCCAGCCTTGAACGCTTCCAGGCGGCCATGCGCAGCGCCGGAGATGCGCGAACCGTCACCACGGAGATCAAATCCGCAACGCCGTTCTACTACGCGGAAGATGAGCACCAACAGTATCTGTATAAAAACCCGCATGGATACTGCGGTATCGGTGGGATTGGGGTTTGTTTACCGCCGCAGCTTAGCCCGTAAAACCATAAGGGAATTCTCAGGCAATTCGGCGAAAATTAAGCCTCTGGCAGCTTGCGACAGGCTTACGCTATACTACCCCTCGAAATTGCCGGCTCACCGCTTCGGGCCGGCTTTCATTGTGTTTACCACATGGATATTCAAAACCCCTTCCGAGGATCCGGTTAACAGCTGGATAAATTATGTTAAACAGCATCTTAGTCATACTCTGTCTGATCGCGGTAAGTGCGTTTTTCTCGTTGTCAGAGATTTCACTCGCCGCATCGCGAAAAATTAAGCTCAAACTGCTTGCCGATGAAGGCAACATCAACGCGCAACGCATTCTGAAAATGCAGGAAACGCCCGGCACCTTCTTTACGGTGGTGCAAATTGGCCTTAACGCCGTCGCCATTCTTGGCGGTATCGTCGGCGATGCGGCCTTCTCGCCCGTTTTTCACAGCATGTTGATCAACGTGGTTTCCCCGGAGCTGGCCGAACAGCTCAGCTTTATTATCTCCTTCTCGCTGGTGACCGGGCTGTTTATCCTGTTCGCCGACCTGACACCGAAACGCATCGGTATGATTGCGCCCGAAGCCGTGGCTTTGCGTATCATCAACCCGATGCGCTTCTGCTTGTTCGTTTTCCGCCCGCTGGTCTGGTTCTTCAACGGCCTGGCCAACGTCATCTTCCGCATTTTCAAACTGCCGATGGCGCGCAAAGACGACATCACCTCCGACGATATTTATGCCGTTGTGGAAGCCGGTGCTTTAGCCGGGGTGCTGCGTAAACAGGAACATGAACTGATTGAGAACGTGTTTGAGCTGGAGTCACGCACCGTGCCGTCGTCAATGACTTCACGCGAAAACGTGATTTGGTTCGATCTGCATGAAGATGAGCAGAGCCTGAAAAACAAAGTATCCGAACATCCGCATTCTAAATTTCTGGTCTGTAATGGTGATATCGACCATATTGTCGGCTATGTCGATTCCAAAGATTTGCTCAACCGCGTGCTGGCGAATCAAAGCATGGCGCTCAACAGCGGCGTGCAGATCCGCAACACGCTGATCGTGCCGGACACCTTAACCCTGTCGGAAGCGCTGGAAAGTTTCAAAACCGCCGGTGAGGACTTCGCGGTGATCATGAACGAATACGCGCTGGTGGTCGGGGTTATCACCCTTAATGACGTGATGACCACGCTGATGGGCGATCTGATCGGCCAGGGGCTGGAAGAGATGATTGTCGCCCGTGATGAAAACTCATGGCTGATAGATGGCGGCACACCGATTGATGACGTGATGCGCGTGCTGGATATCGATGAATTCCCGCAATCCGGCAACTATGAAACCATCGGCGGTTTTATGATGTTTATGCTGCGTAAGATCCCGAAGCGCACCGATGCGGTGAAATTCTCCGGCTACAAGTTTGAGGTGGTGGATATCGATAACTATCGCATCGATCAGCTGCTGGTTACCCGTATCGACACTCGCGCGGCGGTGCTGACACCGAAGCTACCCGACGCGGAAGATAAAGGCGCGGCGTAATCGCCTGCAGAAATATCAACGGCCCCTGTGGGGCCGTTTTTTTTAGTACTTAAACTACTGCATAGCACAACGGGTTGGTTAAGCCATCTCAGTTTGCAGACGCATAACCTGACGGTTGACTTCGGACATCACAGACAGATGCTGTTTGTCCTTCACTTTCGGGATAAGGATCTTACCCTTATCAAATTCGAAAGCGCCAACGTCCTTGATATACAACCGTCCACGGAACAGGATTTTTACGTACTTAGCCACCTGAAGTGGGTTGTAACGCTGGAAAATTTTCATTCTTGTTTCTCCTGTAAAGCATTACGCCCTTGCGGTACCACAATCGGACCAGCGTTGATGAGCGCAAATTTTAATGCTCAATGACTATAGTTCAGAACCTCACTCATACATAGTGTGAATAACTTTATTTACCTTTTGATGACAATTATTCAGAATATTCTTTTCAGTCCCTTAATCTGCGCAGTATAAAGCCACTTTTTTTCACAGATATGTGCGTCCGCCCGCAAACTGGCATCCTGCTTGCGGGAAAAACATATCGATCGCACTTATGATTAAAACCGTAATTCAAGTGGTCGGATCACCTGCATAACGATAAGGAAACACCATGACCCTACGTTCTATCCTGGCAGCGACATGCCTGTTACTGCCGCTGATGGCTTCAGCCCATAACTTCGAAACCAATCAGCGCGTGCCGCCTGTGGGCATTGCCGACAGAGGGGAGTTGATTCTTGATAATGACAAGTTTAGCTATAAAAACTGGAACAGCGCCCAGCTTCCAGGCAAAGTGCGGGTTGTACAGCATATTGCTGGTCGCACCTCCGCTAAAGAGAAGAATGCCGGGCTGATTGAAGCGATCAAAGCCGCAAATCTGCCCCATGACCGCTATCAAACCACCACTATCGTCAACACCGATGATGCCATTCCGGGCAGCGCTATGTTTGTGCGCAGCAGCATTGAGAGCAACAAGAAGCTCTATCCTTGGTCGCAATTTATTGTCGATAGCGAAGGCGTGACGCGCAAAGCGTGGCAACTGGACGAAGAGAGTTCTGCAATTATCGTGCTGGATAAAGAAGGCCGCGTGCAGTTTGCTAAAGACGGTGGGTTGAGCCAGCAAGAAGTGCAGCAGGTGATCGACCTGCTGCACAAGTTACTCAGTAAATAGAGACCCGAAAGCCGGGGTTGAGGAAGGATTCACGCGGGGTGTAATCCAGTGCACGCCCCTGCCAGTCGTGAACATGCGCCCCGGCAGCTACCGCAACAGCATGCCCTGCCGCCGTATCCCAGACGCTCGTTGGCCCGAAACGCGGATAGAGCTGCGCTTTCCCCTCCGCAACCAGGCAGAACTTCAGCGATGAACCAATCGCCGTAGTTTGATGTTCGCCTAACTGCTGCAAATACTCTTTCAGTTCATCGTCGGCATGGGAGCGGCTCACTACGACCAGCGGCGGACGCGCATCGCGCACCTGAATCTGCTGGTGATGCCCCGCTTCTTCCTTCCACGCTTTGCCTTCAGCGGCAGAGTACATCACTTTCAGTACCGGCGCGTAGACCACGCCCAGCACCGGTTTTCCCTTTTCAATCAAGGCGATATTGACAGTGAACTCGCCGTTACGTTTGATAAACTCTTTGGTGCCGTCCAGCGGATCCACCAGCCAGTAGCGTCCCCATGTCTGGCGGATTTCCCACGCGGGTGGATCCTCTTCCGAGAGCACCGGAATATCCGGTGTCAGCGCCTGCAAACCGCGCACAATCACGCCATGGGCCGCAATATCTGCGGCGGTTACCGGGGAATCATCGACCTTGCTGGTGACCTCCATCGGTTTGTGACCATCATATACCTGCATAATGGCGTCACCCGCTTCCCGCGCGAGTTGGCAAATTGCATCTAACATATCCACCTCTTATCTGTTCAGTGGTTTGTAACTCGTTGTTTTACTTATATCGCATTGCACCGGAATCCGCCATCTGTGATAGCGATTGCGTTTTCTTTGCTCACTTTTATGGCAGTATTCACAGTTCTGTAAGCAACAAAATGTACATAACAATTTCTTTTGTGGCTTAGATCGAAAAAGGATGCCTCTGATGATTAAGTTTAGTGCAACGCTTCTGGCGACGCTGATTGCGGCCAGCGTGCAGGCAGCAACGGTGGATTTACGTATTCTGGAAACCACTGATTTGCATAGCAACATGATGGATTTTGATTACTACAAAGATACCGCGACGGAAAAATTCGGACTGGTGCGCACTGCCAGCCTGATCAACGCCGCGCGGGGCGAAGTCAAAAACAGCGTTCTGGTGGATAACGGCGACTTAATCCAGGGTAGCCCGTTGGGCGACTATATGGCGGCAAAGGGGCTTAAAGCGGGAGAAATTCATCCGGTCTATAAGGCGATGAATACCCTTGATTACGCCGTGGGTAACCTCGGCAACCATGAATTCAACTACGGCCTTGATTATCTGCACAAAGCGCTGGCGGGGGCGAAATTCCCTTATGTGAATGCCAATATTATTGATGCAAAAAGCAAAAAACCGCTGTTCACGCCTTACCTGATTAAAGAGACCGCCGTGCAGGATAAAGAGGGCCAAACCCACACGTTGCGCATCGGTTATATCGGCTTTGTGCCACCACAAATCATGGTGTGGGATAAAGCCAACCTCAACGGCAAAGTGACGGTCAATGACATCACCGAGACCGCGCGTCACTACGTGCCGGAAATGCGTGCCAAAGGTGCCGATCTGGTGGTCGTGGTGGCACACTCCGGGCTGTCGGCGGAGCCGTACCAGGCGATGGCGGAAAACTCCGTTTATTACCTGAGTGAAGTGCCGGGCGTCGATGCCATTCTGTTTGGTCACGCTCACGCCGTCTTCCCGGGTAAAGATTTTGCCGCCATCAAAGGCGCGGATATCAGCAAAGGCACGTTGAACGGTATTCCGTCGGTGATGCCAGGCATGTGGGGCGACCATCTCGGCGTGGTCGATCTGGTGCTGAACAACGATTCCGGCAAATGGCAGGTGACGCAATCCAGAGCCGAAGCGCGCCCCATTTACGACGCGGCGGCGAAAAAAGCCCTCGTTGGCGAAGACAGCAAACTGGTCGCGATCCTCAAACACGATCACGATGCCACGCGTCATTTTGTGGGGAAGGCCATTGGTCAATCGGCCGACAACATGTACAGCTACCTGTCGCTGGTGCAGGACGATCCGACCGTACAGGTGGTGAATAACGCGCAAAAAGCCTACGTGGAGCACTTTATTCAGGGCGATCCGGATCTGGCAAAACTGCCAGTGCTCTCTGCCGCCGCGCCGTTTAAAGCGGGCGGGCGTAAAAACGATCCGGCCAGTTTTGTTGAGGTGGAAAAAGGTCAGCTCACGTTCCGTAACGCCGCCGATCTCTACCTCTACCCCAACACGCTGGTGGTGGTAAAAGCGACCGGTAAAGAGGTGAAAGAGTGGCTGGAGTGCTCTGCCGGGCAGTTCAATCAAATCGATCCCAACAGCGATAAGCCGCAAAGCCTGATTAACTGGGACGGTTTCCGCACCTATAACTTCGATGTTATCGACGGCGTGAACTATCAGATCGATGTGACACAGCCTGCGCGTTACGACGGCGAATGCCAGAGCATAAACCCGCAGGCGGAACGCATTAAGGATCTGACGTTTAACGGCAAACCTATCGATCCGAACGCGGTTTTCCTCGTCGCCACCAATAATTACCGCGCCTATGGCGGTAAGTTTGCCGGAACGGGCGACAGCCATATCGCGTTTGCTTCGCCGGATGAAAACCGCGCCGTGCTGGCAAAGTGGATCAGCGATGAAACGAAGCGCGCCGGGGAAATCCATCCCGCCGCCGATAACAACTGGCAACTGGCACCGGTTCACGCAAGCCACAAGCTGGATATTCGTTTTGAAACCGCGCCAACGGAGAAAGCCGCCGCGTTTATTAAACAGAACGCGCGTTATCCGATGCAAAAAGTGGGGAACGACGACATCGGCTTTGCGATTTATAGCATCGATTTAAACAAGTCGTGATTAACCCAATCCGGGAGACCAGGCTTTTGTCGGCCTGATAAGCACAGCGCCATCCGGCATCTTCCCGGTGGCGCTAACGCTTACCGGACTTACGCCACCTGTTTCGCATGATGCGCCAGCACCTGCGGAATATTCAGTTCTATCCAGTCCGCCAACGCGGCAACCTTCTCGCTGACCTCTTCGCCAAGCGGGGTCAGACTATACTCCACATGCGGCGGTACAACCGGGTATGCGACGCGGTTAATAAAACCATCCTGCTCCAGCCATTGCAGGCTTTGCGCCAGCATCTTTTCACTGACGCCGCCCATCTTGCGGCGCAGATCGCTAAAACGGTGCGTGCCATCGCGCAGCGCCACGAGGATCAACACGCCCCAGCGGCTGGTTACATGTTTGAGGACATCCCGCGACGGACACTGCTCGGCGAACAAATTGCCGTCGCGTACCAGTTCACTCAGGGTCCGGGGGGCAGAAGCTGTTTTCATACTTACCTTTTTGTACGTACTTACTAAAAGTTAGTGTGGATGATAGCTTACCACAACACTCACTAAACACGTAAGGAGAACACCATGATCGCACTTACCGGCGCGACCGGCCAACTGGGCCAGTTTGTGGTAGAAGAGCTGCTGAAAACCGTCGCGGCAAAACAGATTGTCGCCATTGTCCGTAACCCGGCGAAAGCCGAAGCGTTGAGCAAGCAGGGTGTACTGGTGCGTCAGGCCGACTACGGCGACCAGGCCGCGCTAACGCAGGCGCTGGCAGGCGTCGATAAACTGCTGCTGATCTCCAGTAGCGAAGTGGGCCAGCGTGCCGCGCAGCACCGCAATGTGATCAACGCTGCTAAAGCCGCCGGGGTGAAATTTATCGCCTACACCAGCCTGCTGCATGCGGATAAATCCCCGCTCGGCCTGCACGTCGAACATGTTGAAACCGAGAAAATGCTCGCTGAATCAGGCATTCCGTATGCACTGCTGCGCAACGGCTGGTATAGCGAAAACTACCTTGCCAGCGCACCGGCTGCACTGGCGCACGGCGTCTTTATCGGTGCCGCAGGCGACGGCAAAATCGCTTCGGCGACCCGCGCGGATTATGCTGCCGCTGCGGCTCGTGTGATCAGCGAAGAGGGTCATGCCGGGAAAGTTTATGAACTGGCGGGCGACAATGGCTGGACGCTGAGTGAACTGGCTGCCCTGTTAAGTAAAGCCAGCGGCAAAAACATCGTCTACCAGAATCTGAGCGAGGCAGATTTCGCCGCCGCGCTGAAAGGTGCAGGCCTGCCGGACGTGTTTGCTAATCTGCTGGCGGATTCCGATGCCGGAGCCGCAAAAGGCGGTCTGTTTGACGACAGCAAAACGCTCAGCAAGCTGATTGACCGCCCGACCACACCGATCGCTGACAGCGTTAACGCCCTGGCGTAACGGTTAAATATTGGTTAATTTTTGTAGCTTGCCGCCGGGTCATCCTGAATAATGCAGCAATGACCCGCGTGGAGATGCATTGTGGAAGGCGTACCAGAGCAGTTTAACGATGAGCGAGATCGCGCCCGCTTTCGCCACCTGGCGAAAGTGCCGGGCGTTGAGCTGTACCACGCGCATATCTCCCGGTACGCATTCGAACCCCACACCCATGAAGCGTTTGGTATTGGCGCCATTGAAGCCGGTGCCGAACGCTTCCGCTATCGCGGCACGCAGTATGTCGCTCCGGCCAATTCCGTAGTCACCATGAACCCCGACGAGCTGCACACCGGCGAAGCCGCAGCCGACGACGGCTGGCGTTATCGCATGGTCTATCTCGATCCGCAGTTGCTCGAAGAGGTGACCGGCGTCCGCCACTGGTGGTTCAGCGAGGTAATGCGTCACGATCCGCTGCGCACCAGGCAGATCTGCACACAGATCCATGGTCTGTGGCACACCGACGATCCACTGGCGCAGCAAAGCATTTTGCTGGATCTGATCGATACTTTTCGCCCGCTGGCGCATCACGCGCCGCAGCGCCCGGAAGGCGCACACCGTTTTGAACGCGTGCGCGACTATCTGCACGACAACTATATGCACAGCCTGACGCTGGACGAGCTGGCAAGCGTTGCCGCGCTTAGCCCGTACCATTTTCAGCGCCAGTTCAAGGCCCACTTCCACGTTACGCCGCATCAGATGCTGATGGCGATCCGCCTGTGGCGGGCAAAAGCATTTCTCACCCAGGGCATGCCCGCTGCGGATGTCGCCGCCATGACCGGGCTGACGGATCAATCGCATCTGACACGCGCCTTTACCCACCGCTACGGCATCACTCCGGTGCGTTACCAGAAGCAAGTCGCCCGCCGTTAATGCGCAATCTCATACAATATTCCGCACCCTCGCTTCCCTACACTGGCGACAGCCAATGTAAACGTGGATGGAATGATGATTAGTGGTGTGTTGTATGCCCTGCTGGCCGGGCTGCTGTGGGGATTAATTTTCGTTGGGCCGCTGATTGTGCCGGATTATCCGGCGGTACTGCAATCCACCGGCCGTTATCTGGCACTGGGTCTGATCGCCCTGCCGCTGGCGTGGCTTGGGCGCGTACGTCTGCGCCAGTTAACGCGCAGCGACTGGATGACTGCGCTGGCGCTGACGATGATGGGCAACCTGATTTATTACGTCTGCCTGGCGAGCGCCATCCAGCGCACTGGTGCTCCGGTATCGACCATGATCATCGCCACCCTGCCGGTGGTGATTCCGGTGTGCGCCAACCTGCTTTACAGCCAGCGGGACGGCAAACTCTCCTGGCGTCGGCTGGCACCCGCGCTCGCCTGCATCGCGATCGGCCTGTTGTGCGTCAATATCGCCGAGCTGCGCCATGGCCTGCCGGATTTCACCTGGCGTCGTTACGGTACGGGGATCGCGCTGGCATTTACCTCGGTAGGCTGCTGGGCGTGGTATGCCCTGCGTAACGCCCGCTGGTTGCGGGAGAACCCGGATAAAAATCCAATGATGTGGGCGACGGCGCAGGCGCTGGTCACGTTGCCCGTCTCGCTGGTCGGTTATCTCGCCGCCTGTCTGTGGCTCGGCGTGCAGCAGCCCGATTTTTCCCTGCCGTTCGGCCCGCATCCACTGGTGTTTATCGTACTGATGTTTGCCATTGCCGTGCTCTGCTCGTGGGTGGGCGCGCTATGCTGGAATATTGCCTGCCAGCGTCTGCCAACGGTAATTGTCGGCCCGCTGATTGTTTTCGAAACGCTGGCCGGGCTGCTGTATACCTTCCTGCTGCGCCAGAGCATCCCGCCGCTGCTCACCTTTTGCGGCATTGTGCTGCTGGTGTGTGGCGTGGTGATGGCAGTGCTGTCAAAACCGCAAAAAGCGAGCGTCATTCCGGTACAACAGGAATAAAAAAACCCGGCATTATGCGCCGGGTTTGGTCAGTCTGAAGCGAGGATTTAGAAGGTTTCCCAGTTCGCTTCGCTAAAGCTCTCTGCGGCTTTCGCCTGCGGTTTGCTGCCCGGTTTTACCAGCGCAGGCGTGCGTACGCTGCGGCTGCGGTTGACTTTAAATACCGCTACTGTTTCCGTCAGGCGTGCAGCCTGCTCTTCCAGCGCGGCGGCAGCGGCGGCAGACTCTTCCACCAGCGAGGCGTTCTGCTGAGTAACGCGATCCATCTCAGCAACGGCCTGACCCACCTGGTCAATACCGCGGCTCTGCTCATCCGAAGCCGATGAGATTTCACCCATGATATCCGTCACGCGGGTAACCGCGCTGACGATCTCTTTCATCGTTTCTCCGGCTTCATGTACCAGCGCAGCGCCTGCATCGACGCGGCTGCCGGAATCTTCGATCAGCCCTTTGATCTCTTTCGCCGCCTGCGCGCTGCGCTGTGCCAGCGTACGAACTTCACCAGCAACGACGGCGAAACCGCGGCCTTGCTCACCGGCACGGGCGGCTTCAACCGCCGCGTTCAGCGCCAGGATATTGGTCTGGAAGGCGATGCCGTCGATCACGTTGGTGATTTGCGCGATTTTGCTGGAGCTGGTGGCAATTTCATCCATCGTACGCACCACACCATCCACAACCTGGCCACCTTTTTTCGCCGTACTTGAGGCGTTCAACGCCAGTTGTGTCGCCTGACGGGCGTTGTCGGCGTTCTGTTTCACCGTTGCCGTCAGTTGCTCCATACTGGCCGCAGTCTCTTCCAGCGAAGCGGCTTGCTGCTCGGTACGGGAAGAGAGATCGTTGCTACCGGCAGAGATTTCGCCCGCGCCGGTATAAATGGTATCGGCGCCATCGCGAACCACGCTGACGGTTTTCACCAGCGACTGCTGCATCTCGTGCACGTTTTGCGCCAGCAACGCCATCTCGTTTTTGCCTTCGGCATCGATCGCGTGCGTCAAATCACCTGCCGCAATGTGGCGGATATGTCCCATCACTTCATGCAGTGGTTTCAGCAGTACACGCTGCATCGCCATCCAGCTGATGATGATCACCGCCAGAACAACGACCATGACGACGCCCAGAATCCACAGGATGCGCTGGTAATCGCTCTCGTTTTCGATCACGCCCTGGTTCGCCAGTACAGCCTGAGCATCACGCCATGCGCGGTAGCTTTTCTGCATAGCAACCTGTTTCGCTTCAGCGTTCTGGCGGAACATATCTTCCAGCTTACCCGCCAACAGAAGGCGATTCATTTCCGTCAGCGTCGCATGGTAAATGCCGTACTGTTTTTCCAGGTCGCTGGAGAGATTTTCATCCAGCCCCGGCGTGTCCGGCATCGCTTTGTATTTTTCAAAATGCTTTTGTGCCTGATTCAGCAAGTCGGTCGCGGTGTTGGCCAGTTCGCTCAGTTGCCCGCCATTGATCTGGCTGGCGGTACTGCTCTGTAAACGCAGCATGCCGCGGTTTAACGTGACGCGCGCCTGGTTGAGGCTGATCCAGGCATCAGTGAATTCAGAAACGTTCTGGCTGGAAACCTGAGAAACGTTAAAGTTGTTTTTGTCATTATTCAGCGCGCTGACAAACACGCCGGCAGAGATAATCTGCATCGCACCCAGTACGAGCAACACCATAATTAATAAGGTAATAACTTTAATACGCTTGAACATCGTAGGCCTTTATTTGATACAGGGAATGGTCTGAGTCTCTGTATCGGCAGCGTTACGTAGTTGTTTAATCTCGGTACAAAACTCTATCTAAAATTTTTCAATAAAATTACCTGCATTCAACATGTTAAACACGAAAGATTTTTTGTGACGGATATCACTGTTTTTCGCGCAATAAAGGCATAAGCCGATTTGTCCCCACCCCGAAAGGGGTATATCATCAGCTTAAAGATGCATTTAAAATACACCTTATAATTTCACGATGAGGTAACTGCTATGGCTTTCCGCGACCAACCCCTGGGTGAGCTGGCGCTCTCAATCCCCCGCGCCTCCGCACTGTTCCGTCAATATGATATGGACTACTGCTGCGGCGGTAAGCAGACGCTCGGCCGCTCTGCGGCGCGCAAAGAGCTGGATATTGATGTGATTGAAGCCGAGCTGGCAAAACTGGCCGAACAGCTCATCGAGAAAGACTGGCGCGTTGCCACACTTTCAGAAATCATCGACCACATTATCGTGCGTTACCATAATCGCCACCGTGAACAACTGCCGGAGCTGATTTTGCAGGCCACCAAAGTAGAGCGCGTGCATGCCGATAAACCGAATGTCCCGCGCGGGTTAACCAAATATTTGACGATGCTGCACCAGGAGCTTTCCAGCCATATGATGAAAGAGGAGCAGATCCTGTTCCCGATGATCAAGCAGGGCATGGGTTCGCAGGCCATGGGGCCGATCACGGTGATGGAGAGTGAACACGATGAAGCCGGTGAATTGCTGGAAGTGATTAAGCACATCACCAACAACGTCACGCCGCCGCCGGAAGCCTGTACCACCTGGAAAGCCATGTATAACGGCATCAATCTGTTAATTGACGACCTGATGGAACACATCAGTCTGGAAAACAATAACCTGTTTCCGCGTGCCCTCGCAGGCGAATAATAAAAGGCGCCCAAAAGAGCGCCCTTGATTCATGGAAGTTTAGAGCCGCTTTGCGGCTCTTTTTTTATGGCTGACGGTCAGCCAGACGTTTTTTACCGGCATAGAGCCAGCCCGCGCCCAGCACAATAAACCACAGCGGCGTGACGATCAGCGCTTCACGGGTATCCGCTTCCAGCGTCAGCAGCACCAGTACGAAAGCAAAGAAGGCCATGCACACCCAGCACATCAATTTGCCCAGCGGCATTTTGTAGCTCGATTTTTCGTGCAGATGCGGACGCTGTTTACGGTAAACCAGGTACGAGCAGAGAATGATCGTCCAGACAAACATAAACAGAATGGCCGATACGGTAGTGATCATGGTGAACGCGGCAATCGCGCTCGGGTTCACGTAGAGCATCACCACGCCGCCCAGCAGGCAGATACAGGAGAAGGTCAGCCCTTTTGCCGGCACCGCGCGTTTAGAGAGTGTCGCGAACGCCTTTGGCGCCATCTTCTCTTGCGCAAGACCAAACAGCATACGGCTGGTTGAGAAGACACCACTGTTCGCCGACGACGCGGCAGAAGTCAGCACTACAAAGTTGATGATGCTCGCAGCCGCCGGAATACCGACCAGCATAAACAGTTCCACAAACGGGCTTTTATCCGGGACGACCGAGCTCCACGGCGTTACCGACATAATGACGATCAGCGCAAAGACATAGAACATGATAATGCGCAGCGGAATGGAGTTAATCGCCCGCGGCAGGGATTTCTCCGGATCTTTTGTTTCTGCCGCCGTTGTGCCAACCAGTTCGATCCCTACAAAGGCGAAGACTGCAATCTGGAAACCGGCGAAGAAACCGCTGATGCCTTTCGGGAACCAGCCGCCGTCATTCCACAGGTGCGCGAACGAGGCTTCAACGCCCGTCGGCGATTTGAAGTGCATCAGCACCATCACCACGCCCACAATAATCAGCGCAACAATGGCAACGATTTTGATCATCGCAAACCAGAATTCCATCTCGCCGAACATTTTTACCGTCGCGAGATTGAGGCTCAGCAGCAGCAATACTACCGCCAGCGCAGCGACCCAGTCGGCAATGCCCGGAAACCAGAATTGCGCGTAGGCAGTGATCGCTACTACGTCCGCCATCCCGGTCACCACCCAGCAGAACCAGTAGGTCCAGCCGGTAAAGTACCCCGCCCACGGTCCCAGCAGATCGGCGGCGAAGTCGCTAAATGATTTATATTCGAGGTTCGACAGCAGCAACTCACCCATTGCGCGCATCACGAAAAACAGCATAAAGCCGATGATCATATAAACAAAAATGATCGACGGACCTGCGAGGCTGATGGTTTTGCCGGAGCCCATAAACAGCCCGGTGCCGATAGCGCCGCCGATCGCAATAAGCTGTATATGCCGGTTTGTGAGATTTCGCCGTAGCGACTGTTCAGCCGGAGCCTGTTCGTCGGCTGCGACTTTAACCTGATCTACCATGTTTTAATCCTGTCTGTGTTGTTGGGCTCTTCTGGCCTTTTATTGCGTGTTCCGTCCTTTATGGACGCATCGATATTAGGTAAGAATCGGCGGGATGGATACTCTGAATTAAATCGAATGTTAAATATTTGTTGAAAGTGAGTGTCATATCACTTAGTTAATGCGAAACGCCTCACAAAAATACACCTGAATGCATAGTTTGCAAGATAATATATCGACATTGATCTTATTAACGAACGATCGACGCACTCTTCTCACCCCTCCCCCCAAAAAGAGAGAGGGATTTATGCGGGGAATTACAGAATTTCCAGCAGTTCCACCTCAAATACCAGTGTGCTGAATGGCGGGATAGATGCGCCAGCGCCACGCTCGCCATAAGCGAGGTTGTGCGGGATAGTCAGTTCCCATTTGGAGCCGACCGGCATCAGCGTCAGGGCTTCGATCCAGCCAGCGATAACGCCATTAACCGGGAATTCAGCCGGTTCGCCGCGCGCGACGGAGCTATCGAATACGCTACCGTCAATCAGTTTACCGGTGTAGTGCACGCGAACACGGTCGGTGCGCGCCGGGATTGCGCCTTCGCCCTGAGTGATGACGCGGAACTGCAAACCGGATTCGGTGCTGTTCACGCCTTCACGCTCGCGGTTCTCTTCCAGATATTTCACGCCTTCCGCCGCCATCTCTTCAAAACGGGAGCGACGCACTGCGTCGGCACGTTCGTGGATTTCACGCAGGGCGCGATGTACAACGTCAACCGGTACAGCAGGTTGTTTGCCTGCCAGCGCGTCCGCGATGCCCGCGACCAGCGCTTCCGGTAACAGCCCCTCTAACCCGGATTCGCTAAGCTGCTGTCCGACCTGTAAACCGATGCCATAGCTGGCTTGCGCTTCGATCGTGTCAAAAGTTGGGGTTGTCATGGGTTTTCCTTCCATCGCTTTTTAAGGTAGCGCGCAGCATAACAGCCGGGCTGCGCCGGGTACAACTTTGTCGCAGGAAAGATGACAAATCGCAGGGAAAGGGAAAGAATAGAGTCCGTAAGATAAATCTAATATTGCTGTAGCAAAATCCGACTTTGTGCTGACGATCAGAGAGTTAAAACCGATGGACGCCGCCCCGGAAGGATAAAGTGTATATACTCAACGAGACAGGACTTTAAATGACGCGGAGCAGGAGGAAAGCCATGCCCGGGCGATTTGAACTGAAACCTACCCTGGTGAAAATCTGGCAAGCCCCGGACCATTTTCGCCTTATGGACCCGCTCCCGCCATTTCACCGTCGCGGTTTGATCCTGGCCGCGTTGCTGGTGGTTATCGGCTTCCTGCTACCGTCAACGGACGATACGAGGCCGGTTCCCACCTCACGCGAAGCGCAAATTCAGTTACCTTCCTCCACTGCCGCTCAGCCTGCCTCCCCTGCGCAAACGCCACCAGCGGTGGTGAACGATACGCAACAGGTCGCTCCAGGCGCTGAAGAGTCGCTCGAACAGCAGCAACCAGAGCAACAGCCGGTGCAGCAGCAAGAGGCCCCGGTGGCGCAAAGCCGTCCGACAGTTCCCTCTTCCGGCGGTATTGAACAACAGTGGCGATCTTATCGTGTGGAAGAAGGGAAAACGCTGGCGCAACTGTTCCGCGATCATAATCTGCCGCCCACCGATGTTTACGCGATGGCGAAAGTGGAAGGTGACGGGAAACCGCTGAGCAGCCTGAAAAACGGCCAGATGGTGAAGATTCGCCAGAATGCTAACGGCGTAGTAACCGGATTAACCATTGAGACCAGCGGCCAGCAGGTGCTGTTTACCCGACAGCCGGACGGCAGCTTTATTCGCGCACGTTAACCGATAAAGCCGGATAAGCGTTTATCCGGCATATTTCGTTCTGGTAGCGCCAAAAAGCAAAACGCCGGCACAAGGCCGGCGTCTCATTCCCCGTCGTATTTCGCGTTACAGATGCGTTGGCTACATTCGCTTACCCCCGAGGGGATTCACTCACTTGCCGCCTTTCTGCAAGCCCGAACGACTTAAGGGCATCGTTATGAGTAAAAATTACTCAGCAACAACGTTTACAATCAGCTTAGCGAATACTTCGCTGTGAACCTGGAAGTCCACTTCGTGCTCACCAGTGGTACGCAGAACGCCGTTCGGCAGACGAACTTCGCTCTTAGCCACTTTAACGCCAGCCGCAGTCACTGCGTCAGCGATATCGCGAGTACCGATGGAACCGAACAGTTTACCTTCGTCGCCTGCTTTAGACGCGATGGTAACGGTGCCCAGTGCGTTGATTTCTTCAGCGCGAGCGTTAGCAGCTGCCAGAACGTCAGCCAGTTTGGCTTCCAGTTCAGCGCGACGTGCTTCGAAATATTCAACGTTTTTCTTGGTAGCCGGAACAGCTTTGCCCTGCGGTACCAGGAAGTTACGAGCGTAACCCGCTTTAACGTTAACCTGATCACCCAGGCTACCCAGGTTTGCTACTTTATCAAGCAGAATAACTTGCATTACCTTATCCTCTCAAAGTCGTATTAATGGACCGTGACCGATTACTGATGACGATCAGTGTACGGCAGCAGGGACAGGTAGCGAGCGCGTTTGATAGCGCGTGCCAGCTGACGCTGATATTTTGCACGGGTACCGGTGATACGGCTCGGGACAATCTTACCGCTTTCGGTGATGTAGTTTTTCAGCGTAGCGATGTCTTTATAGTCGATCTCTTGAACGCCTTCCGCGGTGAAACGGCAGAACTTGCGACGACGGAAATAACGTGCCATATGGCTAGTCTCCAGAATCTATCAATTCAATCTGCTCGGCATGCAGAACCATTTTTGTCAGGCCATTCTTTGCCTTGTGGCAACTGATGAATCCCTGAACAGTTACTGCGCTACCGACCGTTATACTTTGAGTAATGGCCTGGTTCTCCTGCCCGCTGATTATTACAGGCATTTGGCACCACGCCTGCCGGTGAAAACCGGCTTCCTCCTGCACAGAACGGTGCTCAAGCACGAACTGGCAGTGAGGAATTCCTGACGGGCTGACCTTACGAAGCGGGGTCCTGCACACGGTGCCGGACAACACCAGTCGATTGGCCATCAGAAATTACTCTTCAGAATCCCCAGCATCTGCATCATCTGCGGTTTCGTTTGCGAAATCATCGCGACGCTCACGGCGCTCGTCTTTCGCTTTAACCATCGGAGATGCTTCGGTAACCGCGTGTTTAGTACGCATTACCATGCTACGGATAACGGCGTCGTTGAAGCGGAAGCTTGTTTCCAGCTCATCGATCACTTCCTGCGGCGCTTCAACGTTCAGCAGAACGTAGTGAGCTTTGTGCAGTTTGTTGATCGGGTAAGCCAGCTGACGGCGGCCCCAGTCTTCCAGACGGTGGATCGTGCCTTGCGCACCGGTGATAGCACCAGTGTAACGCTCGATCATGCCCGGAACCTGTTCGCTCTGGTCAGGATGGACCATAAAAACGATTTCGTAATGACGCATCGAATTGCTCCTTACGGATTATTCAGCCTCCTGTCTGGGTCAGCCGTGGCCCGGGGAGGCAAGGAACGTGTTAAAGGTCGGCTGAAAAATTGACGCGTCATAATACTGATCCCACCGGGCAAACTCAAGGTGAATTGCACAAATAATTCGCACTAAGCGCAAAGAGAACTCCCCTGCACGCATTAAAATTAAACAAAACGCATTCCGGCAATTTTTTGAACGACAGCATCAGAAATGGTCGCGATACGTTTTATAACAAACGCGTAAACTTTAATCAGGCCTCAAAACAAAGGAGGAGAGATGTTCAAAACATAATATTCGGCGTTATATCGGAGAGTAACATCATGAAATACATCGCAATTTTACTAACAACCTTATTGCTCAGCCTCAATGCAACGGCAGCAATAAAACTCGATAACCGGCAAGCCCGGAACATGGATGATGTGCACAGCTTAGGCGTTATCTACATCAATCATAACTTCGCCAGCGAACAAGAAGCCGACCAGGCTTTGAATGCCGCAACCGACGCACAAAACGCCACGTACTTTCACCCAATCCTGACACACGAGCCAGGCAGCAACGGCGCTCTGCACGCCAGCGCGGATATCTACCGCTAACCGAATCAGGCTAAGTTTCCCTTGCGCTGCGGCCCCGGATTGGGGCCGCGCTCAGAAGTGAGAATAATTTTCTTTCGGATCTTACCAAATACCCCACCGGCAGGTTTAATCAGGGTTTGCCAGCGTTATGGAAAGGGCGCGGGGAAGCCATATTCACACTACTTATCCGTATACCCAAAGGCGTTTGGGTTCTGGGCGGCGTCAGTATGCTGCTGTGGAACGATGATTTCCAGACCGTATTCTGGATCGCGCTGCTGCTGGCGAGCCCTGGCGCCGGGATCTTATGGCAAACCCACGGCGCGGCTTCCACATTCTGGGCCGGCGCCATTGTTTGCGTGGTGGCGCTGTGCGGTATGCGCCTTCAGAGATGACTGCGGAAAAAATCCGTTGTGGCTTCCAGCGCCAGCGGCGTGATGCGATGCGTCACGCCCGTTTCCCACTGATAAGTAAGATGTGCATCCAGCCCCGCATCCTGCAACGCCTGCTGTAAACGGAAAGATTCTGCTGCGGGCACCACATCATCCTGCTCTCCGTGCCACAGTAGCAGCGGACGATCGGCAATACGCGCCAGTTGATGGCTGACTTCCCACTGTGCCAACGGTGCCAGAATGGTTTCAAACTCGCGCTGTTGCTCTGAGGTGGTCACTTCCAGCGGCGGGAAAAGCGTATGCGCCAGCGAAGAGAAATAGCCGGAACCCATCAGGCTGGCCACGCAGCGCACTTCCGGATGCGCGGTCATAATCCCCAGTGCCGTCATCCCGCCCATTGACGCGCCACCGACCGCCAGTCGCTGATTATCAATAAGCGACTGGCTCTCCAGCGCGTCACGTAACGCGGAGAACTCTTCAATATTGCCCTGTAAAATTTGCCAGAACAGGCGCAAGCGCCGCTGCACATCACCACTAAAACGTGCGCCATGATCCGGCGCATCGGGCATGACCACGCGGAAACCCGCTTGTGCCAGCGCGACGGCAAAATAGCTGTAGACCAGTTTTGACGAGGTAAAACCATGATAAAACACCACGCTGGGCAGGGGTTCGGCACGTTTTCCCGCCGGAAAAGCATGCAGTGCTTCCACTCCGGCAAAGTGTTCTGTTTGCAGTTCGATCATCACACGCTCCTTGATTTCTTGTGCTGGTATGCCATCGGCAACCCCTCGACGCAAGTCAGAATTCGCAATAGCATCAGGCAAGGTTGAGATATAGGTTACGCTTTCAAACCACTTTCATTCGAAATTAGTGCTCACGATAACAATTTGGGAACATTCCCCCAAATTGGATCACGTCAGGAACTACACTATGGCTATCAGGAGAGATGAGAAACCCATGCGCATCTTGCTATCGGTTCTGTTTGCCGCCTTGCTTAGCGGCTGTTCTGTGTTAGAGGGTACACCGCAGCCTGCCCCGCCGGTGAGCGATCATCCGCAGGAGATCAGCCGCAACCAAACGCACGGTCTACAAAAAACAGGCGAGGTAAGCGTAACGGTACTGGGTTCTCCCATGGACGTGGAAGCCGCGATTAAGGCCAAAGCAGCCGCCGCAAAAGCCGATTATTACGTGATTATTATGATGGATGATTCCATTATTCCGGCCCGTTGGGTCGGACGCGCGTTGTTATATCGGCGATAGCGAGGCATTGATTTTCAGGATATTTACACTGCTTTGCGTCCATTGATGTTCTCCTGTGCACAATTGGATTAATGGAATCCGTTGCGCGAAAGGAAGCCCTGCACTATTTCGGGGTAACGTAAAATGGAGCTGACAATGAAACGATCTCTTGCCGTAAACTCACTGTTGCTTTCTACAGGAATGCTTAATACAACAGCGCAGCCCGCAGAGTTCGCCAGCGCTGACTGCGTGACGGGACTGAACGAAATCGGTCTGATTTCCGTCAATAATGTCTCAGGGAGCCTACAGGATGTGGAGCGTGTTATCGCGTTAAAAGCAGACGAACAGGGAGCTTCCTGGTATCGCATTGTACGAATGCAGGAAGATCAACGAGTTGATAACTGGCGGGTACAGGCCATCTTGTATGCCTGAGCCGCTAAACAAAGCCACCTGATTTGGTGGCTTTTTTATTTCCCTGCAATCATTAAGACTATGTTAATGTAAAGATATCTCGATGTAACACTTTGTTACATTGACACACTAAATGTTATTCGATTTGTGCCGTTGAAGGTGCTTTATACACAGAACAACGGACAAATTATGCGCGCCTTTTTATCCCGAACTGGCCTCGGTGCCAAATTGTCACTTATGACTGGCGCAAGCGTTGCAACGCTATTCCTCCTGTTTACTTTTCTGATGAGCAATAAAGCCAGCCAACAACTGGAAACGCTGGCCATGGAAGACCTGCACAATCAATCCACCGGCGTGGTGGATATGGTTGAAATGTTCAACAGTAGTCTCAGCGAAGAGGTGGAAAGTTACACGCGCTTGTTCAGCAGTTTCCTGCCGCAACCGCTGGCGGTCGATCCGCAACAGCGCCGCGAAATTAATGGCATTGATGTTCCGCTATTCAAAGGCGGCGACACCGAGCTGCACAACAACAATGCCATTCCCGATGATTTTCTGAACCGCACCGGCGCGATCGCCACGCTGTTTGTACGCAGCGGCGATGACTTCGTCCGCGTGGCCACCTCGCTGCGCAAAGAAAATGGCGATCGCGCGATTGGTACCCGGCTGGACAATGCCAGCCCGGCTTTCGCCCCGGTAATGAAAGGCGAGGTTTATCGCGGCCTGGCGCTGCTGTTTGGCAAACGCTACATCACTCAGTATCAACCGGTGAAAGACGCCAGCGGCAATACCATCGCCATCCTGTTTGTCGGCATCGATATCTCCCGCTCGTGGCAGATCATGCGCAGCAAGATCCTCGGCCGTAAGCTGGGGGAAAGCGGCCATTTCTTTGTGATCGATCGTAATGCAGGCAAGAACTACGGCAGCTACCTGTTCCATGATTCCGAGGAAGGCAAACGCCCGCAGTGGGATGAAAATGATCTGCAAACGCTGCTCAAAACCAGCAGCGGTACGCTGGCCCGCACCAATGCCGATGGCCGCACAATGTTGATGTCTTACACCACATTACCCGGCTGGAACTGGAGCGTGGTCGGTGAAGTGGACAAAGAGGTGTTGTTGCAGGACGTCAACCGCATGCGCAACCTGTTCCTGCTGGCTGGCGTGGTGGTTTCCCTGCTGTTTGCCGCCATGTTCGTGGTGATTATTCGCCGCTGGCTCACCCGCCCGCTGCGCCAGGTGATCGATCTGGCTCAACGCTATGCCGCCGGGGATCTGCGCGCCACACTTACCGTTGATCGTCAGGATGAAGTCGGACAGTTGATCGCCGCCATTAACGGCATTGGTGATGGCCTGCACACCATTGTATTGCAGGTGCGCGAATCCGCAGCGGAGATCAACCTCGGCACCAATGCGCTGGCTTCCGACAGCAGCGAAATCAGCGAACAGATCAACAAGCAGGCCAGCAGCGTGGAAGAGACGTCCGCCAGCATGGAGCAGCTGGCCGCCACCGTGCAGCAAAATGCCGCCAATATGGAACAGACGCAAAGCCTGGTGAATGACACCACCGATGCCGTGCAAAAAGGCGGCGAAACCGTGGATCACTCGGTGGCAACCATGGAAGATATTCGTGAAGCCTCGCAGCGTATCGCTGATATCACCCATGTTATTGAATCCATTGCCTTCCAGACCAACATTCTGGCGCTGAACGCCGCAGTGGAAGCTGCCCGCGCAGGTGAACACGGTAAAGGTTTTGCGGTGGTAGCCCAGGAAGTCCGCGCGCTGGCCGCACGCAGCGCCAACGCGGTGAAGGAGATCGAGGCGTTGATTGGCGACACGCTGAAGAAAGTAGGCGAAGGCCACGCCCAGTCGGAAGCGACGCGAGTGGCGATGCAATCGATCATCAGCCATATGAGCGATATCAATAACTTAGTTCATGAGATTAACCATGCATCCCGTGAGCAGTCGGCAGGGATCAGCCAGGTCAATCTGGCAATGACGCACATTGGCGATGCCACGCATGTCAACGCCGGACGCGTATCGCAAAGCGAAGAAACCGCCCGCACATTGCGGGAAAAAGGGGCGCATCTGACGGAACTGGTCAGCCTGTTCCGCTTGAGAATGGATTAACGTCCCTGCCCGCAACACAGAGAGTCACAGGTCAGATTTCATCTGTTTATCTGCTCCTTCTGTGCTGCGGGCCATCAATTTATAAGGATTTACCTGGATCCCACTCTCTTTAGCGCCCGTCGGTAAAACGTCACTGTTATTTTCACAGAGAATTTATAGTTAAAAAACAGCCAGAAAAGTCATTGCCTTAAAATAATCATGACCATTGAAATGAGGAAAGAAGAAAACCGATAGAGATAAATATATTTAGCATGCAGAAAATACTCACCTCATTCTCATGAAATATTATTAAAATCACCGCATTTCAGAGCCATACATTTCTTTCCGGAATGCTAACCCGCTTTTCTGGGCATGAATACATACACAATAATTATATTTTATGGCGAACAGCCATTAATGAATTTTCGCTATTTTGACAATCAAATTTGCATCTCCTATTGTTCGGCGGTAATGGCATACCCGCAAAATATATGGACATCCTATGAGACCCCTTTTTATTCGCACTGGCCTCGGTGCCAAATTGTCGCTCCTGACTGGCATAAGCGTTGCTGCGCTTTTCCTTTTATTTACTTTTTTGATGAGCAATAAAGCCAGCCAGTTACAGGAAACGCTGGCCATGGAAGATCTGCGTAACCAGACCACCGGCGTGGTGAGTATGGTCGAAATGTTCAACAGCAGTATTAGCGAAGAAGTGGAAAGCTACACGCGTTTGTTCAGCAGCTTCCTGCCACAGCCGCTGGCAGTCGATCCGCAACAGCGCCGCGAAATTAGCGGCATTGATGTCCCACTGTTCAAAGGCGGCGACATCGAGCTGCATAACAACAATGCCATTCCCGATGATTTTCTGAACCGCACCGGCGCGATCGCCACGATATTCGTGCGTAGCGACAGTGATTTCGTCCGCGTGGCCACCTCGCTGCGTAAAGAGGATGGCGAGCGCGCAATTGGTACCCGCCTGGAAAAAACCAGCCCGGCTTTCACCTCAATCATGAAAGGCGAGGTTTACCGCGGCCAGGCGTTGCTGTTCGGCAAACGCTATATCACTCAGTATCAACCGGTGAAGGATGCCAGCGGTAATGTCATCGCCATCCTGTTTGTCGGCGTCGATATCTCCCGTTCCTGGGACGTAATGCGCAGCAAAATCCTCGATCACAAGCTGGGCGATAACGGCCACATTTTCGTACTCGATCGTAATGAGGGTGATGATTACGGTAGCTATCTGTTCCATGACACTGAGGAAGGCAAGCGCCCGCAGTGGGATGAAAACGATCTGCAAACGCTGCTGAAAAACAGCGAAGGCACGCTGGAACGCGAAAGTGAAGATGGTCGCACGCTGCTGATGTCTTACACCACGCTCCCCGGCTGGAACTGGGCCGTGGTCGGTGAAGTGGACAAAGACCTCCTGTTGCAGGATGTCACCTTCATGCGCAACCTGTTCCTGCTGGCAGGCGTTGTAATCTCCCTGCTGTTTGCCGCCATGTTCGTGGTGATTATTCGCCGCTGGCTGACCCGCCCGCTGCGTAGCGTCATTGAGCTGGCCCAGCGTTATGCCGCCGGGGATCTGCGCGCCACGCTCGCCGTCGACCGCCAGGATGAAGTCGGCCAGTTGATCACCGCCATTAACGGCATTGGCGATGGCCTGCACACCATTGTGTTGCAGGTGCGCGAATCCGCAGCGGAGATTAACCTTGGCACCAATGCGCTGGCTTCCGATAGCAGTGAGATCAGCGAGCAGATCAACAAGCAGGCCAGCAGCGTGGAAGAGACGTCCGCCAGCATGGAGCAGCTGGCCGCCACCGTGCAGCAAAACGCAGCCAACATGGAACAGACGCAAAGCCTGGTGAATGACACCACCGACGTGGTGCAAAAAGGCGGCGAGACCGTCGCCCTTTCTGTCACGACGATGGAAGATATTCGCACGGCTTCACAGCGGATTGCCGATATCACCCATGTTATTGAATCTATTGCTTTCCAAACCAATATTCTGGCGCTGAACGCCGCGGTGGAAGCCGCCCGCGCAGGCGAAAACGGGAAAGGTTTTGCAGTGGTCGCACAGGAAGTTCGTGCGCTGGCGTCACGCTGCGCTAACGCGGTGAAGGAGATCGAAGTGCTGGTTGGCGACACGCAGAAGAAAGTGGGCGAAGGCCATGCTCAGTCAGAAGCGACGCAAGTGGCAATGCAATCGATCATCCACCACATGAATCATATCAACCAGTTGGTCAGTGAAATCAACCACGCTTCCCGCGAGCAGTCGGCGGGGATCAATCAGGTCAACCTGGCGATGACGCACATCGGCGATGCCACCAATATCAACGCCGGGCGGGTGTCGCATAGCGAAGAAACCGCCCAGGCGCTGCGGGAAAAAGGCGCTAATCTGACCCGTCTGGTGAGCCAGTTCCGCCTGAAAGTGGATTAATTTGCCCCACCCGTGGCGCGGAGCAGCAGGTCGTCCTGAATCTGGCTGGCCAGCGGCGACGAACCACGGGTATCGAGCATCACCTGGCACCAGGCTTGCGCCATCGGCGGCGACGCGTGGCGCAACATTTGCGCTCCGCATCCCAACAGAAAGAGTTGTTGGGTAATGGCTCTTCCCTGCGTTTCATTCGATTTATGTAGTTGCGGCTGCAACTGCCGCCAGGCGCGATCGAAATGGCGATCCTGGCCTTTCACCGCGCCAAACTCTTCAGCCAACAGCGCCATCACGCCCGATTGCTTGCTCAACACGCGCAGCACATCCAGGCACATCACATTGCCGGAGCCTTCCCAGATGCTGTTCACCGGCATTTCACGATACAGGCGCGGCAACTCATTATCTTCGCAGTAGCCAATCCCGCCGAGCACCTCCATCGCTTCCGCGACAAAAGGAATGCCCGCCTTGCAGACGGCAAATTTCGCCGCCGGGGTAAATAACCGCGCCCATAACGCCTCCTGTGCGTCAGCGCGGAGATCCCAGGCGCGTGCCAGACGAAACAGAAACGCGGTTTGCCCTTCCAGTTGCAGCGCCATACGGCTGAGAACGTCGCGCATCAATGGTTGATCGACCAGATTTTTGCCAAAAGCCTGCCGGTGGTGCGCATGGTATAGCGCCACCGAAAAAGCGCGCCGCATCAAACCGTGGCTGCCCAGTGCGCAATCAAAACGCGTCAGGCCGCCCATCTTCAGAATTTGCCGTACGCCATCGCCCTCTTCCCCCAGCAACCAGCCGCTGGCATCGCAAAATTCCGCTTCGCTGCTGGCATTTGAGCGGTTGCCAAGCTTGTCTTTCAGCCGCTCCAGCCGTACGCCGTTGCGCTGCCCGTCGGGCAAAAAGCGCGGCACAAAGAAGCAGGACAGCCCGCCGCGCGCCTGCGCCAGCACCAGATGTGCATCGCTCTGCGGTACGGAGAAGAACCATTTGTGTCCCACCAGCCGGTACACATCGCCGCTTTTTTCCGCGCGGGTGGTATTGCTCAGCACATCGGAACCACCCTGTTTTTCCGTCATCCCCATGCCGATCAGCAGGCCGCGTTTCTGGTTGCCGGGCGCCATATGCGGATCATAACGATCGCTGAGTAACGGTTTAAACCAGTCGTGAAAAGGCTTCGGCAACGCCTGTTGCAACAGCGGCGTGGCAGCAAACGTCATGGTGATGGGGCACAGCGTGCCGGATTCGACCTGCGCATGCAGGATAAAACGCGCGGCGCGAGCGACAAACGCGCCAACGCGCGCGTCTTCTTCCCACGCCAGATTGTGGACCCGGTTAGCGCACAATCCCTGCATCAATAAATGCCAGGCTGGGTGAAAACGCACGTCGTCGAGCCGCTGGCCTGCGGGGTCATAACGTAACAATTCCGGCGGATTAACATTCGCCAGCCGCCCCAGTTCCAGTGATTCCGCCGTTCCCAGCTGCTGCCCGATGCTGGCAAGGAACTCGGCGTCCCACGCCGCGCCCTCGCGCATGACGGCGTCATACAGCGCGCGGTCGGAAAGGAATAAGTTGCTGTTATTCAGGGGAACAGGTTGGTTGAAAACCGTATGAGTCTGCCAGTGCATGGTGTCTCCCTCCTTCATGGGCACTGAAGGTAAGTATGGACAGCACACCTCAATGCTGCACGGGAACAGGCTCACAAGGCCGCGATCTCGCAACGCTCATTCGTGAAACGGTTCACATAATATAAGAATAATATATTTCGCCATCGATATTCGTGGTGAATAATTTATTCTCACCTTGCAGAAGAGAATAATGATGCCGGCACCTCACGTTGCACCCAATGCGCATAAGCGCGCTTTAATTGCAGGCTCGATTGGCAACTTTATCGAGTGGTATGAATTCGCGGTTTACGGTTTTCTCGCTACCGTCATCGCCAAAAATTTCTTTCAGCTCTCGGGGGAAACGGGGCTGACCAGCTTAATCCTCACCTACGCCTCGTTTGCCATCGCCTTTTTCTTCCGCCCGCTGGGTGCCATGGTGTTCGGGCGTATCGGCGATCGTATCGGTCGCAAACCGACGCTGATTATCGTACTGGTGATGATGACGCTCGCCACTGCCGCGATCGGTCTCGTTCCGGTGTATGCCAGCATCGGCCTCGCCGCTCCGCTTATCATCACCGGTTTGCGAATTTTGCAGGGTTTATTTGCCGGTGGGGAGTACGGCGGCGCGGTGTCGTTGATGACAGAGTTCGCGCCGCGCGGCAAACGCGGGCTGTATGGCGCATGGCAATCTTTTACCGTCGCATTAGGTCTGCTGGCCGGCGCAGGCGTTGTAGCGCTGCTTTCCGCGCTGCTGACGCCAGACGCGTTGCATGACTGGGGCTGGCGCATCCCCTTTTTCCTCGCATTGCCAATGGGCGTCGTCGCGCTGTGGTTACGGGTCAGCATGGAAGAGACCCCGAGCTTCGTGCAACAGCAAGAACAACCGGTTGCCGAGCGGGCGCACTTCACCGATACGCTGAAAGCCATTGTCATGGGGATTGGCCGGGTGATGGTGTGGTCTGCCGCCGGTTACACCTATCTGGTGATCATGCCTGCGTATTTACAGTCAGCGCTGCATACCGGTTTTAACCAGGCGCTGCTGATTGCGGTGATCTCCAACATTGGCTTTGCGTTAACCATTATTCCGTCCGGCATACTGAGCGATCGCATCGGGCGACGCGCCGTGATGGTGCTTGCCACCGCGTTGTTGTTAATTCTGGCGCTGCCGCTGCTAAAAATTTTGCAGGCGGAATCCAGCACATTAGCGATAAAAGCGCTGATGGTGCTGGTTGCTGGAGGTCTGGTCGGCATGCTGGCCGGGCCGGGCCCAGCAATGCTGGCGGAGATGTTCCCCACGCGCGTACGTTATACCGGGCTGGGTCTGGCCTATTCACTGTCGAACGCGCTTTTTTCCGGTTGCGCGGGGTTAATTATCACCGGCCTTATCAAAGAGACCGGCAATGTCGATATCCCGGCGTACTACGTGATGGCTACCGCCGTGGTGAGTATGGTGGCGCTGATGACGCTCAACAAAAGCGACCATTTGCGCTCGCTGGAAGAGTGAAACATCCCGGTGGCGTAGCGCTACCGGGCTTTGGTTTATCCGGCGATATAGTGCGGCACAAACCGCGAGGTATCTTTGGTGATCAGCGTACTGTCTTCGCGGATACCCATGCCAACCGCTTCATCATCCACCAGCCAGCTGCCAATCAGCGTGTAGCTGTCGCCAAAGCGCGGCAGCGGTTGAAAGGCCTGATAAATCATCGGCTCTTCGCCGTAATCGCCCTCTTCATGGTCAATAACGTTATGTGCGCCGTCGAAGATGGTGACATTGCCGCCTTCGCGTGAAAAAAGCGGTTTGCGCACATAGCTGGCACCCGCCGCAGTTTGTGGTTTTTCACCGTCAAACCACGCGGGCAGGAGATTCGGATGATTAGGGAAATAACGCCACAGCAGCGGCAACAGCCCTTTATTGCTGAGGATGCTTTTCCATAAAGGTTCCAGCCACTGCTCGCGGCGTTTACACAGCAGCGGGCCATTCTCGTCGCGCATCATCCATTCCAGCGGATAGAGCTTAAACGCCTGGCGAATGACGTTATCGTCCAGATCCGTCAACATGCCGCCAAGGCCGAGGCCAATATCGTCGATGTAAATAAAGCGCGTATCAAGACCGGCCTGGCGGGCGCAATCCTCCAGATAAAGCACGGTGCCGCGATCCTCTTCCGTCTCTTTACAGCAACAAAAGTAGAGCGGATGACGGCTCTGGATTTCACCGAAGCGGGCAATCAACTTATCCTGAATGGCATTGTACTGATCGGCATCGCGCGCAATAGTACCGTTACGCCGCGCATCCTCCATCCATAACCACTGGAAGTACGCAGACTCATACAGCGAGGTTGGCGTATCGGCGTTATATTCCAGCAGCTTGACCGGTTCCTTACCGCACCAGACAAAATCCATGCGCCCGTAAAGCGAAGGATCGCGGTTGCGCCAGCTCGTGGCAATTGCCTCCCAGTAGAGCGGCGGGATCGCCAACTGGCGGAGAATTGCCTCGTCCGCCACGGCGCGATCCACCACCTCAAGGCACATTTGATGCAGTTCGGCGGTCGGCTTTTCGATCTGCTCTTCAATTTGCCGCAGCGTAAAACGGTAGGCCCGGCTCTCATCCCAGTAAACTTCGTTATCAATAATATGGAAGTCAAAACCGTGGTCGCGGGCGATCCGCTCAAGCCCCGGACGAACGGCAACATCATGACGCAGCATGCTTATCCTCCCCAGCTTCCGCGCGCGCTGGAAGAGCGCCCAAACCCGCCGCGGGAAAAGGTGGTCGCCTTTTTGGTGGTGTAGCCATAATGGGCGCTTACGCTGCTGTGGCTGGTATCGCTACCGGAGCGCCAGCTATAGTCGCCCTGATGATTACGCCAGACCGGGCGGGAAGAGTAAGTGGAACCGCCGCTGCTGTAGCTGTATTGCTCATCGCGGTCTTTACGCACGGCTTTGCTCAACAGAAAACCGCTAAGCACCGGCATCCAGCGCTGGCCAATATTGTCGTAATAGCAGTTGTCGTATTGCTGCACGCACCAGGGCTGCGACATATTACGCGGGATCTCTTGCTCGAAACTCGCGCGCGCGTTATTCCACGCATCGCTGCATACCTGCGCGCTGTTGCCGTCGTCAACGCAATCCTGCTGCGAGGTGTAATACACGCCGTCGCCATCGTTGTCATCTTTGTGGTCATTGCAGCCTTTTAAAACAAAAAAGGCGGCGCCGCCCATAATTGCCAGCGTCAGGTATTGCCCGCTTTTACGCTCTTTTGGCGCGCTAAAAATCGGGCGCTGGATGCGGCTCTGCGCGGGCGACAGGATGTCATTCTTCTGCCGGTAGTTTCTCTTTCTGGCCATGATGTTCCATTACCATGTCATGCAGGCGGCGTTAAAAATTCCGCCTGCCAGCGCGGTCGCGCCCATAAATAACCCGGCGGCTGTATTGCCGTGAATAATCTTGTCGCTCAGTTTTGGCATATAAAGACGTACACCGCCGTAGACAAGTAATTGCACCACCAGCGCAATGACGCCCCAGATTAAATAATCCGGGATACTCACTGAATTAATGGCTGCGCTGGAGAGCGGAATAACATAGCCCAACAGCGAACCGCTGAACGCTAACGATGCCGCGACATTATTCTCTTTAATTAATCGCCACTCATCGTGTGGCGTAATCCGTGTATAAATAAAAAGAAAGCAGAGCACCATTGCCATGCCAATAAAAAAATAGGCGCAAAACGCCAGCAGCGAACCCAGAATATGCAAGTCCAAATTCATAATTAACCTATGACCTTTAATGATGTCAGAGGAATATCCACTCCCAGCGCGCGCGAGTAGATCCATTCCGGCTGGTTGCGCGCATTGAATGTCTCTTCGCCATTCAATAGCAGATATTCAAATATATCGGTGGTAACTTCTCGCTGGTAAGCCATCATAAAGTTATGCACTTCCCAGCGTGCGCCAGCCTGATTGGATACGGTTTCCAGCGTATAAATCGGCTCGATATCTCCGCGCTCTTCGGCGTTAAACACGCGCTGCCACTGGCAATCACGCCAGCGGAGCGTGGTTTTGCCCATCGCCTTTGCACTCAGCATTTCGCGCCACGCCTGTTCGCCGGAAACGCCCACGCTCTCTTCATACACAAACAGCTTAATATCATCGATATTGTGGCTTTCCAGACCGCCCGAGGTGCTGATTTGCAGAAACTCATCGCCTGTCGTGTAGTAACGATGGATCATGCAACCTGCGCCAAGATCGAAGCTGCCGCAGGCGCCAACGGTGTACTCCTCGCCGGGCAGCGTGATGAGCAGTTCCTCTTCGCACAGGCGAAACAGCAGCGTATCAATGGTAAAACCCGCATGCAGATGCAATCCAAGCGGACCTTTCGCCGGGGCTGACGCATCAGCCCGCCCCAACAGGTTTTTCAGCAAGGAGAACATTACGCTTTCTGTTGCTGTTGCAGTCGCGCCAGCACATCCTGCGCCGAGGTTTTATCGCTGCCGCCGATCCCTGCCTGCGCCAGTTTTTCGTCGAGGTCGCGCCCATCGGCTACTTTCTCAAGCTGTGTTGCCGCATCCAGTCGGGCCTGGCGCTCAGCCTGGCGCGCTTGCAGACGTTTCAGGGATTCTGCTGCCGTAGCGACATTGTTTGACGCGCCAACGGTGGAAGTGGTGACGGCCTGCTGCGCGCGCTGCATCGCGTCGGTCGCTTTGATCACTTCCAGCTGTTGTTCAAACTGTTCGATACGCTGTGCCGTGGCGGTCACCGCTTTTTCTACGGCATCGCGCGAAGTTTCAAGGTTGCTCAGCACCAGCTCTTCCGCGGTAATGGTGTTCTCCAGACGGGCAATCTCGGTCGCCACTTCATTGAGCAATGCGGCATCCACATTTTTTGCCATCGCTTCCAGCGCACGGGCTTCCAGGCTGGCTTTGCGGTCACGCAGATCGGCCAGTTTGTCATGGCTCAACTTCACGCGCGCCAGCAGATCAACACGGGATTTGCCCGCCTTATCCAGCTCTGCGCGGGCATCGCGGATATGCTGTTCAAGCATGCGCACGCCCTGCGTTTCTTCGATCGACTCTTCCGCCTGAGCAATAAACGATTTACCCAGCGTAAACAGGCTTTTTAAAATTCCCATATCCTAACTCCCTGACAACGTTATTGGGTAAAATCATCGGTTAATTCGGCAAGATCCAGCGCGTTTTCCGCAAGCGTGGTGATTTCCAGCAGGATATCGTCAAGCGAAGAGTTGAGTGACAGTGCGCCGAACGCGACATAATACTCTTCGCCGTTGACCGCAGAGATGCCAACAGACGATAACGGTAAAAGTTTTTGGTTACGCAGCAGAAACGCATTAAACGCATCCTGATGCTTAATTTCGCTTAAGGGACAAATGTAGGTTTCGATAATGATTTGCCGGGAAGTCAGCAGCACGTTTAATTGCAAATCACCGTAATCATCCAGCTTAATAATTAACGCATCGGCTTCGTGTTGAATATTTAAATCCAGCGCCGTGGATTGTAATAATCCCGCGCTAAGCGACTCTACTGTCCATGCCATGATGTATATCCCGATTATTTTATCGTAATAAAATTAAGAGAAAACCTGCCGTGAAATCTTACCCGGATTCAGGGCAAAAAAAACCACCCAAATAAGGGTGGTTTTTGAGGTATTGCGGATTTAAAGCGTGCGCTGGCGCACCGCTTCAAACAGGCAGATGCCGGTCGCCACCGAGACGTTCAGCGATGAAACGCTGCCCGCCATCGGAATGCTGATCAGCTCATCGCAGTGTTCGCGGGTCAGGCGGCGCATACCTTCACCTTCCGCGCCCATTACCAGCGCCATCGGCCCGGTCATTTTGCTCTGGAACAGAGTGTGGTCCGCTTCACCGGCGGTGCCAACGATCCAGATATTCTCTTCCTGCAACTGGCGCATAGTGCGCGCGAGGTTGGTGACGCGGATCAGTGGAACACTTTCCGCCGCGCCGCACGCCACTTTTTTCGCGGTCGCATTCAACTGGGCGGATTTGTCTTTCGGCACAATCACCGCGTGAACGCCTGCTGCATCTGCACTACGCAAGCATGCGCCAAGGTTATGCGGATCGGTAACGCCATCAAGGATCAGCAGGAACGGTTGATCGAGGCTGGCGATCAGATCCGGCAGATCGTTCTCCTGATACTGACGCCCTGGTTTCACCCGTGCAATGATCCCCTGATGCACCGCCCCTTCGCTTTTCTCATCCAGATACTGGCGATTCGCCACCTGGATCACCACGCCCTGCGCTTCCAGAGCATGGATCAGCGGCAGCAGACGTTTGTCTTCGCGGCCTTTCAGAATAAAGACTTCCTGAAAACGCTCCGGGGCGCGCTCCAGCAGTGCCTGCACCGCATGGATGCCGTAAATCATTTCACTCATTGATGGTACTCGTTTGGGGCGGTTTCGCCGTGTTATGTGGGCTGTGATTCTCATCACCTGCGCTCATTATAACCGACACGCGCCGCAGAAAGTACCTCGCTAACTTAAGTGCCGTTTCGCCTCCAGCCGTACGCGATGCAGCACGTGCTGCTTGATCTCGCCGTAGTGCGGATCGCCAGCGAGGGTTTCGATATCGCGATCGCGGCCAAACGGCAGAGAAATCTCTTCGACGATTTTGCCGGGGCGCGCTGACATGATCAGAATGCGATCGGCGAGAAACAGCGCTTCATCCACGTCGTGCGTCACGAACAGCAGCGTGGTGCGCGTTTCCAGCCAGGCGCTGCGCAGCAGTTCCTGCATCATCAGCCGGGTTTGCGCGTCCAGCGCGCCAAACGGCTCATCAAGCAGCAGCACATCCGGGCCGGGCAACCAGGCGCGCGCCAGCGCGACACGTTGTTTCATGCCGCCCGAAAGCTGCCATGGCGCATGGTGTTCAAAACCTTTCAGCCCCACGCGCGCCAGCCAGTCCAGCGCCTGGGCGTTAATCTCTTCTTTACGGTATTTGCCAAGCCGCGGGCCAAATGTCACGTTATCCAGCACCGATAACCAGGGAAACAGGTTCGGCTGCTGGAAGATCATGCCGCGCGATGGTCCAGGCTGGCTCACCGTTTTTCCGGCCGCCAGAACCTGTCCGCTATCGGGCCGGGTAAACCCGGCAACCAGGTTGAGAATGGTGGATTTACCACAGCCGGAGGGGCCAAGCAGCACAACAAATTCCCCCGGCGCCAGCGCCAGCGAGATATCCTCCAGCACCGTGAACGGTTGCGGTTTTGCCGCAAACGTCAGCGAAACATTTTCCAGCGCGATTTGTGCCGTCATCACTCTTTCCCCGCCCAGGGCACCAGACCGCGTTGCAGCCCTAACAGTAATAAATCCAGTAAGTAACCAATGCCGCCCAGCAGCAGAATGCCAAGCATGACAATGTCCGTACGTAAATAAGAGCTGGCGTTGATCACCATCCAGCCGAGGCCGGAACTGGCGGCGACCATTTCGGCGGCGATCAGCGATGTCCAGCCAATGCCAATCGAAAGGCGCACGGTGGTAAATAGCTCCGGCAGCGCATCCGGTAGCACCACGCGCAAAAAGATCTGTCCTTTCGATGCACCCAGCGTTTGCGCAACGCGAATGCGTGCGCGACCAATGCGTTCCACCGCCGCGCTGGCACCGACGACCACGCTTAAAAAGGTGGCGATAAAGATCAGAAAGAATTTCGACGCTTCACCAATCCCCAGCCAGACCACCGCCAGCGGGATCAGCGCAATCTTCGGTAGCGGGCGCAGGAACTGCACAAACGGGTTGAGCACCGCGGAAAGACCGTCGGATAAGCCCATCAACAAACCCAGCGGGATACCGATGACAATCGCCACCGCAAAGGCGCTCAGCGCTCGCGCCAGGCTGACGGCGACGTGCTGCCACAGCGGCACCTGGCGGTAACCGTCCGCCAGCAGCTCTTCGGCGGTCAGACCAATGTCGGTTAGCGAAGGTAACAACAGCGGGTCCACCCATTGCCGGGTGGCCGCCACTTGCCAAATCACAAAAAAGATCGCCACTGACAGCACGCTGATGGCGATATGTTGACGCAGTTTCATTTTGCGGCGGCTGCCTCGCGGATGTAGCGCGAGTCGATGGCGCTATCCCAGTTCGCCGGGATATCACGTTTGCGGATTTCGCCAATTCCGGCGAGGAAGTTCGAGGTTTTGCTCAGCGCTTTGCCGATGCCGCTCTCGCTGGTTTGCGTGCCGTTACCCAGCCACGCAGCGGTGCCCTGCTCGCTTAATGTTGGATACTCCAGCCCGCCGAGGGTATTGGCAGCGGTAGTGACCGGTGCGCCGACCTCTTTTGCCACAATCGCGGCGGCGCGTTCAGGATCCTTTTTGAACTCATCGACTTTCTGCTGGTGTACGCGCAGGAAGGCCGTCACCGCTTGCGGATACTGCTCAGCAAAGGCTTTGCGAACCACGTAGTTGTTGTAAATCAGGTAGCCATCTTTTTGCAGATCTTTAGTGGCAAAGACCTGATGGCCGCCGGAGGATTCCAGTTCCTGGGCAAACGGCGCCCACACGTAACCGGCATCAATATCACCGCGTTTCCAGGCTGCCACCATTTCCGCCGGACGCAGCGGCAGCAAGGTAATTTTGCTGCGGTCGAGTTTATTGACGCTGATCGCTGCTTCCAGCGCATATTGCGCCGTCGAATTTGGCGGATAGGCCACGCGTTTCCCTTCGATATCACGCAGCGTTTTAATGCCATCTTTGCCAATTAAACGTTCGTAGCTGGCAATCACGCCGGAAACCCCAATAATTTCCACGGGTAATTTTCGCACAATACCGGCCGTGGCCGGACTGGAGCCGAAATTGGCAATATCGATAGCATTGCTGGCGAAATAACTGAGCGCATCCGCGCCGGAGGCGAATTGCACCCACTGAACTTTCGTATTTAAGGCTTTATCCAGCGAACCATCGGCTTTCGCCAACATTAATACCTGGGAACCGCCGCTATAAGCGACGCGTACTTCGGCTGGTGTAGCGGCAATGCTGGTATTTAGCCATAAGCTACCTGCTGCCAGTAATAAGCAGAGACTTTTTTTCATGTTATTTAATCCTGGATGTTATTAGCGCCGAACCACTATATCGACAGGCGGCGCTTTTATTTATTCAAATTATTGCGTTGGATATACGTGGAATAAGAATGGCGATAATCGAGCCAGATTTGCGCGCACTGCTGCGCCAGCGCTTGTGACGGATCGCAGGTCTGCGCGAGAAACGGCGCGGCAATCGCTTCCAGCGCAACCGGCACTTCGGTACAAGCCAGAATCAGCTGTTGCGCACCGCGCTCCAGTAATGCATTTGCCTGCTTTGCCAGCAATTCACCGCCCTCGTGCAGTGCGCCGCGCTTCACGGCATAACAGCCCGGCACAAACCACTGTTGCAGTTCATCGTCATTCGGCAGCAGTACCTCAATTCCCTGCTGCGTCAGGCGCTGTTGATACCAACCCGCATCCAGCGTTCCTTGCGTGGCAATCACCCCAACCCGCTGAGGCTTGTGCGCTAAATTCGCCAGCGACGCCATTGTGGCATCCACAATGTGCAACAGCGGCGCGTTGCTGGCGCGACTGAGTTCGTCATACCAGTGATGCGCGGTGTTGCAGGGAATAGCGATATGGCTGGCGCCCGCCTGATTAAGCTTTTCAATTCCCTGAAGCAGTTGCGGCAGCGGCGATGGCCCCAGCCCGGCCAGCGCTTTTTGCCGATCGGCGATTTGCGGCACGTTCCACACCACCGACGGCAGTTGCTGCTGGTCGCTATCGGCAGGCGTCGCCTGTAACAGCTTGTGCTGAAAATCGAGCGTGGCGAGCGGCCCCATGCCGCCCAGCACGCCCAGTAAGAAGGGTTTAGCCATGGCGGGCATTCGCCTCCAGCACCTGGCGGTAACCGAATAACCCGGCCGAGCCGCCGGTGTGAATAAACACGACATTCTCGTCATGCGTGAAGTAGCCTTTGCGAATCAGATCGATAAGCCCGGCGGCACCTTTACCGGAATAAACCGGGTCGAGCAAAATGCCTTCATGGCGGGCAAACAGCGTCAGCGCTTCCAGCATGCCTTCTGTCGGCAAACCGTAACCATCACCGACGTAATCGCTATTAGCGGCCACCGCTTCACGCGGCAGATCGCCCGCCACGCCCAGCAGTTCGCGCGTACGTAACGCCAGATTCCAGACATTCTCTTCCTGCTTCGCTTTCGGTGCGCGGACGCTGATGCCCAGCACCGGCACGTGGCTGTTAGTGGCGGTGAAACCAGCCACCAGCCCGGCTTGCGTCCCGGTGCTGCCGGTAGCGTGGACGACATGATCGATGCGTAGCCGTAACTGTGAGGACTGGAATAACAGTTCTTCAGCGCAAGCAACGTAACCCAGCGCGCCGATGGCGTTGGAGCCGCCGCCGGGAATGACATACGGGCGATGCCCCTGTTCGCGCAGCTGTTCGGCATACTCTTCCATGGCTTTTTGCATATCCGTGCCGCCCGGCAGATGGGCGACAATTTCACCGCCCAGCAACTCATCCAGCAGGATGTTGCCAGAGCGCTGATAATCTTCACCAAAATCGGTAACGCGTTTTTCCAGCAGCACTTTGCTTGCCAGCCCGAGTTTTGCTGCACCGGCAATGGTCTGCCGGACGTGGTTCGACTGCGTTGCGCCCTGGGTAATAATCACGTCGGCGTTTTTCGCCAGTGCATCCGCCAGCAAAAATTCCAGCTTGCGGGTTTTATTGCCGCCCGTCGCCAGGCCGGTAGCGTCATCGCGTTTGATCCATATTTTGGGACCGCCCAGCAGCGCGCTTAAATTCTCCAGCGGTTCTAACGGTGTCGGGAAATGACCTAATGACAGGCGGGGGAAACGGGCCAGATGCATAATCGCTCCTTGGAAAACAGAGACCAACCGAAGCGAAATGCCACGGTTTTAATTCGGTAAATATGAGATGGATATTTACTATATAGATCTGTATTCGCAGGCTAACGATAAATAATAAATATCGATGTGCAGAAAATAACTAAGCCATAAAAAAAGCCCTTCACCGTGGAAGGGCTTCGCGGATATTACTGGTCGACTTTCTTTTTCGCCGCACGTTTAGCTTTGGTGGCAGCGGCTATTTTTTGCGTTTTTGCCGAGGGGTTTTTGGCTTTTTTCGCTTTGCTTTTACCTTTACCTGTGGCATCACCGCGGAAGGCACTGTCCGGCTCAAAATTCACCTTTTTCCCCATCTGCCGACGCGGTGGCTTTTTACCGCCAACGTTTTTACCCGCAGCGCCTTTTTTCGTTCTTTCACGCTCGGTTTTACCGACATTGCGCGGCGCGCGTTCGCTGGAGACCAGCGAGAAGTCGATCTTACGCTCATCCATATTGACGGCTTCAACCTTCACTTCCACCCGATCGCCGAGGCGATAGGTTTGCCCGCCGGATTCGCCAATCAGTCGCTGACCAATCTGGTCAAAACGGTAGTAGTCGTTGTCCAGCGAGGAGACATGCACCAGTCCATCGATAAACAGATCGTTCAGGCGCACAAAGAAACCGAAGCCGGTGACGCTGGCGATAACGCCCGGGAAGGTGTTGCCCACCTGATCCTGCATGAAATCGCACTTCAGCCAGTCCGACACTTCACGGGTGGCTTCATCCGCGCGGCGTTCGGTCATCGAACAGTGCTGGCCCAGTTGCAGCACCTCTTCCATGCTGTAGTGCCAGCCGCCGGTTTCGGTGCTGTTGCCCTTCAGCCCCTGCTCTTTCGCCAGCAGGTACTTAATGGCGCGGTGCAATGACAAGTCCGGATAACGGCGGATCGGCGACGTAAAGTGCGCATAGGATTGCAGCGCCAGCCCGAAGTGACCACGGTTTTCCGGATCGTAAATCGCCTGTTTCATCGAGCGCAGCAGCATAGTTTGCAGCATCTCGTGATCGGGACGATCGGCAATCGACTCCAGCAACTCGGCATAATCGCGTGGTTCCGGTTTGTTGCCGCCCGGCAGTTCCAGCCCCAGCTCGGCGAGCACGGAACGGAATGCAGTGATCGCATCGGTAGTCGGTTTATCGTGAATACGGAACAGCGCCGGTTCGCCGGCTTTCTCGACGAAACGCGCTGCCGAGATGTTGGCGAGGATCATGCACTCTTCAATCAGTTTGTGCGCATCGTTACGCTGAGTCTGTTCGATACGTTCAATGCGGCGCTCGGCGTTGAAGATAAACTTCGCCTCTTCGCTCTCAAACGAGATGCCGCCGCGTTCAGCACGCGCCTGGTCGAGCACTTTGTAGAGGTTATGCAACTCTTCGATATGCTTCACCAGCGGCGCATACTGCTCGCGTAGCTCCTGATCGCCCTGCAACATATGCCACACTTTGGTGTAGGTCAGACGCGCATGGGAGCTCATCACCGCTTCGTAGAATTTAAAGCCGGTTAAACGGCCTTTCGTCGAGACGGTCATTTCGCAGACCATACACAGGCGATCCACCTGCGGGTTGAGCGAACAGAGACCGTTTGAGAGCACTTCCGGCAGCATAGGCACGACCTGCGACGGGAAATACACCGAAGTGCCACGGTTGCGCGCTTCGTTGTCGAGCGGCGTTCCGTGGCGCACGTAATAGCTCACATCGGCAATCGCCACCCACAAACGCCAGCCGCCGCCGCGTTTTTTCTCGCAATAGACGGCGTCGTCGAAGTCGCGAGCGTCTTCGCCATCGATGGTGACCAGCGGCAGATCGCGTAGATCCACACGGCCCGCTTTTGCCTCTTCCGGAACTTGCTCTTTCAGCCCGGCAATCTGTTTTTCAACTTCAGGCGGCCACTGGTAGGGAATTTCATGGGTGCGCAGCGCCATATCGACGGCCATGCCGGTACCCATGTTGTCGCCGAGCACTTCAACAATCTTACCGAGCGCTTTGGTGCGGCGTGTCGGACGCTGGGTTAACTCCACCACCACCACAAAGCCCATGCGCGCGCTCATGGTTTCTTCCGGTGGGATCAGGATGTCAAAGCTCATACGGCTGTCGTCCGGGACAACAAAACCGACGCCAGCATCGGTGAAGTAACGGCCAACAATTTGCCCGGTTTTGGGCACCAGAATACGTACGATACGCGCTTCGCGGCGGCCTTTGCGATCGGCACCCAGCGGCTGCGCCAGCACCTGGTCGCCGTGGATGCAGGTTTTCATCTGCTCGCTGGAGAGGTAAAGATCGTCTTTACGCCCTTCGACGCGCAGGAAGCCATAGCCGTCACGGTGGCCGATCACCACACCTTTCAGCAGGTCCAGCCTTTCCGGTAAGGCGTAGCACTGACGGCGGGTGAACACCAGTTGACCGTCACGCTCCATGGCGCGCAAACGACGGCGCAGCGCTTCATTTTGTTCTTCGCCTTCGATTTTCAGTTCAACCGCCAGTTCATCACGGCTGGCAGGTTTTTCGCGTTTGGCTAAGTGATCGAGGATAAATTCGCGGCTGGGAATGGGGTTGGTATATTTTTCAGATTCTCGTTCGAGGAAAGGATCTTGTGACATTGCGGGTCCTCCGTAGTCAGCTCTGGCAGAAATTTGCGTCATTCCACCAGCAATAATTTGTAAAGCGGTTGATTCTCTTCAACCAAATCGGCCAACGTGTAGTTATCCAGCTCCTTGAGAAAACTTTGCACGGCTTTGGCAAGCGCCTTTTTCAGGCGACAGGCACTGGTGATATGGCAAAATTCGCTGCTGCAATTGACCAGCGCAAGCGGCTCCAGCGAACGGACGACATCACCAATGCGGATATCCTGCGCGGGTTTCCCCAGCCGAATCCCACCGTTTTTCCCTCTCACGGCCGCGACATAGCCTTCACGACTTAACTGGTTGATTATTTTGACCATATGATTACGGGATACGCCATATGTTTCTGTGACTTCAGTAATACTGGTCATTTTTCCATCAGGCAGCGATGCCATATAGATCAGGGCGCGTAAACCGTAATCGGTAAAACTCGTTAACTGCACATCAACCTCAGTAAATGGGAAAAGATGAGATACCCGCAGGTATTGACACTATTGATGATAAACCAGCCACTAGTCATGCCGCTAATTTATTTGAACAGAAGGGTAAAAAAGCGAGGAGACGGGACGCGCACAACGCGCCCCGGAACAACATTACGCGTCGAACGGATCGCGCAGGATCATGGTTTCAGTACGATCCGGGCCAGTTGAGATAATATCAATCGGCACACCAGTAAGTTCTTCAATACGTTTGATGTAATTCAGCGCCGCCTGTGGCAGACCGCTGCGATCTTTCACACCAAAAGTAGACTCAGACCAGCCAGGCATGGTTTCGTAAATAGGTTCGATACCTTCCCAGTTGTCAGCAGCCAGCGGCGTGGTCGTCACTTCGCGGCCATCCGGCATACGGTAAGCAACGCAGATTTTCACCTCTTTCAGGCCATCCAGCACGTCCAGCTTGGTCAGGCAGAAGCCAGAAAGGGAGTTGATCTGCACAGCGCGACGCACCGCAACCGCGTCCAGCCAGCCGGTACGGCGGCGACGGCCGGTAGTAGCACCGTATTCGTTACCCTGTTTGCACAGAAACTCGCCAATATCGTCAAACAGCTCGGTCGGGAACGGACCGGCGCCCACACGCGTGGAGTATGCTTTGATAATACCCAGCACGTAATCAACGTAACGCGGGCCAAGACCAGAACCAGTAGCGACGCCGCCAGCCGTGGTATTGGAAGAGGTTACGTACGGGTAGGTGCCGTGATCGATGTCCAGCAACGTACCCTGCGCGCCTTCGAACATGACGAAATCGCCACGTTGACGCGCCTGATCCAGCAGGTCGGAAACGTCCACAACCATCGCAGTCAGGATGTCGGCAATCGCCATCACATCATCCAGCACTTTCTGGTAGTCAACGGCTTCCACTTTGTAGAAGTTCACCAGCTGGAAGTTGTGATATTCCATCACTTCTTTCAGTTTGTCGGCGAAAGTCGCTTTATCGAACAGATCGCCCACGCGCAGACCGCGACGAGCTACTTTATCTTCGTAAGCCGGGCCGATGCCACGGCCGGTGGTGCCGATAGCTTTCGCGCCGCGCGCTTTTTCACGCGCAACGTCGAGCGCAACGTGATAATCAAGGATTAACGGGCATGCTTCGGAAAGCAGCAGACGTTCGCGAACCGGGATACCACGGTCTTCCAGTTCTTTCATCTCTTTCATCAGCGCCGCCGGAGACAGCACAACGCCGTTACCGATAATGCTGGTGACGTTTTCGCGAAGAATGCCTGATGGAATAAGATGGAGGACGGTTTTTTCACCGTTGATTACGAGAGTATGGCCTGCGTTGTGACCGCCCTGGTAGCGCACAACATATTTAGCCCGTTCAGTCAGAAGATCAACAATCTTCCCTTTACCTTCGTCACCCCATTGGGTGCCCAGTACGACGACGTTGTTACCCATTTTTCAAAATCACCGTTTGCTTAAAAATGGATTCTACCACCGCTTTTTTTCAGATTCAGCACTTTTTCCGCGCAAAATTGACCAAAGACGCCCACTTTTCACTCAGCCAATCGTTTTCCTCAACATGTAGTAGATCACTACACCCGCAACCACAAGCCCACCGCCAAAACGACGCAGAAGATGGTCCGGAAGCAGGCTCAGCGAGGCAATCATACGCCGCCAGGCACGCGGATAAAGCATCGGGCCCATGCCTTCAAAGACCAAAACCAGCGCCAGGGCGAGCCAGATTGTCGAATTCATGTCTAATCCTTAAAAAACAAAACCACCGCCGAACTTTGGCGGTGGTTTTTATCATGAAAACCGCTGGCGCAAACTTAGCGTGTCGCGGAAGTCGGCGTTTTCATATAACGGAAGAAATCGCTGTCCGGGCTGAGCACCATCACGTCCTGGTTGCTATCAAAGCTATTTTCGTATGCGCGCAGGCTGCGGATAAAGGCATAGAAATCCGGGTCCTGACTAAAGGCATCGGCAAACAGTTTTGCAGCTTCAGCATCGCCTTCACCACGAAGGATACGCCCCTGACGCTCAGATTCCGCCAGTGTTTTCGTCACTTCGTAATCCGCGGCGGCACGCAGTTTTTCCGCTTCTTCCTGGCCCTGCGAACGGTGACGACGAGCTACCGCTTCACGCTCGGCGCGCATGCGGTTGTAGATCGCATCCGACACTTCTGCCGGCAGGTTGATCTGCTTGATACGCACGTCGATCACTTCGATACCCAACGCCGCCATACTGTTCGGGTTGATAACCGGTACTTTACCGTTGGTTTCAGCCTGTACACGCTCTGCAGCTTTCGCAATGGCGTCATCTGCTGCCGGCGTCGCCACTTCGTCTTCCGTCCCCGCAGAACCGGAGTTCAGCGCATCACGCACTTCCAGCGTCAGACGGCCACGAGAATCGGTAACGATGTCTTTCACATCCAGACGACCAATTTCAGAACGCAGACGGTCAGAGAACTTACGTTTCAGCAGTACCTCGGCCTGAGAGACGTCACCGCCGCCGGTCGCCAGGTAATAACGGCTGAAATCGCTGATGCGCCACTTGATATAAGAATCAACAATCAGGTCTTTCTTCTCTTTAGTAACAAAGCGATCGGCCTGGTTATCCATGGTCTGAATGCGCGCATCCAGCAGTTTAACGGATTCGATAAACGGCAGCTTAAAGTGCAAGCCCGGCTCATAAACCAGCGGTTTATTTTCGTCGTCGCGCAATACTTTACCAAAGCGCAGCGAAATTCCGCGCTCGCCTTCTTTCACCACAAAAATAGAGGTGTAGAGCACTACCAGCACGATGATGATGATCGCGATAACTGACTTACGCATCGTTATTCCCCCTGACGCTGGTAGTCGTTACGCTGCGCGTTTACGCGGCGTTGGTCCATGATGTCTCCGGCAGATGGTGCCGGGGCGCTATTCGCACTGCTACCAGAGTTGGACGCAGGCGGCAGGCGCAGCAGGTTGTTTGCGCCACTGCTGTCACTCTTTGCCGCAGGTGCGCTCGCGCCGCCTTTCAGCATCTGATCCAGCGGCAGCACCATAAGGTTGCCACCTTTATCGTTAACCAACACTTTGCGCGTATGGCTCAGCACTTTTTCCATGGTTTCGATATACAGACGCTCGCGGGTAATTTCAGGCGCGGCTTTATATTCCGGCAGGATCTTCGCAAAACGCGCCACTTCACCCTGCGCTTCCAGGACGGTCTGCGTCTTATAAGCGCGCGCCTCTTCGAGAATACGCTGTGCCTGGCCGTTTGCACGTGGCTGTACTTCGTTGCTGTAGGCTTCCGCTTCACGGATGTACTGCTGCTCGTTTTCACGTGCTGCAATCGCATCGTCAAACGCAGCCTTCACCTCTTCCGGCGGACGCGCAGCCTGGAAGTTGACGTCGAGCAGGGTAATCCCCATGTTGTACGGACGAATGGTCTCTTCCAGCTCACGCTGGGTATCGCTACGAATAACGGTACGCCCTTCGGTCAGAATACGATCCATGGAATATTTACCGATCACACCACGCAGGGCGCTGTCGGTTGCCTGGCGCAGGCTGTCGTCGGCGCTGGTAACGCTAAACAGGTAACGCTCAGGATCGGTCACGCGGTACTGCACGTTCATCTCAACGCGCACGACGTTTTCATCAGAAGTGAGCATCACGCCGGAAGCCGCCAGTTCACGAACCGACTCGACGTTTACCGCCGTTACGCTATCGATAAAGGTCGGCTTCCAGTTCAGACCCGGCTCAACCAAATGGCTGAACTTGCCGAAGCGCGTAACGACACCGCGTTCTGCTTCTTTAATGGTATAGAACCCGGTCGCAGCCCAGATAATCACAGCTGCTGCGGCAACGATGCCGACAATGCGTCCGCCCACCTGACCGCGAGGGCCAGAGGAACCAGGCGCGCCGCCGGTACTTTTACCACCGCCCAGACCACCGAGCTTTTTACTCAGTTTGCGGAAAATATCATCCAGATCAGGTGGCCCCTGATCGCGACCGCCTTTGTTTCCATTTCCCTCAGAGTTGCCGCCTGGTTTGCTGCTTCCCCACGGGTCGCGGTCCTGTCCGTTGTTACCGGGCTGATTCCACGCCATGTATGTGCTCCATATGTATATATCGTGCGGTGTATGCCCGGCCTCGCGGGCACCCCCAAAGGGGAAAAATCTTCAGGCTGCCGGTCAAACGACGTATTCTTCGAGTGCCGGTTCTTGTTTACAGAGTCGACGCCAGTCGACAATCGGCATACGCACCTGCATACCTACGCTGCCATCGTCTTCCATCCACTCTTTTTCTATTGCCTGAAGCTGGTAAAACCGACTTCTCAGACGTCCTGCCTGCGGTGGTAAACGCAACGTGTGCTGCGCGACTTCACCGGAAAGACGCTCTGTTAAAGCCTGGAATAACAGTGGTACGCCAATACCCGTCTGCGCAGAGAGCCAGACGCGAATTGGTTTATTCTCTTCATCCCGGTCAATACGCGGCTCAAAATCTTCCAGCATATCGATCTTGTTCATCACCAGCAGCGTTGGGATCTCGTGCGCTTCAATCTCTTCAAGCACCGTATTCACTGCATCAATGTTCTCTTGCACGCGCACATCGGCGGCGTCAATAACATGCAGCAGTAGCGTCGCCTGACGCGTCTCCTGCAAGGTCGCTTTAAATGCCGCCACCAGATCGTGCGGCAAATGGCGAATAAACCCGACCGTATCGGCCAGCACGGTTTCGCCGACATCTACTACGTCAATACGACGAAGCGTGGGATCCAGCGTCGCAAATAACTGATCCGCCGCGTAGACTTGTGCTTCGGTAATCTGGTTAAACAACGTGGATTTACCGGCGTTGGTATAGCCCACCAGCGAAACCGTTGGAATATCGGCTTTCGTGCGGGAGCGACGTCCCTGCTCACGCTGCTTCTCAACTTTTTCAAGACGCGAGAGGATCTGAGTAATTCGATTACGCAGCAAACGACGGTCGGTTTCGAGCTGGGTTTCACCCGGACCGCGCAAACCAATCCCGCCTTTTTGTCGTTCAAGGTGGGTCCAGCCACGCACCAAACGCGTCGCCAGATGGCGCAACTGCGCCAGCTCAACCTGCAATTTCCCCTCGTGCGTGCGCGCACGCTGGGCAAAAATATCTAAAATCAGACCGGTGCGATCGATAACCCGACATTCGCACAGTCTCTCCAGGTTTCGTTCCTGGGCAGGGGTTAGCGCATGATCAAAGAGCACGACGGAAGCACCCGCTGCTTTTACGGCATCCGCAATTTCTACTGCTTTACCTTCACCAACAAAGTACTTGGGGTGCGGTGCTTTACGGCTACCGGTAATCACCTGCATTGCTTCGACACCGGCGGAAGAGACCAGAGATTCAAACTCCTGGAGGTCTTCCATATCTTTGTCTTGCGAAAAATAGATGTGTACCAGTACCGCCTGCTCACCGGCGTCATAACGGTCAAACAAGCGTAAACCCTCATAAAATACCAGCGGGGAACACAGCTTAACTGGCTCCCCGATCTGGAAAATCAGCCGTCAACCTTATTCGGTTTCTTCGCCGTCTTGCTGTGCAGAGCCCTGCGCGTTGCTACCGTGATGGTAGTTACTGCTGGTACCGCCGCCCGCATTGTTGCTGTGATGAGAAACCGGACGAGATGGAACAACAGTAGAAATCGCGTGCTTATAGACCATCTGGCTGACCGTGTTCTTCAACAGAATCACGAACTGATCGAAAGACTCAATTTGCCCTTGCAGCTTAATACCATTCACCAAATAAATTGAAACTGGAACACGTTCCCGACGCAGTGCGTTCAGGAACGGATCTTGTAAAGATTGCCCCTTAGCCATTCTATCTTTTCCTTATATGCTTGTTTTGTACTTAGAACCCGAAGGTTCTGAAAACTGCGTAAAAATTCGCGCACGATACGACTTAATTGTACACATTCACCCTGCGATAGCACTAACAACCTGTAACACGTCACGGTAAGACTTTTCCGGCTTTTCACTCTCTAACCAGTGAACGCCATCCCAGCCCCGCAACCAGGTTATCTGCCGCTTGGCTAACTGCCTCGTGGCGCAAATACCTCGATAAACCATTTCATCGTATGTGATTTCACCTTCAAGATACGACCACATCTGGCGGTATCCCACACAACGAATGGAAGGCATATCCGTATGCAAATCTCCGCGAGCAAAAAGCGCCCGCACTTCTGCTTCAAAACCTGAAGCTAACATCTGATGAAAGCGCTGCTCGATCCGTTGATGGAGCAGTTCACGGCTCGCCGGGGCGATGGCGAACTGATGCACCTGGTAAGGCAGAGCGTCTCCTGACGTTTGCGTCAGATCCGTTAAAGTTTTACCCGAAATGAAAAAAACTTCCAGTGCCCGGGAAAGCCTTTGCGGATCATTTGGATGAATCCGCGCTGCGGCAACGGGGTCAATCTCCCGTAACTGCTGATGCAACGCTTCCCATCCACGCTCTGCCGCCTGTTTTTCTATTTCCGCTCTGACTTTTGCATCTGCTGATGGCAGGGGCGATAACCCTTCCAGCAGCGCTTTAAAGTAGAGCATTGTACCGCCCACCAGCAGAGGAATACGCCCTGCTTCGGTGATCTCCTGCATCGCCGCCAGTGCATCGCGGCGAAAATCGGCAGCGGAATAAGCCTGCGCAGGATCGAGAATGTCCAGCAACCGGTGCGGTGCGGCACGTAACTCTTCTGCGCTTGGCTTGGCGGTGCCGATATCCATGCCCTGATAGATAAGGGCAGAATCAACGCTTATCAACTCTACTGGCAAAACTTTACGTAACTCAATGGCTAACGCAGTCTTGCCGGAGGCCGTCGGCCCCATCAAAAAAATTGCCTTCGGCAGGCTTGCCTTAACTTCACTCATGTTTCAGGGCGTTCATCGCCGTTTGTAGCTCTACAGGTTGTAATAAACCATCTGGTGGTGTTTTCACCAGATGCGGACAAAGCCGTTCGACGTCGGCCAGCAGGGTAATCGCCTGCGCCACACTCCATTGCGGATGATCGCTCGCCAGATGACGAGCCAGCCACTGGGCTATATTCACCGCATCAATGCTTGTCTGCTGCGCCAGGTAGCCTATCAGAGCAGAAATCAAGATTTGTAAATTTTGTTGGCGCAAGGGTAAAGGCACTGCACGAATGGTCACATGCTGGCCATCCAGCAACAATTCAATACCCATTCCTGCCAGCACTGGCTGCGCACGCTTCAGCGCCGCACTCTCCTCAGTGGAGATTTTTAAACGTACCGGAATCAGCAGCGGCTGGCCGCATACCGGCGCATTATCCGGGGAGAGCTGCGCCAGTCGCAGCCAACGTTCAGCCACCGGCAACGCCAACAGCGCAAGGTTGCCATCGCGCTCAAGCAGGGCAAAATGTGGCGCGATCAGCGTCAGCACGCGGCCAAAACTCTGGCAATGCCCTTCCAGTGCAGGAGCAACAGAAGTGACGCTTTCGGTTTTACGTTCAGCCGCAGGCGTTTCCAGCAACTGGCGATAGAGCGCCCCCTGCTGTTTCTGATACCCCGGCTGCGCATTCGGCCACGGTTGACCTGTAGCACTGTTGCCCCCGCGTGATGCGCCAGCAGCAGGTGATGAATAACGCGGCGCTTCGGGTTCCCGGGCAATGGGCGGCACAGCAAACTGGTTGCGACCGGCCGCGACACGGTTCTCCGGCAATGCGCGCGGCGCAGGCTCCTCTTCCAGTTGAAGTGGCGTTTCGAGTTGCTGTTGCAGCACGCTCAATACGCCCTGATAGATAAAATCATGCACCAGCCGCGATTGATGGAAGCGTACTTCATGTTTTGCCGGATGCACATTCACATCCACCTGACGCGGGTCAATTTTCAGATAAAGCACAAAAGCGGGCTGCTGATCGGCACCCAGCTTATCTTCACATGCCTGCCGAATAGCGTGGTTAATTAACCGGTCACGCATCATGCGACCATTCACGTAGCAATACTGAATTTCAGCAAACGCGTTGCTGGTGCTTTTAGGATCGGCCACCCAGCCATGCAGAGATAAATCGCCGTGCTGCCACGCAATCTCCAGCGCCTGTTCCAGAAACGCCGTGCCGCATATCGCGCCAAGCCGACGCTCTTTTGGTGCGCCTTCGGCAACGGCGCGGTACTGGCGTACCATTTTCCCGTTGTGATTCAGATTGATAGTGACGTCAAAACGCGCAAGAGCAATGCGACGGATCACTTCATCGATATGACCAAACTCGGTTTTTTCCGTACGCATAAACTTACGCCGCGCCGGCGTGTTGTAGAACAGATCCAGCACTTCCAGCGTGGTGCCAACAGGGTGAGCAGCGGGTTTTACCGTTACGTCCATATCGCGGCCTTCCGCGTAGGCTTGCCACGCTTCTTGCTGATCGGCAGTACGGGAGGTGAGCGTTAAACGGGAGACTGAACTGATACTGGCCAGCGCTTCGCCGCGAAAACCGAGGCTGATAATCGCTTCCAGATCGTCAAGCGAGGCGATTTTACTGGTGGCATGGCGAGCCAGCGCAAGCGCCAGCTCGTCTTTCTTGATACCGCTGCCATTATCGCGGATGCGAATAAGCTTCGCACCACCGCGTTCGATGTCGATATCGATACGCGTTGCTCCGGCATCAAGACTGTTTTCCACCAGCTCTTTCACCACCGACGCAGGGCGTTCAACCACTTCGCCAGCGGCGATCTGGTTCGCAAGCTGCGGCGGTAGAACCTGTATCGGCATGAAAAATATCCTTAGTTAAGCAGACCACTTGCAGGTGCTGCAGCGCTGGCCGTTTGCCCGCCTCCGCCCTGCGGCGCGGATTGCAACGGATGAGCGAGGAAGTAGTTACGCAGACCACCGTAAATCGCTTCGGCGATTTGCTGCTGGTATGCATCGCTGGCCAGCAAACGCTCTTCGCCGCTGTTGCTGATAAAACCGGTTTCGACCAGTACCGACGGAATATCCGGCGAGCGCAACACGCCAAGGCTGGCATGTTCCGGGCGGCGTTTATGTAATGCTCCCACGCGCTGAAGCTGGCTCAGTATGTTCGTGGCGACATCATAACCTACGCGCTGAGAATGGCCGAACTGTAAATCGAGCACCGCCTGGCTGAGATAGGGATCAGACTGGCTGTTCGCCAGCATATCGCCCGCGCCGCCCAGCAATTCGGATTGTTTCTCGTGCTGCTCCAGCCAGCCAGCCATCTCGCTGTTGGCGCGACGATTCGACAGCACCCAGACAGACGCACCGGTAGCGTCACGGTTTGGCGCAGCATCGGCGTGGATCGAGACAAGAAAGTTGGCGTTCTGCTTACGCGCCACATCGGAACGGCCCATGACAGAAATAAAGTAGTCGCCGTCGCGGGTCATCACCGGTTTGAACATCGGATCGTCATTCAGTAGCGCACGCAATTTACGGGCGATGGAGATGGTGACGTTTTTCTCCTCCGTGCCGCCGGAACCAATTGCACCAGGGTCCTGGCCCCCGTGCCCGGCATCAATTGCAATCACCACTTTGTCACCGGATACCGTGCGCGATTGCACCGCCGGACGCGTCACGGTGTTGCTGCTGGTAACGCTGGTGATACGGTCATTGTCTGATTTAAACGGATTACGTCCAGGCTGCGTCGGGCGCGGCGTAACAACGGGCGTCTCGCGCTTCGCCACCACTGGCGGCGGCGGGACGTCAGCATCGATGGTAAATACCACCTTGTAACCTGCACCGTTTTGCTGTTTCACTGCACGGGTTTTGCCGTTCTGCGTCAGCTCCACTACCAGGCGGATTGACTGGTTATCTTTTGCCGTACCTGCACGAATACTTTTCACCAGATTGTTGCCGCTGAACTGCAACGGCAATCCCTGAATAATGCCGGTCTGTTTGATATCCAGCGCCACGCTGCGCTTATCCTGTTGCGAAAACGCATACTCAGGATCGCCCATAAAACTGAAGGTGATACGCGCCTGTCTGTCGCCATTAGACACCTGAATATCGGCTAAACTTGCTGCGCCAGCGTGAGCACACGCCAGCAAAAGAACTGCCGCCAACCAACCTTTCACGCGAGAGATCATCCCGTCACCCTTCCTGTTAACCGGCCATACGCGCCAGCAACGACTCACCAGATGAGGAAACAGCACGAATGCGCGCCTCACGCCCCTGCGCCTGGTAATCTAAATGGATTTCGACATCCGGGTCAGGCAGTACACCCGCACCTTGTTGCGGCCACTCGACCAGGCAAATCGCGTCGTTGGCAAAATAATCGCGGATCCCCATAAACTCCAGCTCCTCCGGGTCCGCAAGGCGGTAGAGATCGAAGTGATACACCATCAGCTTATCGAGGGTGTAAGGCTCCACCAGCGTATAAGTCGGGCTTTTGACATTCCCATGATGGCCTAAAGCCTGCAAAAAGCCCCGGCTAAAGGTGGTTTTACCCGCACCGAGATCGCCATACAGATAAATCACCGTCGCGCCGTCGCAGGCCTGCGCCACGCGATTGCCGAGATCCAGTGTCGATTGCTCGTCAGGTAAAGGAATAACTCGATTAATCATCTTTTGTATCAACTACATCCGGGTTAACAACACGCAAAAGCGTCATAAAAAGATCGGTGGCCAGCATACCGCGCTGACCATATTGTGCCGCCTGTCTGTCGGCCGCTGCGCCATGTGCAACGCATCCGGCGCAAGCCGCATCATACAAACTGAGTTTCTGGCCGAGCAGCGCGCCAATAATGCCCGACAGCACGTCGCCCATGCCACCGCTCGCCATTCCGGCATTTCCGGCATCAATAATGCCTGCCTCACCGGCCTCGCTCGCCACCACCGTACCAGCGCCTTTCAGCACCACCACGCCAGCGTAACGTTTTACCAGACGTTGAGCAGAAAGTAAGCGATCGCTTTCGATTTCCGCCACGCTACAGTTGAGCAAACGCGCTGCCTCGCCGGGATGCGGCGTCAGTACACGATTGTGACGTTTATCGGGATTGATTGCCAGAAGGTTCAACGCATCGGCGTCCCACAGCATCGGCTTACGAAAATTCTCCACTTTTTGCAGCGCTTTTTTGCCCCACTCTTGCTGCCCAAGTCCAGGCCCTATCACCACCACATCCGCCCACTCCAGGCTTTCATCCAGCGATGCCGCCGTCAGCTCATGGACCATGAGTTCCGGGCGGGCAGTAATAATGGGTGGGATATTCTCGCTACGCGTCAGCACGCGAACCAGACCGGCACCTGCGCGCAGCGCAGCTTCACCGGCCATACGGATGGCACCCGCCGTGCCGTGATCGCCGCCAATGATCACCAGCCGTCCATGATCGCCTTTATGCGATGTTGGGCGGCGCGGTGGCAACCACTGCGCTAACTGGCTCTCATCAAAACGAGAAAGCGGTGCTTGCTGGCCGTTAAGCCACGGTTCAAGCCCCAGCGCATGGTGATGCAACTGGCCGACGACGTCACGCGCTTTGCCAGTCAGCAAGCCCGGTTTAAGCGCGATAAAAGTCACGGTGTGCTGCGCCTCAATGACTGCACCCGGTGTCGTGCCGGTTTGCGCATTCAGGCCGGAGGGGATATCCAGCGCCAGCACCGGCGCGGAATGTAGGTTGGCTTGTTCAATCAGCGCGGAAACATCGTCGCGCGGCGCGCGGTCAAGCCCCGTACCGAGCAAAGCATCGATAATTAAATCCACGTCGTCCGGCCAGGCGACATCCGCGGCATGAATGACACCTCCAGCATCAAGCCAGGCTTCACGCGCGGTTGCAGCCTCTTCCGGCAGCGGTTTGCTGCTCTCCAGCGCCAGCAGCGTTACGGCAATGCCTGCTGCCGCTGCCAAACGCGCAACAACATAGCCGTCGCCACCGTTATTACCGTGCCCGCAAAGCACCAGCCAGCTACGCGTGTCAGGAAATTGCTCCCGCGCGACGGCAAACGCGGCTTCGCCCGCGCGCTGCATAAGTTCATAGAGCGTGATGCCGAGGCTGTCTGCCGCCTCACGTTCCAGGCGTTTCATCTCAGCCGTTGGCCAGACAGAGTGTGGTATACTTGCTGCGTTTTTCTTCATTTCTATGGTCCGTCATGTCACAGCCCCTCAATCTCAATGACTTAGCGCAACAAATCAAACAGTGGGGCTCTGAACTGGGTTTTCAGCAGGTCGGTATTACGGATACCGATCTCAGCGCCAGCGAGCCGAAGCTGCAAGCGTGGCTGGACAAACAATATCACGGCGAAATGGAGTGGATGGCGCGCCACGGCATGATGCGCGCCCGCCCCCACGAGCTTCTCCCCGGCACGCTGCGCGTCATTAGCGTGCGCATGAATTACCTTCCTGCACAGGCTGCTTTCGCCAGCACGCTGAAAAACCCAACGCTGGGCTATGTCAGCCGTTATGCGCTGGGTCGCGATTATCATAAGCTGCTGCGCAACCGGCTCAAAAAGCTCGGAGAACTTATCCAGCAGCATTGTGCTTCGCTGAATTTTAGACCTTTTGTTGATTCTGCGCCCATTCTTGAGCGTCCGCTGGCGGAAAAAGCCGGGCTGGGCTGGACAGGTAAGCACTCACTTATCCTCAGCCGCGATGCAGGCTCGTTCTTTTTCCTTGGCGAACTGCTGATTGATCTTCCGCTGCCCGTGGATTCGCCAGTCGAAGAAGGTTGTGGGCGCTGCGTGGCCTGTATGACGATTTGCCCGACCGGCGCCATTGTCGAGCCTTATACCGTCGATGCCCGCCGCTGCATCTCTTATCTGACGATTGAGCTGGAAGGCGCCATCCCGGAAGCGTTTCGCCCGCTGATTGGTAACCGCATTTACGGCTGTGACGACTGCCAGCTGATTTGTCCCTGGAATCGCTACTCACAGATTACCAGCGAAGAGGATTTCAGCCCGCGCAAAGCGCTGCATGCGCCCGCACTGATTGAGCTGTTCTCCTGGAATGAAACGCACTTTTTGAAAGTCACGGAAGGTTCGGCGATTCGCCGTATTGGTCATTTACGCTGGCTACGCAATATTGCCGTTGCACTGGGCAATGCGCCGTGGGATGAGGCCACTATCCAGGCGCTCCGACAGCGGCTTGGTGAGCACCCACTTCTCGACGAACACATAGAATGGGCGATTGCGCAGCAAATTGAGAAACGAAATGCCTGCGTGGTGGAAGTACAACCCCCGAAAAAGCAGCGACTGGTACGGGTGGTTGAAAAAGGGCTGCCGCGCGATGCCTGAACCATCCACAGCCTGTGAATAAAATAAAAAACACATTACGATTCAACGTTCACAAAATCGTCAAGCGATCGAATTAACAGTTTGAAATATTATTTTATTTTTATTTTTCAGTCAGTTGAAGAGAGATTATTCACCTGACGAAGCGATAGGAATGTTGCGAATGAAAGTCATGCCTGTGGATAACTCTGTTCACAATAGTTTGACAGGACAATAAAAAAACGCCCCCAACGAGGAATCCCGCTGTGGATAATTTTTTATTGATGAAGATTTGGAGCGGGAAACGAGACTCGAACTCGCGACCCCGACCTTGGCAAGGTCGTGCTCTACCAACTGAGCTATTCCCGCATACTTATCTGGACAGGCTTGCTTGCCGTGACCAGTAAATCTGGATGGTGCGTGCCTTTCGGCATTTCAAATTTGGAGCGGGAAACGAGACTCGAACTCGCGACCCCGACCTTGGCAAGGTCGTGCTCTACCAACTGAGCTATTCCCGCATATTTATCCGGATTCAGCTTCAATGCCGAAACCAGTAAATCTGGATGGTGCATTTCAAATTTTGGAGCGGGAAACGAGACTCGAACTCGCGACCCCGACCTTGGCAAGGTCGTGCTCTACCAACTGAGCTATTCCCGCTTATCATCGATTTTTCAGCTAATTACGAACAATTTCCGCTAAAATTTCGTGATGCCGTGTTACACATTTCTGTGTCTTCACGGGAGGCGCATTATACGAGAAATCATTCCTGCTGCAAGCCCCCGACAGCAAATTTTCGCTTTTTTTGTTCAAGTGCTGCTTTAATCAACAAAATGCGCATTTTTCCAGCAAACCCGCGCCAGCACTGGCTTGCGGGGCAACTGAAAAAAAATCGGCCCCGCGCCTTCATTGTCTTAAAGCTTAATAAAATGCTCGCGATAGTACGCCAGTTCGGCCACCGACTCGCGAATATCATCCAGCGCCTGGTGAGTATTCTGTTTTTTCAGGCCTTCCAGGACCTCCGGCTTCCAGCGACGTGCCAGCTCTTTCAGCGTGCTGACATCCAGATAACGGTAGTGGAAATACGCTTCCAACTCGGGCATGTACTTAAACAGAAAACGACGATCCTGGCCAATGCTGTTGCCACAGATGGGGGATTTGCCCGCCGGCACCCACTCTTTAAGGAATTCGATCGTCGCCAGTTCCGCCGCACGATCGTCGAGCTGGCTGGCTTTAACGCGATCAACCAGACCGCTGCCGGTATGAGTACGCACGTTCCACTCATCCATTAACGCCAGCTGCGCGTCGGATTGATGTACCGCAATCACCGGCCCTTCCGCCAGAATGTTCAGATTCGCATCGGTTACCAGCGTGGCGATCTCAATAATGCGATCGAGCTCGGGATCTAACCCCGTCATCTCCAGATCGATCCAAATGAGGTTGTTTTCATTTGCGCTCATGCTATTTTCCACCCTTCTCGCGTAACTATATTCATCTAAAATTGCGTGTATCATAGAGGTTTTGCCCATCCAGGGCGACCGGGAGCCAGCACGATTGAGTAAAAATAAACTCTCCAAAGGACAGCAGCGCCGCGTAAAAGCGAACCACCAGCGCCGACTGAAAACGTCTGCGGAGAAAGCTGACTACGATGACAACCTGTTCGGCGAAGCGTCCGAAGGGGTGGTGATCAGCCGCTTTGGCATGCACGCCGATGTGGAATCTGCCGACGGCGAAGTGCATCGCTGTAACATTCGCCGCACGATTCGCTCGCTGGTCACCGGCGACCGCGTTGTCTGGCGTCCGGGTAAAGAAGCAGCGGAAGGCGTCACCGTCAAGGGCATTGTTGAAGCTGTGCACGAACGCACCTCGGTGCTGACGCGCCCTGATTTTTATGATGGCGTAAAACCCATTGCCGCCAACATCGATCAAATCGTAGTGGTCTCCGCCATTCTGCCGGAACTGTCACTCAATATTATCGATCGCTATCTGGTTGCCTGCGAAACATTGCAGGTTGCTCCGCTGATCGTCCTGAACAAAATCGATCTGCTGGATGACGAAGGAATGGCATTCGTCAATGAGCAGATGGATATCTACCGCAACATTGGCTACCAGGTGCTGATGGTCTCCAGCCACACGCAAGATGGCCTGGCGCCGCTCGTTGAAGCGCTAACCGACCGTGTAAGCATCTTTGCCGGGCAGTCCGGCGTCGGGAAATCAAGCCTGCTCAATGCGCTGCTCGGTTTCCAGGAAGAGCAAATACTCACTAACGATGTTTCTGATGTTTCCGGCCTGGGGCAGCACACTACGACCGCAGCGCGCCTCTACCACTTCCCGCACGGCGGCGATGTGATTGATTCACCGGGTGTTCGTGAGTTTGGCCTCTGGCATCTCGAACCGGAACAAATCACCAACGGGTTTGTCGAATTCCATGACTACATTGGTCACTGTAAATATCGCGACTGCAAACACGATACCGATCCCGGTTGCGCCATCCGCGAGGCGGTAGAAAATGGCGAGATTGCAGAAAGCCGTTTCGACAATTATCACCGTATTCTGGAAAGCATGGCGCAAGTAAAAACGCGTAAAAGCTTTTCTGAATCGGACGACTGACAACTAAGCTATGCGTCGCTAAAATCGTCCCCTTTTCAAAGACTCAGGCGCTCCGGCGCCGGGTCAGGAACGACAAAAACAATGGCCTGGAGGCTACCTTGTTAAACTCACTTAAACTTTCGCTTCAATACATTCTGCCTAAACTGTGGCTCACTCGCCTGGCGGGCTGGGGCGCAAGCAAACGTGCAGGCTGGCTGACCAAACTGGTTATCGATCTGTTCGTAAAATACTACAAGGTCGATATGAAAGAGGCGCAGAAGCCGGACACCGCCAGCTACCGCACCTTTAACGATTTCTTTGTGCGTCCGCTGCGCGACGACGTGCGCCCGCTCAATACCGATCCGAACGTGCTGGTGATGCCCGCAGACGGCGTTATCAGCCAGCTTGGCGCCATTGAGAATGACAAAATCCTGCAGGCCAAAGGCCACAACTACAGCCTTGAAGCACTGCTGGCGGGTAACTACCTGATGGCAGACCTGTTCCGTAACGGTAGCTTTGTCACCACCTATCTCTCTCCGCGCGATTATCACCGTGTTCATATGCCGTGTAACGGCATCCTGCGCGAGATGATTTACGTGCCGGGCGATCTCTTCTCTGTTAACCATCTGACGGCGCAAAATGTCCCTAATCTCTTTGCCCGTAACGAACGCGTGATCTGCCTGTTTGATACCGAGTTCGGCCCGATGGCGCAAATTCTTGTCGGTGCGACCATTGTCGGCAGTATCGAAACCGTATGGGCAGGCACCATCACGCCACCGCGCGAAGGCATTATCAAACGCTGGACATGGCCTGCGGGCGACAGCGAAGGCGCGGTTGCACTGCTGAAAGGCCAGGAAATGGGCCGCTTCAAACTCGGTTCGACCGTCATCAACCTCTTTGCGCCGGGCAAAGTGGCGCTGGCAGAGCAACTGCAAAGCCTGTCGGTAACAAAAATCGGCCAGCCGCTGGCCGTTTCTACCGAGCCCTTCGCGCCGGTAGTTGAACCGTCACCGTTGCCGGAAGCGGAAATCCAGGCAGAACACGACGCCAGCCCGCTGGTTGATGACCAAAAAGACCAGGGCTAACCCCCCGCACCACGGAGACTGATGTGCGCCTGATTATCGTTTTTCTGATGGCCTGGTGCCTCAGCCAGGGAGCCGTTGCAGCAACGGCTCCCGATGCCCGACAAATCACCCAGGAACTGGAGCAGGTTAAGGCGGCGAAAAGTACGCCGGAGCAGGCAGAAACGATCGAGGTGCTCCAGGCCGCGCTCAACGCCCTTGAGGAACGCAAAGGTTCCCTCGAACGCGCGCAGCAATATCAACAAGTTATTGATAATTTCCCCAAGCTTTCCCGCACCCTGCGCGCACAGTTGGATAACCTGCGCGATGAACCCAAATCGGTTCCCGAAGGGATGAGCAGCGACGCGCTGAATCAGGAGATCCTGCAAGTCAGCAGCCAGTTGCTGGAAAAAACCCGACTCGCCCAACAGGAGCAGGAACGCGCCAGAGAGATCAGCGATTCCCTGAGCCAGCTCCCGCAACAGCAGACCGACGCACGCCGCCAGGTTACCGAAGTGGAGCGCCGACTTGGCGCGCAAAACACCAACACGCCGCTGGCGCAGGCGCAAAACTTCGGCGCGCAGGCAGAATCCGCGAAGCTGAAAGCGCTGGTTGATGAGCTGGATCTGGCGCAACTCTCCGCCAATAACCGCCAGGAACTGGCGCGGATGCGCTCCGAACTGGCGCAGAAACAGAGCCAGCAGTTGGATGCGTATCTCCAGGCCTTGCGTAACCAGCTCAACAGCCAGCGCCAGCGCGAAGCCGAACAGGCGCTGGAGAGCACTGAGTTACTGGCGGAAAACAGTGCCAATCTGCCCGCCGGTATTGTCGAGCAGTTCCGCATCAACCGTGAACTATCGCAGGCGCTGAATCAACAGGCGCAGCGTATGGATCTGGTCGCATCTCAGCAGCGGCAGGCCTCCGGGCAGACTTTACAGGTTCGCCAGGCGCTGAATACACTGCGTGAGCAGTCTCAATGGCTCGGTGCCTCGAATATGCTGGGTGAAGCGCTGCGCGCGCAGGTTGCCCGCCTGCCGGAAATGCCAAAACCGCAGCAACTGGATACCGAGATGGCGCAACTGCGCGTCCATCGGATGCGCTATGAGGATTTGCTGAATAAGCAGCCGCAACTGCGACAAATCCGCCAGGCGGACGGCAAAGCGCTTACCGCCGAGCAGAATCGCATTCTGGAAGCCCAGCTGCGCACGCAGCGCGAGCTGCTGAATTCTTTGCTTCAGGGCGGCGATACGCTGATCCTCGAACTCACCAAGCTGAAAGTGGCCAATAGCCAGCTCGAAGATGCGCTGAAAGAGGTGAATGAAGCAACGCACCGCTACCTGTTCTGGACGGCGGATGTCAGCCCGCTGACCTTTGCATGGCCAATCGAGATTGTGCAGGATCTGCGCCGTTTATTGTCGCTGGATACCCTCAGCCAGCTTGGCAAAGCCAGTATTATGATGCTGACCAGCAAAGAGACGCTGTTCCCGCTGTTTGGTGCGTTAGCGCTGGTGGGTTTCAGCATCTATTCACGTCGGCATTTTACCCGCTTTCTGGAGCGTTCAAGCGCCCGCGTCGGCAAGGTCACACAGGATCACTTCTGGCTGACCATGCGCACCGTTTTCTGGTCGATTCTCGTCGCATCACCGCTTCCGGTGCTGTGGGCCACGCTCGGTTATGGTTTGCAGGAAGCCTGGCCCTGGCCGCTGGCGGTCGCCATCGGTGATGGCGTTACGGCTACCGTACCGCTGCTGTGGGTGGTGATGATTTGCGCCACCTTCGCCCGTCCAACCGGTTTGTTTGTCGCCCACTTTGGCTGGCCGCGCAACCGCGTTGCACGCGGCATGCGTTACTACCTGATGAGTATTGGCTTTATCGTACCGTTGATCATGGCGCTGATTATGTTCGATAACCTCAACGATCGAGAATTCTCCGGCTCGCTGGGACGGCTGTGCTTTATCCTGATCTGCGGAGCGCTGGCGCTGGTTACGCTGAGTATGAAACGCGCCGGGATCCCGCTCTATGTGGACAAAAGCGGCAGCGCCGATAATTTGCCGAATCATCTGTTGTGGAATTTGCTGCTGTGCGCGCCGCTGACGGCGATCCTCGCCGCAGCGGTCGGCTATCTGGCCACAGCGCAGGCGCTGCTCGCGCGTCTGGAAACCTCCGTCGCCATCTGGTTCGCCCTGCTGGTGGTCTACCACATTATCCGCCGCTGGATGCTAATTCAGCGCCGTCGCCTGGCGTTTGAACGCGCACGCCACCGCCGCGCGGAAATCCTCGCGCAACGTGCGCGAGGCGAAGAGGATGTGCCGCATCACGCCAGCACCGAAGGCGCTGCCGATGTCGATGAACAGGAAGTGGATCTCGATGCGATCAGCGTCCAGTCGCTGCGGCTGGTGCGCTCGATTCTGATGTTGATTGCCCTGCTGTCTGTCATCGTGCTGTGGTCGGAGATCCATTCCGCTTTTGGTTTTCTGGAAAATATTCCGCTATGGGATGTCACTTCAACGGTGCAGGGAGTGGAAAGCCTGGAGCCAATTACGCTCGGCGCGGTGCTGATCGCCATTCTCGTGTTTATCATCACCACGCAACTGGTGCGCAACCTTCCGGCATTGCTGGAACTGGCGCTGCTGCAACATCTGGATCTGTCGCCCGGCACCGGTTATGCCATTACCACTATCACTAAATATTTGCTGATGCTGTTCGGTGGGCTGGTCGGCTTCTCGATGATCGGCATCGAATGGGCCAAGCTGCAATGGCTGGTCGCCGCATTAGGTGTCGGTCTCGGCTTTGGCTTACAGGAGATTTTCGCCAACTTCATCTCTGGCCTGATCATTCTGTTTGAGAAGCCGATCCGCATTGGCGATACCGTAACGATCCGCGATCTGACGGGCAGCGTGACGAAAATCAACACCCGCGCCACCACCATCAGCGACTGGGATCGTAAAGAGATCATCGTGCCGAACAAGGCGTTTATTACCGAGCAGTTTATTAACTGGTCGCTCTCCGATTCCGTCACGCGTGTGGTTTTAACCGTGCCTGCGCCAGCAGACGCCAACAGCGAAGAGGTGACACAGATCCTGTATACCGCAGCCGAGCGCTGCTCTTTTGTGATTGATAATCCGGCACCGGAAGTGTTCCTGGTCGATCTGCAACAGGGTATTCAACTGTTTGAACTGCGCATCTATGCCGCTGAGATGGGGCATCGTATGCCGCTGCGCCACGAAATCCACCAGCTGATTCTGGCGGGCTTCCGCGAACACGGTATCGATTTGCCGTTCCCGCCATTCCAGATGCGGCTGGAGAGCCTCGACGGGAAACGCACGGCGCGAACGCTGACTTCCGCAGGCAAAGGCAACCGCCCGGCGGGAAGTTTGTAAGACGCGCGACTAATGGCCTGATGGCGCTATGGCATCAGGCCTACCGACCAGCGAATATACGGGACTTCCAGAGCAACTTAGACGTAGCCGCCACTCGATGGTACATGCCTACAAGCACCACTGATAGCGCAGGAAAAACCGCCACAGCCAGAATGCAAAAATAGAGAATAGTGTCAGGTAAAGTAACCAATGCCGCCGTTTTTTCCAGACAAGCAGATAAATAAAGGGAAAAAACAATGGGATAGTCATGACGACCCCAACATCGCGGGTATCGTCATGCTCAATATATATCATAAGATCACATATATTTTTAATACTGTTGCCATCAATGAGCCACTCTTTATCCTGAGCTGAAAAAAGGATGATAAAGAGAACAGAGAACACGAACCAGACGAAACCAAGTGTAAATGCTTTCCAGCGCATTTAATTCCCCCGCAGAATCCTCATCAGACTATCCTTCTTCTCAATTATCCTGCGACCATATTCACTATATGCCCGTTCACGTGCACCTGTCGGAGCATGAATAGAATCGATAAAGTCTTTTTTATCGCGACTAATACCACGATTATACCTTGATCCAGCCAATATTATCTGCTCATCGCTCAGATGGGAAGTATCACTGCCCGGATTGTCATAAAGAATGAGATCCCGGAGATGAAATGCAACGACTCTAATATTAAAATCATTATTAAGTAAACACTGAGAAAGTTTATATTGCTGAAAGAAACTTAATGTATCAGGTCTGATACCTATGGTCTCTGCTGCTGCCCGAAGTTGTATAGCGATCGAACCAACAGATGTAGAGTTGGAATATATATTATCTTTTTTCCCCATAACTATTTCTAAAACTTGCCTGAACTGTAGCACACCGACACTTTTAAACCTTTCTGGCGTACCACCAACTTCGGAAACAGCGATGCCAGCCAACAATAATTCAGGTATTTGAGCCTCCCTGGCAGACTTTTTAATCACCCCCCGGTGGTGAATCAACCAGGCAGTTTTATAAAGCCAAAGATATGCAGCCCCAGTACGATGATTCCAGTTACTGGGAAGCACATACCATCGAAAAAAATCGAACCCATCCCAATGAGGAAAACCATATTTATCTACTTTGCAAAAAATCAATGAATCATCCATAAATATTAATCATCCATTCACATTATTTGTTTTTAAAACAATTTAAGCATATACGGCAACGCAAATAAATAATAAACAAATTGGCAGAGGAATGATAATAAAAGGAAAATAGAATATGTATTAAATAAGATTTTTCAATGTACTTAAAAAAGAGATGAATATTACTTCAGGAGCGAACAAAAGGTGCGCTCCTGTTATGCAAAGCAATTACGCCCGGTCAACGGTAAACGCAATAACCTCAGCCAGGCTTTCCGCCTGCAATGCCAGCATCACCAGACGATCAACGCCCAACGCCACGCCGGAACAATCCGGCAGGCCGGCTTTCAACGCTTCCAGCAAATTATTGTCCATTGGCTGCTGCGGCAGACCACGCGCCGCACGCTTGCGGTTATCCTGCTCAAAACGCTGCTGCTGCTCGCGGGCATCAGTCAGCTCATGGAAACCATTCGCCAGCTCAATCCCTTTGAAATAGACCTCAAAACGCTCCGCCACGCGGTGATCTTCGGTGCTGATCTGCGCCAGCGCGGCCTGGCTTGCCGGAAAGTGGTACACGAAAGTCGGACGATCTTTGCCGATATGCGGCTCAACGCCCATGGCAAACAGCAGTTGTAGCAGCGTATCGCGGTCTTCTTCTGTCTCGGCAATATTGCTCAGATCGAGTTTTGCCGCCACTTCGCGCAACTGCGCTTTATCAGCAGAGAGCGGATCCACTTCCAGATAACGCTGGAACGCCTGCTGGTAAGAGAGCGATTCCGCTGCCGGGCACTCCAGTACCTGTTGCAGTAAATCGTCCACCTCATTCATCAGACGGTACATGTCGTAGTGCGGGCGATACCACTCAAGCATGGTGAATTCAGGATTGTGATGACGGCCCATCTCTTCATTACGGAAGCTTCTGCACAGCTGGAATACCGGGCCGCAGCCCGCCGCCAGCAGACGCTTCATATGATATTCCGGGCTGGTCATCAGGTAGAGATTGATCCCCTGAGAATGGCCGGGGCCAACAAAACGGGTTTCAAACGGGAACAGATGAACGTCCGTTACCGTTGCCTGGCTCATACAGGGCGTCTCCACCTCAAGTACGCCGCGATCGGCGAAGAAGTGCCGAATTTCCGCCATGATTGCCGCGCGTTTTAATAAATTGGGGATGGATGCGCTCGGCTGCCAAGTGGCCGTTTCGCTCATGGTACGTTCTCCAAATTCAGACAAGGGCACGAAGTCTACCCGCATCGATCCACAGAGACAAATTTTGCGCAAAAAAATTTCATTTATCTCGTCTATAAATAAAGAGGAAGTAATCAAGGATGATATTTATCAATATGAATGATGCATTGCCTTAAAGAACAGCAAAAAAATCGAACGCATCAAATTTCCCTTGGATCTCTGCGGTTATACTGCTCCTTACCCAAAAAGGAGCAGTGGAACATATTCGCAACTGCCTTAAGCGGTCTGGCTTATCGTTGCGGAACAACAATAATCTGGAGGAATGTCGTGCAAACCTTTCAAGCCGATATCGCTGTGATAGGCGCAGGCGGAGCGGGATTACGCACCGCAATTGCGGCGGCGCAAGCCAACCCGAAAGCCAAAATCGCATTGATTTCAAAAGTTTATCCGATGCGCAGCCACACGGTTGCCGCAGAAGGCGGTTCTGCCGCCGTCGCCCAGGATCATGACAGCTTCGAATACCATTTCCACGATACCGTTGCTGGCGGTGACTGGCTTTGCGAACAGGATGTCGTTGACTATTTTGTGCATCATTGCCCGACAGAAATGACCCAACTTGAACAGTGGGGCTGTCCGTGGAGCCGTCGCCCGGATGGTTCGGTCAACGTGCGGCGCTTCGGTGGGATGAAAATCGAACGTACCTGGTTCGCCGCCGATAAAACCGGCTTCCATATGCTGCACACCCTGTTTCAAACCTCCCTTCAGTTCCCACAAATCCAACGCTTCGACGAACATTTCGTGCTGGATATCCTTGTGGATGACAACCATGCCCGCGGGCTGGTCGCCATGAATATGATGGAAGGTACGCTGGTGCAGATTCGCGCCAATGCCGTGGTGATGGCAACGGGCGGCGCTGGCCGCGTTTACCGCTACAACACTAACGGCGGCATTGTAACCGGCGATGGCATGGGCATGGCGCTGGCGCACGGCGTTCCGCTGCGCGACATGGAGTTCGTGCAGTACCATCCAACCGGCCTGCCGGGTTCCGGCATTCTGATGACGGAAGGTTGCCGCGGCGAAGGCGGTATTCTGGTGAACAAAAACGGCTACCGCTATTTGCAGGATTACGGCATGGGGCCGGAAACGCCGCTGGGCGAACCGAAGAACAAATATATGGAACTCGGCCCGCGCGACAAAGTATCGCAAGCATTCTGGCATGAGTGGCGTAAAGGCAACACTATCTCCACGCCGCGCGGTGATGTGGTCTACCTCGACCTGCGTCATCTTGGCGCGAAAAAAATCAACGAACGTCTGCCGTTTATCTGCGAACTGGCGAAAGCCTATGTTGGCGTCGATCCGATCAAAGAGCCGATTCCGGTACGCCCGACGGCCCACTACACCATGGGCGGTATCGAAACCGACCAAAACTGCGAATCGCGCATCACCGGGCTGTTTGCAGTGGGTGAATGCTCATCGGTCGGCCTGCACGGTGCCAACCGTCTCGGCTCGAACTCGCTGGCAGAACTGGTGGTGTTTGGCCGCCTGGCCGGTGAACGCGCCATTGCACGTTCGGCCTCAGCAAGCCAGGCCAATGATGATGCGTTAAACGCACAGGCAGCAGATGTCGAGCAGCGTCTGAAAGCGCTGGTCAATCGGGACGGCAACGAAAGCTGGGCGAAAATCCGCGACGAAATGGGCGAATCCATGGAAGAAGGCTGCGGGATCTACCGCACGCCGGAATTAATGCAGAAAACCGTGGATAAGCTGGCCGAGCTGCAAGAGCGCTTCAAACGCGTGCGCATTACCGATACTTCCAGCGTCTTCAACACCGATCTGCTCTATACCATCGAGCTGGGACATGGGCTGAACGTAGCCGAATGTATGGCGCACTCGGCGCTGGCGCGTAAAGAATCCCGCGGGGCGCATCAGCGCCTGGATGAGGGATGTACTGAGCGCGATGACGTCAACTTCCTCAAGCACACGCTGGCTTTCCGCGATGCCGACGGCGCAACCCGACTGGAATACAGCGATGTGAAGATCACTACGCTGCCACCGGCGAAACGCGTATACGGTGCAGAAGCTGAATCGTCTGAGAAGAAGGAGACGAACAATGTCTGAGATGAAGAATCTGAAAGTGGAGGTGGTGCGTTACAACCCGGAAGTGGACGATGCGCCTCACAGTGCCTTCTATGACGTGCCTTACGATGAAGCCACTTCTCTGCTCGACGCGCTGAACTATATCAAAGATAACCTTGCGCCGGATCTGAGCTACCGCTGGTCGTGCCGTATGGCGATTTGCGGCTCCTGCGGCATGATGGTCAACAAAGTCCCGAAACTGGCGTGTAAAACCTTTCTGCGCGATTACGAGAAAGGCCTGAAAGTCGAGGCGCTGGCGAACTTCCCGGTTGAGCGCGATCTGGTGGTCGATATGACCCACTTTATCGAAAGTCTCGAAGCGATTAAGCCTTACATCATCGGCAATACGCGCACGCCAGATCAGGGACCCGGCAAGCAAACCCCGGCGCAGATGGCGAAGTACCATCAGTTCTCCGGCTGCATTAACTGCGGCCTGTGCTATGCCGCCTGCCCGCAGTTTGGTCTGAATCCTGAGTTCATCGGCCCGGCGGCGATTACGCTGGCGCATCGCTATAACCTTGATAGCCGCGATCACGGCAAAAAAGAGCGCATGGGGCAACTCAACAGCCAGAACGGCGTGTGGAGCTGTACGTTTGTCGGCTACTGTTCGGAAGTATGTCCGAAACATGTCGATCCGGCTGCGGCCATTCAGCAGGGCAAGGTGGAAAGCTCGAAAGACTTTCTTATCGCCACCCTGAAACCACGCTAAGGAGTGCATTATGACGACTAAACGTAAAGCCTGGGTTCGTCCCATGCCGTCAAGCTGGTGGAAAACTCTGCCGTTTTATCGCTTCTACATGCTGCGTGAAGGAACGGCGGTACCTGCGGTCTGGTTCAGTATCGAACTGATCTTTGGTCTGTTTGCGCTAAAACATGGGCCGGAAAGCTGGGAAGGGTTCGTGCACTTTCTGCAAAACCCGATTGTGGTGATCCTCAATCTGGTGACGCTCGCCGCCGCGCTGCTGCACACCAAAACCTGGTTTGATCTGGCGCCGAAAGCGCAGCTTATCATCGTCAAAGGCGAAAAAATGGGGCCAGAGCCGGTAGTGAAAGGGCTTTGGGTGGTGACTGCGGTAGTCACTGTGGTGGTGCTGTTTGTGGCTCTTTTCTGGTAAGGAGGCCAACGTGATTAACCCGAATCCAAAACGTTCTGACGAACCCGTATTCTGGGGCTTGTTCGGCGCAGGCGGTATGTGGAGCGCCATTGTCGCGCCGGTTATCGTGCTGCTGGTCGGTATTCTGCTGCCGCTGAGCTTCTACCCAGGTGAAGCGCTGGGCTATGAGCGCGTACTGACATTTGCGCAAAGCTTCATTGGCCGCGTGTTCCTCTTTTTAATGATTGTCCTGCCGGTGTGGTGCGGTCTGCATCGTATTCACCATATGATGCATGATTTGAAAATTCACGTTCCGAACGGTAAATGGGTGTTCTACGGTCTCGCGGCAATTCTGACTGTGGTCACACTGATCGGCGTCATTTTTATTTGATACCTGTCGCTCTCCTGCGCAAGCGGGAGAGCAAATTTCCTGCCAGCGTCTATACCCTAAAGAAAAGATCTGGAAGGAAAAATCTCATGCGCATGTTGCTGATGATCGCCATGGTTACCGCTGCGTTACTGCTCTCCTCCTGTAGTTCCCCTACCCCGCCTGATGGCGTCACCGTTGTGCAAAACTTCAACACCCAGCGTTATCTTGGAAGATGGTACGAAATCGCCCGTCTGGACCACCGCTTCGAGAGCGGTCTGGAGAAAGTCACCGCCACCTACAGTTTGCGCAACGACGGCGGACTGGCGGTGATAAACCGCGGCTATAATCCGCAGCGCGACATGTGGCAACAGTCCACCGGCGTGGCATATTTCACCGGCAATCCGAATACCGCCGCGCTGAAGGTCTCTTTCTTCGGTCCTTTCTATGGCGGTTACAACATCATCGCCCTTGACGATGAATATCGCTACGCGCTGGTTTGCGGGCCGGATCGCGACTATTTGTGGCTGCTGTCGCGCACGCCCACCCTGCCAGCAGAGGTCAAACAGCAGATGCTGGATATCGCCAGCCGGCAAGGTTTTGCTGTGGAAAAACTACTCTGGATTAATCAGTCTTACTAATGTGTGCTGAGCTTTAACCCAACGATTCCGGCAACAATCAGGCACAGACTGAGAATACGCGCCAGGCTTGCAGATTCGCCAAGCAACACAATCCCTGCAACCGCCGCGCCCACCGCCCCGATCCCGGTCCAGATAGCATAGGCGGTACCGACCGGCAGGGTTTTCATTGCCCATGACAGCAGCACAATACTGGCGATCATTGCCGTAACGGTGATGATACTGGGGGCAAGTCGCGTAAAGCCGTGGGTGTATTTCAGGCCGACAGCCCACACCACTTCAAGAAGACCGGCGATAAGAAGAATTAACCAGGACATGATTGGCTCCGATGCGGGGCCGTCCCCGGAAAAAATGAAACTGACAGGTCGTCCCGCCAGAGATGTGAAGAGAGGCAAATTTTGCCCGCTACAGTTTAAAATTTCAACTTGAATGTGCTTGCTTATATTCCGCAAGTTAAAGCAAGAAATAGCCACTGTTCGCTGCGGAATTCCAGCATTTACCCTCCTTATGTACCCCCTATGATGAATCACTTTCCTGAATACAGGAAGCTGTGCGCCACCCTCTGACTGCGAAGAAAAATATGTTCAAGATTCTCGTGATTGACCGTTGTTACTTCACCCGCGTTGGGGTGGAGTCCTGGCTCAATCAACCCGATTTATTCCCCGCCTCGTTCCTCGTCACCGGGTTGCATAATTTAATGCTGGCGAAAGAACATATTGTGCAGTGGCAACCCGATATGGTGATTGCCGATCTTCATGGCTTCAAAAATGAAATCCATCATATTCAACAGCTTGCATCGCTATTTTCCGTCTGCGGCGACTCAAACCAGGTACTGCTGCTGGAATCGGGTATCGATGCGCAACTTTCCGGGTTCTATGCGCAATTTAAAATTCGCGCAACGCTGCTAAAAACAGAACCGCTGGAGAAACTGGCGCAGGTCATTGATGACATTGTGCTGGCGCGCCCGATGCGTTCAATTCCACAAATGGCGACACCGCTACTGACCAAACAGGAAGAGAAAGTGCTCACGCTATGGATGGAAGGGAAAAGTAACCAAAGCATCGCGGCCAGGCTAAGTATTAACGGCAAAACCGTTTATACCTACAAGCGTAATATTCGTATGAAACTCGGGATGGGAAATCGGTTTACGCCGTTCCTTTCACTGCCGGAAAATTCAAATTAGCGGTACGGCGGATGCCGTACCGGCAAGGATTACTGCTGCGCTTTGCTTGCTGCGCCAGAGATTGCGCTGCCACCTTCAGAGATATCCTGACCGACGCCACGCGTGGTGTTACACGCCGTCAGAACGGATGAAAGGACCAATACAGAAAAGATCGCAACAATTGTCTTCTTAACCATAATATCTTCCTTTTGTGACCAATATTATTTGTGTATAGCCACTTAAGCATAGACAAAATTCCGCAGTGAGACCGGAACGGGAAGATTTTTAAGAAGATGTGAAGTTTTTAGCTCACCGCGTGAGAAATAGCGTGGCCGAGGCTCTGAATATCTTCGCCGACGCCGCGCGCCGTATTACAGCCCGACAGCAAAGCGCTGCTGATAAGCATAAGTGAAAGGATTTTGGTAAGGCGTTTCATCATTCCTGCCTTGTTATGTTCAACGGCGTAGCATGATGCTACGCCGAAGCCGCGGACATTACTTCACGCGAGATACGTATTCGCCGGAGCGGGTATCGACTTTGATGACTTCACCGATCTGCACGAACAGCGGAACTTTAACCACTGCGCCAGTGCTCAGGGTAGCCGGTTTGCCGCCGGTACCCGCGGTGTCGCCTTTCAGACCTGGATCGGTTTCAACGATTTCCAGCTCAACAAAGTTCGGCGGAGTGACGGAGATCGGCTGGCCGTTCCACAGGGTCACGATGCACTCAGCCTGGTCCAGCAGCCATTTTGCGTTGTCGCCAATCGCTTTGGCGTCAGCGGAAAGCTGTTCGAAAGTTTCGTTGTTCATGAAGTGCCAGAACTCACCGTCGTTGTACAGGTAAGTCAGGTTCATATCGACAACGTCTGCGCCTTCGGCAGAGTCAGTAGATTTGAAGGTTTTTTCTACGCGAGTACCGGTCAGCAGGCGACGCAGCTTAACGCGCGCAAATGCCTGGCCTTTACCTGGTTTAACGAATTCGCTGGCTTCAACCGCATAAGGTTCGCCGTCCAACATGATTTTAAGACCAGCACGAAAATCGTTGCTATAGTAAGTCGCCATAAGGCCCTCTGAAAATTGTTAACTGGTAGCTTAGCCACAAAATGGCGCATATTGTAACCCTAAATACCCCGTCCAGAGAAGATTGGTTAATGCAACTTGCCGATGTAATAACCGATCCAGATGAACTGTTACGTCTTTTAAAGATAGACACGGATGAAAATTTAACCGCAGGCCGTGAGGCAAAACGCCTGTTTCCGCTACGCGTACCGCGTTCCTTCGCCGCGCGCATGCTGCCTGGCAATCCCAACGATCCGCTATTGCGCCAGGTGATCACCGCACCGCAGGAATTTATCGCCACGCCGGGTTTTACCACCGATCCGCTGGAAGAGCAGAGTAGCGTGGTGCCTGGATTACTGCACAAATACCGAAATCGCGCCCTGCTACTGGTGAAAGGCGGCTGCGCCGTAAACTGCCGCTACTGCTTCCGTCGCCACTTCCCCTACGCGGAAAATCAGGGCAACAAGCGTAACTGGCAAGGCGCGCTGGACTACATTGCAGCGCATCCGGAGCTGGATGAAATCATCTTTTCCGGCGGCGATCCACTGATGGCGAAAGATCATGAGCTGGACTGGCTGCTGGAACAGCTGGAAGCCACTCCACACATTAAACGCCTGCGTATTCACAGCCGCCTGCCGATTGTGATCCCGGCGCGCATCACCGATACGCTGGTCGCACGTTTCGCCCGTTCATCTCTGCAAATTTTGCTGGTCAATCATATTAACCATGCCCAGGAGATCGGCGATGACTTCCGCACGGCGATGGCCGCACTGCGGCAAGCGGGCGTCACTTTACTGAACCAAAGCGTGCTGCTACGCGGCGTGAATGATAATGCGCAAACGCTGGCGGAGTTGAGTAATGCGTTATTTGATGCGGGGGTGATGCCCTACTATCTGCACGTGCTGGATAAAGTTCAGGGCGCTGCGCACTTTATGGTCAGCGATGACGAAGCACGCTTGATTATGCGCGAGCTTCTGACGCTGGTTTCTGGTTATATGGTGCCGAAACTTGCCCGCGAGATTGGCGGCGAACCCAGTAAAACGCCACTGGATCTGCAATTGCGCCAGAGCTAAGCCGTAAATAATGACGAGCCTTTGCAGGCTCGTCATTGCCGTTTAAAACGTCTCCCAACCGTCCTGTCCCGTAGTAGCCGCAGCCTGTTTTGGCTGATGCATTTTACCGATCGACTTTTTCACTTTCTCCAGTTGCTGCCCCGGCAAGCGGAACACATCAACCAGCTGTTGCAGTTTGCCTGCTTGCTCTTCAAGGCTACCGGCAGCGGCAGAAGACTCCTGAACCAGCGCGGCGTTCTGCTGTGTAGTGGTATCCATTTCCGACATCGCCTGGGCAATCTGCGAGATGCCACGGTTTTGCTCATCGGACGCGGCGGCGATCTCCTGCATTAAATCTTTAACCTGCTGTACGGAATGCACAATGCCGCTCATCGTTTCCCCCGCCAGATCGACCTGCCGGGAACCTTCTTCGACATAGTTAACCGACTCATGAATCAGGGCTTCAATCTCTTTGGCTGCCTGGGCGCTACGCTGCGCCAGGTTTCGCACTTCGCCTGCTACCACCGCAAAACCGCGCCCCTGCTCGCCCGCTCTGGCTGCTTCAACGGCTGCGTTAAGCGCCAGAATGTTGGTTTGAAATGCAATGCCATTAATCACAGAGGTGATTTCAGAAATGCGCTTCGAGCTTTCGATAATATCCTTCATGCGATTCACCGCCACGCCAACAACGGTGCCGCCTTTTACCGCCGTATCTGCCGCTGACGTGGCTAGCTGGCTGGCCTGATGCGCGTTCTGCGCGTTCTGTTTCACCGTCGAACTCAGCTCTTCCATGCTCGCCGCCGTTTCCACCACGGCGGCCGATTGCTGCTCGGTACGTGCAGAGAGTTCATTGTTGCCGAGCGCAATCTCATTGGCGGCAGTATTCACCGAGCCGGAGGCGCTGCGCACCATGCTCAGCGATTCCGCGACCCGTTCAATCAACAGGTTGAATGCCCCAACGGCACGGCCAATTTCATCCAGGCGCCCCGTTGGTAACGTATGGCTGAGATCCAGTTTTTCGCTGATGCTGACCATCCCGTCTTTCATCTCATTCAGACGACGTTTGATATTCAACACAGTGAATAAACCAAACAGTCCCAGAATAAGAGTCGCCGCCAGCGTGGCAATCAGAGATAACGTTATTGAGCGAGAAATCAACGAACTATTATTACTGTTGGCCGCAGTCACTAACGAGGTGTTATAGGCAATTTGATCGTCAAAATCCTTGACCAGCAGGGTAATGTTTTCCGCAACTAAACCGCCACTATGCATCGCTTTAACGACGCCATCGCGATCGTTAGCATTTGATATTTTAAAATATTGGTCCATCACCGTGCGGAATTTGTCTAAATCACCTAACGTTTTATTCGACAAATCAAGATCATGTTGATCGGAAATAAGTTCCTTCAGGTAATGTTGATGCATGGCATATAATTCGTCATACATTTTAAACGCTTTTTGTTGTACTTCAGCCATACCAGCAGCGTCCTGCGTCAGGCCATGTAGATAAAGCTGACTACGGATGCTGGTGACCTTCAGCATCTCTTTGTTCATGGCGTCGAGGCTCGGCAAGATATTGGCCTGAAAATAATCTTGTGCGTTACTAATTTTTGATAGCGAAAAAACAGCGATAAGGTTTGTTCCAATTAAGCTCAAGATTAATAACGAAAATGCAAGTAATAACTTTTTTGTAATATTCATCGACTCTCCGACCCTCTTCACATCCACCAAAGGTACCCTGTTTTAAAGTCCTTTTATTTTTGCATCCTGCCAACAATATCGACAATAAAACCGCATACTTTAGTGATCGCAGTATCGTCTCAGCAAAGAAACAGGAAATGGTGTTTAACCTTAAGAAAACTTAATATTCAGGACGGATTAACTGACAAAATTTATGAAAAAAGAGTCAGGAAAAGAGGAATAAATAATGGAATGAAGCGATTAACGGACTCCCGTCAGCATGAGCGGGAGTCCGCAGAAACAGCTTAGTTAGGGCATTTATAGACCTGCGCGTTCATTTCGCTGGCGGTCGGGACAAAACTGGATAAGAAACCCTGCGTCGGGCTGGAAACGTTATAAAGAACGTTGCCGCCCATCGCAGCCGCCTGGTTGCGCAGCGCATTCGCCGCAGCGCGCATTGAACCGCCCTCTTCGCCATGCTGGCCAGAGAGCCAGTTGCTCTGCGAGCCAGTGGCGGTGCCGAGATACTGGCACTGCGCGCCCGGTTTATCTTCCACAAAGCGTACGCCTTGTCCTGCGGCGCTTAATTCACTACTGCTGCTGCTGCAACCCGCTAACAGCAGCACGCCGCCCATAATCCCAGCCAAACGTTTTACGTACATGTTATTCCCCATAATCAATGAGCTGGACGCATGCCGCCCGTGTGTAAACCTTATACTAAAAAGATGACTAAAAGAAAAACATACTCAGCATAAGCCGCACAAATCGCGGAAAATAGTGCCAGGAAAGCGTATAGCAACGATGAGGCTGGAGGGAGAACAACGCTCTGAAAGGCTAGCGGCGCTTCAACGCAGCCATGCTGGTTGAGGTTTACGTTTCACGCAGGGCGTTCCGCCTGTTTTTTCACCGCCAACGCTCATCACCTCAAACAGTACCCAGTGCTAAATACAGCGTGTTAAGCGATTATATATCAACCGATAATTGGCAATGAAATAATATGCCGGGTAACGATAAAAACAATATCAAGCACATCGCCTGAATCTGCAAACCGTAACATATTAAAAACTTGGTGCTCATAATAATCTGATTAACCCCTCTGCGCGTGAAAACCATCACCAAAACCATTGACAACATATATTAGATAGACAGTATGGTAACACCGCAAAAATTCATTGAACGGGATCATCAATGGGACACTCATTAAAAAACAGATCGTAACCACTATAATAGTTCGTGGTAACAATAACTCTTAATTAACTCATTAATGCAGGATAACTAAAACCATAATAAGCATCGCCATGCAAGGTACGACTATGATATTTATCATTAATCACAAAATCCATTTCAGGCCTGCCGATGGCACCATCTGGAATAACGAAGTTGAAAGCGAAAAAAGCCATTTAACGCTGACTCGCGCCAGCAGTAGATTGTTGACTTTCTTAATTGAGAATCAAGGAAAAATCTTAACGCGCAATGATATTTTGAAAGCGGTTTGGGGTAAATATGGTCAGCATTCGTCAAACAATACACTAAATCAATATATTTCGCTGTTACGTAGAATGTTATCTAATTTTGGATTAGGCGTTCAAGTTATTAAAACCATTCCTAAGACAGGATTTTTACTGAGCACAGATATACATATTGTTGCCAATAAAGAATTCGCCAATAGTGGAGTAAGGGCAGATGCACCGCTAATATGCAGAAACTGTAAAAAGTTAGGGTTATTGTTGCTACTGGTAGTGCTTTTCATGCTATTGGCTGGCATCTGGCAGAGCCGCACAGGCATCTGCAATTTTCCCCCAGGCCTTCAGCCTCGCGCGAGCTGGCACCAGAACGTGCAGGCGCCTTCAGAGTTAGCGTTGCCGGTATAGTTTCATGCATATTCATGGGCAAAGCCGAAAACAAAAAAAGAGCGGGCAATGCCCGCTCTTTTTCGTTGAACCCGCGACAGGTCGCCCTGTTCGCGCGTCCGGCAGCAATTACATCATGCCGCCCATACCGCCCATGCCGCCCATACCGCCAGCAGCACCTAAATCAGGCGCATCGCTTTTCGGCAGGTCGGTTACCATGCACTCGGTAGTGATCATCAGGCCAGCAACGGACGCCGCATACTGCAGAGCAGAACGGGTCACTTTGGTCGGATCCAGGATACCCATGTCGATCATGTTGCCGTACTCTTCGGTCGCAGCGTTGTAACCGTAGTTGCCGTCGCCAGCTTTAACGGTGTTCGCTACTACAGACGGCTCTTCACCGCAGTTCAGCACGATCTGACGCAGCGGTGCTTCCATTGCGCGCAGCGCAACTTTGATACCGACGTTCTGGTCTTCGTTCTGGCCTTTCAGGTCAGCAATTTTGCTTGCTACACGGATCAGCGCAACGCCACCGCCAGCAACCACGCCTTCTTCAACGGCAGCACGGGTCGCGTGCAGCGCATCTTCAACGCGTGCTTTTTTCTCTTTCATTTCAACTTCAGTTGCTGCGCCAACTTTGATAACGGCAACGCCGCCAGCCAGTTTCGCTACGCGCTCCTGCAGTTTTTCACGGTCGTAATCGGAAGTCGCTTCTTCGATCTGCTGACGAATCTGGGTTACGCGACCCTGGATTGCAGCTTCTTCACCCACGCCATCGATGATAGTGGTGGTGTCTTTGTTGATCACAACGCGTTTAGCCTGACCCAGATCTTCCAGGGTGGCTTTTTCCAGTTCCATACCGATTTCTTCAGAAATCACGGTACCACCGGTCAGGGTTGCAATGTCCTGCAGCATAGCTTTACGACGATCGCCGAAGCCCGGTGCTTTAACAGCAGCGACTTTCACGATGCCGCGCATGGTGTTAACCACCAGCGTTGCCAGCGCTTCGCCTTCAACGTCTTCAGCGATGATAACCAGCGGTTTGCCTGCTTTTGCAACGGCTTCCAGAACCGGCAGCATTTCGCGGATGTTGGAGACTTTTTTATCAGCCAGCAGGATGAACGGGCTTTCCAGTTCTACTGCGCCAGTTTCCGGCTTGTTGATGAAGTAAGGAGACAGGTAACCACGGTCGAACTGCATACCTTCAACCACGTCCAGTTCGTCCTGCAGACCGGTACCGTCTTCAACGGTGATCACGCCTTCTTTACCCACTTTATCCATCGCTTCCGCAATCAGTTTACCCACGGTTTCGTCGGAGTTTGCGGAGATAGTACCTACCTGAGCGATAGCTTTAGAGTCAGAGCACGGTACGGACAGTGCTTTCAACTCTTCAACCGCAGCAGCGACAGCTTTGTCGATACCACGTTTCAGGTCCATCGGGTTCATGCCCGCAGCAACGGCTTTCAGACCTTCAGTGATGATTGCCTGCGCCAGAACGGTTGCAGTAGTGGTACCGTCGCCCGCAGCGTCGTTCGCTTTGGAGGCCACTTCTTTCACCATCTGCGCGCCCATGTTTTCGAACTTGTCTTCCAGTTCGATTTCACGTGCTACGGAAACACCATCTTTGGTGATGGTCGGTGCACCGAAAGATTTATCCAGAACCACATTACGGCCTTTTGGACCGAGGGTAACTTTCACTGCATCTGCCAGAACGTTTACGCCGCGCAGCATTTTTACACGGGCGTCGTTACCGAATTTTACGTCTTTAGCTGCCATTTTCTCTTTCCTTAAATTCGTTCAGGTTCGCGCGCGTTGTTACGCTTCAACAATTGCCAGGATGTCACTTTCGGACATGATCAGCACTTCTTCGTTATCGATTTTTTCAGCTTTCACACCGTAACCATCGTTGAAAATCACGATATCACCCACTTTCACATCCAGTGGTTGAACGGTACCGTTTTCCAGGATGCGGCCCTTACCGACAGCGATGATTTCGCCACGAGTTGATTTACCCGCTGCAGAACCGGTCAGAACGATGCCGCCAGCAGATTTGGATTCAACTTCTTTACGTTTGACGATCACACGATCATGTAACGGACGAATACTCATTGATAGCTCTCCTTTGAGAAAGTCTTTATCAGTTATGGATGGCGCCGGGCCGCAAACGGTTCTCCGGCTGGTGACCAGAGAGATGGGGTTAGCTGTTTCTCCCTTCAAGGGGGAACAACAAAAAAAATTTATGAAATCTGACTCACCCGCCAAACCAGGCTGCCTCAACTATTGCTGGCAGGTGCTGGCGCAGCCATAAGTAAAACCGATTGTGATAACATCAGCGCAACAGACAACCGACAGACAAAGACAATGAGTGGATTAAAACAAGAGCTGGGGCTGGCGCAGGGCATTGGATTGTTATCAACGTCTTTACTCGGCACTGGCGTATTTGCCGTACCCGCGCTGGCGGCGCTGGCCGCAGGCGACAGCAGCCTGTGGGCATGGCCGGTACTTATTTTACTGGTGTTCCCGGTGGCGATTGTGTTTGCGGTGCTTGGCCGTCATTTCCCAAGCGCTGGCGGCGTCGCCCATTTTGTCGGTCTGGCGTTCGGCCCGCGGCTTGAGCGGGTCACCGGCTGGCTGTTTCTCTCGGTGATCCCGGTCGGTCTGCCGGCAGCCCTGCATATTGCCGCAGGTTTCTGGCAAGGCATGTTTGGCTGGCAAGGGCCGCTATTACTCATGGCTGAGCTTGGCACGCTGGTGCTGATTTGGTTTATCGGTACGCGCGGCGCAGGTTCCAGCGCCAATTTACAGTCGCTTATCGCCGGGCTGATTGTGGCGTTAATCGTCGCTATCTGGTGGCGTGGCGGCATCACTTTCCGCGATATTCCTTTCCCGCCGCTGCCGCAGGTGTCGGTTTCCGCGATGTCGGCATCGCTGGCGGTGATGTTCTGGTGTTTTGTCGGCCTGGAGGCTTTCGCCCATCTGGCTTCGGAATTCAAAAACCCGGAGCGGGATTTCCCGCGTGCGCTGATGATTGGCCTGCTGCTGGCGGGTTCGGTCTACTGGGCCTGTACCGTGGTGGTGCTGCATTTTGATGTCTGGCGCACGCTCGGCGCAGCGGCATCGCTTCCGGCAATCGTCGTTGAACTGTTCGGTAAGCAGGCGCTGTGGATAGCCTGCATTATTGGCTATCTGGCCTGCTTCGCCAGCCTGAACATTTATATCCAGAGCTTCGCCCGGCTGGTGTGGTCGCAGGCGGCATATAAGCCCGAGAGCGCGCTGGCAAAGCTCTCTAAACGCCAGTTGCCGGTGAATGCGCTCAACGCTGTGCTGTTCTGCTGCATGGTGTGCACCCTCGTCATCTACGCTTTCAGCATTAATCTGGATACGCTGATTATCTACGCCAACGGCATTTTCATCATGATCTACCTGCTGTGCATGCTGGCAGGTTGCCGCTTACTGAAAGGGCGCTATAAAGTGCTGGCGATTGTCGGCAGCGCGCTGTGCCTGTTACTGCTGGTAATCCCTGGCTGGAAGAGTTTGTACGCGGTGATCATGCTGGCCGCACTGTGGTTACTGCTGCCGAAGCGCCGCAGCACAACGATCCATTCCGTACAGCCATAAAAAAAGCCCGGCGGTGCCGGGCATTAACATTAGCGGTCGTCTTTATTATCCAGCCGATTACGCTGCTCGTCTTTGCGCTGATACTCGCCTTCAAATGTCTGGCCCACATCGCCTCCTGCCGAAAAACCGCCGCCCGGCATCCGCGAAAAGCGCAGATGCGGCATCAGCTTCAGCGTCAGGTGTTTTTGCACCGGCGGCAACAGCAGCAGCAGGCCGAGGAAGTCGGTAAAGAACCCCGGCAGCACCAGCAACAGACCAGAAATGATCAGCGATACGCTTTTGATCATCTCCGCCGCCGGGCTTTCACCCGCCGCCATTTTTTGCTGCATCAGCATGAAATTCTTAAAGCCCTGGTTACGCACCAGCGACATACCAATCACTGAGGTAAAGAGCACCAGAATGAGCGTCATCAGGACGCCAAAAACATGGGCAACCTGAATAAAGATCGATATCTCAATGTAGACGTATAAGAAAAAAGCAATAAACGGTATCCAGCGCACTGGCTTCTCCTGTGAAAAAAACAGACGCCCTGTGGCGTCTGTCAGTAAGGGTTTGCGAATCGCATAGTCCTGAGATGGCGGCAGATCGAAAAAATTCAATTTCCGCCGCGATGTAAAGTTTTGTCTGTTACGAAGCGGTGACACATTTCACATATTATTAATAATGATGCATTCACGAGGATAATAAGTGATCGAGATTACGGCATTTGATCATATCCAGCATATAATCTCGGGTATCCGACCGATTAAGGGCATAATCGTCGGTCGAAAAAGACACATATCCACATAAATACTGTGTGTTTGGTGTATTCATTCGTAGCTTGCAAAAGAAGGTTCACATGTTAAACAACATTCGTATCGAAGAAGATTTGTTGGGTACCAGGGAAGTGCCAGCGGATGCCTATTATGGCGTGCATACTCTGAGAGCGATTGAAAACTTTTATATCAGCAACAGCAAAATCAGTGACATCCCTGAATTTGTCCGTGGCATGGTAATGGTAAAAAAAGCGGCTGCCCTGGCGAACAAAGAGCTGCAAACCATTCCTAAAAATATCGCGAACGCTATCGTTGCCGCATGTGATGAGGTCCTGAACAATGGCAAATGCATGGATCAATTCCCGGTAGACGTTTATCAGGGCGGCGCGGGTACTTCCGTCAACATGAACACCAACGAAGTGCTGGCCAACATTGGGCTTGAACTGATGGGCCACCAGAAAGGCGACTACCAGTTCCTCAACCCGAACGATCATGTCAACAAATGCCAGTCCACGAACGATGCCTACCCTACCGGGTTCCGCATCGCGGTGTATGCCTCCATCGTTAAGCTGATTGATGCCATCAAACAACTCGGTGAAGGTTTTGAAAACAAAGCCGTGGAGTTCAAGGATATCCTGAAAATGGGCCGCACCCAGTTGCAGGACGCGGTGCCGATGACCCTCGGTCAGGAATTCCACGCCTTCAATGTGCTGCTGAATGAAGAGACCAAAAACCTGCTGCGCACCGCTGAGCTGCTGCTGGAAGTGAACCTCGGCGCTACCGCCATCGGTACTCGCCTCAACACGCCGGACGGCTATCAGCAACTGGCGGTGCAGAAACTGGCGGAAGTGAGCAACCTGCCGGTCGTGCCGGCGGAAGATCTGATTGAAGCCACCTCCGACTGCGGCGCGTATGTGATGGTACACAGCTCGCTGAAGCGTCTGGCGGTGAAACTCTCCAAAATTTGTAATGACCTGCGTCTGCTCTCCTCCGGGCCGCGCGCCGGGCTGAATGAAATCAACCTGCCGGAGCTGCAGGCGGGTTCATCGATCATGCCAGCCAAAGTCAACCCGGTGGTGCCGGAAGTGGTGAATCAGGTGTGCTTTAAAGTGATCGGCAACGATACCACTGTAACCATGGCTTCCGAAGCGGGCCAGTTACAGTTGAACGTGATGGAGCCGGTGATTGGCCAGGCCATGTTTGAGTCGATCCATATTCTCACCAACGCCTGCTACAACCTGCTGGAAAAATGCGTCAACGGCATCACGGCCAACAAAGAAGTGTGTGAAGGTTATGTCTATAACTCCATCGGCATCGTGACCTACCTCAACCCGTTTATCGGCCATCACAACGGCGATATCGTTGGCAAGATTTGCGCCGAAACGGGCAAAAGCGTACGGGAAGTGGTTTTGGAGCGCGGTCTGCTGACTGAGGCAGAACTGGATGATATCTTTTCCGCGCAAAACTTGATGCATCCGGCCTATAAAGCAAAGCGTTATACCGATGAAAGTGAACAATAAATTCAGTACGTAAATACATAAAAGGCACGTCACTCGCGACGTGCCTTTTTTCTTATGGATAGTAACTAAAATATAACGATTTAATATCACTTAGTTAAACAAGGAAGCCACTATGTTTACAGCAGAGCTTGTCCTCGTCTTATTAGCCATCTACCTGGGCGCCCGGCTTGGCGGTATCGGCATTGGGTTTGCGGGTGGCCTTGGCGTTCTTGTCCTGACCCTGTTCTTTCAAATCCCGCCTGGCGCCATTCCCTTTGACGTCATCGAAATCATCATGGCCGTTATTGCCGCTATCGCCGCGATGCAGGTGGCGGGCGGCATGGATTATCTGGTGAGCCTGGCTGAACGCATGCTGCGTAGCCACCCGAAATACATCACCTTTCTTGCGCCGCTGGTCACCTGGTTTATGACGATCCTTGCCGGAACCGGGCACACCGCATTCTCGACGCTGCCGGTGATTACCGAAGTGGCGAAAGAGCAAGGTATTCGCCCGTCGCGTCCGCTGTCGATTGCCGTGGTCGCCTCACAAATCGCCATTACTGCCTCGCCTATTTCTGCCGCCGTGGTCTTTTTTGCCGGTATCCTTGAACCGCTGGGTGTCAGTTACCTGACGCTGCTGGCGATCTGTATTCCTGTCACGCTGATTGCCGTGATGATCACCGCCGTGGTGTGTAACTTCCTCGGCTGCGAGCTGAAAGACGATCCGGTGTACCAGGAGCGTCTGGCGAAAGGTGAAGTGAAGCTGCGCGGCAGCCAGGTATTTGAACTGAAACCCCACGCTAAACGCTCGGTGCTGCTGTTCCTGATTGGCATTGTGGCGGTGATGCTGTACGCCACTGCAATCAGCCCAACCGTAGGGCTGATTGCCCACCCGGTACTGCCGCGTAACGAAGCAATTGTGGTGTTTATGCTGACCATCGCCACGCTGATTTGCCTGACCTGCAAAATCGACACCGGCGAAGTGCTGAACGCCAGTACGTTTAAATCGGGCATGAGCGCCTGTATCTGCGTGCTGGGCGTCGCCTGGCTGGGTGATACGTTTGTGAAGCACCATATTGAAGATATTCAGGTGGTGGCCGGTGACTTATTGCATAACTATCCATGGCTGCTGGCCGTGGTACTGTTTTTCGCCGCGACACTGCTCTACTCGCAGGCGGCAACTACCAAAGCGCTAATGCCTGCCGCGCTGCTGCTGGGCGTTTCGCCGCTGACCGCCGTTGCATCGTTTGCGGCGGTTTCCGCGCTGTTTGTGCTGCCCACTTACCCCACGCTGCTGGCGGCGGTTGAGATGGACGATACCGGTTCAACGCGCATCGGCAGGTTCGTGTTTAACCACCCGTTCCTCATCCCGGGCGTGATCGCCATTGCCCTGTGCGTCATTCTGGGCTTCATCTTTGGCGGTATTCTGTTGTAAAAGTCCTTAAAATCGGGCCGCGCGGCGGCCCGATCCTTTTCCTTCGCGTGGTATAGTCGATACTTTCGCTGCTACGAGGTTGACGATGAACACGCCTGATGCCGTTGTTGTACTCTGCACTGCCCCGGATGAAGCCACTGCCCAGGATCTGGCCGCCAAAGTGTTGGCCGATAAGCTTGCCGCCTGTGTCACTATTCTGCCGGGAGCAACGTCGCTCTATTACTGGGAAGGTAAACTGGAGCAGGAGTACGAAGTTCAGCTACTGCTGAAAACTGACGTCGCGCATCTGGAAGATCTTTTCGCCTGCATTAAATCGCACCATCCGTACCAGACCCCGGAACTACTGGCTTTGCCCGTTACCCACGGAGATTACGATTACCTCTCATGGCTCAACGCATCCTTACGCTGATCCTGCTGCTGTGCAGCACATCCGCCTTTGCCGGATTATTCGACGCGCCTGGTCGCTCCAGTTTTGTCCCTGCCGATCAAGCGTTTGTTTTTGATTTTCAGCAACATCAGCACGACCTTACGCTCAACTGGCAGGTGAAAGAGGGTTACTACCTTTACCGCCAGCAAATTCGCGTCACCCCGAATCAGGCCCATATTGGCACGCTGGCGTTGCCTGACGGGGAGATGCATGAAGATGAGTTCTACGGCAAAACCGAGATCTACCGCCAGCAACTCACGCTACCGCTTGAAGTGACGCAGGCGACAAAAGGCGCGACGCTGACGGTAACTTATCAGGGCTGCGCCGACGCCGGGTTCTGCTATCCGCCGGAAACCAAAGTCGTGCCGTTGATGGAGGTTGCCGCCACGCAATCCACTGCGCCAGCGCCCGCCGAAAAGCCGGTTACCGCAAACGACACGCCTGCAGCCTCACTGCCTTTTTCCGCGCTCTGGGCGCTGCTTATCGGTATTGGCATCGCGTTTACCCCTTGTGTACTGCCAATGTATCCGCTGATTTCCGGCATTGTTTTGGGCGGCAAACAGCGCCTGTCTACCACACGCGCGTTGCTGCTGGCGTTTATCTATGTACAGGGAATGGCGCTAACCTACACCGCGCTGGGGCTGGTTGTCGCCGCTGCCGGGTTATCGTTTCAGGCGGCATTACAACATCCTTACGTGCTGATTGGGCTCTCCGTGCTCTTTAGCCTGTTGGCGCTGTCGATGTTCGGCCTGTTTACCCTGCAACTGCCGTCCGCACTGCAAACCCGTTTAATGCTGTGGAGTAACCGCCAGCAGGGCGGCTCACCTGGCGGCGTGTTCGCCATGGGCGCAATCGCCGGGCTGATTTGTTCGCCCTGCACCACCGCGCCACTGAGCGCCATTCTGCTCTATATCGCCCAGAGCGGTAATCTGTGGCTCGGTGGCGGCACCCTTTATCTGTATGCACTGGGCATGGGTTTACCCCTGATCCTGGTCACGGTGTTCGGCAACCGGTTGCTGCCGAAAAGCGGGCCGTGGATGGAGCAGGTCAAAATCGCCTTTGGTTTTGTTATCCTCGCCCTGCCCGTCTTCCTGCTGGAGCGCGTGCTGGGCGATACATGGGGATTGCGGCTCTGGTCGCTGCTGGGTCTGGCGTTTTTTGCCTGGGCGTTCATTTCCAGCCTCAACGTGACGCGCCCGGTAATACGTGTCGTGCAAATTGCCCTGCTCGGCGCTGCGCTGGTGTGTGCTCGTCCATTGCAGGACTGGGCGTTTGGCGCGCCCGCTGTACAGACGCATTCGCCGCTGGCGTTTACCCCGATCCAGACCGTTGATGATCTGAACAAGGCGCTGGCGCAGGCAAAAGGTCGGCCGGTAATGCTGGATCTTTATGCGGATTGGTGCGTAGCCTGTAAAGAGTTCGAGAAGTACACCTTCAGTGACCCGCAAGTGCAGGCGGCGCTGAGAGAGAGCGTGTTATTGCAGGCCAACGTGACGGCGAACAACGCGCAGGATGCCGCGCTGCTGCGCCAGTTGAATGTGCTTGGTCTGCCGACGATCCTCTTTTTCGACGCGCAAGGCGTCGAACAGCCCGCCGACCGGGTGACCGGTTTTATGGATGCGGCAACCTTTGCCGCGCATTTGCGCAATCGCACCCCATAAACAACACTGTTTGGGGAGCTCGCTTCAGATAACGGAGGAGAACACCGTGCAACGCGAAGACGTTTTGAGCCAGACTTTGCAATTACTTGAGCTAAAAGGGATTGCCGAAACCACTCTTGAGATGGTTGCCGATCGCATCGGCTATCCCCTCAATGAGCTGCGCCGTTTCTGGCCGGATAAAGAAGCCCTGCTCTATGATGCGCTGCGTTATCTGAGCCAGCAGATTGATGCCTGGCGCAGACAGCTGTTGCTGGATGAGACGCTGACTCATGAGCAGAAGCTGCTGGCTCGCTACGGCGCGTTGACTGAATGCGTCAGCAACAACCGCTATCCCGGCTGTTTGTTTATCGCCGCATGTACGTTCTTTCCCGATCCCGGACACCCCATCCATCAACTGGCGGATCAGCAAAAGCGCGATGCTTACGACTTTACGCACCAGGTGCTGACGCAGCTGGAAGTTGACGATCCGGCGATGGTGGCGAAGCAGATGGAACTGGTGCTGGAAGGGTGTCTGAGCCGGATGCTGGTTAAGCGCAGCCAGGCCGATGTCGATACGGCGCAACGGCTGGCAGAAGATATTCTGCGTTTCGCCTGCTGCCGCCAGGGCGGCGCGTTAACCTGATTTCGCTGCGCAATCGCGCTGATTGCCGCAAACTTGAGCAACTGGATAGCATTTTTAGAAATAAGGTTGACGCCTTAAGACGATTAGGGTTTAATGCGCCCCGTTGCCCGGATAGCTCAGTCGGTAGAGCAGGGGATTGAAAATCCCCGTGTCCTTGGTTCGATTCCGAGTCCGGGCACCACTTATTCAGAGAACCCGCCCAAAAGGCGGGTTTTTGCTTTTCTGTTTCCGGACTCTCCATCGAACTCCATTCGATTATTCGCCGCAAGCGGCTCACCCCTTCGGGGCCAGCGCGACAAGCTCGCTGTTCAACGCCTGACGGCGTTAGTCCGGGCCCGGGTGTAAGCGCACCCGTTTTAATTCCACGCACTTTTGCGACCCCGGCCATTTTGACCCAGGTCCAAAATCAGCATAATGCTAAATCAGAGATCTTCACCTTTATGACTCTGCCCGAAATCCTGCGCCATTCAGATACAGAATCACTTTGCAGTTTTTCCACCATCAATTCATATTCCTGACATAAAGCCTGATTCCCTTTATTACATTGCGATAATCATTCATTTTCAATTTATCGCCTCACCATATATATCCCCTAACCTTAGGGGATAACGAGCTATTCTCAGTGCCATCGGACACCTAACACCAAATAAAAACTCCGACAATAAATCATTCACTTCCCTCAGTCCCGGAACCATCATCAATCATCGTCACGCGACCATTTTCATATTTGAAACGGGAACCATCATCAAAGGCAATCACAGAGTTTTTTTGCCCCCACGATACCCATCTTAAAAGTGCATCATAATTCGCAGGTGGGTAAAACTCGTTTGAGATCACAACCTCTTTACCTGAAAAATCAAAAAGCCTATAGGCTCTGTATCGATACAAATCTCCGTATTTAGGGTCAGTTTTTATATATTGCGGAGTATTGAGGAAATAAATATAATTCTGCTTACATTGTTATTTTTATCTAAAATGAAACTATCTCCATTAGACTCCCGACCAATCTGGCTACCATCCACAGTGAGTATATTATTTCCATTGAGTGTAACATGCGATTTTTTATCGTTCGATTCTTGACCCTAAATATACTCTAATTTCCCTAACGTTGTATTATCACAATTTGTCCTTTGAGTGCATTTTTCAAAAGCATATGATGAGGAGGATATCCATACCAGTCCTGCAATTATAGAACGTAAAACCATTACTTAGTGTCTCCTTTTATTTTTTCTATTACAACTTCTAAACCACCTGACGCCTGTTTTTTTGTGGACTCTATTTTCGGACAATAAAAATTTTGGAGATTGATATTGTTATTAATGTAATCTGATAACCACACCCTATGACCCTGAACATAACTCCCATAACCTTTAACTGATTTGGCAGCCTTTTTAGCCCCAACCTGCGCCACCAGTAATTTATGTGCATTTTCCTCTGTAATGGTTTTTCTGATAAACCGTTTTGCATCGCCAAGCCCCAGATGATGGGTCAGATAAAAGATCTTCGCCTTTTCTGCATCGTTCAGGCTTTCCACGTTGTAGCCTGCCGCCTGTAACTTAGCGAGGTTATATAGCCCATAATCCACCGCCGCCATAATGATAAATTCCGGCTCAAAACGTAGATTAAGCCATGCCTGAAGCGCTTTTGTTGCATGAGGGGGATAAGGCGTTACCCCCTGAGTAATCGGTTATCGATAATCTGCTCTTTTGTCCACCATATATCAGGTGATATCTCAAACATCGGCAGGATGATTTGCTGGTGGGTTTTCGGGTGATATTCAATATTGTTCAGCGCATCCCGCTTTGGCTTATCTGCCAGTACGCCACGAACTCTTGCCTGCTCATTCAGATAAGTCCCTTCGCGAAAGGTTTCATCAAGCCACGTGGCATTTAAAAACTGCGTCATCCCTGCGGCGGAACTGGCGTAAACCACAACGCCTTCGGCTGATTCGCCCTGTTTCTCTTTTAACGCCTTTGCGGCTTTTGTTTTCTCCCGGCTTATTGCCACTGAATCTTTATTCCAGACACCTTTAATCTGAGCAGATTCAGCATTAATAACCGCGGCAATACTCTGCGGAATAATCCCGCTGCGTTCTGATGCGGCTATTATCTGATCCCAGTAACACAGATTTGCCCCTAACTGGAGATCATACCGGTTTGGACAAGTATGATTGATCTGAATAACGGGATTGCCCTTGCTGTCCCGTCCACTGACCACCGTGTTGACAGGATGTTTATCAAGATCAATACGGCCTGCGCGGTCTTTAATGGGTTGAGTCACGCCCTTTACCCGTACTTTCGGGCTGGTCAGTCTGATATCACTTTTTCCTTCTGACGGTATAAATCTTGCCACCTCCTTAATACCGTGTGCGCCATTCACAAATACGCGGATCTCCTCCGCTTTCGCCATGACGTAATCCTGAATCCGACCCAGTTCATCCGTCACCGATTCAAGCACATCGCCCACCGCCGACTCGATTCTGACCTTAAACTTTTGCAGCGGTTTTTCTATCAGGTCCTCAAAGGCAAAGGAGAGCGTGCAGGAGGTATCAGCTTGTGCTGCCAGAGTGTCGATCTCCGTCTGACTCATGCGGTACTGACGAACGGGGAGTTTCAGCACCTGCCCCGGAAAAATAAGCGACGGATTACGGAGATGGTTCAGCTTCACCAGCTCTTTTACGGTGCAGCCATGCTCCTGCGCTATTTCACTGAGCGAATCACCAAACTGTACCGTCACCTCGGTTGCAGACGGGTTGAGCGATACGGTGCTGTCCAGCGTCAGGGGTTTTTCGTGCGGGTCAACCACGCAGCGCCAGTCAGCTGACCAGCCCAGCAGGCCATCAAATTTACGGGGCATCACCTCCGCTTCCGGAAATATCGTTACGTAATTGTCTTCCCTGGCCATTATTCTTGCTCCTCCGGCATAAATTTAAATACAGGCGCACTCTCTGCCTCGCAGTCCTTGCCGCTGGTAACAGCAATAAACTGTTTGGGGGCGTTCCCCATCGCGGGCAAGTCAAGCGGCATGGCTACAGGGGCGCTAAGCCCGGAGTGTTTAACCTTGCGGATATACGTCCCCGTTGTACCGTATTCAATTTTTCCTTCCTCTAACTTCAGGTAGCTGCCGCCGCCAATCAACGTGATGCGCTTCTTACCCTGAAAGAGGATTTCACTCAGACTGGTTATTCTCACCGTTTGCTCTGCGCTCAGGTGCATGTTGCCGCCCTGTGCCTGGAACTGGACCGGACCTTCACTGGCAATGACGCTGAGTGTTCCTGTACGGGCAAACAGACCGATTTTATCGCCTGCCAGCGCAGCCACATTACCCATCGCGCCGATACTGATATCACCGCCCGCATTCATGGCGATATTTTCCGCTGCGGCAAGCTGCATATGTTCACCGCTGGTGAAAGCCAAACTTGCCGGACCATGGAAATGAATCGTTCCGTAAAGTGGCTTCAGTCGTTCATTAAACATCGCAATCTGGCTGGCAATATCCGCTTCCAGCGCCTGCGCCTGTTCTGCGGCTGCGGCTGCGGCTGCGGCTGCGGCCAGAGCCTGTAACTGATGACGGCAGATTTCAATTTCCCGCAGAGCGGTTTCCATATCCAGCACATCGCCAGCAGCTTTGGCCTGGCCCTCTGCGGTGACGAACAGCCCTTTTGCCACCCGAATCACACCGTATTCATCGGTGCGCAATTCAAAGCCGTAGCCTCGCGGTTTGCCCTGTTCGTCAGTGATATGCCCCTGATTAAGCTGTGAAGCGCCATACGGGGTGGTCAGCGCAATATGCTCTTCACCGCGCAGGTCTTCCATCCGCAGTTCATTCCAGCCAGCGGTGCGCAGAATGTTCTGGCTGTGGTTATCACGGGTAACGATGTCAGCGTGTTCCGAATCATGGAAGGCAGACGCAATATAAGGGCGGTCCGGGTTGCCATCGAGGAACGCCACACCCACTTCCGTACTGTCTGTCAGAGGCATATGCCAGCCATACTTATCTCCGGCAAAAGGCTTCATCATACGCAGCCATGGATAAGCAAATCCCGGTTCACACTCTTCCAGATTGAAGTCCATCCGTACCCGGTAACGTCCGGTTTCATCCAGGTACGCGTAAGGATTGCTTTTGTCACGACTTTCCACCCGGCCCGGAATCGTACCGTGAATCCCGGGACGAGGAATTTCAGCAGGACGGAAACAGTATTCTTCCCGATATGGCATTCCCCACACCGACACATACAGGCGGGTGTCCCGCGAACCGCGATACGATGTAAAGGCGATAATCACCCCCGTCTTTAAGGTCGTGCAGATTTGCACCAACAGGGTCAAACACCCTCCCCGGACTCAGCCAGTAAGCGTTGCTGAACAGGTGAAGGTAAGCGGATTGATTCAGTTCGCGCTCATGGCGAATATGGGCATAAAAGGCTCCACTTTCAGTTTCAGGCTCCGGGTCGGAGTCATCTCCGGCGTTAAGATAAGGTTCCGTATAACGATAATGCTCGCCTGTCGTAACGGCTGGGGAACGCACAGAGACAGCAGCATCCATTGGATCCAGTGCCTTACGAGGATTGTAATCACGGGCCGAAACTTTCTCCGTCACCACGTTATGCCATGTGCGCACGCCCCAGCAGCAGTGTTCCGCACCATCATGCAGGCCAGAAGGTTCATGGTATGGCAGGGCACCGTTAAAGATATAGTGGAGCTGGCTGTCCCCGAAGACCGTAACATCAAGTTCTGTAACGTCATTTATTTCCTGACGGAACCAGATGCCCACGTCAGACAGAATGCGCTGAATAAACTGCAGGTCGGTTTCACGCCACTGGGTTATCAGTTCACGAACCGGATAATGCCGGGAAAGCGTAAACGCAAAATCCGCCCCCTCCAGCCCGTGAGAACGCAACACCTGCGCCACCACTTCAGGTACAGAAAGGTGCTGATAAATAGCGCAGCGACGGGAGCGGGAGAGCAGAGCAAGGCGTGATTCCAGAGTAACGGCGTAATGTGACTGGTCAGCACTGGTGGAGAGCCATTCAAGACCGGTAATGATGCCATGCACCACTTTGCAGCCCCGCATATGGAAACTGGCGTATTTCAGCAATACGTCCTCTCCCTGAACAACCTGTGGCGTGGTGAATTCAATACGCCATGAAAAGGGTTGACTCAGTGCTTCTGTTCCCCTGAACCGTAAGACATCCGGTCTGACGGCGCTGTGATTGATATCCAGCGTGTAACGGGATAAGGAACCTTTCCCGGTGAATGCAGACTGATCCATCAGCATGCTTTATCCTTAATGAAGTAAATTTCCGGCGATAAACCCACCTTTCCATTAAGGTTATTGTTCTTTAATTAACCAGCCCACACAAGTAATCAGTTACTTACACACTTCAATAATAAGTAGCAGCGCCTTCTGTCATCAGACCGGCAATCAGAAATAATATTAACGAAACGCCAGACTTACCGAAGTCGGCATCAAGACTGCTCGTTGAGCAAGACCATCATTTTTGCTGCAAAAACAGCAGAATGAGCGGTTTCCATTAACGAAGGGGAATCCACTCAAAAGCTGAGACATTCCTGCGGGGTTAATAAGCTTCGCCTTCGCCGAAGGCGCCGTCCACCAGGCAAATTCTCGCTGCAAAATGCGCAGCAGCCTGCAGTGCAGCGGCGATATTACCGTGCTGACGTAAATGGAGCAGAAACGCAGTGATAAATGCATCACCCGCACCTAATGTATCCACTGGTGTTACCGTTTCCGGCTCCTGCTGATACCAGTTTTTACCGTCGAACAGGAGTGCGCCTTGCTCGCCACGCGTCGCGACCGCCAAACCGCTGCCTGCCCGCACCGCCTGCACCAGAAGTTCACGTGTTTCTACCAGCGACCATTCCGCACAGGAGAAAAATGCAGCGTCGAGCCAGCGGCATAATGGCAGCGCCTGCGCAATGACAAAGTCATCTGAGAAATCATATGAAAGCCATCCGGATAACGTCGCCAGCGCAGGTAGCTGCGCATCAATATAGCTGTAGCTGCTGGTGTGGATCAGCGAGAAATCATTAAGCCAGTCCATCTTTTGCAAAATGAAGTCCATCGATTCCGTCTGACGCACACCGCCGAGGTTCGAATCAAGAAACACCCGTTCCCCCTGCTCAACCGTCAGCCGCGCATAACCATTTTCCCCCGCAACCTGACGGCAATGACGTGTATCGATGCCGAACTTTGCCAGCGTACGCATCACATGGTCGGCCGCCGCATCGTTACCAAAAATGCCCAGATAGGCAGCCGATGCATCCAGCATTGCCGCATACACGCTGAAATTGAGCGCGTTGCCTCCTGGGTACCGTACACGCCGGTGCTCATATTTATCGACAACATTGTCGCCTATGCCAATGACTTTCATTGATCGCCGCCCTTAGTAATCCACCACGCCCATATAGCGGCGGGTTGAGAGCGGATGCTGGCGGATATCAGCCAGCGCCGCACGGTAGTCGCACATGATGCTGTAAAACAGCACCGGGTTAAAGTAGTCCACCACGGATGCAGGCAGCGCCTTCAGGCCCAACTCGCGGGCATCCACAACCTCTGTTTTGTCGTTATAACGATTCAGAAACGCCTGCGCACGCTGATCCAGAGCACGCGTGCGGCCTTCATTCATCAGGAGGATAAAGGGTACGTGATTATCGGTGACTTCAAATGGACCATGAAAGAACTCTCCGCTGTGGATAGAGGCGGCATCGAGACGCTGCATTTCCATCAGTGAGCAGATAGCAAATCCATAGGCATGACCGTAGGAGGCGCCACTCGAAAGCACATAGAACAGGGACTCATGCTGATAGCGTTCTGCGAACGCAGCGCAGCGGGTTGCAACCTTAGCGCGGGCCTGACGGATCACCGTATCGATTTGCGCAAAACCATGCTGGAAAGCCTGCCATTCGGCAAAGCCTTCCACCTGATGCAGCATATCAACGCACAGGCTGAGGATCAGCGCCATCGGGTTTTCGGTGACAAGCGTATCATCACCCCATTTATATAACAGGTTATGGTCGGCCCATTGCAGCAGTTCCGCTTCCGCATTGTGCGTAAGCGTGATAGTGGCAGCACCACGTTTTTTTGCCAGTTGAGCCGCAGCCACAGACTCCGGCGTGTTGCCGCCATGCGAACAGACAATAACAAGTGACGAGGCACCTAACGCGCGCGGTGCGGCATGCACAAATTCATTGGCAGTCATCATCCATGAGCGCAGATTTTCACTCTGCTCATTGAGAAAATAATGAGCAGGATACATATCTACCAGCGAGCCACCGCAAGCGACCAGGAAAACCTGACGCAGCGGCTTATCCTGAAAATGGCTGCTCATCAGGGAGGTAATGATGGATTGGGTCTGCATGGCGTTAATCACCGTAAATATTGAAATTGAAGTATTTTTTCGCTAAACGATCATAGGTTCCGTTGGCGCGAATCGCGGCGATCGCCTTGTTAAAACGGGCCTGCAAATCTTTATCATCCTGCCGTAACCCGATCCCGGTACCAGGCCCAAAGATCTCATCATCTTTGACCTGCGGCTGGATTAGCGTGAAGTTTTGGCCCTGTGGTTTGCTCAACAGCGCTTCAGTGATCACCACCGCATCATCGAGCGTGCCATCAAGGCGGCCATTAATCAGATCGGCATAGACCGATTCCGCATCCGGATAAGCAACCACTTCAACGCCCGAGTTGCGCCAGTATTTGTTGGCATAACTTTCAAAAACCGAACCCTGCTGGACGCCAATACGTTTACCTTTCAGCGATGCCGCCGTGGGGGTGAGCGAACTGCCTTTAGCGGTAACCAGGAATGCGGGAGTATTGAAGAGTTTGTCACTGAAAGAGATGGCTTTTTTACGCTCATCAGTGATCGACAGAGAAGAAAGAATGGCATCAAATTTCTTTGCCTGGAGTGCCGGAATAAGCCCGTCGAAGCTGTTCTGTACCCAGGAGCATTGCACCTTCATTTCCGCGCAAATCGCATTACCAAGGTCGATATCGAAACCGATGAGCTGACCATTGGCATTTTTCGATTCAAACGGTGGGAAGGTCGGGTCGATACCAAAACGCAGTTGATCCGCAGCCACCGCCGTGTGTATGCAGCCTAACATTGCTATCGCTGAAGCAAGCCCGGCGATGGCTTTTTTAATTTTCATAGCTGTTCCCCTAATATTTAAAAATACCAAAAAACATACCACGAAGATTGATATACGCTCGATCTGGCGGATATAGCAACAATAATTCGCGAATAATGACCAAAAAAATTGCCGTGGTATGTTATACTGAGTGTCACGCCATACCGATATCAATGATTTTTGTTTTGTATAATCAAATGATTGATTTCCTATTTTTTGCTTTCCATAACCGAAACAAAACAGACCATGAATAGCCCAGTAAAACAGACCAGAAGGCCGCGCAGGAGCTATCTCGACGCGCGCAAAAAATTACTCGGAATACTCAATTCACCCGATTTCAACAGCGGCGATCAGATCCCCGCAGAGCGCGAGTTAAGCGAGCTGTTGGGGATCAGCCGTGTGACAGTGCGAAAAATCATCACCGAATTGATTGACGAAGGCGTGCTGGAAAGACGGGGTAATCAGGGAACCTGGTTGGTCGATACGGCGATTGAACGCCCTCTGCAGCCTGCGCTGGGTATCAGTAAAATTCTTGAATTGAATGGCGCAGTACCCAGCAGCCAGTTGATCTACTTTCATATTTCCGCAGCCAGCGCCCGCATTGCACGGCTGCTGCACATTGAAGAGGGCGATCCTTTAGTGATGATCAAACGCCTGCGCCTGGCTGATGGATACCCTTTCTGCCTTGAAACCAGTTATTTACCTCAAGCCCGTGTCGCAGATTTGAGCGCTGATATGTTAGAAAAAGAAGGCTCTCTTTATCGCCTGCTGGCTGAGCGTTACGCTATTCATGATGTTTACGATGAAGGGACCATCCGGGCAGCGGCGATGAGCGAAGAGGAGCATCAACTGTTGCAGGCAAAGCCAGAGAGCCCGGCGCTGGTCTATCGTGGTGTGATATACGATAGCCAGCATCAGCCAATTGAATATCTGGTCTCGGTTAATCATCCGCAACGCGTCGCTTTCCGCATCAATGGTGGCCTGAAGGAAGTGGACGTGCTTTCACCGTGACCGGGCTATTGCATGTTTTCGCCCCAACACTGCGAACGTAAGGCAGGGAAGTACAGCCGTCGTCATTAAGCGGAGCAGGTGATAAATGCCATCCCGGCTGTGCCGCCAATCCATATTCTGCCACCTATTCAGAATGTGCCTCACCCAACTCACGGGTACGTTTCACTGCAGCCAGCACACTGCGTTGCAGACCTGCAGCGAAATCGCTGTTATTAAGTTCATATAACCCATGAATCCCTACCCCTGCCGGGGAGTTGTTGATATCCAGAAGCTGCCGTGGATGTTTCTGGCTCAGGCGCAACATCTCTACCGCCCCCTGCAGATTTTCCAGCACTACCTCGCTTGCCTGCGCACGCGACAAGCCTGCCAGCACTCCTGCATCGGTCAGCGACTCGATAAAGTAATAAATGTAGTTCGGCCCGGCGACGCCAAAACCGGTGAAAATATCGATTAGCCGTTCTGACAGGTAGAGCACTTTGCCAAAGCCGGTCAGAAAAGGCTCCACCTGTTCAGGGGTCGCCTGCGCATTCAGTACCACGCCGCTGTAGCCAAAACCGGTGTCGGTAAGCGTATTAGGGATAACGCGGGCAATGGGTTTTCCCGCTCCCAACGCCGCTTCCAGTTTGAGCAGCGTCACCCCCCGCAATCAGGGAAACCACCGTCGTTCCGGCAGAAAGATGAGGCTGAATACGCGCTGCCACACCCACTAAATCATCCTGCGGGCGGATCCCCAGAACTACCAGCGAGGCCTCACGCAGCACATGTTCACTCTGCCGTTCCTGAACCAGACCATAACGTTCAGTGAGCAGTGCAATACGGCCAGCATCAATATCCTCAAGCGAAATCTCTTCTGCGCGCAGCTTTCCCGTTTCCAGCGAAGCGCGGATAATGGCTTCCGCCATTTGGCCGGCGCCAATAAAATGTACATTTGCCATGAGCGGCCACTCCTTATTGAAAACGATATTCACCGCGACCTACGCGAAAACGTTGGCCTTTCAGCGACGGGTCAGAGGCGCTAAAGACCAGTTCGACTAATCGATTGGCCTCCCCCTGCCGAAAGATAAAGCGCTGTAGTCCTGCAGCCAGACCTTCAGGCAGTTCATTAAAACCGAACAACGCGTGCCAGTGCTCGCGCACGGCCTGCGGGTCTTGCACGTCAAAAATAGCGCTCTGTAATGTCACCTCGCCTGCCGGATGCGGCCTGTCGAGCCCCTGAGCGCGTAGCCGCGTTAGCCGTGTGTTATCGTCTTCCCCCCATTGCAGAACAAAGGGATACGGCAAACCGTTAAAATCCCCACCGATGGTAAAAATGCGCCAGCTAATAACGTTTCCTTGCGGGTCGTTGCGTTGACCGTTGACAATTGGCGAGACCTGTAACCCCTTACTGCGAAACTCTGCATGCGTCTGGTCAATATCATCTGTGCGTAACGCTATCCGGTGCAGCACCTGGTTTTCGGGCAAGAGCTTCGCCGCATCATGGGAGAGCAAAAAATCGGCCTGCGCCGAAGCCAGTTCAGCATGATCATAAATGGCGAGAAATTCGATGTAGGTCAGTCCGAAATAGCTGAGCGCATTCCAGGTTCCCCAGCCAGGGTGACGTCCACCGGCAACTGCGTTGAGCCTCTGCCCGGCAAACGTTGCAATCGCCTCGTCCGGCTGGTTCACAAACTGAACGGCGTGGTCCCATTTTAAGGTTGTCATTAAGCCTCCTGAGACTGATAGAAACGCAGGCGGCAGGCAGCATCACCCCGCGCCAGCGCCGTCTCAACCACTAGCTGCACGCCATCAAGCGCATCGGTTAACGCATGATCCCCCTCCATGCAGATATCACACAGCGTCTCAATCTGTCTGGCATCGCGTCCCTGCTGACGCCAGCAATTGACATAAGGGCAATAATGGAACAGTACAATAAACTCTGACGGACTGGCCGAAACGGTCTCCATTTCGTAAACCTGCGATTCCAGCCCACGGGTAAATACGGCGGCAAATTCCTGCAGGTCGTGACCATGACGCATCTTCGCGCGCACGGAACGCCCGATATCACGGCCATAATGGCGGATAGCGTCACGCGCATAATCGTCAGACTGATTGCGTTGTCGGGACTCATCAAGCAAATAGCCAAGCGTGGCCGCGCGTTTTTCAGTGATAGCGCGCAGCGCCAGGGTAACCTCGTCGTCCAGGGTCGGCGCATTGTGCGCCGAAGCGGGCTGTTTTGTACTCATCAGACAGCACTCCCCTTGAACGATTATTCCCAGTCGGTGTTCACTTTGACGTTTTCCGCACCCGGCAGACCGTAAACATCTTCGTCATACCACTTGCGGGATAACGCAGCGAGCGTGCCGTCCTTTTTGAGGGCTGCAAGCTCGTTGTCGATGGCTTTGATCAGTTTCGGGTCAGCATTCTTTTTGTATAAATAAACGTTAGGGAATAAACCGACAGACTCGGAGGCTTTCAGATTCAGATGGAGGGCTTTGTTTAACGCCAGTAATGCGCCAATCGGATAGATAGCCGCATCGTACTCTCCGGAAGCAACGGCTTTGAAAATGTCCGCCGCAGACTGCTCGCCGTTCGGTTGTAGATTAATTTGCTGGCCAGGATGTTTCTTGTTGTAGTTATCAATAACGGTGTAGCGCGCATCGGACGTATGAATCGGCACCAGCTTCTTCTTGCCGCTCGCCAGATCGCCCAGAGTATGAATATCGTTTTCATTGTTACGTACAATTAAACGCAGGTCGCTGATCCCCGAGGGCTGACCGGAATACGCATATTGTGCCGCACGCTCTTTTGTCAGATAAAAATGATCGGCCGCCAGGGTATAAGCACCGGTGGACAGGCCGACGATCATCGCATCACGAGAGACCGCATTAAAATGGAATTTATAATTGGTGAGCTTCTGATCAATGATTTTTAATAACTCACCGTCGTAACCGGTAATATTATTATTATCGTCTACAAAGCTAAACGGAAACCCGTTCGCATTCACCACCACTTCAACGGTTTCTGCATCAGGGCTTTTTTCAGCCGCTTGCACTACCGTCATATTCATTACCAACAGCAGCGAACCAACCAACAACAGCTTATTTTTGAACATATTTCTTTCCCCAAAATGAGTGAGGTGGAACCACTTTTTGCGCATGGCTTTTCCACCGGTTACTGAGATACACCTCGATATGTCGCAATATCCGGGTAAGCACCAGACAGAGCGCAATATAAATAATCAGGACAATGCAATAGGCCTCTACATAATGAAAACCACGCGCCGCCGCGATATTCGCTTTTGCCATCACATCGACCACGGTAATGGTATAAACCAGCGATGTATCCTTGATCAGGTCAATCAGGACGCTGGTGTAGTTGGGTAAAGCGGAAACCGCCGCTTGCGGAAAAATGATACGGCGAAACTGGGTAAAACCGGTCAGCCCTATCGACCATGCCGCTTCTCTTTGTCCTTTTTCTACGGCATTCCACGCGGAACGAAACGTCTCCGCGAAATAGGCGCTAAACACCACAGAAAAGGAGGCCACTGCCGCAACCAGAGGGGAGAGCTTGTAACTGAACGGCGTGTCCTGCGGCCCGCCCCAAAGCCCACTGGCAATCCACGGCCAGACATAAAAGACAAAATAGAGCATCACCAGCATGGGTACAGAGCGCCCGAAAGAGATAAACACCCTGACCAGATATTTCACGTAAGGTACATTGCGAATGTTCACCCAGGCCAGAACGCCGCCTAATAACGTCGAAAAAATTAACGATAAAAAGGTGATCAGCAACGTTATCGGTAGCGCGCTTAATATAAAGGTGAAATTATCCCGGATAAAATCGATGCTAAACATATTCTTCTTTTACTCCAATAAATATTGATACTTTTTCTCAATACGGCTAGTGAGATAAAAGATAATAATGTTAAGCAACCAGTAAATAAGGATAACGCTAATAAATGCCGCAACCTGCTTTGCCCCGTAACTGTTTTGCGAGATTTTCTGTGCCCGACCAAAGATATCGACAATGCCAATAATGTTAACCAATGATGTCATTTTAACGAGATTGATTAAAAGATTACCGAAATTAGGTATGGCAATAATCAGTCCTTGCGGAAAAATGACGTGCAGGATCCCAATGTGCCAGGGAATATTCAGACTGCGTAGCGCTTCTTTCTGTCCAATATCCACAGCATTCCATGCTGATCGCATCATTTCTGCAAAATAGGGGCTAATGCCGACGGAAATAGACAATATGGCAAAGGTGGTATCACTAATCAGCGTGGCGGGTAATTCCAGTACCGAGAGAATCAGCTTTCCACCGAAGAAAAAAAGCAGTATTAACAGGGCCAGCGGCGCACCGCGCAGTACATCGGTGTACGCTTTTGCCAGCAATCTGAATAGCAACGAGCGGCTAAACTGCAAAACGGCAGCCAGCAGGCCAAGCGCCAGACCGAGCAACAGAGAGGCAAACGTGATACCCAGCGTAACCGACAGGTTTTCCAGTAATTTCGGTACAATAAACAGCAGATCATCAAGGCTCAATAACGATTGTGGATTCATGGTGTTAGCCTCAGGCGTGGAAACGTAACCGGGCAAGAAACGCCTGTGTCCGTTTGTGCAACGCCGCGCCAAAAATCTGCTCCGGCGGCCCCTGTTCAACGATCTCGCCGTTTTCCATAAAGACCACCCTGGAGGCAACCTGGCGGGCAAAATCCATTTCATGGGTGACGATGATCATCGTTTGCCCGTTGGCGGCAATCTCCTGGATCAGCGACAGAACTTCGCCGACTTTCTCCGGATCCAGGGCCGATGTGGGCTCATCAAGTAACAGCACGGCCGGGTTAATCGCCAGCGCACGGGCAATACCAATGCGCTGTTTCTGCCCGCCAGAAAGGCTGTTCGGATAATGGTCTTTTTTATGCAGCAGCCCGACCTGCTTTAGCAGCCCTTCAGCTATCGCCACAGCCTCCTGACGTGAGCGCTTTTGCGCATAAATCAGTCCTTCGGTGATATTTTGCAGAGCGGTGAGATTGTGAAAGAGATTCCAGGACTGAAAAACCATCGCCGTTTTCGAACGTATTTTTTCAATCTCTTTTTTTCCGGCTTTGGCGCAATCGACAACGGCATCGTCGATTTTTATTTGTCCGCTGTCGGCAGGCTCCAGAAAATTCAACGTGCGCAATAGTGTCGTTTTTCCCGAACCACTCGGGCCAATAATGCAAATAATCTCTCCTGCAGCAATAGAAAGGGAGACCTCTTTTAATACTTTCTCGCCAGTGAAACTCTTACTGACTTTCTCAATCGTAATCATCATTATATTTTCGCTGCAAACGTGCTTCTGTTTGATGAACAATGACGGCATTTATCTCTTAACAGGAACTATATTTCCGCCTGCTCTACAAAGACAAACAACAAAAAAACATATCCAAAGTTAAAAAAAATATTTCCTTCGTTGTTTAATCACAGTCTGACGGCAATGGGCATCATTCCTGACCTGGAATTTATTTTTTCGGCCTACATGCTTCGATATTTCCACCTCTATTTATAAATTATAAAGTACACGAAAGTTAATGAATATACGCAAAACTGTCAGCAGAATGTAACAGCCAGAGGGAAATTAGCTTACTGGCGGCACAAGAGTGATCTCCGCCAACAAACGAAATAAACGACGATCGCTATCGAGCGGTAAGGCACATCCGGGAGCAAAAATGATCCGCCGGTCGCCACTCTCCTCGCGCAATTGCGTTAAGCGTTGTTCCAGACGCGCTTTCACCGCCTCCCTGTTGCCGCCGCCAACATAAAAGTCCTGGTGCTGATCGATGCCGGCGATCAGCACTTTGTCGGTGCGGGCACGGAGATCCGCGACGCGTGTACGCTGTTCGTCGGGCACACCGTGGGGCACGTTTTCCCAGTTGAACGCCTGCACCGGGTAATTCAGGTACGGCTCAAAAAGCAGATGGTGCTCGCCATGGATGTGCAGAATGTTGAACCAGGTTTTATCTTTCACGTGATGTAACAGCGCTTCGTCATACGGACGGCAGAAGGCGTGAAACTCCTCTGCGCTCAGCAGATCGCTACGGGCAAACTGGGTGGCGAGAAAGATGCCATCAATACCCACATCCAGCAGCGCATCAAGGAAATTGAGGTTGGTTTGCAACACGGCGTCCAGCGCGTGACGCACGGCCTCCGGATACTGTCGCAAAAAGGCCAGAACCGGCTCTGGCCGCGTTGACTGCGTCAACTCCTGCAGCCAGGTTAGCGGTGTAAAGAGCGTCGCGATGACCGGGACATTACCCCGATAGTGATCCACCAGCCCCCGAACGATGCCGATCTCTCTGGCCAAAACGGAATTGTCTCTCTCCAGAACAGGAAGCGTGGCCAGCTCCTGGACACCAGTAATGGGGTAGCGGCGGAAAACGCCGGACCACTGAGTGGGATCGTCCGGGAACTGAATATCCGCGCCGTAGGCCTCGGCCAGATAGTGGCCGTTGGACATCACTTTGACGAAATCCCACTGGTTTTCATCCGTCAGACGGATGGTTTCCTGAATAAAAGCCTCGGGATCGCGATCGACGAGCGGCAGATGGAACCAACCAGCAATCGCGGGTCGGGCAAGCTGTTCCCCGGCAAGCAGGGCTTTGATACGTGAGGTTGCGCTCATAGTATTGCTCCAGTTTTGAGAAGGAGCTCTATTTTTTGCGCGCGTTTTGCCCACAGACAAATAATTAAAACGGCTTAGATTATGCGCAAAAAGCGCGCAAGATAATCAAATGTTACTAGTGATATCAATATGTTATTTCAGCCCCCCACGAATGGCTGACTCGCCTGGACTTGCGCAATAGCCGTACCATTGGTGCCGCCAGTGACCAGCGCCACTGGCGGTGGCTGTACAGAAAATTTAGCGTTCGCGCCAGGCATACGGCACGGCAGGCTGCCACTCATCGCCCAGCAGTTCAGGATCATCGTAATGGATAATGGCCTGATAATGGTGTTCGCGATCCTCATGATAAAGCTGCCCGGCAATGCTTTGTGCCAGAGTACGCGCGCCCTGGCTGATGCCTGGAATAAGGCCAACGACAAAACCATTGCTGAGCAGCGCCGGGTAGCTGAAGCAGTGTAAACGCGCCAGCGAAGACGGGGCACCACTATGCTTCGCCTGAAACGCAAAATCGGCTCCGAGATAGGGATAACTCGCCAACTGCGCGTTCTGCTTATCCGCCGTTGGCTGCCAGGCATCGCCCCAGGTTTTGACCTGGTCCACCAGTGCATGAAATTCCGGGCGGGCGTGCCAGTCCAGGGCATAACCGGTGGCAAGGATCAGGTAATCCACCGGCACTTCACCCTGTGGAGTATGAATGACAATGCCCTCTCCCCGGGTTTCGATACGTTCAACCGGGGCGTTAAAATTGAACCAGGCATTGGGATGACGCGACACACGCAGCGTACTGCCTTGCGGCGGCGGCGTCTGGACGGTGGCCATATGCTGGGCCAGCCGCCATTTCCACTCATCCGGCAGTTTAAAATAGCCCGCTTCAAGACCAGGGTTGCCAGCCCCTTTTGACAGATTCACCCGGGGGAAATCAGGACGACGGATCAGCAGTTCAACCCCCGCGGCTCCGGCTTCCAGCGCCGTGGCCGAAACGTCCATCGCCGTGGCGCTACCGCCAACGACTGCCACCCTGCGTCCGGCCAGGGTGGCAAAATCAACCGCTTCTTCCGAGTGCGCCCAAAATTGCTTCGGCACATCGGCCACAAAATCCGGAATAGCAGGCCCGCCGAACGCATCCATACCGATGGCGAGGATCACTTTGCGCGCGTTCACCCGATGGGTCTCGCCGTGGTGCGAAAAGGTCAGTTCTACACGCTGCGGGTCCTGCAGATTCAGATCGGTCAGGATGTGATCGTTACGCACATCCAACGCCAGCACCTGGCGGTACCAGCGCAGATACTGTGCCCATTGTAGACGGGGAATCTTGTCCAGCGCATCCCAGCCCTCAAGGCCAAATTGTGCTTCATACCAGGCACGAAAAGTCAGTGAAGGAATGTCCAGTGCAGGTCCGGTCAGGTGCTTAGGGGAGCGGAGTGTTTCCATACGCGCGGTAGTTGCCCAGGGGCCTTCATAATCTTTAGGCGCTTTGTCATACAGCACGGCGTCAATACCCTGCAGGCGCAGTGCGAATGCCGCCGCCAGACCTGCCATGCCTGCGCCAATGATCGCTACGTCCTGCCCCTGCTCGTCAGGTTGTTTCGGCAGCCATCGTTTAGCGGGCAGCGCCAGCCATTCCAGATCTTGTTTTACCCGGTCTTCCAGCGCGGAAAGCCCCCGATCTGCGGTTACTGATAATTTTTCGGATGTTATGTGGGATATCGAAGAATGTGGCATCGTATTTCTCTTTGTGTGTCAAAGTATTCAGCCTTTTACTGAGTGGTAACACTTCGATTTCCGGCGGGCTACGATTTTATTTTGCTAGCCTATTGCATATTTTTTATATACGGCGCTGTACGCCAAATAATGAATGACGCAAAAACTTCGTTTGAATCGATAGTCGCGTCTCTTCTTTATGAATATCTTTCATTGAGTGAACGGAATACGTATTGCTGGGAATTTCTTACGGCTATAAAAACCTGCGCAATAAATCATTGGGTTTTAGCATGGAATATGGGCCTCTGATTGCCCCCCTCTGCTCTGCGATATTCTTTCCTTAACTTCATGCGCGACCATTGGCTATTTAGCTATATAAATTAAATTTTTGTTATTTATTGGTTATAAAAAGAATTTGTTAGCCTGTGGTAAATCGCTACAGGAGAATCGATTATGTTCAAAGGCTCACGCCCTGCTTTACTTATGCTATTTCTCGGTCTGTCCGCCTCCACTCTGGCAAAAGCGCCGGAAACAGTGAATATCGGTTATCAGAAAGCCAATATCTTCGCCCTGCTGAAATATCGCGGTAGCCTCGACGAATCATTTAAGAAACAGGGGATTGCCGTGCGGTGGGTGGAGTTTCCCGCCGGGCCGCAAATGCTGGAAGGATTAAATGTCGGCAGTATCGATCTGGCCGCCACCGGCGATGCACCGCCCGCATTCGCCCAGGCCGCAAAAGCCGATCTGGTATATCTGGCCCATTCTCCGGCTAACCCGAAAACGGAAGCGATTGTCGTGCCGGAGAATTCCGCAATTCGCAGCGTGGCTGACTTAAAAGGTAAGCGCGTAGGGCTTAACAAAGGCTCCGACGTTAACTATCTGCTGGTGGTGGCGCTGGAAAAAGCAGGGCTAAGCTATAAGGATATCACCCCGGTTTATCTTACTCCCGCCGACGCCCGCGCGGCTTTTCAGCAAGGAGCCATTGACGCGTGGGTGATATGGGATCCCTACCTGGCGGAAGTCGAAACCAACGCCAAAGCACGTCAGGTAAGCAATGCCGAAGGGCTGGTTCCGCACTATACCTTCTATCTGGCAAGCCGCAAATTTGCTGAAAATTATCCGGATACGGCAAAACAGGTTGTCGATGAACTGGGTACCTTAAGCAACTGGGCCAATGGCCATCAGAATGAAGCGGCGGGGATCCTGTCCACCTCAACCGGCCTGGATAAAGCCATCTGGCAGAAAACCCTCGCCCGTCTGCCCTATGGCGCTGAACGGATGACCCCGACGGTGTATAACGAACAACAGACGCTGGCAGATACCTTCACCCGTGTCGGTTTATTGCCGGTGAAAGTGGATGTTCGTAGCGCCACCTGGTCGCTGGATAAACCGTAACCTTACGGCGACGGGTCTCCCCGTCGCCGTATTTATCAGCCCTGCGATTTCTCGCCGTCGCCAATCTGCCAGATAAAAGTTGGCGCTTCGCCATTAACCAACCAGTTACCGACATTTCGCGCCTTATAAATCACCGGATTATGCGATGCCACGGTGCGCGCGTTACGCCAGTGGCGATCAAGCGCCTTGCTCACCCGCGTATCCGACGCGCCGAGGGCATTGAACAGCTCAGTAGCCGCACGCGGGATCCAGTCGCTGGCAATCACCTGCGCCTGCGCCGCTTCGACTTCAGCCAGACGATTGCGCTGTTCAATGAGCGCCTCGTCGCCGCTGGCATGCACAAGGTAGGCCTGATGCAACGATTCTGCCGCCTGCAATACTGCCGCCCGCGTTGCCCAACTCCAGCTACTGATTTGTCCCACCACCTGGAGTACCTGAGCATCGTCGCGCGGTACGGCGGCATTGCCGTGGCTGTACATCCGGGTTCGCTTTTTCACGCCTGTGGCGACGTCACGCTCAACCGCCAGGCCGATTCCCGCCAGCGTCGCCAGCAGGATATGCTGATAAAACGCGGTCTGATAACGAAAGCGCTGTGCAAAGTCATAGACGTGATCCTGCTCCACCTGCGCCTGTTTGAAGCGGGTCGTGCCGCTGCCGGTCAGACGCTGACCGAAGCCGTCCCAGTCATCCTCGCGTTCAACGCCAGGCTGGCTGGTACTGACCAGCGCAATCACATCCCCCTGGTTATCGCTGCGCCGGGCGAAGACATCTATCCAGTCGGCAAACAGCGTACCGGTGCTATAGAATTTCTCACCGTCCAGTTGCCAGCCGCCTCCGACGGGCGTTACGCGGGTGAATACCTCCCCCAGCTTGACCGCGCCGATTTCGGTCCAGCCGCTGCCCACCAGCTCGCCGTCGAGGAAGCGACGGAACCAGCGATCGCGCGCTGGCGAGTCGGGTTGATTGAGTCGGTCTTCAACGAAGGCGAAATGCGCCCGCAGCGCCTGTGGCAGGTTGGAGTCAGCCTGGGCCAGCTCAATAAGCAGCGCAATTAATTGCGGCAACGACGCGCCCCAGCCGCCCTTTTCCCGCGGAATACGCACCGTGCCGAATCCGGCCTCTTTCAGCCAGCGGATCTGCTCATCGGGCAGGATGCGGTTTTGTTCGCGCACCGCCGCTCCCTGCGCGATACGGGCAAAAATCGGTCGGAAGGTCGCCGCAAGCTGTTCATAGTCGGTGCCGGTAGAGAGTAAAGTCATTAGCTGTTCCTCAATGATGGCTGTCGTCAATGTCATGTTGGGTAGGCTCATGGCGTACCGCGAGCAGGAAGAAAATCGGGATAATGGCGGCCAGCGATACGACCCAGAACATTTGCGTACCAAGCGATGCCTGCAGCAACGGCAGGACAAACAGCGCCAGCGCGCTGCCAATACCGGAAAGCGCGCGGCTGAAGCCGACCCCGGTGGCGCGAATAGCGGTTGGGTATGAAAGCGCCGGATAGATCATCAACTGCGCGCCGGGACCAAAGCCCTCGGCAAACAGCCACAGCCCCAGCATCGCAATCGCCAGTACTACGCCCAGCGCGGCCTGCGGCTGCCCCACCAGCGCAAGGATGATCAGGGCGATAAACTGCAGCGCGAACCCGGCAATCGCGACGTGCCGCGACGGGTATTTCCATGCCAGGTGCATGCCCAGCAGCCCACCGGTAAAAGCGAACAGCGCATTGAGCCCCAGCGAGGCGGAGATGGTTTCGAACACGCCAGCGCCAAGGAATTGGGCGAGAATGGACGGCAGGAAAAAGGCGATCGCCGTATACTCAAATGAGATACAAACGTTCATCACCCCGGCGACAATGGTGCGCTCGCGATACGGTTTTTCAAACAGCACGCGAAAGCTCACTTTGGGTGGCGGAGCAGGACGTTCGACCGGTGCTTCGTGAGCGTTGATCCCGTAAGAATCGCGCAGAATACGCACAGCCGAGGCCAGATCGCCCTGGTTGGCCGCCCACAACGGCGATTCATTCATGAATTTGCTGCGCACGGCAATAATCAGCAGCGCCGGAACTGCGCCGAACAGCAGCGATGCGCGCCACAGCCAGTCCAGATGCTCTTTTGGCAACAGGAAATAGAGCCCAAAGATGATTAAAAAACAGACCGTCGAAGCGGCGTACCACATTGGGCACCAGGCTGCGAGCCGCGCGGCCTTATTGCCTTTCCCGGCAAAGCGGGAAAACTCGGCCAGATACGACATGGCGACCGGCAGATCGATCCCGACGCCAATCCCCATCAGAAACCGCGCGCCAATTAATACCCAGACGTTCGGCGCCAGCCCCGCCGCAATCGCCGAGACCACAAAAAATAGCATATCGGCCATAAACACCGAATAACGGCCATATTTATCCGTTAGCCAGCCGCCGATTAAATTACCGATAATCGTGCCGACCATTATTGACGAGGTGACAATGCCGGTTAAAAGCGGCGAGAGTTGAAATTCCCGCACCACATCATCAATACCGTAAGAGAGCGTGGTTAAATCATAAGCGTCGAGAAATACACCACCGAGCGCGAGGAATACAATCATCCGCGCATATTTACTTTGCTCCCTGCCAGAATTAATTAATCGCGCCACATCCCCGACGCTACTCACCGGTGCCGAAACGGCACCAGCATTATCAACAGACAGCGTGCTCATATTATTTACCTTATATAGTTGTGCAGGTGACTCTGGTTATAAGCCGGGTTTTCGCATATTAAAAACAATAAATACGCATATAATTATCAATATATTCAATAAGTTAATTAACAATAACGCCAATAGCCGGGCGAGCGAACCTCGTCCGGTTATTACCGTTTCATCAATGATGTCTTAGTCTGCTGAGACCGGAACCAGTACGTCTTTGACCAGCGGATCGTCAGTGGTTTTTAACCACGTCTGAATACGCGGATCGGAAAAAGCCTGTTTTAATTTGACAATATTCTCCTGCGATAAATACGGAGTCCCAATAACTAATTGCGAGGCAAATGTTTTAGGCGCGGGAGGAAATAATATGCCTTTTTCCCGCGGGACTTTTCCGGCATCAAATTGCGAGACATAACCAATAGCGGCATCCACCGAATTCAGCGCTCGCGGCATGGTCAATAAATCCAGCTCTTTAAAATTGAACTGATGCGGGTTGCCGACAATATTTTTCAGTTTCGCCGTGCGCGGCTCAACCGCCGGATCGAGTGAGATTAACCCTATCCTTTGCAGCAACCACAATGCCTGCCCCTGGTTGGCGCCATCATCCGGCACGACGAGGGTCGCCCCGGCAGGCAAATCCTGCACCGATTTATAACGGTCGGAATAGATCCCAAAAGCCCACTGGAAAACCGGCACAGTCGTCGAAAGCGCAAAGCCGTTGGCGTCCACCACCTGCTTCAGCCACCACTGATGTTGATAGATAGTACCGGCATACTGTCCCTCCGCCACGGCTCTGTCCGCCTGTACCGGGTCCTGTACGCCCACCGCCTCCAGCTTCAGGCCATAATCAGGCGCAATATGCTGATTGATGTACTCAATAATTCGTTGCTCGCCCGCCATCGCCGGTTCGTAGTGAATTTTTAACGTCGTACCGAAAACGACCTGCGGTGCCTGCGTGTATCCGCGCCACCACCAGAATGCGACAGCCAGCGCCGCAATGACTGCCAGCGCCGCCAGCCATGGCCAACGGCGGGCCTTACGGAGTTCAAACTGTTCTGTTGTCATGAAGAAATCCCCTGCGTGTGGCGAAGCGTATTGACCAGACGGTCGCCAAAGAATTGAATGATCTGAATTGTGGCGATTAGCACGACAATGGTGGCGATCATGATGTGATTGTCGAAACGCTGATAGCCGTACACTACCGCCAGATAGCCGATCCCACCCGCACCGATAGTGCCGGCAATCGCTGAATACTCGATCATCGACACCAGGTTAAGCGTGACCGCCGCCACCAGAGCAGGCAGCGCCTCGCTGAGTTGCGCGTGGCGGATTATTTGCCAGCGCGAACCGCCGCACACCAGCCCCACCGCGGTAACCTCCGCTGGGAGTTCGCCCAGAGCGTTTTCCACCAGACGGCCAAAAAATGGCACGCCGGCGGCTATCATCGGCACCACGGCGGCAGGAATGCCAATAGTGGTGCCCGTAAGCCAGAACGTGAACGGGATAATCGCCGCCATTAACACCAGAAAGGGCAGAGAGCGCCCCATGTTGACGCCCCAGTTAAGCACCTGGTAAAGCGCAGAATGTGGAAATAATCCCCGCGGCGAGGCGTTGAATAACACCACGCCCACCACACCGCCAAGGGTCACCACAAACAGCATCACAATGGCAACCATCAGCCAAGTTTCACCATAAGCAGGCAACAGCAAGGTATGAATTTCATGCCACGGCGTATCCTGGCTTATCACTGTCGGTTTCATACCGCCTCCTGTAGCTCGGGGGCATGTGCAAGAATTTCCGCCGCAATGCCCAATTGTGCTAAAAGTGCGGTCATTCGATCCACCGACAGCCGTTCTCCCTGAAATCGGACGCCGACCTGTAAACGCCCCGCCAGTTGACCGTTGATCACTTCTACATGGCCGCCGAGTAAATCTATCTGTAGCGCATACTGTTGGCTCAGACGGCTGATCCAGTCAGTCGCCACCGGCACATCCCAGCGATAGCTCAGACGCAGCAGCAGATCGCTGTGAACGGCGACGGGCGACAGCGGCAATAGCTGCTGGCCAAGCAGAGAATCCGGACGGGCCAGCAGCTCTTTCACCTGCCCGTACTGGACTATCGCGCCATCGCGGATTTCCGCCACCGCATCCGCCGCAGCGCGTACCGCATCCATTTCATGAGTAATCAGGACTATCGCCAGCCGGTACTCATCACGTAGCTGTCGGAGCAAACCCAGTACCGTGGCGGTCGCCTGAGGATCCAGTCCAGACGTGGCCTCGTCCGCCAGCAGTACCGACGGACGTAATGCCAGCGCGCGAGCGATACCAATACGCTGACGCTGTCCGCCGGAAAGCTGAGACGGATAAGCCTCCGCTTTGTGACTGAGTCCTACGCTCTCCAGTAATTCACCGACCCGCGCCTTAATGTCGCGTTCCACCACGCCCAGATACTCCAGCGGCACTGCGATGTTTTGCCACGCCGTTTTACGATTCAGCAGCGCCGAGGATTGAAAAACGGTGCCGATCGCGCGCCGTTCACGCCGCAGCGCCTCCCCCGACAGTAATGACAAGTCTTTGCCGTTAACCTTGATGCTGCCGCTATCGGGGCGCTCCAGCAGGCTGATGCAGCGCGCCAGCGTCGATTTCCCCGCACCGCTCGGTCCGACCACCGCGGTGATGGAGCTGGTGGGTACCCTGAGCGATAAACCCTTCAGCACCTCGCTGACGCGGCCATCCGCCGTGCGGTAGCGTTTATGCAGATTATCGATATCAATCATGCCGCCGTCTCCTTCGCCCCGGCATCGTTTCGCACGCCGCGACGGTATTCTGCCCCCGGATGCGGCGCGGTCAGACGTGGCCCGGCACCAAACAGTTTTTCGCGCAGCGTGCCTTCCCGGTAATCCTGCTTAAAGACGCCGCGTTTTTGCAGCTCTGGTATTAATAGCTCCACCACGTCGCGGAAGGTTTCATGCGTAACGGCATAGGCCAGATTGAAGCCATCAACATCGGTCTCCTCGACCCAGGATTGCAGTTCATCGGCCACCGTTTCCGCGCTGCCGACGAGCAGCGGGCCAAAGCCGCCGATGCCCACCCAGTCAGCCAGCGCTTCTACCGTCCATTGACGCTCCGGATCGGCGGTGGAAAACGCCTCTACCGCCGACTGGATGGCGTTGGTATGCAGGTATTTCAGCACCTGGTCCGGCCGATACTGACCAAAGTCAATGCCGGTCCAGCCGGAGATCAGCGCCAGCGCGCCCTCATAGCTAACGTATGATTTGTATTCCTGCCATTTGGCCTGCGCCTCGCGATCGGTTTCGCCCACGATCACCGTTTGCAGATTGAAAATCAGGATGCTGCGCGGATCGCGCCCGGCTTCCGCGGCGCGGCGACGAATATCCGCGACCGTCTTCTTCAACAGGACTTTCGACGGCGCGGCAACAAAAACGCACTCGGCATGCGTGGCGGCAAACTGTTTTCCGCGGCTGGAAGCCCCCGCCTGATAGAGCACCGGCGTGCGTTGCGGCGACGGCTCGCACAGATGGATTCCCGGAACGGAGAAAAAATTGCCCTGATGGTTAATCGGATGGATTTTCTGCGGATCGCTAAAAATTCCCCGTTCGCGATCGCGCAAAACTGCGCCGTCTTCCCAGCTACCTTCCAGCAACTTATACACAACGTCGAGGTATTCATCGGCGTAGTCGTAGCGCGCATCATGGTCAGTCTGCGCCTGATGCCCAATATTGCGTGCGCCACTTTCCAGATACGAAGTAACAATATTCCAGCCCACCCGGCCTTTGGTCAGATGATCGAGCGTAGACAACCGACGGGCGAATGGATAGGGATGCTCAAATGACAGCGATGCGGTCAGACCAAAGCCAAGGTGTTCCGTCACCAGCGCCATCGGGGTTATCAGCGCCAGCGGATCGTTTACCGGCACCTGCGTCGCCTGACGGATCGCCGCATCGCCATTCCCGTTTAATACATCGTAAACGCCAAGCACATCGGCAATAAACAAGCCGTCAAATTTGCCGCGCTCCAGAAGGCGCGCCAGATCGACCCAATATTCCAGATCTTTATACTGCCAGGAACGGTCGCGCGGATGGGCCCACAAGCCCGGCGACTGGTGACCGACACAGTTCATATCAAACGCGTTAAGGCGAATCTCTCGTTGCGATGGCATAGCGCTCTCCACGGTGCGTCCAGATACTGGCGCACGCTTATTAATTAAAAGGATAAAAAGGGAATAAAATCAGGACACGGGACATCGGGCGGGCAGGCTGAAACCCAGCGTCGCCAGCGTTTCTCCGGCAATGGCGGCAGCATGATCGGCCACCTGCGGCAACCCCATCAGTTCACCGAAACGCCCCCTCGCCGCTGGACCGCAAACCAGGATTTTCGGCATCGACTGCCCTTCTCGTCCTATCGCGTGGGAACGGGCATCGACATCCAGCCCTAACCCCAGCGCATCCGCGCGAATCAGCCCACGCCGCGTCAATTCCTGTAACAATGGTTGGCTTTCAGTTAAGGCATTGTGCGCGGGTCCAGTGGTCAGGATCAGATGATCGACGGTCAGCGTACAGGGCTGCCCGCGCCGCGGACTCAGCGTCAGCGTGAGCGTTCGCGTGTCGCTATCCAGCGCCGTCAGTCTCGCGGCCAGCACCTTCAGACTACCGTCATTGCTACGTTGCGAAAGAACATCAGCCGCCTGCGGCGCGATCCGATAACGATGCACATCCCAGTAGCTGCGCAGATGACGCAGGAAGCGCTGGCGATCGGCGAAGGTTAAACCTTGCCAGATGGTCTGCCCCTGATTGCGCACCGCATCCAGCACGACCTGCCAGGGCAACCCCTGTTCAGCCGCCCGGGAGATATCTTCCCGGATCCGCCGTAAACGCTGGCGCAGTGTTCCCTGCCGATAGTCGCCCGGCCACTCCTCGCTTTCTCCGCTAAGGTTGCTCCGCGAGAGCAACCCACGGCGGGAGAACGCCGTTACCGGTCCCCGATGTCCGAGCCGGGTCATTGCTGCGAGGGTATCCGCCATTGTCAGCCCGGTTCCCATCACTGCCACCCGCGCATTCGACGCAATCGCCGTCAGCACCTCAGGCCGCCAGGGATTGGCAATCAACGCGGGATGATCGCTAAAAGGAGCGACCAGCCGCGGCAGTGACGGCGGTGGATGGCTTATCGCCAGCACCAGCAGATCGGCCTCCAGAAGGCGGCCGGTATCGGTTGTCACGCCCCGTTCGTCAAAGGTCAGAGCCTGCTCGCGTAAATGCGTCAGCCGTCCACCGCTGTTTCGCGCCGCGTTGGCGAAACGCTGTGCAACATAGACCCCAAACTGCGCACGCTGCGGGTAAACCGTCCCCTCCTCGCGCAATGCCTGCGGATCGTCGGCGAAGGCTTCCTGCCTGCGGTACCAGCGGTCAAACGCGCCCTCTTCTTCATCAGCCAGCCGCATCCGCGCGGCGGGCACGTTTATACGGTGAGACGGTTCCGTTGTGGAATAAGCCACCCCGGCACCGGGGACAGCGCGGGGCTCCAGCAAAATGACCCGCACGCCTTCAGGTGCCAGGCGCAGTAATTCGATGGCCACGGCTGCGCCGCTAAAACCGCCGCCGACAATGACCACCTGCGGCTCAGCGTTCATCGCCTGATGCCTTAACGAAGACATAAAGCATAAATCCCCCTTCAGCTGGCGCTGACCTGTTTAACCGGACGTTTATCGCCACCGATCGTTTCGCCAAACGGGCCGGTATTGACGCCGCGTACCTTAGACTGAGCAGAGTTACCCAGCGGCAGTAGCGGCATGACCAAATCAGCGAAGCGGTGCGCCTCTTCCAGATGCGGATAACCGGAAAAAATAAAATTCGTAATGCCCAGCGCCTGATATTCACGGATGCGCTCCGCAACCTGTTGCGGGTTGCCCACCAGGGCGGTTCCCGCACCACCGCGGACCAGGCCAACGCCCGCCCACAGGTTCGGCGCAATGCGCAGGTTGTCGCGGGAGCCTTTGTGTAGAGCGCTCATTCGCGCCTGGCCTGCGGAATCCATCCGGGCGAAAATCTTTTGCGCCTCGGCGATGACATCATCATCAAGATGAGAGATCAGGCGGTCAGCGGCAGCCCAGGCCTCCTCTTCCGTTTCGCGAACGATGACATGTAAACGGATACCGTATTGCAGGGTACGGCCGCGAGCCGCGGCGCGTTCGCGGACGATAGACAGCTTCTCAGCCACCAGCTCCGGCGGCTCGCCCCAGGTCAGATAAGTGTCGATTTGCCCGGCAGCAACGTCGATTGCCTCCGGGGAGGATCCGCCAAAATAGAGCGGCGGGCCGTCCTCCTGCACCGGGGGGAACAGTACTTCCGCACCTTCTACGTGAATATGCTCTCCCTGGTAGTCCACTTTTTCGCCCCGCAGCAGTTGCGTATAGACGTCGAGAAACTCTCTGGTCACCTGATAACGCTCGCTATGGCTCAGAAAGATACCGTCGCCTTTGTTTTCCACCGGATCGCCGCCAGTCACAACGTTGATTAGCAGTCTCCCTTCCGACAGGCGGTCCAGCGTTGCCGCCATACGCGCTGCCAGCGTCGGCGGCTGCAAACCGGGACGAACCGCGACCAGATAGCGCAAACGGCGGGTCAACGGAACCAACGCCGAGGCAACCAGCCAGGAATCTTCACAGCTTTTTCCGGTTGGGATCAGCACGCCGTAATAGCCGAGGCTGTCCGCCGCCAGCGCTACCTGCTGCAGATAGGGTAGATCAACGGGACGTCCGCCCTCGGTGGTACCCAGATAACGCCCGTCGCCATGGGTCGGTAAGAACCAGAACACGTTGATATTATCGTCAGCTTTCTGCGTCATTATCCATTTCCTATATAACCATATTCGGTATTTATCGAAGAGTTGTTTTAATTTTGTTATATGGGTGTTAGCGATAATCATGCCAAAAGCTATCCATTATTTAATTCATAGTAATCAATTAGTTAAATAAATCATCTTCCGCGAGAGCTGTTGCGAATGCGCCAGCTGATGCGCACAGCCTGTTGCATTGGCAACAGCGGGGCGAGGCACCCCTCTGGTTTCTGCCGCCGGCTAACGATAAGTTCAACGTGTCATTAACCGGAGGTCCATCATGCTGAATCCTGAATCCCCATCCGCCACGCCCGTACTGATCGACCCGGCGTCTAAAGCGTTTCAGAGCCTGCTGGATAAACTGGCCCCGACCGAAGCCACCGTGTTAATTGTCGGCGAAACCGGTACGGGTAAAGAGGTGGTCGCCCGTTATTTGCATCACCATAGCGCGCGTCGTCACCAGCCTTTTCTCGCCGTTAACTGCGGCGCACTGAGCGAAAGCCTGGCGGAAGCAGAGTTGTTCGGACATGAAAAAGGTGCCTTTACCGGAGCGCTGCAAGGTCATCCCGGCTGGTTTGAAGCGGCAGAAGGCGGCACCCTGCTACTCGATGAGATCGGTGAACTTAGCCTGCCCCTACAGGTTAAGCTGTTGCGCGTATTGCAGGAGCGTGAAATCACCCGCGTCGGCTCGCGAAAAGCGACGAAAGTCAACGTGCGCGTGCTCGCGGCGACTCACGTCGATTTAGCGCAGGCTATCCGCGAGCGCCGTTTTCGTGAAGATCTCTACTACCGGCTCAATATCGCTATCGTGCCGCTTCCGCCCTTGCGCCAGCGACGGCAAGATATTCCGCTGCTGGCGAATCATTTCTTAACACTCTACGCACGCAGGTTAGGACGTCCGACCCGCCGTCTGGCGCCGGAAACTCTGGCGAAGCTGATGGACTATTCCTGGCCCGGCAACATCCGCGAACTGGAAAATACGCTGCACAATGCCGTTCTGCTGAGTAAAGAGGAGGAAATTACTCCCGCACAGCTCCGCCTGACCACGCTGAACGATGCCCCACAGCCCGCGACGGACAATGCTCTGGATGAGTTAATCCGACAACAGTTCGATCAGCCCGGCGAACCGCTATGGGAACGTTTCACCGGAGCGCTGATTCGCGGCGCGATGGCGCGCTGCGACGATAATCAAAGTCAGGCGGCAGCGTTACTGGGGATTAGCCGCCATACATTACGCACCCAGTTGGCGAATCTCGGGGTGATTAAAAGCCGTCGTCGGGGAACAACCTCATCCCGACCGTCCTCCAGAGTCGTCTCTGCGGATCGTGAGTTACGGATTGGCTATCAGCGTTTCGGTAATCTGGGGATATTAAAGGCGCGTCAGTGTCTGGAAACTGCCTTTGCCAGCCTCGGTGTAAGCGTGCTGTGGAGCGAATTCCCGGCCGGGCCGCAATTGCTACACGCCCTCGCCTGCAATGAAATCGATTTCGGCACCACAGGCGAAGCACCACCGGTCTTCGCGCAGGCCAGTAACAATGAACTGGTGTATGTAGCATGGGAGCCACCGGCACCTCAAAGCGTCGCGATGGTGGTGCCGCAGCAAAGCGAGATCGCCTCTATTAGCGATTTACGCGGTAAGCGTATTGCGCTCAATAAGGGATCAAACGTCCACTGGTTATTATTGCAGATACTGGAAGAAGCCGGACTGGGGCTGCAAGACGTCAAAGTGGTTTACACGCCGCCAAAATACCCGCTCACTGCCAGCGATTATCTGGCAGTAGATGCCTGGATGATGTGGGATCCGCTACTGAGCGAGGCCGAAGGAGCTGCGGAGTTGCGGGTTGTCGCCAGCGGTGAAGGTCGGGTGCATAACCACCAGTTTTATCTGTCACGTCGCGACTATGCCACGCGCAACGGCGACATCATGCATCGGTTGATGGAAGAGCTGGCGCAAACCGGACAGTTTATCGATCGCCACCGTGACGAGGCCGCCAGCATGCTCTCTGCGGAACTGGGCATTAACGTAGCGTCGCTCAAACGGGCGCTGGCCCGCCGCAGCCATCGCCCACGGCCGATGGATCTTAAGGTGATACGCGCCCAGCAGGCCATAGCCGACCGCTTTTACGCCCTCGGGCTCATCAGTAAAGCCGTTTTGGTGCGGGAAGCCGTCTGGTACGCACAGCCGATAAATGGCGGGACCAGCATACTGCTGAGTGTTGATTAACTCCTGTGACAAAGTCTGTGGCTCATCGGTAACGATGGGTGGAGCGCCAGCAACGGAAAGCTTTGAGGCTCTCTGGCGTATCCACTGTTCACACACTTCTCAATCGCGGCACGTTGGCAGCCTGGTCAGCAAATCCGGCCACTGTGCAGCCCAGTCACTGCCGTGGCGCATGCCTGGAATCTGTATCACCTGCGCACAGCGCGTCCCTGTTGCCCGCTGGAAACGCTGCGCCACCGACAGTGGCACCGTGCTGTCTTCGGTGCCGCTGAAATGGATCTGCGGCAACGCGGAAAGCTGCGGCGCGACATCTATCGCGCTGGCGGCATCCGGCATGGCCGAAACATGATGGATCTGATTCACCATCGCCACATCGAGGTTCCCGGCCACTGTTCGTAACGATCGTACGTCGTGCCGACGTGCCGCCAGTTGCGCCGCAATGGTTGCGCCGCCGGAGTAGCCAATCAGTTCCAGTTGCACACCCGGCATGCGTCTGACAAAGCGGCTCAGCGCTTCATCCATGGCGGCAATCACTTGCGGCGCGAAGCGTTTGTCCGTCCACCACTCCACGGTGCATTCTGCGGGTAACGGTGGGCCAATATACTGGCAGGGGCGCGCCAGATAGAGCACATCAGGCGAAGGATCCGCCGCAGCCAGCTGTAATCCGACCGGGTTGCGCGGCGTGGGATCGCTTGACGGCTGCGTCCGGCTTACCCAGGCAAAACCATCTCCTTCGATATAGACACGCAACACCTTTGCTGACGGTGTCGTTTTACTGAAAGTCCGCAGCAAAAAGCGGCTTGTTTGCACATTTTCGCTGCTCATGCCTGCACGTTGCGCTAATGCGCTGGCAGAAATTCGCGCATCCCGATCGGCGCATCCGCAGGCCAGAAAAACCAGCATTATCAGCATTCCGGGACGCAAATTTTTACAGATATTGATCATGCGTTTTTCACTTAATCAGCGTACGTCGGTTATACGGTGTGCAATCAGGCGGCAATGAAAATCGTTGAAACAAGTGTGACCAGCAGGCCTGGCGCCGTTGATTCTCGTAATACTATCGGCACAATCAAAACAGAGCTTCACTTCTGTGCCTGTTATGTCAGCATCGTCAGCCCTGATAAAGTATGTGTAAGATACGATTGGTCGGGCGAGCGCTATCAGCGCAGACTTACAGCCCGTGCTGATAAATATATTCTGCACAATCCTAACCTGCCGCAGCGGCTCCCGTTTTTGCTTTGATGGTTTCTCTATGACAACACAGATGACATTGCAGGAAGCGCTACGCCTTGCGTGGCAACACTGGAATGCAGGGCAAGCGCCGCAGGCCGAACACTACTGCCGCCAGATCCTCGCACAACACGCTGGCCAGCCGGATGCGCTGCATCTGCTCGGGCTTATCGCCCACGCCTGTGGTCATCTTGATCGCGCCATCGCCCATCTGCGTGAAGCCTGTTCAGCCCCGCAATTCTCCGCGCTCTACGCCAGCAATCTGGCGGAAATGTACCGGCAAAAGGGCGAGCGCGCCGAAGGTGAACAGTGGGCGCGAAAAGCCATCAGCCTCGATCCCACGCTGGTGAACGGCTGGAACAACCTCGGCATTTTATTGCAGGAGCAAGAAAAACTGGTTGAGAGCGTGCTGTGCCTGGAAAAAGTCGTGGCGCTGACGCCGGGCGCTGCGCAGGCACACGGGAACCTGGCCAACACCTTGCGTCGTCTCGGCCGCGTTGATGATGCGCTGGCCCATTATCAACGCGCGCTGACGCTCGCGCCGGATGAGCCGTCAATCCATAACAACGTTGCCGGGCTGCTGCTTGATAGCGGAAATACGGAACAGGCGTTGGCACACTGCCAGCGCGCGTTACAACAGGAGCCCCGGCTGGTCGGCGGCTGGATGACGCTGGTCAGCATTTACCTTGCGCGTGGCGATCTTACGGCCGCAGAGCAGGCGCTGGTACGTTTGCAGGGGCTGGCACCACAGCACCCGGCAACACAGCAAAAACAGGCGCAGTTACGGCAGTTGCAGGGCCGTAATCGCCAGGCCGCCCCGACCGACTTCAGCGGCATACTGCAACAGGTTCAGCCGCTACTTGATGAAGGCCACTATCTTGCCGCCGAAACGCTGCTGCGCCCGTTTGTCAGCAGCGGTAATGGGCCACTGGCCATCTGGCAACGGCTGGCGCTGGCGTTGCGGGCGCAAGGCAAGCTGGAAGAGACGCTGGCGATCCAGAAAATGCTGGTTGATCATCTGCCCGGCGATGCGGTAGCGCGTTTTGATCTGGCCGAAACCCTGCTGCTGACCGGCGATCTGCCAAACGGCTGGCGTGAATACCGCCACCGCTATCAGATGCCGCATACCCGTGTCATGTCGCGGCGGGTGCAGCAAGCGCCGCGCTGGCAAGGCCAGCCGCTGCCCGGCAAAACGCTACTGATTTTCGATGAACAAGGGTTCGGCGATACGCTGCAATTCATCCGCTTTGTGCAACAGGCAAAACGCCAGAGCCTGGCGCGCATTGTACTGGATGTACATCCGCAGTTGCTGGCGCTGATACGCCGCGCCTTTCCCGATGAGCAGATGCTCGGCCGCGGCGAACTGCCCCCGGCATTTGACGCCTATTGCGAACTGATGGATCTGCCTGGCTTGTTAAATATTCAACTGGCGGATTTACCGGCCGCGACGGGTTATCTGCATGCCGATCCACAACGGCTGGCGCACTGGCAGGCGCGTCTTGCCGGGTTACCGCGCCCGTGGGTGGCGCTGGTATGGGCCGGTCGCCCGACGCACGTCAATGACTGCCGCCGCTCGCTGTCACTGGCGCAATTTGCGCCGTTCGCCCGTACGGATGCCACTTTTCTGTTGATCCAGAAAGGCGACGCCAGCCAGCAAACACCGCCGGAAGGGATGCGTACAGAAGCGCTCAGCGCGGAAATTGAGGATTTCGATGACACGGCGGCCATTCTGTCGCTGGCGGATCTTCTGATCTCCGTGGACTCCTCGCCGGTACATCTGGCCGGTGCGTTGCAGCGCCCCTGCTGGACGCTGCTGCCATTTATTCCGGACTGGCGCTGGCTGATGCAACGGGACGACTCACCGTGGTATCCCGGCATGCGGCTGTTCCGCCAGCCCGCCATTGACGACTGGGCAACCACGCTGGAGAACACCGCCAGCGCCTTGCAGGCCTGGATAGAAACGCCTAGCGAAGGATGAGTCTTATTGTTTTCTAACGGTTTTCCGACGATAGTGACCTTTTTACCGAAACGGACATTTCGCTGATGAAGCCTGTGAATCGCACTGCGCTGAACACGGCAGCGTTTCTGCTGCTGTTGATCCTTCTCTATACCGGTCTCTCTGCCAAAGATCGTACCACCTGGCTGATGGAAGTGATTCCCGTGCTGATCGTGGTGCCGCTGCTGCTCGCCACCTGGCGGCGCTATCCGCTCACTTCGCTGCTCTATGTGCTGATTTTCTTCCACGCCATCATCCTGATGGTGGGTGGTATGTACACCTACGCCAAAGTGCCCATTGGTTTTGATGTGCAGCACTTATTCGGCCTGAGCCGCAACCCGTACGATAAGCTCGGCCACTTCTTTCAGGGGCTGGTGCCTGCGCTTGCGGCGCGGGAGATCCTGCTGCGCGGGCAGTACGTGCGCGGCGGCAAAATGCTCGACTTTATTGTCTGCTGCATCGCGCTGGCCATCAGCGCCACCTATGAACTGATCGAGTGGTGGGCGGCGCTGGCGATGGGCCAGGGTGCCGATGAGTTTCTCGGTACGCAGGGCGATCCCTGGGATACGCAGTCGGATATGTTCTGCGCCCTGCTCGGTTCGCTGACCACCGTATTGCTGCTGGGGCGCTGGCATACACGCTTGCTCAAAAAGTAAAACGTGCGATGAGGGTGGAGGCGAATATCTTCGCCGCCTATACTGCGGAAATCATCCCCAATCCCCTGAATTCTATGACCACGCAAATTCTGACCCGCGACTGGCGATGGCCGGTCGCATTCGCCGTGCTGGCGGTAGCGGTAGCGGCTTTGTTCACGCTACACACCCACTGGGCGGCATTTCTGCAATGGTGTCTGGCGACGCAAATCACCCTGCACCGTTACCTGGTCATGTATCTGCTTCAGCTCAATAACCACCAATATAGCGGCGGAGTATGGCTGCTGGTCGGCGCATTTTTTTACGGCGTACTGCATGCTGTTGGGCCAGGCCACGGCAAATTTATCGTGACAACCTATCTCAGCACGAATAACGAAAGCCAGACCGCCGCGCGTATCATCCCGGTACTGGGTAGCCTGATGCAGGGCGTCAGCGCCATTCTGTTTGTCTTCGTGCTGGCGGTCGGGTTTAACCTCGCCTCCGGCGATCTCAGTGAAAGCCGCTGGTACGTGGAGAAAGTCAGCGCCGTAATGATTGGCGGCTTCGGCGCGTATGTGGCGTGGAATGCCGCGAAAAGCCTGCGGCCACGCACACTGAAATTCAACGCGTTTACCCCGCTACATCAACATGACGCCGATTGCGGCTGCGGCCATCATGGCGTCGGTGCCAGCACGCAGGGCGACTGGAAAACCCGCCTCGGCGTGATCCTCGCCATTGGCGCGAGGCCGTGCAGCGGGGCAATCATGATTTTACTGTTCTCGAACGCGCTCGGCATTGTGAGCTGGGGGATTGCGGCAGTGATGACCATGGCGATTGGCACCGCGCTGTCAATCCTCGGTCTGTCGCTGGCCGTGCGCTATGCGCGCAACCGGACAGCCACCTTTTTTGGTGATGACGCAAGTCAGATGCGCTGGCTGGTACCCGTGCTAAAAATTGCCGGTGGCGTGGCGCTGATGCTGTTTGCCGTGGTGCTGTTCCTGACGGTGATCCCGGTCAGCGCGAACGGCGATTTTATTGCGGCAGGTTGTTAAGCAGCGCCTTTATGCTGCGCCAAAAAAAGACCCTGACGGGTCTTTTTTGTCTGGCAGTAATGCTTACTCGTTGATGCGCGGATGTTGATCCACCAGACGCGTGCGCTTCGCCTGCAACTCGGCGATCTCCGCGTCGATATCTTCGATTTTCTGTTCGATATTGTCGTGGTGCTCACGCAGGATCTCTTTCGCTTCCTGAATATCCGATGCGGCGGGCGTCGCGCCTTTCAGCGGGCGGTTCGCGGTCTCTTTCATCGTCAGGCCGGTAATCAGGCCAATCACCGCCACAATCATCAGGTAGTAAGCGGGCATTAACAGATTCTCTGAGCTTTCTACCAGCCAGGCCGTCAGGGTCGGCGTCAGACCGGCTATCAGAATCGAGATGTTAAAGGCGCTCGCCAGCGCACTGTAGCGAATATGCGTCGGGAACATGGCGGGCAGCGTAGAGGCCATCACGCCGGTAAAGCAATTGAGGATCACCGCCAGCATCAGCAGGCCCGCGAAAATCAAGCCAATCACATTGCTGTTAATCAGAATAAAACACGGAACGGCGAGAGCAAACAGCGCCACGCTGCCCAGCAGCACGAACGGGCGGCGGCCAAAGCGGTCACTCAGCAGCCCCATCACCGGCTGGACAAACAGCATACCAATCATGATCGCGATGATGATCAACACGCCGTGATCTTCCGAGTAGTGCAGGTTATGCGACAGGTAGCTCGGCATATAGGTCAGCAGCATGTAGTAGGTGACGTTGGTGGAAATCACCAGGCCAATACAGGTCAACAGCGCGCGCCAGTGTTTAGTGGCGATCTCTTTAAACGAGACTTTCGGCCCCTCTTGCAACCCCTGACGATCGCCCTGCTCCAGCTTATCGACATGCTGCTGGAACGCCGGGGTCTCTTCCAGCGCGTGGCGCAAATAGAGGCCAATAAGGCCGAGCGGCAGCGCCAGGAAGAACGGAACACGCCAGCCCCAGTCCAGGAAGTTCTCCTCGCCCACCACGGTGGAGAGCAGCACGACCACGCCCGCGCCAAGCACAAAACCGGCAATCGAACCAAAGTCCAGCCAGCTTCCCATAAAACCGCGCTTACGGTCCGGGGAGTACTCCGCAACAAAGATCGACGCGCCGGTATACTCGCCGCCGACGGAGAAACCCTGCGCCATCTTACACAGCAGCAGCAGAATCGGCGCCCAGATGCCTATCGTGGCGTAGGAGGGGATCAGCCCGATACAGAACGTACTGATCGACATGATGACAATGGTGATAGCGAGGATTTTCTGTCGCCCGTACTTATCGCCCAACATACCGAAGAACAGACCGCCCAGCGGGCGAATCAAGAAAGGAACGGAGAATGTCCCGAGCGCAGCAATCATCTGTACGCTGGGGTTTGCATCGGGGAAGAACACCTTACCAAGGGCGTAGGCGACAAAGCCGTAGACGCCGAAATCAAACCACTCCATCGCATTACCGAGTGAAGCGGCGGTAATCGCTTTGCGCAATTTCGCATCGTCAATGATGGTCACATCGCGCAATGTAATGGGTTTAACTTTTTTCCTTTTTAACATGCATGTTTTCCTCTTTAGCTTGCGCCCTGAACCGCCCGACGCTTATCCCTGCCGGGCGTTTTTACAGCTTTTCAGCCTTCCTGTTCAAGCGTAGCAGGTTTACTTACACTGGCGGTTTTCCGCCGTACAACCGAACCTGTTGACGCCTGTTGGGCAGTGAATGACTTATTTACCCTAACAGGGTTTAAAAATGTGATCAAATTCACACAGTTTTACCCAGCGATATTCAGCCCCTCCTTTTCATCCCCTGCACACCCTTTTTCCACAGCACAACGCGGCTTATATCCACGCTAAATACCCATGTTTTATCACGGTCGTGATTATTACTTTGCTAGTGTCCTCGTCGCTATATTTCGTCACAACCTAATTACATCTCTAATAACAGAAATAACACCAACAAATCTTTACACAGAATATGTGATCGGCATAAATAAAACATTGTTTTATTCTTATTGAATCAATATTCCATAGAAAGCATGATACGCCCATAAAAAGCGGCGCTAAGAAATGTCTTGCAAGGATTGTCAGTCAATTCCAGGGCGTTCCGTGAAAGTCGATAGTGAATATTTAACGAGCGACAGTATTTAACCACCTGAATCGAAAGGTATTAATTTTTAGCTTTCCTCGTTCATGATAATGACGAGCAGTGAGGATTATCTATGAAAATCAAGGCCACGATTGAACGTATCCCTGGCGGGATGATGCTGGTTCCGCTGCTGTTGGGGGCAATCCTGAATACACTGGCGCCGGATACCGGGGCTTATTTCGGCTCTTTCACCAAAGGCATGATTAGCGGTACGGTACCGATTCTTGCAGTCTGGTTTTTCTGTATTGGCGCCTCCATTGATTTGCGTGCAACCGGCACCGTATTACGTAAATCCGGCACGCTGGTGCTGACCAAAATCGCTGTCGCCTGGCTCGTGGCGATGATCGCCGCGTCATTTATTCCGGACAGCGGAATTCAGACCGGTTTCTTTGCCGGGCTTTCGGTGCTGGCGCTGGTTTCCGCCATGGATATGACCAACGGCGGTCTGTATGCCAGCCTGATGAACCAGTACGGCAGCAAAGAAGAATCGGGCGCTTTCGTTCTGATGTCGCTGGAGTCCGGCCCGCTGATGACCATGGTGATCCTCGGTTCCGCCGGCCTCGCTTCCTTTGAACCCCACCACTTCGTTGGCGCGGTTCTGCCGTTCCTGATTGGTTTTGCGCTGGGTAACCTCGATCACGATCTGCGCGCTTTCTTCAGCAAAGCAACGCCGGTGCTGATTCCGTTCTTCGGCTTCGCGCTGGGTAACACCATCAACCTGAGCGTGATTATGCAGACCGGTCTGCTGGGCATTTTCCTCGGCGTTGCGGTCATCATCATCACCGGTATTCCGCTGATTATTGCCGACCGCGTGATCGGTGGCGGTAACGGTACGGCAGGCGTCGCAGCCTCTTCAGCCGCCGGTGCGGCAGTGGCGAACCCGGTGATTATTGCGCAGATCAACCCGGCGTTTGAACCGGTTGCCGCCTCCGCAACGGCGTTAGTCGCCGCGAGTGTGATTGTGACGGCGATTCTGGTGCCGATTATCACCGCCCTGTATGCCAAACGCTTTGGCAATCCAGCGCAAGCCGCAGACCGTGCAGAGAAACCGGTCGAATCCACTGGGCATTAATAGCGCATAAAAAAAGCCCCTGACGGGGCTTTTTGCTGTTCGCTATGTCCTGCGATTACCAGCCCGACCGGCCAGACAATTGCGGGGCACACCGTTTTACTCACCGAAGATCTCTTCCACCATCGCCGTAGCGATACGTGATGCTGAACAGAGACGCGGCATGCCGAGGGCTACGGTCTGCCAGCTCTGCGTGACCGACCAGCAAATAGGATGGCGTTCGGCATCGCACCAGTCGCCAAGCCAGCCGAGTAAATCCTTATAATCCATCAGCCCCGGCGTGGAAGGCGTTGCCAGCCACTGATGATAAAAATGGCGGGTCGCCGGTGAGGCATTGATCCCCTGCGCCAGAAAATCGGCGGCCATGGCGCATAAATTATCTTTCAGCATTTGCGCCACATCTTCGTTGCCCAGACGACAGGCATCGCCAAAAGCGCCCCAGCGCAGCTCCTCCAGCGCCACATAACAGCGCCCGGCCATCGACCAGCCGTTGTAGTTTCCGGCGCGCCAGTGGGCAAAAACCTGTTCGCTGTGATGTCCGGCCTGTACCGCCAGCCCACGTTGCGTCAGCGCTTTCTCTTTCCAGGCGGCGCGTTGGCTGAAGTGGCTCAACAACTCTTCATACTGTTGTACGCTGCCAGGATTTACCGAACGCCGTTCCGTCTGCTGCAATGCGCTAAGCCGCTGGGTAATGCGCGTGAGTGCCAGATGTCCGGGGTCGAGCATGCTCGCCAGCTTCTCCGCCAGCCCTAAACGTAGGGTGTCGTTTTCATTTAATACGCCGGACATCGCCCACGGCCGCAGTTGAGTTTGCGCCATGATCTCTTGCGTCAGGCGTTCACGAAATAACTGCTGCTGAGGCACAACCGGCGACTGGCGCGCAGCGTCTGCGCCCTGCACCAGATCAACGATAAATTTTGGATGAATACACTCAAGTACCCGTCCGGGGCCATCCAGAAGTTGATTTTTCATGGCTGCTCTGCTGCGAATAAGGTTTGTATATCATCGCGTAACAGCCGGGCATCTTCATGGATCCAGTTAGCCGTCCTGATGCTCTGTTGCAGATGCTGACGCAACATCTGCACTGATGATTCGTTTTGCTGACGTATCGCCAGGCTGTCACGCAAACTTTCCTGTAGTCCCGCAAGACTTAACGAGAATTCGGCGAAAAATGTTGCCATCCCAGCCGTAACAGAAACATCGACCTGCGCTGCCAAAGCTTTACGAATTTGTTCACAAAAATGAGCCACATGGCCGATCAGCTTTTTATGCAGCGCGGCAATATCAATCACGTAACGGGTGCGGGTAGCGACATAATCATCCCAACCCCAACCGGGGTTATTTAACCAGCGAGACACCGTTTCCCGCACACTGCCGGAACGCGGTGCCTGCCCGGCAGGCGTATCTTCCGGGGCGATCACGTTGGTGAACAGGGAACGGGTATTAAAGTTGAGCGCGCTGGGCTGAAACGCCGGGAAACTGATACGCGCGCGGAAACCGGCATGGTTAAGCTCTTCTTTAATACGCGTTTCAATCGGGCGCATGGCATCGTTCAGCGAACGCGTCAGCGTATTTTCCAGCTCATCAAAACGCAGCGCCAGTTCACGACTGATGCGCTCTTGCGCTGCCAGCAGAATGGTTTCACAGGCCGAACGGATCTTGCTGAGGGCAATTTGCGCCTGGCCTTCGTTTTCCAGCACCAGTTGATCGGGGTTATAACCTTCATCAAGGCGCAAATCAGCCTTACCATCGCCCAACGTCTCCATCATCTGCCCATCGTGGAACCAGGCATCAATGGCCTCAACAATTTCGAACTGCTGGCCGTGGATAAAGATCTCCGCTGCCGCCAGCGCCTCTTCGACTTCATGTTCTATCTCGTCGCTGACGGACGCCTGGCTGGTGCGCAGCAGCGTCATATCCTCTTCCAGCCGGGTAATATTTTGCTCCAGTTGCTCGTAAGCCACCGTCAGCCCCTGATAGCGAAAATCGAGATATTCGCGCGCACTCTGGGTGTAATTGAGCAGCTTATGCGATGCAGAACGCAGCGCGTACAGCGAGGCATTGGCATGCGCAGCGTGCAGTAACTTACGGATCGGTTTCTCAAACAGCGAATCTTCCCACAGCAGCTCTGCCGCGTGATGAATATGCTCAATATCGTCCAGATCAGCGGTACGCCAGCGGCGGCCCAGCGCCGCTTCGGCAAAATCCTGCACCCAGCGCTGCTCCTGCGGATCCGGCAACTGACCGCGATGTTTTAACTCATGGCGCGCGCGGTTAGCCAGATATCCCCACATGGAAGAGACCGGAAAGATCTGCGTCGGGTTGATATTGCCTTTCATTAGTGTTCCGGAAATCAGCGCCCGCACCTGCTCTTCGTCATCGCTGTTACGATCTTTCTGATCGAATTTATTCACTAACGCGTACAGCGGCACCGAACGCCCCACTGCAGAAATCGCGCGGCGTACCTCTTCATCAGAGATAGATTTAAGCTGGGTGTAATCCATCACCGCCAGCACGGCGGAGGCCCGCGCCAGCTGTTCGTTGAGCATTTTTTGCAGATGCGGCTGCCCGGCTTCATTCGGCCCGGGGGTATCCAGCAGCGTGAGCTGGCCGAGTTGGTTCTCCAGCCCGGCCAGATGCACAAACTCCACTTCAATCACCGGGATATGTTCAATCGCCGCATAGGCGGAGAAGGGAAAATCCACATCCAGCGCTTTCGACAGGCGCACCAGGTCGTTGAGGCTTTTTAAACAGTGGAAAATAGGTTGCGCACCGAGATAGTGCTTATCAAATGCATCGCCTTGCGCAATACGATCCAGCAGCGCAGCCATGTCTTTATCGATCTCAAGCTGCTGCGCCAACTTTTCCCGGTCATAGTTGAACAGCCGGGTTTGCAGTTGTTGCGCAAGCGCGTCAATCGGGCCGACATGGGAGAAATGCAGGATCGGCTCTTTCTGACCCGGCGTATGGCGAATAAGCGTCGGCAACGCGGTCATCGGCCGGTTGCGGTTGGGCAATACTTCCGTACCCACGATCGCATTAATCGTGGTGGATTTGCCGGCTTTCATGGTACCGACGATCGCCAGCACCATCTCCAGTCGGGTGATTTTCCGTAATTCGTTATGCAGCGTAGCCTGTTGCGCCTCTACGCCGCGAGCGCTGAAATGCAAAGGCAGCACATTGGCATTTTCTGCCTTACCGACCGCGTTCGTCTCATCAAACGTCGCTGCCGGCATTTTTTTCAGTGCCTGGAGATTATGCAGTGAAAGTTGTAACAACCTTTCTGCTTCCTGGCTTAATTCAAAAATTGTTTGTGTGTGCATGACAAAAGTCTTTCCTTAACGCAAATTTTCTTACTTTTATTTAGCCGGAATGTTTTATTAGTGAAGTTTCGGCTTTTATAATTACGTGTGGAAAATATCTTCGAAAAGATAAACACCTGATGATAATCAGGAAAATATAATTTTTTCTCTCAAAAAATGGCAGCGTCACACCTCCGGCTTTTAAAGACCAGAGAGTTAGAGCGTAGCTCATTTTCAGGAACAAACAGGATATATCGTCATTATTTACCCACCCGCTTTGAGAGGAAATTATCTGCCGCAGAGACAGACACAGTAGGCATGACAGTTTAGTTATCTAATGGCACCGTATACTACACGCCACCATATCTGAATTACTAAATGGTGGCAATTTCCGCCATAAAATATTCTAAATATTATCTCAGGAAGTTTGCTTCCGGCCTTTCTGCGATAAGCATCGCTTAAGCGAATGACAGGTTATGTCACCGCCTGGACTTTTTTTATCCTCACGCCTGGAAAATAATAACAACGGCAATTGTGCGGTTTTGCTGTATAATTGCCGCCTTTCAGGCATTGTGCCTTTTGTGCTGGCCACCGCCAGCGTTGTATGTTCTTTTGAGGAAATCCCTATGCAACTCCCCCACTGCCCAAAATGTAATTCCGAATACACCTATGAAGATAATGGCATGTTCATTTGCCCGGAATGCGCTCACGAGTGGAACAATGCTGAACCGGCACACGACGCCGATGAATTAATCGTCAAGGATGCCAATGGCAATCTGCTGGCCGACGGCGATAGCGTAACGGTAATTAAAGATTTGAAAGTAAAAGGCAGTTCTTCAATGTTGAAGATCGGCACCAAAGTTAAAAATATTCGTCTGGTCGAAGGCGATCATAATATCGATTGTAAAATCGACGGTTTCGGCCCGATGAAACTGAAATCAGAATTCGTTAAAAAGAACTGATGATTCGGCGGGAAACTTATACTTCCCGCCTGGCTTTCTTTCACTTTCCCCCGCTACACTCAATGGCAGATTTCGTTACCAGAGGTAATGATTATGCCGCTCAGTCCCTACATCTCTTTTTCAGGCCAGTGCAACGACGCCATTCAGTTCTACCAGCAGGCTTTACAGGCTGAATTACTCTATAAAATCACCTTCGGCGAAATGCCCAATCCCCCGGAAGCGAATGATGACGGCTGTGCCGCCGGGTACGCGTTTGCCGAAAGCGATATTGCTCACGCCAGCCTGCACATCGCCGGTAGTGAGATCATGATGAGCGACGGCAAACAAGGCGCTGCGGCGTACGCCGGTTTTACCTTAAGCCTCGCCACCCAGGATGTTGCGCAGGGTAAAGCCTGGTTTGACACTCTTGCCGCCGAAGGCCATATCACGATGCCCTGGCAGGAAACCTTCTGGGCGCAGGGTTTTGGCATGGTGACAGATAAATTCGGCATCCCGTGGATGGTCAACGTCGCCAAACCACCGCAAACCTGATTCACAGCACATTCCCCAACGGGAGCCGTCAGCGGCTCCCTTTTTTTGCCCGTTGCAGATCACTCTTCATCTCTCAGCAACGATTGCATAACCCAAATGAAACATTAATCCGCCAGCATGGACTCACGCTGTGATGACTGCCATAAGGCAGCCGTTTTTTACCCGTGAGGTTCAGATGACCATGCACTTGTCCAGACATCCGACCAGCTATCCCACACGCTATCAGGAGATTGCCGCCAGGCTGGAGCAGGAGTTGCGAAATAACTATCGCTGCGGCGACTGGCTGCCAGCGGAACAGCAACTGGCCGCACGCTTTGAGGTGAATCGCCACACTTTACGCCGCGCCATCGATCAACTGGTGGAGAAAGGCTGGGTGCAGCGCCGCCAGGGCATCGGCGTGCTGGTGCTGATGCGCCCGTTTGATTACCCGCTCAATGCCCAGGCGCGCTTTAGCCAGAACCTGCTCGATCAGGGCAGCCATCCCACCAGCGAACGCCTGCTGGCGGTACTGCGTCCGGCCTCCGAGCATATCGCCGATGCGTTAGGCATCAGCGAAGGCGACAACGTGGTGCATTTACGCACCCGCCGCCGGGTGAATGGCGTCGCCCTCTGTCTTATTGATCACTACTTCGCCGATCTCACGCTGTGGCAGCTGCTGCAACAGTTCGACCACGGTTCGCTGCATGACTTTTTGCGTGAACGCGCGGGGATCAGCCTGAAACGTACCCAGACGCGCATTAGCGCGCGTCGTGCGCAGGTGAAAGAGAGCCGCTGGCTGGAGATTCCCAATATGGCGCCTCTGCTCTGCGTGCGCACCCTTAACCATCGCGAAGGCGACGTCAACGCGACGGAGTACTCCGTCAGCCTGACCCGCGCCGACATGATCGAATTCACCATGGAGCACTGAGATGCACTTTGATACGCCTACTCGTCAACGCTGGATGGCAGCGCTTGCCCAGTCCACCCCGGAGATGCTGCGGGCGCGGATGCGTACGCTGGGCCTGGCGCCCGACTATGAGCATGTCCGCGAGCCGCAAACCGGGCTGGTGCAGGTGCAGGCGCGCATGGGCGGCACCGGCGATCGCTTCTTCCCCGGCGACACCACGCTGACCCGCGCCGTCGTGCGCCTGAGCAGCGGCCAGCTCGGCTTTAGCTGGGTGCTCGGGCGCGACAAAGGCCATGCCGAACGCTGCGCCGTGTGTGACGCGTTATTGCAAGAGCCAACCCATTTCCAGACGTTGATGGAAACCCTGATAACCCCGCTGGAAGCGGACCGCGCAGCGCGCATTGCAGCGCGTCTGGCTGAAGTCAACGCCAGCCGGGTCGACTTTTTCACCCTGGTTCGCGGAGATAACGCATGACCTTACAACCCGCTTTCGCATCGGCGGTTCACGATGCTCAACACTGTTTTCGCCGTCTGTTAAAAGCCATGAGCGAGCCGGGCGTCATCGTCTCGTTGCCACATCTGAAACATGGCTGGCCGCCGCTTAACCCGGCATCCACCAGCGTATTACTGACGCTGGCCGATAACGACACGCCGATCTGGCTCTCAGCTGCCGTCGACAACGATCTGGTACGCCAAAACCTGCGTTTTCACACCAATGCGCCGCTGGTTGACCAGCCGCAGCAGTCGCTGTTTGCCGTCGCCGATCACACCCTGAGCGCCGAACAGCTCAGCGCCCTGCCCTGCGGCACGGATATCAGCCCGGAAACCAGCGCCACCTTGATTTTACAACTGCCGTCACTGAGCGGCGGCCGCATGCTGCGCCTGACTGGCCCCGGCATTCTGGAGGAGCGCATGATTGCGCCGCTGCTGCCGGAGTGCATCACCGACGAATTTACTGACCGTCCGCACTCGTTCCCCACAGGCATCGATGTGATCCTGACCTGTGGAGAACGCGCGCTGGCGATACCACGAACCACACTGGTGGAGGTGTTCTGATGTACGTTGCTGTCAAGGGGGGCGAAAAGGCGATAGCCGCAGCCCACGCGCTACAAGAACATAAGCGTCGCGGCGACAGCGAGCTTGCGGAGCTGAGCGTTGCGCAAATTGCTGAACAGATGCATCTGGCCGTCGATCGGGTGATGACCGAAGGCGGTATTGCCGATCGGGAACTGGCGGCGCTGGCGCTGAAACAGGCAAGCGGCGATAACGTCGAAGCCATCTTTCTGCTGCGCGCCTACCGTACAACGCTACCACGCCTGGCCGTCAGCGAACCCATTGACAGTGCGAAGATGCGTTTAGAGCGCCGGATTTCGGCGGTGTACAAAGACATTCCCGGCGGCCAGTTGCTTGGCCCGACTTACGATTACACCCATCGTTTACTCGATTTTGCGCTGCTGGCCGAGGGCGAAACGACCTCATTGCCGAAACGCGAAGTACAGCCGGAAACCACGCCGCACGTCTTTGCGCTTCTGGAACAAGAGGGGCTGGCGAAAGCTGAACAGGAGAGCGGCGCCGTGCCGGACGATATCACCCGCCAGCCGCCGGTTTACCCTTGCTCCCGCTCTGCACGTCTGCAACAACTGGCGCGCGGCGACGAAGGCTATCTGCTGGCGCTGGCCTACTCCACCCAGCGCGGTTACGGGCGCAATCACCCCTTCGCCGGGGAGATCCGCAGCGGTTATATCGACGTGGAAATAGTGCCCGAAGAGCTGGGTTTTGCAGTGAACGTCGGCGAATTGCTGATCACCGAATGTGAAATGGTCAACGGCTTTGTCGCCCCGCAAGAGGAGGCGCCGCACTTTACCCGTGGCTACGGGCTGGTGTTCGGCATGGGCGAACGCAAAGCGATGGCGATGGCGCTGATGGATCGCGCCCTGCAAGCCGCTGACTACGGCGAAATGATAAAAAGCCCGGCGCAGGATGAAGAGTTTGTGCTGGCGCATGCTGATAACGTCGAGGCGGCGGGTTTTGTCTCGCACCTCAAACTTCCCCACTACGTCGATTTCCAGGCCGAACTGGACTTGCTCAGACAGCTGCAACAGGAGAGCTCCCGTGGCTAACGCGCTGACCGGTTACAACTTTGCTTTTCTTGATGAGCAAACCAAACGCATGATCCGCCGGGCGCTGCTAAAAGCGGTTGCCATTCCCGGTTACCAGGTGCCGTTTGGCGGGCGCGAAATGCCGATGCCCTACGGCTGGGGGACCGGCGGTATTCAGTTAACCGCCAGCGTCATTGGCGAAGACGATGTGCTGAAAGTGATCGATCAGGGCGCGGATGACACCACCAACGCCGTCTCAATCCGCCAGTTCTTCACCCGTGTTACCGGCGTGGAAACCACCGAACGCACCGCCGACGCGACGCTGATTCAGACTCGCCACCGCATTCCTGAAACGCCGCTGGTTGAAGATCAGATCCTGATTTACCAGGTGCCGATCCCGGAGCCGCTGCGCTTTATTGAACCGCGCGAAACCGAAACCCGCACCATGCACGCGCTGGAAGAGTATGGCGTGATGCAGGTGAAGCTGTATGAAGACATTGCCCGCTTCGGCAACTTCACCACCCGCTACGCCTGGCCGGTGAAAGTGAATGGCCGCTACGTGATGGACCCGTCGCCAATCCCGGCATTTGATAACCCGAAAATGCACTTCATGCCCGCGCTACAACTGTTCGGTGCCGGGCGTGAAAAACGCATTTACGCCGTTCCGCCGTATACCCAAGTCGAGAGCCTCGACTTTGAGGATTACCCCTTTGCGCCGCAAAAGTGGGATCAACCGTGCGCCATCTGCGGTTCCACCCACAGTTATCTGGATGAAGTGGTGCTGGATGATACCGGCACGCGCATGTTCGTCTGCTCCGATACCGACTACTGCCGCCAACAGAGCGAGGCTTTACGCAAATGACCCAACCGCTGCTTTCGGTGAATCAACTCTCCCATCTCTACGCGCCAGGCAAAGGGTTTCAGGACGTCTCGTTCGATCTGTGGCCGGGTGAAGTGCTGGGCATTGTCGGCGAATCCGGTTCCGGTAAAACCACCCTGCTGAATGCCATTTCAGCACGGCTGGCGCCACAGCAGGGGCAGGTTATCTATAACGACCGCGATCTGTACGCCATCAGCGAAGCCGAGCGTCGCCGTCTGCTGCGAACCGAATGGGGCGTGGTACACCAGCATCCGCTGGATGGCCTGCGCCGCCAGGTCTCCGCCGGGGGCAATATCGGCGAACGGCTGATGGCGACCGGCGCGCGGCATTACGGTGATATCCGCGCCTGCGCGCAACAGTGGCTGACGGATGTCGAGATCCCATCGTCACGCATTGACGATTTGCCTACCACCTTTTCCGGCGGGATGCAGCAGCGACTGCAAATTGCCCGCAATCTCGTGACGCAGCCAAAACTGGTGTTTATGGATGAACCCACCGGCGGGCTGGATGTGTCGGTTCAGGCACGTTTGCTGGATCTGCTGCGCAGCCTGGTGGTGGAGATGAACCTTGCCGTGGTGATGGTGACCCATGATTTGGGCGTCGCACGCCTGCTGGCAAACCGTCTGCTGGTTATGAAACAGGGCCAGGTGGTGGAAAGTGGGTTAACCGATCGCGTGCTCGACGATCCACATCACCCCTATACCCAGTTGCTGGTTTCCTCGGTCTTGCAAAATTAAGGAGTCTGCGATGTCTGTTTTGCGTGTGGAAAATGTCAGCAAAACCTTTGTGCTGCACCATCAGAACGGCGTGCGTCTGCCGGTGCTGCGCGACACCTCGCTGGAGGTGAACGCCGGGGAATGCGTGGTGCTGCACGGTCACTCCGGCAGTGGAAAATCGACGCTGCTGCGTTCGCTGTATGCCAACTATTTGCCGGACGCCGGGCATATTCATGTCAAACATGGCGATGAATGGGTCGATTTGGTGCAGGCTCCGGCGCGAAAAGTACTGGACGTGCGTCGTCATACCATCGGCTGGGTCAGCCAGTTTTTACGCGTCATTCCACGCGTCAGCGCGCTGGACGTGGTAATGCAACCGCTGCTGGAGCTGGGGCTTTCCCGCGATGTCTGCATCGGCAAAGCCAGCCAGTTGCTGACGCGGCTGAATGTGCCGGAACGCTTGTGGCACCTTGCACCGGCAACGTTCTCCGGCGGCGAGCAGCAGCGCGTCAACATCGCCCGCGGCTTTATTGTTGACTACCCGATCCTACTGCTTGATGAACCGACCGCCTCGCTGGATGCGAAAAACAGCGCCGCCGTCGTTGAACTGATCGCGCAGGCCAAAGCGCGCGGCGCAGCGATTGTCGGCATATTCCATGACGAGGCCGTGCGCGAAAGCGTCGCCGACCGTCTGTTTCCGATGGGAATCTCCGCATGATTATCAACAATGTAAAACTGATCCTTGAAGACGAAGTGGTCGACGGTTCGCTGGAAGTGCGCGACGGCGTGATCCGCGCCTTCGCCGAAACCCAAAGCCGCCAGCCAGGCGCTCATGATGGTGACGGCGGCTGGTTGCTGCCGGGGCTTATCGAACTGCATACGGACAACCTCGACAAATTCTTCACCCCGCGCCCGAAAGTGGACTGGCCCGCCCACTCCGCAATGAGCAGCCACGACGCGCTGATGGTCGCCAACGGCATCACTACAGTGCTGGATGCGGTCGCCATTGGCGATGTGCGCGACGGCGGCGATCGGCTGGAGAATCTGGAGAAGATGATCAACGCGGTGGAAGATTCGCAAAAACGCGGGCTAAATCGCGCGGAACATCGCCTGCATTTACGCTGCGAACTGCCGCACCACACCACTCTGCCGCTGTTTGAAAAGCTGGTCGGCCGCGAGCCGGTGACGCTGGTATCGCTGATGGATCACTCCCCAGGCCAGCGCCAGTACGCCAGCTACGAAAAGTATCGCGATTACTATCAGGGTAAATATCACCTGACCAACGAACAAATGGATGCGTTTGAACAGGAGCAACTGGCGCTGGCCGCCGAATGGTCGCAGCCTAACCGGATGGCAATTGCCGCGCTCTGCCGGGCGCGTAACCTGCCGCTGGCCAGCCATGATGACGCCACGCGCGAACATGTGGTGGAATCCCACCAGTTAGGCAGCGTGATCGCAGAATTCCCCACCACCTTTGCCGCCGCCGAAGCCTCGCGCGAGCACGGCCTGAGCGTGCTGATGGGTGCGCCGAATATCGTGCGCGGCGGCTCGCACTCCGGCAATGTGGCGGCGCATAAACTGGCGCAGCTCGGCATGCTGGACATTCTCTCATCGGATTATTATCCCGCCAGCCTGCTGGATGCCGCCTTCCGCGTTGCGGCGGATGAGCAGAATGATTTCACCCTGCCGCGCGCTATTCAGTTGGTAACGAAAAATCCGGCACAGGCGCTCAAGCTTGACGATCGCGGAACGCTCGGCGAAGGAAAACGAGCCGATCTGGTGCTGGTGCACAATAAAGGCGACCACGTCCGCGTCGATCACGTCTGGCGCGAGGGGAAACGGGTGTTCTGATGGGCAGACTGATCTGGTTGATGGGGCCATCCGGTGCCGGAAAAGATACGTTGCTGGCCGCGCTACGCAGCCGCGAGCATCCCCAGTTGCTGGTGGCGCACCGCTATATCACGCGCCCGGCTGGTTCCGGCAGCGAGAACCATATCGAGCTAAGCGAAAAGGAGTTTTTTACCCGCGACGAGCAGCATCTGTTTACCCTGAGCTGGCACGCCAACGATCTCTACTACGGTATCGGCGTGGAGGTCGATCTCTGGTTGCAGGCGGGGTTTGATGTGGTGGTCAACGGTTCGCGCGGTCATCTGCAGCAGGCGCAGACGCAATACGGCGAGGTGCTGATGCCAGTGTATGTGCAGGTATCACCGGAGATTTTGCGCCAGCGGCTGGAAAAACGCGGGCGCGAAAGCAGCGTGGAAATTACCGCGCGGCTGGAACGCGCGGCCCGTTACTCGCCGGGTGACTGTCTGACGCTGAACAACGACGGGAGTCTGCTACAGTCAGTGGAAGGATTGATCTCGTTGATACGCGCGCAACAAGGGAAAAGTGCGTAATGCTGCCGGCGCATGCATCGTGCGCCGTTTACGTTAACTCAACCGTTAAAGCGAGGCGTTATGAGCCTGACTCTCACCCTGACCGGTACTGGCGGTGCGCAACTGGTTCCGGTATTCGGTTGCGATTGCGCAGCCTGCTTACGTGCGCGCCAGCAGTCGCAATATCGTCGCCAGCCTTGCAGCGGCGTGGTGCAGTTTAACGACGCGGTGACACTGCTGGATGCCGGGCTTACCGATTTAATGGAACGTTTCCCGGCGGGTCAGTTTCAGCAGATTCTGTTGACGCATTACCATATGGATCATGTGCAGGGGCTGTTTCCGCTGCGCTGGGGCTTAGGCGCGAAAATCCCGGTTTACGGCCCGCCGGATGAACAGGGCTGCGACGATCTGTTTAAACATCCCGGTCTGCTTGATTTCAGCCATACCGTTGAACCGTTTGTGGTGTTCGATCTGCAAGGATTGCAGGTCACGCCGTTGCCGCTGAAGCACTCGAAACTCACCTTTGGTTATTTGCTGGAATCGGCGCACAGCCGGGTCGCCTGGCTTTCGGATACTGCCGGTCTGCCGGATAAGACGCTTAAGTTTTTACTCAATAATCGCCCGCAGGTGGTAATCATTGATTGCAGTGAACCGCCCTGCGCAGAGACGCCGAAAAATCATAACGATCTGCGCACCGTTATCGCCCTGAATGAGGTGATTGGCTGCCCGCGCGTCGTGCTAACCCATATCGGGCATCGCTTTGACGTCTGGTTGATGAATAACGCACTGCCGACGGGGTTTGAGGCGGGTTTTGATGGCATGCGGATTGTACTGGATTAGACCGCACAATATGGATATATTCGTCCCGTTGCTTACCGGCATGGGTTAAGCAGACGCAGCCTGTAAAGAGGTCGTTTGAAGGATAAAGCGTACAGACTCGCACTGATAGGGTTGTGGATAACGCAACCGGGTCTTAAATACCCGCGTGTGACCAATAAATAATTAGCACATCGCGGCTTACAGAGTATGACTTGCCATGAATGTGCTTTTTATTTGTAGCCGCAACCAATGGCGCAGCCCGACCGCTGAGCAGGTGTTCCGTCGCTACCCCGGGGTAAATGCTCGCTCTGCTGGCACACAACGCCATGCGAGAAAAACTGTCTCGCCCGCCATTCTCTCCTGGGCAGACGTCATCTGTGTGATGGAAGAAAAACACAAAAACAGCATCCTTGCCGACTTTAGCCGCCTGGTGCAGCATAAACCTGTTTATGTGCTTGATATTCCTGATCAATACCATTTTATGGACCCGCAACTAATCACGCTGCTTGAGGATATCGTTCCGGAACGCCTGGGTTTGCGCGTGCCGGTGCTGGCGCGTTAACGGTCGTCGTCCTCTTCCAGCCTGCGTTCTTCGTCATCCAGCTGGCGTCGCTCCCGATCGAGCTGACGCTGGCGCTCATCAAGCTGGCGTCGCCTGTCTTCAAGCTGCCGGTAGCGGTTGTCATAATTCCGGTACTGCTCGTCGCTGCGGCGGCTGCTTTCATCGTCGCGACTGCCGTCAGAGCTGTACGCGTCGCCGATTGCCCGCTGAATATTGCCAATAGCGTCGTCGATAATATCGGCGTGCGCCATCTGACTACTGAGTGAAAGAGCGCCGAATAACAGCGCGGTCGCGTAACGTTTCATAAAGCCAGTCTCAAAGGGGGGACTGGCTGTACGTTAGTGCAGAGGCTGCCTTAGCGGGTAGCGGAGGAATCTCAATTACGGGCGGAAGGTGGCTGCTTCTCAATTTGCGCAATCGCATCCACGCGTAGCTGATGGCGACCGCCTTCAAACTCGGCGCCCAGCCAGCTATCGACAATCATTTTCGCCAGTTCCAGCCCGATAACGCGCGAACCGAACGCCAGTACATTGGTATCGTTATGCTGGCGCGAAAGCTGTGCGGAGTAAGGTTCGCTACACACCACCGCACGAATACCGGGGAATTTATTGGCGGTGATAGAGATGCCAACGCCAGTACCGCAAATCAAAATACCGCCGTCTGCCTCGCCATTCAGTACCGATTGTGCTACCTCGCTGGCGAAGCGGGGATAATCGGTGCGTGTCGTCGACCATGTGCCTTTATCAATGATTTCAATACCTTTTGCTGACAGATGCGCCAGGATATCCGCCTTCAGGATAAACCCGACATGATCGCAGCCGAACGCAATCTTCTTCATATATCCGCCTGGTTAGTGTGCAAACTTTACGAACCCGGTGAGTTTTGTGATTTTTGACCGGTTAACTGCTGAATAAAACCGCAAAACCACCGGGAACAGCGCCTGTTCTACACGGCATGAATTCACAAATCAATAGCCTTATGTGCATGAAAACCCCTACACCTCAGACGTACCACATTTCATAAATCAATATAATTTATTGTTTTTAAAACAAAACTGATGAGCGCACCAACCAAAACATTACAGAAAACTTCACAACACACAAAACTTTATGAATTAATTAATTCTGTGAAGTTGCCGACATATTTATGGTTCCGGATGTGGTGATATAGTGTCGTCTTCATTTCAAGGACAAGAGAAAGCGATGAGTCAGACAGAATTCGACCACGGTCTTCCCAACGGCATCGGCCTCGCCCCTTACCTGCGCATGAAGCAGGAAGGGATGACGGAAAACGAAAGCCGCATCGTGGATTGGCTATTAACACCGGGCAATATCAGCGATGCCTCCGCGATTAAAGATGTAGCGGAGATGCTGACGGTGTCGGAAGCCATGATCGTGAAAGTGTCGAAACTGCTGGGTTTTAGCGGTTTCCGCAATCTGCGCAGCGCACTGGTGGAGTACTTCTCTCACTCGCAGCAGGTGCTGCCCGCTGAGCTGTCGTTTGACGAAGCGCCGCAGGATGTGGTGAACAAAGTGTTCAATATTACGCTGCGCACCATTATGGAAGGCCAGTCGATCGTTAACGTGGATGAAATCCACCGCGCGGCGCGCTTCTTCTATCAGGCCAAACAGCGCGATCTCTACGGCGTTGGCGGCTCTAACGCCATCTGCGCCGATATTGAACATAAGATGTTGCGCATCGGGGTTCGCTGCCACGCTTACCAGGACGCGCACATTATGATGATGTCCGCATCGCTGCTTAAAGAGGGCGATGTCGTACTGGTGGTGTCGCATTCCGGACGCACCAGTGATTTAAAAGCGGCCGTTGAGCTGGCGAAAAAAAATGGGGCAAAAATTATTTGTATTACTCACAGCTACCATTCGCCGATTGCCAAAATGGCCGACTTTATTATTTGCTCGCCAGCACCAGAGACCCCTTTATTAGGGCGAAATGCTTCAGCACGAATATTACAATTAACACTACTTGATGCTTTTTTTGTTTCGGTTGCACAACAGAACATTGAACTGGCCACACAGAATATGCAAAAAACCGGTGCCATCGTTGATTTTTTCTCACCGGGCGCATTGAAGTAAAAACAAATACTCATCCCGCCGCAACGGGATGAGTAAAATTACCCTACAATGAGAAGACCACTATGAATAAATATCTGAAATTATTCAGCGGAGCTGCTATCGGCCTGATGATGAGCACCAGCGTATTTGCCGCTGCCGAATACGCCGTCGTCTTAAAAACATTATCCAACCCGTTCTGGGTGGATATGAAAAAAGGTATCGAAGACGAAGCGAAAACACTGGGTGTCAGTGTGGATATTTTTGCCTCGCCGTCGGAAGGTGATTTTCAGTCGCAATTACAATTATTCGAAGATCTGAGCAATAAAAATTATAAAGGCATCGCCTTTGCCCCACTCTCTTCCGTTAACCTGGTGATGCCGGTCGCCCGCGCCTGGAAAAAAGGCATTTATCTGGTGAACCTCGATGAAAAAATCGATATGGATAACCTGAAAAAAGCCGGCGGGAATGTCGAAGGTTTTATTACCACCGATAACGTTGCAGTCGGCGCAAAAGGCGCAAGCTTTATCATTGAACAGCTTGGCGCACAGGGCGGCGAAGTGGCGATTATAGAAGGTAAAGCAGGCAACGCCTCGGGTGAAGCGCGCCGCAACGGCGCCAGCGAAGCGTTTAAGAAAGCCAGCCAAATCAAGCTGGTCGCCAGCCAGCCCGCCGACTGGGATCGCATTAAGGCGCTGGACGTCGCTACCAACGTGCTGCAACGCAACCCGAACCTGAAAGCCTTCTACTGCGCCAATGACACCATGGCGATGGGCGTTGCCCAGGCGGTGGCGAACGCCGGTAAAACCGGCAAAGTGCTGGTCGTCGGCACCGACGGCATTCCGGAAGCGCGCAAAATGGTGGAAGCCGGGCAGATGACCGCCACCGTCGCGCAAAACCCGGCGAATATTGGCGCTTCGGGTCTGAAAATGATGGTTGATGCGGCAAAAACCGGCAAAGTTATTCCGCTGGATAAAGCCCCGGAATTCAAGCTGGTCGATTCAATTCTGGTCACTAAGTAAGCCATCAACGCCGGATGACGCTTTGCGCGCATCCGGCCTGAAGAGTGTGCAAAGAGGTTACTTATGGTCACGCCATATATCTCAATGGCGGGTATCGGCAAATCCTTTGGCCCGGTCCACGCATTAAAGTCCGTTGATTTAACTATTTATCCTTATGAAATTCATGCGTTATTAGGAGAGAATGGTGCCGGTAAATCAACGTTAATGAAAATTCTCTCGGGGATTCACGACCCGACCAAAGGCACCATCACTATTAATAACGTTAATTACGACAAACTTGATCATAAACTGGCGGCACAACTTGGTATTGGCATTATTTATCAGGAACTCAGCGTTATTGATGAATTAACCGTGCTGGAGAATTTATATATTGGCCGCCATATCACCAAAAAGGTGTGCGGCGTCAATATTATCGACTGGCGAGAAATGCGCGTACGGGCGGCAATGATGTTATTGCGCGTCGGCTTAAAAGTCGATCTCGATACCAAAGTGGCGAATTTATCGATTAGCCACAAGCAGATGCTGGAAATTGCCAAAACATTAATGCTGGATGCCAAAGTCATTATTATGGATGAGCCCACCTCTTCGCTGACGAATAAAGAGGTGGATTATCTTTTCCTGATCATGAATCAGCTGCGTAAAGAAGGCACCGCCATTGTTTATATCTCGCATAAGCTGGCGGAAATTCGCCGGATCTGCGATCGCTATACGGTGATGAAAGACGGCAGCAGCGTCTGCAGCGGCATGGTCAGCGACGTCACCAATGACGACATCGTGCGGCTGATGGTCGGACGCGAACTGCAAAACCGCTTTAACGCGATGAAAGAGAGCACCGGCAATATCGAGCGCGATACGGTGTTTGAGGTGAAAAACGTCACCAGTCGCGACAAGAAAAAAGTCCGTGATATCTCTTTTAGCGTGAACCGTGGCGAGATCCTTGGTTTTGCCGGGCTGGTCGGCTCCGGCCGCACCGAACTGATGAACTGCCTGTTCGGCGTCGATAAGCGCAGCCGCGGTGAAATTCGCCTCAATGGTCACGCGATTTCCCCACGCTCACCGCTGGATGCGCTGAAAAAAGGCATGGCATATATCACCGAAAGCCGCCGCGACAACGGCTTCTTCCCTAACTTCTCGATTGCGCAAAACATAGCGCTCAGCAAAAGCCTCAAGCACGGCGGTTACAAAGGCGCAATGGGGCTGTTTAACGAACACGAAGAGCGACGGATTGCTGAAGCGCAGCGCGAGCTGCTGGCGCTGAAGTGCCACTCGGTGGAGCAGAGCATCACCGAGCTTTCCGGCGGTAACCAACAGAAAGTACTGATCTCCAAATGGCTGTGCTGCGAACCCGAGGTGATCATTTTCGATGAACCGACCCGCGGTATCGACGTCGGCGCGAAGGCCGAGATCTACAAAGTGATGCGCCAGCTATCGGATGACGGAAAAGTCATCCTGATGGTGTCATCCGAGCTTCCCGAAATTATTGCCGTCTGCGACCGCATCGCCGTGTTCTGCGAAGGGCGGCTGACGCAAATCCTGACCAATCGCGACGACATGAGCGAAGAGGAGATTATGGCATGGGCATTACCACACGAGTAAAAAGCGAAATGAGCGAGAAAAAGCCCTTCAACTTCGCGCTGTTCTGGGATAAATACGGCACCTTTTTTATCCTCGCGATCATCGTCGCCATCTTCGGCACGATGTCGCCGGAATACTTCCTCAACACCAATAACATCACGCAGATTTTTGTTCAGAGTTCAGTAACGGTGTTGATCGGCATGGGTGAGTTCTTTGCCATTCTGATCGCCGGGATTGATCTCTCCGTCGGTGCGATTCTTGCGCTCTCCGGCATGGTAACCGCCAAACTGATGCTGGCGGGCGTCGATCCCGTGCTGGCGGCATTGATCGGCGGCGTGTTGGTGGGCGGCGTGCTGGGGGCGATTAACGGCTGCCTGGTCAACTGGACCGGCCTGCACCCGTTCATTATTACCCTTGGCACCAACGCGATTTTTCGCGGCATTACGCTGGTTATTTCCGACGCCAACTCGGTGTATGGCTTCTCCTTCGACTTTGTGAATTTCTTTGCCGCCAGCGTGGCAGGCATTCCGGTGCCGGTGATCTTCTCGCTGCTGGTGGCGCTGCTGCTCTGGTTCCTCACTACGCGCATGCGGCTGGGGCGCAATATTTACGCGCTGGGCGGCAATAAAAACTCCGCCTTCTACTCCGGTATCGATGTGAAGTTTCACGTGCTGGTGGTGTTCATTATCTCCGGTGTTTGCGCCGGGCTGGCGGGCGTGGTCTCCACCGCGCGTCTCGGTGCGGCGGAGCCGCTGGCGGGAATGGGGTTTGAAACCTACGCCATCGCCAGCGCCATTATCGGCGGCACCAGCTTCTTCGGCGGTAAGGGGCGTATTTTCTCGGTCGTGATTGGCGGGTTGATTATCGGCACCATCAATAACGGCCTGAATATCCTGCAAGTTCAAACGTATTACCAGCTGGTGGTAATGGGCGGGCTGATTATTGCCGCTGTTGCGCTTGACCGGCTTATCAGCAAGTAAGGAATGAATGATGAAAATCTCCCCCTCCCTGATGTGTATGGATCTGCTCAAGTTTAAAGAACAGATCGAGTTTATCGACAGCCACGCGGACTATTTCCATATCGACATTATGGACGGCCACTTTGTGCCGAACCTGACGCTGTCGCCATTCTTTGTCAGCCAGGTGAAGAAGCTGGCCAGCAAACCGCTGGATTGCCATCTGATGGTGACGCGCCCGCAGGATTATATCGGCCAACTGGCGCGCGCAGGCGCAGACTTTATCACCCTGCACCCGGAAACGATCAACGGCCAGGCGTTTCGCCTGATCGATGAGATCCGCCGCCACGGCATGAAAGTCGGGCTGATCCTCAACCCGGAAACCTCCGTCGAAACGATGAAATACTATATTCATAAGGCGGACAAAGTGACGGTGATGACGGTCGATCCTGGCTTTGCCGGTCAGCCGTTCATTCCGGAAATGCTCGACAAGGTCGCCGAGCTGAAAGCCTGGCGCGAGCGCGAAGGGCTGAGTTATGAAATCGAAATCGACGGCTCCTGCAACCAGGCCACTTATCAGCGTTTGATGGCCGCAGGCGCGGATGTCTTTATCGTCGGCACCTCCGGGTTATTCAACCATGCGGAAAACATCGATGACGCCTGGACGGTAATGACCGAACAGATTCTGGCGGCCAAAAACGAGGTACTGCCTCATGCACGAACCGCATAATCAACTGGTAGCAGGCGTTGATATGGGCGCGACCCATATTCGCTTCTGCCTGCAAACCGCCGCAGGCGAGGTGCTGCATTGTGAAAAGCAGCGCACCGCGGAGGTCATTGCGCACGGCGTGGTAAACGGCATTACTGCGCTTATCCAGGCGCAGCTTGACGCACGTAATGCCCGCTGTTACGGGCTGGTAATGGGCTTTCCTGCGCTGGTCGGCAAAGATAAACGCACCATTATCTCCACGCCCAACTTACCGCTGGCACCTGGTGAACTGAGCGGGCTGGCCAGGCAACTGGAAAATGCGCTGGGCTGCCCGGTGGAGTTTTCCCGTGATGTGAATCTGCAACTCTCTTTTGACGTGCAGGAGCATAACCTCACGCAGCAGCAGGTGTTGGCGGCCTATCTCGGCACCGGCATGGGTTTCGCCATCTGGCTGAACGGTGCACCGTGGACAGGCGCGCACGGCGTGGCGGGCGAACTGGGGCATATTCCGCAGGGAGACAGGCAACTGCGCTGCGGCTGCGGCAATGCGGGTTGTCTGGAAACGGTGTGTTCTGGCCTTGCGCTGCGCCGCTGGTATGAACAGCAGCCGCGGGATTACGATCTTGGCGATCTGTTTATCCATGCAGCACAGGAGCCTTTTGTCGTCGATCTGCTGGATCACGCCGCGCGCGCCATCGCCACCAGCATTAACCTGTTCGATCCCGATGCAGTGATCCTCGGCGGCGGCGTCATGGATATGTCCGCATTTCCGCGTGAAGCGTTGATCGCGGCGATCCGCACCTGGCTGCGCAAACCGTTGCCGTGGGAAGCGGTGCGTTTTCTGGCGGCCTCATCATCAGCGTTTAACGGCGCGCAGGGCGCGGCGACACTGGCCCGCAACCGTTTTACGCCGCAATCCGTCGCAGCGCCTGCGCAAGCTCTGCACGGGTAAAGGGTTTACGCAGCAGTTCCACGTCCGGCAGCGCAGGGTTGTGCGCCGGGCGCAGATCCTGGCCGCTGATGAGCAGCATCGGCAGATGCGGATTCTGCTGGCGCGCCTGGTGAATCACTTCCGCGCCGCTGAGCGCGCCCGGTAGCATTAAATCACTGACCAATGCGCCAATCTCCGTCGAAGCGGCCAGTAGCTGCAACGCCTGCTCACCGGTTTCCGCTTCCAGCGTCAGATAGCCCAGCTCGTGCAACTGTTCGCACAATGTCTGGCGCACATCGGCCTCATCTTCCAGCACCAGAATCAGCGTGTCGCTGCTATCGCGCGCCTGCGCGGCATCCGGTTCGCGGCTTTCCACCGCCTGCACTGTTGCGCGCGGCAGTTGCAGACGCACGGTGGTGCCCTGCCCCGGCGCGCTCTCAATCTCTACCCGCCCGCCGGACTGGCGAACAAAGCCATATACCATCGACAGGCCCAGCCCGCTGCCGCTGCCGGTCTGTTTGGTGGTGAAGAAGGGTTCGAACACCTGTGCTTTGACCTCCTGCGACATACCGCAGCCGCGATCGATCACCTCCAGCGCCACCATATCCTGGCGGCGTCCGTCACTGCGGGTGACGCGCTGGTTCCAGGTGCGGATTTTAATGGTGCCGCTCTCGCCCTCCATCGCATCGCGGGCATTCATCACCAGATTGATGATGGCATTTTCCAGTTGTCCAACATCGATCCACGCGGGCCATGCCGGGCTTTGCGCTTCGATCTCCAGCGCCAGTATGCCGGGTAACGAATGGCGCATAAGCTCGCCGAGATTCTCCAGCAGCGGTTGCATCTCCACGGCATGAGGATGCAACGACTGTTTGCGGGAAAAGGCCAGCAGCCGCTGGGTCAGTAACGCGCCGCGCTCAGCGGCTTTCAGCGCCCGCGAGATACGCGGCGCATCCGGCGAGCCGGGCGTCACCAGTTCAAGGCTGCCAATAATCACCGCCAGCAGGTTATTGAAATCGTGCGCCAGCCCGCCGGTCAGTTGGCCGACTGCTTTCATCTTCTGACTGTGCAGCAGCGCCTCTTCCAGCCCTTTACGCTCCGTGCGATCCAGCACCACGTTAACCATGCCGCGCCCCGGTACCGGGCTAAAACGCAGCTCAATGGTACGATTGTCCGCCAGCCGTAATTCCTGCGGTTTGGGCAGCGGGCGAGCCAGATTCTCCTGTACGTGACCGGGGAGATCGCTCACCTGTTGTAACAGGCTCTGATAGTGCTGGCCGCGCTGCAATGCCTCTGCCGTCAGCCCCAGCAGCAACGGATATTGCGGATTCCACACCACCAGGCAACCCCGGTTATCGAACAGCGCAAAACCATCGCGCATCGCGTGGAAAGTGGTTTCCAGCTGTGTGCTTTTCTCTTTCAACAACTTAGAGGTGTGTTCCAGCGAAGCAGTATTGCGGGCAAACACGTTAAACGCACGCGCCAGTTCGCCCAGCTCATCGCGCCGTTGCAGCGCCGGAACCGACACGTCCTGCTCGCCGCGCGCCAGCCGCGACATGGCGCGCGAAATGGCCGTCAGATTCGAGCCCAGATTGCGGTAGATATACCATCCGGCAAAGCCGGTGATCACCAGCGCCAGCAGGGCGAAAACGCTGATAAACAGAATGATCGAGCGCATCTCCTGGTGGCTTTGCGCCGTGCGCAGTTCCGACGCCTGCGCGACCTGCGCAACGTACTGGTTGATGTCGCTGTTGAGCAGCGCCACCAGCGCTTTGATATGAAACATCGACCAGCTAATCGCCAGATCGCTCTCTTCCAGCCGGAGCGACAGCGGCCCCAGCTTGCGCAGCTCGGCGCTGAAATCCGGCAGGATAAAATCCACCGTCGGGCTGGCGGCGCGCAGCGGCAATTGCCCCATGATGTCGGAGATCTGTTTGATTGTCGGCCGGGGAGACGGCGTCTGAATGGCGGCGATGATCAGCCGGTCCATCTCGGCGAGCAGGCGGTTATCCGGGATGTTGCTCGCTTCCCGGGCGATGATCGCCTGTAAATGGCGCAAATAACTTTGGTTCTGGTACAGCGAACTGAGCAGCGCATTACGTTCCAGATGCCGCTGTTGTCCGCGTTGCAGCATCACGGTAACGCTTTGCTGCAATTCGTGGCTGCGGCGGGTGATCTGCGCCACCAGTTGCGGTTCCTGCTGCGCCAGCGGCGCGCGGGCAAGCTGGCTGAGCGAGTGTTGCAGCGCGCTCTGCGTCGCTTTCAGGCGTTCGGCTTCGCCCTGATACTCCAGCGCTCCGACCACCTGCGACAACCGCACAGCCGCCGTGGCGACGCTGGCGGTATCGCGCGCCAGATTCATACTGCCGGTCATGTCGTCCAGCGTCTGCTGCTGCGCCAGTTCCTGAATCTGGCTGGCGTGGCGAAATCCCAGAACTGCCACGCCGCAGACCATTAAAGTTACCGCCACCACCAGTAAATTGAAGAACAGCAGACGCCCGCGAGCGCTGGTGAAAAACGGGTTCGCGCGATACGACATAGTGGCTCCGGTGCAATGTTGATCCTGACGCAGGACGGCAGGAAACGGTTTCTCCAGGTAACTATGACAAATATGAACAGAACCTGACATTGTGCATTTACTAACGTGTGATGAAGTGCGGATATCGTTCCTCCAAGGAAGCCCGCTGATGAGCAACACGCCCGTACTGGAGATGCGCAATATTGCCAAAGCTTTCGGCAAATTTTACGCCCTCAAAGGGGTCGATCTGACGGTCTGGCCCGGCGAGATCCATGCGCTGATGGGGGAAAACGGCGCGGGAAAAAGCACGCTGATGAAGATCCTCGCCGGGGCGTATAGCGCCACCAGCGGCGAGATCCTGATTGACGGCCAGCCTTACGCCATCAAAAGCCCCAAAGATGCGCTCGCTGCCGGTATCACGCTGATTTACCAGGAGATGCAGTTAGCGCCGAACCTGACCGTGGCGGAAAACATCTTTCTTGGCAGTGAAATCGCCCGCGGCGGGCTGGTGCAGCGCAAAGAGATGGTGACACAGGCGCAGGCGGTGATTGATCGCCTTGGCGCGAATTTCACCGCCACCGATCGGGTGATGAAGCTGACGATCGCCGAGCAGCAGCAGGTGGAGATCGCCCGCGCTTTACACCGCAACAGCCGCATTCTGGTGATGGATGAACCCACCGCCGCCCTCTCCTCACGCGAAACGCATCGTCTGTTCGAACTGATCCTGCGCCTGCGCGATGAAGGGATGGCGATTATCTACATCAGCCATCGCATGGCGGAAGTGTATGAACTCTCCGATCGCGTCAGCGTCCTGCGCGACGGCCAGTATGTCGGCAGCCTGACGCGCGACAAACTCAATGCTTCTGAACTGGTGCGCATGATGGTCGGGCGACCATTGAGCGACCTGTTTAACAAAGAGCGCGATATCCCACTTAGCAACCCGCGTCTGAGCGTTCAACACCTGACAGACGGCGAGAAAATCCAGCCAGTCAGCTTGCAGGTGCGTGCCGGGGAGATCGTCGGCCTTGCCGGGCTGGTCGGTGCCGGACGATCCGAACTGGCGCAGCTGATCTTCGGCGTACGCAAAGCCACTGGCGGCATGATCGAAGTGGACGGTGAACCAGTGGTGATCCACTCGCCGCGCGCCGCCATCGATTTAGGCATCGGTTTTCTGACGGAGAACCGCAAAGAGCAAGGCCTGTTTCTGGAACTGGCGGCGCAGGAAAACATCACCATGGCAACGCTGGAGCGCGACGCGGCGTGGGGAATGCTCGATCGCAAAAAAGCGCAGTCGATCTCCGATGACGCCATCAAGTTATTGAATATTCGCGTACCGCACGCGCAGGTGCGGGCGGGCGGCTTATCCGGCGGCAACCAGCAAAAGCTCTTGATCTCTCGCTGGGTAGCGATCGGCCCGCGCATTCTGATCCTTGATGAGCCAACGCGCGGCGTGGATGTCGGTGCCAAAAGCGAGATCTACCGGATCATGAACCAGATGGCGCGCCAAGGCGTGGCGATCCTGATGATCTCCAGCGAGCTGCCGGAAGTGGTCGGCATGAGCGATCGTGTTTATGTGATGCGCGAAGGCAGCATCGTCGGCGAGCTGCAACAACATGAGATTACTCAGGAAAACATTATGACGCTGGCCACCGGCGTTAACGAATCCCACCACCAGGCGGTACACCATGACTGATGCTAAAGAGAACGCAGCGAAAAGCCCTTCCGCCAAAAAGATGTTGATGGGCGATCTGATGCAAACTGTCGGCATTTTGCCGATTCTCATCCTGATCGTCGCGGTTTTTGGCTTTATCGCGCCAAACTTTTTTACCGAAAGCAACCTGCTGAATATTACCCGCCAGGCGTCGATCAACATTGTGCTGGCGGCGGGCATGACTTTCATCATTCTGACCGGCGGTATCGATCTCTCTGTGGGTTCGATTCTCGGCACCACGGCGGTCGCGGCGATGGTGGTTTCGCTGATGCCCGAACTGGCCCTGCTCTCCGTCCCGGCGGCGCTGATGCTCGGCCTGGTGCTCGGCCTGTTTAATGGCGCGCTGGTGGCGTTTGCTGGTTTGCCGCCATTCATTGTCACCCTCGGTACGTATACCGCGCTGCGCGGGGTGGCCTATCTGCTGGCAGACGGCACCACGGTGATTAACTCCGATATCAGTTTTGAGTGGGTCGGCAATAACTATCTTGGCCCGGTGCCGTGGCTGGTGGTGATTGCGTTGGCGGTGATTGTACTGTGCTGGTTTATCCTGCGCCGCACGACGCTGGGCGTTCATATCTACGCGGTGGGCGGCAATATGCAGGCAGCGCGCCTGACCGGCATCAAAGTGTGGCTGGTGCTGCTGTTCGTCTACGGCATGAGCGGCTTGCTCTCCGGCCTTGGCGGCGTGATGAGCGCCTCGCGGCTGTACAGCGCCAACGGCAACCTCGGCACCGGCTATGAGCTGGATGCCATCGCCGCGGTGATCCTTGGCGGCACCAGTTTTGTCGGCGGAATCGGCACCATCACCGGCACTCTGGTTGGCGCGCTGATTATCGCCACCCTTAACAATGGCATGACGCTAATGGGCGTCTCCTACTTCTGGCAATTGGTGATCAAAGGGGCGGTGATCATCATAGCGGTGCTGATCGACAAATACCGTACCCGGCATCATCAGGCAGCATAACAATACCCTACAAAACAGCAACATAAGTGAGGATTACAGCATGCGTCTTAAACCTCTTGTCACGGCGTTCTGCGCCGCTGCTCTGCTGACCAGCGCGCCGTTTGCGCAGGCCAAAGATCTGAAGTCCATTGGCGTTACGGTGGGCGATCTGGCGAACCCCTTCTTCGTGCAGATCACCAAAGGTGCGGAGCTGGAAGCGCGCAAACTGGCGGGCGATAACGTCAAAGTGACGCTGGTCTCCAGCGGTTACGATCTGGGCCAGCAGGTCGCGCAGATCGATAACTTTATTGCCGCCAAAGTGGACATGATCATCCTCAACGCCGCGGATTCCAAAGGCATCGGCCCGGCGGTGAAACGGGCAAAAGAGGCCGGGATTGTGGTGGTGGCGGTTGACGTGGCGGCAGAAGGTGCCGACGCCACTATCACCTCCGATAACACCCAGGCAGGGGAAATGGCCTGTAAGTACATTACCGACCGCCTGAAAGGCAAAGGCAATGTGGTGATCATCAACGGACCGCCGGTCTCTGCGGTGCAAAACCGTGTCGAAGGCTGCCAGACCGAGTTTAAGCGCCACCCGGATATCAAAGTGCTCTCTGATAACCAGAACGCGAAAGGCAGCCGCGAAGGCGGGCTGGAAGTGATGACCTCGCTGCTTGCCGCCAACCCGAAAATCGACGGTGTCTTTGCGATTAACGATCCGACAGCGATCGGTGCCGATCTGGCCGCCAAACAGGCACAGCGTCACGAGTTCTTTATTGTAGGCGTCGATGGCAGCCCGGATGGCGAAGAGGCGCTGAAACGCAAAAACTCGCTGTTTGTCGCCACTCCGGCGCAGGATCCGCAAGTGATGGCCGCCCGCGCGGTGGAGATCGGCTACGACATTCTGCAAGGCAAGCCCGCGCCAACCGCGCCGGTGCTGATCCCGGTGACGATGATCGATAAACAGAACGTCGGCAGCTACAAAGGCTGGACGGTGAAATAGGGTTTTCCCCCCGCTTTTCCGGCGGGGGATCTTCTCTGGAGGTGAAATGAAACGCTCCGCCATTAATGAAATTCTCGGCCACACGCGGCAGTTTTTCTCAATGCACGATGTCCATTTGCCGCCTTTCGCCAGCTTCCCGCCAACCAAATGGCAACAGCTCGATCGTGCGGCGTGGCGTGAAGTGTTCGATCTGAAACTGGGATGGGATGTCACTGCATTTGGCGGCGACGATTTCTTTACCCAGGGATTGACGCTGTTCACTCTGCGTAACGGCTCGCCCAACGGCACGCCGTATGAAAAATGTTATGCGGAAAAGATTATGCACGTGCGCGACGGTCAGCTTACGCCGATGCATTTTCACTGGCGCAAGCGCGAGGACATCATTAATCGCGGCGGCGGTAATCTGATTATTGAGCTGTGGAACGCCGGCGCACATGAAGAGACGATTGCCTCCGACGTTACCGTGGTCATTGATGGCTGTATCCAGACTCATGCGGCAGGCAGCCAGTTGCGCCTCTCACCAGGGGAAAGTATTTGCCTGTCGCCGGGGCTATATCACAGCTTCTGGGGCGAACCGGGCTTTGGCGATGTGCTGGTTGGTGAAGTGTCGTCGGTGAATGACGATGATCACGACAACCACTTCCTGTACCCCGTTGATCGCTTTAACGCTATTCAGGAAGACGAACCGGCACTGCTGGCGCTGTGTAACGAATATCATCTGTTTCTCGGCTAAAGGAGGAAGCTATGTCTTTGATTTCGCTCGCTGAAGGTCTGACGCACGCCCGTGAACATCACTATGCGCTGGGCGCGTTTAACGTGCTCGACTCGCACTTTTTACGCGCGCTGTTTGCCGCGGCAAAGCAGGAGCGCTCGCCCTTTATCATCAACATCGCCGAAGTCCATTTTAAATATGTCTCGCTGGAATCGCTGGTCGAAGCGGTGAAGTTCGAAGCCGCGCGCCACGACATTCCGGTGGTGCTGAACCTCGATCACGGGCTGCATTTTGAATCGGTCGTGCGCGCGCTGCGCCTCGGTTTTAGCTCGGTGATGTTTGACGGTTCCGTGCTGGAGTATGAAGACAATATTCGTCAGACGCGGGAAGTGGTGAAGATGTGCCATGCGGTCGGCGTTTCGGTGGAAGCGGAGCTGGGCGCGGTTGGCGGTGATGAAGGCGGCGCGCTGTATGGCCATGCCGACGAAGCCTGTTTTACCGACCCGGCGCGGGCGCGGGATTTTGTTGACCGTACCGGCATCGACACGCTGGCGGTGGCTATCGGCAATGCCCACGGCAAATACAAAGGCGAACCGAAGCTGGATTTTGAGCGCCTGGATGCCATTCGCCAGCAGACCGGTCTGCCGCTGGTGCTGCACGGCGGTTCCGGTATCAGCGATGCGGATTTCCGCCGCGCCATTTCGCTGGGTATCCATAAAATCAATTTCTACACCGGCATGTCACAGGCCGCGCTCGGCGCCATTGAGCAGCGCATGGCAGATCGCCAGCCATTGTATGATGAGTTCGCCCAGCTCCTGCTGAGCGTCGAAGAAGCTATCACCGATACCGTTGCCACACAGATGCGCATTTTCGGCAGCGCGGGGCAACTCTGATGGCGCGCAACGGCGTTATCGCCGCCGGCAATATGCTGGTCGATCATGTTCACCAGATCGTGCAGTGGCCGGAACGCGGCTGGCTGGCGGAGATCACCCAGAGCGAGCGCTCAACGGGCGGCGCGCCTCTGAATGTGCTGCTGACACTGGCAAAGCTGCACGTGGGCATGCCGTTGCAGGCGGTGGGATTAGTGGGCGAAGACAGCGATGGCGATTACATTATGGCGATGCTGGATCAGTACCACGTCAATCGCCAGGCGGTGCAGCGCACCCCTTCTGCACCCACCTCAATGTCGCAGGTGATGACCGATCCCTCCGGGCAGCGCACCTTTTTCCACTCGCCCGGCGCGAACCGTCTGCTGGATTTACCGGCGTTTGAGCAGCTGGACGGCAGCATGAAGATTTTCCATCTCGGCTATCTCTTGCTACTTGATAGTCTCGATTTGCCGGACGAAGAGTACGGAACACGCAGCGCGCGGCTGCTGGCGCAGATGCGCGAGCAGGGTTTTCTCACCTCGCTGGATTTGGTGTCACGCAAGGGCGATCCACGTTACCAGCCGCTGGTGCTGCCGTGCCTGAAGCATCTTGATTTTCTGGTGATTAACGAGCTGGAAGCCGGGGAATTTAGCGGGCTGCCCATGCGCACCGCAACCGATGAACCGCATATTGAGCATATCGCTGCCGCCGCCGCGCAACTGCTGGCCGCCGGTGTGCGCCAGCGGGTAGTGATCCACTGCCCGGAAGGCGCATGGGGCGAAGCGGCAGATCAGGCCGGAGCGTGGATCCCGTCGCGCACGTTAAGCCAGTCGGAGATTATCGGCAGTGTCGGCGCGGGCGATGCTTTTTGCGCCGGTTTTTTATACGGCTGCCACGAAGCCTGGCCGCTGCAAAAGAGCATTCAACTGGCACATGCCTGCGCACGCGCCAGCCTGCTGTGCGCCAATGCGATCGACGGCGCGAAGACGCTGGAGGCATTGCAGCAGGAGATTGGAGATTCGCTGTAGGAGTTTGCCGGAACAAGAGACGATATAGCCAGCGCCAGATAACCGGTTGATTGTCTGGCGTTTGGCCGGATGACGGCTACGCCGCTTTATCGCTGTGCGCAACGTCGGCGGCAAAGACATAGCCGAGGCCGCGCAAGGTTTTTATTAGCGCCGGTTGGTGGGGATTAGCTTCGATTTTGCGGCGTAAGCGCATGATCAACACATCAATGGTGCGATCAAACACTTCCACGCTTTCGCTGTGCGTTAAGGTCAGCAACTGTTCGCGGTTCAGCACCCGACGCGCATTTTGCACCAGCGCCAGCAACAAGCTGTACTCGCCTTGCGTCAGGCCAACCACCTGATGCTGCGGGTTAAATAGCTCGCAGCGCTCAGGGTCAAGATGCCAGCCATTAAAGGTAAAACCGGGCTGCTTTTCCATTGGGATTTCTGCCGCCAGCACGCCGCTGCGCCGCAGTACCGCGTTGACGCGCGCCACCAGCACGCGGGCGTTAAACGGTTTGCCGATATAGTCGTCCGCGCCCATCTCCAGACCGACCACCACATCCGACTCGCTACCAAGCCCGGTAAGCATCACCACCGGCAGCGACGGACGCTGTTTTTGCAACTGCTGCAACACCCGCAGGCCGTTGATATCCGGCAGCATCATATCGAGCAGCACCAGCGCAATATCCGCATGCTGCGCGCTGAGCGTCAGCGCATCCTGCCCGTTATGGCAGACGTAAACCGTAAAGACATGCTCGCTCAGCACCTCTTTCAACAGTTCGCACACCGCGCTATCGTCATCCACCACCAGAATTGCAGGTTTCATTGTCCGCTTCCGCCAGGCCCGTTTGGGTAAGTCTGATCCATTCTGTTGGCGGTCATTTATAAATGCAGCGACTAAATGCCGAATTTTTAACCGTGGTCACATCCCCCTCGCTCTTCGTCACGTCACTTTTGACGATGGCCTGTTTTTCGTCAGTATTTTGCGCAAATTTCCGGCGTAACATCGGTAAATACCCCCAATATTGTTATGGCATAGAAGATGCATAGTGGGGGCGACACTGTTAACTGGAGCGAAAGTGATGAAAAAAGTCGTCACGGTTTGCCCGTATTGCGCCTCGGGATGCAAAATCCATCTGGTGGTCGATAACGGCAAAATCGTTCGGGCGGAAGCCGCACAGGGCAAAACCAATCAGGGCACTCTCTGCCTGAAAGGTTATTACGGCTGGGATTTTATCAACGATACCCAGATCCTGACGCCCCGGCTTAAAAGCCCGATGATCCGTCGCCAGCGCGGCGGAAAACTGGAGTCGGTCTCCTGGGATGAAGCGCTCGATTATGTCGCCAGCCGTTTGCGCGCCATTAAAGAGAAGTACGGCCCGGATGCCATTCAGACCACTGGTTCTTCCCGTGGTACGGGTAATGAAACCAACTACATAATGCAAAAATTCGCGCGCGCCGTTATTGGTACCAATAACGTCGACTGCTGCGCTCGTGTCTGACACGGCCCTTCGGTTGCAGGTCTGCACCAATCGGTCGGCAATGGCGCGATGAGTAATGCCATTAATGAAATCGATAACACGGATTTAGTGTTTATCTTTGGGTACAACCCGGCGGATTCTCACCCTATCGTCGCCAATCATGTGATTCGGGCGAAACAGAATGGGGCGAAAATCATCGTCTGCGATCCGCGCAAAATTGAAACCGCGCGCATTGCCGACATGCACGTCGCACTGAAAAACGGATCCAACATCGCCCTGCTTAACGCCATGGGCCATGTGATCATTGAAGAGAACCTCTACGACCAGGCGTTTGTCGCCAGCCGGACGGAAGGGTTTGAAGAGTACCGGAAGATTGTCGAGGGCTACACTCCGGAATCGGTCGAGGAGATCACCGGCGTCAGCGCGCAGGAGATCCGCCAGGCCGCCCGTATGTATGCCGGGGCGAAAACCGCAGCCATCCTGTGGGGCATGGGCGTGACCCAGTTCTATCAGGGCGTGGAAACGGTACGTTCGCTCACCAGTCTTGCCATGCTGACCGGCAACCTGGGTAAACCGCATGTTGGGGTCAACCCGGTACGCGGTCAGAACAACGTGCAGGGCGCGTGCGATATGGGCGCGCTGCCGGATACCTACCCCGGCTATCAGTATGTGAAAGAAGAGGCGCACCGCGAGAAATTCGCCAAAGCGTGGGGCGTGGAAAGCCTGCCAGCGCATACCGGTTATCGCATTAGCGAACTACCGCATCGCGTTGAGCATGGCGAAGTGCGCGCCGCGTACATTATGGGTGAAGATCCGCTGCAAACGGATGCCGAACTGTCGGCAGTTCGTAAGGCATTTGAAGGGCTTGAACTGGTGATTGTGCAGGATATTTTCATGACCAAAACCGCAGCCGCGGCGGATGTCATCCTGCCTTCCACCTCCTGGGGCGAGCACGAAGGCGTTTATACCGCAGCAGATCGCGGTTTCCAGCGCTTCTTCAAAGCGGTTGAACCAAAGTGGGATCTGAAAACGGACTGGCAAATCATCAGTGAAATCGCCACCCGTATGGGTTATCCGATGCATTACAACAACACGCAGGAGATCTGGGACGAGTTGCGTCATTTATGCCCCGATTTCTACGGCGCCACCTACGAAAAAATGGGTGAGCTGGGCTACATCCAGTGGCCGTGTCGCGATACGTCGGAGGCCGATCAGGGCACCTCTTATCTCTTTAAAGAGAAGTTCGACACGCCGAACGGGCTGGCGAAATTCTTCACCTGCGACTGGGTCGCGCCGATGGATAAACTCACCGACGAGTATCCGATGGTGCTCTCCACCGTGCGTGAAGTGGGCCACTACTCTTGCCGTTCAATGACCGGCAACTGTGCGGCGCTGGCCGCGCTGGCGGATGAACCAGGCTATGCGCAAATCAACGCCGCCGACGCCGCAAGGCTGGGCATTGAGGATGAAGCGCTGGTGTGGGTTAACTCGCGTAAAGGCAAAATCATCACCCGTGCGCAGGTCAGCGAACGCCCGAACAAAGGTGCGGTGTATATGACCTACCAGTGGTGGATTGGCGCCTGTAACGAGCTGGTGACGGAGAACTTAAGCCCGATAACCAAAACGCCGGAGTACAAGTACTGCGCCGTGCGCATCGAGCCGATCGCCGATCAGCGCGCCGCCGAGCAGTATGTGATCGACGAATATAACAAGCTGAAAACCCGGCTGCGCGAAAGCGCGATGGGCTGATAGCCGCGTTTGTCGAAGTCAAAGCGGAGTGATCTTCACTCCGCTTTTTTATTTATCTTCCGTTAGTCACGCCACGAGTGGACAGCGCCGCAATCAACTTCCTGAAAAATCATCATTATTAACGAACTGAAACACAGTTCTTCTGTCATCTGCTGGCATGTTTACCTATAACTAACAGGTAAATGTGCTCATTGATGATTGCCGCGAAACCCCATGCCTCCTGTTAAAAAACACCGTAGAGAAGATCACCCCAGTTCCTCATTTAACCTGAACAGGTATCACCTGCTTTCTCTTGTGATTCTGGTGTTTTTAGCACTCCTGCTGGCACGCGTTGCCGACCTGCAACTGCTCAATCACCCGATGCTGGAGCATGAAGCCGATCAGCGCTCATTACGCACCATTACGCTACCGACCAACCGCGGCACGCTGGTGGATCGTGACGGCCAGGCGTTAGCCCTGAGTGTTCCCTCGCGCGACATCATTGCCGATCCGAAACGCATTCTCGAGGCGAATCCTGATTTTACCAGCCCGAAGTGGGCTTACCTCGCCGCAGCGCTCAATGTCAGCCCGCAAGCCCTGCGGGCGCAGCTTACAGCGAATCCCACGAAGCACTTCCTCTACCTGGGCCGAAAAATCGAACTGGGTATCGCCAAAGATATTGCCGCGCTGCATCTGAAAGGGATCACGACCGAATATGACGACAGCCGCTTTTATCCTATGGGAGAAGCTGCCGCGCCGCTTTTAGGCATCGTGGGCGCCGATAACACGGGGCTGAATGGGCTGGAGAAAAGTTATAACACCATTCTTGAAGGCAAACCGGGTCAGGAAGAGTACCGCCAGGACGGTGACGGCCACCTGATTTCCGTGGTCAATTACGAACCGCCGCAGCAACCGCCAACCGTTCAGCTCAGCATCGACAAGTTCGATCAATACACGCTTTACAGCGCATTACGTGATGGCGTGCTGCTCAACAAGGCGGATTCAGGTGCGGCTGTGCTGGTGAAAATCGACACCGGCGAGATTCTGGGAATGGCGTCTTACCCTTCGTTTAATCCCAACAATTACGAAAGCGCCACCCCGATGCAAATGCGCAACACGGCCATTAACGATAGCTATGAACCGGGTTCAACCGTGAAGCCGCTGGTGGTTCTCGAAGGGCTGGAGCGCCATTTAATCCAGCCGAACTCGGTTCTTGATACCTCGCCTTACGTCGTCAACGGGCATTTGATACGGGATGTCGGGCACTGGCCGCGTCTGACGATAACCGGCATTTTGCAGAAATCGAGCGATACGGGCGCGTCCCACATTGCGCTTGCCATGCCTGCTCAGGCGCTGGTGAATACCTACCAGGCGTTTGGCCTCGGCAAACCTACCGGGCTGGGCTTAACGGGCGAGAGTGTGGGTTACTTTCCCTTACACCGCCAGCGCTGGGCCGATATTGAACGCGCAACGTTCTCTTTTGGCTACGGCCTGCGCGTAACCCCGCTGCAGATCGCACGGGAATATGCGACGCTGGGCTCGTTCGGTATCTATCGCCCTCTTTCCATCACCAAAGTCACGCCGCCGGTGATGGGCGTCAGAGTGGCGAATCCGGCCACCGCGAAAACCGTCGTGTATATGATGGAAAGCGATGTTTTACCCGGCGGCTCAGGTTTACGCGCGGCGGTACCGGGCTATCAGCTTGCCACCAAAACCGGTACGGCGGAAAAAATGGGTACCGACGGGAAGTACGATGGCGGCTACGTCAACTACACCGCAGGCGTTGCCCCGGCCAGCCACCCGGAAGTGGCGCTGGTGGTGATGGTTAACCATCCGACAGTGGGCGATCACTTTGGTGGCTCGGTCGCGGCGCCGATTTTCGGCAAAATCATCGGCCCGGTACTGAAACATATGAACATCGCGCCTGATGCCATCAGCAATAAACCCTCCGTCAATGCATCCTGATGCCGGACGACTCACGCGGCGGTGTCACGATGGGGCGTAACGTCTGACAGGTGTGGCAAACCGCCCGGTAGTGTAATGTCATCAACAGAATCCCCTGATAATGAGAGCGCAGGTGTTGAACTCCACGGAAGCAGAATTACCGGTCAGCCAGCAGAACCACAACATTGCGCGTCTCGCGACAGCACAGGCGCTGGCTGGCGCTAACTCGGTCGTCTTTTACGCCACCGGCGCGATAGTCGGTAATACCCTCGCGCCCAGCAGCACGCTGGCAACGTTGCCCATCACGGTTTTTGTTCTGGGGATGGCGGCCTGCATTCTGCCCTTTGGCGCGCTGGCTCGCCGTCGTGGCAGACGGGCTGCCTTTATGACCGGTACTGGCGCAGGCGTGTTGACCGGGCTGCTGGCCTCGCTGGCGGTCGTGCTCGGTTCCTTTTCCCTGTTCTGCCTGGCGGCTTTTTTCGGCGGCGCGTACGCGGCTGTTGCGCTCTCGTTTCGCTTTGCTGCCACCGATGGCGTGGGCAGCGAACGACGGGCGCGCGCGTTATCGCTGGTGATGGGCGGCGGCGTCGTAGCGGGCGTACTTGGCCCGATGCTGGTCACCGGCACCATGAATGCCTGGCCGGAGCATACTTTTGCCGTTACCTTTCTCGCGCAGGCAGCGGTCGCGGCGCTTGCCGCAACGGTACTGCTCGGCGTCAAATCCCCTGCCGTTGTCGCTCATGCGCAGCACGGCGGCCGCCCACTTCATGAGATAGCCCGCCTGCCGGGCTTTCGTCGCACCGTGTTTGGCGGCGCGGTGGCCTATATGGTGATGAACTTCCTGATGACTGCCGCGCCGCTGTCGATGCATCAGCACGGCCTTTCTCAGCAGGCAGCGAATCTGGGCATTCAGTGGCATGTGATTGCGATGTACGGGCCGGGCTTTTTTACCGGCAAACTGATTCAGCGCTTTGGCGCCAGCCGCATTGGCGCTGCGGGATTATTGATCACCGCCCTCTCCGTGCTCGCCGGTCTGCTCGGTACTGACATCCTGCATTACTGGCTGTCGCTGATCCTTCTTGGCATCGGCTGGAACTTTGGTTTTACCGGCGCTTCGGCGAAGATCATTGAGTTTCACCGCCCGGAAGAGAAAACCCGCGTCCAGTCACTGAATGACTTTATTGTCTTTGGCGTGATGATTGTCGGCTCTTTCTCCTCCGGCGCACTACTTAATGCCTTCGGCTGGAATGCGGTGCTGTGGGGATCGCTGGTGCCGGTGGTGGCGGGTTTTCTGGCGATGATGGGCAAAAGCCACACGGTAAAGGGATAAAAAAATCCCTCCGTGAAGGAGGGATTGAGCAGTTTACTGACCGGCTGTTTTATCAAATTTGCCCAGCATTTCGCGCTCGTAGGCCTGCGCTTTTTTGCGGTCGAATTTGTGTTCCCACTTGGCAATGACCAGCACCGCCAGCGCATTCCCCACCACGTTCAGCGCGGTACGCGCCATATCGAGAATACGGTCAACACCGGCGATAAAGGCCAGCCCTTCCAGCGGAATACCGACGCTGCCCAGCGTCGCCAGCAATACCACGAAGGAGACGCCCGGAACACCCGCGATGCCTTTTGAGGTCACCATCAGCGTCAGCACGAGGATAATCTCCTGCCATAGCGACAGATCGATACCGTACAACTGCGCAATAAAGATGGCGGCAATACTCTGGTACAGCGTTGAACCGTCGAGGTTAAAGGAGTAACCGGTCGGCACCACGAAGCTGGTAATGGAAGCAGGCGCGCCGTAGGCTTCCATTTTTTCGATAATACGCGGCAGCACGCTCTCTGAACTGGCGGTTGAGTAGGCCAGAATCAGCTCATCTTTCAGGATGCGGATCAGGATCCAGATGCTCAGCCCGCAGATGCGCGCCACAATGCCCAGCACCACCAGCGCGAAGAACAGGATCGCGAAGTAAACCAGAATCACCAGCTTCGCCAGCGGCCACAGCGAGGCAAAACCGAAGTTCGCCACCGTTACCGAGATCAGCGCGAACACGCCGACCGGCGCATAGCGCATCACCATATGGGTGACTTTAAACATGGTTTCGGAAATAGAACGGAACACGGTCACCAGCGGCTCGCGGTGCGATGCCGGCAGCGATGACAGCCCCAGGCCAAACAGCACCGAGAAGAAGATGATCGGCAGCATATCGCCCTTCGCCATCGACGCGATGATATTGGTCGGCACCAGCGACAGAATCGTCCCCATCAGGCCGTGGGCGTGGCTTTGCACATCCGCGGTGGTGCTTTGGTATTTCGAAATATCCACCGTGGCCAGCTGCGACATATCGATTCCCGCCCCCGGCTGGAACACATTCGCCAGCGTAATACCGAGCACGATCGCAACCGTAGTGATCACTTCGAAATAGATGATGGTTTTCGCGCCAATACGGCCAAGCTGTTTCGCGTCGCCCACACCAGCAATCCCGACAATCAACGTCGAGATAACAATCGGCACCACGATCATTTTGATCAGATGAATAAAGATATCGCCCGCAGGAGACAGGAGATTCGCAATCAGCCATTCGCGGCTGTCGCTGTGATAATGCAGGTAACTACCCAGAAGAATACCCAGCACAAGGGCTAGCAGAATCTGCCAGGCCAGGCTGATTTTCATGTTTTTCATAACTACAGACTTCCTCAATGAAGCGCCATTCCATGCTCGGGAACGACACATACTGAAAGGGTATGATTAACGTCGCACGGTATTGCGGGGTTTTTTAACGCGCATTATCAGTATCATTTGCAGGGTGTAACGCGCAACCCTATACCGGGAGGGGGTTTGACTGATTTTTTAGCTAAAAGCCGTCTTTTATTTCAGTTATTAACAATAAGTATTTGTTATACAAAAAATTTCAATCTGCTGAATTCCAATATTTCCGTCAGGAAATTATTCCGCAAAATTTGTTCATTTGCGTATTTTTTAATCATTAGAAATGTCGCAGGGGTCGCTTCATACCGGAAATTTCGTCTGCTATTTGTCATTAACTCAGTGAATAGTACCTGTTAAAAATAATTAAGACGCTATTGGTTCCGCAATGTATTTTCAGCAGGTTGCCATAGCGCATTATTCTGCAACGCTATTAAGTGTAATCGAACCGTCACATTCCATAACCTGCTGTTATGAGTCATTTTTCTTCTTCCTGCCGCTATTTTTCATTTCTGCATTACACCAGCGCATTTATTTTGCTGCTTTTTTACTGAATCTCATCAATGCGTGATCTATCGCTCAAATAGTAAACAAAGCTTGTAAAGGCCCTACAATTAACGTTCTTGTGACATATTATTAACATCTTACAAGGAGAGCAATTGCCATGAGCCAAATACATAAACACGATATTCCCGCCAATATTGCGGAACGTTGCCTGATCAATCCGGAGCAGTATGAAGCCAAATATCAGCAATCCATCACCGACCCTGACACATTCTGGGGCGAGCAGGGAAAGATCCTCGACTGGATCACGCCGTATAAAACGGTGAAAAACACCTCCTTCGCACCCGGCAATATTTCGATTAAATGGTATGAAGACGGCACATTAAACCTGGCCGCCAACTGCCTTGACCGCCACCTTGCCGAACGCGGCGACCAGACGGCCATTATCTGGGAAGGCGATGACGCCAGCCAGAGTAAAAAAATCACCTATCGCGAGCTGCACCGCAGCGTATGCCAGTTTGCCAATGTGCTGGTCGATCTCGGGATTAAGAAAGGTGATGTTGTCGCGATTTACATGCCGATGGTGCCGGAAGCGGCAGTCGCGATGCTCGCCTGCGCCCGTATCGGCGCGGTGCATTCGGTGATTTTCGGCGGCTTCTCGCCGGAAGCGGTAGCCGGACGCATTATCGATTCCAGTTCCCGGCTGGTGATCACCGCCGACGAAGGCGTTCGCGCCGGTCGTAATATTCCGCTGAAGAAAAATGTTGATGACGCGCTGAAAAACCCGAACGTTAACAGCGTTGAGCATGTCGTGGTTCTGAAACGTACCGGCGGCAAAATCGACTGGAACGACGGGCGCGATCTGTGGTGGAACGAGCTGACCGAAAAAGCCAGCGACCAGCATCAGCCGGTGGAAGTTGGCGCGGAAGATCCGCTCTTTATCCTCTATACCTCCGGTTCGACCGGCAAACCGAAAGGCGTGCTGCACACCACCGGCGGTTATCTGGTTTATGCCGCGACGACCTTTAAATATGTCTTTGATTATCATCCGGGCGATGTTTACTGGTGTACAGCCGATGTCGGCTGGGTGACCGGCCACAGCTATTTGCTCTACGGGCCGCTGGCCTGCGGTGCCATCACGCTGATGTTTGAAGGCGTGCCGAACTGGCCAACCCCGGCGCGCATGAGCCAGGTGGTGGATAAGCACCAGGTCAATATTCTCTACACCGCGCCGACGGCGATCCGCGCACTAATGGCAGAAGGCGACAAAGCCATCGAGGGCACTGACCGCTCTTCGCTGCGTATTCTCGGTTCAGTGGGCGAGCCCATCAACCCGGAAGCGTGGGAGTGGTACTGGTCGAAGATCGGCAACGGTAAATGCCCGGTTATGGACACCTGGTGGCAGACGGAAACCGGCGGTTTTATGATCACCCCGCTGCCTGGCGCAACGCGCCTGAAAGCCGGTTCGGCAACCCATCCGTTCTTTGGCGTGCAACCGGCGCTGGTGGATAACGAAGGGAATGTGCTTGAGGGCGCGACCGAAGGTAACCTGGTGATCACCGACTCCTGGCCAGGCCAGGCGCGTACGCTGTTTGGCGATCACGAGCGTTTTGAACAGACCTACTTCTCCACCTTCAAAAACTGCTACTTCAGCGGCGACGGCGCGCGTCGTGACGAAGAGGGCTATTACTGGATCACCGGCCGCGTGGACGATGTGCTGAACGTTTCCGGCCACCGCCTAGGTACCGCTGAGATTGAATCGGCGCTGGTTTCGCATCCGAAAATCGCCGAAGCCGCCGTAGTGGGTATTCCGCACAACATCAAAGGCCAGGCGATTTATGCCTATGTCACGCTGAATCACGGAGAAGAACCGTCGCCGGAACTCTACACCGAAGTGCGTAACTGGGTGCGTAAAGAGATTGGCCCGCTGGCAACGCCGGATGTACTGCACTGGACAGATTCACTGCCGAAAACACGCTCCGGCAAAATCATGCGTCGCATCCTGCGCAAAATCGCGGCGGGCGATACCAGTAACTTCGGCGATACCTCGACGCTCGCCGATCCTGGCGTCGTGGAAAAACTGCTCGAAGAGAAACAGGCCATTACCATGCCGTCTTAAGAATCGTAACACCCTGCCGGATAAGGCGTCAGCCACTATCCGGCTGACAAACAAAACCATAACGCTCTCCTTATAAGGAGAGGAAACAATCACCTCACCCTACAGTTCCCAATGGATTTCGTGTTGCAGGAAGGCGGCAAACGCACACATCCCCAGGCGCATAGATAACTGTGTGACTGGGGTGGGCATGTGCGGCCAACGAACCTGCGGCGCGAAAGACTACGGGGAGACCTCTGGAGAATTCTGTGATGAATAACATTTATCAACAGATAGAAAACAGTGCGCATTTCATGGAGTTAGTTGAAAGACGGCAACGGTTTGCCTTTTCCCTTTCCATCATCATGCTGATTATCTACGTCGGCTTTATTCTGCTTATCGCTTTTGCACCGCATTGGCTCGGTACGCCGCTGCACGAAGGCACCAGCGTGACGCGCGGCATCCCGATTGGGATTGGCGTGATTGTGATTTCGTTTGTGCTGACCGGCGTCTACGTCTGGCGGGCAAACGGTGAGTTTGATCGTCTGACCAAAGCCGTGCTGAGCGAGGTAAAAGCATCATGAAACGAGTCCTGACGGCGCTGGCCGCCACACTTCCTTTCACGGCGCACGCCGCCGATGCCATTACCGGCGAGGTACAACGCCAGCCAACCAACTGGCAGGCGATTATCATGTTTGTGATTTTCGTGGCGCTCACTCTTTACATCACTTACTGGGCGTCGAAACGCGTGCGTTCGCGTAACGATTACTACACCGCGGGCGGCAATATTACCGGTTTTCAGAACGGGCTGGCGATTGCCGGTGACTTTATGTCGGCGGCCTCCTTCCTCGGGATTTCCGCACTGGTGTACACCTCCGGCTACGACGGGCTGATTTACTCGCTGGGCTTCCTTGTCGGCTGGCCGATTATCCTGTTTTTGATCGCCGAACGGCTGCGCAACCTTGGGCGCTATACCTTCGCCGACGTGGCCTCGTACCGCCTGAAACAGGGGCCGATTCGCACCCTTTCCGCCTGCGGTTCGCTGGTGGTGGTTGCGCTGTATCTGATTGCGCAGATGGTCGGCGCCGGGAAGCTTATCGAACTGCTGTTCGGCCTGAACTATCACGTCGCCGTGGTACTGGTTGGCGTGCTGATGGTGCTGTATGTGCTGTTCGGCGGCATGCTCGCCACCACCTGGGTACAAATTATCAAAGCGGTATTGCTGCTGTTTGGCGCAAGTTTTATGGCCTTTATGGTGATGAAACACGTCGGTTTCAGCTTCAATAACCTGTTCACCGAAGCGATGGCGGTGCATCCGAAAGGCGCGGCAATCATGAGCCCCGGCGGGCTGGTGAAAGATCCGATCTCCGCCCTGTCGTTAGGCCTGGGCCTGATGTTCGGCACCGCCGGTTTGCCGCATATCCTGATGCGTTTCTTCACCGTCAGCGATGCGCGGGAAGCCCGTAAAAGCGTGTTCTACGCCACCGGTTTTATGGGTTACTTCTACATTCTGACCTTTATCATCGGCTTTGGCGCGATCATGCTGGTCGGTGCGAATCCGGCGTTTAAAGATGCGGCGGGCGCGCTGATTGGCGGCAACAATATGGCAGCGGTTCACCTTGCCGATGCGGTTGGCGGCAACCTGTTCCTCGGCTTTATTTCCGCCGTGGCGTTCGCCACCATTCTGGCGGTGGTCGCCGGGCTGACGCTGGCGGGCGCGTCGGCGGTCTCGCACGATCTCTACGCCAACGTGTTCCGTAAAGGCGCGACCGAGCGCCAGGAACTGAAGGTATCCAAAATCACCGTGCTGGTGCTCGGCGTGGTCGCCATTTTGTTGGGCATTCTGTTTGAGAAGCAGAACATCGCCTTTATGGTCGGTCTGGCCTTCTCCATTGCCGCAAGCTGCAACTTCCCGATTATTCTGCTCTCGATGTACTGGTCGAAACTGACCACGCGCGGTGCGATGATCGGCGGATGGCTTGGCCTGCTGACGGCGGTGATTTTGATGATCCTCGGCCCGACCATTTGGGTACAGATCCTCGGCCACGCCACCGCGGTCTTCCCGTATGAGTATCCGGCGCTGTTCTCGATTGCTGTCGCGTTTATCGGCATCTGGATCTTCTCCGCTACCGATAACACCGAAGCGGGCAAGCTGGAACGCGAGCAGTTCCGCGCGCAGTTTATTCGCTCGCAGACCGGTATTGGTATCGAACAGGGTCGCGCGCATTAATCCCCCTGCCCCGGCCAGTCATGGCCGGGGATCATATTGGTTTCACCGACGCCACCCGCAATCCAGGTTGCGCCGACACATCCATAAAAGCGCCGGAATTCGGCCTTCCCCCGAAAAACAAAGCATGCCGCTGTCGAGGCAGCCAGCGGCAATGCAACAATAGAAGATAACGTTCAGGTTTTTAATCCTGAAAAAGCATTGTACGTATCAATTATAAATCGGTGGAAAATCTATTCTGTTATTAACGAGATCCAGTCGCTGGGTATATCCGTAAAAAATGTGGCTTCCTGCGTGACGGTTCTTGTTCCTACAATAACGTATTGACTTAAATCCGGGTTAACATCCGTTAAAATATAGTACGGTTTGCGCCCGGACATACTCCCCTGATTTTCCAGCTGCGCGCCCACACTGCCATCGGTTTTAAATTCAAAATACAGCGCATTAGCCGGAACGGTGATTTTATATTTATAAGTACCATAGGAGGCGCCATCGAGAATACATGAGGCGGAGACGGAATCGCCTTTTGCATTACTGATAATATAACCTCCAATATCCGCAAGGCTTTTATAATTATTGTCTTTAATAATCTTTTGAATATAGGCAATCGCCTGGCCTGGCGTTCGCCCTCTGCACGACACTATTTGTGGCTGGAATCCCGTTTTCTGGATTTCGGCAAGCTCCCGTTTATCCCCACGATAATAAACAGATGACATATCTTTATCTCCTCATGGCAATGACACTCCCGCAACATAATGCGTTTCTGTCATTAGGGTTGTAATACGAACGTTTTAGACATCAAGGGTGTTAGTGATTTTTTATTTGCACAGCAAATCGGTTTATTAAGAGGAAATAAGCGGAACACGCCGATTTACGCTGTATAACCAACCGGTTCATCAAGCAAATAACAGTTTTAAAAGTAACAGCATCAATAAGAAAAGAAATCAGGCTTTTGGCGTAGACCTTTTATCCTGATGAACAGCACGCGGATGTAAACAGGTCATCGTGTTTAACGCGATAACATGGCGGTAATTAAGGGAATTTACCGGAAAGAGCCAGTATAGGGCAGCGAATACTATCCCGGGGACATCCTGAACAGAGGCTTCGAGCCTGAGTCGGCCCATGTTCTTTTTCCCGTCAGCGCATGTGCGGCAAAACAATGATGCTCCATCTCTTTCTGTTCTATTATGGGATATTATCAAACTATCTCTTTGTAACAGGCGGCATCGGCAATGGCTTTGATCCCAAAAAACTACGCGCGGCTGGAAAGCGGCTACCGTGAGAAAGCACTAAAAATCTACCCGTGGGTGTGTGGACGCTGTTCGCGGGAGTTTGTTTATTCAAACCTGCGTGAATTGACGGTTCACCATATCGATCATGACCATACCAATAACCCGGAAGATGGCAGCAACTGGGAGCTATTGTGTTTGTATTGCCATGACCACGAACACTCAAAATACACGGAAGCGGATCAGTACGGCGCCACCGTTGTGGCGGGGGAAGATGCACAAAATGATGTCGGTGCAGCAACCTATAATCCGTTTGCCGATTTGAAGTCGATGCTTAACAAGAAGAAATAGTGCCAGCAGCGTCTCCTTCGGCAAAAAACGGTCGGTGTGCGGCACTTCGTCTGCTTGCAGATTGAATCCAGCCGGTTCCTTGCTCATGACATAAGGTTGCAAAAAATTACCAAAACTGGCAGTTGATTGTTATTTGTATGACTTTTAATATTCACTCGCAACTTATTGATTAAATTTGCCTTAGGGATATAAAAATGAAAAAAAGTAGTGTTGCAGTGATGATGATGGCCGCGTTTTCAGGAGCAGTTTATGCAGGACCGGCGCAATTTACGCCGGATTTTTCCCCGGAGAGTTTAACGGTTTCAGCCTCGGGTGGGATGCTGAGCGGGAAATCCCATGAGATGGTTTACGACGAAGTCACTGGGCGTAAAATCAGCCAACTCGACTGGAAACTCAAAAATGTCGCCATTCTGAAAGGCGATATTTCCTGGGATGCATACTCGTTTCTGACACTGAACGCCCGCGGCTGGACATCTATGGCATCTGGCTCCGGTCATATGGATGATTATGACTGGTTGAACGACAAGCAATCCGCATGGACAGACCACTCATCCCATCCAGCTACGCATGTTAATTATGCCAATGAATACGATCTCAATGTCAAAGGCTGGATATTCCAGGGCGAGAACTATAAAGCGGGTGTAACGGCAGGTTATCAGGAAACGCGTTTCAGCTGGACCGCTACCGGTGGTTCTTACAATTACGATAACGGGACAAATATCGGGAATTTCCCGGCCGGTGAACGTGGTATTGGTTATAGCCAGCGTTTCTCTATGCCATACATTGGCCTTGCTGGCCAGTATCGTATTAATGACTTTGAATTTAACGCGCTGTTTAAATTCAGTGATTGGGTCCGTGCTCATGATAACGACGAGCACTATATGCGCGACTTGACTTTCCGTGAGAAAACGTCAAGTTCACGCTATTACGGTGCATCAATTGATGCCGGATATTACGTCACACCGCAGGCCAAAGTTTTTGCTGAATTCGCCTATAGCCGTTTTGAAGAAGGCAAAGGCGGTACGCAAATTATTGATACCAACAGTGGCGAATCAGCATCTATTGGCGGAGATGCTGCCGGCATTTCTAACAATAACTATACCGTTACAGCCGGTCTGCAATATCGCTTCTGAAGCAGCGCAACGCGTATATCTTTAAAAAATACCGGGCCCCTGACGGGGCCTTTTTCATTAAAGGTGCCCGAATAAAGGGGGCAGCCCCATTGATTAATTTCTTATATTAGAAATGTCTATTCCCGGCACGAAGTGGGCCAGTACAGAGTTGCTATAAGCGAACAGCGGAAGCACCCTGGTATTCTAATAACCGACAGAGGCATTACTGACATGATCAACCTCGCCAAGGGAATCATCCAGTGTATTCGTGCAACCTGGATGCTACTGAACGCGTGGCTGTTACCTCCTGCCTTACCAATTACGGCTTCATGACCGCAGAGATTTGGTGAATAAGTTGATCGCGAGCCCGTATGCCAGCATTGGGCGAAAGCGCCTGTTCATCCTGAATCAGTTTAGCGAAAACGATTTTTTGGGTTCCTTTTGTTGCCCAGCCGACATACCAGCCATAGGCATTATTTGGATCGTATTTATTGTCCTGTCCCGGCGAACCTGTACCCGTCTTGCCGTGAATAGTCCAGCCCTCAGGGCTGACATCATACCGGGTGATGTTATCCGTCATTTCGTACGCAATACTCTTCAATGGCAACTGACGGTTGACCACTTTCCTTAAAAAGGCGATTTGCTGAACAGGCGATACCTGTAATGATGACATCACCCATACGCCCTTTTGACCCGGTGCGCTGACATCAACGGCAGAAACATCTTTATTGCCGTAATCAAAAGCCCTCACATAGCGTTCAAATGTCTGTTGCCCGAGCTTTCCCACAACCTGTTGTGAATACCAGAAAACAGAATATTTTAACCACGCGGTTGGATCGATTTTTTTCTTCCAGTTGTCACCGCCCCAGTCCGGGTATCCTGCTTTGTAGTCCCAAGCAGGTTCACTTTCGTTTTTTAATACTCCGGCATCAAACCCCATCAGGCTTATCGCTATTTTAAACGTTGAAGCGGGGGTCACTTGTTTATTGCATTCCTGACCCTCCTGCAAAATGACTTTTCCTGATTCGGCCGCAACGATCAGTGTACATAAGTCTTTGGAGAATGCATTTTGGGCGCAGAGAATAGAAATTAATGAGGCAATCACAGCTATATTATTTTTCATTGTTTTCCGGTGAAGTCTGGACGTTACTTAAAATGAACTTTATTTCTTTTCAAAAGAACAAGTCCTGCAATAGTCGCTATTCAGCAGCGCATAAAGATACTCATCCCCCCACTCTCCTTTAAAAAAAATATTCTGCCGGTAATGTGCTTCGCGGCGGAAACCAAGTTTTTCCAGTAAATTCACGGCACGTGTATTACGGGTGTCAACAACAGCAGTAAGCCGGTGCTTTGCAAAATCATTAAAAAGCACCGCGATGAGGGCACGCATTGCCTCGCTGGCATATCCCTGCTTCTGATATTCCACATCAAAGGTCATGCCCAGTTCAGCCTGTCTTCCCTCATCAAAAAAATGGATACCGATGTCCCCTATTAGTGCCCCATCTTCCCGCCGTTCAACAGCAAGCTGATACCAGGTTTCATCGCTGTTGAACGCCAGCGAATGCTGCTGCGCGTATAATTTCTCAGCATCCTGCAAAGTATAATGCTCCCAGCTCTGGAAACGGGCGACGTCAGGCTTGTCGCGGTAGCGTGCAAGCTGCGGTAGATCGGTTGGTTTCAACTTGCGTAATAATAATTGTTGAGTTTGTAGCGGCAACGCCAGTGCCATATTTTCTCCCTTATCGACTGTTATTTATTGGCTGGAACTTATTCGGCAACGTTAAACAATGATGTCGATACATTGAAAATGTACCCCGCACGCATATCCGTAATTAAACGCCGGGCTAACGGGAAGCCCGTATTGCTTCAAGCCCGACACGTTGCCCGAATGAAAGTTCTAAGGTATTCCCGTCAGGGTCTGCAAAAAAAACATAATAGCCGACCGGATCACCCAGATATTCCGGTGCTTTCCTTAATACACCGTCAGCGATTGCCATAGCGGTTTTACGATCAATTTCTTCGCGAGTTGCGCAGGCAACGCCAAGGTGACCAAAATTACCCAGCGGTGTATCAGTGATGTTATCCGCCTGTACCAGCACCAGCGCAAATGGGCGCGTATGATCGCTTAACCACGCAACCTTGCGGGCATCCGGGACGCCGGGTTCGCGCATATGTATAACTTCCATACCGGCATAGCGGCGATAGAAAGCAATACTTTTGTCCAAATCCCTGACCATAAATGCAACATGTGTGAATCCCACATCAATATCTTTCATACCCAGAATAACTCCTTATTAGCTCGTGGCTGGCATCATAAAAGCTCAAGTTAACTTTGGGTCAACAGGCGAGTTAAACTATAAGACCACTAATATTTGTAGTGGCGCAGGACGTCAGGTTCTGAGCTCTGCATGTCCGGTTTCTGCAACAGGAAATGTAGGTACATACCCTGAGTCACGACTCCCGTGGCGCATATTAATAACGTTGACGTCGCGGCAGGAAAAACGATTTAATTTCAGGTCGGTTTTCAGGAAAACTCAATGATGCGTGACCATCTCCCTTCCCTTAACGCCCTGAGGGCGTTTGAATCCGTTGCCAGGCATCTCAGCATGACCCGTGCCGGCCAGGAATTGCACGTCACGCCTGGGGCTATCAGCCTGCACATCAGGGAACTCGAACGGCAACTCGGACTTGCGCTCTTTCTGCGCAAAGGACGCGGACTGGTGCTCACAGCCGCCGGTGAGTCCTACTATTCTTCGATAAATTCGGCGTTTAGCCTGATGCGCGAAGCCACCAAATCTCTCGTGCAAGAGATGCAGGGAAATACCATAACACTGGCGTGCACGACAGGCTTTGCCACGCACTGGTTGCTTCCGCGGCTTCCTGATTTTGAGCGCGACTGCCCGGAAATTGATCTGCGTATCAGTGCCACTTCCCGCATTCAGTCCTTCATTACAGAGGGTATTGATATGGCAGTCCGACATGGCGATGGCCGCTGTGAGGACGCCGTCAGTGAAAAACTGATTGATGACGACTATATCGTGGTATGCACACCGACTGTGGCGAGGCTGTTGGGCGAACCACCTGCGCTTTCAGCGCTCAGTCGTGTAACGCTTCTGCATGATATGCACCGTGAGGACTGGGGCCGCTGGCTCGCTGAAGCGGGCGTCAGCCATGTGGATCCCCGTAAGGGGCCACTTTACACCGATGGCAGCGGGGCCTGGCTTGCCATGCTGGCCGGAAGAGGCATGGCGCTGATGCGACGGGGGTTCGTTCAGGAAAACATTTTATCAGGTGAAGTGGTTTCACCCTTCATGAACACACTGAATACCGGACAGGCATATTGGCTCATTTATCCCCCTGAAGCGCTCATGCGTCCTGCCATAGTGAAAGTGAGAACATGGTTAATGCAGCAGAGCGCAAAACAAACAATCGCAGGAGCTCACCGCTAAACAATTAGCCGTGATGGTGATTTTATGTATAGCTGCGCGGGGCGACCGTAGAATATGAAATGGTTTCTTTTTAGCCACAGGCGCTTATTTTTGTTCATGAGCGGCTAAATCTGCGAGGCTGGCGCGAAGTTCGTTTTCAAGGAAAGCTGCACATATTCGGGTTTCAGCCGAAATGACGTTTGCTGGCGGATAAAGCAAACAGGCATTGAACGGCGGAACGACGTAGTCGGGTAAAACAGGCACAAGATTCCCCTGCGCAATATCTTGCCTGCAAACGGGAGATTGCAATACGCCGATGGCACTCCCTGCCAGAAGAAGAGTATGCAATGGCCGCCAGTGGCTGGCACTGAATGTTATCTTCACGGGCACACTGAGTAATGATTTGTCAGGAGCTATCAGGGCAACATGATTGTTCATAAACAAGCCCGCTACGCGTGCAAAGGCATGCCGGACAAGTTCAGCGGGCGAACCCGGCGTGCCATGGCGATGGAGATAAGCGGGAGAGGCGACCAGTAAACGCCCCACGCAGCCTAACTGACGGGCAATATAATACCCTTCCCCCATCTCCCCCAGACGCAATGAAATATCAACGCCTTCCGTAACCGGATCCGTCACAAGATCATTAAGTATCAGCTCTATTTGCAGATCGGGATGTTCAGCCTGAAGTTTTATCAGGGCTGGCATCAGCAACGCTTCTCCGGCCCCATAGGGCGCGGCGATACGCAGCGTTCCGTTAAGCGAATTTGTGGGATTGACGATTGCCAGTGCATGTTCTGCCGCAGCGACAGCATTTTTACTGCGTTCATAAAACAGAGTGCCGGAACTGGTGAGGGACATTCGACGCGTGTGACGTCGCAACAGGCGCGTACCAAGATGAGCTTCCAGACGCTCTATCCGTTCACTGACCGCCGGTTGTCCGATGCCGAGATCGCGGGCGGCGGCAGACATATTTCCCCGCTCGACCACCCGAATAAAAATGCGCATTGCCGCAAGGAGATCCATGCAGAGATTATATTGGTAAAACCGATAAATGATAGTGGCTGGCCATCTCTACCTGATGTTCGTGACGTCGCGGACAATACATTTCCTGTCGCTGTTCATGAAGTGACAGAGGCATAAATTCATTGAATTCCACAGGTAGAGATCAATGTCAGAAATAAAACTTTATATGCTGCAGTCGGGGTACCAGCGTTGCCAATATCATGACATCAGGATGAATCAGGGCAAGTGTGACAGCTACGTCATTCCCGTCCCCTGGTTTTTACTGACACATCCGCAGGGCAATACCGTTATTGACGGTGGCCTGGCTGTCGAAGGGTTGAACAATCCTCATGGCTACTGGGGAAATGCCGTTGAACACTATAAGCCCATCATGGATGCCGATCAGGGTTGCGCCAGTCAACTGACGAATCTGGGCATATCACCGGAATCCGTGCGTTATGTTTTACTCTCCCACCTCCACTCTGATCATACAGGGGCGATTGGTCGCTTTCCTGCGGCTACGCATATTGTGCAACGTCAGGAGTATGACTATGCCTTTTCACCGGACTGGTTTGCGGCCGGCGCGTATTGTCGGAAAGATTTTGATCGTGAAGGGTTGAAATGGCACTTCCTGAAAGGTCTGGCAACGGACGGTTTTGACCTGTACAGCGATGGTGTTTTACAGGCCTTTTTCACACCCGGTCATACGCCAGGGCATCAGTCCTTCATCGTCTCACTTCCCAGCGGAAGGGCATTTACTCTTGCGATAGACGCCGCTTACACACTCGACCATTTTTACGATAAAGCCCTGCCCGGTTTGATGACTTCCGCCAGTGAAGCGGCACGTTCGGTCGCCAAACTCAGGACGTTAACAGAAATGCACAATGCAGAGATTATCCCAGGCCACGATCCTGAGATCTGGCCGCGTTATGTCATGAAAACGGAGGGGTATAACTAACCCGACATACAACACCATCAGAACCGGTAAGCGCCCTTATACTCGTTTTCCAATAAATTCAGTGAGACGCCGTTACAGAGAGCGCACTTCCATTGCCGAAATGAATTAAACTCATCGCATACAGAGTTCCAGGGAATCATTATGGACATCAGAACGCTGCGCTATTTTGTCGAGGTGGTACGCCAGCAAAGTTTCACCCGCGCGGCGGAGCGCCTGTTCGTCACCCAACCGACCATCAGCAAGATGCTGAAAAATCTTGAGGATGAACTCAACTGCACGTTGTTGATTCGCGATGGTCGCAAATTACTGCTGACCGATACCGGCCGCGTGGTGTTTGAACGCGGCATGGCGATCCTCGCCGAATTCCGGCAACTGGAAACGGAGCTTGGCGATATCAATCATCTGAACAAAGGCCTGTTGCGCCTCGGCATTCCGCCAATGGTGGGCATGCTGATGGCCGGGCCGATCAGCTTGTTTCGCCAGCGTTATCCCGGCGTCGAGCTGAAAATTGCCGAATTTGGCGGTCTGACGGTGCAGCATGCGGTAAGCAATAGCGAGCTGGATCTGGCGATGACCGCGCTGCCGGTTGAAGATGACAGCGGCTTAGCGACAATGCCACTGTTCAGCTACCCAATGTGTGTGCTGGTACCTCGCTCCGGCAACTGGCTGAAACACGAAGCGGTCGCGCCGGAAGAGTTAGGCGAGCACCCTTTGCTTATCTACAACGAAGATTTTGCCCTCAGCCGCCAGCTGATGCAGCTCTTTAATCAGCACGGCGTGAAGCCGCGCATCGCTGTGCGGAGCGGGCAGTGGGATTTTCTGGCAGCGATGGTGCAGGCGGGCGTCGGCATAGCCATTCTGCCGGAACCGATCTGCCAGCGGCTGGATAAACAAACCCTGCGCTGGCTTCCTTTGCAGAGCGATTTACGCTGGCAACTGGGGATGATTTGGCGCGAAGGCGTCTATCTTTCCCACAGTGCGCAGGCGTGGTTAAGCTGTTGTGAAGGGTTCTGGCTTGAGTCGGACGCTCCATCATTGCCCACGGGGAAAGCGTAACTCAGGCGGCGTTGCCCGGCACCCACGGCCCTTGCAGATTCACCTGCGGAAATCCTGCCGTCAGAATACGCACTTCCACATCGCGCGGGGTGTTATCTCCCTGCCCCTGAATGCTGACGATATCCTGCGGGCAGGCCGAAAATGCCACATAGCAATCCATCTCCGCGTGCAGAATGATGTAATCCCCTGGCTTCGTCACGACCGGCAGCGTCTTCAGGGTAATGCCATCCGGCTGCACCTGGATATTCATGAAAATATTGAAGGATGCGAGATTGCCATGGGGCAGCATCACGCCCAGTTCCGCCATCCCTTCGTGCAGATTGTCATGGCAGTTACGATGCGGCTCGGTGCAGCCTAACAGTTCATAACGGCGGGCATCGCAGGCGGCCATAAATGTGTCGTGTACGCCCGGTGAAGTGTCCGCCACCAGCGTCAGAATCGGGTGGCGCTGGTCAGTGATAAAGCTGTCGCCCACGCGCGGATTGAGGCGCTGATTCCATACTCTTGTCGCTTCCATACACATATATTCGCTGACATCGCTGGCGTTATAGGCCCAGCAATCCACCACCTGCGTACCGTGCAGATTGATCACCTGCACCGCTTCCCCTTTATTTAAGCGCACGGCTTTGCCATAACGTGCCGGAACCGTAACCACCTCACGGTGCTGCAATTCAGCAGACATGATTCTCTCCTGGTTTATTCATGTTGCATGCCGCGACGATAGCGCGTCATACGGGATTCAAAATGGCGCGCCAGCCAGTCAAGCAGACTGTTCAGCAGCCAGTAACAGAGCGCGACCGTCAGGTAGATCTCCAGCGGCGCATAGGTTTCCGATATCGCCTGTTTGGCGGCGTACATAAACTCCTGTACCGAGACAATCGACAGCAGGGCCGAGTCTTTAATCAGGCCGATCATCAGACCAACCAGCGGCGACAGCATCTGCGGCAGGGTTTGCGGCAGCACCACATCGCGCAACTGCTCGCGGCGGCTGAGTCCGAGAACCCGGCAGGCTTCCCACTGCCCTTTGGGCAACGCCTCAATGGCCGCGCGGATCACCTGCGCAATATAGGGCGCGTAATAGAGCGTTAACGCCAGCACGCCGACAACCGGCGATGAGAGCGTGATGCCATACTCCGGCAGCACAAAATAGAGCAGATAAATCACCACCAGCAGCGGAAGCGCCAGCGTGATGTTGCTGTACACCCGCAATAACCACTGCCAGAAGCGTGACGCTCGCATTAACGCCGCCGCCATTAACGCTCCCCACAGCAACGAACAGATCGCCGCCATCGCGCAGAGTTGCAATGTCGCCGCCATCCCTTCACCCAGCGAGGGAAGCGCATCAATAATGGCCTGCCAGTCCATCATGCCGGCCTCCGTTTCGCTTCCAGCCGCCGCGCAAGAGTGGTCAGCGGCAGCGCAATCAACAGATATCCCGCCGCCACCAGCAACAGTACCTGCGTGGCTTCATAGGTACGCGCGATGACGATCTGCCCGGCAAACGTCAGCTCCGTCAGCGCCACCACCGAGGCCAGCGGCGTGGTTTTCAGCAGAATGGTGAACTCATTCACCAGCATCGGCAGACTGGCGCGCAGCACCTGCGGGTTAATGACATACCACCAGGTGAGCAGGCGGCTCAGCCCCAGCGTCCGCGCTGCTTCCAGTTGCCCGGGCGTGACCAGGCTTCGGTTAACGCGCAGGATTTCAGCAACATACGCGCCGCTGTTTAAACCGATCGCCAGCACCGCCGCCAGCAACGGCTGCCCGCCAAGCCCCAGTTTCGGCAGGGTAAAAAACACCACAAACAGTTGCACAATCGCGGGCGTCCCGCGCATCAGGCTGACATACAAGCGGCCGAAGGTTCGCCAGATCCAGGCCCGGCGCAGTTGCAGGAAGCAGCCGAGTTGCCCCATCACCACGCTCACCAGCGACGCCAGCACCGTTAACAGCAGCGTCATCAGCAACCCGCGCCCTAACTCCGGCAACGCGGTCAGTACCTGTTGCTCCAGCCCCATTAATTACTCCGGGCCAAAGCCGGTCAGGTTTTCCGCCACCGACAACCGCAGCGGCGCGGGTTTATCATTCCCCTCAATGCCGGTATTGCAGGCGGAGACAATAAACTGCGTATCCATCACCACCCGGCAGGTAATGCTGTCGCCTGCCTGCGTGAGATTGGTTTCCGGCACAATGCGGCCGTCGCGCGTTAAGCGGACATGCATAAACAGGTTGATGGGATCGGGCAGTTTTGGCACGTTCATCCCCCGTCGCGCCAGTTCTGCGCTGACGGCTTCGATACACCCTTCGCCGTCATAGCCCTTTTCCGCCAGAAACGCGCGGGTCGATGCCGGTAGCAGCAGGTCGTGGCGTTTCACGCGATCTTTACCTAACACCATCATCGGGCGACGGCGGTTAGTGACCATACGCATACCAGAACCGAGCAGGTAGCTGTTGCTGAATACACGCGTGTGGTGCACCGAGAGCCAGACCGCCGGATCCTCCACACTAAAGCCAAACAGCGACGCCACTGCGCCATCGCCCATTGCCGTGATGCGCAATAACTGGCCGCGCAGCACGCGAATCGATCCGACGCTTCCGGCGGCTACATCCACCGGTGCCGCCAGCGGGCGCACCGCGTTTTCCACGAATTCCTCACGCATTAACAACATGGTGCGTCTCCTCTGTGGGGAAGTGGTCGCTGATGCGGATATCAATCGGCGTCACCTGTAACCCGTTGCCAGGAATGATGTCCTGCGGGCAGGATGAGACGGCGCAAATCAGATCGCACAGGGCTTCGAAAGTGATGTAATCCCCGGCTTTACTGTGCGGATCGGTCACTTCCATGCGCCCATCGGCGGTAACCGGGCCGTTCTGAAACAGGTTGAACGGCTCCGGCAACGTAAAGTACGTCACGCCGTGCGCTTTCATCCCTTCAAGCAGGTTATCCACGCAGTTGCGGTGCCCTTCGACACCGAAATCAACGCTAAACCGCGTCCGATCGCAGGCCGGTACGTTGGCGTCGTGAATGCCAATCGTGTCGGCAACGATGCGCAGCAGCGGGCGGTTTTCACTCGACCACAGCGCATCGCCCGGTGCAAAAAAGAGCGAGCGCAACTGCTGACGGGTATGCACCGGCGATAACTTCTCGTTCAGATTGTCAGCATTGACCGCCACAAAATCGGCGGCCTGCTGCCCTTCACTGTCGATAACGGTAATAAACTGCCCTTTACGCACACGGAAGGTTTTGCCGTGGCCCGCCGGAACCGTCAGGTGGGATTGGCACATAATTACTCCTGAGGAATGAAATCACTGGCCGGAACGGTAAAGGTGGTGCCGAGATACTGCTGTTGCAGTTGGGCCAACTGACCGCTTTTCTGCATCGCCAGAATGTGGTCGCTGATGGCTTTGTTCAGGCTGCTGTCCTCTTTGCGCGTCGCCCACGCCATCCATTGCGATGGCCCGACTTCGCCCACCTGCGCGACTTTACCGGCATACTTTTTCGCCACGGGTGCCAGCACTGAAATATCGTCATAGACGAAATCGGCGCGTTTGGTCATCAGCGTGCTGACAGTCTGATCGAGGGAATCGACGCTGATGATGGTGATCGGTTTTTTCCCGGCTTTTTTCAGCTCGCTATTAAAGCCTTTAAGCAGTTGCTCCGGCACGCTGGCAGTTTTCACCGCGCCGCGCAGGCCAGAGAGACTTTCCGGGCTCAGCGGCTTGCCGCTCAGGGCTTTCGCTTCTTCCTCACGCACCAGAACGCCGTTCACCGTTTTGCTGTAAGGCACGGTAAAAAGCACTTTTTTGGCACGTTCGGCCGTCACATTAAGCGTGGAGCCTTCGGCATTGAACGCCCCGGAAATCAGCCCCGGCAAAATGCCGCTGAATGCGGTTTTCTGAAACTCCAGTTTTACACCGAGATCTTTGGCGAACGACTGCATGATCGCCACGCTATACCCGGTGATCTCGCCTTTATCGTCGGTGTATTCATACGGTGGAAAGGTGGGGTCGATGCCGACCGTCATTTTGCCGCTGCTCTTGATGTCGGACAGCGTATCGGCCTGTGCCTGCGCCAGTGTGCCCACGGAAAGAAGAGCGGCGATCAGCAGTGCTGTTTTTTTCATTGTGGTGTTTCCCTGGTGTTGGTGAAATGTCTTTTTCTGATGAGCACTTTTTGTGCCAGTTTTTTCACCACGGCTTAAACCGTCACCACAAGAAGCATCTTTTCTTCATAAAATCATAAAGAAACATTTGTTTCTTTAATTTTCATTTTAATTTCCACTGTTTCTTATAGGGCGGCGCTACACCAGCCAGGGTAAGGCGACAGGCACTCTTTTGGGGAAAAGTCTGGCGCAACCTGCGCCAGAATGGGGCGTTATTCGAGTTCGTCGAGGGATTGATGCAGCGCTTCAACCTGCGCAAGGTGATCGTTGCCGCTTTTGCCCATCTGGCGGGCCACCAGCGAACACAGCAGATTACACACGCCGGAGAGGGCGACGGTGCTGTCAAACAGCATACTGCCATCGGTGTGGCAGCGAACCACCCATTGCGCATGGCGCGCCGGTTTGCCGGAGAGCACATCCGCCAGGTAAAGCATCGGCACTTGCCGTTCCGCCAGCGCGCTCATGGCGGCATCCAGCGCAGGCATCCGCCGCCGCAGGCCAACGCAGATCGCCACATCCTGTGGGCCGAGCGCCGCCAGATGTTCAGCCAGCGAATCGCCAGGCCGCGGCAACAATCGCACATCGGAGTGCACATGCACCAGGTCGCGATAGATCAATTGCGCAATAGTCTGGCTGTGCCGCCAGCCCATCACCACCACGCGACGCGCATGGGCAATGGCGGCAATCGCCTCCTGCAACTGCGCGCTATCCAGCGTGCGGTAGCTGTTCACCAGGTTAGCGATCTCTTTTTCCAGGTGCTGCTGCATTACGCTGTCCATCGGCGATGCGCCTGGCGCGGCTTGCAGGTAGAGCGGCGATCCGCTGCTTTGCATTTCGCGCGCCTGGCGGCGTGCTGCTTCATAACTCTCATAACCAAGATGGCGGAAAAAACGGGTGGTGGTGGCTTTGGAAACGCCTGCGCTTTGCGCCAGCTCGGTGGCGGTATTCATCGCCAGTTGTCCAGGAGCGGCAAGCAGTACATCTGCCAGCCGCTGCTCGTGGCTGGAGAGTTGATCCCAGTGCTGTCGGATCCGGCCTTCTAGCGATGCCGTTTTTGCACTCATGGTAATTCCCTGAAATGAAAAACCTCATCCTGCACAGAGCATGCCCGGATGTCACCAGAATTTTAGATTTTTATGGCGCGGGGAAAGGAGCGGGAAAGCCCGCCCCGGAAGGTAATTATTTATTTTCCAGCAGCAACGCTTCCAGCAAATCGAGGTCGTGCAGCAGTTTTTGCAGCGTCTCGTTGCTGATCTGCCGGGTGGCGCGCAGGTGGTAAAGCTCGGCGCGTTCAGAGCGCAGCGCCGCCAGACGGAAACGGCGCTCCAGATTCTCTTCCTGCAATGAGCTTTCGATGTTATTGCGCCCATCCGCGCGGCGTCGCAGATTACCAATCACCCGCGAGCTGACCTCCGTCAGCAACTGGTTATCGATATTCTCTTCGGCATCCGCCGCCAGGCGCTCTTCCATTTTCTGGATCGCGACAATCGCCACATCGGCAGTCGCCGCCCGTGCCATCCGCTCTTCTTTGTGCTGCTGAGCGTGGTCGCGCACTTCAATATGTTGCAACAGCGACGGCAGCGCGATGACGCCAACGAACAGCGAGAAGAGGATCACCCCGGCGGAAAGGAACACCAGTTCGTAACGCGCCGGGAAGACATCGCCGCCAGGCAGCAGCAACGGAATGGAGAGTACACCGGCCAGCGTGATAGCCCCGCGAACCCCGGCGAAGGTGGCGATCAGCAGCTCGCGATCGCTCCAGGAGGCAAATTCCATCGGCTTTTTATGTAAGAAACGCAGGCTGAACCTCTTCATCGTCCACAGCCAGCCGAAACGCACCAGCATCAGCGCGGCATAAATCAGCACGATATCGGTGAACAGCATCCAGGTTTCGACATTCGGATCGGCTTCCGCCGCCACCAGCGAGGATTCCAGGATCCCCGGCAATTGCAGGCCTAACAGCAGGAACACCATGCCGTTAAAGACAAATTCCAGCATCGCCCAGGTGCTGTTAGCGCGCAGACGCATCGCCAGTGGTGCGGTGCGCATAACGCCGGAACGGGTAATTGTCATCCCCGCCGCAACGGCGGCCAGGATGCCGGAGACGCCGATATGTTCCGCAATCAGATAAGAAGCAAACGGCAGCAGGAACAGCAACACGATTTGCGTGGCCGGTTCATCGCCGCCCCAGCGGCTGAGAAAACGCAGCGAACGGCCGTACAGCCAGCTCACCACAAAGCCCGCCAGCAGGCCGCCAATCGCCACTTTCATAAACTCGACCGTAGCGCCGCCGACGGTAAAAACCATCGTGCCCATCGCCACGGCGACGGCGAATTTCAGTGACACCAGGCCGGAAGCGTCGTTCATCAACGCTTCGCCCTGCAAAATACCCATGATTTTTTTCGGAATGCGCCCTTCACCGACAATGCCGGAGAGCGCCACCGCATCGGTTGGCGACAGCACCGCCGCCAGCGCGAAAGCGGGCACCAGCGGAATGCCTGGCACCAGCCAGTAGATTAAGAAGCCGATCCCAACCACGGTGACCACCACCAGCGCCAGCGCAAGGCCGAAGATTTCGCGGCCATGTTCGAGAAACTCGCGCGTCGGTGTTTTCCAGCCGTCAGCGAACAGCAGCGGCGGGATAAACAGCACCAGAAACAGTTCGGGATCGAACTCGACATGCAGGCCAAATGTGGGAAAGGCCAGCAGTGCGCCGATGGCAATTTGCATCAACGGCAGCGGGATTTGAAAAGGTAGTACACGCGTGACGACGCCCGAGAGCGATACCACGAGCGTCATGATAAGAATGGTAAAAAATATTTCCATGCGTTCCCTGTTTGCGATGTTTTGTTATAGCGGTCTCAGACCTTGAGGCCAGAGCATTCAGCTTAACGCAAAGAAACCGGGCTGTGGGCAAAAAAAATGGGCGACCGGAGTCGCCCATTATGTAACCGTTTATGGTTCAGATTGCCCAGCCGCCTGCATAGAAAGCAACCAGTGCAACCGCAATCACGATAGTCCCGATGTTCAGCTTGCGCCACTCACCGGAAACTACACGGCCAATCACCAGCGAGGCGAAACCGATCATGATGCCGGTAACGATGTTACAGGTCAGCACGATGAACACAGCGGTGATCAGGCCGGACATCGCATCCACGAAGTCAGCAAAATCAATTTTCGCCACGTTGCTCAGCATCAGCAAACCTACGTACATCAGCGCTGGCGCGGTGGCATACGCCGGAACCAGATAAGAGAGCGGAGAGAGGAACAGGATCAACAGAAACAGCACGCCGACGGTAATTGCTGTCAGACCGGTTTTACCGCCTGCCGCCGTACCTGCCGCCGATTCGATATACACCGCAGCCGGCGCCGCGCCAACCAGACCGGAGAAGACGCTGCTCAGTGAGTCGGTGGTCAGCGCTTTGCCGCCATCGATGATCTGGCCGTCTTTATCCAGCAGATTGGCCTGGCCCGCTACCGCACGGATAGTACCGGTGGCGTCAAACACCGCCGTCATCACCAGTGCCAGCACGCTCGGCAACACCACCGGGTTCAGCGCACCCACGATATCCAGGCTGCCGATCAGCGAGTTGCCTTTGTCATCGCTCAGCGATGGCATGGCGAAAATACCGGAGAAGTGCACGCTCGGATCGAAAATCAGGCCAACGATGGAAACGCCGATGATGGTCAGCAGGATGCCGCCCGGCACTTTCAGTTTTTCCAGACCGATAATCACCGCCAGGCCGATCAGCGACATGATCACCGGGAAGCTGGCGAAGTGGCCCAGCGTAACCGGCAGACCGTCCAGCGGGTTTTTGATCACCAGACCAACGCCGTTTGCGGCAATCAGCAGCAGGAACAGGCCGATACCGATGCCGGTGCCGTGCGCAACGCCATGCGGCAGGTTGCGCAGGATCCAGCTACGGATGCCGGTCGCGGAGATAATGGTGAAAAGCACGCCCATCAGGAACACCGCGCCAAGCGCGACAGGCACGCTGATGTGCTGACCCAGCACCAGGCTGAAAGCGGTGAACGCGGTCAGAGAGATAGCGCAGCCGATAGCCAGCGGCAGATTCGCCCACAACCCCATCACAATGGAGCCAACACCGGCGACCAGACAGGTGGCGACGAAAACTGCGGCAGGCGGGAAACCTGCTTTACCCAGCATGCCAGGCACCACGATCACCGAATAGACCATCGCGAGGAACGTGGTTAAACCGGCAACGATTTCCTGACGAACGGTACTGCCGCGGGCAGAAATTTTAAACAGTGCGTCAAGCGAACCATTGGTACGCGCAGAAGGCGTAGACATAGAAAACATCCCCTGAGAATTTTATTGTGCATTGTATTGCGTGGTGGACAGTCCACTGCCGGTTAAACGTCATCTCCCTGTGCTGCGTTGTGGTAAGGGGCCACAAAAAAGCAAACGTTTAACTCCGCGCATACAACGGGTGGTCAAAAAAAGGCAAACGATTATCCAGCGTTTATATGGCGCTTTTCAACTGAACTTTGCCGCTTTTTGCTAAATTTTGCTTATAGCGGCGAAGATCCAGGCGGACGATGCGCAAACGTTATCGTCGGTGCGCAACTTTGCAACATATTACGAACATTCTTAGCCGTCGGGGAAATCAACCGGCCCGCCCTGGACAATCGCCCGCTGCCAGGCCGGACGCATTTCCACCCGCTTTTTCCACGCCCGTAAATTGGGTAAATCATCCACGCCACCACGCGCCAGCAGCGCGAATACGGGGAAACTCATCTGTATATCCGCCATGCTGAGTTGATTGCCGGTAAACCAGCTATGCTGCGCCAGTTCCGCTTCAATAAAACGTGCGTGGGTTTCCAGTTGTCGGTTGAGAAAGGTTTTCTCCACACCACTCGCCAGCAGCTTACCGACGCTGCGCACGCCAAACGGCACAGGCGGTTTGCCAAGGCGTGTCATTATCAGTTTCATCAATAGTAGTGGCATCAGCGAACCTTCGGCGTAATGCAGCCAGAAGCGATAATCCTGTTTGCTTTTTCCCGTTTGCGGCGCAAACCGGTGTTCGGGATCGTAGGTTTCCTGCAAATATTCAAGAATCGCACCGGACTCAGCGATGATAAGCCCGTTATCTTCCACCACCGGCGATTTGCCCAACGGATGGATTTTTTTTAACGATTCAGGCGCCAGCATGGTTTTTTCACGCTGATAACGGACGATCTGGTACGGTACGCCCAGCTCTTCCAAAGCCCAGAGAATGCGCTGCGAGCGCGATTGGTTCAGGTGATGCACCGTAAGCATGGTTTACTCCTGTGCGGATTGACGCATTAACTATAGAAAATCAGCGGAACGGCGGATGAAATTTCCTGAAAAAAATTGAGCAAAAAAGTAGCAATTTCGCATAAGGAAACTACACTAAAAGTATCAGCACAATCCGGAACCTCCAACATACTTGAGGGGTGCTGATGTCGGGGGAAACCCTCCTGTACAGAACGGGATAGAGCGAAAGACAAAGACCGGAAAACGACTAAAGCGCCCCAACGGGCGCTTTAGTTTTTTATGCATTTCAGTCATCTTCCAGCAAGCGCGCGCCGGTGCCCTGCTGCCCCAACTGATCGCCTGGGTTACGCAACGGACATTCACTGCGCGACAAACAGCCGCAGCCGATGCAGCCATCCAGCTCATCACGCAGAGCAACCAGCGTATGAATACGCCGGTCCAGTTCTTCCCGCCATTGCGACGACAACTGCTTCCACTCTTTTTTGCTCAGGGTGTGCCCCTCCGGCAAAACCCCGAACGCTTCGCCGATGGTCGCCAGCGGAATACCAATGCGCTGGGCAATCTTGATGATCGCCACATAGCGCAGCACATCGCGGGTATACCGCCGCTGATTGCCGCTATTGCGCAGGCTTTTAATAAGCCCTTTGCTCTCATAAAAGTGCAGCGCAGAGACGGCTACCCCGCTACGTTTCGCCACTTCTCCGGGGCTGAGCAGTGCTTTAATGCGTGGCATTCTCTTTTCCATAAAACCTCTTTACCTCAAGTTAACTTGAGGAATTATACTCGCTCCCAGACAAAACGACGAATCGGGAAATGAGGAAGCTTTATGTCCCATCAGCAAATTATTCAGGCACTTATCGAATGGATTGATGAACATATCGACCAACCAATGAACATTGATGTAGTCGCCAGAAAGTCAGGTTATTCAAAGTGGTATCTACAGAGAATGTTCCGTACCGTGATGCATCAAACGCTGGGCGACTATATTCGCCAGCGCCGATTACTGCTGGCAGCCGAAGCGCTGCGCACCACGCAACGCCCTATTTTTGATATTGCGATGGATTTAGGTTACGTCTCACAGCAGACATTTTCGCGGGTGTTTCGCCGTGAATTCGATCGCACCCCCAGCGATTATCGGCACCAGGCCTGACCTGACAACCATCAACGCAGCTTTCAGGGCGAGCAGGTGTGGTAAATCTTCACTGCCCGCCCAGGTTTTACCGCCGTATCCTCCCTCACCAGCGATAAAATTGTCTCCTCTCTGATTCGCGTTCAATGCAGTGACTATTTTTCCGGATTGTTGTTTCAGCGGAATAATGCCGCTTTTCGCGCAGGGTCGGAATTAAAATTCCGAATTAACTGACCACAGATTGTCTTTCACCCTTATAAAATAGAAAATCCATTATAAAGCACGTCAGTTATCTCTGCCGACGAACCTCATTAAATATTCACAGGGCTGTACGTCTGTAAGTTCGATACATTTTTTCAATGGAATGAATATGCTTCTCCATCATGCTTTCAATAAAGTATTTATTGCCGTTATTACTGCACTATGGGCCACCAGTACAATAGCGATAACGGCCTACACACCACCGGAAAAAAGCCGAATTAAAAGCATTAACGCGCCTGATTCGGCTAATGATAATAAACACATTGACTTTACACTCGATGAAATAACCAACATCGGCCCGGATGTTATTCTGGCAGAAAAAGAAGATGCGGATATTTCAATAAAAAACAACTCAATAATTCATTTAACTGATGTTCTTTTCAGTGCAGATTATAGTGGTTCACTCTCGTTAGTGAATAACGGTGAGTTTTACAGCGAGGGGGGATTATTCCTGTTCACGCCGCAGAAAAACGCTACCCTGCACATTGAAAACAACGGCACTTTAGTGATGAATTCTTTGTTTTCCGCCTCGTTAGGCGAAGCGACTTCCTTCAGCTTAATCAACAAAGGGAAGATGCTCACCACGGACAATGACCTCATCCTGCTGCACTCTGCGCGGGGCGGCGATCTGAATATCATCAACAACGGCACAATGCATTCAGATAATTATGGCGTTCTGCACTTTTACCCCATCAGCGCAAATAAAATAAATGTCATTAATACCGGTGAAATTTCCGGCGCCAGAAAAACCCTCTTTTTTTCTACGGAGAATAGTGATGTTGACATCATGAACTCCGGGCTTATTTCAGCAACGGATGCCGGTTATTTTGCTATCGGCGTGGATGGTCAGCAATCATTTACGCTGACGCTTGAGAAAGGCTGGCGGATTGACGGCGCGGTCAACATTGATGACGCTTATGACAGTAAAAATAACACCATCAGAAATAACAGACTAGTGTTGAGCGGTAACGGTGACTCCTCTATTTCGTTATCACGCTTTTTAAATACGGGCAATATTAATGCCAGCAATAGCAATGCGATCACCGGTATTAATTATCTGGAAAAAGAGGGTGACGCCATATGGACGCTGAAAGATAAACAAACCTCCGAAGGTTTTGAGCAGGTTAATATAAATCGAGGCGCAATCGTGCTTGATAACGCCACGCTACTGATGAATGCCCCCACCAAAGCCGTCATCAATAACGCCAATATTATTGTAAATGGCGATGCAGTTATTGAGGGCAGCCTGAAAAATGCCGGAACATTATCTACTGGTAAAGAAAAAGAGATCAACACACTGATTATTAAAGGCAATTACGAAGGAACCAACGGCAGTACACTCGTCTTTAATGCCACACAGAGCAGCGATCCCTCCGCCACGGGCCAGATGGTTATCGCGGGCGATGTCAGCGGAAGTACGCGCGTACAGGTAAATCACCTGGGCGGCAGGCGCGCCAGCGCGATAGAAGGTAGTGGGCTGATTGCCGTGGTCGGGAAAGCTGACGGCGAGTTCCGTCAGGGCGATCGTATAGTCGCTGGCGCATACGATTACACCCTGCAAAACACTAAAGACCAGACAGCAACCTACTGGTATCTGACCAGCGCACTTCCGGCACAGGGAAATAGCGCGATACGCCCGGAAGCGGGTCTGTATGGCGCCAACCTGGCGGCGGCCAATAGCCTGTTTACTACGCACCTGCAAGACCGTCAGACGAACGGTGAGGAAACGGCCTCCAGCCTGTGGTTACGTAATACCGGCGGTTATAGCGGCCAGTTCACGCCAGGCAACCAATTGGATATCCGCAGCAACCGCTATGTTGCGCAGTTGGGGGGTAACATTGCCCAGTGGAACACGGATAAAGAACGTTACCAACTGGGCATTATGGCAGGCTACGCGAGGGAGAAGAGTCACGCGCAAAACCGCTATAACGGTAACCACGCAAGCAGCATGATCAGCGGTTACAGCGCAGGTATTTATGCAACGTGGCTGCAGAATAACGACACGCGCGAAGGTGCATATATAGATAGCTGGGCGCAGTACAACTGGTTCGATAACACCCTTTCCGGCGATACGCTGGAAACCGAGACCTGGAAATCCCGCGGCTTCACGGCGGCGGTTGAATCCGGCTATAGCTGGCAACTGGTGGGCAGCCGAAATAACGGCCTCTATCTTCAGCCAAAGGCGCAACTGACCTGGATGGGCGTCAAGGCGGATTCGCTTACCGAGGCCAACGGCACCGTTGTCGAAAACAGGGGGAGCAACAACGTGCAGGCACGCGCTGGCGTGCGACTGTACGGCCACCTCACGCTGGATAATAGCCAGCACCGCACCTTCCAGCCCTTCGCCGAAGTGAACTGGCTACATAACACCCGGCAGTTCGGCGCATCTCTTGATGGCACGCGGGTTGATCTGACGGACAGCCGCAATGCGGCCGAAATTAAAACGGGAGTAGAAGGTCAGTTTACGCAGAATTTCTCACTGCGCGGCAGCGTAGGTGTGCAGGCCGGGAATAAAAGCGACCGGGAAACGTCGGCAATGCTGGAGGCAAAACTGTTCTTCTGATGGAATACGCGGCCCGCCATCATTTTAATGAGGGCGGATGCCGCACCCAGAGTTTAAAGTCCTCAGGCGGCAACGCTCTGGCAAAGTGCCAGCCCTGGCAGAACTGCACGCCTCGTTTCAGCAGCCAGCTCACCTGCTCTGCCGTCTCCACGCCTTCGGCAATGATCTTCAGACGCAGGCTCTGCGCCATCTCGATAATATGTTCAGCAATCAAATGACTGGTGCTGTTGGTGGTCAGCGTGTCGATAAAGGATTTGTCGATTTTCAGGATATCGACATTCAACGAATAGAGGTTGTGCAGGTTGGAATAGCCGGTACCAAAATCATCAATGGCCACTTCATAGCCCGCCTGACGAAACGCCTGAATCACCGGCGTGGTTTTTGGCACATCAATAAACCCGCGCTCCGTCACTTCGATCTTAATCTGCTCCGCGCGTACCGAGTGTTCTCTTATCTTATTGGAAATCAACGAAATAAGGCGTGAAGAGTGAAAATCCGCAGCCGATAAGTTAATCGAAATATAAAGATGCGGCACCACCGCCAGGAAGTCGCCGAGATCGCTAAACACTTCATCGACGACATAATCCGTTATGCGTTCGATCATCCCCTCTTTTTCCGCCAGCGGAATAAATTCTGCCGGGCTCATCACCTGACCATTAAAACCCGGCCAACGTAACAACGCCTCAGCGCCGACGCAGGCGCCATTTTTAATATCGATAATCGGTTGATAGTGGAGTCGGAGCTGGCGTTTGGTTAACGCGCGGTGGAGCATACGGCGGGGCGAGTTAAATTCTTGTCGTGTTCGTGACCACACTAAACAAAGGATCACACTGCAAATTAGCCCCAGCGGTAGCAGCAGCATCACCTGATGGTACAGCGCCTGAAAATAGTGCGCATTAGAGGTCGACACGATGATAGCAATTGGACGTTTATCCGAATGCGCGATGGTGTAAAAACGCCCGTCCTGCTGGAAGGTTGATGCCTGGCTGTGGATCAGCTTCTTCAGCGTCTCCAGATGCGCACTTTTACTGAGGGAGAAAAATAATTCGCTTACGGTGTCGTAGACGCCGTACGCCAGCGCGTCATCTTCCGAGGCGACATCGCTATAAGAAAGAGGGTTGATCACTGCAACGTAATTACCGCGCTGCATATAGACCATTTTATAACCGGCATAAAAGGGGGTATTGCGGTAATAATAAATAGCAATGTCAGGCGAGCGTTTATACTCTGCGGGCGCAATAGCATACGATTGCGCAGGGGCAATAACGCTGGAGCATAAAAATTGGTCGCCATGCGCATAAATGAGATCGGCAACATACAAACTGCTGCGCACAATATCCAGCATCGCTTTGCGATGCTCCTGCGAGCATATCTGACCGTGAAATTTTTCCGCCGCGGTGCGAACGCTATCCACTTGCTGGATAACCACTTCAGTTTTATTTAACGCCAGGTGGGCAAAAGAGCGGAGCTGGAAGGCAGTTTCATTTACTGCTCGGATATGTGCAAACCATAGCGACAGCATCACCGGCAGGATGACTCCTATGATGATCCCGACGACTCTGAGCATCTTGCGACGCACGCTATGATTCATGTCCGCCTATATCCACGCATTTATTGTGCCTTTTTAATGTACGGCAGGATGCTTTGATAAACAGGTGATTACGTTGCATGAATCACACGACATTAGCAACTGACTTTTCTCATTAAAAACCTAATATTTGGTTATGACGAGAATATTCGACCGTAAGGTAAACTCAAAGTGTGCCCAATGTTTATATTAAGGAAAATATTTATCCATTCGTTATGGGGTGCTTTCACTTAATACAACACAGTATCACTGATTAAGCCAAACTTACCGTAGGATAAAAAATGGTGCGGCCTGTCGGGTATTTTTTCATCTAATGAATGACATTCCTTCATCTTTGCGTATTTATTTATAAAAAGCGCTGGCGACCACTGTTTTACTGCGTCCGCTACGTTTTGCATCGTACAGCGCGTTGTCAGCAAGCGTAAGTAAAACTGAAGTATCTGTCTGCTCACCGCACACGAATACTAAACCAGCGCTAAAGGATAATGGGATCTTTTCACTCCCGCTTAATAACGGTGAACGGACTAATGCCGCACGAATTTTTTGGCTAAAACGCAGCGCATTTTTACGATCGATGTGCGGCATCAAAATCAGAAATTCCTCACCCCCCAAACGGCCAAAGAGATAAGAGGGATCGCTATGCTCACGAATCTGGTCACAAAAATGCACCAGAGCAGCGTCGCCCGTCAGATGTCCCCAGCGATCGTTGATATTTTTGAAGTGATCCAGATCCAGCATTAACAGGCTGAAATGGCTACGAGAATCCTCAGGTTTGCACTGTACCAGCGCCTCCTTTAACTTCCGTAGCATAGAAAAACGATTATAGCAGCCGGTCAGATCGTCAATCGTCGCTTTTTTCTCCAGCTGCCGCTCCACTTTTTTACGCTCGGTGATATCCAGGCCAATACTCAGGATCGAGCGATCCGGCAGCAAAATATTTGACCAAAGCACGGTCAGCATCTGACCATCGCGCCGTATCGGATGCCACTCATGCATATCGACGGCGGGCGAAGTATTAATCGAAGAGCGAATTTGCTGGCGCATCTCCGGATCGGGGAAAAAGAGTGCTAATGGATCGGGCTGCTGATTAAGCTCATTAATGCTCCAGCCAAATAAACGTTCACACTCGCCATTCCATAAAATACAACGATTCGATTTATCGAAAGAATTCATTAAAACCGGGGCACGATCGAACAGTGCTTTATATTGTGTTACGACGCGCTGCATTTCTTTAGCGGCACGTTCTCTGACAAGAATTTCCTCCATATAATCTTTAAGCTTCTCCACCAGAATAATAACCACGTTCTTGATTATTGACAGTGACGGCAAAGGATAGGCAAACGCTAAAAAGAAATAACCTTTGATACTCGCATCTTTATAATTCAGCTTACATAATATACCGCTTTGCAATTTATTGGTGGAGAATGACTGTGTCGGAAATAATAATTTTCCAACATGCCGTCGCCAGCATATAACGCGCCAGGCACGCTGATTACGGCGCAGTTGCAACTGTTCCAGCAGGGTCTGCGCATCGCGGATCGTACACTCCATCTCTCCGCTGCAGGCTATCTGCCATGCGTCGTCCTGCTCGATCACCACCCAGGCAAGATGCGCGCCAAGGGACGCGTTGATGACCGACAATATATCTTCCATAGAGCGTTGCGCAGCGAGCCACGGCATCAACTTCGCCAGAAGCGTCAATGCCGCAGCACCGTCTCCTAAAGAAACGGCTAAATTCTCTGTTTTCATTTTTTCTTTTCGCAGGTTATTAACACCAAACCGACCTGCCATGATTTAATCAGGAAGAAAAAACACTCGCCCACAGTTGTCACATAACGTAAACGCGCACTGCGCATAAACCGTGACAAGAAAGAATATATCGATAGAGATCAGATGCCTGAATAATCATCAACAGGTAAATAAAGCTAACCACACAAGCATAATATATGTTCCGCGGACTGTAAATATTGTGGCAATTAGGGTGCTAAATATCACTTTAATACATGAATAATACCAGGGTTAATTCTCGCAAGTGCTAAGCAATATATCCTGGTGAAAAAAACGCGGCCAAACCCACCAAAATTAGTAGGAATACCCCGCAAAAAATGCTTTTCCCACTGGCGAATAAATCATCAAATGTGATACAGTTCACATATTCTTGAAACGGCCAGCCCGTTTCACATTGTTGTGCTACTTCTGCGGACTTCTGCGTCATCTTTGCCACTCGCGCGTAACGCCTGGTCCGCCCGGTATTCGATTCTTTCTGAGGATGGTTTCATGGCTACCTTTACCACCAGCGTGGTTCTGTTGCGCTGGCAGTTATTGAGCGCAGTGTTGATGTTTATGGCCAGCACGCTGAATATTCGCTTCCGTCGGGCTGATTATATCGGTCTGGCAGTGATCAGCAGCGGCATGGGTTTAGCAGCGGCATGCTGGTTCGCGACCGGTCTGCTGGGCATTACAGTGATGGATCTCACCAACATCTGGCACAACGTGGTGCAGGCCATGGCGGACGTCTCGAGTAAAGCACCGCCAGACTGGCCGATGGTCATTACCTGATAAAAAAGCGCCTGCGGGCGCTTTTTTTTGTGTCTCCACTTAGCCCTGAATATCCACTGCCTGCCGAAAAAAAATTTCCTTTTGTGATTTCGTTCGCATGGGAATGATATCTTCCATCCAGAAAATAATATATGCGGGCTAATTAAACCCGCTGCCGCTGCGCTACTGAGGCATCACTTTCGCCATCAGCACGCTGCTGTTCTGTATCGTCGAACTGGAAAAAAACCTCAGTAAATAACGCCCGGCGCGACGCTATTCGCCGTGCGATGGTCGCTATTTTTGACGGTATCTGAAGTGACGGGTTGCCTTACGGAGCCCGTCATTTTTATTGTCTCCTGCCCGCTTATTTCCCCAGCTTCGACAGCATCTCGGGGCGCATAAACTTGTGGATCACCAGCATAAACAGCACCGATGGCACCAGCAGGATCAGCGCGGTGATCGACGACACCTGGTAGTTGCCCGACATACTGGCGGTATAAAGCAAAATAGGCAGCGTGGTGATATCCGGTGCGCCGACGAAGAAGGTGGCGGTGAACTCATCCAGCGATTCCAGAAACACAAAGATGCTGGCGGCAATCAGCCCTGGCGCGGCCTGCGGCAGAATAATATGGAAAAACGTATACACCGGCCCGGCGCCCAGATTGCGCGATGCGCGCGCCAGCATTGGATCGAGCGACGAAAACGCCGCGACGCTTATCCAGATGGAATACATCAGCCCATGTACGCTGTGCACCAGCACCACACCGGCAACCGTGCCATTTAGCCCCCACTGATAAAACAGCCGCGCCACGTTCATATACACCGTCAGATTGGGAAACGCCTGCGGGATCAGAAACAGCAGCATAAAGAACGCACGACACGGCATACCGCGCTGGGCAAGCGCATAACCAGCCGGTACAGAGATGATCAGGCAAACCAGCACTGCCAGCACGGCAATCAACACGCTTACCGACAGCGAACCCGAAACGTCACTATATGGACTAAACACCTGGCTCCAGTATTTCAGCCCCCACTGGCTCGGCAGCGTATGCGGGAAGAACCAGCTCTCCGCCACCGTCCAGATCAGCAGATTCAGCAGCGGGCCGAACAGCGCCAGCACCAGAAATGTCAGCAGCAGCGTTTGCAGCAGAAAACTGCCGCGCAGTTTTTGTCGGAAGGTATTCATGGCTGTGCTCCTTTCGCCTGCAGGCTGTGGCGTAAATAGAACCAGGAAAGCAGCGCGCAAATCAGATACGAAATGACACCCATCGCGTTGGCGACCGGGTAATCACCGTAAGAGTTGACGCGAAACGCCATATCCACCGTCATCATCGTTGGCGTACCGGTGCCGATCATCAGCGGCACAGAAAGAACCGACATCATCGTCACGGTCGACAGCACCATCGCCACGCCAATCGTCGGCAGCACCTGCGGCAAAATAATGTCGAACAGAATGCGCTGGCGGGAAGCACCCAGGTTTTTCGCTGCCAGAATATGGGCCGGATCGACCGCCGACATCGCGCCGCAAATCAGCAGCGTAGTGAAAGCCATCTGTTTCCAGACAAACGTAATAATGATCCCGCTCCAGCCGAGCATCGACGTGGTTTCCATCGGCGTCATCACCCCGGCGGCGACCAGCACATTATTCATCAGGCCGTTTTTCGCCAGAAAAGTGCGCATCATTTGCGCGGTCACAATAAAGGGAATAAACAGCGGCAGGCGGTACAAAAAGGCCAGCGTTTTGACGATGCCGCGAAACGGCGACAGCACAATGATCGCCGCAATGCTGATCGACAGCAGCGCGAGGATCGCCAGTGACGTCAGCACAATAATCACGGTAAACAGAATGTCATTCGAGTAAAGCGCCAACACTTTATCAAAGTGCGCCAGCGTCAGTTGCCCTGTCTCGCGGGTAAAGGCGGAGATCAGCGAAAAGCCCAGCGGCCAGAGGAAAAACACCGCTATCATCAGCGTCGCCGGAGCCACCAGCAGTAAATATTTCATCGCGTGTCGCATGGTAAACCTGAGTTATCGCCGTAAAAAAGATGCCCGGACCGACAACGTCCGGGCACCCACATCCATCAGTTCGAAACCTGGCTCTCGTAACCCTCTTTGATGTCGTCAAAGTAGTGGGTAATCGGGAAGTTTTTGCCGTATTTCGCTAAATCTTGCGGTGAAATTTCCGCGAACAGCTTCTGCCAGGTGGCGTCATCCAGCTTCTCTTTGACGTATTTCGCGTCAATCCCTGGATACCAGTTGAACTGCTTCACAATCCCCTGCGCCTGCACTTCCGGGCTGGTCGCCAGCGCAATAAATTCCTGCGCCAGTTTGGCCTGCGCGGCATGCGCCGGCACCACGTAGTACATCGGCTGTCCTGGCATACCCGGCGCAATCAACGCCAGTTTGATCGACGGCGGCAGCTTGCCCTGATCTTTCCAGCTATAGAACATATCGACCCACACCGGCCCCATGGAGATTTCACCGCGGCTCAGCATATCCAGCGTCCCGGCGTTACCGGGCGTAAAAGTGACATTCTTGTTGAATTCTTTCAGTTTGGCGTAAGCCTGGGTCCACTCTTTTTCCACACCTTTATCGTATGGCTGCGCAGTAAGGCGATCCGCGCTGGTGCCATAGGCATACATCCAGCCCACAACAAAGCTCACGCCGGACATACCGTTTTTAATGCCGTTATAACCAAAGGCTTTCGGGTTTTTCTCTGACCACTGCACCAGTTCGTCGTAGGATTTCGGCGGCGTTTTGACAAGATCGCTGTTATAGGCAATTGCCGTCTGGCTTAAGAACATCGGCATGACGTAGCCATCAACATTAACGCCCAGTGCGTTTTTCGCGTTTTCCGCCGTCACCATCGCGCCAGTGCTGACAGCCGGGCGGTATTTATCCAGCAACCCTTTTTCAACCAGTTGTCCACCGGCATTCTGATGCACCACGGCAACGTCGATATCCCAGCTTTTCGCGCCGCTCTGCTGCTGCGCCGTCAGTTTTTCAATGATCTTATTCGACCCGGCATCGCCCGGCCCGGTGCCGATCACCTGCACTTTTACACCCGGATGCGCGGCTTCAAATTTCGGCCCCAGCCAGGTTTTGACATAATCCACCATATTTTGGTCGCCCGCCGTTGCAACATTGAGAACCGTTTCGGCGTTCGCGGCGTGCAGAGACCCCAAACAGAGTGCGGCTGTGACAGCAAGTTTCGTTTTTACGGACATGATGTATCCCCAGGAAAAAGTGTGTCGGTTGGCATTACAAAGGTTGTTCAAAAAGATGCAGCGCCGGTTGCGGAACATGCAGCACCACGGGCGTTTGCGCCGGCCAGAACTGCGGTGAATCGGCGAGCAAAAGCTGTCCATCGCAGCGCACGCTGTGGCGGTACTGGTGGCCGAGAAACGCGCTCTCCTCAATCACGCCCTCCAGCACTAACCCCTGCGGCGCCGGGGGCGTCAATGCGGCGTGAATGGTGACATCCGCGCTGCGAAAATAGAGGGTTTTGCCCCCGTCATCGGCGCTTGCCAGGCAGTTATCCGCACCCATAAAATCCGCCACGAACGGCGTTGCCGGGCGATGGTAGATATCTTCCGGCGTACCGATTTGCTCAATACGCCCGTTATTCAGCACCGCAATGCGATCGGCCATCACCAGCGCTTCCTGCTGATCGTGGGTGACGATAAGCGAGGTAAAGCCAAGCTTCTTTTGCAGCGCTTTAATTTCATGGCGCACATTGAGGCGCACTTTGGCATCGAGGTTAGATAGCGGCTCATCCAGCACCAGCACGTCCGGTTCAATCGCCAGCGCGCGTGCCAGCGCCACGCGCTGACGCTGGCCGCCGGAAAGTGCGGTCACTTTTATATCCGCATAACCTTCAAGGTTGACGATTTTTAATAATTCCTGCACCCGTTGTTGAATCGCTTCTTTTTTCACGCGACGCACTTTTAAGCCATAGCCAATATTTTGTGCGACGGTAAAGTGCGGCCACAACGCATAACTCTGAAAAACCATGGTGATATTTCGCTGCTCCGGCGTGCTGTGCGTAATATCCCGGCCGTTGATGGCAATCGCCCCTGATCGCACGGGAACAAAACCGCATAACGCATTGAGAAGCGTGGTTTTTCCGCATCCAGAAGGCCCGAGCAGCGCGATCATCTCGCCCTTTTCCACCGCTAAATGAATATCGTGGAGAACGATGTTATTGCCGTAGCCAATCTTCAGCTTATTAATTTGCAAATAACTCATGGGCGATCCTTTTATTCGACATCTTTTTCAACGATGAACACGTGTTCATTTATTTGTAAAAAAAATGCAACCTTGCAGCGACATTATGTGAGCCTACTTTGTCGTCTATTTGTGACAGTTTGATTAAGTCCGCGATAATTTTGGTGGAGCGAAATGGAAATAGATGTTCTGGGTTGCGGCAGCGCCTTCTCGCTGCAACAAAATACCTCCGCACTGCGCGTGATCGACCGTGAAAACCGACAGTGGTTGATTGATTGCGGCCCCACGATCCCCCGCGCGCTGTGGCAGCGTGGCCTTGATGTGAATGCCATCGACGCGATTTACTTCACCCATGTTCACCCGGATCACTGCACCGGGCTGACGGCGCTGCTGAATTACTGGAAAAGCTTTCAGCGCAGCAAACCGCTGGTTATCTGGTCGCAGCGCGAACAGCGTCCGGTACTGATGCAGTTGGCAAGCCTTGCCAACTGGCCGGATACCACGCTCTGTTTCGACATCGACTGGCGCGACAGCGAACCGCAGTGGCGCTGGCACAGCTGGCACGTGAGTACGGCGTTTACGCATCATGAAATTCCTAATCTTGCGGTGCGCATTGAAGCAGACGGTGTGGCGCTGTTCTACAGCGGCGACGGACGCCCGACGCCGGAGAGTATCGCGTTGATGCACCACGCGGATCTGGCGTTTCAGGAGTGCGCCTCCATGACGCCGCTGGCCAGCGACGCCTCACACGGCGATTTTCCTGGCTGCCAGGCGCTGTTTACCCAACTGCGTTTACCGGCGCTGGGGTTGTATCACTGCAATGACGCCGCGCGCCCGGCGCTGGCGCAGGCCTGCCTTACGCATCAGGGGCTGTTTGTCAGCGAAGATGGCATGCGCATTGAGATTACGCGCCGCGCGGAGGGGAGCATTTGAGTCAGGCAATCCGCAAACAGGCCGTTACGGCGGAAGACGTGGCGAAACGGGCGGGCGTCTCCCGCGCGGTGGTGTCGCGCGCATTAAGCAGCAACGGCAGCATCTCCCCGGCAACCAAAGAGAAAGTATTGCGTGCCGCGCAGGAGCTGGGTTATCAGGTCAATTTTCTCGCGCAGGGGCTGAACCGCCAGCGCAGCCATCTGATTGGCGTGATTGTGGCGCGCATTGGCGATCCGTTTCGCAGCAGCCTGCTGGAGGGGTTATTGCACGAGATCCAGCGGCGTGGCTACCAGGCGCTGGTCACCGAAATTACCGGCGAGCAGGATCTGGTCACCACGCTGCGTCGTTTCACTCAGTTTCGCGTCTCCGGCGTGATTGTTACCTCCGGCAAACCGCCGGAAGCTATTGTCAACGAGTGCGTCAGCCAGCAAATTCCGGTAGTCGGCATCAATCGACATCCCGATATTCCGTTTGTCGATTTTGTCTGCTCGGATAACCAGCGCGGCGCGCAACTGGCCGCCGAACAGTTGGTTCAGGCAGGTTGTCGCCGTTTCGGCTGGCTGATCAACCGTGGCTCCACGTGGGCGGGCGTGATGCGCGGCGAGGCCTTTGATCAGGCGCTGCAACAACTCGGCGTTGATACACAGCGGCATCTGCGCTGGATAAGCGCCAGCGAAGAGGGTTACGACGGCGGATGGCAGGCTGCGCTCAATGATGAAGACGAATTACCGGAAGGGATCTTCTGCGCCAATGCGCAGCTGGCCTGCGGTTTTCTCGACGGCATGCGCCAGCGCGGTAAGTTCGCGCCGCACGACTTCCATTTGATAGGCTTTGATAATACGCCGCAAAGCGGCCAGTTCAGCTACCAGCTCACTACGCTGCATCAGGATGTGGCGGAGATCTCGCGCCGGGCGTTAACGCGCCTGCTGGAGCGGGCCAAAAATCCCTTACAGCCTTCCCGCGTTGAGTGGGTTAAGGTGGAATTGATTCACCGACAAACATCGCCACGCATTGGCTAAGAGTTCCGCTATGACAGAAGAGTTTACCCACGCGCTCTGCGCGTTGATTCGTCGTCTCGGCCAGCAAGCGAAGCAACTTCGCGATAACGGGCTAACGATTGAGCAGAAAGGCCGCCAGGATTTTGTCTCCCAGGCGGATGTGTATGTGGAAAACGAGCTGCGCGCCTGGTTGAAAACGCAGCGCCCGCAGGATGGCCTGCTCGGCGAAGAACGCGGGCTGGAGCCGGGAAGCGACGGCATCTGGGTTATCGATCCGATTGACGGTACCACCAACTTTATCCTCGGCATGGATTACTGGTGCATCTCCGTCGCCTATGTTCGCGCGCACAACATCGAGCTGGGCATCATTTATGCCCCCGATCGCAACGAGTTCTTCTTCGCGCAAACGGGCAAAGGCGCGTACTTAAACGAGCAGAAATTGACGATTCGCGAGCCGTCGCCGGAAGCGGTAGTTCTGGGGCTGGGGCGCTCAAGCCGTACTCCGCCGCGCGACTATACGCAGACCATTGAAACCCTGTTTGAACATGGCATTGAGCACCGCCGTTTTGGCGCAGGTGCGCTGATGCTGGCGCACGTCGCAGCAGGCCAGGTGCATGGCTATTTTGAAGCCCATCTGCATAGCTGGGATGCGCTGGCCGGTCTGGCGTTGATTAAGGAAGCGGGAGGCATGCACAACGATTTTCTCGCCAGTGATGGCCTGACACAGGGCAACAATGCCTGGGCGGCAAGCCCGGCGGTGTGGAAACGTCTGCAGCCGGTTCTGCTGCCCAACGGTTAAAACGAAAAAGCCCCCGGCAAGCGGGGGCGTAACATCATTATTTGGAAACTTTATCCCAGGCCATATCCCAGGCGCTACCGGTACCCGGAGCGTAGGCGAAGGCCGCACCGGAACACCAGCTGGTGTACGGCCACGGTTTGCACTGGTAAGCGTTGCCGTCAGTACCGGTCACAATATCACCCGCGGCATAAGGGAAGTTTTCCTGATAAGCCGGGTAAGCGGACTCAACTTTTTCGTTGGTGGTCACATCCAGCTTCTCAGACATCCCGGATTTGTTACCCGCAGCGTCAAGAGAGAGCACCTGATATTGATAGATAGTTTCCGGCTGCAGGCCTTTATCCACATAAGCAGACGTGGTCGGTGAAGCGATCAGCTTACCATCACGGAACAGCTGGTAACCGGTCACATGGACGTTATCGGTTGCCGCTTTCCATTGCAGAGCGATGGTAGAGTCAGTGACTTCAACAGTACCCATGCTGGTCGGGATGGACGGCGCTTCGGTATCAACAGCCGGTGCAGCCTGCGTTTTCACTTTGAAAACTGCGCTGGCGGCAGAAGCGTTGTTTGCCGCATCGACAGCCACGATGGTGTACTGGTATTCCGTTTCCGCTTGCAGATTGTTGTCCACAAAGGTGGTGGTGTTGACGTCAGCCACTTTCTGCTGATTACGGAATACGCTGTAGTGATGAACGCCGGTGTCATCGGTAGAGGCTTTCCAGTTCAGTTGAACAGAAGTCGCCGTGCTGGTGCCCTGTACGTCAGACGGTACGCTCGGTGCCGTCGTATCTTCTTCCGGTGCCGGCATTTCGCCGCCATCATGGATCAGGTTGGTATACGCTTTACGGAACTGGCCGTTAAAGGATTGGTGATTAACGTTATCGCCTTCGTCCCAGTTGATAGACCAGGTCATCAAGCCTCTTAACGGCAGGCCTTCTTTTTCCATATCCGCGAATACGCGATAAACATCTTCCGGCGTTTTTACAAAACCGGTTGCCGCAGCAGAAGTATTACTTGGCAGGCCAATAACCAGTTTGCTGGACGGAATTTTAACCGCAGACAGACCATGTTTATTGGTGATAATTTCTTTACTGAAGTGGTAAAGGAATTCATATTTTTTAGCGTCGTCATTCTGCGCATAGTTTACCCACCAGCCATCGGTGCTGGTATCGTCCGGCTGGAAACCAATGCCGAATGCACCCTGGTTGTAATATTGTGGCGCGATGAAGTCATAATATCCATCGAGACGTTCAATATAATTTTGATACTGCGGGTTAGCTTTGGTCAGATACGGAATTTCCGGTGCCATACTGATAATAAAGTGCTTGCCCTGCTGTTCATAATGTTCGCGAACTTTTTTCAGCGCAGCAGGAATAACGGTTTCGTTATCCGCCAGTTTAATGGCACTCTGCTCAAGGTCCAGATCCAGACCATCGAAGCCATAAACGTCGACCAGACGAATAATTTCATTAGCCAGATTTTCGGTGTCGCCATTGGCTTCATGCAGTTCAATATGAGCATCTGCGCCGCCCAGCGACAGCAGAACCGCCTGACCACGTTCGTTCAGCGCGGCAATTTCCTCGCGGAAGCTCTGATCGGTGCCGTAATAAGGAACGAAGGTCGGCATCGCAGCACCGCCAGTGGATTTCATAAAGGCCGCCATCACGACGTTATACTCTTTCGGCGTATCTTTCAGCGCCATTTTTAACGGGTAGCCCTGAGCGTAATCGCCAGAGAAACCCTGATCCCAGTTGTGCCAGTAACCGACCAGCACTTTTTTACCTTCGATAGAAGGCATTGTATCCGCATAATCCGTTGCAGCAAAAAGGTGACCACTAAAACCAACCATGCCAGCTAATGCAAGGCCAGCACAAATTCGATTGCGCTTAAAAATCCCTTTCATTCTAATTCCTCATCTATTAATAATCAGTTTTTTGCTACTGGTTAACGTACCTCTAAACAACGCCGACATATTACATTTTATTTCGGACTTTTAATTATAGGAAACGGATATTCGCAATGAGGGATCTTTCCCTTTCGGTTGAGAATTCTCTACGCGGATATTCAGTGATTAATTCATAACAGAGAAACACTATAATAGCAGCGGCCCGATATTAAAAAACATCAGGCCAGACACAAAAAATATTGAGCGGAGAAATATTATTTACTTTCCTGTACTTCTGCGTAGAGCGCACTGAGCTCTTTTGCATATTTCTTCGCGCCTGGAATACCTATCGCTTTAATGTAATCAACCAGACCCTCGGGGTTCCGTTCGAGCAGGCGATACTCAATCAAATGGCCAATCGGGAAGTTAATCTGCGGCGCTTTATTGACAATGTTATCTTCGCCGCCGGTTTCTAAATATTTTTCATTCTTCTTAACGATCCAGGCAATTGTTTTTTCACGATCATTTTTTATTAACGCCTCCAGTTCATCAAAGCTAACGGCGGCATGCTGTAAAGATTCATTATCCACCTCAATAATAAAATCATGAACCGGCGTCACGCGGTCAATTTTTTCCGGCAGCGCCAGATCCAGCGCATCCAGATAGTTCGCGTAACTTTCAGTGTGCATGAATTCGTTAAGTGTCATATTTAGCGTCCCGTATAGTTGCCAACATCCTGAACAATTTTAATCAATCGGGAGCCAGTATGCCTGTAAGGATCCTTCGCGGCATGCTCCCATGGCGTCACCTTCTCCAGGTTATAGGGAAGATCGACGTTTTTGCCCGACCGTTGCGGCCAGATGCGATGGTTCAGTTCCAGCGACACATTCCGTGTTCTGATACGCCGGGTCTTAAAGTGGTACTCCTCCACCCGAATGCGTGGCGCCAGCCCCAACCGCATACGCAACATATTCACTGAAGAATACATGCCTTTCGGCGCGGCTTTGGCTTCAGCTTTCCAGTAATCGCGCCGCGCGGTATTCCAGCATTTTAAGCCGAGAGGATCGATCCACATCTGCGGAGCAATCACATAGTCATAGACATTGAGCCCTCCGGCAAGCCCAAGCGGATCCTGGCTGATATAGGCGGCAATCGCCGGATCGTAATAGCGATAGCGGTTGTAATGCAGCCCGGTTTCGCCATCAAAATAGTGCCCCTGGAAACGCAGCGGGTTATCGATGCGGCTGGCATAAACCTCGCCTTTTTCGCCCCATGCGCCGCTTCTTTCCGACCAGACAACCTCCCCGCCGGGCGATGTCAGGCGCACCGGCGCACCGTTCGGATCGCAGTGATAGTGCCAGCTCTGCTTCTGCCCGTTTTCCTGCGTGACCAGCGCCAGCGGCCGGAAACCGCCAGGGTAGTAGATGTACTCACGCAGGTTGCTGAACAGTTGAGCCTGCGCTTTTTGCCGCTTCAGTCGCCCGCCGGTATCGAAGATGCTCAGCGCCGCCAGCGGCTGCGGGGTGACGGTGACTGTCTCGCCCGCCAGCGCATCCTCCTGCCAGTAGAACCAGCGCGTTTCACTGGCGGTTTGTTTGAAAACACGCCGTCCCAGGCCGTCATAACCATAACGCACCTGCTCGTTACCCTTACGTACGGCGATCAACTGGCGGTTTTCATCCCAGCTGAAGTCCTCTTTTTCGCCCTCATGCTGCACACTACGGCGCTGGCGCAGTTCGCCAGCGCGGTCAAACACATAGCGCGTCCCCTGGTGGAGGCCTTCGCGGAACCAGCCGCCTGCGCTGTCGTTCACATCGCGGATCTGCGTCTGCAACGCATTGCCCGCTGCGTCATGGATAAACTGGCGCAGCACACCGTCCGGTGCGGTATGCGCCGCCAGACGTCCTACTGGATCGTAGGCATACCGATCGCTGCCCCACTGGCTGTCTTCACGCAGCGTCAGGTTGCCTGTGCGATCATAAGCAAAGCCGCTGGCGAACAGCGGTAAATCGTTTTGCAGCACCTGCTGCGATGTTAAGCGGCCAAGGCGATCGTAGCGATAACGGCGCTCAACGTCGTCAGAGAGCTGCTCGCTGGCTCTGCGCCCACAAGCATCGTAAGTGAAACGTATTGGCGCATCGTCGTTCAGTTGCACCTCGCTCAGCCTGTCATGCTCATCCATGCCATAACGTACCCGGTGGCCGCCGTCGCTCTCACGCGAGATCAGCAGCCCGCGCTGGTCATAGCCGTAACGCAACTGGAAGCCGTCCTGCTCCTCGCACAGTAATCGCCCGGCGCGGTCATAACGCCAGACCAACCGCCGCCACGGGTTTTCGCACAGCACCATGCGCCCGCAGGGATCGTAATGAAACGTCGCCTGTAACGTGTCGCCGCTGCGCCGCTCGCAAAGCCTCCCGGCACGGTCGTAGCCGTAACGAACTTCACGCCCGAGCGGATCTTCGCGGTGAATCAAGCGGCTGGCTTTATCCCAGCCATAGCGCGTTATCTGCCCCCAGTAATCGCTCTCCGCCGTGACCCGGCCCAGCGCATCGCGGGTGAACTGCCAGCGCTGCCCGTTCTGGTTGATCACCGCCAGCAGGCGATCTTCAGCGTCGTACTGATAGCCCAGCGTTGCGCCGTCCGGCGTTTCGCAGGAAGCAAGCATTCCGGTGCCGGTATAGCGAAACCGCGTTATGCGCCCCTGCTCGTCGGTAAATTGCAGCGGCTCGTCTTCCCGGTCATAGCTGACGCGCACTTCGCCTCCCGCCGGATCAACCGTAGCGACCAGCCGGTCTTTCATATCCCAGTGGAAACGGGTGACACCGCCATCGGCATCAATGCGCTCCTGCAACGTACCGCGCACCGAGTAGCGAAAGCGAGTCACGCCGCCGCCAGCAACGTGCTCAGCGCTTAAAAAACCAAATCGGTCATAGTGATAATGGGTTGGCGGAGAGCCAGGAATCTCGGCGGCGGTCAGTTGGCCGAACGCATCATAGTGATAACGCGATGTGACGCCCGTTGGGTCAATTTCTGCCACCAGATTACCGCAGCTATCGAACTGCGTGCGCCAGTTGGCTCCCTGCTCATCCGTTACCGCAATCAGATCGCCCCAGTCGTCATAGCTCGCCTGTACGACGCTGCCATCAGGCAGGTGTTCGGCAACCATCTGCCCGCGCTCGTCATACTCCCAGCGCCAGGTGCTGCCATCCGGCTCCACCAACTCCGCCGTGCGGCCAAAATCGTCATAGCGAAACAGCGTATTGCCGCCAGTGGGATCGATTTCCGCGATCGGCAAACCGTTTTCATCAAAGGTAATGCGCGAGATATTGCCCGCCGAATCGCTTATTTCCACTTCATTAAGCAGTTCGTGCCAGGCAAAGCGATAATCCCAAACGTCGCCATCGCCCCAGGCATGAATCACCCGCCAGGCATCATCGTACTGGTAATGGAACTCCTGGCCGTTGCGATCCACATGGCTTATCAGATAGCGCTGCTGCCAGAAGAAGTGGCGCGGGTGCGACAGCGCATCAATTTCGGCGCTAAGCTGGTTATCCGCATCATATTCATAGCGCGTAAGCGGAGTTATCTCGCCATCCAGCGTATTGCGCAAACGCAGCGCCAGTAGCCGATCGTTTTGCCAGGTGACAAGGATTTCACGCCCGGTCTCTCCCGCGTGGCTGAACTCGCGAATGGACTGCAATTCATCGCCGTTCCAGTCAAACGCCCAGCCATTACCGTTACGATCCGCCAGCCTGCGTAGCGGCAACACGCCCTGTTTACCGCTGAAATGCAGCTCCGGACCGCTCTCCTGCTCGATTCGCCACCACACTTCACCATCGCGCGTTTCGCGCCACAGGCGGCTCCCGTCCGGCAGGCCGGTAATCGCCTGTTCGCGGCCATCCGCCTGCGGCAGCACGGCAAACAGCGTCATCCCTTCCGCCTGCGTCAGCAGGGCAACGCCTTCATCGGCGAGCACCTCAAGGCGGGCATCCGCCGGGGTGGACCAGCCGTAACCACACATCCCTGCGATTTCCGTGTCGGACGAGGTATAGCTGCGCGTCCACTCCAGCGGCAACCTGCCCGGCAGCAGAAAATCCATTTGCTCCAGGCTGACACTGCCGTCGCGGATATCCACCGGCTCCGCGCGCAGCACCCGGCATTTCAGGAAGCCGGGGTCCATATTGCGAAACAGTTTTTGCCGCAGCTTGCGGAAACGGCGCATAAACAGCCGCCACTGCGGCGTTTTTTTCAGTTTTTTAAACCCTTTTCCCAGGCCGCTTAACCCGGCGCGCATCAGCAGCGCCATCAGGTTGATGGTGGGCGGCCCGCCGACAATCACATTGTTGGGCAGCGCGAGGTTAAACGTTAGCGGCAGCGTCAGCGAAAGCGGTTTCGGTTTGGTAGCGCGTTTGAGGCGAAACGGCGGGATCAGGCCAATAATGTTGCAGCTCAGCACCGGCATGCCAATGCGGGAAAACGGCTCGCCATCCACCGAAACGGTTTTGCTGCCCATAAACAGCTCATCTTCAATCTGCGGGCCGCCCGGCGCGCGCAGCGGCGGGATCCACGCGCCGCCCACCGGAATATGCACCGCCATCCCGCCCGTTCCGGCACTGGCGCGTTTGATGCTGTTAACGTGAACCGTGGTGCCAATCAGCGGCAGATAGTCGAAGACATCAAAAACGATGCCGATGTGCGGCGTTGGCAGCGGCCACGGGTAGGTATGAATATCCAGCCCGAGCTGTGGATCGAAGTGCGCGCCGGAGTGCATCGCTTAACCTCAGAACATGGCACGCAACAGCGCGCGCAGGAAAGTACGAACTTCGGTCGCCAGGTCGCTCTCAGAAAGGCTTAAAAAGAGCAGCGCCAGCACGGTGACGACCACAATAATGATGATGCGATTTTTCATAGCGGGTTGCTTCCTGCAGTATCAGTTAACGATGCGTCGCTCTCTCCCCACGCGGGAAGGCGTTGCCACTCGCCGGGCGGCGCATCAAAAGGATGGGCGATTTCCGGCAGGCCGTTCCAATGCGGATGCAGTTTCTCACGCGCCAGCCGGATAACGCGGCGAAAGCTCTCATCGCCGCGGCGGATCAGGTTTTCACGCTCTTCACGGATCAGCGTAAAGGTCGCTTCAAGTTGTAATTGCAAACGGCTGTCGGCCTGCCGAACCTGTTCCACTGCTGGCGCGGACGGCAGTTGCGCTTCCACCTGCGCAATAAGTTTCTGTTTTTCCGCCTGCCAACGCGTGGCGCAGGCTTCCAGGGCTTCGGTTCGCCGCTTGTCATGCATACGCAGCAAATCCTGGAACACCAGCGGCAAGGTGGTCTGCCCGCGTTCCGTGATCGGGACAGGCTCCGCCGCCTGGATGGCGCGGGCGTACTCTTCCATTGCCGCCGGGCGATGCCCGCACAGCCAGAGGCAAAAACCGCACATCCGCCAGCCCTCCATCGCAAAGAGCGGATGCGGGATGGCCTGCGCCTCAATCGCTGCCTGACGATAGATTTTCGCCGCCTGAAGATAGTCTTTACTGGAGAACCAGGCGCCCGCCTCGCCAAAGGTGCTTTGCGTGCGCAACTGCCCTTTTACCGCCTGATCGGGCACCTCGCCGGAGATGCTTTGCGCCTGGCGGTAATGTTCCACCGCCTGCGCGTGATCGCGGCCTTTGAGCCAGCCGCCCGCGATCAGGTTATGCATCATCGCCTGCTGATCCGCCCAGCCGCGACGTTGCGCAATGGCCAGCGCCAGGCTGCCGCGCGCCGCTACCTGCGCGGCGCTGCCTTTTTCCAGCAGCAACATGGCATCGGCCAGATAACGGCGGAACAGCAAACGGTCGGCATCGGCGTCGGTCTGCTGCTGCGCGGTCTGGTGCATGACCTTCATGCCATCAATCCGATCCTCAATCAGCCGGACGTGTCGCGGATTCGCGGTATACAGCGACTGCCAGATCGGCTGTTCAACGGTGTCGATCAATAACAGGCGCGGCGCGTCAGCGCCCTGTTCCAGCCAGAGATGGAGCCAGCGCAGCATCGCGCTCTCATCGCTGACAGCGGAAGGTTTCAGCACCAGCACCAGATAACGCAGATCGTCGGTAAACTGTTCGGCGAAGTTCTGCAACAGGCTGCGTAACTGCCCGGCGCTGTAGCAGGGCAACCAGGGTTCGGCATCCCAGAAAGCGGCATCGGGCGTCGCTTCATACTGCTCAACGAATTCGCGGCCCAGCGCCTCGCTGTAGCTGTATCCGGTTTCAAAAGGCGTGTTAAAGCTGAGGAATAGATCGGGCAATGAGCGCCCCTGCGGATGCTGTTGCAGCGCGAAAAAAGCATCCAGCAGCGATTCGCCATTTGCCGGAACACGCCAGATAAACAGTCGTGCGGCGGTATCTTCGCTGGCATCCAGCCAGCTTAATTCCAGCTCGCTCATCACCTTTTCACTGGGGTTTTTGCTGGCGTTCATGGCATCCCCATCAGGCGTTCAGCTCAATTTTCTTGCCATTGACCATCACCCCGGCGGCATTAATGGTGATGGTCGATCCGCCAGCGGTGATCTCCACGCTGCCGTTGCCAATCAGAATGCCGCTCTCACCTACGTTGATGCGGAAGGTGTCCGTCGCGCTGTCAGCCACGCTGCCCTGGGTGAACCGGATATCGCCGCCGGTAATGCTCAACGTGCGTCCGGCACCGATGCTGATGTCCTGCTTTTGCGTCACCGTGCGCGTCTCATTGCTGCTGACGGTGACAGTGCGGTTACCGGTCACTTCCAGCGTCTGATTGCCGGTCACCTGCACAGTGCGGTTTTGCTGGACGCTAACCGTCTCATTGCCCTGCACGCTGCGGGTGCGATCCTGGACCACCGTCAGCGTCTGATTACCTTCAACAGTGCCGGTATTGTTGCTTTTCACCGTGGTGGTGTGGTTGCCGGTAATAGTTTCATCGCGGTTTTGTTCCACACTCAGGGTTTCGTTCCCCTTCACGCTCTCGGTACGGTTTTGCTGTACCGTGGTGGTTTCATTACCGTTGATGGTTTTGCTGCGATCCTGGCCGACGGTGATGGTTTCATTGCCATCGACGGTGCGCGTCCGGTTTTGCTTGATGTGGCTGGTTTCGTCTTTGCCGACGGTTTTGGTGCGGTTGCTGCCAACGTCATGGGTTTCGTCGTTTTCGACTTCCGTATCCATATTGCGTTCGGCATGCAGCCAGAGCTGCTCAGCGCCCGGTTTATCCTCAAAGCGCAGGGCGTTGGCATTATCCGGCGATCCATCTTTGGAACGGCTCATAAAACCCATCTGCGTGGCCGCCGCTGGCAGCGCCCACGGCGGCATGCTGGCTTCGTTGTAGACGCGGCCAATGATGATGGGTCTGTCCGGCTCGCCGTTAATAAAATCGACCACCACTTCATCACCAACGCGCGGGATCTGCACCCCGCCGTAACCCTGCCCGGCCCAGGCGCTGGAAACGCGTACCCAGCAGGAACTGTTCTCGTCGCCCTGGCTTTGCCGATCCCAGTGGAATTTCACTTTGACGCGGCCATATTTGTCCGTCCAGATCGACTCACCCGCAGGCCCCACGACTCTTGCCGTTTGCGGCCCGTAGGTGCGCGGCCAGTCGGTGACGGCGGCCGGGCGGAACGGCGTAGAGGCCGGAATGACAGTAAAGTCGATGCGCTGCTGCGTCTCGCCAACATCGCCGGAAGCATACTGATTTTCGGCAAAATCATAGCGAGCACCTACCACCAGCCACTGCGCGTTGTCGGCATCGTTAGGGGATCGGATAAGCGTAAAGGTATGCCCCGGCGCAATACCGGTCGCCGTCGCGCTGCCCTGCATTTGCTGCTGTTCCGCCTGCCAGGATTGCTGGCGAATACGTGCATAAGATTCGCCGTCGCCATGCTCGACAAAGCGGCCTGGCCAGTCATAGACATCGATTTTTCCGGGCGTTGGCGAAACGGGGTTTTGCAGGGTTTGCAACATCCAGGCATGGGGCTTGCGGAAGTCGTAATCGTCGGTGCTGTAGAGGCCAGGCGTGACGATATGGCGCGCCAGTAACTGGCTGACGCCCTCTTCATTCACCGCACCGCCGCCACTCTGCGCATGCCACGGGATCACTTCATAGCCGGGAAACGCCTCTGCTTGCGCGTAATCATCCATTAGCACCAGCGTGTGTCCCTCTTTGCTGTGACGGAACAGGTAGCTGATGCCCTCAAGCTCCAGCAAACGGCTGATAAAATGAAAGCTGCTCTCGGCGTACTGCACGCAGTAATCCCACTGGCGATAGCTGCGCGTCAGTTTGTTTTCAATTTTTACCTGGTATTCGGAAAACAGGGTGCTGACGATGTCCGGTACGCGCTGCTGCTGGAAAATACGGAAATTGCGATCGCGCATCATCGGCCAGAAATCCGGCTCAAGGGTCGCCTGATACACCGCATAGCGCGTGCCATCCAGCTCTTCCGAGCGCGCAGAGATCGCCGTGACTTTACCGCTCAAATAGCGCGTCGTTCCCAACTGCGTTGGGATCACCACCGTCATCTCCTGGCCCAGCAATTTTTGCCGATCGAGGGTGAAATCTTTGCTCAGCAGATCGACCTGAAAGCGAAAGGGCGTGGAGAGCTGTTCTTCCCCTTTAAACGTCCAGAATAAGAGCGAATCACTTCCGGAGGATGACAGAACGGTTATCCGGTTAACCATACATGTTCCTTTATTGCAGAGGCGAATATTCCGGGCGAAGAGGTGTTTCCACGCCTTCAGCGCAGGCAATTATTAAATAGAGTTTTGCGGTGCGGGTATTATTCCCTGCTAACCGATAATGATTTATTACGGGCGATATTAACTGGATATAGTTGAAACTTGCACCGATTGGTAGTTAAGAATCATCCCATTTTCATCAATTTATGATAACACGTTGAAAATTAAGACCAGGGTTTATTTACGCAATTTATTCAGGGTTATTGGGTTATGCGATTCAGCCAACATATTAATCGCGTATCATATATTTTGAGATAGCAATATTATCTTTAATGCCAACAATTAAATAATTACGCAGGTTATTTTAGGAAAGTTTAATTATATGCCGGAAAATAAAGAGATGGCCCACCAGCGGGCCATTGTCGATTTCAGAAAAAGTGGTGACCGGCGGCCAGCGTAATAGCCGGTTGGCTGGCTTTAAACAACAGGGCCGGTTTGTCGCCGCCGAGCTGCGCGTGACCGTCCTGTACCGCGATCCAGCTTCCTTCCGGTAAACCGATCACTTCCAGTTCCGGCGCCACCACCAACAGTTCGCGAATGCGCTGCTCGCGCGTTTCGCCCTGATGCCCGGCGGGTAGCGCGTTGGTAAAGTGCGGGTTAATCTGCAACGGCACCAGATTGAGCGCATCCAGACCGCCCGGATCGATAATCGGCATGTCGTTGGTGGTGCGGATCGTCGGACAGGCCAGATTCGCCCCGGCGCTCCAGCCAACATACAGCGCACCGTTGTTCACGGCCTGGCGGATCGGTTCGATCAACCCGCGCTCGCGGCAATTTTTCAGCAGGTTAAACGTGTTGCCGCCGCCAACCATCACAATCTCTGCGGCGGCAATCGCCGCAGGCGCGTCGTCCACGGTGTGAATGCCGGTGATCGACAGATCCAGCTCCGCCAGCGCCAGACGGACTTTATCCGTATAGGCATCAAAGCTTTGCGTCACGCCCGCGAAGGGAATAAACACCACCTTGCGACGCCCGCCAAGCTGCGCTTTCAGCAGCGGCAGCGCATATTCCAGATATTCGGTGCCGGGCAGCACCGAATTGCTCAGTAACAGCAAATCCATAACCCTCTCCTTTTACAGCAAATTGCGTAGCAGATCGGCTAACAGCTTATTCGATAATACAACGGGCAGTGGGACGTGGCGGGCGCAGATCGCCTGATGCCAGGCGGTGTAGCCCATGCAGTCGGTCAGAATCACTTCCGCCCCCTGCGCTTGCAGCGAGCGGGCGGCGGCGGCAATCTCGTCTTCGCTGGCGGTATAGGGCGAGGCAACGGCAAACACCGGCATTTGCGCAGCACCGCGCCACTTCTCCAGCTCGCTGGCGATCTGCGCTTCCAGCGGCACCAGGATCCCGGCGCGACGCGTTCCGACCAGTGCATTCAGCGTCGGCGGCAGGATCCGATCCGGCTCGATCAACCACGCTTTTTTACTGCTCAAACCGTGAAACTCGCCGGTACAAAGAATAGCGATGATCTCGCAGCCCTGCGCTTCCAGCCAGTCGATCTTCTGTTGCAACGCTTCGCCGACCGCCGGTTTGCCCATCACCACCGCTCGCCCGTCCAGCAGGCGCGAAGTCAGCAATGCATCACCAGGTTTTGGCGCAAAACGCGCCGCGATGGCGGCATCATCCAGCCCATCCAGCACTCCGGCGTGCAGGCAACTTACCTGCGCGGGTAACGCCGCATCGAGGATTGGGGTGATGTCGCTGCGCGGTGCCTGGCCGATGGTCAGCGTACCGATTTTACGGATCGCCATTTCACACTCCCGGCTGACGTTTTTGCAGATGCGCCAGCGAACCGTACAGATCGAGCAGGCGCTGGTATTCCGCTTTATCGAAGAACTGGCAGGTGCCGCGGGTGAACTCTTTCGCCACTTCTACGGCAAATTTACAGGCCAGCGCGATATCCGCTTCGTGGCTCGCCCCGGTGCCGCAGCCCGGCACGGTGCTTACCGCCGTAATCGCCACGCCAACCACGGGCGCGGCGGTAGCAATCGACGGTTGCAGAATGCTGTTCAGGTGGTAAACCCCATTACCGTACGGCGTGATGTCCTGGGTGGTGATCGGGAAAGTGACCGGCAGTTGCCCGGTGGTCATTTCCATGACGCGCAACAGATCTTCCGCCACGCGCAGGATGTAACCCGCTTTGACCGTCGGCGAAATGGCAAAGCCTTTATGGTTGATGATGCGGTTGCCTTTGGTGGTATCAATCGACAGCACCGCATCCATTTCGTCGGAGACTTCCTGCTCGTTCATGTCTTCGGTTTCGACCGGCGAATCCATAAAATCAACCGGTTCGTGTGGGCGTGTTGGCGCATCCGGGCAGATATGGGTGGTGACAATCACATCGCCTGGCAGGCTATCGCCCTGGCGCTGCATCTCCGCCAGTTTGAGCGCGCTGGCAATCGCCGCCACGGCGCCATCGGCGTCGGAGACCAGCCCAATTCGCCCCGGACGCGCGCCAATGCCGCCCAGACGTCCGACAATCCCCAGCGTCGGCGCGCTGCCGCCGCGACGTTTTCCTTCCGTACCTGGAATAACGATTTTAACGAAGTCGGTGCTGCCTTTCGGGCCACTGACCGCTTTCACGCTCACCTCAAGATTGCGGTAACCCGCCAGCAGGGTTTTCACCTTGTCGCCGCTGGCATACGCGCTGTCGAGTAACTCAAAGACCTGTAACGTTTGTTGTAAGCTCATAATATTTTCTCTGGAATGGCGTGATTACTTTTTGCCGCCCGGCAGGACGGAATTAAAGAAGCTGAACAGGGCGTCTCCGGCGATCAAACCCGCCGCCAGCACCTCAATTTTGTTACGCATCGGCTCACCGCCAATGCGCAGCACCGCCGCGCGAATGGCGATACCGATCATCACCGCCCAACCCGCCAGCGGGTTATTGATCAGCAATCCTGTCGCCAGCAGCACGCCCATCTGACGGCCGGGGCCGCCGATCAACTGGATGATGGCGCCAGGAATGGCCCAAATGAGCAGCGATTTGGCGATATCAAACGACACCCCGGCGTTAATGGCGGCGACATACACTTTTGCCACCGGCGGCACCAGCCCCTGCGAGAAGTAGTCGCGGAAAATAAACAGCACCACCGGCATGGCGACGACAAAGGCCAGCATGGCGGCAAGCAGTTGCTGACGGCGGCCCTCCAGTTCAAAACGGGTGTGTTCACCTTTACCGCGCAGGATCCATCCGGCTTTCAGGTCGTAGCCCATATCGGCAAACGCCGGGCCGGTAGCGGCGGAGAAACCGCACAGCATTGCCAGCGCTTGTGGCGGGAAGCCAATCAAAATACCGATAAGCAAAGTGATCAGCGCCACGGCAAAGGCCGGGAACCAGCCGGAGTGCATGGCGGCAAGGCCCACAATCATTTCATGCAGAAAGGCGGCGAAAGCGGCGTAGACCATAAACGCCACCAGCCACGGCAGGGAGAGATGGGCATACAGACCACTGCCGAGCGCAATCAGTACTGAAATCGCCATAAAGCCGAGCGCGCCTAAGCGGATGGTTTTGCCAATCTGCGCATTTTGCGCCTGCGGCAGCGCGTCGGCGGCGGTATGCGGCGCTGCTTTCTGGCTGTTGCTCTGGCGGATCAGGCGGATAATCTGGAACAACGCCACCACGCCCGCCCCCGCCATCACGCCGTGCGGGATGTAGAGTTTGTTGATATCAATGCCGAATAGCGGCCCGGAATAACCGCGCAGCAGGAAACCAACGCCGAGCATGCTCAGCGCCCAGATATTGCCGATAAACGCCGTACCCAGCGCCGCCATCGGGAATTTGAACCACGAGCCGACAGCGCCGATCACCATGCCGGTGCCGAGCAGCGCCGCCTGTTTGCCGCCCTGATCGCCCGCTTTAATCGACTCTGCCGCCGCAATTCCCGGCGGCCAGGCGCCTTCGGCCGGGAAGATGCGCGTATTAAACAGGCGATAGAGCAGCCAGCCATCCAGCAACATCGCCAGCGCCACGCCGATAAACATCGGCATCACCATTTCGTTATGACCAAACAGCCACGGAATTGAAATAGGCAACAGCAGCGAGTTCGCCGCGCCAAAGGTAGCCGCCGACGTCGCGCTTTGCGCCAGGTTTTGAATATGGATGGAACGGAAACGGGCGAAGCACTGGAGTGGAATGCGGGCGATGATCATCGCCGCCATCGCGCCAATGATCGCTGTATTCGGCGTTACCCCCAGCGTGGTTAGCAGTTGCACGCCAATAACTGCGCCGAAGATGCTGAGCACCAGCAGCAACAGTAATGTGGCCGGGGCAAAAGCGCGTGGATGGCTCTCGCTCTGTTCCGGCAGCGTTTCGGATGAGACAGTCTGACTCACGGTTATTCTCCTGGTATTGGCAAAAAAGGAAAAATCAAAGCGAGCTGGTCACCAGCGTGTCACCGGTTTTTCCGGCGATGGTGAGGGCGGCTTCTTTCAGTAATGTCGCGATCCGTTGCAACTCTTCAGGGGTAGCAAGGTGTTGAGGGAAGGAGAGGCAGAACGCCACGGCTTCGTGAGTGGCCGGGTCGCCTACTGCGCAACTAACGGAAGCCGTGTCGGCAACCGATTCATTAACGGCCGTTGCGTAACCGGCATCGCGGGTACGGGCCACGGCAGCAACCAGCATGCTGACGTCTTGCTGTGTACCGCTAAGCTGCGATACCACCAGCGGGCTGGCAAAAAAATCATGGAGTTGTGTATCGGAAAGACGCGCCAGCAGCGCGCGGCCGGTCGAAGTTCCCCATGCCGGCGAGCGCGAACCCGGCCAGGTAACAACCGGCAGCGCCTGACGGCCGTGGATCACCCGCAGCACAAGGATTTCCTGGTTATCGAGCATCGAGATATAGCCAGTGTATCCCGTGCGTTCGCACAGGTTGCGCAGCGCCGCATCAACGTGATCGCTCAGGGTGATCTGGCGGCTGACGAGATGCGAAGCCGACATAATCAACGGACCAGGCAGAAAGGTGCCCTGGTTTTCGTCTTTTTCCAGATAGCCCCAGAACTCAAGCTGGCTCATCACGCGCGAAGCGGTACTTTTGGGCATGCCGAGGTGGGTAATCACATCACTGACGCGGATACCGCTTTGCAGATCCACCATCAATTTCAGAATGCTGGCCGTGGTTTCTAAAATGGACATAGTGCGGTCTCATAAAATGGGACTTAAGTTTCACTAAATGGAACTGCAAGAAGGGTGCCAGCGTGTAACAAACTGAATTTACAGAAAACGCATAAAATCGATCAGAATTCACGCACTAAAGTAACGATCAAAAAAGGTGCATGAATGGCGACATATCACGCAAATAGTGCAATAAAGCGGCAGGTGATGACGGCGGGCTTGTATCAAAAAAGAATGGCTTAGCTTTTTTTCGTATAACGTTATTCGTATATATTTGTTTTCGCACACGGCGCAAAGAATATAATTCGCACTAATCCAGCCCTCAAATAATTAAGCCGGGCTAATAAAATATTCCGCCAGCAATTTCTGGCAAAATGTTCCGTCCGGAAGGTGTGCAGTGCCAACATGGTTACCCTTAGCGATTGATTCTTTCTGGCCGATGCTTTCCGCAGGGCTAAAATTCACCATTCCCTTAACGCTGATCTCCTTTATTCTTGGGCTGTCGCTCGGTTTTGTGGTTGCGCTTTTGCGCCTGTACGGCCCGGCTTTTTTAAAGCCGGTGGTGCGGTTTTACGTCTGGCTGATTCGCGGTACGCCGTTGCTGGTGCAGCTATTTTTGATTTTCTACGCGTTGCCGAGCGCCGGGATCACCATTGATGCCTTCCCTGCGGCGGTGATTGGCTTTACCGTCAATATTGGTGCGTATACCTCCGAAGTGATCAGAGCAACGCTGCTGGCTGTGCCGAAAGGGCAATGGGAAGCCGCCCACTCCATCAGCATGACCTGGGCGCAGTCTCTGCGTCGTATTATTCTGCCGCAGGCTGCGCGCATCGCCGTGCCGCCGCTCTCTAACACCTTTATTTCTCTGGTAAAAGATACTTCGCTGGCGTCGGTGATCACCGTACCGGAGATGTTTCTTGCCGCGCAGCAAATTGCAGCGGTGACCTATGAACCGCTGATTCTGTACAGCGAAGCGGCGATTATTTATCTGTTCTTCAGTTCTGTGTTATCGCATTTGCAAGAGAAGCTGGAGCGGAAATTAGCGGGTACGACAGTAAAAGGCCAGGTCAATGATAACGCTCTCCAGCATTGAAAAAAGTTTCGACGGCAACCGGGTGCTGAAGGACATCAATTTAACGATTGAAGAAGGCACGGTAACCACGTTGATTGGCCCTTCAGGCAGCGGGAAAAGCACCTTATTGCGTTGCATTAATTTGCTGGAAATTCCTCAGTCCGGGGAGCTGACCATCGGCAAAGAGCGCATCACATTTGCGCCAGGCGCGCGGATCAAAGGCCAGGATATTCGTCGCATCAGCCGTCAGACCGGCATGGTGTTCCAGAACTTCGCACTGTTTCCGCACATGACCGCCCTCGACAACATCACCGAAGGGCTGGTTACGGTGCATAAATGGGATCGCGAACGCGCTCGCCGCCGTGGTGAAGAGCTGCTGGATAAAGTCGGCATGCTGCACAAACGCGATGCCCTGCCGAATACGCTCTCTGGCGGCCAGCAACAACGCGTGGCGATTGCCCGTGCGCTGGCGCCGTCACCGGCGGTTCTGCTGTGCGATGAACCCACTTCCGCACTCGATCCTGAGCTCTCCGGCGAAGTGGTGTCCGTACTGCGCCAGCTGGCGCTGGAAGGCACCACGATGATCATGGCGACCCATGATTTGCGTCTGGCGGCGAATATCGCCAGCCAGGTGGTGTTTCTGGAAGCCGGGGAAATTGTCGAGTCCGGCTCCGCTAACGATTTGTTTTTACATGCGAAGAAACCCCGTACCGCGGAGTTTATCGCCTCTTTAAGCACAGCGCTCCCGGAACTCGGGGCGAGTTAATTAAAACAACATAGGGTAATGCAGATGAAAGCACTCGCAACATTAGTCGTAGCCGGGATTATGCAGCTTGGTTTTGCCCACGCAGCGCTGGCGCAGGATGATTTGGCAAAGATTCAGTCCGCTGGTGTACTGAAAATCGGGACTGAAGGCACCTATCCGCCGTTCACTTTCCACAATGCTTCCGGCACGCTGGAAGGTTTTGACGTAGAAATTGGCCGTGAAATCGCCAAACGCCTGAAAGTGAACCCGCAGTTCGTTGAAGGTAAATGGGACGGCCTGATCGCCGGTATCGACGCGAACCGTTATGACGTGGTGATCAACCAGGTGGGTATTACGCCGGAACGCGAGAAGAAATTCGACTTCTCCGAGCCGTACATTGCGTCTAAAGCGGTACTGATCGTCAATGACAAAAATAGCAGCATTAAAAGTTTTGCCGATCTGAAAGGCAAAAAATCAGCCCATTCACTGACCAGTAACTACGCCCAGATCGCGCGTAAATACGGTGCGGAAATTGTCCCGACCGACGGCTTTAACCAGTCTATCGATCTGGTGGTGCAGGGCCGTGCCGATGCCACCATCAACGACAACCTGTCGTTCCTCGACTTCAAAAAACATAAACCGTCTGCGCCGGTGAAAATCATCGCCACAGAAGAGAATGCAGAGAAATCCGGCGTGCTGCTGCGCAAAAACAACCCGCAGTTGAAAGCGGCGATTGATAAAGCGCTGGAAGAGATCAAGGCCGACGGCACCTACGAACGTATTTCCCAGAAATACTTCGGTGCGGACGTGTCGAAGTAATTTTTTACCCCTGCTGTAAAAGAGAACCGTAAGCCCGGCTCGGGTTTACGGTTTTTTTATCATCACATGGCTGTAAAATGCGCCAGTTACGCTTTCTGCGAAACGTTTCTTCAACGCCGCCAGAGGCTTCCTGTTTATCGATGTCGGAGATTTATGATGCCGTACAAGCTCTATACAGCCGTGTTGCTTCTCGCTGCCGCAACGTTCTCTGCTACAGCCGCTTCAGCGCCTTCGATTGGCAATTTGATCAATGAACGTTTGTCCTGGATGAAAGATGTTGCCGGTTATAAAGCACAGCATCACCAGGCGATTGAAGATCTACAGCAAGAGGAGAAGGTGCTGGAGAGTACCCTTGCTGATGCTGATTCGCTGGGATTAAAAGGCGAGAGCGTAAGGCCATTTATTCAGGCGCAGATGGACGCCGCCAAGGCGATTCAGTACCGCTATCGCGCCGACTGGCTGGCCGCGCCGGAAACTGACTGGCAGCCTCGCCCGCTTCAGGACGTCCGGACGCAAATCGGCCAACTTAGTGCCCGTATTCTGCAAAGTGTGGCAGCACGATTAAAGTCCGGGCAACCTCTGACGGAACAGGACCGGAAGGCATTTATGCACGCTTTGCAGCAGAAGAATTTACACGAGCAGGATAAGCAAAGGATCTGGGAAACAATGAAAGGGATTTCGTTGAAAGATTAAGTAAAAAGCCCTGCCGAAGCAGGGCTTTTCGTTCTGATTAACTTGTTTTGAAAAGCGAACTCAGAACGGGATATCGTCGTCGAAATCCATCGGCGGTTCGTTAGACGGTGCCGGAGCGGAAGACTGCTGCGGACGAGACTGCGCGCCGCCGCTGAACTGGTTGCCGCCCTGCGGCTGCTGAGGCTGGCCCCAACCGCCCTGCTGCTGGCCACCGCCTGCCGGTGCGCCGCCGCCCTGACGGCCGCCCAGCATCTGCATGGTGCCGCCCACGTTCACCACCACTTCCGTGGTGTATTTTTCCTGACCGGACTGATCGGTCCATTTGCGGGTACGCAGCTGACCTTCGATATAAACCTGAGAGCCTTTACGCAGATACTCACCGGCCACTTCCGCCAGCTTGCCGAACAGCACAACGCGGTGCCATTCTGTCTGCTCTTTCATTTCGCCGGTCTGCTTGTCACGCCAGGATTCGGAAGTAGCCAGCGTAATGTTGGCAACTGCGCCACCACTCGGCATATAGCGTACTTCCGGGTCCTGGCCCAGATTACCGACGAGAATCACCTTGTTTACGCCTCTGCTGGCCATGTTCGAGTCTCCTGATACGTTAATACGTTTCTTAGTAGTGTAAACGCGCGAGTGTACCATTTCCATGTAGCAATTTGATAGCTGCGAAGCATGTTCCGGAGATATCGCACTCACGGCGCATTGTTGCACATCGAATCATGATTTGCATTCCAATACTGTATATTCAAACAGGTTAAATTGTGTCATAATTAGCCGTTTGTGATCGCCGGTTGTCCTTCAAACACACCGGGCAAAACGTGTTCCTCCGGGTAAAAGGTGAATGGATTGGATAAGATAGAAGTACGGGGCGCCCGCACCCATAATCTCAAAAACATCAACCTCGTCATCCCACGCGACAAACTGATTGTCGTCACCGGGCTGTCGGGTTCTGGTAAGTCCTCACTGGCTTTCGACACGCTTTACGCCGAAGGACAGCGCCGCTACGTTGAATCGCTTTCCGCCTATGCCCGTCAGTTTTTATCGCTGATGGAAAAACCGGACGTTGACCATATTGAAGGTCTGTCGCCGGCGATCTCGATTGAGCAGAAATCAACCTCGCACAACCCGCGTTCCACCGTCGGGACAATTACCGAGATCCACGACTATTTGCGTCTGCTTTACGCCCGCGTTGGCGAGCCGCGCTGTCCGGATCACGATGTACCGCTAGCGGCGCAAACCGTCAGCCAGATGGTGGATAACGTGCTGTCGCAGCCGGAAGGCAAGCGCCTGATGCTGCTGGCACCGGTGATTAAAGAGCGTAAAGGCGAGCACACCAAAACGCTGGAAAATCTGGCAAGCCAGGGCTATATCCGCGCGCGTATCGACGGCGAAGTATGCGATCTTTCCGATCCGCCGAAGCTGGAACTGCAAAAGAAACACACCATTGAAGTGGTGATTGACCGCTTTAAAGTACGCAGCGATCTGGCGCAGCGCCTGGCGGAATCGTTTGAAACCGCGCTGGAACTCTCCGGCGGCACCGCAGTGGTCGCCGACATGGACGATACCAACGCGGAAGAGCTTCTGTTCTCCGCCAACTTTGCCTGCCCGATTTGCGGCTACAGCATGCGCGAACTGGAACCGCGCCTGTTCTCGTTTAATAACCCGGCGGGCGCATGCCCAACCTGCGACGGCCTCGGCGTACAGCAATATTTTGACCCGGACCGCGTGATCCAGAACCCGGAACTGTCGCTGGCTGGCGGCGCAATCCGCGGCTGGGATCGCCGTAACTTCTATTATTTCCAGATGCTGAAATCGCTGGCGGATCACTACAAATTCGATGTGGAAGCGCCGTGGGAAAGCCTGAGCGACAGCGTGCGAAAAGTGGTGCTGTTCGGTTCCGGTAAAGAGTCAATTGAATTCAAATATATGAACGATCGCGGCGACACCTCCGTGCGTCGTCATCCGTTCGAAGGCGTGCTGCATAATATGGAGCGCCGCTACAAAGAGACGGAATCCAGCGCGGTACGCGAAGAGCTGGCGAAATTCATCAGCAACCGCCCCTGCGCCTCCTGTGAAGGAACGCGTCTGCGCCGCGAAGCGCGTCATGTGTTCGTTGAAAATACGCCGTTGCCGACCATCTCCGACATGAGCATTGGCCATGCGATGGATTTCTTCAATAACCTGAAGCTTTCCGGTCAGCGGGCGAAAATTGCCGAAAAAGTGCTGAAAGAGATTGGCGACCGCCTGAAGTTTCTTGTGAACGTCGGCCTGAACTACCTGACGCTTTCCCGCTCGGCGGAAACCCTCTCCGGCGGCGAAGCGCAGCGTATTCGTCTGGCGAGCCAGATTGGTGCCGGTCTGGTGGGCGTCATGTACGTGCTGGATGAGCCGTCCATCGGTCTGCACCAGCGCGACAACGAGCGCCTGCTCGGTACGCTGATCCACCTGCGTAATCTGGGGAACACGGTGATTGTCGTCGAACACGACGAGGATGCCATCCGCGCGGCCGACCACGTGATTGATATCGGTCCTGGCGCGGGCGTGCACGGCGGGCAGGTCGTCGCGGAAGGGACGCTCAAGGATATTATGGCGGTGCCGGAATCACTGACCGGCCAGTATATGAGCGGCAAGCGTAAAATTGAGCTGCCGAAACAGCGCGTGAACGCCGATCCGGAAAAAATGCTCAAGCTGACCGGCGCACGTGGCAACAACCTGAAAAACGTCACCCTGACGCTGCCGGTGGGCCTGTTCACCTGTATCACCGGCGTTTCCGGTTCCGGGAAATCGACGCTGATCAACGATACGCTGTTCCCGATCGCCCAGCGCCAGCTCAACGGCGCCACTATCGCGGAACCCGCGCCGTACCGCGATATTCAGGGGCTGGAACATTTCGATAAGGTGATCGACATCGACCAGAGCCCGATTGGCCGCACGCCGCGCTCCAACCCGGCAACGTACACGGGCGTCTTTACGCCAGTGCGCGAGCTGTTCGCCGGGGTGCCGGAATCACGCTCGCGCGGTTACACGCCAGGACGCTTCAGCTTTAACGTGCGCGGCGGCCGCTGCGAAGCCTGTCAGGGAGACGGCGTTATCAAGGTGGAGATGCACTTCCTGCCGGATATTTATGTGCCGTGCGATCAGTGCAAAGGCAAACGCTATAACCGCGAAACGCTGGAGATCAAATATAAGGGCAAAACCATCCACGAAGTGCTGGATATGACCATCGAAGAAGCCCGTGAATTCTTTGATGCCGTTCCGGCGCTGGCGCGCAAGTTACAAACGCTGATGGATGTCGGGCTGACCTATATTCGTCTGGGACAGTCGGCCACCACGCTCTCCGGCGGCGAGGCGCAGCGCGTGAAGCTGGCGCGTGAGCTGTCGAAACGCGGCACCGGGCAAACGCTCTATATCCTCGATGAACCGACGACCGGCCTGCACTTTGCCGATATCCAGCAGTTGCTGGACGTGCTGCATCAGTTGCGCGATCAGGGTAATACCATCGTGGTGATTGAGCACAACCTGGACGTGATTAAAACGGCGGACTGGATTGTCGATCTCGGCCCGGAAGGCGGCAGCGGCGGCGGTGAAATCCTCGTTGCCGGTACGCCGGAAACCGTCGCCGAATGCGAAGCCTCGCACACGGCGCGATTCCTTAAACCGATGCTGAAATAGCGGCTACGAGCGGGTTGATCCTTCATAAAGCTGGTGCCGGATATTTTCCGGTACCAGCTCCATCGCCTGCTGATACGAAGCATCCACCAGATAGTAAATCTGCGAATCCGGCAGCGAACCGTCGAGATATACCGTGCTCCAGTGCGCTTTATTCAGATGTCGGCTTGGGCGCACATCTTCATGCTGCTGACGCAGCAGCTCCGCCAGTTCCGGGCTGGTTTTCAGCGACGCCGCCGGGCGACCGTCCACCTCTTTCACCATCGCAAACAGCACATCTGAGACCTTGATTTGCGTGGCTTTCCAGTCGCTGTGCACACTCTGTTCCGCGCCAGGCCTGGACATGCAATATTGCAGCAACTCCGAAATTGTCATCTTTATTCCCCTTGTAGTGTCGCGATAATCGTGCGCGACCCGCCGTGGATACGATGCTCTCCCAGCCAGATCCCCTGCCACGTTCCTAACTGCACGCGCCCATTCCTGACCGGTAGCAGCAGTGAAACACCCAGTGTTGAGGATTTGATATGCGAGGGCATATCATCCGGCCCCTCGTAGTCGTGCTTATACGGTGCGTTGTCCGGCACTGCATTTAAAAAGTGGCGCTCCATATCGTCGCGCACCGTGGAGTCACAATTTTCATTCAGGGTAAGGGAAGCTGACGTGTGCATCAGCAACAGATGCAATAAACCCACCTGCACACGGGAAAGTTCGCGAATTTGATCCAGCACTTCATCAGTGACCAGGTGAAACCCGCGCGATTTCGCGCCAAGCGTGAGCGTCTGTTGATACCACATCGACTGTTCCTTCTGCAAAGAGGCCGTTTTTAAGTGTGCTGCAAATCGGCAAAAGGGCAAATCCGGCGCTTAAAACTCCGAGTCGACAATCACCTCTTCGCCCATAGCACCTGCTTGCGGCAATGGCTTATAGGTGGAATTCGCGGCGCGCAGAATGCGGATTGGCCGGGCTTCGCTCGCACGCGCGGCGGCGATATCGCTGTCCGAGTCGCCGTAGAAAATGCGGATCTGCTTCTCCTTCAGCCACTGAATTTTGGTGTTCTGCCCTGGCTGGTCGCCGGCAAAAATCACCGGATTCATATTCGCTGCCGGGATCAGAAAATCCTCCTGCAACGTTTTCGTCACGGTTTCCGTTTTTGTCTGGCTGCGGCCGGTAATAAAAAAAATGCTGTCGCCGCGTTTCACATGCATGGCAATTAACTGACGCGCCACCTCTTTGGGAATGCTGAATGCATCCCAGCCGTTATTCATTTTTTCCCAGAACGCCGGGTTGTGCAGGTAATCATCACTCTCCGGAGACCAGGTTTTCTTACCGCGCCAGAAACCGGGGCTGGAGAAGAGTACCGTATCGTCGATATCAAACCCGACCGCCATTGGCGGACGCTCCACCAGCGAGCTTTCAATTTGCGCCACGGAAACCCAGTGAACAGGCGCCTGTTCTGCCAGCTTGATGATGTTGGTGCCATCCGCAACCGGAGAAGGCGCAGAGGCGTAAACCGCAAGGCTACCGGACGCCAGCCATAAACAGGCGGCGCCGAAAAGACGAGTGATCGTTCGCATCTTTATCCCTAAATTATCAGTTCGTTATATTCATAAATGGTGCGAATGGTCGAAATGTTATCCGACCTTAACCCCAGCGGCAGATGAAACAAAGGATTTTCTGCTAATTACGCCGATAATGAGAGAACACGGGGGGATAATGACCTTCCGCCCGTTGGCAGAAGGTCGGGGAAAACTAAAAAGTGAGCGAGTGCTTACATTACTGCGGCGAATGCTTGCGCCACGCGTTGCACGTTGCGGCTGTTCAGACCCGCAACACACATACGACCGCTGGCAATCAGGTAAACGCCAAACTCCTCGCGCAGACGATCGACCTGCGCCGCGCTCAGGCCGGTGTAGCTGAACATGCCGCGCTGTTTAAGCAGGTAGTCGAAATTCCCGCCCGGTACGGCTTCGCGCAGCACCTGCACCAGTTGCTGGCGCATTGCCTGAATGCGCGTGCGCATCGTTTCCACTTCCTTCAGCCAGAGCGCCCGTAACGCCGCGTCACCGAGCACGGTCGCCACCAGCTGCGCGCCAAAACTTGGCGGGCTGGAGTAGTTGCGACGGACGGTGGCCTTCAGTTGTCCCAGCACTCGGCCTGCGGCTTCGCTGTCTTCACAGACCACGGAAAGGCCGCCGACACGCTCGCCATACAGGGAGAAAATTTTGGAGAACGAGTTGCTGACCAGCGCAGGCATCCCGGCGCTGGCAATCGCGCGAATAGCGTAAGCGTCTTCTTCCATACCTGCGCCAAAGCCCTGGTAAGCGATGTCGAGGAACGGAATCAAATTGCGCGCTTTCAGCACGCCGACCACCTCGTCCCACTGGGCGTTAGTCAGATCCGCACCGGTCGGGTTATGGCAGCACGGATGCAGTAACACGATGCTTTGTTCCGGCAGGGTATTCAGTTTTTCCAGCAGTGCCGGGAAACGTACACCGTTGGTTTCATCGTCATACCAGGGGTAAGTGCTTACTTCGAATCCAGCGCCTTCAAAAATGGCGATGTGGTTTTCCCAGGTTGGATCGCTGACCCAGACGCCGGAGTTGGGGAAGTAGCGTTTCAGGAAATCCGCGCCGACTTTCAGCGCGCCGGAGCCGCCCAGCGTCTGGATAGTTGCCACGCGGTTTTGCGCCAGCACCGGGTGGTCGGCGCCAAACAGCAGCGGCGCAATGGAGTGACGGTAGCTGTTCAGCCCTTCCATCGGCAGATAGAGCGATGCACCGTGCGGTTGCGCATTCAGGCGCGTTTCGGCTTCAGCCACCGCCTGCAGGCGCGGAATGATGCCATCTTCGTTGTAATACAACCCGATGCTGAGGTTAACTTTGTCGCTTCTCGCATCTTCTTTAAAACGCTCCATGAGCGAGAGAATCGGGTCGCCAGCATAGGCGTCAACTTTTTGAAACACGCGTGTATTCTCCAGGTTTACAGTCGGCAAGAACAACACAATAAACCGGAAGCCGGGGAAGATCGAGAGGGACAGCGCTTTCCCGTGCAGGAAAGCGCAAAACGTTTAGTCGAGGTACTGCAGCGACGCCCTGGCGGTCAGGCGCGTAATAAGTTCGTAAGCACTCACTTTTGTGATGGCAGCGATACGTTCGACAGGCAAACCTTCACCCCACAGCACCACGCTATCACCGACGCGCTCACGCGCATCCGGGCCGAGATCGACACAAATCATGTCCATTGCCACGCGGCCAACGATCGGCACTTCGCGTCCGTTGACCAGCACGGGCGTTCCGGAAGGCGCAGCACGCGGATAACCGTCGCCATATCCCATCGCCACTACGCCTAAGCGGGTGTCGCGAGTGCTTTCCCAGGTTCCGCCATAACCGACTGCGTCTCCTGATTTGTGGTCGCGCACGGCAATCAGCGTGGAAGTCAGCGTCATCACCGGCTGAAAGCCGAAATCCGCGCCCCACGGTCTGTTCTCCAGCGGCGAAACGCCATAGAGAATGATGCCGGGGCGCACAGCGTCAAAGTGCGACTGCGGCCACAGCAAGGTGCCGCCAGAAGCGGCTATCGAACGCAGGCCCGGTTTGCCTTCAGTAAAAGTGGTGAAAATATCCAGCTGGCGTTCCGTTACGCCGCACTCCGGCTCATCGGCGCGGGCAAAGTGGCTGGCAAAATTCACTGGTTGACGTACATTTTTGCAGCCGGAAAGACGCGCGTAAAACGCCTCAGCTTCATGAGGATGCACGCCAAGACGGTGCATGCCGGTATCCAGTTTCATCCACACCGTTACCGGCGCGGGCAGCGTGGCCGTTTCCAGCGCATCCAGTTGCCAGGGGCTATGGATCACCATTTCAAGCTGGTGCTCTGCCAGTACGGGCAGATCGCTGGCGGCGAAAAAACCTTCCAGCAACAGAATCGGTTGTGTGATTCCCCCTGCGCGCAGTTGCAGGGCTTCTTCGAGACGGGCAACGCCAAAAGCGTCGGCATCGGGGAGCGTTCGCGCGGTCTCCACGAGACCGTGTCCATAGGCGTTCGCTTTCACGACTGCAACCAGTCGGCTGGCAGGAGCCAGCTCGCGCAGACGTTGCAGATTGTGTCGCAGAGCGCGGCGGTTAACTACTACGGTTGCCGCTTGCATGTTTTTCCTCAAAAAACAATTTTCTGCATCATTCGTGTTGCAGGAAGGCGACAAACCCGGGAATCCCCGGGGCTTAGTAAACTAAGTGACCGGGGTGGGCGGGTGCCGTCAACGCACCTGCGGCGCGAAGGATGACGAAAATTTATTCATCGTCGTATTGTGGCCCTGCATAATTATCAAAACGTGACCACTGCCCGTTAAAGGTCAGACGTACCGTACCGATCGGCCCGTTACGCTGCTTACCAATAATGATTTCTGCAATACCTTTTAAATCGCTGTTTTCGTGATAAACCTCGTCACGATAGATAAACATGATTAAGTCGGCGTCCTGCTCGATAGAACCGGATTCACGCAGGTCGGAGTTGACCGGGCGTTTATCGGCGCGCTGCTCCAGTGAACGGTTAAGCTGCGACAGCGCCACCACCGGCACCTGCAACTCTTTTGCCAGCGCTTTCAGCGAGCGGGAGATCTCGGCGATCTCCAGCGTACGGTTGTCGGAAAGCGACGGTACACGCATCAACTGAAGGTAGTCGATCATAATCAGGCCAATCCCGCCGTGCTCGCGGGCAATACGCCGCGCGCGCGAACGCACTTCTGTCGGCGTCAGGCCGGAGGAGTCATCAATGTAGATATTGCGTTTTTCCAGCAGGATCCCCATGGTGCCGGAGATGCGCGCCCAGTCTTCATCGTCAAGCTGGCCGGTACGGATGCGCGTCTGGTCCACGCGCGACAGCGACGCCAGAGAACGCATCATAATCTGTTCTGATGGCATCTCAAGACTGAAGATAAGAACCGGTTTATCCTGCAACATCGCCGCATTTTCGACGAGATTCATGGCAAATGTTGTTTTACCCATCGACGGACGGGCAGCAACAATAATCAGATCTGACGGCTGCAAACCTGCCGTCTTTTTATTGAGATCTTCATAGCCGGTGTTCACGCCCGTGACACCATCATGCGGCTGCTGGAAAAGCTGCTCGATACGCGAGACAGTTGCCTCAAGCACATCGGCGATATTTTTCGGACCTTCGTCTTTATTGGCGCGGCTTTCGGCGATCTTAAACACCCGCGATTCCGCCAGATCGAGCAGATCTTCGCTGGTGCGCCCCTGCGGATCGAAACCGGCGTTAGCGATTTCATTGGCTACCGCGATCATCTCGCGAACCACGGCACGTTCACGCACGATATCGGCATAAGCGCTGATATTCGCCGCACTTGGCGTGTTTTTTGATAACTCAGCCAGATAGGCAAAGCCGCCGACAATATCCAGTTGCCCTTGCAGTTCCAGCGATTCCGCCAGGGTGATCAGGTCGATAGGTTTCCCCATCTCCTGCAAGCGATGCATCTCGGTAAAAATATGACGGTGCGGACGGGTATAAAAGTCTTCGGCCACGACGCGCTCGGCGACGTCGTCCCAGCGCTCATTATCCAGCATTAAACCGCCCAACACCGACTGCTCCGCTTCGATGGAATGTGGAGGCACTTTCATCCCCTCGACCTGTCTGTCAGGGGTTTCAGTCTGTTTGTTGAAGGGTTTATTTCCTGCCATAGTGAATGGAGCTATCCGGGTTATGAATGGTTCGAAAGATTATCACATCAGGAGGAAGCATGGCGACACGAATAGAATTTCACAAGCATGGCGGCCCCGACGTGCTCAGCGCGGTGGAATTTACCCCCGCCGCTCCGGCAGAAAACGAGGTGCAGGTGGAAAATAAAGCCATTGGCATCAACTACATCGACACCTACATTCGCAGCGGCTTATACCCGCCTCCCGCGTTGCCAAGCGGGCTGGGCACCGAAGCCGCTGGCGTGGTGAGTAAAGTCGGCAGTAACGTCACGCATATTAAGGTCGGCGATCGCGTGGTATATGCGCAATCCGGGCTTGGCGCGTACAGTTCGGTGCATAACGTTCTGGCAGACAAAGTGGCCGTCCTGCCAAACGCCATCTCCTTTGAACAAGCCGCCGCCTCGTTCCTGAAGGGGCTGACGGTGTTCTATCTGCTGCGCAAAACCTACGACATCAAACCCAATGAGATCTTTTTATTCCACGCAGCGGCGGGCGGCGTCGGGCTGATTGCCTGCCAGTGGGCGAAAGCGCTGGGCGCGAAGCTTATCGGCACCGTAGGTTCGGCGCAGAAAGCGCAGCGTGCACTGCAGGCCGGTGCCTGGCAGGTGATCAACTATAGCGAAGAGAATGTGGTTGAACGCGTTAAGGCGCTGACCGACGGTAAAAAGGTCAGCGTGGTGTATGACTCGGTGGGTAAAGATACCTGGGAAATTTCCCTCGACTGCCTGCATCGCCGTGGGCTGATGGTCAGTTTCGGCAACTCCTCCGGGCCAGTTACTGGCGTGAACCTGGGCATTCTCAACCAGAAGGGCTCTCTTTATGCCACCCGCCCTTCCCTGAACGGCTATATCACCACCCGCGAAGAGTTACAGGAAGCCAGCAATGAGCTGTTCTCACTAATCGCCAGCGGGGTGATTAAAGTGGATGTGGCCGACAACCAGAAGTTCGCACTGAAAGATGCGCAACGGGCGCATGAAGCGCTGGAGAGCCGGGCCACGCAAGGCTCAAGCCTGCTGATCCCGTGAGATAAGTCTCAGAAAGAATTAGGGCTTCCCGCAGGAAGCCCTTTCTTTTTTTAGTTCGGCTGCATTGTAGGGTACAGCGCGATGAATTCGTTAACGCCGCGATAGTGACAGATTTGATATCTAAATCCTATTCGGTTCTAAGCAATGCTGCTGGAAATGTCTCAGGGTTGTGACGAACCACTCAATACTTTAGTAACGCCAGCGGTTATTGCGTTGATAACGTGGAACCTTCGGCTCTTTGATAGTACGAATCACCCAGACTACCGCCACGGCCAGCAGCAGCCAGGGCAACAGTTTGATCATCAAAGCAAAAAGTCCGCCCAAAAACATCACTGCGGCGGCAACCAGCAGCGCGGCGATAATGCCGAGCAGTGAAACGCCGGTCACCAGCAACATGACAAAAAAGCCAATAATAAACAGTAGTTCCAGCATGATCTTCTCCAGAGAATCGGTAATGTCTTTTACATTACAAGAAGCATGCCAAAAATAACATTTTGATTTTAAAATAAAAATCCCTGCAACACTGTGCAGGGCTTAGTGAATTTGACCATCTTTTAGTGAAATTTTAACGCTTCGATGCCACCAGGTTTAGCGCGTGCTCCACTACCGCGATATCAGCGCCTGCTTTGTGCGCATTTTCGCTCAGATAACGACGCCACTGACGCGCGCCCGGCACGCCCTGGAATAACCCGAGCATATGACGCGTGATATGACCAAGATAAGCGCCCTGGCTCAGTTCGCGTTCAATGTAGGGATACATTGCGCGAACCACGGCGACAGGATCGGCATCCACAACATCGGCACCGTAAATCTCCCGATCGACAGCGGCCAGAATTCCCGGATTCTGATAGGCTTCGCGCCCGACCATAACCCCATCCATATGCTGCAAATGGGCTTTGGCCTCTTCCAGCGATTTTATGCCGCCATTGATCGCCATCTTCAGGTGCGGGAAATCGCGTTTAAGTTGATAGACGCGCGGGTAATCCAGCGGCGGGATCTCGCGGTTCTCTTTTGGACTCAGACCAGAGAGCCAGGCTTTACGGGCATGAATGGTGAAGCTTTCACACTCGCCTTTACCGGCAACGGTACCAATAAAATCGCAGAGGAATTCGTAGCTATCCTGATCGTCGATGCCAATACGGGTTTTCACCGTCACCGGAATAGAAACCACGTCACGCATCGCTTTCACGCAGTCCGCCACCAGTTGCGCTTCGCCCATCAGGCAGGCGCCAAAACGCCCGTTCTGTACGCGATCGGACGGACAACCGACGTTAAGGTTGATCTCATCGTAACCGCGCGCTTGCGCAAGCTTCGCACAGTGCGCAAGCTGTGCCGGATCGCTGCCGCCGAGTTGCAGCGCCACCGGGTGCTCTTCCTCGCTGTACGCCAGATAATCACCTTTGCCATGAATAATGGCACCCGTCGTCACCATTTCGGTATAGAGCAGCGTCTGGCGCGACAGTAAACGCAGGAAGTAGCGGCAATGTCTGTCCGTCCAGTCGAGCATCGGAGCGACGCTGAATCGCCCATACCAGTGATTGTCAGAATTTACAGGCATTACGCTGGTTTGGCTGGCGTTAGTCATTTCAGAATTACCGTGCTTTGATTTCCAGAAAAAGAGGTGCTCTCACCGCTATTCCGCCGGTGAGCGAAAGCAATAGACAATAAGATTTTCTATTGTATCACATTCGCTGTAAGTCACTGGAGAAGACATTTTTTCACCTTGTTGAGACACGGTTCCCTTTCTATATTTTTTCTAACGCACAAGGAGTCTTAACCCAATAGCAGAAAGCTATTGTCAACTGAAACAGGGAGTTATTATGTCTAAACCGTATGTTCGTCTTGATAAAAATGATGCAGCCGTTCTGTTAGTTGATCATCAAACGGGTTTGTTATCTCTGGTAAGAGATATCGAGCCGGACAAGTTCAAAAATAATGTTCTGGCGTTAAGCGATCTCGCCAAATATTTCAAATTGCCCACGATTTTGACCACGAGTTTTGAAACCGGACCGAATGGCCCGCTGGTACCGGAACTTAAAGCGCAGTTCCCGGATGCGCCTTATATTGCCCGCCCGGGTAACATCAATGCCTGGGATAACGAAGATTTCGTTAAGGCCGTCAAAGCAACCGGCAAGAAGCAGTTGATTATTGCTGGCGTGGTGACGGAAGTGTGCGTTGCTTTCCCGGCGTTATCCGCCATTGAAGAGGGCTATGAAGTGTTTGTTATTACCGACGCTTCAGGAACATTCAATGAAATTACACGTCATTCCGCATGGGATCGTATGTCCCAGGCTGGCGTGCAGTTGATGACATGGTTTGGTGCCGCCTGCGAATTACACCGCGACTGGCGTAATGATATTGAAGGTCTGGCAACGCTGTTTTCCAACCATATTCCTGATTACCGTAATCTGATGACCAGCTACGACAAGCTCACCGGTAAATAAGCGCCAATAAAACCGGAGGCGCAATGCCTCCGGTTACTCATCAGAAAGTCACGCTAAGCTGTGCTCCGGCCCCCCAGGTTTGATCTTCACCCACCAGACCCATCAGATCGATATGCACGCGATTAAACGGCGCAAATCCGACACCGCCGGTAAAGACGTTTTTATCATCCCCTTTGACATCCGCGCGGTAACCGGCACGCACCGCCAGCCAGCTCAACGGGCGAACTTCCGCACCCACGCCGACATACTGGGAATTTTTCTCGCTCTTAAAGCCTTTAGTCTCGGTTAAATCACCGTCGGCGCTCAGTGTCAGCAGGTCGTTATGCCATGCCGCGCCTGCCGTCACGACCGGGCTAATCTGGTAAGTATCTTTATAGCTCACCACATCGCCCGTTCTGCCGTTGCGAATACGAATGTCTTTGGTATCAATGTCACGGGAGATCAGGTTTGTACCGGTCAAACCGACCGTCACATTCTCGCCGAAATCCGCGGCCAGGCCAACATCCACGTTGAAGCCGGTATCATCGGTACGGTAGCGGCTGCTGTTCCAGTCACTACTTTTGTAGTCATAAATCGACGCCGTATAGTTGTAGACCCAGGTTTTCTGTAATTTTGGCGTCACACCAACGGATAACGGTACGCCGCCGACATCAAACTGGCGAGCCATCGCAATGCCGTAATCCGAGACGATAGCCGCGCGGCCTGAAGCGGTTGAGTTGAGGTTTTTGGTGATTTCTTCGCTGCCATTCGGCGATATCACCGCATTCAGCGCTTCACCGGCGGCGACGGCGGTGCTGTTCTCAATACTGCGCAGGTAGTCAATGTCCTGCTGATCGATTGACGACGTGACGCGCGCATGGGCATAAGCTTTCGTCACAAACGCCACGGAAAGGACATCATTGGGGATACTTACCGCGATACCGGCGGCGGCTTTGGCCTGCGCTGTTTTCCCTCTCAGAGATTCCAGCTCATTCGCCAAATCGCCCGCGGCGCTCTGAAATTGCCTTACCGTACCGAGCGGATTAGCAATAATTTCCGCAGCGGTGAGGTTATCGACCACATCTTTGTAGCCATCGATTTTGTCATTGATATCGTCGATCTCGTCGCGCAGATTATCTTTGTCGCTAATTTGCGCCTGTACGCTCGGCAGGATGACGGTAATATCATCATCGGGTTTTGCTTTTGCTAACAGTGCCGGGTTGATTAATGGCCCGCTGCCATAATTCGCAGATGCAACGCCCGTTCCCCCCATTGCATCATTACGTGCTTCTGCCCAGGTATTGGCTGCCCCTGCCTGATTTGCCACAAAAAAGGAGACAGCGATCGCGACCAGCGAAAGTTTACGTTTTTTTTCCACAGTATGCGTCTCGTAGCCAGATGAGTTTTAAGCCTGTAAGTATTCGCACAAACAGGAATGCACTATTGCTGTGAATAACGTAAGAAAATGAAGCTAAATTGCCGGAATACCCGTAAGTACCCGGAGATTATTGTTTTAAGTGATGACCATCACTATTTATAGATGACGGAATCCATTTCGGGAAGCGATCCAGAGAAATGGAGATTGCTGGCCACGATCTCGGCGTTTTCGACAGGACATGGTAAAGTGTATGGCTTGTATTTCCCCAACCGGAGAGCGCCTATGGATAAGACCACTTCGCAAGAGATGTTAGCGCAGGCTGAAAAGCTGTGCGTGCAGCGCAACGTGCGCCTGACTCCCCAGCGTCTTGAAGTGTTGAGATTACTCAGCCTGCAACAAAGTGCCATCAGCGCGTACGATCTGCTCGATCTGCTGCGTGAAAGCGAACCGCAGGCCAAGCCGCCGACGGTGTACCGCGCTCTTGATTTCCTGCTGGAACAAGGGTTCGTACATAAAGTCGAATCAACAAACAGCTACGTGCTGTGCCACCTTTTTGACCAGCCGACGCACACATCCGCGATGTTTATCTGCGATCGCTGTGGTTCGGTAAAAGAAGAGCAGGCGGAAGGGGTGGAAGATATTATGCATGCGCTGGCGGCAAAGATGGGCTTTGCTCTGCGACATAATGTCATTGAAGCTCACGGCTTATGTGCAGACTGTGTCGAAGTGGAGTCCTGCCGTCATCACGACCATTGCCACCACGACCACACCGTGCAGGTGAAGAAAAAGCCACGTTAATCTTTTGAGCGGGACGATAGATAAAACAGCTGGAGGGGTGGTACATCCTTGTACCTTCGGGCAGGGTAGCCTTCGAGGGTTAGCACAATGAGGGGATGTGCAGGCTACCAGCGGTAGTCGTTACGCGTTTCCCAATCTGTAACTTCTTTCTCCGCCTGGTCTTTGGCATAACCGTAACGCTCCTGGATTTTACCTACCAGCTGGTCACGTTTACCTTCGATGATGGTCATATCATCATCGGTCAGTTTGCCCCATTTTTCTTTAACAGTGCCTTTGAACTGTTTCCAGTTACCGCCGACTTCGTCTTTATTCATCGTTGACTCCTTATCGTTCGGTTAAATATGTATTCGTTCTGCTGAACGTACTGATTATTGTAGTTAAGGATTCCGGAAATCGATTTTTATTCGGAATCTTTAACCGTCACGATGATTAAAAACAGCATAAGCGAGACGAGGAAACAGGCAAAAAGCCTGGCAGCATCAGGAAGGATTCGCGTCGGAAAACCAGCTGCCGTTACGCCAGTGGCGACGCCACAGCCAGGCAAGCGTAAGCCCGCGCAGGGCGAGAAAGACGGTCAGCGACAGCCATAAACCGTGATTCCCCAACACCGGAACCGTCAGCAGCGTGACAGCGAACCCGGCAGCGGCAATCGCCATACTGTTACGCATCTCCGCAGCGCGTGTGGCACCGACAAACATGCCATCCAGCAAGTAGCACCACACGCCCACCAGCGGCAGAATCACCTGCCAGAACAGATAATGCCCGGCGAGCGTCTGCAAGGCAGGAAGCGAAGTCAGCAAGGCAATAATGTTGTCGCCTGCCAGCGCATAAATCGCCGCAAAGAACAGCGCCACCAGCCCGGCCTGGCGGCACGCCGCTCGCCAGACTTCCATCAATTGACTGCCGTCGCGCGCGCCGTAGGCCTGCCCGGAATGCGCTTCGACCGCGTAGGCAAAACCATCCAGCGCATACGCTGTAAAGGTGAGAAACATCATCAGCACCGCGTTAGCGGCGACTGTCTCGCCACCAAGACGCGCGCCCAGTACGGTGATTGAGCCAAAGCAGAGCTGCAAGAGCAGCGAGCGCAGCATGATATCGCGGTTAAGCGCTAATAAGCGCCGCATACCGCCGCGCCAGGCATTTTTCAGCGCTGGCAGGGTGATGCCGCGCATCACCAACACGCGGTGCACCATCAGCAGACCGATGGCGAAAGTCGCATACTCAGCCACAACGGTGGCGAGCGCTGCCCCCTGCACATTCATGTGCAGACCCATCACCAGCCACAGGTCGAGAACAATGTTGAGGAGGTTCCCTACCACCAGCAGGATCACCGGAGCACGAGCATACTGCACGCCCAGCAACCAGCCGAGTAATACCAGATTTCCCAACGACGCTGGCGCACTCAGCCAGCGGATATTAAGAAAGCGCCGCGCTTGTTCCAGCACGGCTTCGCTCCCACCGGTGATGTGCAGCGCCAGATCGATGAGCGGCGTACGCAGCAACATAATTCCCCCGCCAGCCAACAGCGCCAGTAGCAGCGGTTGTACCAGCGCGCGCGCCAGCGCAGGTGCGTTTTTCGCGCCAAACGCCTGTGCCGTAAGACCGGTTGTGCTCATCCGCAAAAACAGCAGCAGCATAAACAAAAAGCTGGTAGCCGTTGCGCCGATCGCCACGCCGCCGAGGTAAACAGGGCTATCCAGGTGCCCGACCACGGCGGTATCCACCAGTCCCAGTAACGGAACAGTGATATTGGAGAAGATCATGGGCAGCGCAAGCCGCCACAGTGCTCTGTCAGATGCATTCAGCAACGGCATGGCAGTGTCGAATCAATGGGGGAAAAGTGTATTACGCAGCGCCACGGTATTCTGTGTCGCTGCGAAAAGAACAGGCGTTAGAGCCATGTACCATTACGGATGACGCCAACCGCCAGCCCTTCAATGGTGAAGTTTTGATCGCGCAGATCGACGACGATCGGGGAAAACTCGCTGTTTTCCGGCAGCAGTTCGACGGTGTTACCCTGTTTTTTCAGACGTTTCACGGTAACTTCATCATCAATACGTGCGACGACCACCTGGCCGTTACGCACGTCCTGCGTTTTATGCACTGCGAGCAGGTCGCCGTCCATAATACCGATGTCTTTCATCGACATACCGCTGACGCGCAGCAGGAAATCCGCGTGAGGCTTGAAGAGATCGGGATCGACCTGATAGTGACCCTCGATATGCTGTTGCGCCAGCAGCGGTTCACCCGCAGCAACGCGGCCAATCAGCGGTAAACCGATATCCTCTTCTTCTTCCAGCAGCAGACGCAAACCACGCGATGCGCCGGAGACGATTTCGATAACCCCTTTGCGCGCAAGCGCTTTCAGGTGTTCTTCAGCCGCATTTGGGGAACGGAACCCCAATTGCTGTGCGATTTCCGCACGCGTTGGTGGCATACCGGTTTGGGTGATGCGATCGCGGATGAGATCGAACACCTCTTGCTGCCTGGCCGTTAATGCTTTCATCCCGCCCCCTGGGTGTATATACAGTTATGCTGTGAGTATATACAGTCAAAGGCGATTTTGGAACCAAATTTAAGCAAAAAACCAGGGAGTTATTGATTTCTGGAAACGTTATCGAAAATGCGACCAAAGAAGCGAGATCCAGGTAAACAGCGCCAGCAGGATCGACATCAGCACTGCCGCCGATCCCATATCCTTCGCCCGACCGGAAAGTTCGTGAAATTCAGAACCAATTCGGTCTACGACAGCTTCAATTGCACTATTTAGGATTTCAACAATCATTACTAGCGACACCGAGCTAATCAGCAATACCCGTGTGACCGTGTCAATGTCCAGCCAGCAAGCAATAATGATAGCTAAAACAACGGCTACCAGCTCCTGACGGAAGGCGGCTTCATTGATCCATGCAGCGTGAACGCCCTTCCATGAGTAACCTGCTGCTTTAATGATTCGGGTAATTCCGGTGGTATTATTGGCCATGAAAAGAACCTTTTTATGTAATAAACGTCAATGTCTACATCAGCGTACTGAGGTACAACAGAAATTACGTGCGCTTTCTGATATTCTTGCGGCGCAATGGCACTATTATTAACCAGAGGCTTTTCATCTTTTATGTCCGGTTGGCCACGAATTTACTACAAATTACTGAATTTACCATTAAGTGTACTGGTAAAAAGTAAATCGATACCTGCAGAACCTGCACAGGAACTGGGTCTCGATACTTCACGTCCTATTATGTACGTGCTGCCTTATAACTCTAAGGCAGATTTGATGACGTTGCGTGCTCAGTGTCTGGCGCACGAACTGCCCGATCCCCTGGAACCCCTGGAAATCGACGGCGTATTACTGCCGCGTTTCGTGTTTATTCATGGCGGGCCGCGCGTGTTTACCTATTACACGCCAAAAGAAGAGTCCATCAAACTGTTCCACGACTACCTGGATTTACACCGCAGCCATCCGGATCTGGATGTGCAAATGGTGCCGGTATCGGTGATGTTTGGCCGCTCTCCGGGGCGTGAAAAAGGCGAGATTAATCCGCCGCTGCGCATGCTGAACGGCATCCAGAAATTCTTCGCGATCTCCTGGCTTGGCCGCGATAGCTTTGTGCGCTTCTCGCCGCCCGTCTCCCTGCGCCGCATGGCGACCGAGCACGGCACCGATAAAATTATCGCGCAGAAACTGGCGCGTGTGGCGCGTATGCATTTCGCGCGACAGCGTCTGGCCGCCGTTGGGCCGCGTCTGCCGGCGCGTCAGGATCTGTTCAATAAGCTGCTCTCTTCTAAAGCGATTGCCCGTGCGGTCGAAGACGAAGCGCGCAGCAAAAAAATCTCTCACGACAAAGCGCAGCAAAACGCTATCGCGCTGATGGAAGAGATTGCCGCCAACTTCTCGTACGAAATGATCCGTCTGACCGACCGTATCCTCGGTTTTACCTGGAACCGTCTCTATCAGGGGATCAACGTGCACAACGCCGAACGCGTGCGCCAGCTTGCGCACGACGGCCATGAGATTGTCTATGTGCCCTGCCATCGCAGCCATATGGACTATTTGCTGCTCTCATATGTGCTCTATCACCAGGGGCTGGTACCGCCGCACATTGCCGCAGGCATCAACCTGAACTTCTGGCCCGCCGGGCCGATTTTCCGCCGCCTGGGCGCCTTCTTTATTCGCCGTACCTTTAAAGGCAACAAACTCTACTCCACTGTGTTCCGCGAATATCTGGGCGAACTGTTCAGCCGCGGTTATTCGGTTGAGTATTTCGTCGAGGGTGGTCGTTCACGTACCGGGCGTTTGCTGGACCCGAAAACCGGTACGCTGTCGATGACCATCCAGGCGATGCTGCGCGGCGGTACGCGCCCGATCACGCTGGTACCGATTTATATCGGTTATGAGCATGTGATGGAGGTGGGTACCTATGCGAAAGAGCTGCGCGGCGCAACCAAAGAGAAAGAGAGCCTGGTGCAGATGGTGCGCGGGCTGAGCAAGCTGCGCAATCTGGGGCAAGGTTATGTGAACTTCGGTGAACCCATTCCGCTGATGAACTACCTGAATCACCATGTTCCGGAGTGGCGCGAATCTATCGATCCCATCGAAGCGATTCGCCCGGCATGGCTGACGCCGACGGTAAATAACATTGCCGCCGATTTGATGGTTCGCATTAACAATGCCGGTGCGGCCAACGCCATGAACCTGTGCTGTACGGCGCTGCTGGCATCGCGCCAGCGTTCATTGACGCGCGAGCAGTTAACCGAACAACTCAGTTGCTACCTCGAACTGATGCGCAATGTGCCTTACTCGCCGGATTCAACAACGCCTGCCGCCAGCGCGGACGCGCTTATCGACCACGCGTTGCAGATGAATAAGTTCGAAGTCGAGAAAGACACCATCGGCGATATCATTATTCTGCCGCGCGAACAGGCAGTATTGATGACCTATTACCGCAACAACATTGCCCACATGCTGATGCTGCCGTCGCTGATGGCGGCGATCGTGACCCAGCATCGCGCCATCTCCCGTAGCGATATTCTGCGCCACGTTGAGCTGCTCTATCCGCTGCTGAAAGCCGAGCTGTTCCTGCGCTGGGAAAAAGCCGAGCTGGCGGAAGTGCTGGAAAACCTGACGCAAGAGCTGCTGCGCCAGGGCTTAATTACCGTCAAAGACGATCTCCTGAGCATCAACCCGGCCCATTCGCGGACGCTGCAACTGCTGGCCGCCGGTGCGCGCGAGACGTTACAGCGCTATGCCATCACCTTCTGGCTGCTTGGCAACACGCCGTCAATGAACCGCAGCACGCTGGAAAAAGAGAGCCGCACGCTGGCGCAACGTCTGTCTGTGCTGCATGGCATCAACGCGCCGGAATTCTTCGACAAAGCGGTATTCTCCACGCTGGTGTTAACGCTGCGTGATGAAGGGTATATCAGCGACAGCGGCGATGCAGACCCGACGCGAACGCTGGGCGTTTACCAGATGCTGGCAGACTTGATAACGTCGGATGTGCGTCTGACGATTGAAAGCGCGACGCAAGCGGAAGTGTAAGCCGGGACGTATCCGCCGGATGTCGCTTGCGCTTATCCGGCCTGTGGGATGAGAGAACCCCGCAGGCCGGATAACATGCAGCCGCGTCCGGCAGTTTTTAGATTCAGTGCAGGTAACTAAAAGCCAGCCCTAAAAACAGCACCAGCCCCACGTAATTGTTATTCATAAAAGCTTTAAAACAGGCGTCGCGTTCGCGCCCCGCAATCAATATCTGTTGATAAACAAACAGCACGCCCGCCACCAGTACCGCAGCGTAATACGCCCAGCCCAGCCCGTTCAGCCAGCCAATGGACGCCATCAGCGCCAGCACGGCAACCTGCAAAATACCAATAATTAGCTTGTCGTAGCGACCAAACAAAATCGCCGTCGACTTGATGCCAATCTTCACATCATCATCGCGATCAACCATAGCGTACTGGGTATCGTAGGCCACCGCCCACAGAATATTGGCGAAAAACATGGTCCAGCAGCTTAGCGGTACAGATTCGCTTACAGCTGCAAACGCCATCGGGATTGACCAGCCAAATGCCGCGCCGAGCACCACCTGCGGCAGATGCGTGTAGCGCTTCATAAACGGATAAACCCACGCCAGCGCCAGCGCCGCCACCGACAGCAGGATGGTCATCATATTCAGCGTCAGCACCAGCGCAAAGGCCAGCAGCACCAGAACAACAAACAACACCCGCGCTTCATTTTCCGTGACCGCGCCGCTGGGCAGCGGTCGGTTCGCCGTGCGTTTAACATGCCCGTCGAATTTGCGATCCGCGTAATCATTCACCACGCAGCCCGCCGCGCGCATCAGCCAGACGCCCGCAACAAACACCAGTAAGATCCACAGCGGCGGCACGCCAGGCGTTGCCACCCATAACGCCCACAGCGTTGGCCACAACAGCAGCAACGCGCCAATCGGTTTGTCCGTACGCATAAGCCTGTGAAAGGCTAACAACTTAGTCTGCGTGAGACTCCACTCCATTCTATTTTCCTCTTAGTACAGCGGCGACGCAGGCAAAAACAGTTCTGTAAGCATCAAGGGTTTCCCCCCCAGACGCAGGCGGGAACGCCGTCCCCACAGCTGCTCATAACGGCCAATATCAATAAAATCACGCGTAAGCGTTGAAGAGGTAAAGAGATATCGCCCAAGCGGCGTATTGCCCAGCCGTTGCAGCGCCATCTCCGGGCCGCTCAGGGTCGATTCCGGCACAACGGTGCGCCCGGCAAGCCAGGGTTCACCATCTGCGCAAAGGATAATCTCCCGTAACCAGTAACGTGCCTCTTCCGGTAAATGTGCGCGTTCGGGCGCAATCTCGTCCGCCGTGACAAAGCCTTCCTGAATCAATGTGACGCTGACTTTTTTACCTTGCTGCTCAAAACGTTTGGTCATGGAATCTTCCAGCAACAGCCAGTCCAGCAGTTGTGGTTCCAGTTCGGGTATTGCGTCTACATAGCGCAGCGCACGCAATTGCGTAAGCGCAGGGTGTGACATGCCTTACTCTCCGGTACATAACGTAGCAATAGTGTATCGCAGAACAGGCAGGCTCGTGCGGGGAAACTTCAAACGGTTTTCATCAGCGCAACAGATGCGCAACAGCGCGCATCTGCGCCGGAAAAAGGGTGCGCCAGGCGACGCACCAGTTACTGCAAAATATCGGCAGTGCGGGGATGGGTTACCCCTTGCCTTTTACACTGCTGATAAAAGTGGCACGGGCGGTTTTCGACCCGAGACGTTCAGCTTCATTCAACAATTTCAGCGCTTTATCAATATCGCCTTTGGCAGCGGCCTGTTTGATGGCCTGATTGAAATAACTCTCCGTATCATTCAGCATTGGCTCGCTTTTCGCGGCTGGCGCAGGAGCAACAGCCGGAGCCGCTACCGGCGCAGGTTGTGTGCTATAGACCGGCGCCGCAGTGTTACCCACGGTGACCGGGCCTGGGCCAGAAGAGCCAAACAGCGGGCCGACCAGCACGCTGGAACCGCTGCTGTTTTTCACTTTCAGCGTCAGTTTTCCGTCAGTGCCGTGCTTCGCAATAGGATCAGGAATATCCGGCACCGCATTGCCGGTGCCTTTGGCATAGGCTTTTGCCGGATCGATTAATTTCGTAGTGCGCTGTAAGTCGTTGTTTGTAGTAAAAACAAGCACATAGATTTTTTGTTGTCCCAGCGCAGGCGTCAGGCGCATTACCCCTTCCAGACGATCGGCGCTCATCACACCGGGTTCCTGATAGGTAAAGTACTCGCTGGGGAAATAGGCTGAAGGCGTCATGTTTTGATCAAGAATCAGCACGTTCGGCGCAAATACGCTGGTTTGCTTATCCACTTCGCTGGTTAACGTCAGCGTCAGTTCGCCGATGTTCGCCGGTACGCTCCACGCCGCAACCGGGCCGCTAATACCCGGCACATCGAGGCGTTGACCGCCGGTTGCCAGCTGCGTGGATTGAGTTTTCGATTGATCGACCGGCGTCCAGGTCAGTTGCTGTAATGCCGATGCCGGAATTGACGGCGCGGCAGTGGTGTTTTGCGGGACAAAATTGACATCAGCGAAGCTAACCCCGGGAGCGCCCGCCAGTAAACCGGCGGTCAGGCACAGGGCGACGAGACTTTTTTTCATTTTCATTGTTATCACCTTTTCTGCACGGGAACAGCGAACGCCAGGCAATAGCGCGCTGACCCAAGGGTTGAGGGGCTTGCGCCCCTCTTTTGGTCATTACGTCAGGTTAAGCGTGGATTACCACCAGATTTCCATCTGTGCGCCGAAGCTCCACTCATCGTTGTCGCCACGGCTGGTGGTGGTGAAACCAGAGTCGTTCGCCGCAGCGAAGCGCGTTACAGAATCACCGTTTTTGATGTAGCCCCATTTCTCATCCCATTTCGCATAGGTAGCAAAAATACGAATTGCCGGACGAGACCAGATGCTGTCGCCTGCCTGCCATTGCTGTGCAAGGGTGATTTTGTACTGGCTGTTTCTGTCGCCGGTCTGCTGGGATTTCACGTTGTCGTAGCCCACTTCCAGCAAGGTGCTCATGATTGGCGTCCATTTGTACATTGGACGAACGCCCACGGTCCACCAGTCGGTGCCGAGTTTAGAATCGAGATCCTGTTTCTGATACATACCGACATACATCAGGTCCCATTTCTCACTCAGCGTGATTGCACCGTGATCCAGCACGCGCCACAGCTTACCGTCGTTGTTACCACCGACGAAATCGTCATAGTCGCCGGATTGGTAAGTCCCTTGCGGAATACCTTTACCCTGCGTGGTCATGGCATCGGTTGCGTACTGCAGAACAAACTTGTTGTAGCCTTTCAGCATGCTCTGGGTATGTTCAGCAGTGAACATCCAGCCATCTTTCGAATCGTTGTCGTTCACATAGCGGTAATTGTCGGTTTTGTTTGCCCGACCGTAATCAAAGCCCAGTTCCAGCATGCCGTCCGGGTTGGTCTGAAGACCGGCTAAACGCACATCGAAGACGTCGTTGGCGGTATCTTTAACCACGTCATACACGCCCGGGCTACTGAAGGTAACAGAGCCGCCAGATTCAGAAGAACGGGTTGCCGCCAGAGAGAGTTTACCGAAGCCAAGATCGACGTTTTCCAGACCTGCGCCCGGGCCTGAGATATCCCAGTAGTAGAAGTCGATCATGTGCACATCATGACGCTGGTAGAAGCGTTTACCGGCCCAGATGGTGGCACCTGGCAGCGCATCGATCAGGTTTTTACCCTGTACGTTCGCTTCACGGAAAGCCGGGCTGGTGGCTTCCCAGTCATTTTGCTGTGACACGGAGTAGGCCACGTTCGTGTCGAAGTAGAAGCTCTTATCGCCCTCTTTCCACACTTCCTGGCCGAGTTTTAATTCTGCGTAGGTTTCACATTCGTTACCGAGACGGTATTTAGCACCTGCACCGGTCGCCTGGAAGCATTGCTGCTCGCCGCCGCTGCCGGTCCAGCCGATGCCGGAACGCGCGTAACCTTTGAAGTCGACGGCGCCCGCCTGCGCAGACAAAATGCCTGCGGTAATGGCGAGAGCCAGGGGTAGTTTGCGCAGAGTAATCATCATTCTATCTCCTGAGATCATTGCTTTTCTGTTTACACTTGGCCCTGGAAGGGTTGGTGTAAGTTTTTTTGGGGTACGCTCAAACACCCGGCTCTTTGTGTAACCGGCGGCAGGCGGTGCCATCTTCACGGAACAGATGGCAGCGCTCCGGCGGTAAGCCGATAGCGAATGTGGCACCCTCTTCTACCAGCACGACGTCAGTCTGGCGGTAGACCAGGTTCTGGCGTATTGCGGGGATCTGGATATGAATTTGTGTTTCGTGACCAAGCTGTTCTACGACCTGTACTTCCCCTTCCAGCGTGACATCGGCGATGTCGCTTGGAAGTAGATGCTCCGGGCGAATGCCCAAAGACATATTCGCGCCGACCTGCACATTGGCGCTGTCCACCGGCAGCCAAACCTGCTGGCGGTTAGGCAGCTCAACCTGCACCTGTTCAATGGCGGTGGCCGTCACTTTTACCGGCAGGAAATTCATCTTCGGCGAGCCAATAAAGCCCGCAACAAAGCGGTCAGCCGGGTAGTGATAGAGTTCCAGTGGTTTCCCGACCTGCGCCACGCGACCGGCGTCCAGCACCACAATCTTGTCGGCCAGCGTCATGGCTTCGACCTGATCGTGGGTGACGTAAATCATCGTGCGGCCAAGGCGTTTATGCAGACGGGAGATCTCAATACGCATCTGCACGCGCAGCGCGGCATCAAGGTTGGAAAGGGGTTCATCAAGTAAGAAGACGCTGGGTTCAGCCACCAGCGTACGACCAATCGCCACGCGCTGGCGCTGGCCGCCAGAGAGCGCTTTCGGTTTGCGTTCCAGCAAGTGCGCCAGTTGCAACACCTCCGCCACCTGAGTGACGCGCGATTTAATGATCTCTTTTTTCGCACCCGCTAACTTCAGGCCGAAAGACATGTTTTCCGCTACCGACAGGTGCGGATAAAGCGCGTAGGACTGAAATACCATCCCGACGCCGCGTTCGGCGGGGGGAACATCATTCATGCGGGTATCGCCGATAAACAACTCCCCGCTGGTAATGGTTTCCAGCCCGGCAATCATGCGCAGCAGCGTCGATTTACCACAGCCTGACGGGCCGACAAACACCACAAATTCACCTTCGTGAATGTCGAGATTGATCTCTTTTGAGACCACTACATCGCCCCAGGCTTTCGTTACGTTACGAAGCTGTACGCTCGCCATGCCCTTCTCCCTTCGTTACAACCTGTCACCAACAGAAACATTCAACGTTGGCTGACTATGGGGCATCAGTACAGCGGGCGAATCCTCCACCCCTGCGGTTTTTTATGGGGGAGGAGGCGGGAGGATGAGAAGGTTTGCTCTGCACCCCGTATCGCCGGGTGACAGGCATTTTCGTGACGCAACCTGCAAAAATCGGCTCTTTTTTATGTGCTCTGACACACATAATGAAAATCTATGTAACACAGATCACACAAATCGCCCCAGGGGCGTAGGGATAAGGAGGATGAGAAGTACTTGTCAAAAAAGGAGACTAATCCCGTCAGACCACCTTGCACGTATCCACGAGCACATCACCAAATAGGACGGGATATATGAAAATCAAAACAGGCGCACGCATCCTCGCATTGTCCGCACTGGCGACGATGATGTTCTCCGCCTCTGCCCTCGCCAAAATCGAAGAAGGTAAGCTGGTTATCTGGATCAATGGCGATAAAGGCTATAACGGCCTTGCCGAAGTGGGTAAGAAATTCGAGAAAGACACCGGCATCAAAGTGACGGTTGAACATCCGGACAAGCTGGAAGAGAAATTCCCGCAGGTTGCCGCGACCGGCGATGGCCCGGACATTATCTTCTGGGCGCACGACCGCTTTGGCGGCTACGCGCAATCTGGCCTGCTGGCAGAAGTCACCCCGGACAAAGCCTTCCAGGACAAGCTGTTCCCCTTCACCTGGGACGCCGTGCGCTACAACGGCAAATTAATCGCTTACCCGATTGCTGTCGAATCGCTGTCGCTGATTTATAACAAAGACCTCGTACCGAACCCGCCAAAAACCTGGGAAGAGATCCCGGCGCTGGATAAACAGCTGAAAGCGAAAGGTAAGAGCGCGCTGATGTTTAACCTGCAAGAACCGTACTTCACCTGGCCGCTGATCGCTGCCGACGGCGGTTACGCGTTCAAGTATGAAAACGGCAAATACGATGTGAAAGATGTCGGCGTTGACAATGCAGGCGCGAAAGCGGGCCTCGGCTTCCTCGTCAAGCTGATTAAAGATAAACACATGAATGCCGACACGGATTACTCCATCGCTGAAGCGGCGTTCAACAAAGGCGAAACCGCGCTGACCATCAATGGTCCGTGGGCATGGGCCAACATTGATAAGAGCAAGATCAATTACGGCGTCGCACCGCTGCCAACCTTCCACGGTAAACCATCCAAACCGTTCGTCGGCGTGCTGAGCGCAGGCATTAACGCCGCCAGCCCGAACAAAGAACTGGCAAAAGAGTTCCTGGAAAACTACCTGCTGACCGATGCCGGTCTGGCGGATGTCAACAAGGACAAACCGCTGGGCGCCGTAGCGCTGAAATCGTACCAGGAAGAGTTAGCGAAAGATCCGCGCATTGCTGCCACCATGGCTAACGCAAAAACCGGTGAAATTATGCCGAACATCCCGCAGATGGCCGCCTTCTGGTATGCCACCCGCACTGCCGTTATCAATGCCGTGAGCGATCGTCAGACCGTTGATGCTGCACTGAAAGACGCGCAGGGTCGTATTACCAAGTAAAAATGTGAATGCCTTATCCCCGGAAAAGGATAAGGCAACCTGGACAGTTGTATACACGGCATGATTCGCGCGACATCGCGGCGGCAAGGTTGTGTATCCCCGGGCGCTTACAAAAGTAAGTGACTGGGGTGCGCAACCGTAGCCAACAAAGAGGCCGCGTGAAGAGTGCCGCGTAGAGAGGAAATCCCCATGGATGTTGTAAAGAAGCGCCATTGGTGGCAAAGCCCACAGCTTGCCTGGACCGTCATTACCCTGATCGGGCTGCTGGTGGCATACCTTGTCGTTATGATGTATGCCCAGGGGGAATACCTTTTCGCCATTACCACGCTCGTGCTCAGTTCGGCGGGCCTGTATATTTTCGCCAACCGTAAAACCTACGCCTGGCGCTATGTTTATCCGGGCATGGCCGGGATGGGGCTGTTCGTCCTGTTCCCGCTGATTTGTACGATCGCCATCGCCTTTACCAACTACAGCAGTACCAACCAGTTAACGCAGGAACGCGCGCAGCAGGTGCTGCTCGATCGCTCCTTCCAGGCGGGAAAAGCCTACAACTTTGGTCTTTATCCGGAAGGGGATGAATGGCGGCTGGCGCTCACCGATGGCGACAGCGGCAAAAATTACCTCTCCGACGCCTTTAAACCTGGCGGTGAACAGCAACTGGCTCTGAAAGAGGTGCCAGCGTTGCCGACCGGTGAACGCGCTAATTTGCGTGTCATTACGCAAAATCGTCAGGCGCTGAACCAGCTTACCGCCATCCTGCCGGATGAGAGCAAAGTGATAATGAGCTCGCTGCGCCAGTTTTCCGGCACTCGCCCGCTCTACCAGCTCGCGCAGGACGGTACGCTGACCAACAACCAGAGCGGCGCCAAATACCGGCCAAATAACGACATCGGTTTCTACCAGGCGATTAATGCTGACGGTAGCTGGGGCAGCGAAAAACTCAGCCCTGGCTATACGGTGACCATCGGCTGGGATAACTTCACCCGCGTCTTTACCGATGAAGGTATCCAGAAACCGTTTATCGAGATCTTTATCTGGACGGTGATCTTCTCCATTCTCACGGTGGTGCTGACCGTCGCCGTCGGCATGGTGCTGGCCTGCGTTGTGCAGTGGGAGTCGCTGAAAGGCAAAGCGATTTACCGCGTGCTGCTGATTCTGCCTTACGCGGTGCCGTCGTTTATCTCGATCCTGATCTTTAAAGGGCTGTTTAACCAGAGCTTCGGTGAGATCAACATGATGCTGAGCGCGCTGTTCGGCATTAAACCGGCCTGGTTCAGCGATCCGACCACTGCCCGCGCGATGATCGTGATCGTTAACACCTGGCTTGGCTATCCCTACATGATGATCCTTTGCATGGGGCTGCTGAAAGCGATCCCGGACGATCTGTATGAAGCCTCGGCAATGGATGGCGCCGGGCCGTTGCAGAACTTTTTCCGCATCACTTTCCCGCTGTTGATCAAGCCACTGACGCCGCTGATGATCGCCAGTTTTGCCTTTAACTTTAACAACTTCGTGCTGATCCAGTTGCTGACCAACGGCGGGCCGGACCGCATCGGCACCACCACTCCGGCGGGTTATACCGACCTGCTGGTGAGCTACACCTACCGCATCGCCTTTGAAGGCGGCGGCGGTCAGGACTTTGGGCTTGCAGCCGCTATCGCCACGCTGATTTTCCTGCTGGTAGGCGCGCTGGCTATCGTCAACCTGAAAGCCACGCGCATGAAATTCGATTAAGGAGGACGACATTATGGCTATGGTGCAGGCAAAATCGCAGAAGCTGCGGCTGTTTATCACCCATGCGTTACTGCTGGTGTTTATTGCCGCCATCATGTTCCCGCTGCTGATGGTGGTCGCCATTTCGCTGCGTGAAGGTAACTTCGCTACCGGCAGCCTGATCCCGGATAACATCTCCTGGGAGCACTGGCGACTGGCGCTGGGTTTTAGCGTCGAGCATGCCGACGGGCGTGTCACTCCGCCGCCGTTCCCGGTGCTGCTGTGGCTGTGGAACTCGGTGAAAATCGCCGCCATTACTGCCGTGGGCATTGTCGCGCTCTCCACTACCTGCGCATACGCGTTCGCCCGTATGCGTTTTCCCGGCAAAGCGACGCTGCTGAAAGGGATGCTGATTTTCCAGATGTTCCCGGCGGTGTTATCGCTGGTGGCGCTGTATGCGTTGTTTGATCGTCTGGGACAGTACGTACCGTTTATCGGCCTGAATACGCACGGTGGGGTGATCTTTGCTTATCTTGGCGGGATTGCACTGCATGTGTGGACGATCAAAGGCTATTTCGAAACTATCGACAGTTCGCTGGAAGAAGCCGCTGCGCTGGATGGCGCCACGCCGTGGCAGGCGTTTCGCCTGGTGCTGCTGCCGCTGTCGGTGCCGATCCTGGCGGTGGTCTTTATTCTGTCGTTTATCGCGGCCATCACCGAAGTTCCGGTGGCCTCGCTGCTGCTGCGCGATGTCAACAGCTACACGCTGGCGGTCGGCATGCAGCAATACCTCAACCCGCAAAACTATCTGTGGGGCGATTTTGCCGCTGCGGCGGTGCTCTCCGCCATTCCGATTACGCTGGTGTTCCTGCTGGCGCAGCGCTGGCTGGTCAACGGCCTGACCGCAGGCGGAGTAAAAGGTTAACTTTCATCGTTGTTATCACGCCCTAAGTATTTCGGGTTAGAGCAAGGCGGCGACTGCACGAAACCCCGGGAGCTTACTGAAGTAAGTGACTGGGGTGAGTAAAGGAAGCCAACACAGCTATCACCCGAAAGATGACGGGCGTTGCCACTGCACCCTCAACTTAACTTGTGAAGTCGTTGGCGGCCCGAAAGGCCGCCTTTTTTTATTCGCGCTTCAGCCGTTGGGAGTTACATAACCACAGAGTGATCACCAGTAGCAGGATCGCCGCAGAGTAGATCAGCACATCCATCGGCGACTGATGATCGACGATGATCAACCGCACGATCGCGGTGATGCCGATATAGATAAAGTAGCGTAGCGGGAAATGAAAACCGGACTGAAAGTACTTCACAATCAGTGCGATAAATTCAAAATAAAGGAAGTAGACCACCAGCCCTTCCACCAGCTCATACTTGCTGGTCTGCACCGGCGAAAACAGCACATCCGCCAGATGCAGTGTCTCTTTGCCAAGAAAAACAATCAGGATCAGCCCCAGGCTCAGCAGACCCAGGTTCAGCACGGTCTGCAAAATAGTAGAAACAAACTCAGCGCGTGGACGAGTTAGCGACGTCATAACAGCACCTCATTTTATGTGGGGAATCTCCTGTATAACGTAAAAATGTGATCTGGATCTACATTATTTACTTATCTTTTGTGACAGCGCGTGGTGACATGTCTGGCTAGCCGTTTTCATGCAAGAGGAAAAAAGAGCATGCTTACAATGCGTAAAGCATCCGTGGACGACGCGGCGTTAATCAGCGAAATGGGGTTTGCCAGCTACATGCATCACTTTGCTCATCTGTGGCGCGAGCAGAGCGAATTACAGGATTTCCTCCGGCAAGAGTATGCCGTGCCGGTGCTGCAACAGAGCTTACAGGATGAAAAAAGTTGCTGGTTCATTGCCAGCGATCCCTCGCCGGTTGGCTTTGCCAAAGTCTTCTGGCATCGCGCTGTCGATGAACATGGCCCAGTGGGAACGCTGCTGCATAAACTCTATTTTCTGCCGGGCAAAACCGGCCTCGGCTACGGCGAAACGCTGCTGACGGAGATCGCGCGCGTGGCGAAAAGCCGTGGCGAAACCGCGCTCTGGCTGGAGGTACTTGATGCGAATCCCAACGCCCATCGCTTTTATCTCCGCCAGGGATTCACGCACCTGAAAGAGACCTTGTTTAGTACCCCTTCTCAGCAAAGTACACTGCACATTCTCTGTAAACCGCTCTAAAGGAGTCAGCATGCCTACCGCTACCGTGCGCCAGTCCGCCATCCGCAACGTGACCTGCGGCGAGAACGTGGTGATTTACGAACCCGCCAATCTGTATGACTGCATTCTCGGCGACAATGTGTTTGTCGGCCCGTTTGTGGAAATTCAGGGCCATACGCGAATTGGCCAGGGGAGCAAAATTGAGTCGCACAGCTTCATCTGCGAGTACGTGACTCTTGGCGAGCGTTGCTTTATCGGCCATGGCGTGATGTTCGCTAACGACATGTTCCGCGACGGCAAGCCCAATCCCGATCGCGAAAGCTGGGGACGCATTGTGATTGGCAATGATGTTTCTGTCGGTAGCGGCGCCACGATCCTGGCCGTCACCATTTGCGATGGTTGCGTTATCGGCGCGGGCAGTGTGGTAACGAAATCGTTGCACGAGAAAGGGGTCTATGCGGGAAATCCGGCGCGGTTACTGCGGCGACTGTGAAAAGCCCCCTCTCCGCCGGAGAGGGGGTGAAGGATTACTGGAAGTTGATCGTCTTATCGTTGGTCATATCATAAAGCTCAAACTTACGGCCCAGTTTCTGGCCGCCGTCACGCGTCAACGGCGTCCAGCCAACGGCTGCGCGGCTGCGGGTCGGGCCGGTCGTGAACAAATCCAACGGTACAGAGACATACACCCCTTTGGTGAACTCCCCTTCCCCGTACTGCGCCGCCGAAACGTTGGTCTTCGTGGCATACGCGCCAATGACCACGCCGCTATCAAAGTGTTTCGAGACATCCAGCGTAACGCCTTTATCCCCTGCCAGATACTGCCCGGCGCTCGCTTTAATCAGCACATCGTCGGCGAACCACGGCGTCCAGTACGCGGTGAAGTGGCCGGTTTTCACGCTGTAATCGGTGAACTTCATCATGTCCTGCGGGCTGCGCCAGTCGCGCTGTTTCACGTAGTTGCCATCAATACCGAACGCCCAGTGGCTGTCGACCGGACGCCACAGCACTTCCGCACCCGCGCCGCCAAACATGGTTTCAAGGTAACCGGCATACACCTGACCATAGAAATTATTCCCCAGGTAGTGCATGTAGTTCGCTTGCATGTTGTTGACGTAGTAGTCATTTTGCACATATTCACGCACGCGGGTACGCACGCGCGGCAATGCCGAATCGCTGGAGGTATAGCTGAATTTATCGTAGTTGTTAGCCACGTTGGCGAACAGACTGCCGGTGGTCAGTAAATGATCGGTCCACCACCAGTCGGCGGTTGCCATCACACCAACCTGATACATGTAGAAACTTTCCGGGCCGCCGAATGACTGGTTCAACACCGGATCGATATGGAAATCGAATGACGATTTATCGATATACCAGCCCTGCTCTGTGCTGTCCGGCACAATTGGCGTGACCCGTTTCTGCACCAGCTCTGTATCCTGCCCCAGCGGCTCCCCTTCCAGATGGCGCTTCAGGCTGGCGACATCCGTTTCGGTGGTGACGATCGGCATGTTAAGGCTATTTTCCGTCACGCGGATGGTGCGAATGCCATCCGGCAAGTCATTCATGATGATACGGTTTGCCCGCTCAATCCCTTCCTGGGTGTTACGGTATTTCACCTGCTGACCGGTCACATAGAGCGTATCGCCTTTCACCTGGATCTGCGGATCGGCAAAACCAGCGTTATATTTCAACAGAGTAAGCTGATTAGCCACCACCGAATGTTGCAGGATCGCGTCCTGCGGCTGCGGCTGATACTTCGGCCGCGGCGCATCGTTGTAAGCAGGACGTAAGTCGTTGAAATTATTGCGCAGGGTAAAGCCAAACATCCAGGTGTTGCCGCGCTCATAGCTCAGGTTAATGTCGGCCCAGTCGGTAATGCGGTAGATCGCGCCAACGTTCACTTTGCTGCGCTGCGGCAGTTTCCCGGCATAATCCTGCTGATAGTTGTTACCTTCATACTCCAGTTTTAAACGCAGTGGGTTCCAGGGGGTCTGATATTCAACCCCACCAAACAGAGCCGTCGGGCCGCGAAACATCTGGCTGGTATCGGTGGAGCCCGCCTGTTTATAGCTGGTGTCGCGCGTACAGTATTTCTCGTCATAAGAGCAGAGCGGGTTTTTGATATTGCCGCTGGTGCCCAGATAACCCCAGCCGATACCGAGAGAGAAATCGAACGGCCCCCAGGCTTTGCTGGCAACCAGATATTCGCCGTCAAACAGCCCTGTCCCGCCGATATCCCGCGCGCCGAGGGAGACTTCCGGTAGCCAGTAGCCTTCCTGCCACAAACGCAGTTTCACATCGAAGGCTTTATCTTTGTAGGTCTGATTGCCGGAGAAGGCTTCCACCGAGCTATATTTGCGTGTGCGCACGTCGGTATAACGTAGCGTCGTTTCCAGCCACGGGAAAAGTTGTATCGAGCCAGAATAGAAACGGTACTGATTGTTATCGCGGTAGTTAAAACTCAATTCACCTTCGCGCGACATGCGTGCGGTTGGTGTTTGCAGCAATCCCACGCCGCCAAAGTCCGACTGGGATGGCCCCACCGGATCAGGATAAGATTCTGCGTGACAGGCTGCGCTAATTCCCAGCGCCAACAGGCTTATTACAAACGATTTTTTCATTATTATTCCGGTATCCGATGCGTCAGTGACTGAAGGATGTCGGCATTCAGTTCGTCATATTCGTTGCTCCACAACCCCGGAGCGAAGCCAACGAAAATCACGCTGCCGGGCATCGGCTCTACGTGGCGGCGGTTCCAGTAAGCAACCGGCACTTTTTGTGTCTGACCGGTGGGGTAAATCACCCACGCATAGCTGCGTTCCGCGCCGCTGAGCAGGCTCATATCATCCAGGTAACTCACCACATCCCTGCCTGGTGTAAACGGTTTTTTCCCTGGGCTGCTAATCAGCCCTACCACGGTAATCGTGGCCGGTTGCGGCCCCACCCACAGCGAGTATTCACCCTCCAGCGGACGGTTCGCCAGCCGGTGCGTACGAACGTAATCCGGGTCAAGATTGACTATCTGCCTGCCGGTCACTTTCACCGCCTGCAACTGCTGCCGCAGTGAATTGATGGCAGCAGCAGTGTTACCGCTTTCGTCAGCAACAAGCGTGCTCAGGCGCGTTAACAACACCTGATGCCGGGCCTGCTCCGCCTGCGTGGCGTGACGTTCACTGACCACGGCACCGGGCCACCAGCTATCCGCAAGCCGGGGTTGCCCGACCAGATCGCTCAAACGCGCAGCGTTGGATAACGTTTTCGGTTTGCTGTCGCCAGCGACGTAGACATTCACCGTCCCGGTGGCCAGCGCGAGCGGAGAAGCGAGGCTGGCTAATAACAGAAGAAAAGTGCGCATCGTCATTGTTTAGCCGCCTTAATCAGTGTGGTCTTCACCGGGAACCAGTCTGCGCCCAGATACTGCTCCGACTGCCTGATTACCCCGGCGTCATCCACCCAGAAGCGGTTGCGCCAGCTCTTTTCGTCTGTGGTGACATCCTCGTCGAGAATACGCACCGCGGTGACATCATTCGCCAGCTTGATGGTGTCGGTGCCGTTCCAGTGGAAGACAGAGCGTGCGGTGGCATAGCGCACCTGTTTGTGCTCCGTCCAGCCCATGGTGCGCGTCCAGCTTGCACCATCAATAATTTGATTCGGTTTTGCCAGCGGATCGGATGCCAGGTTATTCACTTCAATCAGGTTATCGCCGCTGAGTTGTGTTTTTACGATGCGGTAATGCTGCGTCACGATAGTCGCCTGATCCTGCGTTACCCATTTCTGCTGACCGTTTTCGTCGAAAGCGAGCACCACAAATAGTTGCGGGCCGTTGTTAAGCTGCATGTACTGGCTGGCATAGGGCATGTTGAGAATGTCTTCATCTGTCAGTTGCACGCCTGGCACGCCAAAAACGCTATCCCACAGTGAATTTCCCAGGCCTTTGATTTGGCCGGAACATGCCTGAAGCAGCAGGCAAATTAAAATAATACCAGGTCGCTTCACGACTCTTCTCCGAGAGGGGCGGAAATAACCACACCGAAGTGTGGTTATAGTTAATGTACCCGTGATTACTGAGTACTTGTGGTCGTGGTGGTCGTGGTTCCCGTGTTGGAGCCATCACCGCCACCGGTTGCCGCCAGCGCGACACCCACCGCAGACCCTACGGTGCTGACGCTCGTCGCAGCAGAACTACCTGCCGAGACAGAGGTCGCTGCCGACCCTGCCGCTTCACCGATTTGCACCGGTGCAGCAAAAGCAGAAGTCGCCGCAAGCGCGGATATGGCAAAAATGCCATACAGGACTTTTTTCATATCAATTTCCCTTCATTGAATGAATGGAGATTTACCTGAAAAAACTCAGGCGATATCGAGTATACACAACTAAAGCAGATGAATTACGCAACGGGAAATAGCGGGGAATCTTTTAGGAGAATTGGCAAATAAGGTACACCTGAGAAAGTAATTACATAAAAATGTGATGTAATTCAAACAATTAAATAATGACGAAAGGTTGATACAATAAGGCTAGTCCTAAAATGTATAGTAATACCTGGAAGTAATGACAGCTTTTTCAGATAAACCTGATCCCCGATATCTGCCGAAGAGAATCATCTCTGTCGCCATAATTTAGCAAAGGGGAAATATCAATATCAGAATCGCTTATATATTGTGGAAACCCGGAAACCAATATATATGCGCAGGGGATTAATATATTCGGCAGGCAAAAAAAGCGCCGCCGAAGCGACGCTTTGTCGATGGTTCTATTAGCCGCGCCAGGATTTGTAGCGGTTAATCAGACCGTTGGTTGAACTGTCATGGCTGGAGATGGCTTTATCATCGCCCAGCTCAGGCAGAATGCGGTTCGCCAGCTGTTTACCCAGCTCCACGCCCCACTGGTCAAAGGTGAAGATATTGAGGATAGCGCCTTGGGTGAAGATCTTGTGCTCGTAGAGCGCAATCAATGCACCGAGGCTAAACGGTGTGATTTCACGCAGCAGGATGGAGTTGGTCGGACGGTTGCCTTCAAACACTTTGAACGGCACAACGTGTTCCAGCGTGGCCGGATCTTTACCCTGATCACGATATTCCTGCTCAACCACTTCACGGGATTTGCCAAACGCCAGCGCTTCGGTCTGTGCAAAGAAGTTAGACAGCAGCTTCTGGTGATGATCGGAAAGCGCGTTGTGGGTGATGGCCGGCGCGATGAAATCACACGGCACCATTTTGGTTCCCTGGTGAATCAGCTGATAGAACGCGTGCTGACCGTTAGTTCCCGGCTCACCCCAGATAATCGGGCCGGTCTGGTAATCCACGGCGTTGCCGTTACGGTCAACATATTTACCGTTAGATTCCATGTTGCCCTGCTGGAAGTAGGCGGCAAAGCGGTGCATGTACTGGTCGTACGGCAGGATCGCTTCGGTTTCAGCACCGAAGAAGTTGTTGTACCAGATGCCGATCAGCGCCAGCAGCACCGGCAGGTTTTTCGACAGCTCAGTGGTGGAGAAGTGTTTGTCCATCGCGTGAGCGCCGGAGAGCAGCTCAACAAAGTTGTCGAAGCCCACGGAGAGGATGATCGACAGACCGATGGCAGACCACAGCGAGTAGCGGCCGCCCACCCAATCCCAGAATTCAAACATGTTCGCGGTGTCGATACCAAACTCACCAACCGCTTTGCCGTTGGTGGAGAGTGCGGCGAAGTGTTTCGCAACGTGTTTTTCGTCACCGGCGGTTTTCAGGAACCAGTCGCGCGCGCTGTGAGCGTTGGTCATGGTTTCCTGGGTAGTGAAGGTTTTAGAGGCCACGAGGAACAGCGTGGTTTCCGGGTTCACTTTTTTCAGCACTTCGGCGATATGCGTACCATCGACGTTAGAGACGAAATGCATGTTCAGGTGATTTTTGTAAGGGCGCAGTGCTTCGGTGACCATAAACGGACCGAGGTCGGAGCCGCCAATACCGATGTTCACCACGTCAGTGATCGGTTTGCCGGTATAGCCTTTCCATGCGCCTGAAATGATCGCTTCAGAGAAGGTTTTCATCTTCTCCAGCACAGCGTTCACTTCCGGCATCACATCTTTGCCATCAACCAGAATAGGGGTATTGCTACGGTTACGCAGCGCAACGTGCAGGACGGCGCGATCTTCGGTGCGGTTAATCTTTTCGCCGGAGAACATGGACTTAATGGCCGCTGTCAGCTCGGTCTCTTTGGCGAGCGCCAGCAGTTTATCCAGAGTCTCTTGCGTGATGCGGTTTTTGGAGAAATCCACCAGCATCAGATCATCGAAGGTTGCGGAAAACTTACTAAAACGGTCGCCGTCTTTCGCGAACAGATCCGCGATAGTGACGTCCTTCATGTCAGCGTAGTGTTTTTGTAATGCCTGCCAGGCAGAGGTCTGCGTTGGGTTGATGTTTTTCATAGCAATACTCTTCTGATTTGAGAATTGTGACTGCGGTCGATTGTAGCGCCTGCCGGGGAAAATTGTGATGGTTTTTGTGCCCGCCCCTCTGTTCTGCGGCTCAAGCACGGCGAAAATGGCCGATTATCCGCATAACATAAGCCATTTTACTGATTGCGAAAGCCGCATGAAAAATCCGCATAATCCCGGCGTTGACAGCGCCCCCGCTAACCCTTTATTTATAACCACACTTCTTGCGCGCGGGCGCAGAAGAAGCTTGCCGGATGGCGCTGCGTTTATCCGGCCTACAGAGTATGTAGGTCCGACACGCACACCGCCACCGGCCAGTTTTAAGTTACCCGAGCCAACGCCGCTTCAGTGCGAGAGACGACGGTAATGTATTACCAATGCATTTCGTGTTGTGGCAAGGCGGCAACTGAGCGCATCCCCGGGAGCTTACATCGGTAAGTGACCGGGGTAAGTGAAGGCAGCCAACACCGCCACAGCGCGGCAAGCGAAGGTAAGTATTACCAACGCATTTCGTGTTGTGGCAAGGCGGCAACTGAGCGCATCCCCGGGAGCTTACATCGGTAAGTGACCGGGGTAAGTGAAGGCAGCCAACACCGCCACAGCGCGGCAAGCGAAGGTAAGTATTACCAACGCATTTCGTGTTGTGGCAAGGCGGCAACTGAGCGCATCCCCGGGAGCTTACATCGGTAAGTGACCGGGGTAAGTGAAGGCAGCCAACACCGCCACGGCGCGAAAGGCGAAGGTAATAGCCAGAAGAGGCGCGTTGCCCAGGTACACGGTGTTCGAAGTGCCAGACTAAAGAAAACACCTGAGGGGGAGTAACGCCGAGATAACAAAGCGCCTGGCAGCGTTCGTTATCGGCTACAGAGGCTGAATCCTCTGGGTTGTCACCAGAAACGTTCGCAGTCGGGCGTTTCGCAAGGTGGAGCGCTTCTGGGGAAAACGTAGTTGTTTTGCTATCTGCGCCACCCCTGTTTTTCGCTCTTCCCTTGTGCCAAGGCTGAATATTGGATCCCCTGACACGAGGTTGTTATGACGAGTTTAGTTGTCGCCAAATTTGGTGGCACCAGTGTTGCCGATTACGATGCCATGAACCGCAGTGCGGACGTGGTGCTTGCCGATGCCAGCGTCCGTCTGGTTGTTCTCTCTGCCTCTGCGGGCGTGACCAATCTGCTGGTTGCCCTGTCTGAAGGGCTGGAAGCCAGCGAGCGCTTCGTAAAACTCGACGCTATCCGCAAAATTCAGTTCGATATCCTGGAACGTATGGCGAATCCTTCCGTGATTCGTGAAGAGATCGAACGCCTGCTGGAAAATATCACCACCCTGGCGGAAGCCGCCTCACTCGCGACCTCGACTGCCCTGACCGACGAACTGGTCAGCCACGGCGAATTAATGTCGACTCTGCTGTTTGTTGAAGTGCTGCGTGAACGTAACGTTCAGGCACAGTGGTTTGACGTGCGTAAAGTCATGCGTACCAGCGATCGCTTTGGCCGTGCCGAGCCGGATGTCGCAGCGCTGGCGGAGCTTTCCGCCCAGCAGCTCGCGCCGCGCCTCAGCGAAGGGTTAATCATTACCCAGGGCTTTATCGGTAGCGAAGCCAAAGGCCGTACTACCACGCTGGGCCGTGGCGGCAGCGACTATACGGCAGCCCTGCTGGGTGAAGCGCTGCACGCCTCGCGTGTGGATATCTGGACAGATGTTCCGGGCATCTACACCACCGATCCGCGCGTTGTTCCGGCAGCAAAACGCATTGATGAAATCGCCTTTGAAGAAGCGGCTGAGATGGCCACTTTTGGCGCGAAAGTGCTGCATCCGGCCACCCTGTTACCCGCCGTGCGCAGCGACATTCCGGTGTTTGTCGGCTCCAGCAAAGACCCAAAAGCAGGCGGTACGCTGGTATGCAACAAAACCACTAATCCACCGCTGTTCCGCGCGCTGGCGCTGCGCCGCAGACAAACGCTGCTGACGCTACACAGCCTGAATATGCTGCACTCCCGTGGCTTCCTGGCCGAAGTGTTCGGCATCCTCGCGCGACACAATATCTCTGTCGATCTGATCACCACCTCGGAAGTGAGCGTGGCGCTGACGCTGGATACCACCGGCTCAACGTCAACCGGCGATACGCTGCTGACCCAGTCGCTGCTGACCGAGCTGTCATCGCTGTGCCGCGTGGAAGTAGAAGAGAATCTGGCGCTGGTGGCGCTGATTGGCAATGAGCTGTCGAAAGCCTGCGGTGTGGGGAAAGAGGTGTTTGGCGTGCTCGACCCGTTCAACATCCGCATGATCTGCTACGGCGCGTCCAGCCATAACCTCTGCTTCCTGGTGCCTGGCGCCGAAGCCGAGCAGGTTGTACAGAAGCTGCATCATAATTTGTTTGAATAAAATTCCTTAGCACGATAAACAATAACTATGGCCGGGCACGAACCCGGCCTTTTTATAAAAAACACAACACAACAATCGCAAGGAATTCCTCACATGCTCGCAACACTGACGCGGCTGTTCCCGTTATGGGCGCTGCTGCTTTCCGTCCTCGCTTATTACTTCCCACCCACGTTCATTGCCATCGGCCCATGGGTGGCCACGCTGCTGATGCTGATTATGTTCGGCATGGGCGTGCACCTGAAACTCGATGATTTTAAACGCGTGCTCTCTCGCCCGGCGCCGGTCGCCGCAGGGATTTTCCTGCACTATCTGGTGATGCCGCTGGCGGCATGGCTGCTGGCGTTGCTCTTTAAGATGCCGCCGGATTTGTCCGCCGGAATGGTGCTGGTCGGCAGCGTCGCCAGCGGTACGGCGTCTAACGTGATGATCTACCTGGCAAAAGGCGACGTCGCGCTGTCTGTCACCATCTCTTCCGTCTCAACACTGGTCGGTGTGATCGCCACGCCGCTGCTGACGCGCCTGTACGTCGATGCGCATATCCAGGTGGATGTGATGGGTATGCTGCTCAGTATTTTGCAAATTGTGGTGATCCCAATAGCGCTGGGGTTGATTGTGCATCATCTGTTCCCGCGCGTGGTGAAAGCGGTCGAACCTTATCTGCCCGCCTTCTCAATGGTTTGTATTCTGGCGATCATCAGCGCTGTAGTGGCCGGTTCTGCGGCGTATATCGCCTCGGTTGGTCTGGTGGTGATTGTCGCGGTGATCCTGCACAACAGCATCGGTTTACTGGGCGGTTACTGGGGCGGACGCCTGTTCGGTTTTGATGAATCCACCTGCCGCACGCTGGCGATTGAAGTGGGCATGCAAAACTCCGGTCTGGCCGCCGCGCTGGGCAAAATCTACTTCTCCCCGCTCGCCGCGCTGCCTGGCGCGTTGTTCTCCGTCTGGCATAACCTTTCTGGCTCGCTACTGGCGGGTTACTGGTCCGGTAAACCCGTCGACGGGCGTAACGCGGATACGGTGAAAGAGGGTTAACAGAGCAACCACTGCCGGAGAAAAACATATCATCCGGCAGATTAATTTTTTACCCAACCGTAATCGTCACCGGCTTACCGAGTTTACTCAGCATGGTGACCAGGGCATCAATGGTAAATTTACTGGTTTTTTGATTGACCACATCGGAGACGCGAGGGCGCGAAATATTGAGTCTGGCGGCTACTTCCGCCTGTTTGAGGTGGTTTTCAGCTATCCAGCCTGCGATTTCCTGCATCAGTTGCCGTTTAATACTCAGCAATTGTATGACCTCTCTTTCTGCATCCCGCGCAAGCACGTTTGCGGCTTCAGGTGCAAAACCCAGTTCCGCAAAAATATTGGCACCAGCCGGGGTCACATGACCAATCAGATTTTCTGTTGTTGTTTTCATTTTTGACTCCTGTAATGCTCAACCAATGCGCGATAGCGGGTACGGGCTATCGCCTTATCTGAGAGTGAAGTGCGCTGAGACGTTTTATGAAAACAGTGCAGAACATAGAGCGCATCTTCAAACTTGACCAGGTAAAAAACGCGGAACGCGCCTGCGTAATTGCGAAGGCGGATTTCCGCCACGCCTGCACCAACCTCAGCCATCACTTTCCAGTCCGACGCTTCCAGGCCAGCCTGAATTTTATGCAGTTGATAGCCAGCATCTTTGCGAACATCTTCAGGAAAAGCACATAAGTCCTCGTATGACGAACCCAGCCAAATGATGGGCTTTAGGGCAGGTCGCAACTCAAGCATAACACGTCCTTGTATAAAATTTTATACCAAACCTGGATGATGTTACGCTTACGTCAGCCATTGTCACCCGCGCTCTGACAAATATGCGAGGCGCTTTCCAGCGTTTATATACCATCAAACATGCTTTACCTGGCCGCATCGCGTACACTCGTTGCACTTCCCGAGGAGAGACCCCCATGGCCCTGACCAGACTGACGCAAAAAGAGATGACGGAGAGCGAACAACGGGAGCTAAAAACCCTGCTCGATCGCGCCCGTATCGCGCACGGACGCCCGCTCAGCAATTCTGAAGCGAATCATGTGAAAAAAGAGTACATCGATAAGCTGATGGAACAGCGTGAAGCGGAAGTGAAGAAAGCCCGCAAGGTTAAAAAACAGCGGGCTTATAAACCAGATGAGAGCACGACCTTTTCCTGGTCGGCGAATACTTCAACGCGCGGCAGACGCTAATCAGCGCCCTTTCTTCTTCCTGCCCGGCTGGGTAAAGCGTTTACCTGCCGGCTTGCCCCGATTTTTCTCTTCGGGCTTCGCGACATTGACGGCAGGTTTTCTCGCCGCCTGCGGTTTTGCTTTGGCTTTCGGCTTCGCTTCTGAGGATGAGTTCTCAATCAGTTTGAACAGCGCGATCAGTTCGTCGTCGGTTAAATCGCGCCACTCGCCCGGCGGCAGCCCGGTGAGGCTGACGTTCATAATACGCGTGCGCTCCAGCTTCGTGACTTCATAGCCGAAATGCTCGCACATGCGGCGGATCTGGCGGTTCAGCCCCTGCACCAGCGTGATGCGGAAGGTGAAAGGCGCTTCTTTCTTAACCTTGCATTTTTTGGTTACCGTACCGAGGATCGGCACGCCCGCGCCCATACCCCGAATAAACTCATCGGTCACCGGTTTGTTGACGGTTACCAGATACTCTTTTTCGTGGTCGTTACCTGCACGCAGGATTTTATTCACTAAGTCGCCGTGATTAGTGAGAAAAATCAGCCCCTGCGAATCTTTGTCCAGACGGCCAATGGGGAATATGCGGCTGCTATGATTAACAAAATCAACAATATTGTCTTTTTCGCCGTCTTCAGTGGTACTGACAATGCCAACCGGTTTATTCAACGCGATAAATACCAGATCTTCTGCATTTCGCGGCTCGATAAGTTGACCGTTCACTTTGACAACGTCTCCGGCGACAACCTGATCGCCAATCCCGGCACGCTTGCCGTTGATAAAAACATTGCCCTGCTCGATATAACGATCGGCCTCACGACGCGAGCAAATCCCGCTTTCGCTGATATATTTGTTTAAACGTGTTGATTGGGTTGGCAGCATAAACTCTCCTGTAAAAGCGGAATATAACTGTCTTTAAGAGGAGAAAAAATGGATTTTTATCGTGCGTAAATTAATTTGTGCACTAACCCGATAAAACCCGGGGTTTAAGAGCCGTGCCTGGTGGCACGGCGGGATTAATAATCGTCGCGATCGTCATCTTCATCAGGTTGTTCCAGAACGCCGTAAGCCACCGAGCAGAACAGTGAGTTGAGTCGTTTCATGTCTCCCAGCAGGCCAAGGTGCAACGAACTGGTTTCAATGCTCTGAACGTTTTGCTGATGCAGTCGATCAACGTGCGCATGCGCGTAGCGCCGGTTCATAATACGGAAGCGGTGCTTGCTGCGCCGCAGTCGGCGGGCACTGGTGACATCGCTGGAGAAAAACACCGACATCGCCAGTTTCAGATTCCCCACCAGCCGTTCATGCAGCGCATCCAGCTCTTTCAGCCCTTCCCCTGAAAAAGCACGTCGTGCGGCTAACGATTTGTCGGCGATTTCGCTACCCATCCGCTCGACAATATCGGAAGCCTGCTCCAGGTTAAGCGACATCTCGATAATTTCCGCCCAGCGTTTTGACTCCTCTTCCGCCAGTTCCTCTTTCGGCATACGCGCCAGATAGAGCTTGATCGCGGTATAAAGTACGTTGACGTCATCCGCCAGCTTGCGCAGCTCTTTCTCCTGCCGCGGCTCGCCGTGCATCACTTTATGCAACCCTTCCAGCATCAGCTCCATCGCATCACCCATGCGCAGCGTTTCGCGCGCGGCATTCGCCAGCGCCAGCGTCGGCGTATCCAGCGCAGAGCTGTCGAGATGTTTGGGTTTCAGACGAGCATCCAGCTCCTGCTCATCGCTAATGATGCGTTTACAAAATTGCGCCATCGGCCCGGCAAACGGCACCATCGCCAGACAGCGGATCAGGTTGTAGAAAACGTGGAAGTAAATCACCAGTTCCGCTTCCGGCAGCGGCAGTTTTTGCATCGAACTGGCGAGCACATGGACAAACGGCAGAATAATCAGGCTGCCAACCAGCTTAAACAGCAGGCTGCCGAGCGCCACCCGGCGGGCTGCGGCATTAGCCGCACTGTTGTTCAGCATCGCCAGCAAACCGGAACCCAGGTTAGCGCCAATCACCAGGCACAGCGCCACCGGAAACGAAATAATACTGGCGGCGGCCAGCGTTGCCGTCAGCAGTACGGCGGCCAGGCTTGAATAACTGATAATCGCAAAGACCGCGCCAATCAGCGCATCCAGCAGGATATCACCTGTCAGCGAGGCAAAAATCACCTGAACCCCACTTGCCTGGGTGATTGGCGTCACCGCCTGCACGATGAGTTCCAGCGCCAGCAGGATCAGCCCGAGGCCAATACTGACGCGACCCAGTTGTCCTTCACGGGTTTGTTTGCGGCCGAGGAAGAAAATCACGCCGATAAAGATCAGCAGCGGCGACAGCCAGGAGAGATCGAAGGTCAGCACGCGCGCCATCAGCGCGGTCCCGACATCGGCACCAAGCACAATCACCAGTGCCGGGGTCAGCGCCACTAAATCCTGCGCCACGAAGGATGTCACCAGCATGGTCGTCGCGTTGCTGCTCTGCACCAGCGCGGTCACGCCGATACCCGCGCAGAAGGCGAGCGGTTTTTTCTCCACGCTGCGGCTGAGCACCGTCCGTAAACGGGCGCCAAAGACGCGCATCACGCCGGTACGGACAATATGGGTACCCCATACCAGCAAGGCAACAGCAGATAACAGATGAAGCAAAGTCAGCACTGAGTGGGATCCTCCTTATTGTTATGCGTTGTCGGCTATCAGCGGATAGATAACCACAACATTATGGTTTAAGTATAAGGTGTTAAACCCAGGAATAGCGCAGAACACCGCTTAAGCATCCTGCGAGTTGTAAGGAAAAATGACGGTTTTGTGACAATGATGAAGGTTTAGCGCTTAACGGCTGGCGGCATCCATGCCCTGCGACTCATCATTTCGTTTAATCCACATAATAGAACCAATTTTGACCACCTCCGACAGGACAAACAGCAGGATGGCGATCCACGGAGAACGCACATCGGAGAAATGCATAATCAGCGGGATTAGCGCAATGGAGCATTTCAACGAAAATACCCGGCCAATTTCCTGCACGATTAAAAAGATATTATTGATGTCCTTTTTGGCTATCATCCACCAGCCAGAAAATGCTAATGAAACGATCAGCGCAATATTAATAAAGAACAGCAACTGGATCAGTCCACCGGTTAAACCACTTACACCTAATTGTGCGTAGTTAGAATAAAACCCGTGGATGTCGGAATAAAAAGGAATACTGCCACCCTGTATTGAAAAAAATAAATATCCGGCTAATGCCAGTACATCCATAATCCCCCAGAACAGGTATATCTTATTTTTTAAACTCATAATCTTCATCCCTTACCCCTGGAATCCATTGCCATGATTTACCCGATTGCGTCCAGGCATCATCACCTTCGAGATATTTTTGACTTATCGATCGCTTGTCGCCGTAGCGCCTGATTACCGAACGATTATAGAGGATTTCCCGGGTATCTGACGTCACGCTGTCCGGAATGGGCGTCCATAGCTGGATTTTATCCCGGGAGGTATTCATATAATCCTTGCCATCCGAGCCAAATACACGCCCCTGGTCGCCCATACTGGTCGCGCGGTTCAGTAACATCACCGCCGCATTTTTAACACCATGGAAGTCCGTCTCGCTGGTTTTCCAGTAGCCGGGGCCGTACTCCGCCGTCACCGGCACAAAGCTGCTGCGGGTTGGCGCAGGCGTGCCGTGAATCGCCACGCTGTCTTTAAAACCGTTCAGTATGGTCCTGATATAGACGGCATTAAACGACATCTCCTGTACGCAAAACAGCGCGCCGTTTTCCGCAATAAAAAACGGATAGTAGAAGCGATTGCGGGCACTGACATTTGGCCGCATCACCACCACCACGCCCCGGTCCACCAGACTATCAATATATTTTTCTTTTTGATGACCTAATGGATCGTGCGGTAAACCATATTTAAAACCGTGGTGTTTTTTAATGCTATAGCCATCGATACTTCCAAGGACATTATTAGGACTACTTTCGATGAAATATTCCTTTCTGATAATATTTTTCGCGATGTCCGGCGCAAGGATGTTTTCATAATCCTTCGGCAATAGATTTCTTTTTCTTATATCATAAATATCCATTTTATAATACCTAAGTTAAATTTATGACAAACGAATGAACTGCAAAAAAAGGAAGCAATCTTGCCTGTGAGCCAACGCCCATCATACGCATGAAGAGGAACAGTGGTCTAAGAAAATATCCACTTTTAAGAATGTTCTTAGTTTCAATTTGTATTATGTTTGCTTAGTGGAGATTTTATGAAAAGTGATGAAAAAAACGGGGCATTAAATAATGCCCCGTTGCTCTGCATTGTATTGCGGTTAGTCTGCGTCGTAACCTAAATTCGAGGACAACCAGCGCTCAACCTCTGACACGGACATACCTTTACGCCGCGCATAATCTTCCACCTGATCGCGCTGAATTTGCGCGACGGCGAAATACTTGCTGTCCGGATGGCTGAAATACCAGCCGGAAACCGAGGCGCCCGGCCACATGGCGTAAGATTCTGTCAGCTTCATACCGGTATGTTTTTCTACATCCAGTAACTGCCAGATGGTGCCTTTTTCGGTGTGCTCCGGGCACGCAGGGTAGCCCGGCGCGGGGCGAATTCCCTGGTAGTTCTCGCGGATCAGCTCTTCGTTGCTGAGGTTTTCGTTTGGCGCATAGCCCCAGTACACTTTACGCACCCGCTCATGCAGGTATTCGGCAAACGCCTCTGCAAGACGGTCAGCCACCGCTTTCACCATGATTTTGTTGTAATCATCGTGTGCAGCATCGTAAGCCTCCGCCAGCGCATCTTCTTCCAGCCCGCCGGTCACGGCAAAAGCGCCAATGTAGTCCGCTTTTCCGCTCTGTTTCGGCGCGACAAAATCGGCCAGACAGTAGTTGGCGAAACCGGTTTTTTCGGTCTGCTGACGCAGATGGCAACCGACCGTCAGCACCTGCGTGCGGGTTTCGTCACGGTAGATTTCGATGTCATCGCCGACGCGGTTTGCCGGAAACAGCCCAACCACACCGCGCGGATTAAGCCGTTTTTGCGCGCCCAGCATATCGAGCATCTCGTTCGCATCCTTAAACAGACGCTTCGCCTCTTCGCCCACCACTTCATCTTCCAGAATGCGCGGATACTTGCCCGCCAGCGACCAGGTCATAAAGAACGGCGTCCAGTCGATATAGTTGCGCAGCGTCTCGATGCTGGCCGTGACTTCCTGTACTCCAAGGCGATGCGCCACCGGCGGTGTGTAACTGGCCCAATCGAAAGCCAGATCGTTTTCCCGTGCGACCTGCAAGGTCACTGGCGGCGTGCGCGGTTTTTTGCGCGCGTGCTGAATGCGCACCGTTTCATACTCTTTGCGGGTACGGGCGACAAACGCATCGTGCTGCGTGTCCGACAGCAGCGACGACACGACGCCGACGGTACGCGAGGCGTTCTGCACATAGACCGTCGGCCCGCTGTAGTTCTGCTCGATTTTCACCGCCGTGTGCGCTTTCGAGGTAGTCGCGCCGCCAATCAGCAGCGGAATGGTAAACCCCTGGCGCTCCATCTCTTTAGCCACGTTGACCATCTCATCGAGCGACGGCGTAATCAGCCCGGAAAGGCCAATCAGGTCAGCATTCACTTCACGCGCAGTTTTCAGGATTTTGTCGGCTGGCACCATCACGCCGAGATCGATGATTTCGTAGTTATTGCACTGCAACACCACGCCCACGATGTTTTTGCCGATATCGTGTACATCGCCTTTCACGGTGGCGATCACCATCTTGCCGTTGCTTTTGCCCTGTTCTTTGCTGGCTTCGATATACGGCTCCAGGTAAGCAACCGCCTGTTTCATTACGCGGGCAGATTTCACGACCTGCGGCAGGAACATCTTACCTTCGCCGAACAGATCGCCGACCACGTTCATACCGTCCATCAGCGGCCCTTCGATCACCTCGATCGGGCGAGCGGCTTGCTGGCGGGCTTCTTCGGTGTCCTGCTCAATAAATTCGGTAATACCTTTCACCAGCGAATATTCGAGGCGCTTTTTCACATCCCAGCTACGCCATTCGGCCAGTTGCGCCTGCGCACCATCATCCGCGCCTTTACTGCCGCGATATTTCTCAGCCAGATCCAGCATGCGCTCCGTGGCATCATCACGACGGTTCAGAATCACATCCTCAACGCCATCGCGCAGTTCGGCGGGCAGATCGTCATAAATCGCCAACTGACCGGCATTTACGATCCCCATGTCCATGCCGTTGCGAATAGCGTAATAAAGGAAGACGGCGTGAATCGCCTCACGCACCGGATCGTTACCGCGGAAGGAAAAGGAGACGTTCGACACGCCGCCGGAGATCAGCGCATGCGGCAGCTCGCGTTTGATATCCTCACAGGCGCCGATAAAGTCCTGCGCATAGTTGTTATGCTCTTCAATCCCGGTCGCCACCGCGAAGATATTCGGGTCGAAAATAATGTCTTCCGGCGGGAATCCTACCTCTTCGGTGAGAATTTTATAGGCACGGCGGCAAATCTCGATTTTGCGCGCGCGGGTATCCGCCTGGCCCACTTCATCAAAGGCCATCACCACCACCGCCGCACCGTAGCGGCGCACGCGTTTCGCATGATGGATAAACGGCTCAACCCCCTCTTTCATGGAGATGGAGTTAACAATGCCTTTGCCCTGGATGCATTTCAGCCCTTTTTCAATCACCTCCCACTTCGAGGAGTCAATCATGATCGGCACACGAGCGATGTCTGGTTCACCGGCGATCAGATTGAGGAAACGCACCATCGCCGCTTCGGCATCGAGCATCCCCTCATCCATGTTGATATCGATGATCTGCGCGCCGCTTTCCACCTGCTGGCGCGCCACGTCCAGCGCTTCGCTGTACTTCTCTTCTTTGATCAGGCGCTTGAATTTGGCCGAGCCGGTAACGTTAGTCCGTTCGCCGACGTTCACAAACAGGCTGTCGTCACCGATATTCAGCGGCTCAAGCCCGGAGAGACGGCAGGCCACCGGGATTTCCGGCAGTTTACGCGGCGGCAGCCCGGCAACAGCGTTGCTCATGGCAGCGATATGTTCCGGCGTGGTGCCGCAACAACCGCCGACGATATTCAGGAACCCGGCCTCCGCCCACTCGCGGATCTGCGTTGCCATGGTGGTGGCATCGAGGTCGTACTCGCCAAAGGCGTTCGGTAGACCGGCGTTCGGGTGCGCGGTAACGTAGCATTCGGCAATGCGCGACAGTTCCTGCACGTACTGGCGCAGCTCGTCTGGCCCCAGCGCGCAGTTAAGGCCGAAAGTGAGCGCATCGGCATGGCGCAGCGAATTGTAAAATGCCTCGGTCGTCTGGCCGGAGAGCGTACGCCCGGACGCATCGGTAATGGTGCCGGAAATCATGATCGGCAGCTCAATACCCAGCGCATCAAACTCTTCTTTAACGGCAAAGATCGCCGCTTTGGCGTTGAGCGTATCAAACACCGTTTCGATCAGGATCAGGTCAGCACCGCCTTCCACCAGCGCTTTGGTTGATTCGCGGTAGGCCTCCACCAGTTGATCGAAGGAGATATTACGAAACGCCGGATCGTTGACATCCGGGGAAATGGAGGCGGTTCGGTTAGTCGGGCCAAGCACCCCGGCCACGTAACGCGGTTTTTCCGGCGTTTGCGCGGTCCATTTATCGGCGCAGGCGCGGGCCAGTTTCGCTGCGGCAAAGTTGATTTCCGCCGACAGGGACTCCATCTGGTAATCCGCCATCGCGATGGTCGTCGAGTTAAAGGTGTTGGTTTCGATGATATCCGCGCCCGCCGCAAAATAGGCGTCATGGATAGCGGTTATCACGTCCGGCTTGCTGAGCACCAGCAAGTCATTGTTTCCTTTCAGATCGCAGGGCCAGTCGGCAAAGCGCTCACCGCGAAAATCCTGCTCACTCAGACGGTAGCTCTGGATCATGGTACCCATACCACCGTCCAGAACCAGAATGCGTTCATTTAACTGCTGTTGCAGTTGTTCAACTTTGCTGCTCACACGTGCTCCCGACAAGGCTCAATGAGGCCAAAAGGCCAGCAAAACATACTGGCACAAAGTGGCAGAACGGAAAAGCGGCAGCGGATTAACATGAGAGATGTTCAGCTTCACTCATCCGATCAGTCTGCCACGGAGTTACGTTATACTCAGGCAAAACGAAAATGATTTCCACGATACAGAAAAAGGAGCCAGCCGATGGTCGCTTCCGTTCCCGCAAAACGTGGCAGAAAAGCCACCGCGCCAGCCGCTCCGGCCGGCGGACAAGTCCAGTCATTGACCCGTGGCCTGAAACTGCTGGAATGGATCGCTGAATCCCACGGCAGCGTCGCGCTGACGGAGCTGGCGCAACAGGCCGGTTTGCCCAATTCCACCACCCATCGACTGCTTACTACCATGCAGCAACTGGGCTTTGTCCGTCAGGTTGGCGAGCTGGGCCACTGGGCGGTCGGCGCGCATGCTTTTATTGTCGGCAGTAGCTTTCTGCAAAGCCGTAACCTGATGGCGATTGTGCATCCCATCCTGCGTAAACTGATGGAAGAATCCGGTGAGACGGTCAATCTTGCCGTGCTGGATAAAAGCGATCATCAGGCCATTATTATCGATCAGGTGCAGTGTACCCAGTTAATGCGGATGTCCGCACCCATTGGCGGCAAACTGCCGATGCACGCTTCCGGCGCAGGTAAAGCCTTTTTAGCACGGCTGGATGATGAGCAGGTCGGTAATCTGCTGCACCGCCAGGGTCTGCACGCTTATACTCACGCGACGCTGGTTTCGCCAGTGCATCTGAAAGAGGATCTCGCCCAGACGCGCAAGCGCGGCTACTCTTTTGACGATGAAGAACATGCGCTGGGTCTGCGCTGCGTTGCCGCCTGTATTTATGATGAACACGGCGAGCCATTCGCGGCGATCTCTATCTCCGGGCCAATATCGCGGATGACTGACGACCGCGTGACCGAACTGGGCGCCATGGTCATTCGCGGCGCAAAAGAGGTAACGCTGGCCTACGGCGGAATGCGTTAATTACTTTCACTATTACGTCTTTATCCACCAAATAAACGCTGCAAGTTATTTATCTCCCCTGCGACAAGAATCGTCTCAACTCACGGGGGAGATTATCTCCAGTCATAAAAGGGCTATCTCATTGTCGTCACACCAGCGCGATGGCACCGTGTCGGCACGTTTTTTCATGAGATTATGATGATGAAGAGTAAAGCCCGCATTCTGGCCTCTATCATTATGTGCCTGCCCTTTTCCGCAATGGCGCATGTGAAGTGGTTCGTTAATTATGGCGTTGAGCAAACGCCGCTATCGATGACATCATTGACCGGTGCGATGAGCTTCTGGTTATTACTGGCATTTTCAACGGCAGTGATATTTGCAACGTCGGTACTCGACAGAAAACTACCTTCGTTTATCGATTGTCACCGCTGCCAGCCATTTTTAAATCATGCGCATAATTACGTCCCGCAGATTGTTCGCTGGGGCGCGGCACTCTTTTTCCTGGTGCTGGGTGCGTTCTTCCCGCAGGTTATTCTGACTCCGGAGCTGGTCGTTGCTAATCCGTGGCTTAGATATGTTCACCTTATTATTGCGCTTACCGCATTTTCGAGAAAAACGAGCTTTTTCTCCGGCTTCTTAATTATTCTGCTCTATCTCTATGCCGTGCAGCTTTATGGTGCGAACCATATGCTGGACTATTTTATCTTCATTGGTATCGCAGTTTATTTAATTACCCAGAGCACCCTGAAACAGCAAGCGTACGGCAAGGAACTGGAATTTCTGCGTCTGATTCTTTGCTACTCATTCCTGTGGGGAGCGATTGAGAAATTCCTGCATCCTGGTTTGTATTACCAGTTGCTGACAACGCATAGCTATCTGGCCATGGGCCTGAACTGGGAGTTCTTTGTCCGCGCCTGTGGTTTCGTGGAATTATGTCTGATTTGGCATATCTTCAGCGGCAGACTGGCGGGTTACGCCTGTATCGGGCTGTTTGCCATCATCGTGGTGCTGGCCTTTATTCCATTTGGCATTACTGACTTTGTTGGCCATCTGGTGTTTATTTTCCCGCTGGTCGCGCTCTTACTGACGCCGCGCAAAACGCACCTGTTCCGCACCGCCACAGCGAGTACGCTCGCCTTTTTACTGACGCTCGCGATTTTACTGTTCTTTAGCTACACCGCTTATAACGTGCTGCAATTCAACCTGCACGTCCACTAAGCGCTCAGCCCGCCTGCCGTAAGGCGCCTTCGCTGAAGCGTATGCTAAAGCGCTGGCGCTTACGGTAGGCATAGACATCTTCCACATGTCCCTGTCGGATGCGTTCCTGTAACCCTCGCCAGTAGTCGGCGCGCAATAAATCGGCGTGCATCTCCTCAAACAACGGGCCGATTTCTGGATCGGCGCACAGCCAGTGGCGAAACTCCTGTGGAAAAACATCGCCGGGCGCCACGCTGTACCAGGGTTCAGCACTCAACTCATCTTCCGGGTAACGCGGCGGCGGAATATCGCGGAAATTCACCTCGGTCATATAGCAAATTTCATCGTAGTCGTAGAACACGACGCGGCCATGACGGGTGACGCCAAAGTTCTTGAACAACATATCGCCGGGGAAAATATTAGCGGCGGCAAGCTGACGGATTGCGTTGCCGTACTCTTCCACCGCATCACGCAGTTGCTGGCCTTTGACCTGCTCAAACCAGATGTTCAGCGGCACCATGCGCCGCTCAATGTAGAGATGGCTGATGGCGATACTGTCGCCGAGATCGGTAATTTTGCCCGGCGCCTGTTCCAGCAGTAACGCCATCAGCGCTGGTGAAATTTGCCTTTTTTCCAGCACGAAGTTTTCAAATTCCTGCGTATCGGCCATGCGCCCGACGCGATCGTGCTCTTTGACCAACTGGTAACAAGCGCGAACATGCGCCGCGCTCATCTCTTTTTGCGGAGGAAAGACGTCTTTGATCACTTTAAATACCCGGTCAAACCCCGGCAGCGTAAAGACCAGCATCACCATGCCGCGAATGCCCGGCGCTTCAATAAACTGCTCATTGCTGGCGCGGATGTAGTTCAGGTATTCGCGATAACTTTCGGTTTTGCCGTGCTTCTGGCAGCCAATCGCCATATACAGCTCGGCGGTGGTTTTGCCCGGCAGGATCTCCCGCAGCCACTCCACCGTCGCGGCGGGCAGCGGCGCATAAACCATAAAATAGGAGCGGGCAAAGCCAAACACGATGCTGGCTTCAGCAGGTGTGGTCAGACAGGTATCGACGAACAGCTCGCCTTCCTCAGTGCGGTGGATCGGCAGTAAAAAGGGCAACGTTGCCTGCGGCGTAACGAGCTTGCCAACCAGCCAGGCTGCCTTATTGCGATAAAACAGTTCATTTGCCACTTGCAGATGCGATTTCGCCAGCACTTCGTGGCCGAAAGCCTCCTGCAAATGCGCTGTGATATAACCGATGTCGCGCGTTTTATCCTGCCACGGCAGACGCAGCGGTAAATCCGTCAGCACTTTACTGAGTAACGCCTCCCAGCCGCGTTCCGGCCAAAAATCTTTCGCCAGCGGGCGCGGGATGGTGCGAAAGCGGCGCTCCGGCTGCGAGCTAAAGATAAATAAGCGTTCCGGCGTTAATGAGCGATGATCAAACAGGCGGCAGTAGACCGAATTGAAAAAACTTTCGGCAATCTCAAAGCGAGGGTAATCCGGCAGCAGTCGGGTGTAATGCTCTTTAACCCGCAGCAGAAACGCCGCGTCGGGCCTTTGGCTGTCGGTGATGCAGCGTAACTGCTCCACCACCAGGCCAACATGATGGTCGTAAAGATGAATGCGCTGCTTCATCGCCTGCTGCACAGCCTGCCAGTCCGCCTGTTCAAAACGCTGCTGGGCGCCGGATGTGACCTCCAGGAAGCGCCCATATTGCGCATCGAAGCCCTGCAGAATGGTTTGTGCAATCAGTAGTTCCAGGCCACGCGACATCTTTTGTCCTCATGTCGGGCAGAGAGTTGCCGAAGAGCGTTATCCGGCAGGCGAGGTGCCGCAAACCCGGCAGCTTTTGCCTGCCGGGTATCGACAATCAGAACTGCGCTTCTTCGGTCGAGCCTGTCAGCGCGGTCACCGATGAGGTCCCGCCCTGAATAATGGTGGTGACCCTGTCGAAGTAGCCCGTACCAACTTCCTGCTGATGAGAAACGAAGGTGTAACCCTCTTTGCCTGCGGCGAATTCCGGCTGCTGCACCTTCTCGACGTAGTGTTTCATCCCTTCGCCCTGCGCATAGGCATGCGCCAGGTCGAACATGTTGAACCACATGCTGTGAATACCGGCGAGGGTAATGAACTGGAATTTGTACCCCATGTCCGACAGCTCCTGCTGGAAGCGGGCGATGGTGTTGTCGTCGAGATTCTTTTTCCAGTTGAACGACGGCGAGCAGTTGTAGGCCAGCAGTTTGCCGGGGTATTTTGCATGGATCGCATCGGCAAACCGGCGCGCCAGCTTGAGATCTGGCGTTGAGGTTTCACACCACACCAAATCGGCATACGGCGCGTAAGCCAGCCCGCGGCTGATAGCCTGCTCAACCCCGGCATTTGTGCGGTAGAAACCTTCGCTGGTGCGCTCACCGGTAATAAAGGCGCTGTCATAGGGATCGCAATCGGAGGTGATCAGATCGGCTGCATCCGCATCGGTACGCGCCACCAACAGCGTTGGAACACCCAGCACATCCGCTGCCAGACGCGCAGCCACCAGTTTCTGCACCGCTTCCTGCGTCGGTACCAGTACTTTGCCACCCATATGGCCGCATTTTTTCACCGACGCGAGCTGATCTTCAAAGTGAACGGCAGCAGCACCGGCTTCAATCATCGATTTCATCAGTTCAAAAGCATTCAGCACGCCGCCAAAACCGGCTTCGGCATCCGCCACGATTGGCAGGAAATAGTCCACAAAACGCGGATCGCCCGGTTCAATACCGGAAGCCCACTGGATCTGATCGGCGCGGCGGAAGGTATTGTTAATCCGTTCGACCACCGATGGCACCGAGTTCGCCGGATAGAGCGACTGATCCGGATACATGCTGGATGCCAGGTTAGCATCTGCGGCGACTTGCCAGCCAGAGAGATAAATAGCCTCGATCCCCGCTTTCGCCTGTTGTAAGGCCTGGCCACCGGTCAGCGCGCCAAGGCTATTGATATAACCCTTTTTCGATTCGCCATGCAGCAGCCGCCACATTTTGGCCGCGCCCAGTTGCGCCAGCGTACATTCCGGGTTGACCGAACCGCGTAATTTCACCACCTCTTCCGCGCTGTATGGGCGGCGGATGCCTTCCCAGCGCGGTTGCGTCCACTCTTTTTGTAATTCTTCGATTTGTTGGGTACGGGTTTTCATATGCAGATGCTCCATAGGGTGTAGGGTGGGTGAATTAAGCCAGTAAGCGATAGCCGGGCAACGTCAGGAAGTCGATCAGCTCGTCAGAGGTGGTGATCTGCTCCATCAGGCGCGCGGCGTCGTCAAAACGACCGCTGCTGAATCGGTGCTCGCCCAGCTCGTCCTGAATAACCCGCATCTCTTCGGCCAGCATCTGGCGGAACAGCGTTTTGGTTACCGGTTTGCCGTTGCTGAGCGTCTTTTCGTGGTGGATCCACTGCCAGATAGAGGTGCGGGAGATTTCGGCGGTAGCGGCATCTTCCATCAGCCCGTAAATCGGCACACAGCCATTGCCGGAGATCCACGCTTCGATGTATTGCACCGCCACGCGAATATTGGCGCGCATTCCCTCTTCGGTGCGTTCGCCTTCACACGGCGCCAGCAGTTGCTCTGCGGTGATTGGAGCGTCGTCTTCACGGCTGACAAACAACTGGTTTTTATTATCGCCGAGGGCGGCGTTGAACACGTCCATCACCGTATCGCCAAGGCCCGGGTGAGCAATCCAGGTGCCGTCGTGGCCGTTACGCGCTTCGAGTTCTTTGTCGGCTTTCACTTTATTCAGCACCCAGTTGTTGCGTTCGGTATCTTTACTGGGAATAAACGCCGCCATGCCGCCCATCGCGAATGCGCCGCGACGATGACAGGTTTTGATCAACAGACGGGAATAGGCGCTGAGGAAAGGCTTATCCATGGTGACCACCTGGCGATCCGGCAAAACCCGATCCGGATAGTTTTTCAGGGTTTTGATATAGCTAAAGATGTAATCCCAGCGTCCGCAGTTCAGCCCGACAATATGGTCGCGCAGCGCGTGCAGGATTTCGTCCATCTGAAACACCGCAGGCAGCGTTTCAATCAGCAGCGTTGCTTTGATGGTGCCGCGCGGCAAATTGAACCGGTCTTCGGTATAACTGAATACCTCACTCCACCAGGCCGCTTCGTGCCAGGACTGGGTTTTCGGCAGATAAAAATAGGGGCCGCTGCCTTTGGCAAGCAGGTTTTTATGGTTATGGAAGAAGTAGAGCGCAAAGTCGAACAGACTGCCGGGGATCGCTTCACCACGCCAGGTCACATGTTTTTCTGGCAGATGTAAGCCGCGCACACGGCAAACCAGAACCGCTGGGTTGGGCTTTAACTGATAAATCTTGCCAGCTTCATTGGTGTAGCTGATGGTGCCGTTGACCGCATCACGCAGGTTGATCTGCCCATCGATCACTTTGTCCCAGTTCGGCGCCAGCGAATCTTCAAAATCCGCCATGAAAACTTTGACGTTGGCATTCAGCGCATTGATGACCATTTTGCGCTCCACCGGCCCGGTGATCTCCACGCGGCGGTCGAGCAGATCTTCCGGTATCCCGCGGATCGTCCAGTCAGATTCACGAATGGAAGCTGTTTCCGAAATAAACCCAGGCAACGTACCGGCATCAATTTGTTGCTGCTGGCGCTGACGCGCTGCCAGTAGCTGATTACGTTTTGGCGTAAAGCGCGTTACCAGCTCGCTCAGAAACTCCACCGCTGCCGGAGTAAGGATCTGCTTCTCCTGCTCGCCGTACGGCTGTGTAAAGGCCAGTTCATCGGTTGTTGTTGCCTGTTGTGTCATGGTGCGATTCCTCTTTTTTGCAGCAAAGACATTTCCCAATGCTGACGAAGATCGTTTGTGCAGTTTTCGTTCAGCAGGATCAATCCTGGCTAATAAATTTTCCAAAATCAAAAACAATTTCCATTTTTAAATTAAAAATACAATAACTAACTGATAACAATGAAGTTATAGTTTTATTATGTTGAGAAGTGATTTTCGGAAACAAAAAAGGCGCCCGAAGGCGCCTGGTATAGGGGGCTGAAACGCTTAATCCAGCGTCGGATTCATGTGACGCAGATCGTATGGCGTGATCTGGTAGACGTAGTAGTTGAGCCAGTTGATGAACAGCAGATTGCCGTGGCTGCGCCAGGAGGCGCGCGGTTTATTCTGCGGGTCATCTTTCGGGAAGTAGTTATGCGGCAGCTCAGGACTGAGGCCCGCTTCCACATCGCGAAAATATTCATTCGCCAGCGTGTTGGCGTCGTACTCCGGGTGGCCGGTCACGAAAGCAATGCGTTTATCTTTGCTGGCAAACAGGTAGGCATCGCCCTCTTCTGTTTCGGCCAGGATCTCCAGATCGGTGTAATCGCGGATCAGTGCCGCCGGGAAATCTGCATAGCGGGAGTGCGGAGCAAGGAATACATCGTCAAAACCGCGCGTCAACAGCGCATGGGGATGAAGGATGTGGTGTTCATAAACGCCGGAGAGCTTTTCACTGCGGGTCTGCTTGGGAATGCCATAAAGAATATTGAGGGCGGCCTGTACCGCCCAACAGACAAACAGCGTTGAGGTAACGTGATCTTTCGCCCATTCCAGTACCTGCTCGATCTGCGGCCAGTAGGCAACATCGTTAAACTCAACCAGGCCCAGTGGCGCGCCGGTAACAATCAGGCCATCGTAGTTTTCGTGGCAGATTTCATCAAAATTACAGTAAAAGGTATTCAGGTGCTCAGCTGGCGTATTACGCGACTCGCGGGAATCGATGCGCAGCAGGCGCACATCGACCTGTAGCGGTGAGTTCGACAGCAGACGCAGGAACTGGTTTTCCGTCTCAATCTTCTTTGGCATCAGGTTCAGGATCAACACCTTCAGAGGGCGGATCTCCTGAACTGTCGCGCGCGAAGTCGTCATCACAAAGACGTTCTCGTCACGCAAGAAATTGACGGCTGGCAGCTCGTCCTGCACCCGAATCGGCATAACTTATATCCTCACTGCATACGTTTAAACGTTTAGACATCCAGATAGCCGAAGATACCCAGGAATCAGCAAAATGTCGAGTCCGCAAGTGAAAGGTGAGAAAGTTTCACGTCACGGTCCGGCTATGAAATGATTTTAGATTTTTTGTCGTGCTGTGAAGGGGAATTTTTGGGCTGGCTCAGTACAGCCAGCACCTGCTGATCGCTCAGAGGAACCTGGCTGGTGATGACCTGTGGGGCGTGGCATTTTCGCTGTGCGGCGACAAAAGTCAGTTCGAGGATCGCTCGCTCTTCGACCGGTGACAATCCGCCTTCATTCATTTCCAGCGCATGAGCGAGGATTTTAAGGCGCCCTTTTCCAGGAATTAGTGCGTGCCAGAACGAACGGGGCGCAACCTGTTGGATCAGCGAGCGCAGCAGTTTCTCAGCGGCCAAGAAATCCGCAACCAGTATCCGCTGGTTACTGAAAGTTTGACTGCCGGAAACCTGCTGTTGAGTATTGAGGTTGCGTACAACTATGCGATTTTTATAAAGCTGAACGTACAGCACGATCATAGCTATATCCTTTAGCAATTAAATTCTGCTGAAACAATAGCAAAAAAGCCCCGTGCCGGGGCACGGGGCTTCCTGTCTCTTCCGCCCGGACGCAAAAAGGCCATCCTTCCGGATGGCCTCTTCACTGGTTTGATGCCTGGCAGTTCCCTACTCTCGCATGGGGAG